>Ga0210040_10000014_pt1 | contig 935586 bp, 747 predicted proteins | sample CryGeyCG12114_NA_FD_185462 | JGI IMG/M metagenome (GOLD analysis project Ga0210040, IMG submission 185462) | Groundwater microbial communities from aquifer - Crystal Geyser CG19_WC_8/21/14_NA (SPAdes) (version 2) | ecosystem: Environmental > Aquatic > Deep subsurface > Groundwater | place... | reverse complement strand
GTAGTAGTAGTAGTAGTAGTAGTAGTAGTAGTAGTAGTAGTAGTAGTAGTAGTAGTAGTAGTAGTAGTAGTAGTAGTAGTAGTAGTAGTAGTAGTAGTAGTAGTAGTAGTAGTAGTAGTAGTAGTACTAGTAGTGTAGTCCCGGTAATTCTTGGGCATCGTACCATCTCGTAAGAGGCGACCGTACAGTCTCCAAAGGAGAACACGCCACGACATGGGCGGTGCCAATGCATTCTATAAACATTCAGTTGAGCTAGAAGATTGTTGCTGTTCGTACAAGTTCCGATACTGGGGAGTGTACCTCTATTGCTACCATCTACATCAAGCTACGTTCTCATAAACCGCTGACCACCGTGATTGTACAAGCTACCACAACACATACTGGCTCTGTCTGGTGATGGGCCGGTCCGGCAGCTGGGTCCATACCTTGCCATTCATTCGCTTCCTGATGGCCTTGATCTCCTTCTCCATCTTGACGCGTGTTCGCGTCTTTTCCTCCTTGAGGACGACGCTGATGCCCGTGTGAGGGGGACGCAGGATGTCTTGACGACCTCTTGCGCGAGGGCTAGCCTTCATGTCGTATGGACCGCGGTTGACCCACGCTTCGGCAACATAGATGTCTGTTGGGCTGTGTTTGACTCCTGACTGCAGAGCTTTGGTGGGCTTCTGTGTTAGGAGTGGCGCGGTGTTGGAGGGATCTCTGATCTCGACGGTTGAGTGTTCCACGCCTGGGGTCGACTGTGTAGTGTGAGCAAGGCTCTTGTCAGCGGTTTCGTAATTGTATGCAGCTTCGTCCAGCGGTGTACGTCTCGTCTTGTCGCCGCGCTCATTGACTACGGCTTGTATGGTGTCTTTGACACCCATGGTGTTCTTGAACTCCGTCTTGATGTACTCCTTCTTGGGGGCGCTGGGGTCTGGCAGGCCCATGCCACGCATGGCGACAGCTTCGTTTCGTGCTTGAACGAGGTGCTTGTGAACTTCTTTTGCTGCTTTCTTTGTGCTGAAGCGCATTTGCATGATGGCTTCATCGATGGACTTGCCTGCAATCTGGCGAGCGAGGGGCCCAAGCTTCTTGAGGGAGGTCTTGAAGAAGCGGGATTTGGAGAGGTGAGAGCGTTCGGAGCGTGCTATGCGCATCTCTCGAGTGATTCGCCCTCGGTGTCTGATGTTACGAATGACCATCATTCTTGCCCATCGTGCTCGGGCATTGGGTCTGGGGTCGATGCGGGGCGCCATGTTGCTAGGACTTCGCTTTCCTAGGGAACGATCTTCGCGCACAATGCCGGCGTCTTCTTCTTCTTCGGCCTGGGCCTCGGCCGGGAGGGAGTCGATGTCTTCGTCTGCGAAGATGCTGTCCTTGGCTAGACCACCCATCCTTTGCTCGCGGGCGACCCTTTGCTGCTCCGTCTGCCAGTTCTCTTTGGCTTGCTTCGAGGACTTATGGGCTCTTTGCTCGGCAGTCTGCTTCAGACTCGGTGGCAGGCGGCCTGCTCCATCGCCTCGGAGGGCTGAGAGGTTGGAGCGTCTTGGCGTGATGGTCTGTTCTGTCTGGATCTTGTTCTCTGATCTCTTAGTGGTGCCGGGAGGAGCTGAATGCATGGGGTTGGGCGTGGCATTGTTGGAGCCGCCATCTGCGTGGTGGGCAGAGGTCGAGCTGAGGCCTCGCGCAGCAATGTATAAGGAGCAGAAGGCCGAACACAGATCGGATGGACCAGTCTGCGGCCGTCGCCGGACTACCGTGGTCAGTGGAGTGTGTCGAGACAGGACAATGGGAACTTACCGAGCCTTGTCGCCTGCATGTTGGGGCGTTCTCTGATGGAAGGATGATGGGACAGCGCACGCTGTGCTAAGCGTTGATGGTGCTGCACTTTTGGTCGCTGCCAGTGAGCGCCCAGGCAAAGCCATGTTTGGAGAAGGCGCCGCTAACTCGAAGTCGACTAGTGCTCCTAAGCTGCAAGGGCAGCCTGAGTGCCGCCCCGACGCAGAATCATTAGTTAAGCGGGTGCCTATTGGGTGTCCGGAGCTCGGGTGGGCGCGCCTTTCCAGGCTGCGCGACGACGTCAAGGTTGGAGATGGTCAAAGTCTGCTCTACCAGAAGTAATTAACTTTGTACCACGTAGCATTAATTTCCAAGTGACACAAGGAGCAGTGATCTGCTCGAGTCTAGATCGATCCCATCCTTTCACCACCATTTGGCCAACCTGCGACCTCCAAGCACAAGCGTGGTGCGCCACCTAGCATAGATTCAGCAGAGGTCAACGAAGGCCTGGGCCGGCCAGTGAAAGCATGCGCGCCGACAATGCACAATAACCTGCACGCGAAGAGGCGGATGTCTTAGAACCGAAGAAACCGTGTCAATATGGACCTGAAGTCGATTCTGTCGCCGAGTGAAGAGAATTCGAGTCAGAGTCAGAATCCGCGACCCAGTTCCTCCTCGCAACCCACCACGCCCGCCGTGCCTTCCCAAACTCCCACGCCAACACCACCTCACAGATACCTGGAAAGAGCCCAGTCCGGGCCTGCCGTGCCGGTGCCTTCCTCACGCCTCAGAAATGCCACTGCCTCGTCCGGCTCTCCCTTAGCACAGACACCTCTGGCCCACTCCTCGCTGCCCTCGCACGTCCTCAGCCCGCACTCGCAGCCGGCACCTTCACCGCTGATCAGCCCTGTCCCTGGCACCCCGGGCATGCCGCATGCGCAGCGCAGCCACTCCACCCACTCGATGGACACCCTGGCCGACCTGGCTTCCATGCAATCGCATCAACCGTCCAGGCCCACTCCCTTCAAGGGCTCGTCGCTAGAAAGCATCAAGTCCGTCGACTCGGCCTCGCGCGTCCCCGTCCACCAGCACACCTTGACCTCCAACCCCCGCGCCTCTTTTGACATCAACATGATGGAGACGCCGCGATCTACACGAAAGATTGATTTCTCAGATACTGTCCTGCCCGAAGAACAAAGACTGCGCTTGACCCAATTGGCCACCTATTTGATCGAGAATCCTTCAGCTTATGAGTCGCACCTCACCTATATTACCATCCTCCATCAAGCATTCATCACCCATGTCTACCCAACCTCTCCAGATGGCGCCATCCTGCCCAAGCGTGATCCCGCCACTTTCGACCTGCTGGATGAACTACGCACAGCGAGAAGCACGATGAGCAACCTCTTTGCAGTCGGCGAGGCGATCTGGTTGGATTGGTTGCAGGACGAAAGTATGCTGGCTCGCTCGACAGAAGAGCGAATCGATGTCATCGAGAAGTTTCGAAAGGCAGTAAGTGAGGAAGTGTCGAGCAGCAGATTGTGGTCGATCTACGGTGACTGGGTTCAGGAGTGTTATCGTTGGGCCAATGCAGACACTCACGCTGCAGACATCGATGAAGACAAGCTGGTCGCCAAGGAGATCTTCTCCTGGCAGATGGTACAGGAAACATGGCAGGAGGCTGTGCAAAATACCAAATTCGACCTGGCTCAAAGTCACTTGGTGTGGAACAAGTACATCGACATGCGTATCCTTGACTACACGAACAACGCCACCAAGGACAACGCTACTCAGATCCTCCAACTCTTCGAGCAGCGACTGAAAACTCCTCATGTGACCTGTGATTCCACCAAGCAGAAATTAGCCGACTGGATGACCAGCCATTTTTCCCAAGATCAGTATTTTGAGATCATGGCCGACACACCACGCATCATGAAGGATGCCTTGAGAGCACTCCAAGAACGCTCATCCTTCGAATCCAAGCTTGAGGAAGCACAAGCCAACGCTGACAAGCATACCGAATACGCCACATTCGGCCAATACATCGAATGGGAGAAGACACCCGCGAGAAGGAAAAGGCTAGACTTTGACTTGTGCGATGCTTTATACAAGCGAGCTGAGTTGAGATTTCCCTCGGACGCTACTCTCTGGGAAGAACACATGGCATTCATGCTCGAGAGTTCAATCCCGGCTCTCGACCTTCTCTCCCGAGCCACAAAGCATTGTCCTTGGGCAGGATCCTTATGGTCGCAGTATCTCCTCGCCTCTGATCGCCAGGCCCAGTCGTACGAGGAAACCGAGGCCGTCAAGCATAAAGCCACCAACACAGGTATTCTCGAAGCCGCAGGTATTGGAGAAGTTCTCAAGGTTCACACTGCTTGGTGTAGCTACCTCAGACGCCGAGCGTTCCGCCCCGATAGCGACGAGGATGACGCCGACATTGCAGAGATTGGCATTCGAGCTTCCATGGAGAGCATCAGCAGTATAGGTGCTAAGCTCGGTATTGGCGAGACACCTGATCCATCCTTCCGGCTGCAGCGCATCTACATCAACTTTCTAAGTGAAAGTGGACGATGGGACAACGCTCGACAAGAGTTTGACAACGCGATTCGTGACTACGGGAAGTCGTACCAATTTTGGCTACGCTTCTACTCTTGGGAGATGAAGAGGTGGCGTAGATTTGCTGGCAAGGCGCATGATGGCGAGGCTCTAACGAGTAACAGCGCGCCGCGCATGGCGACAGCTGTACTCAAATTAGCTCTAGACCAAGACAGTCTCGATTATCCAGAACCTATCATCGAGGCCTTGGTCGATCATTGCGAGGACTACGAAGAAGCGGATGAGCTGCAGGCGTGTTTGTTGAAGGTGCGCAAATACGAGAAACGGCTCACCGTTAGACGCCAGATTGAGGCAATTCAGGCCACTGAAGCGGCAACAGCCCAGCAGGCACAGGTCGCAGAAGCAAAAAATGCCCAGTCGAACAGACCACAGCTAACGAAGCGGAAGCGTGCGTTCGAAGACAGTGATGAAACACTGTACGAGGAGATAAAAAGAAGCAGGACGGATGAAGATGCTGTCAAGACTGTCGAGCAGACACAACCAGAAAACCCTAAACGCGATCGAGAGCACGCTACAGTACTGGTGGAAAACCTCCCAGAGCATGTGTCCGAGGCCAAGGTGCGACAATACTTCAGCAATTGCGGTGTTGTCAAGGCACTCAAAATGCTCGACAGTGGCACGAGCGCGCTTGTGGAGTTTGACGACGATAAAGCGGCCCAGTACGCATTGTCACGTGACAGCCAGCAATTTGAGGATGCCATCATATCTGTCGTGCTCGATTCTGGGTCTACCATCTTCCTGACAAACTATGCACCCGAGACTGGAGAGGTCGAGATCCGACAACTGTTGCAGAAGTATGGAGATGTCGTCAGTGTGCGATTGCCTTCATTGCAAGGCAACAAAAAACGAAGATTCTGCTATGTGCAATTCAAGCTACCGGGCGAAGCTCAAGACGCAGTCAATAACCTCGACGGAAAAGACATTGATGGCTTGCCACTTACGTGCAAGATTTCTAATCCTGCTGTAAAGAAGGAAAGACAAGTCATCAGTGTCAACGATGGAAGAACTGTCTTCGTAGGAGGGCTCAATTTCAAGGCCAAAGAAAATGAAGTCGAAGAAGCATTCTTACCTTACGGCACGATCGAGCTTATCCGCATGCCTTTGCACGAGACTCTAAAGAACAGGAACAAAGGTATTGCCTTTGTTACGTTCAGCACCGTGGATGAGGCAAAGGCTGCTCTAGCTATGAGTGGCCAAGAGATGAAAGGCCGAAGCGTCAAAGTTGAGATCGCAAGCGACAATCAAAGCCGTACTATGAGGCATGCCTCTACGACTCCCGCGACCACTGTTAAGAAGAGTGACCAACGAGCCACACCACCCCAAACTACCCCGGGCCCCACCGAACCACGTTCAGAACGAACAATTTTCTTAACAGAAGTTCCCGACACAATCAACGAAGCACGTCTCCGTCAAGTTGCGTCAAAGTACGGCGAAGTCCTGAAATGCATCCTCAAGACAAATCATCAAGGCGCGCTTATCGAGTTCGCTACGGTCTCTTCAGCGGGTGAGGCGTCTCTCGGCCTGGACGACTACGAGATTGCGCCCGACAGAAAGCTAAAGGTGGTCACCGAGCAAGAGATGAAGGCGCAGAAGGCTGAACGCAAGACCGAGGCCTTTGCCGCCAAAGACAAGCCTAAGCCCAAAACGACCACGGCTTCAGTGTCAGGCAGTGGCTTTGTCAAGCGACCGACACAGCCTGGCAACAAAACCAGGAAAGGCGGCAACTTAGGACAGCGGAGCGCGATGCTGCACACAACCAGCATATCGCATCATCCCGCCAAGGACACCGAGCAGAAGAGCAACGGCGCCACAAACGAAAACGAAGAAGCGGTTGCAGCGAAGAAATCTAATGCGGACTTTCGAGCGCTGATAGGTGGTGGTACGGCCAAATAGCGAGGTTGTGGCTAGGACCGAATTGAAAGGTATCAATGTACATTTCTTACGTTTTCTCTTTGTTGTTGATACTATTCGAAGATACCCGCTGTCCTTACTGGGTTGGAATGAGATATCTGTTTCTCCTCGCCACCTGCGACTTGAAACCTTGTAGAACTATTTCTCTCTCTCTCTCTCTCTCTCTCTCTCTCTCTCTCTCTCTCTCTCTCTCTCTCTCTCTCTCTCTCTCTCTCTCTCTCTCTTTGTGTGTGTCTGTCTGCTGTTGACCTGTGATGTCGCCGTTTTGATGCTTAACAGGGTGCTTGCTACCATAGCTTTCCATGTTTCACAACGTATTGGAACTGGTCGATCGATCGAAGCAAGTGGCAACTTGAGGGCCAGGCTGCATATCCCCCGTGTCATCAGCTTAATTATTGCTTGTTGCTGGAGTGACGACGTGGCAGGGCCGTCGAATTCGATAGGGGGTTGAATGTAGGGCGCGCGCGGAGAGAAGACGGTACGAAGCGTGGTAAATGTATTATAAGTGTGATTGCTCGGTGTTCGCATTATCAATAATATATCATTGATCTGCCTGCCTGTCTTCCTCCACGTCCAGCGCTTGCGGAGACTGATGACATTAGCTTCAACTTAACTTCTCTATCCTACGACCGCTTCACGAACGGGACACAGGGCGTAATTGACCTTGTAGAAGACATGTGCACTTACCAGATATGCCCGTGCCTTTGCGACATAGGCTCTGAACTCGTCGCTCCATCTCATCACATATTCGGACACGCCGGCGGGTTCTGCCGTGTCGCGATCGCTGCATAGGTCTTGCAGGAAGCGTTGCATGTCTTTGATGGCGCTTTGGATCTGGAGTTGTGTGGTGCGTAGCGTTCTTATTGTGATGGCGACTCGGCGTTGCTCTTGGTCTTTGAACCTTGGGGTCAGGTCCGGGTGGCGATCGTGGAGGAGGGCTTGCCTGTAGGCGTTGAGGCCGATCTCTGTGGTGTGGCAGAGGGTGAGGGTGTCCTCCATGGTTTTGCGCCAGGCGGGGAAGTCGGTTGAGAGCGGTGCGAGGGGTTGTGTTGGGCCGTCGAACGTGTCGAGCGGGTCTTCTGGTATGATGTAGGCTCTTGGGTCGTACCTGCGGGGTGTACTAGCAGAAGCGGCAGGGGTGCTCGTGGTGGTTATTCCTCGGCAGACCATGTTGTGACTACGGGCACAGCTGGGTTGTGCAGGTGTAGAAGGCATGGCGCTGGTGGTTCTGTGGTATGATGGATGTGCTGAGCTGTCAGTCTGTTGGAAATAGCCGAGAATATATGCTGCTTGATGCTTGTTGTGTCGCCGTTGCAGACAATGTCAACCGGACAAAGCATTTTGGATGATAACTTGAGACAGTTGCTGGTGAACCAGTTCGGTCATTGTGCTTGGTAGTAATATAATAATGAGCATTGTTTCGAACATGGTTTCATCCATTATTGCTGCCACTACCGATTGTCGCATCTGCAGCATCTGTCAATGAAACTTTCTCGGTCCATTGTGACTTGATTGCTAGGGCCATGGGCTGGTCGTACATGTCCACTTCGAGGCCAGTCACACGTCTGGCGGGCCATTGGTAGGTCATACGTAGGCACGAGACCGCGCCCTTGATCGGGTAGCCTGCTTCATCGTCGCTCGGCCAGTCGTTGGGGAATCTTCCAAGGGATCGGGCCGTGGTATCAACCATGATGGGATGATACCTGCTCAGTTTCTCGTTCCCTAGGAGCGTGCCTAGCTTCACGCCGTCGTAGAGACATGCGGATGGGCTTCGTGTAAGGTATGGACTGGCAGTCGTGTGTTCTCCAACGCTTTCATCTATGACTCTTAGTCGTCCTCGTGCGCTGTTGAGAAATTCTCGATAACTAGAGTCCATCACTCGTGGCCAAAGAACCTGCTTGATACGAATGATGCGAAGTTTCGGGAAGCTGTCAAGTAGTTCGGTATTTAGTAAGTAGCCCAAAGTGTACTTGGAGTCAATAGATAGCTGGATGAGATGAGGTCTGACGGTTTCTAGGCGTAGTCCTATCGGCTGTGGTGCCGAACCCTTGTACTTGGCGAATAACTTTGCTGTCTCCGGATTGACAGGATTTGGGTCAGACGGTGGATCAATTTCAATGGCAATGGCCTGCACTTGGACTAAGTTGAGCGCTTCAGCCTCGAACAGTTTGCAGGCGCGGAGAAAGGCCAGTTTCTTGTGGTACTCTGGCCAGCTTGCCCAGCAAGACGAGGTGTCAAAGTTTTTGGAACATTTGAAGGTTAGATCCACATCATCGAGGAGATACTGAAAAATGTAAGCCCTGACTTCTGCCGGCAAAGACAAAATAGGAGAACGTCCTTTCGGTGCCCTCTTTTCGCTGGCTTTGGCCAGGCTACCGCGCTCAGGCTCTTTCCTCTGACACAGCTTGTCAGAGAAGTGTGAGGTCATTGTTGTATAGATCTTGCAGTTAGACTTGTCATCTCTCCATGTGAGATTCTTTGTTTCTAGCTGCTCACGAACGCCGATGTGTATGCAGCCAACGTTGGGTGGATGACGGAACAATGTGGAAGCTGAGGAGTGACGTGCAGTGATGCGCAGGCCAAGTGGCACAACTTCCTTGATTGGTCGGTGCGGCTCGCTAGATTCGGGCTGTTGTTAACCTCACCATTTCAGACACGCAACAATACAGCGACTTTCTGATAGACCGCGTATAGTGGTCTGCTTCCACTGTTGAGCAGCGCGACACCGGTTACTGGGCGTATCCGGTGGTCGAACCCTACTCACACGCGAATGATCCAGAGTCGGTGTCCATAAGGCAGGGACGGCAATAGCCGGTGCGTCGGTGACAGCAGAGCCCAATTGCCGACGAATGCCAAGACCTGTGTTTCCCGGTGCAATTTCGTTTTGCGAGCCCAGACTTGTCTCATTCATCCGCGGCTTCGAAAACCTCAAAATTATTTGCCTTACGTCTGCCATGCTTTCCGAGACCATCGAAGCTTCGACCCCGCAGCTTTAGTAGGGTCTGTTGCCACTCACAGTCGGAATGCTTCGATACGCCAACTACTGCTTGTTGAGCTTAGTGCATTCAGCGGGCGATTGCCAATGAGTGCCAAGCAGATGACCAAGTCTGGGCATCTTGGCAAATGGGGCGTAGCCCACCTTTGGCTGAAAACTCCTACCTTCATTGGCAAGAAGATCAAAGTCATGCCAAACATGCAGGGGAGTATGTTCGTTGATGTCAGACTCGAGACCACGCGCCCTCCTCATTCTCTAGAAGGGAGATCCGGGACGACGAACCCTCACCCTCCGCGTTTTCTGGCAGGGTAATGTGAATCTGCTGTCTCTGTTGTCATCGAAAGTTCTCTGTTGGCAGACAATGTCGGCTGTCCTGACCGTCATCAAGCCTGGTTGGCAAAATGCTTGTCATGCTGTCGGAGAGCCGCCTTAGCGAGCTTAGTTGGCGACCACTCGACTACAAGCCCGTCGCACTTACCGCCAAGGCCCGCTAAACGACTGAAGGCGATATCTGCTGAAGCTTCGCCGCCCGATATCAGCCGATGGTTTTTTCAGCTTCGAGAACCATTTTTGTGTTGCCGTCACTCCACATACTCCGATTCTCCAGTGGGGTGAAAGAAGGAGCGTCAGTCATGCTAATCACATCCCTGGAGTTGTGTTTAGACGGTGGGAGAGAGCTCCAGACAGTGGACGCCTTCAGCTGTCCCGGTATGTTTCCTCCTTGCCCTGATTGGCGACCGCGTCTGGGCACCCGCCAAACGAAGGGCAACTGTGGGGTTCTGGTGCTGATCTTTCTTGACCTCCATCATGCTTCACGATAATGCAACACCTGGACGGCTCGGATCAACAATCGAACCACTCGTTCGACACGACTCCGCGATCTATCGATTTCCTCTGTAGAGACATGAGTACATAAACAGGTCTATCCATCCTCGAAATCACTTTTCACTTCTTCATTCCGTTTCTCGTCTTCTCGTTTAGAACCAAACGAGACTTCTTGAGCCGCATACCAAGCATTCCCTTGGCTTCGCGCTTCAACGCTCGGCACACATTACTTTCGCATTCCTCACACAATGGCCACCCGCGAGGTGCAGGTTCAGCCTGCTGACCCGATCGCGAAGGGTATCATCCCTACAGCCAAACAGTCTTTGGGCGATTTGCTCAAGTGGAAGCAAAGAGTCGAAGTCACAAACGAGTATGGCGAGTCAACATTCGTGTGGCAAGAACCACCACCTCTCAGAAACCCAATCAGTCTCTTTGCCATGTTGGATGGGAAAGCCTGGCTGTTCTTCATCGTCGGTCTTGCAGCATGGACAGCCGACGCCTTCGACTTCCACGCTCTATCTATCCAAACTGTGAAGTTGGCCAAGTTCTATGGCAAGTCAAAAACAGACATCACGAGCGCCATTACACTAACGCTTCTCCTGCGATCTGTTGGTAAGCATATCATCCTGCTCTAGTAAAAGGTTCCATATATACTGACCCAACTTCAGGTGCTGCCATCTTCGGTCTCTTCGCTGACAAGTATGGTCGCAAGTGGCCCATGGTGTTGAACATGTTCATCCTTGGCATTCTCCAAATTGCTACGATCTACGCCCCGTCTTTTGGTCCATTCCTTGGTATCAGAGCTCTTTTCGGTCTTTTCATGGGTGGTGTCTACGGCTCAGCCATCGCTATGGCTCTCGAGAACTGCCCCACTGAGGCTCGAGGCTTGATGTCCGGTATCCTTCAACAAGGCTACTCTCTTGGTTACGTTATTGCAGCCTGCTGCAACCTCGGCATTGGTGGTGCTACGAACTCGTGGAAGATCGTCTTCTGGATTGGTGCTGGTCTTTCAATTGGTGTCGGTGTCATCCGCATGCTCTTCCCAGAGTCGAAGCAATTCATCGAAGCCAAGCGCCACAAGAAGGAACATCCAGAACTCTACCAAAACGCCGGTGCAGGCGCATTCTGGAAAGAATGCAAGAAGATGTTGGCAAAGGAATGGCGAATGTGCCTCTACTGCATCTTCATGATGACCTGGTTCAATTACTACTCTCACACCTCCCAGGACAGCTACACTACCTTCCTCCTGACTCAGAAGGAGTTCGGAAACGCTGCCGCTTCTCGTGGTTCCATCCTTATGAAGACTGGTGCCTGTGTCGGTGGCACCATCGTTGGTTACCTATCTCAATGGGTCGGTCGCCGACGTGCAATCATCGGATCAGCTATCATGTCTATGCTGTTGATCCCAGCCTGGGTCCTGCCACAGCACGAGGGTGCCCTCTCCGCCACCGGATTCTTCATGCAGTTCTTTGTCCAGGGCGCATGGGGTGTGATCCCAATCCACTTGAACGAGCTTTCACCACCGGCTTTCCGATCATCGTTCCCCGGTGTGACATACCAGCTCGGTAACATGATTTCATCCCCCTCTGCCCAGATCGTCAACGCTGTTGCGGAGAGCACCTACATGAACAACAAGTCTGGAGACAGGGTGCAAGCATATGGCCCCGTTATGGCTGTTGCCACTGCTATCATTGCCCTTGGCATCATCTGCACTGTTGCTCCTGGTCCTGAGAAGCGAGGCGCAAGATTCGAGCTTGCCAAGGTTGCTGGTGAGGGTGAGGGTGACGAGGGAATGTCCAGGAAGATCTCCCTGGTCGAGGGTGGTAGCCACAGGGTCTCCGAGGACAAGCACGGTAGTGCGAAGATCGTCGAAAGGGTATAAAATCTAAAATGGACGGAGCGATTTGCCCGGTGGACGGGTTAGAGAAACGACGATATACTACAGCATGGGTATGAGTTACGATAGCGGGTTGGATTTTGGTAGTCCTTTCGTGTCTTGGTGAAGGACACAATCAAGTTTTTACCTTTCACATCACAAGTTTTTTCTGTGAATTGACAACCAATCGGTTTCAGCGTCGTTAATCTATCGGCGCTATCTTTGTTGTACTTTTTCATACATCACTCGTCTGGCGATCTGGTACAACCATGCTACAGGCCTCGATTGTAGACAACAATAAGTTGTGGAATGATGGGTCGCGTAAATGACTGTTTTACGGTACAAAGTGATCATAGTCTGGCTTTAGGCGGCCGTGACCACCTAGATAGCCCTAATTCTGTGCTGGCGACCCCCTGAAACCTATAAATGCTACTATCTTCGGATTACAATTAACGAATAATACTAGACCCACTATTCTACAACTTATTGTTGTTTACGGTCGAGGCCTGTATCATTTGCAGTGGTGACGTCGCACTCATGGCGTGGTTCGCTTCCGAACGTAGATCTGGCGTAAGAACTCATGAGTCCCATGATCTTTTGTTCTCGTTCCGGAATATCCGACTACGACATTTTAGCCGCTGCACTAGCCAGTCTCCGGGCAATGTTCGAAGGGGTTGGTTGCACCAGGATCGTTCTTGGCTTCTGCACTATGATGTTCATTCCATAGGAGATGGATCAGCGCCTGATTCTCCCGGATTATGCGGTGTTGAGCAATTCCCACCACGTTGTGCACAGGCGCATCGCCATCGTTGTCTCTTGCAAGAATATCTGCGCCATGGGTTGTGAGAAACTGCACAAAGCTTGTGTCTTCCTCGAGAGTCCGCATCGCAGGAGGTGTGCCTTGCTGGAGGGCAAGGTACAAGACTGTGCTTCCGACCTTATTTATCTTGCTAACGTCTACTCCATGTTGGATCAGCAGCTTCACAGACGACCTCCATACCTCCTGACTTAGGACTTGGTACACAATCGTATCGCCACTTGCATCTGGAAGCTTTATGTCGGCCCTGTGCTGCATGAGGAGTTCTATAATCGCAATGGACTGAAGCTGATGAGCAGCAGTATGTTAGTCATGCGTCACCAAGCCCTAGCAGGAGTTGAGAATGCTTCCAACGGCAGGAGCTCTTCGCCACAAATTCGCACCCTCGTAAGCCACGGAAGCAATGGCATGGCAGATCTCCTGGCTAATCAGTGCTTGTTGAACTCGGGCAAGCCATCCGAGAACATTGATAGCCAGCTTCGCCTTTGCTCCTTGTTGAACCCTGATTCATTTTGGTGTGTGACGATACAACTCCGACAGATTGTGGAGCGCGTTTTGCAAGGCTTTGGAGGGTTCGGCCGGGGTGAGTGCGTACTAGACTAAATTCAATGGCATCCCGGCAGCAAGAAAGCTTTACCTGTGAGTCAATGGCAAAGATACAGGTATTTTGACTCACCTAGAGGCGGCATCTTTGATGACCAGGTTCTGTGATCACCCGCATCCCGAACTCACAATCTGTCAAAACCCATCCAAGGTCCTCTTTATTGGTGATACGGGAGTTAAGCAACGGCTGAAGATCAGAGTCTCGAGCTCAGACTTCGATTTCCAGAACGTTCTCAGATAGGTATTGTGAGATCTGGATATGTGGCCGGTTCATTACCAAAAGGGCGGCGTTTGGACATGCCGTCAGATCGGGCGCAGAATGAATTGGCGACGCCCACGGTGTTCGCTCTGGTCAAAAGCGTCTGCAATGACGAGAACCTTCACGGAAGCCTTGCAGGCGCTTGCCATTTTTTGAAGGCTGGGTTCGCAAGCAGTCATTCACCAGTCTTAATGTGTCCTTTTGTTGCAATGAAGTTGCAATGCTGTCGCGAAGTCTTAACCTGAAAGCCAGCAAGGCAAGAATGGTATCGATGCTTTCAGCGCTTGCCTTGGGTCAACGGTGGTGATGGATCTCTCATATTGGTGAAGGTTCTCGACATTTCCTTGTATCACACGTCCTTCAGAGATAGTGCTCTGCCCGTAGGAATGCGACGTTTGGTGGTCGTTCCCATTAGGGGGCTTAGAGCGGCTGACCTGAAAAGTTCATGCCGCAGTGGTAACGAGTCTGAAGTTGCAACCAACTCAGGCTATTCGAGGCGTTTCATCGATCGCGATCGTATGGCTACATCGGTTTCTCAATTTCCAGAATCACGGTCGTCCGACTGGTATCTAAGCAACGCTGACATCTTTCTGAAGACACCAGGCTGCAGGTAACGTGCCTTTGCAAGGTCATCATGTCTCAGCAAATCAGGGAGAGGCCTGAGCCAGAACCCCGCTCTAAGTCTGCCCACAATTGCGCCTTACACATGTACTTGTGCGTGGCCACAAGCGTCGTTGCGACAAGAACGTGTACCACCATCGTGAATGCACTGGATATGCCGATGGAAAACCTTGGGATGAACAGATTGCAATGGCTTCACGCAAAGCAGCCTCCACGGTGTAGATTCGGAGGGCGACGTACATGGGAAGGCAGTCGATCACGTGAACTCGAAGACTGCCTGACTAATAAAATGTTGCCGGAATATTGAAGCCTCGAGTACACGTCTGCCGGCACCGATCTATTCAATACCTCGCAGGACCAAATAGAACCGGCATAGGTTGGTAGACTAGCACGCCCCAACTATTGAAACGAAGTCCTCCGTCCTTGACTGGCCAATAACATTACCTGATCACGAGCTCGAGGAGTAACCCCAGCCGCCATGTCTCTCACCTCCTCAACCCCAGAAGACAGCGCCCGGTCCGCGTCTCTTGCCGCCCGGTCCCTCGCAGTCCTCCCCGTCTCATCCCGCAACGACGCGCTAACAACCGTTCACGATGCCCTTCTTAGCGCTAAATCCACCATCCTCGAAGCCAACGCCCAAGACATGTCCCTCGCCACAGCCGCCTCAAAAGACGGCTCACTCAGCGCATCCCTCGTCAAGCGACTGGATCTAACCCGGCCCGGCAAATATGAAGACATGCTACAGGGCATCCTCGATGTCCGTGATCTGCCAGATCCCATCGGCCAAATCAGTCTACGGACCCTACTAGACGATGGTCTCGAGTTGGAGCGAGTCAGCTGTCCGATCGGCGTGCTCCTGATCATCTTCGAGGCCCGGCCAGAAGTCATTGCCAACATCGCCGCACTCGCCATCAAATCTGGAAACGCAGCGATTCTGAAGGGTGGGAAGGAGAGCACGCAGTCATTCGAAGCGATATCGCGCGTTATCAGCGAGGCGCTGGAGACGACGGAGGTCCCGAATGGTGCGATCCAGCTCGTGAAGACGAGAGATGTGATTGATGAGCTGCTACGGCTAGACCGGTATATTGACCTTGTGATACCCAGGGGCGGGAACGAGCTAGTGCGGTATGTGAAGGAGCACACGCGGATACCGGTGATGGGTCACGCGGATGGCCTGTGTTCGGTGTACTTGCACAGCGACGCGGATGCAGAGATCGCGAAGAAAGTCGTGGTGGACAGTAAATGCGACTACCCTGCTGCGTGTAACGCGGCGGAGACGTTGCTGGTGCATGAGAATGTGCTTGGATCGGTATTGCCGGGTGTGGCGGAGGCGTTGCTGCAGAGGGGCGTGAGTCTGCTTTGCGATGCCAAGAGCAAGGAGGTCCTCAAGCAGAAGCTGGCGAATGACAAGGCGGTGCTGCTGCAGGATGTGGGCGAGACGGATTACGACACTGAATTTCTGGACCTGAAGATTGCGGTCAAGAGTGTCCCGGCTGTTGGCGCCGTCAATGGGACTGCCTCTACGACGATGTCGGATCCGAGTCTCGACCTCGCGATATCACACATCAACGCGCACTCGTCAGGGCACACAGACTCGATCGTCACGCAGTCTAAGGAGGCGGCGGAATATTTCATGTCGGCGGTGGACTCTGCGGGTGTATACTGGAATGCATCTACGAGGTTTGCGGATGGTATGAGATATGGGTTTGGCACAGAGGTCGGCATCAGCACGAATAAGATTCACAGCAGGGGGCCCGTGGGTTTGGAGGGCCTGACGATATACAAGTACAAGCTGAGAGGATCAGGGCAGACTGCTGGAGAGTATGGTGCTGGGAAGAAGGCGTACAAGCATGACAAGTTAGCCCTGTGAGGAGTTTCGAGATTTGGAGGATGGAGACAGCAATCATGTTACGGTTGAGAGCTACGACAGAACGTGTCACCAGGACGTGTCGTCGTGTCTCCTTAGTATCACGAAATCACGAAAAGTATCAGCAGTAAGAAAATGGTATCTTGTCATTTTGCCTTGCTACAGTACTGGCACAGGAATATGCTGTGCTGAGCAGAGGCCTTCGCGTCTTCGATGCCTGTCTATATCTCGCTACCACAGTGGGAAGTGACACGGCACGACGCAGCATTTCATTGAGCAGACCAGTCGGGCCAGCAATACAAAAGCATGTCTGCCAGCACTGCAAGTGCTCGGTAATTTTCGAAGCCAGTCCACGGTATGATGTAGACCGCTTACACCTTGAAACCCTTGGACCTTCTTCGACCACGGGCCTTCTCGAACTTGCGTCCCTTGCTCTCGATGTATGGCTTCTTGTGCTTGTGGGGGCCCATGCCGAAGTGCTTGACAGCCTCTCTGGCGTTCTTTGGTCCTCTCAGCAGAACAACGTTGCTGCCAGTTGGGGCTCGCATGGCCAGCTGGTCGAAAGTCAGGCACTCACCGCCGGCCTTCTCGATTCGGGCACGGGCAGTCGAGGTGAATCGCAGAGCAGCGATGGACAGCTTGGGGACGACGTTCATTCTGTTGTCGTCGGTGACTGTGCCGACGACTGCGACGGTCTTGCCCTCGTAGGCCTTCTTGGCGGATGGGGTGCTGACTTTGCTGTGAATGCGGGAGAGGGACATGGGTGGGCGGTTGATTCGCGACATGAACAGTCGCTTGAGGACGACCTTGTTGAAGTTGGCATCGGTTCGTCCTGCGCCTCGTCAGTCTTGCTCGTCTTGGGCTTGTGGTCAGTGTGGTACTCACGAGCGAGGAATCTGTAGAGCTTGACAAGCAACTTCAGATACGGGTTGTCGCTCTTGGGTGCCTTTCGGTGGCTGGCCCGGACGTGATGACGGTCAAGATCGATACCTAGAACGAGGCGCCATCAGCAGATGTTTTTGCAATGACTCGCAGCGCCGAAGCGGTGCTCTTTGAGTGCGCTCTATCGACATGCTGGGTGCATGGATTGAGCAGTAGGAGGTATCGAAGGGCTGTACATACCCATTTTGGCGGTTGTCGACGGTAATGAACGAAATTGTGGTTGTCGCTGGCTCTGGTTGAAGTCGAAGTTGTCGCGACATGCCAAAGTTGGTGCCAAGCGTGCGCAGCAGATTTGTGCCAAGGCTAGTACTAGCGCTGCTTTATGCCTTGGTGCCTGAATTGCATTCAACCATGACTAGCACAATCACTTCTGTACGCTCAGTTGGGCAAGTCAAGCGCACCTAGAATAGTTGCTATGATTGGCGGAGCCCGTCGCGTTAGGCAATCAAGACCCAGAATACAACATACTAGACGTAGTGACGACGTAACAAGACCCTGAGTCATAAGAACTGTATTGATTGAATCCGCCCTCAAACGGCAGCTAAAAGCGTGCCTGTCATCTAACTTCACGAGTCTCTCCGAAGGTTTATGCCAGGCCGATCCAAGGATATCCCTTTTACTCCAAGACAAAACAACGGTGCCTACGCTCTAAAGAATCAGCGGCTGATTCTACCGTGCCAAACCCTTTTATGATGTTGCACAATTTGTACAGTAGCCAGATGGAAGGCTGTCTCTTCGCAGGTGGCCCTTCATCTGTGGCTGAGTATGCAGTAACAAGTTCCTGTCTCACCCAGCTTATATTGCGTCCGTGTTTTCTGGGCCTAAGGAAACGAGGAAGTCCCTGGTCAACTCAAAACTGAGCCAACTGCTTGCCATGCTGGGGGCCACTTTTAGGAGATTCGGCATGATGCCTTTGTAAAGTCCTAGGAATCCTTCTTCTTTCAGTATCGTGGTGATAGCTTGTGTTATGGATGTATACTGGTAGCCCATACCGGACATGGAGTTGACCTGAAATCTTCTACGAAGAACGTCGAATGGGTAGGTGCAGGTCTGAGCGATGGCGCCTGAGATGGCACCGGCCGCCAGCTTCCTGTACCAGGGAGGATTCGTCTCACCAACGTCAGTGAAATAGCCTCGCACAGATTCGTAGACCATAAAGTTGAGGCCGACATATGGAGCGACGCCAGCCACGGTGGGGAGAATACCTCGATACAATCCGCTCATACCACCCTCAGTCTGGTACATGAGCTTCATTGTCGGCCACATTCCCGGTGGTTTGCCTTCGCGTTTGGCTAACGACGCGAAGGAGGCTGTTTGTATGGACAACCTTGTTCTGACAATGTCAAGTGGGTATGTGAACGTGACGGAGGTGATACCGGCGACACCACCACACAACAATCTTTCGAAGGAGGTGAGGTTGTGCCCTGTCCAGTTTTCGGCCGTTCTCTTGTACAAGTTGAAAGAGCCGAACTGCACGGCTGAGTATGGTACAATCCTCAAACAATTTATCCCGTTACCTCTCATGAAGCCTTGCCACCCCTCGTCCCTCCACATCTTGCCTAGAGCCTTGCCGACTGACATCTGGTATTCATTCCGACCAGCACTTTGGACTTGGTACAAGATCTTTAATCTTTCGAGAGGTGAAACGACAGTTCTGGAAACAGCCCCTGCAACACCTCCGGCGCAGAAGGCAGCTGTGAAGGGTGTCGAGACGAACGCGCGCAAGTTCAATGCCACGTTGGAAGGCGATACCGTTACGGGGTTCTTGCCTCGGTCAGCACGTATTTCTACTTCGCGGCGAGTGTGATGCTTACTTCGGGTATGTTCTGCAGTTCTGACCTTGCGGTGGAGCTCGCACCACTTGTGCCTGAGACCGTGGCAGGGTCTTTCTCACCCAACCTCATCTTTGCTGTTATATTATTTGCCAGTCGTCCAACAAGGTCGGCACCCTTTTATGGTGTGCTGTTTGGCGCTGAGCAGGAAGTGTTTGTGGTTGTGTCGACCCTTGCGGAGTGGCCATGGAAAGCTGCAGCATGGACCGTTGAATCTATTGTGGCATCATCGAGCCTTCTCAACTGTTGTATTCAAGTGTGAAGGCGGGAGACGTGGTACGAGATAGGTCCTCGCGATGACCGTAACAGGCGCTGTCGCTCTTCCCGCAAGATCGGAACTGGTCACGGGTAAGGTCGGGGTTGTGGCGGTGCCGAGCAAGTCTAGTAAGCAACAGTCTTCAAGCAAGTGCAGGTGTGTACGTTATGCGATAATGATGAATGCGTCGGTCAAGCGTCTAAAGTCAGATGTCGTCGAAGAGGGTCATCAGGGGCTCGTTGTCGCTGCCCAAATTTGCGTTGGAGTGACTGGTCAGCTCTGGCTAATGACGGTCCAGCTGCTCGGCCGCACCGCTGGCAGCCTTTGCGCCTAAATCTGGAGGCCACGCACGTGATACTGATGCGCGAAGATGATGCCTGAACGGCATGGTGCCTGGTCACTTGTCCTCTTGCAGGCAAGTGGCGTCACGCTGCAGTGCGATCCGCGGTTGCGCTATCCTATTCAGTCCGTTGCTTTCTCACAAATTCTGCCTGACGTCTAATTTACGTGAGCGCAACCAGCCACCTTTCCTGCTATCAACCAGCTTCTGCTACCACTATCAAATATCCTATCCATCATACCCACGAACCTGCACCCGAAGAAACACCACCATGTCGAGATCAGGGACCACGTTGTACGTTACTGGCTTCGGTCATGGGACCAGAGCACGAGACCTGGCCTACGAGTTCGAGGCATATGGCCGACTGGTCAGGTGCGACATTCCGGCACCTCGAACACAATCCAGCAGACTGTAAGAGGCATATGCGCCGCTCATACGACCATCACTAATGCACGTAAAGGTTCGCTTTCGTCGAGTACGAGTCAAGAAGAGACGCCGACGATGCTTACCACGAGATGCACAACAAGCGCATCGGCCGGGACGATGTGTTGAAGATTGAGGTACGCGAACAGGCATTGAGGGGTCCACACGAATACTAACCTGTGGCTGTTAGTGGGCACGAACCCCTCCATCAGCTTCATGGCGATTCGACACTGGCCGGGATCGCGAGCGAGCTCCTGGCGCTCGACGAGAGCGGAGTCCCCCAAGACGAGGCTACAACAGATCACCATCTCCACCACGCCGACGCGAATACTCTCCACGCAAGGATGATCGAGGCGAGCGTGATGACCGTCGACGAGATCGGGACCTCGACGACCGAAGACGGTCGAGAAGCCCTGTCGATCGTGACCGCGAGCGAGACCGTGATGACCGACGAGACGACCGAGAACGAAGGGACGACCGTGAGGACCGTGAAGAACGAACCAACGGCGAAGACCGAAAAGGTATGCTCAAACCAGACCCTGACGCCGAGATGGAAGGAACATGAAGCTGACACCCGCATCAGCGAACGATTCTCCGGCCCCTGTTCACGACGAACTCGATACTGCGGAATAGCGTATACGCGACAGCACCCTTGTTCGTTAGAGGACACCGGTCATCAGAGCTTTTCTGTGTGACGGCGTGACCCTCGGAAAAGGAACCGACAAATTGCATTGGCATTGGTAACCGGAGTTGTGGACGAAAGTTTGGAAGCTCAACTGCAAAACAATGGAGAGCAAAGGCAAGCAAACACCTTGTGATAATTGACTTGAAAGGGATAGTACGAGTCCGAGTCACGAAACGAGTCGATCTCGAGACGGGAGCTGAGTGTACAGCCACCAAAATCGTACCATCAAATTTCGACCGTCCGCGCATTCCGCCACCCTGCCTACCACCTGCGTCGCACGTCGTCTGCCCTAGCTCAGCACGTAACAACACGATAATCATCATCCGCATTGTCGGCCAGCGTCCATTCGCCACGTAACCCTTCCGTCGTCCTGCCTTATCCTCCTCTCCTGCTTGCATGCCGTTCCACCAACCGCGATCGATCGAGCTCTACGTCACGAACTGCTCCGTTCCCACCACCAGTTCCAGCAATCGACCGCTACACCAACATCTCACCACCGTTGCCCTCCTCAGCTTGTGTATGCAAGCGCTTCTCCATTTTGTTCGTGTACATCTGCTTATGATGATGCAACGCCTGCTTTTCAGGAGCCACATCTCGGGCTGTGTAGGTGCCCTTGATGCAGGGCTTGTTTACAGCCATCCACAGTCTTGAGATATCAAGGTAGGTGACCGTAGAAGTCAAGCAGTCATTCCTCGTGTCTCTCCTTGAGTGCTGGGAATTTGTAGTAGTTGCTCTTGGACTGTAGCACCATTGCAATGCGAGGCATCGTCTGTGCGTGAAGTGGCCACATATCAAGAACTACCGTTACGTTCCGGCGGACAACATCGCCTGGCTAGAAAACTGTCATCATTTGACGTGCTGAGAAATTCTGTATCCTCCAGCATTATAGGCATATCAGACTGCCTTCACCTGGGTGTTTCGAGAGTCGGCGAAGACGAGTGGAGACATCACTTTATCGAGGCTCAAGCCCAAAGTCGCCGCAGGTTTCCTTAGCACAACTTGAACGAGGTTGATTTCACGAATTTATTCTTTCTCTCATGGTGTACTTCCCCATCACCGCATCAACCGCTACCACGTTACGGTAATGGCATCGAGCGTCCGAGCTCTGCCACGTCTGACCCGCCATGTAGCATCCGGGGCCGGCCCTGCGCTTCAGTCGCATCGGACATACTATTCCGTCCATCATCCTGATCCATCACCGCTGCCTCCAGTGCAGACCGCAATTCTCACATCTGCTCTCCAGCATGTGCCACGTCTAGGCTTCACGCAGGACGCCTTACTGGCGGGCGCCAAAGAAAACAACTACCGCGAGGCAACCCTCAACCTCTTCCCACGTGGCATCTACGATCTAGTTCACTTCTACCTCATCACCCAGCGCCTATCGCTCAAGGACAGAGTCCAGTTTGCAGAGCATGACAAGTCGGGTCTGGCACAGAAAGTGAAGACGCTCACGTGGGCGCGACTACAAGCAAATGTTGATGACGGGGTGATCGGTCACTGGCACGATGCGCTCGGCCACATGAGCTTACTAGAGAACATCCCCGCAAGTCTCAAGGAGCTGGGCAATCTAGCGGATGAAATATGGTATTTGGCTGGCGACAAGCAGGTTGATTTTGGCTGGTACACGAAGCGGGCGCAGTTAAGTGCTGTTTATGCAAGTACGGAGGTCTTCATGAGTACAGACAAGAGTCCAGGCTTCAGGGACACAAGAGAATTCCTTGACAGGAGGCTGGGTGATGTGCGAACTGTGGGTGGCAGCGTAGGCAGTGCAATGCAGTATGCCGGCTGGTGGGCTGGCAATGGCGTCGGATTGGCGAGGGCTTGGGGGATGAAGGTGTGAGCGAGCAGAGTGCAATCAGTGCAGCACATGGAGGATTCTAGTGCATAGCACAGGCATAAGGCAGAAGATACCAAGCAGGTGATTGCAAGCACGAGCAGCGTTGGCTTCGCTACGTCGTGCATCACAACCAGAGATTGATGCGCCTTGGGGGCCGCCTGCCGTATTAAGAACGATGTTGTGTCACGTTCAATTTCCTGTGAACGGATGTTGTGAAAGAAGATGCGGGTCTGACGAGCAAATGAGGGCTATGACAGACCCTTGAAGGATGCTTGGGCACAGCAGAAGCAACCAAGAAAGAGATGAAAACGGGGATTTTCCTAGGTGTGTGGAGGCTCTCAGCTCGCATGAACATTTGCGACTCCAACCCCCAGCACTACGGACAGATCAATCTTACGAACTTGTTGCTGCGTCGCTAAATCTGTAACACCAACGCTCTGCTCTCTAACATTCAACCACCCGCAGCTACGCTCGTGCTCTCTTGCCGCCCGCCCTTTGTATGTACCCTGCATACGTCACAGTGCTCGACTTTCTGTTGTGGTCGAGAGTGCAAAGGTGGCTTGCGTACGCTAGTGTTTTCGCAGAATCTCGCGGACTTCGACTGGAGGGCCGCTAGTATTTCTAGGCTAGTCCCAATACAGTATTTTACCAACTGGAAGGAGCAAAATGTACACAGAGGCAGTTGCAAGGTGAAGCATGGAAACAGACCCACCGCGGGTAGCACACCTCCTGCGTCGTGAAGACCTGGTAATTCGAAACCTGCCCGCATCGTCTCATTTCACGCGTGTCATGCCATCTCACTTTCTCTCGCACACAACAAACGACATGCCCTGTACATATTGTCAATAGATGTCCTGAACTTGCTTTGGGTTGCTGGCCAATCCATCGACCTTGCACGCCAATATCTAATTTCCATTCTCCACTCTCCTTGACCACATCGCACCAATGATTGGCTCACGGTCGACGATACAATGAGATCGGACCGGGGCCGTGACAACGATGGACAGTGCTCATGTGCCCTCAGCGCCCTCACCACCAGCGCGGGACTCGACTCATGCCTCTGCCTCTCGGCCGAGCGCCTCCCGTGCCTCTCCCACCCTCAGCTCAGACGTCTTCAGTCCAGCGACTAGTCCGTCCAGACAACAGCGACTTCTCCAGAACCGCAATGCGAGGTTTCCAGCCAAGAAATTGTCAATCTCTGGTCTCAGCAACAAGCTAACGCAGCTGGTCGGTACCAACGATCTTGCAGAAGAAGCAAAAACACCACCCAAGAATCAAGAGAACAAGCTGCATAAGAGCAGGAGTACAGGCACCATCCGCAAGAAAAGCAGCTTAAGCGTCCTGGAGGAAGTTTCAAACACCACGCGGGGTAGAGCCTCGCACAGGAGACCCGGCATTCCCGTCTACCAGGACAACCCACAGAGGCCACTGCTACAATCGTCACCAAGTGCTGCCTCGTCTCCATATGTCGAGCCTAAGGCTGAATTTACCTCTCCCACCGGCTTTGAGCACATTCAGGACAGTCTGAACAACATGCGACTGAGGGAGGTGTCTCTTAATGAGAGATGGTCACCGCTGACGAGGTCTCCTTCTTCGCTGAAGTCCAAGACCAGGAAACGATCTGTCCAGCCTACCCTCGACGCAGACGAGTACATCGAGCATATCGAGAAAGAGCTGCAGCAGGCCAGGGATGAGGCCTACTCTCCGCTAACCCGAAGGCCGATAAAGGAGAAGTTGAGGCTAGCGAACAAGGAGAACGAACGACTACAAAAAGAGCTAACCACGCTCAAGGACAAATTCGAGGCTGAAGTTAAGAGAACAGTGGAGCATAAGACCATGGCCGAGCTGGAGCTGAAGCGCAAAGTTAGAGACTTGGAAGACTCTCTAGACGAACGCGAGCAAACCATCCGCGAAATGCAGTATCAGCATGAGGAGAAGAGACTGGACTCCAATATCATCGAGTCTCTGAAGGCCACCATCGAGAGACTTGAACATGAGAAAGCCGACATGGAGGAGATCAACCTTAGCATGAGTAAGAGAAATGAGGTCCTGTCTCAACTTCTCGCTATGTCGCCTACCAAGTCCACCAGCGGTTTCAACCTGGCCTCACCTGCACGGGAGAGACGAAACCCACGACCCATGTCACTGATCCTCCCTCGTCGCTCTACATCTCCAAACGTCGTGGGCACGAGCGCTGTAAGTTCACTCGCTTGTTCACCACTAGCGTTGAGCGATGCCGACATCTGCTCTTTCAAGCTCGGGTCTGGTCCGAAAGATCATGGGGAAGCACTCAACGAGCCTAGCAAGACGGATCTACCACCCCAGCCGCATGCTGAAGATCGAGTGCGTCGACCACTCCAAAGTCCTCGCCTTCCCGATGGTTTGAGCATGAATCGCCGATGGACTATGTACTCTGATATTTCGGCCTCTTCTGTCACCGCAAACGAGGAGCCAAAACCTTCCAGAAGGAAAGCCAGAAGATTTGTAGCTGGCTCGACGCAACTCAGACCGCTTCTACTGCCGACGCTGACTGGGGAGACAACGTCTCTGTCCTCGAGCTCGCTTGCTTCCTCTCCACCCAGCTGGCTAGAAGCCGAGAGCATCGGAGCCGGTTTGGACGTCACAATTCTAGCTAGTGGGACGCACGATGCGTCACAGGGCAACGGTGCAAGACTGTTGAATGAGTCTGAGTCTGTCTCGATTGACCCCGAGGTCATTAGCAACAACAGACAACCTCACCCATCGGACTCAGATATTGCACCTACGTCTGGTCAGGAACCAATCCTCCAGACGCTGCATTGTCTAGAGGGTAGACCAAGCCACATCCATGGTCTTGGCCTGTCGTTGGACGAGCATACCAAAGCTTACGACCCGGACAACGGAACATTGACATACGACGAACAGCTCATGACGTCGACAACTTTGAGAGGACAGAATCAAGTTGCACGCAACTCGCTCCAAACAATGCCTATGCCGTCAACGCCTGACTCTCTGGTCGATTTACCTGCTCCACTGTTCTCACCCATGCATCGAGATACCACGGTAGCGGCACACAATTTGCCAAACAGACTTAGGTCCAACTCGCCTTCAGCATCCCCCCAAGACCCAGTCAATCCCCGCAAGAGACGCAAGCCTCCAGTGAACGATACGTATAGCGGCTCACCGGTCACAAAGATGCAGCGTCGGCAAGGACAACACTCCTACGTGCATGGCATACCTCGAAAGTCAGCTCCACCACTCTCTCAGGCAACAACGAAACCCAAGTCACAAGGCCACGCATTCACACAATCGATACGAAAGATGCAATCTTCCGATAATTTCGTTAAGGTGCTTCGACAGAGAAATTTTGCAGCAAAACCACTGGCAGCATTAACCGTTCGCACGGTCTATAAGATACTGGCGACATGCACCAGTGCCGTACGTGAGTTTCGGCGAGACCCGTTCTCACTAGCTCGCAAAATGCTAGCCAATGCCTGGTATATGAATTGGAAGGCGCTGGGGAAAGTCAGTTGGTGGGTGCTGGGCTTGTTTTTGCAACCTCGACCCACGCCGAAAGCTCGAGCCCCCATAGACTGGGATCAATATGATGGTGAGAGTATCGCAAGTAGGTATTGCGATTCACTCGCCGACGATGATGACCAGCAAGACTCTCAATCGATAACGGACTTCGAATGTCCAAACACTATTGGGAGCCATGCAGCACAAGACGGAGACACGGAGACGAGACAACCAGAGCCGGATGAGCATAAGAAAGCAGAGAAGCCTGGCTGGGGCCGCTCGCTGTTGCTCTGGGGCAAATTCAGCTGCGCAGTCATGCTCGCTGTTGGCGGCGCCGTTGTCAAAGGGCCAGGTGAGATGTTGAAAGACGTCAAGTCACAAGAGGAACATCCACACCCGAGACACAAACGCTGCAAAAGCTATGTGGCCATCAAGAAGAATCCACCCCAATTACAGAGAACGGCGGGACGGAGGGACACGCAGCGTCGTGTCCAAGATCGTTCTCAAAGCGACATTGTATATGAACATCCGCAATCGCCTTTCGAGGACAACTTCAGGGACCAGTTTGACTTTCGGTGCGACACGCAACTGGACAGTTCGTCGTTCCTGGATCAAATCCAGCAGACTGATCCCGACTCAACGTTGAGGGCTGTGCAATCCCATCGGAGACGAATTGGAAGCTTGTTCACACCACCTGCGGTAGTGCCCGAACCAACGTCGCCATGTCAAGGGAATCCCTTACAGACGCCGCAGACAATAATCTCGCGCAGAGCCTATAAATTTTCGTGTACGAATGATGCCAGCTCGAGCATGCAACCCATCCATCAACACGCTGGGGATCCTGGGGGCCTGGTTAATCGTGTATAGCCAACTCCCTGATATTATCCTACCACCACTAATGAATTGACGACATTCCTGAACGGGCTACGACATGCACTAGGACACGGCCGAATTTGCATAGACAGGCGTATACAGCACAGGCGCTTCCAAATTCTACTTTCATCTTTGCTTTACATTGATTTCGATAAGCGCGGAACAGCAGTTCTGTCTCTCTTCATGGTCTATCATACCGGACCGGCGGATGTTCGAGCGCTTTTACATGAGGACGTGTATTCATTGGGTGTATAGGTACTAATTGCAATCCATGCACATTTGCATGAAGCATGAGAAGAGCACTTGTATAAGGAGTTCTTCCGACGCCGCTTTTAAGTAGCGAGCATAGATAATAGGAATCCATGACCTCATACAGTACTCGACGGCCGCTCGCAAGAGCCTCGGATCAACCCTGAGAAGTATGTGATGACCCTCTCTGTCTCTGTCGTGGCGCCGAGGTTTACTTCGATTGTTACGATGATTAGTGGACACCGTTCTAGAGGATACGTGTGAGTCCGGTGAGCGGCGACTAGACCGATTCAGACGAGGTGCTTCGAAGGCCGATTCGGATTTGCGAATCGATTGTTTCGTGTAGTTCGCGCGTCTCCTGCTATTCATTGGCCGAACTGCATCGTGTCCTCGAGTTTAGAGACTAGTTGTGTACGGGCAGCGTCGCCATCGTCGCCATCGTCGCGGGTTGAGTGAGGGGCGGACAGATTCAATGCAAGAAAACCTCTCTCTTGCAAGGCCTCTGCTTGTGGAGGCCAAAGACGCCTCTCCATGACCCATTCTTGTGCCCTTGTCTTTCCTCTTCGTGCCTTGCTGCCACACGTCAGTTCTCTATGTGAATTTCTTCCCTGGCATACTATCGGTGCGATCGGCTTGCTTGGTGGCCTTCTCAGCACCTGACAGCTTATGGTTGAATTCATCCAGTCTCTCCAATGGCAGGTTGAGCAGCAGATGCTTGTTCTTCCATCTCACTTCGCTCTCGATGAAGCCGTCGTTTTCTCCAGGTGGCGGCGGCGGCTCCGTGATCTTGGTGATTAGGTAAGCGGTCGAGGCTTCGGCGATGCCGTAGATGAGCACGCCGAGCAATGGGACCTTGACCATGATGGCGAATGCGACGCTGAAGCCGAAGAGGACGCCGCTTCTGTCGATGAACCAGATCTTCTTTTGCTGCTTTGTGAAGCGGACGCGTTCGAAGTACGGCTTGAGCAGCTGTGACATCAGACTGCGAGACGAGAAGTACGTTTGGAGGAAGGTCACCATGTAGTGCTTTGGCAGCAAGAAGCCGCTGGCGAATATGATGGCTGCAGGCACGGGTCCGACGGATTTGTTGAAGGTGTAGAAGCTGGCTGCTGGGAGCACGAAGGGGCCGACTTTGGGGATGAAAGTCAGGATGTAGATGCCAAGCGAGATTGCAGCCCTTCTGCCGTATTTCGCGGCGAAGATGAGCACGCCGTCGAGAAAAGTCCGCTGCTCCCTCTTCTCGATCGCTCCGTGAGTTGAGTACATCTTCAAGGTTGGGTAGTACATTGCGCGTAGCTCTGTGGGGTCATCAGATTTGTGCTTCTGGACATATGTTTGGTCGACCCAACGGAGGCTGTCCATGAAGACGTTATCCAGGGTTGGCGTGATGGAACTCATGACCATCATGAGGAAGAAGGGCACCTGGAGGACCTGCTTCGAGATGAAATCGAGCCCTTTGACAAGGGTGTCGTCCCATGTTTCGTGGTCAAGATCGACGAAAAGTGAACTCAGCCATATCAAGGCTTTGACCCCGTAGATGGGAACGTTGAGAACGATGCGTATGGCGAGGCCAGCACATACGGCGATGGCAGCCTGTCGGTAGTGATTGGTGGTGAAGAGGTCGGGGTTCTGGAGAGCACGATTAGCACCGACGAAGGTCAGCTGGGCCCCTCGTATGATCGCGTTTGGATCAAAATTCGACATGTTCGGCTTGGAGCGTACGGCTGTATGCTTTCGTGGGATGAGCGAATAGCAAAACTTGGACGTGTATAGAGGCGGGTGCGCGAGCCGTACGTCATGCATGCAGGGGCTGTCACGTGGCTGGGCGGCCTCCTATCGATAGAGTGCATGAAGACAACGGGCAGGTGCGGGCGTGTGATGGTTGGGCCTGTGCGAAGACAGTGCATGCGCAGGACTCGTGACGGCGTTGTTTTGCGACATCTGAGACCCGCCCTGGCGACGAGCGTTGAGTCCTTGCCGTCCTAGTGCTCTGCCCCTCTCAGTATGCAGCATGGCATCGTCTCCCATCGACGGCGAACGTCCCTCGCGAGGAGGCTTTCGCAGGTCCTCGTCTAATTTCGCAACGATCCCTCAACGGAGTCTGTCCCTCCATGAACGCGCTGGGCTGGCGCAAGACGATGCTGCAGCTAACGTCCTGTTCACGCATCCAAATGTGCGGATATACAAGTTCCAGCCTCCTACAGACGCGCTCAAGTCGCTGGACAAGACACAGAAAACCCTGCCAGACGCCGACTACCCCATTGATGCCATTGAGGTTCTGCCATGGCGTGCGCGAACCGAGATGCTGTCTGCAAAAGGCAAGATGATCATAGAAAAGGTCCAGGGTTCGGCCCATTTCCTGAAAGCTGGCGACCTCATACACACCATCATGAAGAACTCGCAGTGCTGGTGCGTGGATGGGGAGTCCAGGTTCGTCATGAGGATTGGCAAGCTCAAATACCAGCGGATCGAATTCCCCATCACGGATGACACTGAGAAGAAGAAGGTGGAGGAATTCAAAGAGATCATAAGCAAATTACTAAAGTTCGAGAAGACCCCTTGCCCTTTCACCAGAGCATTCCATGTCGACCTGCCAGAAGATGCCATCACTCCAAGGCGGAGAGGCACGTGGAAGAGGAGAGAAAGCTCGGTGCCCGTCACTCCAGATGCCGAGTCGTCAGGCGGGCGCAACACCAGAGTATCTAGGACTTCGAGCATGAGGGCTATGCCTCCCAGCTCTTTCCCTTCCAGATCCATGTCGCAGCGGGACTTGGAAAGGCCTCGCACTGCCAGCACGCCAATCTCGTCAGCCCGCTATAGCTACCCTGACATACTGTTAGAACCGCCTGCAAATTACACGTCTGGCGAAGAGAACACCGACTCTGATCAGCAAGACAGCGAGCCCGAGAGGTCGTTGAGCAGCCTGCATTCAGAAGCCGACGAGAGTGATCGAGAAGTCCCGAATGCGCCCACCGTCAGATCTCCGCTCAGCAATGTCGAGACACTACCAGACACTGAAGTCCAAGCCCTGACGCAAAGTCTTAGCCAGCTCCAGCAGGGTCCGGTACAACGACAACCAGGGAACACCACGGAATTATCAGATGCGACGCTGCAAAGCCCCCCGCCAGCCGCCGACAATATACCTAGTCCTAACGATACCAACGACCCAGTAATTTTCGGAGGCGCTCAGGCAGCACCACCGACCACAACGACTGAATCAATCACAGCGAAGCACAGACCGATCGACACGCAAAGCTTGACGAGTGTGGATGGACCCGAGGCGCAGAATGACACACTGGTCGCTGCCACTAACGTAGAAGAAGACAAGTCCGAAGTCAACGATACCATTGAACGCCAAGAAATGGGGGAAGATACTTCAGTACCAGCTTCAACCGATGACGCGATCCACGTCAGCGAACATGAGGAACACGTCCTCGGTCCCACTACCGAAGGCACACCAGCTAGTGAGAACCGTCAAGAGCATTCAATGCCGGCGGTAGACATTACCAGTCTTGTACCACCAACGAAGGAGTCGACTCCTCCTGCGCCGTCTGCAGAAGTTGACACCGACCATCATCTCCAACAGGAGGAACACCGTTCCGCGCGAGACACCTCTCCACTAACTAAAGCTCCCGTTATCGCTCAACCTGAGGTGTCACCAGGGATATCGACGAAGGATCTTACACGCACTCGTACGGATGACGATACCGAGAGCATCATCTCTACAGATTCATACCACACGCTGTCCTCGGATGACAATCATATCGTACCAGAGGACATTCCTAACACGAAACCTTTTCAGCACAGACGTGAGCTGTCTGAGATGACAGTAACGGCAGCTTCCACGAACCACGAGGATGATCCAGGTCCAGAAGAAGAAGTGGCAGTCATTACGACCTCATACGAACTCAATTCTGACGATTCTGACGAATGGCTAGAGCCACAAGCCCCTGGTGCGTTCCTGAGTGGTCCTGAGCTTCGGCAGCGTCTTCGTCATCGCCGTTCGCTGTCGCCTTTGCCTCCTGCATCAATCCTTGCGCCAGCGAGTCGAAGTGGCCAGTCGAGTCCAATACCCAAAGAGATCCTGCAAAAGGCCGCTACACTAGCTGTTGTAAAGCCGATAGAGGCTGTGGTCTTCGCGGTGCACGTCTTAGCTCGAATCGCACAGGGGGCAACCATGAACGACCTCATGAGCGGAAACTTGTTTCGAAGACCTGGCACTCGTAGGACGGCCACGGGTACCTTCGAACAAGACAGGAGAAGCCAACCAACTGTGCAAGAGAGTGAAGATGTGGATGACTTTGGCTTTCTGCGCAAGGGAAGCTTCAATAAGGATACTGGACAGTCAGAGCATGTGAATGACCACGACGATGATGCGGCATCTGTTGCCAGTATTGATTAACGATATGATGGATGGAAATGAGGTTCAGGTAAGCATGGCACGTGATGCAAGATGCAGGAAATGTTTCAACCGTCGGGCAGCAATGTATATTAAAATCTAGCAGGGCGTTCAGGTGAAGAATGCATAGTATCTGAATATTGGAAGCAAGACCTGTTGCTACATCTGGTGATGCACTTGGCCCAAGTGGGTTGTTTCTGTCCAGAGGTAGACTTTTGACTGCGGAAGACCGTACTACAGGCGTTATTGGGTGGGGCCGCCCCTGTGTCTTCCGCGCTTCACCTCGGTAATCTTGCACCCCGCATGTCTTCATTTCCTCCAACATGTCCACCAACTTGAACCAGCTCACCGGCAGACTTCTCTGTTTCGCTCAAGAGTTGTGGCTCCTACATGTAACTGGATGCATCTCATGATGAACAGCTCTCCTCGCCAGCCAACGACCGCTGAGAGCACGTTACGGATGCACCACCAAGGATGAGATCGTTCCCTGTGACTTGTCCTCCAAAGAGCCACCTCTCTGCACTAGCTCAGATGACGCGTAACTCCCGCTACCTGCACTCTTCACCACCTGTACTCTCCGCGCCCAACACTGCCCAGGCCGCAACAATCGACTCCGGCTTCATTCTCGCCCCCTCACCCCTGAGCAATCCCTTCACCAGCGACCTCGCGTTCCAACGTGTCCTCGCTAGCTACCTTCCACCAGCCGTCTACAACGCCATCACCCCTCAACTTACGAAATTCGCCGAGGAAGCCATATCTCCGGAAGTCAACGACTGGATCGCTAACGCAGAACGACAGCAGCCGTATGTCAAGCAGTATGATGTATTTGGCCGGCGGTATGATGTTGATCGACTGGTGACGAGTCACGGATGGAAGGAGGTAGGGAACTGGGGAGTGAGAAACGGGTAAATACCGTGCCTCTACAGACGCAGCGAGCGCCTGACGATTGAATGCGCGTGCTTACGAGTTCCACAGAGTTATTGCGTTGGGCTACGAGCCGAAGCACGCGCCGTATCAGCGCATTGTGCAACACGCACAGTACGTGTACAACACTCTTGTAGGAGAGGTCGTATGAAGCTAGCTAGCTAACCACAATACAGCAACTTCATCTACTCGGCTTCGTCCGCCGTATACTCCTGCCCCGTTTCCATGACAAGTGGTGCATCCCGCCTGTTCCAACACCAGACACGCAGTCTGCCGCCCTCTCACCCCTTCCACACCATCTACAAGCACCTGATCGCCCGCGAGAACAACTGGATATCCGCCCAGTGGATGACTGAGCGGCCCGGCGGCAGCGACGTCCACAACTCAGAGACCGTAGCCACGTACTCGCCGCTCCCCACCAAGACGGGCGAGCACGGCACAGTCGAAGAGGGCGACTACCTCGTCTCAGGCTTCAAGTGGTTCTGCTCCGCAACCGACTGCGACATCGCGCTGATGCTCGCCAAGACCGAGACCGGCAAGCTCTCTCTCTTCGTGGCGCCGACCAAGCTTACGGCCGCGGAGCCCTCAGCCCAAGCTCCAAGCGGCAAGACGAGGAACGTCACAAACGGCATCCGCATCCACCGCCTCAAAACCAAGATGGGCACGAAAGAACTGCCCACGGCCGAGCTCGAGCTACGCCGCGTGCGCGCGCACCTCGTCGGCCCGCTCGACCGCGGCATCCCGACCATCGCCACGCTGCTGAACGTCACGCGCACGCACAACTTCGTCACCGCGCTGAGCTGCTGGCGCCGCAGCATGGGCATCGCCAAGGCGTTCGCGCGCGCGCGCACGACCATCGAGCAGCCGCTGTGGCTGTTCCCCATGCATCTGCGGCTGTTTGCGGCGATGGAGCTGAGGTTCCACGGGCTGCTGCACTTGGCCTTCTTTACGACGGCGTGTTTGAGTTTTGTGGATAACGGGTATCCTGTCAGTCAGGGTTGGAGTGCGAGCAATGCGTATGCGTCGCTGCCGGAAAAGGATGAGATAGTGGTGGTCCTCAGGGCGCTTACGGCGACGACCAAGGCTGTGGTGTGCAAGACTAGTAATTCTGCGATGCAGGAGTGCCAGGAGGCCATGGGTGGAGTTGGGTATATGGATGAGCCGGACGAGCCGGAGTGGAATATCAGTCGGCTGATGAGGGATACGGCGGCGAATATGACGTGGGAGGGCACGACGAATGTGTTGGCCAGTGAGGTTGTGAGGCATCTGGTGAAGGGTGGCAACCTCGATCTTGTCTCCAGGTGGTTGATGCGTGTTATAGGCGAGATTGAGGATGAGGCTATGAACGCGGCGTTGCAGGCGGCATGGAGTGTCCTAGAGGGGAAGTTGAGGGCCGAGAAAGATTTGGGCGACGTCTTGGCGGAGGGCAGGGAGATCATGTTCTCGTTTGCTTGGACGGTAAGCGGCGTGTTGTTGGCGCATGATGCACAACGAGATGGCGACGAGATAGCAGGGGAGGTCGCGCGGAGGTGGGTGCTGGATGCGGAAGGGGGTGTTGGTGAGTTCGTGCTGAGAGACGTGGTGTACAGGGAGGGTAAGAGAAGAGCGGGCGCAGAAATTGATACTGGAAGGGCGAACTGGGACTGCAGACTGGCATGGGGTACAGATCTGCCGGAAGGCGAGAGAGTGAAAGGGTATCGTGAGATGAAGCTATGATGAAGGTCTTGATGGATGCCGTCTTCGCCAATCATGAAAATTAGACCCGGGGGCCCTTCGAGGATCGCGGGTGTCTTTACGGTAGTTACCTGGTTGATCCATTCCAATAGGCAGCTATATCCCAGCCGTGGTCTGATATCCTTGGGGACGGAGAGCTTAGTTCCTGATCACAAAACTCTGAGAGTGGAAAAAGTCACATCTCGCGTTCGCATCCATATCTGGGATCGCACCCATCATTGTATAATTCACGTCCATTACGGTGAAGTCTGTGGCTCCAGCAGGCGAGTACTGTGGCCATTGCGGCTTTGGCGTGCCGGAATTTGAGACGCTGTTCGGATCGAGGTTCAGGACGAAGCCAAGGTAGTAGTCCTTCATAATATTCGCAAGGGTCATGTTGTTGATGTCTAGATGGAGGTCAGTCCTGTAGACGGTCTCGTGAGAATGGAACAGGCTCACTTTCTTCGGGTCCCCATAAGAACGGCCCATCTGCACCGTGAAGTTGTGTGCCGGCATTGAAAATGAGCTTCCAGGTTGGTAGGCCCCAATCTGAGGTCGCCGTGGCGAAGTAGTACGTTGCTGTTGACCCGTGTCAGTGGTTGCCGGTTATGAGCATTTGGAACTCCTTGGAGATAACTCACGACAATCAATTATGTAGTCACCGTATAGCTGCGCACGTCGGAAAAAGGTGCTGTTGAAGTCGCTAGCAGGATACAACTGGTAGAGCCGATTGAAGAAGGACTGCTTGGCATATGGGAATATGGTTTGTAAATCAGCAGTCATTTGTTCGACTGTGGTGTCGTTCTTTGGTGAATAATTGTATCCTTCGTATGCCTATGACTGGTTAGTGCTAGTAGTCTCCAAACAGAGCCTGACGTACGTCTCGGTTGACAATGACCGGAACCTTGGCGAAGTGGCCTTGCTTGAATTCATTAGAAGGAAGATCGCTTCGCAACATCAGTATGACATAGTCTTTTCAAGAGGCCAGTCACTCACCGAATCACATCTCCGTCAACGGCGGGCCCATAGTAGAAGTCACCCCAGCCGTACCAGCCTTCCTCAAAACCTACTCTGAAGGTGCTTTGCATGGCAGTTATCAGTGTCTCAGTCGTCTGACTGCGTATGCAGGATAAATCGCGACAGTTAGTAGCTGTCAGCATTTGCCGATATTGTGCTTCCAGAGTCGTGCCATTTTTGTAGCTCTGCCACCAAGGATATTCGGAAATCGCAGCTCGAAATGGAGGATTCGATACGCCTCCGTACAGTATCATCTGGTCCATCACACTGCCCCCTCCTGCGCTGCCACCGATGATAGTCACTTTTCCGGGATCACCACCAAAAGCTCGAATATTGCGCTGAATCCAGCCAAGAGCTGCACGTTGATCGAGAAGGCCAGCGTTGGTAGCGCCGTTCTCACGAATCTCGGCGCTGCTGAGGAAGCCGAAAACGGCGAGACGATATTGGATCGAGACATAAATCATGCTGTTCTGAGACTGGTTCACCATCATGTAGCCCGGATTGCTCTGACTGTTGCCCTGGTCATAGCCTTGAGATGCGTTAGCTAGCCTGGAATTATGGTAAGTGCAAAGCAAACCTACCTCCGCCATGGATCTGCACCAGTACAGGCAAATAGTTGTTCACGGGCGTCTTGGGGACCAACACATCGAGCAGCAGACAGTCTTCACTTCCTCGCGCGTTGCTCGTTTGTCGCCAGTATGGTATACCTTGAACACAGATAGGACCGCGAGTCGTAGCATCCATGACTTCTGAAGCATCGTAGCCGCCATGGCTCTCTATATCCATCGGTTCTCGCCATCGCAGATCGCCCAACGGAGGCACAGCGTAGCGGATACCATAGTAGTTGACAATGCTGGCATATGTGTCAGCATTGCCAGCAGTATCAATTGTACCCATGAAGGCTTACTTTGGGAAGCTGTCGTTCAGCGATCCGTGATATTTGGCATATCCAAGGTCAACAATATAGTCTGAAGATGCATTCGTGCCATTCTGGGCACACACGAGCGTAACGAGTGCTCCCAGAGCTACGATCAGGAAAGACATGTTGAAGGCGAACCCTGCTGTCTCTTATTAGACAGTTGAGTCGGGGGATGAGAAGGACGACGAGAAACAAACCTTAAGAGATCACTGCTGAACCTTTACAAGTTTAAGTCTATCGCTCACAAGACTCATCACAAGAGCTTGTACATTTCTCCGCAATGAAACCCTCGGCACATCAAGCACTTGATGATGCATGATGTTAGCTTTGGAAAGAGAGACTAGTCCGGCGCTCGTAGCTGAGGAGTTGTTCCTGTCCAGGTGCACGGGGATCAAGGATCGCCATGTACCAGCGAGGCCGTAGGACCAGGTACCTGGTCGAGCTCGCCTGAAAAGGCAGGTCATCGACCACCCCGGCTTGTGATTGGCCACTTTTTGTGGAACATCTTCCATGCACATCAGCCGAGCCCGGCTAATATGCGATACGGAGCAGAGTGCGACGAGAGGCCGTCGTTGCATGTATTGACGAGGCCACTCTCTTCGGTCGAGCTCCTCAGGTGCAACACTCATGCGTTCGAGCAGCTTCCTGCCATCGACTCGCGATATTTGCGATAAGTCGCACCACAAGCGGATGCGAAGTCCGACGGTAAGACCAGAGGAAGGAGTTTGGGAGCTAACTGCTTCGCAATGTCAAGCACACGCATGAACGACTAGCGTGTCACGCGGAGTCGCGTCTTCCATCGTGGGCTTAGTATTTCTTACACGGTCGACTTATTATAATAAGCATATTCCTGATTAACAGCAACCGCCACTCCCTTCGAAGGCGCTCAACTACACTGCCCATACGGTCGCTCATGCCTAGCCCTTCCACTAGCGAGAGACAAGCATGTAGTCTCTGGATGAATGATATTGACGCTGAATCCTTCGGCTAACGCTGAGCTTCGTATACAATCCTCTTTGACTGCGCCGTTCAAAACCGCTGCTACCAGTGCAGCTCCTACATCCTTGCGCCGACATTGCTCTGCGACCAACCCTGGCTCTTCACATCAACCGGCTCGTCGCGCAATCTTGACTGCTAAAAATATGATGAATATCGCAACGATGAGTGCGAGGGTACCTCCCAGGCTCCATAGCCATGTGTCCTTGGCGTGGCATGATATGACCATCGTGGAAAGGCGGTTTTGTGTATTTGAGAAGTAATTCCAAATTCTGCGAGGTGACCTGTCACACGCTTTTTCTGTTGGTTTCTGCTCAAATTAATGTTAGTCCCAGTCGCAGATGTTCAGGATTCTGTGCTTACCGAAGCAGACGAAGCTTGGCTACTAAGATGAATTGTCCTTGTGGCGGGATGTTTGTTTGAGACTTGTTCTTGTCCTCCTGTACCTGTGTTCTCTGCTGATGTGTTATATACTGCGGTTGAAGGAAGAAGTGGAGGTATTACTTATGTATGTCTACAGGGAGCGGTTTGTCGGCATAAAAACGGCCTGGAAACACCCGGCTCAAACAGGACGACCTCTTTCATCCAGCTTGTGAGATATCACAGCAACCATGATCCACAGGCTGCCGTTATTATGCGGTGGTGACCCCGACCATGTCACTACTTTTCGGAGGCGCAGTGATGGCCTCCCGGAAAACATAATCTCGAGCTCTTCACCTAGTTCGATCGCATATCACGAAGCTCTTCTGACAATGACGCCTAGGTTAGAAGCTCATCGTATTGATGTTGTATCAACAACAGCTTCTAGCCCAAACGCAGCGTCTAGCTCGACCATTGCCGCACTGTATTCTATTGAACCCCGAACCAACAGCTCACAAACAAAGTCTCGACTTTCAATAACTTGATCTCAACGTCCTGACCTCCCAGACCAGCTCCTCGATGACACAACATCGCAGCCTCACATGCAAACCCCTAGGTCGCGGTATACATCTTCCTGATGTCTCACTAATAGCGCGTTAGTATGTTTCGAGTCAGGAAAAGCAGAGACCTTTACCAGGTCCCAGGGATAGTCCTGGAGGGGGCACCGGCTTCCGACGTATCTGCTTCACGAATGGCCCCGGCTCATGGAGCGGTGGTGGAGCGACAGGTTCCGCTGCCTGACGGAATAGACTTACAACAGGTGCCTTGCCTTGACCCATGGCCGCCTTGGCTATTTTGCTTCGCGTGCGATTCTTAACACACACTACAATGATGATTGTGAAAACTTCAAATGCGAGTATGCCAGACGTGACAGCGAGGGCTATTTTGCAAACATCTTTCTTGAGTGGAGGCGGTTTGCAAGTTGGCACGTCGTCTCTCGTGTGGAATGGCATGGTGTTTGTGTCTGTCTGCACTTCTGTTAGTACACCCACAGTAGACCATCAATTATCAGTACGGTTCACCTCGGTAGGAACGAACTCAGGTTCTCCGTGGTTTCGAGGTATTTGGTGTGAAAACTGCTCATCATTAGGTAGGAACAAGTGAAGTGTAGCTTCAGAATTAACGTACCGGTATACAGGTGTATCACTCTTTCTACGATGTGATTGAGTTATTACTCCCCAGATCGAAGTGGCTGTTTCTGGCGACAGCGTAAAAGAGGGCAGGAAACAGCCATTTTATGGCCATGAGCTCGCTGGTCCCCCGTTCGCACTCTATGATTGTGAGTAAAGGTTGCCATACGAGCTGGAATGGGTGACTGTACTCGCGCGCAATGACTGGGGTATTCGTTTGCAGGACCTCGAGAGTCAGCAGGCAAAACGTAATCACCTGTGTCTTTCTCTGAGTTGTGGGAGGTTGGCTCCGCAACTAGCATGGCATATAGTCACGACGAGTAGTGCCGATCACGATGCAGTTGTCGGCTGCGCTCATCATTGTTTGACAAAGAAAGATTCATTCCTCGCGAGATGAACTGTTTCAACACGGCTCATCGAGTCATCCGTGCAGGAAGGCATACACCCCGGTAAGCGGTCTTGTAGTGCTTGCTGTAGGATGTGGAGAGAAGCACACGTGTGGAACTGTTAACATTCTCTCTTGACTTCTGGAACTCATACAAATGATGTACGATCACACATTTCTCAGCTCACGAGGTGCACTCCAGCTGCTGAAGGTCCAGTGCCCCTCTCATCACCGCCGCTCATCACCCTGTCCTCGACGCCGTTGCCTTTATATGGAAGGTTGCCTCGCTTGCAACTGATAGACCTCGAAAGGTCGTATGCGCTCATCTGTACACACAAATTAGCCGTCCATCCACCAGATGGCCGATGAAACAACAGTTGACATACCTTGCGTACTCGTACATCGATGGTGCAAGGGTAGATTTGCTGCCACTAAGCAGCTGTACTGACCGAGCTCTTCGGATAGTTGAATACTCACGTCATTCGAGGGAATTTAAAGTGTCTCCTCTGATACAGGAGAGCGCCGAAGAGGAAGACTATGACGATCGTCTCGACGATGACGGCGACTTGCCAGGCTGTCAGGTTAGTTGCTGGGACAGCCTGTCGCGTGTCGAGATGTGGTGGCATAGTTGTAGTGAGGGTCTGAGATTGGTTGTGGTTGACCTGTTGGTGTTGTTAGGTGTGCGTACTGCGACTGACATCAGACGCACCTTTGTACGGGATAGTGTTCTGTCTCGGTGGTTGTCTGGCAGGTAGTGGTTTGGAGAGTCTTGCAGTCTATTAGCGGTGAGGCGAGGATGTACATGCTACACGTACGTGAGGCTGTGGACTCTAGAGTGCTTGTCTGTTGTGTCTGCGTATTCCCTGGAGTGTACTGGAATGCTGGCTGTCATATATCTGAGTTTTATTATAGAGACTGTTTGCCACGCAGCAAGGCCAGCAACCAGTCCATGTTGGCTAGACAGTCGACAGTAGGGACGGTCATCGTCGGCATGGCTCGTTGCAAGGCTTGAGGCATCTTCGTGAGCTAGAGAGTTCAACGGAGCCGTAAGGGGCCGAGAAGAGCCTGCTATTTCCGCCTACTCTCCAATCGACTGGCAATCAAGAGATGCGGGCTTGAGGGACTTATCAATACGTACCAGGCGAAGGCGGAAGGAAGCGTGCTCTTCGTTGAAACCATTAGCTTCGTCACGAGACAGAATCCTGCGCGGAGTAAGCGTCTATAGCCTCTGTGACCATGCAACGCTTCCATGACATATCAGTTGAAACATCTTGTGACCCTTGCACGGATACACGCTCTCAAGTAGGTCAGGGAGGAAAGGCACCTGCCAAGCTTGACAACTTCTCACTTACATTATGATTGGCTCAAAGCACTCTGAAGACGCTTAACTCAACTATGATAATGCGTCAATGTGCTATCTAGTAACCAATACTTTATGGACGGGGGAGCACTCACCGGAAATGCTTCAACCCCGAAGCCTAAGTGGCAAAATTGAGACTCCCATGCGTGTTGCTCGCATCCTACTTGCCCCTCTGTTCGTGCTGTTCAGCCACCAGGTCGATATGGTCGATATACCCCACCATCATTACCGTCATTCGTTCTTCTGTCAGGCTTGGCCTTTGCTCCTCCACGCGAGTATGGAATGTATTCATCAGCACTGTTTCTGCCACGTGCCACAGCACCCGGCTTAGCTCCCGTTCCTGCACGGGAATATGGATTGGGCTCGTCAATAGAATCTCTGTCCTGCCCCCTCGAAGTCATCCTAGCCCTCGCTTCTCGCGGCGGATAAGGCTGGCCCCCACCAGCACCGTCTCTGTCGTGCGCTCTCGAATGCATCCTACCCCTTGATCCTCCGCGCGAGACGCCCGGCTGACTGTCATACGGGCCTGTCTCTGCCTTGTTTTGCTTTCGCAGCCCGCCTCTTCCCCCGAAGCCTTCCTCCAGTGATATCCTGGCATTGCTCGATGCACGAGTGACGACATGCCGCGGACGTGCAGACCGATTGGTAGATACATCCAGATCATCCAAGGAGATTTCGTCCATATCTTTCCCACCTGGGTAGCCTTCTTCAGCGTGATGCTTACGCTTGTAGAAGTATGGTCTCGACCACCAGACTAGGACTGCAAGGTTTATAGCGAGCGAGATTGCCAAAATGGCGTAGACCGCTTTCTGAGCACTAGAAGTGTTGACATGGTAGAAGCATTCATCGAGTGTGTACAGTTCAGGAGCTGGGTTTGCGCTAGGTTCAGGGCTGGGAAAAGGAGTTCCCGACGAGGATTGAGCAGTGCCAGACGCCGAAGTGGCGTCGAGCATCGAATTGGGGAGCGTTGTGAATGCAGCAGTAACCATAGCAGCTGATTACTACAATCGTGAAGTCGGTGCGAACAGATAAGTGAGTTTTCGGCAGTTAGGCAAAATTCCTGAACTGGTAAGTAAGTCACCAGTAAGCATCGAATAGCCGTTATTTAGTATGCCACAGAAACGTGCTACCTCGCAGTATAATTAAACAATTCTGTCCCAGAGTCAAGAGCCTCTGTTCACCACTATCCATGAATCTATTGATCGTTCGAAGATGTTTCGTCATCGAGGTTCATCGCTGGTTTGCGCCCAACGACCTGGGCACTCACCCTGTCAGACTCCTGCAGACATTGTACAGGACTATCGCATGGCAGGGTGTGACTTCTGAACAATGCTCGATACATGAATCCAAAGCTGTTCAACACATCTAGATAAGATGCACGGGCCCTAACATCTCGGGTAGTCAGGGAAGGCGCCGATGCACATATCCAGACAGAGACCATTCACGTAGCTCCGATCAAACAGCGTTCCCGACCGTGACCCATTCGAACGTTTGCCGCCGAGGGACGTGACGATGAAGCTGTACCACGTAAAGCACCGGAGTACGAAGACCTATGAGTTGAGATAAGCAGTGGTGGAGACTTGTCTTGGCATGGATCCAAAGTACTATGACGCGACGCGACCAGAATGCGACGCGCGACGCGTGTTACCAACCCTCGCATTTCCAAGAGCCACATTACTTATTCGATATGCATTGCTTTCTTACTGACGATAGTGTTATGAATACTTACATACATTGACTGCCGACGTGCACAGAACATGGAGAGCTCACCTATTTCAGCAAGGTCACGAGCATCATCGCCGAGCTCCTCTCCACCAGCATTCCCCGCGAAACGAAGCGTGCAAGCTCTACTTGACGAGTTAAGCGATTCAGACTCTGATGTAGTTGCTCAGCCGAGACAGATCGCTCCAAAGCCGGTCAGACAGCAGCAACACATCGATGAACCGTCTGACAGCTCCGACGACGATGTCCTAGTGGGAGGCGGCAGACTCGCAGCTCGTTTAGCCGAGTCACCAAGGCAGGGCGCGTCAGCAGCTTTCCGGAACCCTCGACCTAGAATAACACAGACTTCGGAGGCTGGTAGCGTCGTTCAGTCTGGCGGAAATGTATCCACGAGCGAGCAGGATGAAGGCGAACAAGCAACCTTTCAGCCCAAGCGAAGATTGCTGCTAAAGAGAAAGCGTATTTCCAACGACGATGTGGTGATGACGTCCCCACCACGCCAAAGCCAGCCTGCATCGATACGTGGCCAATCGACTCCAACACGATCCGTCAGTCCATTGATACATGCGCAGGCAGCATCCCCCAATGAGCAACGCGACCTAGCACCGACCGGAAAATCAAAGTTTACTCTTCTGGTAGAGAAAGCTCGAAGGGAGAGACTTGCCCGTGAAGAGGCCGAAAGGGCTAAGAAGGCAGCACGACAAGCACAAGATCCCCGGGCAACAAGCCCGAAAAGACGAGGTCAGCGCGGTTCGAGCCCTGCCGATGATTCAGAAGAGGATAGCGATGAGTCGCAAACCGCGCCGGCGATGCGTCTGACCAAAGACGCCCGGCCAACCCGCAAAGCGAGCAAAAAAGCGCTCGAGGAAATGAATCGCGAAACGCAAAGAATGAATCGAAACATGCAACTGGCTCATCAGGCGAGGACGAAGAAGAAGTTCACTAAAGAGAGCTTCTTCGCCAAATTTGGCCAAGGTCTTTCTACCATCCCGGAACTACTTCAGGTACCGTCCGCCACGAGAGCTGCATCTCCAAGCTCGGCGCCATCTTCGGACGCAGAAAACACAAAGCTGAACAGCACGCCTCCAACCAGTCCTATGCTTGAGCCTGAGCACGAGAAGACAGTAGCAATTCCCACCGGTGCCAGTCCAGATGGCACATCGAAGGGCACAGACCATAACATGGATGACGAACTCGATTTCTTGGAGATCATTGCAAATCGACGGGCTGAAGGAGCTAAGACGACAGCAAGTACGAAGCGCGAGGTATTCATGATTAACAATGCTACCTTGCCCACCAGAGTGGCTTCAATGCTTACCACACAAAAGCGACTTGATTCTGACTCGGATTCGGACATCGAAGTCGTCTTTGCCAAGGGCTCTAAGCGCAAGTACGCCGCTTTTGAGAACTTGCCCAAGAGAAAGGCCCAGGAAACATCCTCCCACCTCGCCTTGCGCTCCCTGGCACACATCAAGCATGATAAAGACAAGAAGTCGTCAATGTCAACAGCCGACATGGGTCCGTCGTTGTTGAGAGCAGCACGAAAGCAAGCACAGGAAGAAAGACAAGCCAAAATCGAGAAGCTAAAAGCAGCTGGTGTCAACATTCAAACGGCAGAGGAGCGCGAACAGGATCAGGAAGACCTCGAAGACTTAGTCGAGCGTGCGCGCCTAGAGGATGAGGCAGTTCGCAAGCGTGAGAAACAGCTCTCCAAGAAGGACGGAACCTACACGAAAGACGCCCTTGATGAGGAAGATAGTGACGAAGAAGATGACGGCGACTACGACGATGGTAACCAAGAGGAAGAGGGCCATTCAGGTTCTGAGAATGAAAATGATGGCTCTGAAGGCGAGGAAGAAGACGAAGCTGCTGAGGATGATCGGGAAGCTGATGATGAGCTAATCGACACCGCTGCAGAAGAGTCTTCTGAAGAGGCTGAGTCTGCCAACGAACTCTTTGCGGAGCGTGGTGTTCAAGGAGTATTCGAGCGATCTGTGACTGCAACACCCGTACCGAGTCGACTCGCACGTCGTAATCGTGTGGTCGTCGACGATGAGGATGACGAAGATGACTCACGGACAGCGGTTGAGTCCCCAGCGCTACCGTCTGTTAAGCCAATACCACAGTCAACTGTTCATTCTGCGCGGAAGGTTATACCTGGTCTCCAGCATTCAGATGACCTGCCGCTCGGTTTGACGCAGGCTTTTGCAGCCACTATGGCAGACTCACAGACACAACAAGGTAGCGCCACCCAGGAGCAAGATAGCATGGACATCTTGCGTGATCTGCCTTCCCCGCAGATCGGCATTATGCCTCGTTTGAATCGGTTAGATTCGGTCGATATGGTCAGTGAGAGTGTTGCAGGCTCACAGACGCAACCTCTTGGACTCAACTTGGGCATCTCGCAAAGCCAGCACGTACCTGACTCTCCTGCAAGACCATCTCAGCAGGCACCATTTGAGTTGACCCAGGATCCAGGATACAGCTTCATTCCTTTTACCGGAAATCGCTTTGCCGAAACACCAGGCAAAGGACCTCACTCGACAGAAGACACGGTGGTTCTCGCTGTAGACCCTGAAAGCCCAGTTGCTCAGAGACGTGGCCGGCTACAGCGTGGCCGACAAGCAAACGATGAAGAAGAGCCGGAAGAACTCGCCTCAAGGTCTGCGTTCCAGCTCATGAAACAAGCTATAAGGAAAAAGAAAGCCGAGGACTTCAACAAGAAGAAGTCTGAAGCTCGTCAAGCATTCGAAGAAGCAGCTGAAGAGTCTGATGACGAATATGCTGGTCTTGGCGGCCCAAGTGACGAGGACAGCGGTGAAGAGGAGAACGAAGATGACCGACAGATGATCGACGAGGATACGCAAGTTGGGCGAGGTGATGAAGCTAAGTTGGCGAAACTGTATGCCGATCGAGAACGGCAGTCTGATGAGCAAGCCGTCTCGAAGCTGCTGAAAGACATCACGACAGGTGCACTTCGTCGTAAAAGGGGCGTTGGTGACGATCTCGACCTGTCAGACGAAGAGGATGCTGTTGCTCGCAGGAGAGAGGCGAAACGAAAAGAGTTTGCGAAGATGCGACGGGAGCTGTTGAAGGATGAAGCCGTAGGCAAGATCGCAGATGACAAGAAAAAGCAAGCATTTCTGAAGAGCATCGAAGATCGCGAAGATGAGGATGATGACAACGACTTCGACCAGCCAGAAACGCCACTGGATATTGAATCCCAATCTCAGTCGCAGCACAAGATGCCCGAATTGGTAGTCGAAACCACAGACTTACAACCCTCTCGATCCACGGCACTGAAACCAGCTCGCGACTCCCAGTTGAATACCATGCATTACAACAGCCGGGCCGCCAAGGTTGCAGCTAGCCGACGACCAGGCACCCTTGCTGAAATACGAGAATCCGTATCGTTCCTCATCGAAGAGCCTGATTCACAAGCAGGAGTTATCGACCTCGGTCTATCTGATTCGGAAGACGAGCCGGAAGCCTATATCAATCTCGACCGACATATTGCACAAGCCGAAGCCGATGAAGACGAGATGGAAGATGAAGACGGAAATCTCGGTGACTTCGTGGTTGACGACGAGAACAAGAGCTTGGACACACCAGAGCCAATATTCAAGAAGCCGGAACTGCCGAGCCAAAGAGGGGATAGAGCACCGTTTGCGGAGCGGCGCACGAAGGAGGTCAATGTCGTGGATCGACTAAGCATGCTTCAACAACAGTCTTCATCTTCAGCGGCTGGATCAAACGCCTCCTCAAAGATGGCGTTCTTGACGGGCAAATCTGCCAATGGTGTGAACAATGTGCCTAGCCTGCTGCGACGAGCGACCACCAACTCAAGTCTTGGCTCCATATCAGGGCGGGACAACGTCTCAGCCACAGGTGTTGTGACCAGCAAGACGGAACGGGGCGGCGCCGCCAAGGAGAAAGAATTTGTTAGGAAGGGAGCGAACACCAGTCGTAATGCAATCAATTACCAGGGCAGGCAAAACTTGAAGGAGGAGAAGATGAGTGCTCGAGCAGGAGTGGTGAAGAAGCAAGGGAAGAAGAAAAGTGGTTCCTTCTTGACCGGACTGTTTCGAGGGGATACCTGGAGTTGAAGAGCGTCTCGTACAGCTGTCCCGGCATCGAAACGATAGGTCCAGACAGGACAATGGCTCAGATACTCAAGATAAACAATCAATGCTCCGAGAATTGACAGCAAGCTTGACCTCGCCTTTCCGTCGTTCCAGATTGTAGAGTACTCCGTATCTAAGATGATGCCTGAAATTGGACGAGGCAGGCATCAATGACTCAGCTGGGTGGGTCCGTCTGCGATCGCCACTGCCACTTAAGTTATCGTGACTGGCACATGCGTCACAGTACCTTCCAGAAATCGGCGGGCGACGCTCAATTCACCCGTGGCTCACTCAGCCTTCAACCATAACAATCATAAACGTTTGCCAGCCTCACTTGTACTACTACAATACACATACATCTGACAAAACCAACAACGTAACTTATTCTACACAACAACCGACTCTCGACTAAGCGTCCATCTCACGGTCGACAAGCATAGTCCTGTACTCACTCTACCTTACCGCCACTTTCGAAGTACCTCAGAACAAACTACAAGATGTCTGACGACTGGAACAGCGTTACCCGTATCGGCAGCAAGGTCCGAGCTGGTGGTGGGACAGTAACCGACAAGGAGAAGGTCGTCAAGGGCAAGTCTGCTCTCAACGCCGCACAGCGATCTGGTGCCATCATTGGAACCGAGAAGAAATATGGCGGCGCCAACTCTGTATGTTGAATCGAGCGCAGACTGCTAGCGTGACTGCTTACTGACACTTTTAGGCCGGCCAAGGCGAAGGCCAGCACCTCACGAAAGTCGATCGATCGGACGACATCGTTCCAGTCAAGACTGTTGGTCTGGAAGTGGGAAATGCCATCAAACAGCGACGACAACAAATGACCCCGTCACTGACACAGAAAGAGCTGGCAACCAAGGTCAACTTACTACCGTCTGTGCTCCAGTCTTATGAGAACGGTTCCGCGAAGCCCGATCAGAAGGTTCTGAGTAACTTGGAGAAAGTACTTGGAATCAAGCTGAGAGGCAACGACATCGGCCAGCCGAGGTTTGGCCCAAAGAAATAAACGTGAATCTAGTCGACGCGTTGCACGGGATGCATTGAATTGGCCTATTGTCTAGGAGCGAGGGACAAATGGCGCACAATGCAAGAGATACGGTTGTAGGGCGACTTAAAGGCACTCTTTGGGGATATCCTTCGGTACCTTTGCTTCTGTTTTCGAATATCAACTCCTTGTTGTCAGACTACAGGCCTTCGCCCTCTACCAATTTTCAGTTCGCGACACTGTTCTTGTCCTAAAACCAAAAAACGTCCAACTCTGGAAGGGCCAGGCCCACACGCGTAGAAAAGACGTCAACCGTGTCACGAGACCGAGATGATATTTGCGGTCATGAGCTTTCTAGCATCCTATTCATGAAACCGTGCTTGCTGGTGGTGGTGGTGCTGCCGCGAAGCTACCTAGGTCGCAGTTGCAGGTTGGTTGGTAACTATGTTCAGGGTTGTCCCACAAATCAGCCGTGCGTCCATCTCCCACAAACTTGATATCGAACCTTTAGCAGGCAATTGATCTACCGCTAGCGGCGTTCGGTCATGTCTTCGCTCGGCAGAAGCGCTAGTTTCTGCAAGATCTACTGACGGGAAGACGAGCCAAAATTGAAGTCCATCTCAGTGTCTTCAAACATCGCTCCATGATCGTCCTCGATGAACCAGGAGAAAGGGTCCTGGCTCCATAAGTCTTGCGCCTGTGTGCTGTTCATGGCCGTGGAAAGGTTCATTACAGGTTCTGTCTGCGTGGCAGGTATTGGAGCGGACGACCACTGCTGATCTTGCTGTGCTTGATGAAAAATACTGCCGGTCACCCCCAAACTCTTCCGATTGCTGCCGGGAGTCCGTCGAACATGTATCTTACCCAGCCGTGGCACCATTAGCTCCAGATACCCGCCCTCTGAAGTACCGTCTCGGCCTTGAAGCATTGCGGTCAGAGACTGGATCGCTTGTAATGCTTGGCGAGCAATATCGGATCCCACAGGATCCTGCGCCTTCTCTTGCAAAAGCTCAACAGTTTGTGCCACGCATTCAATCAAGCTGACATTTCTGCCTGTAACGAGTTGTATGTGAGCAGCTTGCGTGCTTTCAGAGGCAAGCAGTAAGACCACGGCTGCTGTGAACGCCTGAAGGTCGATCATCCGGCAGAGAAAAAAGCCTAGCGGCAGTGAACGACGCATACTCTGCCACCGCTGGAGAACCTCGCAACAAGCTTCCAGGCCTGTTTGCTGACTCTGCGAGTACAGGCCTTGCACATCTCGACGCATCATGAATACCAAATGAGTTCGCAAGACTAAGACATAGTGAATGAGTTGAACCAGATGTGCAGGGTTCACATCGCTCGGTGGTGCAGTCCACCAGTGTCTGGGTGGTTCGACTGCAAGCAGCCTAAGCTCGTTATCAAGCTGAAGCACCGAACGGTAGATTTCGGTCTCCGAGCCGGAAGTCATACCAAGGTCGTCCAGATCCCGAACTCTAGTGGCGATATTGCTCAGTCTGAGCACGTACACTCGCGGCTGTACCGCTCTGTCGATGACCAAAGGCCGGTCTGCTGCCGAGGAATAGCGTGTTGTTGCGTAAGGGAAGTTGCACAAGACACATGCAATTCGTTCCACCGAGCATAGAGAAGTCCACAACGAAGCCTTCGCATGGAGCACTTGCCTTCGAGATGTGTCTGGTTCATTCTGCATTTCGGCCACTTTTGCGGCACGAGGGAGGCCGATCAGTTCTGCTATAGCTATCACCCGGCGTAAGTTTAGCCAGACTTTGTGCAGCTGGCTCCAGCCGAGCTGTCTGGTGCTACAGTTAGTCAAGTTGCATCAAAGGCTGGTTCCGCAGCTAGACTCACGCGCGTAAGTACAGCAGAGCAACCTCTATACCCTCAACGGTCCCGATCAGACTATCATGGGAAAGAATGTGTCTTTCGACAGCTTCACTCACTAGTCGAGCGAAATTCATTCTCTTTTGAAAGCTCCTGGCGACGTTGTCAGGACCGTACGCGTCCTGCGGAACTTGCTGCGAAATTGTTGCCACACCAAGTAGCCACGCGGCAAGTACCATGGTGTCAGCCTCTGGCCGAGTCACGACCTCATAGCTCGACAACAGATCCTGCTGAGACTGCGGTAACGTGGTCAGTGGGAAGACTTCATGCAGCGCGCGATGCCAGCTGGAGACATGAGCAGAGACTGCGTGGATATCTTCCTTCAGTGGCATCAATCGCTGCAGCACGGTTCTCGCAGCATCCAAGGACGCAGCGGCTGCCTTAGATGTACGCTCGTTCCTTTCCCTTACGGCCGGTCGAGAGTCTATGCTGAGCATGTCATTCTGAAATAACGAGTAAAGGTGAGATGGACGATCTTCCGCAACGGCTTCGGAATTGCTCGACCCATCCTCATCGCTGTCGTTCTCCTCATCTTGCATGTGGAAGGTTGGATCATTCTGTGTATCCGACAGGGATTGAGCACGCGTCGGTGCACACCCTAGCTTCGCTTGTAAGTCATGGACAACACTGTTGAGTTGGTTGACCTTTGACTCTAGGCGCAGTAATCGGTTCTTTGAGCTTAACCTATTTGTGCTATCATTTTGTCTGTTATAGGTCTGTGGTACGCAGGTTGAGCCACGTTCTTCACACCTCCGGCAGGCTTCAGCCTCTTCTGAAGCCCAGGTACAGCGTACCTTGCGACGCCGGCCTGCAGGGTACGTTAAGGTTGAACTATGCGGTCAGATGCCGTTCGAAGCATGAATACATACATTCTGTACAGCTTTTCGTGCCTTTGCGGAGCTGCGCCGCAGTAGACATTGTCGGCTCCCGACGTCAGACAGCTATTGATGGCGTACTTGCAACAAGTCAGCTCGGTCCAAATACATCTTTCTTCCGCCGCGCACGCGAACAAGACATCAAGTCCGTCTCAATAATGGACTTCAGCACGACAAACCACATATTACTACTACTGAATCCTCGGCTTCGGCGAAAGAATTTGGTCCACGGACCGCTTTTAGTCCGCTGCGGGGGCGCCAGTCGTCGGTGGCGGCCAACCACAGTCACCTCTTGTATGCATGGGCTACTGTGATCCACCTTGGCCACCTACAAGCTGAGGAATGCTACTTGTCAACGAATGGCAAACTCCGCGACTAAGTCGTGGCGCTGGAGGTAGGGTTCGAAGAGGACCATCATGTAACATTCACGCCATGGTTCGCTCCGAGAATACATAAACCGGGCTTTGCTTAAAAATGATATAATGGTTCCTTGCCTTAAAGTGCCCTTGTTCAAAAGCGAACCACCTTATGCTATCACAACTTGGAGCATCAATACAATACTGCCACTAACATGTCACAACGAACAGGGCCACCTTACGCCTCCCCTTTCGCGGCAGTAGGCGGCACTCCTACTACTAGCCTGGACGTACCCGTCTGCGCAGTCTTCCTAGCCGTCTACCTTGGCTTCGCCGTGACCAATATGAGCATCTACCAACTGAATGCTCGCAAACAGCACATCAAGTTCAGCCTCTCGGCTCTCATATTCGGTTTCTGCATGTCCCGCGTGATGGCCATGACACTACGTATAGTCTCCGCCACGCGTCCATACAATCTCAAGGTCACGATCGCAGCAAACGTCTTCGCCAACGCCGGCATCCTTATCATTTATATTCTGAACTTCATCTTTGCTCAACGGATCCTCCGCGCCGAAAACCCTCGTTTGGGCTGGAGCAAGATCCTCCGCACCATGTCCAAGGTTCTTTACGCTCTTCTAGGCGGCGTGCTCGTCATGGTTATCACAGCTGTTGTGCTGTCGTCTTACAGTCGCAATGGCCAGACTCTCAAAGCATGCAGAGACATCATGCTCGCAGCAACGACGTATCTATTCGTCTTCACCACACTGCCGCTCTTCCACGTCGCGGCCGCACATTTCCTGTCTCAGCCCGCGGCGCGCGAGTGGTTCGGACGCGGGAAGACTGGCGTGGATATGAAGAAACTTGTCGTCATCGTTGCTTCACTTCTCTCGATCACAATCGCGGGATTCAAACTCGGCACGACGTACATGTCGCCGCGGCTTGAGAGTGACCCCGCCTGGTACCAGTCTAAGGCAGCATTCTACTGCTTCGACTTTATGCTTGAGATCATGATCTTGGCACTCTTGACAATTAGCAGAGTCGACAGGCTGTTTTGGGTCCCGAATGGGAGTAGGGGGCCAGGTGACTATACTAGGCTTGCGAGAGGGATGGAGGCGCAGGAAAAAGATGATAGGCTAGATAGTCTAGAGAAAGCTTGATGTGGTTGTTGGCTAACGGAGAGGCTCCATCATTGGTGCTGGAATGACATGTGGGCTTGGTCGTTTGACGGCCCGCACCAGATGGGTGTCAGGATTCCCAGTGATACTGGCGTCAGGGGCGCCTTGGTAACTTTCAGAAATGATAACGAGACGCGAAATCATACCGAAATCAAGCTCGGTGTCAATGACCTACTGTGCATCCACAGATGCCACAACTCATCATTTGATAGCGTCTCAATGCCTTGGTCGAGTACAAGAGGTCTTCTGAGTTTCGTATCCGCTACAAGGCCCTGACCAAAGAGAAAGATAAAAAAGGGGTAATCAACCGGATCAATCATTTTCCACATTCTGTCTCCACCAGCCTTTCGTGGCAATTTTGCCTTCAACGGGAGCGGCCTTTCCAGGTGCATAGGAAATGTCGTGTTGAGACCCCCGGTCTTGAAAGACATTTTGGTTGCCTGAATGATGCTAGCAGTGATATATCACGACATAGTTCATGCCTCAAGCTGATCTTCCTGGTATCTATATTCTGGCTTGGACGCGCCTACCTTGTTAAGAACCCCGTCATTGGTCTCACCTTCCTTGTCAGCGTTGTGGTTTCCTGAGGCGGCTGCGCATTCATGGCAACTACATTGAGTGACGGTCATGCATCGAATCAAGTGTAAGTCATCACGATAATGCTCCCCTACCATCTCAGTAGTCTAGCATGTCAACCATTATCAGCCCTAAGTACATTCACCATGACACATCTTCTAAGCCTACACTGTGTCCGTTCCGCATTCGCGTCACCTCTTATTTACGTCAAAACTCGTTCTCGTCATGGTGCGCTCACCATGAAGACAGCTGCAACCTGCACCAGCCATGTACGGTCACAGCCTCCATAGCCAAAGACCCGGGCTTCCGCATCCAGACGGCGTTGCTGTGGATAAGGTCGAACGAGTCGTTGCGCAGACGGGCCTCGTCAAGACTGTTCTCGTCCGAAAACGACCGCGACTCATCGGAGATTATCCTCAATGATGCGGTCCAGGGAGTGTCGCCTGCAGACCCGAATGTAGACGTCCCAGAAGACAAGCCCGACCTGGGTCTCCTCCATCTGCACCGTGATCGACTTGCCGCCGCTGCAGAGGCCCTGGGCTGGACAACTCTGGATTGCCTCAGACATGACGACTCCGCCCTTTCGATCTTGAAGCAAGCAGTGGAGAAGTACATGGCCGACCTCGGGCCACTCCCCGCAGCTACGCTCGAATTCCGCAAGGTCCGCATCCTGATTGCACACACCGGCGAGATCACAGTAGACTCAACAATCATCGGCCTCAACCAGCCAGTCAGCCGCACTAGCCTTCTGACCAAACAATTCGTGCCTGACTCCTTTGACGAGCAACCTGAAGCGGACACACCAACCTGCAAAATCCTCCTTGACACCCAACCAACCCGCCCCTCAACCCTAACGACCCACAAAACTCTCCACAGATGCATGTACAATGCTGCGCGCGAGCGTGTCCAACTTCAGCCTACCGACCCGCCAACTGCCAAAGAAGTCCTCTTATATAATCCCTACAACGAGATCATGGAGACATCAGCATGCACAATCTATTTCAACCGGGACGGCAGTTGGATCACGCCGGCAGCTATCTGTGGACCGAGCCTGGGCGTTACGAGACGGCTGGCGATCGAGAAGGGATTGTGTAAGCAGGGAACGGTCGAGAATGCGGAGGTGAGAGGTGGGGAGAACGTCTGGTTGAGTAATGCTGTCAGGGGGTTTTTCAGAGGAGTGATCGTTGATGGAAATGAGGAGAGGAGTGAGAGGTCAGATGTGAGGCTTGGTTGTGAACAGATGAGGTGTGGCAGGTGAGGGAGAGTCTTGTCACCTAGATGGGGTTTCGGAGATTGCTACAGGGCGGACAGAAATCCAGCAAATTGGCACAGCAGGATGGTTCAGATAGCTGTGGGTTGCAATAGACGCGAAACCATCCGATGAGGAGCTTCCTCATCAACACACGCGGCATATAACTATGCATTGTACGGTGAAATATACCCACTTTCAAAGCGTCTACTTCTATCTTTGCATCTTTCAACCACCACTTCTTGCGCGGTGACATCCTAGACCGTATCCAAGTTCAGGCCCTCAGAATTCCGACCCCCATTGCCCAATGTCAGTGTCAGTGCCAGCGCCACGTTATATCACATTGCAGCGCGGCCATGACTCGTGACACCACGCTTCGCGTCCGAACCACATCAACTTATCAGTCTTCCCTTCTTTGGTTGCTTTTTTCGTCCTTCATTCATTCGAAGATGGTGGTCTCGGGGGTGATGTATGGTGCTGCTCCGAACGAAGTGTTTGGCTTTGGCCGTCGTTTCTTGTGGATGGGCTTGGGGCTCGGGCGGTCTTCGTCGGTGCGGGCGGGTGTTTGGGCTTCGGGGCGCGGTGCTGAGGTTGTTTTCGAAGGTGGGTGAGTGGGTATGTGGTTGTTGGAAGTGGGACTGGAATGGGCAGGTGAAAATGGGGTTTTCTGTGTGGTTGCTGGCGTGGGGGATGGGGGTGGACTCTGTAGGTGGATGGTAGCTGTGGGCGGGGCAGAGGGAGGTTGGCGTGGAGAGGTGGGTTGTGTTGGCGGTGTTGGAAGAGCTGTGGTTGGCGTGAGCTGTGAAGACGGTGGACTCGTTGGGAGGGTGTATGGTGTTGGGACGGTCGTCTTCGGCTCTGAGCGTACGGTGCTTGGGGTCATGGAGCTGGGAGGGGTCTGCGGCTCTGTCGGAACCATGGCTGCTGTGCCTAGAGTGAAACCAGGGGGCAGGTCACGTTCGAATTCGCGGAGATGGAACTGCAGGCGTTTCTGAGCGTTGTCAGGTTGCCCTGGTGGGATGTGGGGCTGCGAGTCCGAATTGTCTGAGGCGGGCGGTAAGCGCACGTGAGCAGCTTGCTTGAGCGTGAGATATGCGGGATAGATTATGGCGGGTTCTGGTTGACCGTCTATTATGGTTGTAGGATATTCAGAGACGGGTAGAGTCATGCCAGAGTCGATGTATTCCAGATTCTGCGGCCAGGTCAGCTCGCATGCTTCTACTATCACTAATCACAAGAGTTGAGCTGGGCAAAACTTGCATTTGTCAGCTCGATCATTGTGTTCTCTGTGTCGACTGTGTTGGTAAATCGGTGTAGCATGTTTTGATAGGCGCCTGGGCCGTTGAGAGGGCACTAGTGTGGGTTTGTTCTCTCGTAGCTTGATGGTGTCTGAGAGATACAATACCACCAAGGTAGACCCTCGAATCGCGTGTATCTATCTTTTGTGCTATTGGTTATCGCAGTGGACTGCATCATTGCATGTAGGCAATCAAGCTCCTCCCTGAACGTATCGTAATTCATACTGTGCAGGTCAATGAAAGTGAGGATCAAGTACGACGTAACGACGTCCGTTGTGCGAGGACTTGGCTGGGTCATGCCGGGCAGTATGTGGTTCAAGGTGGGATCTAGATCAGGTGAAGGGTTGGAGCTTGGCGTGCGTCGTTGATAAGAAGGAAGTGAAAGGCTGGAGACAGTGCTTTATATGCGATGAGGATCAATGCCTGGCTGAAAAGAATGAAACCTATTCTCTGGAACCAAGTGGACAGTTGAAGGAAGATGCTGGCGGAGCGGAAACATGATGCCAGGGTCTGGCCGGGGTGTAACTCGCCATTGCATTCAGGGCTGAGTAGGCAAACAGGCAGACGCCTGGGAGAATCTGTAGCGACTATAGTTGTCACCTTGAGGACGTTTCTAACTTACAGACTTCGAGGCAGCAAGGGGTGGAAACCATCTGTGTCCTGTGGTTCAGCTTGCGACCATCAAAAGATTGTGAAGACGCGACGCTGATGGACTGCAGTTTCGAGCAAAAAGACACATCCTACATGCTATAATGTATCAATGTGAAGAAGCATCTCTCGCACGTATGAGGTTCCAGAAGAAGAATGGCGATGAGAGGCATGGTGTATGGCTGACCCGATATGTGATATGGAAGAGATGAAGTCGGAAGGCGGTCGGAAGCTCCCGGGTCAAGCTCACGTGCACGTTCAAAGGCCAGGTTCGATTGGCGACAAAAGCATGGTCAGCTAAGAAGCTTGGCCGCCTTGCCGCCTCGCCGCAGCTAACCATGTATTGAGCTCCATGTGAATCTATCAAGAGTTCCCCATTCTCGCCTTCCACCTTCCACCTGCCACCACCCACCACCTTCACGCCTCACTGCTTTCTTACCTTGTAGACTAGCTTTCCAGCGTTCAGCAAGTCGACATGATGCAGAAAGCAATGCTACCGACCACTCGTTCCGCGCTGCGATCATTAGGGAGCCGCGCCGGTCCCGCGAACCTCAGACGAACGCCTCAGTGGCAGATTCGATCATATGCTTCAGAAGCCAAAGACTACGATGTCATATTCATTGGAGGAGGTGTCGCAGGCTACGTCGGAGCCATCAAGGCTGGCCAGGAAGGTCTGAAGACAGCATGCATCGAGAAGAGAGGTTCCCTGGGTGGTACATGTCTAAATGTCGGATGCATACCTTCAAAGTCCCTGCTGAACAACTCGCATCTCTACCATCAGATATTGCACGACACCAAAAGACGTGGTATCGACGTTGCCGATGTCAAGCTCAACCTGAAACAGATGATGAAAGCAAAAGACGAGTCCGTAGCCGGTCTGACCAAGGGTGTCGAGTTCCTGTTCAAGAAGAACGGTGTTGACTACCTCAAGGGAGCTGGCGCTTTCGTCAACGAGCATGAAGTCGCCGTCAACTTGATAGACGGCGGCCAGACCCAGATCAAAGGAAAGAACATCGTCATCTGTACTGGTAGCGAATCCACTCCATTCCCCGGTCTCGAGATCGATGAGAAGAAGGTCCTCACATCCACTGGTGCAATTGCTCTAGAGGAGGTGCCAAAGAAGATGCTTGTCATTGGTGGTGGCATCATTGGCCTGGAAATGGTAAGCATGCGCTTGCATCCGTCCAAGAACCGTGCTAATTGAACCCCAGGCGTCTGTATGGTCACGACTCGGCTCCGAAGTCACTGTTGTCGAATTCCTCGGTCAGATCGGTGGCCCGGGCATGGACGCTGAAATCGCAAAACAAACACAAAAGATCCTCACCAGACAAGGCTTGAAGTTCAAGCTCAACACCAAGGTCACCAAGGGTGATGCTAGCGGTCAAGGCGTCAAGCTGGACCTTGAGGCCGCCAAAGGCGGTAAGAACGAGACTGTCGAGGCAGATGTTTGCCTCGTCGCCATCGGCCGGAGGCCATACACAGACGGTCTCGGCCTGGAGAATGTCGGCATCGAACAAGACGAGCGCAAGAGATTGGTCATTGACCAAGAGTACCGAACCAAGATTCCCCACATCCGAGTCATTGGAGATTGCACCTTCGGCCCTATGCTTGCCCACAAAGCCGAAGAAGAGGCTGTCGCAGCTGTCGAATATATCAAGCACGGTCATGGTCACGTCAACTACGGCGCCATTCCTTCCGTCATGTACACCAACCCAGAAGTCGCTTGGGTCGGCCAGAACGAGAAGGAGCTCAAGGATGCTGGCGTGAAGTACAACGTGGGCTCATTCCCATTTACTGCCAACTCCAGAGCGAAGACCAACCTGGAAACCGACGGTATGGTGAAATTCCTCAGTGATGCTGAGACCGACAGAATTTTGGGTGTCCACATCATCGGAGCCAATGCTGGAGAGATGATTGCTGAGGGCACATTAGCTATCGAATATGGTGCAAGCAGTGAAGACGTTGCGCGGACGTGTCACGCTCACCCTACCCTCGCCGAGGCTTTCAAAGAGGCTGCCATGAGCACGTACAGCAAAGCTATTCACTATTAGACTAGGGGGCAGGTAATGGGGCGGATTTGAGGCTTTGTCAGCGAGTTCCATGTTTCTGAGCGCTTCACCCGGCAAGCGCTCCTTTTGATGTGCATCTTACAAAGCAAAAGCAATGTAAAATACCCTTAACGATTGATGCGTCGGCAGTTCCGGATGGTTCTTCCTCGCGGCTTTTTGCATGTCGTCTGGGAATTCCACGTGTGCTTGGGTGCCTCGCGCATTGACTTTGAACACTGCTACAGATAGAGCTGATGCGATTCAGCACAGAATCGTTTAGGCTACATAAATCCCAATCCTCGGTACCTTTAACGGCGGTAGCTTATTCACATCTACGGGATTGTAGTCGGTGCAGATGTCCGATCGCAGCTGCTAGTTCGACGGCGCGTGCCACTACCGGTCAATAATGATGACTCCTGCAGCACTTCGCATTTCTCTCCTTACTCTGCTTGACTTACGATTCGTCGGAAGCAAGATCACTTGCGCCGTCGGCTCATAAGCTTATCATCAGTTAGGAATAGTGCATGTCTTTCTAAGGGCCCAAGAGATATTGCTGTCGACATAGTCGTTCAGCGCTGACTACAGCTTGTAGCTGGCGGCGTCGAGTAGTCGAGTGTAGTGATGCCATGTGTAATCGTTGTAGGTCGCTCAACACTTCGTACTGAACACCGGATATCCAAGAGTACCATTGAAATTCTCTGGTGTCGATCCTGACGGAGAGTTCAAGAACGAATCAGAAGTACACTAGTCGTCTGCGCTCAAACTTGTGGTCAGCTTTGTGCATAGTCACGTCCCCAACTCTGGGATCCATCGGCTAAAGAACCACTTCACCGAATGCAGTGCTCCTGGCTTGATGCACGCCCTTGACACACGTTGTGTAATTTTTGATGCTGCAGTTGCACTATAGTACGAGCCATTCACGATCGCTTCTGTTTACTGATAAGGCCCAATGCATGTCACATTCGAGCAGCTATAACGTTTGCTACTTGCCCAACGTCACCAACAGCAGAACAACAGGTCTTTACTCTAACCCAGTATAGCATTGTATACTTGATTCCAAATGTCAAGAGATACATCTAGTGCCAGATCCGTGGCCACGATAGATGATGTTGCCAGCACCATGGAGGAGAAGAACGATCTAGGTCTTACGGAGAGCATTCCCCACCAGGATATTGAAGCAAGTGCTGCCTATGCATCAACAGGCGAACCTCTCGAGGCTATAAAGACCAATGCTTCTAGGAGACCGCAGCTTGCAACAACATTGTCTCGAACTCTCTCAAAGGTGAGGACTACAGACACGCTGGATCCTGGTCCACCTCCTGACGGCGGTGTTGTTGCCTGGACGCAAGCTGTTCTGACCCATCTGGTCGTGTTCAACACATGGGGGTTCATCAACTCGTTTGGGTTATTTCAAGCGTACTACGTCGACAATATGCGGATTGGTACGCCTTCAGCCGTTGCGTGGATTGGAACGATACAAGTCTGGATTTTGTTCAACATCGGCACCTTTTCAGGAAGAGCCACGGATGCTGGCTACTTCAGACTGACCTTTGCCCTTGGGGCAGTCATCGCCTTGTTCGGAATGTTCATGCTCAGCTTGTGTACGAATTACTGGCAGATCTTTCTTGCTCAGGGGGTTTGTATGGGTATCGGTTTCGGATTGGTATTTGTGCCCAGTATTGCGATAGTCAGCACCTACTTCCTGAAGAACCGGTCGATAGCGCTTGGCATCACAGTGACCGGTTCTGCAACGGGCGGTTTGGTATTTCCGGCCATAGCTAGGGAGATGCTACCAACAGCGGGATTTGCCTGGACTGTCCGAACAATGGCCTTCGTTGAGCTGGCGTGCTTCGTTGTCTGCGTTCTGTTCATGAAGCCACGACTGCCGCCTCGCAAAGCTGGACCATTGGTCGAATGGAGTGCTTTCAAGGAGTTACCCTACACGCTGTATTTGTTTTGTGGGTTTTTCTTCTTCTGGTCGGTATACATCGGTAAGTTGCAGTGCATATTAAGACACGGGACAGATACTGATTCTTGACAGGGTTCTTTTACATCACAAGTTTTGCTCGAAACCCTCTCGGTGCCAGTCAAGAGACGGCGGTCAGTCTGCTCCTAACGATGAATGGCGTCGGGTTAGTAGGTCGTTTGGGCTGTAACATCGCAGCAAACTATCTGGGCCCCATCAATATGCTGTGGCCATTCATCTTTGCTACGGGAGTCATGGGCTTCGGATGGATAGGAGTGCATAATCTGACAGGACTCTGGGTGTTCACCTGCATTTACGGGATCACAGCATCGGCATTACAAGGTCTTTGGCCAGTCGTGCTGACAAGTCTGACGTTTGATCCGAAGAAAGCTGGCGTCAGAGCTGGGATGGGTTTCGCCTTCGTGGGGTTTGCAGTTTTGACTGGCCCACCCATCGGCGGTGCGCTCATTGAGGCGATGGACGGGGACTTCTTGGGATGTCAGATATTTTCTGGGGTAACTATGCTCATCTCTGCCAGCCTGCTGGCAGCCACGAGATGGGCTGTGCTGAGGAAGAGGAAGATTGGGTGGAAGTGGGCAGTCAAAGTCTGAATCGTCTCCAATGTCAATTGTACTCGGCCGTGCACTTCAAACAACATGATTCCATCTTTATTTTCCCCGTACACACAGCAGCGTGGGCGACACATCGATTCGCCTCAGGGGGGGAACATGTTTCAGCGCAAACAATGCTGGAGCCGCTTATGGGCTCCCTTGACAATCCGACTACAAGCGCTTTGCTCGGTAGGCCGAGTGATGTAAAGAGGGTTGAGCAACGTGTCGCTTGTGATTGGATAGTCAGGTTGAAGGTGGGATTCGGAATCGCGCCCTTGCCCATGTGATGATCTTTCACCCATGGTCGGACTGCTGCCCAATACTTGTAGGACTGTCGGTGAGCATTTGACAAATCTGCTTCTCGAACGTCCTTCGCCTTCATCCATATACGTGGCATGCTGTGGCAGCCTGTGTTTACTCACGTCTTTCAGCTAGAAAATCAAGGCTACGTCATTGCCATAAAAAGTCGAACAACAAGACCAGTCACTTGTGTGAGGATCTGAGTTCACTCGAACAGTCCCAGCATCTGGCAGCAGGCTTGAGCGATTACAAACACGTTGCCGACAGGATCCATACAAAGTCGTTGTTTTCCCCTCGATACCTAATTACCCGTGCTCAACTCCTTTGTTCCTGACCACTACCCCACCCCCACCACAAGACTAAAGAGTCTCCTTACTCAACTTTCGACTACTCAGTCCACACAATCTACACAAGTCAGCCAACATGGCACCACGAGGTCGAGGCGGCAAATTCTCCAAGCCCTCCCGCGGCGGCGGCAAGCATTTCTCGCGCGATTTGCAACCGCTAGACAAGGATGGCAACCCACTGGGCATGTGGCGCGACCCTCAGGACAAGAAAGAAGACGACGAGACGTCGTCATCCGAAGAAGAGTCGTCCAGTGAAGAAGAGTCTGACGAGGATGGACCAGCATCGGCCGGCGCGGGGCAACAGGAATTGACGCGTGAGCAACGCAGGGAATTGGCCAAGAAGAGGAAGCAAGAAGCCATAGCGAAGAAGAACAAGAAGGTCGCTGCGCCAGGTGACATGCCGACGGATTCGGAGGAAGAGTCGTCCGAGGACGACGGCGACCTCCCCGCCAACCCCAACCACACGTCCAAGGCGCGCAACCAGGCACGGGCGGTTACTGGTGCATCGGGTGAAGCACCTCTGCCTAAACGTAGTGACAAGGAGAACTTGAGTAGGCGAGAGAAGGAGGCAATCGCCGCCCAACAAGCCAAGGAACGATACCAGAAGCTGCATGCGGAGGGGAAGACTGACGAGGCCCGGGCTGATCTGGCCAGACTCAAGTTGATCAAAGAACAGAGAGAGCAGGCTGCAGCGCGAAAACAGGCAGAGAAGGAGGAACAGGAGGAGCGAGCCAAGGAGAACAAGGAGCGACTGGCGCGAGAGGACAAGAAGAGAGCCGAGGCCATGGGGACCAGTGGAGAGAAGAAGACGGTGAAGGGTGGAAAGAAGAAGTAAGCTTGACCAGCACGATCATTGTTCGTGAGTTTGGACGGGAGCATGCCACGACGAGCGTCGGCGAAGCAGCAGTGTCGTCTAGCGTACACGCAGGCTGGACAAGTTCTGCTCGACGTGGCGGTAGAATCGAACGCAATAAACCATGTTTTGACATTTCCCATCTGTCCGACCTTATGTCAAGGAGACGGACGTATCCTGTCCTTAATGCACGTGGCCACGCGAGGAAGCGAGTGCTGGTACGCCATCGCTACGTAAGTGGAGCCGTCCACCGCGGCACCTGCCAGTGAGCAGCCTACTATAGTCTAGTCTACTGCTTCCTGCACCAGACTGCGTTGTGCCCTTCGCATATCACCTATCGCTCGAGCCACCACCGAAGCCGCAGCTCACGAGTCGTTGAGGCAGCACCTGGCAATCCGACACTCTCACAACCAGCCTCGATGAGCGTCCCTCGCATCTCTCCTACACCTCGATATGGCGGCCAATTCGGACCTACAGAGCGGCGACGCTCAGAGTACAAGATGCCTAGGTTCTTCAAGAGGTAATGAAACTGGCCCTACCTAGGGACCGCGCATGTTGACGCTGCTTGCCAGGCTGTTCAAGTTCCCACAGATGGACTTTGAAACTGCAGTTTGGGAGATGACCCATCTGTTGATTGCGCCGAAGAAAGTGTTCAAGAGCATATTCTACCAGAAGCGTGCGTGCGAGCAGCTCAACCTAGGGAAGCTCTACTGTGGAAGCTGACACGGCCTGCAGAGATGCGCAACTCCTGGCACCGGCCCGATCCAGCATTCACATACCTCCTCAGTTTCTTCCTCCTACTCACCTCCTTCGCCTGGAGTCTCGCCTACACGCCGCGAGTGGGCAGTATCTTGAAGCTAGCCTTCATGTTCGTCTTCGTTCACTTTCTCGTCGGGTCCGTACTGGTTTCAACACTCTTCTACTTCCTCGTCGGCCGGTTCCTGGGCCCTGGTGTCGCAGGCCTGCCCGGTCGACGACGTCAGCAAGGGCTCTTCGGCCCCTCTCCAGCGACGGCGCAGGGGGAGGCGCTAGAATTTGGATACTGCTTCGACGTCTCGACGCGCGCGTTCTTCCCCCCGTACGTCCTACTGTACATCATTCAGTACATCCTGATGCCGGCCATCGATCACAGCAACAAGGCAAGCACGTTTGTGGCCAACACCCTGTATTTGGTGGCCGGGGTGTATTGGAGTCTGATCACGTTTTTGGGCTTCAACAGCTTGACCTTTTTGCACCATACGCAGCTTCTGCTTGCACCAGTACCGGCGATGGTGTTGGTCTGGCTGGGATGTATCATCAGCGGGGTCAACCTTGAACGATGGGGCGTTTCGTGGTTATTCTGGGGAATCGATATCTCCAAGTGAGGTGCAGGATGGAACTTTTACGCATTACGGCATTACATCGTCGGTCACAGCAAGTCATGGCGCTCTGGTTACCGAGACGCTGTGTTGTTTCTGCTCTGGCGACGCAGATTCCACGACAACCATGGCAGGGCAGCAAAGACGGCTTCTCGCCCAAACACGCCGCGTTGTTGCGCGGTCGGGATCACAACATGGGTGAAGAACCATGCACGTCCGCATGGCGCTGAATGTGCATACTGAGGGCGGCCAGACAGCTAACATGGCAGGTTGAGGTATCTCCACGCCCGTGGGCCGTTTAGTCGCGAGTGCAAGGATAGCAGAAGTCATGACGACTTGGTCATGGCCAGCAAGCTTCAATGCGGTGGAATACCCTGTTCGATAGCCTGGTATGTAGGCAAGGGGCGTCTTGTTCGACCCACCGTACCGGCAGAAAGGATACGGGAGCTGTCTTAGGGTTTCCTGGGGAGGGTCAAGACGATGCTACCCTGGCATCCAAAAGAAGTACAACGGCGCCAGGTAGCGGTGCAAAGACACGAACCGCTTAGCGGACGATGAATCATGAAGCAGTTTCATGAAGCGAGGGGTTCTGCGGCGGGTTGTGTGTCGCGTAGCATCTTCTACACGAGCCTTAGCGTAGAGAGGCTTTCGGTATTGCCCGATGCGGACCACGTCCGTGAAGGTTTGCTTGTATGATAGCGAAGACGGTGCCTGAGAGCGACAAGTAGTCTCGCTTAGTGTGATCCCTGATGGTCAAGCTCGGTAGGCGAGATGGGGGTGCATAAGCTTGGTTCCCAAGCAGGATTGGTGTGGGTTATTGGCTTCGGAGCTTTTCACGGCCCTGGGCGAAAGCAGTTTAGAGGCGTCACTAGTGCCCAGCGGAGATCTCTTGTCCCCTGAACGGTGCGTTTCTGGCACGTCGGTGGGAGGTCGATTGCTGGAAGGTGTCGGAAGCCTCCCCACGCCGTTGCATGCCAGTGGAACACCATTGGCACTTTTCGACCCTCCCCAGTCTCGAGGGCCAGCTGTCACTCGTCGAGCACAGTAGCAACCTTTCGGCAGCAACGACGTTGGGTGCTGCGACCTCTTTATCACCCACGCGTTTCCGTTTTCCTTCCCCCAGTCCTGACACCCTGACCACCTGCACCAGGCCGTGCTTGGTATGCCAGACAGACAGACGAAATGCAGCCTCTATCACAACCATCGCACGAGGTCGACATCCACCCCAGTTGAATTGACAATCCATCCGCCCCAGCCGCACGCTGGGTCAAGGTTCTGGAGGAGCAAAGCAGCAGAAGCAATACCCTCCCGTTCCCCATCGCATGCAGTCTGATTTGTTGTGTCACCAACCAGCGAAGGCGCTACGAGGATGCTCTCCGAAGCCTCTCCAACAAGCACCTCTCCTACAAGTACCAAGAGGATGAGTGCCGTCATCAACTCTCACGCAGAAATCACCATCCCCGACGCATATCGTTCGAGAAACGGCTCCCCTCCCCGAACGCCTCAACGCCGGCGAAAAGACAGGAAAGACCCCCCTTCGAGTTACCCCAAGTCAGCCCGTCTTGCTGCGGCCACTGGTCCGCCTTCTTTCGACGGTTACGATCCAGATTGCCCCACCGACGACGATGGGGAAGATCCTCACGACTTGACCTACTCGACCAAGCACTTCCCCCGCGCCTCCATGGTCGACAATATGCTCATGGCCCTGGATCAGTTCTCCCACCCCAACACCGGCTCCCTCCCTTATGATCAAGACTTAAGAGGAGGATATAGAGGAAGAGGCCACACCTTCTCATCCTCCGTCTCCTCCGAGAGCGATGTCAGAGCCTTGCAAGCCCACCCAGTCCAGCCACACGTCCAGAGGTTGCCACGTCGGAGCAGCGCCAGGTACACCAGAGATCCCACCAAGTTACCTAGCATTTTTGGCGAAGATGAGGATAGCGCAAGAGTTCGCCTTTACGACTCCCAACGAGCTGCACATCCAATCAAGTCGAGGAAACAGCCTAGTGTCGACGAACACCATGTCCCCGCCAACATCACCAGCGCCGATGTCTTACCTCATCTGAAGCACCTGCAACAAGGGAGACTCGGCCCAGCCGGTAACAGACGCTCGCAGAGCTTCGATTTCAGCACTAGGCGCCAATTCGAGGAAGATGATTCCACTGATATTGCACCACACCCCGTCATCTATTCAGGTCCCGAGGCCCAAAAAGCTCCGGGCTCACCTTCCAGGCCGGCCCAAACCATGGGCAGGAGAGGGAGTTTCAAGTCCTCGAAGAACGTGAGGAACAAATCGTCCACAATTGCCCCAAGCGTGGTCCGCGGCATGACTGCACCGCCCGTCCTCTACTCAACCGCGGCTGCATCTCCAGGCCCCAAGACCCCCCTGTCTCAAATCGCCGAACAAACCAATGCTCCTCATCCGGGCTTCTTCAAGCGGCTCTTTGGCTCGTCCAGAAGTCTGGCTACTGCTACTGCGCCACCAGCTACACCTATCAGTCGCCGCTCGCTGGAGAACGTAAAAGACGCGCCAAACACGAGCACCACATACAGGCTGCAGAGACCGCCACACAAAGACTCGGTCGACATCAGTAACAAGGAGAACGTCCAGCCCACCTTGACCAAGAAGCCGTCATCCTTCTTCAGGCGGAGGAAGAGGTCCGTAAGCACTGCTATAGTACCACCACTGCCACTCACATTAGGCTCGTTAGCAACCTCGGATGTCAACCCAGGAGAGCAGAGTCCTGTGTCTAGTCTCAAGGCGTTCATGGATCCCTATCTGACAGACGACAATATGCAAAAGGGTCCACAAACTCCAACGAATCCCTTGCGCTCTGCAATTCCGTTACATAGCTTCCACATGCCGATAGAACTGGCAGACACGGATCGATCGCGAACAGAATCACCGGAACCAATACGGCCACGACGCAAAGATATGAGTAGACTCGATGTACCACAAAAAGAAACCTTCTTGACCGACACCAGTAGTTGTGACGAAGGCGAACACAGTGCGACAAGTGATATCGATCAACCAGAGCCGCGACAAAGCATTCAACAAAGCACTCCAAGGCCGATGCCACGAGCTGCGAGTACGACACCGGCGCTATCCACGATAAGACCGGTCATTGAAGCAAGATCGAGCTCCTGGCAATCAGATCGACTTGGACTGCCTCCACAGAAGGACCCTCTCGTCGTGGTTGAGACGAAGAGGACTACTAGTCCGATGCCCAAGGCCAGTGTGACATCTCACCATCGCCACACTTCATCTGGTGTTAGCGAGTACAAATCTGCGCCGGATACGCCTACTGTATTCAATCCCGAGCATACCATAGATGACTCGCCACATCTGCATGTGTCACACCCCAGCGTCAGCGGGGAAGCACCGATTTTCGCGGATATCGGCAAGGCACAACATATCTACAACAACGGTGAAGAAGAGCTTGAAGGACAGACTGCCGCCGCATGGCTTGGCGAAGCAGGAAGCGAACGTGAACGCATCCGAAAGGCATACATGGTGCTCTTCGACTGGACTGGCTATAACATCCTAGCGGCCCTGCGTGGTTTGTGCTCACGATTGGTACTGAGAGCAGAGTCGCAGCTCATCGATCGAATCCTAGACGCGTTCGCGAAGCGATGGTGTGCGTGCAATTCTGGCCATGGCTTCAAGTCGTCCGATGTGGTGCACACAATCTGCTACTCCTTGCTGCTACTCAACACCGATCTTCACATGGCCGACATTGGCTCAAAGATGACACGCAACCAGTTTGTCAAGAATGCTATGCAAACCATCCGACCTGTGGTAGCCGATGCGAATGACATCAGTAACTTTGCTGCAGGTCCACATCTGACGGTGCGTTCTGGTAGCACTGTCTCCGGCTCAGATGGCATATCGCTGGACGATGAGCCCATACGAGTTGGCAGTTCCCTGGGCCATCGTCCCACCGAACAGCTAATCCGAGCCACGTCCAGCGGCATGGGAAGTGACAGCGTGCATGGCCCGTTGGTGGATGTGGCGTTCTCAGGATCACAGGCTGGGTGGGAAGGCCAGATCGAAGCTGTGCTTAAAGACTTCTACCATTCTATACAGCGGGAACCCTTGCCCTTATTTGGGTCAGATATGCGATATGCGTCCAGTAACGGCAATAACAACTTGCTGTCTCTCGGCGGTCTGAGGAGAAGTCCTAGTGTGCTTAGCAAAGCGCAATCAGAGAGCAATCGTAGCCGCTTCGGTGAAAGCAGCAGATCCCTGGGGAGCAAATGGAATAGCAAAGGGCGATCACGACCGCGACTCGGCACAGCATCAGGATTTGGGTCTAGTAAAAACAGCCTGGATGATCAGTCGTCTGCGTGGAGCCCTAGCATGTCCAGCACGTGGAGCAAGGCATCTCTCGGCAAGACCCTGACCTCGATGTCGGTCGATAGCTTTGCAACGAGCAATCCTGCGGGTAACGACTACAATGCTTCGATAGGATTCGCCAACGCGCTGAGCCAAGCCATCATTCGCGAGGACCAGCTGGAAACGCAGACGGATGACAGCAGCATGAAAGCGGCGCCTCTGCTCGAAGACGAGTCTCTGGAACTGGAAGGTGCGCCGTGGGCTAAGGAAGGCATCTTGAAACACAAATGCCACCTTGAAGGGATGGACAAGAAGTCGAAGGATAGGACGTGGAACGACTGCTTCGCCGTGATCGAAAAGGGGTGGATGCGGCTGTTCTCTTTCTCTGTTACGGCCAAGTCCATGAGAAATCGAGCCCGTAGCCAGAAAGCCAACGGTGCCGTGGGAGGTGGCAACTGGCAGGACAACGCTGAGGAAGTATGGAAGTTCATGCTGCGGCATACGATTGCGAGCAGCTTGCCGCCGCCGGGATACTCGAAAGCGCGACCACACGTGTGGGCTCTGAGCCTGCCAACGGGAGCGGTGCATCTGTTCTCAGCCGGCACGGCCGACATTGTCAAAGAGTTTGTGTCGACGGCCAACTTCTGGAGCGCGCGGTTGTCGAAAGAGCCGATGATAGGAGGTGTCAGTAGCATGGAGTATGGGTGGGGCGACAACGTGGTCAATCGAGCGCTGACAGGGCCGGAGGCCAGAGGATCCCTGACGGGCTCGGAGAACGGGATGCCGCGAGCAAGCACGCAAGTATCGATCCGCAACTCGATTGACCACAGCAACCCGGCGTCTCGACCAAAACTGCCCGGCGACAAGGTCCACATCAGCGTGTGGAGCCCACCGCAACGGTCACTGATGGCATCGCAGCTAATGGAAGTGGATCAGTTGCGGGCGCTACAGACATATGTGGCGAACATTGAGGAGGAACTGCAGAAACACAATGAACTGCGTGGAGCGATGCTGCTCGCGTTCTCGTCGCGGCACGCCAACTACGGCAAGGCAATGGCCAATTGGGAGAAGAAGAGTGCCTACCTGTTGAGAGAAATTGTCAAGTTCAAAAATTACATTGACGCATTGCAGGGCGCACAGGTCTCGAAAGAGAGGGTGATGAAGATCAGGAGGGAGCAGGAACAGCAGCGGCAGGACTTGGACGATTCGAATGCGTTTTATGGGAGCGCTACTATGGTATCGTGAGGTTGAGCACGAGCCCAGCCTTGGAGTCGAATCATGAGACAACGAGACACACGACGACATTATACCTTGTAAACCTTTTACTCTTCTAATGTGTATTGAATAGCCTGGATGGCACAGCAGACGATCTGGGACATGGCTAGCGAGGTGTTCCTGGTGGATTGGCGGAAGAACCAATGATAGATAGCAGTGACATTCGATGGTCGAGGTCCAAGGTTGACTGTATAAGCACTTTTCTCCATCTACCTGAATATTGGCACACCTCGTTGCTCACTGCGTGGACGTGGATTGCATTGCGCTCGAACTCGGATTGGCTGCGTGACACGGAATGGATGCCACGAGCGAAGGGGATGGTGCATTAGCTTTGTTTGGCATGTGCCTGAAGCGCGAAGCGTGCAGAAGCAGTGATTTTAGGTGTCGGAGCAGGGGAGCCTGCAGGTTACAGGGCTTGCATGGGCCTGAAGCGGTTAGCGTTTGGGGCTGATCGTGGTTGCGCCGGCTTGCGAGGCGGAAGGGAGAGTGCCGGCAAGGTTCTTGTTGTGTTGTCATCAGGCCCGAAAGGAGAAGCGCACCTGAACATGGATGCGGCGTCGCGACGAGCGTGACCCTCGACCACTATGCTACTTGAACATCGACATGCGACGATATCTGGTTGACTTGTAATCTCTTAAGAGCGACGCCGACGCGTGGGCTGGACACCTGCACTTCGAGCACTTGGACTTGTTCGTCCTCGCGACGACACGGCGCCCGACTGTCACATTCACCTTCACTATACTGGTTCACGATTCAAGTCCACGTCTTGCGTCGACACCGCCTGTTGTTGCTCGATTATGCCGCCGAGCTTACCAATGACCACAAGCCACGCGTGCGTGCCCAACTCGAACCCGAGGCGAGACCACTAATCCATCATGTCGACTCCATCCTCTTCGCGTGCCCGCCCAAAACCTTTCCAACGGCGCTCCTCGCGCATGGTTGGGGGATTCGAGCCTGGCTCCGACATTAGAGATGACATCTCCAACCCCGGGAGCGCGCATGAGCACGAGGGCGAGGACGAGCACGAGCACGACGACCGCGACACCACCAGCCAACAACGACAGCACCATCGCGCCCAAGATTCGTCCTCCTTGTTGCCTGCACAATTCGACATGCCCAGCAGTCTGAACGACTCCTCGCTCATGCTGGGCCAACACACACAAGACGAGCATGATCGGCCTGCCTTCACAAACACCGTGCTGGAAGAGGAGGAGATGAAGAAGAGGCTGGCCGATTTCGAGTCCAGCTTCCTGCCCGAGCCTCAGCCTATGTCTGACCAGGTCGATGGTACCGCCCCGTCCATGCCTGCCGACATCTTCGACCTGGCCTTCAGCGACACCCAGACCACTGGTGGCGTTGCGACTAGTGACGACTCGCCATCAGATCATGCTCGACCTCCTCGCTCACCCACCACTACAGGCTATATTACGCCCCCCGCCGAAGACGAGCCCCCGAGCTCGGATGCTGAACAAGAGAATCCAACCGCCAACGAGCCAACTCGCAGTGCGCCTAACACCTCGGCCCTCGAACGAATGTCTTCCTCGCCCACCGCCGCACGTACCGTGTCGCGAGTCCAGTCAATGGCATCAATCACAGGCTACGAGACAGCCAGCGAAAAAGACAGAGAGGACCCCGGATCTCCTACCCCTCGCGAACATCCCAGACGCCGTTCGCGCTCCGCCGATCCAGATGTCACCCCTCGAAAGGACAGAATCGGCTCTGATAGTCGTTCGAGCATCGACACTTCCGGCACCATCAGAGTCAACGTTGACGACTACGACGCTGTTTCCCTGAACGTCACCAGGCGGAGACCCCAGTATCTGAGCAAGCGCTCGAGTAATGCCCGATTGAGCTACGATTCCATGACCAGTTCCACCACCGAGGCCAGTGAAGCCACCCTAGGCGCCGACTTCGCCCTGCAGAGTGGTGGTGCCGCCCCTGAGGGCTTCAGATCCATCAGAAAGAGACCGAACATATCCCTTAGCCGATCAACCAGCCTGGGCAGTTTGGCCAGTGGCGTTAGTGGCTTGAGTGGCGACGACGAGGATGCCTCTCCACTGCAAAAGCGCGCCGTCGCCGGTGTTGCACCCGAGCTGAGCACCTTGCAAGAAGAGAGTCCCTCGGCTTTGCGCCAGCGTCGAGGCTCTTCCGAGGTCATGGTCACTCCACGCGCATCTACCATGAAACTCGCTTTTGCTATGCCGACTGACAGTGTCATTGCCAACCATGTTCGAGATCTCGAGGTGCCCGATACCATTGCGCGCAAGTTCAGAAACGATTCCAGGAGTAGAAGCCCCGACAAGAATGCGGCCATGCCTAGTGCGACCATGACGCCCGGCCCCAAAAAGGGCCTGACGCTGAAAGAACACCGGAGTACCGTGGAGAAACTGGGCAAGGAGAACTTTGATCTGAAAATGAAGATCCATTTCCTGGATCAGGCCTTGCAGAAGAGAAGTGAAGACGGCGTCAAGGAGATGATTACCGAAAATGTCCAGCTGAAGTCCGATCGCCTGCGGCTGGAGAAGGACAACCACGGCTTGAGGAAGCAGATTAGAGAGCTGCAAAGGAAGCTCGATGAGGCCACAGGCAAGAATGAGGGCGATGATCAGGGCTATGGCACCGATGATGAGAGGAGTCCTACCGTGGAAGAAGAGGTACTGTACCTGCGAGAGCGAGTGGAGATCACCGAAATCGAGATGGAGAAGTTGAGACAAGAAAGTATTAACAAGGAGAGCGAAAAGAGGAGACTTGCCGAGATGGTGAAAAACCTGGGCGATTCGAGGCATGGTGGATCGGAGGTGGGCAGCAGAGAGGAGCGAGATATGTGGAAGGACATGCTCGAGGCCGAGACCATCGCACGAGAACAAGCTGAGGATGACACCCGAAGGCTCAGGGACGAGCTTGCGAAGATCAGGCAAGACTCGGCCCGGCCAGTCAGCAAGTTGCGCGTCGTGAAGGGCCAGATCGTGAGCAGGTCGAGTAGTGTCGATGCATCGCTGCAAAAGGCCGAGACTGCCGAGCTCGAGAGGTTACGCCATGAATGCTCCGAGCTGCAGAAGACCATTGGTGCCCAAGCCTCAGCCCTGACTAGCCGAAACAAGGAGAAAGAGATGCTCTACCAGGAGATTGAAAATCTCAAGCTCGGCAAGGTGGGTGGTGTACGATCTGTCGCGGGTGACAGCATCCTCGACCGGTCTGCCTCCAGAGCAAGATCACATTCACGCGCCAGCAATGGTACCAGGTATACGAGGATGAGTGACAACGAGCGTGAGACCATGGAGGGCAGGATCGACCAATTGAGAGACGAAGTTTCGCAACTGAAGCTGGACAAACAGAACATCCAAAACCAGTTTGATGAGGCTTTGGCTGAGCTTGATGCGGTTGATGCTCAAGCCCAGGCTGATGCTGATCAGTTCAACGAGGAGCTGGCCATCTTGACACAGGAACGAGACAACGCCATGCGTGATGCAGAAGACCAAGATCAAGCGTTTCAGCAGCTCAAAAATGAAGCTCAAGAAGAGATTGACGGCCTCGGAGATGAGCTTGATGCAAAGATCGAGGACTGCGCACGTCTGGAGCAGGAACTCAAGGCTCGAGCTGACAGTGTCAAAGCGCTTCAAGCTGAGATGCGTTCTGCTGCAGAAGGTCTACAACGACTCGAGGAAGACGCTCAGCAGAACCTGGCCAGATATCAAGCTGTCAAATCAGAGCTTGATGACTCCAATCGAGAACTAGAAAACCTCGAGAAGAACCTCCACGAGACGCAGAGTAAAAATGAACGGCTCAGAGTACAAGGAGAAAGCAGTCGCAACGAGATCGCATTCTTGAGGGAAGAACAGGATGGAGATAAGATGAAGATCGGCGATCTTGAGTCTCTCCTCAAAAAGACGCACCTTAATCTGGATGCGGAGCGTGATCGTGCGAAAGAGCTTGAGCGACGCCTTACAGACGAGCGTGCACAGCGCGATGCTGTAGCTAATCAGGAGAAGCAGGAAATTCAGCGAACGATCAATGAGCTGAATCGAGAAGCGTCGAATTCGAAGAACGAACTACGACAGACAAGAAAGTCGCTTTCTGCACGCGAAGTTGAGCTTAGCACATTCAAGGATCGCCTCGTGCAATTGGAGAACAGCTTGAGGGAGATGTTGAACATACCCGATGGCACAAGCTCTCATCTTATTGGCGAAGTTTCGAAGATGGTGACACAACTCGATCAAGCCAACATGGACCTCGACACGACCAGGCAACGACTTGATGAGCACAAGGAGCTTCTTTCTCACCGTGACGGGTTGCTCGAAGATGCTGCCTTCGAACATAAGAGATTGGAAGATATGGTCGAGCGGGAACAGCTCAATCGCAGACAAGACAAGCACTCTTTCGAACAGGCTCTCAAGTCTCATGAGCAGGCTTCGCGCCTCGCTGGCCAGAACAATGCTCGGGTTGCGGAACTTGAGCAGGCAAAACTGGCTCATCGGAAACAACTGTCGAACCTTGAAGCACAGTACAAAGACCAACTTGCTGAGCGCAACCAGGTGTTACTCACAATCTGGCGGAAGTTGTCGGCGATGTGCGGTCCGGACTGGGCGCATAATCACTCGTTGATAAACGGCAACTTGCCTAGTCAAGAGGTCATTGGCAATGTACTCTTCTGGCCTGGCTTCAGCAGAAATCTTCTGTTGGCGGCCAAGCAAGTCGAAGGTGTGCTGTCTAGCTCCAAAGACAGAATCAAGAACATTGAGCGAGACCTCTATCGCAATTACACTGCCCTGGAAAAAGAATTCGAAACACGTAACAAGAAGCTTGAACGCATCGAGGAGCATTGGGAGAAAATCAAGCTCCGGGAGCGTGAGATCGATGCGGGTTTAGCGACGAGCCAGGGTTTGAGTACCGCTACAAAGGATCCGCAAGCGCAGAAGCTGAAGAACGAGAACAAGTTGCTCAAAGCTGAACTACGGTTGTATCAGGACTCCTCCGTACATGGTAGTCATGCCGGTCACGCACGATCGCACCAGAATATTGTCGACCGGGCAGCCTCTCGCAGCTCAAATCTCAGTGGTAGGCCAATGTCGCAAAACGATGGAAGTATGGACAGCGCGAGCCTTAACGGTGCTGCTGGCATACCCGGCCGTGGCTCAAGCATGTACCGCAGAAACAACGTCACACTGAGCCGTGCTAACAGCGCGGGCGCAGTTGAGACACTTGCAGGTAGAGACGGCCAGTCAACAAGATCGAATAGTGTCACTTCTGGCGGGAGAAACAGTGGGTATGGCTTTACTATTGGCAACCCCGGTACTGCGCTCGCTGCATCAACATCGGATGTCAATACATCGCGAAGCCGCGAAGACATTCGACACAGTCTCATGGTCCCTGGTGCTCCAACGCAATACTCTGTGCATGGGAATTTTGGACAGCCACCTAACTCTTCACATTCCCAGGCATCCGACGCAGGAACCATCAATAGTAAGAACGAAGAGAAGAAATGGATCCACCGCCTCCGCGAAATGGAACGACGTCTCAAGCACGAACGCGAGCAGCGCCTCGTCGACCGCGATGGCGCTCGCCGCCGCCTCGAAGAACGTGATGAAGTCAATAAGCGGCTCGAGCGGGAACTACAGCGCGAACGAGCGAGTCGTGGATGGAAAACCGATCACGCTGACAACAAGGAAAACAGTAACCGGGTGGGCGGGTACTTGGTCGCCGACGAGCCCATGCTCAATGAATTTGTTGGCCAGATGAACACCCACGCGCAGACGAGGGAGGAATTCGAACCGCCTACACCTGACGAGCGAGCGGATCCATACGACGACGACGAAGACACCAGAACGTCGGAAGAGGAGCGGCTGATGGCTCAGCCACCAACCGTTGGCACGAGCCATTCGCAGCGGATGGCCATTGCACAGCAGAAACAATTCGACCGTGTTGCTCGAGCTTCACGGTCAGAGATCTCGGGTGGACGCACTGGCAGTCGCGGCAGCATCCCCAGCATGAGCCCACGCAAACCGTCGATCGCATCGATCAAGGAGAAATTCACCGGGCGCAGTCCGAGCTTCGCATCGTTGGTGCCGACGCAGAGCTACGAGCGGCAATCGCAAGCACAAACGCAGCGGTCCGCGAGTGATGCGGCGCCCAGGCCTGGTGATCGGTGGGGTAAGAGCGGCTGTGAGCGCGACGTTGGGCTCTCGGGCGACGACGGAGGCAGCGTGAGGAAGATGATAAGGACTGCGTCGAACATGGCGGGCGTGAGTTAGGCAACGCGGGCTAGGAGGCGGATCTCGTTTGTTTTTAGGGCTCGTCCGGCCCACGGCTGCGAGCGCGGTCGTCATTTGTGGCATCGGCGTGCCTCGTCTGCTGCGCTGTCGCGGCTGGTCTAGTGAGTGTGTGAGTGAGTCGTTGGGGAGTCGATTAGAGTTCGGTTCACATGCAGATTGAGCGTTCAGCGATGGGGTGTACGTACGTATGTATATAGCTAGACAGGTGCAGGTGCAGGTGCAGGTATTAGTATGGGTATGGGTATGGGTACACATGCAGCGCGGTTCTTGGGCAGCGGCGGAAACGAGAGGCACGACGGTCTTGGCGTCCTGCCTACATACATACATACATACATACAGGACAGGACAGGACAGGACAGTAGGACAAACATCCGTACCGCGTCGGATCGTCGTGCTCACGCACAGCGCGCCTGACGAAGCCGCGTCGATGCACACACACACACACACACACACACACACACACACACACACACACACACACACACACACACACACACACACACGCAGTCCTCTGTCATTCCGCTTGATCTTGTTTTGAGTCTTTCCGATGCGCAGTGAAGCGCGCCATTGATATCAGTCACGCGTTGGTTGGACGTCCCGGGACATCTGCAGTACTAGGTACGTCCGGCCAGCGCTTCCACACAGGGCCGTCGCGATGCTGCGTGGACATTGTACGCTGTACGGTAGGTGCAGTGTCTCGAGGATGCGGGTGGTTTCGAGGACGGAACGAAGTCAGACTGAGGTTAGGGGGGCGGTGGTCGGGAGCAGACAGACAGACAGACAGACCGACCGACCGACCGACCGTAACAAGTGCACATGGGTACTGGGACGGAGACAAATCACAATAAGTGTAAAGTAGTTGAGAGGATATCGGAATGGAACACCTTACTAGTAGTGACTAGGTGCTACGGAATCGAGGCTTACTCGACAAGAGACGTCTCCGGGTCCGTGTGGACTGGCCGGTCAGAAACGCTCTCTAGAACCATCTTCTTTGTCCGAGGAGTGGGGAGAGGGACGGGTACGACTTCTCGCGCCGTGCACGGAGTTGTCTTCGGCTTGGATGCGCTTGCGGATGGTGGAGGGTGTGCGCTTTGCTCCGCTGTCGCTTATACTTCGACCGAGTTCATTAGTGTGTGGGCGTGGCTTTGCGCGCTTCTTCTCTTTGGAGGGACCTGCGTCGTCGTGGTGCTCGATTATGATGTCGGGGTAGGAGGATCTCTGACGATGGATGGGTCCTGGCTCCGACGGAGGGGAATCGTCGGACCTGTAGTAGTGAAGGTCATGCTCGAAATGGTCTGGTCGATATCTGGGTTCTGTTGTCTGTCTTCTTCGTAGGTATGCTTCCCGGTTTGAAGTATCGTAGGGCTGATAGCGGCTGTGGTAGCGTGAAGATGTTGTGCGTCGGGGTCTTGCGTAGAATGACGTTTCTGATTTCAGGCGGGACCCGCGGGAGCGTTGAGGCGGGATCGTTTGGACTTCTGCTTCTGGCGCTTCGTCTGCTTCGACGAGACATGTGGGTACCACCGGGGCGACGGTACCGTTGTCGATAGTCTCTCGATCGGCATACAATCGCTCTACCTTCAGTCCATACTCTTCGTCCAATATTTCCATGACGTCCTCCACATCTGATTCGTCCTCTCGCTCGCCCTCGACCTTCATTGCCTGAAACATCCTAGTGCGACGCTCAGATCTTATACCAGCCGATTTGCTCCGCAGCTCTGTGACGGCATCCTCTTGCTCTTGCTTAATGTCCTGCTCAACTTCAGCGCGACAGTATTGTCTTCTCCGTCTGAGGTCAACGGGGTGTTGATGTGACTCGGTTCTGAAAAATGCCGAACGGGCTTCTCCAGTTTCCTGAGTAGATGCTGACTGTCTTCGAGGACTCTTCGACTCATGAGTATACAATCTGTCCCGCCGTCTATTGTCGTCTTCTGGTAGATCAAACTCTGGTTCAGCATGTATGATGCGTGGTGAAGAAGGAGAAGATGGTGGAAACTCGACATGCAGTAGTCGCGGCGACGAAGGAGTAGGTGGCGATGCCGGAGCAGCCAAGTGAAGAGGCGTTCGGTCCGTTTGTGACCGCCCTTCAGTCTCAACCAATTCAGTCCGCCGAGACGAAGCAGGAACGTAAGCCGTCTTCCTTCTCATGACATACGTTCCACTCCCTGTGTCCTTGGTGATGGATTTTGACCGTCCAGCTTTGTATTTGTTTTCGGCCTCTTTCGCGTGATAAGGTACGCCACCTTTTAGTAGGTGCATTGCGTAACGGATAATTTCCTCCTCAAGGTCGACGGTAAGATCTGCACCAGCGATAGTGTTTGCCCTTTTAAATGCGACTTTCTGTCCGATCACCTCCCACGTGCCCAGTCCAGGTGGAGCACTGCCGCCCACGCCGCCAGCCATACTGTGGCCGGACAGTGATAGAAGATTGCCAACGTTAGCAAGGCCGACATGAGTTATACTAGTCAAGAAGATGTTAATACTAGCTGTAGGTAACGCAAGCTTGTCGCGAAAAGGCTGGGGGTCAGTCATGGCAAATTTGTACGTTGCCCAAGCTTCCTTGAGAAAGTCCTTCCATCTGTCTCTCTTGCGCTGCACCTTGGCCATCCTTTTAGCTTCCTTCCCCACTAGATAATTGCAACTTCCAAGAAACTGGTTCAGGTCTTTCATGTTGAGGACCGTGTTTGCGATGATGAGTTTGAGGTCCTCGCGTTGCTTGACTGAGATGTATCGGTACAGTGCATGTTGGCAAGACTCAGAACCGAGACTATTGACGCATATACGGAGACAGTCTGCCTCAGCTCTGAGACCAAGGAAGTCATCTTGAGCATGGCGAAGGCCGTTGATGAATGTCGCGATGCGAATCCCCAGGTCATAGAGCGTCAAGGCATTGCCTAAGACGTCCATGTTATAGTCAAGTGTCTGTTTGGGGAGCTTTTGCGTTCGGTGATGCAGATCCGACCGGGTTGGCGTGCATGTGGAGCCAACCCACGAGTATCTTCTCGGGACGAAGGCAAGTCGCTAGCAGTTATCTGACGTGCTCGCACTGTTAAGTCACAACGAGGTCACACCTTTCTTGCCTGTTCCCAGAGCAGACAGTGAAATGCGGGGTACTGCTCGAGACAAGGCTGGAGGCCTAATGGCGGTCAGAGGTGAGCAAGCAAGTTCGAAGCCAAGATCTGTTGGGTGCAACATATCATTCCTAGGCGCATGATCGCTGTGGTGCGTGTTATGGTGCCGAGCCTAGGATTTTGACCACTAGTTGATACAGTCCATGAGATGCAAGTCTCTCGTGGCAGGATGCCTGCCACGTCGACACAATGTGAAGGATGCTTTATTGCCCCACTACTAAGCCCAAGGTACGGATGAGTGGCACGCCAGCTCTTTGCCGTCGTGCTCAAGAAGACCTTGCATTTTGGATCGAAGTTCGCGTGAACGTGGTGAAATGGAAACATCAAAGAGCAATGTGCCTGGTTGTGAGTGGACTTGCAAATGTGTTGTGGCAGGCTGCTGCCAAACTCGAATAGTACACGCCCTAGAATCGTAAAGCGGCTGTTACATCCTTCCTGAAATAGCCCACGAAGTTTGAAACCTTCAACTCCAACGCTAAGTAATGATAGAAATACAATCTGTGGTACAGTTCAGTCATAGCCGTTGCGGCGATCCTTCTGTTGGGGCTCGTTCGAACTTTGAGAGCCTCGCTGCCAGACCTCGCGCCAGGTAGTGGTATTAGAAGTGCCGTCTTCCATGACGGGAGGGCCGCCCATGACTTCCATCCTGTCATGACGCATGCCGTCAAGTACGCCTTTGATGCCTCCATTGCGCAGGCGCTCGAGGACAATCTCCATGCCCTTGGAGCTGTTCATCAGAGCTCTCTGGGTTCGTTTGACGCCTACTAGCTCGATAGTTCTCTGGATACCGGCTGTGGACAAAGACGCAAACCATCCTTGTTTTGGCTGTTCTTCTTCGGGCTCCATCTCTGATACTGGGTCATCTTGGGTCGACTGGCCGTTTGCCATGGCTGCTTTGCGTCTCTTCATGAGAGTCTGGCCCAGCCTAGAGACCAAAGTCACTGTTGTGTTACATCGAGTGCCAGGCAGGCCGTCGAGGTCTGCCAGTGATTTGTCTCGATACATCTGTTTCTCGACCACAGACAGGACCCCAGTGAGTTCCATGTTTCTAGATTCAGTCTCCATCCAGCCTTCTTTCACGTCTATGACACTCTTCTCCAGGACATAAGTTTGAGAGGAGCCATCGGGCCCAGTCATAGTCTGGGGGAGAAACTTCAGGATGCCAGCAGGTACCTTGCTTCTCTTGAGATGCAGACGCACAGTGTGCAGGCGTTTCGTGGCTGGGTCGATGTGCTGGGAGATGGTGTCGGTGGATAGCACATGTTTGGCAAGAGGATTAGGATACCGGAGGAAGTAGGCTAGGGAGACAGTGGGCAGCGAGTAGCCCGAGTAGTCAGACGAGGACTGATAGATCTTCATCGCGGCCGTCAAGCTTCAAGCTTGAGTGCTATCAGGTCATGAGTCGAACGACGCTCCCCTCTCGATAAGGTGGTGTGAGCCTCGACCGGGGAAGGATTATAGTGGCGGACTGAGAGGGCTTCGAGTTTGAGAAGAGTGATCACGCCTGGTTCCACGATGCTGATGATGATGCTGGTATAGACAAGAGTTGATTGTGGAAGCAGTTGATGAAGAGGAGGATCATGTGCTCGTGTGCTACTTGTACAGGACCGACCATTCTCGAACTTCCTTGGTGACGAAGCTCAGCACGACTCCGCAGCTTCAGCCAATAACATCTTAGTGTATGACGATCAGCATGTGGCCAATGCAAACTGACCAAACCGAGCAAACATGGCGCGAACCCCCCTGACCCCTCTGCGACACCGACCAATGCGCCGGCGGTCAGTGTCGAAATTAAGGGCAGATAGGTGAGTCATCTGCGACAATTAGATGTACGCAGACTGGCAGCCGACTTGTGTACTCAAGAACATCTACCAAAAGCTCTTGCAGCACAAATCTGCTGGACAGCTACTCACGGCGCGGAGAAAATTGATTGGGCCTTGCAAGCCGACTCACACTTCGAACGAACAGTGCTCTAATAGCACAGACCTCCCCCAGTAATCGGACAGAGCAGACATCCAAGTCTTGCATCGAGGCTGACTACCCTTCACGAGCCTCATCTGGCGACAAACACAACACAAACTACAGTATACACAGCATCCCCACGCAATGGCTGCTACTCTCGTGCCAGATGAGCCTGGCCAGCCGCCCAAGCTCGCTCAAGATGTCCTCGCAAGCAAGGCCCCAAAGGCCTCTGCTGTAGATCAGGTCATTAACCCCTTCGAGGTGTCCGGAGGCGTCGATGAGGCCGGCAAAGCCCTGGCCATCGACTTCGACAAGATCGTGAGAGACTTTGGCGCAACACCCATGTCTCCAGAGATATTGCAGCGCTTCGAGAGGGTCACCGGCAAGCGGCCCCACAGACTGATGCGGCGAGGTATGGTCTCCTCCCACCGAGACCTGGACAAGATGCTGGACAGATACGAGAAAGGTGAACCTTTCTACCTATACACCGGCCGCGGCCCTTCCTCAGACTCCATGCACGTCGGCCACGCCATGCCCTTTGAGCTCACTCGTTTCCTCCAAGAGGCCTTCAACTGCCCTCTAGTCATCATGCTCACGGACGACGAGAAATTCATGCACAGCGAGAAAATCACAATCGAAGACGCAAAACGCTACACCGTGGAGAACGCAAAAGACATCATCGCCATGGGCTTCGACCCCCAGAAGACCTTCATCTTCAGTGACTTCGACTTCATGGGCGGTGCCTTCTACGAGAACATCTGCATGATAGCCAAGCACGTGACCATCAACCAGATCAAGGGCACCTTCGGCTTCGACGACAGCACCAACATAGGCAAATTCCACTTCCCCGCAACCCAGTCCGCAACCGCCTACGCAACCTCCTTCCCACACATCTTCGGTCCGGACAAGACCAAAGTCCGCACCATCCCCTGCCTGATCCCCTGCGCCATCGACCAAGACCCCTACTTCCGCCAATGTCGCGACCGCGCCGAGAAGATGAAACACAAGAAACCCGCCCTCCTCCACATGATCTTCCTGCCCGCCCTGCAGGGCCCCGGCTCGAAGATGTCGGCCTCGGTCTCCACTTCTGCCATCTTCCTCTCCGACAAGCCCAACGAGATCAAGAACAAGATCAACCGCTACGCCTTCTCCGGCGGCCAAGACACCGCCGAGAAACAGAAAGAACTCGGCGGGCGCACCGAGGTCGACGTGCCCTACCAATACCTCACCTTCTTCCTCGAGGACGACGACGAGCTCGCCAGGATAAGAGACGACTACGAATCCGGCCGCATGATGACCGGTGAGATCAAGAAGATATGCATCCAGTACGTGCAGGACTTTGTCGCCGACTTTCAGGAACGGAGGAAGAAAGTCGACGAATCCGTGCGGGCCGACTTCTTCGCGCGAAAACCGCTCTTGTTCCAGGGAAAGACGGCCGAGGAAGTCCTGAACGAGCTGGAGGAGAAAAAGAAGCAGGAAAAGGCCGAGAAGAAGGCCAAGGCTGATGCTGAGAAGGCCGCTGCGAAAGCTGCTGCTCCGGCGTCGAAGCCAGATGCCGCGCCGACGGGCGATGATGCAAAGGGCCACAGGAAGACGACGAGTACGGTTAGTGTCGGGAGGACGAGACAGTGATGCAGGCATGAGTCGAGGCTGAACATTACCTTGCTCGCGTGGGGCGTTTCGTGTCGATAAACTGTACGCTAGACCGCATATATCCTCGGCAACTCAACTGCGGATTCAAACGCGGCAATACACACAAGTCTAGAAGCCGTTCATGTACTCAGTCTTCTCAGTGGTATAGAGACAACTATGTCGATTACTGCGCTCAAAGCCAGGTAGCTTACAGTATCGCCCAACCATGCCCCCCTGTATCTCGGTGCGCGTATGCCAACAAACTCTACAATATCCTGCTACCCTGAAACCACGCCCAACGCCAGTGTGTTACAGCCTCGCTGGTGCATGACATGTACAACACTGTCTACACCCACCCACCTGGGCTGTACACGATTCACCATCAATTCTAATCTAGCGCCAGAGCCGAGCAGCGCTGTAGGTAGGTCCGTCGTTGATCACCCACGTCCTCTGCTCTTCCCTCAATCCTTCTTCTCTTGACATCGATCTTCTTCGAATCTTCCTGGCTAGCTCGGTAAGCACTCCCGTCGCGGATGTGCTTCGTCCGCTTGCGAGCGCTGCTCAGTTTCACGTTTTGGCTGCCGAGGTATGTCGCTGCAGCCTTCTGGGCATTTTCTCGGAACAGGACAAGCGCACCGGCGTCCCTCCAGAGCATACCGGACTGTCCCGTCTTTGCTGTTTGGGTGGTCTTCAAGTTTTGCGGGAGGAGTAGTTCTGACTCCGCTCTCGGGCGTGGCAGGATGGTTCGCGCGGCGGTCCAGGCGTTTCTTAGAGCGAGCAATGACCTTACGTTCAAATGTGCTAGTGGTGGTTCCTTAGTCTGTAACCTCTGCTAGTCTCTTCACCTTCGCCACCGGGAGAGACGCCATCTTTTGAGGTCGGGCCATCTCGCCTCGAGCTGTGAGGTAGCACAGCGTATGAGAACCAGGTCAAGATAGAGCAGTGTCAAGACCCTGGGCGAATCATGTACACTTCAGCTCTCAATATGCTCAATACTTTGTGCCGGACTGCCAAGAACTTCCTTTGTGTTGTCGTTACTCGTCACCAGGCGAGCTGCAGTCGACTCCTGACTTATCACATTTGCTGGGCCAAACCGGCCTGATCGAGCAAGCCAACAAGTCTGTCTTCGGACACATGAAGGACCGTCTATAAGCCTGATCCTGTTTCTGGTCAGCCTCTCGGGTTAGTGCTGCATAGTTAGGCAAGGCAAGTCCGTGTCAGTGGCTTGGAAAAACACGTCCATAGAGGTACCGGCCTTTCTTTGTCACATCGGATTGGCAATGGCTTCCTATACCCTAGCCGCAGAGCTTCGCCGAGACTCGTCCGATTCCTCTGACTCGGCTCTTTCTTGTACAGTCGAAAGACCTCTATTCAACAATGGCCTTCGCTCGTCGGGATGTGCTCCTATGCTTCCCCAGTGTCTCCGCTCATCAGGAGGTCCAACCAGGCTGCTTCGACTGGCCCTTCTGCTCCTAGGTCTAATGCTTCTTCTCTCCTCCTCCTCTGCCAGATCCCGCATCACCACTCGCCCTCTCATGTCGACATACATGACGAGTGAGATACCGATCACCAACCCAATTCCTGCCAACCACAGGTTCATTGGGCCTGGGTCTTCCTGAAAGACATTGTGTACTATTGCCTGCAGACCTGATTGACAGAAAATGCCAATACCTGCAAGGCAAATTATAGTACCGTAGACAGTCCCAAATGTCGCAAACCCGAACACTTTTGCAGCGTAATCGGACATGGCGCTGTAATAGAGAGGCCGGAAGATGACGAATAAGCAGATGTTGGCGTAAGCAGCCCATAGCGTCGGAAAGGCGGCAAGGACGCCGGTGATGGTGCTCAAAAGCACAATCAAAGCCAGCACAACCACAGTCGAGACGTTATCAAGTAGCAGTCCGATAAAAGGCACCGTCAAAACGCCACCCAGCGGCAGGGCCAGATCGAAGAAGTCGTTGATCTGTGTTGCTAGCAGCGGAGACTGTAGCATGTATCGATACTGAGTCCAGATAGTGGCGATGGTAAAATTGAAACGAGCCATCTGAAGCACAGTCAGCATGGTAATTAGGATGAACCATGGCGTCTGAATCTGCGTCACAGCTGACATGCCGTGAAGCGCGCCCCAGACACCTGAGGCGACCTTCTTTTCCTCTTCTTTCTTCTCATACTGCTCCTGCTGCTCTTGCGTACCAAGGAGAGATCTGATCGACGCCAGTGACTGCTTGCGCCTGATGGATCTGTCTGTACGTATCTTCCAGACCTCTGTGTCGTCGTTCAAGTCGTCGTCTGAATCATGTAGGTCGGTCGTCGGGTCTTCAGCCATCTCCATTTTCACATTGAGCTCGGTTCGAGTTTCGTAGCTTCGGTCAGGCATGATGAACACTTGAGTGACGATGACGAACACTGGGACGACGAGGTAGGCCAAGAACAGTCCTTTCAACCCGAAGCTGCCATTGGTTGACTTGTAGATCAGCCGAAAGCCGAGGAAGACAGCAGCAGAAGCGTCAAATGCTCCCGTGATCAAGGCCAAGATCAGTCCTTGGTAATTTGGGAAGGCATTACATAAGTGGAAGGAGGGGACAAAAGTGAAGATGCCTCCAAAAGCTAAGAAGAAGCTGGCAGCAACGTAAGCATCGAATGGCAGGGACTTGGAGAAGGCCATGCAAAGACTGCCAATGACAAGGAAAACGCTGCTGGCGAAGCCACAGACTTTGGGGCCATATCGATCAAGAACAGAGCCAACAATGAGTGCTCCCATATTGGCTGTCACGGAAGCAATAATGAAGGTAAGGTTTAGCCTGATTTATGTTAGCTTGGCACGAGGACGTGTTAGAAGTACTTACCTTTGATCCTGCAAGTAACATATGGCTACGCCTTGTTCCAGTTCGTCCTCGGTACACAGATCTCTGTAGACTTTCTCCTCCACCAGCACGGACTTCAACGCAGCAAATCCGAACGTGATGCCAGCGGCCAAAAAGCAAGTGATGCAGCCTACAAAGACCTGAACGAATCTCTTGGTGTTGGAAACCTCGTAAGCACCGACAGCGTCAAGTTTCTCCGGGACATGTTGTGTGTGGATAGGTAAGACATCGTAGCTTATCTTGTGGCTCAACGTCTTTGTGAGAATAAGACTTGCAACATCGATATCCTCATCTCTTTCTCGGTCAACGCCTTCCACGCTCGAAACATGCTGTGCCAACGACATCTTCCTTCTCGCTCCTCCTGAATTAGGCAAGTACAACGAGAACGCTCAATAACAATGATGAAGAAATCTAAAAATGAAGCATTCACAGCGACGACATGTTGGATATCGTTTCTCGCCTACCCGGAAAAATGATTTTAATATATCGAACGCTCTTGCCACTTGACGGGAAGAGTCGAAATTGCTCGAAGGTCTTTTCGCACCAAGATTTTAGTTATCAGGTGCGGAGATCAGCCACAAGCAGTACCGCGCTTACCTCTTTCATCTTTGCAATGGTCAATAGCCGGGGCGAAGCGGATCCTGCTGCACTCCGAAGTCTCGTTTCCTGTCATGCGGTGAATTGCTGCTGTCATGCAGCATTAGTGAGACGCTTGACTCTACACCGCAGCCAATGGAAATCCAATCGGAAGTGCTCATGTGCTCTACCGTAAAGAGTGCTCGATACTGACGTCGTTGTGTGACTTGGTCAATTGGGAACAAAACCGCACCACCCTCAGGTCGCTGGTCTGACTTGTGCAAGGCCGGGCTGCTCCTGCAACTCAAAGAGAAGACTCGGATAAAGCGAGACCGATGGGCCTATCAACTTCCAGATTCGGCTATCGGAACGCTCGAGGAACGAGTGTAGCCAGTGGTCTCCGTTGTCCGCAATGCTCGATAAATACTCTCGACTAATTACAGTTCTAGACGCTAATCAGCCACAGGACGCGACTACCTGGAGGAAGCACGTGCGCTCAAAGATCTGGTCTTCTTCCGGTCTGTGCAGCATAAGTCGGCGTGTATGTCATCGTGCTCAGGCCTCTCATGGTACGCAATACTCTCTTATAAATGTTCCAAGCTGGCTCGAAGGACTGCCAGTCACACACCCTTAAGGACAAGCTACGATGGGCTTTGTGTCGCAATCCGACAAGAACGCCACGAACCTTATTGCAGCCACGCTACGCTAACACACGAGTTGGCGTTGGCTTGGCTTTGACCTGATCCCAGTTCGATGGCCACTTGGCTGCTGGTGGATGCCACAGTGACATTCAGGCTGCAACCCTCCTCATGATGCCTGATTTACCGAGCATTTACATTCGTCCAGCCTCCGCCCGAATAACCAAAATGACCGGTTGAGCCTACATTGACAGAGAAATTATTGTCAACGACATCCCCAATAACCCACACGTTTCCATGTCAAATAGACCTTATGTCCATAATTCTACCATCTTCAGGAGCATACATGTACCAACCACGATCCAAATTGGACAAGTTGAAAACCCCTGCAGCATGTTAAGCGGGATGAGCTGATAAAGGTAGAGCGGACATTTTGGTTATCTGGGTGGAGCCAGCATCGATGATCGTCCGCCGTGCGAGCACTCGTACCTTCGTACCTCCCGAACACGCCACATGCCTGGCACCCAAGCACTTGTTGGCTGCGATTCCATCGTAGCACCGGACACATCACTGGTACAACTCGTGCTTCGACGCCCACCCCGTGCCGCTTTGCAAGATCGAGTGCACGTATTCTTGAGACCGCGAAGTGAGTAAGTCTCGAAAGTGAATACGCCTCCCTCGCCGAGATACGTCGCTTCAGATACGGTCAAACACACCTTTCCATCTTTGATCGAGACAACGGAGCTTGGATTCCAGTGCAGAGACACTTTCCATCTTCGGTATCAAGAAACACGAGAGGCGAGTACCGGGAAATACACCCTCAGGCATGACCGTAGTAGAACTTGACACAATCAACGCGTTAGATTATCTACTCTGGTTGCCCCCCTTCGCAACAAGTATTTCGGCAGACCAAGCCGCTCCCACTTTGCCCTGCAACCGAATCTCTGCTGGTTTCTGACACCCAAACTCGGAAAGGCGAGTACACCCCTCACACCTCCCTACCAGCTGCATCACAGCTCCAGACGCACATGCACCCGTGCTATTTCTCAACACACCATCAAAGAGAACCCAGCCTCGCCATCTACTGCACCGACACTCGTCTTGCCAATACCGCAGCGCAGACAGAAGACGTTCTTGAATACAGCACGCTGCACCTCTCGCAAAGAGCACTGGGCGGAAATTGCAGGAACCGGCGGTCTGGACGGCGTCCGGGCCACCAACCAGGTGCCTGCTCCTGCGGCATGTTCGCAATTGATCCAGCACACGAGATCGATGTTGTACTTGTCTGCCTCTCTTATGTTGTTAGTAAGAGAGCGTGAAGGTGGCTGGCACGTGGTGATGAGGCCCGCGAGCCCGAACGCACTACAACGTCAATGGTTTCAAGGCCAAAACGAGGACAGTGTCGGCTCGAACACAACTTCAGACTTGCTGACACGAACCTGTGAAAGGTTTCGTAGTGTTTCCCGAGGAGGACTTGATTCGAACATTGAGATGTATCCCACGCCCACAATGATCAACGCCGGTAAAGGCCAACACAAAATGGAATTTGCCTTGTAAGTGTTTGCAGCAGAACAGAAATTCGCTCGAGACATGCATGGGACGCCCTGAGTCTTGAGCGGCCGGCAGTACTCATCTGCTTGTCTTTTCCGCCAGCGCCATGACTGTGCTTTGGAATACCATTTGGTTGTGGCACCGAACTCATGTCCATTGATTGAGCACATCGTGAGAGTCTGGCTATTGCCGGCTAATTCCCTCGATCAATCGCGTTCGACGCTTGTCTCAACTTGGTCTACATAGTCTTTCAAGTTCTTGTAACCAGGTAGTCCAGCTTTCAGCGGGTCGTCGACGCAGTCCGGCTTAGTCTTGCCGGTCTCAAAATCTTCATGTCGTCTCTTGCCTTGTCGCGCCTCAGCTTTGACGATGACGGCAATAGCGCTTCCAACCTTTACCGCGAAGCGCCTGTGACCAACGGCTGCCAATATAGCGTTGATCATGCCTCCGTGCGCCGTGAGACTGACGTAGCTATCGTCTTCCTTCCGTTTCGTCTGTCTTAGGACATCGTCAAGCAACAGGCTCGCGCGGTAGATGTGCGCGGCTTGTGTCTCTCGGTACACCGGATCCCAAAGCTCGTCTTCTTCCGTGAAGCCCTCCTCAATCTCGTACTCTGGATATCTCTCGGCAATGGAGCTTTTCCTACTTCGCCTATCACAGGTGTGAATGCCATTCGTCTCTCTCAGCAACTCTTTCACGACCGGCCTCCAGGTCCCTCTCAACCTCCCGCTTCTCGCCAAAGGCTCAAATGTGATCTCAGCAGTCTTACAAGCCCTTTCCATAGGACTCACAAACCAGGCACCAGGGCTCGGCATTTTCTCTGTCGCGAGTTGACTCGTCCAGAATCGATTTTGTTCCCGTGCCTGCTGCTCGCCCAACTTCGACAGGTGCGCGTCAGCCCATGTTATGCTGCTGTCTGGATCTCCCTCTAGTTGCGCCCAGTAGCAGTCCCATGCTTGTGTACCGTAGTATGACTGTGCGAGGTTATGGTAGCCTTGACCATGGCGAGCCAGATAGAGTACGTGGTAGGAGGTATTAGCTGGCGCGTTGCTGTTCAGGTTGGAGAGGTGGTGCGTGAAGCGCTGCCAGTCCGTCGGCGGTTGATCCTTGCCATGTCGGCGAGCGAGAGACGGGTCAGAATCGTACGGTTGTGATATAAGGCCAAAGTTTGTGGTTGTTGGGTCAAAGGTTACGGGATTGGTCGTGGCGAGGGAGGGGAGGAAGTACAAGGGTGGGGTAGTGAACGCGAAGTGAACATTGCTATCATGGTCTCCGTCATCTGTCGCAGTCAGCAGCACCGACTGCGCAGATGGCTGAGAGATCGAATCAGCCATGCTGAAGAGGTAGCCCAGAACGACTGTGACGACGAGAAGGACAGGAATCATAGTCGAGATGTTGAGATGCTTCCAGCTATGGAGTGGCAGCATCGCCTTTCGCCCGTGATGCGCCGCTGAACAATCCACTCATCTTCTCGAGAAGACGAGCACTTAGAGCAGCCGTGAGTCAGCGAGTAAGATATAATGCTTCATAAACTGTGCAATGCGCATAATACCTATCCGTTGTAATTCACGTGCGTCACTTTTGTGCCAAGGAGGCCGGCCGATACTTCCCAAATGTCTTGCTTTGTAGCAAGATGCAGCAGTGAAACAGAGAGGCGCAATAGAGGACGAAGGGAATCCGACCTTTGTCGTCCCAGCTGAGCTCGACTTAAGAGCCGTGTGAGATGGCAAACTTTTGATGGCCAAGATCAAGAGTAGGGAACAACACCCACTTCGAGATAGCTAACAGGTGATACCTGACGCTACAAGTTGAGCGGAGCTACAGCCAACTGTGGTCCCTACTGGGACACTCTCGGAATCCATTTTCAAACGAGAGGCGTTCGGGAGACTGCGACATATATTGCGCATGAAGCCGCCTCACCATATGAGCTCCGAGTTCTCGACCTGGTGGCTGAAAATGTGCTGCGACGTATATTTGGAAGGGGACTGCCGTTCGTGTCGGAGGTATGGAGGATGCGCGATGAGGTAAGGTGTCGGTTGGTGACCTGCACACTGTCAGTATGATCTACATGGAACAAGAACTGCAGGCTCGACAATACTGTCGAGGTTTTTTTCGCGGTGGTGTCGAGGGCGAAGTTAACTGGTGATAAAGAGTCTTGTCAAACGGAAAGAGGTGCAAGAGGCGGTGGTGGTGACTGACAGCACAGCCTCCTTTCACTTCTCTACGAACACGCGTGTCACTGCTGAGAACTTTCACTGTCGTGGCACCCATGAATCGTGCGCCATCATTCACTAATCATGACCGTCAATATCTTGCCCACCAGTCGCGACTCAGCGTTCTTATCCAGACACCCTACAAAGTTCCCACTTGTCCCAGGACACCCCTTGTTTCCCCGCTGAGACAACGTCAAAGATGACTATAAACCCCGTGAATTCGGTCACTATGCGGATCGCTCCACTGGTCGAATGGGGCATGTACAAACCAGATCAGTTTGTCTGCGAGGGTCCCGCTCTGACCAAGACCACTACAAAGCGCAAGAATGCGCCATTCAGACCCAGTCCCAGACCGCATCGAAGCAATTCAGTATGCCAATACGAAGCAAGCATGTGTCGGGCTTCCTTCCTCCACATCTCGCAACGTCAGGTCTTCCACCAGCAGTAATGCAGCCTGCCAAGCTCACTGATGTATGCACCCCCTCCAAGCCCCCTCTTGGATTCACACTACATGCCCGAGTTGTCATGGACGAGAGCTGTGCCACAAACACACTCAACTTGGGTCATGCAGACTGGACTCTGCTCGGTACCGCAGACTACCAGACTGAGCTGGGTGCTCCACAAAGCTGGTGGTCTTCTGAGTCAGAAATGCTAGCCAGATGTCTTCTCGTACAGGAAACTTTATCTGCGTCAGCATATCAAGGACAATTCACATTGATCAACCTTAGCGACGAATCTGCTTTTGAGGCCTGTAAGACCAGTAACATGGTCTACAACCAAACCAATCCTTTCAAAGAAGAGCTGCACTTCGGCATAGACCCTGACGACAAAGCATTCTCGTAGACTGTTTGGGGTGGAGAGGACATGGAATGCTGGGCTGGAGAAGAGGCTTTCATGACGTCTGACGACAACTTGACTTATGTCATCAGTCAATTTGATGCATGATCAATAGCCCCGGAACACCATTGACAATAGTACGCGTGGGTACCTGGCAAGAGCGCAGGATCAGTCAGGCAAGGGGCTGACTTAAGGCGGAGGGTGGAGTTTAGCGAGCTCGGGACAGTCAAATCTATAGCAGACATAATGCAGTTTACTACTAGCTGACCGATCGCTCACCCCACTGCCTTGCTCAAAGTCTGAATCTTGAACTCCATAGTAGACGTCCAGACCCCTTTGGGCGCAACATCCGGTTCGCCCTCCTTCACAAAGCCCCTTCTAATCCAGTACTCCGTGTTGCCTGACCCGTCCAACGAGCTCGACCACAGTTTGACTTGCAGGTCACCGCGCGGATCCCGAGCCTCTTTGAAGGAATCTCGCCGGGCAACGAGCTTGGCGACGAGTCTATCAAGACACTGAACCATCAGGCCCTGGCCACGATACCTTGGATCGTTCACTGATGCGCAAGCTGCGACTTCCCAGTCCCATGTCTTTGTGCGTTCGTCGAGAGGCGTGCTAGGTGTGTCGTTGGTTACTGGGGAATGCTCCGGTGCATCAGAGGTACCGTTTCGGGTCGTTTGACTCTTTGCTATTTCTTGTTGCGCTCGAAGAAACACATCAATCGTCTTGCCTTTGAACGGCTTCAAGCTGGCTGTAGCAACGACCTTGCCGTAATTACCGGGCGCATACGGTTCTTTGGAGGCGGTCCCAGGTTGACTCTGTCTCGTCGTGGGAGTGTCTGGCAAATTGTCGTCGAAGCAGACGGCTAGGTAACCCTCCGGACCGAGCTCGTATACAAGCTGATCTTCGCTCCTTATCCGCAGATGTGCGGATATGAGGCCAGCTTCTCCGTTCTCACGAGGATTCCCGTGTACAAAATATGCGTCGTTGAGCAAGTTATTCAAATTGCACAGCAGATCCCGTCGTGACGGATCGAGTAACTGCGCAGGGCTGATCGTTTCTATCCTGTAATTGGTGTTGGATGATGAAGCGATGGGACTTGATTTTTGGCCATTCGCTGTTTGTGATGGCACCGAGGCCGGTATTGTATCCATCTCGATCAGCCTTGTGCAATGACGAGCAAAAGAAAGTACTGGTCGTACTAAGAAAAAGTCGGCTTCGTGCCAAGCTTTGAAGCTGGGACATGTCATGACGGCAGTCTCCTCGTTTAGTCTCCGTTAGCGCCTGGAGGCAAAAAGTCCGCTTCCGTGGCCTCCAGAAGGGTGCTAAATGCATGGCCTGGGGTAGGCACTTGCTCGGTAAAGCCTCCTCGTTCTGAAGTCGTGACTTATTGCTCGGTCTCTGGGAATGGCTTTCGTCCGTAAATCACGACACTGTATGATCTTGTCAGCCAAATGCCCGTCACAACAGAGTTTCAACCTACCCTGGCCAGTAGTAGCACGCCTTCTTCCTCGTGAATTCCTGCTTCGTCTGCTCGATTAACTGGTTTGTATCTTCGATAGACCACCCCAGACAGCGTGTGAATACGGCCAAGCTCAACCCTTCCATGCCCTCTAGCATCGCGACAAGCTGTACCGAGCCAGCCTGTTTCAAAACTGGATTGGCAGGCCAAGTACCGATCGGAACCTTGAAGGGCTTGACAGTAACATCAACAAAGCCAACCTCGCGCATCAGCTCTGTCATTCTATTGAAGTCAACGTTCAAGTTACTTCCCATAAGTCGGATACCTTGTTTGAGAAGGGTTGTCCACCTGATTATCGAATTGTCCTCGGGAATAGTATAGTGATCGCTACGGAGATCGGTCGTCATCTCAAGACATTCGAAGTAGCCGTCCGGCGCGCAGTGCCTGAAAGCTTGCTCGAAATACTTTCGATAGTCCTTGATGCCACCCACAAGCATAGTCCTCGAGTAGATGAGATCGAAGTTGTTCTCCGGCCAGGTCCATTCATCCTCGACATCATCGATTTGGAATTTGACGTTGCTCGGAGCCCAGTCAGGTTGAATTGGGGACAGATCGACTCCGATGACCTCGGTCTGCTGGTACTCCTCAGCCACCTCGATAGCCCATATGCCCGTGCCGGTGCCTAGATCGAGTACTCGGATTGGCGCTTCAAGAGGTGCGTGAAACAGCTTGGAGCCAGAAGCTAGGAACATGCAGCGATGTTGCATGTCCAGGCGAAACTGCTCTGGTTCGTCGTTTGGAGTGAAGTAGTCGTTTTCACCTGACTTGTATGCGTGAAAGCGTCGACCGTGTTCAAAGCGGTAGTCGTAGATGGAAGAGTGAACGGAGCCGGTGAGTACGGACATGTCATCGAAGCTGGAATAGCCAGAGTCCTCGGTCTCGTACTATGAAAACAATCAGTCCCTACTCTGCCATAATGCTCAGCACACGGGGAGTTACTCCGTCTCTGGCCACCGCAAGCGGCGCGTCGTGAAAGTCGCTGTCGTCCATCGTCGTAGACAGAGTACTGTTTGTCCTCGTATATTATGGCTGGCAAGGTCAGCAGATAGAAAGTATCTTGCCGGTCAGTCAATATCAATAGCGTAGTGATATGTTAAGGGCTTCAGCGAATACTGTCAAGTTAGTCCTCGCACTTGTGGGTGGTTTATGTGCTCGAAGTTACTGTCTTGAGCTCTGGTGTCACACAGACCAGACCAGGGAAAACCAGGATGGCTGTGCGGAAACGTGCATGATGCATGGTGCACGGAGCTTGTACCAGATGAGATCTTAGACCCAGGCAGCTTCTGCTTCGTCAAATCAAGATGAAAATTGACCAAGATAGCACTGCCTCAACGGCTGCTACCGATGATAGCTGCGGAAAAGTCGCAAGCTTCGCAACCGTCGTCTTGTCGATTTGCTGATGCCGCGGCAGAGGACGAGCCCCACTGCTTGACGTGCTAGCACGTGCACTGCAGCTTCTGCAGCTTCTGCAGCTTCTGCAGCCACTCTCACTGGTCTTGTCACAAGTACATCAACTAGTCGTGGAGGCGGCGACAAGCCAAGGAAGCATGCTGCGCTGAAGACCGTGGCGTGATATTTATTTGACCTTGAACAGGCCACGAGCAGCAGCCACACGTCCGAGGACACAGGTCGCTAAGAAAGCATCACTCGTGAATTCGCTGCCTTCTGCAGGAAAGTCGTGGCAACGAGCCGCTACTGCACGATAGTGCTTTAGGAAGTGATTGCCCGTACTGCAGTATCGACCGCTTCTCTCGACCATGAGAGGATGCAGATATCTGCTTGTAATAGCACATCGCACCGACTAAGAGTGACATGAATGAGTCGATCTACATGAGGGACGTTCTGCTCGCCGCTCGCAATGCTTCGGCAGGCACCATCGCAGCCGTGGTAGGTTCGCTTGCCTTGGTCTATATAGTCAGTAGCTATGTCGTGAGCTACCGGCGCTTGAGCCACATCCCAGGACCACCCCTAGCAGCGTGGACGAACTTGTGGTGGGTTAATGCTGCGATTTCACGTAAAGGTCATCTCTACCTGTACGACGCGTGTAAGAAATATGGTATGACAGACAGTGGAACCCTGGCACAGGACTCGCAACTGACGTATCACCAGGACCGATTGTTCGAATCGCACCGAATGTCCTCGTGACCTCCGACACCGACCTCGTCAGGAAGATCAACGCGGTACGGTCACCATATCGTCGAAGCGACTGGTTCAAGGCGTTCAAGTTCGATGCCGACCGTGAGAATGTCTTCTCCGAGACAGACATGGAGAGGCATGCAAAGATGCGGTCCAAGGTCACACTGGGGTACTCTGGAAAAGAAAACCCCAACCTCGAACCGGACATGGACAGGGTGATCATGACCATGGTGGAATTGATCAAGTCGAAGTATATCTCGCAGGCAGCCACGACACGTCCATGCGATCTTGGCCAGATCATTCAGTATCTCACCCTGGATATCATCACTGCCTTGTCCTTGGGCAAGTCCTTCGGCTGGCTCGAGGATGAGGACAAGTACGAGTACATCGCCACGATGGAAGCCAACATACCAGCAATGAACTTCATGTCCGCAGTCCCTTTTCTCTCCCGCCTACTCCGGGTGCCTGCTGTTCAGCGCATGACGCTGCCGACTGTCAAGGACCGTGTAGGCATGGGCAGGATCAAAGCTGTCGCTCGGGAGGTCATCGCCGAGCGCTTCAAGCCAGGAGCAGAGAAGGTGACTCGGAACGACATGACACAGAGCTTCATCGAACACGGCTTGACGCAAGCCGAGATAGCTGACGAGTCGCTGCTCCAGATCTTGGCTGGAAGCGACACATCAGGCACTATCATGCGTGCCGCGCTCATCTACATCACTTCGAATGCACGCATCTACCGGCGCTTGCAGGACGAAGTCACGACTGCCGACGTGCCACTGGGTGAAGTCATCTCCCACGCTCGGGCGTTGCAGCTACCATACTTGAATGCTTGCATAAAGGAGACGCTGAGGTACTACCCTGTCAACACTGGCCTCTCGCCAAAGACTGTCGGACCAGAAGGCGACACTCACAACGGTGTGTACCTGCCGCCGGGCACAGACGTAGGTATAGCCGCCTGGATGGTCTACCGCCACAACCCTGTCTACGGGCCCGACTGTGCCTACTACAGGCCAGAGAGATGGCTCGAGTCGAGTCAAGAACAATTAGCTGTTATGGAGAAAGAGCATGATCTTGTCTTCATGTATGGTAGGTTCAGGTGCCTGGGCGAACGGATTGCCCGTATCGAGCTGCTCAAGTCAATGTTTGAATTGTTTCGACGATTCGACTACTCTTTGATCAACCCGCTACAGCCGCTGCGGAAAGAGGAGAACTACGGACTGTGGCTTCAGCGAGGACTCATGGTCAGGATAGAGGAGCATAAGACGCAATAATACGCACGGACAAGTACGATTGTGGCTATGTCCATTCACGGAGACAATTGGGTCACTCGAAAGCAGGACGCCTTTTCTGCGATTCGTCCTATTGCTGTCCAAGCCATTGATACTACGTATTGTGTCTTCTTAGTAGATGGGTTTCGACCCGGTGTTCTGCTTTCGAGTGACCCAATTGTCTCCGTGAATGGACATAGCCACAAGTGCACTGGTTCGTCGAGCAACTCGTATGGTCGGAACTCATCTACAGGCCTCTCGTCGTTCTTTCACAGGCATAGCATATTCAGCTTGCGTTGACGATGCGGCTGCTGCCTTTCACCGCGCTACAGGGGACTACCCTCTAGTCCCCTAGATCCTGCGCAATGTGGCATCGAGTCCAGCAGCCCTCTTGCAGCCGCTTCAAGAGACGTGAAGTGGCGGGGTTCTAGCACAATGTGCTGATGCGACTCGGCGCTTCCAAAGTTCACAATTACACGGTGCTCGAGTCCATAGTGTTGTCGTGCGATATGCTCCTTGGGTGTACGGAAGGCGAACACCCGGTACTTGCCCGGCGATGCAAGCGACGTGAATGCTTCGGTGTGCGACTTCGACGTGCACTCTCGGGCGTGCGTTAAGCGAAGAAGGTTTTGTATATCAGCCCCGTCTTACGCATGACCTTTCACCATCCGTAGCTTTCCGTCCATAGGTATATACCTTGGGCACCAGTACCCTTGTGCACAGCTCTTTCATCTGATAAGGTTGCCACATACGTCCTGACTGAGGCCATCATGGCCTTGCCGCCGCAGGCAACAACGACCGTTTCGCCCTTGGCAGCTTCGACAGCAGGTCTAATAAGAGGATCGAAGGACAGTGGTCGACCGAGGGCATAGGTGAACAAGGGATTGTCGAGGGTCGATTTAGGCTTGCATCCTTTCAGACCGCAGTCGTGCTCGGCGCTCGATGCGGACGACGAAGACGAAACAGAGGTTGCTTTGATGACCGGCTTCTCGAGCTGGTGTTTCTCATCGTGGTCAGAGCTGGGGCTTGCCGCTGAATTCTGGTTGGTCTCAACCTCATCCACCTGGGGTACTCCATGCGATGTGCAACCGCAAGGCAGGCCCTGCGAGCGCAGCTTGCATGTTCTGACCTCGGATGTGGTATCAGCAGGTATGTTAAGCTTCCGCAAGTCAGCAGCGTCGTGGGAGCCGGTGACGAAGATCCTGAACTTGATATGTCTGACACCCAGTGAAGCTAACTGCGCCATTGCAGCTCGCAAACGAGCATCGAACCATGAAATCTGCGTGGCGTGGCGGACGACCCAGTAGAAGCATACGCTTTGTACAAATGGCGCCTTCTGGATAGCATGTTCGAGGAGCGGCATGGTGTAAGATGCACCCGTCGAAGATGCGACGAAGATGAGAGAGTTGCTTCGTTCGATTGCCGATAGAGGCGGCGTGCCCCAGGGTCCGCTGAGGAAGATTCGATTGACGGTCAAGCTCGTTCCTGCAGCTTGCTTGCGTTGTACTCTCGTTTGGAGTTGCTTGGTGAAGCCGTCATGGCACTTGAAAAATACCTCAAGGTCACGAGACCCAGATCCCGGGGCGTTGCGAGTATTTGAAATTGTGAACGGGTGGGATTCGAACATACCGCGCCCTGGGATCGATAGAAACACGTGCTGTCCAGCTCTCCAGTGAAAGTCCACATTCTTCACTGTCAGTCTCATGTAACCAGCGGTGTCAACAGCAACATCTCCCTTGAATCCGATACCGCCTTTCCCGAACGCTCTGAGGTGCAGGTTATTCACGATCGACCATATCCCTCTTACGCCACGATCGAATGCCACAAAAGCGACAGCCACCCAGATGTTGTACCTAGCGTAGCTCGGTACATGGACATACAGCAACCATAAAAGCGTAGCGGCCCCGGCGAGATGCTGCAAAACCCAAAGCTCATAGCACAAATCCCTAAACAGACCGAAGCCCGTAAGGACCATCCAGCCGATCACAGCCCAAGCACCAAAGCCGTATTTCACCATCGGCATGATCTCGAGCTGATATTTGACGAAATCTGCTAACGTCCATTCGTGAAAGAAATATGCCCAATGCACAATGACTGTCAGGAACAGTGTCCTGCTCACCCACCGGTGCAACCAGTTTAGCCGTTCGTAGGAAATGCCGGTGACAATAGAGATTACGTTGAATTTGCAGCTCAGTGCATACAAAAGCGGTACCTGAGTGACGGATACCCAGCCTGCGCGGAAGGCTGGCTTCTCCCATCTGTAGCCGTAAAGTGAAGATGATGGGCCAAGGAGCACGTTCGTCCACAGCATGATCAAGATGATAGCCCAATATGTCAAGATCAGGAGGGATTGACCGAGCGGCGGAGGCGTGAAGTAGCGTAATATACGTCCTTTGAATGGTTGCATGGCTGGATAAGTCGATTCGCGGGCTGTCGCAAGCACCGTATCGTACATCTGTGTCAAGATATTGCTTGGTCGTGAAGGTACATCTGATCGAAGAGAGAATTTCCGCTTCGAAAGTGTGGTTCGTCCATAGTCGATGAGGACGCGAACGCCCCGGACGATTGCTGTTGCAGCGACGATATACCACAGGGCATGGGCGATCTTCTTGTTCTCGTTGAGGAACAGGCCTGTGCTCCCCATGTCCATGCCGCCCATGCCACTCATGCCACTCATGTCATCCATACCGCCGTGTGAATGCGGGATCCTATGGCAAAGGCTTGTGTGACTCGAGTGGTAGAGTTGAGCGTTAGCTGTCGTCGTTCCTCTAAAGGATGATATCTCATCTAGTGGGGCACAACATCTTCTACGGACTAGATCGGCAGGATAGTCACACCGTCAGCATATGAATGTGCTCAGCAACGGTGGGCACGGATAGCATGAGCCAGGTCGGTGAAGCGGACTTGATGGCGAGTTGGAAGTCACGACAATCATCCTAAGCTTTGTGCGAAGCCTTAGACTGAGGACCCAGACCCCGGGCGTACCGAATCCATGTCAGTGCTTGAGCAAGTTTTCCCAGAAAGAACTAGCTTGGTTTTTAGTGTTTCGGAGAGATCCGCTGAGCAAGTTTCGTTTCATCGTGATTGATCAGATTAAGTTCACTGGTACCTGAGTAGAGCGGCAAGAGCTTCTGATTGGCTCATGATCACGTCCGTTTCAGAAGAAATGTGCTCACGGTCTGGTAGGCTAGGGGTTGATGCGCACAGTGAGCTCGAAAGCCGGACAAGATAGAAGCGAATGTCGAGCCTAGACCAGGATGCTAGAAAGTACGGTCACGTTGTTGGAACTCCATCAGATAGAGCGACAGGTAGCCGCCTAAACATTTATAACACTGCTCTCCCCACGGCAGCTACCAGTAGCCGACCAGCACAGACCGTACCGCGCAAAACTAGTATCGTCTCGCCCTTTTGCCGACTTGTCCCTTCACCATCGCAAGATGTACAAAGTTCTCGCTCTGCTAGCAGTCCTGCCCTCCACCTTTGCCCACTTCATCCTCAACTACCCAACAGCCCTGGGGGTTTTCAAGGACGAGGAGGAAGGCACAGCACCATGTGGTGGTTACGACATTAATTTCTCTGGCAATGTCACAGAAGTTCCTGTCGGCGGCTTCGCCGTCGCACTGATGTCGACTCACCCTCAAGCAGACTGGCTGTACAGAATAACGACAAGCACAGAGGAACCATACAACTGGACGAACATCCTGCCCGTCGTCAGCGAAAGCGGACTCGGCGCCTTCTGTCTGCCCGACCTGACGGTTCCTTCTTCGTTTGTCGGCCAACAGGCTATCATCCAGGTCACTCAGGATGCTGTCGACGGCGAACTATACCAGGTAAGACCTTGTCTGCATCGAGCAGCTCGTGGTATTATGCTAAGACCTTGCAGTGTGCCGCTGTCAAATTCGTCGAAGGAAGTGCCTCCTCCGTACCCAGCGCTTGCACCAACGCGACTGGTGTAACTGCGTCACTCACGTCGCAGACATCTTTTGACGACAACAGCACATCTGCGTCCGCCACGTCATCTGGCTCTGCGTCCGCGACAAGCTCTGATGCCACCACGTCACCGTCCACTGCCGGTGCCGTGCGAAGAATTGCTGGAGGATTGTTGGCTGCTCTTCCCGCTGGTCTGCTACTGCTATGAAGAAGGAGGGTGATCGCAGACTCCACCCGGCGTCTGAACTCTCGTGTAGACGGAAAATGTCATGTTTTCCAGCAGCCTCGAAAATCCATGGCAGTCAATAACACCGACCACAGCACTTTCATGCACACTGACAATGCTCGAGTCTTACTCAAGCAACCGGAGAGCTATTAGTCGTAGTCGCAGGTACTTCGGCAGACAGCGCGGCAGTGGTACTGTAGGAATGAAGAAAGATACTGAGGTTGCACAAAAGGCATAGCTCACTCATATAACGCAGTAGCTTCTTCTGCTAGGGTATCATAAAGGAGTAAAAGATCAACGCTTTAGTCTTTACCATTCCAACCTATCATCACACTTCAATTCCACACTACTCCTCATATCACCCCTCCAGACTTTGCCACCGTTGTTTAGACCTGCAATGATGGTCCTCAGGTCGCTGATCATGCCGCCTGGCCCACTAGCATAGACGCTCGTCGGACCCGCGACAGTAGCATCCACGAAGTCGCGCACGATAGCGCCCAATTCAGGGTGTCTCATCTCCGGCGGTGCAGTGGCGAGACTTCCTCTTCTCTCGATCGTAATGCTCGGCTTCCGCTGGACAGCCGGCGAACAGAGCTCGACCTCGTCGTTTTTGGAAGCGCAGCAGCCCGCGGGGACTTGTGTCTCGCAGTCAGACGAATCGTCTTGTGACACCGATCTACACTTCTCGGTTATTCCAAGCTTCGTGCGATCAGCTTTCTCATTGAATATGCTGTTATTGCTGCTGTCGCTGCTTGACGATGGGTCCTCCCGCGTCACGTAGATGCTGATTTTGAGGTCAATGCTCTTGGCTGCCTCGTACAGCCGGTTGAGCTCGGACTGAACCCATGCCATGTCTGCCTTCCGCCTGATTGCCCACACAAGCTGCATACTGCGCGTGGACACACAGCCACAGCTTACGATCTGGCTGAGCAGGACGGGGAGGACGTATGTTATGCCTGTGCCGCCCGCGATGCAGAGAATATTGGTTGACGTGGTGATATCGTCGACTTCTGAGACTCCATAGGGACCATTCAGCAGCACAGGAACGCTGGGGGTCACAGTAGCGAGTTGTGCTATCTTCTTAGTCTCGCCGCTCTTGGCACGGAAGATGTAAGCATGCGGCACTGCGCCTGCCTTCGGCGTTGGCACATTTAGAGGTGTGAACGGGTGTGATTGGAACAAGCTGGATTTGGGGAAGCAGAGGTAGAAGTGTTGTCCAATGCTCCATGGTTCTTGCTGATGCAGAAGATCCAGGCGGACGATGTCACCATTGACTGCGTCTGGGAATATAGTGGTTGTTGCATCCGCGCTTCGGAACTTCATGGTTGAGCTACCGTCAATATAGTTGTAGTGCATGAGAGCTGTCCTGACGAGTCTCACACCGCGGTCGATGAACCAGACGGCCATGGCTGGAATGAGATAGCAGGAGAGCTTGGCCCAGTGGCCCCAGCATGCACCTATGTACAGAAGCGCGAGAATATAATGAGATTTTCGGAAGAACTCATAGCCTGTCCTTCTAATAGCCCATGGTGTGCTGAGGATGAAGAGAGCGAAGAGAAAGAACATAGCAAGGACACCACAAATCATGTAGCTCTGGTTGATCCAGGTAATGCCAACGCTTGGTTGTGGCTGGTACAGTTTCAGCTCGATGACGGACCAGCCGACGGTGTGAGATATGGATTGAACGACAATAACATAGCCGAGCCATCTGTGGAGGAAATTGAAGCTCTGATACGGAAGTCCGGTGATCAAAGAGAGCACTGACTCTCTCGAGGAGAGTAAAACGGAGAGTGGTGTCAACGCATATGCTATGACACCCACCCGATCCGCCCACGGTCCAAGACTGGTCCTTGTGTTGTACACCCCTGGCATGTTCTTGACTGGAGTGATCCAGGTATTGTAGACAATGCCAACGAACGAAAACACGGCGAGGTACCCGGTCAGTGAGGCCAGGACAAGAATCTGCAGTCGAGTTGTGCGTCCGAACACTGGTCTGGCGAACTCCGGAAGAAGATATTGGCGTCGGTAAGATGCTAGCGATCTTCGCAGTCTATCGAGCGTGCTAGTGGCGGCCTTCGATCCATCAGAATCAGATATCAGTTCGAGCCTCTCACTTGGCTTTGCTGATGACCGGTTGCATATTGCCCAGATGAAGGCTATCCCGAGCAGTGTGGCCCATAGGATTCCAGTATATAACATGCCAAGATCGTGCGAGTGATAGACGACATCCAGGTACTCGCACGACCCAGCATCGTTCGTACATGGCAACATACGATCAAAGTATGCCCAATGGTGCGTTACTCCGGTTGCCTCACTGAAGTTTTGGATATGTGCGCGAGGCGCGAGCTGGACCTTCGTGGAGGACATGATGTCGATAGTGATATCGGATACTCTGGTACAGAGATCAACGATGGCGCAAAGTGTCTAGTAGGCCGGCGACCAGACAGCGAGGACTGACAACATATACCCGAGTTGGAAGCGGCCTCAGCTGAGTGAGCCAAGACACCCCGACAAAATAGGGTGTGGTCGGAGACCTCTGTGGACCATGCGAGCGTATGCCGCTAGGTACAGAATGGAACAGGACTTACATGCTTTTGGCACCAATTCACTGATCAGCGGGTACTCTCGACGAATAGCCACGCCGGACTACTTTAGTAAGGCCTCGAGACGCTTGGCCTGCCAAGCCTGAGCATGTTTCAAGGTGGACCCCAACTGAGCACGTTTTCTGGAAACGTGCTCAAGCACTTTTCCGCGCGCTCTTTGTTGTGAGCGTCGACGACGGAATACCGGAGTTCCTTACGCCTGTATTGTCACATGTAACGTGATTCATCAGTAAGCAGAAGCAAGCGAGGACGACAAAAAGTAGTCCTACTCCTAGCGGTGTAGACGCAGGCAATTGCATGCCAAGAGTCCAGGACCCACCTGAAACTTGCTCACCAGCTTCCAAGCAGTCGGATAATATACATCGGCGGTTCTGTCGTCTATGCCTGAACTTCATCGTCCAGCATCATCACTGGCAGTCCGCGAAAAGTCGTACTTCCCGAACCAGTCTGCCCTTCTTCCGTAGGATAGTGGCAACCCTTTCACCCTTACAGCGTTAAGCACGATGTCGATGTCGATGTCGGACATGGCAAGCATGGCTGCAACGGCCACCTCGGCTGCAGCATCAGCAACCAGTTCTGCCGTTTCGGGTCACTCCGGTCACTCCATGAGCACGGACACAAGCGGCGATGGTACTGCTTGCAAGATTTCTGTGAGTCTGAACAACGGAGAGCAGCCAGTCTCAACTGACCTAGAATAGATGCTGTGGAATTGGTACACGATCGATGCGTGCTTCCTCGCGGAGTCATGGCATATTCAGAACAACGGCATGTTCGCGGCCACCTGCATTGGGGTTGCCATGATCGTAATTGTCCTCGAGTTCTGTCGCAGAATGGGCAAAGAATACGACGCTCTCATTGTCCGCCAATTCAAACGAAATCTCAGCGCTCGTGCAGTTACAGCTTACGTTCGTACAGCCGATTCGTGCGAAGGATACGAGGCGCCATCTGCCACCTTCCGTGCCACTCCTCTTCAACAACTTGTTCGATCGATAATCCATGCTGTAGTGTTCGGATTGGCCTACATTGTAATGTTGCTCGCGATGTATTACAATGGCTTTGTCCTTATATCGATAGTAATCGGTGCGGCTATTGGGAAGTTCTTGTGCGACTGGATGGTTATCAGGGTGCCCTTGTTGGATCAAAATCAACATACCGATATGCGCGGAAAAGGCATGGGTCGCGAGATCGAAGAACCTAGTGTATGCTGCGGTTGAAGCTGTTGGAATATCTGGACAGGAGAAAGCAGGTGATCGATGGGTTACGCTACCAGCGGTTCATATGCGTGGATGGTGAAGGCATGGAAAGTGTTGCTATAGATATCATGATTCAACTCAATGCCTTGCAACGGCTTCCAGCTCCAAATCCATCTTTCCAGATGGCGTATACACCCGGGCACTCATGTCTTTGATCCCTTTCGCCTGGCTCCAAGGCAGGTGCGTGGTACTGGCGTAGACGTTGTGAGCAGACGAAAGCCCTGCTTGTCAACCGACGTGGTACGGGTACGATGGCGTAAGGAGGCCGTCAGCGGCGGGTAATGTTCTCTGTCACGCTTTCCAAGGACCTGGCAACAGTATTCAGCAGGTGGTGAGATCCAAGAGAGAGCCCCAAAAGTATCTTGACCTCATGCGATGCTTCAAAGATATCGTCTAACAAATTGTTCTCGTCTAGGTCGGCGATGGAGGGCGTGCTAGGATGCATGCCAGGATCAGCACCGCAAATACTGGCGACTCGCGAGATATGCCTGTTGACTGAGCCTCAAAGTAGACGAGGTGCAGCTATTTGTCGTTCGTCCCTTTTGCGCTGAAAGCCTCGGTGGACAGGATCGTATCGATTAAAGGAAGGACATGAGAATAAACTGGGTCGTAACGAACGAGAGTCGTAATGAACGAGATAACTCCGACCTATTCACTTCACACCTATCGCCTTCAGGAAAGCTTGCTTGTTGATCTCGCCCACAATGTTTTTGGTTACCTCCGACATCGATTCCACTTCGAGGATACCTGCTGTGGCAAAGTCCCATGGTGATTCTGACGGCTCATCAAAACGCACCTGGAATGCTGCCCATCTCTGGTTTTTGAGCTCTGCCACATGCGCTTCGACTGCATCTGTGGTGCCAGAATAGACAAGGACACCAGGATAGCCTGGCTTTGTGATGCCTTTCACTGCTCCGGAGTTCACTGACGGATTGAGCGCGAGCTTTCTCTTGTTCGTGTTGAGGAGATGATGCAGCCAGACGACGACTGTCTTGCAGGTTGGCTTCGATGTCTTTTTGGCGCTGAGCTGATCGACTGAAAGCCCAACCTTCTGACTGATCTGTGACCTCTGCTTTACCAGCTCGTCAAAAGCCTGTATAATGGCGTCCAGTGCTTCTTCGTCAGGAGGGTTCTCCATCGCAACCATTCGGCTTCGAGCGAGATCCCGCAGATCAGTCTTATCTTTGCCAGTCGCTGTCACCAGTTCCGGCGTGCTCTTTCCTGGGTAATCGCGCGGAAGACGTAGCGTCAGGACTCCTCCTTCCTCATTTCTGTATGTCAACTCTTGCCGCTTCTCATTCCACTCTAGGCTGTCAGGATACATGGCTGTCAACAAGGCAAGTTCTGCTTCTTGCCGTTCTCCTGCAGCCTGCAGGTCTGGAACGTCGGCCATTTCTGGGCTCGGCAAGTAAAACAGTTCGACACTTTGGCTAACTTGCAGCGAAATCTATTTGGTTGTTCTTCCACGACAATTCAGTGATGCTCGTTTCATAGGCTTCTGTCGAGTAATATGTTCAAAGAATTTCACTTCTTCGTAGGTGGTTCGCAAACGCAATCTGGGTTCTGTTACTTGAGCTACTACGTCAATCGCGTCATTCACAGCATGTGTCTTGGTGCTTCTGTGCCTTGAGTTCTTCCTTACTTAATTTCTCAGTCATATCGAGGCTTTCTAGCAGCTCCAGATTCAGAAGTTTTCGTTTGTTGTCAGCGTCACTGTGACAAGTTGATACTATGGTCAACCTGGTTTGTGTCCATACAAGGCTCGAGCCAGCGAGCGTCGGCCACAGCACCACGCAAGAGCGACACCGTGTGCATCAACAGGTGTAGACGAGCTGTTGGCAAGTAGAGATTTTCAGACTATATGTCGGCAGTGGTTTGCCGAGCGACAGCAAATCAAGAACGCCGCCGACGACGAACGATGCTCGATGACCACAATTCGGTCAGCAGATGCTCGATATGGTCAAATAGTTCCGTCGGGGCTCCCACTTTGTCCGCCTTAGGGATGCATCACGCACACAACAGCAGCCAATGAAGCCCCGAGGCACCTTCCCCACAGTCGCCCACGCCAGATCTTGACTGCCTTCGTTCGCCTGCAAGTAAACCGCAGGAATGCGCGGCGTGGCACTGAGTCAGCCAAAGTACGTTTTCCCCCGCAAATTCCCAAGTCCGTGCCGGCCCTTGTCCCGGGCGCAGATTGCCTCTTTGAATCAAAGCGTGTAAACGCTCGATATCTCAACGCTTCCCTGGGGGAGCGCATTTATGCTCTCTTCCACACGACCTCCAACTGACCTCACTATGGCGTTATGTCGACCATCGTTGGTTACCAGTATTTCGACGGCAGGTGGGATTCACCATCCATTATCCTCATCACAACTGCGGCTGTGGCGTTGTATAACTCATGCGAACTGCTGTTGATGGTTGTTGTGAGGTTCAAGCAATGGCGCAGTCTCCTCTTCATCTCTCTGGTCGTCGCCTCGACCGGGATCATTCCTTACTATGTTGGCTACATGATCGAATACTTTCAGTGGACCGCTTACTGGGTCGCAATGACGATAAGCTCGATTGGTTGGGTGATGCTCATTACTGGTCAATCTGTGGTACTCTATTCTCGACTTGGCCTGATTCTCAATGACCGACGAATCCTGACAGGTGTCAAATGGATGATTATAGTCGACGCGATAATCTTTCACATCCCAACAACCGTCGTTCAGTATGGCAGGGCTTATGGTAGCGAAAGGGAAGCCTTCGGCCACGCACTATTCTACATCGAAAAGATTCAAATGACCGGCTTCTGTATCCAGGAATTCATCATCTCGGGCCTCTACCTCTGGAAGTCAATTGAACTGCTCAGAGTCGTGCAGAAGCCCGGAACAAGAAAGATAATGATTGAGCTAGTAGTCATCAACGTTCTGATTTTCTTGGGGGATATCGCATTGCTCGTGCTCGAATATGACCAGAGAACGGTTATGGAGAGGACATGGAAGGGTCTCATCTACAGTGTGAAGCTCAAGCTCGAATTCGCGATTTTGTCCAAGCTGGTTGATCTCGTTCAATCGTCGCAGCGTACTTTGTCAAATGCATTGGCAGACGTCGACACCTTTGTGGACGCCACCAGAACCGCTTCGGGCGTCGATACACTCGTGGGGTCTCCTCGGCAGGTCAACCCTGCTAAAGCCAACGCAATGCCCGACTGGCTCCTGAAGTTAGAAGATAGGCATGTGCAAACGCTGCATCTGGAAGACATACAACAATCTAGCCACTCGAACGAAGACCCATTCATTACGAGAAAAGAGGTGTGAAAGATGTGCCAGGAAGCGGGACGCATATGTCAACCTGACTATCGACTCTCTTGTCACCAAAGACAGCATCACCTGAAGCTGTTGTTGTTGTTGAAACGAGTTTACATTGTTATGGGACGTCAATACAAGTCTTAAGCAGCCTAACTCAGGATGGCTTAAACATCGAACCTTTGATCGAACTTTACACTGTGGCGCCTAATTCCACAGCATGACCAGGACGAGACGCCGGAGCGGAGTTCTTAGTGCGGTTGTCACCGCTGTGACGTCAATAATTGGTACATATTCTGCATTTGGCAAATTCTAGACCACTGCATTTTGAGCGAACGTTGGTGTGAAGACTTGACCATCGTGGCTTCGTATGCTGACAAGCGGCGACATAGCAAGCATGATCAATAGGACCGCATTGATACCAGATTTGCTATGATGTGTGTTGGCCAGCCACGCTGGTATCCACCAGTGTCAGAAATTTTCGCGGTCAAAGAGACGGCTACTTCTGGTCGAGCCATCGTTGCACAAACAGACGCACAGCCTGGCTGCCACCTGCTCACGACATCATCTAGGCACTCCCCGATAGCGCACGTGATCCTTCGGCCATACCGTCGAGAAGTCTGCGCCTGGTGCTTCGTTTACGACAGAGGTCGCCAATGGAAGATCCGTGACATTGCCGAAGGTGTGGCATTCTGCTCTGCTCAGTGCCAGGCACACTGGCTTGCAGACAACGACGCGACCTGCCGCGATGCTTTCACGATTGTCGAGACTTTCATCAAAAGACAAACTCTACGGCAGAACCAGGTGCCAATAGACGAACTGACAGGCGATCGTAGCGCACATGTGGAAGGCTCAGTTAGTATCGATAGCGTCGATGAAGCGTGGAAAATGGCGGAGGAGCAAGGCATTGCTGTTGTGAGTGCGAGAAATGCACCCAAGCCCTCAAAGGCACAGCGCACAATCCTTCGGCACGTCGCCGAGCTCGTATCGGATCCAGACATTCTCAGCTATGTATTGTCAGGCGTCCTTGCGACCTACAGGGCTTGGGTCTCGCATAACGTTGCGGATGGCTGCGTTATCGGTACAGATCCGGAAGACCTGCTCCCATCGTTGTTCGAGCTTGTACCAGATGAAAAAGTCTTTCTCGAGAATTCCATGACGCCATCACCATTGCATGACTACACGTCGACATACCTTCTGTTACTTGCGCTGTTACCCTCCACGCTCTTGCAATTGATCACACCCAGATTAGTGATCAACCTTGCTTCCAGAGCAGCACACAACGCGTTCTCGATTAGACCAGAAGGCACGACAGATGGCGACCAGAGTGGAGAGTTCTTAGGTTGGGGCGTATGGCCCGAGGCCAGTTTCTTCAACCACTCGTGCAGACCTAATGTGCGAAAGGACAGAAATGGAAGACTTTGGTCTTTCACGGTGGACGTTGACGCTGCGAAGACTATCCAACAAGGTCAGCAGTTGTGTATCACTTACCTCGGAGGCGACGAAAAAGGTCTCGACGTGACAGAAAGAAGAAAGCGACTACAAGAACAGTGGGGCTTCACATGCCTCTGCGATCGCTGCCGCGAAGAGAGTGGCGAGAGCTGAGGTAACGCTAGAATAATCCTCCGTTGACGTACGCTTCTGTGGTGGTCACACAGCATGCCTGCTGAACCATGTCTGAATGATGAGCTTACCTATCCAAGGGCAGGTCAGGCGGAGCACTCCAGCTTCCCCGCATGACGAAGCATTCAAGCTCTGGTAAGCTACTTCGCACAGTGCTTAGCCATCGGCAGCAACGCCCAGTTTGCAAATTCAATGTGGCTATAGCCAATCATATTTTGGTGATATTGGTTCCATAGCAAAATGATGTTCAGGTTGGCATGTCGGATAGATAAGCCCTCAGTCTTTGAATGGACACACCCAAGACTACGTTTCTGAAGGACATCAGAGTAAACCATTGCGGCTAGGAAGGACGCGCAAGACATGCCAGAAGGCATTGTGAAGTTCCTCGACTTCACCAATGATGTCGTTGAGGCGTATCAACCTTTGCGCAACGGCAATAGGGGAGCGCAAGCAGACCTCGCGATCTCGGGACAGCCTTTTCTCGTCTTATATCAGTCCCCTGTCGAGCTCATTATCACAACATGCAGCCACGCCCTTTTGCAGCATAACTCGTCTTGCTCATATCACGATATCTAGCCATTCTCATCTACAAGCCCACCATCTTTAGCCCTACCAAAACATGGCGTCCTTCCTCAGACGTCTCTCGACCTCTTCCACCAAGGCACCTGATGACACCATCACATCTCGCCGCGAGTCCTCTGCAGGTTCAACGGATTTGGACCCTCGCACACTAGGCGCACGCGATTACAAGCTCGCTATCAGCCCAGAAGATTCACAGGAACGCCGCCTTTCTGTTGCTTCTACTATCGTCGACCAGATGTCTGGTGATGAGCCCTCGACTGATGACTCGTCGGTTGCTTTGCATGAGGGCAGAATTTATGGTGCTAGAGACTACAAGCTGATTTCAAGGAGAACGAGTCAATGAGTGCGAATGTTGGGATGATGAAGTCGGCTCGAACATCAGAAGGAGAATTTGTACTATCGGAGACAGGAGCTACAATGCTACACGTAATGTACTTGAAGTATAACATTCAAGATTCATCGGAATTTTGGATTTGCAATGCCATTCTTGCATGTCATTATTTTGGTGTATCCAGCCAAACCCATTTCTATGAATTACTGGTTTCTGTCCAGATGCCGGATGCGTCCTGCTCAATTACATATCACTGGCGCCTTCCCGTCCCACTCCTTACTCACCACAACTTCCAGCATGAAGTCAACCACACTCGCTATCGTGACATTGCTAGGCAACCAGCCCTCACCAGTACCGTCCTCGTCACGCACCTTGACCGGCATCTTCTCCCCCTCCTTGAGCATACTTGGCCGAACCATAACCCATTTTACCTCCCGCTGCGCTCTCACGACCGCGTCGACACCGTTGTGATCCTCGACTGTCTGAAGCATGTTACTGTGGCTCATGACCGGTTTGATCAAGCAGTGCAGATTGTCGAACGATGTGCCGGCGCCGAACATAGACATGACGATCAGCCTCTCGATCCTCGATTTCTCGTCAGCGGGAAGAGGAGAGATGGCGGCGACGAGTGCCTCGGCTGCCTTCGTCACGAACATTGGCGGACTGGTGGCTGCAGACCAGGGGTTGCCGGACTCTCGGGTTTGGCCTAGGGCGGAGACGATCACAATTTGACTTCCGTGGGCATGGTCGAAGGTAGCTTTGAGCGCGACCTTGACGTCTTGCTCTGATGTTGCGTCGCCGCGGACTGTGGATATATGTGAGCGTTGAGTGGCTGTTAATTGCTCGTTGATAAGGGTGTCGAGGGAGGCGGGATCGCGGGCTAGTGCTGTTACTGTGTGGTTGCGTTGTAAGGCTTCGACAAGGGTGAGGCGGCCAGTACGGCCCGTACTGCCGATGAGGAGGATGTGTGGGAGTGTCGTAGATTGGGCCATCCTGATTGATGAATGCTAAGCAGTGTGGCTTCGCTTTGCTGTACTGTCCGGTTTTGGCCTAAGGGCTATGCAACTATAGAGGATTGTGTTGGACGTTGTCTTCGGAGTTGGCTCGATCGAGTTGTGTGGTACTAGTATCCTTTATGACAGATGTTTGTCGATTGAGGTCAGTGCGTTGTTCTTGCAAGTTGTGTATGATAGATGTCCTTCTTGCTCGAAGGCACGCCCATCATTATATAGTGCACCCATAGTGCTTCTTTCGTTCCTCCGTGGTACATTGTTCGTACAATAGCTATGAGTCTTCCAGGATGAGATCTGCAATACAAGATTGGGGGGCCTTGATTCGAAGCACGGTAAGCCACGGTGCTTATGGAAGCACTGGCAGCTAGGTAGATGTGCTATAGCCGACTTCGGCCGAAGCATCATCGGTCGGCCGAGACACGGATCCTGGTGGGGGTTTTACGTCAGCCAGTCATCGCGTCCTTCGACTTGCGGCTTTCAAGCGTCACAAGTGGCATTGTATTTATAACCTATGAGGCCAGAGCATTCACTCTTCTCGTTCTTACAACGTTTACTTGTAGCTCAAATCTGCGCAAGTGATTGCTCGGCCGGCTCGTGTGGTTCATACCAGTGTGGTCCTCATAACCGTTGCATCACCACTGACCTGCTGCATGCGGCATCGCTGCAATATCCGCTACGTTGTCTGTGTGACCCCCTGCCGGCCAATCGGATACCGTTGTAATGCTAGAAGATGAATCTCGGTGGCAGATCCCTCGTATTGCGTCGTCAGGTAGTTTTTTGCGACCCGCTTCGGTTGCTAAGCATGAGCTACTAGATGCGGGCGGGCGGAGCGAGCTGTACGACTAGGCAAGAACGAGTAAGAATCCCCTGCATAGCAGATCTTGTACCTGCCTGTCTGTCTCAAGCCTTGTTCTAGTGAACGTGGAACTGCATTAGGAGGACCACTTGAAACTCTCGACCACCGACGAGCCGGTAGAGCTTGACCTCCAGTACACCATGGCTCTGTCCTTCCTGAAAAGGCATCGGAACGGAGAGAGTAAAGGTTGTAAGTCGAGAGTATCCAGGCTGTTGGTTGGGAAAACCCACTCGGCTCTGCACCAGACGTTCACATATTGGCTCTCAACCACGTTACGGTGGTCACTACGTGAAGGAAATCCTCTCGCCCGCGCAAGTCTCACACCTGCACGGCACTGAACCAAGCTCGACATATATTCTACGATCCTGCTCAGCAAGCCGCCAGCACCATAACCTGGGAGACGAAGACAATTCCTCAACGTAAAGATCATGGAAGGTCGTGCCTCTTTCTCCTATCCCTCCCTTTCGACACCAGCAGGAACATGGTACCAGGTTCATGGACCATTGGATTCGTCTACACGACCCATCATCATCCTCCATGGCGGTCCAGGCATGACACATACCTACCTCACGGACCTCGTTCACCTCCACACAGCTCATAACCGCACAGTCGTTTTCTACGACCAAATGGGTTGTGGCAACTCGACGCACTTCAAAGCGCGGCGTCTGGATACAGCGTTCTGGACTGTAGAGCTCTTCGTCGCAGAGCTGAACAATCTGGTCGCCCATCTAGGCCTGAGTGAATTTGATCTGCTAGGCAATTCATGGGGTGGAATGCTCGGTGCTGAATATGCTATTCGAAGGAACGCCAACGACCCATCTCGTGGGCTGAAACGGCTGATCCTCGCCAACAGCCCAGCATCCATGAAGCTCTGGGTGTCATCCTGTAATGAGTGGCGCGCAATGCTACCCCGTGATATCGACGAGACACTTGAAAAGTACGAGAAAGCTCAGGATTACGACGCCGAGCCATACAAGGCGGCTGTACTTGAGTTCTACAAACGCCACGTTTGCCGTGTACAGCATCCAGATGGTTTGCAGCCTTTCCCCGATCCGTTGATGAAGACGATGAAACTGCTCGAAGAGGACGACACTGTGTACTTCACTATGAACGGGCCAAGTGAGTTCACCGTGATAGGCAGTCTGAAAGAGTGGACAGTCATCGATAGACTGGGAACAATCGATGTGCCGACATTGGTGATCAACGGTGAATTTGACGAGGCGAGACAGATTTGCGTTGAACCTTTTGCGAGACACATCAAAGGCGCAGAGTGGGTGACGATCAGTGGAGCGAGTCATTGTGCGCATATTGAGAAGACGGAGGAATATTGCAATCTGGTAATTGATTGGTTAGGTAAACATTGAACAATGGTCGCAGAGCACAGGTATAGTTCGAGTCGTTTGATCATCCAGTATAGCTCGTGTACTGGGCTGGGCAGACCCTCATCCACGAGTCGTTGCTCGCAAGACAACTGCGCGAATCTTCGTGGCCATGTCAGAGGTGTTGGAGGTGTTGCAGAGGCACGTTGCATAAGGCGGTCAGCATATGTACTGTGTTTCGGCAGGAAGTAGTCTTGTCGAGGCCACTAGCACGGGTCTGGCTTGCCCCTCTGCAAGTAAGCCGAAGGATCAGCGTATCTCTACAATGAGGCGCCCAAACCATAATCAACTGCCTGAAGAAGCATAGGACAAAGTGATTGAGGTTCATAGGGTGCAAGGGGATGAACGTTGAACACCTGGCCCATTGATCAAGAATGCATGTGATATGACGTATCACTGATGGCCAAGTGTCGCGACGCGCATGCCAATTCACTTGACGCCCGAAACAGCCGCGTTTTAAGTTGTCTCTATCGAGTGGGCGTTTGAAACCTCATGTAGCAAGCAAGAACTGCTGAATAACTCGATACGTGTGCCTTTCACGCTGACGATTGGTGCGATCGAGACAGTTCAAGGCGATGGCTCACTTCCTGCGAGCCAAGCAGGCAGGGGTGCAGAACGACCTGTCGCAAGGTGTAATCCCCCAGTTCTTCTTGCTCGACGATGTAAGCAGACGGTAAGGTTGGTGACAGTCTCACAGCTAATGATGTAGCATGCTCGCTATGGCATCGCTTCCCAGGTTTCCGCCCTTGCCTATGAACCAACCCAATCCCTTCTCGCGGTCGGCACCAACGACACGCAGTTTGGTCCAGGTCAAGTCTACGTTTTTGGTCAGAGACGTGTATGCGTTACCTTCAATCTCCAGAGGAAAGCCTCCATACGTGAAGTGCGATTCTGCGGAGAGAGGCTTATTGTACTTGACCTCAAGAACGATGTCACAATTTTCAGCCTAGATAGCCGGAAAAGGATCGCTACATATTCCCCTCCTGGCCATGTTGCGGCTTTGTTGACTGACCCCAGTTTAGACTACTGCTTGACTGGTTTGCAAAATGGTAGGCACCTGCCTGTGCTCTGAGCACTGCTGCGACTGACTTGGAGTAGGAGAGATCGTGGCATATGATCTCGACCGAGAGCGCATGACTCAATTCCGAATACCCAACCTCTGGCGAGAGCGGAATCCCCGAGCGCGAATGCTACCCATTGTGTCTATGCAGTTCCACCCGAAAGACATCGGTTCCTTATTGATAGGCTACTCAGAAGGCGCAGTCATATATTCATTCAAGCAAAACAAAGCTGTCAAGTTCTTCCGTTACGAACTCCCCGCAGGCGCCCCTGGAGGTGATTCTGACCCGAGAACTATTGGCCAAGCAAGAGCACCAGAGTTGACACACGCTATATGGCATCCCACTGGCACTTTTGTGCTCACTGCTCACAAAGACTTGAGCCTAGTCTTCTGGGACCCTCGAGATGGAAGAGCTCTCGAAGCACGGACAGTAGAAGACGTTGCTATCAATGTGCCTGGCAACCGAGCCAGCGCTCAACCAGGCAGTCTTGCAAACAGCCTCAAGGAGCCATACACCAAGATTACTTGGTGCTCAAAGGAGAATCCCGACGATACTGGCATCTTGCTTGCTGGTGGGCAGCCAGCCGCGTCTCCTGCACCGGGTCTGACCTTCATCGAGCTGGGTCTGACCCCGAATTATCAAACTTCCACCTGGGACTTCCTGACAAACCACTTTCGCAACCCCAGAAAGACGCACATTTTACCCACCCCGCCAAATGTGAAACTCTCGGACTTTTTGGTCATTCCACGATCATCACCTCACTTTTCAGGATCGCACGACCCAATTGCTGTCGTTGCTCTTCTGGCGTCTGGCGAGATGATTACTATGTCGTTTCCAACAGGTTACCCTATCTCCCCTACAAATCAGCTACATGTCTCGCTATCATTCGTGCATCCCTTCGTGACGAAGTTTGCCATGGCAAACATAGAGCGCACCAAATGGCTAGGCATGAAAGAGTCCCGCCAGCAAGGTCCAAGCTTCCTTCTTGGCGGGGCAGAGGCGAGTAAACCTATGAAGCGCTTCGAAACCCGGAATATCATTCAAACAGCTCACGCTGATGGAACGGTACGCATCTGGGATGTCGGCAGTGGCGACGAGATTGAGAATGGTGGAGTGCTTCAAGCTGACCTGGCGCGCGCTGTTGGCAGATGGGATAATCTCGATGTCTCGCAAATGGCTATGTCTGGCGCTACGGGTGAACTCGCTGTTGGCCTCAAGTCTGGAGAATTGCTTGTTTTCCGGCTGAATCGCAACGCAAACTTCGGCAAACCCCCAGCCGGTGATTCTGAGAACCAAGGCCCAGGCCGTATGACCGATATTACACGAAGAGCCGATCCATCGCTAAAAGAAGGCCTGTTGCCACTAACATTGACCAACGATCAACAAGGACCAGTCACAGCATTGAAGTTGTCGAATGTGGGCTTCTTGGCCGCTGGTTATGCGAGTGGGGGCATCTCTGTTGTCGACCTTCGAGGGCCTGCTATCATTCATACAGCTTTGCTCTCCAACCTCGAAACGAGACGATCTAGTCATGTTCCTAGCATTCGAGGGGGAAGAGGAAGTCAAGCTCAAAGCTCACACAAAGAGTATTCGACGGTTATCGAATTCGGCGTAATGACCATAGAAGGCGACGGTACGTCCGACGACATTTTGCTTAACGTACCAAGCTGACCTAAGCAGATTATTCGTCGATAGCCATGTTCGTTGGCACGAGTCATGGACGAGTCGTAACATTCAAGATCCTGCCCTCCCAGTCTGGCAAGTACACCGCACAGTTTGTGGGTGCGGTACCCTTAGCCGAGGATCGTGTGGTCTCGATATCACCGATACATGCAGAAACGGGAGGTGCTGCACTCGCAACTAGTCAAGCGATGACAGGCCTACAACAAGGTCAAAAGACGAACGGCGTCCTCGTGGTGACTAGTGCTTCGTCGGCTCACATCTTCAAGCCTGCGAACGCCAAAGGTGCTTCAAAGAGCTTCGATAATATATTTTGCGATGCTGCGGCGGTTACACGATTCGAACAGCGGGGCTACGCTCTGATCGGTCTCTTTGGCGATGGTTGTGCTAGAGCCTTCTCAATCCCAGCATTGAAAGAGATTGGCACCATGAAGATGAACCACATCTTCGACGTAAAGCGTTTCCCAGATGCTTTGATCGACCCATCCGGAGACGTGATCGGTTGGACTGGCCCTTCTGAGCTGGCTCTCGCATCAGTATGGGGCGCTAACCAACCGCTTCCGCCTTCGGACGACCGCCTCTACGATCCTGCCAAACTGCCTGCCCCTCGGCCCACTATCAGCAACCTCCAATGGATAGCTGGTACCCAATACATCACACCCACAGATATGGACATACTTATCGGTGGACCCGATCGTCCACCCAGCAAGCGTATGATGGCAGAGATGCGCGCTCAACAAGACGCCGAGTTCCAAAGACAACGAGAGGCTGCTAAAAGCGGCCGCTCGCCGCCGCCGTCAGATCAGAGTCAGGAGGGTTACTGGGCCTATATGCAGCGGCAGATCCAGGAGCGTACAGAGAACTTAGGTTTGGCCAGCGATAGTATGGAGCGAACTGCCGAGGCAAGTAGCAGTTGGAGCGACGATGTGAGCAGGTTTGTGAAGAATCAAAAGAGACAAGCTGCGCTGGGGTTCCTTGGCAGTAAGCTTGGACTCTAAAGTGCAGGTTCTCTAGAAAGGGTATAGGGTGCGTTACTGTAATAGCTGGAAACAGCCTGGATGCCATTAGGTAGCTTTGCTTCCCATACAGCACACTCGTTGTAGCTTGGGAAGCATGTTTCGCCAGACGTGAACATATTCGCGCGCCTACCAATGAGGACGTCAGCGTTGAAGAAGCATTGCTACCAACGAGCCGGAAGGACCGGCGCACCCCGCCTCTCTTGGCATTACCTCTGCCGACTGATAAGCACCACGCCTTTCCATATCAGGAAAGTCAATGCAAGTATCGAGGTACGATGCAACATTCGACCAACAGTTGCTGATGCACGTTCTATTCCGATTGGCCGTTACGACGCCGAGCCTGTGCAGCGAAGCTTGGCTGCGCAAAAGCATAGCTAGATAGCTTGAAATATGCAGAAGCATGCATTGAGTACAAGTATATGAGCGTGGGCAATAACTTCTTTCTCACTCGTCCCTGTACTGACCTCTGCACCGAATTCGTAACCTTGACTACTTAGCTCCGCCCAGTATAGGCTCAGAGTGCATTACAGCAAAGTCGACATGCGTCCCTCTCTTCTCTGGCACGTAGCCGCACTGGCAGCGACCACGCTGACCCCCACAGCTTCTGCTCTCAACATACTTATGAACAACGATGACGGCTTTGGATCCGCTAATCTCCGAGCGCTTTATAGTATGCTCGTTGATGCTGGTCATGATGTCGTCGTGGTCGCACCAGCCACCCAACAGTCCGCTCAAGGTGGTCGATCCTCCTTCTCCGATTATGGCACTCTTCAGGAGCCCACACAGTACGACATTGTGCAAGCAGGCGCTCCAGCAGTTGGCCAGGATCCCACCGATAGCAACATCTGGTACTACAACGGAACTCCAGCAGCTTGCACCTTTGTGGCGCTCGATTGGGTGATTCCACAGTATTATGACAACAGGACAATTGACTTGATGGTCAGTGGCCCGAACTTCGGCAACAACCTGTAAGTTGAACTTGACTCAGAAGTATGTTATTGACCGGGTACTGACCTTGAATGCAACAGAGGACCCTTTGTTTGGACACTATCAGGTACAGCTGGTGCAGCATACTCAGCTGTATCGCGCAATCTTCCTGCGATCGCCTTCTCAGCCGGCAACCTTGGTCAAAGGCCCTACACACAAATCAATTCGACGTCTGAGACAGCATCTGGCTATCCTGACCCAGCCACAGTATCCGCCGAGCTCGCGATGAACATTATCACTGGCCTCACTAACAGCACCGAATCGGGACAACGCTTGTTGCCACTAGGCTATGGTCTCAATGTCAACTGGGCGGAAATCGACACTCTCGAGCCCAACCCAACATGTATACAGCCAGAGTTCTACCAGACTCGTTTCACAGGGGGCGCCTTGACAGATATCGCTGTCCGAAACGGAACCACAGGAGTATTCAACTATGCCGAGATTTGGACTGAGGGTGTGAATGCATGTATCAACGGTGACTGTTCCGTGCCTGGCGAGACTGAGGTTGTGCACTCGGGATGTTACGGCAGCGTCAGCGTTTTCACGATCGACTACAGTGCGCCGAGTGGAAAAGCGGAAAGCGGTATCAGGGAGAAGCTATCTGATGTTGTGATGTCGGGCGTGCCACAAGGCGTGCACACGAGGCGAGCGATGACGAAAAGGGAATATGAGTTGACTGCGCCACGGAGGCATAACTAGGTCAGCAGCTTCTTGCGGACTTTTCGATGTTCCATAAATGCGAACGGTCCCCCGGGATAGAAACAATTTCAAAGTTCAAGCACACAAGCACGTGATTGTCTCGATCATCTTCATGTCTTGCCCTTTGTATCGCCTAGCTTGCACGACAATAATACCATATGTTTGGATTCAGTGTGACGTTAAAACACCCATTCCTCCGACGGTCGTGAAGTTTTATTTGCTCTCGAAGCCTGGGCAAGTCGTACATTGTTGAGCAGACGAAAAGTGTGTCTTTGATTCCATCGTAGCCTTGTCGCCAGGATTTGGGGCCTCCCAACCCTGTAAGAATGCTCGCACGAGGTATGGGATCACTCCAAGCAGAGGCGGACACTGAGATCACTTCTTCCGTGACACCGGAAGCTCAGACTGGCCGCTAAAGTTGCCCAATTTGCGGAACGGGCGGAATACCTTGGTCGTTTCGTACGAGGGCGATCACCACAACCATAACCACTTGAATGTTTAGTAAAGTTACCTTGGCAGCGTCATAAGACTCCAAGTAAAGAGCGAATCAAACTAGGCGGCGACATCCTAGCCCAATGATTGGCAGATGATGCGTGTGGTGCCGCAGGCCCCCTGCATCAGGGCCCAAAGCCTATTTCAAAACGAACTGGCACCATAAGGCAATACCGGCGCGTTTCAAATAAACACAAAACATGAGTGTTCAGATCTGTGGTACTCTTATGGTTCAACATACACGTGTGATGGGCAAGCAATTTGTACAATGCCACGATGGTCATCTCAAATCTGCCGGATGACGATTGTGTGCAAGTCGTTTGCCCCAATGGTTGGACCGACCGTGTTTAATCTAAGCATAAAGGAAGGCGCGAATCGTCTGTTGGATCTCAGGCGACTGCCAAGCATGGACCGGGTGGGTAAGCGCAGGCTAGCGTAGAGGGTCGCAGCCTGTACCTGACATTGGTGGGACGTACGCCAAGACATCAGCAGCTCATACATCTCAAGGAAGACTTCAAAAGTCTGAGATCTCTCTGAGGTTTGTAACATCCGTCCGTGTGGATGACATTCTTCTCTTGAGCAAGCAATGTATATTGGGATCGCGGTCACGCTACTGGCTGTTACGCAGCTAGTCGCCAGCAAGCCTCTACCATCTCCGCAAACTCAAAACACGACGACGGCTATCAGTCCTTCTGTGAATGAGACATCGACCTCGGTGGCCCCAACTTCAACCACACCAACTTCAGATCCAAATGCCAACCCTTGTTTACAGATATCTCAGTTGATATACGCGACGCCCGCCAAACGCGAAGTGGACGATGAGCCCGGGCGCCAGGAACAACCTTCGAACACCATCGACGGTTCCAACGCTGCTACGGCCATAGAAGCAGCTCCTGCGAGCTTCACCTCTTTCACCCCAAAAGTGCCAGCTCAGTTAGCTTGGGAGTGTCTAAACGATGTACCGCTGGACTCTGCATCTGCTGGTCCGTGGCTAGAATCACTGCGACCATACCTGGAGTGGCAGTCAACTACCGCATACCTGAAGAATCCACCAGAGGGCTATCTGGAGCCTGCCATGGATGTATGGGCCGAGTACGAGGACATTGTCTCCCGTGCAGCATCTGGTTCCTTCACAAATGAATACGAGCTCGAATTTGCTTTGTACCGGCTAACTCAGAAGACCCACGACGGACACTTCCGGTACATGCCCAACCTGGTTGGCGGAATATTTGCCTTCGGGCGACCTATCTCGCTGGTGTCATACTCTGCTGACGGCACAGCACTTCCAAAGCCATACGTCTACTCGGACGTGCTGTCGTTCTTTGTCAATGGTACAGCCGAGCCTTCCGCCGTGGCACAGATCAATGGACAAGACGCGGTACAATACCTTGAGGAATGGGCTCAATACGGCTCACTTCAAGACCCCGATGCACTGTACAACAACGTTTTCCACGAGCTAGCACAAGCGGCGCTAGGCACATCTGGAGTAGGGGCTGGGACCTTCGCTGGCGCGGGCCGCGGTGCTTACATATTCCCGGGCCCATCCACAACGCTGACCTTCGAGAATGGAACCGCGACAACGTTCGAAAACTTCGCTCGGGTCCTTGTTCCATTCTTCAGTGTTCAGAATGCCACGGACTTGTACGAACACTACGTCAACCCTTTATCTTACACTACGCCTTCAGTGACCGCAAATAACAAAGCCGCAGCTGTGGCCGCGCCTGCAGCTTTGGTAAGCCCTCCACCGGGTTACCCGTCGCCCGTGGTTATCGAACCAAGCAACCTGGTTGCCGGCTACTACCTCGATGAGCCGGGTTACGAAGACGTTGCGGTGCTCGCATGCACTAGCTTCCTGGGCCTGCCAGATTACCAAAATGTGTCATATTCTTTCCTCGAGCAAGCATCGGCCGCCGGCAAGACAAAGCTAGTCATTGATGTCTCGGCAAATGGTGGTGGCACAATCCTCCAGGGCTATAGTCTATTCCTGAACCTTTTTCCTGACATCATGCCTTATGGAGCATCCCGATTCCGATCGCACGAAGCGTTTGATATCATCGGTGAAACAGCTTCTGAGCGGATCTGGTACTACCCGTTCAATTATACCGATCCTCCAAACGCTAGCTGGCAAGACTTCGCAGGTGGCACGCCCTTCAACTATCGTGCGGATGTCGACATCAACTACCAAAATTTCGACAGCTGGCAAGACAAGAACCCGCCGAATGAGTTCTATGGCGATAATTTCACAAGTATTATCCGCTGGAATCTTTCCGACCCGACTATTACTGCCGCCAATGGTGTGCAAGTCAACGGTTACGGTGACAGGGTTGGTATGCCTCCTTCCCGTCCTTTCGCACCCGAGGACGTCGTTATCCTATACGACGGCTACTGCGCCTCGACTTGCGCCATCTTCTCCGAATTTATGACCGAGCAAGCTGGGGTCAAAACGATTGCGATCGGCGGCCGCCCGAGAGACGGGCCAATGCAGGCAATTGGTGGGGTGAAAGGCGCGAATAACTACGCTTTCTCATTCATCAATGAGCTTGTCCGCGACACCTATAAGCTCGCACCGGACCAATCAGGCTTTTTCAACAGCACCAGTCTGCAAAGTTACGTGGATCCAGAGACCTACCAGATCCCATTTGTTCGGGCAACCACGTATTCCGGAGAAGCGAATGTCCGAGATGGCATACGAGAGGGAGATGAGTCTCAAACACCACTGCAATTTGTCTATGAAGCCGCGGACTGTCGGCTATGGTATACGGCAGAAATGACAGTTGACGTCACAGCCATCTGGGAGAAGGTTGTGGATGTGACTTGGAACGGCGACTCTTGCGTCGTTGGAGGTCTGTCGGAGCAGCCACAGAGCTCCAAACGCGACGAGGCTGCTAGCTTAGCTAAGGCTCAACGACGGCTAGAGAAGGCAGTGCAGCAGATGACTACGGAGAAGGCGGCAGCACTGGAGCAAAGTCAAGATCTGTTCACGGATCTCGACAGCATGGTGCCCCAGCAGGGTCTGATGTTACCTTGACCGATCTCGGAACGAGGAGCCTCGAAGACTGGGCAGGAGAATGGAGCCGGCGGTGATGAGCCTCGCCTGTTCCATGTCTCGCTTGCCCCATGTACACCACACCGCCTCGAGCAACAAGATGAGGTGGCTATCTGTAATGGCTTACGACTAATATGTATATCAGACTTCGGACAACGTGCTTTCATAGGAGTTACCGTGCTTCCTAAAGGTACTGTGAGCGTAGGCATGAGCATAAACATGAACAACATAGCATAGCATAGCATGTAAAAGGAGTCGCGCAAGCACAGATAACATCCATAGCATTCAGCGTCAATGCCATTAGTAGATATCCGGAACACTCTGTGTCACACGGTCGATGTCTCTGGATCTCCCTCCACATCACCTCGACGAGATCTGGAAAAAACGCATCGTTGCCGATCAAACCAACTCCAGTTTCTGCACCAAGGAAACCAGCCCCTCCCACACAATGACATATCCGCTTCGGACTGGTCACGTGTGCCTCCGGCGGGCGTGCATTCTCTTGCTGCGTCGACCTGTGCCTTCTCCCCGGGCTTGACGGTGGGCGCGCCTACCGCGCTTTGCTACATGTTCCGTTAGTTCTGAGTGACCGCATTCGATGGGTCCAAAACAAAAGAGCAAAAAGAGCTTCCGGGGCGGGAGGCATGCAGATGGTCGGGGATTTCTAAATGTCAAGTCAGCAGGTAGCCTGTGCCACTCTGGTTATTGCCTCGGATATTAAACGTGTCAGGAGCTGGAAGCTCCTTCGTGTATTCTATTTGTGGACCCAGTGAGCATGTTCTGAGCATGCATAATGGAGAGCCGGTATGTGACTAGGGTGTTTAACTCCTCATCGAACACCATCGCGCTACTATGCTAGAATGAAAACGCCGCCGGTCGTGTAATCGCTACACATAAAAAGAAGAGGTAGAGAAGCAATTCACAAGCCGTCCCTTGATGCAGAATCAATCCTGGTCGGCTCAGCCTCTTCGACCTCTGCCACCCCTGGTCTCCTCGAGAGTCCTCTGTTCGCCTCGCTCCGGCGGAGACAATTCCGAAACGGCAACATCCGATGCCTTTGGTATGTCGCTCTTGCTACCAGGGCTTATGAGGATGTATTGCCGGCCGATGGAGTCTCTGGCAGCTTCAATGATCATCTTGACACTCAAGCTTCGGTTAACGGCGTCCATGAACACGTCAAATTCATCCAAGCACCGAATTGGACTACCCATGGCATCCCACAGCGCCAACAGAAGGCAGATCTGTGAAAAACTCTTCTCACCGCCAGAAAGTGTCTTGGCGCTTCGTCCCTGATCGCTGCGCCTCGTGATGTCTGGTTCGACGGACAGATCGAGTAGATGCTTGCTGTGATTGACGAGTAGTTTGCCGCGAAAGCCACGTTCGGCTAGAAGTCTGGCGAAGTTGGTCCGAGCACGAGCGGTGATATGTTGACGAAACAGATGCCACATAGCTCTGCGATTCTTTAGTGATGTGGTCAGCATGCTCTTGGCCTCATTGAGCTCATCGTAATCCTTCTTGGCCTGCTTGAAGGCTTTGTCAGCTGCAACAGCCGCAGCGGCTGCCTCTTCCACCGTGAAACCCTGTTGACGCTGTTGTCGGTCGTAGTCGGCTTTTAACCTTTTGTAACGCTCTAGGAGCTGGGCATGCGTGACACCGTCGGGCACGTTAACGCGTTCACTTCTCTTCCTGGCTTCTTCTGTCCATTCGCGCAATGTCTCTTCAGCTTGGGCTTTTCTCTCTACAACTCGCTCTTGGTCGCTTCGCGCATCAGCGACACGCGCAACTTGCTCGTTCTTCTCCATCAGCAATGAGGAGCGGAGACGATCAGCCGCTTTATGACCTGCTTGGGCTGCTTCGAATTGGCGTTGAAGCTCATCGATTTTGGCATTTACTTCCGCCAATCGCGCTTGACGAGCACGGAGTTCGACCTTACAAGCGTCTTGAGCATTGACCGCATCCTTGAACTGCTCTTCCGACAAGCTTTTGTTCTGCGTGACTTCCTCAAGAGTCTCTCTCAGTGCTTCGAGCTTACCACTTTCGACATTGTCTTCCTTGATCGCATTTTCCAGTTCCTCCACTGCGTCTTCAGCTTGTTGGGAGGCTACCTTCAGCTCCTGGTCACGTGTGTCGTGGCGCTTCAACGCACTTGCTAGCTTTACGATCTCGGCGCGGGCCTGTTGCCAAGCCTCTGTTGCTGCGGCCAGCTCGTCTTGTGCATTGTGTAACGCTTGTCGCCTGGCAGCAATTGTAGCTTCCAGATCGCCTCGCATTCTGGGCATGGTATTCCAAGGCTGTACGGGATCTTGGCTTGGATGACCCGATGCTGTATACTTGAGAAGGATACCCCTCTGTGTGTCGTGTGGAAGAAATGTGAAGCAACCTCTAACGCAGCGAAGCCGGTCTGTGTTGAACATGGTAGCGGTGGCTTGAGTAACATCTGGTATTAAGATGAATTGTTCAATAGCATGCTGTATGATGAGGTGTTTCTTGACATGCTCATTCTGGATCTCCAGCACTCTCAGGATGGTATCGAATTGTTCATCAGGCTCTCTTGGCACGATGGGTAGATCGTTGATGATAGTCGCTTCAGCGTCGCACTGTACCTGTCGTCCCAACCTTTTCAAAAGGTCCGCGTCTTGTTTGCTGAAGACTATGAAGCCCGATAGGGTAGCTCCAAACATGCGCTCTAAGATGGAAGACCATTCAGGTCTCAGCAATTTTACATGCTTGCCAACCGGTCCGATTGGCTTGCGTCGCCATCTCGATTCTCGCTCGATGGCTTGCTCTAGTCTGTCTGTGTTTCGTCGAAACCCAGCTGATTGACTGTCCCGATTTGTCTCGAGCTCGCGAATTTTGTCTCGCTGCGAAGTAACGTTCTGCTGGCACCTTTCTTTCTCAGCTTTTTTCTCCGCCTCGCGAGTTTGTGCGGGTCTCGTCGAGGCTTCAATCTCCTGTCGACCGGCTCTATGACCATTCCAGTTCTCCTTGACCTGTCGAGCATGTGACTTTGCCGCCTCAAGGTCTCTCAGACGTCGGGCTGCGCCCCCGCCATTGGCTTCTAGAAGACGCTGCTCCTCTTCCTGAATGGCCTGTTCTTGTTTCTCGATCGACTTGGCGCAATTCTTCACAGCAGCACTGATGTTGCGCACTTCAGTTTGTGCATTGGCCATATCTTGCTTGGCTTTATCGAGGTCTTCTTGTATCACTTTTGCCTCGCTGCTGGCTTCTCGCAAAGTGAGGGTTGCCTGCTCCAGCTCCAAGCCGCTACTCTCTTTTGCAGCGTCAGCGTCCTGGAATTTGGCGTCTGTTTGATCGACAACAGCCTGCGCGGCGAGTATTTTCTCATCTGAGTCAGCGATGTCGGCGGCGTAGCCTTGTACAACGTTCTCTTGCTCTTTGATCTGGACCCATGCTATCTGTCGGGCAATGTCTCGCATCCTATCTCTCATACCCTCTCTCCTCTCAGCGATTTCTTTTGTTTGCCTCTTCTGCTCCTTAACGGACTCCAAGCTCTTGACATCGCCTTCTTTCCTTTCCAATTTGACTTCCATGTTGGCCAGTCGCTCGCCAAGGAGTTGGTAATCCATGTCTAATTGCTCCAGTTGGACGCCCTTGAGGAAGAATCGGTACTTTGCCGTCGGATTTGAGTCGCCAATGAAAGATCGAGCAGAGTCTTGAGAGAGCACATTGAGGGGGTTGTCGATCTGGAGGTTGAAGTGGTCGGTAATGGCCTCGAGATCGCTTCTCTTGGTTGACACTGAACGGCCAGAGGCAGTGCAGATCTTGTAGCCACTCGTGCCAGACTTGGAAAAGTAACGCTCGACAATGATGTGGTCACCGAACTCATCTGGCAGATATGCAAGGTCGCCTCTGTTCCTGATCCTGCAAACGATGCGGGCTCTCTCGGCGCCCTGCCTGATGAACCTCTTCAGGCTCGCGCCTCGATTAGTGGCCGAAGCCTTCCCACCTAGGCACAATATGATGGCTGTCAGGATTGCGCTCTTGCCACTGCCATTCTTGCCGCAGATGAAATTGATAAGCGGCCCAAGCTTGTACTCAAAGTAGTGGTGACACATGAAATCAAACAGCTCGACCTTGTCGAGGACGCCAGCCTCTTTGGCCTCATTTGCTTGGTCGCGCTGACGAGCCTTTCTTTCAAGCATTGCCTGGGTAGCAGCTACCTCAGCGCTGTCATCGGAGTTTACATCGCCCTCGTCCTCATCCTCGTCCTCCTCACCGCTGTAGGTCTGGCCCGTCATCTGTGCAGCATCTCCGTGTAGTTGCTCGGGAGTGGTGTCTGACTGATTACTGATCCTCCTCCTCTTGCGACCGTCCGAGCCAAGTTGTGAGCTGGAGTCTGGTGGGGGTGAATCGACATTCGAAACATCGCTGTCGTCGAGATCGGACTCTGCTGGGCGCTTGCGGTGCGACATCGATGCCCTTGTTCACCAGACCTGTCAGGACTGGTCATCTAGCACGGCATAGATCGAGTTCCGTGGAACACAGTGAAGGTGGGGACAATATCGCGCCGGGAGTCGAGTAGGGCAGGCACGACGCGTCAAATCGAAGAAAGCGCGTTCTGGTTGCACTTGCGTCACTGCCGATACCGAGGATTTGCCGGCCGTTCGTCGGACCTTCACCAAAATTCGGCCAGTGAAGTCACACGTGTGCTATCCATAACGAAGCTCTATAACACGAATAGCTGCTCAATCGAGATGGCAGCTGTAGCGAAAGAGCCCGAGAAGGCAAAGGTAAGTCTTGCTTCTCTGGATACAGTTGGGGCTAACGCCAGTGGCAGCCGAGTGTGCTTCGCTCCATCATTGCCGGCTCTTCGGCCGGCGCAGTCGAGATAGCAATCACCTATCCTTTCGAGTTCGCAAAGACACGCTCGCAGCTCAACCAACGACTTCCCGACTCCAAGAAACTACCCTGGCCCAAGTTTCCCTCCAAAGAATGGTACGCTGGGTGCACAACACTGATCATCGGCAACTCCATCAAGGCCGGTGTTCGCTTCGTTGCCTTCGACACCTACAAGAGCATGTTGGTAGACGAAGATGGCAAGATCTCAGGCCCTAAAACAGTCATTGCCGGTTTCGGTGCCGGCTTCACAGAGTCACTCCTGGCTGTCACGCCCTTTGAAAGCATCAAAACCCAGTTGATAGACGATCGGAAACGTCCTCAGCCACGCATGAATGGATTCCTTCACGGCTCCGCTCTCATCGCGAGAGAGCAGGGCGTGAGGGGCTTTTTCAAGGGCTTTGTGCCCACCACAGCTAGGCAAGCTGCCAATAGTGCTGTGCGCTTCAGCACCTACACCTGGTTGAAGCAGATGGCCGAATCCTATACCTCTCCTGGCGAGAAGCTCGGCACTATTAGCACCTTTGGCCTTGGCGCTATTGCTGGTGCGGTCACTGTCTACTCGACTCAACCCATCGACACTGTCAAGACTCGAATGCAGAGTCTCGAGGCAAAGAGTCTTTACAAGAATAGCATACAGTGTGGTTGGTCCGTCTTGAAGAATGAAGGTGTTTTGACCTTGTGGTCTGGAGCTACTCCTCGACTTGGCCGTCTTGTTTTGAGTGGTGGCATCGTCTTTGCCGGCTACGAGAAGACCATCGAGCTGCTGAACGTGCTCGACCCCGACAAGAAGTATATATGAGGTGTCCATTCTTGAGCAGCGAGCCGCCTCTGCCTTGAGGCTTTCGACAGGCTAGTTGCAATCGTGCAAGCCGTCCTTGGTTATGTAGAGTCACCAGCGATCTGAGCTTGCTAGCTGTGCTCCGCGCACATCAACGCCCCTGTTACTAACGACTCTCCACGAGAACACGACATGGCGCTATGCAGAGGACGGCCCAGAAGACTACAGATCTAGCACGACTGCCGCCAACCTCGAGAAAGTCTTCCCTTGACTCTAGCAGACCAGAGATCGTACTGTTCTTCAAAGTCACAGATTTGGTGCTCGGTATGTGAAGATGGCTAGCATTGCCAGCTTTCCCCTCTGACTGCCTGAAAGAATGAGTGGACTCCAAGAGATCGTTGAGGAAGATTCAACCCACTCATCACATTCCAAGCACATTCCAAGCAGCATTAAAAAATCCACTACGTCAATTGAGTTGCCGCCTTACCCGGTGTTGACGGCGAATACAGTACTCGGCTCTCGCGGTGCACAATGAGCAAAGGAAAATTGGAACGCCCCGCTGGGCTTACCGGCTGAGCCCAAGACTTTATCGACAGAACGTTCACCGACGTGGTCGCAACATGTAGGAGGAGAAAAGTCAAGTGATTCTTTGTCAGAGCGCGGCTTCCAGGTCGTCCCAGGTGGTGTTACAGAAGTTTCTTCATGGATGCGGCAGTTGTGGCGCGTCCGGCCGCTGATACGCCATTTGTGCAATGTGCCTGCAGACAATCTGCATTACTATTGAGCCAATTCCCACCCGAGGCTGCACGCTTGTAACACGATGAATGAGGTGTTCTGGATTGTGGTGAAGAACCGGACCTAGACTCGCGCTGTATCCGAGATACTTGCGCAAAGCGTCCCTGTCGGGCTAGAAAGATGCAATATCCATATATAATTCTTCGAGTCACAAGCAAGGTTGCCACGTAAGAATACCACGGCTACCTTCTTGTTCCTACAGCAGCTCTATCTAGATAACGACTAGCTTGTTCCAGATTATAGTAAAGAAGGACACATTCGAGCTCACAGGTAGCAAAACATAAATATCACGCACTTCTGGTCGCCGTAGGCGGATGTAGAAAAACCTACTCATGAATAACAACCTCTCGGTTCGGTCCACTGAGACTAAACCGATAGCTTAACGGCTTCTGGATACAAGAACCTTTAGCTTCAGATAAGGTTTCCACGCGTACAAAAGACCCCCTCGGTCACTGAGGCCTTGTCCAGGCTTCCCGTCCTTCGGGACCTGGAACGACTCCTATCGCTACTCGATATTACCGAGCGTGCATTCACACTCTCAATTCTTTGCCCGCAACACGATAGCTAACAGAGAACGTGCGGTAATACCACGTCGTACTTAACAAGGTTTCGTGGCATAGCGTTGGAACCAGCCTGGTTGCGCAAGGTGTGGTTCGCACGTTCGTATGGTTCCGCTAACTTGCTCGTTGTAGTTGCCTACGTGATCTTTCGACACCTGTTGCTCATGTCGCAGGTCCCCTTGAGAACCACATATAAGCGGCTGTGTATTCACGCATTCCCCTCGGTGCTGACACTGTTTCCGTGCGTGTCCCAATAAGAGTGCCGACCCAGCAAGTCGATCACTCAGTGCTTCCTCAAGCAAGTCGGTCTCATCCCACAACAAAACTACATCCCACACGCGCGGACCTGGTCCTCAGGGTGCCAATAGATGCCTTTCCCAGCAGCCGCAAGAACGATGCTGCAAGCCGTGGAAGATCAGTTCCGGAACGTCCAGCAGATGTACCGACGGCGCAAACGCACCCAGCCAACATGCCTAGACGACGCAGAACCCGACCATGAGATGCAAGAAAGCGAATGCTCTCGCTCCCGTCGGCGCAGCTCGTTCTACCATTTCATTGCTCTTCAGCTCCGGGACCTCACCGGCAACGACCTGCTGCTGCTGAATCGACGGCTGACGCTCGAGAGCGAGGCAAGGGTACTAACGGAAAACAGCACCGTGGAGGAGACATATCCTGTTACCGACATAACCACGCACTGTGTGACACACCTGTCGAATGCGGAGCTGGCGATGGTTGAGCAGGCGATAACGGAGGAGTTCAAGCGAAGGGGAAAACTGGCCCACGAGAAGGCGTCAGATGAAGAGGAGGACTTCGAGGCGAGTCTCATTCCGGCCGACGAAGCACTTGAGTCGATGGGGCACGTGAATCTTGCCGAGATTGACAAGGCTGGTTCCAGCTCATGTGTCCGCCTGGATCGTGGAGGGCATCAGAAGAAGCCTGGCGGTTGATGGTCTTGATACGTTCGATCTACATATTTTCTATGCAGCTCGTTGAAAGGCGATGATCGGTGAGCCACGGCATATTTTGTCCTTGTTGTGCGAACACTGTTTTGCCCGCCATGCCAATGGGTGAAGGGTTCGTCAAGGATAAAGATATCCGCCCTCGAAGTAGTTACCATAGATGTCGACGTTTCCTTGTCTCTCCATCTTACCTCTCGATGCCTTCTTCTCGTTACGCACGACTTTGATCTCGCCCGACCAATAGCCCTCGACGTAAGGTTCTATCTCGGCTAGCCTCGATCCAACTGTGACGGGACAAGAGGAGGTGCGACACGCACGCTCATAGGCTGCTTTTCGCTCGCGGCGCCACTTCGCCAATTCACCCACTACATCGAGCAGTGGCGACGGTTTAGATGGTTCTGGAGGAAGCGGTAACGGGTTTGATGTCGGAGGTTGTGGTTGGTGCGTTGAGGTGGTCCTATGCGTCTCGAAGTATGGCGATGATGCATCGTTCGATCGATGTGGCGGTCGAGTTACGGTCATTGTTGGCGATGGCAAGCCTCGCTGTGCGTCGTTGCTTGTTCTTCTGTTTCGCCTAAGTGGCAGGTTCCGTGGGCTTGACAGGATGGTGTCATTGCGCACCGGTGAACTCATCGATGTAAGTGTTGAGGCTGAAGTCCCATACCCGACGGTCGGACTTGATAGTCGTGGACTGTTCAAGCCATACAAAGTGTCATGGCCGTTGTTGGGATGGTTGTTGCTTGGTACGACAATCTTATCGTCGAAACAGATAGTAGGATAATATTTATCTGGCTCCTGGTCGTAGATACCACACTCAGCCGATTCCTCACCTTCCTCTCCAAAGAAGGAAAAGTCGTTCTCTGCTGCTGACCATAGAGCTTCGCTATCTCTATCGCCCGTTGAACTTTTCGAAATGTCGAGTCGCTGTCTAGTATGCTTCCAGCCTCTTTGCTGGCTCGAGAGGGGTTCTGGATTAAGTTCAAGCACTATCGTGCGTAGCGCAAAAACTGTACGGGCATGCTGCCGCTCTGCCTCTTGCCTAGCACGGCCAGGGGGTAACGAGTAATCTGTCTTTGCCTTGAGTAGAGCAAGACGATTTTCTGCTGCACATGCTGTGATGAAGGTTTTGAGGTTTTCAATGACTGGTGATGCGGCGGATACCTGCGCAGGTAAGTTGGTAAGGACGAATGTTCTGAGATTTGGCAGAAACGAAGGATGCAACTTTGTGATAGGCTTCTTAGGACGAAGGCTCATCAAATCATCGATTTGCGCTCGATGGGCTGTCGTAATCTCGCAGCCTGCTCTTGGTCGAGGTGTGGTATTCCTTTGTGTCTGCAAAGGCACTGATTCGTCAGCGGGGTCTTGATATGGCGGCACTAAGGCTTGATTTTGCAGCGCAGCTGCAGCGGAGGCAGTCGATGATGTGACCTTGCGCTTGATCCCGGAGCCTGTAGCATCAAGAATAACGTCCTCATCGTTCTCTCCTTGCGAACAAGAATCATGCCCTGTGGGCTGAACGACTTCGGGAGCCATTGCACCATCCCCTCTGATCGGAGTAGCCGCTTCATCCATGCTGGGTCCTGGCATATCACCTATGGGTGGGCTTATGGCAAAGTGTATAGGGTCGCCGGGTAGTTCGGCGGGCGGGATAGCAGGGGTGGCATCCATTTCAAAGATTGAATTGTCTGCAGGCATCTCTGCGGCATAGGTCCGGGAGCCAGGAGCTTCATGGACGTCCCTGATCGTAGAATCCAGTTCGGCAGCACGAGATAATTCACCTGGAAGCTCAACCTTACCAACAGCCGCCGATTCCTTCTCTTCGAGATCTCTTGCTGGGTCCAAGACCGCCGTGATAGCAGCATGATCGATGCGAAAATGTGTCAAGTTCTTGCTTGCCTTCTCTTGCAGCACAGGGATGAGTTTTTCAGCGCCTGGTATTTTGAAATCTTCGACATCGATAGTGTCTTGTTCTTCCTGTATATCTCCCCGTTCGGAGCTATACACACTCGAAGGTCGGCTTTTATGGCGCATGATCAGACCTCTAACATTTCTGTTGTTCGTCGAGATTGACTTGGCACGGGCTGTGTCACGGGTCTCGCTTGACTTCCGTTGCGTAGCAAGCACGTGAAGGTCGACTGGCGTGAGAGCAGCAATGTCCCCCGCATCGAGGACATGTAGTCGGCCGAGATCGAGTATGCTTCGAATGCTTTCAATGGTTACATGAGGGTTGCCACCGATGTAGAGATGAGTAATGCCACCATGCGGTATGTCCTCGAAGGCAAGCCGGCCGGTGAGGGGGTGAGTCAGCTGGTTCAACAAAGCTTCGTCCAACTCTACCGTCCGGATTGCGTCTAAGCTGAGAGAATCGGGCGGAGGTGGCAGGCCAACTGGCCATGACTCTAGGTGGCGTCTTGAGTACTGGTCATAAGCCATGTGACCACTGCTAGTCTGTGTTGACGGTAACCAGAAGCATGCTTGCGCGAGACTTCTCACCGCCATGTCAGACAACTGATTCTCGGCGATATCCAAAAGGCGTACTCGTAGTCCTATGACGTTAGCAAGGATTTCGAGCTCGTTGTCCCGTAAGCCGATTCCTCTCAGCTTGAGCACTTGTAGATCGACGAGAGCATCAAGACTTTGCAGAACATTTGTGTTCCGGGCAGGTGAAGTGTAGGAGAGATCGAGGTAAACGAGGTTCGGCAGATGAGGCATCAACAACGACAAACCTACCCATGTCACGTTCGGTTCTTTGGCTGCGAGCAGAAGCTTCACCGGGTAGCGCCTGAAGCCCTCATCATTGGGGGTGAGCGCAACCGAAGACGTCCGTGTCTGATCGACCACAACCAGGCTGTCATGGTCGAAGAAGGGCAGGCCTGATACACACAGACTCTGGAGGCTCGGCAGCCAGTCCAGCACTTCCTTAAGCCAGGTAGAATTCGGCCCACCGTAAATCTCCGAATGGGCCGGCGGGAGATGCAGTGTGTGGCATAAAGACCGGGTCGAAAGCCTTGCTCTCCTTAGAATGCGTTTGAACCTTGTGAGAGCGACATAGACCATGTCATTCTGAGACCCGGAAACCTGTAGATTGGAGAAGTTGATGCCATTGGTAGTCCTGGCTGATTCGGTGGCAACCTCAACGAAATGTGAAGCAGGACTGCCCCATAGATAGGGTATGAAGGTGGCGTAGTAAGACCTGGAAACCAAACACAGGTTCACCAAGGACGCGGTGCTTAGATATCGCGGCAGCAAGTCCAGCACATTAGCATTGATGCTCTCGTAGGAAGGCGGTATGTCCTCCATCTTCTGTTGATTCCACGGGTCTTTCGTCCGTGCTTGTCATGTCGCATTCAGCTATCAGCGCACCATGCCTGCACTAGCTGGATCTGGGCGGAATTGCTTGTTGTTCAGTACTCTGGCCCGACGCGGTTCAGCAGAAGACGCGACGGTGAGTCAAATACCTAGGATGAGGTGTCATGTTTCGCATGAGGCGAAGCGAATGGGTTCAAGTTGTTTGCAAGCGAGAAATGATCATATCAAGGGCCTGGTAGAGCATGTTTCTGCCTTGCCACGGCATGTACAAGAAGAACCAATCTATAGCTGCGTGCTCGAAATGCGCAGCATGCCATCACTCGGCAGCTACGATTTAGTACCGCCGCTCGGCGATCCTCGTAGCTAACGTTGGGAGTCCAGTTGTTCTGGAAGCCTTCCCCAAAGTTCCCCAGAACCAGCTCGTCACGGGATGAATCACATGGTTGTCGCGTTCTATTCTTATCTACCAGCACTCAATATCGTCTCCTGAACAACGGCTGGCTTTGTATCGGGATTCACAAGGTAAGCACTGACATGGTCCATTTCAACATACAGCGGTTGCTGCAACAGTCGTGATGAGAAGCATTCAGCTGCTGCAAAAGCAAAGGTGCGCCTGCACAGCCGTACCGATTGATGGCCAGCCGCTGCGGGAGGCTGAAGGACCCTGCGCCCACTTATGACTCGCATGTCACCAATATGACGTTGCCTAAACAAGCAGGAACTTGCGACCAGTTTCCTGTCGATTTGTCCTTGCGCTGGCCAGAGACTCAGACTGTTTCCAGATCCTGTTCTATCACTGCCGCCGTATCGTTAGCCAGATACGCTCGCGTTCACGCACTTCTTTCTAGAACGTTCTAATCAACTTGCCCAGCGCATCCCCGCCACCCGTCCACACATTGCTGCCAGGACGTGCCCCGCTGCCTCATATTGCCGACCATCGAGAACCTTCAAACAAATAGACTGCCAAACTGCTTGTGTACTCTCGATACCCTGTAAAACACCAGCTCCGTACATCGAAGAGCACCATAGCATCAGCCGATATGTCGTCCGCGGTCGTCTCAGCAGACGACGACATGCTCGACCCAACCCTCCAGAACCTCATCGACCAAAAGACGTTGCGGTGGATCTTTGTCGGTGGAAAGGGCGGTGTGGGCAAGACCACCACATCATGTTCGCTCGCCATACAGATGGCCAAATACAGGAAATCTGTCCTCCTCATATCCACCGATCCTGCTCACAACCTGAGTGATGCCTTCTCTCAGAAGTTTGGAAAAGATGCAAGATTGGTCGAAGGATTCTCCAACCTCTCTGCTATGGAAATCGACCCTAACGGCAGTATCAATGAGTTGATCAATGCAGGCGGCGATGATGCTCAGGATGCTATGGCTGGTATGGGAGGCATGGGCGGCATGATGCAAGATCTGGCATTCAGCATACCTGGTGTGGACGAAGCCATGTCCTTTGCCGAAGTCCTGAAGCAGGTCAAGTCTCTATCCTACGAGGTCATTATCTTCGACACAGCGCCTACGGGCCACACACTTCGATTCCTACAGTTTCCCACCGTGCTTGAGAAGGCGTTAGAAAAGATCTCAGCCCTCTCTACACAATTCGGCCCGATGCTCAACACCGTCCTGGGGGCAAGAGGGGGGCTGCCAGGTGGGCAGAACTTAGATGACCTGATCCAGAAATTGGAAAGCTTACGTGCCACGATTGCTGAGGTCAACCAGCAATTCAAAAACCCCGACATGACAACCTTTGTCTGCGTTTGCATAGCAGAGTTTCTGTCCCTCTACGAGACCGAACGCATGATCCAGGAACTCTCCAGCTACAATATTGATTCACATTGTATTGTCGTCAACCAGCTGGTGTTCCCTGAAAAGGACTGTCCTTGCGCCAGATGTAACGCAAGGTGGGGTATGCAGAAGAAGTATCTCGACCAGATAGAAGAGCTGTACGACGAGTTCAACGTGGTTAAGATGCCTCAATTGACAGACGAAGTAAGAGGAGTGGAGAAACTAAAGAGTTTCTCCGAGATGTTGGTCACCCCGTATAAACAAACACAGTGATTGATTGCTTGCTCGCTCTGAGATGGATCGGCGATCAGAAACGTCGAACTAGCTGCTCGGCTAGAGGTTCAGTCGGTAAAGTATGGGCAAGGCAGCGTGACAGATAGAATCAATGTGTTGCCCGGGTTGAGGTACGGGACGGTCTGATGTTGTATGACAATCCCTGATGTTGGGAGCCGTTGCGCTCATTCGGTTCTCTCAGCCCGACCGAGTAGCACGAGGTGCTTGCATGCTCTGAGCATCATAAGTTACGCAGCTTGTTATTCAGCATGCTGTCGTGTTGATGATTACAACGGGACATTGCTGGACCTGATCCAGCATCGGACCATAGTCAAATTATATGCAGTTTCCTTAAGAAGCCCTTGTATCTCCATTCCTTACTTGATCATCCGTGCAGCTGAAGTTAGAGTATAAGATAATTGTGTGACTAATGTGAGAAGGGAGGAATGACAAGGCGTTTACCACTTGCTTACATAATTTGTGTCGTCACTTGGTCCATTGTCGCCGGTTTGTACTCAGCTTTTGTCACACATCATCACATGCAGACTGTGATTCGGCTCACGTTCAGATGAGCAAACGCTTCCAGCCTCTACTCGGCCACTTCTCCTGTTGGCGCTCTTGAGAAACTAGCATCCATCGCAGCCACCGTATGCCGTCACTAATATCGTTCGTTGTGGTTACCATCTTGTGTTTGATAGCACTGCCATTCAGTCGCGCAACCAGCCTGATGCATCTTTTCAGCCGCAAAAGAAAAGCATCTTTACAGATTCTGACCTCGTCGCGAGCCGACGATTTTCCACGAAAAATGGTTGTGCAGGAGTCGAGGCTACTGGCACTGCCAGACGAAATCCTGATTCACATCGTGAACTTCCTCGACCTTGCAGAAGACCCTAGCAGTTCAGGCGGGCTGCTCGAAGCGCGTTTGACATGCTCGAATCTGAAGGCTCTGGCGGATCCTTTCCTCTATCAATCGTACCGAATCCTCCAAGGCGAGAAGTCAGAACGACTTGCCGTACTACTCGCACGCGATGAGCGAAGAGCAACATGGCTGAGGTCCATCCTCGTCTCGACCAAGTATGATGACGATCGCGGTCTGGAGCACTTTCCGACCCAGCTCCGAGCAATGCGCAATCTTCGAAGACTCATTCTCGAGACACCAGACTGCAATTCGAAGTCTCCTTCCGACCGGGTGAAATGGGTCCAGCTCCAGAGACAGTACGAGATCATCTTCCAGCATTCGAGCATTGCAGTACCCGCGGAAGAGCGATTACTCCCGATGCTCGAAGAATGCACGATGCATTTCGTCGACGACGCAGTCTCTCTTTATCCCCTCACCAAGTATTCGAGCGTCTTCCTACACCCCACTCTCAAGTCACTGACACTGTCGTGCGCGTGCACCGACATGGCGGCCAAGATCCTCAAAGACCATCGGCATCTCCAACATTCAACGGCGCTCGAGCACGTCCATTTCGAGGAGTGTGACTTCGATGCAGATTCTCTCGAGATCCTCTTGAAATTTCCCAAGGCGCTTAAGTCGCTCAGATTGAGTGAAGGTGTCAGGTACAGCGATGACTTCGGCAGTCGACACAGCAGACTTCATGGGAACCTCAATCCAGGCGCGCTCTCGTATGCCCTTTCCAAATCCGTCGGCCACAGCCTCGAGACGTTGTCCCTATCGCTTGGCTTCCAACGCAGTAGAGGACAAAGCATTAACACCCCCGGGCGCTCTCTCGACTTGAGCGGTCTTAGCAACCTGAAACGGCTCGAGATCTCCATGACAAGTCTCGGTTTAATTATCACGCGGCCCAAGTGCGACCATCAGACTTACCGACGTCTCCCGGCCTCACTGGAAACCATCCGCGTCTTTACCATTCCTATGCTCATCCTGCGTGGCAAACCACCTGTACCCTTCCAAAGTTGCCTCATCAAGGACAAAAAGGCGCATGGCTTACCGCATCTGCAACATCTGATCTACTGCTACGAGTACCAGGCACCCCGTGGTCGGTCGTCATTCGGATTGGTACAGCATCGAGGCGAAGACGCCGTCACACGGATTATCAACCAGTCCAAAGACAATGTGAGAGGGATGAACGACAAGAAATATCACATCTACAAGAAACACGGGATTCGGGTGACGATCGAGAATGAGGTGACACCACCAGGGTACATCCCACCGTACCTACACAACGAGGAGAAGCCCCGGCGGGAAATCATGTGGGACACTGCGGAGCCAACGTTCAACGCGCTGTGCTTCGAGGACCGGTTGGACCGGGCAGGTCAAACAGCTCCGATCAATCGGGGCGCGCCGACGAATGAGATGGGAGATGTGTCCGATGAGGGTGGTGGAGAAGAAGGCTTGGTGGATGCTCACGATACACCGTTGACGGCTGGATCGGACGACGAGGATGAATTTGAGGACATTGAGGAAGACGAGGACGGGGAAACGAATCCATTGGCGCTTATGCATCTGGCACCACAGGCGCAGGAGCTGTTCGAGCTGTTGGTCATGCAGCCAGGACAGCCATTTCAACTATAAAGATAGCAGGGCAAGCCGATCCATGTATGTAAGCTGCGCATAGAAGCCGGGATCCAGGCTCATCCCATCTTCGCCTTTTCCTTCTCCCACTGCTCGCTGGTCAAGCACTTGGGGGTCCAAGCGTGCACAGCAGCAATCTCCTTCTTGAGTATCCCATTGACTAGCCTATGTCTTTGCAGAGCGGATTTGCCTTGGAAGGCGTCTGATACGATCAGCGCGGCGAAGCTGGCACCGCAGCCGCCGCTGATGTCCTGGATGTCGACGTGCGAGGCATTCAGCTCGGGTGCTTTCTTCAGTGTGTCGCCCAACGAGTCTGGGGTGATGCCTGTCGAGTTCTGGACCTCCTCGGCTTGGGAGTCTGTTCGAGAGGCCATGGGTGTTTCTGCGAGCCTGGAGTGGGAAGTAGACAGAGCGCGAGAGGGAGTCCAGGCTGGAGGAGGGAATGCTGGTACTCGAATCGATGTGCTCGTAGTAGTGGTGACGGTGGCTGCAAGTCTAGATGTGCTGGGGGTGATGCGCCAGGCGTGTCTCGAGATGGCGCGGGAAAGCATGAGCAGCGCTGTAGTGACTTGGTGTGTGCGAGGCCGTGACTGATTCGAGGTTGAACGTGAAAGTAGAGTTGATGGCAGATGGTTCGATGAGCTCAAGATTGGAAATGCCCTTGACCACTGAAGCATCACAGGTAGGAATCCGCAAACTACGTCATTCGATCAACAAAACTAGTCAACTGCGTGCCGGGAGGCCCCCAGTACTAGACTGCTAGGTTGCTACTACCCTGACTGTCAACACTCGTGACTGCTTCTGCACTCTACACCCTTTCTATGGCGTCGCGACCAACACGCGACTCATGTTCAAGCGCTCAGGGCATCTAAAGCGCCATCTACGCCCGTCAGCGACACCCCTGACCCTGAACAGCTCGATTCGGCTTCAGCCAACAGCCAGAAGAACTAACACGATCCCGCCAGCACGAGCTATCAACACCAGCACCAATACTAAGACCAACACCATGGCTCAAGTCTCACCGTTCACGCGCGACGTGGTTGCATCGATGCGCCATCTCTACCCCGAATCTCTGGCCGACAAGTCCTTCGACAACACTGGCCTCCTCCTCGAAGCTCCCGTCCCAGCCCATCTGCCGAGAAAGTCGAACTCAGTCCTGCTCACCATAGACCTCACCAGTGCAGTCGCAGACGAAGCAATAGAAGAAAACCATTCTGCCGTCGTGGCCTACCATCCGATCATTTTCCGCGGCCTGAAGAGCATAACCCTCGACGACCCCCAGCAGCAGTCATTACTACGCCTTGCCAGTCATGGTGTGAGCGTCTACAGCCCCCACACCGCCGTCGATATCGTGCCAGGTGGCATGGCAGACTGGCTGTGCGACATTGTCACCGGCAAACTCGATCCAGAGCCAGAATCGAGGACGTTCACCTCGGAGCAGGAGAAGAAGCAGCTGGCCAAGCGCCAGCCAGACCACGCCCAACCTTCGGGCCAGCACTCAGAGCCCGCTTCAGAAACCGACGTGACAACCTCTGAAGACGATGAGCCAAGAACACCAAGTGACAGCCACAGCAACGCCAATGGTTCGGCCGATCCATTCACCGCTGACCCGACCACGCCCCAAGCCAGGCCAAAACGCCCTGCCGCCGTGCACCGAACATACTCCAAGCCATCCTACCCAAGCCACATCCGCGCACGCGACAAGAAGAGAGACCCGTCACCACAGCCAACGCCAAGTCCGATCCAGTCAACCCCCAACACCACCTTCCGCCCCGATGTCATACCACACACCAGAAGCGTCATCACCGCGAGTCCAAGCAGCGCCATCAATGCTGCCAACACCACGGCCCAATCCGAAACATACACAAGCGAGAACACCGGTGCAGGACGTCTCATCACCTTCTCCTCCCCCCAGCCCTTATCAGCACTCATCACAAGGATCGCTCACGCCACAGGCACGCCCAAGGGCTTCCCCGTTGCCATTCCACAGACCAGATCCCTCGAGTCCCTGCGCATCCGCACAGTCGGCATCTGCCCTGGCTCAGGCGGCAGCGTGATCAGAGGCTGCACCGAGTCTCCCGATTTAGTCTTCACCGGCGAGATGTCACACCACGAAGCGCTGGCCGTCATCGAGCGTGGAGGCTGCGTCGTCACGCTGTTCCACAGTAATTCCGAAAGAGGCTACCTCGACGGTGTCATGCGGGAGCGGCTAGAGGACGAGCTGAGCAGACGGTGGGAGGGCACGAGGAAGGAGCTGAAGGCGGAAGGAGAAGAGAGGTTGCTGAAGGAGATTCTAGACGACGACACCGTGAGTGTGGTCGTTAGTCGTCGCGACCGGGACCCCTACGGAATCGTGGTGTTGCAGGAGAGTGGAGTGAAGGGGGAGGATGTTGGGTGAGACTTGTTACGAGCAGGGCGTGGATCTTTCGCTTTGAACTTGTGCCGGCCTCAGATGTACGTCTGGCGATACATGTGCCTCTTGAAATGATTGGTTCTACTTCGCCGTTCGACCTGGTGACAGACGAGAGCCACCTCCAGAGAGCTCGTCGGTTAACGTTCAACCCACCGGCCAAACCACAAAACGATCTCACCATGACAAACCCAGTACCGCAAATTACCCTCGCCACCTCCGCCAACGCGACAGTGCAGCCGGAAGCACGCAGCATCAACCCAGCAACACCAGCAGCCTTAGCAATGAGGATTCGACTTGCCACCCTCTCCCAAACTCCGCGTCGAAACAGCCGTCGTCCTAGTACCCAGCGATCTCTCGACGGAGAACGACGTATTCCACATGAGAATCAGTTACGCTGTTACTAGAGGGCCCGTCGCGCTGCGCGGCAAGTGATTCAGTGTTCGGCTGCGCGACCAGGCAAGAGTGGCAGTTTCGGACCGTCTTGTAGTCGGAAGATCCAGTGTCAGTGGGCAGGGTCACACTTTGACGAGCCGGCACGACAGTGTGTCTATGTTGGTAGACGACTGAACGGTGAGGATATGCCGGAGTGTTCTTTTGCCGCACTTGGCAGAGAAAGGGGGATGGGCACTCAGGGTCGAGCTCAATGTCGGGTCTTGGGCTGGTTGGCTGCCTCTGATACTGGGGCGAGGTGAGATGCAATGGATTCTGGTTATGCCAGTAACGCACTTAACAATAGAACGACATGGTGCGTTTCTCGTCCTTGCGTCGTTTGTGGCAGCATTGATCCACGTTGACTGGTCCCCGCTCCATCAGATAACTGGAAACCGAGCTGTGGTAGACGTGTATCCTTAGTCATGAGAATGCTGGTGATGCAATCCGTTCCGTTCCATTCCAAGCAATCGATCCATCCATCCATCACATCCCAGATCCGCCCTGCCAACTCCCATCCGAGCACCCCCCTCAATACCCAGCAACAGGCGGTATATAAGTCAACCTGGGCTGCTTAGCCTCGTATACGGGCGGGGGCGCGTCCAACTCCTCGACACGGCCGCGCTCTTCGGCGTCGACGCGCATCGCGTGCGCGTCGCGCTGCCGCCGGGTCTCGTCGATCTCGTCCATGTCCATCTTCAGGCCCTTCTTGTAGTGCCGCGGGAACCACCAGCAGATGCCGATGAACATGGCGACGGCCAGGCCGCCGCACACGCCGATCGGGAGGGCGGCGGACGATTTCATCGTTGCGCGCGGAGAGTCAAGTATGGTTTCTTTTGTTGGCGGGTGTCCTCTGCGAGAGTATGGATTTTTTTTTCTTTCTTGGTTGTGGATGGATGGATGGATGGCGGGCAGAGGTGATATGACACCAGAAAGAGGAGGAGGAGGAGGACGGGAACGTGACGACGGGAAGGGCGAGATGCAAGTGCTTTGAGTTGATTACTGGGTAGTAGGCGCACAGGGTGGGGTTTCGGGGTAACAAGCTTAAGTAGGTTAAGCTTAAGATAGAGTGAGTTGGTAAGCAAAACTTTGAATCATGCGGCACCTACGGTACAGGACACCAAAAGGAAAAGCCAAAAAGTCGGGGGCGCGCATATGAAAAGATGTGCAGCTCGTGTAGGGTCATACTCTGACTTGCGGTAAGTAGGGCGCCTGATCCGTGTGTTCAGGATTATTGTTCTTTTGCGTCGATGACGCGTTGCATCGCCTGTTTGGGCCCTGGTGTCGTGGGGAGGGTTACATCTGCGACGAGCTAACTAGTGCGGTGTTTAGCGTTACATGCCGAATGAGCCTCCTTGGAAGGGCGTTGAATGGCTGTGGGCAGGTGATCTTTGGTGTTGTGGTAGTACCACGTACAAGTACGTGCGTAGCGAATGGCTGAAAACGCAGCTAAGTGGCTAACCTGGAACTGGCTACCAGGCCGCTTGCCGTTAGAGACTTAACACCGGTGGACGCTTTTAGATATCCTGTTCTTAACTCTAGCAGTTCTGTTCTTCGTGATCATCATCTTTGCTGTTGTTCATCATTGCCATCAGTGTACTGAGTGTTCAAAAGGAGACTCCAAAACTCCGCCATGTATAGTCGTACTTGTTTGATACTAATCATGCACGAAAGCACTGCACACACCTAGGTGGCCAGCTTGTCGTCGCAATCTTCGCCACTCTCATTCACTAGCGTCGTCCTTTCGCTTCTCGAAGCTTTGCTAAGAATCCTGCCCACTTGGTACCTCATATGGACCATACCCAGGTCGTGGGAAAACAGGCCATCCTGTTGTCTCGTCCCAAGTGAACTGTTGCGTTCGAATGGTCCTTGCGCTCCACCCCGTGATATAGTCCTTCATTCCATGGTACACTATCCACCACTCGCTCCCATCAGGGCTTTGCGTGAAACTTGCGTGACCGACACCGTAAGCCTCCTCGGCCGGGTTTTCATAGAATACACAGCCTTCTGTGTTCTTGTCCCAACTATTGATGTCCATCGGGTTATCACCCACTAGCTCGATGAGGCCAAGACAGTAGTTTTGGTTGTCGGATCTGCCGCCTGAGTATATGACGAAGGTCTGATTAGTCTTAGGATTGGTTAACTGCTCCGGTCCCTCGTTTGTAGATAGTCTGTCGTTAATTGTCCTGCCGTACGGTGTTTTCTCCCATGGTTGATCTGGCTTGGAAATTATGAGACGCTCGGACAGTGGAGATGAGACAGTCCACGGGTCGGACACTACACACGCGTTAGCCTGATCGCGGCTCATCTAGAGAGCGCTGTAAGCAAAGCATGAAACTCACTTTCAGAAATACAAAGCATAGCAGGCCAACTCGTCTGGTTCGTGTACCAACAGCTGTAGATGTGATACAATCTGTCTGCATGCTGGAAATATGTTCCATCAATAGCAAATTGGTCGTACGTATTGAGCTCGGCTTTCATGGTGTACTCGCTCTCCCAGATGTCAGAACCTGAGCTTTCGAGTACGAACATCCTGTGGTTGACTGCTGGACAGGTATAGTCACAGAGCATGTCCTGCGAAGGGGACGGATGGTCAGGATCGACATCGGCGGTGTAAATGAAGTACCATTTCTGGTACTGCTCAAAATAGTGGACCTCTGGTGCCCAGCTGTCGTAGGTGTAGGAGGTGTTTTCGGGTGCTTGGAAGACGAGTTTGACTTCAGCCGAGTTCCAGTCACTGTGAAGCTGTTAGTAGGTAGTTGTACAGTGCAAGACGAGAACAGACGTTAGAATGCTGCTTCTCAGCAGAGTCACATTGGCCGAAGTGGTGTATGTCATGTAGTAGTAGTCGCCGTCTCTAACGACCCATGGGTCGGCGCCTTCTGCGTTTAATATGGGATTGGTATAGGTTGCAGCATTTGAAGAGGACGTTGACGACGGACTAGTCGAAGCTGTGGCAGCTGATGACTGGCTAAGCGAAGATGCTGCCGCGGACGACTGTGCCGATAGCTGGCTGGCAGGAGTTGCGGATCCTGAAGAGGCGGGAGGACCCCATACCGACCACTGCCCCAGCACACAGCTAAAAGAGCTGGTCAGGACGGCAAGAACAGTGGCACGATGCATCATGTATTGTCTCGTAGCTATATCATATGCTAGAGGAGATGCGAGGAGTATGGCAAGGAAGAAGGTGCATCGGAGAAAGACCTTCCTGGGGTTCGACGAGGTCATATGCTCTTTCCAGCTCGGCTCAACAAATGTACAGGTTGTGACGGTATTGAATGTTACATTGATGCTGACCGCTCACTCCAATGTGAGCTTCGTTTGACGACATGCTGCAGGTGAGTCAAATAACACTGTGGGGAAGCTGGGGAAGTCTTGTCACCTGAATAAGGTACAACTCCGGGCTTGAAACGCACTTTAGTAGTAGCAGCGGCGGCCAGGACACTGTCGGCACAATCAACCAGGCATCGCGTGGTACCTACCATGGTACTTCGCATTATAGCTCGTCAGAAAACGATCCACTGGACACATTGTCATTGTGATGCCTTAGTCGGGTATCTGGAGGTGGCGCTTTGTCGCGAGCTGGTATGCTATCGGGTTACTGCATACAGACCTAACGGCTGTCAAAGTCGCTGTTCGCCGCAGATCGTTGGAACAAAGTCAAGGAAGACATGCCTACCTGTGGCACACATGTATGGCAACGTGCATCAGGTCTTAGGTAAAGAAGGCTGGGCGGCCGACCGGCTGTAGAACATTGCGAGGTTTTGCTGATGCCACGCAATTGCAGTAATAAGACCAAATTGCTCATATTGGATGATAGCACAGATTCTACGAGAGAGACCACTCTATAAGACTCAATCTACCACTTGGCAACGCTCTGGCAGATGACATCGGCCGTGGCGCGTGTCACAGGTCGTGGAGTATCTAGGCGAGACGTGTATGCAGACGCACTGGCCAACTGTCTGACAACCCGAACGAGTCTGGTCTAGTCTTCTAGCAAGAACTTCCACAATAGCTGTCCCTCCTCCCGAACATACCTCTGTCCCACCACATTGACCAGTACCACATCCTGCCGACATCTCTCAAGACATTTCTCCTCCTCGCTTCCCCGAGGGAAACATCTCCTCCACTCAGCCCATATCGAATAGGCTTCTTCGGCCCACGCTCGAAAGCTCTCCGCTTCAATGATGGTTGGCGTGGCGATCTCTTTACCCCTGAACACGCCCCAAGTGACAGCGTTGACACCGCTCGTTCCGGGTGTCCTCTTGCTACTCGCTCCATGGCCATTTACTTTTCGACTGTCGCTGATCGTTTCGGTGCTCTCGAATGTTCCGTCGTGATCGACTGCCATCCAAGAGAAATCGTCCTCGTTTGCATCGATGAACTTCTGTTTCAGCGCCATCCATGCATCGCTTGGGCAGAAGAACTCTACGAAAGCTTTCTGGAAAACGAAGCCTTCGCTTTTTGGTCCCCAGCCGAAGACAGGATGATCACTCCTAACGCCATCTACTGCTGGTTGGGACGCGAGTGTCCAGTAACCCTTCTCAATGAGTGCCGCAAGTTCCTTCTTGATGACTTCGGTCTCTGCTCGCAGGGCACCTTCGCCTGTATTTGAGGGAGCGTCTGCGTCGACATCGTCAGACCAGGGCACCGAGTGGAGGTCGTTGTTCAGGTGCCTCCTGAACAGTGTCGTGATGTCTTCTTTTGACTTGGGGTGGCCCCACAACTTTCTCGCGGTGATAGGGCCAACTTTCAGCGATGGGCCATAGCCATCAATTTCACCGAATGCAGGGGAATGTGAAGGGCCCCATCGACCATTGGGAAAATCATCCCATGTCGCTTCTCGGCCCAACGCGCCCTGTCCTTCGCTTATCAACAGATTCTGGTTGCGAGTGGCTTTAGATGCAGGGATGCCAGAACCTGGCTCAGCTGCCGAATGTCTCGTTGCTAAAGTAGGTGCCTGAGTCTTGGCTTCTGAACCTTCGCGAACTGGTGGCGACTTCGTCCGGTCGACAATGACACGGTTATGCGGCTGAGCGTTAACGCTTGAGGTTCGTCGCCTGGCGTGCCTTTGCGACTTGTCCGTGGGTCGCGTGCCGGTCGTCGTTGAGTGGGCTGGCATGTCTGTGCCGTCTACTGCCACGTCACTGTCATCGGAAGTGGTGGGAGAATCTTGCCCTTGCGGCGAAGGAAGCAGGCCGCATTTTTCCAGGATGAAAGCGACGCTCTTTTCAAGGTTTAAGGTGTAGAAGTGCAAGCCTCGAGGCAGATCAGTCGGTTGAGGCAGATTACGAATTTTGTTGACCAGTTCAGACATGATGTCCACACCCACCTGTTTGACCTGCTCATCGTCATTCTTGACGGCTTCTATCCTCGCCGATATATCCTCTGGTATCTTCGCATGACTCAATTTGGTTATCCTCCGCACGATCTGGTAGCTCTGTATGGGCATCAGACCTGGTATTATTGGTATGGTTTTGAATATCTCTGCTTTGCTCTCCTCATCAACATACTCCCTCAACCGTTTCTCGTAACTGCAATATGCATCGGCATCATACGTGAGTTGAGTCATGATGAAGTCTGCTCCTGCTTTCGTCTTCTCTGCTAGATACGGTAGATCGCGCTCGACGTTTTGCTTCCCAGCTTCTGGATGCGACTCGTCTGCATGACCCTCGGGATATCCCGCCACACCAATGCAGAAGTAGTCGCCGTGCTTGCGGCGAATGTACTTCACCAGGTCTACAGCCCACACAAACTCTTCCTCTTCTGCTGGTGTATGCTTGGGACTGGAATCTGTGACTGGGTCCTTGTACTCTTCTCTTGGCGGATCACCTCGCAATGCTAGGATATTCCGTATCCCCGCACTACGGCATTCTTCCAGCGCTTCGTCTATTATGCTCTGGGTCATGTTCGTGCATGTCAGATGGAGGACAGTCGGCACACCGAGCTGTCTCTGACATATCTCTGCCAGCTCAAGCGACTTGGTGGAGGTGCTACCGCCAGCGCCCCATGTGACTGTGACGAAGAGCGGCTTGAAGGCTGTAGTCATGCGGGTCAATCGTGCTTGAAGATTGGCGAAGCCAGCCTGCGTCTTAGGAGGAAAGAACTCGAGCGAGAAGTAGGTGGAGGACGGCGGGAGGCTGGCTAGAAGTGTGGTGAGCTTGTCGTCCGGTGGACGAGGCCGACGTGAGCTCATGGTCGCAGAGATCCCTAGAGAGATGAGCAGTGCAGAATCTGGTGTGCTCGAACAGATTCGAGGATCCTAAAAAGAGGTTAAAGCAGATCGCAGACGGTAGAATATCTCCCGGTGTAGGTCCCGAGGTGGCAAGCGTCAGGTCACGTAGTAGCAGCACGAGAAAGTCGTTCCACGATTCCGCTTCATTGGGACATAAACGTTCGAACGGCAAGAACTACTAGTGAAGTAGAACAAGCAAGCATCCATAGTCCGTGTACTTGGTCTCGATTGGACACACAAAATTGTTTCCGATGGCGTCAAGTTCGGCAGTGCTGCAGGGTCGGTCGATTAGTGAGTTCTGCAGCTTCGACCAAACTTGAAGGTGGGATTAGTGGGGTACACAAGACATGGACTAGTACGTGTAGGGGCTTTGGGTAGCGCGTTACTGCTCCCCATGGATCTGTAGATCATGGTGCATATTCAACTCGATAGAAGTGTACTTGATATATGCTCGAGTCATCAATCATTCGACTGTGCAGCGAATTTGGGTATCATGTGCATCGTAGCGCTCGGTGCTCATCATCGAAAACGTAAAACCAACGCCTTGCTCCAGCAACCCCGATCTAATCCACAACCGTCAGCATGGAGTAGGCTTTGTGAGATATCGCCTTCCTCATCGTGCTCATTGGGTCCATTTTCTGCTTCTTCTTGATCTGCACCAGCTCCCCATCATCGCTTTCGACGTCCTCTTCCGTCACCTCCTCTTCGGCTTCCGCATCCTCAAAAGCACCATTCTCAAGGAACATCTTCAGCATGCCCTGGCTGTAGCCAGTGATGAGCGCAGTGCCTTCCTCATGAGCAGTAACAGGCTTTGGTACAGCACAATCTCCATCTCCCGTGATACTACCTAGTCCACCAGCCAGATTCCAGAAGATTAGTTTCGGCATGTCGTACCCAGCTGCCTCGAAGTCCTTCTTGATTCGCTCATAACTCGTGGTCCACCGATCGCTGTTTCCACTGGCTGAATTGAATTGCATGTCACTGAACACGAAAATCTGCTTGACCATATCATCCTGCTTGACCTTGTGCTTCTTCGCCATTGGCAGAATGAGCTTATCAAAGACGGCGACGAAATCTGTGCTTTGGCCCCAGTCGGCCTTCTGCAGGTTGTCAATTCTCTCTCGTAGGGTCGACCCTTGGATTTGTTGAAATCTAGGGTTCGAGGAGAACGTGATGATCCTGCCGCCAAATGGAGGAGCAGTGACCTCCGCGAGCAACAAGCTTAACCCAATTGAGCTGTCTACTGGCTTAGTACCATCTGCCCGTATCGTACCGTACATACTGAAGCTCACATCTGCCACTGCGATGCTATTTTCAATCTTGCCCGAGTCCTTGATGCGCTGGACCAGCGAGTTCCACTGCCCATCAGCTACTTTAGCCTCGATGTCTGCCATTTTAGCTTGCACCATTGCTTTTGTGCCGCTGACCTTCCCAGAGCTTGATGCTGAATTGGTCGTGCGTCCGGATCGTGTTCCACGGATGGCCGCCACAAGCACTGATGGGAGAAGAGTTGCACCGGAGATGGGCTTCTTGCCTTCAGCCACACTGTTGATGTATTCGTCAAACCTGCCCATATCTTTCTTGACAAAGAGGCCGGCACAGCGGTGCATCGCCAGAGACGGCACACGGTCGTACTTGATGTTCCCAAAGTTCTCAGCGGCGATGTCTCTTTCCACAACCTCGAGGGCTTTGCGAAGGGCGGACACGTCCTTGCGATAGGCTTCTCTGGCGTGACGAAGGTAGACTTCTCGTTCAGAAACATCTGCAAACTCGGATGATGGATGCAATGCCTCTGCAATGGTCGAGACAATGAATGTATGTTTGTCGTGGAACAAGCCCGCGGATGGTGCCCATTTGGCGCAGAGTGAAATCTGTCGGGTTCCTTTTTTGTCATTGCCGTGTAGAAGAGCCAGGTCTGACTCCAGCTGACTTGCGAAAAGACGCGCGACTGTTAGATGTAGAGCCCCGTAGAAAGAGTGTTCATCAAAAGCTTTCAGTGCGGCTGCATGGCGAGCAGCTTTCATCTCCTTGCGCACTTCCTTCGCCTTCGCGGAGTCCCAAACTCTCTTGGATTTCTTGCCAATTTGCTCAATGTTGAGGAGGTCCCGAGGATTGGCGAGGACGTCGAGCTTCCCATTGACAGCAAGGGCTAGGATGTTAAGCAGATCTTTCCAATAGCCATGCGCAACACCATTCTTAACATCAAACCGGCTCTGGTCATTCTCATCTCTCTCTACCTCGACCAACACAAGGTCATCCTGTTCCTCACACTCATTCTTCTGACCTGTCTTCTTCTCAATCACAGGTCGGCTCAGCCACTGTAGATTGGTCAAGAGAGTGACTGGGTGGTTTTCAGCAAGCCAACCGAAAGACCTGTACGTTGCGATACGAGAGCTCTTGCCAAGGTGTATCGACCTAGCATTGAAGATGATCCTGAGAGTTGACAGTGCATCCCTTTGCCAAGCGGAGTCTAGAAGTTTTCGTAAGCGTGGACCGTCTACCAGTTCTTCGAGCTCAGAGAATAGGTCGACAAGGGGTTCAGCTGTGGATCGGTAGGCCAAGTCGGCGTTCTCTGTCTGCACCATGTTCTCCATGTCTCGGGTGGGCTCGTTGTTGGAGTCTCTGAGAGCTTGGATGAAAGGGTGCTGGTCTGATGAAGACTCCTCCTGCTCGGTGTCCATGTCCTTGAGGGCCTCTTGGACTTCTCCCGCCGTAGTAGCCGTTGACTTGCTAGCAAGTGTTGTTGCATCGCCTACAGGACCTGACAGGCCGTCAAACTTTTTGTTCGACGCAGTGGGTTGGAACTTGCGGACATTTTTCTCGAGGAATGCCTGAAAGTCACTAGCGTTGTATGCCAATGCTGGATGAGGTGGCAGATAGACTGGGAAAGTAGACTTAAGAAAGCCATTCTGTTCTTGAGTTGTCGCAGCCATTCCTGACGTTGTGATGCTTGTGATGTACTCTGACAAGTGGTCAAGACAATGCCGTCCCTCTCAAACGAAAGAAGGTAGCGTGGTTGGAGAAGCAAGAAATGTCACAAAGAATCATCGCTAGATAGGCACACGATCGACGGGAATCCAAAAGGCTATCGAAAAAAGTCGTGAGCATTGATATAGCTCTGAACGATCGCTTTGGTGTGGAACTTCTGGTTGTTGCCTAAAGTCTTATGCTGATTTATGACTGGGTTACCCCAGATATGAGGTTCATATGAGTCACCGGTACTTGGAATGATTCGGAGCGACAAGTAGGATCAGCAACATAAGCAGCCTGCACTAACTGCGCTGAGCGTTTCATCAAGCATAGACAGACTTGTTTGCTCCAGGGGTGTCTACCATGCTAATGTCAAGCACGATGTTGTGGTTATGAGGGGAGTATGGGCTGTTCCTGTTGCAGCGCGCCTATCTTTCAACCGGGGTATATGGTGGGAGCTTCTGGTAGAGCATTGTACATTGGTACCGATTTACCACTACTGCGGATATTCGGGCAAAACATCACGGGCTGACAGTATTGGCGTAAAAGGTACATAGTAGGTACCTAGGTAGTCTTCAAGTCATAGTAATTACGGTAGAGGAGAAACGAATACGTCCGGTCAGAACAGCTGCAGTCGCTGCTGTTGCAGCTAAGTTAAGCTAATGACGGAACGTTACGAGCGTCCCGTTAACCAAGTTCTTGGCCCCAATCAACGCCAAGACGTCTTGGTGCAAGCCTGGACTCCGACTGCGTCGTCTACAACTTTGCCAACGAGGTTGTCGTCCGATCTCTGTTGGATGATGGCAGCTGGCCAGCCAGGAGATGTCCTTTGGTAGCACTGACGATGACCCAACCGATTTCGAGGGCATATACCCCCTTCCCGGAGTGCTTCCAGTGACCTCGACCAAACCTCGGAAGGACCCTCGCACCAATGCCAGTACAGCTGCTCAAGCTGCTGGCGTGCGAGCCTTCACAGCTCAGGCTGTAGCTTTCTACTTCCGAGCGCCCGCCAAGGCCTTCTTCCGCACCAGAGTCGACTATCTTGCTTATGCACGGAGCCTGCAGCAGCAGAGCACCGCATTGGCAAATGATGCTACCTCGCGGCGGTTGGCCTGGTTGCGCTCAACCACGCCAGGTGTCATAGCCTCAGCCGTACAATACTATGGCTGGAGAGTAATCCCCGAGCAAATCTTGCCGCCGCTGATTGCTAATGTTGCGGTGGGTGCCGTACTGTACACCAGTTATCTTCAGATCCTTGGCCACCTGCACGAAGAGAGCAGCAAGGCTTCGAAACGAGTGTATCCGCCTCCTTCGCCTGGAGAGACCTTAACGGCTGGGTTTCTGGCAGGTAGTCTACAGAGTGTTGTCGCAGCTCCCCTCGATGCTATCCAAGTCCGGTACGAGCGACACGACTCCCCTATAGGGCATGGTAAACCAGTCGGTCAACCACAGAGCATGTGGACTTTTGGAAAAGAGAAAGTACGTGAGATTGGAACAAGAGGCATATTCGCAGGCTATGGTCTATCTTTCCTGAAGGACAGCTTTGGCTCCGCCGTGTTCTTCAGCACGTTTGAGTACATCAAGGCTCAGGGCTATTACAATTTCATCCGTTGGTACTATGGCTCTTTGAATCGCGATGTCGTCGAATCCCTTGCTAGAAAGCGGCCTCATGACTCTCACCACAAGCACCAGGCAGTCGAGGACATACTCTCTACCACCGGCACTGGGACTCCTCGTTTGACAGACCCCGGCATCACCACCATTAAGCCTCACTACGCTATTGAGCCAGGCTTCCTCTTCCTGGCTGGGCTGGGTGCCTCTGTTGTGCAGTCGCTTGTAATTTACCCCCTACACCACCTTCAAGTCGAGCACTGGACGCACCTCGAGGAGCTGGATTCGCAAGCAAATCGTCTACGCCACACTCCACGTCTTGAGGGTCATAGAAAGTGGCGGATGATGCGGGTTTACTATCGAGCCTATCTGGAGACATGGCAAGCCTGCACCCACGCGGCAGCAGTTGAGGCTCGTGGCAAAGTCGGCAGATGGCTATATCGGGGTTTCTGGTGGAGCACCATGCGACAGCTACCGAGCACGAGCGCAGGCTTGATTATTTTCGAGTTGGTTCGTCGTAAATATGGTCTTGCTTCCGATGAAGTCCGGATTTCTGGGCAAGAAGGCCATTACGATATATTGATGAACTGAATCCTTGACCATGGAGCTTTCCAACTGGGTCTTCGCCCTTTCGTCTGTGCCTGCCCAAACTTACCAGTGCATAGACTGCTTACTCGACAGGTTCGCTGCCCTTTTCACTCACCTCAGACACAATTGACGGCGCCCTCAATCACACAGCACCGGTCTCTTCCATCCTCCCATTCAATAAGTACGCTAACAACCAAATCTTTTCCCATTAAAGACAATAAGTGAGAATCTGCGTTCTCTCTACAATCCTCTGGCAACCAGTATGAACGGTCGGCCGATTTTGCTGTATTGGACCCAAGTCCTGTTTGCGGAAGGCCTCGCGTAATTACAAGGTAAATGCTTTTCGTGCTTCGGGCACGCCGATCACACGCGTGCAATGGCTACAGCGGACGTCCAACCAAATCGACATGCGTAAGCGAAGCATGAAAGGCAATCAGAGCGGGTTTTCCAAAAATTCATACGGGCGCTAAGCGCTTGACTCTAACGTCTCGTGGACACAAACTACCCTTGGGGCATCTTGGCTGATACGAGATCCTTCCTCGTTCTCAGATTCAAACCTTGCCTGGGTGCGGGCACCAAAGGCCGAGAAAATCCATCCAGCACATCACTTCCTTGAACTTCTTGAGGCTTCGCTTCTCAGCTCTGGCGACCATGACGACCTCGTTGGTCATTGGGTGGATCATCGTATCCTCGTCACCCTCGCAGCTTCCAGGCATGCAACCCTCCCACACAGCTCGAGCACCGTGTCTCATTGTCTTGCTTCCCGCCGAGGCCATGTCATCTTCCAGGTTCTTCTTGTACTGCTGGGACACCATTTCTCGCAGCTCGTCGCCTGGCTGCAGATCCGGTTTCTCGGCCATGACCTGCTCAAAGGCCTTCCTCACTCGGACATCAACAATGTCGAAATGTGGCGAAGAAGAGGATTTGACAGTCTTGTCGTCTGTGTCTGGGATGGCTGGGGTATTCACAAAGGGCTTTATGGTGTCGGGAAACTGGTAGGGTGGAAACTTGAGCTCGTCGTCGCCGTCTGGAACTACCATGTCTCGTGTTAGAGGTGCAAGTTGGATGCCAGGCGCGGCGTCGACATCAACGACAGGCGGCAGATCATCTAGGTCCGTGACAGAGCCGGCGTGAGCTGGTGCAGCAGCGTAAACGGTTGCGCCTATGATGGCGGGCAGAGTGAGGAGGTACTTCATGTTGGCAGCAGGTGTGGACGCGTACTACTAAGAAGAACTGGCAGATTGATGTTGGAAATCCCAAGAGTCCAAGAAGCTATGCTAGCACAGGACTGTATTGCTGAGAAGCTTACAGGATTGAGAGGAGAGAAACGCAAGAACCCAAGCTTGCTTATATACAAATCCGAATGCGAACTTCTTTGCGGCGGTCATGTCTGGTCGACGCTAGCATTGATATGTGCTCACACCAAGCATTTGCAAAGTTTCCTGATACGGATTAGCTCCTCCCCTGTCCGCCAATGACCGCCGTGCCCAGGACTTGCCTGATGTGCGCAAGTTTGGTACGTGATCATGTGGTGTAGGCAAATTGTGCTCAGATCCTTCTACTAGTAGTGACCGCACTGTCTAGCCTCGAACCATGTGACTCTCGAACCTGCTCGACGCTCGATTTTCTAGCCTGTAGCATCACCCACGATGGGCAACGTGCTCATCCAGAATTTGCTCTTAGGAAGATCTCCGAGTCGATATCAGCCTACCGAACATTGGTAATTGCGCCATTAGAGACGTTGTCAAGGTGTTCAAAGGTTCTTCCTTAGGAAATGGACCACCGGGCTGAGCTAGGCACTACCGGCCGCGGAGGGGTAGACTGCCACCAAAGCTAGATCGACCAGGGCTAGCAGTCTTGTAGGTTCGACTGCCCCCGAGAGAACTGTCCACCGGATATCTTTCGACCTGGGTAAGTTTTCCACATAGGGACGAGTGAGAAGTACCACTAGGACTGACAAGTAACGGCGTAGAATTTGTCTATCAGAAGCGAAGAGCACGCAGAGGTGATTTCATTGATTGGAAAAGAGCCGAGATAGATGATGGATACCGATGGTGCCATGCGCAAGACAAAATTCGCATCGGCGGATACCAAGCAGTGTGTTCGCCCGGTCATCTCAGAGTAAAGCCGGTAGAAAGACCATGGAACCGTGGAACGGCGTATCAAGTTTGCGCATATGTGAGCGCTTGAAGCATTAACATGTCTACTGATACAATACGCTTCTAGTCACAACACCTCTCCCTACTTTGTGAAGACCTACGTTCGATCCACACAGCCGTAGATCAGCATAATGCTAGGCGTTCATCGCGTCCTTCAAGCTGTTAACGGTACCGTCAGGATGCAGGACCTTCCATGGTTGCACGCAGGCGCCGCCCTTGCATGTCTTGAGGACCTGAAGAAGAGCATCGAGACGATGCTGTACATCGTCGGCGTAAAATCTGCCGACCTTGCGTTGAGTCATCTCTTCAGCGTAATTGCGGTCTGTGTATGCACGCGCATTGAAGTCAATTGCGATGTTATCGATTTGGCCCGGATCGGTGTTCAGGTCGTACAACTCTCGCTCGTTCGTGCACCAAACGATATACAGAAAGTTGAAGCTGAAGTCATCGCTGATCAGTCTCAACGCCTTGTAAGTGTTGTTGTTTCTGTTGCTCATGAGTAACGGTCCGAATGTGCCCTCAGGAATGTTGCTGCCCCAGGATTCAACGTTGACGTGCTCCTGTCTTGTCACTTGGTCGGCACCGTCCCGAATGGGCATCGGTACACCATCAAAGTCATCTCGAAGTGGGATGCCAGCAAGGTCGAAGAGAGATGGCACAATGTCCGTATGGCTGGTGGGGTGCTTGACAGTCTTATTCTTTGGTACATCAGGATCTCGAATGAAGAAAGGAACATTGATGTCTTCTTCGATGGCACAGAGTTTGCCGGCAGGCAGTCGGTGCTTACCAATGTGGAAACCGTTGTCGCTTGTGTATATGATGTATGTATTGTCCACGATATTCAACTTGCCAACATCGTCCATTACAGTACTGACAAGATCATCGACTGCCGCAAGAGAGGCCAGACGTAGGCGTTAGGATTCGTCGTAATAGTCGATGACAGTTTGGTTCCATTGCGGAATTGTTTTGAAGTATGAAGAGGCGTTGGCCTAAGTGTTGCACGATCAGTTCGTGTCAAACAACCTGGCAGAGCAGACTTCAAGTGCTCAAACCGCTTACATCGGATAGTTTACTTACAATGATGTCCAGGTTGAAGTTTGTCCCTCATGGCACCCTGACACCTTGGTACAAATCTTTGTGGCGGTTTGCAGGGACCGGCGGGTTGAAGACTGGAAAGTCTGCTGGGTTCTGAGGGGACCTTGAAACCACGTTTCGCCGTGGGGACCAATGGGCGCTATTGTGAGAAAAAAGGAGCGTCGGACTCAGCTGCTTGAGCCATGAAACCCACAGTCCGCGATGCCACTACATCGGTAGAGTATTCACCGGGCAGATTTCGGGGGGCGTCTTGGTTGCTCTGTATTGTGGCATTCTAGTAAATATATGTGCCAGGGTCCACCAGAACTATACGAGGTTAGCTTGGCTCGACCCGAATTCTCAACCGGTGTACTTACAATCGGTGGCATTGAAGCCCGCAGGGTATGGGTTGTTGTAATTCGTGACCGAGTGATCATTCATCAGCTTGCCGACATAAGAAGTGCTGTAGCCATTTTGCTGGAACCATGAAGGCGGCCATTGGCCATTGAGGCCCTTTCTAACGAACTTAGAGAAGCCGCCTGGCAAGAGATCGGTCACTCTTTTCTTGTAATCTCAGCAGATATGACATACCATACGGTGCTCGGACGTCAGTGACGTTGGTGTTGTGCGCGGCTTTGCCGGTCAAAAGTGAGACTCTTGAAGGGCAGCACTGAGCTATAGTACAATAATGGCGCTCAGAAAACGTGCCCTGTTCCCGGAAATACTTTCGAACTGATGGTTGGTACTGGAGGGAATTCATGAGCAAAACATGGTCATCAGACATAATCATGATGATGTTCGGCTTTTGCGCACTTTGTGTTGGTGCCTGCGCATGAGCAGGCCGGAATAAGGAGATGAAGAGACAGCCGAAGGAGGCTGTCAAGGCATAGTAGGCGATCATGACGAGTTTGGGGTGGTCCGGCAGACTGTTCCAACGAGTAGGTAGTCAGACGGGGTTGATCAAGATTATTTCGTGCTGTCTATAAGCCATGCATCCCTTTTGCGCATTAAACATGGCGAAGCATGAATAGTAGTCATGGTTGTGTTGGAACTGGGTATGTACGGCTCATAGAGCAATGCCGCTGCTGTCCGGAAGCAACCCCCTGCACAATCCACACCCCAATCTTGGCGGCTCAGACACCATCGTGTCTTGCGATTGGAGTCGGAAGATGGTGCTCAGACTGCTTCACACAGCCAAAGCTTGGATCGCGTAGCCTTGAGGTGGAAGGGCGGATATGCGCCGATTGATATGACCCATGTCACCCCATAAGGGCGTTCAATAGTGTCAATGTACATATCACATGCCGCAGCGAGTTCGCCGAGGAAGGCCATCTTGAAGCGGGATTCGCATCCGACCTAGGACCAAATGCAGCAAATATCGCTGGGGGTTGGTCTCGATTCGCGATGCGTTTAATGACAGAACTCCCGCCAGTCTCTTCTGGAAGGCCTCGAGTCGTTTGAGCTTGGCGAACGTTCAGGCGAGAAACTTAGCGAACCAGTGACGGTGCACGGCCACTAGAAAGTCCCTTGGGCTCATGCTCATTGGGAAAAATTAGCCGAGGTGCCGCCTCCACCAGGCCGTGTCGCGGGCTCTGTATGCTAGATGCATTCCAGGAAGTGCAACTGATGATTATCAGACTTCTGCATCTGGACAAGCAACTTCAGAACAAGTGATCCAGTGTACGAAGGCTGGTATGGGGACAAAGCCTGGCACATGCTTGTTCATTGAGCGATCTGAATCGTGCCGTTTGTTCGAAGATCTCTCGAACTCGCACCAACTACAACGTCGTAGCTACCTCGGGGCAACTTCCACTGCTGAGCGACAACATCCCAGATACTCAAGTCTCGCCTTGTTAGTTGGAAGGTGGCTGTCCCTCTTTCCCCTGCCTCCAGAAGCATCCTCTCGAAGCCGCGCAATTGTCGGATCGGCGTATCGTCTTCAGGGATAGTAACGTACATCTGAGCCACCTCATGCGCAGACACGTTACCAACGTTCGTGATGTCGATGCTCACCTCGAACAAGATGTCCCAAAGTTGTGGATGACCTCCTTGCACAACTTGCACGTCTGCGCTGGGATATTCGTCCGTTCTTCCCCCAAGATCAGTGACGTTCAGTTTCATGCTATATTCAAATTCTGAATAGCTCAGTCCGAAACCAAACTCAAATCTCGGCTCGATGCCTTCTCGGTCAAAGTGTCGATAGTCGATGAACAGTCCTTCACTAAAATTGCTCTGTGGGAAGTAGTCCAAGCTCACGCTTCCGTTTACAAGTTCAGGACTCCCATAATCGCTTGGCTGTCGTGCGACTGTGTAAGGCAAACGACCGGAAGGCGACACGTCGCCGTATAGTATCTGCGCCAGTGAGTTGCCGGACTCCTGACCTGGTAGACCGGCGAACAACACTGCTGTAACGTTAGGGTTGTCGATCCATGCTTCGACTAATCGGATACCTGCACTATGCACAACCACAATGGTGTTGGTGCAGTTCGCTGCAACATTGTTGACGAGCTTGTCCGAGAACTCATCGTCGAGGTTCACACGATCGAAGCTCTCCGATGCGTAGCTGTTGATGAATACTAGGCATGCTTCAGCATTGACATATGCTGGAGTTGGGTTCTCAGAATAGAAGTCCCATCTCAAGTTCCCCGGCGGCGTTTGGGAGATCATGCGGTCTTGGATCGCTTGAAACGGTGAGATGACGTATGGTGGTGTAGCGCCACCACTACCGCCACCAGTGATCAATGTGCCGTTGAATGTCTGCCAGCCGAAGTTGACCTCATAACCACCTCCATATCGAGATGGGTTCTGCCAAGGCGAAGGTGGGACTTGAGCGTCGTAGCCGTAGATATTGAGGAATTGAGGGTCCTTCAGGGGCAACGAATTATTGACGTTCTTCACCAGAACCGTGCCAGCTGCGCCAATCTCGCGGATAAGTATGCGATGATCACCTTGAACATTGACAGGTACATGCTTTTGGGTGCTGCTGTAGATGGATGGTGGTGGGTATGTTCCGTTTTGTCCGAGGTAGTAAAATGCTGCTAGCTGTCGAGCGACCATGTCGTTCAGCCGGTCCACTGACACTGTACCGTTCGTGACCGCTTCACTCAAATTTCCACCCCAGTAGCCCGCGTCAGGCATGACAAGGTCAAGACCGGCGTTAGCTGACGCTATGCCAGTGTATTGACCGCCCCAGTCGGAGACGACAAAGCCTTCGAAGCCAAACTGGGTTTTAAGCAGACCGTTCAGTAGCTTAGAGTTCTGGCTGGAGTACGAGTCGTTTACACTTTTGATAAGTCAGCACGGTCGTAGCGAGGGATGTGCTCATCCACCTACCGTTGATAGCTCGACATGACCGCAGCTCCACCCGCTTTCAAGCCATTCATGAATGGCCATGCGTAGAGCTCATGGATTGTGCGATCGTCAACATTGGATGAGATCGCTTCCCCAAGGTCACTAGGTCGACGGCGCCACTCTTGCTCATTCGCGAGGAAGTGCTTCAGGGTGGTGATAACACCATTCTCCTGCAACCCTTTCGTATACAAGCCCATTACTGTTCCAGCCAGGTAAGGATCGTTGCTTAGGGCTTCCCAGTTCCTGCCGCCAGTTACCACACGACCCATCGGGCCGGCACACGGGCCTAGTGCAATGTTTATTCCCTTGCCTCTGTATTCCTCGCCAAGTGCATGTCCGTAGCGATGTTGTAGGTCTCGGTCAAAAGTAGCTGCCAAGTGAATACCGGCGGGGAAGGCAGACACAAATTCCTGACCTCGAATGCCATCTGGGGCATCAGCTAAGCACAGAGGCTCAATTCCGAGTCTAGGGACTGAGCCGGTGTTACCAACACAGGTGCCGGGGTAACCCCTAGTCACATTAACCTTCTCTTCGAGAGTCATCTGCGTAATCAGGTCATATGCTTGGGCATAGGCTGCTGCCCAGGCTTCGCTAGTCGAGCCATTGTTCGCCGCTACACCCCAACTCAGTATATTTTCTTTCGAGTGTGTCTCAAACTTACGAGTCGGGTAGACTGGAGGTGATTTCCCATAGAATGGCACCTCAGAGTGTCCCTCCGTCTGTGCAACAGCGAAATTGAGGAAGGAGCTAGTGATTAGCAAAGCACTCAGCGCTTCGCTTGAGCACCACATCTTCTATATATGTACCTCAAGATAGAGACAGAGGAGTAAGGCAGAGAGACTCGGCATGATAGACTGCTCTCGTTATATACTGCTTGATGAGTTGGCAGCTGTGGAGGTAAGTTCAATCCGGCATACTCTCCACGAACCTACATGCTCTCCGCGCTCGGGGAACTGGGTCAACGAGGATCGGCAATTTGCGAAGGAAATTGAACAAGGTCCTAGGTAAGCAAGCAGCTGCCGAACCGTGCGAATGCAACATTTTGTACGGTGGCATGCTCCGCTCATGCATGGTGACGATCGTCCGGACTGTTGCGTTCTCCAGATGCTGGTTGTGCAGATCTGGGACTGTTCTAAAGCTTGTGATACGAGCAGGGCAAGAACATGAACATGTTGCACCACGGGGCCGATGTAGAGCAACAGCAAAGGTTGAAGAATATGGGGGCTGAGGAACGTATAACTGGTAGACTGAGCGTTAGAGGAAGGTGTGTTCGGCACAATGAGCGCCGGACAAGAAGTCGACCCTGGGAAGCTTGATTCGCTTCGACTACGTCCGCAGGCTTGGCGCAGCTAGCGGAGGAATCCCGGCACAACCCCTGGTCGAGTTAAGTACCTACCTGGCTCTGATTCTGCTATTCTGCTTCGACAGCGAACGCGGCCACTATTTGGCATGTCCGGGGAGACGGCCGGTATCGCTTTCGCGATAATATGTCTTGCGCCGATTCACACGATGTACGTCCTCAGTATACTTCTGAACACCTCTCCAGCAGTAGTTGGTGACATTCAGTTAAGGACTACAATCTGGCCGCGATCGCTGGTGCCTATCATGCTCAGAGGTTACTGGCTGGTTTCGCTAACATACATCTCTACTCTGCCATGATATCACTCTTGGTCCGATAGCATTGTCACCGCACGAGAGCGGTAGTGGGTAGTAGGCAACCCAGACGGCTTTCCTTGTCAATGTATTATTACAGATATTGATCGGCCACGCGCCAGCAATCCTCGTCAAACTAACAACACTGCCTGTGCCTGTCCAGCTCAAGCAGCCTCGATAGGTCGCCGTCGGTTCGCTCGAATCTGCCAACCTAAGAATTCCAGAAAGCAAAACGCAAACAAAAGCATCCTGAAACAATATTACAAAAGCCAAAACCAAACCAACCCAACACGCTGTGCCATCGTAATATCAAACTTCGACCAGTCACAAGCCAGCTCGCTTGATCCTCTCGCGATCAACGAAGACCATGACTTCCTTGAAGACGTCGGGGTGGGCTTTCAAGTACTGTTCGATTCTTGCCTCGTTGCACAGGACTCGGTCGACATTGGCTTGAGCTAACGATTTTGAGATGCAACGTCGAATCCAGTGGTCTGGTGAGAGGTGCTCATAGATGAGCTCCAAGTCTGTGATCTGTGGCTCCCACAATCGACCGTCGGCTTGGTAGAGCATGGACTTGATTCGATTGACCATCTCCTTTTGGATTGGTTTCATGCCGAAGGACTGTGCAGCTTGTGCACGTCGGTAGTAGGTATAGAATGGGTTGTCCTCCTCCGTCTTCGCCAATTGTGCGCTTCATGTAATCCAGCAGGGCTGTGATGGACTCGAGGTGAGCGGCTTGAATTCTGATACCATAGGTATAGTCATCGCCGACCATTGACGACCACATACCACCATCGATGGCAGTGGAGAAGGCTCGAAGCATTGCAGCGGGTAAGACCTCAGGCAAAACGCGTTCCCGACCATCTGGCATCATTGCGAAGATTCTGAAAGTCGTGCCCTGGGCCAATTCAACGATCTCGCTGGGTCTCATAGAGCCGACCTTCCACATCTGATGATCGTCTTCGGCTGGGAGGGAGGCAATATCGACAATGGGATTGGTTTGAAAGATATAAGCCAATCTGGGAGGTTGGTCTGCTTGAGACGTATGGGATTCCAAGGATGTCTCGGTCAAGGTGGGAGTGTTGACTTCGACCTGACCAGCATCCGAACCGTAGACTTCATTGGAGGTTTGAGGTTGGCTCATGGTGCTCAGAATCTTGTAGTAGATGGTGTCTTGTGATCGTCTATCGTCGACTGGAGTGTGGAGTGTGAAGTGTGAACGGTAATCTGAAGTTTGGGAGTCTTGTATGTATGTAGGGGATATTCGCTGATGGTCAATGGGGGACAGAGGCTTTATATGATTTACCTTGATGCCAAACAGGCCGTGCGGCGCTCGAGTGATATCGGACCAGAATGAATCTTCGAGCCACATTGTACGTTATGCGGTAGACAAACGCCATTGTGTTCTCGGAGGGCTTTCACAACGCATAGGACAAAGCACATTCGCGCAAGTGCATTGGAGTCTTGCTCACAACTTCACAGCACCATATCACAGTGCTTTCGACTCTGTTGGCACCCAAGTGCAGTTGCATATTTCAGCTGACGGTAGTGATACGCCGAGATGAAAGCCTGATCTGGTCGGTGACAGCCATGACACCGTGACTTCTAACTGTCCTCCGTGAACAGCGACGTCGGTTGCGCCTTGTGTAGCCTCGAGCTGTGCTTAACACTTTTATGCTGGCCGTGCGCTCTTCATACATCTGCATCTTGCCCTTAGATGATGTACATCGTGACCTAGTTATGTGCCGTCGCAGTACTATCTAGGACCACGACTTCCTCCGTGCTGGTTGATGTGAGACTATTAATCTGAGTATACGACAATTGTTCAAAGAAGAAGATAAGTAAGCTGCAAGAGGAGGGCAGGGATGGAGCTTGGTGTCAATACCAACCAGTCTAACATTGCCCCAGGTCTCCCCAGACTCAATGCCTCAATCCAAAACGCAATGGCATCTATAAAAGTCTCAACATAACCGACTCAATAGTTGCCATCATCAACCAGCGTGTCCAGCCCCAAACACGACAATAAACACAAACACAAACACAAACGACGCAGATAAACATACAAATTGCTTAATGCTACAAGAGCATTATTGGCTTTGGTCGTATTGTCGAGCTGTGAGCTAGTATCACGCAGCTCGTTTCGCAGCTCGTTCAGCCCGAATTCGCTCTCGTCGGGAGTGTTCGTAGATCTCGTCGATCTGATCTCCAGTTGAAGGGTGTCTATTTCTGACGAATGCAAGGGTTTGAGCTTCGTTCTTGAGGACTCCGTCGAGTGAAGCAAGAGCCAAAGATCGCGAGGTATGATATAGTATCCAGTACGAGGGATGGGCTTCGTCATTGAGAACATGGCGATACATCAGGTTAACATCACCCTTCTGAACGCTGTATGGCTTTTGGTCTTCCTTGTAAAACATGGCCTTGATACGACCCACCATTTCCAAGAGATGTGCTCGAATGCCCATGTCTTGTGCCAATTGTGCGTTTCTCCAGTAAGAGCAGAAGGGCATTTCGTTGATGCGGCCAAGACCGACAAGCTTGAAGTTACCCTGGCGATCATGCTCAGTCGTAGCCTCGATGATTGCACCCGTGAGTCGTGATAGTGCCTGGATGTTCTTGACGTCGATTGTGATAGAGTCGATGCTATCGATCGCTGTACCAGCAGCATATATAGCGTCCGATATAGCAACCGACACAGCCGAAGCTTTGAGGATTGGGACCTTCAAGGTACATGGAAATTGCTGGCCGTTTGGAAGTCGACCAACGAAAGTGACTTTTCGACTTTCGTCCAGTATTGCAATATCTTCTGGACTCATGAATTCGATGGGACTTCGCGAAAGGTCCTTGGCAGCGAGAGGAGTAATAGTGATAGCGACGCCAGCCGTGCTGGTCTGAACAGAAGACATGATGGAGTGACTCAGAGCTTGGTCTGAAGCTAAATGTGGTAGACTCGATATAGTTAGAACAATCTAGTGTGTGGACAGAGATTGTTCGGTAGACACGTCAGATTGATCTTGGATGTCTTCAATGGAGAATGTTTGGAAGATGGTCAGGGAAGAGGACCTTATATAGAATATTTACCATGCTTTCACGCTCGAATGGTGCAACGTGATATTTGTGAAAGTGCATGTTGTCAGATACTGCCTGCAGAACTCGACCCAATGGAAGCGCATGCAGTCACCGATCCACTAAGGCAGGCTGCCTGCGCTTGCCTCCAATCAGCTGACAAAGCAAACGCTCGTCGTCGGGTAGTGAGAGTGCTACACGCTGCTTCAGAACCGTCGAGATCGAGCAGGTGACCTGAATGGTTTCTGTAACGTTGTCAAAACTGCCGCATCCTGAAACTGAGTGGCTGATCGATGGCTGAGGGCACACTTCAAGCACCAGCAGTGGTCTAATGTCAGCAAAAAGGCGAGAGTGCATTGACACCCAGCTGCACAAAGCTACGATCAAGCGCTTTCGGTGGATGTGAGGCAGCCTGGAGCCACTGGTATTCGTTTGCAGAGCCAAACAGACAGACCAGCTCGACTGTGACTATTGTGTCTCGATACATGACCATCACTGATGTGCTAGTATAAAGTGCTCGTTTGTATCGGCAGCAGGTGGCCAAGTGCAAACTGATAGCGCAGAGTCGGTGTTTTACCGTAAGGCAGCATGAAGTCGTACATGACATAGAAGTTCTAGGCGATAGTGTAGTATTGTAGATTGCAACAAGATGTATGAAACAGAGACGTGAGGAGAGTACATCGGGCTGAGGACTTCCGGCATATATGATCAGCGTGGTTTGGATTCTCATGCTTGCTAGCAAGCACATCGATACATCCTCAACGATGACGACATGATCGCAAGAATGCCCAAACAATGAGACTCATGAATCGGTCGTCACAATGATAGACTCCCGACAGCAGCACCTCACCTTCAGACAATTCGCAACAGATTGGTGTAGGACTCTCAAGGCACTGCAGCAATCTCGCGCCCGAGCGTACGCAGTCTGCGAAGTCAAACCTTCTAGTACACAGCTCACGAAGTGAGGGGAAGTCAGCGCTTCGGCAGCCAATTGCCATTCCAGGTTCAGACCAGTAGTATTGCCAGCAGGAGCGAGTATGGGCAAAGTGGCGCCATGGCGGGTACACATGTGGAGAGATGCTTGCACCACGTCCAGTCCCCTCGACATTTGTATGCTTTGCGAGAAAAGCAAGCAACTGGTGGCTAAGAAAGCGCCTCATCCAGCAGTGTTCCGCTTTACAACACCCCTCGCAAACTCTCCAAACGTCAAACCTGTCCTTGGATCGACGACCTCGTCCAAGTTCGGCTGGGTAAAGACTGCAAGCGTGTTCCGCGCGATTCGTGCAGACTGATCTTCACACTCGGAAATATCCACACCTCGGACGAAATGCGGTACAGCCTTGAACTTGCCTTGCGTGATCAGCTCAAGTGCCTCATCAGTCTGGAAAGCAAGACAGTCACGTGGTATGGAGACTTTATGTGTCTTGCCGGAGCGGTCGCGAATATAGAGGCCACTGCTCGGTGAGGGCGAGGATGGAAGTTCCGAGAGAGGTGATGTAGAGTTCTCGTCGAGAAACATGGCCGATGTGAGGCCCGTGAGGCAGCCGTGGTCGAGATGGGTTGCACACCAATCGTCTTCTGTTGCTGGGGTTGCGGCCTCCTTCTGTGTACTGGTCGCGTGGCCGTTGGTCGTGGGCTGGTCATGGTCGGCGCCGTTCGTCTTCGCGGCCTCCGAGCCCTCAAGGTCGTTGCTCGGGAAATAATGCAGCAGTCTAGCCTTTGTTGTCTCACTGCTCTGTACCATGCGCTCCAGATAACCTTTCTGATAGCCCTCGATTTCTTGCTCCGCGAAACTGTCGCAGGCACGTGCTACCAGCACAGCTGTATCAATGATCAGGTTGATTAAAGCCTCTGCATCGGTCTTGAAGCCCTTTACATCCTCATCGCTTGGCCAGACGTTCTCTGCAGTATACTCCTCGAAGCCGGGAAACTTCTCGGCGCCATCACGTACACCTTGGAGGTTCGGGTCTTTGTAGAATGCACAGTTGATGTAGTAACTGCCTTTGTATGTGTCGACCACACCGGGTCGTAACGTCTCTTTTCCGTGAGACCAGCCTACTAGGTATTTTGCTGGCTCTTTCGTGAGACTTTCGAGCTTGGAAGGTGGAAGTGCTGCAAGTCGCGAGGAGTTGCTCAATACCTTTGCACGGGAGGATACGAACTCAGATGGTAGCTCTGAGACAACGAGAATACCAAGTGAGGAGGGACCGAAGGCTTCTAGGAGGGTTGTAAAAGGGACATTGCCAGCCTTGAGGTCAGAGAGGGATACAGTGACTGGCTTGACAGTGGCCGAAGCTGCCATGCTTGTGGTCGACCCAGACGAGTTGGCTGACGCAGGGATTCGTGGTATCAAGCACACATATACCTGTCTCAGGGTACATTGGGATGCCTCTCCATGCGCAAGAAAGAATTACCACATTTCAACCGACTTACTGGCCCAGTGGAGGGTGGATGCAAGGCCACAGAAACCGATGTCGGTGGGTAGCGGCCAGGAACCGGCTTTAGCAGGCTACCGAGGCGAGCTCCGAACAGAAGGTATCAGCACTGGACCATTAACAACGTACGTTTGTACGCCGCAAGGAGCTGAAGGCATGGCTCAGAGAAGAATACGTGTATCGAGCCAAGGGTTCGGTTGCCTTGGATGAGAGAAGCGGACATTGGTGGGAATCTCAATGAACGTGGATTTCATTTCTAATCCTCTAACAGATATCTCTGACAAATGCTCTAACATCTCGACTCAAACATGAGGAGCTTTCCTCCGCGTAAACACATCGAACGTAAAGGCGCATAATGCGCATCATTCAATCGCAACGCCCGTTGAACACCTCGCTATGCAATTTGGCCAATAAAGAAACTCGTGTGATGCAATGACTTTCCATCCGGATCATCAGATAAGATCCTTAAGTAGCATCCGTAGATCATCCCTGTACACGGCTTTCGAGTGTAGCAAGTATTTCCTCGTTGGTCGGGCCGTATGAGGGAGTACGCTCTGGCGTTGATGTGGCGCTCATCAGAGATGGGAGCGTGTGCGAGGATGGGGCGGTAACAGCTTCACTACTTCCCGCAGCAGCGGCGGCGCTGGCTCTGATACGCTCAAGAACAGTTGGCGGCGGATGTCCTGCACGAATGGCTTGAAGGAGAGACTCTCTGTCTGCCTCCCTCTCGTGCATGTACTTCAGCCATTCCTCGAGGGGGCCTTGTACGGGAGAGCTGCCAGCCATGAGCTGCTCATTGAGCTGTACACCAACGCTGTTCTCCAGCTCTTCGTCCTCGGAGAGTTCTGCTTCCGGCGGCGGTCCACCCATCAGTCCGACACCTGCCATCGTCTCTGCCGAAGGTTGTCGCATGAACACAGGTTTCGCATGTACTGTAAACTTGGGTTCGGTACGCGGTGCGACCATGATGTCATCCATCGTGGTATCTCGAATGGCTCTTTTGGTCTCTGCTTCGTACTTGTCCTTTGCACTTTTAGTGCCTTCCCATTGGCAGATGGACAGTATCTCATCAGACGTCAAGCGAAGCTCGTCAAAGATCCGGAAGAGCTCCTTGTGGTATCTGAACCTAGCCAGCCTCCGCCGATGGGGTTCGTAGGTATAATCGAGGCCAGGATACTGGGCTTCAATGCTGTCTAGAGCTCCGTAGAAAGTCTGCACCTCTATCCGGACTTCGGGTACAAGGTGGCGTTGCACATGAGTGTAGAAATTCGGCGGATCGCCCTGTTTTTGTTTGGGAAATAGCCTCCTGAAGACAATGTCGTGAACAGAAGGTCGTTTCATGGTTATTGTGGTGTCGACTCAGGTTTCTTCTCGGGTCGTATCCCAATCTTGCTCAATGTTGGCCTCAGTATGATAGACGTCTCTTGACCATCCGTCACACGCCTCCCTTCGTTCCCCAGCACCCGTACTCGTCCAGTAAGTTGGCAATTGGTGGATCGTCTATCGTAGATTTCGAGGTGGTCCTGAGCAGCCGCAATTGCGAAGTTCAAGAGTTGAGCTCAGTCAGCGTGATCACAGGGAGGAGCAGGAAGTAACAAGCACGCTTGCAAGGGAAACGAGTCCTCTGCTGATGCTACACTGGTCGCTCAATATCGCTCAACGTATTATGCACGTAAGGTGCAAATTGTCGTGCTGTCTCAGCTGGGCAGTAAGTGATCGCAGGTAGGACAAGTAGTTGTCGAATGCAAGAGCAGGGCAACGGCAGACGGTAAGAACAGATGTTCAATGTTGTTGGAAAGGCTGCAAGGAAGGTCACCTGCTGTCCTAGTTGTGTGGACAGGTACGAAGGGACAGACAGGAACAGGTCAGCGGCCACAAGAGGTCAGAAGAAGCTGAGGATAGCGCAGGGATAGGATGACACGGCTGGATATGTGAGGTGTCTGAGTTTTCATGCGGCTACTGCTAAGCTTGCTAGATATGCACGACAAATGAGCGAGGACCACCAGTCCACCAACGGTAGCTGCATTTCCACAACGAAGCTCATTGATGGATAGTCATGACCAGCAACAAAGACCACCAGCCAAGAGGTAACTGACATGCATCAACGTGGGCCGAAGCATCACCTTACAGTGCACTCCTTCCAAGGATTACGTTGGTTGGAAAAGACCATCGCGTCGGCGGCGCAAATGGGGCCCTGGAGCTGGCGGCGTCTCTAAAATAGAGTTCTTGCCATTATTGCGCTCTCATCGACTTTGGTAGCGTGGATTCCACTCGAGATGCAGGCATGCTCCACGACATACGGCCACTTTGGGTGAGGCCACAACATTTGTGCGACTACCACGCGGAGGCATGCGGTGTGACCACTCGATCAGTCAGCATAGCATAGCTGCGTGCCGCAACTGTCATCAACACATCGCTCCCGCAATGTCGGTCGCGGAAGCACGAGACTCGAGTAGGAAACGTCAAAGGCATGACCAGGGGGGGTTTCTGGCAAGAAGGTCATCTGGCCTGACATTCTCTTCAAGCACTTGATCAATTGGTTTGTGCCTGATAATCGCATGCCAGCCTCAACAAGGATCACTGCATGAATTGGTCATAAACGTCGATTGGTCCAGTCCGCTGTCCTTTCTTGGTCGACGCTTATGGATGCCCTGCATGAAAACATTCCCGGGGCACCTCCATCTCGGCTTCTCGGATTAGACCCCACGCACCAATCAATCGTTTCTCCATGATTGCACTACAAGAAATGAAGAAAAGGTTGCTTCAAAGGGTTGTGGAAGCTGCGTGCGCCGATCTTGGTCCGTGCTGCCACGAGCGCATCCGACTGTGTTTTAATTCGTACTAATTCGATCAAGTCGCGACACAAAGGTCACAACAAAAAGAAAATAGTGTGCAAAATCGTGTCCAATCCGTGAAAGCTAACCACAACGGCGCTTCGTGACAGTCTCCGTGTACTTCCTCGACAACACCGACTGTGACCAGCGATTAGGTCGCTGTCATCTGCCTAGGTCGAATATGTTAGCAATCAAACACTTACGCCATCATGTCTACTTTCGACGGCATCGTCGACGAATTTCCTAACATTCGCATCGACTATTTCCGTTATCATCCTGGCAAGGTGCCTCCATCAGCATGCTTTCTCAGTCACATACACAGCGATCATCTGTTAGGTCTCGAAGTGTTGAAGATGCCCTTTGTCTACTGCTCAGCTGCGACCAGGCGAATCCTGCTGAAGATGGAAAAGTATCCACATCGAATCAACTTCTCCAAAGGGATACTCGAGGCTCGAAAGCAGACGTACAAGCATCTGAAACTCATACTGAGACCACTACCACTAAACACTCCGGTGGGTATTGAACTAGGGCCTAAAAGTCATATTCGAGTTACCCTGTTCGATGCAAATCATTGCCCAGGCGCTGTTATGTTCCTCATCGAAGGCAATGGTCGTGCGATCTTGTATACTGGCGACATACGCTCGGAGGCATCGTGGGTCAATTCCCTTGTTCATAACCCCGTTATCATACCGTATGCGACTGGATTAAAGCGCCTAGATTGCATGTACTTGGATACCACGTTTGCATCACACCATGACATTCACAGGCACTTTCCAAGCAAGGCGGAAGGGTTGGCTGAGCTAATGAAGAAGGTCGAGAGGTATTCACCGGAAAGTGTATTCTACTTTCGAGCATGGACTCTTGGATACGAAGACGTCTGGATCATGCTCAGCAGTATTCTGAAGTCACAAGTACACGTTGATCCGTATCAGATGCGATTGTTTCGCGGTGTTGCGGAAGACGGTCTTGGTGCAGAGCCTGGTCCTGCTCTGGTTGGCTTCCAAGTCGGCAACGGTGAGCAAGCTGGTTGCCTCACAACTGTTTCTGACGTTCGAATTCACAGTTGCGAGCCTGGTCTGCCCTGCCATACAGCTTTGAAGAAGAACAAAAACATCGTCTGGGTCACCCCAATCATATCACGAATGCAAGATGGAACAGAAATCGCAGAGGTTGGTGCCGGCGGTGGAGGCGGAGATCTCTATCAGACACAAGAAGTAGACCTCGGCAATGATGCTATGATTGAATCGCTGCGATCCCTATGTGCCAATATGGCAGCTGATCCAGAAGCGGCCAGTCGTCTAGAAACCGCTTTGACCAAGGTTCAGTACCATCAAGACCACAAACTTATCTTGGATGGACTAGGGCTTGATCCAGAGGCAGAAATCTCAATCAAAGAATTCGTCCATCTGCTTGCTGAAAGAGACAAGCAAGGGCAAACACCAGCAAACAGACGGACACCGCGCGAAGCGAATGTCATTCATTTCCCATACTCTCGACATTCCTCCTATAGCGAACTACGTCATCTAGTTCAAGCCTTCAAGCCTAAGGATATTTGCCCTTGCACTGTGGATATTGAGTCCTGGAACGAGAGCTTAAGTGTGAAATCACTGTTCGGCGATCTGTGTTCAGGAGAGAACTTCCGGTACGACCAGATGGCCCGGGAAGAGGTTGAAAGACGTCGGAAAGAAAGTGGGACAACTGGAACTGCTAGGGAGATGTCGTCGCAACACCAACTGGACAGCCAGCGTACGGAGACCGACGCCCAGAGCTCACCAGGGGTTGGCGAAGAAATTTTCAAGAATACAGAGGCCATCGAGGAGAGCTCTGCTGCTCAGGTCGAGATTCATCAAGCACACACAACACAAGTTCACGCTGCTCAAGAACAGTCTGCCCCCGACGTCAGAACAGCGAGGGAGAGGCTGCGTGATGCTTGGGGGGCTGCCAACAATGGCCAGGACGACTACTATGCCAGTTCGCAGGAGGATGCCGCCGAGTCCGAGAACGGGCCTATTTCTCCATCCTATCCACATGTATCTTCCCCAGCACCAGAACCATGTTTCGAGGGCAAGTCTGCGATGGAACGGATACGAGAAGCTTGGCGAGCGGCAAACAGTGGTCGAGACACTTTTTACTTCGATAGTGATGATGATGAAGAAGGCCGCGACATGAGCGAAGACTTCATGCTAGAGAACCTGCAAGAGGGACCAAAAAGAAGAAGAGAGCTCAGTCATAGTGTGGATGGGGCTGGGGAAGCAGAACAGCCGCAAAGTGATCTCGAGATGCGAAAGAGAGCCTTTGATGCTGCTAGTGCGTGTCTGTCATATGGTGATGACCGTCAGTGGCGCAGCGTCAAGATCCGCTGTTTAGGATATCAGAGTCACTCAGAGGCAGAGATGGAGCTGTGAGCATGCCATAAAGCTTAGCGTGATAGTAGCGCCTCCAACAGTGCCCTTTACAAGCTTCAGAAATCCGCGATGGTCGGCCATCATCTTGCGAGATCGTGGGCACGTCACATGATCATGTGGACACCCTTTACTTAGATGGGAAAGCTGCTAACGTCGACGTCATGTCTGCCGTAGTTTTTTCAGCCGCTGGTGCATGGTCGGGCTTTGAGCTGCAGTGCTCCGATCAGCAAGTGAATTGTCTACTGCTGGTATCTTGCCTTTCTGCGCTACCATCTCACTTTCTCTCAAGCTTCATCCTTTTGTCATTTACTTGATCAGAAGGTATAGAATAATAGATCAAGATGTTTGCAAGATCAGCTTTCCGGGCTGTCGCGCCACTCCAACAGGTATGGCAAGCTCTTTGGTTTCTTGATACTCGAGCTGACGTGGTTATCAGAGCTTCCGTCAATATTCATCGAACGTTGCGCCGAAAGCCTCGACAGCTACACCATGGATCGTCGCAGGTGCAGCACTAGCGACGGGCACTTTGGGCTACACCTACCTTGGTAACCAGCGGGACGTCCACGCTGAAGCCTACAACCCAGGGACAAAAGCATTCACTGGGGGCGACCAGGGATTCGTCTCCCTCAAGCTCGTCGATGTTAAAGAGTACAACCACAACACCAAGAAGTTCAAGTTCGCACTGCCTGATGAGGACATGACCTCTGGTCTGCCAGTCACATGTAAGCTTGACCACCCTCGTTCAGCCATGGAAAGACATTAACAATGAACAGCTGCCGTGATCACTAAATATAAGGGTCCCGAAGACGAGAAGCCTACGATAAGACCATACACTCCTGTATCCGATGAGAGTGACAAAGGCCACATGGATCTCCTCGTCAAGGTCTACCCCAACGGTCCAATGTCCACCCACATGCATAACATGAAGGTCGGCGAGACTCTGGACATCAAGGGTCCAATACCGAAATATCCCTGGACCGAGAACAAGCACGATCACGTTGCCCTCATCGCTGGAGGAACTGGTGTGACGCCTATGTACCAGCTTACCCGTGCCATCTTCAACAACCCCAACGACAAGACCAAGGTTTCGCTGATATTCGGCAACGTGGGTGAAAACGACATCCTGCTCAGAGAGGAATTTGAGAAGCTAGAGAAAGATTACCCCCAACGATTCAAGGTCTTCTACACGCTTGACACACCACCCAAGGACTGGCAATATGGTAAGGGCTTCATCACGAAACAAGTGCTACAAGAAGTCCTCCCAGACCCAAGCCAGGAAAACATCAAGGTATTCGTCTGCGGTCCACCGCCGCTTTACAAGGCTATCTCTGGTCCAAAGAAGAGCCCACAGGATCAGGGCGAGCTTGACGGAATATTGAAGGAGCTTGGCTACACCAAGGACCAGGTCTACAAGTTCTAAGCGTGTTCTGGATAGACTGTGTTTAATTACGGTGAACGAGGGCAGGGCTCCATTCAAGCCTGACGCATTTTGAGCAATCTGACGCATGGCCGGCTGGATGGCAATTTAGATAGATATGGCGGGGCTGTCTCGCTTTGTACATATACCCGTGGTCTATCTTGCTGCCACAATAGACATACAGATGCTATGCGATCGTTGACCTGAGATGGATCAAGATGTGTATTTCGAGCAAGTGCAGATTGGTTTCACGAAATTATGACAGACGCATCCGTACACATCTCATGGGTGAAAGTGCACTCGAACAGGCATCCCTATCGGTGCACAAACACTAACGCCAGGCAATCTTCTCAAGGCCAACGACAGGTCTGTTGGAAAGTGTGCTAGTGGATAGGTGGAGAAGAAGGCGTCCACAGTCCCGTGTTGGTCACACTGACATGTTCAGCTACCACTCATCGCCCTGTCAAAAGTCACGATGACTGCGACAAAGGTGCTACCAAATGGTGAACATGATGAAGAGCATGTCGCGAACGAAAGGTTAGAGGCTGCTAACTCTCTAACAACTCATCGCACACCATCTGCAACTGTCTACCTTATCGCCTATGTACTAAGCAGAGCATATTGACAAAGTTGGGTCAGCACGAGGCAGAGTGGGCGACCTCTTGCAGAAACAGAGGATGATTTCGAGAACGACTGCTGCAGGCGCAGGCTGATGCTCGCCGTACCAGCACTGTGACCGTGATTGTGACGAGCAAGCATTCTCTGATGACAACTTCAGTGACGATGGCGTTAGCGCTGAGGAGGAACCAAATGCTGACCGCTCCCTAGTAGTGATGCCAAATGATGGGAGATCATGGTTTGGAAGTTTAGTGTCTGGGACTAGAGATACGATGTCCAGAATTGGAAATTCGGGACCAGGCGCGGCGTTGAAATCAGCGGAGGATGGCAAGTCTCCCTTTTCGGAATATGGAGAGCAAAGGTTGGTATAGCGACGTAGATGCTTGCGATGGAGCAGCTCTCGTGGTCAGAAATTTGACTGTCGGAGTCGGGTACCGATATCAAGACTTAGTTTCTGACTGATACCCTCCAGCGCGCACAGAGTGGGCTACCTTTCAGCATCAACGCGGTACTATCCACGGGATAATCTGCAGTACTGCGATTACGAGAGCGAGGCCGATATACGTCCCATCAGACGAGCACCGCCCCTCGGCTAGCGCCATGCATAACGGTTGACACCTCCCTAGCGACTGGGGCGGCCAAGCAGCGAGACTTCCACGTAATGTGTTGAATCCTTTTCAACAGGTTATCGAGCTTCGTGCAAGGGGAGAGAGGTTGGAGAGCATGGGGAGCAAGTAGTGAACATAACAGATCGAAGAGTAATTCGATTACGAGGGCGAACAGGACTCGTTCGCAACTACATGGTTACAGGGTGTTGGTACCACTTGAGGGGGATAGTAGGACACATTTGTTTGAGTTTGAGATATCCTCGTTGAACGTCGCACTGTACCCCTCAACCCTCAACCACGTGTCCTTCGCATGCGATGGCGTTGGCCACGCCGTTCGAAACGTACAATCCAACCTCCTCGTATTCCACATCAGACGGCATAGATTGCAGGCCTCTGACTTGCAGGCATTCCACACCTTTGCACCCATGGCTGCTGATGTAGACCGCATCCCTCGGCCAGCAGAACACATGTCGAGAACGGAAGATGTGCACGCTTCTCCCGACCGCTCAAGCACCGTTTGGGTGCTGCGGTGGTGATCGAGTAGAGAAGACTCCGTGCAGCGACCTCTGCCAATGTTCGAATAACATCGGTACTGCAGAGTTTCATAACATAAACAATGACCCCAACATCAGAATCTGAGAACAAGAAAATTTCTTCAAGGCAAACGTGAAGCGCTCCAGCATTGTCCAAACACCGAGCAGATCATCTGATGGTGCAAAGTGTGTCTGCTCGTCATCAACGTGACATATTGTAGAAGCATATCTTAACATCCATCTGTGTGTTTTCAAACTGGATTTGCCAATCCTCGAAAACTTACCTACTATTCGTGTCTGAGATCTGTTCCATTACGGACCCAGATGTTGCACTGGCTTCGTCTGTGTCGATGCAGGCAATGGAGGACCAGGCATGTGCGGCTCATTCATGGCATTTACTTGTATGATGAAAGACTTTTTTTAATGGCCGAGAGTCTATTTGCGTCCTTTTAGCTCATCATGATGAACACGATAACAGACAATCCACTCTCGACACTTCCAGATGGGATACTGCGGTATCGTAGGCTGAGCGCGAATTCCGAGGGCCGAGTGAGGGCGGGATCTGCGCGCTCGACCTGTTCCCGCAACCTGTTCAGCTTTGCGACGTCGGGAGAATCCGGGGTTATGCGTTTGGCCGTGAGCAAGGGATCGATGACCATGTATGGTTTCTGAAAGTTCAGGGTGATTTCGTAGGTTTGGATTTTGCGTACTCAAAAGGGCTTGAATATGCATTCGGACTCCAAGGAGGAAAGTCCACACCAAAAGGCGGCGTGCTAATGGGGTACGTAGTGGTTGGTGCTTGGCGAATTGTGTTCCGAAAGTGCTTGGCGAACAGGCTGTTGCCTAGTTACTTTGGGTCAAGCAATTCTTCTTTCCGCGAAGCTCCGGTCAAAGTCTTGGTACGGAAACCGCTTGCCTCATGCTCCAAGAACTGCTTGGCGATAGAGTTAATATCTGATAAGCATATTTAGGACCCAGGTCTGACCCACACCGCACCATGAGCGCCTGGTGGACAAGTCCATACCATCACCGACACAGTTCGGACTCGTGCATTGATAGGCAGTGCATAGGTCAATGTTGTTAGGCCCATCTCGTCAACAGCGCATCTTTTTTGCTTTCTATGTCCCAACCACCGATGAACTCACCGACACTCTCCGTACAGTGGCACTGGTGTACTGTTCAGGGTTCGTCCTGCATGAGTGCGCGACTTTGGTTAAATTACTCCAGACGTGTATCTCGGAATGTAAGAGTCTTGTCGGTTCTTTTTGAAACGCTCGCAACAGAGCTGCCTCATGTTTGAGACTGCCAATTGGGACTCGCGTACACCGTATGCTTTGAATTGGTGACGTTGAAATACACGTACAATGCTCGACAACGCGTTTTGACCTGATCTCTTCGTGTATGGTGGATTCGCGCGACAACCACAGCAGACTTCGAGCAACCTCGCCAAGATATGAATATCGAGCTAAGTTGACTGTCAGCACTGCCAGCTTAGCATGACAGCGTGCGATATCATTAAAATCTGGTCAGTGTTATCAAACTCCCTTACTAGGCACACCCCAATAGGTCATGCAGGACAATGTAAAAGGAAACATTGGTTGTAGCCGAGTTTGGAGTCATGAACCGATGGCTAGTAACTCTCTCCTTATCGCCTCCAAGCCAACGAGCCTTCCGAGGCTCGCAAGTATGTTCTTCAGAATGCTGTCCTCAATGGCCCTTGCTCGTGGGAACAGGCGACATTCTCCACAATAGGCCGTGATGGCTCCCTCGTTCTGTATCTACACTTTCATTGAGCTGCTTCGTGCCGTTCATGTGTTCTACTAAGCAGAGGCACATTAAATGACGCGGCCTCCGCATACGGAAATGCGAAGTACGTTGTAACACCATGGACGTCGCCTGGCTCATCATCGCATAACCCGCTGTCAGCTTATCGAGACGGTAGTGTGCTACCGCAAGCGCCATGCACTACGTCAGCATGTTTCTGGATGCCATTGGAAGGGAATAGATTAAAGCACTGTGCAAATAGGTCACTTTTTGCGACAAAGTTCCAATACCTGTCCTATGCGGTAAATGTCGTGGCGAATCCCAAGCGTCCAGGTGGAGACAAGGCACGAACCGTTCGGAACCTCACAAAACGCCTTGAAGTGCAAATTCCGGTGGATTAAGCGGCCGGCTCCAGTGATTGTGGATTTCCGGACAGATACCGCAGCTGTTGTCGTGGGACTGGTTACTGATGAGGTATAGTATCTGTATGTTGGTAAGTAATGTGGCAGGTCGATAATATTGTGGGCCAAAGTTGGTGACTGATGTAATGATAGAGTCGGACTTGCGTAACACTGTCAACGTACTTACTGACTCTTGACTGATTGCATGATAGTAGATCTCGCAGATACGCGTATGTGACTCAGCTATCCACCTAAACCAGCATACATGGTTCGGCTTGGTAATCCCGAACTTCGACCCAGACGCTTGCACAAACAGCAAAAAAAATCTGTTCGTGCAAGCTATTAAGGTGACCACGATGAAAACCTCATTGCAGTTCATAGAAGTAGTTCTTCCCGGGCAAGGTGCTGGATTGCCACACGCGCATGGCAGGCTGAATGGGTTTTTGGTCGCATAGAAAACTTAGCGCAGGAGGAAGTCTCGCTAGGATCTCGCGGGATCTTCGTGCATGCGGTGAGGGGAGCATAGACGCCAATCAATTGGCACCCATACAACATGATTGTTTCCTTCAGCACCAAGCAACCACTTTAACTTCAAACTGCCAATACCCTGCATGCGGGATGCTAGTATCTTACAGCGAAAACCCTCAGGTTAGAACGATTTTACCTCTGAACATAGAAGCCTTTATAATCTACAATCACGACTACTTGAGAGATTGCAACCTCACGCAGAGGCCAAACGAGTACCTCGTCATAGATTTTGATACATCGGCTATGGAACCCGCTGTATCTCCGCAGACCCGTTCAGTGGCTCCATGATGATGATCAGTGGAGTACCGTACACTGGCCGTCCAGCCAAGGTCACCATACAGCTCAGAGGCGATATAAGCTCATAGGCGTGAAGCTTATAATCCATACCCCTAGTCAACACGAGGAAATGCAGGCGCTACAAGGACGCCGGGCAGAATTTGCGCGCGCGACCTTTGCCTCCCGCTAATTGGAGGGCGGCCTCGCTGCCTTGTCCCTCCAGACTGCTGATGCCGTGTGGACCGGCAATGAACTGCTAATTCCTCTGACGTCCCCGTTGCCAGCCTCTTACATGGTGCACACTACGTCACAACGAAACAGGTCCGCTGACATCACCCCAACGGCGCGCTTTGAAGCAAACATATATCAGAAGCTGATCAACCGTCAATAACGCAGTCCCACCAAGTATCTCTCATCGAGCAACTACCGTTCAGACTCCCTCAGATTTGCCCTCCATCCTACGATCATAAGTTCAACATGTCAACCAACGGTGTAAGCGCACTCGATATCGAAATCACCGATCATGGCCGATGGGTCTACTACACGATATGCGCCATCATGGGCGTAACAGCTTTCACCATCATGGGCCTAAGCTTTCTCAAACCACGAGAAGATAGAATCTTTTTCTATATCACAGCAGCCATCAACTTCACTGCATGCATAGCTTATTTTACTATGGGCTCGGAATTGGGCTGGGCCGCTATCGACGTTGAGTGGCTTCGTCCACGAGGTTCAGAAGTCTATGGAGTCACCAGAGAAGTCTTCTACGCCAGATACGTTGATTGGTTCATCACCACACCACTGCTCCTCATGGACCTTCTCCTCACTGCTGGTATGCCATGGCCGACCATCTTGTGGGTCATTTTCCTTGATGAGGTTATGATTGTCACTGGTCTCGTCGGAGCACTTGTTAGATCTGCTTACAAATTCGGTATGCCATCTTGTCTTGTAATGTCAGTCATCTTCAACTAACAATGTCAACAGGTTTCTTTGTTGCTGGCTGCGTAGCTATGTTTATCATCTTCTACGAATTGGCAGTCACTGCCCGTGCAGAGGCCAAGACCCTCGGCCCAGATGTGCACCGCTGCTTCATGAGCTGTGGTGTGTTGACGTTGTTCATCTGGCTATTGTACCCAATTGCATGGGGTGTCTGTGAAGGTGGCAATGTCATCACCCCTGATTCAGAGGCTGCTTTCTACGGTGTTCTCGACGTCATCGCCAAACCAGTAAGTCCACGCACGTTGTACTTCAATAATCTATTAGGACCTTGCGGAACAGCTGCTGACATTTTACGCTTTGCAGGTCTTCAGTGCTGCATTGATCTTCGGTCACTGGAACGTATCTCCCTCACGACTTGGACTTGCGATCCAATACGGAAAGCCTGTCGACAATGGTGCACGAGAAGAGTTGGAAAAAGACCGTCGGGGACACGGCCAGACGACCAGCGCGGACGCTTAGGGGATGCTGCGAGTGTATGAATATCGGACTAGCGATTAATGCTATTCTTGGGAGTACATTGGACATTCGGATGGGTAATTTTATGGAGCGCAAGAGCTTACGACAGCTCAAGGAACCGTACTATATTACATTAATCACCTTTAATACGAGATGATTCTACGATCCAACAATTTATTTTCCCAAACTCGAATAGCCGTCAGAATAACACTTGTCATGTAGAGCCTCCTGACAATATCACCCTGATTGAAGAAGCAACGTGACGTAGAGGTAATCGTGGTCTGACTAGGATCTCGACGGCAGCAGCAATTCCCGATGCAAATGCAAGCAAAGAGTAATTCTTCACCGCCATACAGTAAAGCAGTGTGCACCGTGCGATTGGGCGGGAAACAGACGCCAGCTTAAAGTTTCAGGGTATGATGGTAATACAGTCAGGCACGCGCACGGCTCGGAACCATCTTGCGTCAAAACTCACGACGCAACCTTGAGACACGCCCTGAAGATCTTCCCAGGTCAAAACCCCAGACACGCGTCACCAAAGCCAGTGTCAAAGCTGGATGAGATTTCCGAAATAACCCACAGCTCAACGGCCGCTAGTTGCTGGTTCCCTCCCCCTTCATTCCGCAGACCACGTAAGCGATCATCTCAAGCTTCTGAAACAAACCTACAGCATCTGGATCCAGGAATCCAGAACCACGGACCCCATCAGACCGGCCACGCCACTCCTCCCATCGAACCTTCAGTACAACTCCCCGAGCCCAGTCCACGCTCCGCTCCCTTTCTTCCGCCCCCAGCCGCCTGCCCTCCTTGTTGATCATCCATCAACAGCTCCGACCTCTCGGCAACCCAGGCAACAAAGACTGCTAACACATCCCGATGCCCTCCCTATACACCCGACCTCGGGGACCAGATCCTTGAACACACAGTCCCTCACTTCCCTCCATGTGCATCGATTCTCCCAACCCCAGGTACCTTCCCCATCCAACAGCGCGCGCGCACCACACCTAGCTATGAGAGCTCCGAGCCGAGACCAGAAGACGCCCTTCATCGTACTTCCGCGGCTGTTCCGGCGACTATTCAGCTTTCACGGCTGTCAAATGCCCCACTCATCCTTCCGGTGAACCCGTAGCCAATCACCACCCGGGAATAGCGGCCCCAAGCTCTTCGCTTTCAGCAACTCGAAGATGTGTTCCGCGATGTAACTCTTCCGGCCTCATCCCGGAGATATCCTCGACGATGAGGCTGGCTGATCGACGTTGCCGCCGTGGTGATAAAGGGTGCCAGGATCAAAGGCGAGGAATGCTTCGTTGCACTGCTACTTCCCGCTCGGAATCACCTACGCAACCGCGCGGCTGATCTTTGGCGTTCCCGTGGTCCTGCAGAAGATGGTCGTGGCCGAAGAGGTCATATTTCAGCCTGCTGGTGTGGGTCTTTAGAGGGAGCGACGTCATTTCAGTCTTTGATTCCCGCAGGGCGGCCTTGGTGCTTTTGTCGCGCTTTTCACAGACTTGGAAGCTGTCTTTGGCGTGGCATTTTGGTGACGAGGTAGTTGAAGAGAAGTTGAGGCAAATTGCCACTAGGCCGTCCTTCCTTTGATAGATGCTTAAAGAAGATTGCGGTGTGTATGAAACTTCCCGGGGCGTGACTCCTGAAGCAGGCCTCCTCACGTGACTGCTACAGCGGCAGATTGGGAAGCGTAAGCTCTGGCAGGCGTGCCGAGTATGGAACGAGAAAGGGTACGTTGGTGGAAACAGTCTACCTAAACTTCAAATTGGCTAGACCGAACGGCGCAGTCAGCTTCGTCATGGACAGGGGCATGAATGAATCAAAGTGATACATTCTGACTGGCCAACGGCAAGTAAAACATGGTCTACTTACTGAAGAGATGGTAGAAACGGTTCGATTGATTCCGTGTGGCCTAGAACGATCTACTCTTGATCGATCCGCTTACGCACAGTGCTTCTATGTATCAGCCAACATGATGAACGCAAGACTAGCATCAAATCGTGTCCTCTTCGTGTACTTCTCACATGAGTAAGTAATGATTAGTAGTTCTCGTAACACACTCTCAAACAGTCGTTCAATTGGGGTATCGTATATTATACCAGAGGTCTACCAAGGCTTGGTATCTTCACAGCACGGTGCTGGTGGCTGGATTCCTTAAGCTAGCAGTCCGATCTCTACGTCTCACACTGGGCTCAACTGCGCTCTGGGTTCCCGAAGGTGCATAGCGTCTGCCATTGACGCCACTCACAGTAGCGACTCGCAAGGGCAGGCCTTCTTTAGCATTGAGGTGGGACGAGTTGGCGGCAAAATAATTCTGTGGGGGTACAGAATAGCCGTTTGGTGGTGTCGGTGGGATCTGCTTCACGTTCGGTATGTTCGCCTTTGGTGCGTTGGAATTCGTGTTAGAGTTTACCGGCGGAGACGGAAAAGCGTTCGGATGTGGTTCTGAGTAACGGTATGAGCTCGGCGGCCGTGCATGTGCTGCTTCATCAGGACGTGGATGATGATCGCCTCGGTTGGAGGTGTCGTTGAACCTGACGCCGCTCGAAGACCGCTCAGCCGGCTGGTCGACATAACGTCCTCTGGAGTCCGCTGGTACTTCGGCCTTGTACTTGCGAATCGATTCACCTCGTCGTGGTGATCGCTTGCTGTTGTTGAGAGTCGGCACTCGACCATCGCTGGAATGGCGTCTTTGATGTTTGGAGAGAAAGAAGCTCGGCACTAACGATGAACCCCACCGAGATAGTCTCTTAGTGTCCTCTTCCTCCGACGATTTGTGCTTCCTGGAACGATATGAGTCTTCTGAGCTCGCATCATCAGCAGAGTCCGGTCTAGACCCCGAGGAGATGTTGCGATTGTGCCGAGGATCCCGTTTCCTGTTACTATGCTCAACGGGAATGCTGCTGTCTGTCGGTCGCGACATTATAGGGGCCGCCGGGTAATGAATTGGTGTACCTGTGCTGGACCTCTGTCTCACATGGCCACCTTGAGATGCGGGTCGAACTGCTGAACGGCTCCGTGCTTTCATTGCTGCCTGTCTCTCCATCATAGGCGTGCCGCCAGGTGATATGACGTTGGGCACACTACTCCTACGTCTTACCGCTTCTCTCCGTGCTAGCTCTTCTTCGCTAAGTGAATCTCTGCTTTGACCGTAAATCGGCCTCCTAGAAGGAGGAGCACGCGCAAAATAGCCTCCAGGACTGGCCCCAGTGTCCGGGTTTGGCGAAGCATAAGGTGAGAACTTGATACGCCGCATATGGTCCTGGTTCAGCTGAGATTCAACAAGCTTATACCACTTCTCCATTTCGGGATCTGGCTTCAATGGGAAGCATTCCGTTGGTATTGTTTTTGGAAAGGACCCCTCTCCCCCTCTTCTCGGCACGTCGTACAGCTCAACGGCTTTTTGTATGAAGCCAAGATGCTCGTCAGGACACAGCAACAGTTGAAGCGTCTGCCACCTCACGTATCCGTCTTCGGTCAGACATGGTATCGAGGGCGCCTCGAAGGCATTCGAGGTCGGCTGTAGGCTATGATAGCATCCAAACGTGCGATAGATCCAGGACAGGCCGTGTTCACCAGTATTCTTGAAGAGCTCGTCGCAATCACCACCGCAGGACCGATAAAAGTTGGCTAATTGACCAGGCGAAAGGTCAGGGGAGGTCGACGCTGGTTCGAGTCGGCGCTGTAGAGCAATATGTGAGTCCGCTGATAAAGTCACTTCCGGACTCTAGCTTACGATGATTTGTGTTAACCCACGACACAGCTCATCGAAAACTCTCGATGCTGATTTGTCGTGGTTTAAGAAGTATTCCCATCGAATGCTTCCTCCATTGACATTTTGCTGCCCCTCCGGGCCCCGGTTCATCGTCCTTTGTTCTCGCGCGGGTCCCGTCTCTAAGCGAGCACTTGTATTGTGCGCAGTGGAGAGACAACGAAGCTTCTCATCACGAATGCAAGGCGCAAGTTTGGGAAGCAATCAAGCGCAAGTTGTTCGTCATTTGTGAAACGGAAGTTGAGAAGTGAAGTACTTGATTGCTCGTTGCTCAAGTTAGTATCCCAGTTGGTCTCAAATATGGGACGAAGTATGTCGTGCGACAGTCGAAACGCGTTTGGGGAGTAGGTGCAAACGCTGAGTGGTTCGTAGTCACTGGGATGGCAACCGACGACATCGAGGACAATGGCCCAGAACGTGTGCTTCTCTGACCATGCGATCAGCGACTGCGACTGCGCCGAAGCTCACCGCTCCATCGTGCTGTGACTTGCCCAGATGCACGACTTGCCTCCACCTCCCAGACTCGCGGGCTTCTGCATTAGGCTCCCGTTTCAAGGCTTGTCCTGACCAGCCACAAGCACGGTTTTGAGCCCCAAAGTGGTTAACCACCTCCACTTGGTGCCTGAGTGACGCCTAGGCCCAGGTAGTGGCGTTACGGCTTTCCGTCTCGCGGACTTACCTGTTTGTCCTATGACGATATCATTGTTCGAAACTTGGAGACTTGAGGCACAGGCATGCTTGGAGATGTTGCGTGGGGAGTGTGCATATGACAAGGCCACGTGAAAGCATAACGCGGTCACCATTCATTGTCCAGGTCATCCAGCTCAAGCATGTCATGTTCATGGATCTTTTGCGCGCAGGATTCGATTCGTTGGTTACAAGTTACGAGACCATGTGTGCGCGGCTTTCCGTAAAGCGACAGTGGTTTGGTGATTTCTGTTACTATCAGGACCAATGAAAGAGCAGGATCCTTCCTAGCAAGTAGAAATGGACCTATGATTGCAGTACGTTGTTGTTGTGGCAGGAGTCATGATCACAGACGAAGCATGAGCACTCGGGGCAGGCAAGCTCTACGGAAGAAATGACCGCCATGCCCAATAACTCGCACGTTTTCAGGAAGCAATGATTGAGAACATGTTTCAGACTACCTAGAATATGAAATATCCTGACGAAAGCGGCAATGTTTCAGCAGGTTCAGCAGTGCAGTGCATCCCGTCAGCCTCCACTCTGTAGCTCTCAGGGTCGACTTTCATTTTCGGCATCGTATCATTGAACTTCATGTCTTTCTTTCCGACAGTCCTGCAACCTCTCACTGCTTCGATTCGCTTCGTCAGACCATACGACGCAATCGCTCCATTGTCGATAGACGCTTTTGAAACGAACGTAATGCAGCTTGTTTGTGGTGCTAGAGAGCCAAATTGCGGCCGGACCATAATGGGTTCGATGGTCGGAATTGAGGCATTTGGATCACCCTGACAAGCACGTTAGCAGGCACAGACCAGCAATTGGGAGAGACTCACCATCATAGCGGAACTGATAAACCCGCCCTTGATCACCATCTTGGGCTTCGTTCCAAACATTGCTGGCGCCCAGAGACACAAATCCGCAAACTTGCCTACCTCAACGCTTCCTAATACGTGGCCCCATCCTTGCGTGAGCGCTGGGTTGATGGTATATTTCGAGATGTAGCGCTTCACGCGGAAGTTGTCGGCGCCTGTATCTTTATCCTCGGGCAATAAACCTCGCTGTACCTTGTTCTTGTGGGCTGTGTTCCATGTTCGGAGGATAACTTCGCCACATCGACCCATAGCTTGGCTGTCAGAGGACATCATGCTGATGGCCCCAAGATCGTGGAGGACATCTTCGGCCGCAATTGTCTCAGCTCGAATCCGTGATTCGGCGAAGGCAACGTCTTCGGGAATGTTCTTTGAGAGATGGTGGCAGACCATCAGCATGTCCACATGCTCGTCAAGCGTGTTTCTTGTATATGGTCGTGTCGGATTTGTACTGGACGGCAGGACGTTAGGATGCTCGACAACGGATATGATGTCCGGTGCGTGACCGCCTCCTGCGCCTTCGGTATGGTATGTGTGGATTGCCCGGCCCTTGAAGGCATCAATTGTGGTTTCGACGAAGCCGGACTCATTGAGTGTGTCGGTGTGGATCAAGCACTGTATATCGTGCTCATCGCAAACGCTAAGACAAGTGTCGATGGCTGCTGGTGTTGAACCCCAATCTTCGTGTAGTTTGAGACCACACGCTCCTGCTTCTGCCTGCTCTCGTAGTGAAATTGGTGAGCTGTCATTACCCTTACCGGTGATGCCGTAATTGATCGGCAGCGCGTCAATAGCCTGCAGCATTTGCTTGATATGCTGCTTGCCAGGTGTGCAGGTTGTAGCGTTCGTGCCTGTACTGGGGCCGGTACCGCCACCAAGAAAGGTCGTAATGCCGGCTGCAAGCGATTCCTGAGCTTGCTGTGGACAAATGAAATGAATATGGGTGTCGATACCACCAGCTGTAACGATACCATGCTCACCAGCAATGACGTCGGTACTGGCACCAACAATCATATCAGGGTGTACGCCATCCATCACATCAGGATTTCCAGCCTTGCCAATGGCCTTGATATACCCGTTCTTGATGCCAATATCAGCCTTGTAGATACCAGTCCAGTCCACAATCAGTGCGTTTGTGATCACAGTATCAAGCACCTCTTCATCTTTTCTTCCGGAAGCTTGTCCCATGCCCTCTCGTAACGTCTTTCCGCCACCAAATTTACACTCGTCACCGTAGACGGTTAAGTCCTTCTCGACTTTGATCCACAAGTCTGTCGCTCCGAGTCTCACGACATCACCAGTCGTAGGCCCGAACATTCCAGCATAATCTGCTCGACTCATCTCAAACACATCGATATGTGCGGCATCACCTGTCGGATCAGGAACATGCGCGAAGCCAGCCTTCTGTATCTTCTCCACAATCTCATCTACTTTACTGAGATCGACCTTCCCACTCGCGAGGCAGTTCCCGCCTGAGATCACTCTGTTGCCTCCAATTTCAACGAGTGTCACAGTCTTACTATCGCCGGGCTCGAAGCGTACAGAAGTCCCAGCAGCAATGTCCAGTCTGAATCCATAAGCCTTGCCTCGATCAAACTCGAGCCGTGGATTAGTTTCGATGAAATGGTAGTGACTTCCCACTTGAATAGGTCTGTCACCTTTACTTGTTACCTTGAGCTTAATCCTCTTCCGGCCCTCATTCAGCGCGATAGCCTTCACTTTCTTCGCAACAATGACCGCACCGGGCATTTTCTCACTCTGGTACATACTGCTATCGGCGGCCTGAAACATGTCCTTTGAAGGAATAGGCAAGAAAGATCCGTAAAGCGCTCGTTCAAGGTCGCCATCGTCCGAGCTGATTGGGTGGTGAACTGTAACGAGATATGTGCCCGTCGGGAATGTGCCTTCGACTTGGAGTTCTGTCAGAGTCGAGATTACGGAGGGCAAGACATGACGGCGGCCCAAAATGGTTTTGCCGAGTGACATGAGGTCCGCGACTGAGTGATTGCCATCGCGAATGAGCTGCTGCGGTCAGTGGTTCTGCTTCGTTCAAGGCAGGTGGTGAACGCTTGCCTCTTGGAGGACGCTCGCGATTAGACCCTGCGGGAATATCAGTCATGATAGAACCACAAAGAGGCAGGGCATGGTCGTACAGTCGCTTCTGTGTGGTTGAGCTTGACACCTCTAGCGAGTCTTCTTTGGGCCAAAAAGCCAACTTGGGCGGTCACGAGCTTATCAAGCTAGGATATTATGTTAGCGCGTAAGAACACGAGAATGCTTGGAAGCTCCCACCTCGCGTGGAACGAGCTGCATTGTTGTTGTATATTCAAGTCATCTTCGAGGTTCAGAGATATTGGGCAGCACCAGACACGCCGATGTAGACCCAGCACGACTTACCGACCATCGGGCGATAGCTTCGCCGAGGTGGTGAATTTAGCAATTGTCCTTATGAAGATGGTTCCTTATCTCTTGATAACGATGGGAAGATGCGGGGTGATTGGTTAAGGTTGATGCAGGTACGATTCGACACGCCCAGATGAGCTTGATTCAGGCTTTGCCTCCGACCTTGCAGGCAAGGATGCGGGGGGTTCACAGAGCAAGCACAGCAAGTGCGTGAACTGAAATCTGTGCTTTCTCAGTGAAACAGCAGGGTCAAAGGTGAACGTCAAGATTTTTGTCAAGCATGAAACACGAATGTCCGATACGTACAGTACACAACAAAAGCTGTACCACTAAATACAATGAGGGAGCGCGTAGAGCTGAGCGTCCGAGTAGAAGTACACTCCGAGCAGGGTCGTAAAGATGCACACTGGGCATCCCCCTCACGCAGCAACACCTCTGTATCATACATTGTTTAGGCCTTCCTCGACTTGGTCTTCCTCTTCTCGGCTGCTGGCTTGGCCGGAACGGGAGACGGTTCCTTCTTAGCCTTGCGCGCGCTGGTCTTAGGCTTAGGTGTCTCCTTTGGTGATTCTTCAACGGTAGCGGTTGATTTCTTCTCAGACTTGCGTCTCTTGGACTTCGGTGGCTCTGGTTCTGGCTCCGGCTCTGGCTCCGGCTCTGGCTCAGGTTCGGGTTCTGGCTCGGACTCCTCAGATGTCTCAACGACGGGTGCGGCGGCAGCAACCTCCTCTTCGGATTCTTCGGCAGCACCATCGAGAGCTGCAATGATCTCGGAGGCTTTGCCAGCTTCGACGAGACGAGCAGCTTCCTCATCCGATGGGACTGTCTGTCCAGCCTTGTAGGCGGCCATCCTCACGCGATAGGCAGCAAGATTCTTCTGATATCTATCGTCCCAGATCTGAGCAGGCGTTAGTATAGAGGTCGCAATTGTATATGCAAAGGACAAGACTTACGCTCTTCTCGCTGGGAGCCATGTCACCCCATCTTCGTGTACCTTCGTCGGCAACCTCTTTTGGTCGTGCTTGGTCTCCCAACTCCTTGTGAATCTGAGCACGGGCATGTTGCATGTATAGGAAGTAGGGCGTCAAGGCACGCTTTGGCGCGTTGGGATCGTGTGGCTGTCTCTTTCTCTTCTTCTTGCCGCCATCCTCTGGGTTCTCAACAGCTGGGAGAGCGACTGCTGGTTGGCCAGTCAAGAGACCAGAGTCGGTGAGCACGTTGGTGAGATCCGCATTGAGCGCTCCAACCTTTCCTGGGGCAAGGACGGTATTGGCATGGTTGATGTATGCTCGAGATAGTTCTTGAACACTAGATTGGAGAGTAGCGAGCGCGACGATAACCTATTGGCATGAGTTAACAACAGCTTCCGGTGCCTTGTGCTCTGCAGGAAGAGTATGTATGGTATGGAGACAGTATGTAGACAAGTTTGCTAAGGCACGCAAAATTGCCGCATTTGTGGTGACTAGGCTTGCTGGGACAGTGGCATAGCAAGGTTGGGTGGAAGCCGACATGGTTGCGGCAGTGACATGATGTCGATGTTTCGATGTGGGGGAACAGCAAGAACATGGTTTGCCAGCTGTGGCCGTGTGCTTGCTGCAGCAGAGATCTACGTCTCCAAACCGATGAACGCGTCGAACGGGGGAAATGGAGGACTAACGGAATCTCTTGTTCTCTGGAAGTCTGTTCGAGGTCAGCGACAGCAATCGGGTCAGGAGAATGAAGCACTGTACCAGCTATGTTTACTTGGACGGTGCCTTCGACAGGCTCGACGGTTTTTTTGGCCATGCTGAAGCCCGTTGTTGCCTATGTATGAAGATGTAATGGCAAGAATAGCGCGCGATGGGGTGCGGCGCAGGTGTGGTAGAAGTCTAAGAAAGAACGGGCGCGGGCGTCGGGGGGAGCGCTGATTTAAGCTGCCCGGGACCGGACTGTGCCAAAAGATCAACCCAGACGCGCCTAAGCAAGTTTAAGGCAGTCATCACCACGAGTAAATTTTCTAGACGCGGCACCTTTTCTCTTCAGCTCGAAAACACCCCACAAACTTGGTTCTGCGAGCCCAATCATTGGCTTCCTTCGCTGCACGTCCGCCTCGAAGCCGCCTAGCATTTGCAATGTTTTGAGCTAACGTTCAGTTCTGCTGCTAATCCCTGGGGCCGCATGAACGAGTCGCGAAAGATGGTCGCCAATTCAAGCTGGATCTTCTCGCCGAGGATGCCTCTTGAAACCTTCTGGTCTGAGCTTCAGTCTGCTGTACGCATGCCTAAGTTTGGTGCCACTGCGTAATAAATTGATGTCCGTCAGCGCCGTCTTCCTGGCTACAACTCGCGAATCTTCCAGCTTCCCGCCTGCGACGGGTTTCATGTCAATGTGTGACCACAGCACTTCAACATGCAGTGCATTTTTATGAAGTATACGTAAATGGTGCATTTGACAGAACGTTCATGAAGGTAGAACGCGCCGGCGACGACACCACAGCACACTCGCGAAGCTATCAAGAACACTTTTTGGCAGTACAGCTGCTTAACATGTGGACATGTTGGGCAAGACCAGCTTGTCGAAAGGCCTGCAAGCTAATGGGCAGAAAAGAGGAGCAGCTAGCTGGCCATGCGGCGAGCTGCCCAGAGTTTCCAAAAACCTCTGCATCGAACAAGCCAGACTATGCCCCTTTCATACCAATGATCGGGGTTCTGTTGGCTTTTGCCTGATGCCGAGTTGCCGTGACGTGACACTCGTCTCGTGGCCGCTTAATTCTGCGGCACCTGAAGACGCCTGAAGTGCTGCTGTGCCATCGGAGACTTTCTCCCTAAGCATTCTAGTTTCCGTGGGGTGCTTCGAGTCTGATCGCCCCAGCTCAAACCAGCTGAAATGAGCCTCCGATGTCGTCGTCTTGCAATGCCTGCTTGCCCTGCAATTTTAGGCACTGTATCGCGTATTGTCGCTGGATGGTTCCAATTAGTTGTTACAATACGCGAACAATACATAAATTACAACAGATGCTTATGCACATAGCAATTACGATGCTGCACATGGGCACTCAGGCCACGCTGAGTTAGCAGTGCACCGCGTCCTTGCAAGTGCACTCAAGTGTTCCATAGAAGCCAATTCAAATCTTCTGAAAAGACTGGTCACAACAGCTCCTTTGCGCTCAATACTTCCTCGCGATTGTTATACTGTTTACCTAACCCAGCTCCTCGCGCCTACGACACAACACAGGTTGATAACATGCCGTAAAACTCCCCTAGCCCGTACCGCAATCACGACTACTGTATCTGCTGCAGAATATAAATGTAGGCAGTACTTTATCACTGTAGTGCCTTCTTAATTCCTGCCTATCACTAATACAACGGCATCTCATACCGCTACTCTGATTCGTAGGTATGAGGCACATTACATTGTTCATAGATTAAGTACGTACGCGTTTTCACTAGGATGAATACTCATAACTCACAAATCTTTTACGTCGTCGCACCCAGATCTCTGGCATCTTGGTCAGACACCAACCGTCCCTGGCCACAAGAAGCACCTGAAGCTGGTCTCAAAAGCCTTGCAGAAACTGCAAGATCTGCTTTTTACCTTGCCCTTTCATCATCACATCTGTGTGCAGTGCTCCGCTTATGACCTTGTGCTCGACACTGAATCCTTTGGACTGCTCACAAATGGCTTTCAACTTCGCAGCATCGCCCTTCGGAACGAGCTCATCATCTCCGGCTTCAAGCAGAAGCACTCTCATCGAGGGACACTCTCTGCCCGCAACTGCATCCCGCCCCTGGCTGCTGTTCGTATCCACGATGTTCCCAATCGAGGAAAGAGCAGCTTCCGAGTCCCAAGTCGATGTCAAAAATGGTCCCAGGTACCGATACGGCAAGAATTTCTGAGGGTAGAGTGCGATCAGCATGGCTCTGAGGGAAGTGAAAGGTGTCTCTAGGAGCAAGCCAGATACACGCAACCCAGTGCATTGGCTTTGGCCTTTCGGCTTTAGTATCTGGTCCCTGTCCATTTGTGTGGCCGCCGCTATGGTAGCGACTCCTGTACCGATGGACTGGCCCCAAAGCACTAACACAACATTGTGCATATGTTCGTAGCGCTCTGAAACCCACTGTAGTGCAGCTTGCGCATCCAGCTCAATACCCTTCTGACTTGGCCGCCCACTGGACTTCCAAAACCCACGGTAAGACAAGGCTACTATCGTATATCGAATGTCGGCTTCGTGTGAGTGCAAGAGCTTCAGTATATTCGACATGTAGGGCAGTCGCGGCGGCAGGGACGATCCATTGCCTTGGAAGTAGACCACAACGACATGCTTCCGTGGGGCGACAGCTTTGTCCCAAGGCACAGCACCTTCCAGAAGGGCCAGCTTGGTACCGTCCAGTGATTTGACACCATGTTCCTTCCAGACGACCGGCCTGCACTGACTTGCATAGTCCTCGACCTTCTCGGACCTCGAGAAAGGGGGCATTGAAGGCATGTAGATGATTTTGTTCTGGAAGACGATCATCATGAGACATTTGTACGTCCATAAAGTAATCAAGAGGCCAGTGAATACTACTGGTGGAAGCAACACTGTTGGAATGCTAAGAAGACCGAAGTGTCTTCGATTGATACGCCCGACGCTGAGAGGCACATTATGGGCTCTTGCTGCGTCTGATCCACAGAAGCTGCCAAGGTGTCTCCTAGTAGTTGGACAACAAAGTGACGCCCACCGTGGCCGTAGCAGGATTCTACATCGCATTCGTGCTCGCAGTGGTGCAGAAGGGCGCATAAAGGGGCTGCGATACCTTGATCGTTGATATAAGGACGTTGTCGAGGCCCGTCGTGGTGAGCTTTGTTGTTGGTTCGTGACGCGTACGGTGGGGCAGGCACGACTGAGCGCTGTAATTCCAACTCCAGCTCTTGCCAAGATACTTGACGACCACGGCTCTAAGCCTTGTCGTCTACAGCAATAGGTCTTCCTATCTACTTCCATCCACTGCTTCTCATCTGCAATCACACGAACAGTCTTACGCCGATATGAGGTTCCGACCCGGTTCTCTCGACCGGCCGGAGATGCTCTCAAGGCGGTCGATTTCTATTCCTCATGGGGTCCTGAACACGCTTGATGCACTCGAACTACGCTCGCGGATATGTTTGAGGAATCCAGAACTGCACAAAGCTGTCTCGATCCTTGACAGTGTTGAGCTGCTGAACTCTCGCTCCTATTGATGTTGGTCTTTGCCAAGTCACCTCTGCACCTAGACGCCGGCACCGGCACCTGCCTGTGAGCCGCCCATGTCCTCTTCTGACTTTCGTCCAGGGGAAAGTTGAAACAACTCGTCTACACCGAAGTCTGCCTGAGTTCAAGATGAAGTCGCTGTCATATTGTCAGAGTCTCGTACCTCGAAAGCGAAGAGGCTATTCGAGCGGCGACATCATGACTAGCACTTCACAATGTCGTGCTTCTGGCAAGCATGTGCAACAGCCACTGTACATAAAGGCTTGGAAATTCTCTTCTCTCCTCATCCTCCATCACATACACCGCGCCCTCTTACTGTCTTGGTTTATGCCCAGGTGTGTCGTTTTCTTTCCTCGGGACACCTGCTCCTGTACTACTTCCTTAATCTATTCCAGCCCTTACGAGTCGCTCATTCGGCCGCCCTCCAGACCTGTCTTCATACCAACTTAGGCGTGGGACACTCTAATAGCGATCCACCGGTTGTGTGTCTGGGCTGACTCTGCTCTTCGTCCTTCACAATCATCTCTCTCCAGCATGTCTCAGCATCATTCTTGGCCGCCACTCTGGCCTTCTGGTTTCATTGCTGGAGTTGGCAGAGTGCCCGGCGGGCCTAGAGTGCGCGTTCGGACTAGTCCAGCTGGAGACACGGAAATTCAGATCGCCAGTGGATCTGCTGTGATAGTGCCAAAGACAGAGGAGCAGGAGCTAGACATATCAACGCTCCCAATCGAGCAACTTGGGGGAGTTTCTCACGATCAAGTGGAAGAAGGCGACATCACGGGCAAGCACAACGATGAAAGGCACAACGACATAACCAATAGTGTCGATATTAAATTGGAGGCTAACACAAATGACCCAACCGAACTCGAAGAGGACTGGCGAAATCGCTTCGCTAGGTTAATAGCTCACCACCATACAGCTTCTAGAAGGAGCAACAGCAATATAGGACGGCAAGAAGCTTTCGGTGGACCTGTACGAGGCCGTAGCGGATTAGGACCTGCGACTACTTCGCGAAACCGCAGCCGCAATCCGACACGCGCACGAACTGCCGTCGAGCGAAGCCCACAGAGGCATAGTCAGATGTTCTTTTCGGAAGTGCGCGGCTCACATGACTCTGAAGTTGCAACCATCGATGCAGCCTCCGAGGGCCATTCTCACGGTGGCACACCAGCAGGTGATTCTCCATCTCCCAGTGGAAGTGACGAGCCAACGGGTCAGTGCCAATGCGCTGTTAGCTATGTGTGTGTGCACAGGCGAGCAAATCTTTTGGACTGCAGGCCATTGGTGCGGGAATGGGTTAGCAAGAAGGACCGGCAAGATCAAGAGGCTTTTGACAGGCAAGTGTATGCATGGCTCGGAGGCTCGTACTAACACAATCTCTAGGCATAGAATGGCAGCTCCACACGGAGACAAAAGGACTACTACCGAAAACGTCATGAAAATTATCGGCATCGTCGACAATTTTATCCAAGCTACGACGCCGGTACAAAGAGAGACTATCATTCACAAGATGCGAGATTGGATTCTGGCAATGGAAGATGTGACATTGGAGCAGGTCGAGCAGCAGGAAGCTGCGACTCAGCAAGTAGTCCCGGCTCTTACACAGTTCCTCCTCCCACAGCAGCTTCGACGTACAGGAGGATTGCCTAGCTTTATCGAGGAAGAACTAACGGTACTAAAGAACAAGTGGGGCCGTGGCGATTTCGATGGAAGTCTTCATCGTGGACTCGATAGGGTGGAAACTTTCGATGTCAACAATATCCCCGTACGTGCCAGATACCAAGTTAACCGACGATGGCCACATTTCAAGTCGGGACTGTACATCGGCGCAGGTGACCTGGTGAACGGGCAACTTTGGATGTCCCGAGCAGAGTTGCAACGTGATGGTGTACATGCGCCGCCGATCGCAGGCATTTCTGGCCCAAGCAAGAAAGGTGCCTACAGCATCGTGCTGGGCGAGTTCGATGAGAAGAAGAACGAAGGCTATGCTGACATTGACATGGGCGACAAGATCGACTATGTAGGCACAGCACTCAAGGACGAGGAAGGCAACTTAGGTCCAACTAACGAGGTTGACGAGCATATAAACATCTCCGACGCATGGAACGAGGGACCCGACGCTAGAAAACCCACTTCTGCAACACAAGCCATGATGACTTCTCTAAGAACGGGACAGCCGGTTAGAGTCATCAGATCCTGGAAAATGTGCGACATTGTCAAGAACAAGCCAAGAAAAGGGTACAGATACGATGGGCTCTATCGTGTCATTGGGAAGACCGCACTTAAAGAGGCAAGACAGATCTGGAGCTTCCAACTCGTGAGGCTCGGCGGCCAGGGAAGGCTGCGAGGCTTTGCACGGAACGAAGATCAGCCTGACTCTTCAGGACACAGAAAAGGCCATTTCTACAGAGAACGGCGAAGAGATGCCTAGGGTACAGCAGACAGGGCTAGAACGATGCTGGGCTTTGCTATCTCGCTGCAGTTAGATCGAGAGAAGCAGATTTAAATAAGGCTAGAACAACGCACTTCTCTTTTTAAGGATAAACAGGAGCACTCTAACAGGATATCAGCGCTTTAACGGGGTTTCTATAAGTGCTCGAAGACCGTATAAGCTATAGTCGCTGTGCCGGTCATCTTCTAACCCTTATAACATCTCTAGCAGCAGCTATAACAGGCTTTAATACAAATAGTCTATCGAAAGTATGTTCGTTCTTGTTTAACTCGATCTAAGGCTAGTGAGTATCTAAAAATTAGACATTTTACGTCTAGTCGAACCGGCACAGCTAGCCTCTATAACACTCACGAGTTCAAGGCCGGCAGTATCTTGAAGCGCCCCCGAACCAGAGGAAGGGGCCCTCTTTTGACTGTCCCCGTAGCGCGGAAGCGAAGTAATTCCAGAGGCGGCGCCACCCATACGCGCCTCAGCTTTTCATTCAATCGTTGTGACCGAAGCACGATACTTGTAATGACAAACGGCCGAAGCCAGACAAGCATTACCCTAACCGGACCTAAGCTAGGCAGCCCTGAGGTACACGTGCTGTACATACTGCCCAGTCCTGGGCGCGGCATTCCACTGTCTTCCCTCACAACCACTGACACCAGGTATACCTCCCTCCACCCCCTTCGCAACAGAACGTGCACGATATCGTAGAATGCAGCATCCGACTGTAGTAACGGAGCGCATCCTATACATCCACGCCTCAAGACAAACAGAATAGGTCGGCTATGTGTAAATTCTGCGCGTCGAACCAGCCAGCTAGTGCGCGTTTTTATTCTAAATTCTAGCTCCGAACAACACGAGCACCACCTCACCTCCTCTTCCTCCCCTAAAGTCTCTGTAGTATCTCCCACCGAACACAACGAATGTAGACCGTCACAACCAACGCGCCCATACTCGGGAAGACGTGGGACCTGGAGCAGCAAAATAACCTCACTTGGGTTCACCACGAAGTTGTTGGTTCTACGTGTAGAGAAGGGGGCCGAACTTGTGCCCCGGAGTATCATCCCACGCGCCGATTCCGACTGTCAGCGATGAAACGGGAATAATCATGGAGAACTTGGTTGGCGCATCTTTACAGAGGAGCGGTCACGACCGGGGAGAGATTCGGTGTGAGAGTAAAGCATAAATACTCGGGTCGAGGAAGGCAGGGACTCGAAGAAGGTTCAATGGTGCCAGGGAGATGGGCGTACCACGAGAACGGCTGCGCAGAAAACACAGCCGACTGGCTATCCTGTGTAACGACGGTGAAGGTGTCAACAAGACGCATCCTGTGTGCACAAAGAATGTGGATCTTGATTTTCTGCTTGTACAGAGTATGATATATTGATAATGTACACTGCTTCATAATACATCGACTAGCCTACAGCTTCAAGTATGCGAATTTCTTCTCGAGCTCCTCCTGTGTCGCTTTCTCTAACTGTTCACGTTCTTTACGCCTTGTCTCAGGCTCTATCGGTCGGTCACTCGCAATCGAACCGTCTTGCTCCGAGGGAGCTTCACTGTGCATGGGTTCTGCCTGAATTATGTCTGGAGACTCCTCCCGAGCCTTGGTAGACATGACGAGCTCATCCGGCCGCTTGCTCTCCATTGCTTTGTCTTGCTCCAAAGGCGCCTCATCGCCCACAGGTCTTGTGCGAGTCATGGCTGTAAAGACCTCCTGATCGTTCGTAGACGACTTGCCGCTGCCTGTCGACACATCTTCAGCACGCGTAGGGCCGGGAGGAGATTCGTTACCCACGAAGCTCGTCGGAGCTACATTTGTAGACTCGTTCCCAGCACCCGTGGACGAGTTTCCGCTGTCTCTTGGCGAAGCTTCAACATCAGCAGAAACTCTCTCAGCACCTCTCGTCACCGCTCTCAGGTTCCCAAAGGTCAAAACATTCTTGATGTTAGATTTGCCAAGCATCAGCATGAGCAACCTGTCAACCCCGCAGCCCCAGCCACCAGTCGGGGGTAGACCCCACTCAAGGCAGCGAATATAATCATCGTCGATGCTCATTGCCTCATCATCTATGCCTTCCGCTGTTTCTCCCTCTTCCGGCAACCGAGCATACTTCTGCTGATCAAGAAACTTCCTTTTTTGCTCGATAGGGCTGTTCTCCTCCTCGTAACAGTTGACGACCTCTTTGCCTTGGACAAACAGTTCTCCACGCGCAGCAACGCGCTGATGCGGGAGATCGGGGTGTGGGAAAGATTTAGCTAGTGGTGAAAGGCACTCTGGGGTGTTGATTATCCAGGTTGCACATGAGCAATGGGGTTCAATGTAGATTGAAGAAAGCTTGTCGAGGAGACGCGGCAGAGTCGGAGTTGTGGGAACGGGCAAATTCTTCTGTTTGAAGAGCTGTAGAAGTTCTTCACGAGCGCAAGAAGATGACAGGTCCGGTAGGTCGAGCCCAAGAGCTTGGTTTATTGCTGGTATGAAGTCGATGCGTGGCCAGAGCTCACCTGGCCACTTGCCGATACCAGAGCGAAAGTCAGCGTCGAGAATTTCTAGCCTCTTAGCGGCGTCATTGATCATAGCCTGTGTTTCGGTGAGTAGTTTCTCCAGTGTCCAATTGGTAGCATAGAACTCGCAGGTAGTGAATTCGGGGTTGTGAGTCTTGTCCAAGCCTTCGTTCCTGAAAGAAGGACCTATCTCGAAGACCCTGTCCATGCCACCTACAACGAGTCGCTTCAACCAAAGCTCCGGTGAGATTCTCAAGGCAAGCTCCCGATCCGAGAACTCTGTTGCTATTGTCTTGAAGGGGCGAGCTGTAGCACCTCCGGCAGACGCGGCGAGAATGGGAGTGTACACTCTGCGGAAATCCCTGGTTTTGAGGAAGTCCTCGATGGCTTCGATCAGATGAGACCTAGCGACGATGATGTCAATGAGGGACGGATTGGCAAGCAGCTCAACATGGCGGTCGGGGGGATGATCCGAGGCATCACCCGGGTCGGTCGTGGGTATCGAATGAAGGCATGGGCTCATCATCCTGGGAATGGAGGTGGCCAGAATGGCGACGCCTCCAGAGTCGGTGACATGCGGCTTTCCTCGTACGGCTGTGGACGTTAACAAGCCATGACTTTGCGCTCATGCTGGGCGCACTTACAGATGTGGTCGCCGAGGTGGATCAGCTTCGCGAAGTTCTTGACGGCATCATGAGGCGCATCTTCAGTGAGCAACTTCTTTTGCTGTATCATAGCCTGGATTGTGACGTGCCCAGGCTGCGACACTAGATCAACGAAGCACAGTTTCGAGCCGAGAAGACGTATTGCAGATATGGTGCCATTGACTATGCTGAATTAACACGATTCCTGCCTTTCGCTGCTCTGGCATACCAGTGTACTCGTCGGTGTCGGCAACTTCGCCCTTCATCAGCCGATCCGTCCATTGTTCCTTGAAGGAAGCGATCGACGTAGGCACCTGGTCAAGGCGTGGGTAATCCACAAAGCCTGCGGCAGCCAAACGCTCTCGACGAACCTCGGGCGACACATTCGATAGCCCACGATCTTTTCGGCTTGGGTTGAAGGGCCTGGAAGAGAGGGGCCGAAAAGAAAGAGACCTATGAAGACAGATCACTGCTCCGGTCGATGGTCTAAGGTTACCGGCACTGAACAATTAAGTTAGCAGCGCGTTCTGAAAAGAAAGTCGCATACAGAATGGGAAAGGTGTCATGGTATCAGGGATTGTTGAGTTGGCTGTGATCACACGCTCGCAGACTCAAGGTCCAACAAGCTCACTCGCAGCGGTTCTCGTCTCTCATCATTGAAGTTGACAGGGCGCTCGAGGTAGCTAAGCTGACTTACCCGTTCCACCGACATGACTGCGCTGCACGCTGTCGGAAGCATGCTGACGCTGGAAGCATGGACCTGAGAGCAGCGTTGGACAAATGCTCTCACATACTAGAAGTAAGAGTGTGATACGCAGGAAGTTCACAATTCTCTGCGATGCTTTCAGACTTTCTTTCGATGGTTAGGGTGGACATGGGCTTCTTCTGTCTCAATGAGGAAGGTGCGGCGTAGACAATGCTGGAAGGTCGCAAGGTCGCAACTTCCTGGCCGGCAGCAAGCAATTCATTACCATCGAACAACAGCCAACCAAGCATCCTGCTCACGAGAAGTCGCGAGTCAAATCCAACAAAGAAACCACGAGTGTTATCACATCCTCGAGACTGCACTCTTCCAGGTCGATCACAAGCAATCCGATTGTCCTTCCTCATCATGTCGTTCCTTTTCGGCGGCGGACGCCCTCAGCTCACTTCAGCGCAAAAGATTGAAGCCGCTGAGACGGAGCTTGAGCTTGTATCAGACATGTTCAACAGGTACGCAGAAGAGTGCCGGCCATCCGTAGCCTCCTAGATCACTGACATGTCTGGCGAACAGATTATCACAATCTTGCTTAAAGAAGTGCATACCCGCCGACTACAGGGAAGGAGACCTCAACAAGGCAGAGAGTGTCTGCATAGACCGTTGTGTTGCCAAGTTCTTCGAGGTGAACATGAAAGTGTCGGAGAAGATGCAGAGTGAAGCTGCCGGGAAGCAGGGAGGAGGAATGGGTGGTGGTATGTTTGGCATGTAATACGAACGATTCTTGGCTTTGCTGCAAAACATCCTCATGCGCGTAGGCACGCCTCGGGGACGCCATTGTGAGAGTATGTACATTAGAAATTACGACTATGGACATGCACCCGTATGCCAAACGCCCAAAATAGCTCGTCTATCAGACCCTGTCGTGTAGCGTCACGATGAGTCTTGTCGCAGTTCGAGGTCTGCCTCCGTGTCTGCCTTTTCTAGCGCTTGCACGTCTTTTCGTGCCCAGATATATGCCAGCCACCGCTCATACCACGCTGGCTGCTGTTCCTTGACTTCCACCGTGACCAGTGTCTTCACATGAGCTTCGATGTCCAACACTCTTCGTTCGAAGTCGTCCACAGACTCTTCAACCTCCTGCATCCGGCTGCTCAGAGAGTCCAGCTCATAGTCCAGCTTTTGGCCAAGCATGTCAATGCTCCTCATAGCCTCGTTAAGGCTCATCTTCTCCCGGGCCACCAGGTCTGTTGACGTTGCCTGCTGTGTTTGGTACTCCTCGAGGTGCTGATAGTAGATGTTGTTGAGCTCTTCAAGTTGTGCCTGTGCATCAGACTCGATATATTCAACTCGCTCGATACGTGCCGTTGCAAACGGTACGAGGCCTCGATCGAGGGAGAAAATCTTCCCAGCCAGGTATTGGGACTGCCGAAGCTTTTCCTTCTGCGTTTTGAGCAGCGATATAGGTTGCATTGATTCATCCGCACCCTCGTCCGCATCGGCGCTCGGTGCCATTCCATGCTGAGCCTCGATTGACTCGGAGACAATGGTAAAAGACAATTGACGCGGCAACCGAGCAGTCCGTTCCACAGGTATATTTCGAAGTTGGAATGCACTGCGCGATCTTTGCAAGCCTATAGCTTGAGGTTGTTCCAGGTTGGTAGAGGCAGAGAAGCCCCGATAGCGCTCGTCCGCCAAATCTGTTCTGAGCTTGGACAATGCATCCCGGGTCTTTCTTTGCGAAGGCGACTCCTGATTTTGATGATCCAATCCCCGAAGCGGCTGCCGATGAGAGATTTGTTTGGTTTTACTCTCATCCTTCTCCCGCGCATGGGCTTCTTCGAAGGCCTGCAAACAGTCAGGCTTTGTCTTCGACGGTTCTGCATCGGCTAGAGCTAAGTTGAGGGCTGGAAGCTGCTCTTGCGAATCTTTCTGCGATATCCTTTTGCCCAAAGGTTCCTCACGTAGCTCTTTGATGGCACTGGGTATTGCAAGATGACCGTGTCTGTGGCCTTCATCGTCCGTGTGGTGGGTGTGATGAGCGTGATGACCATGATGCTTTGTACTGCCCAGCCCCACAGCATCTCGTATTCTACTACCTCGTTTCGCTCTTTCTTCTGGATCTGGAGACGTGATGAAGTCGTATTCGTCGGCTTCTCCCTTACTAACACCAGTCCAGATAAAGTTTCCTTGATCATCTGTGGAAAACACCCTGCCATTTAGTTCGTCCGGGGGTGCTGTTGGAGCGCTTGTGCCCTTGTCTTTACCCTGCCATAGCCATTTCAAGCTCCGGCCACTTACTAGTTGTGTAAGTCTCTCAATGTCCAAGGTCTCGACTTCAGCGATGCCGGCCTTCTCCTTGCCGCCACCAAACCCTCTTGCGATCATCTCACCTCCTTTCCCGCTGATTCCAGCCACTGTCGACTTGAGAGCACGCGTGACTGTCAATCGTTCGTCTTCCACTTTATTGGCCGTCACGCGATGCAGGCGATCGAGTGTTGCGCGATCGAGACGGCGGGTCCTCTCCATCTTGCTAGCCTTCTGGAAATATGCTATTGCCCTTTTCATGCTTGACAAATCGATGGGGTCTTTGCCAACCGGTGCACCAAGCTCCTTTAGCCTGTTGTAAGCCCCAATCAAAAGTCCAATCAAGGCAGAGACGGTGGTTGGTCCTAAAATGCCATCGCTTGGTTCGACGTTGTGGAAGTCGATGCCGATCTCATTCCACCATTCACTGATTGCTCTTTCGGTGACGTCGCACAATAGACCATCGGCATACGTCGTTTCCAGCCTGCCATACAGAACCAGCGCTATCTGACAGAACCTGACAATCTGCACGACCGAAGAATACAGTGGTACCTGCTCGCTGGTTCTGTACACATGGTGAAACTTGTTGATAGTGCTTGCTGGTGGGTGTTGGAGGCTCATTGCTGCGCGTCCAGCACAACCCATTTTCTTCAGATTCTCGTTGACGATGAAATCTTCCCTGTGTTTCCTCACGTCACCGTCGGGGACAGGTATGACATTGAGTGCCGAAGGGAAGCTGCTAAGATTGGTTACCATCAATGTGCCGAGATGCGTCTCCTTCTCCCGCGCGTACGACTGCGAAGTGGCGTCAAAGTAGACCCTCAACCTTTTGGACCAACTCTTCTGGTCCTCGGGGACAGCAAGCACGTTGACTAGAATGGAATGGGTGGTGTCACCTGTATAGGTACATATGGTGAAGGTCGGATGGGTCCTCGAAATCACCCATTGCTCTACAACATAAAGCTCATATCCTTCAAGCCTGTGGCGCCGCGCGAGTACAGTGGTTGACTCGTCCTCCTCGAGATATCTGAAAGCAACAGGGTCCGTAAAGACAAGCTTGCGGTGCGCCTTGGAGGGTGCATCTGGACGACCTTCCTCGGGTGTGAGAGGACTTGGCTCTGTTGCTTGACCATCTTCTCCAGCATCATCAGACCTGGAGGCTGAAGCCGTCAATAGTGTATACAATTCGTCCTTACTTCGAGTAGCGTATGAAGGCTGCATAGCGGCCACCATGGGAAAGGATCCTGCCATGTTGTATTTCTGTTATCCCTGATCGACCCAGTAGTCGGAACTGCTGGGCTTTATGAAGTGCCGCTCATCGCGTATGGATAGCAGAGGGTTACACCTCAGACGGGTCGAATGTGACCCGTATGCGCTGGCATGCGGTAGGTTCAGGAATCCGCTTTCACAGGGCGATGACCACCAAGCCACCCAACATCGTTCTGGGTGACAATTGGCCGGCATCGATAATCGTAAAGGCAAAGTACTGGAAGTGGTTTGCTGTGGATGCACGTGAAACACGGCACATGACGCCAGTGCGCGTGGCTTCCGTCGGTGGTCTTCCCCACGCTCATGGGCTCGGCTGCCCTGGGTATGCCTCCGCTGGTGCCCATACGTGGTATTACGCAGACAGAGTCTTTGTCACATGTAGTTTCAGTCCAGTTAGTGGTGAATCGTCAAGTGGACTGAATCTGCCGTAGCGACCTACAGATCCCAAACAACTTACCTAGAGCAACGGAGCCGTGGCCAACAACCAGAGCACGTCTGTACTCCAACGACGTGAACGGCCCCAACGGAGTTTCTATCATGATATAAACGAACGAGATCGTCCTTTACACCGAGGCCGCCATGGAGACGGTCGAAAGGGAGCACGAGAAGATATGGGCGGCTAGCCGGAAGGCAAAGACCATCGATGCCACACAGAACATCATAGATCAGCTGAGACGAGCAAGAGAGGGCATACAGGATGACCCAGCATCAGCACAGGTTACTCTGGCAAAGCTACAAGCACCCGTTAAAGCATCCTTTGATGATATGACAGGCAGCCTGAAGACCACTCGCGGCGGCCAGAACAACTACCAGAAAGCACTTGACAAGCTCTTTAGAGACAAGCCATTACCGAGCAGCGAGATAGATGCTCTCACTCAACAGTCCAACCTCATCAACAGGGCGGTCTATTTGCATTTGTTAAGAGAAGGCTTGTTCGACGTGGCTTCCAAGCTGCAAGAGGAAGCAAGCCAAAGAGCTGAGCATCAGCGAGATCAGCAGCAAGCTAATGGATTGGATGTCTCAACCGACCACCCACTAGGTCTGGATCAGGGTCTACCGGAAGACATGCTGCATAAGTTTCAAGTCATGCATCACATCCTGGACGAACTGAGGTCGCACCACAACCTACAGCCTGCCATGGACTGGGCCGAGATGAACAGTGAGGAATTACAAGCTCGAGGTAGCAACCTTGGCTTTGAACTGTGCAGATTACAGTACGCCAGGCTACTGCTCGAGGACTGTCAAGCTGGTGTGCTATCACTGGACAGCAGAATGCGGGCAATACAATATGCGCATACAGCATTCCAGCCATTCCAGAGGCAGTACTCGCATGAGATATACCAGCTTATGGGTGCAATGGCATATTCCTCAAATCTAGACGAATCGCCTTACCACGCCAGGCTTAATACGACTGATGCATGGCACGACGTGGCACTATCATTTACGAGGGAATTCTGTGCGCTGTTAGACCTGTCTGCGGATTCTCCGTTGTACATAGCTGCAACCGCTGGTGCGATTGCACTGCCGCCCATCCTAAAGGTGCAGTCAATCATGAAAACGAAGAGAGCAGAATGGACATCGCAAGGAGAACTTCAAGTTGAGACTCCACTACCAGCAACATATCAATACCACTCGATCTTTGTCTGTCCGGTATCAAAAGAACAATCGACTGACCAGAACCCTCCCATGATGATGCCTTGTGGGCATGTTGTTTGTCAGGACTCTCTGACCAGGCTGTCGAAGGGTTCGAAATTCAAATGTCCCTATTGTCCGACAGAGAGTTCACCAGCTCAAGCCACAAGGATCATTCTTTGAGCAGTTGACATTGATGGCTATGGATAAAGCGTCCAATGCAATCAGTACGCATACTTGGCTGGTGGCTCTTCGCCATGGAGTCCATGCTGGCGACGAATGACCTCGGTAGGATTTTACACGGTTCGGAAATGCAGTCTGCTAAAGAGGGGTTCAACGTTGTTTCACGCTTCGACTTAGCGAAGACGTCAATGCAGGTCCCAACGTCCGCAACGAATCAAGAGGTCATACAGTCATGTGAGCTCATGAAATGCATACCACTCTGCAGACATCCTTTCAGTCTGTAGTATGATGCGGAGCCGGTAGCCAAGCCTGGGTCTTGCCAAAGTGGGCGAAGTGCTTCAAGCTGTTCCAACTCTAATTGAAACCTCCCTGGATGGCTATTAGGATTCTAGCCTGAAGGGCTTCGCCATCAGTAGGCGAGGGCACAGCCATGATGCGTACTTCGACAGGCTTGCTGAAAACAGGTTACAAGAGGCGCCGAATGAGTCACGATAACCCTGATGAGTCTTCCCGTATTGTTGAACCTTGGTGCGGTTACCCTCACAAGCTAGGCCTAAAGTCCCTGGGCCCCGAAAGCCGCTGTGGCACCTTGGCTAATTATCCTTGTCGACTTCTAGGCCTTGGCACTGGCCCTAATCCCAACTGTGCTTGGATCAGACTCCGTCTCATGCGAGCGCTTTAATCACACTTTGACGTGCTACTCTCGCGTCTACGCTAATATGCATCCGCGTTTCGACGTGTCTGGATGCCTTGTTGGTGACCGGCGAATCACATTCTTTTGCGTCCCCCCATGAGCAAGAGACGGCAGATGCGTGCTTTCGCTATTCTCGGACATGTGCTGCTGAGCGGTGGTACATAAGAGCTGTTGCCTGCTTTTGCTGCACGTATTCTTCTGCTATTTGCCTATATGAATTGCCTGCACGATAGAATACATCTTTATTCCATGTAGACATCAATACCATCATCTTCGTTCGTGCTGACCACTCTAGCAGCACATCAACACTTATTGCCCGTTGAAAGCGCTTAGAATTCTAAGAGCTTCAATCGGTCGAGCAATCCCAGCCAATCAGTTCAAGCTTTGACCTTGCGACCTGAGACATTGGAATAATGTTCTCTCGGCACCATCGACCATCCGACAGCTTCTCGTCTCGATACGGTGCCCACAAGTCCACGAAAGTCAAGAAATCGTTCAACACAGAGTCTTTCAATGCCGGTCTGCAGCGGTCACAATCTGTCCGGTCACCCAGGAAAGATCATAGTAGTCCAGCATCTCCAGCGTGAGTCTTTTTCTTCTTCTGTGATGCCACTCAGTGCTAACTGCTACTAGGTCACTGACATCAGCCATCATCACTATCTGTGTGGGCCCCGAACAAAGACTCTTCGCCGGACACGAGGACATCTTGAGCCGATCTTCATATTTCCAGTCCGCACTCAAGGCTCAATTCTTCGAGGGTACTCGACGTCTCGATCTCCCAGACGAATCACCGGAGGTGCTCTCAGCAGTGCTTGAATACCTTTATAAGGGTGATTACACTCCGAAGCTTGTTCACAACAAGAAGAGAGACACGTGGGAGATTGAGAACAATGGCCAGCATGGTGAAGCCACAACCATGCACCACTTGTCAAAGGTACCGATCCTGAAAGACACAGCCATCTAGTGAGTCCGTCGTCGTAGCCTGCGTTCAATGCCGTTGACTCATCTAGTTGCTCAGCTGACCTATATGGTCTCGACGAGCTCAAAAGACTTGCTCTTCGCAAGCAAGGGTTGCAGAGTGGTGTCCACATTAGCAGCATCTTAGCTTCCGCTCGGTGGGCGTATGACCATACACCCGATTCCGAGTCGGGATTACGCAGCCACTATCTCGCCGTCATCATCCGAAACCGAAACAACTTTAGGAAGAGCGCAACGATGCAGTATGAGATGGAGCAAGGTGGCAAGCTTTTCTTTGACCTCTTCGTCACCATGTGTGGGCACATGAATGACCTCCAGACCGTACGTTCACCATATGCGCGCTGATCAGACTGTATAATAACACTAATAACGAATACCCCCGGCTATTGACAACATCGTCCCTCGATTCTACGAATTTCCTTTCTCATATTCATACGTCGCTATAGGTGTCCAGGCAGATGGGCGTCGCAAGCTATGACTTGTAAACTATGAGTCGAGCTATCACAAGTGCTACGGATTCTGTCGCTACGGACAACAAGTTATGAAACCAGAACACACAAGAAGTGTTGGCATGTACATTAATGTTCGCTTTGTTGTTGCACGGAGTTGCACTTTCGGCTATCTTGCGAAGGGGGTTTGAGGGTACAATACCACCTGGACGGCAAGGATGGAGGTAGTTGTCACTACGTGTTCGTTATGCTAGCACCAGAATTATGGAGCTCCTGCTTCGTGCTTATTTCCTCTGGATTGTCTCCTACTTGCCACACAGTGCGCGTGATATGCCTGCAGGTACCTTCTATTACCTAGCAGCAACGGCAACCCCGTGTATGTGCAAGCCGCTCCTGTCATGCACGCTAGCGTTGCCCTCCGTGGATTGGGTACCACCCGATGTTGCACGTGTGCTTAGCTCCTGCTTTGAGGGATCGCAGCCTTCGCAACGGCCTCGTCGTCGTGATATTCAGTCGAGCCATATCCTCGAGAACGCGATACCTGGCCTCCAAGCAGGCAACACAATGCACATTTCGTCAAGCGAGAAACCATGTGAAGCACAATCCTTTGGTGGCCTGCAGAAAGATTCTCGTATTTTCGTCGCCTCGACTTCTGCCTGCGGTAAGCTAGCTCTCGTATCGATGCGGCAGCGGTAGATCGAGAGGCACTTGAGCGAATAGACTACTGGGACTGCAGCTGCCTTTGGAACAACTCAGGCGCCCGTCATTAGGCGACCTCACGAAGTAGCCCTCGGATTCTCCTTACCGACCTACCAGCGCAAAGACATAGCCAAATGATGCCGGGTACTCGTGACATGATCGCAATGTGTGTGAAGCAACAGCTGAGGCTCTGTTTGGGAAGCAAGCATTCTTCTTTGGCTCGACGATTGCTTATGCAGGTTCAGACGCGTATTGTTGGCGAAAGGGGTGTTTGCGCCTCATGTCCTTATGTATGATAAGTTAAGCTCAGCCAACGCCAAGCCCCACTCTCCGTGGAATTTCGAAACTTCCTGCGCACTGCATCAAAAGCAAATTGTCCGAGGTGCTGCTGAAGCTGAGAACCCACGATCCAGAACTCAATGAGTGACCACTCCCATTCTCTCTAGCCACCTTTGGTTAGTCCATACCCCTTTCCAGTAGGTGAGTCGGGCGCGACCCTCACACGAAGTGTGCTGAGAAAGATTTGCCTTTTAAGAGGCCGAGGCCTAGTCAGACGCTGCGAGGGCGCCTGTCACGAAGATAAGAAGTTACATAGTAAACGTTGCGAAGGTATAGCAATCTGTAGTACGCGAACCCACGACTTGGCTATGCTCTCTACTGTCACTTCTTCGGCTGCGTTTTTGTTCCATATAGTGACTGGAACACGAACACACGGCAGTCCCACACAGGTATCTACGCCGGTGTGATGACCTAGAAGTCGGTTGTAATATGGCTTGAACTATCTGTGTTGCTCAATGTTTCCACTTCTAATATTCCGTGATCGGCGTTGTACTACAGTAGCTGCGACTGATCATCTCACATTCCAACGCCACGTGGTTGTCAGCTTAGCGGTAAATTTCGGGTTCACCGAAATGAAGAATGAAGGAGACTGCAAACCAATACGCGATTTTGACATCGAACTTCGCTAAGAGATGACTCAGCGAGCGAACAACAATTATCTGGAACCAACGGAGCATTGAGAGTATTGCCTGCTAGTGACATCCGTTCAGGCTCTCGTCATGGTTGTGAGGAGAGACGACGTTTGCGTCCGTATGCCGACATATCGCTCAGTGAATCCTGAGCTCTGAGCTCGGAAAACTGGCGATTTGCAAGATCGACCCAGAAGCCAGTGTGATGGGTCAACTCTGGCGATCAGTTTGTGTGCCCGAGACGATTCTGCATTGGTGAGCAGGTTCAGCTGGCATTTGGTATGGACGTTGGTGGATGTGGAAATTAGCTTCAAACAGAAACCGCTAAGCGTCCCGAAGCGGTTAAGCCAGGAGCTTCTCAGCCTTTTTGTTGCCACTCCTGGTCGAAGCTCCTATCTTTTGGCGGCTCTGCTTTCAAGAGGCGTACCTGAATTAATTATGCTAGGTATCCATCTAGACACGCGAGATGGCTCCTGACTAGCGATATTCCAAGGACGCCACGAGGCTCAACTTCACCATGAGGGACTACCGCCAGATCGAGGCACTTCACTTGACAGCTGAGTTAAATCGCTTGTGGCAGTACTTACTCATAGTGCTGTGTTCTAAGCGACCTCAACGTCGCCTGGCCGGATTTAGCATCCTCTCACAGTTTTGTAACTACTCTTCGCAGATCCACAGAGCGCCATTTGCTTCTTCCGCCTCACGGGGGACCACCTGCAAGCCAACCCCGTGGTGAGCTAGCGATTTACGTGAAGGGACGCCCCGTGCTTGAAGACCTCATGAAAAGCACAAAATGGCGATGTCGTCCTTCTCTGCTTTCTCTTCTCTCCAGCAGTTTGTTTGATTCTTTCGTTAGTTGTTAACTACAGTCACTCTTTCCTCGTTCAAAATGCCTTCCTCATCACTCTTTCTGAGGTCGAGCACCACACTCATTTCTGCTTTGTCTTTGCTCTCTGCCCCTGCCTTTGCTTCGACTTCTAACTCTGTGGTCTACGAGCTCGACAAGAGTTACGAAGGCGAAGACTTCTTTAACAAGTTCAACTACTACTCCGACGCCGACCCTACCCACGGCTATGTCACCTACGTCAACAAGGAGGACGCCCAACAATTAGGTCTTGCATCCATCCAGTCCAATGGCGCCTTCCGCATGAGTGTAGACTCGAGCACTATTCTTGAGCAAACTACCGGTTATTCCGGCAACAATGGTATTGGTCGTGCGAGTGTTCGTATTGAGGGCCAGGATACCTGGACCAAGGGTCTCTGGATTGCTGACTTCTCGCACATGCCTGATAGCACATGTGGTACATGGCCAGCTTGTAAGTGGTGTGCCGATGACTTAACTTCTCCATGCTGACAGTGTCTAGACTGGACGTTGTCCGAAGGTACTACTTGGCCCTACGGCGGTGAAATCGATATCATAGAGGGTGTCAACAACCGACAGAGAGCGATGTCTGCCTTGCACACTGGCTACGAGAGCACGATTACTGGCGATTCAGATACCATGACCGGAGAACTCCTTACCACGGACTGCGATTACAACAGCCCCACTGATGCCTCGAATCCAACTGGTTGCGGTGTCTACGATGTGCGCACTGATACCTATGGTACTGGCTTCAACACAAACGGCCGAATTGTCGCCATGGAATGGACTGATGACGCCATCAAGGTCTGGAGTTGGTCCCGAGGCAGCGAGCCCTCCGATATCCAGAGTGGAAGCCCCTTACCAGGAAGCTCTGCCTGGGGTTTGCCGGCTCAAGTCTTCAGCGGCGCAGATGCCAACATCCCTGCAAACTTCAAGAACCACAAGATCATGGTTGACACAACGTTCTGTGGTGATTTTGCCGAAGCTGTTTGGGCTTCAGAAGGCTGTGCTGCATCAACTCAGTACGATACTTGCGCTGCCTTTGTTGCAGGAAACCCAACAGCCTTCGTGAACGCTTACTGGGAAATCAACTCCATCAAAGTTTACCAGAAGACGAACCAGGCTAGCAGCAGCACCACCAGCACAACTCAGAGCTCGACCTCCTCATCCTCTGCTATCTCAACATCGCTGACCACGACCTTGTCCACATCCACCATCAGCACAAGTACTAGTCGCTACTTTGGCAACGGCACCACTACCTCGGTTGGCTCAAGCACCTCAGGGTCTACTACAATTCGCAGCTCGGGCAGTACTTCCGGTCGCGTTACCTCGTCTGCTTCCAGCTCTAGCACCTCTGGCTCATCTTGGGCTGACTGGATCGAACCAAAGGACCAGAAGACGGGCAATGCAAACCCAGTCGTTACCGGTTTCCCAATGGGAGCCGGCGTTTCTGGTGCATGGAGCAACTGGAGAACATCCGAGGCTGTCACCTACGTTACAACTACCATGACAACTACCTACGTTGTACCCTGCTCGACAGGCCTCGAGACCAAGACTGCTGCCGTGACCACCTCCTTCGTTGGCGGCAAGAAGAACACATACACTCCGAGTATTCCAATGAGCACGTACACCACCTCGTGTCCCGCTGAATGGGGTTTTGGTGGTCCGGTCACCGTGACTGCCCCTGCCACTAAAACTGTCTCCGTCTACACTTCATCTGCCACCAACGGAAGCAAGAACTCCAGCGGCCAGAGCAACAGCTCGAATGGTGACAAGAACGGCGGCAGCTCAAGCACCGGTGCAAACAGCTCAGAAAATAACAAGAGCAACAACAACTATAACAACCAAAGCTCGAACAGTGCAAATGGTTCGAACAACAGCTCTAACGGTAGCCAAAGCTCGAAGGACGTGAACAACAGCAACGGGAGTAGCAACAGCAACAGCAACGCCAACGATGGTTGGGGCAACGGCAACAACCTCAACTCAGCTTCGACAAAGACCTCAATCGCCTCCGTTGTCAGGACTCCCGCCGCCACAGCGAGCAGCAACTGGTCCGTATGGAACGGCGCCGCAGCAAACACAAACGTCCAAAGCTCTACCCAGGCCTCGAGCACAAGCGCATCCGTGGCCGACTGGTCTGCATGGACCAACGGCAACGGCTACAACGTCAACTCGGCTTCAACCATGACCACAATATCTACGGCCGTCGCAACTCCTGTCGCTACAGCGAGCAACAACTGGTCCGTATGGAACGACGCCGCAGCGAGCACGCCCGTCCAAAGCTCTGCCCAGGCCTCGAGCACCAACTGGTCCGTGTGGAACGGCGCCGCGGCAAGCACGCCCGTCCAAAGCTCTGCCCAGGCCTCGAGCACCAACTGGTCCGTGTGGAACGGCGCCGCGGCAAGCACGCCCGTCCAAAGCTCTGCCCAGGCCTCGAGCACTAACTGGTCCGTGTGGAACGGCGCCGCAGCAAGCACAACTATTCAGAGCTCTGTCCAAGCCGCAGGCACCGGCGCAGCCACAGCTAACTGGTCTGCATGGAACAACGGCAACAGCAACAGTGACAGCGATGTCAGCAGCCCGATCGCCCAATACACTGGCGCAGCTTCCAGCCGAACGAGCATTAGCTTGATTGCTGGATTCTTTGCTATGGGTGCTGCGCTGCTCTTGTGAGCTAGGTGAACCATAACCATCTCGTGGAAGGACAGATAGTCACATATGGTGAACAATATATAGAAGGGGATATTCATCTGTAGCTAGTCAAGATTCAGTTGTGGCTTCGTATTTCGTTCGCAATCCACTCATCTTGATCTATCCATGGTATTTCGTCAAACGATTGTTCTGCTCCTATTTCTAGTCTTTTCTGGAGGATCGACCTGCTGCTAAAGCTGCGAGATCTGAACCCGCCTCAACCTGTACGTTTATTTGTTACACAGACAGACACACACACACACACACACACCCTCTACCTTTTCATGTACGACCCGACCTAATCGCCCCTCCCTACCAACTCTAAGCGCAGGTTCCACTGCAAGCCCTTCCCCGAATCAGCTTATGACAGACAAGCCATCTCCCTCGCGCGAGCCCCGTATGCTCCACGTCTTTCCCTCGTTCCTTCCAACGCCACCCACCAGCTCATCTCCCAACCTCCGCGTCTCGGCAGCTGCATCTTCAGCACCCACGGTTGCCGCTGATTCGGTCTCGCCCTCATCGTCGCTTCTTCTCCTGCGACGGACGGCACGTACCTGCTTCCCTCAGGCACGCATCCATAAAGTAGGGAATCGCCGCCGACTAAGTGACTTGCTGGGTTTGGCTGAGCTGTTACTGTCTTGTGCCTACCACTGCACGTCGCTGCTTCGGGTGGCGCACCGTGTTGTTCGGCGGCTCACGTAGCTAGGTATGCAGATGGATGGGACGGGGTGAGGCGGGCTTCGCTCCCTTTTTCTGTGCGGGCTACTGCGTGCGACTTATTGGGCCTCTGTGCGAATGTGCATGGTTGTTGGTTCGTTGGGGACACGGCGTGGTAGGTATAGCACGGTGAAGGGGTCCTGGACGGCGTGACACAGTCGGACGTGGGCCTGGTCTAGTCTGGTCGCGACCCAGTGCATTTGATGACTTGGCGTTTTGTATTCACTTTGTGCACGACCAGCACGGAGCAAGGTGCATGAGACGTGCGTGCGAGCGAAGAATGTCAATTCTAAGGGTGTGATAGTGTTTCAGCATGAGGTGCTCATGTTTCAACAGCACATGGTCAGATCTATGATAATGCCACCCTTCTCTCGACTCCTCTCCGACTGACACAGACATACTTTACGCCTTTGTATGGCTTGACACCATCGCCTAGACCTTTTGACTTTTTCGTGTCAATTGTCAATGCATCGACCTTGATTCCACTGGGTAGCCAACCCTTGACCGTGAAACTCGTGTTTACTGTCCTTGGCAGGAGATGTTTGTTGCTTCTCTTCTTTCCACCACCGACTGGTATGGGTGAACCAGCACCGGTGCCGTGAGTTGGAGAGGACGTGTAGTACTCCTCCATGGTTGGGTCTGCCTGTTGGTCTGCATTGTGGTCGAGCGGGCCTGCGATAGTACCTTTCAATGTCGCGGTGCCGCTCACAGATCCGTCTTTCGTACTCGTTGGCACCTTCCAGTCCACGGTCTTAGTGGCAAGATTGAAGGTTGCATCGCCTCTCGACGGCCTGAAATCTACTACGTTCCGGACTTCGGCAGGAAACGGTATGGCGACCGAAACGGCCTCGAGGGTTGGCGCGCCGGTCGTTCCTGCTTGCTGGCCGACACCAGGAAAGGTGAAGGGTGTGTGATGTGCTGAGTTTGTCCGAGTGGAAGCAAGACCACCCGTACGGCTGGCAGCAGGATCCGGTTTTGGTAGGCCAGGGTAATTCGTGTTCAGGGTCAGCTTTGCTTCAAAGTCCATTCCTGAGGAGCCTAGACCGGTTCGTAGGTCCACCATGGCGGGGAGGAAGAGCTTGCCTTCGCTCCCACGGCTGGGCAGTGTCGCATGGTGCAAAGAGTATGGCAGTAAATCAACCTCGTAACCTGCAAGCATGAACTTGCCATCGGGAGGTACGAAGCTCAGTTCTCCAGGTTTCTCTTTCCACCTGTTCAATCGCACACACGGATGGAACGAAGGCAGAGCCATGGTCCTGGCAATACCACTGTGCTTTGCGACAGAGGTCCCACCTGGGGCAGACAGGGAGAGGATAATCTCAGGGACACCGGAGATCTTGGCTGTGAAGAGAATGCTGCCATTGGCGCGAGCAGAAATAGGTCGACCGGAGGGAGCGTGGATAATGGAGAGAGTTTCGAGAATGTCGACATAGAGCTCGTTTGAGGTGTGCTTTACATTCGCCTTCCGCCATGGTATTGAAGGCTGATTGTTGAGGGCAAGGGTAGGGTTGGATCGCAAGGAGGAAAGAGCAGGCGAACCGCCTATAACAGCTCTTGAGCTGCATTCAGTCAGAAACTGCTGGGAAAGGAAGACGGCTAATCACGAACCTCGGTATGCCAACCTGATCGAATAGTCTGCCCAAGGTCGAGCTTACTTCGACCGTCTCGCGCAGGGCATTCGGCTCCGTGTTGCAGATGATGCCGCCGTCACAGACCTCTGCCAACAGCTGTGCGACCACTTCGTAGTTCTCCTCGATCTTGTTTGACAGTAGCGGACTGCCCAAGAAGTCCTCGAAAATATCAACCACTTTGCGCAGGAACTCCAGAATAGCAAGCGTCTGCGTGTCTACACTGCACGTCGCGACGAGGAGTAGGTTGGCGTGCCATATCGAGTACGCTGTGGTGGGCGGATTGAGGTCTGCTAGGTAGAGGACTGATGCTTGTGGTGCTGGGTGGCTGAAGAAGGACGACTTCAACTCTGCCGGTCTTGGTGGTCTGCCATTGTAGATGTGCTCGAGCACGCACTGGCTGCCCCAGTCAGCCTTGGATGCTTACTTCACGAGATCGACTCACCGTTGATCATCGAAGATGTACAGCGCTTCGATCGAAGCTGTCATATCGTCAGGTGGGCAACATCTTGCCCCGGGTGCATTGTACGGATAGGCAAGAGGGCGAACGGGCTGCCTCGCGATGTCATCACGTCATTACAAGACGCCTACAAGTGTAATGATGGGTGCGCCCGCAACGCATCCTTGGCTTCCTCCCGGGAAGCGATGTGACACCCCAGACGTGTAGCTTTGGGCAGGTTGCCCGACAGCTTCCTTTTCCGCCTGGGGCTTCGAAAGCAATGTAGGTGGCCAGGTCTGCGGCAATACACCTAACTTGGGTGCTTCATACGGTCATTGGATGCAGCAAGTCATACAGATAATCCACAGCAGCCTCGCGTTTTCTTACATGTTGCGTTGCCTAACACTTGGAAAGCGATGTGCTTGAATCAGCGTACTTGATACTAACGGAAAATGATTACCGCGGCACGGCTACCTAGCATCCCAGCACTAATAGGAGTAGAGGTGGGCTTGCCCGCCCCAAATTGCATGTACTAGAACTTGAGCGTGGAGGGGATGTCCTCGTGTAAGTTTCTTCCGTCTACTGAATGGTTATGGTGTTTTGCATACAGGTCGCGGAAACACAAGGGCTAGCTTATCAAAGAACAAAGAAGCAAGCATGGCTAAAACGATGAAGGCAGCGCAATTTCATCCAGACACAGTCAAGATAAGCCTGGAATCCATCCCCATCCCACAGCCAAAAGATGACGAGATATTGGTCCGAACCATCTCGTCGGGCCTCTGCCATTCTGACCTGGTATTGCTGCAGCGTCATGCTCGAGATCAAGACCCAGAGAGGCTGACCTTTGTATAGATGGTTCTCGACGGCTCCACGCCCATAGTGCCCACGGAAACAGTCACCATCGGCCACGAGGGTTGCGGAGAGATTGTCGACCTTGGTTCGGCGGTGACTGGATTCTCCAAAGGCGATAAGGTCGGCTTTGTCAATGCCTACCATGCCTGTTGGGAATGTGCGGGTTGTGCGCGCCACTACGGTCAATGCGAGAGTGGGAACTTTGTCATGCAAGGATGGGGGATGAACGGCTTTCTCCAGGAGTATTGCATCGTTGACTACCGCGCGGCTACCGTGCTTCCTGATGCACTTGACGCTACTAAAGCTGCGCCCTTGTTCTGCGCTGGTATCACGGCATACAATGCGGTGCGTGCACCAGGACTGAAAGAGGGCCAGTGGTTGGCGGTCATTGGCTGTGGCGGGCTGGGTCAGATGGGTAAGCAGCACCCACCACAACTGACGATTTCCATGTCTGACATCCTGCCTTTCTAGCTGTTAGGTATGCCAAGGCGAGCGGCCTGAGAGTCGTCGCCGTCGACATTGATGACGACACCCTGGCCAAAGCCAAGGAAGCGGGAGTCGAACATATCTTTAACAGCCGATCTGACCCCAACTTCATCGACGAACTCCGCAAGGTGACTTCCGGTGGCGCTGATGCAGTGACAGTCTTCACCGCTGTCAAGGCCGGCTACGATGTCGCTCCAAAGACTTTGAGGCTCGGTGGCAAACTGGTGTGCGTGGGATGTCCCCCGAACGAGATCAGCTTGAATGCCTTGCACATTGCCCTTGGCATGTACAGCGTTCTCGGGGCTAGCAACCATGCGAAGCCTACGGGGTTAAGGGAGTGCGCTGATTTCACAGTACAGCATGGCATCGAGTGCCCTATTCAGTTCTTCGCAATTGATCAGATTGAAGACATGATAAAGTTAATGCAGTCGGGCAAGATGGGTGGGACTCGGCTAGTCGTTAGATTTTGATAGAGAGCCCGATGTAAGCAGGAAGTACCGAGACCCGTAACCATGCTGTTTCCTCGGTGTAGCTTTTTGCTCCCATGCACAGTGTGAAGTTCTAACACAGTATAAAAGGAAGACCGCGTACAGAAAGAAATGGCTGTCTAGCATTAAAGGGATTCTGCGGACGATGCTTTTGTGGACGCTGCTGCTGACCGTAGCGACCGCCAAGCTTTTGCGACCTCCTGCTCCTGGCCATCGTCAAGGCTCATCCATCCGGATCATTACCTCCGCCCATCGCAGCACGAGCCTCATCGCATCACATACCCACGCCATCCCGGAATTTTCCCCGGCAAACACCCACCAAGCAGCGACAACATGGGCATCACGGACCGGCTCCTGGGCAACAACAACAGCCTCGAAATCACGAGCCCCTACGAAGCCCGCCAAGACGACTGTGTCTCCTGTCGCGTGCTGGGCTCGACGGCATTCGTCTCATTGGGCGGCTACACGTACTACTCGGGCATGAAGCAACTGAAGGAACGACAGCAACTGATCGAGAAAAGCAAGTCGAAGTACAAGTACGGGTCACGGCAGCTGGGGATTGTGATGCTGTCTAGCACTTTCGTGGGGTTGGGGATTTATCGAATGTTGAACTGAGGGTTTGCTGGTCTTGCATGGGAGAGAAGGTATTTTGTATCAGCTGGTTGGGTTGATCCGGACCCTGCGTCATGTCAGTAGCACGGTAGAGCGATAGGTGTTATGACGATGGCGCATGGTCGAGAGCCGGCCTTGCTCTGCCCCGAGGTGATGAGTGCTTGCCCTCCAAGCAGAATTTTGCCGATCGTGGAAGAAAATGTACTCGTGCTGCAACGAGGCACTGCGAGCGTGGAGGAGCACACCAGCTTTTTGCTGAGGATGGCTGCACTGGTGTTGGTTGAAATCATGCTGGGTTATCTATCCCTGGGGTATCAGGTATGTCATCGCTTCGTGAGTGCACTCTATCCATGCAATATTCTGCCCAACGCTCGAAATCCTGACAACGTGGTAATGTCTAGACAATCCTATGTGAAGCCCTCACATATCCTACACTAGGCGGCTTCTCTTACCTCCACCTCCACCTCCGGCTCCACTGCCACCATCAAAATTGTCCTTTTTGTCGAAGCCGATGTTGAATATCTCGGACATATCCGGGAAGGGGAGTTTCCGCTTCGAGCCGACGGCTTGCGTTGCGGACCTGCTTGTTGACCGTGGTGTAGGGTGGTTGTTGTACTTGTGCGGGTTGCGGTTAGTGCGGTTGACGACGTGTACCTGCAAAGGAGTGGTATCTTGTTGACTCGAGGAGGATTCTGGGGTATCTGTTTGCATGGCGTTTTCGTTTCCTGCCGAAAATTGAAATATTGGTTGTTGGTTATCCTTCTTGGCCTGTACTGACCCGCCCTGTTCTGCGACACCTTGAGTCGAGCCTAGGGATGTGCTTTCTTGTGGTGGCCCTTCAGGTTGTGCGGCCTTCTCAGGAGAGTGACTTCGATTTCTGGGCTCTGATTCTGATGCATCTTCCTCCTCAGCCTCACTGTGCTCAGCATAAGAAGCGTCGTACTTGGCGGTAGCCCATTGCCTTATTCTCCAACCTTCACCGTCCTGCACACCCAGGTTCTCTCGATCGAGAAATTTCAGTAGATCATCAATGGCGTCCGAATAGCCTGCTTGTCTTATCGAGTCATGATCGCTTGCGGCAGACTTGTAGAGGTTGGTCACGGACAAAGCGGCTTGTCTGAAAGCCTGCAGTAGTTGTTCTGGAGGGGCAGGTCGATTCGGATGTGTAGAGGGCAAAGATCTGTTGAGCGACCTCATCGAGTCCATGGCGATGGATCTTGGAGTTCGGCAACTCGATAGATGGCTGGTAGGGAGCCGAGTGGTTGCGACCAGTATTGGTAGAGTGCTTTCTGCTAAGGAAGGGCTTTGCTGAATTCTCCTACAAGTCAGGCGCTTGCGCAATGATTGAATGGTGTAGCGTCCGTGGCGAGGGTCGATCAAACCGATGACAACAGATCAGACTGATAGATAGAAGACTGAAAGAATGCTTTAGAATATGTCAGAGCTCCGTTGTGTTGCTGGCAGCACGAACGACACCTTTCACGGCCTGTTGGTTTGAGGCTTTGCATTTCCAAGTTAACGTCACATGCCCACTTGCAGTCTCGCGGTGTATGCCTGACGGCCTTAGCGCCTGAGCCTAGAGCCTGAGTCTAGAGCCGTCACTCTGCTACAATAGCCGAAGTTCTCGACTACTTGTAACAGCTCATTTGAATGCATCTCTTCGTGAAACATTGCGATGGTTGAATCACTGAGAAGGCATAAAGCATTTGTACTGCCCTGATTCTGGACCAAGCACTTACTAGGTGAAAGGACAAGACCACTTTCTGAGCCTTGATCGAGATGCAGCGAGCTCCAGTACATGCAATATTCTTGTATCTTTCATCGAAGGAGCAACATCAACTTATCAATGTCTTCATGAGTAGCTAATTCAATCCACAATAACCTCGGCGCATTTCCCAGCCTTACGCGATAGTTGTCAACGACCGGACAGCTCGGTGGTGGTTGAGAAGCACCTCTTGGCTGTGCGCCACGGAGCGCCATGTGCTCTGTTGAAGCAGCAGATCGGAAAGATGCGCTGGCAAGTGTGCAGCGCAGACGTGCCGAATCACAATCTGAGACCAGGGCGTCCAGTAAGCGGCAGGGATGCTGAACGCTGGTCACCCGAGTGACAAGGTTTGGTGGACAGTCAGATTGGCTCTCCGGGGTCTACCCGCGCACCAGCTCACGCGATCCGCCGGCAACACCGTCATGGAAGCAAATTCTCCCGGCCAACCATCGATAATCGTGGTCTGAAGCGGGCCTAATCTGAACACCCTGTCTGGCACGCGTGGAGATTTATGTGCTTCACCTTGGGCATACAGACTGCATCGTTCGTGCCTGGCGAGCTCTATGGCATCTGTATTTCATGCGGTCGCCCAACCAGCTTGACGAAACGCCCAGATGCAAAATCACCGGCTTGTAGTCCTTGCGAATGATGTCGCCGTTCAAAAAGCGGTCAGAGGGTCCACAAAGTTCGCAAGGTTCTAGTGGTCCTTCGATCACTTGAAGACTTGATGCCACGAAAGATGTGTTCGATCGCCCACAGCAAACAGCGCTCAGGAACCCAAAGTAGCAAGTAGATACTTTTTCCATGTAGCTGCTAGTAGGTGGTAAGCAATCTTGCAGAGGGTCGAGCAGGCATCGGACTCTAGGAAGGTGCTTGGCTTATGCAACGGATGATGATCCACGGGCGCTAGCTACCGAGAGGTGGAAAGTTTGGGCTTAGATGGGACTTGAAGTGGTTCTAGTGGAGTCTGCACCATTTTGAGTGAAGATACACAGGCCACCCTCTGCTCCAAGCTGGCTGTGCAAACCTACGCTGTTCTTTGCTGCATGATTGCCGCGAGACTTGCACGAGCTGCATGTCACGACATTGGACGAATATCGTAGACAACGATAGTCGATGTCTGGCAGAGTGTGTCACTTTGAACTCAACCTTGCGCAAAACCGCAAAACCGTAAAACCCCTGTCGCCAAAGGTCCGGTCACAGTCGTAGCCCCAGCCACGCGTTGAATCATCAAACTTGGAGTCCGCCTCTCACAACTTGCAGCACCGCGACATCTTTCTTTGGTCTTTGGTAGCCCAGCCGCCCAGGTCCAATCTTCAAACAGGCTTCTGCTCACGACTAGCCTATGCACAGTCCCTGGCGTTTTGATCCAGCAAGTCGACGTTAGCTCTCTGAACACTTCGACTGACAGTCCTCCTGTCCTACTGTCCTACTGCGCCTACTTTCCTCTGTCACCGATTTGGCCCGTCGAACGGTACCGCTCGTTCACGAGTAAGCGAAGCAGAACACTCTGCTTGGAGTTCGGCCAACTGTTTGCGCAGGCCCATATAGCCCATGCCTCCAACCAACGACTAAGCAAGGTCGCATGATGGGCCTTGCTGGTCGCAAACCTCTCCTACCTGCGCCCACAGATTCCTTGATTGACGAGTCCACCGTCGAAGAACCGCAAGCCAGTGAGGAAGTCGCCACAGACTTGTCTCAGCGAACCGATCGAACCCACCATACCATCCCCGAAGACGGTAGCCCTATCACCATATCGACCAAGAAGACTACATCGAAACCCCGCAAGCTTACAAGCAGCGCCCACAACTCGCAGACTTCTCTGCTCATCGAATATTTCGAAGGCGGCAAGGGTCCTGATCCCAGTCGGCGAGCGAGTGTTAGAGTCAAGGTCGTTCCCTCATCCAAAGGCAAGAGCAAGGGAAAGTTGGATCCACACCTGATTCCCACCCAAGCAACAAGAGGTCATTCAGGCAGACAGCCTGCGAGTCGCCGCCTCTCTCTTACCTCCAACGAACCACAAGTCGCCGCAGCTATCAGCAACGTGGCTGCCTTGGACACGCTACATCTTCCACCAGATTTCGAGGTACAACATTCCAGCGACATGTCCGAACTGAGTGCCTCGCCGGAAGCCCGCTACATTGCGGCTCCATCCGATATCTCATCCATGCCGGCTGACTCTATGCTTGGTGCCCAGCCATCGACGCTTTTCGCTCCTCCCAGTAGAGGCTACGAAGGCTCAAACGTTAGCTCTTTACCCGCCGAGGAATCTATGCTCAGCGATAGTGAGTTGAACGAACCAGCAAGCCTCAAACCGCCAGTCTTGCCACGGGAACGGAACTTGAGCAATGAACGCATCACGCAGAAAGTCATAGAAAAGCTGAGCAACAAGCCGCGTCAGGATTATGTTAAATCTGGCTACGGCCAAAGTTCGAGGAGCTCAAGTCGGAGTGCCAGTCGCGACCCTCCTCTTGCCTCGTATGAGCGTACAAGTATGAAAGGCAAGAACTTTAGGGAGACTGACAGTACTCTGAGCCCGTCCGAGCCGAGTCTGTTGAGCAATTCTATACTATCTGCAGGTGGAATGTCCGACCATTCCGTAGTTTCAAACAATTCTATCAACAACCCAAAACTGCTCCAGACGGTGGAAGATGCTATTCGAAGACTCATTCTTCCCGAGCTTAAGGAGCTCAAGAAGGATCAGCGCCAGCATTCCAGATCAGGTCAGTACGATGATGATTATTCAGGTCTGTCAGAAACCAGCGTTATCCATGAAAAGCCCACCCGTCGTTCCACATCCGGTGAGAAATCTCGGCGGAGACGGTCAAGCAAAGACTACGCTGAGAGATCTGACTCGGGAAGGAGGAAGAGCAGCCAAAAAGAAGTCGACTACGACTCGTTGTCTGACACAAGCTCGAGGCCAGAGGCTTCTGTTTCCAGTACCAGCACCGATGACCCAAAAAGACACAAATCCCATCGTACGCGGGATCAAACTGCAGGGGGACTTGCTGCTGCAGGCTTGACGGCGGCCGCATTAAAGTCAAAAGATTCAGAAGAGAGCCTTCAAAGAAAGAGGCGGAGGAAGCGCAGCAAGAGTCGAAGCAGCCACAGTGCCTCTATCGCCGAGAGCGACGAGATATTCCACAAGCACCGAGTTCCTCCCATGCCTATGCAGAGCGACATTAACTCAGACTTGACCAGAAGCTCCATCCTGTCTTCGAACACTGAAGGCTCAGGCTCGCACACACCCGTCCAGCGTGAAGTGCAGAAAGTCGCTCGAGGGTCGACCAGAGAACATCATTCACCGAACTCTGCCACGCCTTCAAAACGTTCCGGCGGCTTGAGACAGACCCTTGGCACCCATCATGGCAACTTCTCTGAGCACAATCTGGGCTCCAATAAGCTTGCAGAGGATGACCGTGAGGACGAAGATACGATCTCGCCCGAGACAGAACGCTATCAATCGTTCTCGGCTGAGGATCTACTAGAAGACCCGGAGAGGATGCGGTTGTACGAACGTAATTTGCACACTCAACATCCGATCCGTCGCGGTCTGAGTCCTATACAGAGTGTTGCGAGCTATCAGACGACAGAGCCCAACCGAAACTCGATGATGCGAAAAAGTGTAGACTCTTTTGCATCAATGAAACGAAGGCAGCAGCAGCTGAGAGAAGAAGTATCTATCAGCTCCTTTACTTCTACGAGCCCTGAACCCAAGAAACCTAGACCTCGTGGTATCAGCCTCGAGAGAAGGAGTGAAATTTTGCATGAGTCCCCAAACAGCTCTAATCGATCACCTGAATATCAATCTATTGGCGTTCACGACCGCTTCGGTGAGGACGACCATGATAACTATCGTGATGTGTACACGACCGACGATCAGAGCATCAATGAAAAGAGTCTGTCACAAATGACCGGTACTTCTTCCGACATACAACATGGCGATAAAATGGCCGCTGGACAACATGTCCAGCCGATCAATGGGGCGCGGCCAGAGTTCGTGCCAGTACCCTTTGGTGTCGAGTCCGGGGTGGCTTCTCTAGTGGAGGCATCTGTGTTGAGTATGCGCGATTCGCAACCCTCTCAGAAAGGCTCTTCTGTTCACGGAAACAGCAGTAGTCAGTCTCTGCCCCGACAAATGGTCGGAGCGAGAATGACTAGTCCACTGAAGGACCAGCCGATATCAGCGAAGAGCGAAACAAGTCTAAGACAACCACACTATTCGCAGCAATATGACCTGTCACCACCTCAAAGCCCTGCACGATCTTATGAAGAGAATGAGCAAGGATACATCTCAGAAAGCCACGAACGAGCTCACTCTCAGTCGCCATTACGCAATGGTCACTTCGACGTCAAAGGATCTCCAGAATCAGAGATCACCACAAATCCGTCGGTCATACACGGTCCGATCGGCGGCCTAGGTGCCGGCCATCCTGATCCATGGATGGCAGATGCAGCTACACCTCCAATGCCTAGCCAAGGGGAAATGAGTAGAGATTTCAGTTCTCGTGCAACTGACCTGATCCCAGAAGGTCTGAACGTTACCCAACGGAACACTTACGAGCAAAAGGCAAACACGTATACGATAGGGCAGTCAGTGCAAGCGCCAGTCGCCAATAAGGACGAAGGTTATGCTACTGGCGAAGGAGACAACTACTCTCCAGCGCCGCTTCCGAAGACGCTAGCCCCTGTTATGACCAACTACGATTTCGACGATCCATACGGTGGAAAAGTTGACGACCCATTTACCGTGAAGCGAAACAAGTATATGAGTGGTCTATCTCAAGGCATGTCTCCCCTATATGATGCTGCTACGGGTAAAGGCATAGACCGGATCCAGTCCCGAGATATTGTTGCGTTAATGGAGCATCTTACTGTACGCGATGCTCAACGGAATGCTCGAGATACAGAAATATTGGTGACGTTGGTCAGAAGTGCAGCAGACATGCGAAACTCATTCGAAGAAATGAGGCAGTACATCGCTGAGCAGGATGAGATGATTATGCAAACGACAGAAAAACAACATCAGCACACTCAAAAGGTGGTGGGAGGCCCTCGACAAATGCCTGCCCACACTCGTGCCGCTCCTCGAAGCGGTTCTCAAGAAGACGAACCCAACAAGCGACGTAATGTGTTCAAGCGCGCACTGCAAGGTCTCGGTAGCAAGAACAATGCTGAGCTTCAGAACATCGAATCAATGCTGATGCATCTGTTGGATGAGGTTGAGGGTCTTCGATCGCAGCAAGTATCTGCCGGCCCTACCTCCCAACCACGAACTTATAGCGTTAATTCGGAAGATGTTGCACGGCCTGCAACAGACACTGGCTACGAGCCTGAAGGGCGAGCAAACACAGCCTCTTCTGGCGGTGACCGCTCTGTGTTCTTCTCAAACAATTCTTCTCGTCAGGGACAATATAGTGCGGCCAAGCGTGTACCAGGAAACAGAGTCAGCACAGTCATCGAAGGCGATGAAGAATACGACGATTACGACGACAAGCCATCTGGTCCTCAGCGTACGCCTCGTGGCGTTTCGCCGGTCAACGGCCAATACCAGCGAGGCCAAGCTGAACCACTCCACACGCCACCACGAATGTATGACGAGGATGAGACAACTCCAACTAGTTACAAGTCCTCAGGCAAGAAGCAAAAGGGTTTCCACTCGTTCCTGCCCAAGCAATTTGCCTCTCGTTGGTCCAAAACCACGGCTTCGAGCGATCCGGAGTATCGCCAGGGCCCTCGGGCGAAGCCCCGGCCTTATTTTGGAGCCTCCAACTCCGGCTCTAACCTGCATGAGTACGCGTACGAGCACAACTCTGATGACAAACTGAGGTCTGCCAACTCTCTGCAAGATCAAACGTACTATCGAGACCAAGAGAATCGCCCTCCCTCACCGCTTGTGCCAAGCGCACTTCCAGATGATCCAAAGTACCAAGCACATCGCGACAGCCTGAATTTACAACACCCTCAACCGCGGCAAGGTCCAACGGGGCGGTATCAATACACGCTGGAGAATGCTGCTCAGGGCTACCACAACAATGAAGCATTGTCACCTATCTCGCAAATTTCTTCTCAAAAACAATGGGAGAACACGAATCCTCAGCAGGCACAGCAGCCATATGCGCCTCATAACATGAGTCCCATCTCCGACGGCGGTCCTTACCGGGAAAGACCAGGTTCCGCATCTTCACTTACGCGCCGGAGTAACGGTCCACCACGACCACCAAAGGTCTCTGACTCGGCATCAGATCTGAGTGAGCCACTCTTCCCTCAGCGGCTGCCAAAGGGACCTCACGGTACCATGTCGCCAAGCACATATATCGACGATGTCCGGGCTGCGCGAGCCGGTAGCCCTGCATACGATAGGAATCCTGCTGGCGTATTGAGGAGTCCCAACGCAGGCAATGCAGGCAGGAAGCCGAGCGGACCAAGGCCATTGAGTGCCAGCAGCAACAGAGAGACTCAAAAGAGAGCAAGATTCACCGACAGTCCGATACAAAGTATCGGCAGCGACGGAAACGAACGGTACTGAGCATAAGTGGGTTGCGCAAAGTCGACGACGTATGACAAGGGAAGGGCTCAGCACATTGGGAGGCGACGATTGATTAGCGAGGAGAATGACAAAGGACAGTGGCCGTGAAACCACGGGCTGGTACATGACATGATATATTGGACATAATTGGATGGATGATGAACAAAGTCATGTGCAACAACAGCAGGTTCTGCATTTTCGGGCGTTACAGGGCTCTTATCCCATTCCTTTCCTACCACCTCCAGCGAGCGCGCAAACAACTAATAAGCTGTAATGGATATTCTGGCGGAAAGCAGGCTCTCGGTATTCTGGGACAGCCCTGCTGCATAGTACTAGGATAGAAATTAATCAACGGAACCAGCTTCCTTATTGTCTGTCTACTTGGCCCTCGGATTCAGACAGTCATGTGGTTCCTCTCGCACGACAAGGAGGAACGACACGATTTGGCCTCGGCCGTGGAAGGAAACATTGAGGTCGTGCCTGACTGTTGTCGTCATAACTTCTATCTCACTACACAAAACCAAATAGTTGGGGTATCACACAGTGCATACAATGTCAACGCCAGAGTCGTAGGCTCGTGTACAACCAGAACGCCATGCAAGCAAATCATGTCCAAAGCAGGGGTCCAGCATCCTATGCTGCCGCTACATCCACAACACGATATCCTTCTTTCACTTTGCGCTCAATCTCCTCGGACTTGCCGTGGCCCAGTAGACCCAGCGCAAAGGCTGTATCGTTCCATTGTCTCTCATTTTCACACCGACCAAGCCTGGCAGACAATTTCTCGGCAAGATTCTTCGCATGTTTGTCTTTCTCGATGAATCCACACAGAAATTTGAGGATTCGTTTCGTAGCATCTTCTTCCAGGACCCCGCCTTCGATGCTACCTGTCTGTGTCAGGATTGAGAACATATCCACGAACTGGTTGTAGACGGCATTATCCTTAGTAGCGAGTTCGGTGAAGAACATCCGTGCCAGGTCCGAGATCTTGCGATCTGAGTCCTCTAGACATTTCGCCATCTCGCCAAGTTGTCCTTTGACTTTGACTTGACCGGCTAGAATCAGGAATGTGAGTGTCATGAGACAGGTACGTTTGACGCTGTGATCTGCGTCTTGGAGACGTCGGTAGAGGAAGTCGGTATTTTCATCGATGAGGTGGTTGAAGCAGACGGCCATATCGCCTAACGCGATGACAGCGTTGGATCGAACAATTGGATCGGGACTGCGTTCGAGGATAGTGATGAGCAGCGGGAGGTTGCGCTCGCAGTACTCTGAGCTGACACACATGAGCTTAGCGAGGCAAAGAGTTGCTTGTGCTTGAAGGTGGCGGCTAGCGTAAAGTGTGTTGTTTGCGCAGATCTCGCTGACCAGTGGGCCATAGAGGGCCAAGATGGACTGGCGGCTGTAGAGCAATTCGCGTTCGCGAATGTGTTGAATTGCTTCGGTGAAGTCGTCTTCTGTCGTTCCGCCAATCATATCCAGTTCGTCCTTTTCCTCTTCTCGTTGCACTTCAGCTGGTTGGCCAGGCTTTTTGCGTCGAGCAGCTGGTGTAGGCGCTGATTTCTCCGAAGAAGGATCGGACACAGGTTTGTCCTTCTCCTGATCTTGTTTGCGACGCTTAAAGTCCAGTTCACACAGCTCGAGATGAACGATTTGCTTGATAGCGATGTGGCCTACCGTGAACAAGAGCTGGGAAAGTGATATAGCAGCATATTGTTTGTCCGGTCTATCCTCTTCCGACTGCTGTTCTTGCTGAGTTTCTGGCTGCACGGTGATCTGTCCGCTCTGTCCTGTATGCTCGTCCACATCCATTGCATCGGCATCGTGTTGAGGCTCTGGTGATGGGGTCCTAGAAATAGACTGCCTGCTCTTCGTCTGCGAGAAAACCTTCTTGGTCTTCTGTCGAAGCACTTCCGAGCAAAGCACATCGGGATGTTCTGAGAGCACGTAAATTGCCGAGATTGCCTGTTCGGCCATGCCATACCAATCGTGGCTGCTAGATGGCAGTAGTAAGATTGATGCGAGCATTCTCAGAACAGCATGGTCGTTAGGCATCCTTTCCATGCCGGTTTTCTTGGTTCGGTCCTGTGCTTTTTTGGCTGGCGGTATCATCCTTCGCAGCGCCACACACGTGTATCGTGCAAGTGTGAGATCTTTCCGCCCCGCCAGTCCCAGCCCAATACGCAGCATTGTATCGATCTCTCTCACGGCGACTGTTGGATCTGCAGTGGCGATCATACCCAAGACAATGATTGCACCTCTTCTCTGAGCTTTTGAAATGTCTCTGTTGACACCATAGACCTGCCACAGCTTTGCAATCACGAGCTGTGAAATATGTCCTGCTGACATCATGGTCGCAAGCAGTTGTTCTAGGGAGGTAAGCTCGGCTGGTAATGCACCAAAGGTGAGACTGATCATGTTTCTGGCGATGAAATTTGCTGCATCATTGGGGTTGAAAGAGTCTGGCGCGTCGAAAAACAGGCCCTTGTAGCAGTCGATGAGATGTGTTTGGACACCCTTGCCTTCGTCACTGTTACCCTTTGTCCAGATGAGACGTAGCATCCGCCGAATCCCCTTCCGCGCGATTTCAACCTTATAGGCATCGATGACCACGAAGAAATCCATTGCTTCGATGACTTCGCTCTTATTTTTGGCTGAGAGCAACTGGCACGTGATATCAGAAGCCTCATGAATGACCTCGATGAACTTCAGAGCCTCTGTATAATATTTCCTCGTCAGCTTGAGTTTGGCGAGCACTTCCTGGGTAGCAGATTCCTTCTCAGCCTGCCGCATTCGTTCTTCTCTCTGCTCGTCTGTCAACTCTAAGATTTCTCCATCCATCTGTGTTGCCTCGTCTAGCAAGCCGCTGTCCACAGCTTCCTCGCCATCAGCTGTTTGAGCTACGGCAGCCTCTTCTGGCGCGGGCTGCAAAGTTCCGAGTTGCTCCTCGATAGCTTGTAGTCTTCCTTCCCATTCAGTCATGGACAGCTCTCCACCGTGCATGACGCTGAAAGGATGGGTTGAGACTAGCTTCCCAAGCAATTTGACGGCATTTCTTCTGACGTTGCTGCTCTTATCTTGCAGGCTTTGTACGGCAAGCTCAGCAGCGTTTTGTCTGCGTTTGGGGTATTTCTGATCCAGTTGGCAGACTTTCATCCAGACCTGAATGGCGCGGCATCTGCAGTAGGGGTTGGTGTCGAGGAACCTCTGCTCGAGCACATCGAAGAAAGCGTTGATCTGAACCTTTGTGGAATCGTCTTGCTCTTCGAGCTTGCTAAGATCGGCGAGAAGATTTCCACACACCTCGATGATAGCGCACCGTAGGGTATATGCTTCACTGTCGAGGAATTTGGCCAGTTGACCAAGCTCCTTTCCTACCAGACGCGGTTCCAGCTCGGACAGCTTAGTGATGAAAGCTGATACTGCCTTGGGACCTTTGGCATCTGTTGGGCTGAACTCTTTGGCTGCCAGCTCTCTGAGCACTTCTGACGACAATTGAGAATAGTCGTATTGCTCTGACAGGATGTGGAGCAACTCGGCCATAGGCTCTGACAAATGTTCGAAATAGGTGAGGTTCTGGATGATGGAGGTCTGGGCTCCCAAAGCGTGGCCGTTGTGCTTGATAGCGATACATAGGACTTTGAAGCAGAACATACGGACGGCGGTGGTCTTCATTCTTGTCTCGCTCTCCATGATGAGGTAGATTGATCTTGTGAAGAGGTTGATGAATGTGTCTCGGTCCGAAGTTGTACTGAAGACTCTATTCAGCTTGAGCTTCATGACTCTGCACATGACATCCATGGCGGTCTGGATTTGGCTTGTTGAGTCCCAGCCTCCATCCCTGGCGGTGGTCTTCTTTATGCCCTTTGCGCCCTTGCGAACAGGGACAGCAGACTTTTCGGCGGCCTTTGCTTCCACGGCTGAGATGGACCATTGCAGCAGAAAGGCGTACATCTCGAGTAATTGTTTGTGGTGGGCGATAGTTTCTTGTTCATCTTGTTCGACATCCTGGTTGGCAAGATCGGCTTCGTTCGAGATTCCCGAAGTGACTATTTCCAGGACCTTGCCGACCAGAGGGCCTGGTATTGAGGGAGCGTGTCTAGGAGTGTCAGCTTTGGCCTGCCCCAGACAAGATGTAGGGAGAGTGGGCACATACTTGAGGAGGCATTGCAGGGTGTCAAAGGAAGCACTTCGAGTCAATGCATCTGGATGATCATGTATCGAGTCTCGTATGGGCTCTAGAACATTGACTATGGCTGACTGGTCCAGGCCATCTCCGTCTGTGTCGGCGATCTCAGGTGCGGCGTCTGGGGTCTGGATTGAGGCTGGATCACTCAAGTAGAATTTGAGTGATTCGTTGATGTCGAAGTCCATCTTGACAGGTGCATAGGCCTTGCTGTCGCTTCGACTTCGCGTGGTCGCCGCTGGGTGGGACTGGCTGGTGGTTTGTTGTTATTGCGGGCAGGCGCGCAGGCGCAACCTGCTTGTTGATCACTGGCGGGCCCCTGGCAACCAGCAAAACGTGTTACCAACACCAAGAGATCAACTCTGTTGGAAAAGATCAAATTCAATCAACGATGTCAACAGTCGATGCAACAACGCCGTCCCTCACTGATCCCAGCTGATCGCACTACTCGATGCATCTTCATCTACGTGTGTTTGGAAAGTGAAGATTAAGCCGAAGATAGTGCACTCCGATTGGTCAGATCTGTTTATTTCGGCTCAATCTGGTATGGTCACTCGCCGTGGTGGGGATGCCCACCTTCTGGCCCGTCTACCAGGGACCACGAGAGATGGCAAACCACGTCTCGTTAGAGATGCCCTTTGCGATGTTGGTCGTCGCTTGCTAAAGAGGAAGAAGCCCGACGGAGAAGAGGAGACGGAGACCGACGACCCGCAACACCAGCAACAGCAACGGCAACAGCGTCAACACGGGCCATCACCATCGGAAGAACAACGCGATTTGGCCATTCCGACAGCAACAGCACCAGGTGCTCCTGCTGCTGCCCCTCGCTCGAAGTTGGGGAAGCGCGATAGACACGCTATGGGCCAGGACAACATCGCCATCCACGAGGATCCTTCTGCAGCAACACAGCATCTGCATGTACCCGAATCCCAGATCATGACAGAGCACGACCCCAATCTGCCCTACTCAGACGAGGATGACGACGAGCCAAGCGAGGACGAGGTGGATGACACCGTCGCCGAGGACATGAAGAAGCTGGAGGAGAACTTCAAAGGCATCTCACAAAAGTATCGACTGATCAACCGCATCGGCGAAGGTATGCTTGTCCGCCCTGAAACACGCCCGCTTTCTAATCCCTTGCAGGCACCTTTTCCACCGTCTACAAAGCCGAACGCCTCGACATCCCATACGACGAAGATAGCGAGAACCAATATCCAGAATCCGAGGACGAGCTGATGGAGAGGCCGCAGAAGTGCGCAAACGGCAGGCACTCCAGGATCGTCGCGCTGAAAAAGATCTATGTCACCTCGTCACCCAGCCGTATTCTCAACGAGCTCGAGCTGCTACACGAGCTACGCGACTCTCCCCACATATGCCCTCTCCTTACAGCCTTCCGGCACCTGGACCAGGTCGTCGCCGTCCTACCCTACTTCCGACATCTCGACTTCCGCCTGTACTACCGCGAATTCCTGACCAATGATCTGCGACACTACTTCCTGAGCTTGTTTAGTGGACTGGCTTACGTGCACAAGGCAGGCATACTGCATCGAGACATCAAACCTACCAACTTCCTCTACGATCATACCAAGAAACATGGTGTGCTGGTCGATTTTGGCTTGGCAGAGAGGCAGGGCACCGACTGGCAACCATGTTTCTGCCAAGAGCACAAGGAGAGGAGAAGAGATCGCTTCCTCAACTCCTACGCGGTTCAGAATCTGCAAGCACAGCCGGACCCCTTGTCGTCCGCATACCCAAAGCAAGACAACAGGCCAAGTCGTCGGGCAAATCGTGCTGGTACCAGAGGCTTCAGAGCCCCAGAGGTATTGCTCAAGTGCACCGCTCAAACAACCAAGATCGATATCTGGTCCGCAGGTGTCATCTTGTTGACCCTGCTCGGCCGGAGATTTCCCTTCTTCAACAGTGCCGATGACATTGATGCCATGATCGAGATAGCATCCATCTTTGGCAAGAAGAAGATGCAGGGTGTCGCCGCCATGCATGGAAGTGTCTTTGAGACCAACATCGAGACCATCGGGGAGAAGGGTTTCACGCTCGAGAAGATCGTCCTGTGGGCAAGCTGTCGTGAGAAGGAATCCGATCAATTACATCCTGGCGAAATCCAAGCCGTTGACCTGCTCAGTGGCTTGCTCGAGCTGGATCCCAACAAGCGGCTCAGCGCTAGGCAAGCCCTCGAGCATGAATTCTTCACTAACCCCATTGAAGATGAAGCTGAGCGGGAGGAGCGCGAGTACGGAGAAGCACTCGAAGAAGAGGCTCGCCTGAAGCAACAAGAAAAGGCGAGAAGGAAAGCAGCAAGAGCTCGAGCACAGATGGCATAGCATGTCAACCTACAGTAATGTTGACGGAGAAGGGATGGCATTGTGTTTTCATGTATTGCTGTATTACTAGCAAGATGATACCCACGGCATTGATGTATGGTAGCATGGTAGCAGGCGTTCTGATGGTTCGATGATAATGATGATAACAAGCAGTGGGTGGATAACGAGTGGATGTGTATGAACGATGGCGGTCCTCGATCGAAATTTAATCAGACCGAGTACAAACACTCGTCTTCACGCCCTAGGTATCTTAGTTAATCCATGGCGACCCTTGTGCCGCGCTCAAGACCCAGATAGAAGCTTCGGTCCGTCACAGTCGAGATATAAATCGTCCCATTGCTTGCTAGAAAATCAACTCAACGTTATCTAGTATCCACTGATTGCACTCCTCCTTAGGAATTGGGGAGCGGCAGCTTGGCTTCATACTTTCAACTGACTTCTGTACCTGTGCCTCTAATAAATACTTCCGATGTCCATCGCGTCACAGCCCCGCGCATATATCCTTTCTCAATCTAACAGGGGCTACCCACTAGGTCTCATCTCTCGAACCATGGCTACCACCACATATACGCCGCCTCGTCCTCGTCGCTTCGCACCACTCGACCCATCAATACCCAATGCCAACAATGCACCCAAGCTTAAAGGCGTCGTCTTCGACGTAGACGGCACACTATGCCTACCACAAAACTACATGTTTAAAGAAATGCGCTCGGCACTCGGAATTCCAAAGTCTATCGACATACTAGAGCACATCAACAGTCTCTCCGCTCGCAACGACCAGAACTTCTCTTCACCGCGCTCCCGTGCTCAAGATGCCATCAAGAGGATTGAGCGCGAGGCAATGAGTCACCAGCAACCCCAACCAGGCTTGAACGAGCTGATTACAAGACTAGCCAAGTGGGATGTACGTCTGGCGCTATGTACGCGAAATTTCGAGATGCCGGTGAAACATCTGCTTGAGAAGTTCGTGAGCGAGGAAGGGCGGGCACATTTCAGCCCGCTCATCACGAGAGAGACAGAGGGTATCAAGGCTAAACCATCTCCAGAGGGCATTTGGGCTTGCGTACAGGTTTGGAATCAAATGGGGAGTACTGCAGCAGCTGCAGATGTGGTTGAGGGCACAATTAAACTTGAAGAAGGGTCTGACGAGGAAAGAATGAAGGGTTGTGAGGGTGTGATCATGGTGGGCGATAGTGTGGATGACATTGAGGCTGGTGCTAGAGCGGGAGCGGCTACGGTGTTGTTGGCTAACGAGGACAACAGACATTTGCTGGATAAAGACAAAAAGCCAAGAGTTGATTTGAGCGTTGAGAGATTGAATGAGTTGGTAGACGTGCTGGAGCAGGGATTCGAAGGACGAAGCTAAGCTCTACAGCTGTTCGTATAGCAATATATTTGTGCAAGCAAAGGCGACCGAGCTCACCTGAGACTGTGCGGCGATACCTGACGCGGCATGTCTCGCGCGTCAAGAATATTGTCGACCAAACCTGTACAAAATCATATATCCCCTGAGACAGCAGGTTCCACGAAGACGACCACTGCAGTGCTGAATACCACATTGGACCACAATGCTGTACGCAATTCTGCAAGACACCAGCTATCTCAGCGAGGCCCAATTGCCTGGACGTTTCGCGGAGAAGAGAGGCACTCAGATCTGGCAAATATAGCGATATTTCTGATAAAATCTGCGCGAGTGATCTATTAGACACGACGTCTGCCACCGTAGCTATCATGAGACACTGATTGATCGCCGACCACCGTGCAACAGAGGTGGTCGCGTTTCAAGGCATATGGCAGCTTACGTAAATCTGCATCGATCTGGCCTACCACGTGCAACGAAATACGAAATACAGGTTCCGGCAAGGGCGGAAGTCAGCCCAAGCCCGGGGAAATGCACCAAGGAGTGGCATACGTCAGCGCTGAACTCGTCCCCACTGTTTCCTCATTTTGTCACCTAAAATCGAAAACAGGTTCAACAGACTTCAATAAGCACAAGCCTTTAACGAACCAGGGGATCAGGAAGCACCCACCTCTTCTCAAGACAGATTTTGTCCTGAGGCTCTGCTTCTTCGAAGCTGTCACTAGATCGCAGGTCTCCATACGGACTGTGCCGGTTTGTCCAGTGATGATGTCCAACAACAAGTATTTTGTCTGGAACTCTGTATTCCCTGCGAACATAACATCGCAATCCTCCCTAGCTGGGATATCCTAGTATCCTAGAAATTCTCCTAGGTACTCATTGTTCGTTTGTATACCGGCCACAGTCCACCGTGATATCCCGTCCATCTGCTTGCACGCCGCGAGACCCAGGACAGACCTTGCGCAAACGTTTGAACACACTACCAGTACAGCCCTTTCCAGAAATATAGGCAGAACAGCTCCAGGAGCACCAATCTCATCAGATGCCTCTTGGTGATATTGCTGATGCCACTACGCTGAAGCACACATCAAGTCTACAATCGAAAGGCACTTCTCACGAAGTTAGCTCAACAGTAAGTCTACTCTGTCTTAAAGACCTGTTAGTGGTTAGACGAATGCCTCACACCACGGTGGTTGTGGTTATGCGCCAGCAGCAGCAACAAAGGTAACAGCCAGCGAAGGATATGCGACAAACCTCCATGCAGCACTGCCCTCAAGACAATATGTAAACCCATTTGGTCATGACCTCAGATCTGCGCGCTGAGTCTGAAATGGCGCGTCCCAGCCAGCGGGACACAAATGCCCGTCTTTGCATATGCTGGCTGTTCCAACCCCGTCACCGTGTGTCTTGGCGCGACATCGACCCTATTTAAGACCAGCTCTACTGGACAGTTGCTGACCGTGCGCACCAGTCGGACGTCGCCCTCTATTTCCTCGCACTCTTTCTCCCACCACTTTCGGTCTTTTTCAAACGGGGACTCGCTGCAGACTTCTGGATCAACATCCTGTTGTCAATCCTGGGATGGCTACCAGGTGTTCTACGTAAGTTCAAGCCTCAGCCCTTTGGCGAGATATTTATTCGAAGATGCTGACCTACTCATGCAGATGCTTGGTATATTATCTCGAAGCACCGGACCGTATATGTTCAACGGTATTAAAGTTCTCCTGTGACGCTTATGGATACCGGTTTCTTCAGCATTAGACTGGTGTACAGGCGTCGGATTGGACTAGATTGGGTTTGGCCAAGTGCAGCAGGTTCCAGTGATGCTGGGGTTGTTCGCTAGAACTGGATGTTCTGAACGTTGAAAGCGACACTACACTTGAAGGAAGCACGATCAAGGCTTCGTAGACTTTCTTGGTTCCCTTCGACACTGGTTCTTATCCCTGTCCGGCAAAGCACGATCAATACGTTGACGGCTAGGAGTACCTGTGTGCTTACGTCTATATCTCAATATTTAGGAAAGGGGACTACGTGACGCAACTGGGGCAACGGGAATGATGCTATGCATAGTAATGGAGACTGCTACCGTTGCAGCTGGCACAGGGATGTAACAACACAATTCGGCTTTGATTGCGTATTGTGTAGTGATTGCGCCAAATAAGATCACATTTGCTAATGTGCTTAAGCAGCGCACAAGTGTCGCTTACTCTTTTCCTTTATCGTCATCAAACTCCGACTGGCCGAAAGATGGTCGCCAGGATGGGCATGCAATCACAACATGAGATATACACTCCTTAGGGGTGTTAGGCGAACAAAGGAAGGGGATGGCCTTTGAGGGAGGCAAGCTTAGAACGTCGCATAACCTGCCTAAAATCCGTGCTTGCCTGCGACACCTCGGCTTTCTGGAGGGTAGTCAAAGCCCAAGCCCCGGCGTTGCTGACTAAATCTTGGCGTTCAGACAAACCTCATTGCAGCCTAGACAGTGCTGAACACTGATACAGCAGCAGAGCACTCGTCACACAACTTCATTTACCATCATTTCCTTTCGCATACGGTCTCATCCATCTGGCGCCCTTGCAGCGCCACCTGTATCAACATAGAATCATAATAGAACACTACTAATACTGTACCAATAATTCCTCCATCATGACTGACTCTTTGCAATCGTGGGACTACCTGGAGAGCCTGCAGGGGGTCGAGTTGCAGAAGCTATACAAAAGCCCTCCCAGCGCACTTGCTATCTTCAGAAAACTGCTGTCTGGTCTCTCGAAGCACTTCGTCATGTCCATGCTCTACTGTCCACGACCAACTCCACTGGCTGAATTTGAGTTGATGGTCAAGGCCAGTCGCGCCAAAGATCGGCAGATGGCTCTAGATCAACTCCGCCGATATCACATCATGCGCGAAACGACACTGAAATCAGGCAAAGCGTTGTCTTTGGTACCTGAGTTCTCAAAGTCTTTGCGACAAGTGTTGGGTGGAGGAGGCACTGGTTATACCTTCGGTCAGGTCTTCCACCCCCCAGCTTCACAAGCTGTTTCGATCGATGATCTCGATGACTACGCCCGCCAGCAGTGGGAAGGTATACTCGGCTACATGGTTGGTTCGTCGAACCTGGCAGAACTTCAACAGCCTGGAGAAGAGCTAGCACCTCCATCATCATCCGTGATTGAACTACTCAAAGCGGGCTCACTTGTCACAGTTCAGGGCACGGTGTCGAGAGGTCAAATACCAACGATCACGAAAGACGGCTTCGCATTTGTCCTCAAGGATGTCAGCACTCAGATTTGGGCGCTTCTGTTCCTCTATGTTGACAATTGTGACGCTTTTGACATGGAGAAAATCGAAGTCCTGTCCTTCATCTTCTTCGTCGCTTCCCTCGAACTAGGTCTAGCATATAGCATCTCCACCCTGACCCAAAAAGAAAAGCAAATGCTGCAAGATCTTCTTGGCCTCGGCATAATCTACCAACCACATCCAGATGCAGCTTTCTTCTACCCAACGCGTCTGGCAACCACCCTCACCTCCTCATCCACATCAGCCATAACCACGGCTTCGCAGACCCTCGGATCCTCCCTGCAGCCTGACTCCGAGCTGTCGGCCGAACACAACACATCTCCTCACCAGGCACCTGGCAGCGGCTTCATCATCATCGAAACAAATTTCCGCCTCTATGCATACACGTCCTCTCCCCTACAAATCGCGCTCCTCTCGCTCTTCATCGCTCTCCGCTCCCGCCACCCAAACATGGTGACCGGAAAAATGACGAAACAATCCGTCCAACGCGCAATCCAAGTAGGAATCACCGCCGAACAAATAATTTCGTACCTCAGCACCCACGCGCACCCTCAAATGAAGCGGTACGCCGCGGCCGAACTAGCCAGAAACCAAGCCCGGCAGGTAGCAATCAACGCATCCTCGGCTGGACCCAATGCAGAGGGCGCCACTAATGCAACGCTGCACTTGAAAGTCGTCCCCGACACGATCATGGATCAGATTAGTTTGTGGCAAATGGAACGCGATCGTATCACAAGTAACGCCGGGTATCTGCTGAAGGATTTTGGCACCAATCACGAGTACCAAGATGTTAGTCGTTACGCGGACGAGACAGGCGTCCTCATTTGGAGCGATGAAAAGCGACGACTATTCTTCGTGACGAGGGTCGAGGGCGTGCAGAGCTTCATCAAAGAGAGGAGAGCCAGGGAACAAGCTCGAACGGCATCCTAGAAGGACTCGCGGGAATAGAGGTGAGAAAGGCGGAGACCCGTGCCCTCGTCCATACGCAACGCAGGACCTCTAGGTTCAAGCGACAACCCTATCACCGTCTAGGGCCTCGGCCGTCTAGCCTCGTAAACAGGCAGATACGAAACATGGCACAACGAGAATAGCTAGCTCCTCCCAATGAGGACCGACAACGAGGATCTCACCCATTCCCTCAAAATTAGACCCCATATGCGCCAAACCATAGAAACACCTGATACCCTCAACGAAGCGAAGTCAGACACCTACATCGTCCTCCGCACCGACTGCCGCCATGCACGAGCGCCCCCAGACATCCAGCTGGAAGCACCCAGAGCACAGAGCGCACTGACATCCCTGCTACGGTGCCGCACATCCATCGTCCACCCGGCAAAAGCACCGACTCATGAAGGACATCGTATGTAGCGGTGCAGGAACCCGCATCTGCGCCGAAAGTCAGGCAACTTGGTGTATTAGGCTTTGAGTCAAGCACGCAGATCTTCGTACCCCTTGGGTCGCGGAGGAGTTTACGGGCTATGTATGGATTCAGGACGTTCGAGATTCGCGAGGCGGTGGGTCTCTTTGGAGCGGGTGTGGATGTGGATGTGGAGTGGATCTCGAAGGCGAGGCAGAAACTGGTCTCGAGCCTGTCAGATACGCTTCTCGAGCCAGCTGATTATGATCGCGTGGGGCCATCAATTGACCACGCCCACGGGCCTGGACGTACAGGCATGCAAATCAGCGGTGACATTAGCTAAGTGGGCTCAAAACAATAGCGCTCGGAGAGTCTATAGCTCCGTACTATACAACATAACATGCTTGCAGCTGATGCTGGATGACTTTCTGTCAGCGCTCGACGTAGTAGCTCGCACGGCTGAGCCTTGTGCCACCGACAGCGACTATGAGTACTCCCATACTCCATTCATACCTCGATGCATTGCTTCTTGAAGTGAAATGTCCCCCAACGCCACGCACCATGTTCTACATAGCCGTAATCTACCTACCTACCAACCAACCAGACATAGCTACCTTGATTCATACGGCCATGGCCTCACTTCTTCTTGCTCTTTGACTTGCCGTTTGTGGTAGGCGCCACACTCGATGCGCGTGACCCGGCTGAAGATGCAGCTTTGCTGCCCTTTGCACCCTTGACGCTCGAAACTGCTTTGTTCTGCGGTCGTGTTAGTAGGCCATGTAGACATAGAGGGGTCAACTTACTGCCACGCCGTTCTTCGCCTTCTTCTTCGGAGGCGGCACGTTCTCCGCATCCTCCTCATCCTCATCCTCTTCATCCCTATCTCTCCCCTTCTTCGCCGTACCGTTAGCCTTGCTCTCCTTGTCTTCACTGAATTCTCTGACTACGGTCTGGATGAGGGTTGCGCATCTTCTACTGAGCTCTAGTGGTGTCCTAGACAGGAAGAACCAGTCGAAACGGAAGAGCGGCGACTCTCGGATCTCGTCTCTGAGTATCTCATAGAGACCGTCTCCATCTACGCCGTGTTTGTCGAGCATGACCAGTAGAAATCGGTCTTCCTCTTCCGTATAGACTTTCTTGTTGGTGGTTGAGACAGTATAGTTGATCTTCATCTGCTGCAGCGGCACACGGTACATCTCCATCTTCCTTCTTATCAATTTCTGATTTTTGATGTTGGTTGCGATGAGATCTTCACCTTTGACGATATGGTTGACGTGTTTCTCGTAATCACTGATCTCCTTGTTACGCTTCCAGAAGACCTTGGCATATTCTTCGACTTCTTTTGCGTCTTTGGAGTCAACTTCAGTGGCAATGAGCTCGTAGTTTTTCCTTCCATACCTCGCAGAGCCATTGATGAATTGTTGGAAGTCTCTCCGATTCCAGTGACCGAAACCCTGCTCTTGCATGTTCTGTTTGCGCTCTTTCTCGGCTTCAGTCAGGGGCTCGGCGTTATCGATCGCGCTTTGGTCTAATGCCTGATCGGCTTCCCGCTCACTAAGATCTTCTTCGGAGCCTTCAGGTAGTGGAACCTTGTAGCCAATCTCTTTGTGGTAGTAATTTGTTTCTTTCTCTTGCAGCTCTTGCAAGCCCGGGGGAAAGAATTGCCAGTCGTGTACGTTGACTTGCTTAGGTGCTCGTGGAACCTTGGGTTTGGCTTCTGGCTTTGGACCACCAGTCTTGAGAGCGTCTTTGTAGTATTGGTCCATTGAATAGGATTGCTCTTTTCTTTCCCGTTTCGTGGGGTTAATCCAGCTCAGACCAATCTCTTTCTTTTTGGAATCTGTGAAATCGACGCCGTTCCATTCGTATGCATTTTCGGAGGAGAACTTTTGGAGGTCGTCGATGCCAAGTTTCTCATATTTCGCGTTGAGTTCGGCGGTGCGAGCTTCGCCACGTTTGAGGATAGCGTCAATGTCGCCCAAATCGCCAGTTGTACCCTTGGTCTCGAAGACCTTTTCTGCACCGTGCTGGATCATGGTGAGAAGATCATCCTTGGAGGCTGCCTGTTTGGCTTGCTGTTGCGCGCGACCCTGCTGAATCACAAGCTGGTCAAGTCGCAGCTTCTGAGCAGCACGTTCAAGAACTTTCTCTTCAATCGCATTTTCGGTGACGAACCTGAAGACTACTACCTGCTTGGTTTGGCCAATACGATGAGCTCTGTCCATGGCTTGCAGATCAGCTTGAGGATTCCAATCGCTGTCAAAAAGCACAACGATGTCAGCACTGGTCAAATTTATTCCCAGACCGCCAGCACGGGTTGTGAGCAGAAAGATGAACTTTTCGGAACCTGGCTTGTTGTATTCGTCGATGGAGGCGATTCGGTCTTCATGTGCTGTGCCACCATCGATGCGGCAATATTTGTGGCCTCTGAAGACACAGTAATCCTCGAGAATGTCGAGTACTCTGCTCATCTGTGAGAATATCAGAACACGACTGCCTTGCTCCTTCATTTTGGTTAGGATCTTGTCGAGGATGATCATTTTGCCCGAGTTATCCACCAAGTGCTCGTCTGTCGTGTATGGTGGACCAGGCTCAGCACCGTCGAACAGATAAGGATGGTTGCAGCACTTTCGCAGCTGCATGACAATATTGAGCAACCTCGTCTTGGATTCTCGCTTGCCGCCGGCGCCGTTGACAGCATCAATGTCCTTCTCAAGGATTTTTTGATACCATCGGACTTGCATTTCCGACATGCCAACATACAAGTTGACTTCTTTTTTGGGTAGCAAACTCTTTTCGACATCACTCTTCACACGTCTGAGCAAGAACGGTCTTAACACGCGATGTAGTTGCTGCACCACTGTATCTTGGTCTTCGTTCTGGCTTGAGAACCAGCTGTCGAAGGCTTCCGAATCGCCGAAGACGTCTGGTAGCAAGAAGTTGAGGAGGGCCCACAACTCGTGCAGATTGTTCTGCAGAGGCGTACCCGTGATCAGCAGGCGGTTTCTGGAATTGAAGACGCGGATTATCTGTGCCAGCGAGGACTCTTCGTTTTTTATTCTGTGTGCTTCGTCGATGATGATGTACTCCCAGGCGAATTTCTTCAGATGTGACTTTTCCCGTAGGATCATCTCGTAGGAGGTAACGCAGACATCGAATTTCTCCGAAACCAAGCGATCGTTGATAAGCTGATGTCTCTCGTCTTTCGCGCCTTGAAGGACCAGCACATCGACTTCGGGAGTCCACTTCTTGAATTCTCTTGCCCAATTGTCGAGGGTGGACTTGGGCACAGCAACCAAGTGAGGACCGGTGATGTCGCAAATATGTCTCAAGTAGCCCAGGAAGGAGATTGTCTGGAGTGTCTTGCCCAGACCCATCTCGTCAGCCAGGATACCGGAGATACCATTCTCGTGCAGGGAGACTAGCCAGTTCAGGCCAGCGACTTGGTAGTCTCTCATCTCACCACCTTGGATGAAGGACGGAGAGTCGCGGAAGATGGTCTGAGTGGCATTACCACGCTTCTCGTCCTTCAACAGTTCTGCATCCTCTTCCTGTTCGGTCCTTCTCTTACCGCCCGCAGCGCCACCTTTCCTCACATGGGCTTTCTTTGCCCTTGCAGCCTCGGCGTCGTTCTGACGATCGATCTCGGCCATGACATCGCGAATGTGTGGGTCGCGATTGGTCTCTATGAAGTGACGAAAGAGGTCTGTGAGACCGAGCAGATAGCGAAACCTGCGTATAGTGTCGTCGTCTTTGGTCTCGTTGAGTTGGCCATGTTGTTTGCCTAAGATGCTCTTCCGTAACTGGAGCGCCTCGTTTCTCTTCTTGCGACCATCAGGCTGAGCGACATCGCCTGCTACACTACTGGCAGTGGTGTTGGGGCCTGTATCAGAATCGGTGTAATCTGGAGTCTCGTCGACAAATTGGTTGTTGAGCATGCCAAAGGACGGTCTGTGTACTCTTTGGCGTGGAGGAGGAGCGTCTGTCATGGGAGTGTCTGCGCCCGACTCGGCCTCTGAATCGGTATGTGCAACTCGTGGTGCCATCCTGGCCAATGGTCCCTTGCAGGCCACCAAATGGAGCGGGGCGCGTCCACAATAGTTGATCAGTCCTTGTGGGCGATACGTGAAGACCGATTGAGATGAACCGGTCGTGTGACACGTCAATTGCGGCTTGTGTGGGAGGCAGAGTGAGGTATAGATCTCCAATGCGGAAGGGCACTATCCCCAAGACTTAACTTTTGGTAGTTGCGCCCGGGTTCGACATCCACACGTGACACGCGGCTTGACGTCGACGCGTTTAAGTGCGTCTTGCTACAAACATGGCTGTCAGGCAGCAAGTGGTTCCCGATTAAGGTTGTCAATAAACAAATACAAACACCCCAGTCTTCTCACCTTCGCTTGGACTGCCTCTGTAAGGACTACATACGCCAGTGCACCATCCAAGTCGACCTTATGAAGCGACCAGCGATGGAGTCTCCCGCGCGGCCGTTGCGTCGAGCAGCGCGGAAAACCATTGTGCTCGAGGAGGACTCAGAGGACGAATTGAGCCTGGTCCAGGAAGAGCAAGGACACGATGAGGAGTTTACCCCAGCGCCGAAAAAGACGCCTCGCAAGCCCACTCGGAGGCAGACCACAGCTGGCACTGATGTGTCACCGAAGAAGACTGTGCGCACACGCAAAGCACGATCTGGCGACAGCGTTGGGCCTTCGATAGCTCTCGAACGAGAGGATAGCAAAGCACCCAGCGAGCCAGCATCACCCACAAAGTCCGTCTCGCCACGCAAGAGGAAGACCACTGTGCCCAGAGCGAGTCGAAGAACTTCGCTTGCCCCTCCGACCCCTGCAGCAGCATTGCCCACTCCAGCACCCTCAGCATCGCCTGAAGCGAACGAGCCGACAAAGTCAAGAGCGTTGGCAGATATCACCACCAAAGCACTGAACAAGAAATCCGAACCACCACATCACGAGAAGGCGACACAGAAAGTGCAGCCGCTAGAGACAGTACTGGAGCGGCCTATGGACATCGCACTGCGCGCTAAAGCAGACGCAGTGGCCGCGCCGCTGGTAGAGGCAGATCATGGCCCGAAGCCACGCATGGTCATTAGACAGCTGGTCATGACCAATTTCAAGAGTTATGCCGGAAGGCAGGTCGTCGGTCCTTTCCACCAGTCCTTCTCCTCCGTGGTTGGTCCCAACGGTTCCGGCAAGTCGAATGTCATCGATTCTCTGCTCTTTGTGTTCGGCTTCCGCGCCAGCAAGATGAGGCAAGGCAAGATCTCGGCCCTGATCCACAACTCCGCCCAGCACCAGGATCTCGACTTTTGCGAAGTCGAGGTTCACTTCCAGGAAGTCGTCGACTTACCCGGGGGCAAGTGCGATATAGTACCAGATTCGACCCTGGTTGTGTCAAGGAAGGCGTTCAAGAACAATTCGAGCAACTACTATCTGAACGGAAGAACGACAAATTTCACCACAGTCACTACCTTGCTCAAAGATCGTGGTATCGACCTGGACCATAAGCGATTCTTGATTTTGCAAGGAGAGGTTGAGTCGATTGCTCAGATGAAACCGAAAGCTGCTGGTGAGCACGACGATGGCCTTCTGGAGTACCTAGAAGACATCATTGGAACCTCCAAGTACAAAACTCCCATTGAGGAAGCAATTGTTGAGCTTGAAAACTACAACGAGATCTGTGTGGAGAAACAAGCTCGTGTGCAACATGTGGAGAAAGAGAGAAACGGGCTGGAGGATAAGAAGAACAAGGCTATTGCTTTTATTCGACAAGAGAATGACCTTGCAGAGAAGCAGTCAGCACTCTATCAGATCTACCTTGCAGAATGTGCCGACAATGCACAAGTCACGGAGGAGGCCATCACCTCGATGCAGGCGCAGCTTGACGCCGAGCTTCAAAAGCATGCAGGGAGTGAGTCCAGCATAAAAGAGCTCGAGAAAGATTACAAGAAAGCTGCCAGGCATTTCGAAGCGGTTGAAAAACAGACACAGGACTTCCTCAAGGAGCTTGCCAAGTATGACAAGGAAAACGTCAAATTCGAGGAAAAGACCAAGTTCATTGCTGGCAAGCAGAAGAAGGCTGAGAAGCTCGTGACTAGCAGTCGTCTAGCAGCCTCGGAGGCAACAAGCCTAGTCGACAAGTACACGGACGACATCAAAAAGAAGACTGAACAAGTCGACGAGCTGGAACAAGATATGCAGAAGGAGGAGGCCGAGCTTGCCCGGATCCGAGAAGATCTAAAAGGCAAGACTCAAGGACTTTCCGAACAAATTGCTGCTAAGCAGAAGTCTCTCGAACCATGGCAAGAAAAGATCAATCAGAAGAAATCGAACTTGGCAGTGGCTCAGTCAGAGCTCGACATTCTGCTAGAAAGGGCGAATGCCGGCCAAAAGTCTTTGGATGATGCGAATAACAGGATCGAGGAGATTCAGGTCCAGCGCTCACACAAGGAACAAGAGATCGAGGAACGACGACATCAGCAACACAGACTTGAGAAGGATTGTCGCAAACTCAACGACGCATTGTCAAAACTTGCTAGCAGCGAGCCAGAGGTACGGACACAGATCTCTGGTGCTCGTCAGAAAGCCGAAGAGGCGCGTGCCAGCCTTGCCGGTACCCAAAACCAGGGCAACGTGCTCAAGGGCTTAATGCGTCTTCGAGACTCTGGCCGAATTGATGGATTCCATGGCAGGCTAGGCAACTTGGGCACAATCGATGAAAGGTACGACGTCGCAATCTCGACAGCATGTCCATCCCTCGAAAACATGGTTGTCGATACCGTCGAGGTCGGTCAACAGTGCATCGAGTATCTACGAAAGAACAATCTCGGGCGCGCCAACTTCATCCTGCTCGACCGACTAGCCAAGAAAGACCTGTCTCCTATTAGTACACCAGAAAACGTACCAAGATTGTTCGACATGATTAAGCCAAAAGACGAACGATTTAGATCAGCATTCTACAGCATCATGCAAAATACTCTCGTTGCCAAAGACCTTGAGCAAGCCAACAGAATCGCGTATGGCGCCAGACGTTGGAGAGTTGTAACCTTAGATGGTCAGCTTATTGATGTATCTGGTACGATGAGTGGTGGCGGTACTCGTGTCGCTCGGGGTGCTATGTCTTCTAAGCAAGTATCGGACGTGAGTAAAGAGCATGTCGAGAAGCTAGAGGTAGAGCGGGATGAGCTCGAAGCACAGTTCCAGGCATTTCTTGATAAGCAAAGAGAGCTCGAACAGTGCCTAAGAGAAAAGCAAGAGCAAGTGCCTCAGGTGGAGACCGCTATACAAAAGATACAGCTAGAGATCGAGAACTGCAACCGCAACCTGGCAGACGCCGAAAAGCGCCGGGATGATCTGACCTCGGAGCTTAGCACTACGAAGACAGATGACTCAGCAATCAAGGCGCTGCAGAAGCAGATGACTGGTATCACCAAGGAGATTGAGAAACTTCACGCAGAGACGGCTTCTGTAGAGGAGGAAATCCAGACGCTCCAGAACAACATCATGGAGGCGGGCGGTATCCGTCTCAGGAGCCAAAAAGGCAAGGTTGACAGCTTGAAAGAGCAGATTGACCTTCTCACCGAAGAGATCTCGACAGCAGAGGTCGCAAAGTCAAAGAATGAAAAATTCATCGTGAAGCACGAAAAGGCCAAAGCTGATGCTGAGAAAGAACTTGCCGCTCTTGCCCGAGACTCAGAGAAGCTTCAAGCCGATATAGAAGCTCAGCAGTCTGGAGCTAGAGAGTCCAAAGAGCGTGCCGAGCAGGCGCAGGAAGAGCTTGATACAAAGAAAGAGGAATTAACGACCATGAAAAGAGCTCTGGACGATCAGAATGCCGAGCTCAACAAGACCAGAGCACATGAGATCGAGATGCGCAATAAGCTTGAGGAGAACCAAAAGATACTTGTTGACAACCAGAAGAAGAGCAGATACTGGTCCGATAAGCTGTCGAAGCTGTCATTGCACGAGATCGACGACCTTGACGTGCCGATCGAGAACAAGCCGAAACAAAGCTCCAAAGAGCCAGTCGTCGGTGAAGATACAGAAGGCACGGAAGAGGAAGTGGAAGAGGAAGAGGACCAAGGGCAGCCGAAGGGCAACATGCATGTCGACCAGCAAGACCAGGAAGAAGAAGCCGCCAACCCAGACCAGCAAGACGGGCCAGATATCTCGCCGAGCGGCCAGCTACCACAATATACGAGAGATGAGCTCGAAGACATGTCAAAGGATCACCTGGCCGCGATCATCGCGGCACTGGAAGAGAAGATCGCAAATACTTCAAGCATTGACTTGGCAGTCATTGCAGAGTATCGCAGAAGGTGTCAAGACCTCGCAGCTCGAACGATTGACCTCAATGCAGCTCTCAAGATCCGAGACGCAGCAAAGAATCGTCTGACGGATCTCCGAACAATGCGCTTAACACAATTCATGACTGGCTTCACCACAATCTCGCAGCACCTGAAGCAGATGTATCAGCTCATTACCCTTGGTGGCAACGCAGAGCTCGAATTGGTCGACAGCTTAGATCCGTTCTCGGAGGGAATTCTGTTCTCAGTCATGCCGCCCAAGAAGAGTTGGAAGAATATTGGCAATTTGTCTGGTGGTGAGAAGACGCTGAGTTCCCTTGCATTGGTTTTTGCGCTGCATGTATACCGGCCCACGCCGCTGTATGTGATGGACGAGATTGATGCTGCCTTGGACTTCCGGAACGTGAGTACTCCACATATCTGTCGAGGTGGTCAATGCTAACAAGTCACAGGTCTCAATCGTTGCCGGTTACATCAAGGAGAGGACCAAGAACGCCCAATTCATTGTCATCAGTCTTAGGAATAACATGTTCGAGCTCGCGGAGAGATTGATTGGCATTTACAAGGTCAATCATATGACGAAAAGTGTGACGGTTGACAACAAGGACTATATTCAGAGGTGATGGGTCGATCGTTGCAGTGTATAACCCTGATCACAAATGATTCACGATTCGGCACGTATTGAGGTATGACTTATGGTTTTTTGAATGATAGAGATAGATATCTCCATGATATCCAGAGTCAGCAAGGGAATGTTCAAGTCGTGGACTTGATCCGCTGTACGATGTTGTAGACAGGTGATCATGAGCTTCAGTAGATACAGTCACGTGAAGTAGACTACGACCCCTCCACTGCTGCTACCACTTCTACTATTCTACGTGCGCAAACTATCATCGTGTTCTGATTGTATCCCGTCTTAAACGGTCTCTCAGTTCCGAGCCCTGCAGTAACTTCGGTCTGAACTGGTTGGTAGTCTTGGATAGTGTTACGAAGATGACAACCCCATTGGCCGGCTCGCGCTTGCTGGATCTGCCCCAGGAGATCAAGGAACTGATATGGGAGTACGCTTTTGGAGATGCTCACATACCATTGTACGTTGACAGCGATGTTGATTCCTGGCATACGTACAATGAATTCGCTGGGTGTGAGGCATGCGATGCCAACTCACCGAGCCCACACACCTATGAAGAAGCCATCAGTGCCGCCCGTTTGAGCTGGGCTCGAGCGGAGGGCCCGTCCATTGACGAACGACTCTCACGTCCTTACACAAGATACAATGATCATATTAACGCTCTATTCGCGAGCAAAGAAGTCTTCAGAGACGGGTTGGAAGTTTTACATTCGCGACTGACAGTGCACATCAAATCGCCAGAGGCTCTTGCCCTGGTTCGCCGCTCAGCACCTGTATCACTTCGACAGGGCACGACGAAGCTCGTCCTCTACGTACACTTCGATCACACCAACCACTTTCTTTGGACGATGCGAATCTTCGAGTTGCAAGAAACATTCCCTAACCTCAAGCACCTTGACATCAACTACCACATGCGGCCACCAATTAGTTACGACAATCTGCTGGACGCCATCTACCTCTCCATTCCTGTCCTCGGACTCCAAGCACCGTTCAACAAGCCGACCCATCTCCGCCCCAATTCCGAGCGCGCTCCTTCGTCATGGTACGACGACGCCAGATCCGCTAAGAGAATCGTGGCCACAGACGTCCGACCCGGCACAACGATTCACACTTCGTACATGCAGTCTGGAACTCTCTTCGAGGCTCATTTTCTGGGCCGCATCACAACGGCTGACGCCATAGACGAACACAGCTCAGTCATCCGCTCGCTCTTTTCCGATCCAACATATGTCTCGGCTGCGCAAATGGTCGTTCGCTCCAACCTCGCGTCAATTCGCCATTCTATTGCCTCGTCCTACCCACCACACGCCTGTCCAACTGAGCTTCTCGATTGTGGCTTCCCGAACGTGACTTATCTTCCTGGCGTACAGCATGCGCTCCTACAAATCGCACGAAGGCATGAGAAGCCGTGGTTCGAGAAGTTGCAGCGAAGAAGGGTTGTCGAGATATATATGGAGCATTGTGGTATGGATAAGGAGGAGGCTGAGACTCTACTAGCCCGACAGCTGGCGTCGCAGCCAGAGGGGCAAGGCATAGACGAATTCATGGAAAACCTTATGACACAAGGGGACGATGGGGGCGGTCTAGCGCAAGCGTTTGGTGTCGGAGGCGAACAGGATGGTGGGGGTTATCCTGCCGCATGGCAGGAAGAGCAATGAGAAGATGAAGGACGCAAGAGCGGAGCTTGAACGGTTTGACTTACTATGCTTGGCGCCTTGTATAGGATGTTTGTCGCGTGGTGTACGCTATACCTGAAATGATTCCACCAAATCCTTGAGCAACAATATCCTGAGTTTCGCAAGCCGAGCTGCCCCAAATCTCAACCCTCTATCACCAGCAGAGGCTTGCCTACCCTCAGTACCCATTTCCAGCGTCGTCCAAGACAGCACAGTCTGGGCCGGGAAACCAAAATATCGTGGAACGAGGTGCCGCCTTCCAATCGTGCTGTTTAAGAACAGGAACACAAGTTGCGAACTGCTAGTCGTAACCAAGCTCATCGTCCATGACGTGTGCCAGTACCTGTCTGGGCGTCTTTTCGTTCGTGCCAACAACAGGAGGCCACTGTTTCATTTTCCGGCGAAGTTCTTCAAGCTGTGGTAACGCTTCTGACAGTTTACTAGCGCCGGTCAGCATGGTTAACATTCCATGAGGGCTTGGAGAGCGTACTCCAGCTTCCCATGGACCACATAGTTCTGCTCAGCTAGCACCTGAGCGAGTTCCAGCTGGTGGTTGTCGAGCAGGTCGGGGTTTGGCACGACGATGGTAGGCAATTCGATCCTCAACCCATCTAGAACCGAGCCAGAGCCTGTTCGTTATCAGCTCTACACGAACACGCCGTCACTAGCGGTCGCCCCGGCAGCACTCACCGGCGTGGCTTACGACACATCCCTCCACACCACTATACTGACTCTTCTTGTAGAGTCTCTTTGCCGCGAGCATTTCCTCCTGCAGGCCATCCTTGTTGAAATCAAAGCCTGTAATTGCGATGCCAAGTTTCGTTTTCAACTCGTCTGGCAGCACCCAAAAGTAGTCATCAAAGGTCTTCTTGCCACCTTTGCCATATTGGACACGGAGCTCTGTGTAGCCTTGGTGGGAAAGTGCTTCCAGAAAGCGAACTTCTAGCACAGCACGTATGAGTCCTGTGAAAGACGCGGTGGCGCCTACGGTCACGAAACAGCGCTTTGGTGGGCGCGCGTCAGCCATGGCTGTATGAGATAGGGTTAGCAAAGCTCTAGGCTACATCTTGCAATATCCAATGATGTAGTCTTATGATAGTGTTTCTACCCGGCGATGAAAGTGACCGGTAGGGTCGCACTCAAGATCGTGTAGTGCAGTAAGCTAGTACGTCTACGGATGCGGCATCTCACGCAGATCGCTCCTGCACCTCCGAGTCTGTCGAAAAAGTGGACAGCAGCAGCAGTAGTACTCAGCCATCAGCACAGCACATATCATGGCGACAGCATCGCGGCATCTCTGTCGCAGCCTCCTTCGAACATTGAACCAACCCACAGCTAAGCGGCGATGTCAATCAATACGGAGACAGCGCATACAACCGTCTCCTTTCCGCCAGATCAGCTCAACCGCGTTCAGAAGAGCAGACACACCCACTGAGAACACTACAGCAGACAAACCCACAGAAAACACCACAGCAGACACAACCACCGAGAGCAGCACGGCAGCAACCACAGATGCGGCGCTGGAAGATGCCGATTCTGGGCCGGAGTTCAACGAGAGGGAAATGCAGAAGCCAGTTCAGCCATATACAGTAGCAGACCTCGACCCCAATGAACGCGCTCACTATGAAACACTGTCCAAGCAGGACCAGACCCAGTACATGGCCGTCCAGAACCACGTGAAAGCAGTCATGGAGTCCGACGAGATACAAAACATGTCTGAAGACCAAGCTCGCGTCGCTGCCCGCGAAATCGACCGCAGCGGGATCAATCCCAACTTCCTCGAGGAGCGGAACCTGCAAGCGTTGAGGGACGGGTACTGGCAAGAAGACGAGGACGATGAGTTTGGTGTCGTACCAGACGATGATGACGAGTTCTCCGAGGACCTGATCACATCTGTTGCCGAGAGCGAGCTTGAAGTTCACCGAGAGATTCGTGAATACACGAGGATAGCCGCGTGGGAATTGCCGGGCTTGCTACGTATGTTCCAGGACACCCTTCTGCAAGGAGATGCTAACGAAGAACAGAATTTACTCGACCGTTCGAACTACCCGACATGAACAAATCACCCCTCCGTTTCAGGTACACCACATACATGGGCGAATCACACCCCGCACAAAAGAAGGTCGTCCTCGAGTTCACTACACGCGAAGTCGCGGCCTCCGCAGGCCTGACTGAGCAACAACGCATAAAACTCGTCAAACTGATAGGCGTGCGATACAACCCCGACAAAGACCTCGTAAGAATGAGCTGCGAGCAATTCGAGAACCAAGCGCAGAACAAACGATACTTGGGCGACTTGGTGCAGAAGCTGGTCGTCGAGGCCAAAGACAAGACGGATATGTTCGAGGATGTGCCGCTTGACTTTAGGCATCACAAGCCGAAGGTCGTGCATCAGTTCCCTGAGAGCTGGAAGTTGGGCGAGAAGGAGGCTGTCAAGAGGTTAGCGGAGGAGAGACAAGGTGTGCACTTGCTTGAGGAGGGGCAGGGGCTTGTGGATGGGAAGGAGTTGGTGGAGATGTACGTGAGGAGCAAGAGTGTACAGCCAGTAATCGGTCGGGCTTTTTGAGAAGAGCGGTTGTAATGGAGTATATGTATGAACAGGACATGTTGTACAAAACGAGCCTCAATGCAGTGTCTTGTGCTACTTCGGCCATGCGACTCTGAAGAGTCAGTCGAGTCATTCGGCATCGTGGGCTGACAGCAACAGGGGCTGACCTCTGGTGAGTCAGTCAAGCATGGTGTCCGTCCTAAGACGATGAACAAAGCACCTTAAGGACTCTGAAGTCGAGGCCCAAAATCTATCTCATCACCGTCTAGAATCCTATCATTGACAGCCTGATCCCGACGGTGTGCTGTATTCACTCCCTCGGTCGAGTCAGCCATGGGCGACTGAATCGCTCGAGGTGCCAGCCAACACGAATCTGGCGTTGCAGCCGTCCTCGACCTCTATGTAACCAGGGTTTCTTCTTACACACCCACGCTACTCCTTAACCGCTAAGCGCTCTGAAGTCTACAACCTTTATCCTGTTGCCCATCCCGGTTCTACATACCACTTGTGATCACTGAGGCATCAATTTTCTGCTGAGAAGATATACCCCAGACAGTGCCAAGCTCAGAGCTTATCTCGCCAGTCAGGGCTTGAGGCGAATGCTGAGTCTGAACGGTGCAGGTCCAGCATCCTCGAGCTCGCCCCCAACTCAGTCTTGACTAGTCTATATCCGCCTTCACGATGCAGTGGCCTAATACAGCGCCAGCGAAGCTCGTAGTGAAACCCTGTCAGTCAGTGGCCGTCTGTGACATGGGTCATACCTAGTGGCATCGTGGTAATGATGTCTCCAGCTTATGGTGAACTGAATCTCTGTGTCTCGAAAGGTGACTCGACTGGTGATCTCCAACGACAAGATTTAGCCAAATGGAGGTGATCAGAGAAACGACCTGCAGCACTGCCAGCGGAAAGTCGCGTTAGCTGGTCCCGAACACAGCAGCGCGACCCCTGCCGAGGTCGATGATGTGATGCAGAGTTTGCCATGTTTGCGCAACATTTTCGAGCTGCCGACCTCGATATCGAAGCATTTCCGTCCCACGCAATCAGTACTGCTGTGCGCCACTCCCCAGGCCCATTTCCTCATAGCTCTCAACAATCCTGTAGGTCGCAATGGCAAACGTAGCTCGCTCGTCTCTACGCCGCTTCACCACGCAAGCCGCACGGCAAGCAACAGTCAGCTATGCCGCGCCGGTAGCAGAGCAAGTCAACCAGTATGGCATCAAGGTGTCTCAAGCTCAAGGCACCGTAGATGCTCTCACAGGCGGTGAGTACCAAGCACCTGTCTTGCGCCACGCATGCTAAACCACCACCACAGCCATCGGCAATACACCCCTCATCAAGCTCCAGCGCCTCTCGAAAGAGACCGGCTGCAATGTCCTTGGAAAGGCCGAGTTTCAAAATCCAGGAGGCTCCGTCAAAGACCGCGCAGCACTCTTCGTGGTGAAAGACGCAGAGGAGCGAGGACTGCTGAGACCCGGCGGCACAGTGGTGGAAGGAACAGCAGGAAACACAGGCATTGGCCTTGCGCACGTCTGTCGGTCCAGAGGCTACAGGCTGGTCATTTACATGCCAAACACGCAGTCGCAGGGGAAAATTGACCTCCTACGCTTGCTTGGTGCAGAAGTCTATCCCGTGCCCGCTGTGGCATGGGAGAAACCCGACAATTACAACTGGCAGGCTAAGCGACACGCGGAAAGACTGCTGAAGGAAGACCCCGAGCATGGCGCTGTGTGGACGAACCAGTTTGACAATGTTGCCAACCGGAGGGCGCATATCGAGACCACCGGACCGGAGATTTGGAGCCAGACAGGAGGGAAAGTAGATGCTTTTACATGCGCTACTGGCACTGGAGGCACGTTGGCTGGTGTTACAAGGTATCTGAAGGACGTCTCGAACGGGAAGGTAAAGTGCTTCCTGGCCGATCCCCCGGGCAGTGTCCTGCACAGCTATATACAATCCGGCGGCAAGTTAAAAGACAGGGAAGGAGGCAGCATAACCGAGGGTATCGGGCAGGGACGAGTAACAGATAACCTCAAGAACGAAGTCGACGAGCTAGATGGCAGTCTGAACATTGCCGACGAGAAGACCATCGAGATGGTGTACCGCTGTCTCGACGAAGAGGGCTTGTATCTCGGTGCTAGCTCGTGCTTGAACGTGGTGGCGGCCAAGGAGGTGGCGGAAAAGCTTGGGCCTGGCAACACCGTGGTCACGATGTTGTGCGACGGTGCCTACAGGTATGCTGATCGGCTGTTCAGCGGGAAGTGGCTGGAGAGCAAGAACCTGAGAGCCGCGATACCGAAGCACCTGGAAAGGTACATTGTGCTGCCTTGATCTGCAGCTAGGTACAGAGCACTTGCATGAAAGACGAATGTCCTCGCACCGAGTCTAAACCGGATGTCGTTGGGTCTATGGTCATGTGGTAGCTTCTGTATGGCTCTTTACCAGTATGTTAACATGGTGTTAGCCACGGTTTTCAAACACAGCTCGGTACCGTTCTAGACTCCTGTGTGTACGATTTCAGATCCCGTGACGTGTGGCTAAATTTATGTCCACTGTCGAACTTGTGTCCGAGGCTGTACTACCAAGACTTCGGAACAGACCAGATTCAGCAACCTGAACATACACATCTATTAATCATCACACAAATAGCCATGTAGAGCCACTTCACACTGCAGTCCTTCGATCGATGTCCTCAATGCTCAGACCCTCACATCGTGTCGTTCCCACGATCTTGGTCTGGCTGGTCATCTTGACGTTGTGAACACTTCAGTAGCTCCAAGATCCGTTGAAGAGCCGTAGAACGATGTCGAAGAAAGAGGCCCTGATTGTATAGCCTATTCTATATCCCCCAGATCCCTCCTCCCATCTTTCGGCAGCACGCCAGTACCTCGATTTGTTGGACGTATCAGTTGCATTCACCTCTTGTCCCTCCTATTGCTCATCCCCGATCGGGATTAGCGTTATTGCAGTGTGTAGTAGTTCCTTCCTGCCTACTCAGTTGTCAATGTAAGTAGTCGCTCCTTCCTTCCTCGCGTGCATGTTCAGAGAATTGTGATCTTGGCCACTTTCATAGACCGAGAAAAATTTTCGTAACCTTTTTCAGACTGTTTTCCGTCGAAGCTTGTGGGCGTCGTTCAGGTCCACAAAGCAGCGTTGGATGTCCGTCTGCTCAGCATATTTGTGTCGGTGCTGTGGTCGTTGTCAATCTTCTCGAATACCCCTCAATTTGTCGCTCGCGTCCTGTTCTTGTTGTTGCTCTTGAAAGCGCCCAGTGGACGATACTTGGCTTCACCAATACATGGCCACTTCAAAAAGCCAAGTTGCACATGTTCCGATCCTGTCATTACCCAGTCATGTCTCCTCAAGGCTAAGATTTCACCAGTCAAGAGTAGGTTCATACACAGACACGTTCTGATTTTGAGGTTCCTTGGCTCATGCAAAGGCTGAGACGTACGGGGCCGGCTAGTTGCTGATGTCCGGTGTGCGGCTTTCCGGTCAGCCACCAGTCCTGAGATTCACCGTTGAGGCTGCTTTCGACGTGGTCAATCTCTAGGGCTGGGGTTTTGCAGTCTGCGATGGAAAGACGATCTTTCGTCTAGGATCGCTGTGTCCAAGGTATGATTGAAGTTGCAGAGTTAAGGTTGCTGTATTAGAAACATGCTTCCTGTCTCGGGTGAGTTTCAGGTCGGATACACATCGTATGCACAACTGCATGCATGGATGTGTCATTCTTGCCGGCTCCGCAAACCTACCATGACTGGCGGCCTCCCGGGAAGTCTATGCTGCTGCCGCTGGGCAGTAGTGACTCCTCGAGCAGCTCAGCACAAGGTGATGCGCTCCCGACCAGATGGTTGTTCCATAAACACGCTGAACTGTCGAGGGTGACATTCACCGAATGGAACTGTTCAGCGTCACTTCCCCAAATACGCTCTCAAAAGTGTGTTTCGCTGTTCGGTGGGGACGGGGGTTTACTTCACTCTTCGAATCAGTCCTTCACCGACACCAGACCGACCTGTCGTCCCCTCGGAGACGTCTGACAACATCACAATCATGGACAGAAAATTGAGCACAGGAACAAAAAACAATGACTTTGAAGCCAACACTGGAAAAGAAGCAAAAATAAAATCTGAGGAGCTGCTTCTCGGAACCCTGTATCGGCTTAACCGCAAGGTTAACTCTGACCGTGTGACCTCTACGATCACAATTGCAACAATACCGAACATCGACTAGAGTACAACAAAACATAGGTTTGTCTCTTTTCTAAGACAAGATGGTGTGGATGAGGAGAGTGGGTAAGATCACGCGTAGTTTGCACTCCACCGGCTCTTGAGTCACGATATCTAGGCTGATCGCTCTACTTCTAAATTCGGTTTCATGTCTCTAAGCTATGGTAGGAGCATTGACGATTGAGAATTAACGATGACACGGCGCCCGGTGACGAGACATGATGTCTTAACCATAACAAAGGCGCTGTTGTCAAGAAGTCAGTACTGAAGCCTGACCGCTCGCACGAGTCTTAACGGTCGCGAAACATGAGGCGTGAGTACAAACCCGGCTATGTCGCCGTAAGAAACGTCTACTTATATCTGCCTCGGAGCCTGCGGTCTACGATCTCTCTAAGCTTTTCTTCCGCAAGGTTAAGTAACCAAAATGTTAGAAATGCTTTTCGGCACGAAGAAACAAGTCCAAACCTCCCTCCCTACAGCGCTTGGCCCATGCATCAATAGAATCGATCTGTGGCACACATCTGACATCCACTACATCGAAGCACGGCTTGGAGGCAAAGTCACATCCCGCACCGATTCGTGCGACGACGACGACGGTTACGCAATAACTACTGAGTGTGTCCTTATTCACATATGTCCTCGTAGCCTCGGAGAACGAGGTTTCGTTAAGACAGCGATAGCGCCGGCCTTTGCAACCTATTTTCGCGGCGTTCTGTCAATACGGCAGGGGTCGTACACCCGAACAGACGACGGTCAAGTTACTGAGCTCCTACTCTTGCGAATGAGATCCAGACCAAGGCTGATGCCTATCGCTACCCTGGCCTGTTTACATTTTCTGGGATGGCTTAGAGCTATGACTGCTAGCCTGCCCTATGAGGGAATCACTTCGACGATCACAGGTGACGTTGACGGCTTCTGGGGAAGCGGCAAACCAGCCAACCAAGACCTTTCCACAGACGTTAGAGTCGTAGCAGGCTTCTCAGACGTCTGGACTGCACCGCAAGGCTGGGAGGGTCCCTTATCCGAACCTGTCGCCACTGCATCGAGATCACCTCAGGTCCCCAAAATCTACCATGAAAACAAACTTGTCGATGCGGCCGTCTGCGTAGCCTGTCGAAAGTTGCACGCCAGCAGCTCCCTCACTCTGGCTCCAGGCGATGTGTACTGCTGTCAACCCTGTCTCGACCGATATCGGCCTGCTTGCTTCGTTTGCCAGGAGTCCTTCCAGCTCGCAGAAGGCACCCGACTTGCGTGCGACCATGCCTATTGCAACGAATGTCTCGTCCATTGTTTCCAGGCCGGTCTTGGATCGATTACTGACTTCCCACCTCGATGCTGTGGGCAGGAGCTCCACTTCCAAACGCACATGACCAAGCTGCCATCGGACGCTGTTCGACAGTATCTGAACCTCCTGAAGCAAGAGCACTTGAACAAAGAAGTGCCTTGTGCGACGCCAGCTTGTCAGGCAAAGCGACTAGTGATCAAGCACTACTATGTACAAGACGACTGGGGGGCCTGCCGTCACTGTGTCCAATCAACGTGCACCCGGTGCCATCAGGCCAAGAGCAGACACGACCACGCCGACCAGCAGCGCAAATGTCCACCCCCGGACGATACAGCGGTACTCAAGCTTGCGAAGCGGCGAAAGTGGCGACAGTGTCCAACGTGCAGACAGCTCGTATCGAGAAGTGAAGGTTGTAACGACATGCGGTGCTTTTGTGGGCAAAAGTTCTGCTACACCTGTGGTGCAACGTATCCGTCTCGGCGAACATGTGCCTGTCCAATGACGTTTGAGCCTCGAGAGCCTGTCGACGACGCGGAATCTGATGAAGCCCCTGAGGATGTTGGTACTGATTCCAGAGACGAACTGGTTGAGCGTCTCCAAACGACGAGTATCAGCAACGGGTATGCTATGCCTGGCGTGTGGCCTCGGGTGCGAAGAGAACAGTGGCCGAGTGAGCGCGTGATGTACCAATGTACGCATGCCGACTTGAGCGATGTCTCTCGCGGTCGGTGTCATGGGTGTCTCAGAGTCGATCAAGACACAAGATTCTGTCTGGAGTGTATGGTCAATCTGTGTAGATCTTGCATAGCCGCCGTGAGACGGCGGTAACATGGGTTGAAGGCAACCCAGGAATTGCGAACGGACTCGAGAGTGCTATTGGGAAAGAAGGGTTTATCATAGGTAGGAGAGGTCTGGACCCTTATGCAAGAACGTGTTAGCAGGATATCTGCAGGCCAGATACAAATGAATAGCCATCGATTCTTAGAAACGTCTAGGCGCTCCGGCCTCGTCCGATGCCTCGTCCGCCCCGGGAGGAATAGAACTGTAGCGTAATGTAGACCAGCGGAGGAAGTTGTACAACACATGCCCTTGCTATATGCTTATCTGCCTCAGAAAACTATGCTAAGAGCTGCCTAAGTGTGGAAATCCTCCTTCTAGTGCTTTCTTTTAGCTGTCCTCGCAGCAGGACTTCGGTATAGGCCCATTACCCTAGGCTCTGCCTAGGAAGGGTAAAAGCCCGCCTCTTCTCACGAACTGGACGAGGGTCCTGTGATTGCTGTTCGTGCATCAGTTATGCTGCTGCTTCGTCCAGATACTGGCGTCATAACAGCACTGCTCACTAGATGTCCCAAGTGGCCATCGGTGCTTAGCCCCGGCAGTGGCTTAACTGTAGGTCTCGTTTTCGGGACAACTCCCACCTTCCTGCGGTACTTCTGACCGTGACAGGCGGTCGACAGAAAGAGGTAGCATTTCGAAGACGGTCGTCTAGAAGGCTCGCTTGCGGTTATAGGCTCTCGTAAGCACTGTTACGTCAGGCAAGCTAGACTGACGGAAGCGACAGACCAGGGTGGAGACGTAGTCAGGACTTAAGATGCATTGGATTCACTAGTGCCCACCTCGAGAATGTATACAGAAGTGCATGTAACGTGTTGTGGCATAAGATAGAAACTATTTTCACGGACTCCTCCCGGAAAGGTAAAATGACCGCTTTCCAAAGTATAGTAACCTGGCGAAGCGAGCGACACACCCGGTTAGCATGAGGTTCCGCCAAAGACGGGGCGAAGATGTCTTTCGAGGTGTTGAGGTCTTAAAAGGTTCTTGATTTGATCCATCTAGGCAGTTAGCTACCCGAAGCCTACCCGGCGCGATAAGCGTCGAGAAGCGTGTATATGTGATCATGCAATGGGCACGAAGTAGCTGACGTATACACACTAGGGCGAAACCGACCGAGATTCGGTAGGCGATCAAGCATTCAGCGACGTGGGAGTAGTACCGATGTAGGCGTGAGATGTGTAGTGTATGTGGTACGTAGGTTGTTAGTAAGATTGGGTGGGCCACCTCGGTAGCTTGTGATATGACTGAGTTGCACTTGCCCAACAGCGAGAACTGAAGACTACGTGAGCTATCCTCAAAACTGCATCTGCTATATGATGAAAGCCACGGCAGCATCTCTCATCCACTTGAATTGCCCGAGGTGTAGCTACTAACCCTCTTCTAACGCCCCGCCAAAGTCGCCTCGTCTGCTGAGGCAGCTCTATCCAAGTCAGACACGTTTGGTGCCGGCCCCGAACGCCTCCTACCGTTGCGAAACGACGTGATGCTTGATTGCCGTGTACTGTGTCCACCTGCCACAGGTCGGCCCAACTTGGCCACGACCCTAAGTAACTTGCTACACGCTTCACCGTGTCCGGGCTTGAGATGAGCGATATAAGCCAGCCTCAGCTTGCCCTCCTCCGGTCGCAGAGAATCCTTCACGGCTTTGACGGCGGGCCGCGCCTTGTAAATGTTCTGGTAGCTTTCTTTGCCGATGTTCTCCAGCTCGACGCGAACGCCTTCTCGGTCCAGACAGATTTGTTGCCATTCAGGCATCGCGGCTCCCTGACTCGCATCGTGATCTTCAGATCCGCAGAGGTCGACGAAGACAAACGAGCCCTGGTGTCCATCTTCAGTAATTTCGATTATGGTATGGCTGCGTGATGACCGAGCGTTAGCGTTGGTCTCGCGGCCTTGGCGCACGAGGTCGATGTTGTGGCACAACTCGATCGCCCGTGTCTTCGGTTTAGGATCGCGCGTGTTCAATGTCCAGGCCTCACCATGCGTTAGCCTGCCCTTGATTATTTCTTTCTCTGATGCCTCTCGAAGTTCTTTCTGCCTTTGTTCGTTCGGTCTGATTTTCTTGCCCTGTGTAGAGGCGAAATGCCGCGTCACCATAGTGATAAGATCGCTCTTCTTGTTCTGATAGAATTGAGTTGCCCTTACTTTTATCGTTGAAGGCTGCTGTGCCTCCCGCCTCTGCTGGAGAACCCAGACGATCGTCGCCGATATCAGGGCATTCGGACCCTTCATAAGAGTGTAAGTCTTCCCCGCATCAGAGATTCCGTCTGCGATGACCATGTTTCGCTCGCCGGCGGCGTACGCGTTGAAGAAGGGAGCCAGGGTTTGAAAAATCTGGGCGCTCTTCGTGTCAGGCGTGAAGACGCGTTTGAACGTGTACTGCGTAATCTCGTTGTCCTTACCACTCACGGTCAGAGTGGCTTGGCCAGTGTCATCGTGGGCCCGAAACTCGATGTCCTTCCAGCACCACGCATTGTTCCTCAGTTGCTTCTCTTGCACACCCTCCACCGGTCTGATGCGCGCCAGTAGGACAACGTCATCTTCGTTGGTGCTGTCCTCAAGTATCTGCGGTTGTAGGACGAGAGCTCGCTCATGCTCGCTCAACTCGACGATGGGTGGAGGTTCTACTTCGACCTTTACTTTGCTAGCTGGAGCTATCAAGGCCGCGAAATGGTTTCTGTTGACGCTCGTGCCGTTAGTGCGTCCGACAGCGGTATTACCCCCTGCTGCCATCTGCTGCTCTAGCACTCCTGCGGCGATGTGTGGTGGTGGTATAGCCCGGGGGGTAGCGAGTTCAGAGTCTCTGTGCTGGATCAACGGCTCCTGCTCTCTACCTTCTCCTGCTGCCACCTGCTGTTCCGGCACTATTGCGTCGACATGTGGTGGTGGTGGTGGTGGTGGTGATGGCGGTAGTGGTGGCGGTGGTGGCGGGGGAGATGGAGGTGAAGATGGAAGTGGTATAGCCTGGGGAGTCGCGAGATCAGAGTCTTCGTGCTGGATCAATGGCTCTTGCTCTTGGCCTTCGACTGTTGGGCTTTGCCTCGATGAGTTACCGAAATCGTCCTCTTCTGCTCGTTGCTGTTGAGCTGAAATTGTGTGCAGGTCCGTGGCTATGTGTGACTTTTCGACTGGAACGACATCGACCCTAAAGATGATGAGTCAGTGTCGGTCCTTCCATACTTTGAACCCTAACGAAAGATGGGGAAGGTTACCGTCTGCGGAGTTGAAACCAGACAACGCTTGCCCGGAGGATAGCGATATACTCTGGTAGGTGGTGCAGCAAACCAGTGTTTTCGATCATAAGTCCTGCCACCTCGAAGGCCTCATCGGCCAGAGTGACGAGAGTGATTCGAACTATGAGCGTGAACAGCATGATTCCAAGCACGGACGTCCCTGAAGTCACACCAGCATCGATCACATACTGGCGAACGATGGTCCTTGTTGGCTGGTGCATACGACGAGCTAGGAGCGCGCTAAAGCCTGGGACAAGCACCAGAGCGATGAGGATTGACGACATTTCAGTATGCACAAGTGAAGAAACTGGGTGTCGAAAGCAGTGGTGGGTGATCAGTGTCGACGACCGCCTGGCAAGATACAACCAGAAAACAGAAAAAGTAGTGGGTGAAGCAAAACCCCTATCTAGGACGCGGCAGAAAACAGGAGCGTAGCTTCAAGACTTCCTTTGTCTCGGACTAGTAAATTGTAGCGGTGAGGCCTGCGGCTTCCCGGCACCAGAGGAATCGCAAAGTCACAGCAGATTGATATCTGAGGTACGAAAGCAGTGTCATATGGCGACACTCCATTGTGCTTCTTGCAAGGCGACAACCATGTCCAACTACGGCGGTCATTGAGTCTTAGCATCATTTGAGTCATGTTTCATCACAGATTGTCGATTAAGACACTACTCTGGGCCCTGCCTTGCATCGATGATAGCCTTCACCTTCACCCACGCCGTACAACTTAAGGAGATCCAGGCATAAGTCTGCAAGCCTTATCTGATCTTTACTGCGCCAGGACGCGCTCCTTGTCTCGTCACCATCATCTTCGTATTCCGGTTCCGTGTCCACGAGGAAAGTGCTGATCGAGGAAATTGTCTCTCGAAGGGCAATGCTCAGGCGTTCGTAGTCTAGCTGAAAGCAATACAAGGCCTCGTTGAGATCACTCAAGGCCTCTGCGCATTGTTTAGAGAGCCGGACGGCTGCGAGGTTTCTGTCTATGGCGGCTTGCAGAGACGGTTCTACGCCGCTGTCGGCAAATGACCAGTAGAACCAACCCTTCAAGACCGACCAACCCACGCGATCAGTGCTTGCCAAGAGAGTATCATGTGCCATCTGGTTCCTCTGCGTCAAGTCTGGTGGGTAAAAGCTAGATCTCAGACCGACCAACGAGCCTGCGACTTGAGAAACTCTATCACTGGTCACGCCGAGTGTCTCCAGAGTCTCATGGTATTGCTTTTCTGCCACATTTGCCGGGAGAGTGTAACCTATGGTGTGCAGTAGCTCTTGTAATCCGTCAATTGCACCTTCTCGCTTGGATTCTTGAAGCTGCACAATGTGATGACTAGCCAGTACTTGGAAGCAGTTGGGCTGGACCGTTGAAAAGTTGTCCCATACAGCTGCGACGGAAGATCGAACGTGGCATGACTGAGGTTGTGCAGGGTCTGTGAGACTAATGACCGAGATCTGCATTTGGCACTCTGGCCTGGTCGCGAATGCGCAACTCGCAATCACGAGGCTAGCGAAGGCGGCTACAGCAGCCCGACTGAGGACCGGCATTGCTTCTCTTGGCCCGTTCTTGTGCCCACTGTCGATGTGATCTCTCAGACCGTACCTGAACACAGCCACAGCCAATACTCGATTGTGGTCCGCTTGGAAGGTCCACTGCTGGTTGGTGGTCCTGCGCCCTATGAGAGTGACTACACCCAGCGTATCCTAGCTGCGAAGAGATTAGATAAGAAAAAAGCTGAGGAGGATGTCAGCAGTCGACGTGCACGATATCGTTGGCCCACAAACTTACAGGTCTCTGGTCTTATATTTTTGCTGTTCTGCCAGCATGAGTATCCAAGGTCAGCAGAAAGATACTACGAGACAATATAGGATGCTTACTTTTGGTGTATATCTGAGTTGTGTAGACGATGAAAGCCCAAGGTTCAGGCGACTGATGTAGCGCAGTCACACGCCAAGCCCATGCTGCCTGGCCCACGGATATGTATCGGATGCGCAGCTGTTGCAGGCCTGATTCGTGAACGACAAAAAGCCGTGAAATAGCGGGTCATGTAAATAACTAGGCGGCTTCAAGCTACCAAGTCGCCTAATTGCCTTCTCTGCGATACTAGTGGACCCCTGAAACCACTAAACGCCACTCTCTTCAATCAGCTTTCAGAACCCTGACTAATACTAGCAGATCCACTCTTCGAAGCTTTTTATCGTTTACCATCCAGGCCCGTATCGTGACAGTATAACGATAGCGTCAACTCTGAATCGTTGTTTAGTAACGTCCGGGTTCCAGTCTGACTTATTCCAGCGGCAATCGTATACATTTCTATCTGCGTACTGCCTCATCTCGAACTATGTATGCGCCATAACGTTGAGCAATCAACGTCGATAGAGGGTCACTGCGACATCGGCTTCTACCCGAACCCTCATATGCTTGCTTCTAGCTATACCTGCACGCCCGTCCCACATACTAGGCGATTTATGACCCAGCATTCCTCCTTCTATACACATCATGGCAGACGCTTGCGTGGCCCATCGAGCAGGGTCGCGAGCTTGACACACTGTAACTCAATTCTCGACACGCTCGAAGTGGCGTTGACGGACGATATAGTGAAAGCTTGTGTAGACTCTAAGAAAAGTATAAGGATTCTCTGCCCAGATCTCTCGTAGTTTGTGTGCTGTAAGGACGTTGTTTCGCGGGTGATCTGACCATTGACGTGCTCGAAGCCACTGATGATAGGAGACTAGCCTCGGTATCTCTTCGCCAGCCTGAACGTGCTCCAAGGAGGCTCTCTCAGCTTCAAACGCTGGATATTGACACACGAAGACGTCAAGATCGCTGGTATCTGCCGGAAACCTCAGACGCAGAATGGCACAGAGATATGCGCACAGCCCCACAAATTGTAACGTCGGGATACGGACGTTGTAGGTACTGAGAAACATCAGGTGAGCCTGTTGAGTTTGAGAAGCCCCCTTCTCTCCATTCGCTGTGTGCGTATGTAGTGACACACGTGCGGATGACGTATCTGCTGGCGGCGTGTCTGCTGGCGGCGTGTCTGCTGGCGGCGTGTCTGTTGAGGATGTGTCTGCTGAGGTGGACAGCCCTATAGTATGGTGATCGTATGATGTCAGATTCTGAAATGTCATGCTTGCGAGTTTCTGCCACACCACGTTTGCCACTTGACTTGGGAGTTGGCACCATCTGGGCCGCTTAGCGGAGCTGTTGGAATTAACACAGGGAAGGGATGCTCTGCGCTTTCTGTCCATGGTGGTAGTCTGATACGGAACAACAGCAAGCAGCCTTTGGAGGCACATTGTGCTTTTAGTAGGACTTGAGGTGCACGTAGCCTAGATCACTACTCACTCGCAGGGATTCAGCACCTGCGCAGCCGTGGCACTGACAGCCAGGTCAGTGCGAGACCGGTCTCAGACTTTATTGTTAGGAGCAAAGACGAGTAGCGAAACAGGTCTGAAACTGTGACAACATTGATCCAGACATCTGCTTAAGGTGTCCCCCAAGAAACAACATAAGTCTGGAATAGACCCGACCGCTTGTTGCTTTCACACCGGTACGCTCTGAGTCGACTGTATTATTGTTAGCCAACTCTAAATTTCCTACATCTACCCCAACTGCTTCAATTCATCTCTCCTTCCGCGACGATCCAGAGGATACTAGTGCAGCATTGTCCCGACAGTACAGCCATGGCCGAGGATCTCTCGCTCCAATTGACAAGGCCTGGCGGCGAAGACGTCCCCGCCGATCCGTGCTGTATACGATGTGCTCAACTGTACAAGATGTACCCCGATCTCGAATGTAACCCTGAATATCGAGAGGATGGTATACGCAAAGGCTTGACGCGACAAGAGGCGACTGGCTGCAAGAACTGTCGTACCCTGAAGCTCAAGTGCTATCCTGTCCCAAAAGCGTATCAAACACAGCTCGCGACACTTCAGACGGCAGCGAAGCTCGTGCTCAACATTCGCCGACAGCACCAGATTCCGGTCGCCGCTTTCTACCAACTTCGCTCAGCTCAGCACGCCTTCTCGACCGCTTGTCCGGTCGAAAAGATCCAGAGGATGAACCTCGAGAATGGCGACGCCGAACAAGACTGACTGACCGTGCAGTGGGTCATAGGGGACCAGCGATGTTCGCCGCCAGGGCAGGAGAGATGAGAGGAGGCATGGAGGCAAGATTGATACAGGAGTAGGAAGCGGCGCGTCACATAGAGACGAGGGATAAAGTGTAGCCAGCGACAGTTTTTGGTAATGATATGGGGTCTGAAGGAGAACCGCTTAGCAAACGATGGTTGTTTCTATTTCCTGGCGAGCACGACCAAACGACGGCTGTGCCTACATGACAGAAAGCGGTTTTGACCCTCGTAGCTGACATTCCTCCTCAACGGCGCCGGGAGGGCGTCAGAGAGAACTTGTGCAGCGCTTGTTTGGCCATAGAACAACCTCTCAGAGCTCGTCTTGTTCACCGGATGTAGTTGTGCTCTTATGCTTCGATGTACGAAGAGCGTCATCCTGTATGGCCCTCAATCCGTCATCGTCGACTAAAGGACTCCAATCCGCCCAGGGCTCCGGTAGAACAACGTTAAGGATGGAGCACAGATCCGGCAGCTGGTCTATCTGGTTCTCGGTCGAAGCGAATGTCGTCAAGACTTGCACTCGGGCATCTTGCATCGCCTGGAGGTACAAACTGACCGACATGGCGGTGGAAGGTGCAAAGAATTGCCAAACCAATTCTATAGATAACACTGTGCCATATTGGATAACCATTTGCCACTTCTCGAGAGCGTCGAGAAAGCTTTTTGCCTCGTGTGTGATGTTGCTGAGTGGCACCGCGACTCGCTCCGGCAACAGCCGCAGTTGGCGCAGACTGTGACTTTTCCCTCCTAGTATTTTCTTGTACTGGTCCTTCTCCCCTGTCAACTGAATCTGTGTTGCGGCGTCAGCCTCCTCTTGGATCGCCGACCGAAGATTGTACAGTTCTTGCACGAGAGTTGCGATCCGGCGCTTCGAGCGAGACTGCTCCGTTACATGCGCTCGCGTAGTCTGATGGGTTTCAACGAGAAGAGAATAAGCCGAGGTAAAGTTGCTGAGACGCAGTGCTGAGGCCAACGGGTGTTCAGCGCAGGCCAGGTGCCAGATGAGCACAGTCTCCCTGTTTGTGGTACGTAGCACCTCGAAATGCAGTTGTCGGCCAACTTCCATTAGCCGAACTTCCCGCGGCAGCAAAGGCGCTTGCGATGTGTGCAAGCCCGATATTGCTGATCTGATCCTCACATGGTGAGAGTGCGCCAGTCCAACATTTGTGACGGCCGAATTGATGTGGCAGTCGACCGGCTCGCTTGCCTCTGAATACTGAGACCACAACCCAGTCCACAGCACTAGAAAGATGGTACAGGGTAGACGACGCAAAACGTGCATGCTGGCGACCGAAGACACGAGTTCGACCGACAGGCAGACCTTTTTTGACAGCCTTGGTCGTTCGTCAAGCTCACATCAAAGGATGTCTTTTAGCTATAGCAACCATAACAGACGTTGACACGAGGTGTGAACTTGAAGCTAGGCTACTCAGGGATACCGGCAGCCGCCCTGCCTACGAGGAAGCAGTCACGGGAACGGCGTCCTTTTGCTAATGCTTGAGTGCGCTACAATGACACATTCCTCTAAACAGCCTAGTCAGTGCGTGAAGGAAGTCATCAGAAAGCTAACCTTGCTTGGCTGGTCACAGGCGCAGAGAGCTTTCCAGGGCCACGATGTTCTGGAGCAAGAAACAGTGATCACTGGCTCTACACTTTCCTTCATCGCGCGGTCATATCTCGTCATGAATTCGTGATTGTCTACATATCGGCGTTGAGATCTGGACTCTGTATGATTACATTCACCGCTTGTGCCTCTGTTGTTTTGAGACCCGGACCTCTTCATCACATCCTCCTGAATTCCTTTCCACCCTCTCTTCTCAGACCTGCACGTCTTATCCCCACATCACCCATTTTCTCTCCGAGCCTTTCCACTCATTTGTCTTTTCGTCCCGATGCTTGTTTGGCAGCCTTACCCTCCAAGATCATGTTGACCGACTTGATGACGATTGCTGAGAAGAGGATAGCCTTGAATCGATCTGCTGCCACGTAGGTACCTCGCTTCAAAAGCCACACCATAGTGCAGTAGCCTAAGAAGGTGGCGCTGGTACCCCAGGGGTCGGACTGCACGGCTTTCAGTGCGCTTGCACAGGTTGCAACAACATAAGCTTGAGTGGCGGCGCAGTCGGGCTGTTGTGAGTATGTTAGCATGGTTCAACCTTTCCTGACCTGACTACTTACAGAGCCCAAGATCACGTCCTTGATATCGCCTCTGGCCATGACGGCTTTGGTGACTCGAGCAATGCAGCTAGAGTAATCAGGCATCTTCTTGGTTGGCGTTTGGTCCCGAGGAGTTGCACTGGGGAGAGTTAGCTTGTGAGCGTGGAAAAGAGTTCTGTACTGGACCTTTGTGAGACTGGTTCCGATGCTTCGTGTGAGTAGTGGGAAGTATGAAGGAGGAAAGAAGCCAAAGAGAGCGAGCCCTGAATACGTGACATATATGCAACCACTGCGCTTGTGTCCTGATCCTCAGCATTTACCGACCTTCTAGAAGATCCACTCACATGACATTCGCGAACAAAGAATACCAGCGGCACTTTGCATAGCACTATTAGAGCGGCACAACGATGCTGAGACACCAGCTAAGCATGGCGTTGGCTTGTCTTAGTAACGGCCGCAAACATGTGCGCAAAGGCGTACTTGGTCTGTCCAGCGACGACTTGGTGAGTCTGGTGGCAGATGGTCAGAGATTAGCCAGACAAGATACTGTTTTTCACCTTCACCTCTTGTTGCAGGACATGCAGAAGTCGTAGCGGATACAGCTGACTGTCGTCAACGGAGTTTGCTTGGGATCTCCAGCTCCAGCGGCTTAAACCGCTCGGGCACCTATGCTCGCACACTGGTCGGCCGACGTCACCATTCACTGTCTTGCTTGTCGTAGTCTTCGTTTACTAGACCTCAGCTGCCTGTCGTGTCTCGGAACAAGACGAAGAGGACTGAGTTCTAGGCTTCACGGCTATACGAGTGGAGCGGCGTCAACGCCAATCACGTGTCGGCTAGCGTGTATCGGCCACTGATACGCGAAACTTGACGATCATAGTAGCTGTAATGAGAAGCAAGAACAGGTTCGCATGCTCGCCAGCTACTACGTGATGCCCATTTTGGAGCAGCGAAGGGGGAGTCTACCGTCTAGGCCAATTTTCCCGGTGTTGTTCTATTAGTTTCGCTCTTGCAGGTGTTCCTTACACATCGACAGGTCAATGCACCTTGGCCAAAGCGAGCTTACGAGATTCACGGCGTGGATTTGCACCTCGTTCTGCGATTACAAAGTCACGTAGATTGTTTGGTATCTTAGTTATGTAGGTATTGGACCTCAAACGGAGGCAGAGAGAGACAATTTGGCGGGCTGCACTAAGTGGGGATAGTAAAGCTACGAAAAAGTCCCCCGGACACTGAAAGCTGTATAGGCCTTGTAGAATCTGGTAGCTACTCTGCTGTTCACCCCGGCTGCCTGCAGGAGGCCACTCCGCAATACCACAAAGCACACCAGACTCCTATCGGTTTGTTGAATGATGGTATGATTACGGGAGCAGCTTTCGACTCTTGTCCTCTGTTGGCTCTTTATTCTCGTCCTGAGAAGAAAGACCTGGTGTTTCCTTGCCGGGCGGCAAAGTTTGAGAACAAATGCACTGACTCGGTTGGGAATTGAGTACATTCGACAAGTGTCGAATTAGCAGAATCTTTACGTGACATTGGCCCTGGAGACCTGACCGTTCCTCCCTCTTCTCCTTCTCGTTGTTGTAACGCACCAAACTTATAACCCTCCAGGATCTCAGCTGTGCTTTGCTCACCATCGTCCTTGATGCTCATCGTGATGAATCCCGCCGTGGCAGCTTCGAGCTCCTTCCTCTTAGTGCCAGAGCTCAATCCACGCGCAGACACTTGTTCGACCTGTCCATAGGACAGACCGGTCATGTGTGCAGTACAGTCCTGATTCGCTGCAACTGCTCCAGGCTTCTGCTCTCGTTGCGTCATGTTGGTGGGAGCGGCACTTGCCTCTATGGTCGTTGCTGACTGCTCTGAAAGATATCCGGTTGCTGTCCTAGACGTCAACGAGGCTTCGTGCCCTATCATGGGCTTAAGGCGCTTCGAAGGAGATGTATTTGTGGTACCCATGTCATCTGCTTCATCGGAGGTCGCGGCTCGCTTGCTCGACCGGGTGGATGTCTGTTCCGATGCAGACGTTTGATCGGCTGGTGATACGATTAAGTCCATATGCGACGAGTCAGGTGATGCCTTAGCCGACGGCGGTCGCGGCGGTTTCCTAGATATGGGCACTGGTACCAGTGTAGCTAGGGGGTTCTTGGCGGGGATACACAACGCGTGGTAGACTGGGTCTAAATGACGTAAAGCTGGACCTTGCGGTTCGTTGTAAGCTCCGTCAAAAGAGTTCAGAGCCGCGGAAAGACTCTTTAGGCGTTTCATGAATTCAACTCGATCTGACGTAGAGCTCGTTTGATTGTCTAAGAATCTTTGATGGCACCATGCTCGAGCGAAGAGCTTTAGGTTACGCTCAACATCCCACAAGAAAGTGACGAGACGCCGACCGTGAAAGTCGAGTGTCTCGTACTCTGCTCTCTCCCGGAATACGATTTCTCGACGTGGTAGATGAAGCTGTCGTTCGTGGCTCCACGAGAACCAAAGTTCATGGTCTTCGTCCCAGACGCCAGGACGGATTAAGTGTCTGTGCCTGATGTGCGTGAAAGATGCGAGTGTGCGCATGCTGCGGTCGAGCATTACTAGGGCCAGCGCTTCAGCCTTACCGTCCCTGACAGGGTCATGAGACTCTGATTTCTTCGTCTCTCCACCGGTAGTATCATCGCTGTCTCCCTCTTCGATCTCGATATCGCCAGTACCGAACTTTCCGATCATGATTCTTTCACCCTGTGCTTGTGGCCGCGATGCGAGTCTCAAGACTGTCAGTTCCTCGAGTAGTTCGTCGAGCGACTCTGCAAAATCGAGGTTTGCCACCAACAGAATGCATTTTTGCTCTGCTTTTGCTTGTCGACGAGCGGCCTCTTTTTTTTGTTTCATCGTCGGGCCAGATCCTTCTGCGTCCTCCAAGTCTTTGATCTCATCCCGCTCACTGCCGCACCTTGAGCTGTTGCTCTTACGACTTGTGGATTTCCTGGATTTTTTGGAGCTCGTAGAAGCAGCCTTCGGGTTTGCGGTCGATCTGCTTGCAGGCTTCTTCGATGCCGTATGGTTAGGACTAGTGTTTGCGGTCCCGGGTGAAGGGTCCTCTACCGCGACCGTACCCCCTCTTCTTGGCATGGCGATTCGACCTGGCGCCAATTGGTCTCAAGGAGCGGACAAGGCTAGTGGAAGGTGCAATATGGACCAGGCCAGGCCGGGCTTGGTTAATTGAGATGGTGTTGGGGTGACTGCGATGTCACAGGATGGCAATCTGTATGGATTTTGGATGCCGAAAGGATGGAAGGCGCTGGCTCGCACGTGGGAAGGACTGGAACATGTGCGGCGCGAGGCCGAACGCGCAAGTGCAGCTGAACCGCTACCATCACACTATGTCTGCCACGTCTATCTGCTTTCCTCGCTTAGCCTATAGCCACATCGTTTGTTCTAGCCACGATTAGACGCCAAGGCGGCTTTTTGACAAAGGGGATTCAGTGAAGGCATGCCTAATGACCTTCCTAGTGACTGGCAGGGAAGTACTAGGACTGGCAGGAAAGTACTTGGGCTGACTGTGGGGCGCGACTGATAGATTGACGTAGCTGGCCGTTCGCCCGGTGACGCGTGACAACCAAGGCCATCACGAAGGTGGCCAGAAGCGACTGCCTATTGAAGTGACATTGAAAGGATCCAGCTCGATAGTGCCGCAATTGACGCAGTCCGGAGCTTCGGCATCTACCACTGCGATTCTGACTGGAAGAGAAGCAGGCTCTGCTGCTCATCTCCTCAATGAATGGCAGAGGCAGACTCTATAACTGATTGCGTCCATTGCAGCTCGGGAAGCCGCAAGCGTTGCAACACGTCCTCGGTACGGCGACATGCATGGTCACTGCCACTATGCCGCTTTTGTTGGCCACACTGTATGGGCAGCGTTGGATCTGTACGGTGGAGAGGTACGCTATGCTTTTCGGACGATGGCTACACCCAACCATTGATTCGTCAACTGAATGTCGAAGCCGTCACCAGAGCAGATACTCCCGGCCAAAGCTCTAGGCGACCAGATAGCTTGGACTCCGAGATTGTCGACTCCCAGGCAACAGTCTAGGGTCATAGAAGTGTCTAGAGACGTTGAAAATCTCGAGGTTCGACACACAGACTGCAAGTATAAGATAAAGTGGTCGACATTTTTCTTTTTAAGGATAGGGCGAGGGCGGAATGATCGATAATACGGACTTGCAGCAACACTACCTGAGCTAGGTAGTGGATCAAACAGGTCTTGGCTTACAACTTGGGCCTGACAGATGAGTCAATGGGCGCACGTAGTTGCCTGTTGGAGCTTATGTCGAGCTCCAAGAAGGACAAAATTGAGCGCGGACTTCGTAGATATGGCGGCAGGGAAGATGTCACTGGTCGGATAGATATCATCCAGGAGATACAGTAGGGCAAGCATGGCCATCTTCTCCGTTTCGTCGCCTGGTTTAGTGTACTGACTCACTAGAGGATACCATTCCAGTCCGTCTTGTAAGATGGCGTTCTTGAGTCAAGAGCTTCACTTTACCACTTCTCACAGGAACATTTGTAGTGGTTGGTGAGCATAGTGGTCTGTCACAGATATTAGTGGATTGTTGATCTAAGCAAGCCTGCGAGGTAACTACACAACGCGCTAACCAACCCCTAAGTGCGACGCCCCTGCGGCGGGTAGGAAAAAGGTGTTAGGGTCCAAATACCGGATCATTCGAATGTGGAATTCAAACCCACCCATGCGGGCTACGCCCATGAGAATACACGACTACTTGGAAGCAGACGAAGTACTTTGTGAAGCAAGATACTTGAGTCACACGCCATAACCACTCGGCCACCTTCCCAGGGAGGAATCAGAGCTCTAACTCCTCGGCCACCAGACCTTAGAATCTCGAGGGTGGTTTGAAGCATGGAACGAAGATACTACTGTAACTAAGTACACAAGGCTATCGCTCGCCAAACATTATCCTGATCTGCGACCCGAGGATCCTCCTACATACTCTATCTTCAACTTTTCTACAACCACCCCAAAAGCTACACAGAAGACCACTTATTGTGCGCCTTCATAGTGTACTATCAGCGCCTGGATGCTGCAGCCTCGACAAACACTCTCCCATCCTCTGGCAGACCTGTAAAGGCGACGGTCTCGAGCCGTGCTCGGCTCAAGCTCCCTGCGCCACGACCGCGTCAAGTTTGTGCCCCCAACTATGCTTCACATCTCTCCAGTGCCAATACCCACAATCTTGCAACACATTATCTTTCGAGTAATTCGGCTCTCCAATCCTCTCCACCATGTTCAATCCACCTCGTTGTTCAAATTTGAAGAGCTGCGTTGTACATGTACCACAGGTCTCGTACGACGCTACGAAGCACGGTCAAAAATCCAACCACTGCCAGGAACACAGTAGCCACGACGCACGCGACGAGCAGATCCACTCGAGCTTCGAGATCTTCTATACCACTGCGAGCGCTCCAAGCATGGACCAGCTTGAGGAACTCGAAGAGGCTGAACAAGTTGTAAACGAACATCTGCGGGGCCTTGATGAGGCTGTGGAGGTAGGTCTTGTTGGCAAACTTCGGTGGTTCGATGGTGCTAACGATGGTGCTTGTGATGTTACTCATGATGTTACTCTGTTGCCTGGTTAGCACGCATCTTTCCTCAGATCGAGGATACTTACGTCAAGGTTCAAGAAGTTTCCGAAGGCGAAATCCATAGTCATGTCGCCCATGGCCGCCATGGTTTCAAGCCAACCCAAGCACCTAAGGATCATCACTGCAAGTTGGAGATGCAGGACATGGATTGCGAGCAACTGCCAGGGCTTCATTTGTGGATATTGACGAAGGTAAAACCACAGCAATTCCCAGGACAGGGTGATCACTGCGATCTTGACCAACGTGTAGAAGAGTATGAGAATGCCCATAGTTGACTTCTTTATGACCGGAAGATATTTGGTGTGGTATGGAGGTGGCTTGCTGCGTAGTATTACGGTTACAGGAGACAGGATCGTGGAAGCAGATGAGCAGAGCCTTGGAAGGAATATTCATACCAAAGGAAGAGGAATGGCAACGGTTTCAAAGGAAAGGTAGCGGTTTCAACGGTAAACAAAGGTCAGCGGCAGCCTACATCGAAGTAGAGCGGGTAGGATCAAACCAAGTGTCCCAGGCCAAGTCGAGGCGTGCGCACTCGCAAGACATGTCTGAAATGATGTAGCAGCTAGCTTTGATGTACCTTTCAGATTTGTCTTGGTTGAAAGCGACAGGCAAGTTCCCGTATAGCGTAGACGCAAACAATTCTCAGAAGGATTACAACTATTGTAGTGCAGGTCACGATTGACAAAAAGGGCCGCCGGAGCCGCGGCGCCCGCTTTATCTGGATTTGTATATCATATTGTGTACTGTGGGAATAGAATCCATTTCTAAACTACCTGACAGGGCTTTCTGCTTGACCTGCTTGACCTGCTTGACCTGCTTGACCTGCTTGACCTGCTTGACCTGCTTGACCTGCTTGACCTGCTTGACCTGCTTGACCTGCTTGACCTGCGCCTTCCTCGACCGAGGACCCGGACATTGCGATCGGGTTCCTCCCTTTGTAGAGCTTTGTTCTGGGGAGTTTCCAACCGGTAAAAACCTCCCAGTCGAACGTTGCAGCCTGTGCCTGCTGGATCTTCTGCCATGTTACTGGATTGTTTCGCTCGTAATTGTAAAACCGGTCATCGGCCCAGGCTTGGTTCATCTTGGCGGAACGAGTAACCTCGTGAAGGATCTCGGGTCGTGGGACCTCGTCGTGTTCTGCGGCGAGATGAGCCCAGAAAGATGTGATTTTACCAAAGACTCGATGGTAGAGGCAGAACCTACAACTCCACTGAAAGCCACGGGCCTTCAGGCCTGAGGAAGTCTTTGACAGGTTCACCGTGTCTTCGGGTCTGACGCCGACATCTGGAAATTCGAGACTCGGGTTGGGGCCTTCGAAGAAGGTCTCGTATTCAGACGGATGATGGCTAGGCCGTCGCATTGGCAGCTGTGGTGGGAGACCTTTGGCCAGTCGGAGGACATTGAACTGAACCGCAAAGGCCTCGAAAGTTGTCAGTGCGGCTAGCTGTATTAAGTGTCAGATTCAGCCAACAAAGGAAAACAGCGACGGAGTCATACCTGGAGAAGGCAAGGAGGTCGATGTTGAGAGTTTCGACAGTAACGCGGTATGGGCGCGCTGTACTGACGAAGCACCTTGGCCTTGTACGCACACGAGTTTCGTCCAAGATTGATCAAGACGTCGTCGTAAACAATGTGAGACGGTAGAATGCACAAGCCGTGATGGCAGAGATGTGATCCGTGCAAGCGGCTCACCTCACCCTGTGGGAGGAAGTGCTGCAGGTCATGGGTGGTTCGAGGCCAGTCCCGGAACCACGCCGCCCAGCGAGCCCAGTTGTTATTGAAGCCTCCGATGGAAAGTGACTATCGACACTCGATTAGCTAGAACAACACTTCAGCTGTGAGACTCACTAGTCTTTCCAGGCTCGGCTCATCGACTGGCCAGTCGTCTGGCTTGCTCGCCAACAAAACCGGGTCCGAAGAAGCCCAAACCGAAGGGACAAGTAGACACGACATTGCATGTTGTGAGGTCACACCCCAGAAGCTCAATATCGTATCCTGGTTGCGGAGGTAGAGGTTTCGGGCGTCATCAGTGACTAGAAACAATTGTCGTTGAAGGTCTTGCCGTGCACTGATAATGCTTTCCGTGACATCAGAGAGCTCTCCTTGTGATGCTGCCGAGTCGCGCGCTAGCTGATGCCGGGGGCCGACACCTTGGTGCTCACCTTCGCCCTTGTGGCCCTGCTGAACAAGCTGCAAGGTTGCTAGAAACCCGAGCCATTCGTTCCGCTTGCGCTGCAGCCTTTGCATATCCTTTCCATTTCCCTGGGTTGTTCTTTGCAACCACTTGAACCACAGAAGCAGATGAAGCGACTTCTCACAAGGAGCTCGCCATCCTTTTCTTGCTCTTTCACCGTACCAGACTTGACCCGGCGCACTACCAAGCACAACGGCGCGAACCAAGAAGCGGATGTCAAAGTCGTCCTCAGTCCATGTAGTAGTGTCAGGGTCTTCAGCCATATAGCGCACTGGTGTCTCGACTGACGACGAGAGGTAACGTCCAGCACGGTCAAGCTTCCACACATGCTGGGAGCGGCTCTGAAGGTCGTCGTCTGACCTCGTGATCCGGCTTACCGACAAGCCAGAAGAGGTGCTATAAGCAAGGAGTTCTGTGTATATAGTACCGACCCATGGTTGACGGAGAAACTGACGTAGTTCCTGGTCATCACTCACGCCGAGGTTCGAGAATAATACGTGGTCGATATCGACACGATGATCGCTGTAAGAGGCCAAGTTGTTTCTTTGCTCTGGTTTCTTCTGAAGCTGGGAGGCCTCCGTCCGGTGGTGGGGAGCATCTGCGTCGCCGACCCCGGCAGCCTGGTAGGCTTCGTACGCGGGAGCATTGGTGCTTTGGCTGTCGAGATCTTCGGGGAGGCCGTCTTGCCCGTACTGAGCTTCGTGAACGGCTGCAGTCGCTGGCGGGAGATCCAAGCTGGGAAAGGGTTCCGCAGTGGTGATCTCAGGCAGAGGAAGTCCTTTCAGTTTCTTCCGCCATCGGTTCTCGTAGGCTTGCCATGTGTGAGTAGGACGCTAAGCATCGAGTTGGCATCAGCTTTGCCCAAGCGACAACGATCACACAGGACCAATGCTTACCACAGTTTCTAGTTGCCGGAAGACACGGGGCCCCATCTTGCCTTCAGCTTCAGCTGCGGCGCACCACTGCTGCAGGAAACCATCGTCGTCTGACGTGAATGCCTTCCTGACGCCCCTTTGTTCATTGGGTTGTCGTATTGGCCGAGGTTCGGCTGCTGGTCGGTCTTGCCAATCGCTGACTGTACCATCATCCTCGACTTTCAGACCACAGTCATCCAGCTGGGCCAGCAACTCTTGTTCTCCTAGGGGAGCCATGCTGCAAGAGGTTGCTGAATCCCACACAGCACAGCGCGGCGGCAAGGATCATATGAGCGAAAACGATCGCAATTTCCCCAGCGGAGAAGGCGGACTATCGCTGTGGTCCTGAGCATGAGTGTGAGACAGGAGACCTGGATGAATTCGGACCTTGTACAGTATTCCGTTGAGGCGTATACAAGTTTCGGGTCATTTGCTTGGCACAAAGGCACCTGAAGATTTGAGTGACTGGTTGTACCCATCTTCGGTCGTTGTTCCTCCGCAAGAAGGCTGGTACTTTACGACATGTTCCAAGGGGCGCAGTATCTCCACTAGCTTCCTTTGACCGTTTCTGGGTGAGACACACCAGTAAATCGGCGGTCGTGAGGGTACGGTGCGGCGCTCGGATTTTAATTCAGAGACTGCTTGACGCAGTAGTGGTGTGCGTCGAAAGCGGTATGTGCTATAGACGTGTATTGCCTGAAAGATCAGAAGAAGCACGTTTTGCAACCACGCAATCTAGTCAATGGCTTCCAGCTCTCTTGATGTTGCGAGCTCAACTTGAGACAGCTGGAGCGCGGTGACCGTGCGGCCCAAGTTGAATGTGCCCAGAGCTGAATCCCACTGCCGACTAGGCCCTCTGGACGTCGCAGAAAGGGTACAGCACACCGAACGTCGCAGTGACCACACGCCTGGCTCGTTCGACCTGGTTGTCCCTTGATGGATCGTCAACGCGTTTTGCGAGACGAGGCGTTTGACCCCATCTTAGATCTTGATACAACGAGAAACCTACAGCAGGATGCCACGCCGATCACACACGAGACTTTGGTGGTGACAATCCCGCAGCTATCTCGCCACAGTAGACGCCTGCTATCGAAGCATACATCGAGAGTGTGCGCATGATCATTGGTCATGTCGGGAAGGCGTGAAACAAGTCCGAGTTGTACGGCTTATATGACGCCACCCGAGTCACGTGAACTAGGCCGCGAGTGAATCAACCTGCAGGCTCCGGCCAACGGACGGCTCCAAGTCGCCCAGCATCGAGGGCTACGAAGATGAGAGTGCGCATGACGAGGCGTCATTCAGGGGGACACGGAGGGTTTCGGTGCAAGAACAAGACATTGGTTCATTAACTCATTTATCCTTCATCAACACATTCGTCACCCATCAACACATTCGTCAACACATCCATCCGTGACCAGGGAGAAGGCGCAACCATCAGCATGCGTGGCATCTTCAGCTTCGGGCTATTCGTCTTCTTAGCCTAACAGATGGCAATTCTGGTTAGGATATATACGCTCTGGGCAGGGATCAGACAGACTTACATCGAACATAGACCAGCCGTCCACCTCCAAAACCCAAGCTTTGCGAGGGTGTGAAGGTGTCAGTGGTATCTATCGACACAGAGCATACTCTCGCCATCAAGATCAACCGTTCGTCGTTGGCCCGGCTCCGAAGAAGGATGTGTTACTGTGTTGGGTCAGCCAATGTTCAACAAATCGACAAGTGCCTGCACGCGAGCCACAAACTGACCTTTGGCATGTGTCTGTCACAGTATCCTTGTCCTTCGATCCAGTGTCGTACATTCCAGGTACATCGTCTTCCAGTGCCCGACAGAGCACAGCACTTTGCTGGCTTGGGCCTGGAGCTGGGTGTATCTGGCGGGCTTGTACCGGCAGACTCTCGTGGGCTGGATGATGGAGTTTGAGGGCCAGGCAACAACATCGATGGCATCATGGTATCCTCGATCTGTTGAGGCTGAACGTAATTCTCGTGTTGGTTGATGGGTACAGGATTTCCAGCACTCAGCGCAGGTCCCGCAAAGGTTGGTGGTCCTTGTCTTAGATAGTCGAAGCGGTAGCGGAGAGCATCTTCCATCATGACTGGGGGGCGGTAGTCGGCCCAGCCGTCATAGATAGCAAAGATCGCCGCTCTTCTGTCCATGAGTTCTTGCACAAGTCGATTATGGCGGTCGCCGCGTGTTTGCTCGCGGGCATTGTCTGCACCTTGCTCACCTGCGTCGTCTTGGTTCCGCTCCAGCTGCCACTGCAGAAGGCGACGTAACAGCCACACCGCGAGAACAGCCGAGCAGGCCGTCAAGCAGAATGAAATGTAAGTGTACGGCATGTTGGCTTGGCTAGAACAATGGGCGGTTAAAGCTGTGTTTGAGATCTGATGGATGGTCCCGCAAGTGGCAACTGTCGATTGTTGGAGTGTGAACAGGGAGTAACAAGATCGATTTGCTTCCGGACGATGGAAGGAAGGCAAGAAAGAGATCGCAACCCACTGCGGCAGAAAGGACAGATAAGGAAGAAGAGAGGCCGGCGGTAGAGGGGCCAGGGAATGGTTTTTGGTTGCCGTGACTTTCCCAGCATTTTCCAGACAAAGAAAACCTGTGGCTGCCCGACCCCCCGCGTCATGCACGTCCGATCCTGGCCAGTGTTTCGGAACCCGCCAGGCTGCCTTCCGCGAAGACGATCTGGACTTGGAAGTGCAATGGCAGCAAGGACAGGGGAAGGAAGATCAAGAAGCGCAAGGTGTAGTCACGTGGAGCGAAGTCTTACGCAGTGATGCGGGAACAGCTCATCTTTGAAGTGTCGACAACTAGCTAGACATTGGCCTGACCTGATCAGACGCCAAACGCCATCCATGGCGAGCAAATAAACGATCTTCAAGAATAAGGTCAACTCTTCTGTCTGCACGCGTTGTGGTGCCGCTGAGCACGTGCCTTTCTGATCAGTCACTGAACCCCATAGTCGGGCGCCCATTCGCTCCTCACCGGCGGTTCGCCGCATCCCTGTCTTGAATGCATCTTCTGCACGGGGCGAGTACCGTACGCTCTTGTGCTCGTGCGTTGTACAATCTTCTCGGGCTACCCCTGCACTGCGTTATCCCAGCCACTGGCGCTTGATTGCCGCAAGCTTGGCTTTCATGGTGACGACCATTCGAGGCGGCCTGACGAAAACGAAGGCGAAGAAGACGTCGAATAATGCAAGGCCGAGGAGTGCATACATGCTTTGGTGGATGAAACTGAACTCGTCGCTGTAGCTGTCGAATCCAGCCGCTTGTAGCCGTCGACAAAACCATGTCCGTAGAGCGAAGCAGCACGCAACAATGGCTTTGAACCACATGGTCTCCCAAAAGACCCTCCAACCACATTCCACAAAAGACAAGAACGAGTTGTCATCGGTCCGAGCTTGAGGATTGGATGGCGAGAGGAAGGCATGACTGGTAGCGGGGGCAGGCTGATTGACAAACGGGTCGAGGGCTTGGTTGGTGGCATTTGGAGTGAAGATGATGGTCGACTGACTGGTAGAAGGTGGGAGTGTAGTGGTGAAAGGTTGAGCTCCGGCTTTGGCGGTATTGGCGGCGCCGGCGCGCGTCGCTTTTGTATTGGCAGCTGTGCCGTAGATGGAGGCAGTTCTCTGACCCTGCGCTCCTATGGGTTGTGGTCCTAGATTGGTCTGGGCTCGAGTGACTGGTCTGTGAGGCATCTTGTGCTTCCAAAGCAGGTATTTGGAGGTTGAGATGGATTGGTGTGCGCGTCAGGTGAGAGGGAGGATGTTCAGTCAAAGGGGACGCCTGCCATAGAGAAACGTGCAAGGCGGCCACAACACTGACAGGCTGTTCTGGTTGGGTCAGGCAAAGACGCCTCGAGATGATGCCAGATGTCTTTGGGTTCGGTAGAGTCACTTTGGTGAAGTCTGAAAGGCACGTCAAGGAGATTCCACGCGGGGAGGCCTCTAGGCGCTTCGTAGACACCTTGTCACCCGAACAAATACCTCCAAGGCATCCGCCACATGATTCCACCACGTTCCACATGGTGAGCTCAATTCGCGATGCAACTGTAGGAAAGACTCTCCAGCATGAGAGCTCGATCAGCACCGCTAATATTGCTGCCGCTTCACACACGCCCCAGCATGCGGTGCTCAGCGCACTGAGTGAGGTGCCGCCTCGCTTTAGACTACTCGCAATCACCGGTTCTTGCTAGGCGCGTGACTGCCATGGGAGGAGACGAGACTTGCAGCGAAGGGCGGGCAATCGGGCGTCAAAAGGTGGAAGGTCCGATCGTCTGCATTGGTGGGCCAAAATGATGTTGTTTCCTCTGTCCCGGCCCCTGACTGTGGCATACTCGGCCGGTGTTTCTAGGCTAGAAGAGCTCGACACCTGCGCTACCTCGTTATCTTGTTACTCTTTTTGACCTGCATTAGACGAAGGTGACTTGGCGGGATTGGCATGATGATAGAAGCTGCGTTCGATCTCGGTTCTAGGGTGTGTGTGTGTGTGTGTGTGTGTGTGTAGGGAAGTATCAAGTCTGAGCGGCTGCTGACACTTTCGGGCATCCTTGTTGCCTAGCTGGATCGGAGAGGTCGATGCTGAGCGGCAGCATGATGAGCCTATAGCTGGAACTAGAGAGGAATTTGTGAACGTGTCCGTTCAAGTGGGAAAGACGAAAGATCGAGCATCTTAGGTAGAGTCGTGTACACCACTGACAGAGAAGACTCCGACGAAGTGATGGGAACCCGACGTGAGCTGAAGGGGATTTTGAGCTGGTGGTCTGGTGGTCTGCGCCAGCGACGAGTATCAGAGATCAGGCTTGTGAGGCTTCGCGCACTGCTTTCCACCAATCGTAGTGCAGTCAGCTGACTTTACCGACCACTCGTCGTTAAATCTGCTGCCATTAAACCCAACGGCTCAGAGATCGGTCTCACTAGGTGGGTAATAATGACACTGCTACTGATCTTAATCACGTGTCGAGATTGTCCATGGTGATTCTGGTGACCTACACAAATGAGAGGCGTACATCTTGAGCGCAAAGTCGGAGCTGAGCAACCTGTCATGCGGTGTCTAAATCCCCTGAATCTTGCGCTACGAGTAGGACTCTTGATGGAAAGACTTAGTCAGTCAGCAGGTCGAAGAGGTCGTGACAGGAAACTAACGACCTTCTCGTTTCCTGACCCCTCGTCGCGTTCCGAGGAGAAGCAAATCTGCGAGCTCAACAAGGCCTACCAGAAGACCACAATAACACAGCCATGGTAGAAGTACATCCCAACCACTTCACATTCCATAACATATAGCAAAAGATTACCCTTCTTCAGAGCTCAGTCCCCAAGCAATTTGGACCTTTGCTGTTGTGACTGCTATTTCTGAAGCACCTAGTACACCCACCACGACCGTTACCTTTGGCAAAGGACCAGGGTCTCTGGACGTGAGCAGTCCACCTGGTATGCCAGGAAACTGGTACATTTCTTGTTTGCTGATCAACATGGGATACGTCGTCAGGAAACCGGTATACTTCTCGTTTCCTAACACAGCAGCGGCGACCACCACCACCACCTACCAACGGACAAGCTCAACAGGCCGGCCAAACACCCCCCTGGGCGAGGTAACGGGTAATTGATGACCCATGGTTGCCCAAAACGCAATGGAGCTTTTATACCGCCCATTCAACCACTATACCTCACAGCAAATACGAGTGATCTTCCTTCGATGCGCATCGAGTCTACTGATGAGAACCCGACTGTCCAGGGATACTTTTGCTGGATCCTTCTGCTGAGCCTTTCCGTCACGCCTTTTCCCCACTTCACCTATGTTGTAATGCCATCAGCAGCTGGTAGACACGACCACCGCCGAAGCTTCAACCAGAACACCCTAGACGTTTGGCGCACTTTCCACTACGCTCTCGTCAACTCTGCCGACATGGTTTGGACCAGAACCCTTCAGCCTAGTCTTGTAATACCAGACCTTTGTGGCCTTTGTGACCGCGTATGCCCATTCCAAGCACAAAAAGGCGAGCAAGCCGCGCTGTGCATCAGACTCCTTCCTCCTTCCTGCCCCACCAAGAACCAAGTCCATCATGGCGCCGAATAAACGCGAGAGATCACCTACCAGCCCGAGCGGCCAGCCCACCAAACGTCGTGCCTACAATGTCGACCCTCAAACTACCCGACCCGACTCCTTCACACCTCGTTCTCAACACACCCCTCAGAGCGAGAGTGTACACGTCTCAAAGTCTCACAAGGACGCATCCTCCATTGGAGTAACCAACAAGTTAACACCGCCTTTCAGCCCAACACGCAGCCCAAACCCCTCTTCAGTGCCAATCACAAGTCCACCACGGTCCTCTGCAGACGGTACACCACCTCCGCCTCACGACCATAAGGAGAAAAGAGCGGCCCACACAGGCAGGACTCTAAACGAAACACCCAAATTGCTGCCTTCGCCCGCTAGTGACACGTCTTGTCTGCCTCATATTGCCGGCGGACATACGGCTCGGGACGAACCGCCTACCTCGACCACACCAGCTACAGACGGTGACCTGACCATTAGCGAAGGCGAGGCACACACGAAGGCCATCCTCCAGACATCTGGTCCGCCGCACGACAGCGCCACCCCCGGCCCCTCTGATGCCGATGACGACGACTCCCCACCGCACTTTGCCAAAGCGCCGAGCCAGACGCTGCGTGAGTTCGTCGAACATGTAGCTCGAACAGCCAGCAACCTTACCGCTTGGAGCGCATCGACACTTGAGGCCACAGAAGGAGCCGCGGTGGACGAGGAGTGCGTTTCTGATTTCGCCGATTTCGCTGACCAGCAACTTGACTGGTTTGCGCTCGGCGATCGCGACTACGACACCGACGCTGCCGAGGCGAAAGTTTTCGATACAACAGTGTACAGGCAAAGTGAAGCACGTCGACGTGGCCTTTTCCGAAAGTCACTTCTGCAAGGTGCTAGAGAGCGTGGCATCACACGCGGCAAGTGGATACTTTTCTCGACCGACAACAGCATGACAATCACACACCTCAAGAAGCTGGCGACGGAGCTTGTTAGCAGAGGCCACGACAACGACATCGAGGCGTGGTGGAACGGCGAGACCAAGACAGGGGCGATTGAGATCTGGACACCTGACATCGACGACGAGGACACGATCTGGGACGTCGCCAAGTGCATCGAGCTGATCAGAATGGGCAAGGCGGCGCGTTACAAGCCCGAGGCATTCAGCGTCCTTGGTCTCTCGCACGGGAACGAATGGAACATCAAGGTCAGTCTGTTCGCGTCTTCGGAAGTGCGCAGGGTCGGCACCAACATGAAGCGGTCGAGGAGGCGAGGGTGAGGCGGTCGAGGTGCCGCAACAGGGAGGTCGCCAGCCAGACAGAAGCGACATCCGTGAGCTAGAGTGCGAGTCGACTTTGCAGGCTGTTTCCGAATCACACGGTTGGAGCTCCATCGGGCGCACGGGGCTCCAGGAGGGGCAGACAGCTCAAGCACGCCGTTGGGCAGGTGCAATTCAGTCATTGCATCAACTGCCGACGTGGCCCACCCAAACCCACCAACTTGCATCCCACACACAATACACATCTCACTACCTACATTCGTGCCAGTCCTCTACACCACATCCTTGACAGAAGTGCAACCCAACCATCTCATATTTCCATAGCATGTAGCAACAGGCTGCCCTCCTACAGAGGTCAGCCCTTTGAGTAATCCATACCTTGTCACCGTGACTGCCAATACTCGACGGACCATCATTACTGCAATCACACCTTTGTTCAAGGCGATAACATCCATGAGACGTGTCCTTGGCGACGACGGAGGGGGGAGATTCTGCCGACCGCACATGTCATTTTGAAGCTACCTAGCCTTTCTATCAACTACCTGCAACGCCAGCTCCAACCCGTGCCCGTGCTGCCACAAAATGAAAATGACTGATCATGCACGGCTGCACTAACTCTGGCGTGGTGGACAAGCGTTGACTACCAGGCCGCCGGCTTCCAGCTGCGGTTCACATAGAGATTAGGATCTGTATACATGTTACACGTGTCTGCTCTACTCTCACAGCAAGCAATCCAACAGCTTGAGCGCCTTCTCCGCTGCTTCCTTCATCGCTTTACACGTTTCGATCTCTCCTCTCGTCTCCGTAGGTAACTCGAAAACCCTCAGGATCTCTTCGTCGTGTATGTCTCCAAGTGTGTCTGTGGACAGTCTCCTCAGAACATGGTCCAGGTCCTTGCTGTACCCCGAGTACGACATGGCATTCGTTAGCTGAGGAAGCATCACCTGTGCCACGTTAGAAGGGTATCAATCAAACCGTCGGGCCAAACGCCATACCTGACATTGCATCGTCACAGCCATGGTGGCCGCTGCAGTAGCGAAGCGGTCCTCTTTCAGACATGACAGCAGAGACTGTCGCAGTGCCTGAAGATCCAGAGCGCCGTGCGTTGCCGCGTCAACTCTGGGCAAGCGTCCATTCTCGTCCATGCCAACTCGGTAGGTAACGATAGTCGCGTCCACGAAGGAGCGGTCCAGCTCCTCGCGCCAAAGTGTGCGAGCATTGTCAAGCACACTGTCAGTCACGTCAGGAGAGAAGGCAGCAGAGGTCAAGTCCGTTGAGCTCCCCGGTGACCACCATGAAGGGAGTCGGGACTGCAAAACCGATCGAAGAGCTCCAACGACAGGCGTCACCACCAGCTCGGCAACGCCAGGGTAGAGGTGCCTGTCAACGCAGACTTGCACAATTTCACGGAGGTGTGATCCGAAAGTGTCACATACACCGTCGATATGAGCATGGAAGACACCCCCCCACGCCCTCGTGTGGCCCAGTAACAATGCTCGTGCGGCGTCCCAGGGGATCGTGCCAAAGGCCACCGGGTAGCGAGCAACAAACTCGCCGGCTTGTTGACGGAGATCCGCCGGCCTCTCAGCGGCCAACGCCGGTGCTCGAACGGCGGCAGGTGCGAACGTGGCAGCTTCTGCCCTCGGCGCTTCACTGACGTACCCGGTGTACCGAAGCTTCTCCACCAAGTCAACGTCTAACGCCTGGAGTTTCTGCTGACCGTCCGGGGGAGTGGTCACCCAGGAGACCGCACGATAAGGTGCCAGCCCCATGGTGGAGAATGGAGAAGGGAAGGAGGCTTTGGCCTTGGAATGGATTTTGTTCAACATGGCAAAGAGTTGGGTCCTCCTAGTCGTAGGGTCCGAAACTGCGGATGGGGGCTTTTTTAGACGGTCGTCCGTGTCTTCGAGTCGTTTGAGGATGTCCTGTCGCAGCGGCATGAGCTCTCCTTCGTAGAAGGGGAGCAGCTTTTGGAGAATACCGGAGCGGAGGTTTTGTGCCCCTTTCTGGTGGGTCGGGATCGAATTGAACTCTTGTTGACTGAGGATCCTCATTTCGGCGTTGTCTCGTTCGCGATCGGTGAAGTGCTGTTCTCCTGGAGCCCGGTTTCTGACCACATACCAGCCCAGACCAGCACGATAGAGGTGGTTGTTGTTCGAGATCAGATCTATGTACCGGCCTAGGACGCGCTCCCTCGGGATGAGATCGGGCTTGGTGAGGATGCCGATCGTCCGCTTAGCTTGTTCCCCGTCGGTGAGATATCTGAGGATCTGGTTGCTGGAAAGGTCTTTCGAGCCGTCGACCACGGCCAGTACAAGGCATCTGGGGTTTTTTACATACTCGGCGACCTTCTCCCGTACAAAGGCGATGTCGTCTTCGGACTGCGTCTCGGACATTGCAACGTCGATTAGGCCCGGAAGGTCGACTAACGTCACCGACGGCACCTCTGGAGAAGCGATGTGTACCTCGAGCACGTCCTGACAGAAACTATCGTCGTAGTCCGCGCCAACTCGTCGACCCACGGCCTCTATGATTTTGTCCAGCTCTTTTGGCTCTAAAGTCGGAGGCTTGAACTTCCCCAGACGCTCCTGGTCTTTGGCCTTTCGATCAGGGCTTGGAGTGATGGTGATCCGGACGGATGTGTCTGTCTGGCAGCGACAGACGAGCTTGGTGACGAACTTGGTACAAATGTCGTCTGAGACTGGGAAGGGCATACACGCAATCGAGCTCAACACAGAGCTTTTCCCCGAGGACTGTGCTCCAATGACGACAAGCATAGGCATGTCGATGTTGGACTTGAGGGTCTTCCAGCACGGGTCTTCGAGGACGTCGAGAATTCGCTCCAAGCGGCTCCCGTCCTTGTTGCGAGCCATGATGGGCTGGTGAGACTTGGTCAGCAAAATCTGGCTAAATGCCAGGCGAGTGTACCTGAAGTGTAGTGCTGCAGTGGTGTACGTCCACCAACAGGAATACCACAGCTTCTCAGCTTCTCACCTTCTCGGCTTCTCGGCCTTTGTGCGGAAGAGGTGATGAGGAAAAGGCCAAGTCGACGACAGACGGGGTAGAAGACAAGATCGACGAATTCGCCACGTACACGGGCTCAGTATGCGCGTCCAGAGTAGCAAACACTCGCGCCAAGCTCATGGCTGAGTATGGCTTGACTTGCGGCCCGATGCCTCCACGCCATGTTCTCCACGACCGGAATGGATCAACTTCCGCGGGGGTCAATCCTGCGATCACTGCACCCGTAGATACCATCAGACGTGCATCGAACGTTGCCGGCCACCAAGCATGACAGGAAAGGCATGTCTCTCAAGGTGTCCGTCCAACCACGTCTGTTATACCGCCATGACTGAGCAGCTGTGCTTGGTCGCAAAAAGTGAAGGGTCCACACTCTGCCGTGGGGGGGGGCATACAAGAGTCGGTCACTGATGCATTTTCAGGTGTCGTTCCTGATCCTGACCTTTCGTGTGCCCGTTGTAGAAAGGACAGGGAGGAACTGGTGGGTCAGAAGTGTTTCCCACGTCTGGGGCCGTCTCGGCTCCGGAGCGTGGAGAGGATGCGGCATCCATGTGATGAAACTCTGTCACCTGCTAGATCCGGGAACACAACCAATGTTGATCGATACACAGACAGCGGTATACAGCTGCGGCCTTCACGACTTGGGTCGATGAGACGCATGCCCAGTATCATCCGTGGGATGCTGAAGTTGATCACGAAAAGGGCTTGTCGCGCTGCCAACTTGCACTGCGCGACTTCGATTTGGATCCCCAGTGCCGGGTGCCTGACCTGATTGTCGAGATTAACCACTCTCGGGCTGGCCCGCAGTCACTGCCAAGTCAAGTTAGCCTCTGAGACTCGTACATGCTGACTGATAGGCTGCCAGCTGCGGCTGGTCCTGTGCACTTCAAGTCGACACCGCGGCCTCGTGCCAAAAGTGCCTCGGGTGCGTAGTGTACGCTCTACAGCCCTCGAACCTGATCATAGAGACGTGTCCGATGAGGGAGACAAGCTATAGCTAGGTACCACAGCGCGGTCGCATTGCAAGAATGAACCGCAAAGTCTTTCCGGTACCTTGGTCGATGGTTGGATAATGATTAGCACTTAGATATATGTGTCGATCGTTGATAACAAAAAGCTGTAGAATGGTGGGTCTAGTATTCCTCATTCATTGACAAGCTGAAGACAGTGGCGTTTAGTGGCTTTGGAGGCACACCAGTGTCGAGAAGAAAGCAATCAGGCGACTCAGAAGCTTTGAGGCGCCTAGAGCTAAGATCTTATTGCTTTCTCTGACATTCGTTCACGCAACCCGCTATTCCCACGGCTTTCTGTCGTCCACCGCCGAGGCTTGTAGTCACAAGAGGACCTTTTGTCCTAGCGTCGTTATTCGATAGCACGTCAAGAACAACCATGATATAACGCATGGGCTACTGATATGACTGGCGAAATTACTGACCTCAGATTTCTGGCCACCGAAGAGAGGGTGTGCCGTGGCCGTATGATACCCTACATGGCTAGTCACCTCTGCAGGGACAGCATGCGAGTGCCGCTACGGACGTGTATCATGGGCTTCAACCCTTCGAAGATGGTGCAACTTCTACAACTCCCCTTCTTGCTTTGCTTTGTGGCGTGACTGCGTCGTCGCCAAAGTGCCTAACAAAGGCACCGGCGAGAAACACCTAGAAGTGATACAGCAAGTGTGACTTCTGTTGCTCCAGCTCTCCACCATCGCTGTTCAGCTCCTTCTCGCCAACATACGCGATCCGCCAACCACCTGAAACCTTGCTACACAAGTCTGTCAGGACCGAAGCCTCTTCCCCTCCGATTTGCAAACTCCCAGCCTCAATTACGCATAGCATGGCCTACCTCCTCCTCATCCTGATGAAACTTGGGGCCGTAGCGGTGGCACTCCGAATTCTCGGTGTACCAGTCAGCCCTCAAGCTGTTCTTCACCTCCTCGGGAGCGTGTGGCATCTGTTGTCATATCTACCTGTCTCTCCCCTTGCCGCCACGGTGTGGTGGTTGTGCTACAAGATGCCGGCGGTGGTGCCAAGGTCAGAACGTGCGCAATGTCTCGGTGTTACAGGGAACGGTCGGCCATGCTCAAGGCAGGTCACTGTGGGGTGGGACGAAGACCCGGCTTGCCACGACCATGCTCTGCAGGTACGGTCCCTGCGCGCACGCTTGTGAGTCAATGAGAAACGGTACGCGAGCAGAATCCAGAAGGCACTGGCATGGGTATGTACAGTACTCAGGCTGATAAGCTCCTTCCGAAACATGGCTGGAGGAAAACAGGTTTGCTGACTTTACCGCCTCGCAGGTTCTTTTTGTCGGTGCCACCACCACCACCAGCAACGATCTACGGGACGAAGGCTTACCAAGAACGTCAAGCGCCAGCCACGAAAATACGTGCCGTAGGCAGAGACAACCTTTCAAGTGCGAATATGAAGCTGAGAAGGATACACCTGCTTTCTACTTTGCTCTTCACTTGCTCCTTGCGTGCTCTTCACTCGCTCTCCACTCTGCTTGTTACTTTACTCTTCAGCAGGCTCTGCTCTTACACAATCAACACCATCGACGCGGCTGCTTAGGTTCGGAAGAATGGCGGGTCTAGCTCCTTGGTTCAAGAGATACTTGATGATTCTCGCTAGCGTCGTGTTCATCATTGCCGTCACCACTTCTATCTTAATCTGTCTGATTTGCATGTTTCCCAAGATTGCTGGCAAATTCATGGCCCTTCATCTCATCCAATTTTACCAAGACTTTGGAGCATTGGCTTTGAGTTGCTTTCTCGCGTTGTACGACAGACTCCTGGTAAGAAGACTTGGACGAGAAGAGAGGTCACTAGGCTGATATGTCTGTAGGCTCAAGGTCTGACCAGGATGTCCGCCACGTTGTGGTACGTCGGAGATTGGATGCGATTCGCGTTCACCCTCTGTCGCCTCGTTTACTCCTTCACGATCCGGCTTTCCGAACTTGGTACGGGCACCACGGAGGCTTTGGCCGAGGCAGGGCAGGCTTAAGCGCTCAGGCAAGCCGTCGAGACGGAAATGCCGTGTGTTGCCAGCATCAGTCCACTGCACCCCAGTAGGAACCATCGACCACTTGTGCTTGAGAACACAACGATTGTATTTAGGATCAAGTGAAAGCGTTGTTAGCAGTGGCATTAGTCGAGGTCTATTTTTTTCGCGGCTGCATACTACCGCCTAAGACCCTGCTTCTAGGCAGTCTACACATTCTCCTCGTCACACGCCAAAGACACATTTGAAATCATGCGACAGGTCAACGTCGTTCGCTCTGCTGACTGGCGTCCCTCGCCGACGCACCGGCCACGAAAGCCGTTGGGAAAAAAAAGTTCGTAGAGCAAGCAGCACCTTTTTCCGCCGACGCGTCCTCTCCATCAAACTCGATCAACGAGGCAAGCAACAGTCACAAAGGCTAGCCAGCTGCGTAGTAGTCGACAAGGGCCTGGAGAGTACTTGCCGCTGACGCTTCGATCTCGGCCCAGCTGAGCACCTCGCTGTCTTCGCCGTCTGTGGAGAAGTAGTCCTCGTAGGCGCTTATGAAGTCGTGAAACCGGCTGTCTGCCTTCTTCTGATCGCCAAGGTGTTTTAAGCCATCTGCGAGCAAGAGGCTGCCTTGCTGCGCGTATGCCTTGATATCACGGTAAGCGACGCAATCGTTGCTGGCCGTCCGGAAGGTTGTGTTGTGCTTCTCCGGGTTCCATCTCGCGTCGGTGCTGGCCTGTATGTTCGCGTACGCGGCCGCCACTATCTCTGACATGGTCTTCCAGGAGCCGTTCATGTGCTGCTCAAGCTGGCCCTCGTTGTCCCGGAATGGCTTTGTCGTATCACGCAAGCTCAAGTACGCAGATCTCATCATCGTCTCATTCCTGTTTTGTAAGGCCGACTCCATTTCTTCCCACGCGTCGAGCAGAGCAGAGCTGGAACTGCTTCGCAGCGAGACATACTGAGCGACGTGTTCGCTGATGGACTGCATGGTTCTCGTGGCGTTCTGGCCCACCGAATAGTCTGGCCGAACAGCGAGATTTGCGAACGCGCTCACCTCTTCAGGCCATGCACACCATGCTTGCTGGACGGAGAACAGGCGACATTCCACGTTCGTTTGGTGAGTCCAGAGTCCTCGGATGTGCAAGAAGAATGTGGGGAACCGACCAATGAAGACGGCCGACAGCATCAGCCCGACGAGAAGCCTGAAAAAGGTGATCCTGAAGCTTGTGTCGTGCCCTGTGGGTTCCCCCGAGGGAATCACATCTTGTGTACACTCTCCTGCGGCAACAAGTCGACGCACCGGCTGTTGGACGTGGGGAGTTGACTGCACCGGTGGCTCGCTTTCGACAGCTTGTGCTGCTGCTTTCGAGTCGTCAGCTGCTCGGGCCACCTCTCTCACGGCAGTGGTTCGGTCCACCCCCTTCTTGGGTGGGTCATTCGATCGGCTTGCAGGCTCAACTTCGGCAGGTGAGCTCGATGTGGCTCTGCTCTGTTCTCTTCTGACATCCTTGGCCTCGTGTGTAGATGGCGGCGGTTCGGCGGAGGTTCCTCGTCTGGTCGGCTTGCGCAGGACGGGTTGCGACTTGGCGCTTGTTGCCGTCACTGTGAAGCACAGGTTAGCGCTATGCGGGACCTAGGCCATCGAGGTGATTACCGGTGGGTTCAACCATCAGAGAAGTGACCCCTTGGTAAGGGACGTCTTGCGTTTGTCTTCGAGCGTGACGACTCCGACCCCGATCAGTTCCGGTAGCAGTACCAGCCGTCGACATGATGATCTACAGTAAGTGCCCTTTGCGAATCCCAACGATGAAAACGGGGCAGGGGTCCAGTAGCGAACCTCAGAAGAATCTCGGAATGGAATTCGGCGTGAGGCATTTCGGAGGAGGTGTCTGATCAAACACCTTGCGCTTATATGCCAGTGGCTGCTACGGCAGGCTCAGGTGCTGTCTCATGAACGGAAGTCAGTGCGCTGGATCACAAGGCGGCACCGAATATATGCAAGGTCGCCGTGTAAGAGCTGCTGCAGAACGCTGGAGGTCAAAGTGTGTAGTACCAGGGGCCGTGGATCGTGGTCACCATCGACCCTTTCGGAGCCGGCGTGCCCGAACTGGACAACAGGTACAGTATCCTCATTATTCTCGCGGTGCTTTCGAATGTCAAGCGCGAGGCGAGGAAGGGCGTGCTTGTGCAGCAAGACTTCACAAACAGGGGGCGATCCTGTTTTCGGGAAGAGGGAAAGTCACACGAGAGCCGACACCTTTCAGGTTCTGATGGATACGAGACTTGTCGCGGTCGCTGGGTGAAACGTGGACCCTGACACCTGAACTGCGTCACTATTCTTGGAGAACACTCAAAGGGTAATGCGTGTGTGGTATTGGTTTACCTGTGAATGATCAGAGGTGCGGCCAGGTAACTCGCAAGCCAGTTCCAACAAGAAAGAAAAAGCGCAGACCGTAAAACAACTGTTGCAGACGTGTTTGAAACTCGGTTTCGGCGGGTGTATCCTTAAAACTAGGGGCACTTCTTCCACTTAAGCGAGCTGGCCAAGGAGTCTGATCGCACCCAAGTTTTCGGGGGTCCGGGCTCGTGTTGAAACCGGCTGGCGGTGAGAATGCTGTGTAATTGGTCGACCGGTACTACTTATGATGCTTCCTAAATTTGCTCGATCACGAAAATGTGCACGAACTGGTCGCTGGCGCCGTCGTCTCAAAGCATGACTGACCTCGCGTCAGGCGTTGACGAGGGGAAGACGCCATTCAACCTACCAAGGGTTCAGGAAACGAGAAAGCTGATCGTTTCCTTGAAGGCGTGATCACCCTATGGCTTGTGAGGTCGTAGGGTGCGAGACAATTGAACGATGGCTGGTTGGAAAGAACCAAGGGTTTCTTTTCCGCTAAACCACGTCCTTGCCCTTGCTCTGCCTCCGCCCCCACAAGCCAAGTGGCCGCTTTTGCACGCTTACCCACCACATCGCTAGGTACTTTGTCGACGACAAAACCTCTGCAACAACGCATTGTCATGCATGATGGACCTCATATTCGTCATTCTACCATGGCTACGAGCGCACACATGTCAATTGTGGTCAGAAAAGACAACTATAACCACTACCAGTATTAGCATAGCCATGCCTAGCCACGCGAACGAGACCAGCCAGATGGCATGTCCGGGCAGTCTGCTGACTCAAGGGTAGCTGACGTACTTGAAAGCGATCGAACTTGACGTGTCTAGAGGCTATAGATGGGAAGCGCTGACCTCGGACACGAGGATACCGACAATAGAATTAGTGACCCCAGGTGTTCTTCCACACTCTCGGTCTCGGTCTTCGCGTAGACGGTTGTTCGCGATAGAAGCTCGACCTGGGTTGGTACACCTCAGCACCGTGTCGAGCCCTTGATCAAGATCATCTGTTGTGGTAGTCTACGAGTTGGTGGCGTCCGTGACTGGCACGAAAACCTGACTTCGAGGACTAGGTACAGAGTACCTGTACCCACTGTTGGGCAAGTGCAATTTGAGTCATCACATAAACTGCCGACTTGGTCCACCAATCTTACCAATCTACATCCCACATACACTACACATCTTACCACCTACATCGCTACACGTCCTCCACACCGTGTGTTGTGGGTACACAACATATGCTTCGAAAGTGGCCTCCACCGAATTCCCTTCCACGAGTCGGAGCCATGCGTTGGCGGTGCAGCAGGTGAAGGGGGCAGAGAAGGATACAGACACTACTTGGTTTTCCAACCAACACACGCCATCAAGTACAGCACTGAGCTCCGTCTGTTGTCTGGATAATATCTGCCACGATCATCGTTGGCGGTGCGACGTTGCTGTGATACTACGTTGATGTCTATCGTCTCGGTTTCCGCCCATACGAAGAAGGCCAGCGAGGTCATGCGCAGGCTCGCACAGTTCCTTCGGCCTGCTAGAAGCGTTTCGCGACGGCGCCGGTGTCTGACGAGAGCGCCGCTCGCACGAAGCCAAGAGCTGAGCACGAACCCAAACATTCGCCGCGCGACAAGTAGTGGGTAGCAAAAAAGACTCGTTACGAATGTTGAATTCGCCAACGTGGATGAATACTATGGCAGCTGTGAGAGGCCAGGCAATTCCACCTCACCGCCCGGAACCCAGAAAATCCGTCTCGTGACACTCGAGGCTAAGAAAATCCGCGATCAACCTGTGCAATACGCCCGCAAGCACCCCAAGACACGTATCAGCTACATGTCGACATCGATACCCGTCTCCCCCTCTCCTTGCTCCTCCGCACTCATAACCCAATCGACAGAGTCTAGCTCACCTGCAACTCCGTCTTCAGTGAGACTCTCCGCCAGAGATTGGATGCGCAGCTGGTTGCGCTGATCGGCGACAATCATCTCTTCGACCCTCGAGGCTGGATTGGTCAGGCGGTAGATCCAACATCGGTCCGTGTTGGATCCGATACGGTGGACTCGCTTCGCGATCTGCGCCTCGACAGCAGCATGGCGGTTCGGCTCTGTCAACACCAACCGAAATGCGCGGTTCAGGGTGATGCCTTGACCGAGGATTCTGCTCGTTCCGATCAGAATGCGACACGGTTCGACGCCGGTGCCCTCGATCCTGTCCGCCTGAAACTCACTGGCGAGAGCCTCCCTCTCGGTGGTGTCGAGGTTTGAATGCATCCATTTCGCCACGAAATTGAGAGCGCGGGTGAACTAGAGTCAGGTCAGCCGGAATAGAACGTGTAGCTGTGGGAGTTCACATACGACTAGAACAGCGAGACAGACGACGGGGAACTCGCTGACGACGACCAACTTTTCTGGACGGCCCTGGACGTCTGTGCGCAGGCCCGTCAAGATCTTTCGCAACTCACACAGCTTTCCGCTGGTTCGCTCTACCTCGGCGATGTTTGCGGCGAAAGGACTCAGATCAGGATGTGTATGCCACTCTTTGTCCATGATGTGTTGCCAGGTGAAGTAGTAGCGGAATTTGAGTTCAGTAAGCCACGGGATGGTTGATAAGATTCGCGGCGCTTGGGCGTTGTCCAGGAAAAGGTCGAGCTCGATTTCTTCCATCGGTCGTCTGCCATACGTAGCTCTCCACAGTGCCTTCTTGGTCTTGAATTCTCGCGTCAGTTGCTTCTTGAGCAGCCACTCTACGCGGCGCATCTGGAGGACGGCGATGTCATCCGAGTTCGGGCACTGCACGTCCTTGTAGACGATCTCAGGCAGTACGGCCAAAGCCTTGTTGTTTTGGACAGAGCTGTTGCGTCGACGGATAGTGTAGGACAGCTGCAGACGTCCAATCGCGTCGGCGATGGCTTGCTCTTGTGCCTTGGTTACGGCGCCGCCGGTTTGCTGCGCCTTGCGCATCTCGAGCTGGCAATCACGCAGACCCTCCAGCTTCGCGAGGTCGATGAAATCAGCGTACTGGGCATGCTCGTCGATGTCAGGGGATATGTCGTTGATCGTACGCACCAGCGACATCATGTCGCCTATGCCATTGCGCAGGATCGGCGTCGCGGTGAGGGCCAAGAAGTTGGGTGCCTTGTAGATCCCTCTGCTGGCGCGGAGGACGAAGGACTGCATGATCTGAAAGAACAGCGTAGTGAACCCGAGAACCAGGTGGGCTTCATCACGAACGACCCGGGCCCAGCCTATGCCGTCATGGTCGGCAGGGAAGTCGATGTACCGAGCGGCTTTCTGGGTCGTTGCACAGTTTACATTGCGAAAGCAATGAGCGACCTGTTGAAGGTAGGACTCGATGGTGGTCATGATCAAGTATCTATGGGCGAGAGGAGTGTCGAGGCCCCATGACCCGTCTCCCTGGCGGCACAGTCTGAGCTGGTGGTGTTTGACTGGTGGAAGTCGTTGATGCCCCGCAACGCCGTGGTGGTGGATGTAAAGACTCGTGGGGACTAGATCCGAGGTTCCCAGCATGTTCCATTCGTGGCTCCAGGTGCCGAGAAGACTGGCGGGGACGAAAATGAGGGAGGGCCCGTGGATGGGGTACAAGCGAAGCCGGTTCGTGACGCCGTTTGCGACGCAGGAACACACGATGGGCCACTGATCCTGGGAGGGACAGCGACCACTCTGGCCTGGTGCGAGGTGCGGATGCGTGCGAGCCTCGATGGAGTGTGCCATCTCACACAGTGCGGCGTTGAAGATGAAGTACAGGAAAGCCATGGTTGTCTGGTAGAATGAGTGATTAGCTGTTGTCCCTTCTCGCTGCTCGAGGAGGGGTGTATCGAGGGAAGTGACAGACCTTGCCGAGCCCCATCATGTCGGCTTGGATAGTTCCTCTGCGTGGTCCTCGTTCTTGGAGCAACAGCCAGAACGCACCAAACAACTGAAAGTGGAACAGAGTCCGACGGATACCACGAATTCTGATCCACGGTAGCGGTGTCGTTAGTGCCAGTTCGACTCGAGCGTCAGAGCCGACGAACTCAAAAGCGTCATCTTGGATGGAGGTGTCAAAGTGCTCTGCCAAGGTCTTTCTGGCCCGGGCTTCCTGGCTGATCTCTTGAGCGGTCGCAGTTGGTCGGATCTGTTCGGTTCCTATGCCCAAATCATGTGACCTCCATCCGGGATCTTTGGACGATGCTAATGGGCGGTTGAGTAGGACATCACCTTCTATGGCCGCCGCGATGCGGGTGATCTCGTCCGGACGCAGAGGCTGCGTCCCGAAGCGAGGGAAAGAGTCCATCTTGTGCGGAGACAGTGACCAGGTGGGAATGGGGGCGTGCACGTGCACGAGGTGGTTCGATGGTGGGTAGATCGGTGAATGGCTCCTTGAACGTTGTCCAGCAGGGCGTCTTTTATACCTGAATTTTCAACTACACGGAACAGCCGTAGACATCGAGCCGGGCGCACATCTCATCACTACCGGAAGAAACAACCCACCGGCGGTTGCGATACTGCCTAACGACCAAACAGGACAGGGACCGGACCGCCTGCAACCTACGGTGGCCAAAGTACTGGTGGCTTTCAACGAGATCCTAGCTGGGACTGTGCTGCAACGGAGGCAGGCATGAAGCGCCACATGGCGCTCTCTGTCCGCCCTGAAAGATCGCCTCTCGTGTGTCACCTTGGATCAGTCACCGCAAGTTCCGAACACGACGTGCCTTCCCATGCCTTGGTGTGAATTGAGTACTCCGCGCAGGCGTAGGGTGACTGAGCAGCGTCCTCTTGGGCTCTGCATCGCTTCGTGCTCATAGCTAGCGACGGCCGGAGCTGCTTCGGGGAGGTGCTTCGGGGAGGTGCTTCGGGGAGGTGCTTATCGCTCAGACTTGGACCGCAGAGTTTCGTCCCAATACTAGCCAACTCCGGACTCTCCCCTTGCAGCTGACCTCTCGTCGACTGGCGCAAGGACACGGGCACGAAACAGACTTAGCTCTCTTTATGCCGCAGCATAATATTACATGGAGCGAGAGTGTGCTATTGGTCGCCATGACGCTCTAAGAACTTTGGAAAGTCGGCCTCAAGTGGGATTGTACCTATGTCCTACTTCGAGCCGTAGCGCGGACCAAGTCGTTCGTAGACGGTGGTCATATTCCCATGGTCCACTCTGCGATTTCCAAGCGCGTCAACCAGCTGCTCACGCAGGCATCGACTCGGCAGGTATGGCTCTTGGTAGAGCGGCTCGCTTTGACCTTCGCCAGTTTTGAGTATAGGATGAGGCTTTACCTTGGGAGCCGGCGACGTTCGGATTCAGGCCACGACCACGTCAGGGACTTCCTCTGTCCCTGGGTTCGCTATGCGCTGCTTGGTCTTTGTGGTCTGTTCTGAAATTGATCTATTGTTTGGAGCAGATCAGACAAGCCGTAGGTGGAGGCAGGGTTGCGGCAATCCGGCCAGATACATCCCATTGTCAAGTGTACTTGAAGGTCAACCGACTGGCGGAGCTATGAGAGGGCAAAGCTTGAAGATCATAGGCTATGCTAGCCCAATCCATGCCAAGCTCTTGTCCTACTTGAGAGTCGGTCGACAGCATTCCGACAGGTACTGCTCGTGTAACACGGTTGTTATAGCACTGCGGCGGTGTACGAGATATGACGAAATCCTCGTTGCTGGTTTGCGTTCTGAAAGCCCGAGATATTGACCAAGTGCCCTTCATCTTGCACACCGTGTGGCATTCTATACACAGCACTTCGCACGTACCAAATAGCATGCTGCCAACGCAATCTCGAGAGACGAATAGAATACAGGTACTGGTTGTCGAGCGCCCTTGACGCCACATGAACGTTGGAGCCACTGCTTGTAGAGCAGAAGTAGAGCTAGTGTCTAGTAGCGTTTGAAAGTCGACTAGGCCTACGTACCCTGAGCCCGGCCGTGATCGTGGGCGAAGCTTCGCGCGATGTTGAGACAACCGGCAGAACAACGATGGGCGAATGTTCGCTCGTGGATCTATAACAGACCGCACGTACTGTGCATGGTGGTGCGAGGTATCGACACGCGTGCTTCTAAAGTTACACAGATCTGCTCACAAAGTGTGGTAAATTGGTTGCCTGGCAGTGTACTCCAGCTCCGTGCTTGCCTCGTCGAGGGCAACAAGGTCACGCAGAGACAATGGATGGATGGCCTGAGGCAAAAGGCTATCAGGGTGACCATCGCGCCGAGGGCGGGATAAACAAGTGCTTCCACGTGTGGGTGCCCGCAGGCAACAGGACTACTGCATGACAAAAACACATTACTTGACTTCGGGCACCAAGTCGCTGTAAACGATCAGGTCAGGAAGCTGATCAGGGCAAAAGACGAACTAAGTGCTCCGAAACACCTTTCGACAGAAACACCGAAGAACCTGGACACGTTCAAGAGGTATTGACTCCAGAAACTATCAGGCGAGCCCATGATATGAAAATACCCGAACGCGAAGAATTTAGGTGTAAGCAGACCCCGAGACACAGTATGTAGGGTGGAGGAAGTGTCCTAGGAGCCCCTAGCTATAAGGACCACTAACGGAAACCGGGCCCTGGCTTGCTTACAACATTTATTTTGCGGGTGGCTTTGTTCCTATCATTGGCCCGCTTGCAGGCTCGGTCCCCAATCGTGTAATTATCGTCTTTCGAACGCGGCTAAGCTACTCAATTCTCTCTTCGTGGCTGCGACTCTCGACAACGATGTCGGCATTGACCACTATCGTTGCTGTCGTAGCACCTCCTTCGCTGTTCCTATACGTTCTGGCCATGCTACATCTCCCTCGTCCGTCTGCGCGTTGCACGACGATCGTGTCTGTTTCAACTCCTTCTTTTGCCGGATCGTTCCACGCCCTTCCCCTTCTACGATAGACACTCTCCTAGTACCCCTACAAGTATCGCCATCAGTTGCAGGACCAAGAGTGTGTTGCTTAGCACATCTCTACGCTCGACTAACAGGCTCGCCAGCCAATCTGGTGTAGTCCAGAGCTCTCTCAACTCTGCCTGCATAAGACCGTGCTTGAGCATTTTCAGGACACCGTACTTGATAAAGGCCACCCGAATGATCAGGACAAGTACGAAAATGGCGGTCTGTGCGTACAAAACCACCGTGTTAGTACAGCGACAGCATCAAGTTGTCCGAACGCCTACCTTTCGCGCGATACCCCACTGAATCCTTGACCTTCGCATTCGCAGGTTGTTGAGCGACTGCTCATTGTTCTGTAAGGCGGTCGCCTGGCTGGTTTGGTTGGTCGGAATGGCGAGGTTTCGATCTCGGAGTGCACTCTCACGTTGGGTCGTCGACCAGTCAGCGTAGTCCATGGTGGTGGAGCAGAAAATTCTCAGCGTAGCTTGCGGGTGAGCGACAGCTGGGCCAGGGTACTAGAGAGTAACGGTCGTGCTCAAGAAAAAGCAGTCTTCAGAACAGTCAAGTTTGGTCAGACCACAAACGATGTGACACTTCGCCAGTTGCCATGCTTTGTGTGTGGACACAATGGCCTTGCGCAGCTGCTGAGGTGCTTCCGACACTGGCTGCCCGAGTAGCAGCGGCCGACAGACGTTATACTGCCATCGAACATCGAAAAGGACGGACTGGCTAGCGCTCCATCCCCTCAGCACAACTCCGTGCTAAGGAATCTTAATTGAAGCTTTTCACCACAGCCTTGCAACCATGGCTGTTGCCGTATCTACACAATGTCTTTGCTGTCACCCTTGCTAGCTTTGTAAGGCAGTCCGTTTGCCCAAGACGATGACTCGTTGTTGGCTGTGAGAGCGCATCTTCAGCTACTTCGACCACGCAGAACCCCTCCCCCACAGATTCATAGACGTCTTCCTAGCACTTCAGGTGCCTTCTGCGCTGGTCCTGCAGAGGACGACCTCGCAGAACCAGACGCCATCGATGAATTGGTTTTCGACGTTCTCTATCTTCACTGCTACGCGACTGAAAGATCCACAACGGTGCAGGGTCGGGTATTGTCGAGAGGGCGCAGTTGTCTAGAGGAGAGCAACAATGCGGTTTCGGGACCGGTCTTGTGTGGGTGGAACAGTTTCTGGACTAGACAATGTTTCTTTGTTCGCGGTGAGCACTCGTGGCGCCGTACGAGCCGCCCTCGAGGACCATGACCAAGACAAGAAGCTCGGCGGTCTGGAATGCATTGAGCGAGATGGTCTTTGGCCATGGCGTCGGGCACACCCTGCGTCAAACAAGCGCCACATGAACCTATCCCGCCCCGCTTCCAAAGGGTTTTGCCCAAGACATTACGGTTGTGTCTCGAGTGGTGTTGTTGGTGAAATGTAACGGGGTACTCTATGCCACTATGGCGCGAGCCTCGCTACTTTCAGATCAGAGGTCAAATATCTGCCCAGTCTCGGCAGGGCAATTCATGAATCATCCTCAACCCTAGCATCGACCACAGTGCTGTATCCAGGTATCAAAACCGCTACATCGCTTCTACTGTCGGGCAAGTGTTGCCGGCTGTTGTCATACACCCACAGCCACCTGCAGCCTTGACGTCCACATCTTCTACAATACCATGGCCCGGCACGCGCAGGGCGTGGAAAAAATACTTGACCGGCTTGGCGAGCTTTTGACCCCAGAGGTATGGAGGAGTTTGATGATTATACAGCTTACTTACTAATACCTGCACGCTAGAACTGTGAACTACTCAAGCAGGCCCTCGCTATGGACTCTCTGACTGATCCTCAGCGGAGCTTGTTTGCTCGAATGGCCACTTTAGGAGCGCAATTCTCACCGCGATCTCTACCCAGTGGCTTCCGGCCACTCTCACCACCGTTCAGCGACACGGCGCCACGGTCCCTACCGTCAATCGAGGGTGGTTCTACCGATGCACCCCGACAGGAAGCCGAACCAAGTACAGGCTCAGACGCGCCTGAAAGCACGTCCACCAAGCGAAGGCCCAGAGTGACAGAGTCCGACGACGATGAAGGGTCCACCGACTCCGACGAGCCCCGTCGGAAGAAGCGGAGACCATACCATCAAATGGACAAAATGACCAAGTCCATCGACTTGGATCCACATATCCGGGACTTCTTTCGGGCGAACAATAACGATCCAGAAGCCTTCTTCTCTGATCCTAATGCGGAGCGCCTCGAACCTGCCGGACGGAGGCTGCTAACACAGAAGCGAAAGGGCCACCTGGGAGAGTATATATCGTACCAGACGGAAGAGATTGAACGAGAAGAACAGCGGACCACGCTCGACAAAGTGAGAACGTTGTACGGCTGGCTCAATTCCTACGATTCATTCAAGAAAGCTATCCGGTTTTGTAAGTACGAATGGGGAGGAGCTAAATTCGGATCGAAAGTCAGGGCGCACATCCTGCAACATCCCGACCTACTCGGTGGCATCCAATACTCCAACGACAAGCGCGCGAGCGACGAAAAGCGACTCGAAGTGCTCAACAACTTCGAACGTAACGTCGCCCTTGGTAAAAAGATTGACCTGTTTTGCCGACAGCTTGGCGACACTTTCCCACTCCGATTTGCGCCTCTCCTCGACGCTCACTTGTAGGTGCAGTACAGCCCGTGCCTACGGACACGCGCTAACTCGATTCGTGTAGTGTCGACACTTACCTGAAGACCAAAGGGGCGGTCTTCAACAGGGTCGTGGCTGCACTCCATGCCACTGGTTTCGAACAGGAAGACGAAGACAGTGGCCTCCTGGCGTGGGCGCAGAGCCTCAGGGCCTTCAGTCGGTTCGACATTGAGGCCGAATCAAGTTCCGTCGCGTCCTCCCGGGCTCCGACCCCCGAAACCGGTGACCCCGCCGATAACCAGCTCGCCATACGCAGCAACGACTCTGATAACATTCCGAGTCCTGATCAGAATTATCAGGAAGCGGAGGAGACGAACGACGGCCGGTAGCACGCAAGCACGACTTTCCAGTCAAGCTAGCGCTATCGAAAGGGGGTTTTGCAGGCGAAAGGGGTCATTCGATGAAGCTTCTCGGCTGGCTACAACGGAACCAGAAACAGTAGAAGGGAGATGACCTACTGGACGGTGTACTGTGGAGCGTACTTTCCTCCCTTGGAGTGGATCTTGTTATTAGCTGTTATTTCTAGCTCTAACGACAGCGGTGACTTTCTTCACAACATGCCAATACAAAAGTGCACTACAGTACGCAGTTCTTTTTCTTCACAGTACTCAAGAGACCATCTAGCAAGAGGGCAACAAGCTGTCGGGTGGTGTTAGAGAAGGGGCAGTGTGAGGCAGTGTGAAGGGCAAGAGAGACAGAGATGGCCAGCAGTGCAGTTAGTCTATCAGGAAACAGGAAACATTTCGGTTCTGTACCATGTACGGCTACGAGGAATGGTTTAGTGGTATCTAAGATTCAAGGTGCAGAAAATGCAAAGTGGTCTTGACAACTCGCTAGCATGGTTTCCAGTCAGACACGAGATGTTAGGCCAATGACAGCAAGTATGGCCAGGGAGCCACTTGTTTGTCGTACCAATAACACTTGGACACTACGTACCACTCTATACAACCATCGCTTCCAGGATGCCGTGGCCCTTCAGCTAGACTCTGCTTTAGATCCGCCTTGAACCATAACCCTGAATCTTTATCTTTTACATATCTTTGGCACATGTCTGTGGCACATATCTTCGGATATGGACCACATCATTTCCGAGGGTCTCATCTATGCTACAGCCCCTGTGTGCTTCGCCTTCTTCGCACTTCGTCCCTCCATTACAGCCTCTCGTGCGTCGTCAGAGGCATCCCGACTTCTCTTCGCACTGCTGCCCGGCCGCGTTGACTGCTGGACCCCCGTTGTGGCAGGCACCTTCGTCACACTGAGCCTCCGCAAAGCCCCCGAAATTGCCTCACACTGAGTACCTTGATCAGCGAGTATATCTCTCCTTGCAAGCTCGAAGTGATGCTGCGTAAGTGGCTGAGGTGTGATCTCGTCTATATTGTACTTCTGGTAGTGGGACTCGACCTCTTGATCTCGATAGCTTTTCGCCTTCTCCACCAGATCGACTACGACCTGGCCTGACCATGCCCTCAGCTGTGGGAATGAAACTTCGACCTGGTGTTCGTATGTTGTAACACATGCAGCCTGGCTTCGGTCAGGAAGAACCAAATCGGCAAAACGCTCGAACTGCTTGGCCTTTCGTCGATTCAGAACATGTCCGCTTCGGTGCTCGCTGACATACTCATCATTTTCTAGATCCAGATCGTGTTGAAGCCACCAGAAGACGTCGTCGGGTACAAGAGGGATGAACCGACTGTCTGGTCCCTTCTGAGTCTTGTCGCTCTTATCCCGTCGTATTTGTGTGAACAGCCTCATGACTCCGACCACACCCTTTCCCCAGTAGGACAATCCGTGCTGGTTGAACAATCCATCTTCTTTTGACCACTTGCGCAGCAGGTCCTCGTACTGTTGTCGACCACCTGCCCAGCGGGCGAGGAAGGCGTCAATCTTCGGATCTTTCAAGACCGTGGGGCTGTGACTGAGTAAGCCACCTTGACGTGGTCTAGGGGCATTCGGCACGTAATCTCGACGAGAAGGAGGTGGAACCCTGGTCCTCGGGCTTTCAGGATCCGGTGCAGGCATCATAGTCGTAGTCGTCTCAAGTTTACGTAGGACATCCTCCTCCACGGCGTCATGGTCAGGCTTGGCTGGATGCTTGCGTGTTGGCCCGGGTAATAGCTTGTGGGTAGATTGGACGGCTCCCGTCGAAGATTTGCCGTAATATGAGGTGATATCTTGCTGTTGGCTGCCATTCTTCAAATGTACACGGCGGTCTCTCATGTTGCTTTTGACCAGGGCTCGTCGATCCTATGAAGGCGTGTGAGAAGGACGTGGTCGCGGCTGCCAGAGCTCGTAACTGGCATCGTCGTCGAGCAGGATCCCTCTGGAGTCCTGCCATATATCCAGGGTGACATCGTCCGTTGGGCCTTTGCGGCCGCTGCCACTCATTGCAAGTGCATGTTGGTCGAGTGACTTCACCGCGCGCCAGTGCAGCTGAACTTCGACGTCACTTGGCGGTGCTTGACCATCGGCAGGGTGAAGCGCCTGGAACACTCCTCTGAGGAAATCAGGCAGGGTTTCACTCTCAAGGCGTAGTCCCATTGGCCCTGAAGTCTTTGTAGTCTTTGCAGAGGCGATGGAAAGCTGGTCCACTTGTATTTGCCATGGTGAGGAACCAGAACAATGACAATTTGTTGAACGTTATATCGCACAAGGCTGCCGCATGGGCGTCAAAACTGTCTTCACATGCGCCAGGCTGCACAAGTTCTCCAAGGCCGTTCATCAAGTCTGTTCCTGCCACATCGGAGAACTTATCAGGTGGATAGAGCGTCGCTGTCTGAAATATCTCGTCAATGAAACCATGCACTTGCCTGTGAAGCTGGTGTGGAAATATCCGATACAGGTAGTCCTGGATCCGCTCAAGTTCTGCTTGAGAGAACATATCCAACGTGGTCGATGTCGTAGGTTGCTCGAGAATATCTGCATTTTGTAATGTCTTCACCAAGCGTACGATACCATCGTTGTGGCCGTGAGACATGGCGAACCTGTGCCAGGCTGTTAGCGGGTGTTCTTTCACCAACTGACGGAACTGACGCCTGGGTGGCAAGCTCGGGCGCTGCTTTGGACACAATCTTCCAAACATCTCGGCGGGGCAGATGATGGCACCAGAAGTCGAGATCATCTTTGTTGTATGCGCCTGCGGTCAGGTGTTCCATGAACGCACGGAATCTATGCTGCAGCTCGACGTACTGCTGAGGCGTCCAAGAAGTCGATGCTTGAGTGGATGACATCTTCTGGACAGACCATAAGGCGAAGTCGTGGTCAGTAGGTGAACAGTCACTGGGAGTGAGGTGACTTCCTAGACGAATAACATCTGGTCGTGATCGTATGTTGGTTTGGATGTCGACTCTGAGCGGAAAGTCATATGGCTCTTCTGTAATCACCAACCATCGTCTTCTCGAGCGTCTCCAGAGTGATGCGGGTCGGGACGCCGTGGCTCCTGGGATGTCAGACTTGCTAGGTTGGAGTCCCACCTGCGAACAGGGAATCGACGTTACGTGTCATCATGTCCACTTTTGGAGACAGACAGCGCATAACTGCAGGGCTCAAACTTCGTGTTACATGCTCGAAAGGTCGTCGATGTTCGCAAGACAGTCGCAAAGGACTCGCTACGATCACGCTAACTAAGTGGCACCTCCGCTGGCCGCCTCCTCGACAGCTTCGCAGTCGGAATGCGACATTCGTGTATCATCGTGCAATGCGCCCTCTACCGTCCTGAGCGTGGTTCTAGCCATCAGTGCTCATTTTCCCAATACCCACCTGTACGAATTCGATCGAGTAGGCTCGCTTGTGTGCAAGTAGAGATGTCACGCGAGCCCAACTTTTGCGTCTTTTCGCTCGACTCGCAGGCGGCATGCAAGATGCCAATCAGCTCGTAGATGTCATCAAAACGATACGAGTCAATGGTTTCCCCGGGTTGCATGTACAACGGCTGCCACCGTGTCAAGTTTTTCCTCTTCGTGCCCTGAGTTTGAAACTCTTCGTGTTGAGCCTGGTTCTTCGACGGGTTACACAAGACTGCCGTTGCGGGCACAGCATACAGAGGAAAGTTCCGCGTATCTGATCCAACGTCGTCTGACCTGAGTACCAAGATACGCTTGCTGAAGAGGGTGTCATTCTGTTCATGATCATACATCAGCCTGTTGGTGAGAAAAGGGTGAACGTAGACCGTGAGGTCGGTGGGACTGAGACGCAAGCGGCCGAAGCTCAGCAAGACAAAAATCTTCTGGGGTAGGTCGGCGATGCTTGAGACTGGGGATCTTCGTGTGCGGACGCTTGTGTGAGCGAGGTCCGGCACGGTCCAAAAGTGGCTTGCAAAGGCATAGGCACGGAGTCCCTGGTTCTGGGACTCAAAGTCGAAGATGAGTCCTCGACGTCTTGCCATGGTGTTAGCAAGTGACTTCTGAAGCTCTTAATGGCCGGGAACACTTACGCTGTGCGACAACGATGGAGGAACGCAAGTGATGCCTCGGCCTGGTAGACCCAGTCGGGACGACGTTTCTTGATCTCTCTGGCTGCCGAGTAGGCCTGGGGCTTCCGAGTGAGTAGGTTGTGAACACTCGAGTTTTCATCTGCAAGGCCGCGTGCGCTATACGCTAGTTCGGCGCGTGTCAGCCTCGAGAAGTCCTCCAGGACTGGTAGCCTAAACAAATTTCCGGCGCGACCGAGTATGCGGATAATCTGCCCTACAAAGTCCGAGTCGAGGTTCACAATGCATGAGCGCGGCACCTCGCCAGAGAGCTTGAGATCAGAGTCTCCGGGCTTGTGCCACCAATGCCGAGGTATATCCTTCCGGTGAACCAAGAGCATTCGTCTCGGTAGCTGCGTGTCATCAATGTAGATACGCTCCGAACCGAGACCTCCCTGACGCGGTGAAAGCTCTGTCAGTAGGTATGTCCACCTGCTGTTGGTGTAAGTGAAAAAGGCCTGGTCCGAGATACCGCGTGTAGCACTGTGGCGGATTAAGACACTGTCCGCGCTCTGCCCGGGTCGCTGCCTGACCTCACGACAATGACCGAGTTTGAGCTCGACGAAGACCCGCTCTCCATTTTTGTTGCATATGACGAAATCACCCGTTAGTGGTGCGTATTTGGTGTCCTCGATCACGTAGCTGCACCTGTCATCGTCTTGGAGCTGCGCTTTGAGGAATGCAATGAGATCGGTACTTGTGCGGTCACGATCGTAGGCGAGGAAATCAACGTTTTGCTGCCCCATCCCCGATGTGTCAATGCTCGGTGCCGACGCAGCATTATCGACGCCAGGATCTCCAGCGTCCAGGTCAGGGTCTTCTTCGGTGCTGCTGGACGAATCATCTGCTCCTGAATGGCCTGAAGTCTGCCTAACCCAAGAACTGTGTAAGGTACGCAGTGAAGTCGCCGCATCACTGAGACTCGTGAGTTTTGGCCAAAAACATGCTGCAATAACATTCTCGATATGATGGCCGGCCTGGGAGTATTGGTATATAAACCTTCCATCTTCCCTGATGACGTTGGAGAATTCGTGATCCAAAACCCAAGTCCTGCAGCCCGGTGACAGGGGGAATCCGATGCAAAAAAGGTCAGAGAACACTTGGTTTTCCTTTGTGATTATCCGCGTCAACCAATAAGGGCCAGTCCTGCCGTCGGTAGTGCTGTCATAGAGAACGAGTACAGCCGACTTCACCTCCAGCCCCATTATGCGGTCAGCCTGGGAAGGTGAAAGAAGCAGACCGGCATCCAGCGCACTTCTTTCCTCACCGCGCATGAAGATCGGACCCAGGGTTTCCGACATGTATTGGCAGAAGGCGCCTTCGATTTGGTACGCAGCAATGTGCCGAAGCAAGTGGTCAAGGCTGACCTGCATGCTACGGTAACCATCCTCCTGAGCATTCATTACGCTCATGTTCGTTTATAGACTTACGGGACAGAGCGACGCGATATGGTGAGAAATGCTGGGGCCTGTGATATGGATAGAAGAATCGACGCAGTTCATGTGTACGACGTCGTTCGCGGCAGTCATGCCGCAGAGGGTGGTCGCTCGGTAATGGTGCCCATGAGACACTATGAGCCCTGCCCGCAACGCGGAACACCTTGTTTGGCCCGTGTTGAGCTACTACAAGGAAGACCCTCCGATATTTGCGTAGAGTGATGTACGAGAGAATCTGATGGTCACCCGAGGGTCCATCGTCAGCGACCTTGCATTCAGCATCCTAGATAGGATGTCAACGAGCTCGCCTCGATGCAGCCACAATGGAGAACTCGTACATATGCGTGGCGGAGGGGGGTGCCGCCTGGACAACTTCAAGATGTGACCAAGAAGACGTGGCCACGCACGACACATCGACTGAGTGTCACTGAATTAGCTAGCCCCGTGCTGTGAGTGGATCGCGCTAACTCGTTTGTCTTGCGGACAATAGGCCCTCTGTAATACAGGCCTCGATCGTTAATGACAGAAAAGCCGTGGAACAGTGGGTCTCGTATCACCGGGTTTCAGGAACTGAAGAAAGCAGCGTTTAGTGGTTTGGGGGGCACACCAGTGTCGAAAAGGAGGCAGATAGGTGACTCAAAAGGTTGAAGGCGCCCAGAGCCAAGACACTATTACCCTCTCAAACACCTACAGGTTATTCACGCGACTCCGGCCCAGGTATCGACCAGTAGAACGCGGGAAGAACGTCGTTACAATATCTAGCATTGATGTAGGTATCAAATCCAACCCTATCGATCGGTCCAGTCGAGTGTTTAGAACAGCCCTGTGCATTGCGACGAAAATGATCGGTATCAGTAGGCGTCTCTTATGTGTCGTAAGCAGCAAGTTTGGCCGTCGCACCTGGACGCGGCAGACCTGGATGCAGGCGCGAAGTCTGCCGCGTACACGGCCGAGTCATCACAGCTACAACATACACGGTCTGCACTGTCCGACTGCGAGCGAATGCAGCCAAGCCCATCTGCGGTATCGTGAACAAGGACGGGTGCATCGAGCCCTAGGCGGGCGCCGTGTAACCGGAGAAGCCAACCACACATTTCTATGTGTAGTTGTCTGTGCCGATAAAGCTCATACGAACCGAGTACACCCCGGCTTGATGCCCCATGTTCCAGGGATGGGACACAGATTGAATGCATGCTTGAGCTGATTGCATGGCCGCACCCACCTTCCAGAAGTTCAAGCTCGCCGGTGGGAGCAAACCACAGGTAATCCGAGCGGTAGTAACGTTGACGTCTGTAAGCAGTGAAACTGGTTTCCCTCACTCATGCATCGCCATGCTCTTTGTCTCCCATTCGTACTGCATTGCGGGGGCCGTCTTAGCCTGACGAAGCTATGCCGTCCACTGACGAGACCAGAGTCTGGGACGAAGACGATGTTCAGTCTTTGCTAGATACATACTTTACGCAGGATCGAGCAATATTGAAAAGAGACTCGAAAAACTACAAGGGGCTGCTGTATCAAAAGGCGCTCACTCTTAAACCTGAGCACCTGGGCCTTCTCTTCGGCGCGGAGAGCAGCCTCGAGCTCGACGATGACCAGTACAAGTGGCTTCTCGGGCCGGATTGGCAGAACGTCCAGCAGGACTACCTCAAGAAGATGTCAGCAGCCGACAAGGTCCTTGGATACAACTTCAAGATCGACCTTGGTAATGTTGCTCCCGAGTTCAGCTTGCAAGGCTTCAACATACTAGCTGCGGATGCCAATGTGAAGGTGAGAAGAATCGTGGGCGACGGTACACAGCTTATACCGCCAGCCGTGAACGTTGCCATTGCACTGTCCATACAATTGTGCCGGGCGTCGCGAGGCCTGCTCTTATGGCAGGCCAAGGCGCGGGTCGGAACTTTACACGAGGAACACTGGCACAAGGTCCCGGACCTAATCTACATGGACTTCAGATGGCTACCCGAGGAGAAGGAGCGCTTCCTCGCGACAACATTCGAAAACCAAAGGGACTTCCTTTGTGCCGATCTCAGAGTCCAACGTACCGATGTCGTACTCCCTTTTCTACTCGACTTCCCAGGTTACCGACAAGACAACGTCGAAGATGCCAGAATCACTGCATATGTTGATGGGGTCAATCCTCCACTGGCGGCTATCTCTATCCCTAGCGCAGCTTATGTCGGCTGGATCAAGGACATGACACCCAGCCAGGACGGCGTTGATTTCGTCGGCCATTATCGTCACAAAACGAGGACCATGGATAGCCAGTTTTTGTTGTCGAAAGAGCAACGTGCAGTTACTCGAGTACGAGATACTAGTGAGATGTGTAAGAGGATCGTTAAGATGTTCGATAACCATATTCCGGATGCCCTTGTCTTCTATAGGTCGGTGATCCAGCTTAAGAAGAATGCTCTAGCTTTGACGAACATTGATACAGAGGCCGCGGACAGTAGTGTTTAGGGCCGCCTTAGGAGGTGATAACCTCCCAAATCGGCTTGATTCTGTGCTGGCGCCCTCCTGAGACCTATGAATGCTAGTGTCTCCGGCTTGTAAATAACGAACAATACCAGACCTACTATTTAATATCCTTTTATCATCTACGATCGAGGGTTACAATACTAAGGCAAGATTAGAGAGCAGATTGCGCGACCGTTATCACGGTTGTCCGTAGGGTTCTACGGTTACGCGAAGCTGAGATGCGCACCAAAAAAAAAAAAGGTCAATCGTCATGTGTAAGACACACAATTGAATGATCTGCAAGGTATTAGAACGGTTGGACCGATACAGGGTTACGGGGGTACTCAAGAGAAGGATGGGATTCGAACCCATGCGGGCTACGCCCATGAGAATACACGACTACTTGGAAGCAGACGAAGTACTTTGTGAAGCAAGATACTTGAGTCACACGCCATAACCACTCGGCCACCTTCCCAGGGAGGAATCAGAGCACTAACTCCTCGGCCACCAAACCTCGAAATTTCGAGGGTGATTTGAAGCATAGAATGAAGCTACAAACAATATATTGTACGCGCAATTTAATGTGAAGATTCTGCTCGAGGGGGGCCAGATTCGGTCAGCATATCAAGACAGCTCGCGGTCGGCCAGCCAGGTTTCGGTTCCACCAGATTGCGGCATTTTTAGGTGACAACAGATGTGTTCCGAAAACGGCTAGCTCCGGTAAGGCTGGGGCGAGACGTCGGAGCAATACCACGTTCCATTGGACAGGATCGAGGTTCGGCGCAAGACTAATGCTTGCCGAGCTCTGTTGATCATGAATCCACAGCCGCGTGCCAGGATGACACCAGATGTCGAAATCTCACACAATGCTACCATCATATCTAGGTAATGGCAGCGATCTTCCATGGCAGAGACGTATCTAGTGCTGATGGATGTGTGGAGGAAGAGGTCTGGTCGAAGCCAACTAAGCGGCATAGCGCCTGCTAGCACGCTCAAAAAGTATGGCTCCAAATACACGATCTTGAGCTACTGGTGGCCCCCTCGGCCTCTCAAGTTGCTTTGTGCAGTAAGGTAGCGATATATGCGTGCTCCAGCCATCAGCTCGCTTGTCAAATATCATCAGCGCTCCGAGATGATGCATCTCTTGACTCGGTCTTGAACAGAGAGCGCTGGGAAACCAATGCTATCTGTCACGGTAACGGCTGTGCTCGTATGAACTTACAACCGCCTCATCGCAGAAACGCGTTCATCCTCCCCGTACATAGCATGTGAGTCACTTCCATGACTCAGCTGTCTCATCAATGTGGTCGACCTAGCTCTCCCAAGACGAAGTCTATCATCTCGTGTCTCCAGAGCAGTCCCCGCCTCTTCCGCAGCAGGAACATCAGCCGGCTGACCGTTCACGACGCCATTCTTTTCCTGCTCCTTGTCCTGTTCCTTTTCCTGCGACCCAGCCCTTGCATCCTTACGTCCCCACCCTCCGCCCCAACCAATCCAGCCCGTCTCCCACGGTCCCCTCGCAGCCACAACCAGGAAACTTGCTGCCACCGCGGCCACGCCCAAACTGCCGCTGCTTCTCCATCCGCCATATCTATCATACAGCACGTTACCCGCACTCGTCCCCGCAATCTGGCCGAAGAACGTGAACAGCATGAAGACCGTATTGACGCGGTTCCGCGCATCAGGCGCCACACCGTAGATGGCCGACCTGTTCGCGATCTGCGTGATCTGCAGCGCGGCGTCGAGGCAGAACGCGTGAATGATCGGACCACCGAGGAAGAAAGTGCCGGTGTACGTCCCGATACAGCAGCCCACTATATTCACGGATTCGCCGACGACAACGGCGTACAGCGGCACTTTGAGTGGTTGGATGAGGTATTTCGCGTACAAGGGGCCCAGGAAGATCCCGGCTACCCCGATCAGACCGAAGAGTCCGATGGGCGTGGGTGGGAGGCTGTACGGCGGCGAGGACAGGAGGAAGGTCAGAGTCGTCCAGAAGCAGGTAAAGCTGGTGCTTGTGCAGAACGAGATGAGCGCGGCTTGTACGAGGACTGCGTGCTTGTATGCCAGCCCCAAGATGCTGAACAACAGTCGAGGATACGCTTTGCAAAACGCTTTCAGCTGGTTGTTGGGCGGGAGCGGGTTCGTTGATGGGTAAGCCGGCATGAAGAGGTAGAGTGCGGCGAAGATGGTGTACTGCAGGGCCAGGGCGATCCAGTAAATGTTGCGCCAGTGGGTGTACTGCGCCACTACGCCAGACAGGATTCTGGCGATCACGATGCCCAGCATGTTACCGGAGACGACAATCGACAAGGCAAGTGGGCGTTTCTTGGGCGGTGCCAACTCGCCGACAAGGGGTAACATGATCTGAGGCGTGACGGTCGTGATTGAGGTGATGAAGCTGATGCCGAGGAAGACGTTGAAGCTCTTCGTAATGCACAAGCCGATCCTGAGAATGGCAATGTCAGACGATATCCCGCCGAGAAACGAAGACGTACATACCATAACGTTGCTGTGAAGAAGATCAGGACCAGCGTGTATGGTCTTCGTGGGAAGAGATCACCAAGCGGACAGATCAAAAGCAGCCCCACAGCATAGCCAGCCTGCATGAGTGTCGGGATCTTCGACACCTGGTAATAGGAGACGTTGAAGTCATCGGCAAGCACGTTCAGGATGGCGATGTTGTAGTATAGATTTGCCACTGTAAAGGCGCCGGCAAAGGCAAACAGGACATTCTGGGCAATTGAGAACGTTGGCGGGCTCTTTGGATCGTAACAACACCATGGTGGTGTCCAGAAGATCTTTCCAAGCAAACGTCTCGTCCCCCTTTGAGTGTCGTGTGTAGCTTGCTGGTCGCTCTCGTTTCGTATCACGTCGGAGGTTTGGCTGTTTTCCCGGACGGGGTTGCCCTTCGTGGCTGCATCGTCGTGGTGCTTGCCATTTTCGACATCGCTACCATCTGACATGTTCTGTTGGACGCGTTTGTGTTGAGTCCACGGATTCTGATGTCCAACGACATCCTGATCGCGTTGTAAGCATCATCCACGGCATAGTGGTCGGAGTTTGGAAATATCCATTGAGATTTGCGTTCGCGTCGGAGTGGAGCTCGGTGAAGCGTTGCCTTCTGCCGAACCACCGGGACGTATTTCAGTCCATCTTGAAGACTTGAGCAACAACTTACATGGTGACAGCCTTGCTTGAATGGCAGATTGTTGGCTAGCATGAATATCACGACGATGGGTACACAACGCAGCCGCAGGTGTGGCCAGCCCTTGTGTAGCAAAGAGAATAAAAATCACGGCTTATATTTTCGAACTTGACACTTCGAGCCGACTCGTGAACATCGATACTGTGCCCTGGGCTGGAAAGCCATGTCTTGGCTCATTATTTGCATTTCGACGGTGCAACGGTGCACGATGAGCACACAAGCTCACTTTGCTATTGTTCTCTCTCGCGGACCCTTCCACAAGCATGTCCTTCACATGTGTCCCTATAACCCCTAGCCTATCGAGCATGTAGACACATCCGAAGACTCTAGAACCATAACCAAGTGGTCCTTCTATATCCCAACTCGTAAGAAATGATGTAGAGTCGTTTTCTGACCCTCTCCCCAACGCCATGCTTTTAGTGCTTCGCAGTAACGGCCTCACCAGTCAATTTCTCGACAGCCTCCTTAGCAATATCACCAAGGGCAACCTACTTGATGTTAGTTGGATGCTTTAGCCCGGAATGCTGGGAGGACTTACCATGCACACTGTCTGCCACACACCGAGACCAATTCGAGGAGCAACACCCCGGTAAAGACCCTTCATACCGTTCTGGCCATAGATGTACTTCAATGTCTTGCCCACCGTCAAGTTTTTAGGTCTGTTGGGGTCGTCCTTCTTGCTCTGCATCTCGACTCGGATGACTTCGATCGGCTGGTTCCATGCAGACAGACCACCACCGAGAGCAGAAGCAAGTACTCGTTCAAGGGCATTCAGTCTTTCTCCGTGCTCTTTCTTGGTGACTTTTCTGATTCCCTGTTCTGCCAGTCTCGACAACCCAAATCTCGAACCCCAGTTGGTAACCTGTCTGATAGCGACAGCGTTTACACCCTTGTTGATGCCCCTGATGCCTTCCTTCTGGTAGATGTTGGCAAATGTCGCCCATGTAGATGGTGGCTTCACGCCCTGCGCGGCCAGCCTGTGCTGGGTGATTTCCACAGTCTTCATGCATGTGCAAAAGCCCATGGTTGCGTAGGCTTGAGCCAGACCGCCAACCATTCCTCCTGCGATACCCGAAGTGAAGTTACCTGCTCCGAAGGTTTTGGCGCGATACTCGGCTTCGGACGCAACGAAGAGGAGGACTGCACCCTTGGTGGAGGCCTCGATCCAGGCCCACGGGATGAGACCCTGGTAGTCTAGGCACGGCATGTCAGCACTTCACATCAAGGCGGAAGTTGGCAGTGGTAACTTACATCCCATGATGCCACCACGCCCCCATATCCGCGAGATAGCACCAGCGAAACCATCGGATCTGTTTGCAGCCATGGTGGTCTTAACCACTTCTAGGGGCTGACCTAGGGTCGTGACTTCGAACAGGTTCAAACCGGCACCAAGGAGCAGATTGCTGAACTTGACCGGCTTCTTCTCGACTGTTGTGGACATTGTTGTGGTGTGTGTGTATATTGCCTGCCCTGACCAAGGGAAGATTGTGGCTTCGTTGCCTACAGGGTTGTATCTAGCTAGTTAGAGGTCGTGGTAGTTGCTCGAGAAGTACCTGCTTCTAAGCAGAACGACTATACTAGCGACGAAAGGACGAGCTGCACAACTTGTTCTGGGAGGAGGGAGAAGCTGTGCGTGTGCAAGACGTGGGAAGCTCGATAACAGACGACAGGAATTGGAAAGAACGATGTTAGTGCTGGCTTGCTGTTTACAGGTTCGGCAGGAACAATCAGAATGGCGATCGTAGAATCCACCGCAGTCAGCAGCAGCTTAATCAAGGTCCGTCCATGTGCCTGAAACTTTTTGGTGAGATCCGGCCTCCCCAAGCAGTTAATTTTAGCTCGTTGAATGGCACCTAGCTTACAGAGCCTTGCAGTCGTTCAAGCCCAGTATGCCTAACGGAACCCGTAGCAGAGCTTAGCGTTCCGGGAGGGCCCCGGCGCCCCAGTTTCAACAGAGCTCACCATCTTTAGGGCTGACGCTATCGACATCACATTACCAACTCCCCAAGTTTATTTATACGAAGTACGAACATTACATTATAGAAAATTGTAGTCTTTTGCGATGTATGAGCATCTCAACTACGTTTTCGCTAACGTGCAAATTCGTACAACCTATGGCTCTTCTATAACCAAAGCCAACCGCTACCTAAGCCCTAATATCCATATACGCTACATGAAATCTGGAACGGGTTGTACATGCGATGTGCATCGTCTTGCCTAACCCACGTAGACTCTAGTATCCGTCACCTCTTTACAAAGAAGCTCCAACAAGCTTGGCGTATGCCTCAGTGCTGAAGGACTTTGGTCGCTCGATGGGTGCACCCAGGGCGCGGTCGATGATCAGTTGTGGTAGGACACCGAGGGCTCGGGAAACACCGAAGAGGACTGTGTAGTAGTTGGCTTCTGTCAAGCCATAGTACTGTAGGAGAACACCAGAGTGCTAGGACGTATTAGTCACGGTTTGCGCATCAGAGCGTTTTGTACTTACGGCGTCAACGTTAGGGTATGGGTTCTTGGTCTTGCCGTGCTCAGTCAAGACACCTGGGGCAATCTTGTACACCTGTGAGACGAGCTTGAACATCGGGTCATCTGGCATCTTTCGCAGACCAAACTCTCGCTGAGACATGTATCGAGGATCGGTCTTTCGGAGCACAGCGTGACCGTAACCTGGAACAACACGGCCACCGTTTAGGGTCTCCCAAAGGTAGTCCTTGATCTTCTGGTCGCTCAAATCATCGCCAATGCTTTGCTTCATCTTGACAAGCCAGTTGAGCACTTCCTGGTTAGCCCTAGAGATGTGTTAGTAAGGTACGCTTAAGCTCGATCTTTCACTTACAGTCCGTGTAGTGGGCCAGCAAGACCGTTCAGGCCCGCAGCGAGGGACAGCATAGGGGAGCTGAGAGCAGAACCGACCAAATGGGTAGTGTGAGCAGAAACGTTGCCACCCTCGTGGTCGGAGTGAATGGTCATGTACAGACGCATGAGCTCCACGAAGTCCTTGTTGTCGGCAAAGCCCATACCATTGGCCAAGTTGTAGGAGAAGTCCTTGTCTTTCTGGATCGATGCGACCTTGCCGTCCTTGTAGATGTTTCGGTAGATCTTGGATGCGATGGTTGGTAGCTTGGCGATCAGGTTCATCGAATCCTCGAAAGTGTGGCCCCAGTACTCCTTCTTGTTCACGCCCTTAGCGTATGCTTTGGCGAACTCGGAGGTCTGTTCGAGAGCGACGACTGCAATGGAGAATTGTGCCATTGGGTGCAGGTCGTTGGGACAACGGTCGATGAGTTCTTCGACGAATTTTGGCAGTTCTGATCGGGCAGCCCAGTCGGCAGAGAGGTCTCGGACCTGCTGTTCGGATGGGACTTCGCCAGTCAGGAGAAGCCAGAAGAGACCTTCAGGAAGAGGCTCCTCTCCACCAGGTGCCTTAGGTAGTAGTTCCTGGCATTCTGGGATAGTTTTTCCTCTGAACCTGATGCCCTCCTCTGAATCAAGGACGGAACCTTCCCAGACAAGAGACTTGATGCCTCGAGCACCACCGTAGACCTGGTCAAGGGTGACCTCACCGATCACCTTGTTGCCATACTCTTTCCTTAGCTTCTTGACCTTCTCAAGCTCTCCTGGTAGCTTGTCCGCGAATGTGTCTTTCAAGGACTGCGTCAGTGTCAGCAGTGGAGCTCACCGTAAGTGCTCTTGCTCTCTTACCTTGGAGCTGGCACAGCGCACACCAGAGTACGCAGCTTGTTGGACGATTGGTCGGGAGAGCGCTCCAGATGATCGAAGCAGGGAGCTTCCAAGTCTCATTGACGAAGCCATTGTCAGATACAATGCAATCAAGGACTTTCAGGCAAGAGATATGATGCAGAAGCAGGAGCTCGAGTTGAATAGAGAAGATGGAATCTGATAAACTCCAAGGGCATGTATCGCGGATCTTTTTCGCAACAGCAACTTGAAAGCTTTGGGGGAGACGCAGGTGGAGTCCTACGGAGTGCTGTCACAGCTTCAATTCTCAGCATGCGAACGCGACGTCAGTAATTTTGGCTGAGTGGAATCTGAAGTGAGCTCCGGGCTCTGATCGCTGCCCGTGATTGAGTGGCCGTAAGTCACGTTAGTGGCTAGTCTCAATGTGCTTAGCATGAACTCGGTGTGCATTGAGTCGTGACTGCCGTGGTGGTTGCGCGCATTTTAGCCGATCAGAGTTCTTCAACAGCGCCGCACTCTCCCCATCGTCTTTCATCTACAAACTTCATCGCAACCATCACAGCACCACTTCTTACCATTCTCCCCTACTTGTGTAATCGATCATAGTCATCTCGTGTCATCCACGCGACAAACCAAGCTCGCTTTGTGGTGGCTCATAGAACGACCTCGATCACGTCACGTCATCCGCTGTCTGCACTGTGCGATACTGCACTGCGTTGTAGAGCCAACCGCTCGCGTTGGACATTGGGAGCTGGCTAGCAAGCACAAGTGAATGTGCGCATGTCACTGGAAAAGACTTAGAGTGTTCACACATTGAAAAGAACGATCGCTCTTTGCTGTACAAAGTCCAAAACCATACTACTACCGCGTACATTCTTGCCACGTCGCTCGTCTACTCGAGTACAAGTATCAGAGAGGTTCTTCTTCCAGTATCAGAGACGTATCAGAGAGACCGTGCTGTAGCTGGGTGCGGTAGTCCTCAACATGTCCTCAGCAGTAGCAGAGCTGGACAATGTCCTGCAGTCTATGCTGCATCTGAAGTCACCTGGTGTTTCAGGCTCAAAGATCAACGCCTTGACCTCGCTCTGCACAGCCAACATACAAGTACGTTCGGCAAGTCTGCTCGCAAATGACGTAAATCTAACATGGCTATAGTCCGAGTCCGTCCTCGTCGGAAAGATCTATACACATTTCAAGAAAGCGCCGGGAACACATAAACTTGGAGTACTCTATGTTGTAGACTCGATAACTCGTCAATGGGTAGATCAAGCCAGAAAATCCGGCCAGCAAGTCGGCCCAGGTGCCACTGATGGCACCTTTGCAGCCGGCGTCAATAGAGTCACTGAGTTGCTCCCGTCATTGCTGACCGACATCATCAACTCGGCACCTGATGACCAGAAGGTATGGCCACCTCCATGCGCGGCATACTGCATGAGCTGTGCAGGTCCTGTACACGGCGCGCAATTTATGTGCACATCAACTGACAAAGACATTCTGTAGCCCAAGATTAAGAAGCTTGTGGAAATCTGGGAACGATCCAGCACGTTTCCTGGTCCGATGCTGTCCTCCATAAAGAGCCAGCTTGATGCGGCGCCCTCGAATAGTAAGCTACGTCTCAAGATACCCTGGAAGCTGCACTAACAACCCAACAGACGCCGAGTCGACCACTCCGATAAATTCTCCAGCTCCAGGCTTTGTACCTCTTGGGCAAGCTCTTCCTAACAGTACTCCAGCACCTGCAGCTGCTCCTCAGCAAAACCCATCTTCCATTCTAGAAGCTCTGAAGGCTATGGCAGCTAAGCAGACGAGTAATGCTCCAGCTGCTCCTTCTGCCCCGTCAGCTGCTTCGAATAACTTGAATGCTCTGCTCGGGATACAAAGTGCCACACCGCAGTCGACTACACCTGTAAATCAAGGTCAAACGCAGAATAGTAACCCCTTGGCTGCACTATTTGGCGGTATGAACAACGGCGCTCAATCGCAAACCACTCAAGCAGCAGCACAAAACCCTCTCGCCGCGTTGTTCCCTCCGCAGCAGCACCAGCACCAGCACCAGCAGCACCAGCAAATGCCCACTCTCCCGACGTCTGCACAAGTAGGCCCTGATGCTCAAGCTACTCTGCAACTGGTGCAGCTGATGGCACAGCAAGGCATACCACCCGACCAGTGGGCTGCTGCGTTGCAAGTATTGAATGCACAGAAGGGGGCACTTCCATTTCCTCCTCCACCAATCCCAGGTCAGAACATGTTTAGTCAACCTCCGCAATCACGTGATCGAGACGGCCAGACACGATCCCCACCTGATGGCAGACGCCGCTCACGCTCACCAGATTACGGGCGAAGAGCCGATCAAGGTCGTGGTGGTCGACCAGGTAGCCCAAGCAATGACCGCCACCGCACTGGCAGCGACGCGCGAAACGATAGACGTGGCAATGAGTACCGACAGCGAAGCCCTGTGGGTCGTCGGCGTCGCAGCCCGTCACCACAGAATCAAACACAAGACCTCCCACCACCACCAGCTGAGAAGTACATGGAATGGGATCACAACCTACCTCGAGACAACATCAAGGTTCTTTCACGGACTCTCTTCGTTGGCGGCGTCACATCGAGTGAAGCACATCTTCGATCCCTCTTTGCTCAGTACGGCATCGTACAGACATGCATCGTAAACGTCGACAAGCGTCATGCTTTCGTCAAGATGATCAATCGCAAAGATGCTGAGGCTGCGAGACATGGTATGGAAGAGTACCGTGATGGATCTACACAATTACGAGTAAGCATGTCCATTCTACCTCTTTTTGTCCATCGACGCTAATTAGGTGCAGACAAAGTGGGGCGTGGGCTTCGGTCCTCGAGACTGCAGTGACTACCAGACCGGTGTCAGCATTATTCCGACGTATCGCCTGACAGACGCAGACCGGAAATGGATGGTAAGCGCAGAGTACGGTGGTACTGGCGGCAAGCCGATCCAAGAAGGCATGATCGTTGAAGAACCCGACATCGAGATCGGCGCGGGTGTATCATCCAAAGGTATGCAGATCTCATTGTCCCCTCCCAACGAAGGTTCGTGCTAATCACGCTACAGCAATGTCCAAACGCATTCCCACCGATCAAGGTGGTCGGCGTGGTCCACAATCCTCCAACCGAGACGGCCCGGAACATGGAGGGGGCCGAGATCGTGACCGAAGAAGGGACAGATACCGCGACCGGGACGACGAACGACCGGGATCCTCGAGTGGCAACCCAAACAACGTGCCTCTGCCGTTCCCGAACATGATGGGTATGAATATGGGCAACATGGGAGGCATGAATTTCCCAGGTATGGCGAATGGAATGCCCATGCTACCGCCTGGTTTCCCTTTTTCTTTCCCACAACAGCAGAACCAAAACCAAGGCCAGAACCAGGACGGTCAGCAGATGGAGCAGTAAGCAGCTAGGAAGTGTTACCACGAGGAACCGAATTAAGATACCCCAAAGCATTTTCCGGCGTTGAATCTTGGCTGATGGGGACAATCTCATTGTATATCATTTGCATGGTGACGTTCGCGGTCACTGCAGGGCGTGCATGGTTTACATCTGCCCTTGACTTGCTACTATATGGCAGGTGGGTGATGGGAGATGCAGTGAGATCACCACTGCGATTGCAGTAGAACAATCAGAAGACCAAGTACTTGCTAGCATATTAGAAGGCACATGGTTGCTCCTAGTCTTCCATGCCTGCATCGCTACCTGCTCATATCTGTATTGCAGTCTCGGTGCTCGGTCTGAAGCTGCGGCCGCCCTGGACAATCAGTGTTGAAAAGCTCCACGATGTTATCCTTCGCAAGCTGAAGTAGACGCATGCACAGGTCGTTTGGGGTTGAATGGGCGTTGCGTACAAGTAGCAGGCGGGCACTATAGTAATGTGCTCCCAGTAGATCAGCAGAAAAGCGACAAATCCTTTCTTCCACTCCTGAATTACTAGCGCTGATATTTAGAATAACAAATCATTCACAAGTGCTTCTCGTCCCCCTACTAAGTTACTAGTAGTGCGGCCGGCGGCAGTTAGTGATCCAGTAATGGAGCTTCGTTCATTGTTTCTTACAGTTAGCCGATCGCCATCTACCGAATGTGGAAGCAGATTTTCCGACGCTATGGCTTAATATTGCTCGCCCAGGGCGTGTTACGCCTCCGTTCACAAGTACCTCGGACCATCGCCCCGCGTATTTATAAGACACGTGCTTGAGCAGAGGATGCGGAATAGTAGCATTTTGTCTTGATGATGTTGCATAAAAGGTCGTGCAATGGCTTCCTCGCCTTCCGCGAGTAGACAGTGAGGTATACTTGGTCAAATCCTGGTTCTTATGTGAGCACAAACTTCGACTGGTGTGGCGCCACAGTGGCAGCAGGGGCAAGTATAAGCTTCGAGCTCACCCCGGAACCAGACAACGACTAAGAGAGAGCGGATCTGGCAATTAGAATTTAGACTACAGCCCTACTAGTAAACGTTCACGACCAAATTTCCTGCCGACACCACACGACTAACTTGAGTTGTCTTCTCTGCGTTCCTGTGAGATTCCTCACTTCGAATTCAAGTTAGTCTTTCGGCCAATGGCCAGTCCTGAGTCGCTCGATACGGCCATGTCTTTAGCTCAGTCTTCAAGGTAAGATTTCCGTGTAACATCCCAGTCGCCTGTACCCTGTACCACGGAGATGTGGCTGGCGGTGGTTATACGGCAGCTTCAATAATGGTTCACATCTGAGCACAGCAGAGGCGTCTCATTCCCGCTAAGAACGCTCGGACTTGACACGACCTTTGGTCGGTATGTACCTAGGAGTTAAAAGGTAAACTGATCCTGTGTTGCTGGCTCTGTTGTTCTTGCACTTGACAAACTGTTGCCGCTAAAATTGATAACATTCTGCTGCTGCCTTAGCAGGTAGGCCTGGAGTCGACTAGCTCAAGCATTCCACACTCCTTGCTTATTGTATATTGCTTATTGCGGGCCGTTGTGTCTACCTTCCCACCAGAAGTTTATATATAAGGACGTTATGATCTGCAGTCTCAGTCCAGGGTCCTCGCTCTGGTGCATCCTCTGCTACAAACCTCGCTTCAGTATATCACATATGTGGTAGAAGGTGCTGGCAGATTTATCCTACAATCCTACAAGCTAGATACGGAGTGACCACTGGTGCCTCGGAACCTCTAGCAAGATACCATGAACACCTCGAACATGGAGAAGCCAGAAATGCGACGTAGGACGTCTAGCGACTCTACCACATTACCACAGCTCACGCACCAACCATCATACAAATCGGCACAATCACCCATCACACCTGACTGTTCGTATAAGGAGTTCAGCTACCGTTTTGTCGAGTCAAATACAGTTACAGCAGATCACGACATATACACCACGGAAGAGGTTAAGATTGTTGCACCAAATATCTTGGCTTCGGCTGAGCAACAAGAGGCACCACCACCTTACTCAAACACGATGCCGATATTAAAAACAACGCAAATACCCTCCGAAGCTCTGCCTTTCCTTGCCTATGACCCTTACACGCAAGGAGACGTCGTACCTTTGGACAAGAGCAGACCTGTTGTCGGGTCTCGGTCTGGCAGCGTCAGGAGTATACTCTCAGCGAGCTCAATTCGATCAATCAGAAGAGCGTTCGGTTTCATGAAGAGAAGCCCTTCGCGTCGATGCTCAACCCGGCAGAAGGTGGGCCGGAAACTGAAGACAGACTCTGGGGCTGATGATCATCGGCCGCCACCTACTACATATGAACAGGATGCCTGTACTCAACGTACCAGCTTATCCAAACCCCCTCAAAAAGCAGACAACGAGGAAGGGTACAATGTAGACTATGTTTGCTGGTAAAAAGTAATCTGACCAGAGACCGCTGTTCCTATCCGCCGCGTATTGCATCTGCCACACCACTGTTGGTGTACCATGCATAGCTTTCTGATGCTCATGGGCTACTGTCTAGAATTCGAGCTTCTGGATCTGCTATGTTGTTCCCTTTGTTTCCAATAGCATTGCAATTGATACTCATTGCACATACCACGACGTATTGTGCCTGCTTACGGCCCATAGAAGCTCGGGTTTTTAGTCCCAGGTTCTAAGATATAAAGTGGTTGCGCTGGGGTGTTCGTCCTGTCGAGTTCCGCGTCATGTCTTCTTTCAAGTCACGCGCGCCAAGATCCCAGGCCTTCATATTTCCGATCGTCCAGGCTCTAGTATTCCCCCTGCGGCGGAAGGTGCTGCAAATCTCGCAATCAGTCAATTAGCAAAAGGTTGATGTAACCTCCGAGTCGACGGGTCAGGCTATGTGTATTGTGTTTGTGTCTATCAGCTTCACATGTTACGCTCAGCGCAAGCTTCCGCTGTGACGTCGACATTTTCGTTTATGGGTCTCGGGTTTTCCTACTACCTGACCTTGGTACCCACAACACGCTCGATAGCAGTGGAAGCTCAAAATCATGTCTGAAATACTATATGTAGCCCTATCGTTGTCGTCAATACCGCCAGTTGCAGCAGTATCGTTTACAGCGTGGTAGTTCCCCTGTGCTACCCATCATGCTGGGTCCAGAGAACAGCGTCCTCGAGCACAGGTTACAGAACCTCGTCTTGATTGCTCTTAGTATCATCTTCATCCCTATCGACAGTTTCATACTTTTCTGGAGCTTCGTCCTCAACCATGTCTTTCGTTCCAAAGTTGAAGATCACCGCGCCGCCGCCAAACGCGATCCGTCATTTGAACAGAGGACGATCCTCGTGACAGGTGTTGGCATGACAAAGGGGCTGACCCTTGCGCGATTGTTCTATGAAGCTGGTCACGAAGTGATAGGCGCAGACTTTGAACCTCATGGGGCCAAAGTCTGTGGCCGCGTGTCAAGGTCGTTGAAGAGGTTCGTGCCGTTACGCAAACCGGATCCAAAGCAGGGCTCGGCCCCTTACATACAGAGCTTGCTTGATGTGGTCACAAACGAAAAGGTTGATCTCTGGGTTAGCTGTTCGGGTGTGGCTTCAGCCGTCGAGGATGGGGAAGCGAAGGAGATTATCGAGAAACGAACTTCCTGCAAGGCCATCCAATTCGATGTTCAGACGACACAGACTTTGCACGAGAAGCATACTTTCATCGCACGCACTAGGGAGATTGGCCTCGCGGTGCCAGAAACTCATGAGATCACCAGCAGAGCAGCAATAGATTCAGCTCTACGAAATGCACCACAAGGCCGGCAGTACATCATGAAGACTATTGGCATGGATGATGCCAACCGAGGCGACATGACTTTGCTTCCTAAGCCGACACCTGCAGAGACTTCAAAACATCTTTCCAAACTGAAGATTTCTGAGAAGTCAGCCTGGATCCTGCAGCAGTACATTAAAGGGTGCGAGTTCTGCACGCACGCCCTCGTCATCAAAGGTGAGGTCAAAGCTTTCGTAGCATGCCCTTCAGCTGAGCTTCTGATGCACTATGAGACTGTACCGGTTGAATCCAGGCTGGGCCAGGCGATGTTAGACTTCACTAAGACATACGCCGCTGCAGAAGGAACATCTTTCACTGGTCATCTGAGCTTCGACTTTCTGGTTGAGAACGAGGAACTTGATAATTTGAACAACGATCCGGACGCCGAACTCACCCTCTACCCGATCGAGTGTAACCCCAGGGCACACACAGCTGTTGCTTTATTCAACGATACCACTGCCATGGCAGATGCATATCTATCAATCATTGAAGAGCGTCCTGTATCGCCGTCATATGCAGATGTGGCTGCGCATGGGACGTCCCACGAGCACATTCTCATGCCGAAACACCCTGACTTCCGCTATTACTGGGTTGGTCACGATCTCGTCAACCTGGTCATGCTTCCCTTATTGTCCTTGGTCACTCTGCGGCGCGACAGCTCGATCTCGACCGTCGTGAAGGGGCTCGACACATTCGCCGACCGAGTCTTGTTCTGGAGAGACGGCACCTACGAAATGTGGGACCCGTTGCCGTGGTGGTGGCTCTATCATGTCTACTGGCCACAGCAGTTTCTGTTCTGTTTCTTGGCTGGCAAAAAGTGGTCGAGGGTCAACGTTAGTACTTGCAAGATGTTCGAGTGCTGAGGTTCCTTGAGAGGCTCGTTCATCAATGGCAGCCATCACCTTCGGCGCAGACTTACGTGGTAGTGCATGCGACAGGAGCGTATGGCCACTCTTCTCCGTACTCTTGATCAGAGAATCTCCAGAGTTCGCTGTTGTCACCTACCAACTCCCAATTCTAAAAAGTTGATACATGCGGATGTGCTTAGAATGTGCTACTTGCACTGGCTTATACAGTTAGTCGATATGAATAGAATCATATGGATAGAATCAAATTCGTTCCAATATTAGGAGGACCGATCGTATAGTTATGCAGTCCGAAAGACAGTAAGAAGATATCCTGGTTCGTGAAAGGCCAGCTTACTCAGTATTCGGATCAAGATTACAGCGACGACAAGGATCAAAACATTGATATTCACAACTCTGTGGTCATCCAATGAGCATTAAGTAGACCCAGCTTCCATAATCCATTGCAAGCAAAACTTTCTAAGCATTCACCGTAAGGAAATCGAGCATGTACCTCGCTTCGGACCTTTGCATGTACACGTACCAAGGTCCGCCAGATCTAGGCGCAGGATGGGTTTCAGAACATCTAACATAGATGCAGAGTAACAGCAAGAATATGGCATGCAGTTTCTAAAAAGCCTGTCAAAAGAAAATCGGCCAAGACAAGGCCTCCTCCTCAGATGTGCCTTGTTTGGATGGAACCATCCACCACCCAAGAACATCACGCCAGTAACGTACATGCATACCGAATCTGCGAGTACTGTATGTAAAGACTCAAGTCTGCCTCGCCAAGTGCAAGACCCTGGTGGTTGTCAGTGGTGCGCGAAGACCAGATTATCAGTAGCTTGTCGCCGAGAGCTTTTTTGAGTCTCTAACCCTGGTACTAGGGACACAGGCGTCGTACCGATGTCTGGTAAGTTGAGGTCGCAGACTTGTGGCTAGAGACAAGCTGTGTGGTCATGGCTTGATTGTGAGTGATCTGAAATGTGCTCACCGTGGCAACACATACAAATTCGGGAAGTGGGACGCGAGAAATTCTTTGGTGAACCTCGGATGGTTCACTTTGCACGGGTGTCATCCATGATGCGAAAATGCAAAAGGTCGCAAGCAGAATCCATTATTGGTAAACCCATCTAGCGAGCTTGGGGTATTCCGTAGCGTCTTTTGTAGAAGAAAAACTAGTAGGGATAGCATCCATACGCCAAGAGGCAGTGCAGAAGCCATGGTTCTAGGCACCGTACAGATATGGTAAAGGATCGTCGCTGACTGCAAAGTCTGGTCGCTTTCTCCTCCCTTGGCTTAGGGGCAAGCTTCCGGTCCACCCACCAATTGAAGGTTCTTGGAGTTGTTAAGCTCAATGAAGAGCTCTTGTACGTTTCTTGTTATTTATTGACGTTTGTGACTACGCCAAAACATGTTTGCAGCTTGTTACTAAGAGAAGCGTGTGTACGGTAGATGGGATCTCACCAATGGCTGCAACGTAATCTCGTTGGCGTGATACCTTGTGGCAAGGGTCGCGTGACAAGATGTGATTCCACAAGATCTTGCAACTCAAGGGGTAAGTGCGATCCTTTCCAGCATTTCCGTTCGTGCTGTCACGGCACGCCTTGCCTGCCCCGACCATGACCACGCATGCATGAGGTACTGCCACTCCTCCTCCTCAGGCTGGGGTGGGGTAGTTTTGATCTGGGTAACACTGCAGACTTTGGCTTACCTCCACTGGTTCAAGTACTGTCATGTCATCTGAGAGGGACTTTTCAACCGCCCTAATGCAATACAGGGTGTCAAGGCGGTAAAGCCACCCCCAAAATCGACGGTCTATTATCTCAGCGCCTTCGTTGACTGGCTCACTTGTGTCATTCCGTCCGAACTGGTCGTAAACTGTCCAATCGCGTAACGTTCCTTTCGACCCATGGTGGCACTCCCCCATTTGGCTTACAACTGCAATACCCCCAGGCGTGCACTACGGTATACCCCGGTAACGGTTGTCACACGAGTCAAAAACATAAATAGTCCATCTCCCAGCTTGGTCAAAGCTCTTGCGTTTCTTGTGCTTCGCATCTCGTGCGCTTGATTTGTTCACATCTACTTGCTTGAAGCATTGTCGCCGTCACTGCCGCCCAAGATGACGGAACCAATGCAGACACGGCGCAAAAGCTCGCTCATCATGGGTGATGAGGGCAGGCGCAAAGAAAGCATAGCTGCTTTGACAGAGAACACCACTGGGGAGTGAGTATGGCGCTTACATGGACAGACTCGTTATTGATGCTTTCAGGATCAAAAACCCACTGGCCGGCGTTCCCAAGGACCAGCTTCTCCAAGACGTCGACCTGTTCGCCGAGGAGCAAAACCTCACTGAGATTCGGGACCTGTTGAGAAAGGGCGCCTTGGCAGCGCAGTCACCAGGCGCGATCGAGCACATCATCGAGCTTGACGAAACCGACAGACAAATTCTTCGAGACGAGGTTGCGCATCGCTGGAGACACCCAAAGACTTTGTACTTCACCATCGTCCTGAACTCTATCGCCGCTGCCATCCAGGGCTGGGATCAGGTAACACACATCTGACTCTGTGACGCGCACTGCTAACTTGGAACAAGACTGGTAGCAATGGTGCCAACCTTGGTTTCCCACAATACATGGGCATTCCAGACTCTGGTGAATTCTGCGAGACTCGGGGCACCTGTGAAAAGAACTCCTGGCTTATCGGCTTCATCAACGCCTGTCCCTACTTTGCCATCTTTCTGTTCGCTGGTTGGGCGTCAGATCCACTCAATCACTGGCTCGGCCGTCGTGGCACCATCTTCATTGGCGCAGTCTTTAGTTTGATCGCTCCTTTTGGCATGGCTGTTACACAGAAATGGGGCGAACTATGCGCAACTCGAGTACTCCTTGGAATCGGCATGGGTCTCAAAGAAGTCACTGTGCCTGTTTACTCTGCTGAGAATGCGCCGACTGTTATTCGAGGCGCTCTCATCATGACATGGCAAGTCTGGACGGCATTCGGTAAGTTCTGCTGCCAACAAGCTTGCTATTCCCACTGACGAGTGCTCTCAGGTATCTTCCTCGGAACCTGCGCCAACCTAATCGTCAAGGATATCCCCAAGATCGCCTGGCGCTTGCAACTCGGTTCGGCCTTTATTCCCGCAGTGCCTCTTGTCATCGGAATCTACTTCTGCCCAGAAAGTCCTCGCTGGTTGATGTCCAAGGGCAAATACGCCAAAGCGTACAGGTCGCTGCTACGACTCCGCAACAGCCCACTCCAAGCCGCACGAGATCTCTACTTCATCCATGCTCAGCTCATCTATGAGCAAGTCCTCGTCGAAGAATCTGGCGTGTCAAAGGAGGGAAACTTCTTCACTCGGTTCTTCGAGCTGTTCACCATTCCCCGTGTTCGTCGTGCAACTCAGGCGTCTGGTATTGTGATGATAGGTCAGCAAATGTGTGGCATCAACATCATCGCCTTTTACTCGTCTACCGTTTTCGCCAACGCTGGCGCAAGTTACAGCTCAGCATTGTGGGCATCATGGGGCTTCGGTCTTATCAATTTCATCTTCGCATGGCCAGCTATATGGACGATCGATAGATTCGGCCGTAGAGCGTGAGTACACATTTCGCTTATCGAGGTCGAAGCACTAACTTGAGCAGGCTCTTGCTTTTCACCTTTCCGAACATGTGCTGGACCCTACTCGCCGCGGGCTTCTGCTTCTGGATTCCAGTTGAGAACACCGCCCATCTCGCTCTAATTGCTCTCTTCGTCTACCTCTTCGATGTGTTCTATTCTCCTGGAGAAGGTCCGGTGCCGTTCACCTACTCCGCCGAGGTGTTCCCGCTTTCCCACAGAGAAGTCGGCATGGCCTGGGCTGTCGCAACGAACAACTTCTGGGCCTCTGTCCTTGCCCTCACTTTCCCTCGAATGTTACAAGCTATGAGGCCGCAGGGTGCCTTCGGTTTCTACGCCGCCCTTAATGCTATAGCATTCGTCATGATCTGGCTCTGGCTTCCTGAAACAAAGGTATGTCGAAGAACGTCGAATGCTCCTTTTCCATACGATGCTAATTGTACCCAGCAACGATCTCTTGAAGAACTCGACTATGTCTTTGCCGTACCCACCAGGACGCACATGAACTTCCAGATCTCCAAGGCGATGCCATGGTTCTTCAAACGATACGTCTTCCGCAAAACAAACGAGCCTTGCCCCCAGTTGTACAAGTTTGACCAAATCGACACATCTACTCCCAACATTTTCGACAAAAAGCAGGATGCACATACCGAGAAAATGGCATGAGTTGATGATCAATCATAAGCATATTAGGCTCCGGATACATAGTATGGATCTGGTCACACATCCATTGGAAGCTCATCTGTCAATGTGAGATACAAGCTCCGAAGTATACTGATTGAAAATTGTGCAAAGTCCACACTCTTTGTATCGTTCCACCAGCTCGTCCTTTGGCAGAACACCATTCTCTGAATCGCTTGCGAGTCTTTGTGCGTGTTTGACACCCTCAACAAGCTCGCCGAACGTAGTGTCGATTGGCACGCTTCCGAGATAAGGTACACCACATTCCTGCGCCATGATCTCGCCGCCGCCTTTTGAGAAAACATTCGAAATCTCACCGCAGCAAGGGCACATGTAGCCTGACATGTTTTCAATAACGCCCAAGACGGGTACTTGTGTCTTGGTGCAGAAATTGAGCTCCTTCCTGACGTCGCTTGTGCTTATCGCCTGCGGTGTTGTAACGACTACTGCGCCAGCCAGAGAAGGGGCCGGTGTTGAGATGTTAAGGTGTGGCTGTCCATTCTGGATTGTTGGCGTGGCGGTTGCTAGCTTGTGCAGCTCCTCCACGATTGCAATGTGCTCGTCTGATGTGCCAGGGGGTGTGTCGATAAGTAGATACTCGGTGTTTGGTGGCCACAGGACATCGGACACGAACTGGCGAACCATGGCTGTTTTCTTTGGCCCTCTCCAGATTACGGCGCTGTCGCGCGAAGGCAGGAGAAATGCTAATGAGAGAGCATGTAATGATCCCCTTCTGCTTTGTTGACTTGTATCATGTGATGCAGTGTCTGATGATATGTCTCGTTGGTCCTGCTCTATGGCATCGTGTACCGGCACAGGAAGCCAACCGCCAGGGGCTTGTCTCACTTTCTTGTCCTCGAGATTGAGCAGGCGTGGTATGCTCGGCCCTGTCAGATCAATGTCAAGTATGCCAACGTTGTGTCCTTGCTGCGATAGTGAGAGAGCGAGCTGTATTGTGACGCTGGACTTGCCAACACCTCCTTTTCCCGAAAGCACAAGCACCACGTGCTTGACATTTTCAAGACCCATATTGGGATTCGCGAAATTCGAATAAAAGGAATTGACCACGGCTGTTGTCAGCAGACTGACACCCCAATGAACCTTTTCACGGGACTAAATATAAGGCACACGAACTACTACTGGAGATTAGACAGCTAAGTAACGGAAGGAGCGCTTCGATTTAATGCGCGCCATGATTGGTAATTCTAGGGAATATTTTGCCCCGAGAGAGGCGTCATTGGCAGCCTGAGGCCAACGCAATTTATGTGGCGGACGCCGGAGGCCCGTTCTGGCGGCCTCGGGTTGCTTGCTTAAACTGAGAAGTAGTCCTCAAAGCAACTTAGACGAGACACTTGTGGAAGGCACACGATGCCGCGATGGACTGTGGCGAGCGTGCAGGTAGTCCATGAAGGGCAATGAACGTGACGATCCTCGCGAACATCAGACCTTGAGTTGACCTGTAGCCCAAAGGACTCATCTAGACAGCAGGAAGGGTGGCGAATATGAGTTCAGTTTACCGGAATGCCGGGCCTCGCCGGGAAAAAGTTCGCAACCAGGCACACACAAGCTTTCAACGACAAGAGCGTCCATTGGCGAGGTTCACCGGCCGTGGCTGAAGTGACGATTCCAACTTTTGCTCATGCCGCACTGCAGTGTTCTGCGCAACTCTCCACCCTGGGCACACACAGCGCGTGCTTTTTCGTGGTCACCGCCCAAACATTTTATAACCACAACAAATAGCTTGAATTCGCATTTTCTTCATCATCTCCTCGTCTTTGCTGTTCTGCGAACTCAGAGTTGTCTGACTAGCAAGCAGGATACCACTGACTGTAGCGCGCACAAACCCAAGCCAGAAGTTTGCGAGCGAGGCATTTCTAGATCAGATCTTGCCGTCGTCGACCCGCAGAACCGCAGCTCTGGCGCCCTCTAGGTCAGTCAGAGATCTCTAACGAAGAGGCTTCAGTAGCCTCAGCGATTCGTTCACCCTCCACCGGTACCCGTTTTATGTCCCCAAAAGATCTTCTGCGATTCTTGTCGAAGCCCGCAAAGTCAGTCAATCCAGCACCGAACAGTCGCGTGCCTTGCTGGCGATAGTTGCTAACAACTCGATCAGGCCCAGATAACACCCTTTCTAAGCAACACAAAAGCAAACAGCTCATCCGACTGGTCCATAGCCAGGTATTCAACGACTTCGAAAGTACTCCCCTCAATCCAGTACTATCCTCCACAGAACCCTCCCGCTGCCCACAATTCCGTCCGTACAGGAAATCTTCTTCCTCCTCGCCTCCACTCGACCACCCTAACGACCCTACAAAGGTCAACCATCAAAACTGCGATTGCTGCTGGCTAAAGCCAGCCTCCACAACTCCCACAGATAGTGGGCCTTCTCTTCTCAGGCGGACACCGCACCGTTCGTCTGAGCGGCAGATAGTGCTTCACTGAATCTACCAAGATCAGTGTCTCCGAATCTACCTCACAAACACCAAGAGCAGCAGTTCAGGACTTCAGTCCTTGTTTCTGCAAAGGATATGGTCAATATCGGGATCCCTAAGAATTATACTGCTTCACCATCGAGCTTCAGTCAGACTCCGTCCCTGAAAATCAATCATGCAGCTGCAGATGATCTCGATTCCAGCAATGGTCCCTTTGAAGGTCCTGAGAAGCTACTAGAGGTTTGGTTTAGCCCCTCCTCCGACAACCTGTACAACTGCTCCGAACCGGCTGGCCTCAAGGCTGTCCCTGCTGAAACATGGAAGACCATGCTTGACCTTGTCAACTGCAAGGTCCTTTCCATTGTGGAATCCGCCGAGGTCGATGCTTACCTCCTTTCCGAGTCGAGCATGTTTGTTTGGCCTCATAAGCTCATCCTCAAGACTTGCGGCACCACAACTCTTCTCTGTGGCCTTCCTCGCATCCTGGAGATTGCAACCCTTTTTGGTGGCTACGCTCGGTCTACTGCTCCAGATGTTCATGGCATGGAGGTCGCCGCTGCACCTTACCGCGTTTTCTACAGCCGTAAGAACTTCTTGTTTCCAGACCGTCAACGTGGTCCACACCGAAGCTGGCGCGATGAAGTCTACAGCCTCGACAAACTTTTCGTTGGTGGGAGTGCCTACATGATCGGCAAAATGAACGGGGAGCATTGGTATCTGTACCTGACAGAACCCTACACCATGCTCTCTGCGCCAGCCAGTCCCGCCAGTATGGACAGCAGCCCGTCCACCGAAACCAAGGTCATCAATTTTCCTTCCTCTGTGGTTACCGACAAAGGCTCGAGAGTGGTTGAAGGCGAGGACGAGACGCTCGAGGTCCTCATGACCGATCTTGAAGAGGAGAATGCGAAGCAGTTCTACCTCGATCATGCGAGTGCGGTCGCAGAAGATCGGTGGAAGGGTTCTCAAGCTGAGTCTGAGGATCTGGTGGATGTATTCAGCAATACCTCTTCCGATGCGGGTGATCTGCCTATCAAGAATAACAAGTGTCCCGAGGAGCTCACGACTGAAGGTCACGCTCTCGGCACCGTTGTGTCTGACACTTGCGGCCTGTCCGAGGTCTACCCCAAGAGCAAGTATCCGGACGCTAGGATCGACGCTTACATGTTCACTCCCTGTGGCTTCTCTGCCAATGGTGTCGTTCCGGCTCCCGCGGGCCAGCAAGGCACATCCTACTTTACCGTTCACGTCACCCCAGAGCCCGTCTGCTCCTACGCTTCTTTCGAAACCAATGTGCCTGCGAGCCAGACCGGGCGCCAGACCACCGAGATTATCGAAAGTGTGGTGGATATTTTCAAGCCAGGTCGCTTCAGCGTGACACTTTTCGAGGCCAAGACCAGCAATGGTGAGATGGTAAGCGACGACACCGAACAGTTGGCCGAGATCAAGGCTCTCGAGCGTCAAACTGTTCGTCGAAATCAGAAGATGGATTCTATCCCCGGCTACAAGCGTGTTGATCGTATTGTGCATGACCTGGATGGATACGATCTCGTGTTCCGCTACTACGAACGCAACGACTGGAAAGGAGGTGCTCCCAGACTGGGTGAGCGTGGATTCTGAATCGAAGAAGAGAACTGCAAGGCTGTAGGGACAACAAACTTTATCCGCTCTTTCTCCGTATACTCGCAGCTGTCATTCAGATAGCAGAAAATGTTATACTGCTAGGTCGATGCTTCAGATCCAGAGGCTGGTTCAGGAATCGCCATAGCTAGTTTCACACTGGGTTTCCAACCAAACAAGCTGCCTCCAAGTCTACCATGTTACCGTTGTTGACTTGTTTCGTGCTGTCAAACCTGCCTTGGTCATGGACGGTCGCATGTAGTGATGCAGGGCGCTGCAATGCTGTACTGTAGTAGTGCCAGAGTATACGGCAAGCCAAATGCAGCGCCGGATGTCTACGGAAGGCCGGGACAGCACTAAGTGCCGACTTCGTCATCGCCAGGTTCCGTACGGTGGTGCATGACCGTACCGATAGGCGCAGCCCACTACAGCGACAGAAAGCACATACGCTGACCGTCACCTTTACGAGGACATCCACAACCCTACCTACTGTCTGTACACCTCTCACCATGCCAGCCTACCACTCGGTCTTCCTCGGCGACCAGGGTGTCCAATTAATAGGTAAGCCACGCATCCTGTGTCATGCCTCCTCGCTCGCACCCCATCACCTCAGTAGCCCACGGCTGACCCATGATGCTCCTCCCAGGCAACTTCCCGCTCCTGCCTCTCCGCACCAAAACCCGCGGCCCAGCCTACGCTCTCCCCGCCCTGCCAGCTGGCACCGACCCGCTCGAAATCGACCCGGAGTCGGAGTCGTACGACATCCTCGACGAAGCCCTCTCGCTCTTCCGCGCCAACGTCTTCTTCCGCAACTTCGAGATCCAAGGCCCCGCCGACCGCCACCTGATCTACTGCATCCTCTTCCTCTCCCACTGCCTGTCGACGATAAAACCGACGCAAGACCCCAAGGCCGCCGAGAAGAGCCTGATCAACCTCGCGCTCGAGCACTTCAGTCTGCCGGGCGAGCCGGGGTTCCCGCTGAACCAGGCCTATGAGGGCCCGCGGGATCGACAGGATGCCGAGACGCTGAGAGGCTATCTGAGTCAGGTGAGGCAGGAGCTGGTGGGGCGCTTGCTGGGCAGGCTGTACGAGGGCGGGAGCGCGGTGCCGAATAAGTTCTGGATGAGTTTCGCCAAGAGGAAGTTCATGGGGAAGAGTTTGTGAGCATGAAGATGAGGCGCGGCGGAGAGAGGCAGGGAACCGCGGTGATGGATACGTGCTGAGCTGAGCTTGGAGGGGTCCGTCACGACCAAAGGGCACTTCCATTCAACCCCCATATCGCCAAGTCCGTGCATAGCCCCAAGCCAACCCGTTCAGCTGCTCTACCGGCCCGACTAAGTCAACCACCTGGAACTACGACGTCTGCGCCTCGACAAATCCCTACAAGTGGCTCTTCCGGCGTCTCTGGCAGCACAACGAGTCGCTGCTGGGCCGCGCCAGATCCTGTCCTCGTGCACTCTCCCTCGTCCAACTCAAGCAACTTCAGGTCTACAACAGTCGCGACTCCTGACGCCGCCAGATACATACGACGGGTACCAGCTTGCAGTCATGCTCACTACAGCATTAGTCCTTAGCTGATGTACCTGGTTGCTCTCAGACCGAAGGCAGGGGTGTGCACTGTGCAGTGGGCCCTGCGCGGCCTATCGAAACTGTAGAAATACTGAAACGTCCTATTCTCATCTCGTCTCGTCTTGTTTTGTCTTGTTTGTGGAGATACACGCGCTGACCACCTGAGGATTCGAGTATCGATGGCAAGATTCTGTGTCACGCGCCAACCAAGCTCAAGTGAGGTCTTCAATAAGCGTTCATTCATTGCCTCAATTTTATGCGTTCATCTCCTCTTGCCTACGACACCGCCTCCGCTTTGCCCTCTCCTTCCTGCAGTTCCACGTCTACGTCTGCTCCCGCTGCCTCCTCCGCATCCACACGACCCTTCTTCACGGCGCGTGCATCCCGGTCCTCAGCCCCCACTTCGTCTCTCTTCTTCCCTTTACTCCTGCCCTGCCTGCCCCTAGCCTGCACGACAACGCCCTCGACCGGTATCACTCGTGTGCTGACCATGATGTATCCGCCCTCTGCACCGCCTTTGCCCATCATCAGCGGGTGTGTACGGCCGGGTAGCACCTGCCAGGGGCGAGCGACAGAGTGGTGAATGGCGGGGGTAAGGAGGAGTGTTGGGTCGACGGGGAAGGGTAGAGTGGACGGGGTCTGTTGATGCTGCAGTTCGTCATGCTGGTCTTGAGTCTTGTCCGTCATGGTGAGCTGCGACTGCTTGTCAGGATCTTCAACTTGCGTTTCTGTCTCGATGGTCACGTCTATCGTGGCTGGGGTATGCTTCTCAGGCGACATGGGAGCAGAGGCAGACACAGCTCCATCTCCTTTGACTTCGTCTTTCTGTTGCCTTTCCCGCAGATGCGTCAGGTAGGCTGTCCGCCGTGCCGTGCTGTACACGTCGCACAGCTCCATCAGCGGCTCGATATGCGGGTTGTACACCACGACCTGTGCGCCACCCGCCAGCAGCGGGACGAGGTGTTGGCAGATGGTCACGGGGTTTGTGAAACTCGCAATGATGAGGCCGTTGTAGCCGCCGACCTTGGTCGCGTCGACTACTTGTTTCGTTCGCTGCCATCTGCGGCGCTTGCGGTAATATGTCGAGCGGTGGTTGCCTTTCATTGCTGATAATTCTTCGGAGGTTTTAGTTTCTGGTTCTTGGGCGTAGGTTGCGTCTAGTTCTGGTTGGAGGAGTTGCAGCCAGCTTAAAGTGTGGAGGTGAGCGTGAAGGGGGTGTGGTGAGGGGTCTGAGGGCGAGGGCGGCTGGGTTGGGTCGAAGGAGAAGTAGCGGAGCAGACTTAGGTTTGGCTGTTGGTTGGCGTGAATGAGGGTGATTGTGTTGGAGGTGGCCGGGTTGTGTTCGTATCTTGGTTTTCGTGGTGGCTGATCTAACGACGGTTGTTGCTGGGTTGTAGGAGAAGTCGCTGCTGCAGGGGCTGTGTTCTGCGGCTCTGGCTGAATTGTCGACGTTTGAGTGAGCTCCTGCTGCTTCTGATGGTGTAGGATTCCCATCTTTTCCGCCACGGCAGCAACTACCAGCCCACCTGTGTCGTCAACAATCAAATACCGGGATCGTGGCTCCTCGTTCTCCTTCACCGGTCCGCTTGCGTGCACGTTTGCCCAGCTGCCCATCAGTCCCAATGTCTCATTTCTGACTTCCATGATCTTTGCAAAGTCTTTCTCATTCATCATCCAATCTGTCAAAGTGCCTACATCAACTGGCAACACAGTGAATCGCTTCATGTATTTCTTCTGCTTCCTCAGCGTGTACTTCGCCAAGCTGAAAGCAGTCTTCTGATCGAGCGTGGAGTGGTTTGCCATGATTTTGGCAATCAGTTCCTTGGGGTTAGCTGCCGCGTCTGATTTCAGTGCTTCAATCTCGGTGTATGTCAGTTTCTGGTTCAGCGGGTCATCCGTGATATTCATGTTTGACTTGGAGGTAGCACTCGGTAGACCATATTCGTCGAACTCCCCTGCCTTGGGGTCCGAGGTAGATACCTCTTCGGCGACGGCGAGATCCACGTCAGGCTCGGCTTCCTCGAGGAGTGACTCGGCATGGATCTCTGATGCGCGAACAATACGAAGTTCACGTCCATCCTTCTGTTCAGACTTGTCGAGAATCTCGAAAGTCAGGTGGTACGGACGACCTATGATAGAATTTGTGTGGAAGGTGCCATATTTGCCTAGAGCAATGAGACTATGTGCAAACCATTGTTAGCTTGTGGTATGTACTTATGGTGATGCAGGACATTGACGCCAAGCTTACAATGTCTCTGGTCATCTCATGGACCTACGTATTAGGTAATATCTGTTCGATCTTGACAGAATCGGATGGCAGTCGCAATGCGACATACTGGTATGGCTGAACCTTGTCGAACATTTCGAATCGTGCTATCTTTTCATGATTAAGACTACAAATTCGGGCTGGGCGACTCTTGCTGCTGACTAGGACGGAACAACTAGATGTTCTACAGCTCAAGACGGCAGGAAGGTATCTTGGAGGAATTTTCCGCTCCTCGAACCCACCCATGTAGCCTTGGCATTCAGGCATTCGCGAGTTACAAAAGTGTAATACCGGTTAGAGTTAGACTATGCTTAAGGCTAGGTCCTGGACGAGTAACACATCATCCTTATACACGCTTGCCTAAAGCGATGGCTTGATCACCCTGTGCTATCATCACGTCTTACCTTGTTGACTGCAAATGCAGTGTTCACCAACATGGACCACGAGTCTACCGGAATTGCTGCAAGCTGCGTGCCTCCGAAGAGAGCTCGGCCAGGAACTTCATGCCTCTTGGTGGGTTCGACAATACTCTCCTGGACGAGTCAGAGCTTTAACACCCCGACTTGATCCTCGATTTTCCTCCCGTCTCCACTCTTGAGTGCCATCACTCGGTCATAATCCTTGTGCCATACGTCCATAGCGTCGCTTCCAACCTCGCCAACGGCATCCTTAAGATAGTTCAACACCTTCCTCCTCAGCACGACCAGCCGTGCCTCCTGGCTCGGCCAATCATCCCCACTAACGTCGTGGAGAGCATTAAGGATAACCGATGAATCGCCATGGATGACCGCCCCCGTATCCTCCGTCATGATACCTTTCCACCGTGAGAGGAGCGTACGTTGATCCATCTTAGCATATTCGTCCGAATCAGACATCAGCACCAATATAGACTGTGACTCGCGCACCGAAGCCGTAGACTGCTGCAGCACCCCATTTCTCCCTACCCGACCAAACGTGTCGCGCAACCTTTCGTCCGTAAGATCGCTCGAGAAGAAGTCCTCCACACTCGGACTGGCCGGACTTCCGGGGCTCGCAAGGCTAAGAAATCGTGCAATACTAAGCGGCGCAGGCCCAAACAGCGCTCCGCACACAGACAGTGGCAACATGACATCCTTGTAGTCCTCCTCACGAGTCGCATCCACAATCGCCATCGCCCTGTCATAGGCCTTGCGCACTTCCGGCCCCTCCTGTAGAACATGATTTAAGGCATCGCGATCACTCACCGGCGCCTGCAATATCGCACCCTGCACAGCAGGGCGCTTCGCCTTGCGTTCACTCACCGGATTCGGAGCGCTGAGGTACCTCATCGTATCCTGGCATCCCGTGGAATGCCCCATGAGCACAACGTTGACATCGCTCCCATTGTTCGCATTGCTGTATAGCTCCTGGCGGATGAAATCAATCGCGACGCCCACCTCCTCTATGTCTCGGTCGATGCTCAGTGTTCCGAAAGCACGACCAGCGGACGAAAGCTGGGTATGGATGACCCTCCATGTCTGGGCGTTGTGCAGAGGAAATAGAGCTGCAAGATCGGACGGGTAGGAGGGGGTGAGGAAATTGTCGTAGAGACCGCCTAGGAATAGCAAGACATACCTGGGCGGTGGGACGCTCGAGGGCGACGTGTCAGGTGTGTAAGGAGTGTGCTCGAATAAATTAAGGTTTCTGGAGAGATGGTACGTGTGGAGGACGCCAGAGACGGACGGCATAGTATCGTCGGTTCAAGTCGAGTGTACCGTTGGTGAACTCAGTGGTACTGCATGTGCTGTACACTACGTCCTCCTTTTTCACAGACAACTTCTATCAGAGGTCCATGTGTGACAGTTGCAGTTCAACAGAAACTGCTTTGATACCAGACTTACATAAGCCGATCTCGGAGGTGGGCTTCACTAGCGAGATGCGCGCCGAGGCGCGCTCGACGAAGCTTCAAACATCTCGACGCTTCTGCACCCTTTTCCAACCCCGCATGTACCACGTTCGGCTCAAGAGACTTTGGTGAGCATCTTCACCATTGAGACGAGGTGTACCACTATTTGAACACATCATGGAGGTACGATAAGGTCTAAGGATGCCGCAAGGATGGATGAGCTACAGGTACGAGAATTGGATATGAGCTGCGACGTATCTTCGATGAGGGCACGTACCAAGCGCTTCGTACCTTCTTGGACACGCGAGCATGGAACGCTACAATTCTAGGCTCACTGCTTGCGAGCAGATCGTCAACACTGGTTCATGATTACTGCCGACACTCCATGGTGGGATGTGATTGACTGCTTGTTGTGGGCAGACGTAACAGTCGAGACCCTTGCGCATGAGGGCCTCGAGCTTGCGAGTTCCATTCTGCCACCGATGCAAGCCTTGACGATAACAGTCTGCTAGCCAGCTCGAGCACACCATTCACAACATTGAACGAGCTCTTGCCTCGTAGGAAGAACGCGGCACGATCCCAAGATCGATCAATAATACATTTCCTTACCGTATCTGAAGATCGACGATGAGGTCTGACGAATCTCACACCCAATGTTCGCAATTTGGGCTCAGCAACCGATGCAAGGGGTTCCGCGAATGTGGTGCTTATCAAACTGGGGTCTGCTTCACAATGACGTGCGGCAGGATCAGCAAAAGCCGGGGCCTGATTTTGCGGAGTACGACATCGCCGATCACTTCACTAGATATTGTCGTCGATCTGGCCAGACGCTGAGGATCGCTGCCTGAAGATGAGCTAGACAAGCGACGACTGGCCCGGCAAGCGCGCATGTGCTGTTGCGGAGCAGTGGTCGGTCTCGAAGACATTTGTGCAGCAACATCGCAGACTATTGGTACAGCTGCAAATTCGATCAAGTGACTCTGCTGAGCTTTTCAAAGCACGGGCTTGCTAATAGGTGCAAAACACCACGAAGGATCATTGATCTGCAACGCATGTTTGGATGAAGCGTGTTTGCATACAACTTAGCATGTACTGTGTTTTTCCTTGGTTTTATCAGACTACTGTCCTCATGCATGCATAGTGCCAGAAATTCCCAGATCAAACCATTGGTACACAACTAGGGCCTCGATATGAGACAAGCAGAACGCTACCTACTGTACTTTTCGCAAAGGGATATGCGAGGACAAAGCTCTCTGTGCAACACCCCAGATCTGTTATTTTTGGCATACATTCTCGGATACGGATATAGTAGGTGTTGTAGAGTGATGGTGACCAAGTACTAGCGCATAGCAACCGCGTTGATGACTATCGTACGGGCGCATGACCATGGACCTGCTGAGAATTGTAGAGGCAGGCTCCCGTCAGCTTGACAGCAGGAAGGCCACGTGAAGAGCATTCTCGTCTCTGATCGAGAGAAACAAAATTCGGAATGGATCGGCCCATTTGCAGGCGACCCGTTCCCCAGCTCTCGTTGATTTGAAACATGCTTCGTAAGCACTAAGTAGAACGCAACCCAACACCACGTACAAGTATCGGAGTGTTTGCAGATCTATGTACGAGGACCAGGCTTTCAACCTCAAGGCTGTTTGCCGAACCAGGAATATGGTAGGTGCATATCCCTCCCAATGTCAAGCGTCGGAGTGGCGATCGCCCGCCAGTACCGAACGATCTCGCTGACCAAGTCAACGAAAAGGTTATCGAAGCACTTGCTTAGTGTCTTGTACTAGGTAGATAGCCATGATCAGGCACATTCGCGCAGCAAGTGGTCAGCTGTGCACGACAATGTCTTAGGTCGACGTTGTTCGCGTAGAAACTTTTCGTGGCTCTCAAGAGCATGAATTTGATACTCCGAGCAGATTAGTCCCCACCAATGCAGGGTTCTGGTGGAGCCAGCGTGAAGGTACGGTGCCGCGTTTTCAATGTTGGAACTTTCAAAACAGCGCAAGCCGTAGCGCGAGGTCCCGCGCCCTTGGCCGAAAGGAGGCCAGAGTGACGTCGACCAGCCTAGAATTTCAACTTTGCTGGGGGGTGGCACCGCAAGCAGCCTTGACCCACTTGACAGGCAAGATTGTGTTTGTCTATCGGATGTGATCGAACAGACATCAAAAACAGTCGTGCTCTAGAACATCCGTCTATATCGACGATGAGCTGCATGACACGTCTGGGGACGACAACGATGTTTTGTTGGGGCATCTCGATCTATGTCGCCGTGGTAGGCAGGGAGACCGGCAAGGCAGAGTTCACTGTCGTCAGAAATTTGAGGCGACCTGCACAATTCTAGACTAACCTCACAACAAAGACGCAGCATGCGCTCATTGTCCTTGGCACGAAGACAAGCAAGGCCAACGAACGTTCTCCAGGACCCTCATTGAAATCCACGAAAGTTTATAGTTTAGCTGAAAGGCGTATCATGCAGCCAGATCTGCAGGGTCTTACCCACCACCCTGCGCACGCGCTAGTGGCACAGTGTGTGGGCAGCGCCGTGGTCATTCGCTCGATTCTCACTAATGCTTTGCTGATCGAAATTCTGCTTGAGATCGGGCGTTCGAAGTGACGCAGCTGTTTAAGGATGTAGTGGCCTGTGCTTCGTGCTGTTGTCCGTTCCTTTGCCTGCGGTGACGCTGAGTGGCTGTAGATGACATCGTTCTCCGTAGGTGCTGCATAAGGCAATTGGTCAACTTGGCTACCCCATACGGACTGGCACGCCTTCACCACTATTCGACCCCACGTCGTGGTCATAGTGCGCAAGCATTGTGCTCTACATCGAAGCCAGCCTCTACGCGAGAAATGGTCAAGGACTATTGATATATAGTCAGGAACCTCGCCGGTGATCATACACTCTCCTACCATCACTCATCAAATAACCAATCTCTCATCCGCACTTCCTAGTCCTCGCTCTGCAAAGAATCCCAGCAGTCTTCACCCTACAAAACAATTAGTAGTATCGTCAAATTACTACATACTTCGTCAACATGCCATCCTCAGTTGAATACCTCACCAACCCAGCCGACTGCACTTTTGATTACGAGTCAGATCCAATGGTCGCAATGTCATCCTACTCCCGCATGATGCACCAACACACCACAAACCAGATGGAACAGTCGTGTCGCTCGTTGCGAAGACGAAGCGCCAACAACAGCGCCGTCGATGCGCACGCATCTTTGCCAAAGGACTCGAGCATGAGTTCTACTTCATCAGTCAGATCGTCATTCTAGACGTTGATCAACAACCTTTTTCTATTATCAACCGCATCAAACATGTCTTTGCGACATATTCAGCATTGGCGTTGGGCTAGGTAGCCGTACCCAATATTTTCACATTTGCAAGGCGATGTACGCCAGGAGTTGGATTGGTTTTCGACATAATCAGCAAGAATTCTGAGGAATCGGTTAGCGATAACATTCGTGTTGTTTCTCTATTTGTACAATCAAAATGATCTGTGCTTCCACCGAATGTTTTTCGTGAATGTGTCTAATAATCTGTTGTAAGACTTGTTTTGCTGTTGTTCTATTCGTCAAGTAATTTCGTGGGAGCTTATGACTTACTGTTCGCACTTTAACTAGATTCTAAAGGCCAACACTAAATTCACAGAAAGTGAGTCTCATGCATTATTTCTGTAAAGGTCTGCTCGTTGCCCGCTCCGTCGAAGTTGTACTGTGAAGGCAGTTAAACATCCCTGTTACCGAGAAAGAAGTGATGCGCAAAGACGAGTGACTTATTCTTTCCCTCCGAAGCAATCCACTGGCTCAAAACCACCCATCACGATAAGCATAAATATTTCAGAAGCTATTGGGGTATCTCAGAAATGCAATAAACATAAACTATCTGAGCAGCATATCATCCGCCCCAGACGTTTCGTCAACCTGTATCATGTTGGTCGTTGCGGTCTCATCACCGTAATTGCTTTCGGGCACCACACTATCATGCCTCTTCTCTCGACGTTCAGCGGTAGCATCGTCGTCGAATCCCTCGAAGACTTCTTCCTCTTCGTATGGTGCATCGTGAACCTCTTTCTGTCGATCAACGCCACCATCGCAGTTTGACTGCTTAAGAGGTGTGTCGTAGCTAGCGTTTCCTGACAAGAAATCCGTGCTCACGGACATACTGCGCTGCCGCAGAATAGGCTGTTCTTGGACTGGGGTCGACAGGTCTATCGCTGTGCTCGATATGCTGCCCACTTCTTGGAGGCTTCGAAGCCCATTTGGCACGTCAGCGGTTGATTGTTGGATCGGCCTCTCAGGGCTTCGTTGCTGTTTCAGTCTAGCAGCTAATCCTTGAGGTGTGTCCTCAGTCTCAGAGATGCCTTGCGCCGGTCGTGCAGCTGTCCCATCAAAGAAGCGTGAGGTGTCTCCATCTTGTGGTGCGAACCGAGTCTGCGAGTCATCATCGATGATAATTGCATTTATGCCCGTTTCAGGCTCTGCTTTGGCAGCGCTGAGGCCATGTTGTCCCGCATGACTATCTTGGACAACAAATCGCCCCTCCGGCGTCGACGCCTCCTCACAGTCAGTGCGCTCAGCAAATTGAGTCCTCTTCTTTTGGGAATAATTCTCGTAAAAAGCGAGACCACCTCTGACGTATGCCTGTTTGTCCGAGAGCAGGTCCTCGTCTCTTATCAGAATTCTGCCGATGGGCTGCGCTCTTGCTTTCTCCTTCTTGGATTGAGCTCCATGGAGCTCCTGCAGCATATCGTAGAGTCTCTGTCGAAGTGCTTCGCTGCGAAGTTTCTTCGGCCATTGCATGGCCTCCGTATCCCGCTGGAGGAGTGAGCTGACGAACTTCCGGGGGTTCCGGACGAATTGCTCAAGATACATACACATATATAGTCCGCAGTCCGAGAAGTTCCTTTGAAGCGGTATGTTTTTTGCTGTCATCCCTCTGATGCTGCTTCTATCGATATCTAGATCAAGTTTCTCCTTCGCTTCCTCGGCGAGATAATCCTTGAGTGCTGTGGCTGTCGGGCTTCGACCAGAATTGAGAGAATCAAGTGTGATGATCACAGGCTGATCAATTGCATATCTTGGTAGCTGCCTGTTCGCCTTTCTAGGACGGCCAGGTCGTTTCTTGTCTGAGGTCTCCGAATCCGGCCCTGTCGCTTCTGCTGAGAGCGTACTTTCATTCAGAAACGCTGAGTGCTCGTGAAGAACTTGTGGCGCGTCAGTGCCTTCTGCGCCCTCGACACCTGGTTGAGCAAGGACTTGTACGTCAGTCTCTTCGCTTACATCCTTGTCTTCGCCCAACAGCGACCTCAGGTTGCAAATGATCATCACATACCAATGTGCGTTCTCGTTGACGGGCACAATGACATAATCTCGCTTGAACAAGCGAATGTTCTTCGTCCAGTTTGCAACTCCTTTGTAGTTGATCTGCCGACGACCTCCCTTAGCACCCGAGGGTCGCATTAGAGTTTCATAGAAGAACGTGTTGAAGAAGTGCATCTTCTTGAGTTCTTCCTGATCCATGTTTTCTTGGAGGTACCTCATGAAGAGCGCCACCAGCGAGTCGTTTAAGTATTCGTCGTCTTCGAGTCGAGAAAGATCATCCCACGTGACTGATTCGCGCCGGGGTCCTTCTGGCGGGTACACTAAGGGTCTCTTCCATTTAGGTCCTTGTCGACGTAGATCGACATCAATTGGTCGCGGAGCCGCAGCATCATCAATATGTTGTTCCAGGGTACGCGAGCGCGTCTGCCGAATCTTACTGTTTGAGATATCTCGGGCCGCATCTGAGACAGCTTGAGCGTCATTTCGTTCCTCACAGCTGGCTGCAGACCGATCTTTCCGGCGCATACCACTCTGAGTATTGTTGTGGTCAGGGGACACGTCTAGAGAATCCTTTAGGCGTTTTCGATCGCTCGGCTGTACGTCTGCTGACAAAGTGGGTTGCTCGCCAACGCGCATCCTTCGGTTCTGCCAGACCTGACTTTGGATCTCGGCCCGCTGCGTATCCGACATGTCTTTGGTTCTGGCATAAAGACCGCCCATCGCGTTTTCAATCCACTGCCTTGGTTCTTTTAGTATTGAACGAGCTCAAGAGAACGAGACTTCTTACCATGGTTTCCGGGATAACCGCAGATGTGAGCCTACATTTTGTAAAAGAAAGTCGAACTCGTGCAGTACCTTTTCGCTTTCAAATTCGAGGAAACAGGTATTTTCTGGTAGGCATCCTGCACTCAAGCGCAGCATTACGCAGTTCTTCTCCCCTGCTGCCTCTGGTACAACAAGCTGGATGATCTTTGCGAGGGGAAAGTCAGGGGTCAGTGCGTCCGTCATGGTCGCTGCCCTGTAGTGGACAGAGAACGTCTTTTGGTGTTCAGATACCTCGAGGTCATAACCCTCCACATCAGGAAATCCTTTGCAGACAAAAGATCGCAGGGGAAAGCGCACTCCGGGCTGCATCGAGTGATCGGTCGGACTGAGCAGTTGCCGCAGAGACTTTCGGTGGCTCTTCGACGTTTCTGACAGCGTTGTGAGCTCATCGGGGCTTTTATCGTAGTAACCTGCTGCTACTTTAGATGTTGGTGGTGTTATTGGAGCGAGTGGAGTGCGGGCCTGGTGTTCCGTCTGAGCTGCTACTGGGTTGTTCCCATTGCGGGTCGCGTAAGCTTGGTCGTCGTCTGATTCATTATCGCCATTCTTTCGCCGTCGTGTAGCATCTTTCATGAAGCCCTCGGATTTCATGAGGTCGTCAGAACTACTCCCACAAGCTTCAGGGGCCTTGTTATTCCTAGAGACCTGGGCTGCAGCTGCGAGACCACGCAAGGGTGTGTGCTTGACACCATTCGAGGTCAATCTGGATGCTTGTGGTCCGGATTTTCTGAAATCATACAGCGATGCCAGATCATCAGCGTCGGAATCTAGCTGCACAACGGAACTATCTCTTCTTTCACGTTGTGACGTCTCTGGGTTTGGATCGCGCCCATAGGTATTACGAAGACTTTCCCTGGTCGGAGAGTCAAGCTTGCGTTTTTTGGAGGGTGGCGGGTGAACTATATGTGACTGGCCTGCGGGAGTGGACCGGGTCTGTTGCTGTACTGTTTGCGTCGAATCTGGTTCAAACGAATGGAGCGGACTCATGGACGTATACTGCTTGCGGGTTGTCTGATACTGGAATTGCTGTTTTCCGCCGGAAGTGTTCATTGTGTTCATGGGTTTAAGGGCGCCACTTAGAGCAGGACTAGATGTGCTGAAACGCTTGGTTCTCTTGTCCCGTCAGTAAGCATCACCACCTGATTAAGGTTGCTACTGACCTGTTCGAAAGACATCGCTGGCTTGCTAGAAGGAATTTCGATAGGGACTGCGTCTGCTGGAATATTCCTACCGCAGATCAGCAACTGGGTTGATAGACGTGATGTAGCGACCAACTCACTCGCGGTAACCCAACGTCCTTGCTTCTTCGGAGAGGATTCTTGTTTTCCTGCGTTTGTCTTCTGGTGTCCTGCTCCTCCACTTAGTCAATCTTTCACTCTGCTACAACGTTCATAGGGAGTTGAGTTGCGCGTACTTTGTCGGTTTCGCAAGTTGAGATCCTGCTGGGGTTAAAGGTTCGGTCTCCTTGTTCGTCTGTGCGGGTAATTCTTCAACATCATCGTCAAGCTCGACCTACTCCGTCGTCAATCTCGAGAGCTAGTTAGAGTGAAGGTAAACGAACTTCGATCGGGTCGAACGGGCTGGTCCCGTTGAAAATGCTCTTGTTGATGTGGGCCTTCCAGCGGGCGGATGTCATACGTCTGTCGTAAGTTCGCGGACTAACAGTGGCACGTTGTGGCTCTGAGGAAAGTGGTTGAGTGCGACTCGAAGGTGAAGACTCAGAGTTGGCAGATGTCCCAAAGATACCATGGTGGACGCTTTTAGGAACGAAGTTCTTGAGAACGGCATTGCCTGCGTCACTCAAAGCATTCAGGGTCATTTGGGCATGTGCCACATCATCAATTTGTCTTCATTCGGACAATGAGAGCCAACTATACTTCTACCAAACTCAAGACATTTGATTATCGATCGGTACGGTACGTCAGAAGTGCCACAGCGGATTTCTAGATCAGAGAAACTCGGAACGGAGTGCAGTGCTCTCGGCTGTCCCCGCAAGTCGCGCTAGATTTGGACGCGTCAAGATCTGGGCTACGGTCCTCTAAGTCTGCCAACTGAGCAGACTACTGGTACGGTGCGGCGTTGTAAGAATAGTAGCACCGCATGTTCTGATGCTATTGCTCATGAACATCCAAGCTCATACGCCGCTTCGCTGCTTATGCAGGCTTCTCGTCCTAAGACGTGCCAACCACACGACACATAGCGACGTTCTGGTCGATGGTGATACATGGAGCCTGAGGCCCCATACTATGAAGTCTTGCCCTTCGCTTCATCGAGGTAGCTTGTCCTCCGCTGACCAGCGCCAGGTCCGGTGGTGCCCTTCTGCTGGCGAGCCTCGTCGACGGCTTTCTTCTGCTCGATGCTCTCGTCATGACTTCTCCAGGCGATGTTGGTGTCGGCTGGGAACGAGAGCACTCTTTTTATGGTTTCACTATGCCCGGTCAGTATGAATGCGCTCTCAGGCATATGTGTAAGACCTACCGGATCTTGACGTTCCTGCCCCCATCGTTGGCAGTCCAGACACTCAAAACGTCCTCTCCGCTTCGCACGCTAAGAACAGCACCACACACTTCATCGCTAGCTTCCATAAACTGATCACCCACGATGGCAAGTAACAGGTCTTCCCAGTACCGATCAGCAACTCCCTTCTTGAGCCTTATGATCCACTTGCCACCTTTCTTGTTGGCATCATCCTCCCATACCGGTCTAATGCCGTCCTTGAAAATGTGGTAATCTGATACTGTCGGCAGCTGCGACGGCCGCTTGAGATGCGCATATATAGTCCAGAAACCTTCGATGGTCCCCACCGATGCTACCCTGATTATCGACTTCTCGTAGTCTTTGTCTCTGCTAGTGGTTGGTGGCCGATAGAAAATGTTCCAAGTGTCCTTGAGAAGGTGCTCTGCTTGATCGTCCTTTGAAGCTGGAACGGGCTGTGCCTGCGGTCTTGGTGCTTCGGTGTCTTTGTCTTTCTCTTTCTTGTCCTTGCTTGGGAAGTCGAAGCCAGCTCCCGAGCCCGGAGTCTTGGGTGTTTTTGCCTGTCCGAACGAGGCGAATGCGCCAGTTCCTAAGCCGAATGCTGACGAGCCAGGTGATTTGGCAGAGGCAGGCGAGGCAGCGTTGAAAGGGTTCGACTTGCCGCCGTGTGAGGACTTCCCGCCGAATGATCGAGGTGAATCTAATCTGCCGCTGTCCTTCGTATCCAAGTCTCTGGTAGGGAGAGAGAGCTTGTCTTTTGCGCTTTGCGACCATCAGCACGTAGCCTGAACAGGAGCTGAACAACATTAACAACTCACTTTGATCTCCTAGTCCACAAATTTGCTTGATCCATGAATACTGATCCTCGGATTCAAGGGCTGCTAGAGAGGATTTCTCGAAGGACAAGATGCGGTTCTGGCGGAAAGTGTGATCGCTTCGGTGCGACTATTGCATCAATACTGGCGTGCTCGTGGCTCAGGATGTCTACGAATTTGCTTTGGGGTTCAATCGTCAAGCACCCAGGATGTGTATTCCCACGCTGCTTCTGAAACGAAGGCTCTGTCCAAAGACTTGTTGGTCGCTAGTTGTGGTAAAACTGTACAAAGCTAGTCGTGGGCTGCCCAGGGTATCTGTGTTCACTATCGTCGGCTTCGTGGTAGATCGTGTGCTCTGAAATTATGTTGGTGTTGTACCTTGACGGTGAACTTCGAAATGCAAGCGGCTCGAAACTTGAAGGCCACTAACTACTGGTACCACACTGGCATGCAGGAACGCCCACTAGCGCATGCCTGTTACGTGACTAGTGCGGCTTCTCTTCATATTTTTCGACGCTCGACGCCTGCTCAATCTTTCTTCCTTTAATCATCCAGACCACCAACTCAAATCATTGTCAGCTGTATTGCCGAATCCCAAAGATGAGGCTGGCGATTCCGATGTGTCGGTCGAGACTGAGCTCCAACAGGAGACTTCGCATCTAAAACCATTATCGCGAGGGCCTATCTGGCTACCATGATACGGTGATGACCTGATTGTCGAAACATTTCTCATGAATTTGCATCTTTGGTATCATGTGCGACTGCAGTGCTTTTCTCCATCGACTCGTGTGCAGGTATGTCAACATCGGGAAGAGCAAGACCTGAACGTGATGAACAATCAACCTCTGGTAAACCGATGCTCAGCCGCTCCCTCATCAAGTCTTATTTATGGCTATATGTGGAAAAGTGCTGGTTGAGATTGAGGTGACTGGCAAAATCTGATAGGCAAGGTTCACAGATGGCTTTCCATATCGTGTCGAAGAAAGAGAACTAATCATATGTAATCAGGTCGTGCTGCAGATAGTTGCCATTCACTTCAACCTCTACAAGTGACCATAGTTTCACGATCTTGTTTAAGACTCGTCAAGCAGCATCTATACTTGCTCTCGAGATCAACTGCTCGTTCTGATTCCCCAGCTTTGATATTTGCAAGAAAGCATCCACGCCATACCCCTCCAAGCTGTGCAATTCTAGACCTCCGGCCCAGTATTCCGCATAGACCTTGCTCATCGGCAGGCCCATGCCCAGCCGCATCTTTGGATGCCGTATTGCGAGCTGGCTCAGGGACGAATCCCGCGAATGAGTGCCTGAGGCGCCAGCTATTTGCACTTCATTCATGTTTGCAGCTAGTGATGGTACCTGACCAAGACTCTCCAGACGCTGTTGACTTCGGGGACCTTTGTTGAAAGACCAGAGGTAAGGGAGAATTTCGCGCGGGATGCCGCCGCCTTGGTCAGATATTCTGATAACCACTTGCTGCGGAGCCTCACAGATTAGTACTTCAATTGGTGGTGGCGGTTGTTTTGAATTCTTGTGATGATCCATAACAGCTTGTATGGAATTCCGGAGCAGCTCGCCAATGATATATTCAAGATGGCTTAGGACATACGGGAATGTGGCGCTCAAATGCCCTCTGATGTTGATCTCTGGTACGATACTGCCTTGGGACGAGTCGCGACAGACCTGTTGGGCAAACTTTCCGCAGTCGCGAACAATGTCTTCTGCATTGCATCTCAGCAATACTTCCCCCACAAAGTCGTTCTCGGAGCTGGGGTGCGGACTGTGGCCAGGCGAATTGTATGTGTCAGTCAGAGCTAGATGCTGTTCAGCTATGACACGCCTTGATATTCTGGCTCGGAGCATCCCGTTCACAAATGCATCCATCTGATCTGCCGGCATGTAGTTTTGGCATTCGAGCACGCCCATGACCATCTTCGGGATGACAGTCATGTGCTCACCCAAGCTTTGACTGATTACCTTGCAGATAGCATCGTTGTCTTCAATCGTGTTCACCTCTGGCAGCTTCCTGAAGTTGTCGAAGGACTTGTAGTAGAGCTCGTAGACGTGGGAGAGGTGAGGATTTGTCACAACAACGTATGGCAGTCTCTGCATCTCGCGCAGGCGGTGGGCAATACGCGTGGGCAGCTCATTGCGCACGTAGTTTGCCGAGCTTATGAGGCGTTCTTCTGTCAATGTACGGCCAAAGAAAAAGAGCTGACGCAAGCTCATAGGACGAATCGGTTTCGCAACCCAGTCGTCCAAAGATGAAGCTGGTCTCCATCGTGGTGTCTGTCTGGCAGTTGTTTCTCTGGCAGTTGTTTCTCTGGCAGTCCCGATTGCGCGCCAACCGTAACTATAAGGCCGACATCTGGCTATGGATGCCCTACTTCCGGGACCTGCTCTTGCTATCATCTCATGGGTGGACAGGTAGAGCTAATTGCACGGTCGTCTCCCAGCCTTGACCTCCTCTTCATGCTGCGCAGCTGTCGCGCTTTGGAAGGAATTACAGCGTACTGAACGCAGGTTGTGACTTTCCACTCAGAACGAATTTGGACGCATTGTCATAGTCGATCTGGGGGAGGCACAGAGCACGAGGCGACAAGCAACGCAGCTGTGTATATCGATTGCATTCTGCTGGTGGATTCCTCTATTGAGGGTCACACACATTCGGCCGCCCAACTTTGCGGCTCAAGTGGGCGGGCTACGTTGCCAATCACGTCACCGACGAATCACAAGCGTCAAGCAATTCGTGCAGACGAGGCATCTGGCTTAGGATAAGTTAGCAAGCAGTGCGTTAGCAAGAGCTCGCATCTTGTGGTGATTTTGTGTTCGCTGCCTGCTTGTTTGTGCTTGTCTGTCGTCAGCTCCTCTTCGACATCCGATCGTGCCCTCCACCCTCGTCACTACCTACACCTGTACCGGCAGTGCCACACTTTCCCTCAATGTCCCGATAGCACAACTTCAGGAGCATTCTTCGAATTCACGGTCTTCAAAAACACTCCTAGCAATCCTCCACCATTTTATAGTCAGCTGCGCTGACCTCGGACCGTCATGGATAATGTGAGTCGACGTCGCTGTTGCCATCAGTTCCTCATTCTAGTGTCACTTTGCCGTTGCTGACTTGCGTCATCGATGCCATACAGCTAGCAGGTCCAGACATGCTCATAGACACCTACGATCAGTACGCACAGCAGGACAACGAGGTCGTCGACACTACCCCCGACGATGCTTCAGAAGAGCAGGGAGAGGCTGCCCTGCGCGCAGACGATTGTGAGTTGAGGAGAATCTTGATCCAGGCAGCCAACTAACGCCGCCCAGTCGACTCTATGAAGAAGCATGTCTTCCCTGCCCTCGATGACTTGGAGGTTGAACATGAGTCACACAACACATGGGAAATAAAGAACTGGCGCCAGCTACCAAAGCGGGATCATGGCCCAACCTTCAAGTGCGGTGACGTGCCATGGAGAGTTCTCTTCTTTCCTTTCGGCAACTCAGTGGATTGTGCTTCATTTTACTTGGAACATGGTTACGAGAACGACCCTCCAGCAGACTGGTATGCCTGTGTACAGTTCGCCCTCGTTCTGTGGAATCCATCCACACCGACCATATACAAGATCCACACGGCTAACCACCGCTTCAATGCAAAAGAGGGAGATTGGGGCTTTACTAGGTTCGTTGAACTTAGGAAGGCCTTTAACTCGAATTGGGAAGGCCATGACAGGCCCCTCGTCGAGAACGACGAGGCTAATATGACAGCCTACATTCGCATAATAAAAGACCCCACTGGTGTCCTCTGGCATAATTTCGAGGGTTACGACTCCAAGAAAGAGACGGGAATGGTTGGCCTGAAGAATCAAGGTGCAACTTGTTATCTCAATTCCCTGCTACAATCTCTGTATTTCACCGATGCATTCAGAAAAGCCGTCTATCAGATACCCACTGATGAGGACGCCGCACGAACGAACAGTGCATGGACACTCCAAAGATTGTTCTATCGTCTGCAGAAAGACAAGGCCGCTGTCTCCACCAATGAGCTCACCGGCTCGTTTGGTTGGGACACTCGACAAATCTTTGAGCAACAAGACGTCCAAGAACTGTCACGCATACTGATGGACAAGCTCGAGACCCGGATGAAAGGCACAGCTGCCGACAACGCCCTTGCGAAACTCTTTGTCGGCAAATCGAAGACATACATAGATTGCATCAACGTGAACTACGAATCCTCACGAATAGAGGACTTCTGGGATCTGCAGTTGAACGTCAGAGGGAACAAAAATCTGGATGAGAGTTTCAAGGACTACATTCAAGTCGAAACCCTGGAAGGAGAAAACAAGTACGACGCGGGTCCACCTCATGGTTTACAGGATGCGAAGAAGGGTGTCATATTCGAAGAGTTTCCGCCTGTGCTGCATCTCCAGCTCAAGCGCTTCGAGTACGATATCAATCGGGACGCTATGATGAAGGTCAATGACCGTCACGAGTTCCCAGAAGAGATCGACTTGTCACCTTACCTTTCGCCAAACGCAGACATATCAGAACCTTGGGATTACCAGCTGCATGGAGTACTGGTGCATTCCGGTGACTTCAATGCAGGACATTACTACTCATTTCTGAAACCAACCAGAGATGGCCATTTCTACAAATTTGATGACGACAGAGTCACGCGAGCAACGATGAAGGAAGTTCTCGAGGAGAACTTTGGTGGAGAGTATCCAGCGTCGATGAATGGCATCGCGCAAAGGCAGCCCTACATGAGAGGCACTTCCACCAAGCGCTCCATGAATGCTTACATGTTAGTATACATGCGCAAGAGCAGATTGGAACAAGTCCTGCCTGGTGTCAAGGATGACGATATTCCCTCACACATAGAGACGCGAATAACTGAGGAGAAAGCTGACCTTGAAAGACGGAGAAAAGAAAGAGAGGAAGCACATCTCTACACCAGTCTCGGCGTAATATCGGATCTAACGTTCAAACAGCATCATTGGTTCGACTTGACTAACTACGATGCCGATCCAAACGATCCTGCCGCAGCCAGTGTCTATCGACTTTTGCGTCAGAAGAAAGTTGGAGAATTCGCCGCCGAGGTCGCCAAAGAGCTCGGCGTGGATAGTGATCAGGTGAGGTTCTGGGTCATGGTCGGGCGGCAAAACAAGACAAATCGACCCGACCAGCCAATCAAGAGTGACTCGACGATAGAGGATGCCTGGCATAGACATAGCTCAAAAGGCAAGCCCTTCTACCTGTGGGCGGAAACCAGAGAAAGAGACAAGAGCACTGGTAAGGTAGAGTGGCCCGACGTAAGTGGTGATAGTGTCAGCAAAAATGGCGGCAACCATCCTATACTTGTCTTCCTCAAATACTTCGACATCAACCAGCAGACACTAATGGGTATGGGACATATCTATGTCAACAAAAACGACCGAGTCGATACCCTGTTCCCCCAAATTCGGGAAATGATGGGCTGGACCGACGGAAGAAGCATATCGCTATACGAAGAAATCAAGTTCTCAATGATCGAGACCATGAAATCCAGCAACACATTCGGACAGTCAGAGATACAGGATGGCGATATCATATGTTTCCAAGAGAACGAGAAGAATCCTGGTATCGACACCGACCGAGTCTTGTACTCGAATGCTCGAATGTATTACGACTATCTGCTGAACAAAATACCCGTCACTTTTCAACCTCGAGGACAACCTGGCGATGTATTCACACTCGACCTGAGCAAGAAGATGACTTACGAACAATTCTCTGAGAAGGTCGGGCAACACCTGCAAGTGCCTGCAACTCACTTACGGTTTGCCACCGTCAATAGCACAAATGGCAAGCCGAAAGCATTCGTGAAACGAAACCTCCAGCAAACCCTTTACCAAATCCTACAATCACAATTTACCGCTTACGGGGCATATTCACAGCATCGGAACGACTGCTTGTACTACGAAGTTCTCGAAGTCAGTCTACAAGACTATGAAACAAAGAAGATTATGAAGCCTATCTGGCTGCACGAAGGCATTGTCAAGGATGAGCAGCTGGAAATTCTAGTCCCAAAGACAGGTATCATCAGCGACCTCATCAATGGCATTATGCGAAAGCTGAAGATGCCCGATGACACAGACCCCCGCACAATCAGAGTGCTCGAAGTCACAGCAGGCAAACTATCGCGGCAGCTGCCGGGCGACTTCAATGTTGGCGTCATAAGTGAATTCACCGTTCTTTACGCGGAGTTTATCCCAGAAGAAGAGATCAACGCCGACGACAATGACCGGGATATCTACTGCTACCATTTCGACAAGGATCCGACGAAACCGCATGGCATACCATTCATCATGCTTGTCAAACCGGGCGAGACGTTTAAGGACACCAAACAGCGACTCAGTAAGCGGACCGGCATCAAGGGCAAGCTCTTTCAGAATCTGAAGTTCGCATTGGTGCCAAAGGGGCCGTATCAGACGAAGCAACTGCGGTATCTTGAAGACGATGATGTACTGGCTGATATAATGGGTGATGATGACAGCTTGGGATTGGATCATGTCAACAAAGCGAAGAACTTCTGGGGAAGGCAGGAAGGGATGTTCATCAAGTAGGATGGGATGACTGATGACGATAAAGGACCAAGAGCGCTTGCATTGAACAGGCAACCGCTGGTACGGTTACCGCCGCCGCGAAGCTTGGAAACTAAGCCCAGCGCTCGACCACCTCTACCGCCTTTGAATGCTCATGCCGAGACGACCTTATGACTTGATGAAGGCGACGCCTCAATTTGTCTACCAGGAGGGCGCCCAGTGGATGGGAGTGAACTGGGTAAAGAGCTTCGAGGATGCCGTCGAATATTCAAAAGCCTGACTGGGTTCTGCAAGCGGACAGGCAATCGCCTGCCCTTGTAACCAGGCTATACAGGAAGGTTGGAACAGCACCGAAAACCCCATTGCAGAAGAGAGAGATGGCGGTTGTCAAGAGTCCTTCCCATTGCAGGCATATGTATCTGTAGCACGATGCATTGTTAGCGACATTCCTACAGCGTTAGGATACAATACGAAAGCAGCGGCGTTGGAAGCGCCCCAAGACGAGGAAGTACCAATGAGCAAATGGGCACGTAAGAGGAAGCAAGCGAGCTTTAACAAATCCTTTAATCAGATGGTATTATTGCCGCTCCGCACCATGCCGAGACCTGCCAGCCATGTTTCGGTTTGTCGCCGTGAATTTTACGTCTTCGTAGCCCTCACCACCCACAACGGATCCGTCATGAATCCACCATTCACAACATCCACAATCTCAATATTCCCCCAACCAGCGTAATGTAGATAATCCCCCACCATCTCCAACCGTTGCTTCTCATTCACTTCTAACCACCGTCCCACCACTTTCGTCGGGAAACACCTGTTCGATATCGCAAGATGCACTTTCCCACCCTGCTTCGTTTGCTGCCGGATACTAGAGAGCACTTCGACGGGCTTCGTAAGGTAATCGATACTGACCACGCACGTGCTTGCGTCGAGCTCGACCTCACTGCCTCCTAGTTTCGGGCAGTGGACTTCGGGGTCCACGTTGAGGTCTTGAAGCCACCATCTGCGGTGCCCGCTTGCCTCCCTCGCGGCCACGTCTGCGGCCTTGCCCGGCGCGAAGATGGGGTTCCGCGAGAGTTCGGCTTCGTTCATGCCCGTGCCGAGCACGACGACTTCGTTCTTTGAGACCGCTTCCGCGAGACGCGGTGGGTAATGGCTAATCCAGGAGCTGCAGAAGTCGAGGATTGTGCTGCTTGTTTGAGGCAGGTTGGCGTCGTAGTATGCCTTTAGATTTACAATGGCGTTGTCGTCGATGTGTGTTACGAAGCGTGGCGGGCCGTAGAACGAGGCGTCGTTGCCTGGGTCGGCGGGAGTCATGTCTGCTGTGGTGTAGGGGAAGGGACGGTTCGGGTTTGATGGGGCGTAGGAGCGGATTGAGAGGGGTTGTTGCGGCTGGGGGTCCATCTTGGTGGTGCTGCTTAGGAGGCCTGAGAAGAGGGAGATGGAGCGGATGGGGGAGCGGGGGAAGAGTTTGAACATGGGGTGTAGACGAATTGGCTGCGTGGTGTGAGAGAACGAGGAAACGGTTGGAGATCCGTTGAAGAGGGCGTTTCGAATGAGTATCACATATTATGCTTGACTCTTGCTCAGGTGGTAGTGGAAGGAAGGCTTTCTGTGGCTTACATAAGGTACTTCATGACGTTCTCGATGTCAGGGGCTGCTGCTACGGAGCTTCGCGAGGCAATGAAGCGCAGTCTTGGCGATGTCCGCCGACGATTCCAGTGCGATGACTACTGTGCCTCATCGTTCGCGCCTACTGGTGGGTCGAGCTTTTTGCATCAGGTCTCCGTCAGGAGAGAGAATAGATGTGATTAAACTAAGAGCATATACTTATTATGATCCCAGCTTCATCGCTTTGTGGACTCAGCTCGTTGCATACCAACCCTCGTGTTGGACCATCACTATGTTCTGTAAGTCTGGAGAACGCCTTGCCCGCCATGGGCGCGACTCGGCCTTTAATACTGGCGTAAACAAAGAACGCCTGAGGTCCCTGTTTACCGTTATACCAGTCATGCCGAGACATGGCTGTAATAGGCTCATAGTGTGTCTGAAAGATCCTAGCGGAGGGCAGGATTGCCGACTCAGTCTTTCGAGATTCCAGACCCTGGGCTTTGCTCATGGCTGAGTCGGTCCTCTAAACTGGACAAGCATAAATATGACATTGACTGTGCGACCTATAAGTCTGGTAAACACTCACCTCCCTACCACACTCGGCGAGTGCCTTCAGGAGTCCCCATATGCACGAGCATAAAGTGCTTAGACTGACTTTCGGCGCCGGAAACTCTCTGTGACGTCATATCAAGGCCTTCTCCCAGCATACGCTCCCGTCTCCGTATCAGTGCTTTCCCACACTCCTGCAAGTCCGTATATCAACGATCCGGGTCCATCAGGACGTATTTGCATTCAATTGGTCATCTATCATCATGCCACCCTCCATAGACCCTGCCATCTTGCGTGCGCTGTCCATCGATGCCTCACAAGCCAAGATCGCGAGCCATGGGGGCTCAGGTTTCGCTTCGACCTACCGCGTAACAACAGACACGACGTCAGCTTTTATAAAAACCTCTACCTCCAAGGGTGCAGCGATCATGTTCGAGGGCGAACATGCCAGCCTCAACGCTATTAACTCGGCAGTGCCGTCCCTTTCTCCAAGGTCCTTTGCATGGGGCGAGCTAGAGGCAGGAGGACATTTCCTTGCGACTGAGTTCCTCGATATGTCCAGTCAAGGCTCAAGCGGTAGCGGTGGCAGTGGTATGACGCTAGGGCAGAAAATGGCGAAGTTACATACTACGCCTGTACCTGATGAGTTTAAAGGTAAAGGGTTTGGGTTCCCTTTTCCGACGTGCTGCGGTGATACTATGCAGGATAACTCGTGGAAGAGCAGTTGGGCTGAATTTTTCGCGGAGAACAGGCTGATGCATATCTTGAAGTGTGCTGAGAAGAACAATGGGAGTGATGCGAAGTTACGAGGCCTGATTGAGGATGTTTGTGACAAGGTCGTGCCGAGGTTGCTTGGGGACGGGCACCTTGGGGGAAAACAGGGTGTCCAGCCTGTGGTGTGTCATGGTGATTTGTGGAGTGGCAACAAGCGGAAAGCATCTTTTGTCGGGCGTTCAGAAGTTCCAGACGAGAAGGGAGCAGTAGAGGATGTGGTCTTCGATCCCAGTGCTTGCTATGGACATAATGAGTATGACCATGGCATCATGAACATGTTCGGTGGCTTTTCAGGGTCGTTTTGGAAGGAGTATCATGCTGCTTGCCCTAAGACGGAGCCGATGGAGGAGTATGAGGATCGCGTCAAGCTCTATGAGGCTTATCATCATTTGAATCATTATTCGATATTTGGTGGCGGGTATAAGTCGGGGGCTATGAGCATTCTGAGTGGTCTGTTGAAGAAGTATGGATGAGGGAACGACTGGTAGTTATGACTGTGTGGGATGGGCTTCGGAGACGTACGTATACGTGCAATAAGTCACAGACCTAATGAGGAAAACGAACGACAAAAGAAGAACATACGCGCATTAGCTGCAATATTTATTAGCTACTGTTTTCACAAGAGGTATACGTTTCTGCGCAAAACCTTTATTTCTTCCAGGGTCCCAATCCTCGATATTGTCAGGTTACCGACCAACAATCCAAATGTTTGGACAGCAATCGAGCAACAGATTGGGGAATGTCGAACTTTCAAGCATTCAGATGAAGGTAGACGAACCTGGCCAACAAAGGGATGAAGTGAAGGCTGACAATCCCCACAAAAGGAGTCGGAAAAGTGTCGCAAGGCTTTTACTTGATAGTCTAGGAAGCTTGGTCTATTGCGGTCTTTTCTCAAAACACCGAAAAGATGAAGGCAGCCGAGGTAAGATCTATGAGGAAGCTTACGTACTCAACGAGTCAAGGGCTCTGCAGCGATTACTATCAGACAAGAACAGGGATATGCGGTGTCGACATGGCGCGGAGCTCGTCAAGCGAACCACTGAGTATTCTAGATGGACAACTTCTTGTGCATCATGGAAGGAATGCAAGGGAATGAAGCAGTGCAAGTGCGTACTGACCTCGAGACTTGAGAGTTACGCCATTGATGTGGCACAATGGCAAAATTTGGGTAGAGTTTTTGGCACGAATTCGTTGATTGAGGATTGGATGGAGAACTGTAGTGAAGATATTGCAGATATTCTTGAAACGTGGGCTGCGTCCCCCTACTGATAGAGCATTCCACGGTAGGAACGCACACGTGCCAACAATCGGAGCCAAGTTTATCTGGCCACGCGATCGCAGCTTTCGGCGTGTTATCATATTATACATGGCACAAGGCTCAAAATTGAGAAGTAAACAGCGAGCCGAGAAATGATCATCAAACGCTCTTGCTAAGAAAGACTTGTTGCAGGTATGTAACCTAGCCGCCACTGGAATGGTGGTTAGCAGTTAGTTCTTGGATCGTGTTGACAGACAACTTGATGGCAGACGCAGCATTCAGGTTTCAGGAGAGATTGCTCAACATGGTGCAGTGGCACGGTTACGCTTTTTACATAACTCCTCGTGATCGCTGACTAGAGAGGGTACTACCCGCTATCCTGGTGAAGGGACCAAAGCGGGCCTTCCCTCTTGATTCAGGCTCGCAAGTGACGATCGTATTACCGGTGGCAGTGGATAGCAATAGAGAATGGATTTACTTACGGGCCCTTTAATGGCACACTCGGCCAAGCTGTACAGGTAAAGTCTATTGCGGGTATAAAGCTTTGGCACGGGACTATATAGCACTACGACAAAGTGAAAATGGTGATTGCTTGGTTTGCGGCCCGCTGCGGACAGGTCGGGAAGGCCAGTGGACGCAAACATTGGAAAGCAGCAGGTACGGCTAGCTTGTGTCCGAACAATGGATCGTAGTGATTCACTCCAAAATCCTTTCGTGTGCTCGGCCATGACAGAAGGAAGAAGTTCAGACTCGGAAGCAAGTTTGTGTAAGGATGCTCTTCAATCTCTTTATTGACTGTAATGGTGTTGAGTGTACCGCGGTCACGAAGCATTTGCGCGTCCAAGGTTCGTCAATCTCGAGATTATACCACTCAATATACCCACCGTAGCCGCCAGTACAAGCGAGATGGTAGCTACAATCCAAAGCAGCCTCTTCCTCTTCGCCTTCTTGATCTCCTCTTCAGTAAGTTCTCTTTCCTCGTCCTCCTCCTCCTCCTCCTCCTCCTCCTCCTCCTCCTCCTCTTCTCCTCCTGTTTCCAGATCCGCTGAACCACACTTCGCTCGCCGAGAACTGCTGCGTGGTGGGTGCGGGTGCCTCTCCGGGTCATGAGAGCAGGGTGAAGACTGACCTGTACTTTTGCTGTTGAGTAGGTCGAGCTCGGTCTTTGGTTGTGGGCCCGCTTTGTGGATCGTGTGCGCATATGGAAGGGAGGCGAAGGCGATGGCTTCTTCGGATATCCTCTTCTCAGATCCATTCACGACGTGAGGGCACAGATAGCCTTTGGTAGAGGACTCGTGCCCAACAACGGAAGAGACTGGCGCGTCTGGCGACGAGGGTAATCTTGGTAGCGATGTCAAGTTGTCGTTCGACGAATCATACGAGATTGATGGAGGACTTCCATAATACTTACCAAAGTCGCATGAAAATGCAGTGACTGCTTGTGTCCTTTTGTGCGAGGGGGTGGGTGGACCTTTGGAGGGTGAGCCTGTCAGGGCGCTCTTCGATGGTGTTCTCTGAGGGGACGGAGTATCGAATGATGTGTTCTGAGCCTCATAACATGACGACTGACTGGTTGCTGGAAGGAGGCCGCGGTTGTCAGGATCGTGTGTGCCAGCTCGCTGGGGCCGATCTGGTGGCGTCCTGGGCATGAACAGCGCTGTTCTTGCTATAGGTTTCTTTGTGTCGGTCTTTCGCTTTTTACATCTGGAGGGAGATCTGGTAGGCGATCTATGATAGACTTGCCATGCTTTCAGGCAGTCGCTTCCGCCCGGGCTATTCAGGGGTGATCCGCGGGACGCGTCGAGACAATGCCGAGGTGATCGCTGGAATAGCTTCGGAAGAGCAGACAAGACGTCCTCTGAGAAAGTTGTGGTTACCTGGGGTGTCGGTGTGAGTAACCTGATCGAGTGTCGATGCCTGGAATTGACTTGTGATGATTGTTTCGAAGGGCCCTTGACACGACTTGGTTGCTGACCTGGAGAAATCCTGACTTGTGCCGCAATCTCTGTATTCCTCTGCCGCCTGTAGATTTCGGGCGATGTGATAGTCCGTGGTTTGAGATCCGGCAACGATGTCGTTGGTCGAGGGGGCCGGACAGGCCGACCACCCCTGAGGGCCTCAGTGAACGACATTCTGGCTCTCTGACCGGCATAGAAAGCATTCTCTGGCAACGGAGGTAACGGCGAGGTTGGCGGAGGTGATGACGGCGGTCCCGTTGGTCGTGCCGCGAATAGAGTCCTTGCCGTGATCAAATGCAGAGGCTGTGGTGCCCGGCTCGATTCATGGGAAATCTGTTCCATGATTGACAGAGTTACCCTCTATCTCATTGGACTGAGAGCATGAAGATAGCGGTATATGAAAGAACAAGCTCGAATGCGCTCTAGTGATTCTTTCTCCTCGTGCGAGCATCATTGAACATCTCCTCGCACGCATCTGGGGATGCATTGTGTTTATGGGCGTCGAAAACTGACAACGACGGCATTGTACATCTCAATGGTAACTTACAGGTGACACGACGTGTACTTGTCATACACAAACGGATACATGCATAAGGTGTAGACCAGAAATGGTAGCTGGAACATCGCTTCAAGCTTCACCCCAAACTCGACTGGCTGAGATCGGAAGACAGATTAGCAACCGCATTATCGATAATCACATACAGGCCTCAATCGTAAACAACAATAAGCCGTGGAATAGTAGGTCTGGTATTATTCGTTAATTGTGATCCGAAGACAGTAGCATTTATAGGTTTTAGGAGGCCGCCAGTACAGAATCAGGGCTATTTAGGTCGTTACGGCCGCCTCAAGCCAGAATGTAATCACTTTGTAAAACAGCCATTTACGCGATCCATCATTCCACAACTTATTGTTGTTTACGATCGAGGCCTGTATCGTGAGAGTGTAGGAAGGTACTGCTATTGGCTATGACTCTCGCAGTGGGTGTCTATGGCTTAGACACGTGTTCCCAAGTTATGTTGGTGTCTAGCCACGGCTGCGGCCTGCATGTACAGCGTCGCTAATGCTGTGTTCATGCCGTGACCGTGTGCGCAAACCTAGCAACTGGAATCAAGAGCTGGGTGCGAGTTGCCTTTGCATATTTGGAAGCATTAGTGAAACATCAAAGCTATCATTTCGAAACTTCCTGAAGCATAGGAAGCAAAAGTTGATAGTGATGGAAGGGTGCGAGGAACAAAGAACGATTTGAGACAGTGGTCAACAGCTATAATAGATTGGACATGGTGCCGGAATTTGTTTCTCAGCCAAATGCTTATCATGCCTGTAGGGTTTCAGGACCTAGTCTGAGTCAGTGTTCACATTCCCAGATCGTCAAGCGAGTGCGAACAGCAAAGATGGTGGAACATGGTTGCGAAGTGGCCTTACATCGAGAGTGACACGCGACAGCTGTCTGATGAGCACAATTCCCTCTTAATCACCACTTGCTCAGGCGAGACAGCAAAGCCCATCCACGTGCGCAGTCCTTGCAGACTTTGGGCTGCCGACCGCATTCCCGAATATCATGCGACGGCGCTGACCGACAAGGTTCTTCTGAGCTTCGAGAAGCCCGCGACGCGCGACCACTGTTCTTTTTACTCAGCACGGACGAGCGAAGTCAAGCCCCTACTTCCCTTTCCTACCTTAATTGGCAGGGTCTGCCGCGTGAAGCCGGAATACGACCGCCAGAAGCGTGGAGAATTAGATTCATCTCGTGATCAATTGGCTTGAGCTTGCCGTGCTGTTACCCGATGCAAAGAATTATGGGGGGCCGAATCACTCTCCGAAATGGCCATGTGGAGGCGGGGTACGTTCAGCGTACGAGGTCCAGGCTTACAGAGAATGGATATATACTGTCCCGCACAGCATGAGTTGCGACAGCTTATAAGCAATACTGGGACCATCCTTGTTGAGTTTCAAGTCTCTCCAATCCAGACACCGTGAGCACAGGATCTTCAAGACTCGGAAAGCCCAGCTATTGACACTACGACGAACGCGCCTATCATGGCTAGTAACGATGCGCAACAGTCACCTCAACATCGGTTTGACCCGAAGTTCACCGAGACCGTCATCAATGCGACGGGTCCGAAGACGTCGCCCCGAATGAGAGAGGTGATGACCTGCTTGATCAAACATCTGCATGACTTTGCACGAGAGATCGAGTTGACTGTGGACGAATGGTCGGAAGGCGTCGCTCTGATGAACTGGGCGGGTCAGATGAGCACCGACCGAAGGAATGAGGGGCAGCTAGTGTGTGATGTTGTTGGTCTCGAATCGTAAGCCCTGCGCCGATTCTGCCGTGGAAGATTGACTGACCCCTCTCACAGACTGGTGGACGAGATCACTTACAAGAAAGCCGCCGAAGCCGCCGACTATGCCACCCAATCAGCCATCCTCGGGCCGTTCTTCAGGCATGACCACCCCACAAGAGAGAAGGGCGCGACCATAACATTCAACACACCGGATGATGGCCAGGTCACCTACATGCACGGCGTGGTAACGGATGCAGTCTCCAAGAAACCACTTGCAAATGCCACGATCGATGTCTGGCAAGCCTCCACAAATGGTCTATATGAGCAGCAAGACGAGAACCAAGTTGACCACAACCTGAGAGGCAAGTTCGTTACCGATGAGAACGGCGAGTATGCTTTCTACTGTCTTCGACCAACACCATATCCGATTCCGTTTGACGGCCCAGCGGGCAAGCTCCTTCAACTGCTCGACCGACACCCATATCGACCAGCCCACATCCATCTTATCGTCATGATTGATGGCTACAAGCCAATCACCACCCAGATATTTGACAAGGACAGCAAGTATCTCGACGATGACTCGGTCTTTGCGGTCAAGGATTCATTGGTCGTCGAATTCGTCCCTCGGAAAGGCGACCCCAAAGCTGATTTCGAGCTCAAGTACGACGTTTCCATGGCACCAAACGACTCGAAGGAGCCTGCAGGAACGGAGCTGGCAGGAAGCGGAGCTATCTCAAGCTGATCGGGCCATAACATGTATACTCAACTCGGCGTAGCAATCAATACTAGTAGTTGTCAATAAAACCTTCTATCTGTCCTCCAGATCTCTTTGTCTTGCGAGTGCGAAGATCACGAATCGGTAGACTTCACCAGACGGTCGTACAAAGGCAATTCGCGCACAGACTGCGCAGGCGCAGCTGGCGACTGGAGCCCTGGACTGGGACCTCGGCCGAGGATGCCTCCGCACTGGCACTTTGCTGCGGGCCAGATCGCTTGGCGAAGAGGGATCGTTGTACCTACTGTAGCCTAATCGTGCTTATCCTCGGAACCCTCATGGTACAGATCCGAACGAGGCCTACCAACTCCACGAATTCGGAACGCGTGCTGTGTTTCCATGTTCACTCATCCGAAGCACACTAGTACCATAGCCGTCGCGAGGTCACTTCCACCTTACGTGTGGACGCTGACATCGGATGCGTCCTAGTTGATTATGTACAATGCGAGCTGAGCATGCCGCGCCCCCGGGTAAAGGATGAAGACAGGAAAAGAGTCGCAAAGTAAGTGGCACTCGGCTGGCCAGATCTCTACCTAGGTATGAAAACGTACTGTGCTGACACAAAGCGCTAGAGCATGCGACATCTGCAAACGCAGGAAGGAAAAATGCGATGGCACTCATCCTTGCTTGCTCTGCCGCCGTCGCAACCGTGACTCAGCATGCACTTACACCCTGCCCAGGCAGCGTCGTGGTACGCGCACACAGTCCAGCGTCTCCGAGTCAGATGTACCGCAATCGCTCCAGCCGGATGAAGCTTTCGCTGAAGCTTCACCCAACGATGCAGAAATTGCAATCGAGTCTCTGTTGACTCTTTCCGGCAGCAGAAGTACTCCCAAAACTCCTGCTACAGAATCGACCTACAGGTCTAGCACGGCACATGCCCCTGTTCCAAAGCTAGCACGTCTTCTTCGCGATGGTCATGGCAAGTTCATCTTTGTTGGCGACAGCAGCAACCTTGCTTTTTTGCAGAACATCCGCCGACTTGCGAGGACAGCCATTGGAGATTGCGCTCTCACAACTGACCCCATGCGACATGCCATGATCGAAGCTATACCAAACACAGTCAGCTTTAGAACACCTTCCTCAGTGAGTTTGAAGCCTACCAAAGCCGAAGCGCAGGACTTGGTACATCATTATATGCTTGCTGCCTCTGGCGCCATTGACCTGTTCGATAAAGCAGATATTATGCAGCATCTTGCTACCTGGACCGAAGACAAAGGTGCAGGCAATCCCACTACGGACGCTATATTCTATCTTGTCCTTGCCATTGGTGCGCGGAACCGGAGCACAGACGATGACGACCTCTCCGAGCGCTTTTTCAGTAGAGGTCGCGGCCTTGCTATATCTAGCTTTATGGATGACCCCTCGGTCTTGACAGTCCAGTCATACGTGCTCATTACCTTTTTCTTGCTGTCATCCTGCCGTCGAAATGGCGCCTTCATGCTCCTTGGCATCGCCATACGCGCTGCCTACGCACTAGGTCTACATCGAAACGACATTTCTGCCTTGTTCGAAAGCAGGGAGAGGCACACGAGACAGCGTGTGTGGAAGAGTCTAAGAGTGCTTGATATTTTCATGTCTGCCAGTCTTGGACGTCCGCCCGCTACAAGTGAGGTGGATGGTGGAAACGTAGGTTGGGAGAGCAAAGATCACGTTTATGACGATTCTAAAACGGGAGCACTACACTCTTCCGCAATGCTAAGAATCTGTTTCATCTTCGAACGAATCTTGAACGAAGTATACTGCAGGCGCGAAGTCGATGTGCAGCTTGTCAACGCCATTTCAGCACAATATCGTGACTGGAATATGGCGCTGGACGCAGGACTGGACATTACGGGCCTCGCAGAAGGCGAAACAGCCATCTCGAACATGGGCCTGCCGCAAGCCATTCGTCTGGCGCATTTGAAAGGCTCTTATTACTGGTCCATCATCCTTCTGACCCGTCCATTCCTGATCTTTGATGTGTCTTCCAAAATTGGAGATTTGAACGATGATGCCGGGCCAACATCACCCTCCAAGGCTGCAGATGCCGACACCACGACGCTCTCCGAAGCTTGTATCGATGCTGCCTTGAGGTCTGTCGAGGTCGCATCGGACCTTGTGCATACTCCAGGATGTCCCAAACGACCGTTCATAGTCACGAACAGCTTATTTGTCTCAGCACTGGTCATCGGCCTTGCCATGTTCGGCAACTACGACAAGTCATTCCCGCTCCTAAGCAGCTTAGAACAAGCTAAAGTCGTGCTTGGCCAGCTTGCCAAACATGACCCATCTGGTAGAAGATACTACATGATCACCAGCTATCTGCAACAAGCAGCTTTGGAACATGTTCGGAGGCGGGACGAAGCACAAACGCAAAGGCGTCGACAAGGCATACAGAGTATCTTCGGGGACATGCTCAACAATGAACCGGCTGCACTTCAGACGCTGTCGGACAAGTCACCAGAGGCAGTCGCCATTGAGAGTTTAACCACAACGCAACCTGGCAATTCACAAGACACCTTCTGGACACAAAGACTTGACGAATCGCCAACCAAGAAGGGCCCAATTCTTACAACATCGGGGACACTTGCTTCGGCTGCCAAGGATGCGAGTATTGTGCCTTTTAATTTGGACCCTAGTCTGGCTCTAGGCGGCACTACGCATGGTGACGACTCTTTGAATTCGTGGCAGTCCACCGATACAGATGCTTTCAATCTTTCCTCATATGCCGAAGAATTCCCACTCTTTTCGCTGATGGATGACTACACGTCGGGCGCCAGCTACCTAGACACAGGCTGAAGAAGTGAGTGCTGGTATATTGCACGTTGTCGACGGTCTTGAACCCACTTCGGCAGCTATTGGGACTTGCTACCTGCCGGCTGGGTTGCGTGACTTTCTTGGTTTAGCCGAACAGAAGCGGTCAACTGCTGATACAACCAGCCAGATAAGAACCAAGAAAGCACTGCAATGACAGCAATGTAGCCGGCAGTTGGAACCAACGACTGCGGAAACACATTGAGAAGATAGGGATCTAGGACCAGGTCGACATGAACGGGTGGGACACTCTCCATCAACGTCTTGTTGAGGCTAAAATAATCTGCAGCGGCCTGAATGCGTAAGAAAAGCATACCGGACTGGTCAGCGCCGCCAGCTGAGCTGAAACGGTTTGCTTGCAGGGCGTCCATGTCCGCTTGGGAAGATTGAGCATGTCGAACATAAGAGTAGGTTGTGAGGGAAGTGATCAACTCGGCGGTGCCGAATGCTTCAGTCAAGGAATACGTATCGAGCCAGAAAGCTGTTGGCTGTGTCGCTAGCCAGCAAACTCGAAGCTCATACCGTTGGTTTGGCGATAAGCCTTCAAGCAAAGCCCATGTGTCCTCGCCATGAGGCTTGTCTTCGGTAGGGAATGAGGCGTTGAGGAAGGTCCGGAGTGTCAGTCGATTTGGATGAAAGCGTTCAAGAAGCAAGTTGTCTATGGCCGCGTCTTGTGGTACATCGACGGCTGCTGGAGCAACGAATATAGTCTTCTCAACATTTGCTGCCGTCAGCATCAGGAATTGGATAAACACTACCAGTAACTTTGACATGGTCACTTCTGTATTGGCCATCGGGTATGTATGCTAACGCGTAGCCTGGTGTTGGTGTTGATGAATTCAAACATAGATGTTCGAGCAGCTAGGTTATGCACCATTCACTGGCTGGATTTCTGGCGCCGCAAGCCAGTGTTGGACGATGATTAAAGGGTTCACCGATCCAGTGCTTAGTTTTACTCGTGACTCGGCCAGCTGAGCGCTAAGCCAAGCGTGGGTGCCTGCTCCTGCACTTCAGGTTCAACGCGGGACTGTTTAGACTGTTTACTTGTGCTAGACGCGCCACTAATAAACAGTCCCGCCAAGCCAGACACCGCGCAGTTCGACTGGGCCATTGCGACCCACATACTAAACTTCCCTCATTGCAGTCAACACACCGACCTGCGACCACAACCTCCATCCTTGCAACCTGTCCGTGCCCTCTCTTGCTTTGTTCACAGTCCGTCAATCAATCCACAGTCAAAATGAGAGAAGTCATCTCGCTCAACGGTATGAACGTGCTGCAGTACTACCAGAAGCAATACTGACCATTCTCAGTCGGCCAAGCTGGTTGCCAGATCGCCAACTCCTGTTGGGAGGTATGTACCGCCAGACTCGAGGGCTCGATCGATCAGAATGATGCTGACAGCAGTCGTAGCTATACTGCCTTGAACACGGTATCCAGCCTGATGGCTACCTCACCGAAGAGCGCAAGGCCTCTGATGCCGATCAGGGCTTCAGCACTTTCTTCTCAGAGACTGGTAATTGTTCTCCCCCTTCCAGCTAAAGGAGATACTGATTGGAAATTGCAGGCAACGGCAAATACGTCCCACGAACCATCTACTGCGATCTCGAGCCCAACGTTGTCGACGAGGTCCGAACTGGTACATACCGCAGCCTGTTCCACCCAGACCAGATGATCACTGGCAAGGAGGATGCTAGCAACAACTATGCTCGTGGCCACTACACTGTCGGCAAGGAGTTGATCGATCAGGTCTTGGACAAGGTCAGAAGAGTTGCGGACAGCTGCTCGGGTCTACAGGGGTTCCTCGTCTTCCACTCGTTCGGTGGCGGTACAGGTTCGGGCTTCGGTGCTCTGCTGATGGAACGACTCTCGGTCGACTACGGCAAGAAGTGCAAGCTGGAGTTCTGCGTCTACCCAGCCCCACAAGTTGCAACATCTGTCGTTGAGCCATACAACTCCATCCTTACCACACACACGACCCTCGAGCACTCTGACTGCTCATTCATGGTCGACAACGAGGCCATCTACGACATCTGCCGCCGAAACCTCGGTATCGAGCGACCAAACTACGAGAACCTGAACCGACTCATCGCTCAAGGTAAGGAAGTTAACCAATTCCAATCCACGCCTGCTAACCCCTCTCAGTCGTCTCATCCATTACCGCCTCTCTCCGATTTGATGGCTCCCTCAACGTCGATCTGAACGAATTCCAGACCAACCTGGTACCGTACCCACGAATCCACTTCCCTCTGGTCGCATATGCACCAGTCGTCTCCGCGGCCAAGGCTTCTCACGAATCGAACAGCGTCCAAGAGATCTCGAATGCATGCTTCGAGCCCAACAACCAGATGGTTAAGTGTGATCCTCGCAATGGCAAGTACATGGCCACCTGCCTGCTGTACCGAGGTGACGTCGTCCCCAAGGACGTCCACTCGGCTGTCGCCTCCCTCAAGACCAAGCGTACCATCCAATTCGTCGACTGGTGCCCCACAGGTTTCAAGATTGGTATCTGCTACCAACCACCACAGATGGTGCCCAACGGTGATCTCGCCAAGGTCAACCGTGCTGTCTGCATGCTGTCAAACACAACTGCCATTTCAGAAGCCTGGTCAGCTCTCAGCCACAAATTCGATCTCATGTATAGCAAGCGTGCGTTCGTCCACTGGTATGTTGGTGAGGGTATGGAAGAGGGTGAGTTCTCGGAGGCTCGAGAAGATCTTGCTGCTCTTGAGCGTGACTATGAGGAAGTCGCCTCTGACTCAATTGAGGAGGGCGATGGTACTGATGTTCTGGAACACTAGAGCGCACGCATGAGTGCGGGATTGGAGATGAAACGTGTCAGATAGGTGTTGATGCAGACTGGTTTGCTGCTGATACATAAGTCAAAGAGCATGCTTAGCGAGCGAGTTCAGCGGGCGAAAATACATTTTGTGTTGCTACTTCAGGATGCAGCTATTGTGCTCGACGTGATGGCTCATGATGCTATTGTAGAACCTCGACCGTGCTCACTCTACTGTCTCGTTGATGTTCGCCGTGGAGGCAATTATCGCTTAAAAAAAATCCTCGCCCAGTCTCCCGTCTACATCGTGCTAGGAGATACGAGGCCACACTTTAATCCTTTACACACAAGTCATAAGATAGGTATATGTCTTCTTAAGATCTCACTCGGCTAGGTACACCGAATCTAACCAAGTCTGACCGTCTCTTGAGAAGGCGGCTCCAGTTGAGATCGATGTAGTGCTTTCCTAAAGTAGCTTAGCCTTAGAACCGCCCCTGACCTAAGATGCCCTGAGCGCCATCTTCAAACAACACCGGTTGCCTAGAGTCCTTTCTCCTTACCACCCGGAATGTAACATATGCTAGACATCGCGTGTTAGCTCATTCCTCGTGGATTGCCAAGATACAAGCATGGGCCACTGGCAGATCAAAATGTCAGCGCGTGACAAGCAAGAAGCAAACATACTGTTCCATCAAGGTAGGGCACATAATCTACAGTTCATGGGTGTCTTCACTCTATTGTCTTCGCGTGCCGTCTTTCTTCCCGTCAACAGTCACTCCTTTAGCCGTGCAGCTGTCGCCTACAGAACACCAACTTTCGCTAAACCACTGCCTGACTCTCCGTGATGCCACGCCTCACACACCTCGTTCTTGCCAGCGGCATGGCCGTGGCCGCCTCCGCGCAGAGTTCGTCTGCATCCGTCACACAAGTTTTTCTCCCCATGGCCGACCAACAGGCTCTGGTAGCCTCCGTCATCGGCGAGGTGTGTCCATCCCTTTCGTTCCCTATCCAACGCAGCCAAGCTAACACAATTCCCCCCTGAAGTCCCCCGACGATGTCAAAACCCTAGCCATCGGCTGCCCAGCCGGCGCCGACTCCAACGATTGCGGCTTTCCCGAATCAATCACGGTGACCGCTGGTCCTAGTACCTTCAGATTCGGTCCGGTGTCAACCGGCATCTACAACCTCCTCGGCGAGATCGACTGCAAGATCACAGGGACGACGGAGGCAGTCTGCGCGGCCACCGTGGGCGCATACGATACCGATGTTATTGCGACCGCCACGGATACAGACTGGTTAACGTCCATCCCGGCGAGCAGCACGAGTGATACGGCGACGCTGAGCGGCACAGAGCTTGCGGGAGTCTTCATCGAGGCCACGATTACGGCGGGCGCGAGTACGACAGACACAGCACTGTCGGAGACAGCGTCGCGATCTTCTGAGTCGATGGCCACCTCCATGTCCTCGGGGACGGGCACGGCGGCGGCAAGCACCATGTCTGCAGGTTCGGCCGGCGGGTCGAGCTCGACTTCATCAGCGGGTATGGCTATTGCCACTGACACAGGTGCTGCTGCTGGCAGTCTGTCGGGGCTGGCTTACTCTGGTGCAGTTGCTGCTGGGTTCATCGCGTTGCCGATGCTTTTGCTATAGTGTGTTCTTTCCTCGGCCAGTTCGCCGGGCAAGTTGGGCATCAAACTGGACAGGACAGGCTAGGCAGGACCTAATGCATCTGTTCGTTCGTTATTCATACAAGCCTCGATCGTACATCACGGAGAGACGTGGAATAGTTGGTCTCGTATTATTCGTTGTCTGTAAGCCGAAGACAGTAGCATTTGTAGGTTTCAGGGGAACACCAGTACAGAATTGGAGCGACTCGGGCAGAGTAGTTGCGACCGCCTGAAGCCAGGACGTAAATCCCTCATAAAACAGCCAGTTACGCGACCTGTTATCCTACGACCTACTTTTTGTTGTTTATGATCGAGGCTTGTACTTGGTTCACTGCAGTTGGCTGGCTGAGGGGACTGTATGAGTAGTTGGTCGGGTCAATCAACCAGGTTTTCGAGAACATCACGTATGCCCCTACGGCCAAGCCACAACCCACGAATAGCAGCCTCAGCGACCCAGTCAGTAAGTCAAAGGACGCAGCCCTGTTGTGCAAAGCTCATTGATGGGTGTATGCTGAATGAATGTGCACTCTCACGTACCGCACGTCCCTTTGATACAAGACAGGAGAAGGCAGGACGGCTCGCGGCTAGGCTGGTGGCCTTCGACTACTCAGGGCGTCCCTTTCGTTGCATACATGACATCAATCAGCCAGCCAGGAAGGCCGTCTCAGGCTTTAGCGGGCGTTCATTGATGGATTGGGCGGCGAAGGGCTGGGGTTCTGAGGAATGAAGAGAAGAACGCTGCATGTCTAGGCCACTCAGTTCCATGTCATAGACATACGTACCGAGGAATCAATGTGGTTGAGAGGCGTGAGTGGCAAGAGGACGCTTGAGCTGCCAGTGTGCTTCGAAGAGATGGGACCAGGGATCGAGGATTGAGCGTGAACTGGTACACTGTGATGTAGTCGAGGTGGATAGGATAGATGAATGGCACGCACCCGTGGAAGGCACAGAATAGCATTAGAATGCTGTGTTCGAGTGGATTTGGAATCGCATGGGTATCTCTCTATCTATCTGCCCTGGACCTATGACAATCACAAATGCATCGCATCGTACTCATTTACGCCTCAAAATGCTTCAAAAGCACCACGCTATGCGATTGTCGTCATGTTCTTGTTCCGCGCACCGTCCCCACTTCTATTGCCGCCGACTCCCATCACCAGGGAACTCGTCACCAACCAGTATTCTTGTGTCTACGTTCATGCTGACCAACTCAGCCTGCAGCAGCCTGAAAGCATACGGGAGCGTCATTTTCACGACCCGCCCACACTCCTCCTCGCCCGCCTTCTCGCACCGCTGACACCATCGGTCAAAGCACATCATACCACATCTCATGCACACTTCGACTTCGTGTTTATCGGAGCTGAGCATTAGTCTTTCCCTCAGCAGCTGACTTGCGCCGTAGGCGATGAGACAATCTCGTTCCATTTCTCCGAGACGCAGACCACCGTCGCGCGATCTTCCTTCTGTTGGCTGACGCGTCAAGATGGCTCTTGGACCTCTTGATCGACTGTGCATCTTGTCCTGCACCATGTGTTTGAGTTTCTGATAGTAGATTGGTCCCTTGAAGACGTATGCCGGCAGTGATTCTCCTGTAATACCTGAGGTCAAGTAGTCCTTTCCATCGTAGCTGTAACCATTATCAATCAATACTTGACTCATGTCTTTGAGCTTCGACCCGCCAAACGCAGTCCCGTATTCGAAGTTGCCGCTCAAGACTCCGGATTTGCCCGAGACGAGTTCGAGCATTTTGCCGACTGTCATACGAGAAGGGAAACCGTGCGGGTTCATGATAATGTCTGGAACAATGCCCGTGTCACTGAAAGGCATGTCGACCTGGTCGACGATGATACCTACTACTCCTTTCTGCCCGTGCCTACTACTGAATTTATCGCCGACTTCCGGTCGTCGTGTCTGTCGAGTCTGGATTTTGAGCAGGGTGGTCATGTTTGACTGGTTCTGGTGGAACATTACTTGGGATATGATACTGTCGTCTGGTAGACGGTAAGTTTGTGGTTGTGGGAGGAAGCCCTTGCCTGCTGTGGAGGTAAGGGCTGTGGTTGGCGCAGAGCCATTTGCTTGTGAATTGGTCTCCGAGAGGCCGGAGGAGTTGGCGTTGTCAGGCACGAATTTGTTGAGGATGACTTCGCCTTGGGCGACTTTCTCGCCGACGTTGGCTATGCCATCTCCATCTAGCAATGCGTGTTTCTTGATGCTGACTCCGTTTTCGAGGTCGGGCGGTTTGATGATGTCTTTCGACCCGTTGGCGTATTGTTTGAGTTGAACAGGGTATTTGCGGAGGACTTGACACCGGCCGAAGCCACGGTCGACCGAGCCTTTGTTTAGGACTAAAGCATCTTCAATATCGTAGCCTGAGTAGGACATCACGGCAACGATAGCGTTCTGTCCAGCCGGCAGCTTGTCGTAGCCTGTCAATTCTATGGTACGGGTCTTGACAAGTGGCTTTTGTGGGTAGACCATCAAGTAGAGCAGGGTATCAATTCGGAGGAACTGGTTGGAGGCTATAAAGCCTATGGCTTGTTTACCCATAGCACATTGATAAGTATTTCGGGGTGATTGGTTGTGATGTGGGTAAGGTATTAGACCGGCGACGGCTCCCAGGATGGTGAACGGCTCGATTTCGAGATGGGTGGAGATCTGGGAGATGTTGTGTCCATACATGGCTATGTTGCTGTCGTTCTCTTCGTTGACGTCGAGATACTCGACCAGGCCACGGGCGAGGAAGTCGTCGAAATCCATGGAGCCCTGACGGAGTGATTTCAGATACCGTTTCGTGACTTTGGATTTCTTGTCCTCGACAATGATCAATGGTCGACAAATCCGACCTTCGTCTGTGGCAACATTGATGGTGCTGTGGTGGTGATTGATGAAGACGGACACAAATTCAGAGACTCGACCAGAGCGTCGTAAACGGCGGAAGGAGATTAGAAAGTGAGACGGATGCCGTGTTACCGCTATCGGTGTACCATTCAGTAAGATCATGTACGAACCAGGAGCATAGAGCTCACTACCCCCAACTGTGGTGATGTCTTCAGCTCCTAGCATGAATACCAACTGCTTGATCGGACCCTCTTCGTCTTCGGTAGTGATGTGGGTCATGAGGGCCAGATTCTTGACCAGACCACAAGCTTCACCTTCCGGGGTATCAGCTGGACACAGCATGCCAAACTGCGATGCCTGCAGAGCTCGAGGTCCAGAGACCTTTCGTGTTTTTTCAAACTGTGACTGAATTCTGGTCATCATACCCAGAGATGCGATGAAGCTCAGTCTGCTCAGCAAATGTGTTACACCGGCACGGTCCATGCGGAAGCGCTTTAAGTTCCAGTTGCCTGTGGCTATTGCTCGGTTCATTCCACTTGTGATGTGACTAGCATGGGTGGCCATCATTGGACAAGGGTCGGGCATTTCCACCTTGTTTGGTCTTCTTAGCAACTTGTCCATATTAGTTTTGATGTGAGAGTTGAAGGTCTTGAAATGGTCCTCAAAGAGCAGTGATAGCAGCTGACCCGCCAGCTCCAGCCGTTTGTTTCCGACATAATCTCTGTCATCGACCAATTTTGGGTTGTTCTTAGCCATCAGCACTCTCCGCGCCATATGGCCGACATACAGTGCTTTTGGCCTGAAGTTGAGGTTTTCTATTGGCACGTGAGCGATGAAAACATTTGATATTGCCTCCAGAGCTTCCTGAACATAGTTTCTTCGTGGCTGGCCAAAAGCACCACCCTTGCGACTTATGGGAATGCGTTGGCCAATATATTCTAGAGCTTGCTGTTGGGTGAAGATACCCAAATTAATGGTCTCTTCAAAGTTGACAGCGAAATCCTCTTGAAGCTGAGTGTCGGTGCCGGCGACAATGGAGAGCATGTCCATGTCTGAGGTAACTCCCATTGCTCGCAACAGAATGCACACGGGGATCTCCTCATTCAAGATGTTGTGCCTGGCGTAGAGAAGATCCTTCTTCAGGGCGATATAAGATTTCGATTTCCTAGCGTGGGTAGAACTTGTGACCGAGGCAACAATGCTTTCTTTCTTGCTGTCTGGCTCGACGATGATTCTGTTCTTGCTCAGCTGTTCCTGAACGAGGATGACCTTCTCTGTGCCGTTGACGATAAAATAGCCACCAGGATCAAGAGGGCATTCGTTCATGCGGAACATGTCGCCTTCGCTCTTGCCCGCTAGCACACAGCGATCGCTCCTCAACATGATGGGCATCCGTCCTATGCACAAAGCCTTTCTCCTGTAGGCAGACCTTCCTTTCGTATATTGCACATCCACAAAGATTGGAGCGGAATATGTCAGGTCACTAAGCCGGCATTCATTTGGTGTGAGTGTGGACTCTTTCTTCGTATCGCCATGGATGTTCTCGTCGGGTCTCTGAGCTCTACCCACGTAGATGTCGAGATACTTGATGTAGAAATTGGGATCAATGTCAGAGGTAATGACCGGTTCGGCTTTGACGATTTTTTTCAGCTCAACGTTAACGAAGTGGTTGAAGGAATCGATATGCTGTTTGACCAGGCCCTTGTTCTTCAAGAAAGCTGGGAGGAGGTTCCATTTGTCCTGCGACGAATCGATGGGTGCATCGGCGTTCTTCTGGTAATAGAATGGCTCGAGGGTGGCATTGAAGCCATCGACAACGGAACGTACGTGATGGGCGTGCTGGTCTTTCGACTCATGTTTGAGATCGCTGGCGGCCTGTTTCTCTGCTGCTGGTGCGACTGCCGCTTTTGGTGCTCGAGGGGTGGCCTGCAAACAACTGGGTGAGTAGCTGTACTTCTGTCTACACTTATTTCACATACCTTTGGTGTTGCCTTAGATGCCGCTGGAGCGGGTACAGGGCCGTCCTGCTTCCTCTTCGGCGGCATCTTGTCTCACGCTATCGACGATTGCTACTTGTCAGCAACCTGGCGACCATCCGTTCACCCAAACTGCTATGTTCCTCGTCAAAACCGCCGCCACGAGTCACACTTGTTTGTGGTGTTTGTTCGATGAACGCACCGAAGCACGTAAATTTTTAGTGTGGTTCGGCATTAGATAAGCCAGAGCCAGGCCTGATAGAGCCTAGCACTGCCGACAGCGTGGGGCCCGGAATGGTCTGAGCACGCTCGGAAGCCACCTAATTTTGATTGGCTCAGCGCTCATTGTGACACAACTTCTTCGTCTCGAACTACAAACGAGGGGCAGCTGCGTTGGGCCTAGTAAATACCCTTTAGCCACTGCCGCTGCCGGCAAGCCAATGCAGGGGGTGAACTCTCTCCTTCCTAGTACAAGATCAATGTCGCTTGGTCGACAAGATTGTCTTCGCAGCTCTTACTACCAAGCTAGGCTCTTCTCATTGTTACAATGCTAAGACCTGTCGGTGCACGAACGCCGAGCGCCTTTGTAAGTCGTGAAGGAGGGGAACGAACTACACCACCTCTTTATGGCTGGAGGAGCTATCGGCTTTTCTTGAGTCTCCAAACCTCAACAATAGCTTCCGCTGCTGCAACCATGGGGTATTGCACCATTGGGTCTAGACACTCAACAATCACAACACACGCTTCGTGCCGTCAGAGGGGACAACAATTTTTACTGTACTGACAGTGTCCAGATGCCAGATCGCAGATATGCAGCCGGAAGACCCTTTTTACCTCTCAGCGTTTTTCGTCGACACTCGGCTCAGAACGTCGTATTCGTGGGCTTGAGAGGCTTGACATGATCGCTTATGTGGGGAGATCGACGCGTAAGAGCGGGCTCGATCTCCCGATTCAGAACTCGTACTATGAGCAAGCCCTCGACGCCTATTGTTTGTAGCTCTTCTGCTAGCTATATCGGGCTGCTAAAAAACATGGACTACAGAGCACGCTGAACCAGGGTGAGGAACGGACAATCTGAAGATGACAGACCAAGCATAGTCTGTAGAAAGACACCGGCTGACAAGGTCTGGTGGCGTTCACCTCCTGACCCGCAGTCGGTGTTTAGCCGACATACTCCCTATTGTGCCTGTCAGCAAGCTCGACAGACGTAGTAGTCTTGCTCTCGATCTTGTGATGCATCAGCACGGTGACGATTAATGGAGGGAGCTTGTGTCTCGTGATTACTCTTTTGAGCCACCCACGATCTCGAGGGACTGAAGCCCCTCCAAGCCATGTCGATAGATACTGTCCCTTGCCTGCATGATGCTGCTAGAAAGTGGAGTTAATTACCAAGCTGTTCTCGTCGCCCTTTTTGCGCCATGCGGAGACGATCCTTAGCTGGATTGCTCACCGCTGTTTATCGTGCCTTTTAAGACACTGTCTCATTGGACTAAGGTTTTCTCCCTTGCTCCAGTGATGGTGCTCTCAAGTGAAAGGCATGGCGAATTCGAGCCACCATGCCGTCTGATTGGCCTTCCAGGGCCGACCAGAATCGTAGAGGACCACCACACCAGCAGACGAACGTGGCCAATGCTGTGTTGCCTCCCCACACGACTGACACCCGCTAGACCTTCACTCAAAGCGCGCAATCTGGCGCAATACCCGAGGCTCATTATTGGAGCAAGCTTCAGGTACCATGACCTTTTGGCTTGCATTGTGCTCCTCTGATCTTGCACTGATCACGACATCGTCCCGTCAGCCAAGTAGTTTTATGGCAGACGCTGGACGGCTCTGTGAACGCCGAGCAAAGCACCGCAACCAACGAACCCTGCGTCAGTGTTGAAACCTTCAGTCAAATCCCAGGGCAACGGAATTGTCCTCAGTGGACTCGTGGGTAATCCCTTCGGCGCCAAAGCGATCACTGCAGGCCATCGGTTAGAGTTAGGCATGGGTGATGGGGGCCCAGCAGCCGCTAGCGCTTTGAGTTTGCAAGTCCTGGTCGCCTGTCAAAGCCTGCGGGCAGACTAACCCAGCCGGGACTCGGTACTCAAGGTGCCAGTCAACGCTTGACGGCTCATCTGGCTTTCTGCTCATACTTGGTGCTCTTCACGAAGCCTCCCACCTCACCCTCCACCCTACCCTCCACCCTCACAACTGCCATCCTGCCATTCCTGCGGTTGACGAGGTCTTGTAACACCAACATCGTGCTATCTTTCCAAGCCCTACCATTCATTTCCATCGTTATTGTGTTTTTGTACTCGAAATTCTATTGCTTTGGACAGCTGCCGCTGAGGACAGGCTTGCACATTGGCAAAACGAAACGGACCTTACATCTGCCGATATACAAGTAGACAAGTGTCACTCGTGCAAGGTACAGCATCTCGCAAAGCTTCCCGAACCACCGAGCTGGGCTTTCCTCGACACTAAAGAAGCGTGTATCGACCTTGCATCAACCGATCCCAAGCAGAGAAATAGCATTGCATAGTCACTTTTGGGGAGCTAGGTCTGTTTTCAAACAAGTAGCAGCACCATATCAGAATGGCATTCTCCAACGCGCTGAACGGCCGCATGGAAGAGCTGCGCTTCCCTAACATGCGTCCCACCGACAACGATAGCCTCTTCTCCGCCACACTTGCCAACAAGCGCGACTCAAATCCCTTCTACTCGAGTATGGGCCCTTCGGCCCCAGACGTTCGTGGCTCGTTGCAGAGGCGCTTCACCACCGATTCGAGTAAACTGAGCTTGGGACGGGCCTCCTTCGGCCAGCAATACTCTTCGCTAGCGTCTGCGTCGCAGAATGAACAAAAGCAAATCTTTGAGGACATCCAAATCGCTCGCCGTAAGGCGCAAGAGCAGCTTGCCCTGCTTGATGAGAAGGAAAGGAAGTTGCAGATGAACGGTGGAAGCCGTGATGTTGATCGCTTCTCCAGCGGCTTTCAGAGAATGAGTCTAAACGGGCCCGTCAGCGAACCAACGACCCCTCCAGACTACTCTGAAGATGTCTTCTCCAGCAGATTTTCACGCTCGAGCAGACTGTCGATGAGCAACGTGACCTCTCCTCCTGGCCTTTCCAAGCGAGCCTCAGCGGCGAGCTCGAAAATCATGTCTCCACCAGGTAATCGTCTATCGGCGACAGGCCTATACTCTACTCACAGGCAATCCACCAAGTCCATGCCGGGCTCACGTCGTGGCTCCGACGAGGAAGAAGATTACCTTGATCAGCTGCCCAATAATCGTTCTGCTGCTGCCTTGAACAGATTTTCCATGCCTGTCAACAGCTCCAGGCACAGTCAGACTGCTACCATCAGGCGTAATGCAGCAGCTGCAATGAACGATCCAGGCATGAGCTACAATGACGAAGCGATTCATAACACTTACTCCGCTCTTACTGGCGGCATCGATGAACCTTTTCCCACGCTCAGTCGTGATGGTACACGAGTAAGTCGTTGGACCTTGACTTCTTGCTCCCTAGATCACTTCTAACTTACTTTGCAGCTCTCTGCTAACTTCGCTGCCGCTGAAATTGCCAACTCGAGTGTGCCTGAGGAAGGAGACTACGTTTACGGCTCGCGACTTCGTCCTGGACATGCCAGTATGCCTCACACCGATTCCAGCATGTACAGACCGGTCTTGAGCGGTTACGGGAGCCCGCCTGAAAATACCGATCTGTCACTTAAGATTCAAAGACACTCGACTGGTGTCACTTATGACGACTCCACCTCAACCACGAGCACTACTTCTTCTGCCACGCGGCCCAACGTTCTTCAGACTTCCTTCTCGAGCAACGACGTCCCAACGGTGAAGAAGGGATTCGGCATGGACTCTATAAGCACCTCCCAAGCTGATTCGCAGTTCCATGCGCACAATGTCAGCCTTGGACGTATTCCACTTGGTGCTATTGCCAACCGACAGAGCAGAGAAGTCGGCAGAATGAGCCTGGCAAACGGATCTGCCAAGCCTGAGGAATCAAACTTCGGGAACTTTGGGTCTTCAGGATTGCAAGCCAGTGCCGCTCCGTTCGGTCCTAACTTCACAGCGGAACTCGCCAGTCCTGGGCTTACCAGTCCAATCGAAAACTACGCCCTACCAATGTACCAATTCAACATGGCCAACTACAACGTCAACAATATCAGTTCTCCCCCGCAAAGTGCAAATGGAGCACAAAATGCGTTCCCAGTCGTCGGCATGACCCAATCCTACAGTCGACAAGATGCGAGGAACGGTAGACGAGGTCAAGATATGGCAAAACTCGATAACGTGCCGCTTGAAAACTGCCAAGGTCATCTTTACTCCATGAGTAAGGATCAGCACGGCTGCAGGTACATGCAAAGAAAGTTGGAAGATGGAGAGCCTGCTCACATCTCAGCCATTTTCGCCGAAACTTGTCCCCATATCATCGAGCTTATGACGGATCCCTTCGGCAACTATCTCTGCCAAAAGCTGTTCGAACACTGTAACGATGAGCAACGGACTGCTCTGATCGAGACTGCGGCACCAGCGCTCCCCGCCGTCGCCCTTAACCAGCATGGTACACGGGCACTGCAGAAGATGATCGAGCATCTGCGAACCGACACCCAAGTTGACATGATCATTCAATCTCTGTCTCGCAAGGTCGTCGATCTAGTCCAGGATTTGAACGGCAACCACGTAATCCAGAAATGTCTGCAGGTGCTTGGAGCAGAACGATGTCAGTTCATCTATAACAGTGTTGGTGAAGCATGTGTCATCGTTGGCACTCACCGTCATGGGTGCTGTGTTCTGCAACGATGCATCGACCATGCTCAAGGCTATCAGCGAAACGACCTTGTAGCTCAGATCACTCGATGTGCATTCGACCTGGTACAGGATGCTTACGGCAACTACGTTGTCCAATACATTCTAGACTTGGATGAGATTACATATACCAGGCCGCTGTGTCAAAGCTTCCGAGGCAAGGTTGTGGCACTGTCGAAACAAAAGTTCAGCTCAAACGTCATTGAGAAGTGCATCCGAGTGTCTGACATGGATACTAGAACAGACATGATCCAGGAGATGCTCGTCGGCAACGAACTTGAGCGCATGCTGCGAGACTCATTCGCCAATTATGTTGTGCAAACAGCACTGGACTACGGCGACAACCGCCACAAGCAACAAATGGTTGACATGATCACCCCAATCTTGCCTGCCATCAAGCAGACTCCCCACGGCCGACGGGTTGCTAGCAAGATACAAACCATGAAAGTCACACCAACAGTCCCAACCTCGGACAACACCTTCCAGGGAGGTCGTTCCAACAATCGAAGACAAATCCAGGTCAACGGCGGCGGCTTTGTTTATGGCGGTCGTGGCTACCCAACTCAACAATTCTCCACCGAGGATTACGGGACTGGGCAAACGAACACAATGCATCCGTTGGGGTTCTCGAACCAGGGCGGCTTCGCATCCAACTACAACCCAGGCATCGGCATGGGCAACTACATTTGATTTCCGCGAGCCCTGCACTTCGAACAACCTGACGTTCACCCCTAAGACCTTTTATTTGTTTATCGCGATAGAGCTGTTCAAAACCATACCAGACGAAGTACGACATATGTGATACGACTGTACATTTACGAAGCTTGCACAGACCACAAGGAGACGATTTCACGGCCACGAATTTTGGATGACGGTGGGCGTCCTCCTCATTTCTTTTTTGGATATCTCATACAACATTTGCATGGTCTGAGCAATGCATTGCATGATTTGAAAATTGGTTGTATCATCAATTGGATAACAAGATTTATGAGGTGAAGATGATGTACCAGGTGCATAGGCGACGAGACATGCCAGCCTGTGACTTATGCATATAAGCTTCGATGATCGAAGAAAACCACATGTAGGAGCTTACCACAAATATATGACTTGATTGATAAAGCTTCTTCCATCGTAGCTGCCTACTGTATCCAAGCACGCCTTGTTGCACTTACCATCTAGAGTTGCGTGTTTTCCAACAATACATCCTGCCACTACCTTGTCAGCCATGTTTATTGGCCCAGAATGTTGAGTGTCCTCGAACACGTATCTTTCCGGCACATACCTCGTGTGGCTGTAAGCAATTAATGAATTCGACAATAGAGCAAGATGGCACGACCACGGCTAGACTCAGCTTCCGACCAAGTGCCATCGATGGCGCAGGCGAAATGCGTTCCCTAGCCCCGAGGCTCAGAGCTGCAGCATGAGTAGACAATCTTGGCCTTGCCAAAATCATCGATCAACAATTGCGGTTGAGCAGACCGGCTTCAGCATGCGTTCGCGCGAGGTACCAGAAGAAGCACTTGCCTCGCTCTTAGGTGGAAATCTAAGACCAGTTCATGAACCGTAATCAGTCTTTACCCTTCACCTTACGATCGTACGTTGACACAGGAATTCAAGTGGGCTGCAGATGCGGGCTCACAGATGGCTCTGGTGCCAGTCAGCCATCAATCGGACCGGTAGAGATTGGTGGAAGTGCTAGGCTGCACCAAAGGGATAACCATATCAAGAATATATACTACATCGACACGGCGGTCTTCTCATTACCTGAAGGGCTGCACTGGCCAAACGACGGTACTGCTGCCAGCGGGAAGCAATACCACGTCAATCAGGACGGCCTTCAAGACCGATGCGCATGTAAACTGAAGCAATGTAGAGTTGGCGAACAAAAAGTCAGAGAGCAGTGTGGTTAACTGCTCGACAAACACAGCCAACATCAAGACACCACATCGGCTGCCCTGGTCTCAGCGGTAGCACACAACGACAATCAAAGAGACGTATTATTCGTCCTCTTAGAGAAACTGCTACAGGTTCTATACCACCCAGCGATAGCAAGGAACAACCTCATCTTCACAACAGCAACCTGCAGAGGCTCAGTACCCATAACAGCGGGTCCAAAACGCAACAATGGCGCCTTAATGACCTCGACCCATAACAGTATGGACAAGCCAAGAAACGAGATGGTCGTACTCTGTGTCTTGCACTTATCATGCCTTGCATACCGGAATTTATCGAGCAACGACGTTTCCGAGGTTATAACAAAGCGTCAGGAGGATCGCATGCTGCCTTTCCTCACCTGAATGCTTGGTGTCGGTTTGGCAAGGTCTTTCTATCTCGGCAGTGTTTCCAGGAGCTTCAACAGGCTGTCTGAGGATTTCATCATCTTAGAGGATGCCTCCCAGCAGCGAAGGCCCGTCTCGATGTCTGTATGTGAGCACTTTTCGATTTTGGAAGCTTTTCGGAAAGTGCATTACCGAGGTAAGTCAGGTGAGGCACTGGTCAAAGCTGGTCGGTTCAGCATGATACTGGGATCCCGGGAGGGCTTGCCCGCGCGCCCCAGCGACTGGTCAATCAAGGGACGTATACAAGTCGGCTCGACCTTGGTCATGTCGATCCACGTAAGAACAAACGGTGACGGCCTGGGTTCTTCCACACTACCGGCCAAACATGGTATCAAGCGAAAGCAAACCCCCGATAACGAGGATAACGTCCTGAACGAAACTCTAGTTTCTGGTAACAGGGTAGACGACTACGTTGTCGCCTCATAAGACACCTGCGGCATGAAAAACATCAATTTGCATTTTATGCGCGGTCGAGCGTGGGTGACCAAGCATGCTACCTTGGCAGGCCTTTGCAGAATGGTCATTCCTCTGATACGTACAGACGAGTATGCCCTGACAGAACGCCTTGAATTCCCTGTATTTCAGACGAAGAGATGTCTTCGTGGCAGAGATCCAGATCCGTCAATCGTCGAATGGCCGTCGAAAACCACTAAACAAGCCATCTTATACGTCAATCACGTGTTCACGAGTGCTTCCAGTGGACCTCAATATTCGCTCAAGATTACCTCTTGTCGAAGGCCCTCTTGATCACTCCCAGTAGCCCCATCGGTCCCTAAGCACATTCTGACCCCGCCAAACATTACTCCAAGCCATCCTTCGTATTCCAGCGCACGTGCCAGCCGACTTCACATGCATTCACAACCCTAGTCCGCCTCCAGCATCTCCTGCAGCATCCCCTTAAACGCCTCCCAAGGCCCCCACTCCCATCCCCCACCAAGGTACCTCTCCCTCTCCGCCCTCACAAGCGCAGACCCACGAGCGTACCCATTCGCGCCTATCCACTCGTTTCGCGCTGCGTAGACGCCGAGGAACAGGTAGAGGAGGACGGCGAAGTATGCAGTGTGGAAGAGAGTTGTTTTGGTGAAGGGGAGATGGATCTTGCCATGGCGGTTGTGATTCTTGGCGCTTGGGTCGCACGTTGTTATGGTTGTGGTGAGGAGAGAGAGGAAAGCAAGATAGATCGTTAGAAGGACGGATCGGATTTGTGTTTGCATTGGAGAAGACGACAACGACAGTGACGGTATGCGTTTGACGGTGTTTGCAGTGATGACGGGTGTCGATCTTGTGTCTTGCGATTTGGGTCGATGCAAACCTGGCGCGCCTGCTGTGGGTTCTTCGTGGGATGCTAAGCCGTTCTCTGAGAGTATTGCCGTTGCGTCCCTTGGTCTGGGTGAGTCCGGCGCACTCGTTGTGGACTTTTTGAGAGATGGCGTGGGTGAGGCAGCGTCAGATAGTGATCTGCGAGCTGAAGGTTTAGCTGGCCGTGGTGAAGAGCGACGCGAGTCTGGGCTGTTTCTGTTCGATCGAATTGATGGGTCCAATATGAAGCGGGGCAAACTTGATGGACTATGGCCGTCTGAGAAATTTGGCGTGGGAGCTGTAAGACTTGGTGAATTTGAAGTTGAAGAGGAACGTGCCTGTGTAAGTCGTTTAGGCATGTATTGTAGAGGCGATGACAGTTCAGCGGGAATCCGCGTTGCGGGCTCGGATCCGAACACTTCAAGTTCAATGTCATGCTGGGCAGCTGGCTCTTCTTTCGTTGAGGAAGACGAGGATCCAGTCCGTGATTTCGGCGCTTGCGGCGCTGGTAGCGACTTCCTAACAATACCAAGCACCTGCTCGCCATCTGTCGTTGGCTTTCCGGTACTCCCGCTTGCAAGCCTCAGGCTTACTGGCCTAGATACAGGCTCGGCAGTGGTGGCATCCTGAACGGTATCGGGTCGGGTTTTGTGAGCCTGGACATATTCGTCAGCAGGCGGCCGAAATCGAGCGTGATAGCTGAACATACATCTTTGACTTCTTTATAGTCTTTGTAGGGGACGACGAGTTTCCCATCATCGTCGACACCGCCGTCTCCCGTGGCGGCGAGCTTCGACCTTCGACCTGCGGATTCGGTGGTGGCGGGTTCCTCAGAATTGGCATTGACGTGGTCTGGAGAATATGTGGCGTCTGACGAGTGCTGGAAGCCCCATGCCTCTGAGCCCTCTTTTGGTGTGCTCGGTATATATCTGCTCTCTGTCACGGGATTATTTCTGTTTCTTCGATCGGAGGCAAGGCTGCCGTCTTCTGAGATTGGCGACATTGGACATGCTTGAGCTTCTTCTAGTTGAGGCGTTGACGATGTGCGATGCTCGATGTCGTTTGGTCGATGGTTGTGCTCACTCACGCTTGTCACATTTCTGATAGCAGCATCGTCCAAGCTCGACCGCTTCTCCGGCATTGTCTGTTCCTCGCTAGTGCCCACCTGAGTCGTGGCTTCCTCTTGGAGTATTTTCTTCGCCCTCGCGGTGCCGACAGGCTTCAAATCGTCCACCTGCAGCATATCCTCTAAGAGCAGCCTGTGAAGTGAAACAATTTGACCCTGGTCATCGTCGAGGAATAGCTCCTCCTCGTAAAACCATCTCTTGGACTTGTCCGGCAAGCCGCAGAAGAGCATGTTCGATTTTCTTTTCAGAACGATTACCCAGTTCGAAGACAGTCCCAGGTCGCATCTGGCAACACATAGTGGGAGGCTTGCCTCTTTCTCATCCACGGCACGCCTTGGTATAAATCCGTGAAGACCTGTAGAGTGGACTTCGCAGACGTGGTAGTCGTCGTCGTGGCCTGCTCGAAGGTAGACGTGATCGTCTGTGTCCACTCGAACAACGCGAGGGTCTTGAAGGGACTGAGCCTCGCATACGGGAAAAAGGACGTCCCATTCGCCTTTCTGGTAGATCGGGTGAGGCTCGTTGATCTCAGGTCGATCTTGGTCTTTTGCTGACTGCGGGGTCGTAGATGAGCGCGCAGAAGTGCTGATTCGGTCTGATGGCACACTGCTATTTGAGGTAGAAGATGTTGGCAGTGGTTGTGTGTCTGCTAGGCGCATTTTGACTTCAGCGATATCTTGGTAGACACTCGCAAGGGTGGGCCACTGTTGTATTGGCAGTAACTGGATGTCAGGAGTCGGAATTTCAATAATGTCACCTTCAGAGTAACACTCCCAGATGTCGCCAGTCCTGTGACATAGCAGCAGTATCATTTCGACCCCTGTCTTGGTGTCGAGACCACGTCGCAGGTATGGTTGCGACCAATCAAGGTCGACAGGACTGATCCGCAATATCTTGGGTAGCAAAGGTCCGTTATCCGAAGCGTCCTCGATAGGAATTTGCCGGACTGTAAACTTATTGTTGCCGTCCCTGAGGACGTCACGGAAGGGTTTGCCTTCACCTAGGTGCAATTCGAAGCGGTCGTCTGCGGTGCACATTGCATCCGACCCTTTCAACTTACCACGAAGGCTGTTCAAGCCGTAAGCGAGCCTGTAACCACATGTCCTGTCTTTCTCAACCTCTGAGGTTGCAACATCGTTGATATCAATAGATATAGACCAACTAGTTTGTGTCTCAGATTCGGCGTCGACACTGTGTACTGAGGCATCCTGCGGTACTGGTCGGCAAAGCGAACGTTGTCGCATTTCGTTCACCTGGCGAACGAAGTCTGGACCACGGGCGTAACGACTCCCTGCCTTACAACGCGCAGTCACCGGCTTGTCGCTGTACTTCGCTATGTCGCCGCCGCTCGTCTGCCAAATGTCCAAATCATGCACGTCGACTTCATCACTTGCTTCGACCACACGCATATCGCTATCAACCTTCCTATATGTGAGGGTTCTGTTTACCTTTGACTTAGCATCGTCCGAGACTGGCTCCGAGTCGTAACCTCTACCCGGCAGCTTGCCGTCACCAAGAAGTCTTCTAGCCGGCTGATAGCCGATGTGTGGACCGTATTTGATGACTCTCTTCTGTCTTTGCTCGAATGCTGATAGAGATCGTGCGCGCCGTTTGCCTTTCGCTGGTCCGAACGGATTCCTTGGCAATTCGGCACCCAACCCTGCAGTCAGGTGATCGGCAAGGGTAACATATCTTCCGTGGTCGGAATACTCGTTGTATAAATCGTCCATTACCTTGAATGGCCTTGCACGAGCCTCTGCGTCAGCCCATCTGAAGCCCTGCGGGTTACTGCCCTGAACGTTGTTCTCCCAAGCTTGCTTTGCTTCCTGCGAGAAGGGTAGTCCCGTTCTTGAGAACCAACCTCTCGAGGGCTCTTGGCTCTTGGCCAGCTCGAATGGCACCTCTTCTCCAAAGATCCAATTTTCGGATTTGACGGGGAAATATTTAGGAGTAAGTTCGACCATCAATTCTTGTCCGTTAACAAGATTCTCTGCTAGTGGCTGTCTCAAGACCCTCAGGTTCACACCCGGTACATATCCTCGCAGGCCCGTACGGCGATCCTTAACGCAGAGAAGACCGTTGCTGGAAGGGCGGCCCTCATGAGCTAGATCAACGTAATCACCAACACTGAGGGAGAACGAACCATCAACCGCGCTGCAACCTTCGCGGACGATAGCGCGCCATGTATAAGGTTGTGACCGCTCGCATAGACATCGCTCATCGAGGGATTTCGAAGCGTCTGCGCCGCACGCATAATCCAGTCCTTGAAGCACTTGTGCTGGCACCCAGCCGCTGGCGTTACCATCCTGTGACTGCACACAGTGTAAGAGCACATCGGTGTTCTCCATAGGTGACTTGATATTGGCAGAATGTGCGCATTGTACGATTTGGCCTCGCACCAACGGACGAAGTGTTTCCCCATTGTCGGACACTAGATCTGTGTCAGCAATGACCAAGAACAGTTTCATGTACTCTTGGTCGTGAGGACAGATCAATTCAAGGGCTGTTCGGTGCAGAAGATATTGTGGTTCGTGTTCCTCCTGACCACGCTTTACAGGCCACCAATCCTTCATGGAGTCGACGAAAACGTAGACTTGGTCGTCCTGCACGAAATTCTCCGGAGACAAATTTACATCTAATCCAGCAGCGTCGCACGCAAGCTTGGCACGGCTCGTGAAGTGAATAGGCTCCTTCGCATAGTCGTCCCATATGGCCTGAGCCAGGACCACTGTCTCGGGCACCTCATGCGCTGGTTGTCCCTCGGAATGATCGCCTAGCAGATGTTGCTTCTGGAATCGCCCCAACTGTGTCGATGGTATGCTCTCCAGTTCCTTTGGCGATCGAGAGGCTTTTGGCAGTCCGCGAGTGAGTGCGTGAGGCGGGCGAATCGGATTAGGCTTTTTCTTTCGAGATGCTGCATTTGAATTGGCTGTATTGATGCCTCCCGAGCCGTGGGATGCATCATCAGAGTCCGCTCGTGGCTCCGCGAACGATGCAGCATTGGCCCTGAGCTCGTGGAGTTTGTCCATTATGGTGCCTTGGCTTCCTGGTGTTGTCTCGGTGAGCACATCCGGCCCACGTGCCGCCTCAGACTGCTGCTCACGGGCAGAAGCCTTCACTCTCTCCCATTCAAAATAGACCTGTTGTGCTTTTTGTTGACCACTTTGCCACTCAGCTACTTGCTGAAGTTGTTGCAGGTTTCTCATACACATTTGCGCGTAACTCGGCTCATTTGGCGGACGCGTCGCCTGACTTTCTATTTTCATATCGGCTGTCTTGGCCTTCAGAGTCTGTAGCTGGTCGAGTAGTCTCTTGTTGTTGTCATCCAGAGTTTTGATCTGTTCTCGTAATGCATTTATGGCGGGATCTTGCTCAGAATCGTTCTGCTGGGGCTCGTCCTGCTCGACCCCATCCTGTTCGGGCTCGAGCTCGATCTCCCCTGACCGGTTCTGCTCGTTGAACCGCTCTTTCAGGCGTGCGATCTCCTTCTCTTGCTTATTCAGCTTGCGTTGTAGATCGTACTGAGTAGCGAACTCCTCATCCTTGATCCAATCTGGTGTAGTAGGCCCGATGCTCTGGAAAACTCGCACAGCCTCCCGCAATTGTTTCAGCTTGGCTTGTTGCTCAGAACACTGTTCCTGCAACTCGCTCATGTAGTCAAACAACGCGACGAAGGCTGGCCTCAGTTCCTCGTCAGGTGGTGCGCGGCCAACCTTCCCGTCCATGACGATCTTAAAGTCCAGGCCCTCTGTTGCAAGCCGATGAAGAGTGCCACCGTCGTCGTCTTCGCGAAGGAATTGCACCCTCTTCACCTCAGCATCATTCAGCGATATCCAGTGTCGTTGAGTAACTACCTTTCCAAACTCGTCTAGGTGCACGACCTTATATCCAAGCTCCGCGATCAATTCGAGATGGTCTCCAACAATTTCCCCATCGCTATCAGAATCTTCTCCGTTGCTCTCAGACTCGTCTCCATCACTGTCTGCCTCCTGATCTTCCCTGACCTGTGATTTTTGCTTCTTGATTCTCGTGGCAACACTAGTGCGTCTAGGTTGGCCAGCACTCGCAACAGAATGCCTGTGTCTCCGCATGGGCGGCGCCGGGTAGTCGCTTGCCCCTTCTTGTAGGTCAGTGAGTTTGATGGCTCCTAGCCAGGATGAGGCTATTGAGCTTGACCTTGAAGTTTCTCCACGCGGAACTTCTGATCGGCCGCTGCTGGCTGTGGTTCTTCGTCTCTTCTCGCCGGGCCTATCGGTTGATAACCGTGGATTTGATTCTCTTAGATGATGCATCGCGAAGCACCGAGTGTTCGCTTTCCAAGCTGCGCTCCTTGTGTCTTTTCCTGTTGACTGCGCATACGATAAATGCGCACAGTGTCCGGGCCACTCTGCTGTCTCGTAGCGTCGTTTAGCAATGTGAGTACTCGTTCGGCAGTAATTACTCCAGACATGGGCTGCAGATGGCTATAATCAACAGTATTGGCCGAAGAAACAAAAGCCGGCTTAAGGACGGCACAATATTGCTTGTAATCATCCTCGTAAGAAGACTCACCGTTTCCGTTCACCTATGGACAATGCAGTATGCAACACATTGCCGCATGCAGAATGCAGCCCTAGTAAGCCGCACAGACCATGCCTGCTGAAGCTCATTGATGGAGATGTGACTGTCAGTTACACACCACTCGGAGGGGAAGTGCGAGCGGGTATAGCCTTCGCAGGTACGGGCGAAGAGTTTCTGTCAAGTAAGAAGCCGTCGCTGCTTCGTCGCTGCAGGGTAATAGCGAAAGTCGAGGATATCAGCAACATTCCTTTGATTAACTGCTGTCTCCACATTGGCTGATCTAAATTATTTTCACGACCGTTGCCCTTTGCAATCCACCTGTACAATCTCTTCCTTGGCCATGTCCCCCACAACCCAAGCCGTCAGCTTATTGCCGTTGACACAGCCCGAGTCAAGGCCCTTGGTGTAGGTGTCAATTTGTAAACCACGCTTGGAATCGTGACCGTAGACGACAGTGGTATGATTGATCGCTGGTTTCTTGAAGCCGAAGTACGTTCTTTGAGCAGGGATGAGTCTCTGGTATCTGTTCCAGAACTCGGCCCATGGTATCGAGTACTTACGCTCGTGGTCCTGTGAAGGCATATGAGTCCAGATATTGATGACCCTCATTGTCATGACCGACATGGGGTCTTGCTCCGTCAGTCTGATACCGGGTACTAGACCGCCGTGGACGGCAACGACTTCTCCTAATGACCCAAGGTCACCCACACGCAGTATGACTGGACAGGCATTCAGCCAGTCTAGCTGCTCTTGTGAAAACGATCTTGCTAATTCTCGTTCGTCACGGTTTTTGTTTGTAGCATCAGTTCTGGCACCAGAACTCGCCTCTTTCTGGCCGTCTGCCTGCGCTGCCAACGATGTGCCAGCCAGGGTCTTCGCTAGGAGAAGGATCCTATCGTCGTGGTTGCCTCGCACAGCCGAGGCGCCGTGCTCCATGAGAAAGTCGACGACCTCTCTTGACTTTGGACCTTTGTTGATCATGTCCCCCAGCGCCACGATATGGTCCTGGTCTTGATTGTATTTGAGCTTGGCCAATAGGGCCTGCAACTCGTCCATGCAGCCATGAATATCGCCGACAAAGATCAGCCTTCTGTGCTTGCTTGCCCCTCTTAGGTTCGCTCTTGAGGTTCGCGGGAGGTATTTCGTATCTAGAGTGCTCAGATGGGTCATTCCGGGGAACTGCACCCTCATATTCTTTCCATAAACGTTGGGATGATTGCGTCCGAAGTCTGCGTTCAGCGCAGTCCATGCCTCCTTTTCTACAACCATGTAGTCGGACAGGAAGTATCGCCAATAACATGTCGCCAACACGGTGGCAATAATAGACGCAAACACCAGCCGCTGAAACTTAGGAGCTTTTATGACCGCCCAAACCGTCTTGAGAGTGTTTGCAACTGCATCGGACGCTGTGGACCTAGTCTCAAGGGAGGTCGCTTCATGGTATTGAGGACTGTTCTGCCAGTCATTGGTGCACTTCTCTACCAGCGGAAGCCGCGCACCAGAGAGACATGCATTGTCCGACTCCCGTGAAGGGCTCCCCATGTTGAGAAGCAAGAGCTTTGTCGAGACTTGCCTAGCGGGTCTGAAGCGGAGTGTTAGGGTTCCGTGGCTGTCCGCGATTGTTGGTGTTGATAATGGTGAGGATGAACAAGGCGCATTGGGTCGCCAGTGACTTCGTCTATCAAGATCCCACCGCCGAGGAATGCACTCTACATTGCAGGGAAGGGTTGAGCTCACGAAGAGTAAAAATGTACCTAGGCACTATTACTGCTGAGGTTACGCCAAATATCAACGAACGCGTAACCAGCGTCATCTCCGAACTTAAGCATGGATAGCGCATGCGGCTCGAACCCCACAACATCGAGATGGGTCTTTTGCTGTTCTACTACCGTAGTAACATCACCTACTGCTGTTCTACCATCGCCCACAGATCTACTCCTCTCGAGCGAACGGCCACACAAAGCTGTATCCGAGGACTAGGCACTAGCACTAACATCTACGACATGGTGTAGAGTAATTTAGGTGTACTTAGGTGCGGAAGGATTGCGTCAACCTGCCACGCACGTGGACGAATACCGTGATAAGATATGCCCCATCCAAGCTAACCCAGTCGAGCGAAACGTTGACCAAGATGAGCACGTGCTGTTCATATCGTCTGTCAGTACGGGGTGCATCAAGTGATTCCTCGACACTCCCAGCGCAGGGCACACGTAGACGAAGAGAACAGTATGTGCTGCTCGAGCTACGAGAATCAACACTATGCGCAGGATTCTCGGAGGTTGATATGCCCAGAGAACGGTTTCGCACGTATGTTCTCCAACAATTGTGTCCATCGATTTGGCCTCATCGTTATACGATAACAATATCAAAAGTTTGGATCCTGCCCTGACCGTGTCTCCACCTGTCTCTTCGACTAGAGGGCGAGTCCAGCAATGATCAAACCAACGAGACCAGCTCTTGCAACGCTGAATCGCGGTTCTGGTGCAGCGTTCCCCGTCGAGCTTGGAGATGCGACGCTGTCGGTTGCCGGGCTGCTTGAAGATGATCCAGTTGCCTCGGCATCACTGAAGGTAGCAGAGGAGGGACCTAGTGGGAATGTAAGTACAGGACCTCTTGGTCTCCACCAATCTTACCTGAGGTGGCGGTGTTTTCTGCAGTGTCAGTAGCAGAAGAGGCGGCGTTGGTAGCAGCTGCGGCACCACCAGTCGCAGTGCTCAGGTAGATCGAGCTGATACAGCTAGATTGACAAGAAGCATAGGCTGCGGTCTCTTCCTCAGTTCCGTTTCCTTGAGGGCACTGGCCCGCACACTCGGTCGTGTCATTCACCTGGTTCGTGTTTGGGCACGGCACATTGACACAGGCAGCCGAGCAGCAAACGTCGGTTGGGTCGCCTGTCAATTATTAGCCCTCGCCAGATACCACCATGCTGTGTGCAACCATACATGCAGCAAGACATGTCCGCTGTGGGGTCAGAGGCGCAGACGTGGCTGTGGGCTCCGCAGAAATCGAGGCCGCAAAAGCCAAAGCAGCGAATGTAGCGAAGGAGCGCATGTTGGAAGTAAGGTTATTGCTGTAGTGGTCCAGACAAGGCTAGGATTTGCTATTGCCTGGAATGCTGCTGAGATAGCGCTAGAAGCCAAAAAAATACAAAGCAAAAACAGGCGACAATCCTGGAGCGAATGTGGTGAGGTGTTGTTCTACTTCAAGGAGCGCAGCAGGACACTTGCTACGAGCAGCGCAAACACCATTGATATCTCTCCTTGATGACTGTCAGCGGGTTGAATTTCCCCCGGACAATTGCGGCTTCTGTCACGGCTTGCCAGTCCTAACGTAGTAAGACATAGGGCACGTCCCCTGCTAGCTTCGATCGATTCGGTAATGTCCTGTCGCCTTGGATCCGCACTGATTGGTTAGACTCTCGTCTGAGACACGTTTCGTGTATAACCCACGGCGATAGGAGTATAAATATGGCGGCGATCAAATACCAAATCAATTTGTGGAACTTGATATACTCGCAGCCGCCTATGCACGTGGTTTGCTGTTCGTACTTGTAACACACACAACGAGATGCAGCGCTGATAAAGGCGTGCTAGCGGCACCAGTGTGAAATCAGCTAAGGATTATTGTATTGAACTAGCTAGAAGTAAAGGTACGATGAGGCCGCTTTAATAGGCTAATAATGCTAAGCTCTTACGTAATATTACATCCTCTACCACCTAGTGAAGACGTAATGATATATAATAAACGAAAAGCTTGGTATAATCTAGGGTATATTAAAACGCTTTTTTCCCAGATTATTCTTCTCCCTTTTGTATACCTACATCTTCTTGTATATCTTTGCAGCTAGGTAAGCCCCTATCGTATAAGTGCCTCCTAATGCCGTAATCTAGCATCGTCGTTAACTCTCTGTAATATTCCGCAACTTCTCTTAATATACCGCTAGTTCGGAAAGTCACCGTTAACCTTCTACCTATAAGGTTAAGAAAGCTTAAGTTAATAGAGCTAATAGGAAACTAACGTAAGCCTATATTTCGGACTATATTTAAGTACAAAATTCGAAATAAGGAGATAAAGGAGTGTAAGTAGTAGGATATATCTATAGAAGTCCGCAAGTTAACGCAATTTTAGATAAACGCGTAGAATAGAGTTCTGCGATAAGCAAACCTATTTAAGCCGAGGCATTCGTTATCTAGGCTAAAGGAAAGTATATTTATATCGGAGAAAAAGCGTATAGATTATATAAGACAGGAAATAGCTCGTTTACTAAGTATATTTCGGTCGGTTCTAGGGTAAATTATAGAGGTATATATAAATATCCGTAGAATTATATAATATACTAATAAATCTAGCATATGCTAACTATACTTAGGGAAAGATAGCTATTAACTACAGTCTTCTAAGTATTTAGAAAGGTATATATAAATATTCGTAACTCTCCGCAAGATTAGATACTAACCTAATATATAGAGTTAGATAGCGTAAATCTCGAGAAGGAGATACGAGCTAAGGCGAAGGCGAAGAAGGCTAATAATATTAGAAATACTCCTAGTAGAAAGTCTCGAAAGTGATAAAATCTCTATAGAAGTTCGTAACTTTCTGCGATATGGTGTTTACATACTTATAAGTTAATAAAGAATAATAATAATAAGTATATGCTATTAATATATCTTTTCGCTTTTTCGTAATATTCTTTGCAATACTTCGCAAGTCGTTCTCTAATCTTTCGCGAATTTCTCTATAATTATTCGTAACTCGAGCGGCTTTGATATTCTCTATATTTCTTTATAGTCTTCCGCAAGTTATATCGTATTTTCGATAGGGTAAAGGCCTTAGTAGTTATTATAACTTAACTACTTAGCTTCTCTTTCTCTCTAGAGTTATAGCCTAGGCTTTTAGCCTTCTAGCTTATACTCTTCTCTCTTTCCCTCTACTACCTAAAGGATATTTAATCCCTTATCTTTCGAGGCCTCTCTCTTAGGCTATACTCGCCTAGATTTCGCTCTCTTTCTTATAGGCTTACGTCTCGCTCCCTTTGCTATTCGGATATTCTCGTTTTTATCGCTATCTCTTCGCGATTAGCGGTAACTTCGGGTATAGTAGAGCCTTTATCGTTAAGTTCTATAGGTAGTAGTAGGGTCTCTTTAATTATAGGTTAGTCCTTATCGACCTCGTTATCCGTTAGTGCGTCTAGTAGCACTTCGTTAATACTTATTATTTCTCTCGCTCCTTCTAAAATATCGGGTAACCGAGGTACTATTCTATTAGGTTCTAGCGATATAACAGGCTTCGTCTTAGTTTCGGGCAATACCTTACTATCCCGATTAATCGCCTATTCGGCTAGGGGTTCTTCCTTATTATTAAATAAGGTTGCCTCTTCTTTCGTACGCTTAACGGCAGCAGCAGTATCCGTACCTAGCGAGCTACTCTTATCTATAGGCCTCGTCTAGTTCGCGATACCCTCTAAAATACCTCTCTATAGTGCTTCGATTTCTACTATATTAAGCTTACTACTTAAGTCCCTAATAACTTCTTTCGGATACAGTTTCTTCTACTCGCTAGCCGGTACGGCTACGAGGTCGTTATAAGAAGGAGTTTATCTCTCCTCGTCTTGTAGTAGCTCCTCTACCTTTAGCGAAGCTTTTAGCAGCTCTATACCTTGCTAACGTAAGGCTGCTTGCATCGCCGAGGAGCTTTATAGTTCTTTAATATTCCCTCCTAGTGTATTCGCTTTTATAAGCCGTTAGCTATTAACGAGCAATTTAAGAATCTTCTTATCGGGCTAGGCTAAAACGTAGGTATCTAAGTGGTATTTCTTTAAGACTTTATAGGGTCTATACTACCTAGCGTTAAGCTTATTACGGGCCTTAGCCCTTACTAAGACCTAGTTACCCTCCGTAATATTACGCAGCTTAACGCGATTAGCGCGAACCTTACGTGCCTTCTCGGCCTTCTTTAGAAGTTTAAGGTTTACTATAGATCTAGCGTGCTGCATCGTAGCTATTTGCTAAATTATATCTTCCTTATTTATATAGCTTACTAATAGTAGCCGGAGTTCGTTATTATCTATAAGTAAGCGGGGATGCTTACTATATAGTAAAAAGTAGGGGGACTGCTTAGTTCTCGTATATACCTTAACTCTAGTTGCGAATACGGCTTATTATAGGAACTAGTCCTAAACCCTTATCGGTCTGCTAATAAGCATCTTAGTTAAGATATTACCTAGTAAGCCGTTAAAATTCTCGACCTTTTCGTTAATACGAGGGTAGTACGGCGTAGTAAACCGATATTTCGTCGTAAGTATCTTTAAATAGGCGGAAAGGACCTAACCTACAAGGTTACTTCCGTTATCTAATAAAAGTTCCTTAGGTAGCCTATATACTATAGTAAGGTAGTCGTATAGTGCGTAAGCTACTATTTTTGCTCTCGCGTTAAGTAACGCTATCGCAATTAGCTAGATAGTAAGATATTTAACGTACGTTAGTATCTAACGGTTACCTTTAGGTGTTTATAGTAGAGGTCTAATAAGGTCAACCGCCTAGCGATTAAAGAGGTCTAAATTCGATAAACTTAAGATACGAGAGAGTTCCGATTCTTATTTAAAGCGAGACCGCTAACTATACTAGTATTACGAGTAGGTATATACGAAGTTCTTAATATCCCGCTTAATATTATACTACTAGCCTCGTCCTTATATAACTCCCTATAAACCGAGAAATCCTAGATAACTATAGTAATTATATAGTTAGTCTAGGAAATCGGCTCTTATTATATAGGGAATATAAGGGGAGTTTTAGTCTCCTTTAATACGATAGAAAGTATCTTCTTAATATTCGCAATTAAACGCAAATTGCGTAAGTTTAATATCTTTCTCGATATTTATAGGTGGTTTAACGCCTTCGAAGAGGAATCGCAGCATATATTCGGCCTAATCGTCCTTATTATACCCCTTTACAAGGTTAAAGCGAGCGGGCGTTTACGTCGCTTAAGCCGAGTTAGTTATTATATTTCGTAGGCCCTCCTTTATCTAGTTAGGTCGACGGCTAATTGCGTCCGCGACTATATTTTTTTTATCTTTTCGGTACTTTATATTAAGCTAATACTATTAGAACTCGTCGATCTAGCGGGTAATTCGCTTAGATATATGCTTAATAGTATTTATATATTTTAGGCTCTTATAATCGGTTAATACCGTAATTTCGTATCTATTATTAACGTAGTAGTTCTATAGCGTAAGAGCGTGCTTTACCGCTAGCAATTCCTTCTTATAAATAGGATAGTTAATTTCCGCTACGGTAAGTTTTCGGCTATTAAAGGCGATAAGATAAAGTTTTTGCGTATCGGGATTATATTAGCTAAGTTTAATCCCTAGTGCGTATTTACTGTAATCTATACTAATAATAAAGAGGCGTCTTGTATCTAGAGCTCGTAATATAAGGTCTTCCGTAATTATCTACTTACACCGGCGGAATGCGATATCGGCCTGAGATATCTATATAATCTTGCGAAATCGTTTAGCTCTAAGCTCTACGTCGCTCTCCTTAAGTAGTTTAAATAAGGGGACGGAGATACAGGCAAAGTCCTTTATAAAGCGTCGATAATAGGAGACTAGGCCTATAAACTAGCGAACTTCGTAGACGTTCCTTAGAATAGGCTAGTCTAAGATAGTATTAATCTTCGACTATAAAGGCTTAATAATCTCGTTCCTAACTAGGTAATTATAGAACTCTAGGCGCGAGGCTTCGAAGATGCACTTTAAGGGTTAAGCGTATAAGGAGGCTTCCTTTAATTTTACGTAGACTTTCGTAATATAGGATTAATATTCCTTAAGCGTATTCGAGTAGATAATAATATTATCTAAATAGACGATAACTAACCTTCCTAACTACGACCTTAATATACGGTTTATTAAGGTCTAGAAGGTTACCGAAGCGTTATATAATTCGAAGGGTATAGTAAGGAATTCGTATTTTCCTTATCGGGTATTAAAAGCTATCTTCTCGCGGCTATTATCATCTACTCGAACCTAGTAGTATCCTTATATTAGATCTAGTTTAGATAGATATCTTGCGTTTCTAATTAGGTCTAGATATTCCTAGATCCTTAGTAGTAGGTAGCTATTTTTGCGAGTAACTGCGTTTAAGGCCCTATAGTTAATGCATATTCTCTATTTCCCTCCGGGTTTCTTAACGAATATAGCAAGGAAGCCCTAACTGCTTAAAGACTCCTAGATAATCCCTTAAGCTAATATTTGCTTAATCTATTTAGATTGTTCCTCGAGGTATATAGGTAATAGTAGGTAAGCGTTAATATTAATAGGCAATATATCGCCTATATCTATTATATAATCGGTCCCTCGTTTAGGAGGTAGCATAGCGAGTAAGTCTTCCTTAAAGATCTCGCTATACTTATTAACTGTCTTCTAGAGTTCGTGTAATTTCGCCGTTTTATGCAAAACTACTCTATGCTAGTCGGCTCCCTGCGTCTTTATTCCTTTAAAGTTAGCCTTAGTTAATATATATACGATATATACTAGGCTTACCGGCTTTCGCAACGCTCTTTTAACCTAGGCTGCCGTTAGCAATTCGCTGCTAAAGTTAGCCGTATTAATCTGGTGTATCGGTGTTTAAAGCTAAAGGTTAAAAGTTCGGCCGGCTATAGTTATAGTTAAGGATAAGTTATCCTAATCTATTTATAGCTTATAGCTGCGTAGCTAGGGAATACCGAATATAATATTAAACTCGGCGATATCTAGAACTTAGGTAGTAGTGTAGCATCTATACCCTAAAAGGTCTAGATTATAGCTTATCTCTCTTAATAAGCGAATAACCGATCCGTTCGCTACCTTTATCTACTCGTTTACCCTTTCTTACTTGCGGATCGGGAGGGCTAGTCGGTATATTAGGTTACTAGAGATATAATCTCGATCTGCCCCTAAGTTAACGAGGATAGAGATATTATAACGTCGTTCTCTATCGATTAATACGCCCTCTATTACTAAGAGCTGCGCTTCCTTCGAGCGCGTAGCTAGGCAGTAAGATAATTTAGATTATAGACTACCGCTATTAAGCGTAGAACATTATAGAAGAGTAATCTTAGAACTTAAGTTTCCTTTAGGCCTAATAGGTTCTTTCTTTATTAATAGGCCGTTTAGTTTCTCTACTCGAACTTAACTCCTTTTTCGCGTTATTCTAATTAAGAGCGAGAACTTATATAACTATATCGGCTATTAAAGCGTTCTCTACTAGGGTCCCTACGACTTATAGGGGTCGGCGACCGTCCACGGACGTTCCGGTTATTTATATATTAATAATAGTTATTAGCCGCATATCTACGCTTTTCGCACTTAAAATAAGCGTTTCTTAACTTACACTAGCTCTTCTATTCCTCTAACCCCTTTTGCGGAGATTTGCGGGATATAGGCGAGGTCTCTCGCCGCCTATACGGCTTTAAGATGCTATAGAAGTATCTCGGTAAGTCTTCTTTTATTTTACTATCTATCCGATAGGTTCGAGCAAGCCTAAGTGTTTATTCTACGCGGTTCGCACGTTAGATATAGTCTATTAGAGGTAAATTATCCTATTTAGGGTATTCTACTATCTTCGTATATATACGTAAGTCTATACTAACTCGCATCGCTTCTTTAATCTCTTACGGTTATTTCGTAGGCTTAATCTTTATCTTAAGCTTTACTAGATCGGCGACGAAGTTAATAATAAATAACTCGTCTTATACTATCTATACCTACTAGTTTCGGTACTTAATTTATTCGTTAGAGTCCCTAAAGCAATTATTTAACTAAGTAGTATACTACTCTATTATCGTCGTAGTTATCGCTGCTATAGTATCGAAGAGTTAGCGAATCGAATAAGCTAGGAAGGTTTAAGCTAATTATATCGCTTCTACCTTCTTCGTTTATACTCGGTAGGTACTATAAAAGTTATACTAGTCTATAAGTTCTTAAATATATTAATCGAGCTTATTACTCGTTCGATCGCTATCGTAGATAGACGAGTCTTTTACCTTAGGCCCCTACGTACGAGTAACTCGAGGCTCTCGTAAGATATATAATACGTCTTCGAATAACTCGCCGAGGCGTTAGATATTCTAGCTATTATAGCTAATACCTTCGTTAATTCGAGCCGCTACTAATCGGTGCTGCTCGAGAGCCTGCTAGCTTTATTAAAATAGTACTTAGTTCTATTGCTATAATTAGATTAAGACCTCTAGCAAATAGTCTATTTAACTAGAAGGAGCATAATACGAGGTTAGTTAGGACTCTATAAGATTAAATAAGGTATCGTGCTCGCGAGTACTCTCTAAGAGAGTCTTAAAGTTATATTATAAGTTCGGATTTATAGAGGATTTAATAGTACGCTTCGTTAAAGTTTATAAGCTTTATTTATAACCGGATACTATTAAGTAATACTCTATAACCTTCCGTAAGAGCCTTTAAGTCTCTTATATCCCTTATAAATTTATATATATCTATATTCTTACCGACTATCTACTACTACCTTTAATATTATAGGGCAATCTTTATTCGGGTAAGTAGTTATTATATTAAACTTCCCGAGGTAGCGTAGTCTCGATTATAACCGAGCGCCTTACCGTATCTTAGCTAAGGTCGACTTAAGGCTAATTCCTACTAATTAGATTAATAGAGTTCTTCTTTTTGTCCTGTTTAGCTGGCGGCGGAATTGTTATTTCCGCAAGGTAGAAAAGTATTTCCACCGTTTAGTTAAGTCTCTATCGTTTTTGATTAGGTCCTTATAATAAGGGGTAGCTAATATCTTCCTTTCCGAGTCTAGCACAATTCCTGTTGCCTTTTAAAAGTCGACTATTCTACCGCTCGTTTAGCGCTAATAGAGGCGATATTTAGTTAGTCTTTTACTACCCTCGAGAACGAGAAATCATTCTCGAGGGCGACGGTATAGTCGCTCTAGTTGTTAGTAACTTAATATAATACGCTATTTTATTACCGTAATCGTTGCTACCAAATGTGAAATCAGCTAAGGATTATTATATTAAACTAGCTAGAAGTAAAGGTACGATAAGGCCGCTTTAATAGGCCAATAATGCTAAGCTCTCACGTAATATTACACCAGAAACGCCGACCTATGCTCGGGATCAGCCGAACTCCAAAAATCAGATCCCGAAACCTTAAGTGCGGTCCTCAACAACGGGAGCAGGGTGACAAGATTGCCTGTCTTTTCGACTCCGAGAAGGTCTTCGACTTCTTCTCAGAGTGTCCTCTTCAAACTCCAGTAGCTGGGGTATAGTACTATACCCCACTGTTGCTAAGCTTACTATGTCGAAGCACATACTTGTGTTCTTGTGAGCATGTGCTAGATTACGTGACGATCACGTGATTGCGTGTGACACCACGCGCTAATAACGCGGTTCGACATCATGCGTGGCGTAGCTGAGTTCATCTACTTCTCCCGACACTGACAATGTAAGGCTCAGTCATGGCCCCCGCAGATAGTGAATCGGCGGTGCATGATGCGTCAAACGTCCTAGTCCCAAGTTCTCAATGCCATGAGCCCTCGTCTGAACCACCTAGAAAGCGGCGGCGTATATCGCATTTCCCTCTAGGTTCCGAGGATGAGGAATCTTCAGAAGCGTCGCAAGACTCCATTGGCTTACCCTCGCACGATACTGACCAGGATTTCATCGAGGTGGACGATGATCTTCTCGATAACCATCGTTCTAAATATGAGGCGGTCATGCACGAACCAGTGTTTGTGGAATCTCAGAGGAATGTTTTCGTGACTCAAGTCGAGCAGCCATGGTCGAGTCCAACTCGGATTCGTGGGCCGCGCTGGAGAAAGAAGACGCCAACGCCTTCGCCATCACCCCCACCACAACGTCCTCCGCCCACTATCCAGCGGCGCGATCCAGCATCTTTCAACGCGGCAGCCGACATACTGGTTGCTGACGATTTTGATGACGACGAGATAGAACAACTCATGGCCAACCAGCCTGTTCTGAGCAACGGTGCTCTTTCACAAGCAATTGATGAATTTGCACAACCCCTTCTGCGTCCACAAGCTAAGAACATGAGGCAAACTACACTGTTCGGCATCAACACTACCCAGCAAGACAGAATACTTCCATCAGCAAAGAACCGGGCGACTAATGGCTCGAACATTAACAAAAATGAACCGCCCACCCATCATGCGATCAATGCGAAGGCTATGGAGAAATGGATCTTTCCTCTAAATGTCGGTAACCCCCGGGATTACCAATACAACATCGTACACAAAGCTCTCTTCAATAATATACTTGTAGCTCTGCCCACCGGTCTTGGAAAGACCTTTATTGCGGCAGCTGTGATGATGAATTGGTACAACTGGACTAAGGATGCACAGATGGTGTTCATGGCACCTACCAAACCGCTTGTGGCTCAGCAAATCGATGCCTGTTTCAAGATTGCAGGCATACCCCGCTCGCAGACGACACTCATGACAGGAGAGATACCGCCGCACATACGCGCTGATGAATGGCGAGACAAAAGGGCTTTCTTCATGACTCCACAAACGTTCCACAATGACCTGACGAGTGGCATCGCCGATCCGAAACGAATTGTGCTTCTGGTAATCGACGAGGCTCACAAAGCTACAAGGAATTACGCATACTCTCAAGTGGTTCAGTTTCTACGGCGGTTCAACAACAGCTACCGGATTTTGGCGTTGACAGCTACACCCGGCTCTAAGGTCGAGACTGTGCAGAACGTTATTGATGCTCTTGATATCGCTAAAGTCGAAATCAGAACTGAAGATTCGCTGGACATCAGACCGTTTGTGAACGATCGCAACACGGAATTGCAACTGTTCGACTTCTCGGACGAGATCAACATGTGTATAGAGTTGTTTTCCAAGGCCGTCAAACCCGTCATGGACAAATTGTGTTCACAGAATGCATTCTGGGGCAAAGATCCTGCTTCAATCACGCTTTATGGGCTGATGCAAGCACGAAAGGCTTGGTTCGGCTCCGATGCCGGAAAAAAGGCGAATCAGGGAGTTAAGGGCATGATTCATGCATGCTTTACGCCTCTTATGAGTCTTGCGCACAATCTGGAGCTATTGAAATTTCACGGGATAGGCCCGTTCTACGCCAAGATGAAAGGGTTCCAAGATGAGGCTTCAAGCGGCGGGAAATACGCGAAAATGATAGTCGAACATGATTCCTTTCGCACACTTATGGATCGAGTCAGAACTTGGATCAACAGGGATGACTTCGTTGGACATCCAAAGCTTGAATATCTCAAGTCAGTGGTGCTCAATCATTTCATGGATGCTGGTGAAGGACTTGGTCGTGCTAACGGGCGACCGCCCTCCGATACGAGAATCATGATATTCTCTCACTATCGAGATAGTGCCGAAGAGATTTGCCGCGTGCTCAACAGACACGGTCCTATGGTACGAGCACATGTTTTTGTTGGTCAATCAGATACCAAGGTATCTGAAGGCATGGACCAGAAGAAGCAAACAGAGATCATCAAACAGTTCAAGGACGGCAAGTACAATACGCTGGTAGCCACGTCTATCGGTGAAGAGGGTCTTGATATCGGCGAGGTTGACCTGATCGTGTGTTACGACTGCTCCAAATCACCTATCCGCATGCTGCAGCGTATGGGCCGGACTGGTCGGAAAAGAGCTGGTAACATCGTGATGTTGCTGATGAAGCCGAAGGAGGAGCGCGACTATTACGCGGCCAAGGACAACTACCGGAAGATGCAAGAACTGATCGAAAGTGGCGCCGAATTTACCTTCCGTGAGGACCATTCCCCAAGAATCGTGCCGAAGAGCATCGTACCTACCGTCTCAATGGAACATGTTGAGATCCCGTTCGAAAATACGCAGCCTGGATCGGTAGAACCTAGGAAGACGAGAGCCAAACCAAGGAAGAAGCCTGCGAAGAGATTCAACATGCCGGATGGTGTGGACACTGGCTTCAAGTTCCTGGGTGGCAAAAAGGTCACCAGGAAGCCTGCAGAAAAGCAGAAGACTCGAAAGAAGATGTCTTTTATAGACTCGTCCGAAGCGTCTCTTCCACAAGACTCTGCAGTTTTGCTAACAGCAGAACAGGAAGCGGAGCTCGAGGAGCGATATGCCTCGATTGCCGGCGAGGAGGAACAATACATCCAGCAGATACAGCTCAGCAATCATCCCCTCAAATTGCGTTGCCTGGATAGAACAAGCAAAGTGGGGCATTCGACGCTGACCAAGCGCTTTGTTCTCGGTGTCGACGTGTCTAGAAATTCCAGACGGTACATGGAAAGACCTCGAGAGGCCCCAGAGACAGAGTTGAGGTCGACGGAAATGAATGACGTCGAGGATGGAGATATCCTTGACACCATCGGAAACGACGCTCTTGCTCCTGAGGTACCTTTCTACGTTTCTCAGCAAGACGGCGCAGTTGAAGGTTCTCAAACGGAGGCACTACCTGAGCTCGACAACCTATTCGGAGGGGCCTCTGTCCGGCACAATCAAGCAAAGAAACAGTCAAAGCAGCGATCGAGGAGGAGAGTTGTCAGTGACGATGACGAAGATGGCTGACTGGGTCTGATGTGCAGCATGCTTGCTAACTTTGGTGAGGCCACCTGTGTCTCCTACATGCCATCTTTTAGCGAGACGGCACGTATTTGAGTAGTAGGTATTATGGTTAGTGCTCTTCAAATTGATGCCTGAACATCCTGAGGCCATCATGCAGGCGCATCTTCACATGCGTTCCGCTGCGACGTAGCTCTACGTACACGCCTGCTTCGCTAAACACATCTTGAAAGCCAGATCATTGTTCTGTAGCGTGTCTCATACTCCCAAGTCTCCTCTGCCTGGACCTTCTGTACAAAATTCACATCATATGCGATCATGAGTCAAGACGCACAGCTAGACGCTGCTCTGTATGTCTACCCCACCATCCGACTAGAATGTCGTAGGCGACAGCACATGCGTTCTGCACATATCACCTGAGATAAGCTAACATGAGCCGCACGCAGCGATCTTCTCCGCCGCCTCTCACCCCTCTCTGTGTCGCAGAACCTCGACAAGATTACCCAACTTGTGCCGGATCTACAGGAAGACCTCCTCTCAGCGGTCGACCAACCTCTCACCGTAGCAAGATGTAAGCCTACAGGCCGCGACTACCTCCTCTGCGACTACAATCGTGATGGTGACTCGTACCGTTCACCGTGGTCCAACGAGTTCGATCCGCCTATAGACGACGCCGCATATCCGTCCGAGCGAGTTCGGAAAATGGAGGTGGAAGCAAATGCTGCGTTCGATGTCTACAGATCTATGTACTACGAGGGTGGCATAGGCAGTGTGTATCTTTGGGACTTGGACGATGGGTTTGCAGGCGTGGTGCTGCTGAAGAAAGAGAGTGGCCGGGGAGAGGAAGAGGCTGGTTGGGATAGCATCCACGTTGTTGAGGTGGACGAACGAGGGAAGACGAGTAAGAGCGCACATTACAAATTGACGAGCACGGTGATATTGCACTTGGGCAGGGAGAACGACACCGTGGGGAACTTGAGTCTGGCGGGGAGTCTGACGAGGCAGGTCGAAAGTGATCTGGTGGTTGAGAGTGTGGGAGGGCAAGGGAAGGATGGTGGACACGTGTGTAATATCGGAAGACTGGTGGAGGATATGGAGGGGAAGATGAGGAATCAGCTACAAGAGGTGTATTTTGGCAAGGCGAAGGATGTGGTAGGTGACTTGAGAAGTGTGGCTAGTCTTGGTCAGGTCGAGAAAGACAGACGGACGCAGAGAGAGGTCTTTCAGAGTATGGGTGGAAAGTGAGCTATTGCCTGCCAACTCTCCGTTACGAGGCTGATTGTCCAACTTTCGTGCGCCTGGCCGCCATGGGAAAGGGACCAGTCAAGGCGAGGACCACCCGAACGTCGCAGTCCAGTGACATCCTGCCCACAACGCCGAGTCCTCGATGGACATCTGCGAACCTAGCTTGTCTCGAGCCCTTGTTGCAAGGCCATCTTCACACCACCAACTGCACGGATGGATATCACATCTAATCACGAACTACGTTTCAGGAAGACCCTATCAGCGCCGACTCAGTGTGTGACCAGCACAGCAAGCATTCAGGTGGCCCAATGTACTATTCGGCAGGCGGGCCTCTTGGGCTAGCATTTAGAGTTTCGTCTATACCAGAGCAGAGTGCTTGACACGTTTGCCTCGTAACCACTGCCTATTGTCTTGTAAACCAACGAGGATGCCGCCGCTCGACCGCCTTCCAGTGATTCCTTTCGTTCTGTGATTGTATATCGATGTCATTCCCAAGTTTCTCACTATGATCCTCTGTCTTTGACTCGCAGTGAACGCTTATATTCGTACGCGGTGTGGGGGTGAGTTGCGTTGGCGTCATGTTCCATTGGCCCAGCCTACAAAAGCTTCAGTGTTCAGCCTCCACTGGCATGAAAGTCTTTTTACATCTCTGATGCCGCATCCAGGCAGGTCGACGCCTCCTGTAACCATGAGTTCGTTCACTGTAACTCATCACTGGCATCCTCTATGTGGCAATCTCTTGTTACAAATGGCTGATGAATTTATCTGAATGCATCTGAACGCTTTCGGTTGGGACTCGGACATTCATACGCCACATCACATGATAGAACTCGATCTTGCATCGGTACATTGAGATCTTGTCCCTCGCCCGCCCGATGACCGCGCATTCAGCCGGCATTGAGGCAGCTCAGCTATGACTTCTGCTCCGCCTGTGAAAAAGGCCTGTGACGCCTGCCATAGGCGCAAGGTCCGATGTTCCGGAGGTCAACCATGTAGGAACTGTGGTCAAGCGACATTGCAATGCACGTATTTGGCCGTCCCACAGAAGAAAGGCCCGAAAGGCTCGAGAGCCAAGGTCATCTCGGAGATTCGTGATACTCAGCAGCAGCAGAAGCAGAATGTTCAAGAGTCTGTCCACGGCATACCGCCGCCAGTGCGCCAGGATCATCATAATGGCGAGAGCAACCCGTTCAATTTCAATACACCACCAATGTCGCCAGCGGCGCATGTGCGCAATCTGGATCTGTTGACGGCGCAGACGGTTGATAATTGTATCGCCTTCTTCTTCAGTCACCTTTACCCGACTATGCCAATATTCAGCCGGCAACACTTGAACGATCTTATACGCGAGTATCGAGACGGACCCCCCGAGATCTACTGTCTCGTTGTGTCATTATGCGCTTTCATCATGGTGCAACCTGGAATGTCCTTCGAGGGTATGCCACTGCCTGCAGTCTACGATCAGGATCCCACAGCAGCTCGGTATCGACTAGCAAACTTGCTATTGAGGGAAATCCATTCAGTCCGGAAGAGCGTTGATTATGTGGAGAACCCGACGGTGCATTCAGTTCGGATCTCATTCTTTCTGTTTTGTTCCTATTTTGGTCTTGATAAGACCAACGTATGCTGGTATCACCTACGCGAAGCCTCGACCCTGGCGCACATTCTTAACATGAACGAGGAGGCCACTTATACAACTGGTGACCCTCAAGAGAACATATACAACAGGCGCTTCTACTGGTTAGTACTTGTTACGGAGCGTGCAAACGCAATACAGCGGCACAAGCCATTGTCTATGCTCGCCACCATCGAATTACCCGTGGTCGACAAGAATTCTCCAGAAGCGCCCGTATTGAACGGATTCGTGTATCTAGCATCACTCTTCCGGCTGATTGACGATGATTTCATGGCACTCTGGAACAAAGCCAAGTCAGAATGCTCGACCTCGTACCTATCACAGCTACAGTCGCAACTTGCAAAAGCACTACCACCAGTGCTAAATTGTACCGAGAATCAGGCTGCTGATGTCAAAATCACGAAACATTGGTTGAGGAATATGGTCTGGCAACTTTCGATCGCGAACGGGTACCTGAGCTCCAATTCTCCCGATCTGGCAATGTCTTTTAGGTATCCCTTCGTAATTGCCCGAGAGCTTATCCGCGACATCTCCGACCTCAGCTTACAAAGCATGGAAGTGCACGGTGTAGGACTAGTAAGTGCTATGGGTTGTCTTGTGAGCCAATGTCTAACCTCTTCGCAGATTGAGAAACTCTTCGATATCTCTTGCACCCTGTCCGACGTTGTGACGTACGTGCCGTTCGACGAAGCAAAAGACGATACTCGAAAGCCACATGACTGTCTTAACCAGCTCTTAAACTTGATCTCACGGCTTCGAGGTGGCGCATCTCGTTATGTGCCGCTGTTGATGTCAAAAGTCCAGGAGAACTTACCAAACATGTCCAATCCTCTCACCCACATGCCTCACACCCTTGACGCCTACGTGGAGGGCTCAAAACGTGCAAAGTTGAGCCCTCGAGAGGCAGTAGACCAGCAACCGGCCGTGAGACAAGATCCGCCATCCCACTTGCAGATGCCTTCGCCAGCACATACGAGCCCTTTTCCCGGGTTGCCTCGACAGCGATCCTTCAATGACAGTGTATCTTCGCCACAGACACAGCATACGCCGCAACAGGAGCGGCTGATGTTCGAGGCAATCAGTCCGAGTGTTACAAGCCATACTCATAGCGAGCCAGGTAGGACGCCACCAATATACGGTGCTCCTCATCAACAATACTCGCTTCATCCGACCAGTCACCCTTCGCAGCAGAGAAGTGCACCATCATCTGCGCATGCGACGAAGCAAGAGGTGTGGGACAGCTATCATGGCTGAACGGTACAAGACAAAGGTCGATTCTAAACACTACGGGCACATATCTGACGTCATCTGTCCTAGGACAGCGTGTGGAACGTTCAACACCGCAATTACCACGGAGATTACGCCGTCTTTCTCGATCATATATATGTCTTAGACCACAAGAGCACACACACCTTTACGACCGGGCACCCTATTGAAAGAAGTCACGTCGCAGTCGAGCTCTAATGATGCCTATGGTCTGATCAAGCTGTACGACAGTGCTTGAGAGATCGGCCACCCTGTATGGATTCTTATTGCGATACAGCTATGCGTTGCAGAGAACCACCAACGCTAGCGGCAACGATGTTGCTGTGTCGGTCCGGATATGCGTTGAATTTGACCTGGAACATGAGTACTGTCTGGATGCGGAAGGGAGTATTCATATAGTACAGGAACATTGCATGTATCGCAAAGTCCCCTAGGCTCTCCTAGCGGTCACTTTGACACGGCTACACGGCGGTCAATCTACACCAGTATATGCACAGCAGAATCATAAGCAAGCCATAGACAACCTCGTGTGTGCCGCTCTAGTACTGTTGAAAGCGCTCGGCTTCCGCAATACCATCAATACAAGTTGCTCTGGTATCGAGCAACATCGCCCTGAAAGGTTTCAGAGTTGTTCTCGAATAAGCTCGCTAAACCAATGGCTATGAGATAGTGGACCGCTATATGCATTCTGGTTGCGCTCACGGTCGGGGCGCATGCGTTGAGCAGACGTTGTTAAGTCACCTGATGGTATGTGCCGTGCAAGTAGCATTCGAAGTGCGGGCGGGCAGAGGTACCTTCTAGGCGCTCATGAAATTGCCTCATATAATGTATAATCCACCCCTATGTGGCCTATGTGGGTAGCTTTCATGCTCGGCAGGCATCAGGTGATCAGTGGGTGCTCGATTGTGTGTAAGGAACCCTTTGAGAAGGCTCGCCTGATGCTCCGTTCCCAGAGATGCAGTCAGAAAGTTATAGGTTCAAGAGCCAGCAGAAGGCTTTCGACGTACTTGACGGATGAATTTATCCGACGAATGCGAAACGAGCAAACCTCCAAGCTGGAAATAAACTCCGTCTAGGCCGGTAGAAGCTCGTTAGCTTACGACGGGAGTGGTGCAAGCTCTCACTAGCTGACATCATGCTCTAGCATTCGCTTAATCGAAATCGTGGATGCTGCTTCCTCACCAAGGTGGCCAGCAAAACTTGCAGTTACTCCTGCCTGTACTATCGTGCTTCATCGCCACTGCTTCACAAACGTGATAGCTTTTCTCGAGTCTGTGTAGGTGTGCAGTATACGCCTCAATCAACTTGCAGCCTATCTATTACGCCTGTAGCAAAGCTGCCTCACCTTATCGGCGAGCTCGATTGAGCACACCACCTCGGCTCAATACACAAGAACGACACAATTCCTACAGCCCGCTGGACTGATACCTAACTCTGACATTTCGACATCTCCACGAACACCTTGTCGTCTCCTCTACCTCAATTCTAACCCGCAACCATGAAGCTCCTCACCAAAGAACAAGAGCAACAACATTACAATGAAACCCTCAAAGGTGGCAGCATAGGCGGCTTCGGTGGTCTTGCCCTTGGTACAGCCGGTGTGCTCTTTGCTTCCCGCCGCTACGCCTTCTTCCGTGGCCTGACACTGCCCCTCCGCGCCTTTCTGATCACTTCCGCCGGCACCTTCGGCGGCATCATCGCCGCCGACCACTGGTCGCGCGCCTATGAGAAAGCGTCGAATCCGAAAGACGTTGAGTACAAGGAACGTGAGAAGCAGAGAGCCGAAGAGGCGGCCGCGGGCAAGACGTTTACGGAGCGCGCCATGGAGTTTGGGCGGAAGGAGCGATACAAGATCGTGGCTGGCTCGTGGATTGCCAGCATGGTCGCGGCCTTCTCGCTCGTGAATCGGAACAAGTATCTTAGTGGGCAGCAGAAGCTCGTGCAGGCACGTGTGTACGCGCAGTTTTTGACCTTGGGAGTCCTGGTTGCGTCTGCCGCGTTCGAGATCAGCGACAGCAGGAATGAGACGGGCCGGTACGAGACGGTGCGATATGTGGATCCGAAGGACCCCGAGCACAAGCGCATTCTCACGCGGCAGCAGGAGATTCCGACTGGTGATGCGGGCGACGAGATGTGGAAGGACATGATCAAGGCCGAAGAAGATCGAATGAAGGAGCGAGAAGACGACGAGAAGCGCCTGCGCAAGGAGCACGAGAAAAAGCATGCCAAGGAACATGCTAAGAAGGGCAAGAAGCAGGAGAAGAAGGAGGAGACTGAGGAAGACCAGGAGCAGAGAAGTGGTGGAGAGGCTGATGACAAAAAGCAGAAATCCAAGTAATCTGTCCACATATTGAACCTGTCACTGCTCCAGCAGCGTGGCATACGCGCAGAATGAAATGACTATACTTCGGTACAGTTCAGTGTGGCAAGCTACCAAAGAATCCCATTTCTATCTCTCCTTCAAATCCCGAACAGTGCAGGAGTTCGATCATCGTCGGCCTCCCCCTGAAAACATTCTACAATCGGGCGTACACAATGCGATGCAATGCACAAAACGTGACGTGTGGTGAACTGTTGGATGGCGTGCAGCAGAATCAACGAGACAAAGCGACACAAGGAATGTCCAGTGCTCAAGTTCCTCGTCTTGCATGTGTATGAGCCAAGGTAGATAGACTCCGTTTAGGTGACTGCTGTACGCGCCTGGAATGGATCGCAACGGAATAGCTGCCAAGCGCTGCAGCGGACAAAGCATTAAAAGACTTAGTACCTCGGTGGAGATGAGATGAGAAGAGACGCATGTCTTCAGGTTGGTTGAGTGAAGTGTCGAGATCAGCTTAACTCGGTTCTGTTTTGTGTTGTACGTGGCCGGTGAGGACCGTGCTTGTGTATGTGTTTTCGCAGGTCTACAAGGGTTCGTGCACGTGTGCTTATTAAGTACATACCCTTTTTTCTCTCTATGCGCCCCTATCACCGCCTGGCATCCAGCTCTGCTGCACCGTGATGCGCAGCCGCGCTTGCTCCTCGTACAGCGCCGCCGGGATGGCATGCAGCAGAGGCGGTCTCTTCGGCGCTTGCCGTTTGGCGTTGCTGCGTGTTATCAGGGAGAGGGGTCCTGGCGGTGGTCTGTGGTCTGGGCGCACGCTTTGGCTGGCGTGGCGCGAGGAGCTGGCTGAGGTCGAGTGTGGATGGGGATGTGCTGGGGGTGGACTGGGCGACAGGTGGGTTCTCTGACGTGCTGAGGTCGACGTGGACGGAGGGCCTGGGCGGGGGGTTGGCGGTGGTGCTCGGATTGCGCCTTGGCGTTGGACTGCTGTGCTAGGTGGCTCGCGTCGGGTCACGGCCCGCTCCCCCTGTCGCTCCATGGCTGACTGGATGAGTGTCTGGTCGCACTTGGCCTCGCGTTTCTTCTGGCGCTCGGCTGCTTGGATCGTGCGCAGTGCCCTGTCGATCCTCTTTCGGGTCTCGGGGTCCTTGAGTTGGTCGCGGCTGTGGACTAGGTGCTTGTATCGTTCCTCCTTGGCTGAATCGCTAGGGTAGCGGTCTGGGTGGCAGGAGTAGGCTGCTTCGCGGAACGCGTGGTCTATGAGGTCGTCGCTGGCGTCTGCCGGGACGCGCAGGGTTCGGTATGGATTGTTCATGGTGTTTGGGTCGAGTGTCCTGGCTTCAATGGATGATGCTTTTGAAGCGATTGGTGTGATGTGATGTTTCGTTTTGATGTCCGATATCTCAATGTGCGTCCTGCTCTGGCGGGGTTCTGGATCTCGTCGAGCGATCGCTGACAAGAGCTTTTATCTCGTTCTGCTGGTCAGTTGTCTTCACTTTCAACTTGTTGACAGGAAAGAGCCACAATGAGCAGGAGGTGAGCGCAACAACAGAACATAATGCTCTTTGTGACAGTCAGTTAATCGAACGACAAGGCCACAGTCCGCGAAGCTTTCGTGCTTGTTTCGAGATAATGAGGCTCCTCTGCAGGCTTTGTGGGAACAAGCATCCGTGGTGACAAAGCGCCATGCTAGTCGAGCGAATTGGCGACATTTTGCCACGCAATGACTGCAGTTGCATCTTGTAGAGTGAAGGAACGAATTGGGCGTTGAGATAGGGATTGTGCTTGGAAATGTAGCAGGCCTTGGAAAGTGCACGTCTTTCACTTCACAAGCACTCACATGGTCCTGTCACGTATCTGTGCCTTTGTTGTCCATGCTGACCAATGCTTCTGATTCTAACAATCGAGACGAGGTTCAACTTTGTGTTCATTAAGGGCCGTGAGTGCCATGGATATGGACGATGGATCTAGCGATTCTTCGTCCGTGGGCTCACTCGTGCTGGAGCTTGCTGCACACCCTCTCAGCAGTACCAATCCACCACCACAAGACCTGCCAGATCTATTGGACCGAGTCATCGCTAGCGAGGCTGAAATGCGCAGGAAATGGGTGGTCTGCGACCAGCTCGCCAACAAGTTGGTAAAACGAGTTGGGAACGTCAAGCAGAGACTCGATGTCCTCCGTCAAGCTTATCCACAATATCGAACAGACATGACCCAGCTGGACAGGGGTCCAAAGACCAAAGACCGTACTTGTTTTCTGGCATGCGAGGAATTGTACCAACGCATGTTCATGCAGACCAGTTTCATGCACAACTGCCTCACACGTAACATCAAGATCCTCCTTCAACGACAGATGAAAGCACACAAAGACATCTTTGACGCTCTGCTCGGGGACCGTCATGACCACCGCGGCATCGAAGTAGCGAATTCGAGAACATTGCGATGTGCGTCGGGTTGCGACTGGTATGCGAAGAACGGCCCATACGAGTGGACGAGGCGGCCCTATACTAATCAGTGGTGGGAACAAATGAATGATACCAACTGGGACTGGGTGAGAATGAGGCAGCACATAGCAGAAACCATAGCCGATGCTCGAGGCAAGGCTGTACTCATTGCAGATACGTTCTTGTCAAACGCCCGAACGCACGTTCCTATCTGGTTCTGGTACGAAAAGTATGAGACGTGGTCTCCGTTCATCGAGGTTCGAAGGGTGCAGACCGAGAGTGGCCCTCCAGAAGAAAAGGTCGTGTGCAAAGTCAGGTTTGAGAAGACCAAGGCAATAATGGAGAAAGAACAATTGTACAAAAGGGAGCAGCTGAGACAGAAACGAAGCGAGCATGACTGTGCAGCTGAGAAGGGAAATTTAGATTTGTCGGTTGTCGAGACCAATGCAGTAGGTGAGCAAGACATCGATCCTGCTGTCGTGTTCGACGGTGATGCATATTCTTCAGGCTTCAACAACGGTGATCAACCTACGAGCTTTGGAAGCTGGCTCGATTGTTTGGGCTATCAAGATTGGCTGAACAACTATACCAGTACCATGAAACAGCAGCAGACCGTGCCGATGAGATTCCAGAAGACGACCGCGAGCAGCCCATCAGCAAATTGAGCACAGCTGCTGACCTTGCATGGCTCGATAGATTACTTCCGGACAGTGCCGAACGACTTCGTAAGCCAGAGAGGTGGGCATAGTGAGTGTCGTCACTGCGCAAACTCCCTGGAGCGAATTGTCATGAGATCGAGAAACTTTCCGGCGTGGTGGTGTGAGTATCAGGCAAATAAACAAGTTACCGACAGAATGCGAGACAATGGATCTTCGTGTTTCGAGGCCTCGTACAGGCGAGACTTGGCGGGTACCTGGATCCGTGATAGCGGTGGGCACCCGCGTGAAGAGGCTGAAGTCTCGAGTGGATCAAATCCCACCGTTGCAGCGTGGGAATTGCAGCAAATCACAGGCTGCTCAAAACCCGCTCAGATTTGGTGAGACAGATGTATTGGCGTTACGAAGGAACGTTTTCAAAACAGTCGTCTGAGGTCATTCCGAGCCAAGCAAGCCGAAGTCAACCACTCCAGTAGTGAGCCTTTCGAGACGCAGCTGGCGTTACCCCTGCATTGTGGGACCGAGTCCAATCCAAGTCAAGCAGATTCTGTATTGTTACTAACCTCATGTGTAATGACATGCTGGACCACTCACGCCACTCTAAGTTAAGGACAGTCTTACCACGTACTGAGACCCTGTGTCTCCTGAAGTAGAAGTGCTCCATCGACCCTCACAAAGGCTCATCCCAGCTTCTCAAGTGCGGTTCGTGATTCTTATTATTTCCTCTTGCTCATCACTCATATATACAGTAATTACAGTTTGACGTCTACTCGACACCGGCGACAAGCACTCGTTCTATGCTAGAGAGCTTTGCTGTTTAACCATTTAGTGCTTCCTCAGAAGGTACGCAGAGTCCTCTCCAACCCTCAACCAGTAGTCTTGAAAGCGGGCTAACACGACGCTTCTCGCAGCCGTCATTCGTTTTGTCCCCTCAGTCCATCACGAGCACCACTTTCGAGATACATAGTCGAACAAATTCCCTCCCGTATAGTCACAATGGCCAACGACCAATATTATGACAAAGTTGCGGGCGACGAGTCCGAGGATCCTCTCGTTGGAGGAGCAGACTCGTCTCGAGTTATGCGCGCACCACCAACACAGCCTAAGAAGAGGTCCCTCCTCACCACTGTCGCACTTGGCGCTGTTGGGGTCGTCGTCTTCATCTTTGCCGTCGCCCTGGTCTCATCGGCAGTAGTCTCATACAGGCTGCCTGGCGCGACTGATGCCGCTGTTACGAAACAAACAAGCACTGCCACATCGACAGCTCAAGCGGTTGCCACAAGCAGCGCATCGACCTCGAAAGCTGAGACCGGCAGTGATATTGAGAAGATCTACGATGCTTCCACCCATCAGGATATGAGAAACTGCGGCAGTACACCGGACGAAGCCCGAGCAGCTGGTTGCGTGTTCGATGTCATGATGCAGCTGTGGACTCCTCCCGAGTGTATGGACTCGCCTCTCTCCGAACGGTTTCTCGAGAAAGGCAACTGGACCTGGTATGCCGACAGTGGAGCCCAGCGAGCCTATACCGATGAAGAGATCCGCAAAGGCGACCACGATGTTGTGTACGTTGCTCAGTCCTACCACAGGCACCACTGCATCTTCGCATGGGAGCGACTTGTTCGAGCCATGCGAAACCAGGCGCCACTGATCGAAGAACTGATCAGCTATGACCACGTGATGCACTGCCGACACAAGACTCTGACCCTGCCCGAAGAGGGTGCCGAAGATGTTCGCGGTGTGGTTGCTCCAACCGGGTACACGAGATGTGCCAGCTATGATGTCTGGATCAAGAACTTGCCCTTCAACAAAATGTCTTCAACGGATTAGATGTGGTCGGGTCAGGGACTGGCAAGGGCGTGTACAAATGATTAGCGAGGATTGATACCATGGACAGACCCCTTAGGGAAGAATCACCGAACGTGATTGGAGTAATGTGGCGTATTGCCTTTGGCCATTGGACTTGTTGCAGATGTACGAAACACTTTCTTTGATTTCTCTATATATATTTCAAGTAGTGCAATCCATGCGAGAAGAGATCAAACTATTTCACATTACGGTGCACGGGCCTCGTCCAGCAAGGGCCTCTAGCAATCTAAGCACTACGTACGTTTGTCGCAGTCGCCGACCTGACTCCCAGAAAGATTCGAGATGCCGCAGCCGGCGAAGTGAATATTCATCGAGTGACGGAAAGCGTTACTCCCTGCGCGTCGCGGGTGCCACGTGCCACGTCTACGCGAGCAACGTCGCGAGCATCTAGAATCCGACCAGCATTGCAGCATGCTTTCCTCGTCTGCTTCAGCGCGCTCTGCTTGAAGTCAATCGCCATGTACCATCCGCCTGGTTCATCTCACCTGTCCACGTTATGGCGTCGTCCAGCGAGAACGAAGAAGCGCACGCAGCGCTGAGCAACAGCGCCCGAATCCATATTGCACATCTGAACCCTGCATGCCTCGCAGAAGACAGGCACATCGAGGCCGACATTGTGTTAGTCTGGCCGTATTCCAGTGGTACCAGAGAGCTATCATTACTGCTCGCAGAACGAGATGTCTCTCTCCGCAAGGCCATGGGCCAGGTCAAGGTCACATTTCATGGTGCAGTTGCAAAAGAGCTGGCAAGGTCGAAGCCTGGCATTGGGAACACAGTCAGGCTGAGTCTGGGAGATGTCGAGATGCTAGAGGAGCAGAACGAAGTTCACACGCCTGGCAAGAAGGCTGCCTTCACCCTACATTGCTTCAGAGCAGTTCTATTGATGCTATCTTCGACAGAAGGTCAAAGTCAGCTCGTCGGCTTGGTCGCTTCGAACACTCCTCCTACATCCTCCCCTCAATATCCCTCTTCAGCCGCAGACCGCATCCCCCATGTCTCCAAGACACGAGCGGTATCTGGCTCGGCATCTATGCTGAGAACTAGCCAGAGACTCTCCTCTAACTCTTTCCCCGGCTCAATGGTCGATCCCTTCACACAAGAGGATGGCTACGTCGAAGGGCGTGGTCGTAAGAGAACAAAGTTCGCGAGGTATAGCGGAGCCTGGAGATTCATAGACTCAGATGAGGGGGATAACGATGTTGACTCTCTTCGCGAGGAAGGCCATGTTCGAACCAGTAGTGATTCGACTGATGAAGTCCTGGAAGGGAAAGATGTGGTAGGCTCGGCTGAAAAAGTGTTGCCGCTCGAGACTGCTCCCGAGCTCGGTTTCGTCGACGCTGTAGAAGTGGAAGAACTTCAGTCGCTCAAGCATAGGTCCATCGAGCATGGGCCTGCATCAAGCATCGACGACGACGACGACGACGACGACGACGACGACGATGACGACGACAACAACGTCAATATCAAAGGTTTCGAGCGCTCGCCTTCGCCTGAGGGCCGGTCTGGTATCAAAAGCAACTTATCTGCCTCTCCCTCCCCCTCGGATAGGGTAATACCAGTGGAGCGAATGAGTGGGTCTCCTGATGAGGCCACCGGCATGGCTACACCAGGACTTGAGGCAGTAATTCCATCTGGTCTTTCCATCATCTCGCCTTTTGCTCCTAGAGATCAACAACTCCCGCCACTATTGGGTCAGCCCTCTGTATCCGACGTCAGTGCTCCGGAAGTAGAACGACCAGACACGTTTTTCCAACCGTCCGAACCACAACCACAATATGCGATTCCGGCCGAGCAGCCAGAGACCGTTGTGCAACCGCTTGAACTTGAGGTCCAACAATCATATCAAGATAACGATGCTCAGCTAGCAATACCGCCTATTAATGTCGTTGCGCAGGGTATTGATCTCGACTTCCTGCAACAGCAGATCGACATAGAGAACAGCGAGGACGTCCTGGCAGGATCAGCCGAAGATGCCGTTGAAGATAGAGACATGTATGGCCCGCTTGATTCGACACGACCCGAGTCTGAGTTCGGATCTGAAGAACAGCATGAGCCCCCACATCAGAGTGTTGTGTCTGTGTCGAACATGAACAATCCAATCGTCCTCGACGATGACGATGATGACGAAGCAGAAGAAGAGGACGAAACCGAGGAGAACGAAGACAATGGGGACGACGGCGAATCTCGCATGGGTCTGAGCAAGAGCCCAAGGACAGATTTGATAAACTTCGAGGCTGATGGCACGGTGCAGGTCGTAGAAAAGTATCGTGAAGTCGACGAAGAAGAACTCACTGACCAATCGACTTCAGCATCTGCTTCATCGCCCGTACCTGTCAGACCTGATGGGGAGTTGGTTGTAGATGACAAGACCGAAATTGAGCAGGGATCTGAGCACTCTTACATTGACCTTGATGTACTCGAGGATACAGTGCTGTCTGAGGACGACGTCGCCGCAGATCGTACTGCCTTGGTGACATCCGATGTTGTTGCGCCAGCTGCGCCATTATCACCACAGTTCCATGATGGTATAGTAGACGACACCCTACCAGAAGCAATGTCACTTCTGCCAGTCGATGCGGTCGATATAGAGCTTCAGCCTGTTGCTGTGCAGTATCCTGAGGCGATCGACAGGACATATCCTCGCCCAGATACTATTGCAGGAGAGGACATACCTGATTTTGTGTCATTCAGTGGTGACCCTCAGAGGCACGAGGCCATCGCTGCTGAGCTAACTGCGCAACAAGCTACACATGCTGAGCAACCATCAGAGGGTGACCAGTTGAAGGCACAACCTGGCTTAATGCAGGAGCTACCGCAGACGCCTTTCGACAATCATCGACCGCCACCAGAAAGGGCAGATCCCTCCGAAGCAACTCTCCCTCCGCTGCCCCAAACTGACGGCGCCTCTGCTCGTCGTGCTTCACTACGTTTGCTAGACAGGCCTCGGATGTCTGACGACGTCTACAGTGACTACTTTACACCTCGCAAGACGGTTGTCAAGAGTAAGGATCTCGCCCGATTCGAGAATACGAGACTCCCTGAGGATCAGGAAGAACCTAAACCATCGAGTCCTGTCGCTCATGTTCCTCCCCACTTGAATGAGGGACTGCAGCTGTCCCTAGAGGGACCAACGTCTGGCATCAAGTTAACAAATCCTGCTGACGATGTTCCTTGGGCTGCTAGCCGTGGCACTGTCACAGACACCGGATATTATGTCTACCTCGAGTACCTAGGCGACTATTACGACCAACTTGTTGATGTTTTGGCGGTGTGCACAGCCGATGGGAGTTCGGCAGATCGTGCCAAGTCTGGTCCCAAGGACTTCAACACCACAATTCACCTCGTAGATCCATCTGTACCAGTTGACAGTAGCTCAAACATCACGGCACAGATCTTCAGGCCTCGTAAGCACGCCATACCTTCTGTGGCACGAGGCAATGTCATCCTTCTCCGAAATTTCAAGGTCCAAACACAGTCTCACAAACCGTTCTTGCTTAGCACTGACGAATCGGCATGGGCTGTCTTTAGCTCAGCTACACAAGACGCCACGATGGCAGGGCCACCTGTTGAGTTTTACCACATGGAGAGGGCGTATGTGTCGCGGCTGTTGGAATGGTGGACAAGTCAGGGAGAACACAGATACCCAGATCCACCTGCACAGACGCAGGGAGCGAACGACAGACCAATTATCAAGAAGCCAGTGCCTCAACCATTAGATCCGAGACGGAGTCCGAGGAGGGCATGTCCAGATCGTACTGCCGATGGCACCGAAGCTGCTGCTGCGCAAGACAAAAGTTCAAGCTTCAATCCACAATCGCCAGATCTGTCACCTCTTGGTGGCAAGCGCACGTTGACCCTTGACTCACCGTCTGTCACTGGCCGGTCTTCTCCAACATCCACGACTATGATGCGTGGCATGGGAGCTCCCTCTGTGTCAGCGTTCGAAACTGGCGAGGCCGGCAAGACCGACGAATCCAACACTATTTCACCTTCACCAACCGCTTCAACATCACACGTTCCAAGAAATCACAATCGCCATGTTCATATACAGTTGACCCCTGGCATGGATCGCGCTGAAGACGAGCCAGGGCCAGCACGAAGAAGCTTTGCCCAAGGCGATAATGCAGTCATTTCCGAAGATGAGACGTCCGCCTCCAGCAAGAGACGCCACAGACACGAGCGAAGATCAACAAGTCTAGTCCATGAACTAAGGGACGGAACACGATGGGTCGATATCGACGACTTCGAGGTGGTGTCCGTCAGTGAAGGAGAAACTGAGGAAACGGAAGAGACACAAGAAGAAGACGGAGATAAAGGCGGCGAAGACAACGCTAAGCAGACATCGCTAACAGCTGTAGCTGATACTCCGAGCAAGAGACTACGAGGTCGACCGCGAAAGGGCATATCACAGCATCGGGACGAAGAGTCCGTTGCGACCGATAGTTCTGCAAAGAACCCCCGAAGTCGGCCGCATCAAGAAATGCCCCAACACCCGGGGCATGAGCAACAGCAACAGCAAGAGCAACAACCAGGGGACAATACAGCCACGGAATTGAGACCTCAATCAAGCCATAGTCAAGGTGATACTACTGTAGCTGGCGCAGGAAGGGTGACAAGAAGCAAGGCTGCCAAGGACTCCGTTCACAACGTCCATGAGCTGAGGGACGGGGCGACATATGAGGATTGATACGGTGCTCGCAGTTGGGTACAGGTCTGCTTAAGACAGTGATCAATCAACCGTTGTTTCATACATGCACAACATCTACTTTCTCGAACATTTGTCTCGTCATGTCTTGGCGCTCAAAGTGAGGTGGCAGCTACACGTGTTGTCCGCATGAACATCAATCAATCAAGACCTTCCTTGTAGAGACGCCTAGTAGATCAAGCCGGATCGTTCATGTCCGAACATCCTGCCCGTGCGCTGTTGTACGATACTCGCATCGACGGACTTACTTTCACGGCAACGCGACGAGGTGGTTGGTACGTAGAGAGAGTACAACCGGCAAAGAAAGCAAGCAGGGTGGATCATAGTAACGGACCAATTAACTACGGGCGTGAACTGGCTGACCTGCGGATGAGCGGGGGCAAGTTCGGGTTGGAACGATGAAAGACGCGGTAGACTGGCTGGTTCGGTACGACGCAGTGGTAGGGGAGATGAGGGAGCTGGAATGACAGAGAACTGGTAGGAACGATGAAGAGTGGTAGCATTGTTCCTTTGGTAGTAACAGAATGATAGTTGACTTTGGGAATAAAGGTGTCCCCAGAAGGATTTCCCATCGGCTGACATGTGGAAGCCATGCGACCGGCGTTCTCAGTGCATGCTAACTTTTCCGGTGACCTTGGTTGTTCCAATCCTGCGGTGGTGGTGGAGGAGGGAATGGCATGTTCGGAAATGAGCCTTGGAATGTACCGGGTGGAGGAGGTGGAGGAGGCGGCCAAGGTCCAGACCAGTTCTGCGGGCGAGGAGGGAGAGGCATGCCGTTGTATAGAGTCGGGGGCTGGAACGGCGAGATCGAGGCACTGTGTGGCTGCTGAGGTTGGAAGTGGGGGTGTGGACTATGTGAAGGTAGTGACGGGTTTGGTGCGGCGGGCGGCGATGGCGGCTGGTGGTGTTGAGGACGGCCCTGAAACGACGAAGGCTCTGTGGAGTGAGAGGCGGGGGCTGGATTTTGAAAACGGTGTCGTTCAGGCGAGCGAGTGGAGGAGTATGATCTTGAGCGACTCCTCGAGCTGGTGTAGCGGCGTCTCTTCCTCGGGCTTCTACTGACACTTCTGCTACTGCCGTTGCTCTGCGACCTGCTACGACCGCGGCCGGCGTTGTCCTTGGCGTGGCTCTTTTTCATGTTCTCACAAAAGGTCCTTGACCAGCCGTAATATGTATGACCGACTAGATCGCCAGCCTCATTCTTGTAGGAGATTTGACCCATGTCGTCGAGGTCTGGAACGATTCCCTCATCTTCGAGAGCAGCGTAAGGATCGTCGATGGATTTCACGTCCTTGAGGAAATCCTTCATGGCCTGGACAAGGCTGTCATCGGCAGGGCCCGGGGTAAGATGTAAGGCGTGGATACGATCTGGACGCATGGGCTTGGAGGAGTTGGGCACGATATGTGGCATGAGGTTCGCTGCAGGCAGGTCGAAGAATGGAGCGGCCGGATCGCCATGGGTGGGTGGCATGATCCAGGGCAACTCCTTGGACGCCTTGACCTCTGGCAGAAGGAGCGTGTTGGAGGTTGCAGTTGTGCCGGAGGACAAGGCTTCTCGCAGCGTCTTGAAGACGACTTGGTCGCAATACTTCTCGTCTTCCCATATCTGGACGAGGTCATGCAGTCTGCGCGTAGTCTTCAGTTTCTTTTCGGCTGCTGCGCCAGCGAACAGTTCGGGGAGAGCGTCTGATATGTGATCTCGGGCATGCCTCTGGGATGGCTCATCTCGGCTGTGATGATTGACGTGGTGGAAGATGTCGTTGACGAGGTAGAGGAGGTGGAGGCGCCTTCGACATGGCCTGGTCTGGGAGTCCTCTGCTACGGCTGCGATGTTCTTGCTCAGGGCTGCCAGGTATTTACTGAATGCAACAGTCCTCAAGGATGAAGGCAGAATGTGCTGTAGTAGCCATGACTTGGTATTCTATCACATGTTCAGTAAACTCAATGGCCCGAGTCAACCGTTGTGCCAATGTCTGCCAACCTGAATGTTCGTGGGTGTACATGTGCTGAGACAAGCCTCAAGATGCTGGTGGAAAGTGGTCAAGTCGTCACGACTCAGCTTCGTTGTGTCTGGCCGAAGACATGATGCCAGAAAAGTCGCCTTGGCGATGGACAAGCTATGCGTGGGCGTGGCCATGGCAGTGGCCGTTCTCAAGGCCCAAGGGTGGTGGAGGATGGCACGTCGAACTACCAGTATCTCGAGACTCACGCTATATTGATGCCTTAGGCATTAGGGTTGCTGTACAGTTGCTCACGGACCCTCATGGTGCACCAGGGTCCTTTGTGCTCTTCTTCCAGATGTACTGTAGTTTCCGCGTACCTTCCCTCGAACTTTGGCGGCATTACCCATCTCTGACCCCGTAGAAAGCTGGCACATGTACAGCTACTCTCGGCTTGGCACGCATTAGGCATCAATAACTGTTGCAACGTCTGTAAGAGACGGCCTGGCTAGACCGGGTGGTGCACTCTGGGCTGTGTAATTCATGCATGACAAACAGCGGACCATTCCGCAAGCGCTGGTTCTCGTACGTTTTCGCCGACCCTTGCTAACGGTGGTCTGATCAGCACTTTCGGGACTTGTTTGCACACGAGGTTGCCTGATCTCAGCCCACTGCAGCATTCCGACTGGCAGCCGTGCCGTCGTCTCGGTCGCACTGACTTTGGACATATATGACTCGGTACATCTACTGTTACAGCTCTTGTTTACTGACCCCAGCCTATATCGCTACTGAATATAGACCCGCATCTACTTCAGATTGTCACGCACCCCTCTCATTTCCACACCTCATCCTCGGCCAGAACCATCCAGCTTGTCTTGTACAAGCTTGACCACGTCCAGAAGTTGAACCCCTACAAAAGAACTCAGGAAGCAAGCAACATCGTTTGAACAGCACCACCGCCAACATGTCCACGACCCTAGCAAGTTCAGCCATCCGACACTTCTCCGCCCAGGCATATCGACCAGTCTCTCGAACACAATCAGCCATGACATCAACGCTTCTTGCTTCGGCTGTGGTGCTACCATTCGTGCCACCCGCGATGGAAAGCGCCAAAGAAAGGCGCCTTGGCCGACCACACGCCGACCGCAAACACCAAGTGCCTCTCTGTCGGCATCCCTGAACAATAGACCCTTGCATGTTGCAAGCACCCAGCATCAAACACATCGGCGCTCTGGCACTACATTCGGCGTTCTGATCTTCTAACAGAGGCGGATGATCTCAAACATGTTTGACGATTAGCTATCAGGACAGCAGGCGTTTTGTGGTATTGACTATCGGATCGTTGGTCGTGTGTTGGCATCCTAACTGAAGCGATCGCCTTTCTTGCTTCGGTATGGTTCAGAAGCCTCGTATTTGCTTTTCTCTCGCACCCTCTGGTCACTGTCCACTGGGGCATGACCCACGGGAGCCGCGTCTTCACTGATCTCGCTGCTCGGGCTACCAGCATGATCCAGTCCTCGAACACTGGCTGCGGGGCCCTCCGATTGGGTGGCGGATTTCTTTGGTCGTGAAGAAGCAGGCGACGGGCCTGTAGCATAGCCTGAAGCTTCTAGTCTAGCCAATCGACTCTTCTTCCTCATCTCTTCCTCATACCGCTGTTGTCTTTCGGAATTGATTGATTGCTTCGCAAAGTAGTAGGCCCCTCCGCCAGCTACACACAGAATGCCCCAGCCATACCTAGTAGAGTCGTCAATAACCACTCAAGTGCGAGCCATCTGTCGACATGACCTACCAGGTTGACCTGATGGTATTCATCTCTAGTAGTGCTTCGTAAACACGCTGAGATCGTGAGGCTAGTCCTTAGATGGTGCTGCTTAGTGTCGCACGATTATATCGTTGGATGGTATCAAGGAAGAGCAGCATCGTTCAACAACACCTCCAAACGTCAAGGAAGTCGAAGCTCGCTTGCGCCGCAATTGCCCTGCCAGTGGTCTGACATTCTGACATAATTACTCGCTCACAGAACGGCGCTAACGGCAAAACCACGGAACCAGACTGGTGCCTGCGCGCAATATCATCGATCCCACGACTCATGCTCTATTACTGATTCTCTTCCCTCAGGTCAGCCACGTTGGTCTCCTCGACAAGTTGCACACACGTTGACTGTCGAGTAATCAGTATCGTGAGTGGAGACAAGCCTTGGGATACATCATGCCTCCCCTCAAGCGCAAAGCCGTCGATGCTGGCGCCGGCCGGGCGTCGAAGAGGTCGACTCCCGCCCCTTCCACCCCTCAGAGCCTGGACTCTCTTAGCGACAGCGACTATGCATCTTCTGGAGATGAAGTGATAGATGTGGACGAGGAAGGAAATAAGATTCAGTTCAACGCTGATCAGGCCCAACGGCAAAAGGCCCAGAAAGCCGCCATCACCAACCTCAACAAGCGCACTCAATTCTCCAAGCTCTCCAAGCACCTCGGGAAGGACTCGCGCCTGTTTGGTCAAAAAGACTTCCATGAGATGGCCCTCAAGAAAGACCATGCGAACCGTCCCATTTGGATCGATGCTAGGGTCTCAGAGGGCTCATCAAAGGGTCCTAAGATCACCCTCGAGTCCTTCGCGGCCAATGCCTCAAAGGCAACCGATCTCCTCACAACCATAGCCGAACCCGTCTCCCGTCCTGCTCATCTCCATGAATATCGTATGACCGAACATAGTCTCTATGCCGCTCTCTCCGTAGGTCTCAAGGGTGATGATATCATAAATGCCCTTGAGAAGTTTTGCAAGACCAACGTGCCCGAAGAAGTCAAAGCCTTCATCGATCGAAACACCCTGACCTACGGCAAGGTCCGTTTGGTGCTAAGAGACAACAAGTTCCATGTCGAGTCCGAAGATGATGAGATCATCTATCGACTGCTGTCTGATCCCATCATATCTGGCTGTAAGGCCGAGGGTGCGGAGATCCAGCGCGGCACCCTACAAACCAAAGCTGCTGTCATTCAGGGTACTGCTGAAGCTAAAGGCCAAACCCAGGTTACCCAGCAGCAACCCGAAATACCCAGGGACGATCAAGCCGCCGAGACGGAGGCCATGATCCAAGCTCTTCGTGACGAAGATGATGATGAGGACACTTTCAGACAGACTCACTCCTTCGAGATCGCCAAGAATAGACGAGAAGCTGTCGCTCAGAGGTGTCTAGAGATAGGCCTTCCAGCCGTGTCTGAGTACGATTTCAACAATGATAAAGACAACCCAAATCTGCCCATCGATCTCAAGCCCCAGACCCAAATTCGTCCATACCAGGAGAAAGCCTTGAGCAAGATGTTTGGTAACGGCCGTGGTAAAAGCGGCATCATTGTCTTACCTTGCGGTGCAGGCAAGACCCTGGTCGGAATCACAGCAGCGTGTCACATCAAGAAGAAGATTGTTGTGCTCTGTACCTCCGCCATGTCCGTTTACCAGTGGGCTTCCGAATTCAAGAAGTGGTCGGACGTGAGAGAGGAAGACGTTACCTCCTTCTCTTCTTCGGAAAAGAAGGCATTTCCTGGCAAAGCAGGTATCCTTGTCTCTACATACAGCATGATGTGCATAGACCCCGACTCCAACAAATGTGCTCATGACACTAAAAAGATGCTGCGATGGGTCCAAAGCCAGGAGTGGGGTCTGATGATTCTCGACGAAGTACACGTCGTTCCAGCAAAGATGTTTAGGAAAGTTAGCGACACTGTTCGAGCGCACTGTAAGCTCGGTTTGACGGCTACTCTGCTCAGAGAAGACGACAAAATCACGGATTTGAACTACTTGATCGGACCAAAACTCTACGAAGCCAACTGGATGGAGCTTGCTAATCAGGGACACATAGCCAAGGTTCAATGTGCCGAGGTGTGGTGCCCCATGTCTATGGAGTTTTACCAAGAGTATCAGAAAGCCTCCTCCCGCAAACAGCTGCTGTACTATGCCTGCAACCCAATCAAATTTCAAGTCTGCCAATTCCTCATCAACTACCACGAGAGCAGAGGTGACAAGATCATTGTGTTTTCCGACAACATCTTCGCCCTTGAACACTACGCCAAGGCAATGCTGAAGCCTTTTATCCATGGAGGCACCGGCAACAAGGAGAGGCAAGATGTGCTGGAGAACTTCCAACACAATGAACTGATCAACACCGTCTTCCTGTCCAAAATTGGTGACACGTCCCTCGACCTTCCCGAAGCTACTTGCCTCATCCAGATCTCCTCGCATTATGGGTCCCGCAGACAAGAAGCACAGAGACTAGGAAGGATCTTGCGTGCCAAGCGTAGGAACGACGAGGGCTTCAACGCATTCTTTTACTCACTTGTCTCGAAGGATACCACAGAAATGGCCTACTCTGCCAAACGTCAAGCCTTTCTCGTCGATCAAGGCTACTCTTTCAAAACCATCACTCACCTCCAGGGTATGGACCAGATGCCAGGACTGATGTACAAAGACCCTCGTGAACGAATGGAACTTCTCTCCGAAGTCATGCTCGTCAGTGAGGAAGCTGGTGGGATTGAGAAGATTCAAGGTGATAATTGGGGTACCGACAGAGGACCTAGGGGCAATGTTGGCAGGGGTGGGAAGAAGAAGGGACTAACGGGAGTAAGGAGAACTGCCGGCTCGTTGGCTGAGATGGGCGGCGGTGGTATCATGGCACCTATCTACCAGGAGCGGCAACGTGGCCAGCAGACCGCAGACAAGAACAGTTTCTTCGAAAAGGAGAAGCGAAGGCGGGTTGCACAGGAGAAGAAAAGGAGAGCTGAGGCTGCCGAGAACGAAAGGAGCGCGAGGTGAGCTGATCAAGCTCCAGTGATTTGTTCCTTCCTTTGCTAGACATTTTGATACCCAAATTGACATCCGTTGAACTCACCTCCGATCTCGCGTATATTACAGAGTCCAATGAGAACAGAAGGAGAAGATCCCTTAGATGTACCATGTAAGGAAGAAGAGTACTTCTAGCAAGCAGCATAAGAACACTTGATGATAGGCTAAACAAAAACCAAGTCCACGAAGGATTGACGTGTAAGTACCTAGACGGTGGACGTGCTCGCTGTGGGGACTGCTCACCGAAACCAAGCGCTAGCTTATCCGTGTCAATCGTTTCGTGGTTCGCTTTTTACACTCACGTCTCACCGGTTGAGATGAGTGGCCGTGTCGACGGTAGTGGTGATGGTCCTCGCAAGTCCTCTTGCTGCCGCTCGGCGTTCGAAGTCGCACAAGACTACTGCTTTAAGTAGTGACCATCGCTTGAAAGACTATAGTGCTCCCAGCACTGGTTGGCGGCGAGTGCCAAGGTGGCACCGAGGCGACATACTGCATGATGCATGCAGCTTTTGTTGAGGTCTCGGTGCTCGAACCTTTCCGCGGTTGCCGCTTTGGGTAAAAGGATTGGCTTGAAGAAGTATAGTGTGACGAGTAGGGGCTGCCTCGCACTCTGGTTAGTCGTTGTGCTGATAGCGTTAAAAAGCCGACCAATGTTAAGTCATCCCGCAGCACGTTCTAAACGTAGGCCCACAGCAGCTCTCTGTCCACACCCCCGACATGGCATCGTCCATCTGTGCTCCTAAATCCGACTACGTTCAGATGCGACGTGCTGCACCATGACGCTGCGTGCTCTTCGATCACATTCGGCAGGGTTGGGATGCCACACCATCAGGGCTTGTCGCACACTGTACTTAGGGTAACACTCTTGCTCAGCGGCACCCTTGTGGCAACACTCTATCTCCTAGATACCTACAACATGGAGCAGTTCGGATCTGCCGCGACGGCCGCTCTGCTCTTTAGCTCTTCCCGAGCCACAGCGCAGAATACAAACACCACCTCATGCCCTATTGCGCCGCCAGCGGATCTGAACTGGTACCCACCCCGCAAAACAGCAGTCAATGACCTCGACACCGTTCTCAACGGCACAGGCGTCTACGGCTACATCTTCAATTCCTCAACGACCCCCTCAGACATCCCCTACTCAACCTACAACTATTGCAACATGCCCCACGCCCGGACCACCGAGTACATCACGCCAGACCCCGACTTCGCGCTCCAATACGTCGAAGTCGTTCACCGCCATCACAAACGCACCCCCTACGCCTCCAACACCTTCCCCTTGGAACAGTACCCCTGGTTCTGCAACGACGAATCGCTCTACTACTACGGCGCTCCGGCCGACAACTCCGCCGCCCAAATTACATGGAACATCTCCCAGTCCCCCCTCAACCCGTTCAACCCCACCGGCTTCCCAAACAGCACCTGCCAATTCCCGCAAATCACCGCCGGCGGCCTCCTCGACAGCCGCCAGCACGGCACAGACCTCTTCAGCGTCTACCACGACCTCTTGGCCTTTCTCCCTTCCACATACGACCCCGCCCGCCTCTCCTTCCGCGTTACGAACAACGTCATCACATCGCAAGTCGCCGCCCAAGTCGCGGTGGGAATGTACCCGTCCCTCAACGCCACGACCTTCCCCGTCAGCGTGCAGCCCGCGAACATCGACAGCCTCGAACCACAATACCCGTGTCCCGCCGCCGACGCCCTCTACGCCAGCTACGGCATCTCCAGCTCGAACCCGTCTTGGCTCGCGCACCTCAGCGCCCCAAGCACCACGCGCCTGTTCGCGACCCTCGACGCCCTCAGCGGCGTGGATCCCGACGCCACAGCCTGGCACGTCTGGTTCGACCACTACTTCGACAACCTGTCGTCGAAACTCTGCCACGCCAAACCCCTGCCCTGCAACGACACCAGCACCGGCGGTCTCTGCGCGACCGCGACGCCCGCCGCCCTCGCCGTCTTCCGCCGCGCCCTCTACGAGTACAGCTTCATCTACCGCGACAGCCCGCACTCTCTGTCCGCGTCGACCGCGAGCTACGGCGTCTGGCTCGCCGAGCTCGCGCATAACCTGCGCGCCGCGATGGACGGGAGCAGCACAGTGATCTACAGACACAACGTCGCGCACGACGGCAGTATGAGCCGGTTGCTGAGCGTGTTGCAGGTCGATGTCATGGTGTGGCCGGGCATGGGGAACGAGGTTGTCTTTGAGCTGTGGAGGGCGACGAGCACTGGGTGTTGGGCGGTCAGGGTGTTGTGGAAGGGCGAGCTGTTGAGGAGTAGTAATCCTGGATTGGGCTTGTTGGATATGGTCCCTGTGGCGGCGTTGTTGGGGTATATTGATGGGTTGGTGGGTGTTGGTGCGAAGGAGGTCCCGGGGCTGTGTGCGGAGAACTAGCGAGATAGGAAAGACAGAGTTTGCGTGGGACCGGCAGTGGGTGAAACAGTAGAACGGCTGTGTATATGCGTGTAGGTGATTGACCGAGCGGATTGCGGTCAAGGAGCAGAAGCATGCTCGTTCTCACACGTTACCCGTTGACGTAGACAGATGACTACGAACGCAAACTCCTGCAGACAGTGTATACCCCACTCAGCTGTTATCGAAGCTCGGCCTTTCTCAGATCCCGAGCCTCTCGCCCAGCACTTGCAAAGCTTCATAGAGCTGTCTCCTGTTGCATTTTCGATCTAGGAGCTGGACGACCATGCCTCTACCTTGGACTGCCACCTTGGACTGCCACCTTGATCGGGTTTGTGAGGTGGCCCGAAGCCGGTGGGGACGAGGAGGCAAGACGGCCTTGCAGTCCGGAGCCGGCATAGCTACTCAGTGACTGGCATAATGTGTCCTGTATCAAATCACTGTGCAACGATTGACCGAGGAGAATGGTTCCAGCTCTGCTCAAGTATACCACCAATGACCTTATTAGGTGGTCTTTTTGCTTCAGCTGGGATATCCCTTCAGCGAGCTTATTCAAACCTGACGAATACACAACAATCGCTCTGGGACGGCGCTCATATGGTCTAAGCCTGGAGAGTGCATCCTCGACCTGATCTAGTCGGGTCATGCGACATCTCGCCGAAAGAGCTCCAAGAAGGAATGACTCAACACCGGATAGTGATGATAGTAAGGAGCACAATAACAAGATTTTGGGCGCTCCTCCTCCTTGCTGGCTTTCATTGTGCGCAACAACGGGTCTTAGGTCGATTTGCATGCGCTGAGTGGGAGAATCCAAACTTGTCTCTATCGCCCAGAGCGCAAACACGTAGCCGATATCCGTCGGTTGACTTGACAGCTCGTGGCCCATTATTTTAATAGAATCATGCTTCTTGTGGTCATATTGCCGGCGCATCGTATTGAGTACATACAGAAGCGCCCGGCTGTGTTCATTTTGCAAGTGCTGTCGGAAACTGTCACGACGAATCCATACTAGTTTCGCATTAGTACAAGCCGGTAAGGGGCAGAACCACAGATAGCCGCCTGGAGAGAGGATTCCGTGTATATCCCTTCCGTGGATCCTACGTTGTTCATTCGTGGGAAAGCGTCTCAGTCCGTATGCACAATACCTGCATGGACGGCAAGGTAGCACTGATTTGAGTCGTTCAGTATCTACACATGTGGCCACCCAGTCAGGGAGACCAGGACCGGAATAGACGCCGCGCCCTGGCTGTGGCATTCGACATGAAGTCAGTGCGTAGATAGCATCTCGAAAGACGTTCTCAGTGCCGAAATTTGACTTCGCTTGCGAACATGTAGCCGCGTTCTCGCTTGATAACTCGTCTGAGACTATCTTGCTGTAGTATGTGCTTTTGCTACTCAATCGTAGCGGACGAGGAGGATCTGCAGCGATAGTAGACAGAGGAGTCAGTTCTAGTTGTGTTGAAATGCTGTTCAGTCCTCTTTGCATTGCTGTGTCATGCGCGGAATCGTGCGACCAATCATTATGCTCGCTGACAAGGTTTCTGTAGGAGCAGAGTTACGGGCGGGGGCTACCGCACCTTTCCTGTTTATTATTTTCGGACTTTGCACATTCCATGAAATCGTGAAATCGTAAAATCGTAAAATCGTGAAATCGTGTATGCTGCTGCTGCTGCCGCTATCGCTGTCGCTGCCGCTGTCGCTGCTGCTGTCGCTGTCGCTGTCGCTGCTTTACGAATACTACCGTGTGACTTGAGTAGATCATATGTTATAAAGGTTTCTTTTCATTTTGCTACCTATATGGTATATATCCTTGAACGCTGATTCTTAAACGCTAATTCTTAAACGCTAGTTATAACACTATAGCTCGAACTACTCTATTGCTCGTAGGTTAAATAAAATATTAACGCAGAACGCTTAAGGCCTATTTAGCCGACTAGGGTTATAGTAATCACCTATCCTTAGTATCGTCGAGGCTAACGCTTTTCTCGTAGCGCTATAACCGGGATCTAAACTCTATCCGCAGCATCTAGGTTCGAATGCTAGTACCCTGCACTTTCTAGAGTCGAAGCTTAAGGAGGAGGAGCTCGTAGTAATAAAGCTTAAGGAGAAGAGCCTTATAATACTAGACCTCGAGGAGCCTAACTTTATAGTATTAAAGTTCGAGAAGGTTGCGGCGTCTAACGTCTACTAGATATAGCAGAAGCTGTATCAATATCTATAGCAGAAGATAGACTGCTAGAGGAAGAGCGAGTTAGTAGAGGGATTAGTGCTAGTCTTTAAGGTTAAGAAGCTGGTACCGGTATCGACGGCTAGGTAGGAGAATTAATTATAGACTATCTAGCTAATAGGCCAGTAAAGGAAAGTTATGATATACCTCCTGCTATCTGCTCTTCTTCTAGAGCATCTCTAAAAGCAGCGGCTAATGTTCGTATAACCTCGAGTCGAAGTTAACTAGTTAGAACATTTATTGCTAATTAAGAGTAGCGGGACTAGGCTCGAGCATTCTTAATCACCTAGAATCCGCAGTCCGCACCGTTAGTCTGTTACGGTACAATCTAGGTTGCTTATCGCTACTCTATAGACCCCCCGAATATAAGCTATGCCCAGGCTGTCACTCGCGTCCTCTAGCCCTCGGCCTTAATTATATTTAGTAAGTTAAAGAGTCGGATTTCTCGTTAACGAGGATTAACGACAAATAGAATGAAGTGATTGCTTGCTTCGGTAGCACCTAGAACCAATATCGAGATAAAGAACCGGGTTGCCTAATTAGATGTAACTAGTAGCGCAGAAGGCCGACGGTTTAGATCTAGATCGGGATCGTCTAGGTTATTATACTATACATTAAGTATCTATCTATTAATCACTTAGGCCTAGAATCGATTATAGTTACTACTAGCTTAGATCCTTAGACGCGCGTTCTCAATAACGGCAGATGTATTTAGCTAGCTACGAAGGTTACGCTACGGGTTATAGATGTAGTTATTCTTATCTAGTCGATCTGGCCTTATAGAGATAGCATATATACCATCTCGCTCTAGCAAAAGTTCGTTTATGTTTCGCCCTATTTAGCGGACTTAAGCAAGGACTTAGGCGAATAGTAGCTTAATCTCAGCCTCGTATAGCGATTTCTCGATCGAACGTTGCTACTGCGTACCCTAGAACGAGGATAAAGCATATACTAAGAATCCTCTCTATTCGGCTGTTGCTGCTTGTAGTAGACCGCCGGTAGTTTAGATCTTAAAAGCCATCTAGCTAAGGTTGCTAATAGCAGTCTGTATCTCGGCGTCTCTATACTAGCCGAAGCTCTATTCGAATTCTCGAACGGTAACACTAGGGTTATATAGCTATTTATAGAATTAGACGGCCCAGGAAGCCAGCTTCTTCTCTAGGGTACTAGCCTCGAGAGGAAGGATGAAGTTGAACTCGCGTAAGAGTCTTTCGAAACTACCTTATAAGGTACTAGAAGATACCGTTAATACTCTTAAGCCTTATATAAAAGAGTCTCTTATTCATTGTAGTGGATCACTTGTACGTCTAGAAGTTCTCTTGCTAATAGCGGCGGTTATCTCTTGTACTCGCTGTAGGACTGTACTAGTAGGCGCTCGATTTTAAAAGCCTAGTGCTGGTCTAGTGTTAGGCACGTTAACTAGAGAGGCGCTGCGAAGAACTAGTAGATATCGAGGTGTTACTAGAAGAGGAGATGCTGCACGCTTTATGCCCGATGCTAGAGGCGAACTCGTTATCGGCAAGTTGCTCTATAGCCCTAAACTAGGAGTCCCTCTAGGTAAAGCCGGTGCCTAAGTCCCTCTAGGTAAAGCCGGCGCCTAAGTCCCTCTAGGTAAAGCCGGCGCCTAAGTCCCTCTAGGTGAAGCCGGCGCCTAACTAGTAACCTCTTTAACCTCGGCTAGGATTAGGCGAGGTAGGTTATATCCACTAAGGAGTTATTGCGGTGGATTTCGATAGTGTAAGAAGCTATAACCATCTCTTATAATAAATAGTTAACGTTTATCTACTTGCTTACCCTAGTTGATATTACTAACATGCGCGTTCCATCTAGCGATAAGGTCGGCCGTAGCTACAGCGTTATTTAGCATTCGTAATTCAGCTCGTTCTCTTTCCTATGCATTAGTAAGACTAGGTAAGCTATTATAAACATCCGCGGGTGTAAGGCTGCTGATATAGTGTTAACCTCGTTTGCCGCCTTGCATCGAGACTTCGAGTCGTCTTGCCTAAGCAGACTGTATTCGCTAAGTGATATATAACGCTGCATTAGCAGCACCGTCCCTAGAAGCGAGTTCGTTAAGTCGATTAGATATAGTCTCTCTATTAAATGCATCGGCTATCGTGGTAGTTATATAGGGGTGAAAGAACCAGTCGTACTATTAACTACTAAAATAGTTTCGTAAGATTCGCTCTATACGATATATACGATCGTACGCCGTACGGCCTTCTTTAACGTTCTTTGCTATAGTCTTTAGATAATCGCCGAAGGTGCGTCGACGTTAGTCGATATATTCTATATAGCCTTCGAGTGCTTAAGTAAAGGTGTACGCAAGGATCTAGTTTGCAGCGATAGCAGCATTCACGTTTTAGACGAAGTCTTAAAGGGTAAGAAGTATTAACGACTTAGTACTCTTTGGATTTAGGAGATCGTTTACGAACTCTTCGATAGTCTACTCTCGTCGTTAGAAATTAAAACGGCGACTAGCAATATCTAAGGGTTAGAGTGTATAAGATAGGTCACCTAGTATAGGCGGTAGTAGGATAGAGGGTTGCGCAACCTAACTAGTCTGTATAGCAAGAGGTGCAGATGCTTAGAATCGCTATAGGATAACTAACTGTCTAGTTAATCGTCTAGTAGCCTAACCTTGTTAACTCTGCTAGCCTTATTAACCTTGTTAGCCTTATTAACCTTGTTAGCCTTGTTAACCTTGTTAGCCTTGTTAATCTTGTTAGCCTTGTTAGCCTGTGCCTTTCCTAGGCGAGCTGCGTTTAGGGGGTATAATAAAAGTGTTAGGATACTTTAGGGAGGATGATAATTAAGGTTTAAAGACTAGAAATTAAAGGCGACGGAGTAGCTTTCTTATACAGGTAGACTTGCACTCTAACGTTTCACATTAGCCTATCTAACCGAGTTTAAGCGGCGGTATATAGATACTATTAGTTATAAGAACACTATAAGTAGGACTATAACAATACACTAAGCTTAAGTAATAAGACAATAGTTATAGAAAGATGTTTTCACTTAGCTATAGATATTTTCACCTAACTATCACTATATCGATTCAAACGCAGGCTCGGACTAGTCTATCTAAAGTAAGTAGCTAGTAAGTATAACTGCAGGAAGATCGAAAGGGGGTAGAGAGGGTTAAGGAGCCGGAGCATTTGCCTAAATATATTTAGGCAAATAGTCTTTTTTCTTATTAAGCAGCAATATAGTTAATTCTCTTCCGAATCTCTTTAAATAATACTAGTATAGCAAATAACACTAGCTAATACTATATCTTAAGCCGTCTAGCTAGATTCAATCTCGTTATAGAGTTAGATTTAGCTAAATATATTCAGCTAAATCAGGTCGGTCGGCGTTAAACGTTCCCGCGGAGCGCAAATTTATTATTAGCCGAGTAGATGACTATGCGGCCTACCCTACCTCCTCCGAGTCCGTCTTTGACTTAGTACGCATTATGCGCTTTACGCTATCATCGAAAAAGATCCGATTAAGCAGTAGAAGATAACGGAGATATTCCTCCCTCCCCTAAATCTTTATCTTTAACGGTCTTATCTTCATCGCCTTCGTCTCGAGACACTATTATCCTATTACCGTCTTGCTATTCTATTAACTTAGCATCTATTTCATCCTTCGTAAGCGTCGAGACAAGCTTATCCTATTCGGCAAAGGATACACGATTAGCTTATAATTCGACTTATACTTATAACTATGCGTAAAGTCCTTATATACGAGTTCGACGTCCTTTAGTTCGAATAGAAATATATTAAAGCTTTTTCTTTAATAGTACCTTTCTAGAGCTGGTTTCTATTTTGCTCGGACTGCTTGGCTTAGATAGACTAGCCTATATCTTGCTAGGACTGCGTAGTTTAGCAGGGCTGCGTGGTTTAGCAGGGCTGCGCGGTTTAGATAGGCTACGAGACTTAGCACGTACCTCTAACTTTACTTCTTTCTTAATACTATCAAGCTACTATTCTAGAGCACTAATATCAGGAAGAGGACGGCTATCATCCTTTATAGTTATAGCATTAACAAATTGCCTATCCTTATTATCGTCCGCCGCACGGGTTCTGCTTCTGCTTAAGTTAGCCGCTTTGCTATCTCGCCTAATCTTTATCTACTTAATCGATGTCGGCATTATAGTCGTAGCTCTTCGTTTCTTAGCCTTTACCGGCTTATCGACGAGAAAGATATGCTAAGTCGGCATTCTAGCATGAGCTTTGTCTTTATCTTTGCCTTAATTGCCGGTCCTTTTTAGCTCTTAAAATCCTATAATGCTTATTAATTTACCTGCTCGTACTTGGTGCGAGTGTAGAATATCGGCAGCAATGTTAATACTATCTGCGGAGGGCTTGCTAATAGCAAAAAGATAGTTGCCTTTCGTATCAGCTGTAGGTGCGTACTCGAGGATATCTTCTCTTTTATACTTCTATAGTATAAGGTCTATTATTAGCATTATTAGTGCCTCGGTGTCTATAGGTAGATCGTTAATAATAAGATTAACCTTAAACTCGCAGTGCTCGAATTTATCATCTTCGTTAGGGTTATACCTTAACAAAGAAACCTTTAAGCAGATCTAGTAGTAGGTCTTCTTATCCTACTCGGATTTCTTCGCTCGTAGCTCTTTACCGACGGACTCTTTAAGGGCTGCTGCGCCTGCTCCCTAGGCACGCGGGTGTATTATAGGTTCAGCATTATCGCGAAGCTAGCTAGATAGCTTAGTGCTTCGTTAGCTTACAGAAGTAGACGACTCCCCGGACTCGGTAGTTAGCGGTGTAAATAACGATACCGACTTCTTAGGGGACTTAGCAATCGAATCCCGTTTAGGCTTAGTAGATAAGTCGATCTTAAGCATAGTATTACCCGGTTAAGGAAGGCTTTTAGGTCTATTATACCTGCGCGTTAGATACGTTATAATATTCTTCTTTTAATATCTCGGGCATTTAAGCGTATCCTTTAGGAGGAATTTATACTTAAGATTAACGTCCGCTAGATACTAACTATTATAATCGTAGTAGGCGATAGCTATTTCGACTAGATACGTAGCAGCTTAGATACGTGATAAGAGGAACGTAAGAGCCGAAAGGAGGGAAGAGATAGAGTCTAGAGCCTTAATATGCTCGTAGATAGAAGATGAAAGGGACGATATTAAGAGAAGAGGGGGGGAGGGAGGGCGCATAAGCGTTAAGGTAATAGACGAGCGGGTAAAGAGTAGGAAACGAAGAGTGTTAAATAATAGGGCAGCAACGATTATATAAGCTTAAAATAGTACTACTCGCTAGCATATACTAGTCTATAACCCCCTTAGTATGCATAAGCGAAGTCATCGTCTCTAGAGTCCTAATCCTCTATCTCTGCTGGTGCACCGTACTTACTATAACTATACGCTTAATCGAGACTATACGTGTTAAAATCGTTAAGTAATTCGTCCTCGATAGCAGTCTAAAGTTAGTCTTTATTCTGTCTTTATTCGGTGAGCGTTGTGTTAAAGGCTAGATTAGGATATGCATCTCTCTACTCTCTAGCAGTATCCGAGAGGGCAGTAAAGTCTAGCGTATTGCTGCGAATAGAGATATAGTCTCGTGCTTGCCGGATCAATATACGAAACCATTTCGGGATAAGAATCCTTCGCTTAGGAATTTATTAAATGAATTTATTAGCGGTAATACCGTCTTGCTTATTAACCTCGGCGAAGATCTAGTGCAGCGTTTCATCTAGCTATACCTTAGTGCTTGCAACAAAGACTTAGTCCTCGTCTTTAGCTATATTAGTGTACGTAACGAAAGAGGCGGTTAAGCTATTACGTACTATAGTCTTTAAGCAACCGCTCCTGCTTGTTTAATAGATTAGCATTAGGTCTATAGCCCTTAGTCGGACGCTTAGCGTTAAGCCGATTATATTAAAGATAGTTGCGCCTAAAGTAAAGCTAGTTAGGAACTTTAGCAACGTAATATAGTCGATTACGCTATTTACGTATCCGATATGCGTTCTAAACTTCTATAAAGGTATTAATCTCCTCTCGAAGAAGCGGTAAGAAGATATATACCTATACGATATAATCTAACTTATTCTCGCTTCGATAGAACTATCGTAGTTGCAGATTCTTAAATAAGACCTAATATAGTATGCATTATTAGCTTTAAGAATAGAAAAGCGGTTAGGATACGAGGTATCTAATAAACCTTCCTATAAGCTTCGACTTGCTAGGTAAGACGTCTTCTACCTGTAATATACACATACGCCTTTAACCTAGCTAGTAACGCATATAGAGGATGCTAGATAGCGAGTATACTTATAAGCTAAGGTGCTAACTAATGCTTTTTGATCCGAGACTAGAAACTCTTAATCTAAATATTTCGTGTACTTATTCTATAGACGAAGCACTCTTAAAGGCGCTTTCGTATCTCTTCGTTTATAAGGGACTAATTACTAAGAACTCCGGTGTCTCGGAGGTGCTAAACGTAGAATTAAAACTATAAATTAGCAATAAAAGGTATCTCCGATCCACGATTAGAACGAATACGATAAGGGACGATATTATACTCGCGGACTATCTAAATATACTGCTTTGCGATAGCGACCTGCCTACGGCTAGCGACCCTAACGTAAACCTAGATAATTCGTTTTAAATAAGCGTCTATCGCAGCGTAGACTTCGATACTAAAGTTTGCAAACTTCTTATAGCTATTAATAGACTATACGTGATCTAGCCCTTTATAGATAGCTTCGTAGCGTCGTATAACCTTATACTCCGGCTTTTAATTACGTCTATATGTATTATTAATATCGTAGAGGACCTTTCGAACGTGATCCTCTCGTACTTAAAGTGCTAGATAGCGTACCTAAAGATAGGTATAAAAATAATTCCGGCCCTAGTTGCGTCTAATGCCTAACGTGATAGTTTTAAGGATAATAGCCTCTATGCGCTAAAGGCGCTCTAGTTGATTCTCGATAGCACGGTCTCTTCGAGACTAATTATACTTTCGTTATATAGACTCGATAAGCCGAGCACTAACTACTGCGTAAGCGGGCTCCTATTGTAAGCTCTATGCAATCTTCTCGTTATCCTATAGGGTCTATTTATAAGCGCGTTGCACTAATAAGATAAACCTATTATCCTAGTAGAGACCTTTCTTTATAGACTAGTTCGAGGCAATACCTTCTGCTTTAAGAAACTTCTTAAGCATATTATATCCGCACTTAATACTACGGACTCTATTAATCTAAGCAAGAATCTCTTTTTGCGTCTAACCATGTTAGACGACGAAGTCGTAAATCTTAACAGCTAATAGGCTAAGATCAACCTTAGGACGACCGGCTGGCATAGCTACGTACAAGTAAAGAAGGCATTAAGCGATAGGTACTAGACCTACTTATACCTGCTTAGTCCGGAACGTGCATACACTGCGGGCATGCATTAATACCTAACTACTAACGCCTAAGCGACCTACGGCAGCATATGCAGCCATCGGTAGCATGGCAAGGACGAGGATAGCGACAGCGACAGCGACAGCGGAAGCAGCATACACGATTTCACGATTTCACGATTTTACGATTTCACGATTTCACGATTTCATGGAATATGCAAAGTCCGAAAATAATAAACAGGAAAGGTGCGGTAGCCCCCGCCCGTAAGAGTGGACGGAACCCACCTGCGAATCCGCCGACAGAGCTTGTCAACGGTAGCGCACGGGGAAGATCCGCAGCGAAGGTAGGCGTAGGAACTAGGGGGGGCAGTTGCATTGAATTGCTGTTTGACCCTCTTGGCATTGCTGTGTCCTGCGCGGAGTCGTGCGACCACCCGTCATGTACATTGGCGGATCTTGCTGAATTGGCGTAGTCTTGATAGACGCTATTGGCGAAACCGCTTGCAAAACCACCAACAGAGCCACCTATGAGGCCTGAGCCTGCCGCAATTCCAGCTACAGCTGCGAGATTCGGTTGAGGTTCTTGCTTGGTAGTCGCATAGATCTTGATATTGGTATTGAAGTTCTGTTTTGTTTCGTAATTGTCACCAAAATGTGCTTTGCTGTGGTCTTGCAGAAAAGTCTTGCCATAAATACGCCCATATCTCTCATGCGTATCGATGCTTGCTGGAGGCTGCCGTGAAAGTCTTTTGCCGCGAGGTCTTCGTCCAGACACTAGAGAAGGCTTGACCTGCTTGATGAGGCGACGCTTTCTTGCGTTATGGGATGACGGCAATATGTCGGTCTCACTTGCAGTCGCATAAGCCGTGCTGCTTGAGCTGTCGGTTTCCCAGCCAGTATCGCCTTGCTTTAAAGGCTTATTCGCCGATCGATCATCTGTCTCGCGTCGCTTGAGCGGCGCATGCATTGTGATTGTGGGGCATCAGATGAAGCGACCCTCACTCGTGATTCGATACACGTAGCGTTGTCAACCTAGCGTATGTTGCTTGATGGTCCAAATATGTCAAGAGTCTTGTTGTAGGAGGAGCCAGAGTCGTTCGTCTTCAGATGCATGTCTAGAGCAACCTTCAATAAAGTAGTGCGACGAGCACTGATAATTCTTGATTTGAGGCCATCATCGTGGTCAAACAGTAGGCGTCCTAGCAGCTTTGCATCAGCACTCGAAGGGCAAATGTTTAGTGCATGAGACGATGGATCTGGAGTAATACAAATTCGTCGGTTCGAACTTGTTCGTACCTCAATGTAACGCTTGAGTGAGTCTCAAAGGATACCGACGAATTGCTCTATTTCACTTGAGGTCAATCAAGTGAATCGCGACCTCCTCTTACCGCAGTCCCCAGCCCCCCATCAACCGCCCCAGCTGTAGATAGCACGAACGCGGGGTGAATACGAGTACTTGTTCCCACCAACCCACTGCTGTGACTAATCATCTCTTGGCCCAACATAGCGCAAATGCAGACCACACGACTGGAGTCAGTAAAGCGCTGCCGCAGCACCCATCCTCAATCGATAGCAAGACCACCTACGCATTAGATATGTATAGGCCGGTCTTGATCAGCTGTTCCTGTATGGTGGTTCTGCTGCTTTAAACAATACATGTTGGACAAACAAGCCTACTTGGTCGTCTCCAGGTCTATGGATTAGATCCGAACCTTATATTTGCCTTCGCACCTTATGTGACGCCAGGCAAATTAAAGTTCATACAGTACTCACTAAAGAACCAGGGTCACGCGGAGTAACAGTTCAGTAATGTTATGTGCAAGTCAACAACCGTGCTCACTTCTCCTGGGTATCATGTAACTTCCTCCCTCCTCATATTACGCTGTGGGAACATTGGGGGAAGACCACTGAATTGACGAGACCCAACGAAGAAGAAGCTTAGCACACAAGCCTTGAACCAGATGAGTCCTCCTTCACTTCTGGAATTGTAGGAGATTAATTTCCACAAGAGTCATTGTCATTCAAGTTCGGAATATTGGCCCCTCTGGAGCAGTAAACAGTGTTGGCCAGCTGGGAAGCTGCTGCGATGATGACTACCCAAGGTCACTATGTCAAGCCTGGTATCGTAACTACTGTCATTCAGTGTAGTCACCTTGAGATATAATATTTCCGTCGGCCTCGGAGCCCCTCCCCTAGCTCAGTCTATGCCGAAGCAAGAAAAGCATTCAGGTACGCATGCCTGTCTTTACAAGACAGATATGCCAGTCTCGTCTTCAATCCTGCAATCCTCACTCCAATATTCGTAAGCGGTTTTGCTCCTATGCCCCTGCAAACGCGGCTAAAGTCTCGATAATAATCTCTCATCGACGCCGTTCACACTACGACCCCAACAATCTCCATGTGAGTAGATTTCCACATCACCATACTGACTCTGCTCAATGCAGTCAGTCTACCAACACCCCCACCAAGACTAAACACTTTCCCAGAACAAATCTCATCTCGCTGGACACGGATAAATCATCAAGTACTGTAATATGGATCAACCTCTCCCTCCCTGATCCCCTCCCTCCACTCATACTCGATCTTCCTCGCAATCCCCCTGGCAAACTCCACCCCATACACCTCAGCAAGGAACCACAACATCAAATCCATCCCCGCGCTGATCCCAGCACTCGTCCAAATCTCCTTGTCAAACCCTTCCCCCTTCCCCTTCCCCATCTCCTCCCCAGGCACACTCCTAACCCACCTGCGCCCCTTCAACCACGCCACCCCACCATGGCGCCCCGCAACCTCCTCAAACGCGTTCGCATTCGTCGTCGCCCGCCGCCCCTCCAGCAGCCCCGTATGTGCCAGCAAGTCGCTCCCCGTACACACCGTCATCAGCGCACAGCGCACGAACCCCTCGCCGCACACCGTCCGCGCAAAGTCCACCGCGCCCTGCACATTCAAGCCCCGCTCGCCCGTGCGCGCGTCGACCCTGTACAGCCGACTGCCGATGCCGCCGGGGATGAGCAGGACATCGACGCTACGGTTCTCGACGGCGTAGGACCCGCTGTGCTCGTCCCAGACCTCGACGTCGACGCCGCCCGTGCGTCGCAGGCTGGCGAGCGCCGCGGCAAATGTGACGTCGACTATCGTCTGCGGGTTGAAGCGCGTGTTCACTGCTGCGGCTGCGGCTGCGGAGGACGGCTGCTGCTGCGGCTGCTCGAAGCGCCAGGTCGCGCCGCGCGGCGGGATGGCTGCGAGGTTGACGGGGCCCGTGTCCTCGGCGAGATTGGTGAGCGTGAAGTTCTGCCCTTGTGCGTGCTTGGCGACGGTGGCGAGGATGTCGAGCGGGCCGGCGGAGTCGAGAAGCTGGTGGCCGTGGTAGTAGACTACGAAGAAGTTTTGGGGAAGGGGGGTGGTGGTGTGTGAGAGCGGCATTGTTGAGGTGTGAGTGGGCTGTGTGTAATGAGTAAGTGGTGTGTGAGTGGCGTGTAAAGTGCGGTTGGAAGTGATGTGAGTGCAGATGGTGTGTTATTTGTGTTAGCAAGTATGTTACCTGTACTTGCGAGTATGAGACCAAGCTCGACTAGAGGTGATTTGTGCCTCAAGCCTCGTGCTGAGTAGTAGTTGGTGACTCGAGCACTATAAGTTTTTACTGTATTGTGGCAAAGGGGTAAAGCGTGACAAAATGTGTAGCTAATTACTCTGTTGCGGTATTGTGTTGGAGTGTTTCTGGTATCCTGAGATTGTCCACTTTGTACAAGGGTGTTGTGGTGTTCAGTCCTAGTATTGTAAGCTCGAGAAGCAAAGAATCCTTCAGATGTGTGAATGGGCGGTCTTATATGCAGGATTGATTGATCTAGTTCGTGTCATGATATAAGACTGGTTGAGACTAATACTGCAGTCTGAGGACCTGTACAGAAAGAGAGTGGTCCTGGGGCGGTACCATACTAAATCCAGCCGATGCTGACTAATTTCGCTCCGAAAACCAGATGTTGTAACATGCTCACCACGAATCGCAGGCACAGCCATCAAAATATGCGACACATCTTTGCCTATTGGCGCACGGCCGACTTGGCTGCGCAACTTCTTCTCCTAATCACGTATCGCCCACCTCGTGGATGCTGCTTATCATACTCCCCAACCCAGTCCTCTTCCAATGCATCCTTCACGACCTTGGACTTGCACAGCATCGTTTGTACTTTGCCAGCATCATCGTGAACATCAACAAGAGAGTTGTGCCAAGGTGTCGGAACATGCAAATGCTGCTGAGATTGGGTGAGAGCGTCCTCACGGGTCACCACAAGCTCGGCGGAGTCGCTGATTGGTCGAAATGGTATCAGCCTAACAGCAAATTTTGGGCCTGCATTGTCATGAGCATGAATGCTCAGCCGGACATGTCTTGGTAGAACGTCTTCGACCAGTCGTGAGTAGGATTGATTTCGTTGAATCATGACGAAAGCTACGCTTTCTGCCACCTTCTTTCGCTGAGATATGGTTGCGTCTCTAAAATCTTCGAAATATGCCAAGTCTTCGAACATAAACCTGGAAAACCCTCGGTAGAGTGCTGTGATTGCATGACCAGGGACAGTCTTGATTAGGTCCCGATAATATTCCTCTGGTGGACCCCATGCTCGGACGAGAATCCTTCGACAGAGGTCGTCGTGTTCCTCGATTTTAGTGCGCACTGGATGTGGTATAGGCTCTAGAGGGCAAACCGCTTTGTAAAGTAACTCAGCTTCAGCGTCTGGGAACAATAGCTCGTTGAGACTGCGAAACCGAATGCCACCATTGAGTGGCGTGGTCATCGTACACTTCTTGACCTCTCCGGTCATGGCTTGGGACAAAGCATGGCTATACCTGGTGACAATGGCATCATCGGTGCCCTGACAATCAGCAAAGACGTGACCGTCTGAGATAACGTAGACGTTGCATCCAGGGGGGTATATGTCCTCGATGGTGCGGCAGAAGGTCTGTAATGTTACGAGAGCCTCGAACTCAGCGCCGTCTGGCATAGAGGAAGCAGCTTTGTCAGGATTTGTTGTCTTGCAAGGAAAGGCAGGAATAGCCATGTCAACTGTTATGTTGCGACTGGTGTAGTATGCAACTTTTTCTTTGAACAACTTTTCGCCCGTGGTTCTCCAGCCCTTGTATTCGAAGGCATCAAAGAGGAGTTGTTGCTCGAATAGAGTGGTGATGCAAGAGGCAACATCAAGTCCGTCAGCACTCAGTTCATTGTTGGTCACGACCGGCTCTTCAGCACTTCTGACCAAGAGATAGGCGATGTAGTCCCTCAACTTAGTATCATCTTGATCGATTCGTGCTCTGAAGAGGACGCCGTATACGCCACGAAGCTCGTAGACGACATATCGCATTCCACCAGCGGTAGCGGCATGCTCAAACCGGCGGTAGGTGGAGTAGCCCAACAGATCCGTCGCAGGCCATGTTTGGTAAAGAGAAACTGCTAGCACCTCGCTCTGGTGATTTTTTTGAGATGCCTGGAGGTTACCAGTGTCGAGATGCCGTTCAAAAGTGGTCACAATCTCGGTGTGGATGGTGGTACGAGGGTAGTAGGAACCCATGGTGCCTGTTTTCTAGAAACCCTGGAGATAAACGACTAGAAGCATATCATGCTTGTCAATGACACGTTGCCCCTCCAGACTGTGAAAGCTGCGTCCTGCGGACTACAATATGTTGTGTAATTCAGGAGGAAGGCAGGTGCTTCTCAGCAAGCTGAAACGTCCCTGTAAGCACTGCTCTGCTGACCTCAGCCCTGGGAAGGCGGCATCGAAGAAGAGGCAAAAGCGCACCTTCTATGAGAAACGCATCAACCCCTGCGTGGGGTTAGATTGGCCATTTATTGCTCTCACGAGTACTGAGCCTGAATCTAGGCCTCCTCTCGAGAACATCATCGTGGATCGTCCATCCTCCTACCAGTCATCTCATTGCTCGGTGTTCATGCTGCCAGGAACTTCAGGGGCCTGACTTGTTCCGTGAGCCCACTGAGGAAAAGTTCATCGTACGAGGGGGTGCGGATGTCGCGAATTGGGTCTCCCCAACCAGCTGAAGACAGGAACAACGGCTCACGATCAGCACATCTACTGAACTCATGGGCTCGAAGTCGCTTTGTCGGGTGCAAATGCATTGGCTTTCTGTTCGGAATTATCTATGTTGACTTCTTGACACCGGCCACGATGCCAGCCCTCTTTCTGGCGGCAACATCTCCTTCGCCCAACCACTTGCTCGCTTTCACAAGCTGAATGACGTTAATGATCTGTTTTCCTGCCATGACGGGGAAGCTGATGCCGGTCAGGATCCAGGGCACGGTACTGTCCATTTTGTTGGCTCTTGCCATTTCCAGAGCGCCTGCAGACCAGGGGTTGGTGAAGAGCACATTAGCCTTGGGATGCGCTGGCGAGCCTGGCTGAGCTGGTGAGGCAGGGTTGAGTGAGGAGGGGTTTGATGGGTCGGAGGGGACGAGGAGCGATGGCGAGAGGAGTGGGGATGAGAAGGAGAGCAGGTAGAGGGCGATGAAGAAGAGTTCGTTGAAGGCGCAGAAGAGGAAGAGGACGGTCTGGTTGTAGACGTGTCAGTATGCGTCTACTGGGGATCTTGTGAGACTCACTCTGTTGGTGTAATAGAGATGCAGGATCCAACTGCGGCTGCTGTCGACCTTCTTGTGACTCTGGCCACTCCCACCCATGGTCAGGGTTGCAAACATGTGGACGTAGTGGCTGGCCAGGTCAAGACTGATCAAGCCCTGGAAGACAATGCTCCAGCGAGGAAAGGCCGAAGCCAGGAAGACGAGCAGACATGAGGTGGTGCATCGATCGGTGACCATGTCGAGGACTGCGCCGAAGGTGGTGGATTGGTTGTAGCGGCGTGCGGCGAAGCCGTCCAGCGCATCGAGGAGACAGGAGATGCTGTATAGCAGCGAGCACGTCCGGGGGTGTAGCGGCATGTAGTAGAGAGAGGCTACGGCGAGGACGATTCGAGAGTAGCCTAGCGACAGTCTCAGTGGTCTGGTTCATGGTTCATGGTTCATGGCTCATGGCTCATGGCTCGTGGGGGCATAGGGCACGGCGCATGCACAGCACACAGTGCACTTACCGATGATGTTGGGCAGGAACAGGAAGATGTTCTCTTCGTTCTGAAACCTCTCGTCTAGCTGCTGTAAGACCACCTCGCTCATTCGTCGTGCTCGGCCAACTGTCGCATGGCCATTCGGCTGCTTCTCCTCAGCCATACTGGGACGTTGGGACTAGAGACGAGATTGACACAGAGATTGCTCGGTCGCAAGTTTCAATTTGCAGAAGCAACAGCTAATCTTACAGCGAGTGGTACTGTTCAGGAGTGTCTCGTATCTTTGGCAGCTGCCTTATTTCCAGACTGGTGTGAGGAGAACCCCAGCATGTGTTGCACATAATTTCTACCAGAACGCCGGAAGCATGGAAACACTAGTTGCGATTCAGGGTCTGGAGTCGCGTCAGTTTAGTCAGCACGTGTTCGTGCTTAGGGATGGAGTCGTTTGAATAGGAGACATGTAATTTATGTAAATGTACGAGTCATCAATCATCACATGGCTACTGTCTTCGGTTCCTTGGGTCGTTGGCTTCCTGCCTCTTGTAGTCGCGAGCCTCCTTCGTGCCCAGGCTGCCGTAGCCTCCCTCCTGCCGACGTTCCCATCCACCCAGACGCACCACCAGACACGTCGCATTATCGCCCTCCGTAGAGACTTCGGTGGCGAAACTGACCACGTTTCTGGCTGCCTGCTCGGGCGTTTTTGCTTCTTTGACGATATCGACAATTTCTTGGTCGTTGAGCGTGCCTGATACACCATCCGAGACTAACACCATGAACGAGTACTCAGCTGCTCCGAGCTCGACTCTTCTGATCTCTGGCTCGGCAGAGACCCCTATTCTCTTGGAGCCAACATCACCGAACGCCCTAGTATTGGCTAGACCAGAGATTCGTTCTTGACCAAAGGAATCGGTGACGAAGGTAGCTGCGTATCGTCGAAGTCGATTTGCCTCGATTGGCGACGACGGGTGGTGGTCGGTGGTGAGTGGTATACCAACGCCCGTCGCCGTCGAACACAACAGGATCCTGGTGTCTCCGACGTGCGCGACGAGCATCGACGAAGATGTCGCTGGGTTCCAAAATGGGGTTGGCGAAGGAGTAGACACGACGGCGATGCTGCATGTGCTGCCTCCTTTGAACGACCTTTGCTCGCGCTTGGCGGCAGGCTGAGTCTTGCCGAGGATTTCATCTTCGTTGACCGGCTTCTCGGCTCTAACATTGTCCATAGACTCGGCGTCCTTGGCCGCTTGAGCTGACACAAAGTCGTAGTCAGCCTTCAGGAAGGCATAAGTGACCACCTCTTCTATGACTGACCCTTGCGCCTCGACTTTGCTGCTGCCTTTCGGGTCCTTCTCGGCTTCAGTGTTGTCCCCGTAGATGGAGAAGTATGCTGGCTTGAAGCGTCTGAAGTAACCGCCGACCAGCTTCTTCCAATTCTGCACCAGCTGTGTCTCGAGGTCTCGAATGCTTTCCTGTTCCGCATCTTGTACGACTGGTGGTGCAGTTTCAACGTACGACGGCTGCTCGCCATCCGTGTAACCAGCGGCAACCTTGTCGGGCACGTCTTTTTTGTCCACTATGTTGACTGCTTTCAACGCCTCTTTGGCTCGCTGTTTGACCTCCCCTTCTTCGGAACCTGGCTGCGCATCATGAGGACCAGCAGTCTGGAGGCTCGAAGTCAGGTTGAAGCCCCTGGCTGTCCTTTCGAGGTAGCCATGCAGCTCTTCTCTCAGGTAATCGCTACATTCAGCACCACCGTGTCCATCAAAGACACCAAAGTAGAAGACCTGGGGGTCGCCACTCGCACTGTCCGCACCGCGAACGTCAGCACTCCTTTTGGAGGTGACGGACCGGGGTGGTCGCTTGGCGAAGGCGGGGAGTTCTATGACCCCAGCTTGATGCGAGTCCTCATTGTAGGGCCGGCTCCCTCTAGACACGCATGCGCCGTAATGATGTTTCGCGCTCTTCAGGGGAATGCGTACGACTGTCGTGTCGCGGGAGGGATGTGCTGCAGGAGCTGCTCGATCGGTGCCAGTGCGGGTATGAGGGGTCGATGACTTGCGGTCGAACTTGGGGCCCGGGACGCCAGTGCGAGAATCGGGATGCAGCGAAGAGGAGGGCAGATGCGTTACGAAGTAGTCGTGAAAGTGGCGCCTCTGTTGGGCGCCATAGCCATAGCTCGAGGCGGATGGAGGGAACTTGGGCCGATAGCGATCTCGAGAGACTTGCCGGATGTACTGGGGCAGCAGCTCAGCATATCGCTCGCCATTAACCCTGCTGCCGTGGAACATGACAGCTTCGACATTCGCAGCCAGCCATGACATTGGTTGTCTGCTAGGCAACTTGACAGACTTGAGGGGGTCGGAAGCGTCGCATCAGTCGATTCGACAGCTACTGTACCTAACGAGGTAGATTTGCCCGGTTGATCTGCGGCTTAGAGGCTTAGACGCTCGCCTCCATGCGCTCTTCTTGTCGGCTTCTGGGGAGAGGACCCACTCGGCGAGTCATGCCTACGTCAACTAATTATTTCACCAATGCTAACTTATCCAAGTGCGCTTCACGATCAGGTCTAGAAATGCCATGTAGCGGTCCATTGCCTCGATCTATCTATTCGTCGATGTTGGTCTATCAGAGCTTGGTAGAGCTTGAGCCGTGTACTTGTCCATCTTGAGTGATTGGTCCTCGCACCATTCCCGCACCGTATGAGTCAAAGCTCTCATCGCCGTGGAAATGCCACCCTCTTTCTTCACCACCACTGAGGTGACCACACCAGCTATTCAAGATGCAGTCCCAACCCCCGGTCACTCCCTTGCCTCGCCAGTCCATCTCGTCGTATTCCTGGTCTTTTGCTCGCCTCTGGAATTTGCTGATACCACAAGTAAAACATCGGAAGTCTTCTTCGTCAGGGTCATCCGGCATTTCTCCAGTGAGCACTCTCCCAGAACATATGATTTGAGCCGCATGGCCACAGATCAACAGGGTGACTTCCTCCGAGCCTCTGCCGCACGACGCGTATTCTTGGTCAATGTCTTGTATCACCCTCGTGAATGCTTTAGCAATGCGATCATGAATTTCCGGTATCCGTTCGCCATGTCTATCTGGAATGACCTTGGACTGATACTGATCATCGACAAATGGGAAGAAGTCTTGTTTCAGGCGCTGCGCTGTGGCTGGCACGGGTTGTTCGAACCAAGCATGGCCGAACCACTCTCCAAACCCTCGCTCGCCACGCACTTGAAGATCCGGCGCCACACTGCTTCTGAGCCGGTCCATCGTAGGCTTCAGTGTCTGGAAACACCGATAGAAGAGACTCGAATATACTCGAAGCCGGTCATGTTTGGCCAGTTCTCCCAGCTGCCCTGCCAGATACGCGCCTGTCTCATCTGCTTGGTCAACTCCGTGAGAGACTAGAGGAGGGTCGGCAGGCAGCTTGGTGGGATAAGGGTGATTTGCCGTGTACTTGCCCGTCGTAGGGTCTAATGTCCATGCTACACGATGGCCGTGCCGTAGCAGCAGTATTTCGGTGACTGGCATGTTGATCGAGTGATGGGAAAGTCTTCAAGTGTCGACAGTTTCAAAGAACCCTCTGTGACGGATGTCAAGGAGCACGCTTTCTAAACACGCTACAGCCTCCAAGTCAAGATGCAGAGGACGCGTTACCCACTTTATGTATTAGACTGGACGCGAGAGGAATTACAAGGCGACATAAGATGATGGGGCTATTGGGATATTTGCGAGAAGAATAAACAGATGCCTCGGGACCTGGAGACATTAGTTCTCATCTTTTACTGGAGCTTCACCGTAGGATCTTCGTCCACCACATCTGGAAGCGCTTCCGCCGCGAACGCCAGTGCGAGGAAGGCATTGTGAAGCTAGGCGCAATATGTGTGGTCTTCAAGGCGACAATAGCTATAGTAGTACATGATAAATGAGATCACCTTAAAAGGGCCTGCAGGAGAGGTGAGGATGGGCAGAATGTGTCTGGCTTCCGCCTAAGCAAAACAGCACCAGGTTTGCTCGGTTTGATTCACTTGCGGCACCTCAAGCTCGTGCCTATGCAACAGTAAGAAGATATGCTGTAGTAGCCACAAGCATGAAAGTGAGCACGCCGCGTAGGCCATTCGACAACCTGCTTCGAAAGACATTCGTGTGTCCATCCTGCTCAACTCTGCGACTTCCTGATGCGGCCCAACCCTCACGAAAACGTCGACGGCTAGAACGCAGTGCCTCGACTTTGAGCACGACAGCTATCAATGGGACGAGACGGATCCCACAGCGGAACCAGCCTCTGTATGAAGCCTTGACTGAAATCAGAGCCAAAGCTCCAGGCCATGTCAATCTAAGCAGACTGCAGCTAGCTTTGCAAGGTCTGGAATCTGAACAACCGGTGACGCGAATAGCTCTGCTTGGGCTCAACGTTCAAGATGTCGCACGCCAGATAGCAAAACTGCTGCTCGCAGACGCCTTGGAGGATGCGCAAGGCTGGGAAGAGCAGATACTGCGGCAGCAGGCGGCGCAGGGCCTCTTGATCAGATACGGCCAACCCCAAAATTCCCCTTTTCCCCAGCGGACGCCATTGCCTATCCTGCATATACCCTCGCCCCTCCTCGAGAGGCTCAACGTCGAATTGCTCATCTCGTCTGTCAATGCCGAGCACAGCATCACCAACATCATCCCCGCAGAAACCTTCCTCGCGCCCGCCATTGGGGTACCTACAGCCTTTGACGGACGCCAAGTCACCGTCAACCAACCTGTTCATAGCACGTTGGTAATTGCACAGGGGTTGGAAGAGCTTGTCACGGCTATACAGTTGTTGTCAGCTACCGGTTTCCAGACCGAAGAGGACAAAGAGACGGTCGTGCTACTTGCCAATCTCCCGGGTAGTAACTCCCAATCGTACGATCGAGTGCTACTATCCGATGTCAAAAGAGCCGAGAAAGGCCTCGCAGCGATACGCCGGTCAACGTCAGAAGCTTCCATGTATAGCCAGGAATGGGTTGCCTCGGGTATGCCACAGATCGCAGAATGGTTCAGTAAACACACAACGACCGAACAGTCTTCGAAGACTGCTAGTCCCGCTGTTAGTAGACTGGTGTCTGCCCTTTTGGGGGCTGCAGCAGTCAGTGTCGAGAGGGATGCATTGGCACTGCATCAGCAAATCCGACCGGGTGGCCTCGACATGGCTGTGCGCACGCAGATCGAGTCCGCTGTGGAGGACTTCTCGAGAGCAGCTCACCAAGAGCTCCAATCAGGGTTAGCATCAGCCTGGTCATCACGTAATTGGCGCAAGCTATCATGGTACAAGCTATTCTGGCGAGTCGATGATGTGGGCTTGATCATCTCGGATCTGGTGACTAACACATGGCTTCCAAAGACAGAAAGAGCAGTCTATGAATTCTCTGGCCGGCTTACGCAGATCGGCATAAACCCTGTCATGGCAGAGCCTGAGGTGCCAGAGGTGGAACAGAAGACTGCCTTTGAGCCAGAGCCGGCAAAACCGACTATATTGGACCCTGCTCCGCCGTTGCTCGCTACCGCCACCACAGCCCCGTCGAACGAGCTCATGGCGCCACCCTCAGAGCCCGTGATAGAAGCTGTCTCGCCAGGTCAGCAACCCCGCGTCAAAATGAGACCATCCGCACTACCAGCACCTATCACCACAGCCATCTCTACCTCACGCAGGGACCATCTCAGTCGGCAAATCACAATCTTGACCACGACGGCGCAGCAGCTCGTTTTCCGAACACTCTCAATCTCAGGTTTGTCGGCTGGTCTCTCTGCACTGACCTACGCCTCGACGATTGCGCCGACGCTATATGAAGCGGGCAGCATATTCGCTGCAGGCACAGTCTTTGCTCTATACAGAATGCAGAGTGGTTGGCAGCAAGCAACGAAAACACTCGAGCATGGCCTTTTCGAGGAGGGTAGAGAAGTGATCAGACGGACTGTGCAGAGGATGCGCCAGTTAGTAGACATCAAGGCTGCCGAAATGGTGCCAGGGGATCCAGTTGAGCAACAAATGCTGGCCGACGCTCAAGGAGCGGTTGAGAAGGCTCGACAAGCGTTCAAGGAGCTGCAGGAACAGACAAGGCCGGCTGGTTCGGAAGGCAAGAGACAGTGAAAGATCGAGTTCTAGTGAGCAGCTGGCAGCCCTCATGGCATCCAAGTTTGTGCAATACTAGATGTTGTCTGTCACCTGTACTCCTTTGACTTATCGGTAGTGTTTCCTTTTTGGGCATGTGCCAATTTACGCGTCACGCGTCTCGACGCGTCTGACGGAGATGATGTTTTGACCCGCGAAGATATGTAGAACGTACTTACAAGATACAAGACACCTCATAAGCTTCACACAACATGCCTGACAGACCGCCTGTAGCACCACGAGTCGCACAGCCTCCGGGCAAGACCTTTCTTGAATTCTCACCTGATGGACAGCGGATGCTCGTTGCAGGATGCGCAAATTATGCCCGCTCGTTCAGGACGAATGATGATGGCGAGCCAGACATGATAGACCATGTTCACGATGATACGCTCGCAATAGCCTGTGGTGTAGGTGTCTGTCAGGTCTACAACGAGCGGTGCTGACTGGAGTAGAACGACTATGCTATCCTCGGAGCCGAAGACGGCACCGTCTGCGAGTATTCAGTAGCAGAAGGGAACCAGAACAACCTGAAAGAGGTCCTTGTCCGCTTTACTCTTCCTGTGCGAGATGTTGCACTGTCCCCAGACGAAGAGTGGGTAGCAGCCAGTAGCGACGAAGTCGAGGTCAAGATCGTGAACAGGCACGACATCGAGCAGATTCATGTCCTACGAAGTCACCCCAAGCCGATAAAACATCTAAGCTACGATCCCACTGGCACATGGTTAGCGGCTTCGTGTACCGATGGCAAAATATATATGTACAACGTCGAGGGTGAAGAACCGAAGTATGTGAGAGCAATAGATGGGATCATACAGAGACTGGAGACCCACGATGATGCTACCTCCAAATGTTTCTGGCATCCTGCTGGTCGAGTCTTCGCTTGTGGAACTGCTTCGAGGGAAGTCGTCTTTGTGTCAGCAGACACTGGAGAGGTCCAAAAGCGTTTCGCCGGCCTTCACAACAGCCCCATCACCTCGATTGCCTGGACAGCAAATGCACGCATCCTTGCTTCCTCGGCACTCGACGGCTCTCTCGTCGTCTGGGATGCAAGGACACAGCAGGTGCTCCAGCAGCATATGTACGAGAACATCTTAAATATCGATTGGCACAACAAGGGAGAGAACCTTTTCTGCTGGGCCAATTCATGGGGCGAGGTCTATATCACTCCCAACTTCCTTAAAAACGAAGCACATATCGAGCTGCTAAAAGCACCGCAAGACAAGCCAGGGGACACCCAGCAGCAGAAGCCAGTACAAGCCCTAGAGGCGCGCACGAATGGTGTCAAGCCGCTAGTGAACGGCCGTCCTCGAGCCCGCTCGCCCGACAGCTTAGATGATTACCTGGCCGAACCAGGCGATGACTGGATCGACGATGACGATGGCGCGGGCTACAAGAACGAGAATGGCAAGAGACCGAATGGACATCTTCCTCAGTCAAATGGCCACATAGAAAAACGATCCCGCCAGGGCCTCTGGCAACCACAAATCCATGAATCTTTCCAACCGGGCGCGACACCATGGCGAGGCAATCGCAAGTACCTGACTCTAAATCTAACAGGTTTCATCTGGACGGTCGACCAGTCAACCCACAACACCGTCACCGTCGAATTTTACGACCGCGAAACACATCGCGACTTCCACTTTACCGATCCCTTTCGATACGACAAAGCCTGTTTGAACGAACACGGCGCACTCTTCTCAGCTCCGCAAAACACAGAACAAAACCAGCCTGCCGCGATCTTCTACCGTCCGCACGAGACATGGACCAACAGGTCGGATTTCAGAATCGAGCTACCCGACGGCGAAGACGTGAGCTGCATAGCCCTGAGCAGCCGCTACGTTGTCGCGTGCACAACGAAGAACTACGTCCGCGTGTACACACTCTTCGGAACCCCACTACGCATATGGCGACTGAAATCCTCGCCCGCCGTAACATGCGCAGCACACTCTGACTACCTCATCACCGTCTCGAACGGGCCCGTTAACAGCGATGGAACAACACAGCTAATCTACAGCATCGACAATCTCCGCCATGACGAAGCCCACCAGAACTCAGACCTAGTAGCGCTGGGCACACCACATCCGGACTCAGACGAATACGAGGACGGTTCCGTGACACTAAAAAGCCTCTTCTGGACAGACACCGGCGATCCAGCAATCTACGACTCAACCGGCACGCTTCTCATCCTCCTGCACTGGCGGAGCATGGGCCAAGCCAAATGGGTTCCTGTCCTCGACACCCGGCAACTCGAGCGCCTGCGCGATGGCAAAAAGGAGGAACGGTACTGGCCCGTCGCCATCGCCGATCAGAACTTCCATTGCATAATATTGAAGGGTGGAGACCAGTACCCGTATTTCCCGCGGCCGCTGCTGAGTGAGTTCGAGCTGAGCGTGCCCGTTGGCCGACTACCAGCGAAGAAGAGATCCACGGACAACGACGGCGACGTGATGGACGACGACAACGAAGCAGAAAGCACAACCAGCCAAGCCCGCCGGCTCGAGGAGTCCTATGTCCGGACGAACATCCTGCTCTCCCTGCACGACGACTTCGTGCAGTCCCAGGGCGAGCACGCGCGACACAGCGATAAGACGGAGCTCGCACGGCGCGAGATCGAGGTCGACAAGTTGTTGTTGCAGTTACTTGCCGCGGAGTGCAGGGAGGGAGAAGACAGAGGCATGAAAGCGCTGGAGGTGGTGAAGATGATGAGGGATCGGGGCGGGAAATTGATCGAGGCCGCGAGTAAAGTGGCGGGGAGATGGGGGAGGACCGTGCTGGAGGAGAAGATAAGAGAGGTGGGCGAGAGGAGGGTGATGGGTGTTGAGGAGGAGGCGTGAGGCTGAGAGGTCCACGTTGATGCATGGGGATTAGCGATGTAAATGGCATGACTATTTTAGGATTAGGAGGTAACATATCTACGCTATATCGGTTGTGCGCCTTCTGTTGCGATTGTGTCGCCAGATCTTTCGTCCTTCGTGATGGGCATCTTTTCTCTCCTCTTTCTGCAGCGTGGTGCGCTATAGAGAGGCGAGGCACCGTCGGTCAACGCCATTTCGCATACGTTGCCACGCGCGTTGGAGCTCGTGCTCCAGTGCTGCGAGACTGTGGGAGAGCGGGTTATGCTCGCCCTTTTCCACGGGGGGTTCCGAGGTTGCTGCTCCTCGTGAGGAGGGCCGAGTAATTGGACTGGGAAGCGAGGGTACCGCGGGCCGTGCTGAGGGTAAGCACGATGCTCACCACGGCGAGGCGAGGCGATGCTTTTAGCAGTACTGAAGATTGATCTTGGCTTGTTCGAACCTCGTTTGATGAGTGTGTGTAAAATCTGACTTGCTTGGGGGGAGGTGGGGGAGACAGTATAATGCATCCGTAAGCGAACATTCATCAGCCTCGTGGCATTGCAGCCCGTGCGTCCGTCATTGACTCTTCATAGGTGGTCAAGTGCTCATCAAAGTTCCAATGGTTCGAAATTAGGGAGCACAGGCAGGATCCAAGGGCTATCCCCGGCCTCATGTTCGTGTTCTGGGACGCTGAGGGAGCCGGTTGTTGTCACAGTAAGTTCACGTCGTGCGGAAGAGGCGCGTCGTGCACAGTCAGTCGGTACCAGCCTCTGCAGTTCCAGGTTTGACTGCCTCGCTTCGGGATCTAGCTCTGGGTACTGTCGGGCATACTGGGTAAGGTGCGTCGTTAGATAGGTTTGTGCTGTCTCACCTGCGTTGGCTTTGTCGCAGAGCCCATCGTATGAAGATATTATGTAGACTTTTTCGTGATGCTCCTGCAGGCTGGAGACTATACAGCTAGGGATGTTTGGCTGCTGCATGTCCTGGGTGTCGCCAGCATTGGTGTGTGAACTTGGTGGGCGCCTTACAATGGACTTTCTCGGACTACCTTGTGCAGTGTGGTTCATCAGCATGGGTTTACCCAGCATGTCAACTGTACTGCTGTTTTGTGGATGGCTGAGCTGTTCCGTAAGAATCTGTACTTCCATAGCTTCATCTGCCTGTGGTTTTAGGCTGATAACTGCGGCAGGAAGCTCATCGGGTACAGGCTCCTGTAATTCTGCGTCTGCGGCGACTCCGTTCTGGTCTAAGTGATTTAGAAACTTCGTAGCTTGAGTGTTGATAGTGTGCTGAGAGTTGATCTCGATTGATGCTGTCAGCTCGGAATCCTGAGATTCTTCTCGGCAAAGCTCTTTGTCCTCTTGCTGAACCGACGTGCAGCCATTGGCGCACAAAGACTTGTGGGTGGACGATGGTGGAAAATTCGACTCCGTCGCTTGCAGTTCGTCTTGGTGCGAACGTACGCAAATTTTTGTTATGGCATCAAACAATTCGAGCGCGTCTCTCTCGTCATGTGAATCGATCTCAGAGAAAATTTCAGCCTGGATTGATTGGAAGACTGCGAACCCTTCGTCTGAAGTCACAAACCGCTGTGCCCCCCTTTTTATGAATGCGAGGGACGCCGCGTCATCTCGTGGTTCGTGGCCGTAGCCGACTAGGACAAGAGGTGAGCCGCCAAATGAGTTCTGGGTCATGGGATACCACTATAAAAGAGTCAGCGAGCATCAGCTCCATCACAGGGTGCCGCCTACCCTTTCTGTCACTTCACGGAGTGAACACAAGTTATCTATCGCGTAAGCTACAACCACGGCATGCGGTTGCTGCGACATCAGATACTCCTTGCGTTTACCCGTCATGTCCCATAGCTGTAACTGGAAGCGAACATCGTCAAGCTCCACATCCAAACTGTAGATATCATACTCTTCCCTCGTTTCGAGGGTCAATTGTTCCGCGTGGCTTGAACTGTAGAGTGCTCGTATACAAGAGTCACCAAGGAAGACAATCCTTCTGTCAGACAGTGGTGCGGATCGATAAAATTCGCACAGGGAACGTGTGTGCCAGGCCTCATCAAATGCAGTGTTGAAGTCATCCCTTGTCGCAGTGCCAAACGCTGACTCAGCCTCTGAGACAGTCGTCTGTGGGCGGTCTAAGAAAATCTACGCTCGCGATACATTAGTCCACAGCGCCGAGCTATCCACAGGAGTGCGGTTGCCTTCTGATCTCGATCTGCGATGATATGCTCGGTTCACGACCCCTAGAAGCGACAACGGCGATGAAGCACCTGCCTGAATCTGGGAGTATAGTGGTGGCACAGACCGACGCCTGGACATGAAGGATCGACGGAAGGAAGAGTCGTCCGCGAGATCGTACGTAAGATATGGTACTGTCAGATGTGCAGTGTTGGACGATGCCTGGTTCGGTTCCCGACGACCAAGCGTAGGTACTATGCTTGACGTCTCTGACGCGATGAATGAATCACGGGCATGACATGTATCGTTCGATAGAATGCATGGAGTGCAGAGATCGGACCTCAAGGTAACGAGGTCACCGCCAGGCCCAGAAATACCGAGGCCCACATGCTGCCTTGTGGGTGAGGGTGGGCTCAACTCGGTTTGACGACTTTCCATCCTTCGCAGATAATGAAGTGCTCGCTGGTAGCGTGGAGATGATAGAAGCTCTGCATCAAAATCGAAACGACGAGAGCTGTCAGTATTCTCGGAGGTATGTGATGACTTTTGACTGTACGAGTACCTCTTCAAGGCACGCTTGGCTATATTCTGTAGCATGTCCCTGTTGTCCTTCATGTGTAACTCCATTTGTTCTATCGATCGGCTGTTGCACGTCAGCGGATACGGCGTGCGCAGTGTAAAGAGCTCTGATTACCTTTGCATGGTGCTCAGCAGAAGTGTTATTGCTTGTTGCTGCCCGCGTAGTTGCAGAAGCAGTTCGTGCAAGTGGTCTTTGGATAGAATAAGCTGGCACTGGCGGACCGCATCGCCATCGCCAGGTTGTTTCCCAGCCTTTAAGCACGCTTTAACGTCCTTCTCGAGCACGGAAAGTATGAGCGAGCAACTAGTTAGTGCCATGTCAAATGTTGCGAAGATCTGTGTCGATTGGACACTCAACCTATGGTTCTTTTGTTCCTGCATGTTCTGGAGGACGCCGAGGGACGTTCCGACGATTGAACACTCGCTGGTGATGGAGGACAAAAGCAGCGGCGCATCTTGTAAAGCGCCATGTAGCTCATGAAGCAGCCTCACCACCTTCACGGTCTGTCCGATCACAGGTCCAACACTACACACTATGGATAACGGATCCATGATATTTCATGAGCAAGCGAAATGGCTCATCATCGCAACGAGATATGTCATCTGGAGGTCAGCAGGTTTGTACCAATTCGCCAGGCTGAAGCTCGTATCTACGTAGCGATTCACCAATCAGGGGTTGCCGTGAGGGGCGGTTTCTTCACTCTTTGCTTGGTAGATACTAGTAGGCGCAGTGCATCATGCACCATAAGCACAGCCACATCGTGCACAAGGTTCGCCAGCGAGTTCCTGAATACCAGGTTGTGTGAATGTCAGGCAGCTGAGATGGTCCCGAACCCTCTTTTCCACCTTTATTTTGACGACTGCTGGCTGTGAGGAGTATCATGTACAGTATACTGTCAAGGTCGAATTGTTCGAGACAGGATGCTGCCGTCGCTCGTAGCCAAGTCGTGATGCAAATAATGAGCTCCGACAAGGTCATACACCAGGAAGACAGAGCCTCAAATAGCCAGTGTTGTTAGACATTAATCCGACAAGTTTAGAAGGGAGGCACGTTCGGCATACTTGCATGTTGGGAAGCTTCTAGGTGGGGCAACGTGCAAACCACGTTAGATTGTTCCAGGATGTGATACTTGTACAGTTGCCACAATCCGGCTACTGCCATAGCAGCAACTCCACTATAAGAGTCATACACCCCTATCTCCAACACTTCCAAACAACGAGCAGCATACGCCCTCTGATGTCCAAACCAGACGACATCCCAATAGTCACACCATGACTTCCTCCACCATTGCCGCCAACACCCTCGGCACCCTCGGCGCAATCTGCTGGTCCATCCAACTCCTGCCCCAAATCCTCCAAAACTACCGACGCAAAGACACCACGGGCCTGCAACCGACCATGATGCTCCTGTGGGCGTCAGCCGGCATCCCACTAGGAATCTACAACATCGTGCGCTCGTTCCCCGTCGCGCTGCAGATTCAGCCGCAGATCCTGACGCTGCTGAGCCTGGTCACGTGGGCGCAGACGCAGTACTACCCGCCCGCGCGGGACGAGAAGCCGCGGTCGATCGCGTGGTGCGCGTGTGTGCTGGGCGCGGTGTGTGCGGTCGCTGGCGGGGTGGAAGTGGGGATCGTGTTTGCGCTGCGCGAGGCTACGAAGGGCCGCACGGAGGGCCAGGTGGAGTACTACTGGCCCGTGGTGCTTATGGGGGTGCTCTCGGCGGTCTTGTTGTGTGCGGGGGTGGGCAGGCATTATGTTGATATCTGGAGGGAGAGGACGGTGAGGGGGATCAGTTTCTTGTTCTGCTTCATCGATGCGCTGGGCGATCTGACGAGTCTGCTTAGTGTGGTGTTTTGGTGGAAGGCGGGCAGGAGGCTGGATGTGTTGGGGTTGGTGGTGTATGGGAGTGAGCTTGTGCTCTGGTTGGGTGTGTTTGCGTGTGGCGGCCGGTATAATCTGCGGCCTTGGGTCAGGCGCAAACTCGACGAGCGCGGATCACGAGGTGTGGCGCGACGAAACGGTGGGGAAGACGTGTCTGCCCGAGAAGAAGGCGGGCGAACTACTACTGGCCAGGCGGGAAGGGCAAGTAGCGCAAGCACGAGTACTATGAGCGACACGAGTCTCGCGGCTGGCACCGCGTTCCGAACAGCATCTGGTCGCCTCGTTGCTAGTGGCTCAGAAGGCGATGGGGAGGGTTTGCAGCACGACACATTGAGAATGCGAAGCATTGTTCAGGTATGAGATAATGACAGGAGCACTGTACACTTGTAATACTAAATAGTCCGGGCACCGTGTCAGTGTTGTACGTTCTTATTGACTCGCTACCGAGGTTGCTGACACACTACTTGCATGCCACTAGGGAACATGTAGCAACTGGGCACGAGATAGCCGAAGCCGAGGCGATCGATGTGAGAAAAAGGCCGTATGGATGACGACCTTGAAGTGGAAAGCGCGCAGCAACCAGAACCCCACGATATATGAGATAGTAAACAGGACTAACAGCTGTGATCTTGTGACAAGCTTCACACACAAACATACGAGCAGCCAGCAAGCATAGTAGAGTACCAGCCTAGCATGTCAAGCAAAAACTGGTTGAACAGTGAACCTGACTCGTGTCGGTAAGCCTTTCCCTGTTATCCATCACCCAAATGCTGCCCGGGCAGATAAACAGCGGCAAGCCAAGCCATCTAGGGTGGAGTATGTAGCCGAAGTCGTGCGTTGATAGGCTCCTCCGCAAACCTTTTCGGGAGTCAACGGCTGGCCGCAGCTCCAGTCTGACATCGCAATCTCATCCCCATGCCCCATACAGAAATCCGTGGGGTTGATCCCGTACGTTAATGTTCCTCTAGCGAAGGAAAAGGGTGGAGGTCAAAACCTTGTTGATCGCTAGCACGTTACGTACAGATACGTACATCATGAGGTAGCCGGTTAGCGTAGCTTGATCATCCTAGCTAGGTTCTCGGGCCCTCAGCCGCTGCCTTAGCTCGGTGAGCCCATAACCATAGTCGCATGGGTGTCGTGCTGACATGATAACCACGTAGTACGCCAGATTTCTGTCTCCACGAACCCATGTATTATACTACCACATCTCTGCCTGGGCATAATGCGTCTCTCATTCCAGTTCCAGGATTTCTTCCGGCACAGAAGCACAGGCACTGATGGTCTATCGGACATCAAGGCACCGACCTTTCTCGTGCAAAATGGTGTCCTTGGGGACTTGAAAGTTCAAGACTTGGAGGAAAGTCTGCTCAACGATGAGGACGCCAGGATAGAAGTCGACCTCGAAGGTTCGTCGTACCTGGGTATGCACCGATCGGTCACTAACGAACACCAGGCTTCATGCACACCGAGCTCGACACCTGTATTCACAGTCATTCAGAGTTTCGCGTTACTGTCGAGAAAAAGGTAGGTTGAGTCCAGGGGTTGTGAAAGTGAGACTAATCAAGTAGATATTGTCCATGACGCAGGCGTTGTCGATACAGGACCACGCCACTAATGCCTCCAACAATGAAAGGCACTATCCATTCAAGTTCGACGTCCAGTCCTGGCTTCGGCACGATTCCACGACCAGTCGAAACAATCGTGCGTTAGCGTCGCGCAGCAACTTTGCCCTGATACCACCGTCCATGAGACATGAAGTCCTAACGACACCGCAAGGAGTTCCCAGGCCCAGAGCAGGTGCCCGTGTGACATATGTTCTGACGGCACGCCTTCTGAAGGATCATCGCACGATCGACCGCGTCGCGCAACCGATCTTGTTGTTTCTTTCTCAGCCGCCATGCCCGCCGATGTGCGTCGCAGATTTTACCGGGGAATACCGCTCATTCCAGAAGACTGCGTTGCGACGATCCTTCTTCCAGAAGATGAGTGACATCTCGGTGATCGTGCAGGAACCCGAACAGTTGACTGTGAGACCGGATCGAAAGGACTCAGTGGTCGAGCTCCCTGTCAAATTGCGGCTAAAGCAGTCAAAGACAGAGGCTGCACGGTGGGTTCAACCTGTCATCGAAGCCGAGGTAAAGTGGCATTTTCGGTTCTCAACCTTCGTCTCGATTCAAGAACAACAAGGCCCACCGACACTTAGGGAAGCACTGGTATCTCCCGCGACAGCCATGGTGAGATCGTCGTTGAAGTCGCGCTCCTTGGGAATGGTATGGAGGAACTGGAAACCGGTCTTGGACAAAGGGGGCGCATCATGGATCGAGAGCGAACAGTCGTTATGTTTGAGATTGCCACGATCTGAAGTGTTGACGCCGACGTTCTGGAGTCCGTTCTTGAGTCGCAGGTACAGCATTTGCCTGCAGCTCAAAGTGACCAAGCCAGGGACTGCCAAGCTTGAAGTGGAAGTCCCGATTCAAGTAGGGATTGATGCTGTTGTTGATGACGGTCGAGATGGGTGCGCGACTTTTGACGCGCCCGTTCTTGCTGAGTCAAGTTTCGAGGACGTTGATGGCGATGAGCTCCTGCCACAGTATTCGCGCTGAAGAGGATACTTGAGTCATTTCTACAGATGCTTCTTGTTAGATACCCCAAATGCGAAGGCGCTGGTGGCGTGTAATCAATGTTAGCTTCTTCCTACTGTTGAAACCTATCCGTTCGTGCGCGTGGAGCCATGGATATTTGACAACTGCAAGCAATCTCAACGCAGGTATATTCCACTGTGGTGTATGAAATCCGAGTTGAACGCGAAGGAGGCTGACAGCCTGGGTGCCTGGCGGGGGGCTTATCGCTTATCAAGCTAAATCCATTAACGCCGGCGAGCCCAATTAATTTTTGGTCGAGACTTTCGCAGTCGCATGCTACAACCCATATCAGACCTGACCAGAACAAGAATCTTGACGCAGCAAGATGGGTGTAGGCAATCGTATGAAAAAGCAGGGCATGCCCATGTCCCTCGAAGAGCTGGGCCATGGACGCAAGAGAAAGAGCACGGCGCCCGACAGTGGCAGCGGGCCAACCAAGCTGGTCAAACTCGATCGAGCTTTGCGACAGCAAGAGACTGAGAAGAAGCCGAAGAAGAAGTCTAGGCTTGTCAATACCGACGCGCAGATCACGGTGCCCCCGCCGATGCCAGCCATGGGGGACGATGACGACGACATCGAAGAGATTCTATCCGAAGACCTGTCTGACGGCGCTGTGCAAGAACTGCAACTGCCAGACGGCGACACCTCAGCTTCTGGCTCAGCGAGTGATTCAGTCCTCGACTCGGACATAGAAGACGAGGTCCAGCAAAAGGGCATGTTCTCGGAGGACGAAGACTCGGACGCCATCGAAACGCTCAACGCAGCCAACATCGAAGGGCTCTCCCGCAAACTCGACCAAGAACAAGCAGAGGTAGAGGCCGAAGCCCAGCAAGAGCTCGAGGACGACGCTCTCCAGACCAACATCGCAGACGACAACCTCCTCGACGGGCCCGACCAAACCGCCACCCTCACGCCCGACCTGAAACTGCTCCACAGCCGCATCACCGAAACAGTGCGCGTGCTCTCCGACTTCACCAAGCTTTCCGACAAATCTCGTTCACGCGCCGAGTACACCCAACAGCTCCTGTCCGACATCTGCACCTACTACGGCTACACCCCCTACCTCGCCGAGAAGCTCTTCAACCTCTTCAACCCCACCGAAGCCTTTGCCTTCTTCGAAGCCAACGAACGGCCCCGTCCCATCGTGATCCGTACCAACACCCTGCGCACCAACCGTCGTACCCTCGCCCAAGCCCTCATCAACCGCGGCGTCCAACTTGCCCCAGTAGGAAAATGGTCCAAGATCGGCCTGCAAATCTACGACACCTCCGTCCCCCTCGGCGCAACCCCCGAGTACCTCGCCGGCCACTACATCCTCCAAGCCGCCTCCTCCTTCCTCCCCGTTATGGCTCTCGCCCCACAACCAAACGAGCGAATTCTCGACATGGCCTCGGCGCCCGGCGGTAAAACCACCCACATCGCCGCCTTGACCCGCAACACCGGCGCCATCTTCGCCAACGACGCCAACAAGGCCCGTTCCAAGGGTCTGATAGGCAACATCCACCGTCTGGGCTGCAAGAACGTCGTCGTCACTAACTACGACGCCCGCGCCGCCTTCCCCACCATCCTCGGCGGCTTCGACCGCGTCCTCCTCGACGCCCCCTGCTCCGGCACCGGCGTCATCGCCAAGGACCCCAGCGTCAAAACCTCAAAGACCGAGCGCGACTTCCTCGCCCTGCCCCACATGCAGAAACAGCTCCTGCTCGCCGCCATCGACAGCGTCGACCACGCCTCCAAGACCGGCGGCTACATCGTCTACAGTACCTGTAGCGTCACCGTCGAAGAAGACGAACAAGTCGTCCAGTACGTGCTGAACAAGCGACCCAACGTCTCCATCGTCGACACCGGCCTCGGCAGCTTCGGCACACCAGGCTTCACAGCGTACCAGTCCAAGACCTTCCACAAGGACATGAGCCTGACGCGCCGCTACTTCCCGCACCGCGAGAACGTAGACGGCTTCTTCGTCTGCAAGCTCAAGAAGACCGGCCCTCTGAAGAGCAGTACCACGCCAACCACCAACGGGACGTCAACAACCACATCCCCCTCCCCCAACAACCCCGAGTCCCCCAAAATGGCAGAAATCAACGGCGCACTCCCAGGCCTTCCCAGCACAGAAGCAACAACAGCGACAGCGACAGCGACAGCAGACCCCTCCAGCTTCAGCGCCTTCAACTCCGACGAAGACAAGCCGTACATCGAAAAGGCCGAGCGCAAATGGCGCAAAGCAAGGGGCCTGGATCCTGCCGCCGGAAAGGGCAAATCAAAGTCAAAGTCAAACTCGACGTCAAAGCCAGCAGCACTGAACCAGAACGGAAACGAGGAGGATGCTGCGACGAAAGAGCCCACGAAGGGAAAAGCCAAGGCCGCGAAAGAGCAAGCCAAGGTCTCCAAAGCGCCCAAGAGCAAGAAGAACAAGCAAGCACGCACATAATAAGTAACCAACCAACTAGACAAAGACAGGCTAGGCGAGAGATTTAGAATAGCGACAGCACAGTAAAGCACGCCGTCAAGCAGCTTGCTATCTATAGGGCGAATGAGATGAAACCAAACTATACCGAGCGAGCAATACCACCCCGTTCCGTTTCCTCAGTGGGCCTAAACCATGGAATCTGCGTGCATGCATCACGACACTGTATACGCGGTACGTGCCAGTGACCGAGTCTCGGATCACTGCTCTGCTCTGCTCTGCTCTGCTCTGCTCTGCTCTGCTCTGCTCTGCTCTGCTCTGCTCTGCTCTGCTCTGCTCTTGCCCGACCCGACCCGATCGGTGCTAGACGGGCTTATATCGATTGTTGCGTGACGATACACTAGTTACGGCTTTACACTCGATCCAATTCGCCAGGACGAAGAAGGCACAGTAAAATGAAATGAAATGTGGAGAGCAAGGCGAACACGTGGTGGCCATCTCAGTTTCCGTCTTCGAACCGTCGAGCAGCGAGCACTGATTATCATCTCTGACACTATGACACCGCGACCTTGGGCCGACCGTCTAGTAGCGCCTTCCCTATAACATACACCATTTAGCCTGCCGTCCGTGGGCCTACACCATAGTATCGACAAACATGCGCATGTCCCACCCGCCTCACTACCATCACGACCTCGCCTCGGTAATGACCCCCTCATACTCCCGACTCTTTATGTAATCCAGCGTCCGGAAGAAATGCTTCTTCGGATTTTCCATCGCTTGGTTTTGTTGCGCGCTGTTGTTGCCCGCTTCCGCCGCTGATGTGCTAAGGTTACTGTGTATCAGTTCGATCAGGCCGTTGAGGTATTTTGTTGTGACCTGGACGCTGTTAGCTTTGATACACAGAGGTGGAGGCGAACTCACTGTCTCGTTCTGCTGGTCGAAGTAATAGACGTATCTATTCAGAATCTCGACGAACAGCTCGACTGACACGGCAGTGTCCATGCATGCATCTGCTACTCTAAGGGCGCGTTGTAAGCATTCGAGAACCCGTTTGCCGTCGCGGTAGAGCTGTAACTTGTTAGCATGTTCACCTGACCCGTGTGAAAGGTTCAAACTCACGTCCTTGCCCTCTTCCTCACGACCAGGGTTCTCGATGGCCCACCACAAGTGACTAGCCAGATACACTGCACGACACTGGTCCGGCTTCTTCAGGAGTTTACTCCCATGTAGTGCTGCCTTTGTGATCAACGTGTCGTAGTTCTCCTTGCCGAAATTTCTTGTCTGCTGAAGTGCGCCAGCTAATATACACACTGCTTGAAACTGTGCCCTCGAATCGGATATGCTGTCCTCGTATATCGTGAATGCTTGGGCGAAGAACTCGTACGCAAATTCCTCAAAATTGCATTGATCTGCGATCTTGCCGCAGTCGACAAACAGCCGGAGGCATAATTCCGCGGCTGAAGGGTTTACACGCGTGTAGAGCTGTGAGAGGGTCTGATGCATGAATCTGTAAAGTGTAGAGGATTGTGTCTGCCAGTTGTCGTCAAAATGTTCGCGCTTCTTCAGCTGTCGAGCAAGTTTGAGCGACTGTGTGATTATAGAGGGTGTAGTGTACCGTATTCGTTCATTGCCGGCTTCGTAAGCTCTTCTGGTTTGCTGGAGTAGTTTGAGCTGTGTGTCGTTATCAGGAGCTTGAATGTAGTGCACCAGGCGTGCCAGCCATCCTTGCTCCTCGACAATTTCGTCCGAGTCACCTCTCTGCCGACCAGCGATACCTGGATAACCTGCTGACTGATTGATGCCTTCTTTAATGATGACGCGTAATATGGTCAATACGCCGTCGAGGTGTTCTGTCGAAGTGATTTTGGTTTGGTTGCGTAATATGCTCTTTGCTACATCGGCTGCAACGGCTCTTCTCGTAGCATACGATTGTGTGGTGAACAGAGGCAGGTAGTTTGGTAAAGCAAGCGCTGTAAAGAGCGAGAAGTAGGAGCGGATGGGCGAGAGTAGCAGGCTGAGAATGTTGGATTGTGTGGGGGCTGAGTGGAGATCAGCCGAGTCGTTGTATTCGCGTGACTTCTCGGCAGCATACGCGAGCACCTGATCGACGTACTCGAGTCGTTCTGGGTATATGTTTAGCGCCAGGTTCGCCAGCGAGGTGAGTAGAGCCATAGTGTCTGGTATGGGCAGAGCTCTCGTCTTGACCAGATTAACTACCTGATCGTAGAAGATGTCAAACAGCTTGACACCTCCAATACCCTCGCTGGCATCTCCATTGGGTTGGGCAGGCTCTTGGGTAGGCTCGGCTTCAGTCTCGGGTTCTGGGGCAGGTGTTTCTTCTGCTTCTGTTGCTTCACCTGCTTCACCTGCTTCTCCATTCGTTTGTGCTGGCTCTTGCTTCTGTGACGAGGGCTTGTCCTCTTTCTCGATCTTCAGCTTCTCTAATAACCGCACGGTGGCCTCCTCTTCTGCTTTCTGTTTGGCTTCTTTTGCGTCCTTGGTCTCTGTCTGCTGGCCTTCATTCTCTCTCTGGGCGTAGGTGGACAGACGGTCCATGAGCCCTATGACAATCTTCTTCATGTCGACATGCGGATTGAGCCTAGCAATTGCTGACAACATCTGGTCCAGGGTATGTAGGTGGTATTCGTCTGGGAAGACCTTGGTGATGACCTCGAGCAAGTACTCTTGAGCGAGGACATCGCGACACTGGACGACCTGCTCAAGCAGAGGTTGTATTATGGTCGACTTGTATGCATCAAGATCGACCAATTGACTCAATCTAACGAGGTTGCTGCCGACCAGCAGTTCCAGCTCTCTTCGCTCCTGGGTCCTCTGCTCTCGTTCTCTTGAATGACCCTGGTGCTGCCACCTGACCCACAGCTTGTTCATCTCAACGAAATTGGTGAGGATGAAGCTGGTCGAGTCTTGTATGCATCCTTGCGGCCCGTCGTCTTTGCCTTGTGGTAGATAATCGCGTGCCTGGCCCATGAGGTAGTAGCGCAAGAACAGGCCCCGGATGGGGTGTTGTACGCCGCGAGTCATCTCCATCATGTCCTTCATGATCTCTTTGACTGGGGCATCTTCTACGCCCATGTATACTGTGCCGACGGTAATCATGAGGTACAGCCTGGGGATGATGTTGCCTGCATACTGGACGAGTTCGTAGAGGTCGGCGAGGTGGTTGACTGGATGGGACTCTCGGAGGTATTCGGAGAGGTGTCGCAAGGCATCGAAGACGGCCATGTACAGTTCGTAGTATTGCTTGGGGCCCAGGGTGGGTGTCCTGAGCTCCGAGACGAGAGTTGATCTGAAGTCGAGTTAGTAGGGTCTGAGAGTGAGCAGCTGGCTTTCGCACCCGCATTTCAGGGCGTCCATGAGCTTTCCTGGGGTCTCGAGACATCTGCGCATCTGGCTGGCCTGTTGTCTGACCATGCCGAGTGCCTCTTCGAGCAGGCGGCCCTGGTCTTCGGCCGACGGCGGGGATGCCATCTCGTTCATTGCTCTGTCAGATGGCCGAACGCCAGTTGCGCCCCGTCCAGCGCCGAGAAAGAGAGTCTATCTTGGACGAACGTAGTCTGATTAGCGAGCTGAGGAGGATGTCGCGTGTGTATGCGCTGGATCGGTGTATTATACCAGTACGAGTGGCATTTGGAGCTGCTACTAACACGTCAGCCATACAGTCCAATCGCCGAGCGGGAAGTTAGGCCTTGGCACCTGCTACAGGTGCCTAGCGGCTGCTGTCCACTATATTGAAGGTAGCCTATCCCGTTGAGATCATAAATGCAAGGTTCAGAGGCCTCTGATGAAGATGTTTGTGAATGACTTATTATCTGTCTAGAATGCCATTGCAACAAATAGTAGAGGTTTCTGTTGCTTCTTGCCGCCAACTCCGCGCTCTATATATATCAGACCCTGGGGAGCTGATGTGCTCGACCCGTATTATAAATGTACATCATTGACCATTTGCCGTCTGCATGCTCCTCACATGTTTTGTGCTCAATACCCACCCTGTCAATGAAAAGCATTGGTCGAGTCTTCTACTCCGTCCACTGCCCAGTCCCCTTGTCGGCCCATGCAGCCCATTGGCCAGGATCGGTCGTCGTCGTAGGTGTAGCAGTGGAGGAGCTCGCATACCAAGAGGCAGAAGGTGTAGTAGTAGCAGCCTGTACGTTTGCCGAAGGTGCAACCGTGCTCCGGAAATAGTATGTTGTATGCCATTGTCCATTGTCGAATGGCACAATTGTTACCTGCGACTCATCCGTCACAGTGGTTTTAGTCTCTACCTCTGCCGACGGTGTCTGCACGATGGTCGTAGCCAAGGTGACCGTCTGAGGGATGACTTTGGTCTCGACTGAGGCTGGCAAGTCAGAGGCTGAAGCTATCATCGTCGATATTATCGTTGATAGTATGGTCGCTGTTTGTACTTGTGTGACTGCATCTGTCACTGTTCTCGTAGCTGGAGCGACTGGGGGAGGCGGTGTCGAGTTGCCACCATCGACGGCTACGACAGAGTACGATTGTGGTTCTGCTGCTCTAGCACGCAAAACCACCGGCACGGCAGATGCCACTCTAGAGAGGAGGGCCAGGGCAGCCAGACATTGTGTTGGAGAAGCCTTCATGTTTATAGATGGGCTTCGTATTGCGGTCAAGTAAGAGGGGAATGGTTGTGGTTTAGGAATTGCTTAAACAATGCACTGGATCGACTTTGGTCTGTCTTGTTAGCTGAACAACTGTGCACTCGTGATGATAAGGAGGAATGAGACAAGCACGAGACATTTCGGAGCATTCTATTAATGTCAGAAGGCTTCGGGTGGCTGGTACCATTACGTTGCTTCTTGCAGAACGCATGCATTCTGGATATGCAATTCATGCTGGTGCACAGTAAGCGTGATGTTGAACAGAATCGCAGGTGGCTGGGAGCTCGGAGCCCCGAGCTTGAGGCACGTTTCAAGCCAAGAGTTACGCAGCCGTCGCGTGCTTTTGGCGCTAAGGGTACCGAGAGCGACGCCGATTGGGCTTTCTGGGAAATAGTCCGGTGGTTGGCAAAAATGTGGCTGGGCTACGATCGCATTCAGGCTTCCGCCCACCGTTCCCTATGCAAACGCTCGAGACATAACAGACCTCAAGCCAACGTCTAGAACACGACGATCGCTATAACAAAGAACTACCTGCGACGCTGCACTCTAAGACCTGGCTCACGATTTGGACTTTGACTTTCGAATGATCGCGGTATCGCCGTCTCGAAGCCATCCAACGCCCTCTTTCTCGACCAGTTCTTCCCAGCCCATCTCGCCTCCTGTCGTGTTTTTGAGGATCCAGTCGACGTCGCATTTCATGTACGATCTTCCTATTGCTTTCAAGACTGTCATACGCAGCGTTTCGAGCTTCCATTGCATGATCGCTCTAACATAGCCGTCGACTCTGTTCCTGATCCGCCAGAAGAGTGGCCAATTATTGCTCGCGACAGCTTTCAAGATAAGGTCGACATTCCTGTCGCGGAACTTCCAATGCTGCTTAGCTCTCACTCGGATCGCATGAGCTTCAATCAGGTTGTCCACTCGAAGTGCAGTGTCGAGGATGAGATAGGCTGTCATCTCGCGGAGCTCGCTCACCGGTAGGGGATGGACTTGGCTGTGCAACGACATTAACAGATAGCGAAGCGATGCATGATATGACTCTGGGTGCAGCGCGAGGATTGCCAGCCTAATATTGAAGACATGTACTCTTTGGGAGAAGGCCGGCGACGGCGCACTTGCGGATGTTGCGAGAAGGGCCTCTCGCAGCTTCCGAAGGGCTGTCAGTATGAGCGATAGTTCTTCGGCTGGTTCAAGCGATACTGAAGCGTTGGCATGTGATTGTTTCGACGTTGTTGCATTCTTCGCACCGTGACCTGACGTCGTGGGCCTGGCACTTGGCACTGCCCAACGCGAAGAAGACAAGCTTGGTGCTTTGGGTGCTGGTGCTGAAGTTGAATCGTTGAGTGACAGCGACGTGAATGCTTCATGTAGGTTCTGGGAGTTTTGTGTGCAAAACTGCATGTATCGAGCCGTGATCTTGTGGTAATACGTCTCCTGCGTCTTGATATCCAGTAACCTGTTGTCACCTTTCGACACAAAGCCGACGCTCTCCAATGGATCCTGCTTGACGGGACGTAGTCTATCCCATGGCGTTGACGACCTCCGGTTCAGGGAAGGCGGCTGATACGACATCGTGCTCCATCAGCACTGCATATCGGCAGGATAACGTTTATGCCCATTCATGCTGTCATACCGAGACCGTGCTATGCAGTGGTGTAGGCAACAGGAGACTTGCCTGCAATATCGTGACTTCCGTTTGTTGAGGAACTCTACTAGTATGGTTGCAGGAGCAGTCGTGAGAGATGTTCAACATGACGACGGCGAGCACAGATACGAAATACGAGCCCCCATCACTTTCGATCACTTACCACACTCCACCCAAAATGCCTACTAGATAAGTTATGTCGTGTTAATAGGTTTTGCTATCTCAAATCATAACCTCTGCTCGCAGCATCCAGCCGTCTCGACAATGGTAACGCAAATGGAGAACGAGGCATACACGTCGACCAAGAACCAAACGAAAGCAGAACCAGAACCATGGCATACTCTTGTTAGGTTCGATGAACTCCAAAAATGGCAACAAGATAATCAATACATCCTCTCAGGTTATCGACGAGCCTCCTACTCCTATCTGAGGTCATTACAGTCGATGTTCCACTGGCACAATGAGTCCATCAACATCTGGACCCATTTCTTGCCCGGTCTACTCTTCGTACCACTGGCCTTCTTCCTTTACGACGCTTTGAAGTCACGTTACGAAATGGCCTCATCAGCAGACGCTTACGCCATGTCATGCTTCCTCGTCTGTGTTGGGTCTGGCATGTTGATGAGCGGCATGTTCCACACTCTCAGCAATCATTCTCCCAAGGTGGCAAAGTTTTGGAATCACCTCGACCATGCCGGGATTGCCTTCATGATCTGGGGCTCCTTCGTACCCAGCATTTTCTACGGCTTTTGGTGCGAGTCTGCTCTGAAGCAAACTTACTGGACAATGGTGAGTGAATCGGGTGTCCAAAGCTGGATCCGATCTGACATGCAATAGATCACAATTTTTGGCGTTGGCTGCATCGGCGTTACAATGCACCCTGCCTTCCAGACCCCAGCCTCGCGCCCTTACCGTGCGGCTATGTTCGCGGCGATGGGGTTGAGCGCCGTCTTTCCAGTGTTCCACGGGCTGAGAATGTATGGACTGCAGCAGATGCAGAAGCAGATGGGCCTGTTCTGGCTGGTCTTGCAAGGCGTGTTGTACATCGCAGGTGCTGCCGTTTATGCGTGTCGGTTCCCTGAATCCTTCAGTCCAGGACAGTACGACAAGTTTGGCTCCTCGCATCAGATATTCCATGTTTTTGTGGTGCTGGCAGCAACATCACACCTTGTTGGTCTTCTCAAAGCGTTCGATTACCGGCATGGTGTTTCAGAGGGTACTTGCTTATCGGCCATATAGCTAATTAATCAAAGTTTGAAGTCGGCATTGGTGAACGGCCTCTTCTGTGTCTGCGAGGATGCTAATTTCGCTACAAGTGCCACCTTCTGATCTCGCGACCTGTCTGAAGTGAGGTCGAAGATGGTGGTAAGGTTGACCGTGAGCGCCGGAAACGATCGGCCTTCCTCAATCAAGCCTTCGAGCAGTTTCTGGGCTTCCGCGATTCTACCGAGGTAGAGAAGAGCTACGGCTAGATTCTGCTTCGCCAACGCAGATACACGACTGTCATCTTCTCTGTTGGCAAGGCCTTCCAGGCCTTCAGTAGCTTCGTCGAATCTACCATCTGCCACGGCCAGTAAAGCTGACAGTATTACTTTCTCTGGGTCGCCCGACTGCAGCTGATTAACATACTTCTGAGCCTCATTGATCTGGCCTAGCTTCAAAAGCATGAGAGTCATACGCGAAGTCCATCGAGCAAGCGCCTTCGGTTCAGCTGGCTTTGATTGTGCCAAAGTCCTCTGCGCGCAGTCGACGTCCCCAAGCTCGATCAGCGCATTGACAACGTGCATGCCAAGTAACTCCAACCTCCTGCTCCACTCTGCGCGTTCCGTCTCTGTTGTATAAGACGATGCCAGATGTACTCTCACCTCGAGACCAAGTTCATATAGCATGGTGACACCTCTCCTAGGATCAGAAAATCCGATGTTCTGTAGCCGAATGGTCTGCACACGTAGTGAGAATGGCATTATATGCTCCGCAAGTGGTCTTTGGCCGTGATGTGCCTCAATCTCGGCCTCTGTAACCTCTGGAGCGATGTAGTAGAACTCAGAAGATAAATCCTCGAGCGCCTTGGTCTCTTGCGCCGCAAGTAGAAGCTGTCCGACGAGCTCAAGGCATGAATACCTGATTGCGAGCAATCTGAAGATGGAAACATGATCTGTCGGCTTGACTAGACCAGAAGTGAGACAGACTGCTGCAAGATGAGCGGCACCGAGGAAGTCACACTTCTGAACCAGTGACTCAACATCTTTCAATGCTTGGCTGGTTGAAGTTCCTGGGGCCGGTGGCCCAGGAAATGGTTTGCGGAAGGGTCCTGGAATATCTACAGCGGAAAGAGGGTGGTAGATGGCTGAATCGAGGAGAAAGGACAAGTTCTTCTCACTTGCATTCCCGAGCACCTCATCGGGTTCTTCGTCTATGAGACTAGATTGTGTATGCACCGGCTCGTCGAAAGGATTGACGTCCTCCGACCTGCCCAGTGGTGAGATGCCCGAAGAAGCTTTTGTAGAGTATGGCGATGCTGGCGGGAGCGTTCCCGATAATGGGCTATGTCTGTCAGCAACCGCATATCTGTCTACACACAAGCACACCTCTCACTCTTCGTCTGTGTCTAGGTCTAGGGGTCCTTTCGTCGTTCTCCTAGGCAGAGGGGCTGAAATCAGGGTCGTCAGATGTTTTCTTATGTCTGCTTAAAGACGCGTAGCTGGCTAAGCACTACATACCACGACTTAGCTGTTTGCGATGCGAACCCGATGCCATTGCAGACACACCACTACTGCGAAGACTTCACTAGAGTGGGAGGTGACGTGATCAAGAAGTCTGAAGCAGCGAGTACTGTCACAGATTGGAGTCGAACTGGTGATCAGAGGACAAGCAGGAGTTGACGGATGGTATGACGGGCGGCAGGCGCCGTGCTTTTAGTGCAGGGCGAAGCACCACTTTGTGCCAAAACTGCGCAATCACCGCTAATTTCACCACGCCCTGGGGATGATCGCGGCGCCTAAGTTGTCCATAGAATAGCTTCCCCCAGCCCTACTACCAACCATATAGTTGACAGTATTTCGCGAGTCTTAACATTACATGCCACAGATGCGGTGTTACGAGTTGCTCGAGAACACCTCGTAGTCACCACGAAACCTTGCACTACAGGCGGACAAGAGGATTGCTAGACCGTCGCGACATGCTTTTGTCAAAGCAGTGGGACAACGAATGATACTTCCTGTAGGGAGCATGGCAAGCTTGTTCAGACTATAACACCCGCCTTGTAGTATCCACTCTTCTCAGCATGCTCTCGCAGCTTCTCACCACCATATCCATGATCCAAGTCTTCCATCATATCTACGAAACCATAAGGCCACGTACCGAAACTGCGCCCATTGACTTCCTCATTCGTGACGGACAAGCTCGCTGCCTTAACACCAGCCTCAACGGGGCACCACAGACCGTTGTCCTCAATAGAGTCGACAAACTTCTGCCGGGATCCTTCTCCCGCATCATACTTCAGGACCATGGGTGTTGGCGTATACCCCGGAGCCAAAAGATTGACCGTGAAGTTGTTGTCTGGATCTTTGGACGCGTTGCGCAAACTGCGGAAAAGACCTCGTACCCCATACTTCGAGACGCAGTAATGCGTACTATCGTAATCAATGTAACCTGCTAACGAAGCGATCAGAAACAAAGACTTCTTGCCCGACACCTGCGGCGCGTCTGCTGCAGCCGGGAGGCGGAAGTAATACAACGCCAACTTCGCGCTTTTGACCACCCCATCTAGATTGATCTCCAGAATCTTCGCGCTCGGCTCAATAGGGTCGATGTGAAGACTTGCTTCGGGATTATCACGCTTCATCTGATGAACCACATTACCGGCGTCGCCTCCAGCACCCGCGAATAGCGCCGCTATGTCGAGCGTCTTCCTGGGGCTAAAGGTGACAGCATGCTTGAACGCTGCGACACTCGAGGTCCAATCTGTGACATCGCATTGGACGAAGCTCACTTTGTAGCCCTTGGCTGTGAGATCTGCGGCTGCTGCTTCTCCATCGTCCTTGTTCAGGTCTGCGAGGGTCACGTACGCGCCATGTTCGGCCCAGACTCTGGCACTTGCCAGACCGAATCCCGAGGCGCCGCCTGTAACGATGATAGATTTGTTTTCGAGTGTTTCGTACTTGATCGGGAGGGTCTCCATGGTCATGTGCTTGTGTGTAGGTTCGGGCAATGAGACAACTTGGCCCCTCGATCTCGCCTGGCTGATATGCTGCTAGTCGATCCGTCTAACAAATATACAGCGAGATACAATAGAACCAATGTATGAATTGTGTAGAACACGAAGGGTAGACGGTCTATCATTGATTGTGGTTGCCTAGGTCAGCTCGCTAGGCAGGTCTGCTTATTAGTGAGCTTCTAAGGCCATTACTCATCGGCAAGGTCTATTTCATGACCGATCTGGAAGGGAGCTGATTTGTTGGCCGCGAGTCACCCATTTCCTGATATTGGAGATCACGAATCTAAGCCTCGGCTGAGTCGAACACTTGTCGTTCGAGCCCGGAACGCGTCCAAGCGCATTTTCGGCATTTGGAGTTTCTACTAATGCTTGAGAAGATAGTCCTGGGGTTCGGATGAAGTGCTTGGGTTTGCACTGTTGTGGGCTCGGACTAGACTCAGGGGCTCATTAAACGCCTCCTTGTATCATACAGGTGAACTTTGTTGAGCAGAAAGCGCAGAAGAACCACAGAATACAGTATTGGGTCCTAAGCATGTCGAAGTTGTTGTACTTATGAGCGAGCCGTTCATGCCCATCTCTGGCCCAACGTCACTAGCGGTACTGTCATCTGGTCATTCCGACCGCTTAGCAGCTTAGCCTCGAGCTGGGCCGAAGGGTTGTAAGAAGGGGTGGACGATGAGTGGCCATTCTCATAGCTATTATTCGCCGTTGACGGAAGAGGCACCCAGTCCTGCTTGTTTTCTTCGTGCGAGGGTAATGCCGTGGCCGCCGGTCGTCGTACGAAGACGCTGTGGTGACCGCCTGTTCGGCTTTCCGTACTTCCGGAGTCGCTAGAAAAATGATTATAGTGCAAATACGCAACAAGCAGAGGATTGCTCAGTCCTGCACCGAGTCCAGCATATGCGCCGAGATGCGACGAGCACAACTCAGCCGCAGCACACGATGTCACCACCGAGCTTGATCGGAAAGTCGCAGGTGACATTGTAGAGGCAGAAGTAGTAGTCAAGGCCTCATTCAAAGGCGGTGAATTCCTTCATCGAGCCGCCGTTGACGGTGAATGTCAGAGACGGATTTCCACAGCCACGGAAACCACGGGCGAACTGATTAACCTTGTTGCAAGCCCACACGCCACAGACGCCTAGAGTGTTATGGCCGGTCACCAGTGCGTGGGTCTGCGACAGGCTTGGCCGTACATACTGATGATATCGATACAGTACCTAGGACATGCAGCGACATCAGTGCTTTTACTCATGCAGCGTCCTTGATTGAGTGGGACAGAGGCAGAGGCCATTTGAGAAGCAGTAGTGCGTGAACCGCAACATGCAGATTGAACAGATGTCGCGTCGCAGGCTAAGAAGATGGCCGCTTCACTGCTGTCTGAGTAGTAACAAGGCGTGTTCGACGACTAGGTCGGTCATTTCCAGAAATTGAAGTGACATTGGTAATGTCTCAAGCTCTACGACATGCTGCCAGAGAAGATGCTGGCGCTTGGGTAGATCTCCTTATATGTTTGAAGGTATTTGACAATATGCTTCGGCTGGGCAAAAGCCCAGGAGCAGACAATTATCCATGTTGTATTGTCTTTGACGAAGCATCGGCAGCAGAGCCTTTACCCGGTGCGTGAAAGGATACACCATGGCTCACTTGTTAAGAGCCCGGGGTAGTCAGAGCATCGAGCGCAATGGCCGTGGTCGCGCAGGCCGTGACCGGCGATGTTGCTGTCGAGTATCATGCACATTTGTCGACTTGTCGGAACGGGGTGAGCTAGGTTCTCAACCCATGTTGCCCTTCGGAAACGAAGAACGTTCGATGTCAATCGTACTTCAAATGCCAGTGGGCAATCTTGAGTCCTGGCCTCGTGCTAAGGCGTGCCTCTTCTAACCCTGAGCACCCTCTAAACACACAAATTGGCCGCCTGCCAATCTAAAATGAGCGTGCAGCAGCGGCCACCTTGTTTGTCCGGGGGTGTCTGGAATCTCTGAGCTGCCTCAGGCGCCAATGACGTACGATCTGCACAGCATCACATGACTGTTATATTTGGAACATGATCGGCGCGGCATCACATGACTATTATATTTGGTACAGTATGTGCATCCCACATCCTCAGAGTAAAACCAATGTATATATTCGTGCCACCACAACTACTCCTTCGCAATCGATCATAGAGCAAGGAACATACGGGTTCCCGTTCGATCACCCATCGTCAAGCCTTGCATCGGCTCGTTAGTAGTTGGGTCGGTGACGACCAGCGAATCCGTGCTGTCGATTGTTTTGGTTTTTTTGCTTTTAGAGACGCTTTCATGGCACATGCCAAGCGCTGACGCATCTTACTGTTTCTGGCAAGGTACGATAGCCTGGTCTAGCTGCTTCAGGAGCAACCGAGGCACTATCTCTAGGCGGGTGCACACGCATGACCCGTTACTCCCGGCTAGTAGCCTCTAGTGCTATTACGAGCAGCCTGAGAGTACTTCAACTCTATCTCAAACTGTTCGTCAGCAAGCACGCGGCAACAGGTATCACCTTTTCAAGTATCCTTCTTCTCATTGAGCCTCAGCAGATGACAGAATATGCGGCGCCACGTAAGTTTCGGTATCTAACGCAAGTCACGCCAAAAGTCCATCCTTGCAAGCACAATACCTCTAGTAGCCAGGCGACCCGCTAGCGAGGGCTCGGTCTGCGTGTCAATCAATCCGTGATTGTTGACCCTGGACGTAACCGTCGTAGGCCTGGCATTAATGTTACATTCTGTGAACAGAAAGTCTTACGTGACAAGAGACATGGCCCACGTGGCCATGAAAAGAGCGTGCTCATTCGTACATAGGACAACTAGGATCAAAAGGTCGCTAGCATCCTTCCAGGCTCACTCGGCACATTCAGTCTTCCTGGTCTCCCAGACCTTCAGAGCTTCCTCAGCAGCCTTTACACCACTCAAGCACATGGCTCCGAAAGTTGGTCCCATTCTGTTTGCGCCATCAAGCTCGGACAGCTCCATTCCACCCATGATAAGACCCGGAGTTACCTCACGGGTGTTCTTGACGATGGCGTCTTCGGCACGGTTCATATCAAGGCCACGCATTCCACCGAGCTTGCTGATAGCACCCATGGACTCGAGTCTCTTTGCAGAGAATGCTCCGAAAGGTCCATCGTGACCTGTAGTGGAGATGACGAGAGGTGCATTGATCGTGTCTGCAGCCGTTAGTATCCCGCTCAAGGGGTTTGGGCACCAGGAAACTAACTTGGATCCATGCATGAGTGGTCGTCATGGTGAATGGTTACCAGGGTCCTATGACTTGTCAGTATGTCTGAGGTTCTTACTTAGCACCGGCATTCTTACCAGTTGGTGACCACTCCGACAATCCTAACACCACCCGGCAGCTCAGGTGCAGGACGAGTGATCAAGTCTTCGACGCAAGTAGCGTTGAAGAGCTTGACGTTTGGCATCATCAGGACCTTGCTCATGAGAGTGCTCATGAAAAGTGCAGCATGCTTGACGACCACATAGTTGCCCTCATCCTCGTAAGGCACCTCGATCTCATCGAGGAACTTCTGCCCAGGCTTTCGAAGAACCATAGCAGAGAACAACTGCCCACCGAGCCAGCAGCCGCCACCAGGGGAGACGCTGGCCTCGATGATGGCAATCTTGAGGTCTGGGCGAGCCTTGGCAAGGGTGTATGCAGTGGACAAGCCGCATGAGCCTGCACCGACGATGACAACGTCAGACTCGGCATAGTTGTCGAGGTCTGCGAAGTATCGACGGGTCATGGCACGAGACACTTGGGACTCGCGGATATGGTCGAAGGCAAAGTTCTCCCATTTGCCGCCAAACTCCTCGAGAAGCTTGGACTGAGCTCCGTTGTCTGAGGGGGTGGTGTTGCCTCCTTTCAGGGTGAGGTTCTTGGTCGGCACCGTCATGGTGTCAGCCTCGTTGTAGATGGCAACAGGTGGAGACATCTTGATTCGTGGATGGGATATATCTACGCGTGTCAGAATGATTCATGGCGTGGAAGTGGGGAGAAGCATGATCCTTTCGCTGGTATTATCCAGATCAAGTTGAGGCCGTATAATCTCAGAACATACCCGACCATATGTGCATGACACTCTTGCTGTAGGCAGGAATGGCTTGCACATATAGTCAAGTATGAACACCGGCTCATGCTTTTACCATGTTGATGGCATACTGTTGTGGCATCTTGATCAAGACGGTCTCGGAAGACTTGAGCAAAAGGACTGTTGCTTCTCCATGGCTGGAAACTCGTACAGATTGAAGTTCCTGTCATGGTTAGCAACTTTCCGAGCATCAAAAAGGGAGTAGGGAGTACTGTTGGATATACTTTGGATAAGATATTGACAACGGAAGTGCTGGCAAGAAGAGAGAGGCACAAGACTCTGGGAGAACCACGAGATTCTCAGCTTTATAGACCGTTGAGCACATTAACAACGCGTAGCACAAACTCACATGCACAGCACGCGATTGAGGGGCACAATGTGTATCCACCAGACAAGGTACGTTAAGCATAGGATGAGGGGTCGAATCAATCACAATTGAAGATCATTCACGAAACGGAAAGGTTATTGCTGATTGTTATGAAAACACTCGTTCTAGACTGTTGAGTCTGTACAATCCATGTAAAAGCGACCCGCAAAGCAAGCAGGCAAGGCAATCCATGCCACATCGCCAAACATTTCCGTGCACGAGTAACTCATGCCTTCGATGGGGAAACTCCGACCTCGGAAACGTGAGAGCTCGAGCGCGCAAGTCTCTTCTTGCTGACCAGTCTGAAACCACCGAGTAGGACAATTGCTCCCTCAATGAGCAGAATTACGGCCAAGGTGACCATGGCACCAATGACGCCAGCTACAGCACTCGACATACCACCGGATGCAGAGCTGCCCGAGCTGCTGCCGGATGCGGTGCTTGAAGAATCGTCATCACCAAGAACAGCAGCAGAACAGACACCAGTACTGTTGCCGCATGCCTGGCACCAGGACTGCTGATCAGGGATGGAGAACTTGTTCATGCCACCGACGAAATCATTCCACGACAACAAAGAGCTGTTGGCATTGAAAAGAGGGTACACAACAGGCTCAGACGCATCTGACGCGGTGCCGTTGCTGAAGAGGAAGCGTACAAAGATCTCATCGTTCGATGGCCACGAGGAAGAGCTCACTGTGGCGTTCGTGACTAGTTCCCAAACCAATGTGCTGGCGTAGTTTGGTAGTCCATAGAAGTTGGAGTTGACAGTGGTCAGGTTAGCCAGTCCAAAGAAAGACATCATGCCAGAGTAAGATCCAAATTGCACATTGAGCTTCGATTTGCCCTCGCCGGTAATGGTGGCGTTGAGTGCTTCCACAACTTCAGCCGCAATGATGGAGCCTGTCACAGCTCGAATGGGCTCCGAGTTGTTGTATGCAAGACCGAACTCATGTTGGTCAGCGAGGTATTTGAGCTGCGCCATGGTCTCATCGTCTGGGATGGTTGCCGTGGCGTTGTGGATGTTTGCCACATTTAGCAGATCCCAAATCGTGTATCCATTCTTGAAGTTGTCCTCAGACTTGGAGAAGGTTGCGTTGATGTCAGAGTAGATTGAGTTGTAGAGATCTTGCGTTCGGTTCAATGTCTCTAAGTACTGTGCGGAGCTGTAATAAGCATTCGAGCTTAGCTGAGCATTTGCGCAGTTGGTGCTTCCCTGAAGCCAGGCCGAGTTCTCACTATTTGTACCGTGCTCGACAGTCTGCAAGGGAATGAGCTGGTAGCCATTCAATGGAGCTTGAACAGTAGTGCCATTACGCAGTTTCTGGGCGCTCAATTGAGTGGGAGGGTAGAGGCCTTGGAGGAAACCAAGGGCCGAGTTCTGCAATACAGTGTCTTCTGGCGCAGAGGCTGTGAGTTGTGACTGCTTGACGATGTCTGAGTTGATGCCATAAATGCGCTGCGTAGCATCTGATGAGATGTAGCGGTTGCGGTAGTATGTACCGGAAGTGAAGACCTGATCGTAACCTAGGTCCGTCAGATTAGCTGGCGGCGTAGACTTAGCAGTCCTGTCTCCATGTCGCGAGAAGATGTAAGCACCAAGGACTGTCTCTTGGGCAGCAACTAGTGGAGCAGCAAGAGCCGCGACGAGGCAGGTTGTGCAGCGCATGGTTGACTGAGATACGCAGGTTGATATATGACAGTTTGTGCAAGATGCTGTAGAGCAGTTACCTAGGAACGGCAGCTCTCAGCACTTATCAAGTTCTTCACCCAGTGGGAAAAAAGGCAAATGGAGGGGTTGTGCCATCGTACATCCGCACACACCTCCGGTCAAGTCCATTAGGTACTTGATAAGAGGTTTTTGGCAGGGTTCGAGCATGTCGCGTAGATTAGCGCTCCGCGCTAACGTGTTTTGACTCAGCAAACCACCGGAAGTGCAGGAAATCCATACATTTTCCCCTCCAAATGACCAATCTAGAATATGACTCTGGAAGCAAAAACCGAGATATCCGGTAGACTTCCAGCAACAGCCTGGCTACAAACCACGAATACCCACCAACACTCACTAATTGATAGACCGAGCAGGATGAGGCCCGTCGTCAGTGTGCAGACTGTGTGAATCAGCTTCTGATAGGTTCATGCGAAGATCCGGCTGTCGGAGTACTTGTACTGCCAGGTACTGCTAGTAGCTCAATGTCCGAACGGAAGCGGGGAAAAGCTTGTCAGAATTCAGTGACAATATGCAAACACTACAAACTTCTCGGAAAAGAAAACCGGAACAATCCTCGAGTCGGTGTCGGCCCGGTCTGTTGTGGGACGAGCAACTTGGACGAAGTCATCTCGATGAGGCCGTCTAACAATCACGATACAGTGTAGTGGTTCGAGCAGGATTCTGATCCTTGAGCTTGCGTGCTGCTCCTAGCTTGCTGCTTAAAGTCGTCTATCAAGTCCCATATCTACCGATTCATCTCCCTCCCCCATGCCCCCCATTTGTTCCTCCTCAACTCGAACAAGAACGCCGCAGCCAACAGATAACACAATCCAGTGTATATCTGCGGATACAGATAAGGCCGTGCACTTCCTTGATTCCGCAGTTCGAGAGCAATAGCCTCCGAGAACAACGTCGGCGTCACATCCGTCAGCCACACCAACGACAGCAACGAAGGCAAGTCCTTCAACTCGACCACTTCTGCAGAAATTGGCGCGATTCCAGACCAATAAACTCCAAATATCGCACCGGACACCAATGCAAACGACAACAAAGTCCCGTAATCGGTCGCGTTGATCCACCAAACAAAACACAACACTCCCGATAGCCCAGCACACGAACCTGATACAGTAACCCTCCCCCAGCGATCACTGATGACCCCAATGAACATCCTCCCAATACCAGTTCCAAGGTTAACCATCGTGATCACGATTCCACTTTGCGTCTGATTCAGCCCAATTGTCTTCCCATAATTACCAAGAGAATACAGTAAAACCATATATCCCAACAAGCTGAATACACTGTATCCAAGCACCATCCAAACCTGATAGCGCCTCAGGATATTCACATCAAACGGATGAATAGTCGGCCTCACAATTTTATTGCGGTCCCTGATCAGCCACGTCGCGAAACACAACATCACAAAACTGCTGATCCCCGTAATCCGCAACGACCACGCCAGGCCCAAATTCTCAATCATGTGCGTTGTGCTAAGGCTGTAGATGATCCCAATCACACCACTCCCCGCACTCGTGAACCCCTGCGCCATGGACCGCTTCTTTATGAACCACTGGCTAATCACGCCCGTGCTCGGCTGCCAGATTAGCCCCAGCCCCACCCCAATACACAAGCCCTGACTGAGCACAAGCTGCCACAACGTCACCGCCCACGACGCCGCAATCCAGCCCACCGCCCATATAACACACCCACTGAACATGACGGGCCGGGTGCCGAATTTCCGCAATAGCCAGTTCACGCCCGGGGCAGTGACGAGTGCAGCAGCGAAATTTGAGCCGCCGACGAACGCGTAGTCTATGTCGGACGCTCCCGGGAAGATGTTATTGCTGAGGTAGTGGTTGAGGTAGACGCCATAGGAAGCGCAGATGCCCCATGTGAAACCGTTGATTATGTGGCAGGCGACGATGCAGACCCAGCCGTAGCCGCCGTCGGGCGGTTTGTCATCAGGTGGATCTTGGACATCTTCAACGTAGGCTTGGGCTTCAATCTCTGGGACTGTGGTCTCGTGACTGTGGTCAATCTCGGATTTTTCGTGAGACATCGGTTGTGCCTAGACCCAAGGTGCTTCGTGGTTTTGTGAGCGTAGGGGCAACGATGATAGTGGCGAGTCTGTAGGCAACGTGGATGGCGGAGCACACCGAAGGATGAGCTTGAAAAGGACGAACAAAACAATCTTTCGCTTGCAGTGAGATAATGACAACAGTTGACAACCTTCACCGTCAAGATCTACATACACGACTCATGAGTACATTCTCTCCTTCACCTCCACAAGCTGTTTTGGGGAAGCATTTTCTCGGGCAGCGGACAAATCCTTTTGATGACACGCTTTTTGCTCGGCTCTTGCAGCAGCGCGGTGTGCTTTAGCGCTTGTGGTTGGTCCATGTGCACACCAAGCCCAAATTCGGCAAGAATGCCGGCCTTGTTGCCTTACTGCCATCCATCCTCTCGGCGAAGTCGCTTGCTCACCGACCATCGATATGCGCCAGCACGTTGAACATCCACAGGATACCCAAGGCCACACCAGTTCGCACAAGCAAGACTCCACTGTCGGCAGCCACGAACCATTTCACTAGAATGTTCGTTGCGTTTGCACAATGCCTACTCAACCAGAAGAACACAATTGTGATGATCGTGCTTTCGACCCAGAACGTCCATGAGCCCGCAACGCTCTTTCCTGCAGGCGCCCATCGAGGAGTATCGACCCACCCGAGACGTAGTAGTCCTTTTGTATCCGCAGCAAGCCAGATGTGGTACTGGAGCACGAAGAGCTCCAGTGAGAACCTGCCGATGGATGCGAAAGCTGACGCGTAGTATCTCCGTGATTCTCGACGGACATTCCTGAGCATAATATACGCTAAAATTGGCAGAAATGAGAGCAAGGAGTGGTGTTCATTGTAGGCGAACTTGTCGCTGAATCGTCGTGCTATGAGGACATAACTCACGAATAGAACGTAGGCGACGAGGACAGTGATCATGCGTAATATCTGCTGAAGCCGCTTCGAAGGACACCAGCTGATGTATTTGCTCACGTTCTGGTATTGAACGATCGAAAAGAGCATCCCAAGATAGGGCGCGAACATGTCAAGCTTCACACGAAAGACAAATTCCTTGGGATCAATCTTTGGACCAAAGGCCAGCCGTAGTTCATGGAAAGTCGTAGATAGGAGGCTTTCCGAGTATAGCATGATTCGTAAGGCGCACATCGAAACCAGAACACGAAGCACCAGCTCTTTCAACCGCGGGTTTCGGCCACACGGTGCCCAAAACGTAGCGAATGAGACCAGAAACCACAGACTGGCAAGCGCAGGGAAGTAGTAGAAGTCGTAGCCATTGTTCATGCATATGGAGAGCAGACATGTCAGCAAATTCAAGCGTAAGAGTACCATCACCACTCGCTTCAGTGAGAAGTCGCCTATCTTTTGGAAATATGTTGCATGACCGTATCCTGTCAAGAAGAGGTAAGCCGCCACTAAGACACGCACAGTTTGATAAGCCCAGAGGACTTTGGACATGCCGAAGTAATGGTAAAGTAATATCACAATCTGCATCCAGCCTTTCCACTCTTCTGTCTGAGCTCGTGGAAGGATGTTGGAAATGTCATCTCGGATGATATCCTTCGTCTTAGGGAGCACGTCCTGTGCTGGTATGCGATTCACACGCACTAGTCCAAGCACGATCAGACCCAAAGTCACAAATGTGAATAATTGCTCACTGACCAGCTTGTCAGATTTGTCAAAGACCAGGGTCCGATCTGCTAGCCAGCAGGAAAGAGCAATAGTGAGTACTGATATCGATGCTCGTAATCTGTGCCACGCGTGGTTGTGGCTGACCTGGCGGTAACTCTCGTACGCAACCAGAACTGCACCAACGACTTGTCGCCAAGACCGCTTCGCATGGTATCTGGGCACACACGGTCTGCTGTACGCTGTGTACATGTCTTGGAAACGTATGTTGCACAGTCTGTTGAGCAGGAGCTGCGCCTGGTGAGCGGCCACGGTCCTGGTGACATGAAGGCCCCCTTCAAGAATCGTTTTCGGACTACCGTCTGTCATCTCACGCGCGGCCCAGGCGACCTCGAGTCCTGAAGAAGCTTCCACGACTGCCAGTTCGGATACGATGTGTGACAGCCTCGATTCAGTCAGGGTGGACGCTCGTTCAGGGTCGAGCTGTTCATAGTTCAAATATGGCGGTGGCACACCAATGACCGGAGTGTGATCGAGCCATAATTCGTTCTTTTGTTGACTCGAAGAGATGTTGTTCTTGGGTGAAACATTCTGCAATACTCTTCTGAGCGTTTTCTTGTACTCACTCATAAAGTTCTCCCCTCCATACCTGGCATGCCACAGCCCAGTACTGATTAGAACTGCCGCTCGTTGAGCATCAACCTGCGAAAGATCCAAGATGCTTCTTGCTCTGCTCGAGTTTAGATATGGGTCCCAAACAAACTCCAGTCTGGCGGCTTCACTTTGGTATAATAGATCTTCGTGTTTTCCTGCCTCGACGCTCGCCTTGTACGCATCGTCTCCAGCTAGTGCCACTGCAGTTGCCCAGTAGACATCCCGGATTGATGAGTCGCCTATGAAGTAGAGGGTCCGGTTTTCTAAGCATGTGTAGGTGGATGGCTGATCGTAAGACTGCAGCATGCTGCCGTATGGCTGCCATCGTGCGTGGTTAACAGAGTCATAGGTGAATGACCATCTGCCGCTGTGTAAGAGATTGCGACATCTTTGCTCGTGCTTGTCATAGTTGAGCAACAGGCCAGTACCGAAGACCGTCACTAGAACAAGACCTAGTGTGACCAATGCCATGTTGAACAGCTTCTTGGGCGGTGATTGGAACTTGCAGCCTCGCCGGTTGATGGTGCTTAATCTAGAGGACATCGAGTGCCAATCGTACGTGTCGAGGAGCGCCATCAAGGTCTTTCCATGAGGCTTGGTAGTGTCAAGTCCGTGCTGAGGCGGTCGCTATGAAGCAAGCTGCGGTGGGCTAGCAATTGTTGGCAGGAGCTATAGACAACTTGAAGAGAACCTCAGCTTTTCATTATCCCCCACCTTCACTCTGGTAAAAGTTTTGCACAAATGATACCTGCACATACTCACGTCCGTCTGGATGCCAGCACAGCTCAGGCAGTCGAGCGAAAGGTTAACCGCTTCACCAGTATAGAGACATGACGTCGACCAAGCTCACGATACAAGCACCTATGAGGCTGGACACCATAGTGTAGACTCTGATATACCTTGACCGTTCCTAAGCATCACAAAGCGTCTGCTAACGTATCTCGGGCTCACCCATCCACTCAGCAGGCTGCAGACCAACCATCTCCTCTCTGTCCAGGTCAGCTGCAGCGCCGCCCTTCTTCGTCTTCGGCTTTGTCCTCTTGACCAACTTTCTCATCTCCTTTGCACTCGTCTCATCCTTCGCAAACACCTGAAAACCTCGGACATGTGTATCCTTGCCATTCTGGTGATTCTCACATATCCTGACTTGTACGACCATCGCTCTTAGCACGTCGCCTCCAATCAGGTCGTCCTCTTCATCTTCATATTCAGTGTCCATGTGGTTGACACTGCTAGCCTTCTGCTGCTGCATCCTCTTCTCGTAAGCTCTCGCACGCCGTGCCTCCTGCGCTTCGTAGTATGAAGGATCACGCCCTCCGACGCCTTTCAGCGGTATCTCGATCCATCCTCGTATCTTCTCTAAGTTGCTGCTCATCTCACCTGTTTCCGGGTCCATAGTGTCCTCAACTTCCCACGACCCGAATTCGACTAGCCCGCCCTCTGACATACCAGCGAAGAATTTCATCTTAGTTGGAGTGTAGGATTCGTCGAGTTTGAAATCGAGGTAGATCCTGAGCTTAACAATCGACACGAGCTTGAAGAAATGGAGGGTCAAAGTGTGTGGCTGCGGACCGTCACTTTGCCAGAAATGAGATGGACTGGGATGTCGTAGTTGTGCTAGGGCGCAACCTGGCTTTGCTGAAGATAGAGTCCATGTAGCCAAGGAGGATATATCCCGCAGTCCCACCAGAGCCTTCACGTCCTCGGCATGGTGTTCAGATTCGAGTAGGGATGTTTCCTCCTCGTTGATCGTTTCGTCTTCGGTTGCTTCTAGCGGCAGGCGCGAGATGTACGATTCGTCCACATGATCCTGGACGCCCCCGCCATTAACGGGTGTTGTGTCTGGTGCTCTTACTACCTGATCAAGTAGCTCCACACGTTGCTGGCGCCGGAGTCTAGCTGGTCTCGCAGCCTCTGGCACGCTTGACTCGAGATCGTGTGCTCGTGTGGCGTGCTGAGGAGTGGTCTGGAACCTAGGACCTGTAGGTGTCTCGAGCATAGAAGGAGGAATCGCTGCTGTTATCGCATTGGTGGCAGTTGGTCGCGTAGGGGTCGTCGCAGGGTGACCATCCTCTGCCTGAGCAGGCGCTGCTCGGCGTGCTGGTCGAGGCATGATACTGCTGCTCTCATGACTGTCAATAATGGATCCACGGTCCACTGCTTTTGAAACATGTCAATACCAGCGTGACTGCACGGACAGGTGAAAGCACATCGTTACTCTGGTTTGTTCTGTTTGCACTTCAACCCACCGTTTCTCACCTAGACAGGCGAAAGTGAACTGGATCGATGCGTAGTAATCACCTTCAGCGACGACTTAGTCCACGGGCACTTCAACATCGTGATAATGTAAGCGCCTACATATCAGTCGTGACGATCTGCCCATGGTATTGAAATACACTGGAGATATACAGATGGTCGAAGGGCTATCCATGCAAGCTCATTCTACCGGTATACCGCTACCGTAATTTAGTTTTCCCATTACAACGGATTGCACGAAATCGAGCATCAGAATGACCTCTTCGATTATGATGCAGATTCGCATCATGGTTCGCAGTTAGGTACGGAACATGTCTTGTGTCAGAGAAGAATGGTCTAAGGTCCACCTTCGAAGAACAGTAACGCCGCAGCACGACTGCCAGCTTCTGTTACGAGCAGCTGCAAGACTCTTTACTTTTCCTCACCTACGCACCGAGTGATCTCGACACCGTCCTGTGATTGTCAGTTGTGTTCTTATCATGGAGTTCCGCTCACTTACAGGGACACCGCTTGGTTCCCAGCTATTCACGAGCTTGCTCTCGTAGATGAGGTTCGGGTTTCCGACCCTTGTCTCGTCCAGCTTGGCTTCGCCTTCTCTCTTCGCATACTGCTTGGCAGTCCTATCTGCAAATCTGGCGTCCACGCCGTTGACACCCTCTCCTTTCGAAGCTTGACGTTTCTGGTCGCACGTGCTGCGCACGTATTCTAGGTACGGAGGGTTACCCGGCTTGATGACGTTGTCCGCCGCCATTACTGATCCAGGAGTCACCAGCTTCAATTCCTCACATAACTTCAGATCTGTGGTGTATGCTGGCTTGTAATGATCGAGGAACATCATGTCGACGTGCTGCAGCAAACCTGACGAATGAAGCCTCTTGATAGAAGCGTCGCTCGAGCCAACAATGACTTTGACCAGATCACTCAGTCCAGCCAAGTCAACCAGAGATGCAATGACTGCTGCAAACTCGGGGTTCCGTTCCAAGCTGAAATATTTCTTTCCGCCTGCTTTTCGCACCGCCTCACCAAACAAGATACACGAGTATCCGATGTAACCACCAAGCTCTAGCATTGTGTGTGGCTTGACTTCGGCGATGAGATCTGACACAATCTTGCCTTTGTCTTCACCCACATTCATCAAGTACTTCTTCGTCCTCGCGAATTCATCAATGGCCTCAAGCACTCGCTTGGGGTTATTGCGAATGTCCTCAATATCGGGCTTGCCATAGACGAAATGCAAGAGCTCGATCTCTCGCCCATCGTCAAACTTCTATAGTCAGTACAGTGTGTTGGCCAGGGTCCATGGTTCTTACGAAGACTTCCTCCTGCTCCTGATAGACCTTGGATTTGTCAAACTCGGCGGCCATGTTCGATCTCTGCTTCTTGGTCACTCGATGGTTTTTGTTTACGCCTCGTCCGCTCTCCGAACTTTCGATCACAAGTATCTGCTGTCATAGTAAGGGCCGAGATCGCTCGACCCTCTGGCTCCTATCACATGCAAAAGCACTCATGTCAGCCGTTCCCCACTAGAGCCGCATATGGCGTAAGTCCCTGTCCGTTTTGGTTAGAACTCTATGCATGATTTGCACATCATCGACGCAGCTATTTCTGCAGAGTGCTCGGACAGTAAGCGACTACTGTTACAACAGAAGCCAAAAATGTCATGGCTGCTTGGGAAAATTCCTCCACCGAATCACTTCGCGCTGTCGGCAGCTAAGAGCTTGGAGGTGTTTCGACTTGTCCAATCTCAACGCGGGGCGCTTCTCCACGTTTGTAACCACTGCTTTTCATAGCGACGAGGACAGGATATGCGAGCATCATCACTCGTAGTAAATTTTCCCAGAGACTCCAAAACCATGATTTGACAAGACCTACAGCAAAGCACATCATCTAAACCAGGATATACATCATAGTGCTCTGCACGACGTCAGGTCTTAACACTTTGCTAGCTACCAAGCTGCAAGACAATCAGATAAACAAGTGACAGCGATTGAGGCAGATTTACCATACAAAAATAGGACCGAAGGACGCCGACAAGATGTTGTGTTGTGCAGCGACGAAGACACTCGGAGGTTTTGACTAAAACTGGGACACATGGAAGACGGGAGCATATCCCGGCAGATGTCTTGTCAGGAACGTAAGCACGTTCCAGATCAACCGTTCCTCGATGGCCATAACTTAATCTGTCCCGAACGGCGCTAAGATCTGGCATCCTGGCCGCAGTCGCCACACATCTTGCTTCTGTTCGGCTGAATACACGCATCTTCATGGAACATCTGCAATGGCGACACTACGGAAATTCAACGCCTTGGCCGTACGTGCATCCCGACGCGAGTCCTGACGTACTATGGCTCCAACCTTACCATCCACTCACCATACAGATCTGTTACACGACATCACCACTCTTACTGGCTCGAAAGCTATGCAGGTGCTATGACCTTTCCGGTACCTGTACGTGCAATTAATCGCTGGAGTCTGCTTTGAGCACATTTCGTTGTCCATCTCATTGAGACATCAAGTGGGCCACATGTCACTATAAACATCGCAAAAGGCAAGGATGGCCAAATAGTGCTACTAGCGACCTAGATGAGTGGTCAGCGAAGATAATGTCGGTACCCGCTACTTGATACTCCAAGACCTTGAGGGAGTAGTCGTATACCGATATGTTCCTGGTACAGGGTCCTGTCGAAGCATATATCAACCGAAAGGTCCCGTATTAAGTCTATCAACTGCTTGCAGTTTCTGGTCTACCTTGAAACAAAATTTTGCAGCTTTTCACCACTTGTGTTTCTCCTTCGGCTCTTTCAACAGGGTTCTTGTTTGACACTTTGTACATTACCATGTCTGACCTTAAAGCTACTGTCGCCGAGACGGCAGACGGTTTCCACGTCGAGGGCTACGAGAAGATCGAGTACGACTTTGCGTTCATCGACAACGTTTTCGACACTGCTCGAAGCGACCTCGCAGAATGCTACAAAAAATGGGGTCGATGTCTGGCTGTCATGGACCTGAACATCTACAATGTCTACGGACAACAGATGCAAGAATACTTCGACCATTACAACATTCAACTTGACATCCACAAGACGATGATCGGCGAGAAGGCAAAAAGCATCGACACGTTCCTGAGTATTGTAGACTCGATGAACAAATTCGGCATCTACCGCAAGGTTAGTCGTGCCGGAGATCGATCTCCGAGATCTTGTGCCCTTGCAGAACACGCTAACACCCCGCCAGGAACCTATGCTTGTCGTTGGCGGTGGACTAGTCACAGACGTTGCTGGGTAAAAATTACCACTGCCAAAGATAATCTCAAGGCACTCTGACCTGAATATCTCCTCTGGCGGTTTAGCCCGTTGCAAGCATTATACTAACCTCTACTTCGCAGATTCGCTTGCGCAGCATACCGACGAAACACCAACTACATCCGCATTCCAACAACTGTGATTGGTCTAATCGATGCCTCTGTCTCCATCAAGGTTGCCGTCAACTATGGCAACTACAAGAACCGATTGGGAGCTTACCACGCCCCAATGAAGACGTTCCTGGACTTCACCTTCCTGCGTTCCCTACCAGAGGCTCAGATCCGGAACGGTTTTGCGGAGCTTATCAAGATCTCATCATGCGCCCATCTTCCCACATTCGATCTTCTCGACAAATACTGTGAACAGATCATCGCAACCGGGTTCGGCCGTTCGGACAACGCATCTGAGGAGGTCAGAAAGGCAGCTGACGAGATCAACCGAGCAGGCATCCACGAGATGTTGAAGCTCGAAACACCCAACCTACACGAGATTGGTTTGGACCGAGTAATCGCATACGGCCACACGTAGGTAATTGCATAGAGATGCTAAGACCTCACTGACATGATCTAGTTGGTCACCACTGCACGAACTTGTACCCGACGTACCTTTGCGACATGGTCATGCTATCTCTATCGACATGGCATACTCAGCCACACTTGCAAACATGCGAGGTCTGCTGAGCGACGAAGAGCACAAGAGAATCCTTAACCTCTTCTCCAAGGCAGGTCTGTCCATGGACCACCACCAATTTGACGAAGACGTCCTGGAGCGTGGTACACAAGCCATCTTGAAGACTAGAGATGGTCTGTTGAGAGCGGCTGTGCCCAGTCCAATCGGATCTTGCGTCTTCCTCAACGATGTATCAACAGACGAGATGTTTACTGCTCTCCGCAAGCACAAGGAAATCATGAAGAACTATCCACGCAACGGCGAGGGTCTTGAGGCATTCGTGGATTCCAGCGACACCGGATACACCATGAACGGCATTGCTGCCGAATTCACAAATGGTAAAAGCAACGGCACTACCAACGGCATGAAGGCCAGAGTCATCAACGACGACGCTGAGAATGGCCCAACAAATGGTGTGAAGGTGGAGAAGCAGACCAACGGCACTGAGGCTTCGAAGAAGCATGCGACAGCGCCCGAGGGTGTTGATGGGATGCAGAATGGTGTCGGCAACACATCCATCACAAATGGTGCCCACTAGAACAAGAAACTTAAAGCTATGAGTTATTGACAGCTAGAGAGTTCGGGAGCAATGGTGCTCGCAATAGATAGATCTGACCATGGTCAGGTACTACAGGGAACAAAAGCTGATTGTGATATCAAATATTGTGACATTATTATTCACCTGCAGGTGCTTTTTTGGTCATTGCGATGCAACTCGTTAGAGACATGTTCCCTACCATTTCCGTCTAGTCGTAGAGATGGCCTTTTGGGTCGCGCTTATGTGATACCACATCAGACACATAATACCCTCTTGTCCTGCAAATCTTAGCTTCACCAGTCTGTGCAAGAGCCGAACGTCTTCTTGCTCCCCGGTTTTGACCTGATGATGTCACCCATGCAATTTGTCGTTAAGACTGCATGCCAATCTCATGTAAATATAGCTCTTGTGTCTGGTTGAGTTTTTGTACTGGTCACCTAGCTGGACTATTAGACTTCTCGAGGGCTGTCCAGCTTGTTCCCTTTCGACCCATTTGCTTGATGCAGGAAGAGCCTGCGAGCTTGATTCCTGTCAATGCTCTTTGTATGAGCTACAGCTTGGACACACGTGCCAAACGCTGGTCTCACTAAAATGGCTGAGGTGACGACGAATTATTTCGTCTGCACCCTGGGGGAAGCAGTGCAAGACAACATTGACAGACCATTTGCAAATGTCAATGCGCTGATCACCAAGCAAAGAGGAGACAACCCAGACGCACCGGCCATTGGCTTTTACATTGGTTCAGGAAGTTCCATAACTGATACACTCGAAACAAAGGTCTTGACGTTTCGTGATGTGTACACGACTACAGTAAATACTGCCACCCTCATCTCACGCAGTCTGGACACAGCGTCTGGCAAGACCGTAGGGCTACTTGCAGACAGCTCACCAGCTTTTCTCTTCACTTGGCTGGGATGCATCAGACTTGGTCACCCTGTGTTGCTCCTCGCGCCTCAACTCGCAGCGTCTGCAGTTGCACATCTATGCAGGACCTGCGAGGTTGGAACGCTATTTACAGACGAGAAGCATGAAGGCTTGGCGGAGGAGGCATGCCGACAGACACCGGGTTCGCAGCCTAGTGGCTTGAGGAAAATCTTGATGCCATTCAAGGATGACCAAGAGGTATTCAATCTCATCGAGCAGGGCTTAACGCAGGAGCCGCTGGAGCCAGCCATTGCTGAAGATAGCATAGCCTACCTGCATCATACTTCAGGTACCTCATCAGGCTTACCGAAGCCAATACCGCAGACTCATCACGGCGCTGTTGCAGTACTTCCAGCTCTCAATGGCAAAAATCAAGCAACGTTTACCACCACTCCACTCTACCATGGCGGACCAGCCGACATCTTCCGAGCTTGGACAAGCAACGCCATGATCTGGTTGTTCCCAAGCAAAGACATACCCATTACAGCTAACAACATCAAAAAATGTCTCGAATCCGTAGAGACATCTGCCTCGAGCGAGAAAGCGTCTCCCGTCAAGTACTTTACATCAGTCCCATATGTGTTACAAATGATGGCCGGGGATGGAGAAGGCTTGAACTGGTTGCAAAAGATGGATCTGGTCGGCGTTGGCGGAGCAGCACTACCAGCGAAAGTGGGCGACGATCTGGTAGAACAAGGAGTTAATCTGGTGTCGAGGTTTGGAAGTGCAGAGTGTGGTTTCCTACTGTCCTCGCATCGAGACTATGCAAAGGACAAAGATTGGCAATACCTGAGGATGAACGAAAAGTCTCCGCTCGTATTTGAGTCACGCGAAGAACAATTACACGAACTTGTGATAAAGCCAGAATGGCCACATATGGCTAAGAGGAATCGTAACGACGGCTCGTACGTTACAGCTGATTTGTTTGAGAAGCATCCTGTGATCCCACATGCGTGGAGGTACCACAGCAGAGCCGATTCACAACTCACACTCATCACCGGGAAAAAGTTCGACCCGGCTTCTACAGAGCACGACATTGTCGCCGCTTCGACTCTTATCTCGGACGTGTTACTCTTCGGCAATGGCAAGCCATACCCCGGTGCTTTAATTTTCAGGGCAGAGAATGCAAAGAACATGAGCGACACAGATCTGCGAAAGGAGGTCTCGCCCGTGGTCGAGAAAATCAACACTGGGAATCAGAAGCATGCAAGGATTCCACGGAATATGCTCGTTGTCATGCCATTCGATAACGAACCACTCGAGAAGAGTAGCAAGGGAACAATCCTGCGAAACAAAGCTGAAGCAAGATATGAAAGCATCATCGAGGAAGCTTACGATAACGTCACTCCAACAAGTGCTGATGTTCCTGACAGTGAAGTGCCCAAGGCGATACTCGAATTGACGACATCGGTCGTCGGGCACGATACGATCACCATGGAAGGCGATCTATTCACTCAAGGAGTAGACTCAGTTGCATGTGTCCAAATTCGCCATGGCGTCTCGCAGCTGTTGCCAAAGGACGCAAAGGCACTCCCGCTGACGGTCGTTGAGGACACCGGCACGATATCAGAACTGGCGAACATGGTTATTCAACTGCGCCAAGGTGGGACCAGCGAAAAGGTAGACGAGAAGGTACTAGTGCCAGATCTCATCAAACAGCACACTCGTCTCGACGGCAATCGACCAGTTGAAGGCATGATTGACGGCATCGTGACGGTGATCGAACCGCCCGGAAAAACTGTCCTGCTCACAGGGGCGACTGGCTCACTCGGCTCTCACGTCCTGAGTCAGCTGCTTCAGAACCAAAAGATCCACCATACCTATGTCCTCGTTCGAGGCGCGACACCCCAAGCAGCCAAGGAGCGCGTTCACAAAGCACTTTCAACTCGAAAACTCTCCATCCCTGACGACTTCGACCAGAAGGTCACGATACTTCAATGCAAGCTATCCGACCCCGACCTCGGACTTACATTCCAGGACTACAGCAATCTCCAAAGCGAAGTCGACATAGTCCTTCACATGGCATGGTCAGTCAACTTTCTGATCTCGCTGCGGAGCTTTACGCCTCATTTTGCGGGTATACAGAACCTGTTGAACCTGTGTCAGTCGAGCACGCAACGCAAAGCGCCACGCTTTGTATTCTGCTCAAGCGTGGCAAGTGTCTCGTCCTTTCCTTCGACCAAGAGCGAAGCAGGCAGCGTGCCCGAGGAAGTGCAGACTGATCTTGCCGTGAGCGGTAGCACAGGGTATGCGCGGTCGAAGTTGACAGCTGAACTAATTCTTACGAACGCTGCTACAAACACCCCATCTTTGCGGGACCGAATCACAATCGTCCGAGTGGGACAGCTATCAGCTGACACGAAACATGGAATCTGGAGCAGCTCAGAGGCATATCCCCAGATTCTAGCCACTGCCAAGCTGACAGATGGTGCCCTACCAGACTTGGGCTTGGACGAAAGGCTGACCTGGCTGCCCGTTGATGTATCCGCGAGGGCATTCGTCGAGGCGAGTCTAACAGAACCAGAGATCATTGGTGACATGCCCACTGAGCACGTCAGGCACAAACTGGAACAGAAGCAACAGACGAGTTTTTCACTGACAGATCAAGGTAAGAATATGGATACACAGAAGCTCGACACGGCTGCTGTCAAGGTAGTGCACCTACTAAACCCGGATCAAAGCAAGACATTCACAGACTTCACAAAACGACTGCAGGACCTGCAGCGGCAAACGCCTACAAACACAGCAGAAGGAACAGGCGACCAGAACATCGAGATCGTGCCTGCACAACAATGGCTCGATAAACTCAATCACCTGTCTTCCAACTCGGAATCGTCCTCTGAAGCTCAGAAGTCGTTACGGCTTCTGCCCTTCTGGAAGCAGGTCTACGGCGACCGTCAACCCTCGCCACAATCCACCAGCACGGAAACTGCTAGCACAACGCCATCCGGACTTGTTTTCGATGTGCACAACTCGCTCATCGCTATGCCAGCTTTGTCTCACTGGCTTGGGCTGAGCACAATCGAAGGCCGCAAATCTCGAGGGCAAGTTCCGCAGGTCAACGGAGATCCCGGCGCGCAGACCACCAAGGCAGAACCCGTGGACGAGGTTGTGGATGATGTTGACAATGAGTTACTGAGACAAGACTACGTGCTAAAGATCTGGAATTGGGTGCGTGAGAATGTACCGTGAGACAGGCGCGAGCCTTGATCACACTAGTCAAGACCTGCTGCCGCCTCGGAGGAGCATATACGAGTGCTCGAATCGAACCTAGTCCCCTATTCCCCCATAACCTGTCCCAAAGGCTCGCTTGATCATAATCCCGAGAACTTGTAATTCTGTACGACCCAGCATCAGAAAGCAATTTAGCAAGATGCATCGCCATGCAACCTTCTCCCATGACAGCGCCCCCGGCGTCCACCGGGTGCATCGATGAAGCCCTCTTCACTTCCCAGGGTCATCTTCGATCCTAGTACACAGCCACAAGCAATCTACCCCAACCTCACCACCTGCTCCTCCCCCTCTCCCACACTCCATCGACCAAAGTCGAAGCATCAACATCGTCCTCCCAGTCACTCGCCATCACCCCGAATCGAGCTTGACGGTCTCCACGGCAGTGATACCCCTCACGCCTCTCCTCCACAGATCCACCACCGTCATAATCGTAGTCTTGTCCGCATCGACCACGAGGAACCGGCTCATCATACATTACACTGCCTCCCCTCCCTCCATCGTCCTGTCTTGACCGCCTCCTCCGCCGTGCCCTTCTGCCCCTCGACCTCCGCGTGTAAGTCTGATCATCGTGTTCCTGGCCGCGGTACCTCCCAGCCCTTCGATGGTGCTCAACGGCCTTGATCGCGGTGACAGCGAGCACGAAGGCCAGGAAGATGAGGTAAGCGGGCAACGCGTGGCCGTGGCCGTGTAACCGCGTGGATAGACGAGGCATGCCAGGTCGACTGGACGTGACTTCAACCAGACGCTCGAACCAGCTGTCTCGCTGTCGACCATCAACCAGGCTAAAGGCTGAAGCTGTGCGTTTATCTTCCCTCCTCAGATGCCACTGCGATTCTTATCAGTACTTGCCTCGCGCATCGACGACACCTACCCACCAACCAATATATCGCGCCGCGTATCTTCACGACCCAGACCGCGAGTGCACTCGCTATCTTGTGTAGGTGGTACGCAACACTCACTCACTCCGAAAAGAAAACGAGACTCGAGATCTGATCTAAGGAGCACCTCGATATCCGCTCTCACACCCAGCCGTCCACCCGTCCACAGACTGTCACACGCAACGCAATGTAATACATCGTCATCCACGCAGCCTCCAACCTACTTGCGCCTTGCATGAATGAACGCAACGCCGCCCCGCAGATCACAAAAATCGCACACGGCGCGCCTGGCAAGGCAAGGCAAGGCAACAAGCACCCTGCGAACCGCACCAGCACGTGCGCACGCACGGACCCAGGCTCAGGATCAGGACAAGCAAATGCGTTAGAACATGCACGAGGGCAAAGTAAGTTCATGGTAGAGTACTGGGGGTAGCAGACACATGACGCCAGTGGCACCCAATCAGCACGCGGGGTTTCACACCGGTCAGCACGTCGTAATCGTGGCCGGAGCGTTGTTGGCTAGATCACTAGTAGCGAGGGCACTGCAGGTTTTGTCGTGTGCGCTCATGCTCAGACAAAAGGGCGCGCAGAGTTGATAGGTAATAGCGCGCTGGACGTGACAGTATGCACATGACATCTGTTATTGTGCCAATGGACCTGCTCAGCTGTGAGCCAGGTAACTTGGTAGTATTGGTGCCGAAAGAGGCATCCGGCCACTCGAACTATCTGAAGTCGGCTGCTACTTCTTCCCTCTCAACGTCTGCCCCTCGCCCAGAAATTTCGGCTTCTTCTCATCATCGGCAATTGGCTCACCGTTCTCGTCCTTCTTCCTCATTGGTTTGATCTCATATCCGAAGAACAGCTTGCCAGGCGGTAATCTCAGGGGCTGGGGTCCATTGGTTCTCCTCACTGGCGGTGGCTGTGGGTCATTAGTCGATTGTCCTTGGACTGGCGTTGATGCTTTGAGTGGTGTCCCTGCCGAAGAACCCTTTCCCTTGTTCTGCTTCAATTTGTTGCCCGACCCCAGGAAATGATTTGACACGACTTTGGCTCCATCTGCCGCTGTACTTGACTGCGGTGCTATACTCGCGTAATTTATCGATTGTGCCATGCTACCTGGTGGGTGTACAGCTCCACCATGTGCAATGCCCGCGGCAGTCCTGGGTGTACTCGTGCCACTCGTTCTTTCTGGTGGCTTGTAACCTAGTGGTGTGGCAAAATCGACTTCCAGATCTGTTTCCATAGTCACAATAGCATGTCGGTCATTCTCTGGCTTTATCTCGAGGACTTTGATATCGTATACCTCGTCATTGTAGTGAAATTGGAATATGTCATTCTTCGTCAGACACGAGAAGTTTCTGAAAGCGTTTTCCAGGACAGCGCGAGGGTCAGAGATGTCAAGGAAGGAGGGCGACTGCGGTTGCAGTTTGATGAACTTGCCCGGCGGCAGATCTGTGGGTTTGACTTGGATAAGGTCGCCAGGTTCGAGGGAAAGGCTCGACATGAGCCACTGCGGTAGGTATACTCTTCCCTCTTCTGCGACGAACTCCAGAACACCAGCATGACCCGTCTTCCCCTCAGCTCCATTGGTCAACTCGAAGAGCATGGGATATGAAATGTGTAGCCTCGTGAGTTTCTCGAGTGCACTGGCTGGGAGGAAGATCTTGCCGCCATAGTTGGCATGTTGTCGATCGGGGCCGGACATCATTACGACAGGATAACACCGGTAGTATTCGTCGAATCGTCGCATAGACATACCGACCATTGGGCGGCGAGAGCCGAAGCCCATGTCTGAGTAGAACGACATGCCTTGTGTCAGAAGGCGTATCAGAATGTGAAAGACTGAAGATCGAACGGTTATGTCGGGCAACTTCTCGACTTGTAGTTCTCAAGGTCTCGTTGGGTTTCGTGGGGGATGCGAGGAGTTTGTTCTACGGCTTGATCGAATGGTCCTAGACGTAGGGTGAGCGGCACAACTTGTCAAGTGCAAGTGACAAAGCACTGTGAATGCAGTACTCGACAATGTCGCCTTGATGACGAGGCATCAAACAATGACGTCTGGCGGACTTTACGCGTAGCGCGTCGCGGTGCAAACGTAATCAATTATCAAGGTTGTGAACATGGCTGTGACCGTTGACCCCGAGAACGACATCGGGAACTGCGACACAACCATGCAATCAGAAAAGCGCTCAGCCGAAGACTTCGCCCGAGTCAACCACGACAGCTACGGAAATGGCCAACCGTCAAAGAAAGCCCGCTTCGACCTCCGCAACCCCTCAGCTCTAGCTCCAGATGCCTTGGAAGAAGATGCGACGCTTGACGCAGATGTCATTGGCGCTCGAGGCCAACAGGTCAAGCGAGGTGCTGTGAATGTGGATGGCTACGACTCCGATTCAGACAACGAGAACTTCGATGCGCGCGCTAAAGCAAAGGCCAAGGCCAAGGAAGATGCCGAGAAATCCAAGGACGAAGACGAGGCCGACATGTTCGCTGATCTCGAGGACGACTTCAAGGACGGTGACGACTCGGAAGGGGATGCTGATCGACGTGGTGAGGCAAGGAAAAAAGATGTGCGTTTCTTGGACGAGGATGAGATCGAGGGTCAGGTCAAAAACAGTAAGAGTGGTGGGCATGTGAGTGCTGATTTCGCGCTGAACGGCAAGGGAAAGGCCCAAGACCAGGAGCAAGAAAGTAGCAGTGACAGTGAAGTTGCGGATGAGGAAAGAGCAGATACGGGTGGGGTAGACGAAGAGCTAGGAGCCGGGAGTAAGAAAATGCATGCCCCTAAACTGGATGCCTTCAACATGCGTGAGGAGAACGAAGAGGGAAAGTTCGATGAGTCAGGCAACTACGTACGGAAGGCCGCTGACCCAGACGCCAAGCACGACCTTTGGCTCGAAGGTATATCCAAGAAGGAGATGAAAAAGGCCAGTGAAGCTCACGAGCGGAGGGAAAAGGAGAGGCGACAAAAAGCCATCGAAGATGATGCCAAGAGCGACGGACAAATACTGGCAATGTTAATACCTCAGTTGCAGCCTACCGAGACTGTCCTCGAAGCTTTAGCAAGACTGAACAAAGGCAAGGTGAAGAAGCCGAAATGGCAGAATAAGAGGAAGCGGAAAGACAGTGTCAACGACGATGACGAAGCCATGAAAGACGAGCAGGGGGACGAGAGATCGAAAGCAATTGAAGCTATCACCGAAGCTGCCGACCTTCTGCTCGCCAGAGGTCAGCCAGAGGTCTATGATACAGAGAGAGAGCTGCTTGTCCGGCAGTACAAAAAGACCACCGGTGAAGAGTGGATAGAAGCACAACCTGCTCAGTCCGAGGTCACCGCTAACGACACCGAGACTTCTCAATGGCAGTATCGCTGGTCTGACGCTAGAGATGGAGGCGATATCCATGGACCATACGATGTAAACACTATGAAAGCCTGGTCCGATGCTGGATATTTTGGCGATGGTGTTGAGTTTCGAAAGACTGACGATAGTGAGTGGACTCGTGTTCCGGAGTTCGTATGATCTGCTGCCATGGTATCCCAACTGCTGAAAGGGACACGAACGAGACTGATATCGAGCTGATTTCGGATACTGGTATAATACTTTGGTGGTCGAATGTGAGGGTATGGGTACTCTCTGGTTGATATGGATAGTGACCTGGGAGCGGTCATATGTTTTCACCGAAATGGCAAAGTTACACGCCTTCTATGCGTGGAACATATCTTTCAGGACAGGACCGCGATCATGACCAGAATCCTTGTATCGGAACGTCAAAACCCGCCAGTTGAGCTCGCGCCGCCAAAAGAGACCGTATCCAAGGAGTGACTGGTGTGTTCGTGCACATAGGGCGCCAGAGTTCTGCATCCGACTGATAAGGATACACGCTCTGAATCGAGAGTGCACCATGGCCATGGCACAGCAGACACATGGTTCGTGTGTCAGGTAGATGTCGAGATTGCTACAGAGGTAGCCCTCCCCACGAGGAGCGGTATGACGAGGCGGATAACCCGGAAATTTGGAGTCGGCATCTTCACCAAACAGAGTGTGGTCGAGGTAGTATTGCTCGGTCGCACTGACAGCTTGGCCAGGTAGGCCTTCTGAACAGGTAGCAGCGAACTTCTGATGCGAGCCTGCGGCCAGTCTTCGACGTAACTCCTTGTTGGCGACCATGGAGATGACCCGCATGAGAGCGTGCCACTCTGGTCGGCCACCTGTGTCGTCATTGGGGTCTGGCTTTCCTCCAGGATGGTATCGGGCGTCACCAGCAGCGGCGATCACCTGCTGCGTGACTGGGTCTACGACGACAGCGCCGACGCCGAGACCGCGACCACTAGTCGACGCTTCTTCTGCAACGAGTTGTGCAAGAGTGACGAAATCGTCTGTTTGGACGGTTTCTAGCTCCATTCTAGTCTTCCGCAAGAGATGCAGTGGTGGTGCATCTTGCAATAGTTGAGCTGCAGGATTGTAAATGCATGGCCAGTGTCTCTCGGTCCACTCTTTAGCTTGGGTCTCGTTCAGTGGTGCGTGCAAAGGCACTGGGATTGGAAAGCACCGAGGAACGTGGTCGTAATCTGCCAACATTGGATCTTGGTTCATGGCGTCCTTGATGGCGACCATTATGGCGTCAGCCAGATCTTGAGTAGCGACTTGTATGAGGAAGACGCATGGCTTGTTTGGCTGAGTGACAACGACCCGTCTCATGAGCAGATCTTGAGGTAGGTGTGGTTGGTGAATGACTCGTCGCAGGTGGTGAAGCTGAGGTTGCTTGGGCGCTTCCTGCAGCACGGGTTTGACAATGCTAACTCGATGAGTGACAGGCTTGTCGTCCAGACGTAAAAACTTACCCAAGTGCTTTGGAGGCGAGCTTTGCTGGCATCTCGAAGACGAGTGCTTCCACTGTATCGGTTAGTCCGTACTGTTCAGTCCTAGGAGTTTTTTCGATCATGTCCCTCACCATATTGATCATTGGCTCTCGTCTCATGCAGTGTCTTGAGAGGCTCGAGACGCTCTGCACGCTCTGGATAGTCATCCATGGTCGCTGTCGTAGGTGGCTCCTCGGAGCATTGCAGCATGGGAGAGGATGGAAGAAGTTTCGTAAGATAAGAGAAGTGGGCAAGGAGCCATGAGGGAAGGCACCACCGCACGGAGTTGAAGAGAAAGGAAAGCACCTTCCTTGTGAGGGTGAACAACATCTCGCCTGCTGTCCCGCCTTACGTGTGCGATTGTCACTGCCTGAGTCACCACTTCACTCTGTTGTCACTTTATCCTTCCGGTTTGCCCAATGTTTTCCCAGCAAAACGCAGCCTTTGTCTGCTCATTTTGTGACAAACTTGAATCGCAGCAGGCTCTTCGTGCTGTGCCAACTGGCTCATGCAAAGGCACTAATGTTGTTTTGCTCCGTGGCAGCTCTTATGCCTGAGCCATGCTATGGATCAAGCAGATCTTCGCTTACGCGTCCAACAAACAAACAAAGGAAGACAAAGATTAGCACCCAGTTTTAGAGTTTGACACCTTCACTGTAGGCGCAAGCAGCTGTGGTCTGAAGTGCAATGTTTCAACGGCACTGGTCACTTACAGCGTTCGGGTCAGCGATACTCAATACCGAAATCTTTTGTGAGCACGCTAGTCGATAAGATAGTCGATCTCGATACGTGTGGTCGCGTCACGCGTTAAGTGGCAGCGCAAAGCATACCTATGGCGAAGACATACATAGACAACTTTCGCCTTGCGATACCGACGACTCGATGAAGAAAGCGGCGGCATGATAGCATCTCGTCACAGTCTCGACATCAAGGTACTACAGTCTGAACTACTGGAAGATGTAAGTCGGCGCGGGCGAGGCCAGGCAAGCGACGGTGAATACGCGCTAACGCGAGTGTGCTATTAGTCTCTTGACGCCACCATCCTTGTAAGTGCACGCGAACTCAAGGCATTGGGCAGTCACCCTCAGAACCGCGCCAACCTTTCGAAGTCTCACGCCGTTTGCGACACTGGTCAACACGAAGAGTCCAACGATGCCCAGACCACCGTGTCGTTCTTGTCCAGTACCGTACCAGAGACAATTGAGCGATCAGTCGTGCAGACAGAGGCCGTAACAGAAGGCGCGCCCATGGAGCCGACAAGAGGCGCGCAGTCCCAAACAAGCGACAACGCGACGCAGGAGATCTCTCAGTCGGTGCTGGAACTTGTCAGGAGCAGGAGCGAGCAGGTCTCATTGCGACGTGACGAGCAGCTGTCCGACCACGAGCTCGAGAACGAGGGCACATTAGAGGATACGCCACAAGAAGGAGACTCAAACTTCCTTGACATCGTGTCGAGTTTTGCTGGGGCACCGGTCGAACAGGAATCGGTCCCTGTAAACCTCTCTCCCTCACAATCACAGCCTCCGTTGACCCAATTTCCCGAGTCACAACGATTCAAAACACCTGCCACAGCGGGAAAGAAGAGAGATTACAATGGCAATGTGGTTGACACCCCAGCTGTGTCGCGCAACCCGTTCGCAAGAGTTAATCAACAAACTCCGGCCCACGGCCTAGGGTTGAGTCAGGCCTTCGCTCAAACACAAGCTGCTTCCTCTCCGTTCGCCAATGTGGCCACCTCTGTTCTGAGGTCTGACAGGCCTTCGCCGAGCCTCGAAGTCGAAAAGCACGTCGTACACCTGCCTACCTCATCGCCACTCCGCCCCCTGTCTGAGTTCAAGCGGGCAGCCACCGAGCCAGCCGAACGTTATGTGCCAGCCAGCCACTCTCAACGTCTCCGAACAGGCAGTGTTGACGGTTCGGATCTCGATGCTAATACTGCTACACAGGTCACCGACTATGATGGGTTTGAGTCGGGCGCCAGCACTCTGGACAGACAGAGAAGGGCCAGATTAAGAGAGGCCAGAGCTAGAGAGCAACTCAAATTTGTCTCCTCTCCCACATCTCCCGAGAAGCATGACCCTGCACCAGAGAGAAGAGCACCATCTGAGAGGCCCATCGGAGTCCGTCGTATAAGCACGGACAGCTTACCAAGCAGCCCTCCAGCAGCTGCTGATATGGAAGAAGGCTGCGAGGACGGCCGTGGGGATGAGGGTGTGTCAAATCAGTTCGTGGCCGAGGACAACACCAAGCTACTCCAGTCTGAGACCAGGGAACAGATCCGAACTTCTCAGATGCCTGGGGACCATGGCAAAGCTCCTGCAAGTATCATACCTGACACAACCCGGAGGCATGAGAAAACAACGACTCACTCCTTTCCTCCTACCCAACCGAGTCCCACCGCTCGTCAGACTAGGTCGGGTACGATACTCGCCCACCAGAAGCCTGTTAGCTCTGGTCCGATCCGAATTGCTAATTCTCAGCGATCCGTTCGATCTACACAAGACTCGGCTAGAAACTTCCCCGTCGCAAGCTCAGGTGATTCTATAGAGATGGTGCCGGCCTCTCCTGAGAATGCACTTATTGCTACGGAGCCATCTTACACTCCGCGACTACAGATCTCAGGAGCTCAAAGTGCGTCAGATGAGGACGAAGACGTGGTTCAAGAAGGGAATGTAGACCGGCACTCTGCTCATGAACAGGAGGGTCGTGACGGACCGCCTGCCTCTACTGTCCCAGAGACGAGCTCTAGTTGTGGCGTCTCGGATATGCAGCGGCATAGCACGTGTGCGACTGCCCCTATCAAGCAAGCAAACAATCTTAGCTCACCTCCACCTGACGTGAGTGGCCAGCCAGTTTTGCCCCCTCGAGATCGGAAGCGCAAACGCATGGAGGACATATCTCAGGAGGATGTGTTGCCCAAATGTACGCAGACGAGTAGTGTTGACTTTCTCGCACCGCTTGGTCTGGACGAAGATCCAGAGATTGCACAGGCGCTGGCATCGACACAAGACGGAGAGCCCTTTGTGCCTCGAAAGAGAGCAAGATTTAATCACGGAAGTGCCGGCCCACGACCTGTAACAGAAGAGATGCGATCGCTGAGCAACGGCATAAACGCGAATATTGGTCATAGAGTTAGTATTAGAAATGCCGAGTTCGCCGGCGAGGATGTTGAGAACAATATACCACAGGACCATGCCGATGATGCTCCTGTGCCCCAAGTCGAGGAAACCATTGCAAAAACGCCAACGAAGTTGCAAGGGAAAAGATCAGCTTGGGACATGGACGACTCACCGAAGCCACGACATGCGCCCAAAATCATCGGGCCTCGATCCCAGCCTGTCACCAACGTCCTTCAGCATAAAGCGACGCGGCATGTGCGCCGCAATACTCCCAAGAGTGTGGTCAAAACACCTTCCACGTTACCCTCCATTGAAGAAGCCAGCCCTGATCCGGTCGCCACGGGCCTGGCTTCAACTGCACCGCCGACGTCTCAAGCGAACACAGATCAAGTGGTTGCACGAAACATGGTTTTCGCGTACTTCATGGGTCGAACGCGAGCCTACTATCCTGCCATCTGTGTCGAAGCCTTGTTCAGTAAGCAGCAACACAAAATTCTGTGGCCAGGTTATGATCCAGAAGACATAGGAGACCATGGAATCTGCTCATTGGATCTCAGGGTCGGCGATGTAGTCAAAGTTGCTCTGGAGAGGTACCCTAAAGGCGCGTACATTATCCGCGGGTTTTACTCTGAACCTACAGATGCCACGTCCGAGAACTGCATTACAGATATTTATGGTCATTCCCACGTGGTTGTCGAGCACAAGAACTCGAAGCTGCCTTTTCCTAAAGGTGTTGACAGAAATCAACCACTTGCCATTGCGGACATATACATCGACCTCAATACCTGGAACCGGGTGAGGACGAGACCATTTGTGTACGCAGCGCCAGAGGCAACCAACGGCACCTCAGGAATCTCGACGCCACTGAATCGAGCCTCAACTCCTACGACACCATCCTCTCGAGGTCGCCACGCAGAGAAGGATATTGTCCTACCGATCTCGCATGAGGATGGCATGTTTGCAAACATGGTGTTCGCTCTTTCCTTCGAAGACAACAACACGAAAAGCCAGATCTCGGAGATGGTGACGCAAAATGGAGGCCTAGTCCTGAGTAGCTCTTTCCGCGAGCTTTTCGATGATGACCTCAAGTTGAAGGGTCGATTCAACAGTATCGGGTTCGCTGCTCTCCTTGCCGACCGTCATTCGCGCAAGGAAAAATACATGCAAGCGCTAGCTTTCCAATTGCCATGCTTGAGCGGCAAATGGATTGAGGCGTCGATCAAGAAGTCAAGTCTAGCTAATTGGCAGGACTATCTCCTACCAGCCGGTGAGAGCGCGGAACTCGACGGCGCCGTCAGATCCCGTGTCTTGCCGCGACTAGAGGTCGGATCGAGCAAGCTTAGGGACATGGTCAGCAAGAGGACCCAGTTTTTCGATGAATCCTCCGCCATCTTCGTGCAGGGTCGTGGCAAGGCCGAAAAGCGGACACCACACCTAATTTTGGTTCAGATCATGGGTGCACAAGGGGTTGATAAGGTGGCCGATCTTACAGCTGCCAAAGAGAGGCTGCACCAGGTTGACAAGGTGGGGGTGACGTGGGTCTTTGTGGCTGACAAGGATTATGCTGAGGCCTGCAGGATGGTAAAAGACGTCAAAAAGGTGTTTGATGGCAAGAGCAGGAACAAGAACACGGCATCATGGGAGTGTGAGGTCGCCGACAATGAGTTCGTCATGCAGAGTCTGATTATGGGTAGACTATGCTCGAGAGGTTAATAGAGCCGTCACACGCGGTTTAAGGGATGTGCTCGGTCTGTCTTGCCAAGCACAATCGTTCAAAGCGATGTGGAACTAATTCTATCGTATCATAATGTATTCTCTAATCCGTGTAGCGCTTCCCGAGAGCAGACATGTTGATGAGCTCGCAAACTTGGAAAAGGACGTCCGCCAGGGTGTCTCTCCCTTGGGGGACATCGAACTAGCCGATCATCTTGGTATGAAGAGTACTCCGGTAGCCTTGCGAACGGATAGCAAGGCACATGGTAGAGTCGTAATCGCGCTCGACCTATTAGTCCGTGACCAGCACCGTGATGCTTCTTGTTTTTGTTTTTTTAGAGACCACCCCAAGCATGTTACTTCACCGACCAAGTATGTGAACCTTGCCCGTACTGAGATCGCGTAGTTGAACAGCCCCACTAGGGGAGAGACTGCACTCTTGGTAGTTCGACCTAACCGAACAGCACGAGATCTGAAGGCTCGCGTCATAGTTGCCCAAATCGGTAGTCGTCAACAACGTATCGCGGGTTTTCAAGCGTCACAACCAAGTGCCTACCCACTTCATCTGACATGATATCTTGCTCAAGATGGACAAGTATCTTCGCGGCTGGCGGCAGGATGCCTTGAACAAAGGCCAGCACGATGCCGCGATTTACATTGGCGACAAGGTGTTGGCGTTAAGTAGTATGTGAGTATTGCCAGGTAAAGCATTTACAGGACTGACATCCACCACAGACGCTGATGGAGATGCCTTTTGGCTAGCACAAGTGCATTTTTCGAACAACAACTACACACGCGCCCTTGCGCTTCTATCGCGGAAGGACCTTATCCATCGCAGCCTGTCATGTCGATATCTGGCCAGTCACTGCTACGTTAAACAGGGACGATACGACCAAGCCCTTGGTCTGCTGGGCGAGGAGAATCCAATCCATCTTATCAGTGATGCAAAGCACAATGCAAGGCGCAAGCTGGCCCACACGAACGCCAATGGACTGCCAATCGGTAGGCATATCACTCACAGGGGGAGGTCGGCCAGGGACAGGATAGAGTATTCGGAAGAAAGAGAAAGAGATCGGGAACAAGAGAAAGAGCTGAAGTTCCAGGCGGGCATGTGCTACCTGCGAGGCCTGTGCTGGTCAAGACGAAATGCCTTCGACAAGGCAAAAGAGTGCTTCATGACGGCAGTCCGCATAGATGTGCAGTGCTTCGAAGCATTCGATCAGTTGATGAAGAGCTCGCTCCTCTCGCCTGCCGAAGAGATCAAATTCCTGAACGAGCTTGACTTCGACACAATAAGAACAGATGACCCAACGCAGGCACAGGAAGCAGCACATCTTACGAGACTGCTCTACACCACAAGACTTTCGAAATATGCCTCGCCAAAGACCATGACGGAAGCAACAGAAGACCTAGCCTCGCACTACAACCTCGCCGCGAATCCAGATCTGCTGCTCACCAGAGCTGAGACACTCTACACGCAGTGCCGCTTCCACGAAGCACTGGCTATCACCACCCGCATACTCAACTCTTCCACGGCGGAGTCCTCCTCTCTCGAGAACACCGACCCAGATACGCTGGCATCATTAGGTCACAGTCCTGCTCTGTATCCACTCCATTTGGCCGCGCTCTACGAAACAGGGAGCATAAATACACTCTTCCACCTATCCCACACGCTTTCAATCAATGCACCGCACGAATCTTATACCTATTTAGCTATAGCAACTTACTATCTCTCTACGCACCGGATACCACTCGCCCGCCGCTTCTTCTCTAAAGCTTCACTGCTTGATCCTCACTCTGCACCAGCATGGATCGGCTTCGCACACACATTCGCGGCAGAGGGCGAGCACGACCAGGCTATCGCTGCATACAGCACAGCTGCGAGATTGTTTCAGGGAAGCCATCTGCCAGGTTTGTTTCTAGGCATGCAACACCTTGCCCTTAACAACATGAGTTTGGCTTGGGAATACTGCGTCGGTGCATTCGCCATGTCTTCGGGCGCTGGCAGCGGAAGCAAGGACGATGCAGACAAAGTCACGGAGCTGGTCTTCAGATCACCTGACAAGGTTTCTGGCGATCCGCTCGTCGTCAACGAGCTCGCGGTCATACTCTACCATCAGAGCAATCTCAACATTGCGGCAAAACTCTTCAAGCGAGCTCTCCAGCTGGCTGCGGAGCTTGGTTGCGACATGCACGCTTGGGTCGCGGTCAGAGCAAATCTCGGCCATTCGTATCGACGAATGAGCATGCTCGATGAGGCACTAGCGCAATTTGATGAGTGTTTACGACAGCTCACAGGCGGCTCAGCTTCTGCACAGCTGAACGGTGCTGTCGCTTCGCGCATGGTTGGCATGAACCTAGGAATGGACCTGACAGGGAGCAGTGTGAATGTCAATGGACCAGGACCTATTGCTTCAGCTTCAGCAGGTGCAGCTGGAGGCTACGAGCAGAGGAGTCTACTCGGCAGCATCCACACCAGTCGCGGACTCGTCCTCTTATCAATGATGAATCGAACAAGAGAAGCCGTTGAATCATTACACGAGGCAGTTCGTGTTCTAGGTGATGCTGGAGGTGGTGGAGTAGCCGGCACTCTGTTGTCGAAGGCCATGGAGGTGTGGTCTCTAGAAGAAAGTGAGCTTAGTGACGATGAGGGCGGCAATGGCGATGACAACGACGATGAGGTGCCAGGCAAAGAAAACTACACGGATGATCAGATATTACTTTCTGGGCCGAGAAAGATAGGAAGGTTGAGAAACGGAACTGGAGACGAGGGTTTCGATGTGCTTGTTGGCCGACGGCTGGATGAGGACGCTGATGAAATGCTAGAGGGCGCTTTGGGTGGCTACGGTTATGGTTATCGATGATAACGGCGACATGAAAAGTACGGTGGCACGTAATGAGGGGTTTACAAGGTACGCTTGCGTCGAATTGTTCTAAAAGTTTGAGGAATGCGGGAAGAGCATGGCGTCAAGGTCACAAGACTTCACTTTCAACCATCCTCTCGACCTTCACTCCTCTATGTAGGGAATGCCATCTATCAGCTTTTCGATCACCATACGAGTTGTGCGTGCCACTCCTACATGATCAACTTCTTCTTGTACCAATTCAACACAGCATTTGCAAGCGAGAAGAAGGCTCCCGCACAGCAAACTGCCAGGGAAATTGAGCAGCTCGCAAATCACTGTGACTTCAGTATGTACTGCTCGACGAGATCGCCAACCAGCAAGCAACGATAGTGCAGAGAATTGAGCATGACGTCGATCTCTCAGACCAAGACTTGTAAGTCATGTCTACAAGCAGCGTTGTGATTCGCCTTGTTTAGCATGCTGGCAGGCTGCGCAGCTCGACTCAAGCCAGCATGCCAGTCTTCAGAGCAAACCCGGATGATGGCGTACAAAGCAAGTCCATTCGCGAAACCAGGCCACCGGATGCGACTGATAGCGAAAGCAATATTCTGAATGATTCTTGCCAATTCAATATACCTTGGCGACAAAGCATCTAAGAAAATTCAAGGGTACGACGAAGCCACTATTACTCGCTTCATGGCAGGTAAGTCCAGCTTACGGCACTGGTGGGGTGGAGCTGATATCCCCAGCGAAATAGAGCTGGACTATTTCATAAACGAATGCTTTCAGACAAAGGATTCGGCTCTCCTTATTCTCAAGGTCTTCAAGACGACGAAGCAGGAGCGCAGACGTCAACATGGGTACCATCGCAAGTCTCATCGAAAGTACTCACTTGCCAAAGCGGCTAACACATTCACTCGCCTGTCCCTCTGTGTCAGCAGGAAGAAGAGCGAACATAGAGATAAGGCAGAGCTGGAGAAGAAGCTGATGATGGCGACGCTTGAAGACTGGGAGAAGCAAGTGACGGACAAGGTCTATGATCTTCTATAAAGCACCGTATTGGAACATCATGAGGTGCAGAGTACACGAAGGTCTTGGTATCACAATGCGAGGGCGATGAGGTTTGTTCGCAAAGAAGGGCTGCCCTGGCAGTGGCATAGAATAACATCACCGTTGAGGATCTCCTGGCCTCGAGAGCACCAGGAACGGGATGTGCCGAACCAAAAGATAACTTCCGAGCGATAGAACCTTTCAACTGATGACTGGTTCTCCTCCTCTCCTCGTATTAGCAAGGCTGGCTCTTTGAACGTGCCCAGCCGTGGCAAGATACTTTCAGATGTGATCCGCCAATGCGAAGTAAGTGGTGCACGGCGCTTTTACTGATTTCATCTCTTAAATTTCCCCATTCGCACTGGTGATATTCGCATCGTGCACCGTCACGATACATTCCTTTCGATCTCGTCGACACTGCATAGCTCAGGTCGAAGAGAAAATATCCTATCCTGATGTGCTATGTTTATTTCCTACTGTATGCAGTTTAGTCTCGAAGCACGCCATCTGGTGATCCCCAGCAATGCGGGGATCAGCTGTTAGTCTCGACGTGTCAGTACCGACTCGAGGACTCACGTCTCGCTATTTAAGCTAGGACCAACGTTTTACACTGGCAGCCAGATAGCTTATTCTGAGATCTAAGCCCTGTAAAGTCTTAAGTTTCCGACACATCTATAATACCAGCTTCACAGGGCCAGCCAACAGCAACAGTCTTGGCACAGTGAAAGTAAGACCACATACGAATAGATACCAATCCCTAATCCGGCTACTTTTCTATACATAGAGAAAACAATAGCTCTATCGTCAAGATGTCCGGCGACGACTACGTTCAGAAATTCGAGACCCTCCAGCTCCACGCTGGCCAGGAAGCTGACCCAACAACCAAAGCCCGAGCAGTCCCCATCTACCAGACCACGTCTTTCACCTTCGACGACAGCGCCCATGGCGCCCGCCTCTTCGGCCTCAAGCAATTCGGCAACATCTACAGCCGAATCATGAACCCTACTGTCGACGTCTTCGAGAAGCGTGTCGCAGCACTAGAGGGCGGCATCGGCGCCGTGGCCGCATCCTCGGGCCAAGCAGCCCAGTTCATGGCTATATCCGCCCTAGCACACGCCGGCGACAACATTGTCAGCACGAGCAATCTGTACGGTGGCACGTACAACCAGTTCAAGGTGGCCTTTCCGCGTCTGGGGATCCAGACCAAGTTCTTGAAGCGTGATGATGCCGAGGAGCTCGAGAAGGCGATTGACGAGAAGACGAAGGCGGTTTATGTTGAGAGCATAGGGAACCCGAGGTACAACGTGCCTGATTTTGAGGCGATTGTCAAGGTTGCGCACGCCAAGGGTGTGCCCGTTGTGGTTGATAACACTTTTGGCGCTGGGGGTTATTTCTGCCAGCCTTTTAAGCATGGTGCGGATATCATTGTGCATAGTACGACGAAGTGGATCGGGGGTCATGGAACGAGTATTGGTGGTATGGTTGTGGACAGTGGGAACTTCGACTGGGAGGCGAACGCGAAGCGGTTTCCGCAGTTTAATGATCCGTCTGAGGGGTATCATGGTTTGAAGTTCGTCGAGACATTTGGCAAGCTAGCGTTCCTGATTAGAGTGCGAGTTGAGATACTGCGGGATCTTGGAACGTGTTTGTCGCCGTTCAACGCACAGCAATTCCTGATCGGTGTCGAAACACTTAGCTTGAGGTGTGAAAGACACGCAGAGAACGCACTCAAGCTGGCACGGTGGTTGGAGAACCATCCCAATGTTGCGTGGGTTAGCTACCCGGGTCTCGAGAGCCACGCTTCGCACCAGCTGGCCAAGAAGTACTTGCCGAGAGGCTTTGGTGGCGTGTTGTCATTCGGTGTCAAAGGTGGTGCAACTGCTGGGTCGCAGGTTGTGGACGGGTTCAAGCTTGTGTCCAATTTGGCAAAGTAAGTGTGTTTCTGGACTTTAGGGACCATTCACTGACATCTCATGCAGCGTGGGCGATGCGAAGACGCTCGCAATCCATCCTTGGACTACAACGCACGAACAGCTCAGTGACCAGGAGAAGATGGATTCAGGTGTTACGGAAGATCTCATCCGTATCTCAGTTGGTCTTGAGCACATCGACGACATCATACATGATTTTGAACAAACTTTCAAGGCGAGCGACGCATCCAAGACCAGCGGTGGTGAGCCTGGCAATGCAGATGTGGAGGGTAGTACAGAGGCGGATGCTAAGCTGAGCGGGGCTACATAGATTTGATGAAGGAAACCCAGGTGCTGACGTCCATCGCAGTGCCTCGACTTGGACCGCGATCAAGTAAGAGTGAAAAGATATCTGTGCAAACAGGTTGGAAGTGACTACGAACAGAACGTGTTTCAGGCTTAGACGGCCGTTGGCCGTATCCACCGCGTCGTCCTGGCAAAGCATGCTTGCTATACCTGACAGAACGTGCTTACCTTTTCTTCTTCTCGCTCGCATTTTGTACAAACTAAGATTTCACTTACTAACCACATACATCGGGTTCAATTATCACAATGGACTTCTTCTTCCAGGGCACACCAACGACGTAGAACACACGGCCGTTTGGAGACATGCAATTTCACCCGTGATAACGATGCCGTGCCATCGATCTGCAAGATATGGTCAAACGTGACAGCATGATGTGGTACAATGCTTGCTAGTGTTAGGCGTCCGAGTATCTTGCAAGTCGTGCTGTGTCCAGTCTTGGCGCGACTGCAATGACACCTGCCTTCTTTCCTCACGACCTCCAAACCAGGACGATCAGATTCATGCTTTCTCAGCTGCCTCGGATCCGACCGTTTGAGGACGACCATCTCCGATCTTGGACAAGAAGCCTCACTTTAGCTCAGAGTTCGCAGCCAATCGGCAATGCGCTTGGCGAGGAAAATCCGATATGTCGCGTGGAGTTTTGCGAGACACCATACGCCACGCGCGGAAGCCAGGTCCTTCCTACCGGTATTTCGTCAATGAATCCCACCCATGATGGCCATGTCGTCCTCTATGGGAAAACTAAGTGAATACCACGATGTGCAGGCTCCATACGAATGTGGCTCGTGTCGACTACCTCTAGCTTGTACGAGCGTTGTGCCACCGCCGCTGCTATCAACCCATACAAGTAACCCAACCCTACTCCGGCCAGCTAGAATGGACACCACTAGGTGATCCGTACGTCGCCGCGGCTAGCGCATGGAGTAAGATCTAGGGACGTAGCCTTCTCTACTAGTCTCATCCCGCCCAGTATCTTCATCCTACCATCACCCCTCAAGTGTCAGGCACTCTCCCATCCGCAGAAACTGAGGTCCTCCCCGAAAGCATGGAAACACTTCGCTTCCTGACCGGCGCTTCCAACCACCGGCCTGCCCTCCTCGAGCTCCGATCATCAACATGGTTCATCACCGCCACGGTTTGTACCGCCGTCTTCACAGACATTTTCCTCTACGCCGTGATCGTCCCCGTCTTCCCCTTTAGCCTTAACGAGCGCATCGGCGTCCCTGAAGAACATGTCCAACGCTGGCTGTCCATCCTTCTCTCAGTGTACGGAGCCGCCTTACTTGTCTCAGCCCCTATCTTCGGCTGGTTAAGTGACCGCATCGAGCTCCGGCGCACGCCGCTCCTGGCAGGAATAGTCGTGCTGGGCGGGGCGACCGTCATGCTCTGTCTCGCCAATAATCTCCCGCTTTTGATTGTAGGGCGTATCCTCCAGGGAGCCTCTGCTGGTGTTGTGTGGGTCACCGGGCTGGCACTGCTGGCCGACACCGTGGGCAAGAAGAACGCCGGCCAAGCCATGGGCTTTGTGGGTGTCGCATACTCGAGTGCCGCTTTATTAGCGCCTTTGCTTGGTGGCGTCGTGTACGAACGAGCAGGATACTACGCCGTCTTCGCTATGGCGTTTGGCATGATCGGGCTGGACATCGTGCTGCGACTCCTGCTGGTTGAGAAGAAAGCCGCCAGAAAATGGTTGCCACAGGAGGACGACGTGCAGATGGAGCCTCGGCCGCTCTCCGACGAACAGCACCAGACAGACAAGCATATAGTCACCAGTTTCGCACCCCCTGAAGCATCAAATACATATCCAGACCCAGATTCAGCAGCCATCGACATCCCGACGGCCCACCCCAGCTCCTCCCCAATGGCCAAAAAACTCCCCCCAATGCTCATCCTCCTCAAATCGCGACGCATGCAAGCCACCTTCTCCGGCTGCGCCATCGCCGCCCTAATCCTGACGGCCTTCGACACCACGCTCCCGCTCTTCGTCGGCACGACCTTCCACTGGTCCCCCGTAGGCGCAGGGCTGATCTTCCTGGCGCCGCTCGCGCCCTCGTTCATCCAACCCGTCTACGGCCGCGCCATCGACACGTACGGCGCGCGCTGGCCCGCGGGCCTCGGCCTGCTGCTCTGCGTGCCGCCCTTCGTCTGCCTCCGCCTCGTGACCCGCAACACCCTCGCGCACAAGGTCCTGCTGTGCGCGCTGCTCGCGCTGATCGGCCTCGGCGTCGCGCTCGCCCTCGCCGCCACCATGGCCGAGTTCACCTACATCGCCGCCGAGAAGGAGCGCCGCATGCCCGGAAGTATGGGCCGCGGCGGCGCGTACGCGCAGAGCTACGGCCTGTTCAATGTCAGTTGGGCGTTTGGCAGTTTGATCGGCGCGTATTGGGCCGGCGGGGTGCGCGAGGCGGCCGGCTTTGGCGCGATGGGCTGGAGTTTGGCGCTGCTTTGTGCTGTTTTCTGTGTGCCTCTGCTGTTGTTTGTGGGGGGGAGTGTGTTTGTGTTGAAGAAGAGGGGAGAGGAGGGGGAGGGGGGAGGAGAATTGCAGGGAGCGAGGGGGTAGATGTTGCGGAGGACTTCTGTCGTGTATTTCACTTCATTTTTAAAGATGTTCCTCGGACAGCATCGTTCTCTGCACTTTGCGATTACGCTTCTTGCGGCTGGCTCCTACTGGCACGTCTGGCGACTTCTCGGTTCCACGCGATAAATCATCGTCGCACTTCCGTACGGCAGCGCATGCTGGTCATAAGTTGAGAAGGGAAATGGTTCGTAGCTGCAGCCATAACTGTGTTAGTAGGCTTTTCCTCCCTGTCTGCTGGGCGTGGGCACCTCTGAGCTAGCGAGGATCCATCCACTCAATGCCTGATCAAATACGACACGGTCAGCGCTATGTTCGTTCCATCGCGCAGAACGACGAGACTGGGAATGACAGTCATGTAGCCCGGCTACCAGTTCCTCAAACCATATAACCGTCTTGTGGCGTAACACTCCTGCTGCGGTACGCATGGCCACGACTGCCCACGGATCCAGCCATGACAGCCTGCTCATTTTCCGGCTCGCGCCCGCGCTGTCTCATCTCCGCAGCGCCGTCCGCATTCCCCTCCTTCCCAGCTTTAGTCTTCCACTCCGCAGCGACATTGCCCGCGCGCACCCTCGCAACCTCCATCACCTCCCTCGCGCCCCTCAAAATCTTCGTCGCAAGCCCACTCTGGCCGCCGCCGTCAGCAGCGATATCGTCCCTCACCCTCGCAGCCCGCACATCGACCAGATTATCCTTCTCCCTCCTCATTCTTACCCGCGTGATCCGCTCGGCCCCACTCATGCCTAACCTCCAATTCTGCGCGCCGATCTCGCGGTGCCCCTCGAAGAAACAGTACTTGACCGGGAAGTAGCTCGTGACGCAGAAGCACAACCACACCAGTGCCGCGAACACGACGCCAGCGCGTGCATTGTGGCACATGAGGCCCCTGCAGACGTCCAGTGAGGCCAGGTGGACAGCGCCGGCGATGGAGCCCGCGAACCAGAAGATGGTGGTGAGGAGCTCGAATGCGAGACTGGCCCAGCGGTTGATGTAGGCTGGGAAGTAGGGTGGTGCGAAGGTCGTGTAGGGGATCGACACGAGTAGGGTCCAGGTTGACGTGAAGACGAGGAAGGCGAGGTAATCAGGGGGCCCGCGGTGGAATTGATGGCTGTTGAAGAAGTGGGTTACCGAGGCGTTTAGGCCGAGGGCGACTAGTGAGAGGAGGGCTTGGGCCAGGCGGAGGATGATGATTAGGTCGAGGACCATGGTGGGTGACAAGTATTGGTGAGATGTGCTGATGGTTAGATGGCCGTGCCTCTGGGAAGGAGGTTATTGAGGAGCTGTCTTCGGTCGTGGAAACTGGTGTTGTGCTATTGACTGGTGGTTGCGAACCTGCCAACTAGCTGACTGGGAGAGCTCCTGCTCCGACAGAAAGACGAAAGCGAGCAAGCAAAGAAAGCCTCTCAAAGGCTGCAGTGTCTCAGACACACAAGAAAGAATTCAAATGCACAGCAAGAAGGAGCACCAGAGAACCAGAAGAGCAATTCAGTTATTGCTTGCTCACAGACAGAAGCACATGAGCATGATCAAGATATCAGACATGAAACGATGCGAGGTCGTTCGAGAAGCAGCAAATTGGCACATGCATACAGTCTTCTGTGCCGCGCTGATGGAAATCGGCGAGTTGTCAAACAGCACATCTCAGGACCTACCAGAATCAACCCTTTGTCGGTCAAGCTCATGCTGAAACAGGTCTGTGGCAGCATGCAAGCCGCGTCCTTATGAGCGGAGGAGCGGTGTTGTGCATAAAAATTCCACTTGTAGCTCACATCTGAAACCCGTAGCAAGCACAGATGCCGGGCGGAAAGCGACGTGTCTCGTATAACAAAGAAGAAATAGAAGCTTGAGAGCCAATGGGTCGACTTGAAAGCGGCTGTTTTGAAGGTCGCGCTTAGTCCGAATGTGGTTTCAGGTAGTCCACCCTTCCAGTTTAGAAGAAGGTTAGCCGATATGAGTACAGGTCTCGATCCTAAATAACAAAAAGCTGTGGAATAATGGGGGGTTGCGTGAACAAATGTTCTAAGGTGCTCTCGTATTGGCTTCAGTCTCTAGGCACTGAGAACCCCCAGAACAATCTGTCTTAGACTAGCTTCACCCCCGAACTGATAGGTGATTGTGCCCTTTACAATTTTCAAACAAAATCAAACACTAAGGCACAGTATCTCACAGCTTTGTGTCGTTGACGATCAGAGCTTGTACATGCCTGGACAATCAATTTCACCAGCAACTACCGGGGAAAGATTTGTTTCCGTTGACTTTGTAAGCCCGAGCTATCACAATGCCATCTAGCAGGACTAGCTGACACTAGTTTCGATGGCCCAAAGCTATGATATTGCACTGGGGAAGCCACTGATGCCCATACTCTCATCCCTCCTCAGCTTAACCCCAACATACTTCTCCAATGTAGTCACTCTGTCGTCCTCACTCTTGATCTCCGTCAGCTGTCTACTTTCGCCGAACCTCCTCTCCTTGATGGAACTGTCTACCAGCGTGATGTCTCCTATCAATGACTCTCCATCTTCGGCCATGAGAAACTTCTGACAGATGACCTTATTGACAAACATAGATGTCCGCGAGGTGCTCACCCAGCCACTCATGATCTCAAAGTCACTGGGGAAGAATTCCGTCTCGCTAAAACAATAAGACTGGATCCAGGGTTTCGATTCGTCGTCTGCTCGGCCGTACTTGACACTATATATCCACAGTTCCTGCCCAGGACTACGGTGGGTGTTATTCGCCGTGAAGCCACGATGGAGACGCATACTGCTTGCCACTTGATCCACTGTGCCGGTGTTGATCGCCGTGAACCCGTTTTCGAGCGGCACCATGAAGGTGGGGCCAGACGCGCCAAAACCGACGTCGCAGAAGTACTTCTTGCCGTTGGGAAAGAAGAGGATGTTGACTTGGTGGCCGAAACCACCATACTCGACCTCTTCTGTCTGGTTCTTGCCAGACGAGCCGTCGTCGACTTGTCGGCTGACGCGGGCGCCGGTGGACATGACGCTGAACCCGAGGGAGCGGAGGACCGAGCCGAAGAAAGCATTGTTCTGCATACAGTAGCCTCCCCTACCCGCGTTACGCGTGACGATCTTGTCGAAGAGAAAGACATGATTCAGACTTATGCCCTTGACGGGTGAATAGTGGAGATCGAGGTTTTCGAAAGGTACCTTGCAGAGCTGATGACGAATGAGCCGTAAGATGAAGTCGAGCTGCTTGTTAACATCTAGCTTTTGGATAGAGTCTGCCGTGAGGTGGCAGGATGTGGGGAGGCCAATATAGTTGTAATATTGCTGCAATTGGTCGGGAGTATATGTTGGGCGATCAGACGCGGATGGCATGGTGCTAGTGCTGTATCCGATCGCGGAAGCCATATCGTTCCGCCTTTGGGCTTTTCAGTAGAACAGATCCGACGGCAGTGGACAATGTTTGGCCTGGTAGAGCACTTATCAGCAGAACGTTAATTTGTGTCCGGTTGAAGTAGGAGCGAAATCATAAGGCAAACTTGAGTAGCCAGATTGGACAGTGAGACCGATCGGCCCTGAATGGCGGAAAAACAGTCGACATATCGACGTCACATGGCTTTTTGCGAGTATGTAGAAGTAGACGGCCAAGGACAGCCTTGTCCCCGCACCGAGGCTGGCAGACCGATAAGAGTCGATTTTGGCACAGATAGACCACAGCTAGGCAGGTGTTGAGGGCCTCGGGCAAGCAGAACCTCGTGTCCCAAAATCGCACTGAGCTGTGGGTTGTTGACAAACCCCTCCAGACATCCGCACTGCAGTGTGTCCCGTCCGAGAAGTTTTGTGCAGAGGGTAAATTGACCAACGGTTGTAACCGACAACTGCTACTGGTAGGAAGATGGTCCATGTTCCGTCACTGCCATATCTCGTACTGTCCTTCCCAAAAGATAGTTCATTTCTTTCCCCGCATATCATCAGCACCAGCACCTTCCTTCTTCTGTCCCGCAAGAAATCCAGCAAGATCAAAGCTTTCACCTCCCGCACTCGGCGCGGTACTGCCACCACCCATAGCGCGTCCCAACGCAGCCGTAGGACCTTTCTTCTGCATCTCCTCATACTCAGCACGCATTTCAGGGTCCATATTCTCCATCAGCTTGGGCATGCCGAAGGTGAACGCTAGCGCTACTACCGCGAGCAAGATCATAGGATTCTTGAGCAGGGACAGCGGGGAGAATCCTTGCCTCGCTTCGTAGAATGACTTTACACCTAGGACTTTCGGATATATGGTTAGGCTGGCTTGTGGTTTGGTAGACATGCCAGTTGAAGAGGAGGCATCCTGTTGCTGTGGGATGAGGGAAACGCCCGTGTCTGACCACTGAGTGCCTGGGAAGAGCTGGGCGGCGAAGGAGATAAGGACAGAGCTGGGGGCAGCGTCGTCAGTTGGGTTAGCCACAGAGAGGTTGGGTGTTGTGTCTATCCTGTAGGATGCGAATAGGTAGTCTTTTGTGTAGATGTTCAGCAAATGCGACCCCACACCAGGGATCTCGGTGAAGACGATGCTGTTGTCTTTGCGTAGGGGCGATCGAAGGACTGCACCGTTCGGAGAGGTGATAATTGCATGCGTGGAGGGTGGAAGGGCGTTGGGATTTGGAAGAGCGGGCGACGGTTGAATCTTAAGCACTATCGAAGCAGCTGCTGCATAGGCTAGCAGCGCCAGTTGAGCCAGCAAGAGGCGCATGGTTGTTACTATTGGCGTGGCTGACAAGAAGACTCGAAGCGATGTAGTCAATACTCAAACCCATTGGGAAGTGGGACTTTCAGAAGCACAGCATGCCAACGTCGAAAGGCAAACAGTGCAAATACATCATGCCTAGCAGCCTTGTTCACAAGCATCGAGGTGATGTGGAAGGTTTGCCGTACAGTAATACTTGTTCCAGGTCTCGATCGTAAACAACAATAAACTGTAGAATAATAGGAAACTGTTTTACAGAGTGATTATATTCTGGCTTTAGGCGGCCGTAATCACCTAGATAGCCCTAGTTCTGTACTGACGACCCCCTGGAACCTATAAATGCTACTGTCTTCGGATTACAATCAACGAATCATACTAGACCCACTACTCCACAACTTATTGTTGTTTACGATCGGAGGCCTGTACACGCTGGCAGCAACGAGCTTCGCCTAGCCGTTGTCTTGCCATCGATGAATCTAAAAGAGTGCTTACAGACTGGCTGAGATATACTGCAGCTCAGAGAGACATTATGTGGAAGTACGATCATGTGTTGTTGCGGGATGCAGCCTGTCCGCATTACATGCTATCTATACAGTCGAGAAAAGCAGATCATAGCAGATGTCTTCACCGCTTCATGCATCACGTTGGCCTCTGATCCAGTCGGCAACGGACATTGTAGGTGTCGGGTCGTTGCAGCTTCCCTTGCATAGTACACATGGATGCCAGTGCCTAGACATTGGTGAGATGAGCTTGTCCGTTAGCAGCAATAACATGAAGTTGACGCTTGTAGATTGAAGCATGTTGAGATGAACTGAAACTATGCATACATTACAATTCTGGACTCTATAGCTTGGCCTTCCTCGCCTCCTTCTCAGCCACTTGGGCATACAGATCATCGAGGAGACCTCTATACAGCTTCGCCGCGACTGGCCTCTTAAGCTTCAGTGTCGGCGTCAAGGTCTCGTTGTCGATGGAGAACGGCTCTAGGGCAAGGTGAATTGCTTTCACTCTTTCGTAGCCTGCAAATTTGTTCTTCTTGCCGACCTTCTCCAAGTCACTGTGAATCGCACTCGTGATTTTCGCGTCCTTGCATGCTATCTTGATGGCTTCAAAGTCTGTCGGTGCAATTGTCTTACCCAGTACCTTTGATGCGTACGGAGCAAAGATGTCAGGCTGAACACCGAAGACTGCTACCAACGAGGTTTGCAAGCTGTCACCGTGGACAAAGCCTTGAGCGAGGTAATTTAGGGCGGAAAGATAGACGCCCTCAATGCGTTCAGGTGAAACGTACTCGCCTTGTGCAAGTTTGAGCACGTTCTTCCTCCGGTCAATGATGGTGAATCTACCCAAATGGTCCACCATTGCAATATCACCAGATTTAAACCAACCATCTTCAGTGAACGCCTTTTCCGTCTCCTCGGGGTTCTTGTAGTACTCCTTGAAGACATTGGAACCGCGGATAAGAAGCTCGCCACGTGGGTAGGGCTTGTCGTCCACGGTGTAGTCCATGTCCGGCACGCTCAGCAAGCAAATCTCAGAGCATGTCGATACAGCTCCACAGTTGCCGGTGCTCATATCGCCTTCGACCTGACTCAGCCCCAGGGCGTATGTCTCGGTCATGCCGAAGCCCTGCATGACTCGTGCAGCGGTGACAACGCTGAGGAACTGCTGGAGATTGGGGTCCAAGGGTGCGGAGCCACTGACCATGGAGACGGCCCTGTCTAGCCCGAGGGCTGCTGAAACCTTCCTGCCCCATATTCTGTCATAAAGCATGTGCTTGTTGGTTGGGTTGTCCTTGTTCTTCAAATTTGCCATTTTCGTGTTGACGACATGTCTGCTCAGCGTTCCCTTGAAGCCTGGTGCATCCAGGGTGGAGGCTTTGATGACGCCGCCAAAGCGGTTGTACAGTCGCGGCACACTTGCAAAGGAGGTTGGTCGCAAAAGCTTCAAGTCATCGACAAGCTCGAGGATATTGCCGTGGAAGTAGCCGACCTTACCGCCGCCCAGGGCCGAGACATGCTCGAGCAGTCTTCCGTAGATGTGTGCCAACGGCAGGTAGGAGCACATGACATCATTCCCGCCAGTCTGCGATGCAGCAATCATGCCGGCACTTGTGGCAGCGACGGAGTTGAGGTGAGTAAGCACTACGCCCTTGGGAGGCCCTGTTGTACCAGAGGTGTAGTTGATTGTGACGATGTCACTCGGCTGTGGGGGGTTGAGCGACAGCGCGGACACACGCCCAAGCGCTTCAACCTCAGCCAGCGAGTAGATCTTGAGGTTGAGATCCAAACTCTTTGACATGGAATCTAGCAGTTCCTTCTTGGACAAAGCCGGGTTCTCGTCGTTGGCTGGTTCGAGAGGGTCGAGGACGACGAGGAATTTGAGGTTGGGCAGGTGTGGCTTGATCTTCATCAGAGCGCCGACGTGGTTGAGGGATGTCACCACACAGGCCAGGTTGGCATGGCGAATGATGTACTCCGAGGCATCGGGGCCGAGGGTGTCGTAGAGGGAGACGCTGAAGAGCGACTGTGACATGCAAGCCAGATCCGTGATCTGCCACTCGGGCCTGTTCTGACACCACAAGCCAACGCCATATTGTGTGCCGGTGATGCCTTCCTTTGCATGAAGCTCAACCAACCCCTTGCCAAAGTCTGTCCTTCGCTGCTGCAGAGTCTCGTAGTCGATCCACTCGTACGCGTTGAAGACTTTCTTTGCCGAGTTCCACGATCGATAGCCGAATCCTGGGGCATGGGGTGTCCTGTTGGCAGTGACCTCGAACATGTCGTGTGCCGTCCTGATGGCGGGATCGAGGGTGTCGATGAGGCCATCTTTGCAACTGAAATTCCTGTAGATCGCGGTCCGACCGGGCTTTGCTGAGTTCAACACCTGTATCGATTGCGCTTCTCCTTTGGCTGGGGGCTTATGGAGTTCCTCTGCTCGCTGGACATGCGCCGGCTTTGACGACAGGAATGAAACCATGTTGGAGGCCAGGGTCTACTAATCTCGTTTGCTACCTCAAAAGGACGTGAAAGATCAACAAAACAGCAACGCGACTGAAGAGCAGGTGTAGTCAAGGCAAAGCTGAAGTCAAAGCTGAAGCTGTCAGGTCGCGCAGCACAGGAACGAGTGCAGACCACAAGCATTGGCATTGGCGCAGGCCGGCGCAGGTGAAAGATCGCGAGCGTGACCACTGACCACATCATCATTTACCACATGTGAAGCCTCGGCATTTCCTGTTCGGGGTCGCATCTCCGAAGCATGCCAAGGCAATCTTTCAGCTGTTCTATACTCGAATACTGGCGCTCTCCAGCCGATCCAGCTGATCTAGGCAGTATAGACGTCAACTAGGACGCGCTGGTTCCGGCTTTTGTACGCGAAGAGCCATGAGTGTAGTGCCGCATGTACATGGGAAAAATATTGGAGAAGGAACAGGGGATGCCGTTTATCGACTGCACCTTACCACTTATGTATAAAACATGTGACAATCCCAGTGCCTGAGGTCGTTGCCCAAGCTGTACATTGTTTGCCGAGGACAGCGACATACTGGGGACAAGAAACCCTCTCGATGAGATAGGGCTCCGTTAACGCAGCAGAGGCATGTGCAACTGTGAACTACTACCTCGAATAGATTATACTTGTTTGGTGGCAGAAACCATTATCCATTTTCTTTCTCCTTGCCAGTTCGCTGCTCAAAAGCGACCGACGTTTGTTTCTACTGAAGCATGCTTGTTTATTGATGACCCTCTTGACCCATCACACCTGCAAATCCGCCGTGCGCACGACCTGGGCACACCACCCTTCCACCAACTCCTGTTCGAGGCCATCGGAAAGCGACGTAAATTCCGAATGCTGATGACGTGTAGCTCGTGAATGTTCGTCGTATACCTTCATTGCTCGTATGTTCGACATCACAAGCCCCATCAGGAGAGACCTGCAGCCCGCAGAACGTTATTCATGACTCGTGGACGACATATCGCCCTCTTGTTCCCATGATCACGGCCTCATCCCCAGAGGATGCTCACCTTTCCAATACTCAACTACATCTCTGCTACCATAGTCCAGATCACCGAGCCAGCGCCCTGCTAGTCCTGCGTCATTACCGATAGAACTTGCGCCTTGCATTTTCATCATTCCATCGGGCCCTTGGCTGGTCACGGTGCCCAGCAGGTCGGAGTTCGAGGTAGATCCAACGCCAAAAGGTGATTTGTAGACCGTGGCAGAGCTTTCGTGCTTTCGTAGGAAGTATGCGGCAATCTTGCCCCAAAAGCCGGGATGATTTTGCCACGACGCAAGTGCAGGCGGTGGTGGTCGATCATTCACAGGTGTGCCCGACCTCGTCGTCGGTCGTGACTCGAGTGTGCTTTCCAGTCCCGGCGAAGGAGGTGCAACTGGTGAATCTGGCATGCTCGGAGGTGCAGTTGCGGTCATGGTTGACCTCCGACTTCGGCCTGGCGGCGGCATAGGGTGCGGGCCAAATACCGGCATGTGCCGGTTGGAACGGTTGGCAAAATCGTGACGAAGTCCAGTAATGTCTGCCTTTACATCCAAGTCCATCGGTTTGAGATTGTTACTTGACATTGAACGCCGAAAGGGCGGCATTGAGTGATGTACTGGTGGACCCATCTTGCCGAGTCCTGCACTTACACTCATACTCTTGGCACGCGAGTGCCCCGTACCTGTATACGACGAGAGCTGCGTAGCCGTGGGATTGATATACATTGGCGGTTGAGTCTCTGGTCCGTATGGCGTGGCGTGTAGCCTTGGACTGGGAAAGGCCTTCGTTGAGTATCCGCTGCCAGGTCTGCTGACTGGCCGGGAACCCGATGACTGACTGCCGTTCTTCTCGCGCTCACCTTTCTGGGCCATGATCTGCTCAGGACTCTTAAATGGCCAAGACGGATTACTTATCCTCCTTTGGCGTTCGATCTCAGTGGGCGTGCGTGGTGGTAGTGAGGAGGTAGTGCTCCGAATTGAATCAATGTTTGAGGCTTCCTTTTTCAAGGATGGGGTAGTGGAGGTGCCGCCAGTGCCTCGACTGACGGCACTATCCCCTAAAAAAGGCTGCCCTGGTTGTGATTGCGATTGTGATGGTGTATGCGTCTGTGGATTAGATGGTGGCAGAAGTGGGCTGTTCTGCATTGCTGAGGGGGGTTGTATAAAAGTTGCCGGCTGCTTGAACGCTAGCTCAGGTGAATTCGACTCCATGGTTGGCATTGCAGGGCTAGGAAACGACGGTGACCTTCCTGGTGGATTCATCCAATCGTGTGTATACTGCATTGACTGTGGTGTGAAGCTGCCCATCATACCATATCTGGAGCTGTCATTTGAGCTGTAATTGGGAGTAATATTGTGGTACGGCCGATACCCAGTCATCGCAGTATTGGTTGTGTACAGTGGCAATGGAGGTGAGTGACGCGGCGAGCTGTGCTGTGAAGTCGACGACATGCTACGAGAATGTTGCGCCGCCTGCTGCTGGAACTGCTTTTGTCGGGCGACAGCCGACTGATCAATGCCAATATTACTCGGCGATGCCGAGAATGACATCGGGCTAGAAGACTGAGCTTGAATGGCTTGTTGACGCTGAAGGATACGAGCTGATTCGTTAGCCCTTGCTTCTGCAGCTGTCATTAGATCCCGATACTGCGATGGCTTGGGAGCCTGACCAGATCTTTCGAGCTCAAGCACTTTTTCACGTGCAGCGCTCATGATGGATTCACTTTTCGGACCCAGGGTAGGTGTTGGCGTTGATGGATTCTGCTGTGCGACCTGTTGGCGCATAGTCTGGATCGTAGCGTTGCGCGCAGCAAACGAGATCATTGGATATGTGGCAGCCAATGATTGTCGTTTCGGTTGTGGGGGTGGTGCCATTCGAGGTGGCTCGACCGTATCCAGGAAACTGCAGGCCGGGTCATAGATGGGTTTTGTTGGGTCGGCAGTATACTGAGCCTTAGTATCGGTGGAGGTCTTGCCCAGAAAGTAAAAGATTTGCTTGTCTTTGCTCAAGTCGACCTTCTGCTGCCATTTGTTGTGTGGTGGAAGTTCAACAACGAATTCAGCCCATTCAGTTTTAGGGTCTTCGGTGAATGGGTCACCCACACTAGGTTTCTTCTCGGTGGAACCCGGGACCTGCGCTGTCTTACCCTGTAAATCCTCCGGAAGGCCAAGCGCATTTGCCGAGGGACGTTGTAAACACGAAGTCGAACTGTCCACAAACAGTATCCAAGCAGGATCAACCTCGCGTCTAACCTTCTGTTCTGGTAAGACTGACACCAATAGGGAGTTCTGACCCGGATCATACTTAACATCAACGACACCGGCCAGAATTTCGTCTCCATGAAAAGCCTGCCATTGGATGACGTCACCCGGCACAAGGCCTATGATGTGTTCGTGCAGCTCTTTGTTGTCAAGCCAGTCGGTTGCGTGGTTCATGGTCGAAAGTTCGCTAGTGATACGAGTCCGCTTGACAGTGCGATGTAGACGACAACGCCAGTCGAACCCGATGTCGCGATACTCGACGCCTTCGTGCCAGACAGCGATTTCACCTTTGTCAACTTGAACTCCAGCATGCATTGCACAAGTCGCATGGTAAGCTCGAGTGCACTTCGCAGAAGAGCATTGGAAGCACGATCCCTTCTTCTGCTTGCACTCGTGACACCGTAGATCGAGGCGCGCTTTGCTGATGTTCTCAACATTGAACACCTTTTCGGCACCAGCCTCTGTCGCGATATATGTCTCTGGTGTGTACATAGCACAAACCCTGTGAGCGCGCTGGTTGTTGGTGGTAGGCAGCAGTTCCTCCCAGGCAAAGTCGTTCGGGCACAAGCAACAAGGCTGGTTCTTGCTGATTTTGCGGATCTTGACGATCTTCTTTGCTTTTTTGTTCGGACCAATATCCTTGATCGGCCTCTTTCTTTTCTGCGCGGTCTTGCCTCGCCCGCGTCCTCCAGTGGCAGGCGTTCCCCGATCTTCGGCTTCATCAAGCTCATCCTCATCGTCAGTGATCTCAATCTCTTCATACTCAGGGCTAGGTTCTCCGTTCATCCGACGAATGAACCAGTCCACGTCGATGAACACACTGTCGGCCTCGCATTGGCATTTTCTGGCAGTTTTGCCATAGTTAAGCCAGTTCTCGATAGCAAAATTGACGGACTCTGCACAGTTGTAGCCAAGGTTGTAGCCAGAGTGGTAGCCGATAGGAAAGGTCACGACAAACTCTCCTTCTCTGTGAATAACCTTGTTGACTTCGACGCCGTATTTTGACTTGAGGATCGAAGGTGAAACGAGATAAGTCTTGTGACGCAGGAATTGATCGCAATCTTTTGCATCTTGAGGCCAGATCGATTTCATGGCATTCTCAAATTTTGGCGCGTCTTTCTGGGACACACTGTACCATTGCTTAGGAGCGCCGAAGTGGATATAGTTGATGCTGTAGAGGTCGACGTCCTCCAAGTGCCAGGCGAAGGTTGCTCGCCACATGCCCAGGTAGAGATAGGCGGTATTGACACCTGGGATCGGAGCTCCTAACCAATCGAGAAGATTGGGCAATTTCGCAACGTTCCATTCCTTAGTATCGTCGTCGAAGAGTGATCCTGGCATATCAGCTGCGTACATGGGGTTACTGAAGTTCAGAGACTTCCAGTATTTCTCTTCGAGCTCATCGCACCGTTCCTGTGTCCATTGATCGTGGTCGTAAACCCGGTAGTCAAAGTCCTGGAATGCCTCCTCATCGACGACGTCTACTGCTTCTCGAGCATTTCGTAGTCGGCGTGACGCCACAGTGGTCTCGGTGCTTTTACCTGCACCAGGCTCTTTCTTGACCGAAGATCTCGGCTGTCGACCTTTCGGTTTTCGACCACGTTTAGCAGGACCAGGGGTCTCTTCTCGCACGAGCTCTTCTTCGCCTTCTTCGACTTTGATCGTGACTGGGGTGACATCGGGGCTCGTGGGCGTCGGAGGAGCGGCGAGACTGGAGTCGGGGTCGACTGTAGAGTCTCGCTTCTTGGGTGGACGACCTCGTCGTTTTCCAGCCTCCGGGGTTGGCGTACCCTCGCCCTTCTTACGTGCAGATCCACGACCGAGGAGCTTATCTGCGTTCAACCTCTTCTCGCCACGCTTTGCAGGGGGTTGGTTCTCGGTCTGCTCGCAGGTTGCCTTCCACTGCGGGAGATTGTAGGAACGAATCTTCTCCATGTTGCGTTGGGTGTAGATACCTTGTGCACCATGAAACTCTTGAGTGAGGGGGTTCTTGATCTTGATGTGCTTGACCAGTTCGTCGAGGGCCTTGCGGGCGGCTTTCCATTCGTCGGGAGGGACTATCTTGATTATGCCGCATTGCATACCGTAGGCATCGGCTTGGGCCATGAAGGCTTGAAAGTCTAGTTTAACTCCAGATCAGCATGGTCTCCTTGGCCGAGAATGATGTGCAATACCTCTGAACTCTTCCATGGTAGGCTGAAAGACCGGCACGCCGCCCTCGTAGTGATGCGGCTTGATTAGAGCGTGTTGTTCTGCTTCTGCGCCAGCGCGAGCAGCGTCCTCGAAACGCTGACGGTTTTGTTCTTCGTCAAAATCGTCCATGTTGATATCGATGTCGACATTCTCGTCTATGTCGGAGAGGGAGCTGGAGGAAACAGCGTCATCGTCCTTGTGGCTACCTTCGTCGGTAGTTGGGGGAGTGTGTACTTGTGATGGGACATGGCTTTGGTGGTAGTCATGCTTGCCCTCGTCGCTTGGATGGTTAGCTGGTGGCGACACAGGGAAAGCTTGTACGGCTGCCATGGTGGCAGCGAGCGTATTGAGTCGACCAGTTCGAGGGTTGGGATGAGATACAAGTTGTCAACAGCGCAGTCACTTCTGCAGGAAGCGCAGGAAGTAGCGCTTCAGCCAAGGCAGGCGTGGTGGCCACTAAGCCGAATCAGGATTAGCGATACTCTCGAGGAGTAGGTTGAGGGATGAGAAGTGCAGGTCGGGGGAACACCAGAGCACGATTTGACTAAAGCGATGCGCTCGCTATCCCGGCTTTGTCTAGAATGATGATCCCTAGTCTTCCCGAGCTTATTTCAGGTGTGCCGGCAACTACTTGTAGCACAACTAATCCCCGGCTGGCGTGGGTCTCTTCCTACTAATACAGGCAGGTGGTTGTGTCGCTGTGATTGCGTGTGGTTTGCGAGCACTTTCTAGCATGCGATGTCACCATGCAGTTCAATCGCACTACTGCCAAGGCTAATGGCACTCGTCGCAGATTGTCTGTGCGAAATCGGACGATAAGGCGTGGGTGAAGCTACAAAGACCGGCCACGGGAGTTGTAATTTGTGCTTCGCTATGGCATAATACACTAAGATACAACGAACCCGGGTTGCCAGCCTATCACGCCACACGTGCGCGTCTTTGGAAGGGCTTGCCCCTGCATGATGGTTTTAGCTCTTTTAAGCTCCAAGACGCCCGTGGCGGACCGCATCTAGCCCCTCATGTTCTTCAACTGGCTGTATGTCATGCATGGATGCCCTTCCACTACAGCGCCTGGGTATAGCGGCGGCAGGGTCTACAGCAGCGCAATTGACTTATCAATATTCCGTCAAAGCGAGCTTCTTACCAACAGCTTTCTTCTTCTGCACCACCTGCTCAGCAGTCGTCGGTTCTTCTTTCTTCTTGAGCGCCTGCAGTAACATACCTGCATCGAAGAATCCATCTGTATATGTGTTAGCCATGACCTGCAGAGATGTTGGGTGTCAATACTTACAACCGCCCAGTCCCTCGTCGTCGTCAAGCTCATTCGTACCGTTGCTCATCGGCGTCGCAGTTCCTTTAGCCTCGCCGTCCGTTTTGCTGAATTCTGTCTTGATCACACGGCCCTTTGATTTCATTCTACCGTCTCTGCTTGACTTGTCTTCCGCCTCTCGTGCTCGCGTCGTCTTCCCCGCAGCTTGGTCCTTGGTTCTGACTTGCTTGAGCATCCTTCTGATCTCATTCATGTACGATTCGAGGTTATCAACGAACCGTCGTGTCTGTCTGTGCTTACTACTGGCACAAACTGAAATGCTATCATCCTTGATAATGTATCCAATGCCAAAGCCGTCACCAGACACGGGCCCAAAACCGAAGTGCCTGAGTGCTGGATTGCCGCAATTCGATGTGCTCAGAATTGTGCTGTTGATCCGCTCCCAGCCAGAATCTGTAAATAGCGCTGGCATCTGATGCATTGGAGGTGCAGGTGAATGACTTGCTGACGAATCGTGTCCATTTGAAGCAGAATGTTCGAGCCTCCTTGCAGCGCCAGGATCGCTTATGTCGACAGGGCTGTGTGCGCCTTCTCTTGGCGAGCTGAAGCCCGTGCTGCTGGCGGCTTCGGCCCCTTCTTCGTTGACTTTGCGCTGCCAGACACAATACAGAGCGTACAGATGTCGGTCATGCCCTTGGGCCTTACTGCATTCTTTGGTGACTGCGGTGTGTTTCTGTGTAGCGGCTCTCAGAGCATCAATCTTCTTGGAAGCTGGGTTGTCTGCCCAAAAAGTCTTGACGAAGTTTGAACTTTCCCTTGTAACCGCTCGGATAGCTTCAGTTCGACCGTGCAAGAACATCTTAGTCATAGCTGGCTCATAAATGTTCTCGATTCGACCATACAATCCATAGTAGGCCGCTTGGAAGGCCATCTGGACAAATGCATCGGGCGAGAAACCCATCGAGGTGATGAAGTTCTTGCCGTAGCCTTTGAAGTCCAGCGTCTGGAACTCATTCTGGTTGATCAAATCAGCTAGGCGCGTCTCTGCGAAGCGCAAGGCGATCTGCAGTTCTGGGATCATCTCCCACTCGAGCTTGTGAGGTGTCGTGCTGACATCGCCAAAGCTATCCGGATCTCGCTTGGAAGGATCGGGGCTCTGACTAGTCCACAACGTCGGTGCCTGACCGTTGATCGATTTGGCATACCGCAGAATGGTGTCGGTGAAAACGTCACTAGCAAACCTCAACACGGTATGACCATCTACACCTGTATGTTCGAAGTTGATACCAGCACTGCCGTTCTTACAAACGATAATTTGCAGCTTGTCGTACCATCTATTTGTACATGTGCCGACTTGGACACCCCGAACGATTTCATTGGTGCCGCAAAGCATGTTTCCACACAGTTGTGAGACATCCGTTGGCTCGGTGTAGTCCAAGCAGACGATGAACAGGGCCGTATCGACAATGTTGAGACATTCAGAGTTGACCGAACCTTCTTCCCGCGTCAGTAGATCTCGCAAACTAGACCACGTCTTCCTGTTCTCCGTGCTGAGCACTCCAATGGCTCCCTTAGCGGCATCTTGTATCGGCGTCTCGTCGGCATCGTCAACAACTGACTTCAAGTTCAGCGCCATATCCTTCTCGGTCATGATCAGATCGTTGTTATAATCAAGCACGTCGAACCAGTAGAACTGTCCTCTGCATAAGACTACGACGTGCTTCGAGTCCGAGTCCTGTCCGATTATGCAACCGTTGTCTGTCGGCACTCGTGCTGTTCCAAACATTCGCGAGTACTGATACATGTCGAGCGGCTGACCGCGGAGTGTGTCGGGTGGCAACTCCTCCTTTCGCACGGCTCGAACGAAACATAATGCCGATATGATCAGCGAAGCAGCTCTCGTGACCTGGTTATTTCTTGCGGGCGTGGGATCATCTTCTAGCAGGAAGAAAGGGTTGAGGTTGAGCACGACGGGGTTATCATAGTTCAGGTAAGAGTCGTACCAGAACTGTTCGATGTAGCTCGATTTGTCTTGCGAGTATAGTTTGAGTTTGTCCTGTAGCTCTTTGCCTTCGTGCTGTACGAAGTCCCTCACTGCCGCCTTTGTCTCGTCATGTTCCCTCGAAGATTGTAGAGGTTCCAGTGCCTCGAGGTATTTCTTCATCGACGCGTCGAGATCGGGTATTGGCAACCTCGGCAGCTTGTCCTGTGCAGCGTATGTGATGCCGGATTTCACGCCATTCCTGACGCTGTTTTTCAGCGGCTCTTGAGCGGACTGCTTGAAGGCCTCGGTCGCCTCCTTCGCCTTCTCCATTGACCGTTTCTCATCATCGGCCATGTTGGAGGTTCGAATCAACGACTCATTCAGCGAAATAGGACTGGTAAACCGGCGTATTCCTGCTTTCGAAACCATGGTTAGACAAGTATCAACAATAGAGAGGCGCAACCGCAGTCGGGAGGTTCAGCAGACGCAGAGCGGTGCGGTAGAAGTAATGGCAGTCCTGGTGATAGTACGGCGGCATTGAGACACTGTCAGTCAGATCAAACAGCCGAAGAAGAACACCTGCGTGTCTCAAGTATTTCTTGTATAAGCACGCGGCCGTGTCCTGCCCTGAGCCATGTCTCCAAAGCCAGATCCGCTCGAGCGGCTTCCGGCTGATAGCATGTGCTTGAGGCGCATGGTACTATCATCCAGGCGAGGTACTGGTTGAACCGGTTGACTCGCGGAGAATGACTTCCGTCACTTGACACGTCCGCAGGTGCGAGAGAATGTCGCGTCTCGATTATGGCTGACCTCGGGGTAAAGGAAAGAGACGCTTACCGAGTCTGATAAAGAGCCCAATGTGGGGCTGAGATGTCCCGAGCGCAATTTACTGCTACTAGCAGAGTACAGGCTGTTGTCAGGTATAGAGACGAGAACTCTGGTCAGATCATGTCGCATGTATATTGATGTTAATTAGCTGAGAAGATCGTATGGCGCTACATCGTTACTATATTACAATGTTACGATGGTCTATCACTTACTAGCTGCTTCACAGCGAGCCCCAACTTACCTTAACCAGCAACGTCATTCCAAGAGGCGTCTCTAGGCGGGGCCAGGCCTCAAATTAGCAGATCTTACCTTTCAAGTGCCGCTGCAAGCGTCCGGGTCGTACGGGTCTTCGCTTGACATCCTCCCTCTAGGCACCGTACAGTCAAGTGATAGGGGTTATTTTGTTCCCGGCCCTGGTCCGATCGAGATCGTACCCGTTGAAGCTGAGGCCTACACACCCTCCGAGGAGGCTGAGCAACGATGCAGAGCTTGGTCGGGTGGAGAGGAGCGACAATGTTATCACCTGACATCGGCACATGCTCCTGATCAGCACAGTTGCCGCGCCAAGGTCTAGACATGGAGTGCTCTCCGCTGCTCCTGGTACGCAACATGCGCACTGGGACCCGAATGTCCGGGGAAAAGGATTCGTCATCTGTGAACTCGCGTAGCACTAGAAAGGCTGATATTACATCCGACAAGATTCGCTATGAACGAAGCTATATATCTTCCATGCCTGTCGTGAACATATGAGGCTCGAGCCAACCCCTCAGGTTGTCTCCTCGTCAACGAAAAGTTTCATTCAAAACTGAAAAACAAAGTGTCAAGAAGGCGCGACTGCTCGCTGCTTTCCGATCAAGAAGTATCACAAATGGATCCCGACCACCGACAGCTTCCGCTATGCCAAGGTCGCAATGCTTCTCTCTGCCCTAAAAGGCTCAGAGGAGGTTAAGTATCACCGAGATCGTTGCCGATGTGGTGTCATCTTATGTTTGTGCATGAAGCTCTACACAGTGACTATAGGATCGCCCCTTGGTTGAAGGACATTGTCTGCGTACTGATCACCGAAGTTTCCTATTGAACAGTTAGCCACATGCATAAAAAACAATGAATTGGGCGAAGGCTTACCAGCTGGCTGATAGTTGCAGACAGTGAAGAACGGGGAGATATTCCCTCCAGTATTTTCGAGACCACCGGGGCAGTATTGAGTGTGACATCCGACTTTGGTGGTCGCCTTCCACACAATCTGCGAAAAGTGACCCCATCGCTCGAAATTGCTCATGTCGGGCTCGGCACCGTATCCAGGGTAAAGCATCATCTCGTCGTTGTACATCTGATTGGTGATCATCTTGTCGACCTCATCGCCTGGAGCTCCTGCACCGATGTTCTGACCGTAACCTCCACCACCGGCCTCAGTGTTGTGAGCGTACTTGCAGCTCGACGCAATCTCGGCTGCTATGTTCGCCAGGTTGTCATCCCACGAGATGTCATCGACAGTATGGTTACGACGGTGTACGTTGTGTTGTTGCAGGATAGGATCAGCATATGCCGAAACGGAACCAGTGGAGGTTTCCGCTGGTGCAGAAGTGGTTGGCTGAGCTGATGAAGGACTGGAAGGTGTGTCAGAAGGGGCGACAGAAGGGACGACTGTGGTAGTGACAGCGGCCATGCTCGATGAACTGGAAGTTGCTGTCGTCTCGATCACCGAGACTGTATTGGTAGCGGTTGGCGAAGAACCGTGAGCCCATGGCCACCAACCTCGACGCCCAGTCCCCGTCACGGTGACCGTCTGCGTCGCTATGACTATTTCAGTAGTGACCCATCGCTTCTCTTCCACGAGTGGAGAAGCTGCCGCAAGGGATCCGAGCAGCAAGGATGCAAGAAGGAATGACTTCATCTTGTTGTATGAGTGTAAGGGTGTGGTTGTGTTGATGGCTGCGGTATCTTGCACACTGTTTATAGATGTTTGCTGAATAGGAAACGGTGTCAGCAAAGAGACTGCCACTTGTTCTTCGAGCTTTGGAAACAGCACGGTCAACGTGTGTTGATATTGGTTCGGCGAATCTATCGCTGGAAAAAGAGCGTTGGAGAAGTGGAGAGCGTCGAGCAGCCCTAAAGAGTGAAGGGCACGCCGGGCTATTTGCGCTGTCGAGTGAGAAGGAGTGACTGTGTTGAACAAGAAGGGTGGAAAACCTTGACGAACGCCGAACGAATCTAATATAGAAAGCTGGTTAACGAGGAACGTTTCAGCAACTGTTTGAGGAGGAGCGTTTGCAGAATGAACAGGTGGAGAACCAATGCCGTGTCAAGCCGGGGTGTAGCTTGTCACTTGCCCTTGCGTTGAGGAGGCAAAGTCTGCGATGTCAGGGTTTGGCGTCCTTCAAGCTCTCGGGTACTAAGATGACGATATCACCGATTTGGAACTTTGACATGCAATTCCAACCTTGAAACACTTTCCCGATATGGCCAGAGCTTTCGATGACTGTATGGAGAGGGCACTTACGTGGTTGCGCGATGAATGTGTGTGTTGGTGACTACCATGTAGCGACGTGGTGGTGGAAGACCTGACTGATCGTGTCCGAAGAAAGACACATTCCTCCCACATATTTGGGCCTGATGTCGATGTGACAACAAAGCTATTTTAGTCGCAGGGTCAAAGGGCTCACAGACGGCGGCGAAAACTTTGTCCGAGGAATGTTGTTGTCACGGACCAGATCACGAGCCTGACTGGCGTGCAAGAGCCACTTGCAGAAGATGCAGGTGTTGTGTGACTGGTCAGGCGGTTCTGCGTTTCATAGTCGAACCACTACTCCATGTTCAGTTGCAATGACCCGGCTGGTCTGGTCTCGGGCACCTGTCCCCATGTTGTCAACTTCATTACTGGTCGCTTCAAGCCGGTCCAGCTCGAAATCAGGTGTCAGGATGGTCTATGCTATATGCGTGTAGAGTTCAGGCCCGAGGCAGAGCAGACGTCAATCAAGCCAACAGCAAGACCAGCTGGCGGTTCATGGAATGCATGATCCGGCTGTAATTGCAAGTTGCATCGCATGGAGGTAATTTGCTACAACTCGTGGCGAGAGAGGGGACTGAGTATGGACAGCATGCGGCGAGAAGTTGAAACGGACGAGATACAAAGAGACAAGATCAGGGTAAAGAAGCTGTGGATATCCCGTGCTCGAGGACCTTGCATTAGCGTTGCAATGGCTGCCAAGACCTTTCAGATGCCAGGCGTTTCCAGGTTGTTGCTTGGCGTAGCGGCATCCTCCTCGGGAAGCAGCACACCTTCAATTTGGGCCAACTCGTACAAGCCAACTAATTTGTGTTTCGTCAAATCGGTTCGAACGACTGCTGGAGTCATGATTACGACTTAAAACTTTTTCTTGACATCCGTGGGGTGGTTCTTAGCCCCGCAAGGCGTGTGGCTGGCGTTTGATAGATCTGAAGGATTCCTGTCTTACCATACCGTCGGCAGCATCTTATCATCCTCGTAGAATTGCTCACCTAGTCATTTACAGTTGAACCAGTATACCTCGTGGCGGCTCTGACGGACAGTCACATGGTCGCTTAGGTCTGACAACGCCGCGTGTCCCCTAGATGACATGGTTGCCATGGTCATTCTTGCAGTGCCGGATACATTTGCAATTCAACGGCGATTTCAAATATCAACTAGGGCTGGGCAAGTATGGGGAAGGGCTCAAAAGGAAGAATGTGGTTTTGCAGCGAAAGCGGTATATTCTTACGCGTACTGCATAAGCAAGATGATCGTGGTGTCAGGATCTGACATGCCCTTGTCGAGTCCTTCCCATGAGGTTCCCCTGAAAGGCTCAACAGCTATGCATATCAAGCGGTCATCCTTGCAAAGCTAATCGCAAACCCCATCTACGCGCCTTCTCGGGTAGCACGAATGCTTCCACCTTCCGAACTTGTGCTGCACGTCACTTCCTTGGAATTCTGCATCCAAGAAGACCGTGGTCATCCCGCCTGCGAGCAGCACACTCTCTCGAACGTCAGATATAATGAATCGCGCATTGTCGACTGACCTCGTAACGTGTAGCAGGTGGAATGGGCCACTGTCGTGGAGATGTCTTTCTTACCAGCTGGTGGACTAAAAGTTAATAGTCGCTCGCCGGATCGCTACCTAGTACTGCTCTTTCCCTCCGTTGTACTTTCGGTGCTGCATCGTCATCTCGTGGAAAATGCTACCATCTAGCACACGTCGAGCATCCTCCTTGCGAACGACACCATCCTCGGGCCACAACAGTACATACGTCATACCCCCTGTCGCGTTGACATGTCAACAAACGTCAAATCGGTCAGAGAAGAGGAGGACTTACACTCGAAGAATGCCGATATCTGACCAAAGATATCCCAAGCGAATCTGATCCTCCTCAGTCCATGGTAACCCTCCCAGAACGTCAGACCTCCTTTGCCTTCTTTATCGTTCCTAGCGAAGAACTCGTCGAAGAACTGCGGTCGGAATCTTCCCTCGTTGTCGAACGCCAAGGTACTGCTACCGTGCTTGTTCATGTGGATATTGTGGATCCATACTCGGAACAAAGGATCTGGTATCAAGAAGAACCATGGGACTGTACCCCACGACTGGACGAGGTGCAGAAAGCATGTAAAGAACAAAGACAGTCGAATGCCCCATCCAAAATCTCGGCACGTTGCCCATGTGTCAGTTGGCCAAATGACACCGTCATTGTCTCGATCAAAGAAGAGGCAGTGCTGCTCCAGAACCTATTTCGAACTGGTCAGCACGGCCAAAGATGCCAAGACCTATCAGTGTAGTGACTAACTGTCTTTTTTCGATTATGGTAATTGTACTTGTCCTTCTCAGTGCCGTTGGGCGCTTCTCTTGTCGCCGCGACGTTAGCACGAGGAACAGCGTAGTTGTTCACTTTTCCATTCTCGTCGACTTCCGACTCAGGCACAAGAGGTTTGTTTCTTTCGGTTATTGGCTGTTCCGGAATGCTTGTCCGATGCTTGAGCTCGTGCTCGGACTGGACTGTCGCTGTCGACGACATTGTACCTGCTTGGTTGATGGTGTATCCCTCGTTGCGCCCAAAGCAAAAACAATACACGATCTGTTGGCGGAAAAGTGGAAGTTTGAGCTACAAAGATCAAAGCTCGATTACAATACCGCCTCAACAAAGTGTCAATCAAATGCATGACTGGCGTGGTCTCAAAAGCAACATGCTCTGATTGGTCCATGACGTCTACACTCTTGTCGCGACTCCGTTCGGAGGGCTTCCCGTGATCTTTATACGCGCGACATCACTACAGATTGAGTTTCTGTTCTCCGAGTGGCTCAAAACCCTTCAGGGTACATGTTCGCAGACGTTGTATCGCACATCACCGACTCTTTTTTCTCACAGGGCCAGAGTTGCGACTCGCTCGGCGGGAACGGAAGTTCCGGATTATCTCGTCCGCGCAAAGGGTGGGGACGGGTATTAATCATCAATGTACAAATTAGATAGCCAACGTCGTCGATGTATCCTTCACATGCAGCTGTATCGTCTGACGCGCGACTGATGAGCCCATGACGGTCGTTTTAAGCACAAATAGCAGAACACTGTGCACACAGGCACACTGTGTATGCGTAAAGGTGGAAACATGTATAGCGTACTAGTACGATGAGCACAATCGACCTTAAGACCATTGCATCTGTGGGTGCTATACTTGTTCGAGAAACTTGTGGTCGCTTTTATACATCATCCCCTCCACATCACAGTCTAGCACGGTAATCATGTCCTGACATAATTAAAGCTTTCAAGCTTTCAATGCAAGACCAGATTTGGATCCAGGACTAAGCCAAGCCACATCAAGCGCCATCATCAGAATATAGTACAAACTAGTCCACCCCGTATTGCTCCCAAGTGCTTAATCGCGAAGGATACACCCCGCTCCCACGATTAGTCACTCTCTTTTCTTGCCCGCTCCCGCTCCTCTTCTCCCATTGCCCGGCCTGTCGACAGTGACGCTTCCTGGCAGCTCATCACACCCCTGAAGCCGCCCACTGAGTCGAGCTTGCGCCGCTGAACGCCCGCTCCTGATCAGCGCGTAGCGTGCGCTTGACCGCCGACAACGTTCTTCCCAGCTGTGGATAACTGGTGGGTGGATAACTCGCGTGTCCCTGCAGCTCTACTTCCGCGTTCCGCCCACGCACAGTTGCTCTCGTACCCGCCAGTCTCATCCCCTGCCTCTCAGATGAGGCCCGCCCCTGTGTCATGCCCCAGATCTCGATGCCGAAGTGTGTGTTCAATTTTGCTGGACTGCCGCTGTACGTGGGAAGAATCTTTGTGGGGATACAGATCGTGCTCGTGTGGATGTTCGACGGCCTGTCTCGGAGCTCTGGTTTCTGTCATCGCTGTTGCTGGTGCGCTCCTGGGAGCTGTTCTGGCCAGCAACGATGTTAATGACTCGTGGTGTGAAGCTATGGCGGCGGGCTGTGCGGACGACACGTGCGTTGCAGATCTCGGGCTGTTCCTCGCGGTCTTTGGCTGTAGTGCGTGTGCCGAGGGAGGAGTCACGTTTGTGCGAGGCTGGTGGTAGGGGTGGAGGTTCTTGGACAGGTGTATAGGTGCGATTTGTGGAGGATGGTCTTTCAGAGCATGGCTTTGACATTTCAGCCGTCGAATACCTTGAGAGGGCGAGTCCTATCTTGGAATTGGTCGGTCGGTCTTGACTGAATATCTCGTCGACTGGCGTCCGAAATGGATCGGAAGAGGCGTTGGAACAGTCCGAACCGCTACGTTTGTGGTTGTAACTGTGTGAGAAAGGATATGCTGCGGTCTTTCGTCCTAATGCTTCCAGTGCGCCGTCTGTGCCTATAGCTGGACCTGGTTGACCGAGCAGCTCAAGAGACTTGTCTCTACTTCTGCCTCGAGCCTGGTTTGTGACTGCGCTCTCTATAGGGTCGTGCTTGATATGGTGAGTAGATGATTGTGAACCTGTCTTCGGCTTATCGGACCAAACGGCAGCTCCTTCAACCGCTTGGTCTCGACGCCACCTTCGTCTTCGCCGAATAAGCATCACAACCACGAATAAAAGAACGCCGAAGCCTATTACACCAACCATCGAACCTGCGATTTTCCCTCGATGAGTTGCCGTTTTCTGTTCTTCATGCTTACATTGCGAGTTCTCGTGGCATGATGTGCTCCCTAGCCCGGTTGGCGTAGACGGCGAAAGAGACACGCCAGAGGAAGCGATAAGGGAAGTCTGCAAGGTTGTGTCCGGGTTGACAACTGCTTCTTCTGTACTAGGCGTCGCCGATACGGACAAGCTCGGTGCCGATGATGTTCCTGCTATCGTTGCCCCGATCATCCCAGACGCCAGGCTTGCGTGCGATGTGGTCGCAGGGATACCTGCGGCGAACGATGGAGCAACAGACGGCGCGGGCGGTGAGGTTGAGGTCTCTGTGGCTGTTGTGTCTGGAGGCACAACGATAGTCGGGACTTTCGGGGCCGACACCGATGGCACTGTGACTGTCAACAAAGTATCTGTTGACATCTCGACAGCGACTGAAGAGATGTCGGCACCATTTCCATCGAACCCAACAGGAGGCCCAATTATCATTGAGCTCGTGAAGGTCGCATCGTAATAATTCTCTGCGGCGTCGAGCATAAGAGGCATAGCCGTGGCACCACTCGACGGACGAACGATGGACCTCGTGAAGCGTGAGCTCATCAGGTATCTGCGACGCGAGTGCTTCTTTCCATCCATCATCATGCCCGTCACGTTGGTCGAGATGTTCGAAGGCATCACTGCGTGTATAAGAGGAGATAGGATTGTGTAGCCGCACCTGCGGACTTCGCGGTGGTGTGCGAAAACGGTGAAGGAGCTCGCCTGCCTCGATTTCTATCAAGATTGGCTTTTGGCGTTGCGAACAAGCTAGAAGCGGTCGATGTAGAACTGGAACGTGTCAAATGAGGTGCACCTCAAAATGTATAGCAATAATAGGTAGCATTCGTGGTGGTTAGAGGTCGAGGATACGTATATACCTCGAGCTTCTAGGTGAGAGCTGGTGTGACATATGTCCGTTTGTGAGTAAGAATGCACTTCACTTAAAAAGTTGTCAACACTCTGAAACCCGTCACACTCTTTCCCAAACTTTTGTAAATCCTTCCCCTCCCTTCAGATCCTCCTTGCGTTATGCACCAGTCAAATGGGTTGTGTACAGCATCGAGGGCATTATATCACTAGATAACGTACTGACCAATATATTAGTACGATGGCCCTGAACAGCAGGAACTGACTTACGGGAATAAACAGATATGGAACCTGCCGTTCGTACTCAGTCCAAGCATCGCCATACTTGATGCGACACCTCTGGATGTCACGAATGGCTCTGTGAATGATCATACAAGTGAAGAAGACCGGGTAGAACCAAGGAAAGGGCGAATTGAACCCAGTGACAGCTCCCCAGCTAATCGCGAAGAACAGGTCACAGGTATAGTGTAGTTTACGAGCCATACCGTCTGCAATTGTTAGCACCCATGACCGGTAGAGAGAAGCTACGACACTTACACCAACCGTCAGCAAGTAACGGACCTGCGTCAGACTCAATGACCTTGGGGTTCTCGAGCTCGCGCCAAGGCATGGGTGGAAACGTCCATCGGTCAGTTATCGCGCCAGACAATGCGCCTCGAAATCGATTCTTTTGCCCGTTGCAGGTATCCCAGACCCAGTAGACGAAGAGATACAGAAAGTGCAAGCCAACAATGGCATACTTGTTCCACGCGTACTCATCAGGGTGATGGTTAGCCAAGTAGACTGTGCAATGGCAGTAGCTGAGTGGAACGCCGGCCATGTTCCAGAAGATCAGCATGAAGCCCCACTTCTCGTAATACATGTCCCAGGTGATTGGGATGAGCTCTTCACCCTTTGAGCAGGCGTTGGCGTACAAGAAGTGCGCGAGGAGAAGCAGTGACGCCTCACCCGAGACGTAGCCGTAGCGTTCATACTGACGTGCACACATGCCTAGTGTGGTCAAGTAGAGGATGTACCAAGGCAGTCGAACTTCGAAGAACATCTTGAAGTCCAGTATCCCAAACATTCTGGGGTTGAGCTCAGCTCCCATGAAGAAGTCATAGACATGGTCCCCGGTCATGCGGTGCTGCTTCCCTCTGTACAGGGCCGAGACATATGCAATGATTGAGACACCAAAGCCAGACAAGATAGCCACGGACATGATAGGTCCAAACTCGTCAATGATGGTGTAGAGAGGGAAGATACCCGTGAAGTGCAGGGTCAAGGCGAGAGCGTTAGTGATCCACCACGAAGAAATACCCGAGGCATAGTACGGCAGCGCCTTGCCTCCTTCGTGAGGAAGAGGCTTTCCCTGAGTCCAGATGCCAGGCGCGTAGATGTAGAGGAAGCACTCAAAGGCGAACATGGCCCAGTACATCGTCCATGCCTTTGCGTGCGGAAATGCGCCTTCGTAGACCAGATCGCCCAAATGTCGCAGGAAGTCTGGCATGCTCTGGCCCGGTTCCCTTGTAGGCAAGTGACCATCGTAGTACGTGGCTCCGATCCACATATAGTACATGAGCAGTGGGAAACCGATCATCATGGCAGAAACACCCAACGAGCCCCCAAATTCTTTGTGTCCAGAGCGGTCGATCTTGGGATCTGTTCCTACCTCCCAACCATCCACGACCTTGCCCTTGGGTGACTTTGCATGGCCATTCATGTGCCCGTTGGCGTGACCATTGGCGTGACCGTTGGTATGCGCGTGTGAGTCTTCATTCATGGTTCCCTCGCTCTTCACGCCCTTGGTACGCCTTCGAGTGCCGGTCATGGTAGCCATGGTATCTTCTGCGAGTTCCTGCGCGTCTGAGTCGTCAGAGGCCGTTGCCATTGACTTGCGCGATCTGGGTTTCTTGTATGTTCCTGGAGTTTCCACGTATCCCGGATGTTCCGGCTTTCTATTCAATTTAGTGCTGATCGCAGCCGGAATCGAGGATACGTACTTGGGAGTCTTGCCCGTCTGGCTACGGGTGGTGATCGTCATTGCGAGGGATGGGGATTTTTCATAACAAGGAAAAGAGCGGACGGGCACAGAGCCTCAAATTGCAAGACTGCCTATTTACAAGAACAGGGTTGTGACGAGCGTTGCGCGAAATCATGATGGGGGCTTCATGGTCGACCCGAAGTTGCAAAACATTTTGTTTACGCACCAATCAAAGCTCTCGCGATTCATGTAACTAATGACGCCAGTTTCCGGATCAGCGAGGTGGAGTGTATCCACGTCGGAAGAAGAACGCGAAGGATGCAGTGGTACTACTTGTAGCACAAGAGCAGGCTGCTGCTCGATATCATTGTCGTCTACGAAAGCACAAAAGGTGGAAGATAACTATCTAAACATCTAAGCCCCTCGTCGAGCATTGGTCGACATCAGGGTGATCTTTTTTTTCTTGTTCTTTTTGCTTGTTGCCACTGATGGCTGTGTTGAGCTCCCTTCTCCCGCATTGCTCGCTGCAACCAACGCCACTGCATCTGCTTCGTCAAGAAGATCCCGTTCCCAATCTTGGAGCCAGCCGTCACCCACTGACGGCTGGGGTGTGGCGATATGCAATGGTGGTGAAGCTGGCGTAATTGCTGAGGTGCCCCAAACAGTTCTCGGCCCCTCGGGACTGGTGCCAGGAGTCGCAAGTGTAGCAAAAGAAGAATGGCTTCTGTGGTTGGCCCACGGTGGTGTCTGGCCCAAAGTGGTGTCGGTTGGTGGCGATGCCGCAATGCTCTGCAGAGGCGCGAAGTCGGCCTCGGAGAAGCTCTTCTCCGTCAGGCTTGGTCTTCTACGTCTAGTGGCCGCCCATCGCTTGTCCTCTTCCTCCTTCTCTGCTCGGATCCTGTCTCTCTCCTCGCGTGCTTCCTTGTCGAGATTGCGCTTCCGTCTGCGACTGATCTCTTCTGCGAACTGTTCGAGTATGCTAGGGCTGATGATATCCGTCCAGTCACACTCGATCATGCTGACTTCAGCGCCGTAAGGAAGATGTGCCATATACTTGGCTCTCTTGCGCAGGTCGTCGTCGACGATATGGCCTGTGGAAATGTGTTCGACCCGAGGCAGAATTGTTGAAGGGAAAGCTACAAAGTCTCCAAATGCTGCCTTGAGAATGCGAATGTCCAGTGGCGAGAGGAAGAAGTTTGGCAGTGCGTTGTAAAAGTAAAAGGGCAACCTTGGTTTGGGTGCCGAAGCGGGACCGTGCCGTTCGCTGAATGACAACCGGGCCATGCCATTCGTAAGGGCAGAGCTCTCAGAGTGATTGGCGGTGCTCTCCTGATCCCAGGAATCCAGCACGACTTCTTCCTTGTCGGCAGACTGGGCTTGCACGATAGGAGGATTGGGCAGACCTGCTACACTTTGCTTCGCATTAGCAATGGCATTCATCGCCTTCTTGGTCCAGGTTGTGTCATCGCCAAACATGAGCTCATCTTCTCTTTCCTGCTCCTCCAAAGCATGCAACTCCTGATCGTACTGCTCAATCATGTAGTCTTCGCCTCCCTTCATGAAACGGGCGTAGTCCATCATTTCAGCAACGTGAAACCATGGTATGTCTTCGTGTTTTCCGTAGCTCTCGGCGGTATCTCGCGGTAGAGCAAGTGTGGTTCCTGGATACCGTTTGAGAAGCCGAAGCAGCACATCACCACCTTCTCTTAGCATGCTTGCCTCTTGACCTGCAAACCATCTCACGGGGCGAACTTCCGAGATGTAGACGCTGTCTTCACAGATGGGGCATTTTTTCCATCTGGCACGTCTGTCAGGCGCAGGAGCTGTGTCGTCGGTCGAGTGCATGTAACGGATGAGACACGGGAGGCAGAATATGTGGCCGCATTTGGCCATGCGAGGAGCCACTGGAACGGAAAGACATATAGGGCAGTTAGTGGACTGGGTGTCGGCTGATGCCAGTATCTGAATGACGGCATCCCAGCCAACGTGAACATCGGCGTCAACGGTCTGGGTGTGGTACTCTCGGTCTGATCGTACGATGAAGCGGTAGTTCGCGTGAACATATTTGGCCTTGTCGACGGCATGGTAGCCCGAGCCCAGTCCCCATGTCCTGTTGTACCGTTGCTGGGGCCTGTGGTTGTGATGATGGGGCTGGTATTGAGGCCTGGGAGGCAAAGAGAAGTTCATAAGGTGGGTGATTGAGGTTTGACCCTTCCGGCTGTTGATCGACCTCATTGCTGCGACTTCATCAACCGCATCGTCGTCGAAAAGTCTGGCCCTTTTCTGTGACTTGTTCTGCTTCTTGAACGATTGTTGACTACGTGGCTGGGCGACTTGACGTGTCTGCAGGCGGGACCCCGACTGACCAGAACTGTTGCTTCTTTTCTGCGATAGTTCGACACCACCAAAGGAGGAACTCTGCGCGTAATTCGGAGCTGTGGTCGCTATTGGGGGTTTGTTGGACGCCAGAGCTGCATTGGAGCTCATTGTTGCCGCGGACTGAGTCACAGTTTCGCCTCTTCAAGCCACAGTGAAGTTGACTTGGGTCCTCGACGGAAGATAGAGAATGGAAGCGTCGTCAGATGCACGAGGTAGGAACGCTCTGTAACGTGGAGCCTCGTCGCCGAGGCGAAAGTGCTTGTAAAGAAGAAGGTCCAGGAGGTGGGGGGACTGGGGAGCGGATGAGGCGAGTCATGATGCGTGATACGTGATGCGCACCTGAGACTGCACTGATGGTTCCCCCGACGGGTAGTAACCGATACGTAATTGGAGATGGCCGAGTACGGCGAATCTCGCTTACCACCACCGCAGTGATGGCTCGGATCGAACAATTTCCCAATACGCAACTCAACCTGAGAGCCTTGAGGTTCACCAGACACTGACTGCAGGTCGGCGCAACCATACAACATCTTTGATTCTCCACTCACCGCGCGCGTTCTCCAGAGAAGCGCATACTGCTTCCTGGGTGAAGCATCTTGTAGTTCTACCCGGTCTCCTCGCCGTCGGGCATCAGCACTGGTCGCTAGCAGTGCCACACGACCATCGCGAGAGTCCTCCTGCCCGCCTGTGTCTAAGCCTGTGGCAGCGACAAGTAATATCCCGGAGCAGCACTATGAGCTTTGGCAAGACGAGTCGGGACAACACTACTAGCTGAAACAAACACACAACCATCGCAGCTGCCTACATACCCTCGACGCGACTCTCATGGTGCACCTGCTCAAGTAGGCTCTTGCCTACCGCAGCAGCATGAATCCGAACGGTGTCCCACCGTGGCAGCAGATGCCACTGCCTCCTCATCAGAGGCAGCACAATGTCCCCTACGGTCGGCCTCACATGGCTCCGCATCACAGCTACCAGCAGTACTATGCTCAGCCCATGGGACCCATGATGCCTCCATACCCACACTACCAGCAGCAGTGGTATCCTCCCCCCTACCAACCGCAGTACCCTCAGCCCTACCATGGACCACGAGGTCCTTACTACCAGCCTCAGCCGCCCATGCCACCCCATCCTCAGATGCAGCAGCACGGTCCTTTAGTGGTCTCTTCCCAACCACATATGCCTCCCACACCACGAGCCTATCCTCAGTCGCAGCAACCCTCCATGCCACCCCTACGACGGCCAAGTTTGACATCGACTGCGTCCAATATACAAGTTCAGACGCCGCCTTCGAGACCTGTCAGCCAGGTTAGTGCGGTGCAGGAGCAAAAGGACGAGCCTGCGCCAGTAACTGTTGCAGCTCCACCCACTGACGGGCAGACCACTCCGACTGCAAAGAGTGAGATAGCCAACGAGCCTTTCGCTCCTCCAGTAAGTCGGTGTCGTCGAATCCGTGGCTTGTGCTAACTTGTGCAGACACCATGGCTATCAGTTCCAGAAGAGGAACTTCCTCCTCGAGCTTCTCGCAGCAAACGAACACTTCTCCGCTCAAGATATCAGGAGCCAGTAAGATTTCCTCTCGACCTCGTTGAAACTCCAGCCGTGCAGGAAAAGGATACCGTCACTCCTACGACTACTTCCACTGTCGCTGAAGATGCAACCTCAGTACATCCTGCTGCACCCGCTGAGACACCTACCACAATTCCATCAGAAACACAGTCGGATCACATGTCTACACAACCTACCACTCCGTCCTCTGCCGTTGCGCCTACGGTCAATACACAGCAGACTCCCACACAACAAAAGGTTTCTCGCGTCGCCATGCCAGTGATACCTGTCATACCAGTGATGCCAACGAGCCCTGGTGCTGCAAGGAAAACTCACCGCGATTCCACAGCTTCAACTAGGTCCAAAGCCGACACAGAATCTGTTACTATAAGCGAAGAAGTGGCCAAGTCTGAGCCATCCGCTGAAGCCACCGCCCCTGCGCCAGTCGCGCCACCAGCACCAAAATCGTGGGCAGACCTTATCCGGAAGCAGTCTGCCGCCAACGGGACCTCCAGTGGCAGTACGATTGGTGCGCCTATCATCAACGGCTTGTCCGTTCCAAGGAATGAAAGCCTTGGTGAAGTCCTAGGAGAGATCAATGTTGCTGAAGCGCCACTCAAGATTGCTTTTCTGAAACCGCGAGGTCTGGTGAATACTGGCAACATGTGTTACATGAATTCTGTAAGTTTTACATGCACCGTCCAGATGAAAGCTAATCATTTCGGTAGGTCCTTCAAGTTCTTGTTTTTTGTATACCATTTTATGACTTTTTGGATAAAGTTGGTGAGAAGGCTGCGCACACCTTCAAGAGCACCACGCCTCTTGTTGATGCTATGTAAGTAGTACATGCCTAAAAGCTAGCCCACGCCACTGACACGGAGCAGGATTATGTTCATGAAGGAGTACAGCTCAATTGACACAGCATCTTCTGTCGAGCAACTTCGACTCAGGCTCAAGCCAGAAGATTTCGAGAGGTACGGCGACACACTTCGGCCCGACTTCGTCTACGAGACTATCAACAAGCTTCCTCGATTCCGCGACATGAGAAGGGGCCACCAGCAGGATGCGCAAGAGTTTCTCGGCTTTCTCTTGGAAGAACTTCATGAAGAGTGCACTCTCGCAATGCAGCGTTCTGGCACGAGTGCAAGCTCCGGCCGATCCACTCCTGTAGGGAGCGTGTCTAACGTGTCAGAAAACGTGGACGCGCAGGACGGCTGGCTAGAAGTTGGCCACAAGCAGAGGTCGGCAGTTACCCGGTCTTCTGGCGCAGTGAATGCTGATTCACCTGTCAACAACATTTTCGGTGGCAAGCTGAGATCAGAGCTGAAGATCTCTGGGAACAAGTTGTCCGTCACGCTTGAGCCTTATCAGCCGCTCCAGCTCGATATTGGCTCTCCTCAGGTTTCTAACATCGTTGATGCGCTACAAGGACTAACGAAGCCGGAAAGCATGCAAGGAGACTTTCAGTCGCTACGAGGTATGAAAGCATCGGCCACAAAACAAGTCTTCATCGAGACACTGCCGCCTGTGCTCATTCTCCATCTGAAGCGCTTCGAGTACAATTCGGTGACCAATCGAGCTGAAAAGATATGGAAGAAGGTTGGTTATCCGCTTGAGCTGGAAATTCCAAAGGAGGTTTTCCAGCCTGCTACTCGGAACAAGATGGCAGCGCACGGAGGCTTGCCTAAATACAGACTCATCGGAGTGATTTACCACCACGGCAAGAACGCCAATGGTGGCCATTACACGGTTGATATTCGACGTCAAGATGGTCGAGAGTGGATCCGTATTGATGACACGTTTATCAGGAGAATAAGAAGTGAGGACGTAGCAGAAGGTGGAAGTGAAGAAGACCCGAAAGTGCTTGCAGCTGCACTAGAGAAGCACAAAAAACAGGCCCAGGCAAGCACCAACCGCTATGAAAACATCGAAGCCGACGAGGATGAGGAAGAAGACGCCGGTAATGTTTGGAGCCAGGTAGCCGCCGGGCACGGCAGATCAAAGTCGACTATCAGTGCCATTGTCAATGGTAGTGGTACTCCTGCTAAAGATACTTCTAGCCCACAGACACCGAGGTATAAGGAGTCCGTCAAGGACAATAAGGTGGCATACCTACTGTTCTACCAGAGAATCACTGCTTGAATATCAGACGCGACACCAAACCCGTTACTCGTTGCTGCCGCAACCCAGCAACCTCACGATGCGTCACGAGCAACTCGGTCTCTGGCTTATAGGCAAGAGCTCTGAGCACGATGTAAATACAAGTTGAGGAAGATCTGTCTTGGACATTTCAACCCACGACCAGCACGACATAGCGAAGGTGCTATTTCTGTGTTTCGAGGCTATGCGTGTAATACCAGACCTGTGGTCGAGAGTGACACTATCTAATCAGATTACCTTCTTCGAGATTTTTGCGACTCTTGTGCCGTACACAGAGTGTTGTTTGTTTTGTTGCTGACGATGTCGAATAAATTCATGGCTCTGCCTCCACTCGATGACTTACGTGCCGCGGTTGAAATGTTCTTATACTTTACTCTTATCGCCCGAATTTCGTGTCACAAGCCAATTCCAGTGTTAGACATTTTGGCCAACTAAACGTTAGGTGAAGCAAGCTCTGATCGCGATCGGAGCCATGGTAAGCGGCAGAGTACGGTGTTCATCACCGTGGAACCACTTCGGCTAGGGGTGCTAGGGCATCCTAAGCCTCGAGACAGCAACAGCAGCGAGTACAGGCAAATTGAGAACATCGTCTACTTTGGGTGAGTCAATACCAATCTACGCGGTGACGCGTACCATGGTTTCCCCGATACGTTACGGATACAGTGACACAAGAAGCGGCCGAAGGAACAGTAAAAGCGAAAGCAGCTTGGTAGTCTAGGCTTGACTCATACAACTTCAATTATTAACGCAGGGCCATGTAAAACTTCGACGACTCAGTCATGACCAACGACCGCCTGATGACTGTATCTGGCACAACAGGAGGTTCGTCAGTTGATCCTGCGCCCAGACCAAGCGCATAACGTATGGATGCGTTACTGCTCTATACTGGAGCTGGACTGTGCCCGAACCGATGGGGGTTGGGATATGTTCATCAAGGTCAACGGGGTAAAACGCTTCCAAAGTGTGAACCGGTATCTTGACCAAGCGTAAGCCATCTTTGGGACACAGTAGATAGGTACAGAACCGTTTCTTTGATCCTAAGCATCCAAGGAGCGCCAGACTCACGAGCTCAGCTGTACGGCAGGCCTACATCGTCTCAAGTTCGTATCATCGTTCTCGTATCTTTTAGGTTGGTTTGCACTAGCGGGAAAACCTCCGTTTGTATTCACTTATTTCTGTTACTGTAAATTAAGGACACAAACCGCCATGATTTACTCGTCGTTGACAACTCGACGTCTCAGCTTGTAAAAGAAGGATGGTCCTTAAAACCCCATATATCGTGACGAGCAATCGAGTTGTACGTCATTGGTTTACCCTTGACATGGGCCAGAAATAAGGACGGACGCTAAGCACTGGCGGCCTCCCTGAGCTCATTTTCCAACTTGGAGTTCGCGACTTGCAACGACGACAACTTGTATCCGTGCCCAAGGCCAACGCATCAAGGATCACAATATTGCCTGATTACATCTGGGAGGCGTATGCTGTCTTGTTGCTCGTGGAGATAGGGTCGTGAAGAGCGCACGTGGCCAAGTCTTCACCAAAACACGAAATCGCGTGCGACAGAGATCAGCATGTGTCTGTGAGGGGACGGCACGCATCGCATCTTAAGTCTGCCAACAACGAAGCATTCCATCCCTCAGGCTCACGGCGCAATTATGAATTCCACGCCAGCTGAGCACTGGCGTAACCAGGCTGCGTCGTCTGCGGGTGACGGGCAGCAGCAGCAGTCGGGTCGACCCTTCAACACATTCGGGTGAGTAGTCCGCATCGCGCCTGCCGTGTGTCGGATAGGAGTGCTAATCTTCACTTTAGAGCCAGCGGCTCGAATCAACAATCACATGTTCTCCCTCCACCGCCTTCTTCGAACTATCCTCATCACCATCCCCAGCAGCAGGCTACTCATCCACAGGCTCCCGCCGGCCATAGCTTGTCCATCGCTGATTTGACCCAAGGCCCTCCCAACCAGTCGCAGTACAACACTCAGCCTCCTCCGCCTCATACGCAGTCGCATGCCATGAATCCCATCCCGACAGCGCTGCCACACCAGTCACCCGAATACATGAGTCGCGAACGGGAGATTAGGGAGATCCGAGCCCGAGAAGAGATGCGTGAACGAGAGCGACAGGAGAGAGAAGCCAGAGACAGACAGCTCGACCGTATGTCAAGGGACCAGCAAGCGCCTCTTCAGAGTCATGTTGGCTCTCTGCCACTCCATCAGCCTGTAGCTTCGAAGGTGCAAGGCTCGCTGCAAGGTCCTAACGGCCTCCTGGGCAACGGTGGTGCTGGTGCCGTGAATACCTCTGCTTCTGCTCCACAAACATTTGGAGCTCAGGGCCAGACTGCTCCCCAGCCTTACATGACACAGCCCTCTCCAGCTTTGGTGCAACAGCAGATCGCAAACGGTCAGCAGCCAATTCTAAACGATGCACTGAGCTACCTGGACCAAGTGAAAGTCAGGTTTAGTGACCAGCCTGACGTATACAACCGCTTCCTCGACATCATGAAAGATTTCAAGAGCCAAGCCATTGACACTCCAGGCGTGATCAACAGAGTTTCAGAGCTGTTCAATGGCCACCCCGCCCTGATCCAAGGATTCAACACATTCTTACCTCCAGGCTATCGCATAGAGTGCGGCACCGACGAGAACCCAGATGCAATCAGAGTCACGACTCCTAGTGGGACCATGACACAATCTTTGCAAACAAGAGGAAGAGGGAACTTTGATATCGTGCCTCCCACAAACGGTCTGCCTGCTCTCTCAAGACAAGACACCGTCGACAGCAACCGAACCTGGGGTCAGCAAATCTCCCCTGCTGCACGCGCTGCTCGCCTTCCAGGTTACGATCAGAGCACCCAACCTGCGCAAGATCGATACGACCACGAGTCAGCTATGGCTCAAGAGCAGAGAAATGTGTCGCATTTGCAAAATGCCGCCGCAGCTGCGAATGGCCAGCGAGGACCTGCCCAGGGCTCTTCACCAACACCGGGCCAAGGAGGTCTCTTCGCTGCCCAAGGAGGACTGTTCGGCAATGGCGCAGATGTGAAACGTGGTGGCCCCGTGGAGTTCAATCACGCTATCAGCTATGTCAACAAGATCAAGGTAAGCTTGTTCAGATCCTCAGTTAGTGCTGGTTGTGTGGACACTTTTGCTGTGCGCTCGATGCACCTAACCTCAACCCTTATATACCTTAGCTAACCAATCTACTCAGAACCGCTTTGCGCAACAGCCAGAGATCTACAAGCAGTTCCTCGAAATCCTCCAGACCTACCAGCGAGAATCGAAGCCGATCCAAGACGTCTACTCTCAGGTCACGCAATTGTTCATCTCAGCTCCCGATCTGCTTGAAGACTTCAAACAATTCCTACCTGAATCTGCAGCACATGCCAAAGCTCAAGCTGCAGCACGCGCGCAACAAGAAATCGAGCTCTCCTCTGTCCGCAACGAGGCAGGCTACGGTGCCTCTCTACCTCAAGCACAGACCCCTCGACCCGCAGCCAAGCTGCCCCCAATGGGCCAGTTTGACCCACCAAGTACCACCAAAGAGAATAAGAAGCGCAAAGCGCCTGGCACAAGTGCGACCCAGCCACAGTCGCAGACTGCTCAAGAATCGAGACTGCGCATTGGAGAGACCCAGCCTGCAAACAAGAGACAGAAGTTCGATGGAAAGCCCAAGGCTGCTGAAGTAGCAGTAGCACCCGCAGTCGACCCAACTCTCGTGCCAGCACTTCCTGAGCCCCTTCCTCCTGCACCGACAGCCAGCACTACTCAAGAAGAGATTGGCTTCTTCGACAGGGCTAAGAAGCAGATTGCCAACAGAGCCAGCTATGCAGAATTCCTGAAGTTGATCAATCTCTTCACCCAAGACATCATTGACAAGTACACCCTAGCGGATCGGGTCCAATCTTTCATTGGCAGCAACCCCGATCTGATGGCGTATTTCAAAGGCATCTTGGGTGTCGAGGAGCATGACGAGTTTGTCGAGGCCCGAGTGCGTCCAGACGTTGGGCGTGTAAATCTTGCGCACTGCCGCGCATTCGGTCCGAGCTATCGACATTTGCCTAAACGGGACCAGAACAAAACCTGCAAAGGCCGCGATGGCATGTGCTTCGAGGTGCTCAATGATGTTTGGGCGTCGCATCCTACGTGGGCTTCCGAAGATAGTGGTTTCGTGGCTCACCGGAAAAACCAGTACGAAGAGGCGCTTCACCGAATCGAAGAAGAGCGCCATGATTATGACTCCCATATCGAGATATGTCAGCGCACAATCCAGCTGATGGAGCCTCTGGTGCTACAAATTCGTTCGTTGGGAGGGAATGAGCAAGAGACCGCTAATTTTCGTGTGGAGAGAGGGCTCGGTGGTGCCAGTGAAGCTATACCCAAACGGGTCATACTCAAAATATATGGCAGAGAAGTAGGCAATAGAGTCCTAGAAGACATGTACGCGCGACCTGTTCACATCATGCCCATAATCTTGGAGCGCCTGAAGCAGAAGCTCGAGGAATGGAAACAAGTACAACGAGAATGGGAGAAGGTCTGGAGAGACCAGATCAACAAACAGTTCTACAAGAGTCTGGATCACCAAGGCATTGCACAGAAAAATGCCGATAGAAAGGCCTTCCAGCATAAAACCTTGGTGAGCGAAATTCAAGCCAAGTACGAGGAGCAGAAGCAGGCCCGTGCCAGAGGTGTGCGAAGCAAGAAATACCAGCTCGAATACGCTTTCAAGGATACGGACGTTCTGATGGATACTGCTCAGGTCATCTTAGCCGGACTTGAGTCTGATAAGAGCGACGTCGCGCCGAGTATTCAAGCCAAGGCTAAGTCGTGGTTACAAGATTTTGTGATCAGGTACTTCGGGCTAGATCGAGAGTCATTCGTTGACCGAGTCGACACAGCAGTCCAGGCAGTGTTGAGTCCACCTGAGGACCGCGAATCTGAGATTGATAGTGATGCGCAAACATCAGAGCCTCGCAAGAACAAGCCACCCAACAAGCCGACCAGCTCACTACTTCGAGATGCGCTGAGAGCCCGCAACGGAAAGGAGGACAGCCTTGCGCCGACCAGCAAAGAATCGACCCCAGTCCCTGACGCCATGAGTATCACTTCAGGTGAGCAGGACACATCAGCACCAGAAGACGTGAGTGAACCGAACAATTGGATTAAAGTCAAGCAAACAGAATCCACAAGCAAAGAGCCGTCCATGAATGAGCCATATCCACACGACAGTTATAACTTGTACGCCAACTCCAATTTATACTGTTTCTTCCGCTTGTTTGAAATGCTCTACAGCCGGCTCTTTGCTATCAAACAAAACGAGCCAGGCGTTGTGGAAGCAGTCCGCCGCTTCAAAGGACAAGGTATGACTCGAAAGCCAGCTCTTGCCTTGCGAATGGTCGACAAAACGCCACAAGATTTCTTCAAGGATACCGATGGGGACCGTGCCTATTACGAGCAAGTCCTGGAAATGTGCTGTGAAGTTCTAGTTGGCCGAGTCGAGAGAGATCATCTTGAAGACACTTTACGCAGGTATTACAACAAGAATGGATGGCAGCTGTATGCGGTTGACAAACTGGTCTTCGCCATCATGCGCATCATGATGAACATACTTGGATCGGACACCAAGGAGAAAACCCTTGAAATAGCTAACCTCTTCTTCAAGGATAGAGAGAGGGAAGAAACAACACAGAAGATCGAGCTGCAGTATCGCAAAGCAGTTGAAAAACTCTCCAAAGATGGCGGAGTCTTCCGCATTACATGGAATCCTATGGACAAATCGACGACTATTCGGATGTACCCGCCGGACGAAGGAACCTTCGATACCGACGAGTTGACTGACGAAGCTCGCTGGCAGTATTATGTGGCCTCATTCACGATGTCAGAGCCAACAGAAGGGCTTGACTCGGCTCGCCTTCGCCGGACTTATCTCCCTCGCAATATCCCGCCACAAAGCAGAGACCCCAAGTTGGCCTACATGGAGAATTTTGGGAACCTCGATTACGTCGATGATCAAGCTGCAATCATCGACGTCGAGTCATACAAGCTTCATCTCCAGGGTATTTATGCTTTCGAGCGACAAGGCCTCAAGCCAGGCAGGCAGTACGTAGAAGGCCAGAAGGCTGAGAGTGAGCCATTCAGGGAGAAATTCGTGCGTAATGTCGCATGGATGAAAGACCAGCGCACCGAAGATGTCGAGGCTAGGAAGGCAGCGTGGGATAAAGGCGTTCGGGAGGGTCTCATGGATTTTGAGGCTCAACTGGGGGATGCTTGAGAGCACCGTATTTCGGTTCTGGCTGTTGCCACAACCAATGAGACGTGCTTCTTGGATTCAAATAGAATGAGGTGATGTAATATCTCGAAAGTGATCAGCAAAGTGTAAAAGATGGCTGGCTGTGCTCATGAACTTCAGATCTATTAGTCCACATGTGTACAAGCACAGTCGTCAGTGGCGAAGATGGGTGCTTGCATTAGCGCTACGCACACGAGAGCGCGTATGTAAGGTTGGTGAGTCCAACAATCTATTGGGTATGATGCAAGTCACAGATGAACGCGCGAAGAACATGTCGAAACTCTAGGGAGATTATGTTGCGGAAAAACGGCGAGTGGTTCATCTGCAGCGGTCTCTGAGTCCCGGATTGAGGGAATTCCTTTCGTTCTAGGTAAGAGAACAGGAGAAGGACCCCACGACGGAAGCCGTGAGGATGTGCTCGCAGAAACAAATACTTTGTCTGTTGTGCTACTGGTGGCATCGCACGAGCATAGTTCAAGAGTCTGGCTCCGGCAGCATCGAGTGCCACAAAAGTTAATGTACCCCTGACCAGACGCCGGAAAGCTTGGAGATTTCCATGAGTCCACGGCTGTTGTTATCCGTTGACATGCACAAGGATGTATCGGAGCTTGGTCACTACCACGCTGTGAGATTCAGGCTAAACAACACGAGCAAAGCTGATGCTGCGCACCTTCACGGTGAGATATCGCGTGGTGAAATTGAGGTTGGAGGTAATCTCATGCTTTACCGCGCCGGGTGCTAGCGTGAGGCTAGAATTAAGCTTGACGTTCCACAGAACCAATCGTGCTTTTTTCGGACCTCTCCTTTTTGATCTCAGATGGATCATCGTTAATTTCCTTTTGGGCCATCCACTGCATCTCCTTGTCTCTTCGCTTGGTTTTCGAAGGGTGAGGAAGAACCGCTGTTTCATACGATGATTGCATTCGCTCGGCGTTTTTGCCTGCGTCTCCATGTCTTTGATCATACAATTCTCTTCGGGTTACCGCCCTCGTTGACCTCCCGTTGTGATCGGGCATTTCATGATTGCTTGCTCCAAGAAGTTGACAACTTCGTTTCGATTAGCTTCTCCCATCCCAGTGGTGTTTGTGATGATCGTTGGTCGGTTCATGTCCATGTCATTTGCGAGCATGCCGGTGTGAAAGCTTGCCGCACGATGGGTACTGCGACGATGTAATTGCTATCTCGGCATTGCTACGCCGGTCAGGGAAGGGCGGTACAAGAGCACCAGGCAAATCACCCTACGACAATCAATAATTAGCTTTCTGAGGACTGTCCCACACTTCACGATAGGGTTATCCAGTTTGGCCCTGGTTTAGCACCATCATCATTGCACACCCCGTCGGCTTAGCGCATCATACCTGGGTCCGCTAATTCAGCCATCGACTCCAGTCCTTAGTGCCAATTACACACTCGCAATGTATATGCTTGCTTCCGCCGCCTCTTTCTGTCGACCTTCCTGCTCGTTCTTCCCAAGGCCTTGAGCACGATCTAGTCGAGCCCTTCAAGCGTAACGCTTCAACCACCACCTTCACTTCCAACTACCGCGCCACTCTTTTCGCGGGCATTCTTTACGAACAACAACCAACAAGCGACGATTTACCTAGTGTAGCATAATCTCCTCGTGAAATAACCCCTGATCAAACCAATCAAATCAATCAACATGAAGGCTACCACCGCTGCGGCTGCGGCCGTCCTCTTTGGCTCTGTCTCTGCTGACAGCTGGAACGCCTGGGACTCTTCTTCTTCGACCGGCCCAGCAGCTGACTCAAGAACACCAGTTGTCGACAAGACCACCACTCCCGAGAGCGATGGCGCTAGCCAGACCTGGAGCGCATGGGCCAGCTCTTCTACCCCAGCTGACGTTGTGAAGACTTCCAGCTCAGATGCTCAGACCTGGAGCAACTGGGAGTCCTCCAGCAACACCCCGGCTGCTAAGCCAAGCACCGCCGGCGAGGATTCCGCAACTTGGAGCCAATGGACCAGCTCCAGCAGCACCCCGGCTGCGAAGAAGAGCACTGATCCAGCTACGTGGAGCGAGTGGGCTTCCTCCACACGCAGCACCCCTGCTGCGAAGACCAGCGCTACCACCGCCAACTCCAACACGTGGAGCGAGTGGGAGAGCAGCAGCACTCCCGCAGCTAAGACAAGCACTGGCCCGGCGACCACCTGGAGCGAGTGGGCGACATCTAGCACTCCTGCTGCCGCTTCCAGCGAGAACAGCCAGACATGGAGCGTCTGGTCTGAGACCGTTACCTCCACCAGCACACAGTGGGTCACTCTTACCGTCCAGGCGGCCAAGGATGGTGACAGCACCTGGTCGGCTTGGTCATCCGAGAGCACTCCAGCGGTCATGACCACCACTGACTCCAAGGTTCTCATTGTTTCGAACACCATCACCAAGACTGCCAGTTCCGCTCCTGCTTCAAGCAATGGTGACTGGGACGCGTGGTCGAGCTCCGCCAGCGCTTCGGCCACGCCCAGTGCTTCAAGCGATGCAAGCTGGAGCGCCTGGTCAAGCGTTGCCACTCCCGCCGCCGCCGCTATTGCCACCCCAGTTGCTGGAACCGATGGCAACTGCCTGATGGAGATCAGCCTCTCCTACGGACCACCAGTCTGTAAGTACAACTATTTATCGCGGTGTTCGAACCGAGCATAGCTAACCATGTCAATAGGGTACCCAACACCAATCCTCGCTGATGCCGCCAACACTACCCAGTGGGCTGACTGGGAAAGCGCCACAAGCACACCTGTCGAGGCTTCGTCCACCGAGCCCGCCACCTGGGCTGCGTGGGAGAGCAGCAGCAGCTCAGTCCAAGCTTCGTCCACTGAACCATCCACCTGGGCTGCATGGGAGAGCACCAGCAGCTCAGTCCAAGCTTCATCCACCGACCCTGCCACTTGGGCCGCCTGGAACAGTGTATCCAGCAGCGAGCCTGCTAAGGTCATCAGCACCAGCGCCGCCTCCGCCAGCGAAACGTGGGCTGTCTGGGAGAGCAGTACCCCAGCCCAGGCTTCTTCTACCGACCCTGCCACGTGGGCTGCGTGGAACGGTCAATCTAGCAGCACCCCAGTCGAAGCCTCCTCTACTGACTCTGCTACATGGGCCGTCTGGGATGGCGCCGCCAGCTCAAGCTCCGCCAGCGAGACCTGGGCTGCCTGGGAGAGCTCTACCAGCAGCATCCCAGCCAAGGTCACTAGCACTAGCTCCAGCTCCGCCAGCGAGACCTGGGCCGCTTGGTCGCAATCTCAGGGCGCCTCTTCCTCCACTAGCTCTGCTGCCTGGTCTAAGAGTACCGGCGGCTCCACAAGCATCACCTCCAACGGCAACATGTTTGGCATGACTTACTCTCCTTACACCTCCACCTCAGACTGCAAGAGCGCCGACCAGGTTGCCAGCGACATCGCCAAGATGGCTGCCAAGGGTTTCACATCTGTCCGCGTCTACAGCACTGACTGCTCCACCCTTGAGAACGTCGGCAGCGCGGCCAAGGCTAACGGCATGAAAATCATCCTCGGTGTCTTCATCTCCGACTCTGGCATCAGCGGCGCCCAGCCCCAAGTTGACGCCATCGCCAAGTGGGCTCAGTGGGACCTCGTTGAGCTGATCGTTGTCGGTAACGAGGCTGTCTTCCAAGGCCAATGCTCCGCATCGGACCTCGCCTCTTTCATCTCCTCCTCCAAGCAAACCTTCAAGGCCGCAGGCTTCACCGGCAGCATCTCCACGACCGATGAGCTCTCGGTCTGGCAGAACCAGGGTTCGGCATGGTGCGACGTCGTCGATGTCGTTACTGCCAACCTCTACGCGTTCTTCAACGCAAACACCAAGGCTGAGGATGCGGGTGACTTCATCCAGGCACAGATCGATGATCTTTCTCAGGTCTGCCCGGGCAAGGAGGTCTACGTTATGGAGTCAGGCTGGCCTTCAGCTGGTGAGTGCAACGGTGTTGCATGCCCATCGCCAGAGAACCAGGCTACTGCCATCAAGGGAATTCAGGCCGCCGTTGGAGCTAAGGTCGTATTCTTCTCGTTCGAGAATGAGCAGTGGAAGTCGCCTGGCCAGTTTGGTGTTGAGCAGCACTGGGGCTGCGAGCAGGTCTTCAACTAAGCTGGAGCACCTTATGATCGGTCCAGACTAGCATGTCGAGATCTTGGATAAGTCCTTTTTGTGTATTATGACAGCGGGCATACACATATTACGATGCCGCGCGTGGGGAGGCAGTGCAGTTAGAACGGAGAAGGCAGATGTGGTCTTGTTTGCAGTTCTGAAAAGATTCTTTTGTTATCTCTGATATTTTGTTCAGCGCTTTATGAATAGATGAATGCCATCGAGATGACGTTAAACCGCGGAGACCGTTCGAAGCGCTCTGCTCTGTCTTGCAAATTGTATGCTGGTTGGCATCCAGTGGTCGTTCGTGTCGAAGATAGTGAGTCGCATCCCTCTTTCCAGCATTCCCCTGATGTGCGTCATCAACCCAGGTGCCCACTTGACGCCTTCTGCTTACTACAATGATGTCGGCTCAAACGTTTCCTTATTCCTATTTTCCAACAACTTTCTGCTATTTTATCGCTTGAGCACCGCTTCCCGAAGGTCGCATGACCGTAGGGACAGCTAACGGCAGCTCCAATGAGAACGGGGATAGTCCAACACGCCCGCGCGGGTAGATGTCTCGTAACAGGCTCGATCAACTCACAATCGTTACATGAACCCCTTGATCGAGAGTGACAACTCAGCCTTCACTCTTCCCTTGCACTTTCACCAATCAGAATGTCGTGGCTGCCTTCGCTAATACATGCAGGGCACCTTCCGCGCTAGCTAGCGTGTTTGCGTTGCACTCTGCCTGGCATTATATCTCTGCGACTTCAACCACGATTTGTACCTCACTTTTTATCCGTCTTCTGTGAACTGATTCTGTGAATAGTGTGGACGGCCCTGGAGGACGTCGTCAACATGACTGACTCCAAGTGCCATTTGTTGTTGCTCAGCGATGAGTTGCTCTTACTCATCGTGCAGCATCTCGATCGGCACGACGATATACCGAACTTCTGGATGACCTGCAAAAAGTTGAAGGCCATCAGCAATGTAAGTATCGCTCTACGGTACGCCTCAGCAACTGCCATAGTGCTGTTGCCATCTCGAGGTGGTTGCTAACTCCGCCCTACAGGCCTACATGTACAGGAATGTCATGATTACCCTCCCAGAAGAAGCTCCACAGGACCTTCCAATGAAGCTGATACTGGTACCGACCCACATCGAGCACACCAAACACCTCACGATTCTCAATCAATGCCGACAGCCTGGTGGCTTCTTTTATCGAACCACTGTCGCTCGACAACACTCACACCGCATCATGCGATGGCAGCTTATGGAATCTGCAGCAGACGTCATGAACGCAAAGTTCGCACAGTCTGCGTTTCTGATCGGTAGTCGCTTCAATTGGGGTGTTCGACTCGGAGAGAACCAGTTGACCTCTTTTAGATGGCGCCACGCGCTGCCTTTAGCTCTCAAACACCTTGGAGCTATCCTTCAGAGGCAGGCTGGCAGTCTGGCCACGCTCGAGTTGTCCATGATCCAACCACCATCGGCACGCAGTGTCAGTGAGCTAGACTCGGCCCTCAAGGATATGAAGTTCCCTAAATTGCGAAAGCTCAAATACGACGGACTGAGTCACACGGAACCCATCCCGCAGAACAACCCAGAGAAAGGTGGACGATTCCGAATGCTGAGGTCGATCTTTCGCAAGTCATACACGACGCTTGAAGAATTGTCTTTGTCACAAGATCATTGCATCAGCCAGATCGGTAAAACCCCATTGATCAATGGGCGCACATATGATGCTTTCCTATGCGACTTGGATGAAATCTATATCGATCCAAGAAGATCAGACACCGACTCATGGACGTCAGCCGATCTGGGTCTTGCCAAGCTCGAGCTGGGAGGTTTCAGGGTGTCCAAGCTCTTCAATTCGCCATCTTTGCCTACAACACCACCTCGTGTACGAGTCGAGCTTTCATCTCTGCGAAGACTGGTACTCAATGAATGCGACGGACTGGGACAGCTGCTACGAGATATGCAAGCACGAAAAGATGAGATCCAGTTGACCGAGCTCGGTTTCCGCGTCGTTGAGGATGAGGAAGCATTCGAAGACTTTGAGCAATTAGCCGACACACTCAAGACATTCCTGCTTTCATTCAAGAGCGGTCTGGAAGTCTTATCACTACTTTGGAAGGGTGACAACGCACTCACTGCTTCGGAAACTTTCCACGCATTGGCCCATCATGCTGAGACTCTTCAGGTATATGTTCTTGCAGAGCGTAAGGCAGACCAGTCTCCAGACTTCGACTCGTTGAGGTTTGTCTCTAAGCCGCAGGTGGATTGCGTCTGGACTACAGTACCACGAGTGGGGAAGATATCACCTCTGAGGGAGATGGCAGTTCAGTTACCTGGTGAACTAAATCTCGAAGATTACATCTGTCTTCGGCTTCTGTCACAATTCGAGCTACGAACCACCCACATCCGAAATTTCCCACCGTTGGCCTCTGGCTTTTGGCGAGACCCGGGGGGCGTTGTTTCACAAGTAGCGCTAAACATGGCTGCCAAATTTGCGGAGTCGATTGCTCTGCCTTATTACGCTGTCGAATGTAAAGAGGATCTGAGATGTATAGTTGAGTCTTTCCACCTGCAGGAACTTGCTGCAGTGCACAGGGCAAAGCGCGCTAAAAGCCTTGGCTGCGCCAAACTACAGACACTGTACAGCTCATCGGCGCCCATCCGAGATCTCTCGAAGCAGGTACTTGTCCAGCGCGCCGCCGTCGATCCACATTTCGGCAACATCATGCAAAAGGTCAAAAAGCGAAAAGCGGATGCAGAGGAGCTGCAGTACTACGAAGAATATGTTCGGAAAGTGCAAACGGCATTAGGTGTGATCCCACCAACCAATAAGCCAAAGTTGCGACTACTTATTGTTGGCGACTGGCGCTACAGAGACCAGATGAATCTAACAGGGCCTCGAAGCTGGGATCCTGATGCATGGTGTTCGGAAAAAGGACACGATCTCGACATTGAAGATGATTCCGATGATCCCGATGATCTGGAATCGTTCGGGGTTGCGCAGCAGCCTGTCGAATCTCACACTGATCAGCAGTATCGATTGAGAGACGGTTTCAAGAATGAATTCGACCTGGGTCTCTTGCCTATCTTTTTCGGAATAGAATGGAAAGCGCAGAGGGGTGAGGACAACAAATGGCGGTGGAAGGCTCAGGCGATACCACTTGACCGAACTTCTTTGGAGGGATATGGGGCGCTCTCAGATGTGAGGTCTTTGGACTTTGCGTTTGAGTAACTAAAGTCGGTCTGTAAGGGTACGATTGGGCGTTCATGGTGATTCGAGTGGGACATTCAGCGGATGCATGGTGGAGCGTATCACACGTGACGTTGTCATGAGCTTGTGATCAAATCACATCCAGAGGTGATGCTATGGGAGTAAGGAGCACGATACTAGGTGGCATATGGAAAACAGGGCATAGCTGTGGACATTCCATGGAGTAGCTACTCACCGCGGCTGCAACGAGCTCTCTATATACATGCTTGCAGCAAGCGCCATTGTCAAGTGACAATGTTTGTAAGTACGGCCCGCGCAGACACTTGCTGAACCTCCATTTGTAACAACGGTGCGTAACAGCCCAAAGCGACGGTGCTTTATATACTTGACCTACATGCAAAACAGCGTTCGGGGTTTACCAAAACGATAGAGTATCGGCGCTGCACACAAAACCACGACCCAACACAACGTTGTACGCTTCCGTAGTACTGTATGTAAGCTAGCGGGAGCTTTCGTGCAATTCTTGTGAGACAGCCATGTAATCTGTTCTGCTTGGTGTTCTTCGCCTTGTCGGCGATCCTCGTAAGCTCTCGGCCTTTGATCTTGCTTATTTCCGGCCCAGGGCCTTCAGCTCTCACCAAAAAGCTCTTCGTCGAAGTGCTGTAATACGTATTTGATATTCTCTTCACCTACGCCAAACTCGTAGTTGTCTGTCAGTCGGTTGAGAACGATCGGTGAGTCCAGAGAGAGCTCTTCGTGGTCTGCTAGCCCCTGACCGGTGTCTCGCTCGTATTCTTGTTGCTTTTGGAGGTAGCCGAGTTCCCATTCTGCATTGGTCCGGTCGTAGGCAGCTGTGTCGGAGGCTGGAAGTTTCTGGGCGCTCCTCAGGTTGTGTGGATCTTCACCGGCATACATGCGCAGGACTGCCATGAATGCGACTGCGTCGCGGGCCCTGTTCCGGGCTGTCGTTGTCCCATGCCACTTCCGGCGTGCACGCTCCTGCTCTGGGACCGTTGTGGCGTTGATGATGATGTTCGCGTATTTGGTGCGTTGTTCGTGGATGCGCAGTTTGGCGGCTTCTACCACGCGGGCCTCGTAGACATAGCTGATGACGTCGTCGGGTTGGTTGAGCTGTTTGGCCATGTATAGGTAGTGCTCTTGTGCGTCCTGGATAGCGCCCAAACGCCGTTTGAGGCGTACGTAGAGCGTCGGGTCGGTTTCTTCGAGCCCCATTTCTTGGGCTTTGAGTTTGAGCCTGTATGGGTCTGAGACTGGACCGGCGCTTGAGAATAGAAAGCGTTCGCCGTTGACTTGAAACACCTTGGGACCTGTTTCAAAGTCTGGGTCTTCACCATCGATGTCTTGCAGCCATTCAAAGAAGTCGCGGTGCGCTTTGGTTTTGCACTCATGGCCTAGATCATTGATCATATCCGTCCATATATGATAGGCTTTCGCGACGTACACAGGCATGGAAGAAAGGATGTCCTTGCCGAAATGGAAAAGATCTCGATCTTTGTTGTGTCAATGTGTCTCTCGATCAGTTTGAAGGATAGGACTCACCTAGTTTCGGTTCTACAAACTTTGGTCGATCTGGCTGTTCTTGGAGCTTGGCCGACACACTACCAGGGTATGTCTGTACACTGTTATCGCGCGCATGGGACTCTTCGTGACGAACATCGTGAATCTGCCTGCCAGTATACCGATAGGAACTTGGCGGCGGGGTTGACTTGACCGGCGGCGGTGATTCGACTTCCTGTCTGCCGTGACTGAGACGGCGTGAGGATGTCGAGCGTGACTGCCGATAAGACACAGTAAACGATCTTTGGGGCTCATCGTATAATGAATTAACCACAGGCCTCCGACCATTGGATAGACGGCGTACGGTGTACGGTCTCTTGGAATCGTCATACAGAGAGTCAACTACACGTTCCGGAGGAGCATTGGACAAGCTGGGCAAAGGAGCTCTTTGGGCGAGCTTGAGGGAGGTACTCTGTGGGTACTCTTCTCTGCACCGTTGTTGAACCATCGGCTTTCTTCTCTAGATACCACTTCGTAACAGAAGGCATCTTCTAGGAGCTGGGTCCCTGGGGTAAACAGTATGCTTGTAGAATGGAATCGGAGTGAGGGTAGAGTTGCCCATGAGCTGGCACAAGAGCTCTTATAGAGATCATGGTTTGGACTAGCCATACGGCGTTCTAGAGCATTCATAGAGTTGCAGACACACGTCTTCTTGGTCAGTCAGGAATCTGGCGTTCATTGCCGGCGTTGAGGCCGAAACGATGGTGTTAGTATATGACTTTTCAACAGAAGGCAAGTCACATTGAGCCTCCTGCAAACGCGTCGAGTAGTCAGTGCAATCGACGCGTCAGTCACTTCTAGAACACATGCAAATCAGTCAACAAGACATCACTTGGCTTGTTCGCATTGAGTCCTTGGTCGGCGTTGCCCAAGCCCATTGTGTCAGTGGACGCTGTCTACATCGCGTCTTCTCCCGTGGTTGCATTGCACGAACACCGCTTCGAGGATTTCGACTCATCACAGTGACTCGAGGTTAACATTTTGACGCCAACAGCTGATGTCGATACTCTCCCGACAGACCAATCCAGACTGGACTCAAGCTGGACAGTGGCTTCCATGGTGTGAACTGAATCTGGCGGTACGGAGTACTTTTCCCACCACAAGCGCGGATGGAGCCATCGCTGGGTTGGAACAGCAGCAGGGACGATGGGCACAATTTTCGATTCCACAATGAGAGCCTCGATGCTTCGAGAGTGTACATGGCAGGTCCAAGGAGGGGATCACCAATGACGAATAGATGGCGTTCTGAAGAGAACCAGCGGCGGGAGAACTTCCCCCCTCGACGAGAGCGCAACAGATCACCTGCGGCGCCGGGTCCTGGCTCTGGCCTTGCTCCTGCTCCTGGGCGGCGTGGTGAGGCTCGGCCTGCCACGAGAGGCCGCAGTGAGAGGGGCGACTACGCTGCTAGACCGAGTCGCAAACGCGACTACTCCCCAGGGCCGCGAAGACCTCCACCACGACGGCCGTCCTTCTCGCCTGCAAGATCGCCTCGGCCACCTCCAGCGCGCACCCGATACCCCCCCGGTTCTGCTTTCACTTCTCGCGAGTCATCGCCCGCACGATTCTCCAAGCGCAGGCGAACGCGCAGTCCATCACCATCGGATTGGAGTGAACGGAGTTTCGACGACAGGCGGAACTACAGTCGATCAAGAAGCAGGGATAGGGACAGATACGATCCGAGAGACACCCGGCCAAGCAGCCGGCGTGGTCCTTCGCCCAGGAGGCTCTCTCCTCCACGTCAGGGTCGTTTGGGCCCGAGAGGTCCAGGTCCAGGTCCTGGTCCAGCCCCAGGGCCCGACACCGACACGTACATACCAGAAAGACGTCGGCCAGACACACCACCCCGGCCACGCCAGCGAAGATCTCCTTCACCCCGTCCCAGGAGTCTCACCCCGCCCTACCGTCGAAGATCGCAGACACCATCACGGAGACTTCCTTCGAGGCCTGCGTCTCCCGACTCGCCCTACGACTCACCTCGTTCCAGGTACAGGGGCCCGCCCCGAGAAGCATCGCCAGATTACCCTTCGCGCAGGCATCCATACTCTAGGACCCCTTCTGTCGCTGGCGATTTTGATCAAGAACCTATGGACGGGCCTTTTGCTCTGAGAGGACATCATGGAAACCCCAACTACATGCCCCGCGGTCGAGGTCACAGAGGCTACAACAACAACCGCCGTGGCGCTTTCCGAGGCTCGCCAGTAGCCAGTGCTCCTAACAGTTCGCGCCATGGCTCCCCACACTCGAATGCTTCGTACCACGGTGGAAGAGGCGACTGGAACGGTCCCCAGCAGCACTCTCACCAACAAAGGTAAGTCATTGCAAGTCTTGGCTGGTCCACTTACTAACTAGACCAGCCAAAATCCACCTGCTTTCCGACAGAACAACTTCTCAGGTGCAGGACAGTCTCAAGAGGAATACTTCCGAAGCCAGCAGCAGCCTAATCATCCATATCCTAACCAGACTCATCGACAGTATCGAGGGGCCCGTGGTCAGGGTAGAGGTGGTCCCTTCCCACAACACGGCCAGGACAGAAGATTCTCCGGTCCTGACGCTCCTGCCATACTACCTCCGCAACGAGGCAGAGGCGGCAACGCCCAATGGATCGCTGGCCCGAAAAGAGGTGGCGGACCGGCTCAGCCAGCGACGGGACCAAATTCTATTCGTACATCGCCAGCTGTGCCACAACAAGATCCCCGAGACAACATACTTCCTCCAGACGACCAGCCTCCATTGCAGGCGCCTCGCGGTCCGCAGGCCGATGCGTTTGCGAGGCAAGAGTACGAAGCAAGTCTGCACCAGCACGACAATGGGCAAAGCAACAGAGACCAGTCGAAGATCAGCTTCGCATTCAAGTCGAAGCCACCGCCACAATCCCCCGTGAGACCTCCGTCAGATCTATCGACCAAAGCCAAGTCGCCGCCAACTCGACCAGCATTCGACCGTTTACCGCCAACGCAACCACGAGGAAACAAGTTCCAAGACAAGAGGCACCACAACCAGAATTTCCAGCAAGATAGAAGGAGAGATGATCACGAACCGCCCCAGAGACTGCCCCCAAAGGGACCTAGTCAGCAGCAGCAACATGTCGACCGACCAAAACCCGTCCCAACAGAGCCCCGCGGTAGGTCACGCTCTCCGCCACCCAAGAAATTCAAGCAAGATCCTGTACCTTTAAAGCCGACGTTGACTCCAGAAATGGCTGCCTCGGACAGCGTGTACTTCCGCAAACCCGGCAACGAGTCGGTGGTTGGAGCAGGCACATACGGCAAGGTTTTCAAGGCAATACACATTTTCACCAAAGACAAGGTCGCGCTGAAGAAGATACGTATGGAAGGGGAAAGAGATGGCTTTCCAATCACCGCAGTCCGCGAGATCAAGCTGCTCCAGAACCTCCGCCACAAGCACGTCGTGGCATTGCAAGAAGTAATGGTCGAAAAGAACGAATGCTTCATGGTTTTCGAGTACATGTCTCACGACATGACGGGCCTTATCAACCACCCGACATTTCGACTCACGGCAGCTCACAAAAAGGATCTCGGTCGCCAAATGTTCGAAGGTCTCGAATTCTTGCACCGTCGCGGCGTGATGCACCGCGACATCAAAGCCGCCAATCTCCTCATCTCCAGCAATGGACAACTCAAGTACGCAGATTTCGGCCTAGCACGTTTCTACACCAAATCTCGCAAACTCGACTACACCAACCGCGTCATCACGATATGGTACCGACCGCCAGAACTCCTGCTCGGCGAAACACAGTACGGCCCCGCAGTCGACATCTGGTCCGCGGCCTGCGTGTTCATGGAGATGTTCACGCGCAAAGCCATCTTCCCCGGCGAAGGCGGCGAGCTCAGCCAGCTCGAGAAGATCTACAACGTCCTGGGCACGCCGTCGAAACACGAGTGGCCCGACATTATCGACATGCCGTGGTACGAGCTCATGCAGCCGGCTACGTCGGCTGACGGCCAGCGCAAGAAACGGGTCTTCGAGCAGAACTTCGCCGAGGTGCTGAGTCCCGCTGCGATGGACCTCGTGACGCAGATCTTTAACTACGACCCTGCGCAACGGCCTGATGCGGTGGAGATCCTGAGCCACGAGTATTTCACATCTGAGGAGCCCGCGCCGCGGCAGGCGTGGGAGTTGGAGGCGGTGGGCGGCGATTGGCACGAATATGAGAGTAAGGCGCATCGGAGGGAGAACGATCGCAAGGAGAAGGAGAGGAGGAAGGAGGAGTATGTCAGGGAGAAAGAGAAGCGGAAGGCTAAGGAGGCGGGACTCGATGTGGGAAGTGGGAGCGGTGTTGACGGGAAGAAGACGAGGACTGAGCAGGATGTTGGCGGTGCTGGGCCTGCGGCTGGCGCTGGCGTTGACGAGGCGCCTGCTGCGCCGTTGCCCGTGGGCGAGGAGGAAGACATGAGTGATGGCGAGGGCAGTGCGCGCATGAGCATGTCCTAGGAAGATTTCTTTTCGGCTTGGTCGTATCTAGGACAGAGTATGAGTAATTACATCATTGTGCAACTTGGTCGGGCTCGCTGGGGATAGCATATGTCCTGCGTTCCGTTCGATGCACACTCACGACGCTGTGTGTAGATTGACGGCCCTCGCGGCGCCAGACTAGTACGAGCACATGCAGTTGTGGAGACTACACGTCGTCGGTCGAAATCGAGCGGTGTCGTTCCTCTCGGCTTGACTGTATCACTGGTTGCTCCGTGCTGTGCCTATGATATTCAGTATTGGTCTGTCCATCATAGGGCGCTGTGGACGTAGCGTAGTGGCAGCAAAGTCATGTTGCAGGGGGAACACTTGCAGGGAATCTCTTGATTGTCTGTCTGTCTGTCTGAGTGGGTAGGTGTGCTATGAGCTTGCTTCCATATTTGTCTCGCGTTTGTTGTTGTTGTTGTTGTGAACCATGTCATGAGAGTCAATGCTCTGCCTTGCTTTACTGCATAAATTTCGATGCCATGGACATCAAGCCCCCGACTCCTCCGCCACTGCCTCCGGAGCTGCCACCGCCCATCTGCTGCTTCATGTACAACTTGAATGCCATTGTTGCTGCTGACTGGATCGCACTTTGTTTGTCGGCGCCACCTGCTCGTTTGTCAGTACTGAGTCAAGTCTTGTGGAGACTGTTGAACTTACTTGAGACGTTTCCTTGCGCGCTCTGCTTGTCGAAAAGCGATGAAGCTTCTTTCATTGCCTGGTTTAGAAGTCAGTGGGTCTCTGATGGCGATACTGCTGTTGGAGAGCGCTATGAATAGAACACGTGCAGGCAAACAGCCTGAGAAGGGTTGTGGATGCGTCTTTGTGGCAGCACGTCGACCAACGCTCGTGTGATGGTCAAGCCAGCGTGGTGCAGGGAGAAAAAACTTACCATTGCGATCATCTGATTCTGGCCACCTCCAGAGCTTCCTCCAGAGCCACCGCCGCTCATTTTCTGGAAGGCTTGCATAGCTGCGCCAGCTCCCAAGCTCTCGGAAGAGTGTTGCTGGTTGTTACCACCTCCTTGGTAGAGCTGCTGGTGGCTCCGTTGCATACGGTCCTCGTCCACATCTTCGTTCTGGATGCTCTGTTTGTTTCCGCTCAGGAAGCTCATGGCTGAAGAGAACATGTTGGACTCTTCAGGTCTGTCATTACTGGCATGCTGTGCAGCAGAAGAGAAGTCGTCGTCATCGTAGCCGCCAGAGCCGCCTTGCCCGTAGCCGTAGCCTGAACCGGACGTCGTGGTGGCTTGGTGATGGGGAGCGTCTGGGTTATTGTATCGGTCTCCAGCGGCTTCGCCGTATCCATGTCGACCGCCTTCGTAACCAGCTTGAGCTCCATATGGCATCTCTTGTCGACCTCCTGACTGCATACCACCATACTCACCCTCTTGTCTGCCGTAACCACCTTCCCGTCCGCCAAAGCCTCCTTCTTGTCTTCCAAAGCCTCCCTCCTGTCTGCCGTAACCCCCTTCTTGCATTCCATACCCTCCTTCTTGTCTACCATAACCCCCTTCTTGTCGACCAAACTCTCTTTCCCCGTAGCCGCCACCTCCCATCTCCTGACGACCATATCCACGGTCACCACCTTCTCGGCCCATCGAAGGTTCGTCAAAGTCGCTGCGCTGATTGTAATAATTCCCCTCCCCGCGGCCACCCCCACCAAACTCACGGTCGTCGTCAGGTCTTCCGTAGGACATGATGAGTGTTCAAAGTGGTCGATTGATAGAGAGGATGTAAGGCTATGCTAATATCTTGGTGAGTTATGATTTTGTGAGAAGCTTCAACTATGGAAGAATAAGTAGAATGGTACTACTAGTAGGTGCTTATTGACATCAAGTCCTATGAGCACGAGGAATGACGTTATGTGGGGTGGAATTACGCGTTTCACATACTACCTCAAGTCCCTGCCAGAGAAGTGAGAAGGTGCAGTACTTGTACGACGATCGTGAAACAGCTCGGCAGACTCCACCGTGCAACTCGAGGGCTCGAGTGATTGGGCAACCATGATCTTTCGTATACGTTGGTGCATCTCATCTGCAGATAATTACATGCTGAATCTGATTCTTTGGAGCTGGCCCACTGCATGGTGTTCTTGACCAAAAGAAGCCGCAGTCAGGAGCCTCATATGGGCAGTAGGGTCCAGCTCTGCGCCTGCGGTTGGAATAGAAGCAATGAGGTAAGTTGGCCGAGGAGGGCTTATGGCCTGTCGGACGGTCCCTCCTCACCTCTTTGCTTTCTGAGCACAGTCATGCAAAGCATCAGGAGTGACAACCTGTCGCATCTCAACTCACGTACGACACAAGAGTCGGGGGGCCGTCATGTTTGATTGTCTTGAAAGAGGAGAGCTCGCAAGAAATTCCACGTTTGGAGTGACTCCAAGCTTTCGGAGCTTCTCTGTCACCCAATGATGTGGGCGCTTACGCTGTGACTGGTGTAAGCCAGACATGCATCGGCCGAAATGCAAACTACTCAGGCGGATGCCTTCTTCACGCAAGGCTCACCAAATCAAATGCACGACATGAACACATCCTTCCACACGTTCATGGCCTTGGTTGCACAATCACAACCATGCCTCCAAACACTACTAACGAGTTGAAAGATTCTGTCGATGCGCCTGTCACTTACACGCATAGGTTGCTAAGTCAGTTCGAGAATGCATCCGTAAGTCCTTACACCGTCAATTACAGCCGGATCGCCCATATCAAGTACAAAGCATCAACGGGCGGCGAACGTACGTTCAACACTTGCCTCACAAATCTATCGGTCTACGTGGCTACAGATGACCACCTGCAGTTCGGATGGAACGAAAGGAGTATCTGGCGCAACCTGGAGCTGCACCTGTACGAATACGAACACCTGCTTCTGGTCGCCGCTATCGTCGAGTGCTTGCCAGAGTCCTATGCTGGTGCAGTTCTTGGCTGCCTAGCAGATCCATATGAGGATGAGCAGCGACCGAACCCTTCTCTTGCGTCTTGGACTGCCATGGCACGTTCACTTAATGGCGTACTCACTGCCAGCGATTTTGCTCTTGTCGTAGACGATCGCATGCGACTCGATCCATACAGAGTCACATCAGGACATTCGACAACGTGCACAAACTCTATGATTGCTCCGTCGGTCTTCGCAAAAGCTCTGCAAGCGCTTGGGTCCATGAGCGATGCTGGATTTGGTCAGATGACTTTAGTTGGAGGTAACTTCCTGGGCTGGTTCTGTGCATTTGCTGAGCTGTTTTTGGACGTCAACGTACAGGTAGCTTCACGAGATGGTGAAGTGCTTTACGCAACACACACAAGCAGCAAGTCATTACTTCGCCTGGTATTTGTGGATGATTTAGAAAATCTTGATCCTACCATTCAAGCACAGGACCAGGAGTTCGTGACTCTGACTATGATGTGTGGCCCTGACGCGGAGGCCACCGCTATACCACGAGTGCCGTTCACTGGTCGCTTAGGTTGGGAAGCTTTATTGCCAAAAGTCTTCGAGAACTCTTTCCATCGGATTGCACATGAACACTCGAAATTTCTGATTCAGTCGATTGGTGGTGTGGCTCGCCTGTTACAGTTCATGGTAGAAGATCGCAATACGCCAGAAGAGTTGGTCTCTAAAGAAAACCGAAACAACCCAGCATCGTACGGGACGGGCCTGGTTCAGACCATCTGCGACTGGTTCCCTGAGCTTCGGCATCTTCAAGGACAAATGGAGAGACTACAGAAACTGAGTGACTTCTCCGACATCAGTGAGAAATGCAACGCTGGTGCTACCGGCTTTGCTTCTATCTGCGGCTGCACAATATGCGCTTTGGTCACAACCAATTCCGGAACTTTGCCGCAAAGCTTTTGCCCACTTGCTATCATGGAGACGATCGTCAACATGGGTCTGGCAATGTCCCGAATTACTGCTGTTTCCAAATTGTATCCATCGAGGGCTGGGGTCTTGAGCCTCTACCAACGTCAGGTGCAGAAATTGCTCAGCTCCAAGAAGGCCGCGATCCCCGACGGCGACAGCATGACGAGGTTCAACACACTGTTTCTCCGAGACTGGAATGCCAACTACTCCGTAAGATTGCAGGCTGCTGTGGCTCTCTTCTCTGGTTCGTGGCCTGAGCACGACTTACATGAAAACCTCATTGCTTTGAGCCATGAAGGCATCTGCGCTTACGTCCTTGGTGTACAATACGGTGATGAGAAGTCTGCTCGCAGAAAGGATGCGGATGTCATTCGCGTTCAGCCTGGACACATTGCTTGGAAACAGAAGGTTTACAGCAGAATCTGCCTGGGCTCTCCTCAAGGTATCTCACGGCTGGGTTTTACTTGGCAGGCGGCAACATGTAGCCATCTTTCGAAAGTGCTGCATCTAAAGTGATTGCATTAGCGTCAACGGTCTTGTGGTGCCGCGCAAACCGCCGAGCTACACTACACGCGTGGCATCCAGCGATCGTTCCGCTCTTGAGATGTGACGTACTGTCAATACCATAGTGCCGGCCAACAGCTCTTCCTTCTTCGATGGCTCTGTACGGTGGAGGTATTTGGAAATGCTACGTTTGAGAATGTGCTACATCAGTGACGTCAAGGCGAAGACGCGAAGACGGAGGGAAATTCTTAGCCCAACCTTCTGCACGTGGCCGCTTAAACTATCCTCAAAACTTGCTTTAATCCTTGTCGGTACCTTACGAGCAAGGTCTACCCCGACCATTTTTCGGCATCCAGGCTTCGTATCCGAATATGATAGGCTTTTCATCCGAAGAATCCATACCTCAATGGAACTATGCTCCTGGCCTGACGTGTGCTAAAGCCACAATGTGGATGGTGAGGAGGATGGTTGAAGCTCTGTTCGTCCGCGATGCCCTGTCCGCTGCATCCGTACGGTAGGTAAACTGCCTCGAGCCGCTGCTCTGCCAGGATTGAGAGCATGGGAGGAACCATTGTGTCACACTTGGCAAGCCTCCTCCATTCTTGTATCAGACATTCAATGACTTTTCCGCGTGTGTGTTGGCTCACATCAACCTACATAACACTGGTGTGCTTGCGTTACTAACCAGCGTCCCGAGTTTCGTCCTTTACTGTCCTTTGCTTGGGTGGTACTATCGACTATTCGCGCATTCTCAGCTGTTCTAATACCTTGACGTTCAACATCAGCGAACCAATCCCTAGTCATTACTCCCAATAGTGATCAGGCTGTATCCTGCCGCCCAGCATGGGGTCAGACAATGAGACCTCGGCGCAACAGAAGGAGCGCGATGAGAAGCCCTTGAACGAGTAAGCCTCTGCATTCAGTCTGATATTTACGTGCTCGCGCTGACATCGAACAGGCTTTTGACACACGCCATGGTCGATGTCTATGTTGGTCCTGAGAACACTCACTGGTACCTTCACGAGCGATTGCTCACCTACTACTCTCCCTTCTTCGCGGACGTCTTCTACGCCAAGGACAACAGCGATGAGAGTCGGAAGGCACAACAGAACAAAGCTTATGGCTTGCCAGATGAAGATGATCTGGCATTCGAAATGCTAGTGGGCTGGCTCTATTCCCGGGACATCAAAGTACCGAGAGAAGAGAAGGACCTAAGCCCCCTCCTCGATCTGTACCTCCTCGCAGACAAGCTGCGCATGGAGAGACTAGGTCAGGAGTTAGTCGAAGCAGTATCGCATTATTATTTCCAGTCCCAGAGCTACCCATCATTGCGCCGGGTCCAATATGTCTACAGTAATACAGACGACGACAATGAAATGCGCGAAATGATGGTTGGAGCTGTCGCGAAACAGCTCACGACAAGCGACAAGGTCCCAGCACACTGGGCTTCCGCACTGCAAAGAAACGGCGAGCTGGCCGTCGACATCATCAGATCGATCCAGCAATGGAGGCTCGAGGAGAAGAGCATCCCCGACGCAAGAGACCGCAGCCAAAGCCGCGGCCGCCACTTCAGCAAGGTCGAAAGAGAAGGTTCAGACAGCGAGGAGACAGAGAAGACTGGCGGAAACAGCAATATGGGCGTCGAGAGCTTGAACTCCGATCACGACCAGAACCAAGACCAGGATCACGAAATGCAGGATAGCCAACAGAAGAGCGAGGACAGCCAGCAGAAAAGCGAGGACAGCGACAGCGAAGCGTAAGTCCTGATTGAAAGCCGCGTTTTTGCTGTTAGTTATTGCAGAAAGAGGGGCTGGGAGGCACAAGGAAGGTGCGCTTTCAACTACCAGATTGATTTCCGCTGTCTTCCAGAATGTGTTACTCAGAGTGTACATTAATTATAATCCTTTTGCTTTTCGGTACAGGCGTTGGTCTGCTGTGATCCGAGTTACACAAGATTATATGAGGGGGATATCATGTAATTGACAACTTCATTCTCACGCAACTTCCCAAGCGTCGTTCTCTTCAACCTGTCTTGTCGTACATATACCGACTGCTTATCTCACTTGAAGCAGGACCTCACCAGCACCACCGACCGACTCGAGTGTGAACACTCCTGAACCGTCGTCTTCACAATTCACGACGCCGGATCTCAATGGGCACGCCTCCAACGGCAAGTCTGAGGATAAAACTGCCAAATCGACGAAGTTGCCGGATAAACCGAACGAGAACGTCTTGAGGCCGAACATGGGCAAGCGACGCTTATCGGTCTCGTTTGCAGATAAGGTCTCGTATAGCTCTTACACCTTCTTCCCATCGCCATCGTTCAATCCAAGGTCGACCACTGACATGGTGAAGGCAATAGGCAAGGAAGGCCTGGCACTTCAGCCTCTACCCCCCATATATCATTGTGCAGGGAGTGATAACGATAAGCTCACCGGGGAACAAGTCCTCGATTACCCAGCGGCTGGGCACACCGACACCCCCATAGAAGGACAACTTGTCAAATTCCTACCCCCAAAGCCTCAAAGGACCCGAAGCGACGCTGAAGTCCTACGTTTCGTCCACCAATTATCTACATCGCCCGCACCACGACGCAAGATATCCAGCCGACGTACATCGGTGCCAGAGACGTCTATACTTGGGTTTCTCTGGCTGCTCTATCTTGCCTGGCTAGCCAGAGCGAGGCTGTGCTAGTGCTCTAGAATCGTATCTGGTGCTTGCGTCATGATCAGATACAGCATGAAGTAACAAAGACAGCCGAAAGCAACATCGGGGGGCTTTCCCTAGAACCAGCCAGAGCGCTGGGCCTTGCAACGCATTTTCTGACCGGCATGCTACAAGAGACGACCGTCACGTAGAATCACCGTATCACGTCGACGTCCTCTGACCAGACCAGACTGGAATTGCATCTGGCCCAAACTTGCTCCCAAGGCCACACATCCCTCCCCACCCAAATACCCACTTACCTACCAAAACATCCTCCAGCAGCACGGCCAGCCGCAGAGCAAGGCGAACTCTCCAAACCCAGCTTCGAAACCCCCTTTTTGTGATTGCGCAAGCAGATCGAGCTTGGATACGTCACGATTCTTGAAGCAGCCATTCAGAGTACCACTCCCCCAGGCGGCCTGATATCACCACCACAGCTCACTTCACTACCAAAGCCTGCCCCGAGTGCGTGCGCGCCTGTGCCTGCTTCAGCCTGGAAGACGACAGAAGGTGTCCGAAGGTAGACATGCACAGGCACGACCACACCAGTCAAGTCTCGCGCCGTCGCGCCTCCCGAAAGCGCCAAGCAAGCAAGCAAGCAAGGCTCGAACGTGTTGCGCGGAACGCAGGTTCCCGAGCTCAGGCAATCTTCAATCTCCACGCAGGAGCAGGTCAGAGGGACATTGGCATTTGAGAGAAGGGGCAGGCCGTTGGAGAACGTCTAACTCCAAATCCAACTCCAAATCCAAGCGCTAGGGGAAAACTAGACACGCTGAGCTATCTAGTTAGCTAGCGGATGAGCGCGGATTGAATGAGCGGACGCCGAGGACTGGGTGTACTGGGAATGAAAGTGATGTGAACGACGAGCATTAAGAGCTGTATGTATGCATGTATGCATGTATGTAATAGAGATCGTCCCTTCAGGCGCCTCGACAAACTGCCTCTGAATGAGAGCGGTAGATTGACTCGACCCTCCCTTGCGTGTCGCAGACGATCTAAGCTGTTCTGCAAGGGATTGATGCTCGCGCAGGCAGAAGCTGTCTGTAGATTGTGTTCCGCGGACCCTAACCGTGGCGCGCTTTTAGTACTGCCTTTGCCCCGTGAGGGTAACATGGGGTTTGAGGCTTAGGTCCTGTAGTCCTTGTCATACCTGCCTAAAAGTTCAGATCAATTGTGCTAGTGTTGGTCTGTCTCTGAGAGTGCATAGGAGAGTGTGATTGGCAACCCAGTTCAATTCATCATACCCTGTGAACACCTCGCTGAGACGCTTATGTAGTTGTTTCTAGATACTGCTTTGTACGTGTTGCTTCTGGCCTCTTCAGTACTCAATGTTCCCGTTCCTTCCGAATTTTGCGCCCTTCTCGTATAACCATTTGTAGTTGAGACCAGGCTGTATGTTGACCCGGTTCTTCTCTCTCGTATTTGGACTCGGTGTGCCCGGCTCATATGCTTGGGGTCTTCCTCTTTCCCGCATGCTCTGCGACCGTCTCAAAGTGCTCTGGAAAGAGCTTGTGCTTGTTGATCCATCGAAATGTGGCCGTGTGGATTCGGTGAAGTCGGCGTTAGGTGCTACTTCGTTGCGTGCAGCAGGACTGAGGAAGCGCTTGTTGAATAGTGGACTCGAGGGCGAGAAGGGTGAGCCGGATAGACGTCTCGACGGTGTACCTGAAGCTTGCTGCGGAATTGGGGAGAAGCCGACTGCAAAACGGGACGTAGACATGGGCGATGCGCTGTAGTTGGCTGAAATGCTCCTGTTGCCTGTGCCGTTGGATTGAGGGGTTCCTACGAAGGGCGAAGGCGACGATTTGCGGTATCGTGGGGGAGTAACGTAACTGGCAGTTCCTGCTCCGGCCTGGGAGCTGGGTGTACCCGACTGTGACCGAGGCAGGCCCATCAGCGCTCGTTGCGAAGGCGTTAAAGGGATATCTTCCACGGAATCTTGTTGGCTAACATATGGAAGGACCGGTCGCAGGGCGACGTAGATGTTTGCCAGGAGAAACAAACGGACTAGACCGACTACCATCGCGGCGCTGAGGGCTATTTCATCGAGCCTGGCTTGGTGTATAACAGCAGTAAGCCTAGCAGCAGTCAGTCATGGTTGTGCAGGCGCATCTAATAGCTGGACATACGCAGAGTGAACGTAATCGCTTGAGAGCCATGTTATCAATAAGGCGAACAGGTTCAAGCCAACCGTCTGTATGTTCTTGGGTGTGAAAGAGCTTGCTGCCCTCCGTTTGACAACCTCAGTCATACGAGGGTGTCGAAATCTGCCCGGTGAAGACACCACGGGCTCGGCTGGCGGCGACGGCCCATTCTGACTCTGCAAGGTCTTTTGTGGAATCTGTTTGAGGGAATTAGACACTGATTGCAAGGATTGTGTGACTGAAGCTGGCACAATCGACGTCGCTGTCGCCGTGTAGGTATTCGAAGACATCAGTACAAAACCCTGCTGCCACGTCAGGACATGACTCTTGCGTCGTAGAAAGTGCACTTGCCTGTGAGTTAGACACCACTAGCTTACCTCGAACACGAAGGTTCAGTGCTCTTCGGCTTCTGGGAAAACCCCAACTCCTTTCGTGGTCGACCTGGATTGTGAATAAGGAATCGCAGGTTGAAGAAGGAATAATGTTTACGCATCCGGAATGAGAATGGTGGCTGTGCCAGGCCCTGTCGCCTCGCTAAAATAACGCCGCAAAAGAACTAAGACAATGCCTAAACCAAGCTGCCCGGAAGTCACTTCCAAGCTCGCACTGCCGGAGGCTCGGGCTTAATGAAGCCTGCATCATCGGTAATCTGAATCATTACTGTGCATTTACTTTCCCCAGCCCTTCACTTGAGGCCCGAGGTTTTCTACTACTACTCACTATGTACTGTGTCCCATAGTCGCTAAATCACAAGATGCTTTTGTGCCCATCTCCGCGTAGCTCACACCTGTTGCAAAGAAGCTGTCTTGCAACCAGTGCCTGCCGCTATCTACAGCATCGCAGGCCTCCCATTCGTCTGCATATTCCAGACGCCTCTCATTCAAATGCCGTGACACCTACCATCCTGAGCCCTTGGTGCTGTTTTTCCCAAGGTATTGAGGGTTTGACTGTTTGCCCCTCGTCTCGATCTTGAACACTTCGTCCTCTTCGACAAGATTGTTCATATTATATCCTGCTTGCAGGTATACTTGCCGATCGCTTCCGTAAATCAAATCCAACTCCTTGTCCTTGTCCGCGTCGCTATACAACGGCTCATTGCAAAACCAATACGTCTTGCCTTGGTTGGCAGCAGCCTGCGCCGATATGAAGACTGCTTGCACCCGCTCCTTACATTGCATGTGCCGCAGCTTAGCAAATTCCCACCCACTGGAGAGGACTTCGAGGAACTCCAGGCCGTGGTACAACAAGTTCATGATCCTCGATTCGGGCTCAAGGATGTCTCGTGTCTTTCCTGCCGCGGTGAGGATGTCGATAGCCGTGTGTACAGCGAAGCTCGGAAGCGGTCCTCTGATCACAAACTGGTAGTCCCGGGTCTCAGGACCTCCTGGCTCCAAAAGTTGTTTGGAGAGCTTGAGTACTTCGACGGCATGGATGCTCGCACTCCTTGCATGAGCCACTATCTCTTCCGTCGTCAAGGCTTTGTGATACACTCTTCTGTTCAACTCCATGTGAGCCCAGTGGAAGAGGATATCGAGTCCCGCAAACTTGGTGGCCCTTGCTCCACTAAAGTCCCTTGTTTGAGACGATGGAATCTGAGAGTCGATGGTCTCGCCTTCTTTAGCCCGAAGCGCGGCGGTATACGTGTGTGCCCAGTTCTCTAGGCGGTTGCTCAGCTTCTCTCTGACCGTTTGGTCTGTGACGTATGGACGCCCTACTCGAAGCGAGTTCGAGCAGCGCCACACGTTACGCTGGACTTCGCTGCATATCGATGTGATTTGGATGAGGTAGACCAAATTGCCCAGTTGAACATGATCTTGGGAGGTAATTGTTGGTGGCAGGACATTTTCCTGATCGAACATTGGCGTGTTGGGTATTTGATCCTTCTCGTAGAGCTCGCTTGCGCACGGCAGCTTCAGATACACGTCGTTGCTAGTAAGGATGCGAGGACTCCGCTTGCTGAGGCCAGCAAATGTGTCCATGCAAAAGGCTGCCCAGTACGTGCGCCGCCGGCACTCCGCATACATGTTTCGGGAGAAGCCATAGGTTATGCTGTCATCTGAGAAAGGGGCTTCGATATTGAGCTGCAAGAAGGAAATAACTCCCACGTACCGCACGAAGCAAGTGAACCCCTTCTGGTGTTGTCCGTCGGCGTATTCGGCAAACGACAGGTAGGCAAATGCATGGGCAAGCTGCAGACAATATTGCGTCTCAAGGCGGTCGAGTTGTGACTGGATGATGGACTTGAAAAGTGCGCGATGCTCTGCTGCCTTGCTGTCTTTGCTGTTGACCGTGCCTAACGACATCACCGCATACAACATGATCCTATCGGGTAGCGACTTGTTGCGCGAATTCATTGCCCATTCTGTAAACGGACCATTCGGGAGCACCTCAAAAGTCAGGCCGTTGGAGCGTCCCATGAAGGCATTGACATACTGTCTAGTCAGCTTCGTGTTGCCTATTGCAGGATCGACATCTGCGGCGAATCCAAAGGCACTGATATGGTTGTTGGTTCCCCCGCTGCTCGCTGGCTGCAAACAGACTGTCTCAGCAGACCTCTTACGAACCCCGTCTTCGGTGCGTTGTCTTTTTGACGGTGTGGGTGCATCGCTTACTTGTCTCTCTGACATGATGGGGGACAATGCTTCGTCCACCAGAACGGACGATCTCGAAGGTGTTCGATGAAGGACATCTGATGGTGTTGATGCTTCGGTAGGTGCGATCGATGATTTCCGTGACGAGATGTATTCTTTGGGCGAATGCGTACTTGCGGTGCCTGGAGAGCCTGTGGATGTGCGATTCATTGGGCTTTTGATGACCTGCCGAGCACTAATAAAATGTACGTCAGCAGCTATCATTATCCAAATCTGGGGCTGTGCATGCAGCCATCGGTCTAGGCTTGAACTTACTTTGGTTCAAACCTGCATTCTCTGTTGAAGCGCAAGCATTGAGCACACTTGGGATAACCAGGATCGCATTTGATCTTTTTCTCACGACACGTATTGCAGGCTTGCCCTAGCCTTTTGCGCGGTTTGCCGGCCTTCGTAGTGCCCCATCTAGGATTCACTGCATCGCCATTGACTTCCTTTGGACATATAGTGCCGTCGTCGTAAACGTAGCACAAACCTGTTCCCGGCACGTTTTCCTCCTGTACACCAGGTCCACGTTGCCAGCTTGTAGCTTCTAGCTGCGAGGCGTTGATATCGGTGTTTGAATATGTGCGCGCTGGTCGCAGCGGTGGACGTGATTCCATCGCTAGTACGAGGCTTCCTCTTCGGTTGCGTTCGCTAGAAGACGCCTCGTGTTCTTCCAGCACGCCTGAACGACGGTCGTGGTGGGAATCCTGCCGCTCTCCTATTAGCCAAGCATTTATCTGGGCCCCACTAGATGCAGGAGGAGTTGGCAATGCTGACTGCCCAAGTGGCGGACTGTCGAAGGCGGACTGGAGTTTCGAAGGGCCACGGAGTGGCAGACCTGGGTGACCCGAAGCTCGTAGGAAATGGTCGAAGTTTGGAAGCTGCGGTCTTCTTGTTTGGTCGAACGACTCATGATGGCGCCCGTGGTGCGCCATTGCTAAGGACAAGTCTCTTCTCCGCAACGGATGCTGACCACGGGCATGAAGACTATCGCTATCGACCGAGTCTGAGTGTCATGCGGAAGGTGAACGTACTTCGATATTTGTCTCACGCTTGATATTTCCGGCTGATCGGTTGCTAGCCTCGCAATACAGATCGTCGAGGACGTGACCGCACTGGTCAGCGCTCGCATGCAACGTGCTTCTTTGAAGATCTTCGGGATAGCGTGCGCATTAGAACAACCGGATGATTCCCAAATTCTCATGCGGTTGCTCGTGAGAACCCCTACCGATCATGCTGGCACACAGTAGTATCTCAGCCACATGGACAGTTTCGTCTGACGCGACCGTACCGCACAAATAGGAGGAGAACGTTAGATGTGCCTGATGTGCACAAGTTCAAACCTCAAGTCACGCAACACGTTCCATCTAGGCATGAAGGTTCACGCTTTGGCTCCGCTGACGATCAAATCAGAACTCAAAGGCTCGGGGCTCCCGCAAGTCCTGGGTTGATGATGCATAGTAACTGATGGAACCAAGCGCACCGCTGAATATCTCAAGGAACAACCCGGATCAAAGACGTACATACCAGCAATAGATAAGTGGAAACAGCCACGCCTGGCTCATTGTGGATGCGGGATCAGCTAGGGGCGTTGAGAACATGTGTTTGGGACGGCACGTTCATAGGGGAGCAATAGTATTAACCGGACCATTACACAGTGTGTACAAGTAGTTGCCGCAACGGAAGCGACAAACCTCGCACCACCTCTTGTGGTTCTGCTAGTTCCGAGCGGGCTCGTGTGGACATAGTTCTGATGTCCAACACGAAGGATAAACGAACTAAGCACTATTCCAGGCTAGGTGGTTACAACATGGGGTATGGTGCAGCTTTCCCGCTGACAAGGATCCTGTTCATGGAAGGTGCTCCGTGCGAGGACATCGAGATTTCTGCACATACTGCGCCAGGGACGGACAGTGATGCCGAGCTTGTAACGCCAGCCCCAACTACAGTGTTGTACCGTAGAATGACAATAGCTCGCTTGAACCTAAGTCTAAGGAAGTGTCACTGCTCTATGCTACGCGGGATCGACAACGAGCATGCCTCTCTGCTACCAGTCTCATAGAAGAGACGCTTTGTGTCCAAAATTGTACTTTCATTGGTTTGCGTCCCTCAGGGATGCATCTGCGAAACCCAGAGTGAATACTTTACAGGACAAGATGCTTACGTAGACAAGACCTCGGTCCTGGTCTGGAAAGTGCTCTTCTACGTACTGGCTCACCGGCGCCGAATGATACGCAAAACTCTGAACCTAAAGACAGTGACAATACGCACATCTGGGAAATGTGTGAATCATGAAGCTGTGAATGGGAGATCGACGTTGAGCTTGACTGGTGGAAAAGGCACCATCACTCATAGTATGCTATCATAGCGCAGCCACTGCATCGCTAGGCACCGGTCATGGGAAGCACATAATTGCTGTTTTTGATCAGCCCAAAAACTGACGCCAAACTCAAATCCACCGTACGCTACCGTTGATCAAGAGCGAACAGCAGAGATCAGAGCAAGCGGATTAACGCAGTCAGTGAATCAACATGGTGTGTGCATTATTTAGGGTTTCGGCTAGTGGGGTTGTCAAGCTAGGGGGGCATGATTAAATTGACGGAGCGTGTGACGGAGCGTGAGCGGTTCCATCGTAGTCAAGGGTATTTGGTCGAGTACTAAGTTTAAGGTCTGATGGACTTCGCTTCTCGCTTGTGTATCCGATCTCCGCCTGAATGTTGATGGCTGATATAGCTGTTACAGCGATGCAGAAAACTTAGGCAAGCGAAGCTCGCTGGGACAGACAAGGTTCTTGAAAGAGGGCCAAAGTGTTCGTACACAGTAGCGTATTTCATGATGGGTATGATACGTGAGCCAGTTATATAGTATGACCTGTCACGATTCGAATCCACCGGAACGAGGCTGACTCCAGTCCAGCTAGATATACTCTTCACCATTGGATGAACGATCACTGCCTCTCAAGGCGCGCTAATGCGTACGAACAGTTTGGCCCTCTTCCAAGTGATAGTATGTGCATGAGCGAGAGTGGCGACATGCACCTCACATAGAACCAGCACGGGGCCAAGTATCAACCACGGCCTGCCTTTGAAGGTTAGCGTTGGCTACAGCTCTAGAAGTAACTCACCCACAGCATCACCCATTTCCATATGAGCCACATTGTCGACACATTTGATTAAGGCTTTGCCTGACAATCCTGCTAGACATCAAGCTCTATCACACAACAGTTGATCACTTGCTACTGCACGTTCACAAATGTTCCAACCGCCTCGTGTCAGCGGCTCGCCTGCATGTACTAGGACATGCAGACAAGATGCGCATCATTCGTATAATTACGCGCTTTGTCTGTTAGATGGAGTACAAGCAGTAAAGATAGGCGCAAGATCGACATCGTGCTCACGAAAGGAGCTAGCTTGAGCACTCCCCAGCTGGCTTCTGCTCGCCGTGCCTCAACCATGTGAAGTGGAGTGGGTGCGCATGCCGCCACGCCATCCAAAGGGCTGTGTAGGCCTAATAATGCGACGGGTATCGTACGGTAGGGTTATTCCAAAAGCCGAGCGGAAGCGGTCGTGCCAGTATGGACGAAGGCGTCCATCGTTCAATTATGCACTTCTGCAAGATGATGCACAACTTCGTCGAGTGGTTATGCAACCATTCTAGAACGCTGCATGATGAGACCCCCTCCCCCCCCCACGTCAGGGAATTTCTACCATTACTGAGGTGCTAGTGGGTTGTAGGACGACACGGCTTTGGACTCAAGCGAAGCCCATGAGCACATCACCCTCTTGGTCATGCACAAACGGTTATATTGGCCGGAGATGGATCGCGTAACGGAGAAATCGAAAAGTGTAGCATTGCAGAGTACTTGTGCGCACAGACCATCAAGCACATGTTCGTTTGTCGTTCTGTCGTTTGTAAGCTCTGCCGATCTACTATGGCCCTGAACTTAGTATCCGACCTGCATCACGTGTGATGCTCTGGGTGCCACAGACATGCACCATGTATGAAAGGCGAAATGTTGAGCTTTAGGTGCATGTCATGCAGATACTCGCGCGGTCAAGCATAGCCAATCCTGGTCGGTTGCGTGACCTCCCAGGAACTTTCGACCTCTCTGTGAAATGATTCCCAATTTTGGTTGGCAAAGTAGTCGGCTGCAGGAAGCATGCAGTAAAGACTTTTCACGTGGTTCCTCATTCCAAAGCTGGCGGGAAAAAGCAAAAAACTTCATTCTGACCGGCCAGGCTGGAGAGGGGCCCCGGTAAGCGCGACTGTACGGTACTTACCGAGAAGGCGCAAATACCCGAGCTACTTGTACGGCATCGGCCATGACATCGATCTCGATAACGCAAACATGCCATACCACCACGAAGCTCGTTCTCAGGACTATGCTGTTGACTTTCGGCTATCGACCTGTTATGCCTCGTAGGTGACAGTCGTTGACGGATCACGCAACACGGCGGCGGTTGTTTACAGAGAGGGCATCGGAGCGGCACGAGTCCGTGCGCGGTACCGATAAGGCGTTCTAGACAAATACAAAGCTGTCGAGACTTTGGAACTCCCCTTACCCGTCCGGACGCCTTACATGCTGTGAAGCGAAGCCGAATGCCGAAGCTTAAAGTTGTGGATGCTGCAAACACGGCTCGGAAGTGTGCGTGCTTGCACAAGACGAACAGAGAGCCGGCGTCTTCCCTCAAGATATTCTTCGTAAGAACTGTCGTACGGGGCCAGTAATCTGCGGCTTTGAAGGGTGACCGAACCTTTGAAGCACGCAGCCGTTAGGACTTTTTAAGAAAATCTGAGCAACAACACGCCAAACCTGCCTGACTGTCTAAACCTTCGACGAAGGCCTTGCTCCTGCCTGTCTTGGGGCAGTCTTTCTAACGTTTTTAACTTTGTTTCCTTAGGACACACACCACGTTTGGGGTAGTCGAACCACTCAGTTAGCATCGGCTACGCTACAGTATGCATGATAGAGTAGTTCTAGCATTCGAGCGGTCTTAGTCATCGACGATTCAGTCCAGATTTTCTCGACGCAAAGCACACTAGTGAAAATGGTGCAGACAAATAAGGTTCGGAGATGCGGTGTCCTTCTTTGCTCCCGAATCAACCGGACTTTGTGCATCATGTGTCTGCAAGCTGCCGCGTGGATCAAGGATACGAATGTAGGTGGGCGTATCGAGCCGGTAGTAATATGCCCGGGTGTGGTCTGACAACCCTGGTTCGACCGACTGCATATACGAGCAGGGTAGAAGCTGAGCTGAGAGGTGATGCCATCCACTTTTGCACTGAGGCATGGCCCAGCAGTTCCAGCAAGCTGTTATCCAGCGCCGCCGGATAGAACTTTGCATGCCGCCTTAGGTGCCAACGGAGCAATTGTGGAATTCTGGTCCACAGATTACCAATACAATTATGCTGGTGCGACAGGGATCACAAGGATTGGTAATAGGTCACTAGGAAGCGGGAAATGGGTCTCCCCATCCCAAGTCAGTGGCATGGTAAGCGACGGATGGGCTGGACAGTATGTCAGTGTCGAGGTTACCCTGGCTGCGCAGGGTCTCGCAGGTCTGGAGTTGGTGACGATATTTACAAGTACCATGTTATGCGCACAGCTGACGTCCGAACCCGAGATTGTACCTTGAATCAAAGATGCCTGACCATGCAACACGCCAGCATTGACCTCGTTCAGGATACGTGGTAGCCTCAGCCTTTGTAAGCGCCGTCGCATTACCCCCGACAGGACACGAGTGTCAACGTCGACATCCCTCAATTCAATGAAGTTTTCAGCGATGCATTGACGCTGAGGTTGCTAAGCATAGGTAATCTTAAAAGCCAAATCATGACTTCCAAGGTAAGTCTTCATGTCCCTGATTATGGGCATCTTCCAATAAGTGCTCAAAGCCCCCGATGCCGACGGGAAAGACGTCAGCTGTTGCGGTTATGCATGTATATTTATACCACCGAGTAGCTACTGTAGGTAAGAACAGCATACGCACGGCATGTGGTTGAGCTCCGTGTCACAGTAATGCTCCAGAGGTAAAGTAGGATAGTGGAACTGTCAACACAGCGGGTGTCAATTTTGTTCTGTTACTCCTGCTTTCGACATCTACGGTATTGCACTGGACATTGCACCACAATCGAGTGAATCCTGGCGGGCATCAGCATGCTCATGGCATAGCTCGCATCAAACATCGCTGGTTGTTAGACATCTGTATATTGCCTCGTGCGACAAGCATGAAATAGCATTGAAAGAAGAGCGGCTATGATAGGGAGGGTCGATTCCATATGGGCTGCTAACGCAACATCGCAATGCCTCGGTTGCTGCCTCTCCATGCCTGCAGACAGCGTTGGGTAGCGAGCTTGACAGAACAACGATAAGCCCTCGAGATGACATTGCTCACCAGTCACCGTACAATCACGTATGCTGACAAGCTTGTCAAATTAGCTCTTCATGGCCGCTGTCCAAGACCCTGTTCCCGAACACCTGGCGTCCACCACTTGGCTTACTACAGGTAGTCCGCCTGTGAGCGGCGCGTACCGGGAGCTGGGTTTTACGTCTCACCAGCAAGCCCGGTCGTTTCAAGCCGTTCGAACCTTGATCCGTGACGACTCAGTCGCTTGGCTTGGCGAATCATGAGAACATGTAGCGGATCCGCTAGTTCCTGACGCTCGCATACAAGTCTCGGTAACGATCTTCCTCCCCAGATGTCTCCCTCACAATGAGCTGTCCCTGCAATTCGTCGAATTTCACGAGGTAGCAGGGATGATGCACATCCTCAGAGAAGCAATGATTGTCTGCCAAATTGTACGATACGACAGACCTCACTCACCGTGATGACACGTACTCTACATCCGCTCGCTTAGATGCGATGAGCGCAATGGCCGAGCGATCAGCACGCCAATACAAAATAGCCTTGTGCTGGCCTCTGTGTGCGCAGTCCTTCTCAACACAAGTGTATTCGTACTCCGCGCTGGATCAGTCTATGATGAGGTGTCTAACGCCGCTTCTTTTTCATTAAACCTAGATCGATGCTTCCGTCCAATACCGCGGCAATGCTCTATACTGGTCGCTGCTCACTAATTTCTTGCTGGCTGTAAGGCCGAAGAGCAGGCCCCTTTCGTCCCTCGGTACTCGGTTCCGGTCATGTGGGCATAGGTGCCTCGTTAGGTAGAGACAAGGTAATCATCAATTTTACCGCTAGGTGTAAGCGAGGAAAACTCCCATCACGGCGAAAGCTCCTCTTGTCATGGTAGGGAAATTAGGGAAAAGTGCAGCTGATTTGGCAACGAGAGAGGGGAAGTAGCTATCACGACCTTGCGCGCGAAAATGAAGGGATAGAGGCTGCCTTCAGAACTGTCGATAGGACACTTGGTTGCAGGAGCTAGTACGTAGCAGGCAGTATACTTCTCAAAACTTGCCTATCTTTCTGCTGCCTTGTATCTTGAGGTACCTTGATGAGCGGCCACCCAACGTCTTGGACAACATCATTCATGACATGTACCATGGTGTAATTAGAAACGCCCCATCAAACAAACGCTCTAGTTCTCGTGCAGAGTCTGGGCGAACTTCTCAGCCACAGGCTCAGGCTTCTTGTGCTCAACGCCGGTCTGGCCGATCTTGTCTTTGCTGTACTGAGCAGCATATGGGTTGAGCCTCAGAAGCACCTGTCTGTTTCGCAGAGGGTTCTTCTTCTGGACACCAGTTCGCTTGGTGAAGGCGTAGCCCTTTGGCTCCTTCAGCACAGACTGGATCTCGCTGGAGTTGATCAGTCTGTTGATGTCAGCGTTGCTGACAAGGTTGGATGGCAGCAAGAAGTCCTTCTTGTAAGAAGAAGCCTCGCTGGTAGAGCCGTAGATGTCATCCAGTTGCTTGAATGCATCCGAGGTCCAGATGATGAATCGACCAAGGTGGCCACCTGGCGCCAATTGAAGGAGGTTGAGAGCAGTGACAGGCGATGTCTCAACACCTGGGATGTTTCGGAATGCTCGCACGAGCTCCTTGCCATCGGTTTCGGGGTTGTAGACAACGAGAGGGCCTCGTCGCATTCTGTACCGTCGTCCTCTCATCTTGCCCTTTCCTGCTCGAAGTTTTCTTGACTTCTGAACCTTCACAACATCTGGACCAGCGCCGACGGCCTTGAGCAGGGATACAGCGGCTTGTGTCTTGACGAGACCCTTGACTGCGTCTGAGGAGACGACTAGTGGAACCTCAGCAACGGTCTCGATTCGGTGACCGCGGGAGAGGAGGAGGGCTGGAACCGAAGAAGCAGCAAGAGCGGAAGCGACAGCAAATCGTCTGAGCCTAGTTAGCATTTCGTTCACGTGAACGGCATTGACCCGTACCTCTGCCCAACGTTGATCTTCTGATGCCACTTTCGCCAGACCTTCGTAGGAGCGAACATTCGACCAGATCTGCACATGTTTCCAAAGGCGGCTTGACCTGCTCGGTGCGTACCACCACCAGAAACACGAGGGATACGAGCGACAGCACGACCTGGCAAATGTCAATATGAGACCATCTATTTTCCTGATTGCGCTTCACTGACCTGTACCCCATGACTCTGCTGATGTCTGCTCACCAGCCTTCTCGCTTACGGCGTATGGTTGTCTCTTGTTCTTGGCCATGCCAGTGTGGACGGTCCTGTGCTTGTCTTAGCCATCATCCCAGATCATTCTCGTGTCGGTATTCGTACTGGACAATATCAGGTCGAATTGGAGAGCTGAAGACAGCAGGCAGAGCGTGAGTCTGCCCACTGCTTGCGCCATCGGCGCCGACAATACCGACGGTAGGTCTGTTCGACATCTTGGAGGTTGTGAGTGGTATGTTTCAAGTGCTGTCGGCGAGTGCGTTCGCGACAAGGTTATCGATATTTCGGATCAAAAGTGTGCCAGATGCCAAGATTACGCAAGGCTCAGTCGAAGCCTTTGCAGTGCTACGTCGAACCATGCAAATCACAAGCGCCATGGATGCTTGGCATTACGTTTGACCAGGAGGACAATGATTGCCACTAGGCACGGATATAGGTGAGACAGGTTTGAAATCATATATCAAAACAATGGCAATATCTAAGCTCTGCTCCGCGAGTATCCCATCAATATAAAGAATAGTACATTTTGGCACATGACCTCATGACCTGGTGCACTGTGGGGTTCTAGTCACCCCTGCCCATAGCATAGGTCTCCTCCCAACATCTCTCACCCGAAGCTATTCAAACCATCTTTGTTAAGAGCCAAGCTCTCTCAGATGAGTCTCAGTGTTTTGCTTGTAGCTAGCAAAATACTGCTACTTGATTGTGAGGTTTCGACTGACGACTCCTCGTAAGCAATAGAAGGGGGACGTCCTCCATGGTCAGGAGGACTGGCATTCCGAGTCTATTCGGACACCAGGACATGAGTCAATTGGATTGGCTCATGTTCCGTCCAAAGTGACCTGCCAACGTGCTTCCCCTTTGGAGCAACTGCGCGTCTATTCTTGGTGGGCGTCTGCTTTTACGCTATCCGAAAACAGCTTGCCAGCAGCCTCGAAAGCTTGTACAATGAGGGAGCTAGGCATGAACATGTCCCGGAATGAGGTTGAATGGTGAGTAGTACCCCACAACCCTTCAGCCTGGTTCTGTCGTGTCGTAATAGTACTTGGCTGGATTCTCGTAGATGAAAGTAGATATAAAGCTGCCGCCGTTTGGTGCAGATGACGGCGACAGTGGCCACTCGGTTTTTATCTCTTTTTCCTCGCTTGCGCTGGTCAAGGCGACACCTGTCACCATGTCGTTCTTGTTGTCACCTGTCGGTTTGCCGGGGTAGAAGGTGTCGCGATGGTGGTTTGCTATCACTGGATCGTCGAAAGGACGGATACGAATACCTTGACGCCTCATATCGTTATTCACCTTCACCAACCATGCACAAATGCGTTCCTCGTTGGACTCAGTAAAGTGCGCAAATGCCAGGCATATCGGGAAAGTGATATGGTTGATGCCGAGGGCGCCCATATCTGGCATCAGTGCATAGGGAATGCTCTGAGCTATGCAAATAGCAAATTGACGAGCATGTTGCTGGTTGGTTACCGTGGATGCAAATGTTTCGGCTCTTGCAAACCCCAGACTGACAAGTAGTAGCTCAATTTGACTGATCGTGACAGATATGATCAGTTGAACAGACCAATAAACCAAGCTTGCATTAAAGAACAGATGGTTTTCCCAAGACATCTCGTGCTGAAATGGATATATGTCATCTTCTTGAGGGTCATGTTTGATGAGGACAGGCCTTGAGAGCTGTTTCTTGCCATGCTCCCACTTCGTCATCGTTTCTTTGAGCTCGCAACACGATTGCAGCAATTCCTTCAATGAGTGCTGCGTATCAGGCGAGGACTTCGCCCGCAAATTGTCAAACTGTTCGAGAAGACCAGGTATTCTTGTAGCATGGTCAATAAGAATGTCGTGATATGTCTTGACTGGCACATCGCGCCACGGAATGGTCAGCCACTCAATATCGGTCAAAAAAGTCTTTTTGCGTCGAACTATCGCTGAGAAGAGGATAGGTAGGCGAGCACCGAGAAACACATGATGAGCTTGCCGCTTGATGTGCTGCCGAGGACCACGCAGCTCGATCAGCCGAGCTGCACCTTGAGCGTGGCTAACCCAGCCAACTGACTTATTCATGGCGTCGCCTCCTTCGAAAACTTCATACAGACCCAACAGGGAGCAGGCGGCGAGTACTTCCTCCGATTGCGATCGTGACGAATCGTTCAAGGCTTTCTGCAGGTACTTGAGAGCGCGACCATAAATCTTCGTACTCTCTTTCACCAACCGGACGTCCTGGTTGCTGCGGCCGACTCTGGATATACTCAAGGCAGAGAAAGCCAGGTCCAAGGCTGGTTCGTCCTTGGGCATCTCTAGCAGGACAGAAGTCCAGTTTGGCGGATGGTTGCATCTCATAAGCATGGCATCGTGTACTTCAGCAAGGCCATGTGGGAGATACAGGTCCCAGAAGAGCGCGCGGCATTGCATGTCGACAGCGGTCCGATCAAGTGACGGCATCAGTGCGAGAGAGACTGTCTGTGCGCTTCGAGGCACATAGTATGCCTTCTCTGCAGATTTGCTGGAAGGGTGAATGATAAAGCTGAGGTCGCGCTGGTATCCGCCGCAGACGTAGCCCGAAGACGCACATTGGCCGCAGATTGGGCGCTTTTGATCACACTGACAACTTTAGCATTACAGATACTCGAAGTATGCGCCGTGACATACTCCTTTTTTCCTCCTCCTGCAAGTACTGCAGCCCTTGCTCTTCCCAGGCACGCCAACCATGTTTTGTTAAGGACAGTGCGCCGATCATACGGGCCTCGATGCGGGCTCTTGAATCAGCAACAACGACAACGTCAACTGGACGAGAGAACCGTCGCAGTCTCCTGTGCGACATTCTTCAATATGAAGGCGTCGAGCGTTCGACCACCGGTACTTTCCGTGTTCTAGTACATCGACGCAGTAATGCTCAGGGCTTGTAGCTCGAAAGGCTCCAGGGTAACTAGCTAATGTTGGTGTTGAGTTAGGTACACTGCTAGAATACTTCTGGTTAGATGTGGTTCTCATGAAGCCGGATTCCAAGACTCCAATCACGTTGGGATCGTCATCTCCTCGCAGGCCGGACAGCCAGACTAACGCTAGTCAAACTTGTCTTCTGGTTGGCAAATTTAGGGATCAAAAGCAGATGATAGGACTCTCTCAGGTCCACTACAAAATACCTAAGCCGATTCCAAGGTCTGATGATCTGCGCAGGAGCGAAGGTACCACCATGTCCTCGGAGACCTACAGGACGTGTGATTTGGTTCTGCCAGCTCGAAGAGGGGCAAAGCGGTGTTTCAACCTCCAACGCCTGCTACTCGTACAGATCCGCGTCACATCTAGTCGAGACCTAGATTTTGTGAGTAGCTCAACGTGGTTGTTCGCCATGTTGGTGGGGTTTACACTTTAACAAACTGCTTGTTCCCAGTCTCGCCCCCGGCGGCGTTGCAGAATCCGAGTCAGCTACCGCACCATTATGAGTCGCTAAATAGGCTTTGTGCACAACAGCCGCGCTCCCATGCGAACGATGATAGGATACCACATCATGACACGCATGCAGGTGCGTGGATACTGGGTGATTTACAGGTCGTTCTTGAATCATTTGTTCGAGAGCAACTACTTAGAACGATGATGAGCGGCATCGAAGCCGCTTATCCTGGGCCCAGACGATGGCCATTCTGCGTTCAGCGCCAATTGACCATGGTTGCATAACAAAGCACTGGAACAGCTGGGGTTTGATTTCATCCCGATTGAAGCGTTCCTTACGATGCGAAATGGGTGACGATACCGATTCTGTGCATAACCTTGAACTGGACAATTGTTGATCGCTATAGCCGTGGCGTTCTGGCAGTCATGCCAGTGCCCCAGGCCGAGTCGCGACGACGTCTCAGTGTCTCTAAGCCTTTATTGTCTGCCAACGTGATGTGATATGCAAGAAAAACCAGCATGCGACGGAAAGTCTATGTTTCTACTCGGTACACTGGATAAGCTTCCATGCTGCCGCTGATTGCAGGACGCAGCCCAATCGTCATATCCGCATGCAGCCTCGAATGTAAACAAACACCCATCTGGTTGCCACGCTAACACGTTGAAGCTGCCGTGCGCACCAATACACACAAAACAGAACACAATGATACAGTCTTATGCCTCACTTCGCGTTGGCAACGTCAAAGACTGATGCACACTCGTTTCACAGTCTTCAGCACGCCTCGCCAAAGATGATTGCAAGAAGATTCTAAGGACGGTTGCCATTGTGCCGCTGTTGCGAACCTTGACAGTTATTCGAGAAGGCAGAAGGTGGGTTGTGCTAACAATGAGATACCACGGATTGTGATATCGGCTACGGACAGTTGCCTATTCACCGCCCGTTACCGTCCTAGACGCCACCACAGGAACTTATCATGGATCGCAGTCCTTCTCGGATCCAGGAAGCTGAAGGTGCAATGGACCGAGAAAGATGTCCAAGCTCTGTGCAGCCTTCGGTAACGCAAGTCAGTGGCCCTCACCATGCACTCTCCGCGACCTCGCACTGCGCAGATGCCGTCCACGTTACCATCTCTCCTCGGTTTAATGCACCTGTTCCCGCTCGAAAGTACAGAGTGCGAGTGAACAAGGAGTCACATAAAACCATTACTTCTTGGCAGCAAGACGGCGAATCGCTCCTAGACCAAGTGGTAGAGCAAGAGCGTCTAGCATGGCTAATGGAAGCGCCGGGATATTCAGAACAGAAACAGAGTCGTAGCGAGACCAGCAAGTCTCCAACAGGTCCGTTCGACCATGAAGAGAATAACAGCGCCGACGAAGCCCAAGCCAAGGATACCAATCCCTCCTGGAGCTCACAATCGCAGCCGTCTCGAAGGTCTCTCTTCTTGGAAGGCAGCATGAATGAAGGTTCAAAAGCGACCGCTTCAACATGGCACAATACCCAAGCCTTCTCCGCCCAGGCGTCTGACACCGAGTCTGAAGACGAGTCAGAATTGACACCACGACAATCCCTAGGCGGGAGTAGGAGATCCTCAATCGATATCAACGAGTTCAAGCCTTTACCTGCTACACCCTCGGCCTTCAGGGCTACCATTAAAGCTTTTGGACAGAAGTTGAAGCAGAGAGATTCCACATGCTCTTCACCCGTAAAGAGGTCAATTCCACGTTCGCATGAGAAAGAGCGGAAACAGCCAGGACAGCATAGACGCAGAGGGTTGCGGAAATCAGTCACTTCCTGGAAGATCTTTAATAACTCCACGTCTGATGCCGAAAGCGCTACGGTTCATGACGTCGACACTGCTGACGAAAATAGCGTCAAGACGAACACTACAGCAAGAACGTTGAGGTCGATGATCAGTAAGCCACGGGTAAAGCCTGACAGTCCCCAGAAAGCAACGCTTGATGATAGAAAGCGAAAGGCGGAGATTGCGTACGCCGAGCAGTTCGGTACTGCGAGCAAAAAACAGAAGCAAGAAGTCATACCGCCCGAGTCGTCCTTCGCACCAGTCCTCACCACTACGCCAAACACCGTTCGAAGGAGGACACCAACCCGACCAGCAGTGAATAATACCACCCAATCCACTGTTCGGCGCAACAGTCAAGCTAGCGAGGCCCAATCACACTCGAGTTCTCGGATACAGCTTCCAGCTCCCATAGTGGAACCTCTTGACCCAGAGCCTTTATCGCAGACCCCTCATTCCTACCCGAACTCGCAGGCCTCTGCCCGAGGCTTGAATAGCGGCACTGATCGTCTTAAACGCACATCTAGAAGTAAGCTCGAAAAGGAGAACCATCAGCTCCGAGGTTTGCTCAGAGAAAGCCAAGATCAAGCTTCCGTCCGTCGGAGCGCCAGCCAGTCTCGCAAAGCCACTGGTACTCGTACAATTCTCCCAAAGAGTGATGAGGGCTCTGATGCCCCAAGTCCAGGCTCGAACTGGCACATCTACGAGGACGACTGCTCCTCCGCAACCGAAGCCCAAGCTCGAGGCAGGACAAGATCTACGCATGGGTCAGAAAGCAAGCCACCGCTTCTGATCCCAGTAGCATCTACGCTTCCTATGGGTGAGACCAGTGGCTGTGTCTCACCTTCAAACCCCTCAGTACCGAAGACTCAGCCAGTCAGAAGTGCTCTATCACCCATTGGCAACGTCCAGCCATCCTATGACACAGCAACGGCGAAACACCGTGGTGTTACGACTCGTGTCCCACATGTCACAGAGTTACCAAGAGCGTTATCAATGGTACTGGAAGGCATCGAAGATGATACCGATCGCAGCATTGGGAAGAACACCTACAACGAAAGCAAAGTAAGCTCCTCCAAGCGAAAGACTCGTTCTCACGACGGCCCAACGGATGATGAGAACATAGAGCGGGAGAAGAAATTTATGACGATGATATCGAAATCTGGTGCGGTAGGATCTAAGGAGACGCAATGGCAATGGCCCGATGATGTCTTCTGAGTGACAACGAAGCTTTGCATTGCAAGGGTCAGTAACAAACAAAATTGAACGACTCGCAGTCCGCGCTTGGTAGCGAGCTTACAACACAGCATTCAGTAGGGCGACATCGAGCGTCACATGCAACAGGGAACGTGGAAAAGGAGTCACGATTGATTATCACCTATCGCATGCACTCTCTGCAGAATGGGGGTGATCAGCATAGTAACGAAACAGTTTGCCATGACGCTCCTCAGACGCGTTGCTCGTCCTGAGAATGCTCATCGGCAGACAGCACATTCACGACTGACGACGCACATCTTTACGTTTAATGAACTCTTTTGGAAGCGACATACTGGCGTTATATCAAGGAGTTTGAGCTGATAGTTCTTGGCCTCATAGTGAAGCATAGCAGAAATTGTTCCCACTCCATGCGTCCCCCTTGATCACGAACGTACGCACAACAGCATTCGTAGGGACCTTTACTAGACCGAATCGGTAAGCACAGACGTCGTGAGCTCACCGCTGGTGTACACGTCGATGTCGTGACCTCTGATGGCATGAGCACGTTGTCAGCGGATGAAGCTGATTCGACATAACGACAAGAGCGTCCTACATATTATGCAGAACTGTTATGCGTCTCACCGACGGAACGATAAGATCGGCAGTCGCATGTAGATGGCATGTGCTATTTGGTACCTTAGGGACAACGGTTTCCGTTTGCTATAAGCCATGAAGACCGAGCAATCTGATGCGTGCCTATAAGGGCGCCTCAACGCAGCCCCAAACACCCTGGATGAACGGTTCAGCCAACAGCGCGACTCGTTTCCGGGCCTAGGAGTTTCGCCTAACACTTGGCTCTAAGCACAGACGTAAGCTTTAGATCACATGCATTGATCGATTCGCTCAGACGGCTTTCGAGTCCTCAGAATAATTGCATGAGCTAGCAATTCAGTTACTGGTGGTGTGTGTAACCGACGTGGTCAGGCGGCTGAAGCACTTTCTACGAGTGGTGTATGACGCATTTGCAGATGCAGCTTATTGAATCTGGAAATCGGGTAGGCGGGGTTTCAGATCAGCAAATCTTCGAACCAGTGGTAACAAAAAGCAAACATCGCGTGAGCATGCGGTTTCTCTTCAGCGCTTGAACGGGCGTCGTAAATCTTGTGGTGTGCACGTTGTGAGGGGCAATAATGTCAGCGATCCGCCTGGCCGCTGAGACGGACAATGCAGATGACAACAACCCACTCCACTAAGGATTGGTCTCACAGCCACGAAGGCCAAGCTTTGCTGGTCACTTTTCCCGTGTGCGAGGACCAACCCCTGAACAGCGGTGTGCCACAATCTCATTAGTATGGAAAAGAAATGCAGGTCCTACTACAAAACATTAACTTTGAACGCCAATATTTCGTTCAGTGTTTCAAGCGTCAGATCCTCGCAGAATTTATCAATCAGTATAAGCAATATGTCATCCCCCGCCATCGCATTTCAAGCAGAGCTTCTCTTTGAACACCTGTATAGCTAGAAGCTTCAACCGAGAGTCGAAAGCAGATTCTGAGTATCCAGTTGCAAAAGTCTTTCGAGATCACGATACAATTAGGCCCTGAAACACAACACCAGTCAAGCTGGCCAACCCCAACTCAGAAGACATGAGTGAGACTACATCAAACCACTCCAGTGACACCAATTCATTTGACGACAATATGCCACGCCCAGTCGTCTCTGTTTTTCGCTCCATCGCCCGTCAGGCACGAGGCGTAGCTCGACAGATTGTCCGTGTCCCATCCAGGTCCTTGACCAAGATGTCTGGTGACAAACGACCTGACATGGCGAAGATGAGGCAGGTCACGCCCGTTTACGACCACGACCTGCAACGATGGGTCTGGCCGACACCGCCTGTCACTCATCAGGACGAGTTAGCGGGCAAGCCTTGCAAGCAGCTGTCAACCGCATCGAAGTCAGCAGGTAGATGAAGCACAAGCTTCGGGATTCGGAAACACGACATGATCATGGACCGCAACAGCACGAGACATATTGTGATCAACGCCGAATCTCCGCAAATTACCAGCAGACCACTATTCCACGCTGTTTGGAGCCACTATGATGACAACAGCTTTTCCCTGTGACTCGTGCACTGCCACTCCGTGGACTCACGAACACCTCTGCGGGTCGTCAAGCAATACAGCTTCCTCGACACTTCTCAATGTGTCCTCCCTGAGTGCCACTCGAGTATCCGCATATTTACGCTCTGGCTCAATCAGAAAGGCCAAGTAGATTTGATGGGTGAAGGGCCGGTGCGGGTTCTCAGAAAGCCTGACAGGATGTATGGGACCCAGAAAACAGATCAGAGATACGAGGTCTGAGGAGGCCGAAGAAGAAGTTGGATATGGGTGAGGGGACTTGAGAAAGTGTCACGAGGGCACGTGGAGGCTCTATTGAGTGCTACTGGAGGCCTCGATGCCCCAGAAAGACGTGCGAGACGTTGATTAAAGTCATTGGTGAATCTCATCGTCCAGGTTGGGCCGTTCTCGGACTACTACTGAACGGGCACGGTACAAATCCGAAGGTAGCTATGAACGATAGACGAACGTCATGCCTTAGAGGCAGGCCGCTTTCACATGCTCTTATGCAAGTGGCATCAGTAATGGTAGCTGGCTACCAGTAGCCTCACGAAAGCAACACTTGATTTCAGCCGATCGGCCACCATGCATACTGGCTTGCAGCAACTTGATCCCCGCCATAGTCCGCTACCAGCGACTGTGATTGATGTATTGAACCTCCAGATTCCACGTCGTCTGCGCGCCATCTTGTGCCTGTCGCCGAGTCAAGTCTCGCGCTGAACAGTACGAAGGTCGGCTACACATACCTCCGATCTCCGTCTGGGATTGCCTACCTACTCAACGGGCATACATGCCATTGTTCTACCCCCGACCTAGCTGTTTAGTTGGCCGAGTCGGTCTCGGAGGCTAAATCTCACGTGTGAGCAGCTGTCCATCTGTGTCTTGCATGCTCACCACCTGCTTATGGTCCTGTGCTGATTTACCCCTCTACTATCTACTCACCCAGAAAACAGAACCTGACCTGTCACCGACAACACCAGCACCGCTTGTGCTCCACGTCTACCCTCCATACAGCTCACGTACTAGTAGCTCGCCGCCGACTCAAGCCTTACCAAACAAAACTCCACGCACAGTCCCCACTCGTATAACGCCAACTCACACTCCACCTCCCCGCCCCACAGCCGCCAGCATGTCCGCCCCGCTCAAAAACGTCCTAGCGATCGGCGTCCGCGGCCTCGCATCCTGGACGCCCAAGGAAGCCGAAACGCTCTTCAAGGCCGAAGTCGAGAAAGCCCGCAAGGCCGGCTTCGCGCTCGAGCTGCACCAGATGCAGCTGGAGCAGCCCCAGCAGCAGATCCTCGACGAGCTAGCACGGCGCCTGCAGCAGCGGACATGGGACGGCGTGGCACTTGGGTTCGGGATCCGAGGCGACCGCGATGCGACGCCGCTGTTCGAGAAGGCGGTGAATATGGCGGTTGCGGGTGTGAGGCCTACGCCGCGACTGGCGTTTCCTGTGCTGCCGGATAAGATTGTAGAGGCGTTTGAGAGGGTGTTTCCTGAGAGCAGCTCGGGGACAGGGGAATGATCGGGGCTCGGTCTACTTGATGTCTACTATTGGTGGACTGAGCTCTAATTCGAAAGTTTTACATGTCTCGCGATGTGCATGGTCGAACGGGTGTACATCTAGGCGTACTCAATGCTGCATGGGCTCCGACTATGTCTCAACCCCCGTTACAAGGGCTTTACACGTTGCAGAGGGCGTAATGCTGGCAAGCTACAAAACAAAGGGCTCGCCAGAGGCAGCGAAAATTAAGCTCTCCGAGTCTCAATGTCCCTTCTTGAGGTGGCCATCATAAATCATAGCATACCCGCAGACACCCGCCCCGCCCTCCTCAGGCCAGCCATCAGCATTCCGGACGCCCTGCCCTATCCTGACAACCTCAACCAACCGGAAACCCCAATGCGTGTAAACATCGACAGCATGCTCATAGGTAGCCTCAAGCCAAACGGGCACGCCCTCCTCCTCCGCCCTCCTCAACCACGGCTTGACAACAGCACTGATTGCGCCCGGCACACCCGTCTGATCGGGGTTGCGGGCTAGAAACCCCAAGTGATAAAACGGCCGGAAATCTTGCTTGCCATCTTCCTTTGTCTCGAGACCGATGTACTTCTCTTTACATTGTCTGATCTTCGCTCTCCACTCTTCCCGTATGGGTCCCACGTTGCGCATCAAATCAGTGAACGGGACGCCCTTGTAGGCCGTAGTTTCCCAGAGTGCGAGGGCGGAGAAGTCGCCTGCTTCGACGAGTTCGGCGCCTGAGTGTGCGCCGTCTGTTATGCCTGGGGTGATGTGTCTGCGGATGCGGGGGGTGTTGATGGATGGGGATGGGTAGGGCGGAGGAGTGTTGTCCACCTCGGTGATGAAGGCGCGGCTGAGCATGGTATTGGTGAAGCTAGCGGCTATGCCGTCGAGAAAGCGGTTCATGGAGGTTTCATCGTTTGGGTCGACAGGGTTGACCTTGAGGGGCGTTTGCTCGTTTGACGGTTGTGCCATGTTGCGCTCTCGTAGAAGGGTCTCTGGAGTCAATCGTAAAAGTCTCTATGATTTGGTCGTCGTGGCATCAGAAGGGGAACAAGCACTGAGATCAGTATACACGTTTTCCAATGGTATCATGGACGGAATGAGTCAGCTTTCGAACAAAGTGGATTGCGAGGGGCGCGCCCTGTGGTGATCAACGTTGCATTGTTGGTATCTGCTGGAGAAGGACAAGTGAACGAATCCATTTCCCCTAGGCCTGATCTGAACATGGGATCTAGCTGATGCATACTACACACACAAAATCAGAAGCGACAGGGACGAAGGGCTGAGGCATGGCTGTCGAGAATGTGCGTCTTCAATCACATGGAGGAAGCCGCTTAGGAGGAAGTTGCAAGCCACAATGAATTTATGCCATCATCACATGTCACTGCCCACGCCTCCTTTTCTCGTCCTCAACACCAGAGCAGTCCGTCTTAGCATGTATAAGATGTCGATGCCTTCCTACGCTACGCTCGTAGATTCAGCAGCATTCGCAAGGACATCAAGCCGTGGACTACCATTGCGAAGGCCAGTAAGCTACAATGGGCAAATCTGACCGCATCGTCTCCAGCGACGAGGCTCAATCATCTACCTCTAGGATACCGATCTGCCGTGCACCCAGCACGCCGGGCTGACGCCGGGCTGACACCTTTTCTTTAGACGGTGTAGATGCAGTGATGCTGATGTAGAGACAAGGAAAGAAGCGTGAGGACTTGGATGCCCAAAGACGCGACAACCAGATATCGGAGTCTCCTCATGCTTTCCGACATAACCTGAAGCCGGTGAACGAATGACTGTACAGTTTTGAATGTCCGGAAGAGAACGATAAAGCCATTCGCGACACACTGCTCGCCATGGCGAGAGCCAACACGAACAGAAGTCGGTGGTCAAAGACATTGTTGCGAGACTTTCAAGAAATGAACATGGTTTGTGGAGACTGCCAGACATGAGGGCGATTATGTTTCCTGCTATGAGGTGTGATCTTGGCCATCAGGAGTTACTCAACGTGGCTCCTTTCGACCTCCCGTTGAGCATCTCTCTTCGACCTAATGCTGTCAATTTGATCTGCCCATGGCATCGCGGTTGTCGCTCCGACTGCGCCAATGGTCCAGGCTGAAGCACGGCTAGCGCGCTCCACTGCCTCTTTGATATCTCATCTGGACTGACTTTTCTGCTGTACATAGCTGGAAGCGTAGGTGCCCACAAATGTGTCTCTGTTATGCATTAGCCATAGATCTTCTGGTGCTTCACAGCGTGCACCTACCCTGCGCCTGTGGTATCTTTGACTTCCACATCAAGAGCCGCAACGTGGCCTTCAGTGACTCTGCCACCTGGGCCTTTTGTAGCATAGTAGGCACCTTCTTTTCCCAGAGTGATCACAACGTTCTTCGCTCCCTTCCTCAGGAACATCTCAGCAATCCGTGAACACGGCTCCACAGTCACATCTTTGAGTTCACGGCCGGAGAGGATGCCAGCCTCGGTTTCATTCACAATAAGATGTGTGATGTATCTCCAGAGTCTTTCGTAAAACGATTGTGCTCGCGCGGCATTGAGCAAGATCTCAACACCGGATTTACCTGCGGTTTCCAGGAGCTGTTCGACAATGTCCAGAGGCAGGGCCAGGTGCGAGATGAGTAAATCCACTCCATCCAGGAAATCTGGTTGTTTGTAGTCGTCCACTTTGTGCAAGTCATTTGCGCCCCGGTGAGACATTACACGATTTTGCCCGGTATCCTCTTCGACAATGCAGAACGACATACCAGTAGTTGCATCTGGAACTTCGTAAACACCAGATATCTCAATGCCGTTGGCCTGTAGGTTTGCTCTGCATATTACGCCGTTGGCGTCGTCTCCGATCGCAGCAATCAGACGGACCTCGATTTCCGCAAGGTCATCGTAAGCTTTCACAAACTGATGCTCTTCTTTGTCTTCTTCCGATTGTACCTCTTTCGGTACGTGCTTATGAGAGCTGCGAAAGCTTGATATGGCAGCGTTGGCCCCTTTCCCGCCGCATGATTGTTTAAAATTTTGTGCTCCAATACTCTCTCCCGGATCAGGCACACGCTGAACAATCAGAGTGTTGTCACTGTTGACGGTTCCTACCACTGCAATAACCTTGGTACCCATCACTGGTCCAGTGGCAGGATCCCCGAAACCCACTTTTTGTAAAAGCCCGCCACAGCTAATATAATGACCTCAGCAAACGATACTTTCGACGTGTTAGTGTTTCACAAACGAAGCACTGGAAACAAGAGCCTTGCGTCCATACCATGTGTTACTTCTTGGTCCACAATGCGAGTGGAACAATACTGAGCACAACGGTAGCAACAGTCCCTGCCAACGACGGCGGCACGCGTGCGACGTGAGCACTTGGTATACGCCCGCACTGAGAGGATGCGACCTGTTGTCTACTTCTCCAACGTAGGATCAGTTCGTGTCGCATGCGATCAGAGAGGTGCTGGAAGATGCGAAGTATTTCATGGCCGAATTGACTCAGACTTTGAGCCGGTCTGAACATGATTGTGATGTTTCATCGATTTCTCATCACGAGTTCGTCTGATAGTCAATACCTCTCAATCGCCAGTCAGATATCAAGCCCCGAAATGTCAGAAACAAATGTCGAGGCTGCGGCACAGCTACATAAATAGGTTCCTGAGCTTGAGTTTATCAATGATGATGATCCTGTTACGAGGGCGTCTTCTGGAGGTCTCGAGCTCCAAAATTTACGTGGTTGTCCAAACCCTGTGCCTTCCACAACTAGCAAGCATAGATCTGGCTACTTCCCTCGATGCGTCTTTCCAAGACTAAAATTACTGCTGACCCGTTCAGGCCGGAAGTCGGTCCGCTCGTGAAGAGGATGCCCGTACGCCACAACTCGATCATCCATTCCCGTCTGGTGAGATTCACAGGACGTTCGTTTTGCTTGGTGGTTACGACACGCAGAAGCTCAAATACACTCCATGTTTGGACCATCATTTACCTTTTTACCACGTCGCCATTGCTGGTCACTAATTCTGCTGCACCCTTTGCATGGCAGCTTTCGAGTTCAGATATTGGTTTCTGCACAACACATTAGAACTACACTTCAACAATCGCCGAACGCGGGCCTGAGATGCCCGCCGTTATCCGGTAGTACTCTGACATACCTTTTATCCATCCACTGCAATAAGAGCCAGGCTCCTAGGAATGGAGGCACGACATACCAGAACTGCTGGCGCATACGTCGTGACGTGTTGAAGACTGCGTTATGGCCGGCATGTGCGAAAGGCATCAGTCGGTTTGCTGATACCCTATACGTCGTTATGCCTTTTTGTGGTGGGACGAGTCCATGACCCCAGCAGAGGACTGGTGTGCTGTGGAGGAGGACTCAGCAACGTCTCTTACAGGAGAGACTCGGGTACGAAGCATACCTTGGCTTGCCTTTAGGAATGTTCTGGTTGTACTCCATGCTGCGTAGTGGTTTGCGAATTGGGGGACTGATACTGCAGGAGAACAGACAAAGGCATGTTGGGAGTTGCGCTTAGTTATATTAAAGTGCTACTCAGTCGATACCCTCTGTGCATAGTTCAACGTCACTCTGTCTGGACTTATGCTCGCTCAGCGTCCCCAGAGCATAAGACAAGAGAGCCCTTTGTGGGGCCAACCTGTCCAACCCCTGCAATTCGCGGAGGCTAAACCCTTTTCGTACCTGCCATGCTGATTCCTGTCGGACACGGCGAGCCATTTCAATCTTTTTGACCTGGTGCTTGAACTGAGGGAGCCAATTTGGAACAGCTCACTGATCCGCGAGTGTCATCGATTTACTCGTTCGTCCAATTCTTGTATGGTCCGGATACCTGTGGACCCGTGGTAGCAGACAAAGAGCATCCTCTGAAAAGCTCCATCCTCTTCCGGATTGAGCTTGGTTCCCGCCGTTGTGATGAACTCGTGGTATGATTTTAGTTGCGTATGCTGACCGCCGAGCTTCTTTATAGCCTCTTCCCATTCTCCTGCACTTGATGCCTCCCATAGGTCCGCCCGTGGATCAAAAGGCAACGATTCATAGAATGGCTCGTAGTAGACATGCCCATATGCTGCGACGTGCCAGATGCCACGAATCAGAATGCCCGCAAACATGCTGCGACGTATGCTTTCTGCGACTGTCCAGGCTTCCCAGGGGCCGAACTTATCGTCGAGCTGTTTAGGAGCAGATGTCCAGAGAGAATGAGTCGCTGAGAACATCTGTACAACCAGTCTCTCGACCTCGAGGTCTTTATTGTTTGAAGGCTTCTCGAGGAGAAGCCGGTTGCATACCTGAACTATCAAGTTGTGCACCTCCTCCAGGCGCCTTTGGAGATGCCAGCGCTCCTTCTTGGTTTCGTCGGTCGAGGTCAATCCTTCCCGAAAATTTGTTGCCTGGAGTCTCTTCTGAAAAGTACAAGCATGGATGAAGGGCGACGGCTTGCCCTCTAGACCGTCGCGAGCCACTTGAGAGAAGAACGCGATCAGCCAATGAGCACTGTCGCCGTCCGTCATTATCATGGGTCTGGCAGCGGCTGAACCAATTCCTTCACCGTTGGCAAGAGCCGCAATTGACGCTTCTCTTGCTGTCTCTACATCACTGTAGACAATATTCAGTTGACCACCACCAGTAGTCAGGGGAGTCGAGCCATTTTCCTGGTCATTACCTTGGTCGTGAAGTGATGGCCGGTTTTGGGCCACCGGCTCAAGATCATAGATGCAAGGAACATGCTTCTTAGCACATCGTTCGCAAGCTGGCAACTGTGGAACGCATCGTCTTTTCGATTTAGTGCAGGCCTGACATGCTTTACGCAGGGATGGCGGCATTTGCTTGGATCTTCAACGTGCTTCTAAGGTGCTGCCCAGTACTTGACCTAGTATGCGTGGTGCCTTTATCTGTTCTGATTGTGTTCCTTAGCTCAGGACGTTTTTCACATTGCATCTATCGATGCACGAATGCGACGAGCAGGCAGATGATGTCGCATCGACAGAGAGACAGCCACAAAGCCCACCTCATTAATGCCACAATTGTCGTGATCTCTGTCGGGAAACTCAGGAGGGCCTAAGCAGTAACCACATGTGGTTAGGCGTGAACGAGACCTGCGAGCTTTGACTTGACCTCGAGTCTGGCATTGCCGTAAGGACGCAGATACTCTCGAGGATATCTCGACTCTACTTCGAATATGATTTGCTTGCTCTTCGAGGAATCTTGGGCGTGGTGCCTACATGTGGCTTGCCGATTTTGTTTCTTCAAGGATGCCTTTACGTTCAACTACCAATAGTTGGACAAATCTACGAGACAAAACTTTGTTATCGATGGAAACACCATACAGGCTGAGTAATAATCATAGCAAACCCAGTGCTCGAAGACACCACAAGCCTTTGCAGACGGGACCAAGGTAGGAACCTCTATCATGTGTACAGTTGTCCAAGGTCATCACGGACCCCTTACTCCGCATCGTGAGAGTTACATATCACCACCCATGTCGCCCATGTCGCCCATATCTCCGCCGCCCATATCACCACCACCCATGTCCCCACCGCCCATGTCCCCACCATCCATATCATCATCCATTGCCTCCCCGAGCATCATTCCTCCAAGCAATCCACCTCCGACACCCAACGCTGCTGCACCTCCAGCCCCCATGCCCTTTTTCTGCCTCACCGGCTGTCCATACATACCTCCGCCCATCATAGGCTGACCATATCCTCCGTAGCCCATCTGCTGCTGAGGGTACCCGTAGCCGCCACCGTATCCTTGCTGAGGATATCCGCCGTGATGGCCCATCGGCATGCCTCCTCCCATACCCATTCCAGGAGGCCGTCCGCCTGCACTGCCGGAGGCCAACTTGTCCTTCAGTTTCCCCATCAGACCACCCGACTTGTGGCCGCGGTCTGCACCAGATTCGTGCTGCGCATACTCTGGCGCACCAGGGTATCCGCCTTGCTGATGTGAAGAGCCAGATCCATAGTAACTGCTCTGCGCTCCATGGCCGCCCCCACGTGCCCGTTCCTCTTCTTGCATGCGACGCGCCAGTGCTTCGTCGGATTCTGTACTGTACGGGTTGTTCGACCCCATGTGACCTTTCGTATCGGTAACAGGGGCCTGGCCGCCGGAGGAGTAGCCCGGCGGCATGTCACCGCCCGCGCTGGCAGGTTCGGTTGGTTTCTCCCATGTCGATTGTTTGGTGTACAGGTTTACGTAGAAGTACTCTTGGTATTGGTCGTTCCAGACAGCTTTCCAGCCCTCGGGTACACGGGGTGGTGGGGGCCCCGTGGGCGGTGCGAAGTCACTCATTTCTGGGCGTCTTGCGTGGTCTGACTTGGGAGGAAAATGCTAAGGATACGACGCGTGATTATTGACTTTGAAGGATTAGGAAACCGTGTGGGACTGATATTCAGATAGTAGGTTTGCGACCAAGTATAAACGTATCTCTAGGAGTGTTTATATTCAGCTATGCCTGGTAGTCCATGATGGTCCTTCGTCATGCGAACAGTTACATTGGTGACGTAACCAACGGAAGGCAAGGCGGCTGAGGGGCACTATTGCTCTGCGCCTCGATTCTGGGGGAAATTGGCGCTGTTTGTTGCATTTGGTGTGGCGCAAGCCCGCGCTCGTCGCATCGACAAGTCCTCTTCCTGTTCTTTCAAGCTCTCCCGTGAGGTGCCTAAGTGGTCGGCCAGGATGCCCTCAAATGGACGCATCTCAAGGCAGTAGTGGCCCTTGGTGTGCCAGCTGCTCCGGAAACTCTTCACCGCTACGCGTAGGAGGATAACTTCTTATATTACTAAGTAAGGTTGCTATTCCACTATGGAGAAGTCCAATACTCAGAAATATGGTCGTAAGGAGCACCTGCGTGAGGACCAATATTGAAGGGCCGTGGTCAGAATCATCGACTGTATCTTGACTAATTGATCATACTCGTACGAAAGGCAATCGTCGGACGGTGGACGCGGGTCAGAATGGAATCCTTCGAACGACATTGTGCACGCGAGCTCTGGCAGGTGCTTTCAGCCATTAAGTGAAGGTGTTGATTTGTAGGTACAATTCATCTGGGCTTCACATTTGAAAGTTAGTGCTCACGGATTTTGTCATTCTAACTCCTTCTGCCTTCTGAGGGACTTCCACCATTCGTGCCTTCCTCGTCCCTCAGTTATATCTTTTGCTACTGGGTGACTTCAGTCTCCGATCTACCCGCTGTTTCGTCTTCCCACTCGATCTACTACTACCGCACACCATGGAAGCCGAAGGGGACCCCAACAAGCGACCCAGACTCGATAGCGGCTACATCTCGTTGTCTTCGCCATCTCCTGTCAAGGTTAACAACGCAGTCGTCCTGTACGATCCCACGCCAACCAGATACGGTCCAACGAGGTAGGATTGCTTCTTGACCTTATAGGCCAACTGCTAATGTGTATACAGCATGGAGGAACTTCTTCGATCCACAGCCATAACCCTCGCTGTTGGACCCGAGCAGACCATAACGACAGTCCAAGCAAACCTCTTTCGTGGCATATCCGAGCCTCTTGATCGACTCTTGTCCGGCATAATATCAGGCCATGCAACCACAGCAAGCGTTAACGAGTGTCTCCGCCACGATGACAAAGATGCTTTCCACCAGCTCGTTCATATGGCATACAATATCGTTCTAAAGGGCGGTCACAATGGCCATGCTATGCTACCAGCGACGAGCGACACATCATTCAAGGCACTGATCAAAAGCGATATTGATAGAATGACAACTCCCCAGAAGTCTCTCGTGAAGTGTAATCATTGCAAGACACCGGTGTTCGTCCAGCTCGAGTGCGAGAACGGACAATGCCGTGAGACAGACTACCTTGGCATCAAATCTTTCTTCCAGCTTGAATTGGCTCAGTCACATGGCAGTATATCCAAAGGCTTGAAGGAATCGCAAGCACCCTCTACACCTCTTGACACGAAAGACAAAACAACTGGCAAGGCGTTTCCACTGATACACTTTGCCAAGGTATTCCACCTTGCCGGCAAATATGAAGTACCGGGTCTACAAGCCAGTGCCCTCAAGGCCTTTGAACGTCGTCTCAAGAAATACTCGACTAACCCCCAGAAGGATATCGACGAGCTGCTGGATGTGCTGAGATATCTGGCGTCCACAACTGGTTGGAGCAGCAAAGAGTCGGAAGAAGCCGAAGAAACGGCAGCAGCATCGATCGATACTGGAGCCCTTCTGAAGAGCCTGATGCGGTATGTGATTGCTCACCTTGAAGATTTGTTAGAGGAGGGTGAGTTCAAAGAAATCGTCGCGGAGTACGGCATGATCGGTCTGGAGTTGATGAAGGTTTTGAAGGAGAGCATTGTGGCTTCGAGAGGCTCTTGAACGTGTCTATCTACGGCACATGTTCCATGACGTAGCCTGAGACGTTCAGCATACCGGCGCTTGATATTTGCCTACGTCTGGCATGCAGTACAAACACTGACGGCATCAGTGGCGAGACGAAAGGGAGATAGCATACACGACCTGAATATACAATTTGCTCTTCTCACTCGCTGTTCGTACAGCACCCTACCTCTGCATCCTTCTCCTCTGCTCAGTAACCCACAGCTCGTACGACGTCAGTTTCCACTCTTCCTTTATCACTGCCTTCTTTTGTCCCTCACTGGCCTCGAAGCTGCTACTGCTACTGCTGCTGCTGCTATCAAACTCACGATACTCGCTTGTGCTGCCATACGAGGCAGCCCCGAACCCATTGGCGGCTTTCGTCTCCTTCTTAAAGGATGACGATGACGATGATGAGGAGACTAGGCACGATATGACAAGTGCTATCCTTGAGCAATGACGAACGTGGGCCTAGTCCTGTGACTTGACGTGGGCGTCAGCCAGCTTGTTTGTGAGCATGGCCAAGGCCAAGCTCGACACCCGGCGGCTGCATTCATGATAAGATCCGCTACGGTTCATCGTGTCAGATGGGGATTACGCGCGTCCTGTCTGAGAACGTGCATTGCATTGCATTGCATCGCGCTGTTCACAGCACAAAGCGGCCGTCAGGTGAAAAGAAACGGAGGACGGAAATGCCAGAGCTGGACATAGACATGGTACGCAAGGGAGCGAGGATGAAATGGAATGAATTAAAACCACAACCTGTCCCAATACTGGGTTCTGGATATCTGAACCACCCCCATGCGCCTCCTTGTGCCATTCAATATTCAAAAAGGTGCTTGCTCCTGGCGCTGTTTGTCCCATTGTTACCCAGCTCGACGCGTCTTGCTCGTTCGCGCAGTAGCGCACTGAGGCGGTTGTGTGTAATCACCTGGTTAACGCAACAGGCCGCGCAGCACAGCGCCTCAAGTTATTGTCCTATGCATGCATCTTACGCCTCGGCTCCCTTCTTCTTCTTCTGCTCCACCTTCAGCAGCAGAGCACGATTGATATGCGGCAGTACACCACCGAACGCGATGGTCGCGCGAATGAGCGTGTCTAGTTCTTCGTCGCCTCTGATCGCAAGCTGAAGATGGCGCGGGGTGATACGCTTGACTTTGAGGTCCTTGGCTGCGTTGCCGGCGAGTTCGAGGACTTCGGCAGTGAGGTATTCGAGGACTGCGGTTACGTAGACGGCGGCTGGGACATAATGTTAGCGTGCGCAGGCAGAAGCGAGCGGGGAAGTAGGCTTACCCTTTGCGCCTACGCGCATCTTGTTCTGGGTGTTGTTCTTGAGGAAACGCTTGACTCGACCGCACGGGAACTGTGGGAATGACGCGTTAGCCTCCTGTATCCAGCATAGAGTGTGTATGTATGAGGAGGCGAGACAAGCAGGGAAGAATCGCATGAGCTCCGTGGTGTCGATGCGCATGCGACGCGTTGTGCTTCGGCCGAAGGAGCTAAGGTGTATGTGTCGCGTCCTTCGCGTCGCCATGCTTGTCGGTCTTTCCGACGCCGCCGTGGATGTGTCTGTCGTCGACAGACATTCTCTTCGAGTTCACAGGCGCCGGGCGCATTATGACGCGTCGTGTCGCAAAAGTTGTTCTCGGTTCGCGCTCACGACCTCGACCTCAATCTTGCCGTCCCTCTTGCCTGATGCTGTGACTGTGACGATGACTCACCTGTAGACCGGCCTTTGCACTATGGGACTTCTGTGTCTTGGTGCCAGCGTCCTTTGCGCCTGAGGCCTTGCCGCCGATGCTCTTTCCCTTGCCACCTGCCATTGTGCTTATTGAAGTTGACTTGATTGGAAGGTAATGTAGAGGTGTATGCGACCTGAATTGCGTGCTTGCTGTACTATGTTGAGAATGCGACGCGTGGGAAGTCGATGGATAAGAAGATAAGAATGGAGGTGGAAGGATCGCGTTTGCTCTCGGGACAGGCGCAGACTTATAGCGGGGCCGCTTGGCGCCTTCCCTTTCGCAATGACACAATCCTCCATGGCGGACATCTGGGATGGGTTGTGCTTTCCTGTGTTGCGATCAGTCCATCAGACTTGCAAGACTTACCTTTACATGAGTGCACAGTGTGTCTTCGAAAGCCTCATGGCGGCAGGCTTCGTGGTTGTTGAGCTCTGCGAGTTCAGCTTCAAACTTTGGACCAAAGTTAGTGCCTAGGGGCCTTTGCAGCATTCCAAGTAAGGGCGTTGCACAGAGCTCCTCCTGCTACGCATGACATTCGTCCGTCTGCTCACTGTTTGGTGTTTGCCTGTGTATGTACGCGAGTACTTCAAGATGCATTCATGCCTCCAATCCTCTGTTGACTCTGGTATCCGATGTTGTTGCGTCCAAATGCTACAAGTGTTGGGGGAACGAGCATGTCACGTGACAAAACACACCGACCTAACCCATTTTGGGGTTCCTACCACAACAACGCGACCAGCCATGTATGCACTGAGGTCCAGAGTAAAATGCGGAATATTCGTCTAATAGTGGGATTACTGCAGAGACCTGCCATTACTATTGAACATACAGCACCTTTCTTTTCCTTCTGCGGGCACGCCGTCTCATTTCATTTGCTTTGGTAGTACTTGCCGATTGTCAATCGTTTGCTGCTGCCCTTCACCGGCCACAAATTACGGTTGCCCCATTCTTATCGTCGAATCAGTAAAATGCTATCTCAAATAGATTCTTTTGCACAAATGTATCATATTGCAATCTCACCAGTTTGGTGTCTCCGCCGTGTTCTTCGTTAATTGTTATCTGCTGTTGTCACAGGTCGTGAAATGTTGTTCGTGTCCATCAAACTGTAGTCTAAGCTGTCGAACCATACGTGCAGTCGTGAGTCTGCCCTTATGCGTCTAACTTTTCATGTTGGTAGGGTATTTCTCGTCTCTTCGTCAGATCATTTTCTCGTGAAGCAGAGGGGTATCCGTTCAAAAAATTCATTCGGCAATTGCTGATGCGGCCGTTCGCAATTCATCGCTGCCACGTCCGTTGTGGCGGCGGAATCCCATAGTATTGTTTGAGGTGGGTCCCCGTGATTGTCTCAATGGCGCAGAGCTATCGGGGCCGATGCTGGCAGTGCGCTTGCTGCCGATCGGTGCGGTAGCCTGATAGGCAGATTGGTCTTCCCACGTCGATGTGCCATTGAAAAAGTTGCTGCGTTGTCGACGAGGACTCGTTTGGTGATTGAGACCATGTCCAATGTTGAGGTTGTTGAATCCAGAAATCAGAAATGGCTCGTCGCGGCCGATACCCATTGCAGGGTTCGAAGCCGCAGGGGTCAAGGTGGGCGTGTTGGAGCCAACATTGTCTCCAAGAGCTTGGAGACGAGCTCCGTTGGTTTGCAAGGCCGCCGGGAAGCTTGCTGCTGATGGTGCAGGAGAGGGACTCCAAGTGCGCAGGTCTGCATACGATTTAGCATTACGCAGGTTGTTGTTTTCGTGTCTGCCGAAAGCATTATTGTCGCCAACATCAAGAAGACCAACAGATGCTTGGCCACGAAGCTGAGTGTAGTTGGGGCCATCGTAGGGCCGGCCCTCACTGTACTCTGTGGTAGAAGTCCTTACTAAGGGTTGTCGAGCGTTGACGGTAGGATTGGGAGGACTGATGTTGGAACCTGCAGCTGGTCGCTGAACGTGTACCTGTCTCTGTTCTGCCATCCCGTGCGAAGTATGCAGAAGACCCATATGATGGGCGAGTGTATGGACAAGCCTCCTGTGCTCAGGCGGCAGATCTTGTGGGAAGATCAGAGTCTCTGGCTCATTGTTCATCTTGAAAAGGGTAAGCTGTGTGTAGAACTCCAAAGTAACCGGATCGTTCATGTCGATGTCAGGGCCGGGTCTTGCTGACTGCTGTCGTTGAGGCAGAGGCGAAGGGGTGTTTCGGGTCTGAGAAAGAGCCGACATGGAGACCTGGGTGTGCAGTTGGTTTGAAGGCAAGGGCCGATGCTGCTCTTCCAATTGACCTCGGCGCTCCCTCTTCTCTCGCTCAATCCTTTCTCGTTCTGCCAAGGGTAGCATCTTCTTATACTCCACGCGGAGCTTGCGGCCGCTGAGCTCCATGTGGTTCAGAGCTTGAATGACTTGCTCGGTCTCGTTCGGACTGGTGAAGTTGGCAAAAGCTAACCCTCGGAACACGCCATTGTCAAAGTGGTAGTTGAAGGCGTAGGGCAGAGGCAGATTCATGTTGACCATCAGCTCGACGAGCGATTCCTTCTTGACGGCAAAGGGGATATTCTTGATGACAATAGCTGTCGGAATTAGCTCATCATCGTCGGGCAGGTCTTGACGGCTCAAAGACGGTTGGCGTCCCATTTGAGACGCTGACTGCTGGGGAGCGTAAGCTGAGTCGTCCCAGAGCTGCGCATACAGTTAGTCAGACCCTGTTAGACAAGACCAGGGGACTTACATTAGAGACTGGGCCTCGGCCACGACTCGGTCTAACACTCCTCGAGGGGTCCTGCGAGCCCCCAAGCCCCATGCCGAAGTTCGGTACGCCATTAGAACCAGCGTTCCAGGTTTGGGCAGCAGCTGAGTCATAGGGGAAGTGGGCGTTGCCTACAGGACCACTCTGCATGCCGTTCTGCATTGAAGGGCCGAAGGGACCGCCACCGAACCGGAGGCTTTGGTTGTTGTTGTAAGAGCTGTTGTTTGCGAACATTGCGCCCTGCATTGATCCATACGCGCTATCCATGGGCCTGCCATTGGCCCTGTTCATCTGGGGCTGGTGGTTACGGTAAGATCGTGGCGAGCGGGAAGTAGGGTTATCGTAGAACCCTTCGTTCATGTTGGAAAACGTGGCCATTCTAGCCTCTTCACTTCCGTCACTCTTTCTGGGCTCAACTACTAACAGGGTCGCCGTTGAAATGGGCCGTATTGCGGAGGAGATCCGGTCTTGAGTAGGGATTCGGAATGCCCTGCGACAGTCCTTGCGGTGTTGGGTCGCTGGGAGGTACGGTCGGACGGCGCCACAAGTGGTGCTAGCCTGGGAAAGGAGTTCTCGAGCAGACGGTCGAGGTCGGATGTGAGGTTAGATAGTGCTGTATGCAAGGAGTGGGAAAAATTTCATAGCAATCGTGCGCAATCGTGATGAACAGCCAGTCTCAAGACTCATCGGATCGCCATGGCAATTAAGGAGAGAAATATCTGAGGTCGTGATAGGGAGCAAAGCTGCTAAGCACAATTGGGTGCAGTGTGTACGGGCGGTTTTGGTTTAATTAATGTAAATCAGTAGTGAAGGACGTTACAGAGTGTTCGAAATTGCGAAGTAGGCAGTAGCGTCAAGCTAAGTCTTAGGTGGTCTAGGGGACCGCCTTCCAAGCACTTTCGAGGCCATTTAACTCGACCGCTCTTCGGGCCCCAAGCCAGCAGCCGTTGCCTGTTCAAGTGCCATGCGTTCCGCTCAAGCTCTCTCCACACATACCAGAGCGCGCCACACCTCGAGAATTCTCTGTCCTTCTCCTATCATACGACTAACAAGTACCAATCTTGTCCGCTTCACTGCGCGAGCTGCATGCTTGAGCTGCGTAGGAGTAGGTTGCGGAGATTTTATTCACGAATCAAATCTAGGCCAAAAGACTATCGAGGGCTAGCAGTGGTATTGCTGCCGACTCGACTCCTGCATGCCCAGACGAGATGAGTGGTGGCCATATAGCTAGCCAAACTTGTTTGCTGCGTTTCTGTTTGTCGAAAATCGTGTCCATGCAACCACCAGTGACTTTCCATGCATGTCTTCTGGCAGTTGGCAGCAGGTTGTAACCCATGACCCGTCAGCTTCAATGCCGCTTTACGCGTCCATCTTCGAAGCGGACTGAATTTTTCTCTTCTCAGTGGGTGGTTATGCGATGCGCGACTCGTTATCTTGGAGCTCGAATTTGTCCGTCATGGGTTCCCCTATTATTTCGGTTTCCATGATCGAAGGATCTCCTCCACTATCCGCTCGGGTCAACCCACTCACCAATTCTGGTGGTAAAGTCTATCTTGGATTGTCTCACCATGCTCTTATGTTTGAAGCCGATATGTGGCAGCATAGGTAATGAGGACGCTTCGATGCTAGCAAGAGCACCTAGATGCGATTGGAAGTGACCAACGAGGGCCCACATAGGCTGGACAGTGTCCTGCTCTCGTGGAAATCCCTACAGGTGGCTAAGCCTCGTCAGAGATCAGCGTGGAGTAGCTGTCTGTAGCTAGGTAGTAAGGTAAGCAAGGATTTCCCTGGAAGCACTGACGTTGCCTTGTTTCGAAACCTCACACGCTCGATCTACGGAGTAAGCCGTGAGATACGTACCGAAGGGCCCCGACTGCTTAGCAGCAATGTCAAATTCGTTAGCAGCGGTATCGACGCCTTCGGAAGCGCATGTCGCTGTTATGACACGAGGAAAGCTCACGCTTCTGTGAGATAGGCCAGTGTTTTGAACTAATCGCACAAATTTAACGTCAAATATCTACACTGCGTGTCATTGTTCGAGTATGTGATTATCTGTGAACCAATCACCATACCTATCACCTCAAATACAGTGGCAACTTGCATTAGCTGGACCAGATCTCGAAATGCATGACCCACAGCCAAATACGTGCGTGCAACATCGTTCGAGGTGTTTAACTTACCTAGACTACCTAATCAATAACGTACTTTCTTTTTCTGCGCAGTGTATGAGGGATGCACAACCTGTGCATGTCGGACAAGAACTGAACTCTTGCTTATTCAAGTTTAACGTCAAGTCAGCCGTAGAGCAAACACTGACACGGTTCTTCTGAGGCGTTGTCGCGAATGAGGATTTTATTCGCGGCTTTCGACAAAACTTCACCTTGTGTGCAAGGGATACCGCGTACACTTCTCGACTCCTTCGTTCGATTTCTATGATTAATGACTGTGCATTTGACGCATACCTACAATGTAATTTCGAGGCAGCCAGAAGATGTAACCGGACTGCGAAGGATATTCCGTGAAGTAAAGGATGTGCGTCATGAGACATCTAGCAATGTCAGACTGCTACGGAAAGAAACCACCTTGGACTTACGCCAATTGCTACGTGATTGTTTTAGTTGACTCGGAACCTTGTAAGCATAATCTGAAGGTCCGCCTCATAAGCCGGACCGAATAGACACGACTGGGAAAGCATGGCAACATCCTCCCTCTTCAACCACCTACCGCTGCCTGGCAAGTCCATGATCAGTCTCCCCCCTTTCATCTATGGCACAGCCTGGAAGAAAGAACTGACGACACCGCTCGTCCAACAAGCCCTACAGAGCGGCTTCACAGCTATCGACACGGCATGTCAACCACGGCACTACCGAGAGGACCTCGTCGGTGAAGGTGTCCGGAAGTACCTCGCTTCAACCGGAGGCAGGCTCCGCCGCTCAGACCTCTACGTCCAGTCCAAGTTCACATCAATCAATGGCCAGGACCCAAACAATGTTCCATATAACCCCGAATCAAGCTTGACCGACCAAGTACAGACATCAGTCGCGACGTCCCTTCGCAACTTCACCGTGTCAGACAGCGAAGCTCCCTACCTCGACAGCTTGATCCTCCACTCTCCCATGCCTTCCATGCACGAGACCCTCGAAGTCTGGCAGGCCCTAGAGCAATACGTCCCCGACAAGATTCGCAATCTCGGCATCTCGAACACAAACTTGTACACCCTGATGGAACTCTACGAGCGCGCGAACGTCAAGCCCGCCGTCGTCCAGAATAGGTTCTACGCTGACACGAAACACGACATTGCGGTCCGCAAATTCTGCGTAGAGAAAGGCATGATCTACCAGAGTTTCTGGACACTGACGGCTAATCCACAGCTACTTAGGGCGAAGGTCGTGCAGGACTTGGCGAGGAGTGTGCAGATCGAGCCTCCGAATGCCTTGTATTGCCTTGCACTGGGGTTGGGGAATACGGTGATACTTAACGGGACGAAAAGCGAACAGCATATGCGGACTGATTGGGAGGCTGTGGCAAAGGTGAGGAAGTTTGCTGAGGAGGATAAGAAGGCGTGGAACGAAGTGATGAACTCGTTTCGGAAGACGATTGGCGAAACGGTGGATTGATCCTGAGCTAACCAGTGCCTTTCTATGGCGATTTGGACGGTAAGCCTGAGTTATCCAATACCTTCCACTTCAGCTAGCTCCTGCAGTAATTCAATGTCTAGCTTCGTCTGGTAGGCCGTGATGCATCTTTGTTTTGACCGTCTGGCCGATTCCTGCATATCGATTCCTGCAACTGTTCGTGTTGGCTTGTGGTGGGCTTGTGTAGAACTCCTTTGATGAGTCGTTTGCTCGCGCAGTTGTCAAGCTGGTAGCATGTTAGTCAACGTCTGAAGCATATTCCGAAGCGATTACTTACTTACATTCAGATCTCTTCACCGGCAGTTTCTTCGGCTCCACCATCCTCGTCGCCACAGTCCTCCTTGGTGTCCTTCTTGGCCTTCTTAGACGGAGTGTCGGCAGCGTCCTCGTTGTCGTCCTCTTGGGCATCGGCTTTACGCTTGCGACCTTTACCAGTTGACTTGGGGGTGGCTTTTGGCTTAGCAGCTGCAGCCTTCGTGCCAGAAGGTGTAGTGGGGGCTTCAACACCTGCTTTGGCCAGCAGCTGTTCGGATTCTCTCTTGAGCTTGTAGAATCGCTGACTATTCGGACAAAACCGTTAGCAAACTCCTCGTTAAGGTCAATGACGAGAGTGCATTTGCACGTCAACCTGCAAGTGCCAGGGTAGCCGACTGACTTGCAGGCATTGGAGTTTACTTCTCCGCCCAGCGAGGCTGCAACGCCATTGAAGACGCCCGTGTCAGGCTTAACGTCGCAGTGTTTGACAACGTAGAGAAGAAGCTTGCGTTCAGAGTCCGCGTCCCACTTGAAAGGCATGGTAGATGAGGTGCAAGGTGAGAATGAAGGTCGCGAAGGTTGTAGAGTCGAGTGGACGCTGTTAATGTGAAAAGAACAGGTGACGAAGAATGGAAGATGTAGGGATCGGTTTCGAAGTGGGAGATGTGCGAGGAAGTAGAATTTTGGGTAGCCACAACTGAGAGCACAGACGTGACAGACAGGCAGAAGCGCCTGGCTGTGGTTGAAGTGAAGATCTATTCACTTTCGAAATGACACCACATCTGTGATCGGAGTGCAGATTTGCCACATGCTCGGAATTCGGATTGCGATACCCTAGGTGCTTATTGGGATCCTCCCTGGTCGCCATAGAGATCGTAGAACGGAGAGGTCGTGTCGGGAGTAGACTCATGATTGGGATAACCCAGTTGCACACTCAAGAACGTACCGAACTCCATGAGTTGTGAAGCCGCCGCCCATAACTTTGGCGATATTGTCCCAATTGCCCTGGTGTTCGCGGTTCAGGAGTGCAAGCAAGAGCAGACGCTCATTTGCTTCGCTCCATTCGACCATATTGATATTGCGTAGGGGCTTGTGGTGATTGGGTCCCTCCAGTCGATTCGAAGAGTGTGGTGTAAAGATAAAACAATGTCAAGATTTCAGAACAGGGAGAAAAGGTGGGGAGCTGGCGGAGCAAATGGTGTCCTCGTGTTTTATGTTGTCTTCACTTATTGATCTAACCTGACGAACAGAAAAGCAAACTCACCGTAGTCTCTCAGCCTTGACTTCAGGTCGCATCTTTGGTGCTACGTCTTCACAAGCCTGTGTGATTTGGATACCGGCATTGAGCACGAGGAGCATAAGGAAGTGCTTGTCCTCATCGTACGACATGCCTGAAGGCGCCATATCTGCGGTTGTATCAGTCAGTCTGCAAACTCGGTGGTGGGCTCGTAGTATAGGATGAAGCTTTAGTGTTGAAGATATGGTGTAGCCAACATAGATCGTTGATCCAAATCTGTAGGAATGAAGGAAGGTCAAGGCAGTGCAACTAAGACGTATGCCCGAGACGACTTGTAGAAAACCTGAAGATGAAGAGGAGAGAGTGAAAGAACGATGAAGCAAAGTGCTGTGACCACTGGTCCTGTGTCTTCATCACTTGACGAACTGCTCTCACGAAGCTCACGGTGCTTCCCTTCACCAAAAAGTGTCGCTCCACCACTCGACTCTTGTACATCCTCCACGAGACTAAGCAAAGTGAAGAATAATGATTTGCATCCGTTAGCAGGTCAAAAGAAGAAAGTCGTTCAGGCTCTTTATGAATCCATCGTACTCGGCAGTGCGCGATTTAGATATGGAGGGCATCTCAATGTCTTCCCGCCTATATCAAAGATCATGGTTGAACACAGTGTTTGCTGCAATGTACTGGGTTGTGGTTATAAGCAAAAGCTGGCTGGCCGAGAATGCACGACGCTCGTGCAAGTGTTAGTGTCAGTCTCAGTATGTCACTTGACTCGAGCCGCTATGACTTCGAGTATACTTCTGCGAATAGTTTCCCTATAACGCAGACTCGTGTTGGCACTTAGAGAGGATCGCAGATGTTCCCAACTCCATCAGGCAGCGAGCAAATTGATGCAGACACACCGATCTGATATGACGGAGAGGATGCTTAACCAGAGCTGGGCTGATGTGACGTTGCCAGGTCGAAGCGCTAGCGGGTTGCCTACGCCACCGTTTGGGTGCGGCCTACGGTATTACCGGCGAAATAAAGATTAGGTAGTGTCTTAGTGGGGCAAGACACACTGCGCTGCCTCATACCGTCCAGGAAACATTCGCAAGTCTTTGTTCGTAACTACTGTTCCATTCCTGCAGCCTGTTAGTATTACGAAGAGATAAAAGCGTTCATACTCCGAGAGCGACCTCTACCCATCTTCCGAACCGAAGTCCTCAATCACTTTCCACACCGGCCATTTACGACCTACTCCTCACAACCTAACACAACCTCAACAGATCTGAACCGCAGCCATGGTAAGGTGTCCACTCTTCACTCTCGTTCTCATGCGCTGACCTTCCTACCAATAGCCTGTTTCGGGGTAAGTCATGCTGCTGAAGCACCAGCCACTAGCACGTGCCAGCGCCTAACATTTCTTGTGCAGTCTTTCAGTCAACCCAGACTGCGTGTCTGCATTCAATGAACTCAAGCTTGGCCGAGGTGGCCCGAAGTACATCATTTACAAGATCTCCGACGACCAGAAAGAAATCGTGGTGGACGAGATCGGCACTGAGACAGACTACGAAGTCTTCAGAGAGAAGCTCGTGGGCAAGAAGGAGAAGTCAGGCAAGGACAGGCCGTCTTATGCTATCTACGACGTAGGATTTGAGCTAGAAGGTGGTGAGGGCAAGAGGTAAGGCAGAGGACGACTTCTATGAGAGCGTATACTGACAGCGGCAAGATCCAAGATTACTTTCATCACATACATCAACCAGGACGCTACTGGCGTCAAGGTAAGCCAGCCGGATCCAAGATCGAACACTGCTGACCTTAGGTAGTCCCGCATGGTGTACGCCAGCTCGCGAGAGACTCTCAAGAACGCACTCAACGGCATTGCCATGAACTGGCAGGCCAACGACCCGGGCGAGCTCGAATGGGCAGACCTCCTCAAAGAAGCCAGCAAAGGCAAGGCTGTATCCTAGACCGTGGCTCGGTGAGCTAGTTGGAAGATGAAGTTAATCTGCGACCCTGCCAATCTCCCATAGAGGCAACATGCCTCAGAGGCGGACGTCTCGATGCGCGACCGATGGTATTTGTGGGAGGTGTCGAGACCCGACGAAGCAAGCGACTCCAGCGTACGATCCGGTGACCAAGCAGATAGAGCGTGATTTTCCGTAAAACAGCGACGTGTTCACAGCGTCCTACTCTGGAATTTCATGATCAGAACACCCTCACAGCTTGTTGCAAGACTTGTAATTGAAGCGCTGCATTCCATCATTTCCACGCAGATGTCAGACCACAATCCCGGAAAAGTCACCCCAGCACTGTAGGAAAGTAGAGCACGCTAATGCACCTGCCAAGCCCGGCCTTTAAGCTTTCGCAGCAGAGCTCTTCCTGAACTTCGTCTAATCACGTACCCGACCTGATCACAGCATTCAGACGCTCATTCGACAAGCTGTCAAAGCCAGAGCGCACACGACCGATTGAGGTCGTTCACCTTGAGCTACACATGATCTGAAAGCACAACCTCACCGACTGCCCAAGATGTTTCTCCACTCCTTAAACCCCCGTGTTGCCGGCTCGTCGACAGCTGCGCTTTCGTGTACTCGAGCACTCAAGTCTTCGACCCGATCCTTTCAAACTTCTGCCAGGACGTTCGCGCCAACGTTCGCGGCTAGTCATCAGCCTCCAGTCACCAGTCAATCCAGACAATCGACGAGATCCGCCCACGCCATCTCCAACCCAACATTGGCAGGCATTGAGAAGAGATGGGAGTCTATGCCACCGCAAGAACAGGCAGAGCTATGGATGCAGCTCAGAGACCGAATGAAAGTTGATTGGAACGAGATGACTTTGCAGGAGAAGAAAGCCGGTATGCTCACCCTACGTCATGAAGGACAACATTGAAAACAACTCGCGTCGACATTCACGATCAAATAGTTGCTGACAACGTCTCAATAGCTTGGTGGATTGCTTTCGGGCCTCACGGACCTCGTGCTGAAACCCCTCCCGGTGAATGGGGACGAGTCTGGTTTTACACAGCCATTGGTGTCGCAGTCTCTGCTGTTCTCTTCTACAGCATTCACGCCTTTGCTCGACCACCACCACGAACCATGACCAAAGAATGGCAAGAGGCCACGAATGAGTACCTCAAGGTAAGCCCTGGTGGTGAGGTTCTTGAGAATGTACTTCTGACACTTCCCAGGAAGAACGAGTCAATCCCATCTACGGTATCAGCAGTGAAGGCTACAAAGGCAAAGGCTTCGTACAGAGCAAGACCGCCAAGGCCCAGGGCATTTCTATCGAGTCTGACGACGACGATCTTATCTAGACGTATTCAGTGTGGCTCTTTTCTCGAGTCTGCGATCGAAGGATTCGCTGGTAGACTGCACGGCTGGCTTTATGCATGCGATGCCTTTGTTAGCATTGCAGCGTCGATAGCTTATGTACAGAAGTTGAATCTCATTGATTGTGCAATAATGATCATGCAGGACATGTCTTCTGCTGTAGAATTACGCAAGCTACATAAGAGTATTTGTTGTGTATCGTCAGATAGGTTGTCGTAGGAGACTTGTGCGAGGGGACAACGAGGACATGAACACCTTCGGGCTTCAGTACTGCTATAGCACATTCGTTCAACGACTACCTCAAAGCGGGCTGATGGATGACGGTGACTGGGTGCTGTTGCTGGACTAGGGTAGGGAGAAGCGATGATACCAAGACAGCCGTCTCACGTGACTACCACTAGCGCCGTTCAAATCAGCTTCCGATTTCTACCTCACTTGCCATGAGCTCTCCTTGAGTTGACAACATCTCCGCTCTTCTCATCCACGCACCTTTAATATATCCGCAATCATGTTCAAGCAGTAAGTGCACATCTTCGAGAGATGTTGACAGCTATGTTGGTCGACAAAACAGGTGCTAACGATGAATCTACAGGGGCGCCTCTCGCCTCTTGAGCAGAGCTGCTGTTCGACCGACAGCTACCCGCCGCGCATTCGAGCCTCTCCGAAAACAAGCTCTGCCCGCCTTGAGCACGAGATTCGCCAGCACAGACTCCGGTGTAGCGGATGGCAAAATTCACCAGGTCATTGGTGCTGTCGTTGACGGTACGAGAAAACTCCTCTCGAGCTTGCCATGGAGCTTTCAAAGCTCTTGACGTCCACTCGAATGAACCGCAATGCATGGAAGAACCAATACTGACGGATGCCTGCAAATAGTCAAGTTCTCTGGCGATTCATTGCCTTCGATTTTGAACGCTCTCGAGACCGACAATGGCGGTAACAAATTGATTCTCGAAGTCGCCGTATGTTGGAAGCGTGGAACAGCGGAGCACAAGAGTCGAGACTAACATCTTCTCAGCAACATTTGGGTGAGAACACCGTGCGATGCATTGCTATGGACGGTAGGTCAACCTCGGAAACAGTGCATCCGAGCAGAGGCTAATCGCCGCAGGTACCGAGGGTCTCGTCCGTGGTCACAAAGTCTCAGACACTGGTTCTCCTATCAAGATCCCAGTCGGTCCAGGTACGCTCGGTCGTATCATGAACGTCACTGGTGACCCAATCGACGAGCGAGGTCCCATCAAGGCCTCCAAATATGCTCCCATCCACGCCGAGGCACCAGAGTTCGTCGAGCAATCTACCTCTGCTGAGATCTTGGTCACTGGTATCAAGGTCGTCGATCTGCTCGCTCCTTACGCCCGTGGTGGAAAGATTGGTCTATTCGGTGGTGCCGGTGTCGGAAAGACTGTAGGTCCAGACAGCCTAACGATGAACAAGGCTAGTGGCTGATGTTGTTACAGGTGTTTATCCAGGAGTTGATCAACAACATCGCCAAAGCCCACGGTGGTTACTCAGTCTTCACTGGTGTCGGTGAGCGAACCCGTGAGGGTAACGATCTGTACCACGAAATGCAGGAGACGTCTGTCATTCAGCTCGAAGGTGAATCCAAAGTCGCCCTAGTGTTCGGTCAGATGAACGAGCCCCCGGGAGCCCGTGCTCGTGTCGCTCTGACTGGTCTTACTGTTGCTGAATACTTCCGTGACGAGGAGGGTCAGGATGGTACGTCGAACCTCCATGTTGGATGCCTCCAGCCACTAATAAAGCACAGTGCTGCTCTTCATTGACAACATTTTCCGATTCACTCAGGCCGGTTCCGAAGTGTCTGCCCTGCTAGGTCGTATCCCATCTGCCGTCGGTTACCAGCCAACCCTCGCCGTCGACATGGGTGTCATGCAGGAACGTATCACAACCACTCAGAAGGGATCTATCACATCTGTGCAGGCCGTCTACGTGCCCGCTGACGATTTGACTGATCCTGCTCCTGCCACCACATTCGCTCACTTGGACGCCACCACTGTGTTGTCTCGAGGTATCTCCGAACTCGGTATCTACCCAGCCGTCGATCCCCTTGACTCCAAGTCCCGTATCCTCGACCCCCGTGTCGTTGGTGACGAGCACTACTCGACCGCCACCCGAGTGCAACAGATGTTGCAGGAGTACAAGTCGCTACAGGATATCATTGCCATTTTGGGTATGGATGAACTGTCGGAACAGGACAAGCTCACCGTCGAGCGAGCCCGAAAGCTCCAAAGATTTTTGAGCCAGCCTTTCACCGTTGCCCAGGTGTTCACCGGTATTGAAGGCCAGCTTGTCGATGTCAAGGATACCATCTCCTCGTTCCAGAAGATTATGAACGGTGAGGGTGACGACCTTCCAGAAGGTGCTTTCTACATGGTCGGTAACTTTGAGTCGGCAAGAGCCAAGGGAGAGAGTAAGTTTCCTCATTCCTACATTCGGTTGGATAGTACTAACAAACTTTACAGAGATTCTTGCAGAGCTCGAGAAGCAGTAAGCGCATCGTCCGGATCTGGACTGAAGATGTGTGGTCCCCGAACCGAGACCAGTCAAGAGGTGTTCATCACATTGCAAAAACGCAAGAAGCGCAAATCTTCCTTTTGTATGCTGTAAAAGCTTTTTAGCGATGGACGATACGCACTCGGTGTAGAAGAGCCTTGTACATGAATCGAATTTCTCTTTGCCAAATTCTGCCTTCTCTGTTTGTGATGACACTGCTTGTTCCCTTCTCCGTGATATGGTTGGGTGGACCTTTTAGTGGAAGTGAGGCTGCCAGAACAGCGGTCTGTTCACAACTAGAAGCTTAAGAAGCCTAAGAAACCTTTCCAATTTGACGTTTGCGTGTGAACAGGTTGGGTATGTGCCTTTACAGGTCACTCACAAAGCTAGCGTGGCGACAGCTCGCTTACGTAGTAAATAGCCACTCTCACACTCTGACACCTGCTCCATGGGGAACAGCGCGCATTCCTCGACGCGTCTATTTCACGTTTCAGGTTGAGATCTACCACGTTTCACACACAAGATCTTGACAGCCTGCCAATGGTGCTTCAGCCGCAATGACCTTTTAGCTGCCCTCAAGCTCTGGGCAAGAATGTTCATGTTCAGATTTTCGTCGTTGCACGTTTCTGGCTAACGCTTGGTGAGAATGCGCAGCAAAGGCGCGGTGATCGCAATGATAAGACAGAGAGCCATGGCGAGAGTCCCTCTTTCTTACTACTCGCGAATAGTGGCAAGAGAAGCTGTGTGAGTGCTGCTGCCTAACATTTCACTCGTTATCTTCACTCTCTCTCGCTGGTCGGTAGTCCCACTTTCGACTTTCTGCCTGTGCAGTGCTGGGCATCTCGTCCCCCTTCGCAACCTCAGACATTCGCTCGGCAACGTCCACAGTCAAAGACTACTACGGCTTAATCTGACTATTTCTTTCGTTCCTACACTCATTACCGCTCTCCTCAGTCCATCTGCTGCTCATAGCATCTGCGATGCATTATTCACGCTTCACATTTTCGCTGCTGGCCAGCATATCCATTCTTTCAGGAACAGCGCAGAGCGCATATGTTCTAGCAGATGATTATTCTGGCGAAGCATTCTTCCACTCATTTGAATTCTTCACAGACAAAGATCCAACCAATGGACATGTCATATACGAGACACTTGAAAAGGCCAATGCTACCAGCCTTGCAGGCTTCATGGATGGTGGTAATGCTACGAAAGCGATATACATGGGCGTCGACACCACATCCGAAGCACCAGACGGCAGAGGAAGCGTACGGGTGTCCAGTGCAAAGAGCTATCAGCACGCACTGGTGGTGGCTGATATTGTTCACATGCCGAGCGTCTGTGGTATGTCTACAACTTCCATCAGCATTCCAGCATCTAATTTAGACCAGGCACATGGCCAGCGTTCTGGATGTTGGGCGACGACTGGCCTAACAATGGTAAGCAGATCATACTCCCTTCAAGCGCTCACCACTAATAAACCACCAGGAGAAATCGACATAGTCGAAGGCGTGAACAACCAACCTTCCAACCAAATGACCCTTCACACCAGCTCTGGCCCCCGCATCACCAAAGCGACCAAGAACGACATCTTCACCGGTGAACTCGTCACAGAAGACTGCGACGTCAACGCCCCCAATCAATCCAAGAACGCTGGCTGCGCCATTGCCGACACTTCAAACCTCACTTTCGGAAATAACTTCAACATCAACGGCGGCGGTGCCTATGCCACAGAATGGACCAGCTCCGCCATCAAGATCTGGTTCTTTCCCCGCGGCAAATTCCCCTCTGACATCGCCAGTGCTAGCCCCTCGCCGAGCGAGAACTGGGGACCACCCACGTCGGTGTTCAGTGGGGACTTCAATATGGATGACCACTTCAAGAACCTCAAGATCGTCTTCGACACGACGTTTTGCGGCGATTGGGCCGGCAACACGTGGAACACGAGCGAGTGTGCGAGTTTGGCGCCGACGTGTGAGGAATACGTCAGTAACAACCCAGCTGCGTTCACAGAGGCGTACTGGGCGGTGAACACGCTGCAGGTATTTCAGGACGATGGGCTGGGCGCTGGTACGGTGTCAGGAAATGAGACTACCGCTGCCACTGCTGCTGCATCGTCTTCACCAGGGACGTTGCTGAATGTGCACAGTGGGAAGTTCATCCAGAACGCAGCTCTTGCTCGTCTTGATTTCAGTGGCAAGGACGGGAGAGCGGCAAAGGGAAAATGGGTGCGGAGTCCCGGTGGATGGGAACCGAGACAAAGACGCGGTGGCGCTGTGTTGCCGTCGAGGACATGAGCGGCGATGGTATTAGGACAGGCATGTTTCTTGCCGCAGCATTGTGCATTAGCGTTCGGCAGCATGGCGTTCTTTTCAGCGTTTGCGTAACAGCATGGACGGAGTGCAGGTGATACTACGATTATGTGATCAGGCTGCAGCGCCTGGATAGCGTTTCGGCTCGGACACACATAGCATACGTACCTACGATCTTGTTGTTGAGCTTTGATAGTGATAGGTATTCCGGATGTACACAGTGCTAGCACTAAAGTAACGCAGTTCTTAAGAACCTGCTGTTTGAAATTCATCTCACTTTTTCGTTGAAGTGTAGGCCTGAATCTGCTCGTAATCTTGGCACAGCTCACTGGTGCAGAGAGCTTCACGTATGTCTATGGATGTCCTCGACATCTCATCGAGTATGTTTTCTGCGAGACGCCGGGCCTGGATATGAAGTGTGCGATTTGCTCCTACCTATCTGATCTAACCTCAGACTCCTTAAGCATTGCCTGGCCAGCGGGACAGTAGTCTCCTGTTGGAGACCATGAAAAGGTTCTGAGGATGTCACATAAACCTCCTGCACCTCGAATGGCTTTAACCCCCCTTTTGATGTCTCGGGAAGCTGTTCTATCATGCCAGCATAGGTCAAAGCCGAAACGGTTGCCGTTTAGGTCGATCTTGTCAATGACTTCCACGCGGGCCATTTCTGCGGACACAAAGCTTGCCCTCATGCTTCGCCGTATCGGAAGATAGATCACTACCAGAACCTAAGATGTTCTATAAACAAACATCGCCCAGGACCAGACTGGAATTCCCTCGAGCAGTGACCCGTCTAGAGCGACGACCTTGGCCAGGAACCGTAGCTATGATACTCGATTGAGTGAACAAGTATCCAGATCACCAACATCGTCCTGAGTAGATCACTACTGAAAGGAATGGCATGGTTATCCAAGACCAGCACGTTTCGACCAGAACTGGCAATTGGTCACTCGTACGACCAAAAGCGGTGACACTATTTCTTCCATACACATACCCAGTCTCCATCATTGGGAGATGTGATAGGATCAGAGGCAGACGCAGTCCACATTTAGAAAGAAGACTGTGAGGGCCGCTCAGTCTACCAGACTTCACAATTGGACGTCAGAAGAGGGTGCGGCAAGACGGAGAATTGAGAAGGAGGATATGTGAGGCGGTGCAGCAGCGCCTCACCTGGTCTTTCCCGTTTTTCCACGGGTGACGTAAGCCCAAACAAACGTGGCAAGCTGAGGCAGACATGGAGGCTGCTCGCAGAAGTACAAGAGATTGGCGACGCGACTTTAGTACTTCATAATTGAAACTTCTATCACAAAATCGCTTGACTATACACAACATCTCCAGCGAGCACCACCTGAAAGTTTCAAGATGGCCTCAGACTCAGCCCCAGCCATTCTTATCGTCCTCATCACTCTCCTTCTGCCACCAGTTGGTGTCCTTATGGTCGCAGGATGTGGCGCTGACTTCTTCATCAATCTATGTTTGACATTATTAGGATACATTCCAGGCCGTATGTCATTTTCTTCACGAACTAGGACTACTTGCTGACTTTCTGCCTTGCAGATATACATGCATTCTACGTTGAATACGTGTACTTTGATCGACGATCACGGGCGCGCGACGGAATGTTAACTGGCCACGCTGCGCCTGGAGTCTACTCTGAACGCGTGCAAACGGGCGGCAACAGAGCGTACGGGACCATGTAGCCGAAGAGATCAATAGTCGTGGAGTTGACGCAGCAAATGTGAATAGTCATCAACAGGGGACAATTGATTGGTGTTTTGGACAAGATTGGGAGTCAAGTCTACAGTGCCGCGAAGACTCAAGCTTTGGCGCGTTCTAAAGTGCCGGGACAACCTTCACGGGTGTTATAGCGGAAGTTTGTGTCGTATGTCTACAGACAGACTCTACCCATTAATCCTCTCGCGTCAGAGGAGCGAATATTTTTGCTCCTCCTTACACGGCAGCAGCCTCCAGCTCTCTCGTGATCTTGCCACCCGCACCTCTACCACCGGTAGGGTCCTGCTTCTGCTCTCCCTGCACCGCCCGGTCAACATCCCCAAAGCCCTCGTCAACCTCTACACCAGCATTCGCCCTCGCCTGTCCGACCCAAGCCCACATCTTCTCTCTCTTGAATTCCTCGAAATCCCACTCCTCCTGTTCCAGGTCGCTCCGACGATCGGTCCAGACGTATGTTTCAGCCTCTACCTCTTCCTCGACATGCGCTTCCAGATCGGCTTCATCGACGAGCGCATCCAGTGCTGTGTTCTTCAGGGCTTTGACGCGGACCTTCTGGCGCGTGTATTGAGTGCCCTCGAAGATGTCAAGACGCCAGATATCCCCATCTGTTAAACCGGTCACCAAGCTGCCTCTCACTGAGGGTCGGCTTGACTCTGTTTCTGATGAGGACGTGGTCGAATGCGGAAGGATGGCTGGATAATCCGCGTGCTTGACCTTGTGTCTTGTGTAGCCCTGAAGCAGAGCTGACCGGACGGTTGTGAGCTGCTTCTGCCATTCTTCTGGTTCCGTGCTGCCATAGATAACTCGATGGAGGACCGGTGGGGCCATGAGCGTGCCTGCAGGAAAAGCATCAATACGTGGCCAGCGTTGAACTTGCAGGAGCGTGCCACTCGAGCGACGTACCATAGAAAAATGCTGTGCGTTCACCCATCTTGTGTCGGGCCTTGGTCTGTGAATTGGACCTTGATCCTCCTGGCAATCAACTGCTCGATTGAAGCGGCAGTAGCTGTGCAATTCATGCGTATGCCGTGGACGTCACGTCTTATTAGGATACTTGAAGCGCGAAATTCTTGCCACAAGCACCACACATCAGACACTGGCGATGGCTACCCATCTTGTTTGATTGTCCTTACAAAGACAGAATGGTGGGCTGTTTAAGAATCTCCGGATACCGATAAAGAATCCTTATCAGCCTTCGGGGCACCCTTGTACCTGAGCTACTGTAATGCCCAGCTTTATTGAAAAGTCACAGACTTGAGGGGCTTGAATGCGCCCGTCTGGTTGACGACTTCTCCTTGACACTTTGCCATCGAGCAAGTTGTCATCGACTGCTACTAAGCCTAGGCGCACATGTCGCGGTGGCTTTCAGGAGTTCCCGACGTTTGTCACATATACGACAAGCTTTGGTGCAAGGCTATTACGCCAGGTTCCCCAGTCCGAAGCCTTTTATGCGCGTTCTCATCAAAGCTACCGGGGGACGCGCGGCCGAGTCGCAATCGCTTGTCTTTCTTCGACACTCAAATGATGCATTTGTGGCACGATTTGTCAAAGGTAGGTCTCTTTCTTGATCGCAGCGAGAAAACAAAATATCTTCTCCGTCCACCGAGATAGCTTGCGCTGAAACATAAGCGAAACTGCTTTACAACGTCCTCAGAACAACTGAGTCTAGCCACCAGACCCATTGAAGATCTCCCGAACATCCTTGCACGCCCAATACATGGTCGCCCAGCAATCAATCTAGCCCAAGGACCCCTCGTTAACAAACGGCACGGACCACGGACTAGAAAGATAATACACTTTTCCTTGTACTGGGGAAGTATTAGTCAGAGGTCACAGAGCCTAAGCAATGTGGCAGACCAGCGCTGCAGCAGTGCTAGCCGTCGTATCACTCTGCGTGACAACAGCAATTGCGCAAACAAATGTTACCCAAGAGACGGCCGACCTATGCAAACTACAACTTCATACGAAAGCAGGTGTGCTACAACGTACAGACGATTGGGATCTGGTTCCTAGCACCAATACCACACTTTGGCCGACCGCCCAGCTCTTCTTGACTTCGGAGCAGCAGGGCAGGCTGTATAGCAGTGACGGCGAGCGCTGTGGCTTTGACCGTGCGTGTGTCGCTGCTAGATTTGCACTGTTGGATGCTGACTTCCATAGCCTACTTCCGTTGCGACCACATCGAGAATTTCGACTCGACCAAACATGGTTTCTATATCGCTTCGAACGACTCCCTCTACTTCGCCAACGAAACAGTCTTCTGGCGGTGTCCGAACACTGGCCAGGACGAAGACGAGGATGAGACAAACAATGAAGCTCCCTTGATATACCCGCCTGTGGGCGTTATGGACAGCATTGAGCTGCCTAGCAATTGTACCGCCGTGAACATAACCTCGACTCAATGTCAAGCTGCAGCAGAGAGTGATTTCACAATCACTCCAACCAAGATATTGACTACCGCAGTGCTGGTAGGTGGTGCTGGTACTGGGCCTGTACAAATGAATACGAATGGTTTCGTTACAGAAGCAGTGATAGGATTGGCGAGCGTGCTAATATCGTGGTTATAGCCGTTCTGGAATAGTGATTGGTTCTGCCAACGCCACTTTGCAGAAGCCGAATCCCAATGTTAATATTAATGTATTGCCTTCAATGAGGATAGATCTGCAAGATCCCTAGTCGGCCTGTCCTACATTTACTTTGTCGATAGGTGTCATGTCAAGGTAGTAAGCACGGCACACCTGATACACCTAGGCAGGCTCAGTCAGAACGTCCACATGGACATCGTTCAGTCTAAGCTCACTTGTCTGTCATCTTTAGACCACTTCGACCTCGGAGCTCTAGCTCTCTCGGAGCCCATTCTCGAGCTGTTCGAGCTTCAAAAGCGACGGCTTCCGACACGTCCACCTCCTGTGATTGGAGGTGTGGCAGGCCGTGGGTTCATTTGACATCATATTGCATTTCGGCCATGCGGGGAGCAAGGCACAGCATGATGCATCACGGAATTGTATTCACGGCAATAGAGCAACGCAACCAAAAATCCGGCTGAGACAGTAGCATACGACTGAGCCATGGAAGACGCTGCATAGCACACCACGAATACATATCACACCCAACACTAAGCTTAGTTCCCCTAATCTCGTCCCACTACTACCGACTACTAATAGTCCCGCCCTCATAATGCCTATGTATAGCCCTCATGCGGTCCCGCCCCGTCCACCTTTCGCTCGCCCCCCACTAACGGCGCCAGGTACGATCCCAAAGCCCTGCCCAAACGCGCCCTAGTCGCCGTCACCTCGGCCCACGCACCGCTCTACGAGGACAACAAGGAGACCGGCGTGTTTATCACCGAAGCGCTGCACCCCTACACCGTGTTCAAGGAGCACGGGTTCGACGTCGACTTCGTCTCCGAGACCGGCACGTACGACCCCGACTGGCTGAGTCAGCAGGGCGACTGGCTGAAGGGCGAGGACAAGGACGCGTGGGAGGGCAAGACGGGCGAGTTCAGGGCCAAGTTGGATGGGTTGGCCAAGGCCGGCGACGTCGACCCTGATAAGGTACGTGAGGTGAGGTGGGGTACTCGCACGCACATGCATGCATGCATGGCACAGACGCTGCACCTTCTTGACATAGTACCTGCCCATCCACCATCCCACTTGCAACTCGCGGAAACCCAGTAAGACGAACAAAGCAAAGCAAGGCAAAGCATGACGCGAGCACCACCGCAGCCAGCACATCGTGTGTATGACAATATTATGCCATTTTTCTAACGACGCACCTTTCCACACAGTACGGCCTCTTCTTCGCCTCGGCCGGCCACGCCGCGCTCCTCGACTACCCGAGCGCGCGCCAGCTGCAACGGCTCGCCTCGAAGGTCTACAGCGACGGCGGCATCGTCTCGGCCGTGTGCCACGGCGGCGCCATCTTCCCGGGCGTCGTCAACCCCGTCACGAACTATTCGGTCGTCGTCGGCAAGAAAATCACGGGCTTCACGACCAAAGGCGAGGAGGAGCAGGGCGTGCTGCAGACGATCCGGAAGTGGGATAGGAAGACGGTTGAGGAGGCGGCGGCAGAGGCTGGGGCCGAGTATGTCGCGCCGCCGGGGCCGTGGGATAGTTTTACGCAGACGGATGGCAGGGTCGTGACGGGGGCGAATCCGGCGAGTGCGCGGGATACGGCTGTTGCTGCGGTCAAGGCTTTTGAGGAATTGGAGAATCATCGGGATGAGAAGACAGGGCCAGAACGCTGAGCGGCAGGAAAATTGCACGGCTGTGGGTCTCGTCCTCGATCATTGATCTGTGGAGTGAAGCGTCTGTTGGGCTCTAATCATCGTCATCGTCGACTCTTCTTCTCTTCCTCCTGTCGTCTTCTTCTCGCTCCTCGGCTCGCTCCAACCCGTATTTCTTCTTGCTAGACTCTGCGCCCTGACTCTGCTTCGCGTCTCCGATTAAGCTGTCAATCCCAAATGGATCGTCCTTGTCTTTCTCAAACTGCACAGGCCCTGATTCCCGTTCGGCTATATCAGCACCTTTGAAACCCTGCTTTGCCTTCCCAAGCGCTTCGAACCGGTTGCCCTTTTGGATCTTCTCCATGGCACCGTCAGCACCACCTTCGTCCTCGTCATCCACCCCGCCGCCAGCACTGGGCCTGTAAATGGAGGAAATTGCGTCCTGAGCGGCGAACAGTGGCTTGTCGTATGGCTGATCTTCGTTAAACCCCGAGTCAAAACCAGAAGTTTGGTTGAACAGCCGGGAGTCGTACATCGTTTCGTTTGCAGACGTAGGCTTCGCAAGGCCGAGCGCGACCTTCTCCGAGATATCACGGTTCTGCTCTCGAGCCATCTGCTGCAGTCGCTTTTCTGTGCCCATTTTCGACTGTCGGAACTGTCGTTGGTCTTCCTCACGCCTCTCTTTTCGAGCTACGGCTCTTTGGTGTGCTTTCTCATCAGCCGAATCGTAGTCAGTGTCACTACGGGAAGAAGCAGAGTCGGAGTAGGAATAAGATCGCGATCTCGAGCGTCTTCGGCTGCCAGAGTCGCGCCGTGGCCGATCTTTTGAGGCTGCTGCTCGTTCCTCCCGTGCCTTTCTTGCCATCTCTCGCAGATGCTCTTCTTTGGCCAATTTCTCTTTCTCCGCTAGCTTCTGCTGCATCTTCGATCTCATGTTGACCTCTTCTCGAGCGTGGCGGTCTGCGGTGAAGAGAGCTTCTGCAAACTGTGCAAATTTATCGTTAATAGTCACATCTTGCAAACCTCTGCCATCAGCTGCTAGTCTCTTGTCCAACGGCACCGTGTAGCCCTTTGGATTCTTCCAGTTCGAGATTGCCGGTGGAATCTTCCAAGCCTCTTGGTCTTCTGCGGTCAGTTTTCGAGGAGGCGAATGCATGACAGGCGGAGGAGGTGAAGGCGGTCCTCGAGGGATTTTCTTGTGCTTGAACTTTGGTGGCTCCATAGGATCTTGCTGCTTTGGCATGATTTTGAATATTCTGTCGTTCTTCTTCGAAGTATCGCCCATCTGATTCGCAGGGGTGTATCGCACGTATGTAGGCTCCTCGCGGTTTCTGCCCTTGACATTCTTCGGCTTCTGCGCTGCCACAGCACCATTGACAAGCTTCTCCAGTGCCTGCTTCGTTTTCTCTGTTGAAGCTGCGACGTCCTCAGATGTTGGTCGGTCCAGGTTCAAATCTCCTGCCTCGGCTCGCTGTCGTAGTGGTATCAGATCCTTGAAATTGGAGTGTATTATGCGGTTCTCGCTGTGTCCCTGACGCGCGATCGCGTCGTATTTCACCTTGCCTTCTCCATCAACCTGCAGCGTCAAAGCATTCGATGCAGATTTGCCTTTGCGTCCCATATCGAGCGGATATTGCGCGACCGGTATTTCTGGGAACGCTCCCCCATCGCCAAAATCCTCCTGATTTCGAGGTCGCCATCCTGATCGTTGGCCATATGCGGGAGGCCCAGCTCTTTTCAGCACAATCTGAGACTCATTGAGGACATCGGGCCCTACGATCCGTGGCCCTTTTGGTTGTGCGTGTAACGGGACCTCCTCATGTTCGCCGGTATATTTTGGCTTTGGAAGCGACGCGAAGAGCCCGGTCGCCATATTCAGATGGTGAGAGAGAAAAGCTGTGATCTGTGCGGGACAAGCAAGATAGGGAAGTCTTGAAAACCTCGAAATTCGAGGCAGTTAGGGAAAGAGGTCGGTGCAAACTAGACAAACTCCAGCACCGGAATCTTCGGTTGATCGGCGTATCCAAGGCCGATGTGCTTGGGTGGAATTTGAGGAACTGACAGAAGCGCCACTTGCCATTACTTATTCGCGCATCACAAGCTATCACGTTTGCTGAAATTCATCAAGCTTGTCACTGAAGAAGTCTGCGTGACGTCTGGGTCCAACAACGTACTCAGCGGTGCGAGAAAGACGGTACAGCACCCGGTACGATTCTGAGCCGCTGTAGCAAGATTGACTGTGCTTTATCTCTTGCACAGATCCTGGCGGGCATTTCATCTTTCGCTAGTGGTTGTGAAGTCCCGTGCAATTGAAGACGTGGGATCTCGACCGTCAGCGTTACTTGATATTTTCATCCAAGGACATCCTAGAGCGCTTTTCTGGAGCTGAGAACACGTGCCCTTCCCTTCATAATGCCTTCACGGTTCTCCCTGCTCCTTCAAGGCTGCGCTGTAACGGCCGTGACAGCGTCAGCGAGCTTCTTCATATGGACTAAACACGCCCGCTTCGAGCCCATGGATCCCTCCACAGATCCTACCTTCAAGACGCTGTTTTACAATAAGTTCAACCCCAACCGGAATCCAACTTTCCACGATGTCTGTGTAAGAAGGATAGCAATCAACAAGATAGATCGAGCGCTCGTCAAGGACGCCAATGAAGGCGGCGACAAGCTCGTGACACGCTTTGCGCAAGGTGTCTGGGGAGGGTTTGGCTTCGGCATTCAGAGGGAGTACCTAGCGTACAAATACAAGAACGACACGACGACAAAGCACCAATTGTGGACGAAGAAGGAACTGCTGAACGACGACTACAAGGAAGGCGCGGAGATAACAGATCACTTCAAAGTCCTTTCCCGTCCCGACAATCACACGATTCTATTTCGGTGCGGCGCCTCACCGCTTGATCACCCGGACAGTGCTCGACCAGGCGACGGCCTGTTCGAAATGTCAGCTGAGGCAAAGTTTGACCAAGGCTATGCCGAGTTCAGACTGAAAAGCGTGTTCTACCAGGGAGAGGGCAAAGCAGAGAAGGCGCCATTTGACGGTGATCCGTTTATGCAATGGGCGCACAGGGAGTATGCAAAGCTGTGGATGGAGAATGCAGTAGGAAACTGCAAGCAGAAACTGACCGGTGACATTGACTGGGATGTAGTAAAGGGCAAGAAGTCTGCCGAATAGACGCAAACGAAAGGGCTCGTATCGTGTACAAAGGCTTCCGATGTGTGTCTGGTCGTGACGTGTGCTATGATGGAGATGCTTATGCCCTATAACTCCGTAGCCGTTTGACAGCGAGTAATGCGTTTACGACATTCCGGCTTAGTGTAGGATGTTGCCGGTCGTCTCTCATGGTTTGGAAGAAGGTTCGGCTCATATGACCGTTTTTAGTGTCCTGCTGGGGTGCTGATAGTGTGGTGCTCTCCATCTGCACTAACGCCACACCATGACGACGAGCTCGTAGCTGAGCTTCGAATCAGACGATACCATGACTAAGGGTCTTCTCGGAATGACTGTGCGTAGATGCGTCATGAGACGCGAAACGACAGCTGAGCTCGAGGACTCATGGAGCAACAGTTCTTGGTCAAGGGGACAGAAGAGCAAGCGAGGGCGCATGAATCGAGGATGCGTCGATTATGCATCTGTACACTCCACGATCTCGCTACTGTACCTGGCGAGCTAGCGGCAGCAAGGCCTAATTGCTGGCGAATGTCGTTCTGTCAGATTCATGCTCCGAAATATCGCCGTGGGGCCTTGTGCGTCCGAAAGCAGGTTGAGAGCCGCGTGCCGCCTGCCGCGTACGTAGCCTTATGTATCGCGCAACGCACACTGGACAGAATTGACCAGATGTGAGCCGAAAGAGAGGTTCGCGCTAAGGCGAGATCATCGTGAGTACGAGTTCGGCGTTCGATCGTGGGTCGATCTGTGATACCCTGCATGATATGCTATTATCCCTGTTTTCTGGAAAGCTTCAAGGGTTGGCTTGCATGACGGCGAGTCATGATGCGAATCATGAGAACCTCATTGTCTTTCTCAAAGAACCGCACCTCGTCCCCATGTCTCGCTTACCCACTGTCCCCGCCTACCTTAGCAGAAAGGCCCATGCACAGTTCGCAAGCGGACATGGATCTCGCGTCCGGTTAGCCGAGATTTGCTTCACCGACTACCGTAGACCGATATGAAGGAAAACCTAGCCGCCTCAGCTCTGTGCTATATGCGGTGAAGGTCTCGAGCTGCCAACAAACTTCACTTTGAGTAAGTATTATGGTTGGCTGCAACGTCTCGCAGATCCTCGAAAAAGCTGCACATGGCGGAGATATGCTTAACCTCGTACAACAGCAGATCACTATGCCTTGCATGTAAGCTACGAAAAGAGTATGCAACTTACCTATTCTGGAATGAATTCCAAATCCTTAAGAGCTATTATTGCATCATGTCAGATACTACAGTCTTGGTGGACACGTAGAATTTGGGAAACACTTTGTGGCTAGTACAGATCTCGGAGACAAATGGGGCGTAGGGTCGCGATCTCGGAACCAAATCAAGTAATTGTCGATATGCAAGTACCGAGAGTGGTGCAAACTAGGTGCCTTGGCGAGCAACGCCAGGGTTGGGGTTATTGCATCTTAATCTATTAGTCGACTTTCAGCGTCATCCCAAGCGCACGGATCCTTGAGGCCCGAGAATCAGGTTCGGCTATGTGACGGGACTAATGGTAAATTCATGCATGAACCATTATGCCTCAAACGCATCGAGAGGAATGTGGTCCCTGCCATCTTTGCACTCCTGGGTTTGTTGTAGCTAGACTCTAACCGTAGATCACCGAAACGTAGACCTAGCGTAAGGTGTGTTTTTCTCACCTTCTGGGTCCATGAAAGAAAGAACACCTGATGCGTGTAGTGGCTTCCTGTGTTGGCAGTCTGTGCTGCATTATGTCCTCATAGTCCTCACTGCGAAATTGCAGTAGCCTCTGACAACAAACAGATCAGACGAAGTTCACGTGCTGAGATCTGAGCTCCAGATCATATGTTCTGTTTTAGTACATTCCGACCCACAGCTGGACGAACCCTGGTTAAGGCTGCGGCCTCTCGTCTAAGGTGCCGGCAACAGGACTTTTGGAAGATGATGAGTCGAGTCGGACGACCGGAGTGAAGTTCTGAGATTCAGGTAAGGCTGTTGCTAGTACTTAAGCCTCCACACATCGCGTTGCCTTCTAACGACTGTGGGTTCCTGTGCTAGATGCCGAGTTTGAGCTGCGTATTGTCAGGAGCTCCCCGATGAATAGCGCAGTAGGGAAACGCAAAACGAGGAACAAGCCTAACAGTAAGAGTGTCTCACAAGCCAAGGCAATTGCACTTACCACGCACTGCAGAGCAACGTCGAAGGCGATCGGCCAGACTCACTGCACTTCAGCACGACCAGCAGCGATCAGCAAAACCCTCAACAGCAGGTGCTTCTGTCGATGAGCCTGAGCGCCAGAGCGATTTGACCATGAGGTTTGCAACACCTGTACCGCCCCGGTTTGTGGCAGGTCGGACGCTGCCGTTACCGGTCGTCGTGCTCTTCGGTCAACAGACAGAGGCTGTGCCGGATAGTGACGATGTATGGGTGTTCGTTTCTTTAATAAAAGACGAGTCTGGAGGCCCACCACAGGATGACCTTCTCCTTGGTCAACGAGCAGACTCGATCCATCCACTATCAAGGCGGGACAGCGAAGGGGACCGTCATTTCGCATACGCTTCGTTTGCAAACCTAGCTGTGTCGGCACGCGGCCGATACCGCTTTCGCATGACAGCTGTCGACATGAGAAGGTATGGTATGGAGTCTTGCACCAACAGTTCGAGCTTGCTAACACGGTCCAGCGCAATCAACGGTGACAGATCAGGACATGGGGCCAGAGTCCTTCCCGCCATTACCTCAGAGGCATTCGAGGTGGTCGATCCGAGCCGGGCTGTCGCAGCAGGCACGTTGCACTGCTTCTCGCTGTTAGGGTGTCCGCTGACAAGTAGTTTAGACGATCAGTATGACGCCACACTGCTTCGATTAAGAGAATTGGGACTAATGGCCTGACTGCCATTCGAGTCGGTAAGCTGTGCCGTAGTGCTTGGAAAATACCCGGCGCAGGACCATGGCAAGCAAAAGCATATTATAGGACTGTCAAACTGGCTGGTCATCTCTGGAGTTGTGAGAGGACTGAGTGGTCAAGACGGTTGAGAACAAAGTGATCAGAGCAGGAATGTTTCATGGCTGAGCATATTGATTGCACAAGTTGGCGTTGATACGAGGACTCTATTAGGCCTTGGCTAGCGCCTGAATAAAACGTGGGGGGAGAATAGAAATGGGAGCCAGTGATGCATGATCGCGTCAAGTCCTTTCATTCGTTACCTGAAACCAGTCGCGTCACCCTGCGTTACAAGGTACAGCCCGAGCACGAGTCTCAACTGCATGTAAACTTGTAGACTCTTGCACAACCTATCCTTACACACCGCTAACATTCCTGACACTGGATCCGAAGGACGTCGACCCCAAGAATCCAAGACTGTGAACTCCTCAAAAGGCACCCTGACAACCGCATTATCATCGTTCTACAACTCATCGACGACCAGCCTCGAGGTCGATCTGCCCGTATCGTTAATGTTCATGCCGCACGCTATTGAGGCGTGCTTGGTTGTGGCGAAGCAGACGATATAGAAGTGAGTGGCGTGATAGATCACACAAGGTCGATCAAGAGCAAAGTCTTCTCAAGGCTATGGACAACAGAGCAGGTGGACAAGATCAGGTCCAGGGGCAAAGTAGGCATTCAGAACGGCCAGGTCCTGGTAGCAGACACTTCTTCCTCCTCTCTGCTCGTGCTGATGCCCTTAGATGCGTATGTCAATAACCAACGGACACCTGACATCCGTCTGCCATCAGATTCCTCGTATACTGCCTCTGCTCGAGATGAGGGAGCAATATCTTCAGCTACCAAGTCGAACCCTTACCTGGACCACAATCGGGAAGCATTCAGGCAAAATGGTGAAGCCTCCATGCATCCTCGCGGCTCGACCAACGAGACGGCCAATATGATGCACGAGTTGCAGATCCGAACCGATCTGCAAAACCTGCGTCGCAGGTCGTCGACCGCCTCCGCGGACCTCGAACCACGCATGGTTACAAGTACTTCTGCTGCGAGCTTTGCCCAGCGCATTCCCAGCGTGCGCTCCTGGCTGCACTCTACCGCCGGCTCAGTGTCTCCCGGATCAACCATATCCTCCCCACTGATTGCAGCCATGTTGGATATCACTCCCCTGCCTTCGCCAACCATGGCACCGCTGGAGTCGTGGAAGGCCCTCGCTCGGACACGATCTCGCGCTTCCTCAACATCTACCCAAGCCTCCAGAATTGCAGACCTTCCCCCATCGACCTCTTCAAACCACTCTGCCTTGTCCCCATCCTCTCCAAGGAAGAAATCTTACACGGGGTTGTTCTCCCACATGCCTCGTAACTTCGAAGAGAGGAGCATAGACGGAGATGGCGTCCATGTCCGTAACAGGAGTATCAGTGACTACGCGCCTGAGTTCATGGCGGTCCCCAAGCAACGACAACACGCTGTCTCCACTTCTGGTCCACCTCCTGGTGTCGATCCGTCAGGCGCTGGGCTCCAACGGGAAGAATACCGAGGAGCACAACGTGGCATTCCACCTGGCGTGTCAAAGCCAGACAGCCCTTCTGTCAACGAGCATGTGCACAATAGATCCCATGAGGACGAGCCGGCTAGCAAGAGGCCCAGAGTTGAAGTTTATACTGCCAAAAGCATAGGCACTGGCAATCCTAGAGGATACGAATCGTTGAGACAGCTCGGACAAGGCACGTTTAGCAAGGTTTTTCTTGCCGTAAGACTTGTTGTTGACAAGAAAGAAAGCGTTGATTACAGAAAGGAGAGCACAAACATGGCAGGTGTACGAGCGCGTTCTCGCAGATTAGTGGCAGTGAAAGTGGTTGAGCCGGGGCCAGCAGGGGGCGCAGACGCGGACCGCATCGAGGTGTCATTGAAAAGAGAGGTCGAGCTCATGAAGTTAATTCAACACCCTTCCATTGTGCATCTCAAAGCATTTGGCACGGACTCGAACGGTCGTGCTTTGCTAGTAATGAACTATTGTCCGGGTGGTGATCTCTTCGAGGTGGCCAGCAACCAAACCGAGGTCCTTACCGCGCCGTTGATACGAAGGATATTCGCGGAACTGGTATCTGCGGTGCGTTACCTGCACCAGAAGTACATTGTCCATCGAGACATCAAGCTGGAAAACGTTCTCCTCAACATACCCATACCCGTCCACCGCGACGTTCCTGATTGGCAAACACTTGATCGCGCTGTCGTTACGTTGACAGATCTAGGGTTGTCTAGAGCGATCCCGCAACCGCCCGAGAGTCCTTTGCTAGAAACGCGATGCGGTAGCGAAGACTATGCCGCTCCAGAAATCCTGATGGGCCAGCCGTATGACGGACGGCAAACGGACGCCTGGGCATTAGGCGTTCTCCTTTATGCACTCATGGAAGGAAGGTTGCCATTCGATGCCTTACCAGGCATTCGCGGAGACCCCGCGGTGCTCAAGGCACGGACACCGCACCGGATAGCTCGGTGCGAATGGGGATGGGTCCGCTATGGTGATGAAGATAACGAATGGGATCCAGAAAAAGGAAAAGAACTGGAAGGCGCACAAAAGTGCGTCGAAGGCTTACTCAAGAGGAACACACGTCGCACGCCTCTGACAGAAATCCGAGACTGGCCATGGGTCAAAGATGGGATTCAAATAGATGGAGGCTTACGATGGGTTGAAGAGGAGAACTTATGATGATGAGAGCTTTGGTCAACAGCTGTTAGTCCGATTTGATACCCTTCTTGTGTATTCCTTGCTTGCAGGAAAAGCTTTCCAAACGTACGCTACAACTATGACATAGAGAGTCTTTCAAGAACATGAAAAGAACACTTCTGGGCATTTCCCCATGGCATCTCCCCATTGTCGGGACGATGCTAGAGCTAACACATGAAAGGAGTTCTGTGCGCCCAGAAAAAGGGGCAAGCAAGCAAGGGGCGATGGTGGAAAGGAGTTTGCCATGTTTGCACCAAATTGTAGGAGCCTTAGAGCGTCTGCGCTCGACCCGTCACGGCGCATGCGGTCGAAGTGTCCTTTCGTTGCACGAAACAGACATCTGCTGCCAGTCGCATCGCCTCACTTCGCACCTCAGCACCGTTGCGTTGACCAAACCCTCTCAGCTGCTCGACTCACCTCACATTGACGGCCTGCCCTAGTCAGCAGCTCAGCTGCTAATCCTACACCATGAATTTATTCCGTATCACAGGTGTGTTGCATCTGCCAACGTGCCTGGACTTCTGGAGTGCTAACTCTAGCAGCCGACCTGGCCCACGTTGCTTCAATCTTTATATTACTGCAGAAAATGAAGTCGTCAAGTGTAGGGCCGCCAGTACGAGTGGAAGCGAACAGACCACTAACTAGCAAGACAGTCAGCTAAAGGCATATCCTTCAAGTCGCAAGCACTATATTTCTTGGTCTACTGCACAAGATATCTTGGTGAGTTGGAAATCAACTCCTCCCACCTCCTGCAAAGTAGCATGAGCTGACAGGCAAGCGCAGATCTATTCTGGTCCTTCACATCCTCCGCATGGAACACCACCCTGAAGCTCGTCTTCATTGCCTCTCAAGGCTACATCCTCTACCTCATGATGAACGAGTACAAGCCTACGCATGACCCGAACCTCGATACCTTCAAGGTCCCCTACCTCCTCGGTGGCAGTGCTGTTCTTGCTATCCTGTTTCCCTCCTACTACACTCCGTCTGAGATGCTCTGGGCATTCTCCTTATGGCTCGAGTCCGTCGCAATCCTTCCTCAGCTGTTCATGCTGCAACGCACTGGCGAGGCCGAGACAATAACCACACACTACCTGTTTGCCCTAGGCATATACAGAGCTCTTTACATCCCCAATTGGATCTACCGCTATTTTTCAGAGAACGGCCACTTCGACACCATTCCCGTGCTTGCCGGCATTGTGCAGACTGTCCTGTACAGTGATTTCTTCTGGGTCTATTACACCAAGGTGATGCAAGGACAGAGCTTCAAGTTGCCGGTTTAAAGGCTGTTGTGGCTTGTATGTCGGAAAACCGGAGTAAGCAAGAAGCGCTGTTCAGGCACATGCCGTCGGAGGCGTCATATCGATCATGTACGATCAGGGAAATATTATATAGACGGAAGCTCTGCCAAGAGTTATGACACTACCAACAAGCAGAGGCACAAAGATATGGCGGCATCGCCAGTTCGATGACTGAGTTACCATGGACAGATTTACCTATCTTCAATCCAACATTCTTGCGGTTTGCGGCATCTAGCGTAATCCCATTTGCTCAGAAGACCACGCTATCCGGCAACGAACCTGCCGGGTGATAACATACGTACAGCAAAATGAATGCTAACCAAGCTGTCAGATATGCCGCCGGAACGTGGACCGCATAGGCGGCCTTTATCGGGGCTAGTGGCTCATCGCCATGAACAAATTGAGACAGACGTCAGGAAGGTATCCAACGTCCTCGAAGAAGACGAACACACATACTGTTTTCTCATCGCACCGCGTCGAGCAGCACAGGGCACAAATCTACAATACATTCATAGCCGCAACCGTTAGCATCGTCGCAACCGCCAGTCCAACACTGATCCTCCCACGAGTCGCAGCACCAATATAGTTTGGTGTAGTACCATTGACTTCGTCGACTGAAGTAGAGTCATCTGTAGCTCCCTGCACGACCGCCTCCCACATCTGTAATACGCTCATATCCGACTCGCAATACACATCCTCGCCCGGTAGTGTAGCATCCTTGAAGTAAGCCTGGATATATCCTGCCACACATTGCGAAGGGTCCGCAAAGATGCCGTGGCCGTACCCACTGTGCGGCAGGACCACACTCCCCTCGAAGCCCGCGCTCGCTTCATACGCATTCACAAGCGGCGTCACCGGATCGTACTTGCCATTGACATAGAGGATCGGAGTCTTGGTAGTGACGTTGAAGTCACCCCAGTAGCGTTCGCGGGCATGCATCTTCCATTGTGCGGAGGGCCACAGGGACCAGTAAGAAACATCGCTGAAGCCCGGGCTAACGGTGGCTTGATATTTGACTTGAGCGAGATATTCCTCGCTGGAGTTGGCGATGAAGGTGGCATCACTTGCGCGAATACCGATCACCGCGTTCTGGGCTGCGCCGTAACCTTCTGATGTGGAGTTGCTCGTAAACACACCGCTGGTGTCCCCGTTGTACAGACTGACGAGCGTCTCTGCGAAAGCAGGCCACGTTCGGGGGAAATAAAGCGGGTCTATGAAGATACCTTTGATAGTCAGGTAGCTGAGATAAGCATCGAGGCCTGAGGCGGCATACTGAGCGAAGGGCGCTAGTACGAGGTTGATGGCATCGAGGAGGTGCTGCGTTGTGTTTGGTTGTACAAGTGTGTAAAGTGCGCAGTCATCCTTTGCATCGTAGCACCCTTGGAGGAAGCCACTAAAGGCCTTGTCTGTGTCCGCCACATACTCTCCATAATGGCCGGTTTGATAGTCACTCGGGTTTAGGTTTGCGTCGAGGACCATCCGCTCAACGCGTTCTGGGAACATGGCGGCGACGTACGAGCCGAGAGCGGTGCCGTATGACCAGCCATAATAGCGAAGGAGGCCATCTTCACCCAAGGCATCAACGATCTCGATCATATCTCGAGCCACGAAAACCGTGCCAATCAGGGTGGCTGTCGCGTTCGCTCCTGAAGCGCAGTAGTCGGCGAGCTGACCCGCAGCTTCCCAACCACCATTGAGGAAAACCTCTGTGAGGTTCGTACTGACCAAAGTACCAAGGTCGCGCTTTTGGTCAGTCGTTGCTATATCTGAAAAGGCTGTGAGATTGCATTGAAAAGGGACGGTGTTGCCGGTGTCGCGTGGGTCCCAGGATAGAAGGTTCCATTGCCCTCCGATGTTGGCTCGCGCCTCGTCAGCCCAAACAGGCAGATTCTCAGCACCAGTGCCTCCAGGGCCGCCGAAATTGATTAGGACTGTGCCTAATACTGGCTCTTCTGTAGCATCGACTCTGAACAAGTCAAGCTCTAGGAGTTCTGAATCGGGGTTGGTATAATCCAGGGGCACTGAGAGCTTTGCGCAATCAAACGAGGTTCCTTCTACGCCGGTAATTGTTGAGATTCGCGCGTTAAGCTCCGGACAAGGCTGAAAATTGATGGACTTCTCCTGACGCGGGTGTGCCAAAGCACTGACAGCAGCGGAGAGACTCAGTACCGTCGACGTAGAAGTTAGCATCACCTTCTGTGTCTTTCAGATCGATACGAGATTGAGCATGTTGGAGGCGTTCCTCCCATCGTGATATACTTGAACATGCGCATGAACAGCTTCTGCATGCTGCCGTCTCGGCCGTAGCAAAACTTCATTAGCTAAGAGGATCGCGTGAAAGTCAAGGTGGAGGTGTAGGATGCCACGCTGCTCCCAACGCGGAGGGTCTCAACCTTGTCTGTGATTCCACTGTGACGCCATACAGCTCGAGGACTCCCACTCACCGAAGGACCACGGTACGACCAAGTACAAAGGCTCCCTCTGATGTTACCAATTTGGCGATGCGTTAACTCCTTCGGTCTTGGCCGCATCTTCAAATGAGTCAGCTATATCTCTTGGCGGCTATCATACACTAATCAGTTCTTGGAGCTATGTGCCGCTGGGTAAGACCCACTTAAAGAGGAGGATGTGAGTGGAGTGACGCTGGTTATCAGGCCTCTCAGCTTGGTAAACATCACTCGAAGCTGCTCCAGACGTTCTAGGGCCCGCACGGAAAGAGCAACGTGACTGGTACTACCTTCGGAACGGCGAAACTGATAGCCCATAAGTGCCAAGTACCTGCCACGCTGCTGTCACAAGGCCTCCGCCTATCCAGCTTCACTCGACAGTCTGAGTCATGTGAACGATGATGTTACATTTGTCGGCCAAAAGAAATTCGGAAGCCGCGATTCTGATTGTCTGGTTTTGATTCGATGTTAGGTGATCGACTCACGTGCCCACCACATGCGAATAGCTTGAACTCACCCGAAACGTCTACCTCACTGCGACGTAGGGCGCGAAGGCGTGGTTATAGGAATCGTATACGTGGTCGTGGGCGTGACCGGCGATAACTATAGTAGTGAACAGTCCTTGAACCCTTAGCTAGGTACTAAGGTAGGTACCATGAGTATGGTTGTAAGCGTATGTAACATACTTAGTGGGCGACTTAGGTGGTTGACACCCCACAGTCTATCTTTAGCAATGAGGCTCTCGCTGGCAAAGGATTGATCGTCCAAACTTTGCGAATCGGAAGTAATGTGCAGTCAGGCGCCAAGTTCGCGCTCGCATATTCTCGTCACGAGACGCGAAGCAGAAAGTAGAAGCGGCCGTTTGAAAACCTCATTCTTGAGTGGGCAAGAAAAATCGAGTCCAAGCAGAAACTCAACATGGCCGTCGCTTCACCGATTCAATTTGTGCTTGAAAAGGGTTATCTCGTGTCGACTGTTCTTCGGGTGTAGATCAATACAGACACATCATTGGAGACCAATGTGAATCAAGAACCTTTCTATTCTTTAGTCAGCCGCATGCTACCTATATACACTTTACGCTGCTCATCTTGAGAGCCATCAAGCCTGCACACTAGCCGTTGTATAACAACCACAAACAGAACGCCGCCATGTGAAATACCGCTCATAGAATTCAAGTACAACCGAACAAGTAGAGGCTATCTAACCGTACGCTACCTGTGGTGCTGAATGAGTGTCGCCTCCCGGGGCCCTGAAGTTTGTTTCTGGGTGCGCAAAGGGCCCATCCTTCTTCGCGGCCGAGCATCTAGCCATCGTTGGGGAACTAAAGGGAAGAGTCAGTTTTGGTCACAATCGAGACAAGAAGGACTTAAAGGAGAGAGAGGGAGACATACCTTCTTGAAATGACATCAGTCATATAGAAATCTTTGACGGGGTTTTCCAGTAGTGATCCTGTAATCTTCGCGCCCTTGTTTTGATCTACCAGCTGCACTTTACCGAGTGCACTCAAGGACTGAGGCTCGAGGCTGTCGTATCTTCTCAGAGCTGGTGAGATCTCCTCACATCGATCTCGGAGTGCTTCAATATCATCGTAAGGAAGTGGTACGCCGAGATATTCCGATGCGGCTCGAAGGATTTTCCAATCTTGTCGTGCAGCACCTGGCAAGGATACTGCTTGTCGTGTAAGCTGTGCTCTTCCTTCCGTGTTGACATATGTTCCACTCTTCTCTGTGTACGTGCATCCTGGCAGCACGAGGTCGGCTATCTGAGCACCTTTCTCACCGTGGTGACCTTGGTAGATCACATATGCATCCTTAGGAATATCCTTCTCGTCAATTTCATCGGCACCCAGCAGCCATACGATCTTTGGTTTGGTATCCGCGACCTTCTGCGACGGTGTCGTAAAGCCAATCTCGTAAGCACCTGTTCTCGAGGCAACTCTTTGCAGGACGTTGTAGCCCTTCCATTCGTCTGTGTTGAAGTTGGCGTTCTTGTCCACAAAGGCGCCGACAGCCTCATAGATGGCCTTGGCATCTGCGTGCTCGGTGACACCACTGCCGATCAAAATCAACGGCCTCTCGGCGGCGGCGAGCTTCTTGCCGAACTCCCCCGAAAGAGCTTTCTTAACATCGTTGGCGTTCTCACCCAGCTTCTGGTACTGGAACGTGCTTTCGAAGTCCTCGCCGACGAAACCAATGTCGAGGGGGGACCTCATCCACTGCTTTCGGATTCGTGAGTTGAGAACTGCTGCTTCCCATCGCGGGTTGCTACCAATGATAAGCATAGAATCTGCTTCCTCGATACCCCAGATACTGCTGTTGAACGCGTAGTTGTTTCGCACGTCGACACCATGAGCAATGGGCTTGTCACCACCTGGCTGGTCGAGTGCTAGATTCTCGGAGTTGAGAGAGTTGGCAAGATCCTTTGCAGCCATCAAAGCCTCGGTGTCCATTAGGTGGCCAGCGACAAATTTGATCTCGTTCTCGCCCACATTCAATCGCTTGTATGTCTCACCAAGCTCTACCAGAGCCTGTTCCCAGGTAGCTGGCTGGAACTGGTCGTTCTTCCGTATCAGAGGCGTGGTCAATCGCTGCGTCTTAAGACCATCGAGTGCAAACCTTGTCTTGTCATCAATCCATTCCTCATTGACATCGTCGTTCAGCCGGGGAAGGATTCTCTTTACTTCCAAGCCTCTGGCATCGACTCGGATGGCGGATCCCATACCGTTGAGAACGTCGATGGACTCGAAGTTGGTCAGCTCCCAAGGCCTGTAGGTAAAGGCGCCGGGCTTGGTCAACAAAGCACCGACAGGGCAAAGGTCGGCTACGTTGCCTGACAGTTCGGTATCGAGATTCCGCTCGAGGTAGGTGCCGATTTCCATGTTGTTACCTCTTCCGGCGGACCCCAGTTCGGGCGCACCAGCGATATCGTTGGCGAATCGGATACACCTTGTGCAGTGAATACATCTGTTCATGGAAGTCTTGATCAAAGGCCCAATGTTCTTGTCCTCAACGGCTCGCTTGCCTGCAACTTCGTGGAAGCGACCTCGATCGGCGCCATATCTCATTGACTGATCTTGCAAGTCGCACTGTCCACCCTGATCGCAGATGGGGCAGTCGAGAGGGTGGTTTGCTAGCAAGAATTCCATAACACCTTCTCTTGCTTTGTGTGTGAGCGGCGAGTTTGTCTTGACCACCATGCCGGGCTGTACTGGCCAAGCACACGATGCGACTGGCTTCGGGGCTCGTTCGACTTCGACAAGACACATACGGCAGTTGCCAGCAATAAGAAGTTTCCTGCCGAGGGTTAGCCCACACGTTGTCTGCGTAGTACACTGGAGCTACGTACTCGTGGTAGCAGTATCTTGGTATCGTGACACCTGCCTTCTCGCAAGCCTGGATAAGTGCGGAACCGGCTTCAATCGAGACCTTCTTGCCGTCTATGGTGAGCTCGACCATATTTGCCCTCCTTCGAGGCGTAGAGGCGAAACCTCGATGGAAGGTCACCCGTGAGGCACCTTTGGCGCGCACAGCGGCGCTGAGTAGCTGAGACCTCATAGCCATTGTCGAAAGATCTCAGCTGGTGGTTGTCGACGAGGATGAAGAAGGTGGTGTGGCGGCGTGAAAGCTGGAGGTGGCAGCTTTCGAGAGCGATGATGATCGCTTAAGACTAATCTCCGCGCTTGCCATTGGCCGATACTTTGCGCCAAGCGTCGCAAGTCATCTGTACTCACCATTCTTTCTCACACCAGACAACATTATCGGTCCAGACTATGTGATGCTAGGATGTTGACAGCTACTCGTCGTTATGTGCATGACATGGACTACTGCTGGCACGAACTAAACCTAACTGGTTCATACGTGGGCGCTACCTGCAACTCCTCTCTGGTTTACCTATAACCTCAGACAAATTTGGCTAAAGATGTCCTCCAAGACAACTGCTTATTTCATATAGTGACAACTCCCTGCCGCTGTCCTCGCAAGAAGTCAGTCACCCGCCGCCTCACTGCACCAAACGTGCCGATACAACAGAAGACGCCATACGCAGTCTTCGTGATTGGCAGCCATGACATCCATCCCTTCTTCACATCATACCCGTTCTCTCTCGCAAAAACACCGGTCATGGCCGCAAAGAACGAGTATGGTGCATCTTGAGCATACATGCTCATCTTGTTGACCATGGTGTCCGCCATGAAATCTGCCGACCTCTCGAACATCGACTCTTCCCAGTCTTGGACCGCCAAGTCTAAGTCTGTCTTCTCCGTCAATGACTTCTCTATTGCTGCGACGAGGTCCAATGCGTCTCTCATGCCCGCATTGACCCCTTCCCCAGCAAAGGGTGTCATTAAATGAGCTATCCAGAAGTCAGCTTCGGGTGTTGTGTTGAGAAAAGTGGTTCTTACCTGCATCGCCTACGAGGGTGATTCCTGTCTTGTGGTCGAACCGTTGCCCGACGGGGAGCTCGAACAGTGGTGCACTCCACAATCCTTTCGCAGCAACTATCCATTGCTTGAAGTCATCCACCCAGTCTTTGTAGTTTTCGAGCAGGATTTGCTTCAGCGCCTCGTCTCCTTTGTGATTGGCTTTGAGGTCATCGACCCACCCGCGCTCTCGTCGGGCATAGAAAGCGCATTTGAGACTGCCATCGCCCATCCTCTGCGCCATCATGCTCTGCCCATAGGAGAAGCTGAAGTTGCTGCCTTTGCCTACCATGTCCGAGACGAGGTCCCAGCTGTCGCCCGCGCTTTCCTTGTCAATGGAGCCAACAACACCACAGACACCTGCATAGCTAGGCTCAACGTCAGTGAGCGCTTTCCTGACTTTGCTCCATGCCCCGTCAGCACCGACGATGAGATCGAAAGGTCCGGCAGTACTGCCATCGCCGAACTTCAACTGCCATTGGTCGTCTTCTCTGATGACTTCTGTCAGTGCTTTTCCCCACCGAATCAAGTCATCAGGCACGCTTTCCAGCAAGACCTCCATGAGCCTAGCTCGATCAATCTCGGGTCGCGCCTCGAATCCCTTGAGCTGTGGCGCCTCAGTCTGATGTATATAGACAGTCCCATTCAGATCACTTATACGTAACTCCTCGCCTTCGAAGCGTGCATGCTTGAGGAACTCGTCCCAGACATTCATCTCCTTGATGGCTGCAAGGCCCGTTGTAGAATGCAGATCAAGTGTTCCGCCCAAGGAAGTCCTGGATGTCCGTGATACATCCTTTTCGTAGATTGTGATGTTGACGGAAGACGATATCGATGATTGAAGGAGAAGGCGTGCCAAGGTGAGTCCGACTGGACCAGCGCCTGTAATTGCTATATTGAGCATTGTGACTAGCAATTTGTGCTGGTGGCTGAGATGAATGGTACAGGGGACGATGCTCGTCTGTGCTATAATTCACGACAATACTGTCATAACCTCTTCCGTGAGATGCTAAGAGTCGTGCGAAGAGGTCTACGTTAGCTTTTTCGTCTCGATATCACTGTTACAGAAGTGGTGCTGTGGACGAACAATGCACGAATTGTAGCGGTGTGGTCATTGTGCGAAAGCACAGTACTTATACAGCATAGAGAGACTGTACCAGATCACAGCAAGAGCAGCAGTCGCATCGTGGCCTTGCATTACGCCTGCTCGTGATCTTGACCCGGTGTATTGTTCTGGTGGTCATCATGCTTACTCGGACGTAACTTAGTGGTGGATCAGGTTAGTAGTGGCTGGCTGCAAGCAACCTCGAAGCATTCGGCCCCGTGTGGACTTTGATAGGCGCCGAAGTTCTAAATTCAGCGCTTGTCCTCACGCAGATGGGGTTCGCGATGCGAGATCAAGCTTCTGGGGCACGTGCTGCTGTTCTGAGTTGGGGTTGCTCGCGCGAGGCTCAGTCTCAAGTTAATGATCATTCATTACCGCAATAGGTACTGCTTGCGACCGCAAAGACACATCATGCTCGGAACTAAGCCCAATTACGCGCCCAGCGTTGCATAGCTTTCAAATTCAGTGACGGCTGTGATGGAGTGTCGTATTCATATCCCAGCTTGCTTGTTGCCGACTCAGCTCATACGCAGTGCGGCTGAGGCTCCTCAGGCCGCGCATTATAGCTAATTCTACCTGCGGGTAAGAAAAACAGAGCTACCAAAGCCCCATTTCGAACCTACCTTCGTCAGCGGTGCCTTCTCAGGGCCTGCAAGAAACCTCACCTGAGGATAGTGGTGAGTGCCCGCTCCTGGGGAAGTCCATCCAGCACTCTGCCATCCTTGCATACCCTTCAGCTCAGCAGTCTTGTCTATCTGGATGACACAATTAATCTCGCCATATGGGTGTTTATGGTACTGCCCCGAATACTCCTCTTGGGACGCCATGTAGACCGTGGTAAGGGAGAAGAACCGCGTTTCCGCTGAGGGTAACTTGATCTTCGATCTTCGGTATCTTGGCCCATCCATCTCGATGTTCGCGCACCATCCTTCTTCAAGACCTATTTTGCAATATTTGCACAGATCCTCATAAATTGGATCGCCTGGACCATGGTTTTCGTTGAGGTAAGCTTCGAGCTCACGACCAGGCGTTCTTGCTTGTCAGCACTTTCGAAGACTGTACCTGAGTCCAGGCGGAACCTACAAGTCGTCGACCTCTGCGAAGAAGTCTTTGCATCGTTCAACCAGTGCATTGGCATTCGGGTATTGCTCTAGATCAACCTCTTCGCTTTTGCCTTCGTACGACATTCTGTTGCATTCAAGTACGATAGAACCTCTTCTTCGCGGGTGATGGAGGAAGTAGCAACCAAGAAATCGCGAGCATCTGCTTCGTGACCGGCTAAGCATTTGTCTTTACCAGAGAGCTGCTCAACTCCTCATGTCAGGTGCCACATGCAGTAGCCGAACTTACATACAGTGCCCCTTAGGCTTGCCGCGGCTTGGGCGTCCTACAAGATACCAGATTCAGGTTTAATGTCCGGTCTCGCGCATGCATTGAATCATAAAACGTGGTCGAGAACTCTGCTTATCGAGTGAAGCAGGAATGATATGGCAAGACGACAAGCTCAGTAGTCAAATGCAACCAGCTCCAATGGCTGTTGAATGTCGCTTCAGTCGCACTAGAAACAGACATCAAAACGATTGGTCGTGTGGTGTTAAGCTCGATTCGTGCTTGTTGGCAGTCATAAATAGCTTGGGGGTGTGTAAAAGGTGGGATGCAAGCATCGCCGAAGCTTCGTCCGAGTGAAGAGAACCCGCAATGATCTGCATAACCCTATCCCCCCTGACCGAGATGCTTGAGATCATCAACTCGCATCGAGTAGTTGAGATTGTCTCATGCCACACTGCGAACAGGATGTGTTCTCTTCGTCTCAGGTAAGCAAGGTGATCGCTCGAGGCAACATATGACTACATAAAGTGGCTGGCACCTGAGCGCGGGGACTGCTCGGACACATATGCTTTTCTGGGTTGACAGAGAAATTCCTCTGACAACTGTTCTGTGCTTTGCGACTCGACAAAGGCGCTGGACGCCTGCCTGGATATTACCGTTTCTTGAAATCAGCTATACAGCGGCTTGGTTGTCACAGTCTCTATTATGGCTGCCCAGCTTGACTCAGCGCAACGCAAGAGCATCTTAAGAGTCTTATTCACTTCTCTGCTTCTAGACTTGGTAAGTTGTTCGTAGGGTAACAGGTAGTAAGCTAATACCAACAGATATCGTTTACGTTCATACTGCCTTTGTTTCCTTCTCTCCTCGCCTTTTACCGAGCCCTCGATGACCGACCGAACTCCCTACTGAACAGCATCCTGCATTACCTAAACGCCTACAAAGAGTCATTTGCGATCCCAATCAATTCGAAATATGACATCGTCCTGTTGGGAGGTGCTCTGGGCTCGCTCTTCTCCTTCTTGCAAGCAATAGCTAGTCCCTTGATTGGTCGCGCCTCAGACAAATATGGCAGGCGGACAGCACTGCTCTGGAGCATGTGCGGCAATATCGCGAGCGTGGCACTTTGGTGCGCAGCTGTGGACTTCAGGACGTTCTTGATGAGCAGAGTGGTAGGCGGTCTAAGCGAGGGCAATGTGCAGCTGGCCACTGCCATTGCAGCCGACATTTCAGACGAGTCGCAGAGAGGTTCGACAATGGCAATGGTCGGTGCATGCTTCAGCATAGCTTTCACCTTTGGTCCTGCCCTAGGAGCATGGCTTGCCAGCATTACTACCTTCTCAGCAAACCCCTTTGCCACTGCTGCCGGCTTCTCCCTCTTGCTGGTCCTGGTAGAAACCGTCTACCTGTACTTCCGGCTGCCGGAAACGAAGCCCGCAGGTGAAGCTAGAGACAGGAAGGGTAAGACAAGCGTTGTGGAAGCAAAGAGCCATACGAATGCGCCGTATCTGTTGAACGCTGTCCACTTCCTTTTCCTTCTGCCCTTTTCTGGCATGGAATTCTCTTTACCATTTCTGATCACCTCAATCCTCTACCCCGACCACCCATCTCCTTCCAAACTGAATGGTCGTCTACTCGGCTTTGTGGGGTTGATTGCATCCATCCTACAAGGTGCCGTTGTCCGACGCATGGCAGCTCTCACAGTCGTCAAGACTGGTGTGGTCAGCTGTACGATTGCATTCTTCCTCCTCTCGAAAGTCCAATCAACAGGACAGCTCTATGCGGCGGGGACGCTGTTAGCGATTACATCGGCTACGGTCGTTACAGGACTGAACAGCTTGGGAAGTTTCGAGGCGAAAGCATCAAATCGAGGAGAAGTGCTTGGAGCGTTGAGAAGCTGGGGTCAATTTGGAAGAGCACTGGGGCCACTTGTGTTTTGCTCCATGTTCTGGTGGTTGGGACGTGAGACAGCGTACCAGATTGGTGGCACTTGCATGCTTGGTGTAGTTGCGGTCGTGTTTGGCGGTTTGAAGGCACCGGTCATTGCGAAGCAGGTCACATGAGACCAAAAAGTGATATGTTGGAAAGAAAATGACAGATTCAAGTGCTTCTATCGACTCTTGTCTGGCTGTGCTGGAAATACCAATGTAAGAATAGCACCTGACGCGTACACTGTCCCAATCGTCCAGAACGAATGATGGAACAACTGCCAATTTGTCAACACGGCGACCGAAGCCATTGTGGTCTTCCGCCAGTCTTCCATGGTTAGAGGGAGTGCCAAAGCCAACTACAGCACTATAATCGAGAAGATTGTGAGTGAGATGGCTTCCAGGATAGCAAAAGCTGCGCACACTGCCTCGTCGGTTGTGGTGATCATTCTGGTGAATACGTCTAGCGGCAGAGCTGTTCTTATGGAGAGAACGAAGAAGGGAGTTCATCCTCATGGGTCATACCGTCCAGTGTACACAACGGACTCCGTTAGCCACTCACAAACAGCGAGCACAGAGCGATGGCATCTTGTTTGAACCATCAGACAAAGGATACTGGTTCAAACACTCAAGCTGTTCAATCACGATGCTGGAAATGCCGGGCAAGGCCTGCACAGCAGTTAGTATACACCCGAGTAATGTGCATTTAAGAGGACTTTGGCAAGCGATTCTGTCTGTGAGATGTAGCTTGCTTGATGTGCGGAGCGGCTAATCCGCACGAGAGGCGCGAGATTACAGTGGCACAGATACGAGTCCGCCAAGACTCTGATGCCTGACAGAAGAGGCGTTTTCCAAAGTTCCCAATCTGCTGAATTCAAGGCGGAGGACTTGGCGACGCGAATGATGGGAGCTTTGGAGACCAATGGCGCCACTATGTGGCGGTGCTTGTGTGGTAGCCTGAGAGCTGTAGGCTTGATCCGCGCGTGTGGCCGTCTCTACAAGTACTGTGGACTAGTCGTATGTGAAACGTAGAGTACTAAGTTATGGTAGAGGAACCTACATCCGCTTATCTCGTGCAGCCCACCCACCGGCTCGCCTCCTAGCGCCCGCCAAGTTTTAAGATGTGCCCTTGATTGCATGGGATCAGCCGACCAGTGGTTTGCAGCACGTTGGTGTATAGTTGGTGCATAATCTGCTGATAGCCATGGCTGATGACTTTTCGCGTACCCAAATTCTCCTTGGATTGCGCATTGTAATTTCGAGAGCAGACCGCAGCCACATCAACGGTCTTCTTCTCTATCTCCAACAGAGATGACCACGAAAACATGAAATCCACTGCATGTCGGCAGACCAAACTCTAATTAAACCATGAAGTTTGCGAAAGAACTCGAAGATGACCTGGTGCCAGAATGGCGGGCCAAGTACATCAACTACAAGCAGGGGAAGAAGAAGATCAAGGCTATATCGAAAGCCCTACGCAATGCCAACCGAACCCCTCGGATTACAGGTCGACCTCAACTATCCCACGCCGACTCAACCGCGAGCATACCTTATACTCACTATGACTTCAACTCGCGAACTGATCGGAAGGCCCAATATGGGGCAGGTGCAAACGGCCAGCAGGATGGTCCTGCGAGCCGTGTTGCGCTCAGAAATCTAGCAGCCGCGCGCAAGATGAGCACTACCATGTTCAGCACCTCTCCACCCTTGCACGATCTCATGGAGACTCGGCCAGACTCAAGTAGCGAAGGGTCGGATGAGTCAGACGAGGAGCGGACACCGCTTAAGAGGATGGCCTCCGGCTCGTCCCAAGAGAACACTCCTGCCAGCTATGGCAGCTTCAGCCCTACAGATAAAGGAGGCCCAGACTCCATACCTACCACGCCTAAGACGCCTGGCCGCATGCCGAAGCTGTCTCTGCCTGATCCTGCCCTCGACCCTGGCCGAGAACGCACCCAATCTACCGATGGCGTGCCCGAGCGATCGATATCCGAGAGACCTGGTCAGGTGCCGCAGCTGAAAGATATGGAGAGACCGGATAACGTCAAGCGCAATTCTGTGCCCATGATAAAGCGAATCGCTCAGAGGAAAATGAACCAGCGCACACAAAACTCACAACAGTCACCAAACACCACTCCCGCCAAGCCTAGTGCTAGCGATCGCGTCCGCAAGATCTTTCGTCCTCGGCAAATCGACTCGCCCGATGTCAGCCAAGTACAGCGCCAAGCGTACAACGACTTAGATGCTCGCCAGGACGATTTCTTCAACTTTCTAGATAAAGAGCTCGACAAGGTCGAAAGATTCTATCAGATGAAAGAGGACGAAGCACAATCTAGGCTCGACGTGCTTCGCGCCCAACTACATGAACATCGTGATCAGAGAGCGCGAGACATGAAATTAGAAAGACAGGGACGTGAACACCTCATCAGACAGGACGACATGTTAACTGACTACCTAGCGGAAACACCGCTGCCAAACATGCCAAAGAAGGAAGCCAATGACGCGACAGAGAACGGTGGTTTGATGAGAGGTGTCTTCAAGCACGGCTTCAAGCATGAGCCGAAGATTGGTAAGACGAGCAAGGCGATGGAGAACCTTGCCTCGCCGCCAGTGTCTCCTCAAACCCGCGCAACTGATAGCAAGAAAGACTACGTAAAGAAGAGGAAGCCAGCCAAGGGCAACGAAACAGTTCCTCACCGGTTCGCCAAACGTCGCCTGAAATTAGCACTCCAGGAATTTTACAGAGGCTTGGAACTCCTGAAGTCCTACGCTTTGCTCAATCGCACAGGCTTTAGAAAGATCAACAAGAAGTACGACAAAGCAGTAAACGCTCGCCCACCCCTACGCTATCTCAACGAAAAAGTCAGTGAGGCACATTTTGTCAAAAGCACTGTGGTCGATGAATTCCTCGTGGCAGTGGAAGACTTGTACGCAAGATATTTCGAGAGAGGAAACCGCAAGGTCGCTGTCAGTAGACTTCGGTCGAAACTAAAATCCGGCGACCACTCTGCTTCGACTTTCAGAAATGGGTTGTGGCTTGCAGCTGGCACTTGTTTCGGTATCGCCGGTATCTACAACGGTTTCGGGATCCTCTTCAACAGCTCTCCTGAGATGAACGAGGTCACCTCTTATCTCTTACAGATGTATGCGGGGTATTTCCTCTCATTACTATTGTTCTTGTTGTTTGTTTTGGACTGCAAGATCTGGACTATGTCCCGCATCAACTACATCTTCGTTTTCGAGTACGATACGAGACACACTCTAGACTGGCGGCAACTCGCAGAGATACCCTGCTTCTTCCTTTTCCTTGAGGGTCTCATTGTCTGGATCAACTTCGAACTAGGAGAGGGTCACAAACTGTATCACTATTGGCCGGTTGTTCTCATTGCCCTGACCTTGATAATTATGACACTACCATTCAAAGTGCTATACTATCATGCACGGAAATGGTGGGGTTACAGCAACTTCCGACTCTTGTTCGCGGGACTCTTCCCCGTTGAGTGGAGAGACTTCTTCTTGGGCGACATGTACACGAGTCAGACCTACGCCATGTCACAGCTCGAGGTCTTCTTCTGTGTATACAGATTCAACTGGAACAATCCTGCTCAATGCAATTCGAATCACAGCAAACTGCTTGGTTTCTTCACGTGCTTGCCGGCCGTCTGGCGCTTCCTTCAATGCATCCGACGTTACAAGGATTCAGGCAACTGGTTTCCTCATCTTGCCAACTGCGCCAAGTACACCGGCAATATTATGTACTACATGACGCTGTCGCTATACCGCCTCAACATCCGCACCGACAATGCACGCACCTACAGAACCGTCTTCATTGTCTTCGCCTGCCTCAACGGCATCTACTGCTCCCTGTGGGATATCTTCATGGACTGGTCCCTTGGCAACCTCTATGCTAAGCACAAGGGTCTACGCCACCACCTCGCCTATCGCCGCAAATGGGTCTACTACGCGGCCATTGTCTTCGACGTTACCCTCCGGCACCAATGGATCCTTTACGCCATCTTTACCGAGGATCTGCAGCATAGCTCTGCTGTTAGTTTTTTCGTCAGTCTTTCCGAAGTCCTCCGCCGAGGCGTCTGGGCACTCTTCCGCGTCGAGAACGAGCACACTAACAACGTCCTCAAATTTCGTGCATCACGGGATATCCCTCTTCCTTATCAGCTACCGAAGAAGGACGCAGAAACTGGGACGCCCGAGCAAGACCACGAGACGGTCCGGCGACGGAAGCAAACCGACACGAAAAAGACGCCGGACAGAACCCAGGGTACAGCGACAGGAACAGACTATGACCTTGAGCGGCAGACGACAACAAGCTCTAGCTCCACAACGCGCAGTCGATTGACTCACACACCCGCACTCCGAGCGCTGCAGCGAGTGGGTACAGTCATCGCCGCTGCACATAGCCAAGACTTTACGAAGAAGAAGCGGCCTGAGGTCGTTGGGGACTCACCGGGCGACGAAACGATGATGAAGGGCGACGACCATGGTAGTAGTGATGAGGACGATGATGACCCTAGACACGAGATTGAGGGATCTGTGGTTGGTGATGAGGAGCAGGATAAAAATGGAGAAGAGGAATACGAAGAGGAGAGAGCGAAGAAGGGAGCGGAGAATGATGGCAATGGCGGCGAAGGAAGTTCGAGTGATAGCCAGGAACATGAACGTCCTGGCGATATTGAGGTACGCGATGAAGAGGATATAGATGAGGTGAGGAGGATTGCTGGTTCGCAGTCTCCTGAGTTTGGGCTTCGAGGTGCTGGAAGCTCCTCGAAGAAAAAGGACGTATGAGTACGTCAAGCCTATACCTCAGCGTTGAAGTGTCCCTGTGTCAAGACAACCGACATTACGGTGCATTCTATGATATCTTAATTATGAATCAATATCCTTAACAGAATAGAACATTGTCCTTTTACAGTAGCGGCTTGCTCCCTACTCTTCAAGTTTGCCGATGTTGGATCACATGAATGAACAATCGCACGTCCTGAAGCTTTGGTACAGTGCTGGAGAACAAGTTCCCAGTGGTATCTCTCAGCACAGATTGTTGCCAGCGTTGCACAGTCGGGCCGTGTGTTAGAGCGTTACATGTATCGTGAAAGATGTGTGACAAAACAAAAGACCGACAAGTTACATTCCGTGTGGCACGTACTAGTACAAGTTCTCGACCATGTTCTTCAACCCATCAACCATGCGCTGCTCCTGCTCACTCTTACCCTCCTTATCAGACAAGCCACCGGTGGCCCGCTGCAGGATAGTGGGCAACTCGTCCTTGCCGACGCCCTTCTCAGTCAACGTCGTCTTGAAGCCCAACTCATCAACGAGCTGCAAGATCCTGTCCCCGACCACCTCGGCATCCCTGACATCATCACCGCTCCGCTTCTCGCCCGGAAGCACGTCCAGAATCCTCGCCACGGCAGCCGCGTCCTTCGCGTCCCCCTTGGCCTTCAGCTTGACCACATGGCCCAGCGTCAGACAACTCGTGATGCCATGCGGGATGCCGTACGGACTGCCCAGCGCATAGCCCATGGTGTGGCTCAGCCCCAGCCCGCCCTTCATGTTGCCGCCGAGAAAGCCCAGACTGGCGTACGCGGCCAGGTACAGGCGCATGATGACCTGCTCGTCGGTCGGGTCGGCCTTGTACTTGGGCAGGAACTCGAACAGCTCGCGGATGGCGACGAGCCCCATCCACTGCGCGGGCATCAGCGCCGCGGTGGCGTGGTACTGCATCTCGACGGCGTGGTCGAGCGCGCGCACGCCCGTGCTCGCGAACAGGTGCGCCGGCGTCTCCAGCGCGAACTTGGAGTCGTACAGCACGTAGCTCGGGTAGACGCTCGGGTGGCCGATGCCCGTCTTGACGCCGTCCGCGCGCGTGTAGCCCGCGAACGCCGTGCATTCGGCCGCGCTCAGCGTCGTCGGGATCGCGATGTGCGTCAGGAAGTGGCCGGATTTCTCATGCACGCGGTAGCTGATGGCTTTGGCGCTGTCGATGGGCGAGCCGCCGCCGACGGAGATGATGGTGTCGATCGACGCGTCCGCCTGCACTTTGTCCGTGGCTTCGTCGAGTTGGGCGACCGGCGCGTGCTGCTTGATGTTGGCGAACGTGCCCGCGTGGTGGTTGGGCGTGAGCAGGTCTTCGAGCTGTTTGATTAAAGGGGTTTTGGTCGCGAGCGAATTGCCCGTTATTATGAAGGCTTTGGACTTTGCGCTGGGGAGGCACGAGACCAGGTTTTCGTGGACGGTGTTGGGGCCGTAGTACAGGCCTTTGAGCGCGTTGGGTTTGTAGAGGCCTTGTAGCGGGGATAGGGAGGACTCCATGGCGGTTGATTTGGGACGACGGGTTTGTGTTGTGTTGGTGGGTGCGAGGAGTTTGGTTAGGGACGATAGGCGACGAGTTTGTTTGGAGAGTGATTGCATGTTCTTTTTATTTGTCTATGTGATTTGGAGAGATTTTTCTACTTATGCTAGTATCATCATGAACTTACGTTGGCCTATGATGGAGGTATGATGGAGGTATGATGATGACGAGGTGAGTTACGGGTTGTGGTGCGACTGGGATGTGTGGAGAAGATGTGCTCACTCAGCTTACTTGTACTGTCGTTTTGGGGAGCTGTGATTTCGAGACTTCATAGGTACTTCCGCAATTGTCGTCTACATCCCCAATCTCACCTACGAAGACTGTTCAACAACACAGCCCACACCATACCGTTGTGCAGAATAGTTTTGGTCTTCGTATGAGAGTTGATACCATAAAGTATTGACTAGAAAGAGCTACCAAGCACTGCGGCTTGCCTTCCTAGACGACTCAAGTCCTAGGATTCCTCCAAGACTATTGCCTTCTTGCCATTTCATTCATAGCACCTGTTGTGGCACGTCCGCCCTCGTTGTCTTTCGTCTTTCCGTAATGTTGATCTGAGCCTGGCCTGTTTCCGCTCATCTCGCCCACGCTAGCAGTGTCCTCACTTGGACGTTCAGGGTTGATGGTTACACCTTGTCGCCCACCTTCTCGGGTAGCTTCCGGTGGTGCCCTGAATTCCTTCAACATCTTGTAATCGACAGTATCCAAGGCCTTTTTGTCTGTCGCGTGCAGATGTACCTGTGGCACTCCCTCCTTCTCTAGCTTGCCGTCCTTGAAGGCTTCATATGCCTCCTTCCACCGCGAAGCACACAGACACCATTTCATGTCTGGCTTCACACCCGCAGATTCGAGGTTGTTGCCTCTGCTGTTGGTGAATTTGAGGAAGGCAGGGGTCATGGTGGATGCGATCGAGTGGTTGCCTTTGTCTTCCTCGGTGACTCGACAGTATCCATCGCGGAAGAAGCCCGTGGGCGGGTCCATCGAGAATTGAGCAAGACGACCTCCAGCGACTGCGAAGAACATCAATTAGCTATGCTCAGCAAGCTTCATTATTGTTTCTGCCACTCAGAAAGGGTCTTGACAGTAGAGTTGACCACAGCACACAAGCCCCATCTTCTCTAACGGAGCAGTACTGTGCTGGGACGGATCGAGGGCAAGGACTTACCATTGTCGTGTTTCAGCATCTGCTTGCTCGACTCCTGTGGCTTGACGTGTCCTGCCATCTTGCTGATCTCTGGTGATGCTTCTTTCGAGCTTTCGTCGCTAGTACACTCTTACAGTCTTGACAAGATGAACGAAGATGAGCTCAACCAATTAGCAAAGTTTTGGATAGATGTCGGCGTGTGAATTGTCGACGGTAAGTAGCATCAATGCACGAACAACAGAAGAAACATTTCCAAGCATTGAGCTCGAAGCTCAATCCTCGTCTGTGGACATCGATTCCGTCGACTGCGGTAACTATGCCTTCTTTGCACAGGCCATGACGCTTCTTTACATCACCATTTTTTGCAAGTGAGCTCCGTGCAACGAGTCGTGGAGCTTGTCCAGCTGGCGCTAATGCAAGGTACCGATCCTGGGGTCGGTGGGATGTGGTCCGTGAGAGCGTTGTGCTTGTTGCTTGACCTATCCGTCCGGAGTACACCTTCATAATGAAGCCCGTATAGCAGAAGCGAAGCACCACCAATGACACGGAGTAAGTAAAACTCAGGCCGGTTGTGGAAGTGAGTTCGAAGCTGAGTAAGCTGATGTCATGGCCTGCTAGAAGCAACCGTTTACCATGCCGTAGGTGGACTACTATCTGACTCCCTAGCTCTTCATCTTCGAGGTTCAAAGGACAGCGCCAATTACACTCGATGGCATTCTCTATAGTTTCATGAATCCCTAGACCACCTCTCACTCAACCAAAACTAAAAATCCCGTAACTGCCTCTTTGGCGCCTACGTGGAGAGTGAGAGCTTCTTCGTCATTGTGGCTCATGATGGATAGAGAAAGACACGAACGCCACAATGACGCAACACCTGTGGCTGAACCAGTCATCCCTCATCAAATCGTCGGTGCCTTGCTCACTGCGCAATCCATAGTTCCGTAGTAGTGCTTAGATTTACATGTCTGTACCTCCTCACAGCGCGATCAAGCCCGGCACACTGGTTTCTATAGTCCTCAAGCAGGATCAAAGAACAGGCCGTCAAGTCCAAGGCTCCGTGTCCCAAGTCCTCACTCGAGGAAACCACCCGCGCGGGGTCAAAGTACGACTGTCCGACGGACGAATCGGTAGAGTTCAGCAATTAGCTGGCCAGAGTACGCCGGCACAACCTCGAACAAGCTTCCTGCCCACGAAGAAAGTCCACAACATGGCCGACCAGAACCCATGGGCGACAGAGGAGGATCAGCGCACGGGATATAGCCAGTCGCAGCAATCTCAGCAACAGTCGTACCAGTCAGGAGGATATCCGCAGGCACAGTACTACGGCGAACATCAATCGCACGAGGAATCCTACCAGCCTCCACCGGGGCCCCCTCCACACCAGCAGCAGGGCTTCGGCCAGCAACCAAGCTTCCGCTCGGGACAGCAATACTACGAGCAGCCCTCGGCGGTCCAACAGCCAGACTACAATGCGTGGTCCGACGCAACAGGAAACCCGCCTCTGCCTGCCCGTCACCCAGCTCGCACCGCCGAGGTCGTCCCAGATCAAAGCATACGACGTACCGGCACAGACGACGTATTCGCACAGCAGGAAGATAGAGGTGAACAGTATGAGCATATGCAGGCCTACGAGGCTACAGCTGCTCAGTCAGATGACGACAAGAACAGAGCGCAGCTGGAGAAGGAGTTCCCGGATATCGATGGCAGTTTGATCGCCGCTCTGTACTCGGACACGAAAGATCTCAGTGCCACGAGGGAGATGTTGCAAGAGCTTGGGAGACAGTAGAGTGGTCCAGGGGCACGAACTCTAGCGCAACACTTTGAACGAAGAGAGTCGAGATCGGGGCAGGGGCGGGACGTATCTCAGAAGAGGGACTGGGCTGCTGCTTCGGCATTGGTCTTTGTCAGAGACACGTACAATAACATTCGCGACAAAAGACGTCGACGGACCAAGCAAATATGAGCATAGCGTGCAGGGCGGGCGATGTCCATTAATAGATCCTGATTCTATCTATACTTCATCGCTCTTCACAAACTGCCTCGCCACCTTAGATTTCAGCCTGATCCTCGGTCCAAACCAAATCAGTAAAATGGGCCCGAGCGAGAGCAAAATGCCCAGACCCCCGAGCAAACTACTAGCCGCCTGGAACCCCATCCCGCGAAACATCTGCACCGTCACAAGCGGGAAGCTGCCCCCCAGGAAATTCCGACACACGCCGCTCGCCGCCAGCGCGGAGCTAGCGTATGTCTGGTACACGTCAGCGGTATAGTTGAACGTCGCCAGGAAGATGGAGAAGATGCCCATCGTGACGAGCACCAGCGCGACCGTGGGCACGATCCAGTGGATCGAGCTGTAACACGTCCACCCGAACCAGAACATGCCGATCGGCATGAGCAGGGCCTCAGCGCACGTGAACCACAGTCGGCCCTCGGGGTTCGCGGTGAAGCGTGCGCCGAATCTGCGCACGGCCCATTTGTCCTGGTGGATGAATAGGATGGTGCTGAGGATGGCGCCGATGCAGGGCGCTGTGAAGACCGCGCCGGTCTGTTCAAGGGTGAAGTTGTGGTTTGTCTCGTAGACGAGCGGGATGGCGCCGAATTGGAGGTACAGCACGGCCCAGGAAAAGGAGATCCAGAGGCTGAAGCAGATGACGACGGGTTCAGTGAAGAGGAGCTGGGCTGGTCTAGTGAGGGAGAGTTTGATCATCTGCAGGATGGAGGCGCGTTGTTCTTCGGCGAGGACCTTGTAGCGGATGCGCTGGGTGTGGAGTGCTTGCGTCTTCTCGCGCGAAGAGGTTACGGTTCCGGGGAGTTCCATGCCGATGGCACCCAGTGATTCGAGCTTGTCGTACCATTTGTTCAGGACTTTGGCTTTACGCGATAGTAAAATTGGACCGCGTGTCTCTTTGAAGAAGATCGTGATGAGAGTAATGAACATGCCTGAAGTTATGACTTGGAGGTAGAATACCCATCGCCAAAGTAGGTGCTGTGCGACGAAGCCTGAGACGAGCGGGCCAAGCCCAGTCCCGAAGAGTGTTGCTCCAGTGAAGAGCACCATAGGAGTGTTTCGCTCCGAAGACACCCAGATGTCAGCCAGGATGCCGCCAACCATGGTGGAGAAAGTTGAACCTCCAAGACCACCAAAGAAGCGCGCAACTAGCATGCCACTATACGTGTTGGTCAGGGAGCATGCTAACTGCATGGCGACAAAGAGGATACCAGTAGCAATGAAGACTGGTCGCCGACCGTTGATTTCTGAAAACGGTGCGAGGAACATGGGGCCTATCCCGAAGCCGGCGGTGAATACGGTGATACCGACATTGTAGGCAACACGAGAGATCCCCCATAACTCTGTTAGTTGCTCCGCCGGCGCAGCATAAGCCCCAGCCGAGTAAGCAGCGGTCATGTTAGTGGCACATGACACCCATGTCATCAAGTTCTTCCGGCTCTTTGACCAAGTGTAGGGGTTGTCGTACTTCTTCAGGTGTGGACACGGTGGATAGTCTTTGACTGTGTTGTCCGGAAATACGGGCCTTGTAGCGATCTCAGTGTCAAAGTTGAGATAAACATACTCGATATCCTCTATGTTCGGACTTGACGTCCCAGAGGCTGATGACACTGGTGCTGGGGACGGCTTGAATGGCTGAGCCTCACAGTCGTCCGTTGTTTGTGGTGCAACGTCCAGGTCTTGATATGCTTTGGCATCGATCTGTGGCTGATCATAGCTGATATGCCCACCACTTGACATGATCTAGGTGGGCTGTCCAAGCGACATCACTGTGACCGTAAAAGATGTCGGAACGACAAGCTTTCAGGTATGCTGGCAAGGCCTTTGGAAACGGGGGAAGCCTCTGACGACCAACCTCGGACCGATGAGAGTTTGGATTGGTCTTTTGGGACGGTGTTCTCCGCACTTATCTCCGCACTCTCGGGCGACTTGCCGAGCGAGCTTGCACGCCGTTGCGCTAGACAAGGTCTATCTGGCAAACCCCTGAATTGATTGCTGTCTTTGTGCAAGTACAGAGCACGTGTAGCTCGCTCTGCGTGCTGAATGTTCCTACTACATCCCTCACCAGACTTAAGGGTTAGCTGATCAGACCTCGAGCGTTGTTGAAGTATGCTTCTCAGCACTCCTCTTGACCACCGGCAGTGTGTTGTAGACGGAAGGTCATAGCCCGTGTTCGCTCGTAGAACATCTCGATAGAGACCTATTTAGAGAATTGCTCGGCATCGACACACGCCTCCAGGGTTTCCACTGGCACATGACCGCAAGGTCACTGTCGAGCGAAGACGGTCTTGCGTGCGGATTGGTTGGAACGGGGTGCCTCACCCTCAACTCATTATGGATGCTGTTCTGAGGATGGCTGACTAATGCACTCGGCACCCAACAAGTGCACGTAGAACAGCGTGTTCGTGGCGCGCTCTTCCTCGACCACGGCATGGGCTTGTAGATAACAGCAACAACTGGCAGACTGGCGGCTCCTTGGTTAGCCTGCCGCTGTGATCCCGCCACAATGATCCTCTCGACACCAATGCATCCTTTGCTGTAGTGTGTTGGCACCTGTAGCTTCCAGTGCCCATGTAGAGTCAATGAGGAGCTGAGCGACTTGCAGTTGTTCTAGCATTGACGAGTTGTATCGTTCGGAGATTCTTGAGAGGAGCCGATGGGCAGTTTGCTTGTACGTGTACTGAGAACAAAGATGTCCTAGGTCTAGAAAAGAGATCCTACTGTAAACACATTAGACAACATGAATACCACCTATGGACAACACATCCGCTATCGCAAACCGTTAGACATAGTTCGGGCGCTGAATTATGAGTGACACATGCTACCCAGGGGCTGTCGAAGATTAATTCGTCAGTCAGATGGTATCACTATCCAGGACAAAAACAAGCATCGTCCCTGCCCTCTTGAAGAGCAGCGTGAATCGGTCGTTTTGTACTGCTTCGTGTTAACGGAACGGGCACACCTTCGAGTGCTTGCTGTCTCATCATTTTGCAGAACGGTGGCACATAGATTTGGCGGCGGCAGTGGAGCGGCTCTGTAACCAATGCAGGAGGGTCCAAATTTGGGGCCTAAGGCTTGAAGCGGCTCTGGCAGAAGGCATGTGCAGGCATGTTTGGAGCAGGAGAAGGCAGAAAACCACATGTCAAGCAAAGCACATGTTTCGAGCAGCAGTGGAAATCAGGAACTCGGAGTCGGGTCAGTGAGATGGACCCCCTTTCACTGGCTTCAATTTGCTAGGCCCAGGAGGTACCCACTGGACTGAGCGTCGACAAATCGGGGAGCTTGCCTGGGTGCCACAAGCGCGTGCCGAAGAAAGAGCACGACTCTTTCAGCGATGCATGTGACTGAGCGAAGACGATGTCATGCTGTATTGCTCGGGCTCTGTCACCCACACCCACATGCATCTTCAGCGCAATCGTCGTTTGGAACTCGGGACTTTTTCGATATCCCGGACAACGTCTTTGCTTGCACGTGTTCCACCAGCTCTACTACCACTACACTCGACGCTTTCTTCCCCCATTGCCAGCGATTGCCAGCGATTGCCAGCTCGATTTCACCTCGTCAAGGACCGCATTGCGCGCACACGGCCACGGAAGCGTCTGCTGCATGCTCAGGGCGCTGGTGAAGCACCATGTAACGAGCTGACACCACTATACACAGCCACTCCTTATCTCGACTACAACAAGTCTTCCTTGCGCGAGGCTTCCTGCAGAGACTAGCGCTCTGCCTGTCTGGATCATGAATTCGCAGCACCACTCACCGCCGTATACCAGACCTCCACCATTCTCACCACCACACGCTCAACCGAGGTTTACAGAAATGACCAAGCCAGACGCCATGGAGGTGGAAACCACGAATGACAGATCGCAGCGCGCAGCTAGTGTGCTGTCGGGTTTGTCAGCAGACGACCTTGAAGCGGCTGAAACGCTCAAGAGTCTGCAAAGAGGTACTTGTGACGGCCGATGTGAAAGCAGCCTAGCTAACCGCCGCTCAGACATCCACTCCCCCCGGCTGCAGCATGCACCCCCCAGCCATATTCAGACGACGAGCTCATTCAATGGTACCCAGACCGAGCCTCTTCTGTCCCTCATTACGTCGCAGTATCCACTGGCTGCTTCGGTCATCAACGGCTCTATATCAGTATATAAGACTGCCCAGCAATTTACTCCTGGCGGCGAATGGACCGAGAAGAACGTGGGCCTCCCGTTGGCGAGGACCACTGCCAGAATATCCGGTGTCGAGAGCGGCATACGATGGGCGTTGCAGCAAAAGAAAGACGGTAGGAACGGTCAGCCTTCAACTCCAGATATCGAAAAGACATACCTCGAAATCACACCAGACGGCGTCTTACGTCAGCCTGGCTCCATTCCTGGAGAGACTCTTCCACCTTACAACGATGGTGACCGGTCTCCACCGTATTCCGAACAGCAGCAAGTCGTGCTCTTGAGAGAGCAACAGCCCGGTCTGGGATGGCGTCAACAATTGGTCATCACCACCAGCGGTCTCGGTGTTGCCATGAGCGAGGACAGCATACGAAGCCTGCAATACTGCTTAGGTTTTCTCAGGTGGGCCAATGAAAGCCTCGGTGGCGCCGTTCAAAAGTTGAAGGATCTCTTGCAACAATGGGAAGGAAGATCGTCGCAGGACTCACATTCACCAGCCATGTCTACCTCCGCCGAAGACGACCGAGCCATCAGTGCCAGAATAGCTGCGGTCAAGCAAGAAGTGCTAACCACATTGAAGCAGGTGGTGAATATTGTTTCAACCTACGCTGGAGGTGCATTGCCTGAGAATGCGCGAAGACTGGTACATCAGCATCTTGTCACTCTGCCACAGAGATTTACAATCGCCTCCAGACGTGCTAGTGACGAGGAGAGTCAAGATGCAGCCACTAACAACGCCAACAGAGCATTAGTCTTGGCGCAAGAAGGCCTTGACATGATGAATCAAGTCAGCCGAGTCGTCAACGACACTCTCGTCAGTGCTGAGAACTGGTGCGAGAAACTGGGCCGACGGCGAAGACAGCCGGAACAACAGTTGACGCCTCAATTCGACGAAAAGATCGATGACCACGAGAGAAGTGTGACTGTGGGACGAGATGCCGACATCAAGATGGAAATGTAAAACTAGCAAGCACATATCTGATGATTTATTCACGACTTACGATTGTGTTGATATTACTACAGGCTGAGCGATCAGTTTGCTGGAGGCAAAAGCAAGACCCTGGCAGGTGCATGACACCATGTTGAGATTATTGATGTGTTGATAGTTTCTGCCGAGTGCTATTAGGCACTCCGAATTTGAACATCTCATAACCCTAGCCCACGAGGTAACTCTAGTGGCTACACGAACTTTCCCAAACGCTTGCCAGCTCTATCATGATTCACATCCCTGTTCCGTCAAGAATTGTACTGCGATTCTAGATCTGCCGGCCGCCTCCTTCGGAAGCGAAGCGGCAACAACTTCGAACAAAGCCTCTTCACTTTTGACCAACATCTCATCGTCGTCCCTGTCGAACACTGCTCATTCTCATATGAGTCGAGCTCCAGATATCGATTCAAAAGGTCCATCTCAACCTCGCTGCTGACTTCAGAGACCCCGGCATACATAGATCCATAGCCTGATCCGCCCGCATTCTCCTGCCCGTCCCAATGCGAACCCATCAAGCGCGGCAGCAGCTCCAGCATCTCGACCTCATCTCGACTCAGTCTGCCCCGTTCGACCTTGCGCTGCAGGTACCTCCGCCGATCTACCTGTATGTCGTCTACCGACCACAACCTGTCCATGGCGGCCAAGTCGGCGCGGCTGATCGGTAGTGAGGTTGATCTGACGAGCGTACATGGTGGCATGGTATCTCACTGGTAAGGAGGACGTCAGGTTAAGTAGGAAAGCTCTGGAAGTAGCTGTGAAGCACCACGGCCTCGAGTCTAAGTTACTCCTGATGATCTGAAGGTGACTTTGATTCGTGGGCACTACGCCGAGTTCCCCATCTTCTTCTCGAGGTCATGAAGTTCCTGTTCTGCACGAGTTTTGGGGACAGATTCGATCGTCATGTAATCATGTCGCAGACACAGCGGCACACTGAGCTTTTATACGAGTTCGCAATGGCAGGTCCTCAGAAGGTCCTCAGGGGGCACAGGTCCTCATCTCGACTCTCGCAACGTCTGGTATCCTAGGGTAATAAGCATGAGCGATGTTACTCTTAGTTCCGGCATCGCGCGACTACGAAGCAAGTCAAAGCAGGCCTTTCGCCCTGCCTCCCGTGCTTAGACCCCCTCCTTACGAAGCGGACTGAACCTATATATCGACGTCTCCGCTGCGACTTCCCCCCGTTCCCCATGGTCAAATTAAGCTCAGCACCAACCAGCCGTACCAGGCTGTGGTGACTCTCGACTGATCCGCTTGAGCAGGTATACTTCATTCCCTTTAGCTGTGACGTCCACGCACTAGCTCGTCATGTTCATGCCACGTCATTTCCCTCCTGTAGCCACAGATCTCATACTTTAACCCGTACTGCACAAGCAATTACCAACGCGATTCGACATGTTCTCTCAAGACTGCTCGCCGTCGGACCTGGCGGAGAACGCAGGCGTGTTTCCTGCTCCGCCTGAGATCCCGTGTCGTGTTGGCGCCAGACACCCAACCACCTACCCAAAACAGTAAGCCCAATGCCCGCGCGGGCACGCAACAGCCAGCCGGACAGACGCGCAACCCGTTCTTCTCCTCCTTCCTCCTCGGAATACTTTAATCGCCATGGAGGACCGTCTGGGTCACGTATGTATGTATGTATGTACATCCGCCCACGGCCGCCGCGTGATACATACATACATACATACATACATACATACATACATACATACATACATACATACATACATACATACATACATACATACATACATACATACATACATACATACATACATACATACATACATACATACATACATACATACATACATACATACATACATACATACATACATACATACATACATACATACGCGCCTTGCCATCCCTTTCTGTGCGAGATGTACAACAAAAACGCCAACAGCCCTCTTTCTGCCGGCGGGGTATCCGACGCTGGTGATTGGGTTTTGCTCGTGGAGCGATGGTCGTTTAGCTGCTGGGTGTATATAGCCTCACGACACCCGAGGACTCCAGGTCCTCCTTCTCCTCCTCTTCCTCCTGCTCCAGAGTCAGAGTGGAGGATTCGAGTGCACGTTTCTTCGGGCCCTGGGTATTCGTCTTGTTGAACTGTTCAATAGCCCAGCTGACGCGGTGTATGTAGCAAAGCAACTGTCAAGTGTTAGGGGGGCGAGGCGATGGGAGAGCGGTTGTGGATGGAGGAAGGTCTTGTCTTCATGTTTGATTCTAAGTTTATCGTTGATATGGATGAAGATTGGGCTCACGTTCTCTCGTTCCTGGAACACCCCCTTTCACCAGATCCAGGAACGCCAAGAGAAGACGAAATGAAATAGTTGTCCCTGAATGGCGGGTGCTACCTGCTCATAACTAGTTCCAGCTACCTTCTCGGCAGCGAGTTGACCTGCGGCACAATGCTGTAACTCGTGACACCAGGCAACATGCGGGCACGATTAGTGACCTTCTGCCCTGGTGCCAGAGGCGCACCCTGCTTCCTCGCGACACTGACGGCGGGTCTAGCAGACGCAGCCTGGGGTCTTCTCGTCGGATCGAAGGCAACGGTCTCCCAGTTCTTCTTGGTGAAATCGTCGCTTCTCTGCAGGATGGGCCGCGACCACTCTTCCATCAGCTTGGTGGCCTGGCGCTTGATCTTGTCATCGACGCGTTTCGACTTGCGGTAGAAGAAGACGACTTTGCCGATGCCGGAGGAAATGAGTGCTTCTTTGGTCATGGGCAAACGCTCGAGAGCTTGGAAGAGCTCGCGCTGGATGTTGTAGGCGGGCAGACTGCCATCGGAGAGGGGTTCGAGGAAGAAGCGGACGGGTTCGAGGAAGTTGGTTTCGGGGTCGAGGATGGACTGCTGATATGTGTTTCTGTTGAGGACACTGACGACTTCGGGCAGGAGCTTGAGTTTCTGGTAGGCTGGCTTGCCTTCTTTGACGAGCTCCCCGTCGGCGATGGCGGCGCTCACCATTTTATTGCGGAGGTCGTTGAGTTCTTCGTCGGCAGCTTGTTCGAGGTCCTGGGTTGGTCAGTATTTGCTGCTTGGTACACGGTGTTGCCATGCTCACGATTTCTCCTTTGCGCTTCCGAATGCCACTGGACTTCTTCACAGCAGCGTCCATGGCCCTGTCTAGAGCACGTCTCCTGCGCTCCTCGGGTGGAAGGGTATCCTCATCGATCTCCACCCGCTCCCTCGGCTTGCGCTCGCCTCCTCCGCCACCACCACCGCCTCTTCTCCGTCGGCCAAGGTCGCCCTCTGCCCCCTCAGCGCCTTCACTCGCACCACGTCTCCTTCGCGTCTTCTCGCGCGTGCGTTCCTTCTTCTTTGGCCGTCCCTCATCTCCCTCGTCACGCTTCCTCTTCTTGATTTTCGTGCTTCGCAGCTGTTCGAAGTCTGGCGCGATCTCTAGTTTGTTCTCGTCAAAGTTGTCCAGGACGGCCTCGTCGACATCTGACAGGAGAGATTCATCGTCGGCGTCGTCGTCATCGTCGAGTTTGTCGGCGTCGTCTGCAACGTCATTGTTGAACTCGTTGGCTGTGTCGTCGAGAGCGTCTTCCATCTCGTCTGGCCTGTCTAGCCCTTCGGCATCTGGCGGTGGCATGTCCGAGCCGGCTGGCAACTCGGAGCCATGGGCTATGTCGTCGTAGTCAGCCATTTCGACCGGCTTTTTCTGCGTGTACAAGACCCGAAACACGTGTAGTGCAGGAACTGCGGTAGGGCTCGCTTTCTCGGCGTGCACTGCGGAATACTTGACGTGCGACCAAGAGGAAAGATAGTGCGCAACAAGGGACAATGGTAGTCGTTGGCAAGTGCAATTACTAAGGTGCACGTTGGAGAGTACTGTACGGTTGCCTTCTAGGTCGGGCATAGCTACCACCTCCGCAACTCCAAGATAGTACTCCATCGTCACCCAACTGCGCGAAGAGGAAAGATCCAAGTCCAGTGAATCTCGAATATCCTTCACTCTCTCATCCTCACAAATTCCATCTACAACCCTTCACCATGTTTCAGCAACGTAAGACGCGCACCAGCCCAGCAAGCCGAGATACTAACGCATCTTTTAGCGGAGCAAGCCTCAAAGGAGGAGATTGAGCAGGGAGAAGCGCAAGCAACCATGCAGGTGCAGATCTTCAGCGCTGCCTGTCTGGCATTGTGGTTCAGTATGTCGAGGACGATGGTCTCTCTATCAGTGCCCTCGCTGACTCTATACCCAGGTCCGCATGTGGTGGAGTGGGCCTACAAGCTGTTCTGATTGCGCGATTTGGAGAAGATCTATCTCAGTGCGATTCATGCAGATGAGGTTGCAACGTCATCTGGGACATCAGGTTCTACCCGGGTACTCCCTCAGACAGCCCTCGAAGTGTCAGCCAGGAACAAACAGGATGCGACGGGGAAGGAGATGGCCCAGACTGGGTTTTGGATATGAGCCCAAGGACAAGACCACACTTGTCGGCCTGTCTATCGCCATTTTGGTCGGCAGAACCTCTGCTGCATCATTACAACCTGTACAATAGTGTACATTACGAGAAGAACTACCTGGTTACACATCCTGAGCTCTTGCTCTTAGGGCGCCGCCCGCTATGCTACTCTACCCAGCCCAAGAACCGATTCCAAAACGCGTTTTCCGCACCATTACCACATGCGTAAACGATCTGACCTCGACCCACTGCCTGCTGTGTCCCAATCTGCATATTCCTCCTGCACCAGCCGGAGCTCCTTTTGGAGGTGCTGAAGCTGAGTGTCGTAGTGACTGAGTGTCTGGGAAGAGGTTAGCACTGCCCAGGGGAAGGGAAGAAATGGAGAGGAACATACCTTTCGTGCCGCCTTGACTGTATCGTCGTCGAGTAACGGCTCTTCGTTCTGTGCAACGGGCTCTAGCTTCTCCATCTCCGCTTTCAAGTGTCTGGCCCGTTCTCTGATGCCCAGCATTCGTGCCCAGATTTCCTGCTCGCGAGCATTCAGCGACGGGTCCAGGACTTCTGACTCCAGCTTGCCCAACTTCGATTTGAGCTCTTCTTCTGCGTTGTCCATGACATAACCTCGGTTCTTCAGCGTCTGCACTTTGACCGCGAGTGCGAGCGTCCTCTGACTGATGGCTTTATGCCGTCTTCTGCTCTCTGCCATGCGGGCCGCGACCTTTTGTCGGTGCACGTCCAACTGGATGTCGAGGGATGTGTTGATCTCGTTGAGCATCATGTTGCAGCGCTTGATCGTCGCCAGCTGCATGTTAGCTCGGACACCGAGCTCGTTGAAACCTCTTGCCAGGACGGGGACCCACTCGGGCCCAGGGCGTTTGTGGACTGCCTCTTCCCATTTGTTGCCGTCATCGTTGGGGCCCGGCACGTATTTGAGGGCTTCGGCTTCACTCTGGACATGCTGGAAGAGATATGTTCGTAGCGGCGAAGCCAGTTGCGCCGGGTCCCATTTGTCCTTGATCAAGGTCATCTGCTCTGGAATCGATCGGTAGACGCCCATGCCCCTTCCTTCCTGCCACCATGGGTCCTTGCTCTCGTGCGCTTGTGCCAGGGTTTGCTGCGAGTCGCCAAACCCAAATCTCAGTGTCTGATCAAGCGGCCGCTGTGTTTGTTGCTGCTGGCTCTGGTTGGCGGCATTGCTCTGTCCAAACAGACCGGTCCCTGCTTGTTGATTTTGAGATGCGCCAAACAGCCCGCCAGACTGCTGGGGCTGGGACTGGGGCTGTTGTGTCGACATGCCAAATAATCCTCCAGACTGAGCAGGTTGCTGGGTTGAGGTGCCAAATAATCCTCCAGACTGGGCGGGTTGCTGTTGCTGTTGCTGGGTGGAGGAACCAAAGAGACCACCAGATTGCGCGGGTTGTTGGGTTGACGTGCCAAACAGTCCTCCAGATTGGGAGGGTTGTGAGGCTGACTGACCAAAGCTGAAGGAGGGCTTGTTTTGCGAGGTGCCAAATAGACCTCCCGACTGCTGCTGAGCTGTGGTCGTGGCCGTACTTCCACCACCGAAGAGAGACATTTTCGTAGGCCGACAGGTATGCGCCTAAAGCTCAAGAGACCAAGCTCGCAGCCTGCACAACCCTTGATGGACGTGTCGCGGGTACTGCACCGACTAGAGGAGGCGAAAGTGGTCTTCAATTACCTAGCGATGGCAGCGATAACTAATGCAAGTCATGGTTTGTTTGGGGAAGTTGCGGACGCGCCTGGCACTTTCCTTGTCCCTTTCCCGCGCCGCAGTTCACGCTTCGTAGTTGACGATCGGCGGCCTCCAGCGAAGGTCTTGGCAAATGCGGCCTAGCTCCAAGTCGAACCTCTGGAACGTCTGGACGACAGCTGTGCCGGGCAGTACCAGCACTTCTACCTGCCGTTCCACCTGGCCACGAGCAGCACCTGTTCCTTCCACCCTCGGGTCTCGACTCTCCACTCTACTCAGCACTCGCACACCACACCGCCGTCATGTCGCGACGAGAAGCAAGGTACGAAGCTCATTGCGAGGCAGGATGAGCACTAAACACGACGTGCAGGTTCTCGCAGACGGTCCTGCTGGACGCGACCCCCATGCCAGAGGACATTCCCGCGGTCAAAGAGATCGGGGCCACGTCTGCCCCTCTCATGAGCGCATCCTTCTTCATCGGCGCCAGATGTCGGCCCTACAACGACGATTTCATGCAGTGCAAGACCGAGTCGTACGGCAAAGGTGAGGTCGACTGCTTGAGGGAGGGCAGGAAGGTCACAAGATGCGCCGCTAGCGTGTAAGACGGCGTCAAGTATCGCACACAGAGCATCGGCTGAGAAAGTCCAGGCTACAAGACATCAACACCCACTGCCTCGAGGAGTTCCGAACACACTACAACTGTCTCGAGCAGCACAACCAACAGCAGTGGCAATGCAGACGGCCCGAGCGAGTGCTGAACAGATGTGTTTTCCAGAAGATTGTACGTTATATCTGGCGCCTCCCCGTGATCTTTCTCTGACAACCGACAGGGCCTCGAGAAAACCATTCCTGACTCCCCTTCCAACGTTACCCCCGTGCACCTGAGGGACTTCCAGATATTCGCTCACGACAGATACGTGCTGAGATCAGGCGAAGCTGACGTCGGCATCCCCAAGGACAAGGCTAAGGCATAGATCGTGCTCGTGTTACTCATCTGGGGCCGGCGTTCGAGGAAGTTGGTCGACATGTACATATCCAGCATGGGCACAAAGTATGCCTACTGGAAGAACGAACGAATGCATACAATGCGAAGATCAATTCTGACCCGCTATTCCCGCTGCTCACAGCGTTCGGCGATATCACCCCGCAGGTCGCTAGTGATACTCTATAGCCTACACCACGTGGATTTGGTGCTGTTGGCAAGAGTGGCACCCAGCACAGTAGATGCCATGACTGCAGTGACTCGGACTCTGGACAGCATTTTAGAGTCGGGCAGCTTGCGTCAAGGTTAGCTTGTTCGCCCTATTGCAACAGCGTCTTCGAATACACGCGAGACTTCGTCTCAGCTCAGTTCTCCAGCTTAACCCATCCCCGTACATGTAGTGACCGTGAGTACCTTGCTCATATACGTAGACTGTGATTATGCATTCTGTATTGCAGGCCTTGTAGCTCGTGCAATGGTACCTGGTGGATGTACTCGTGGTCAATTTGAGGAAGGTGCATGTGGCGGTGCGTGGAGTGCGTGGGCAACTGAATAACCACCAACACTCCAAATCTCGGGACTGACAAGCGAGTCCTGTGCACACCTGACACTTCAAGTTGGTTGTGAGTGGTCATTGTTCCAACGTATCTCTAAAAGACTATATGTGCCGTCACCTGAGCCCACTATGGCGCACGCTTCCAAGCCTCCTTCAGGGTCGCCTATAGAACCTACCAAATTGTCCTCTTACCGACCCTCGCTGGCATCCCGCGCAGCAACCGCACCAGATTGTATGGCGGTGAACGGTCATTTTGCTTCGCACGGCCAAAACGGCCATGCCAACTTCGAACATGGCGTCCAAGTCATCGACGAAGACAAAGAGTTCAAGTATGCAACTCTGGCCTTCCACCTTACAACAAAAGGACTAATGATGTTAGCACTGATTTAGGAAAGTACCTCAGCTACGAAGATGTTGCCCATGCTGGATTCAGCTACCACCTGGTGTCGGTTTTTGGTTCGCAGTCTACAGGAAAGTCGACCCTCCTCAATGCGCTCTTCGGAACGAGTTTCAATGTCATGTCGGAAGTTGAACGCCGCCAGACCACCAAGGGCATATGGATGTCGAAGAACAAGAGTCAAGCCAGCGGCATGGCTGACAACATCCTGGTAATGGACGTCGAGGGCACCGATGGTCGTGAGCGCGGCGAAGACCAGGACTTCGAACGAAAGAGCTCCTTGTTTGCCTTGGCCACCAGTGAGGTTCTGATGGTCAACATCTGGGAACATCAGGTCGGATTATACCAGGGTGCAAACATGGGTCTGCTCAAGACTGTCTTCGAAGTCAACTTGCAGCTCTTCTTGAAGGACCGCAAGACCACCTCGAGGAGCTTGATCTACTTTGTGATAAGAGACTTCCTCGGAACGACTCCACTGCAGAACTTGAGGAACACTCTGATGCAGGACTTGTCCAAGATATGGACAAGCTTGTCGAAGCCGCAAGGGCTTGAGAACAGCAGCATCGACGACTACTTCGATTTTGCCTTCACGGGTCTACCCCACAAGATCTACGCCCCAGACAAATTCGAGCAAGCTGTCAAAGAAATGTCGACCCGCTTCCGAGAAGGGCATCGTGATCCTAGAAGAGACGCGCTACGGGCCGAGTTCGAAAGTGGTGTTTTCTTGCCCGAGTACCACAGACGCATACCTGCTGACGGCTTACCACATTATGCCGAAGGTGTCTGGGATCAGATCGTCAACAACAAGGATCTCGATCTACCCACACAGCAAGAGCTTCTTGCTCAGTTCAGGTGTGACGAGATCATGCGTGAGGCCATGGTTGCCTTCGACGAGACGATTACCCCCTTTGAGACCCGGCAATCCAATGCTACAGCGCTTGGTAGGCCAGAAGTTATTGGAGGTCTAGGTGCTGCCATGCTGGCTGCTCGCTCAAAAGCAGTCAAGGACTTCGAAACGGAGGCCAGCAGATACCACAAGGGCGTCTATCAACGGAAACGGACAGAGCTGGAAGGTAAAACCGATACCAGGCTCAAAGCTCTGTTCGCCGGACAATTGACCGCTGCACACAAAAGCGGCATCACAAAGTTCTCGGAAGCAGTCTCCAGCGCTGTCAAGGCCGGTCAAAAGAAAGGAGCTTATGATTTTGCTGAAATTGTGTCTGAGCAAAAGAAGGTCGCGCTGAGTGACTACGAAGCGCAAGCCAAAGCTGTCGTGCTCGAAGGAGTATCCTGGTCAAACTACAAGCAGGAGTTGGTATTGTACCAGAAAGAGCTAGATCAGGTTTCGGGACAACTACGACGCGATGAGATGCGAAGGTTAGCAACAAGAGTCGAACGATGGGTGCGAAGCAAGCTCAACGACAGTGTCGGGCTCGAGTTCAATGCTATCGGGTCCGGCCGAGGTGGCTCCGGTGCGCCTGAAGAGGGCGATCGACCTTCCGAGAAACAGATCTGGGATCGGATATGGAAGCTCTTCACTGATACTGTCCAGGACGCCGAGAAGCGCTTTTCTGATCGTGCGTTGTCATTTGACGCTAGCCAGGAAGAGATCGAGGTTGGACAGTGGCGGTTAAGACGGAAGTCGTGGTCTGCTTTGAGAGCCAAGCTTGAGGAAGAGATGATGGAAGGCAACCTTCTCTTGAAGCTCAGAGAAAACTTCGAAGACAAATTCCGGTATGATGAAGCTGGTGTACCCAGAATTTGGAAGCCTACAGACGATATGGACGGCCTCTTCCAGCAAGCACGATCGAGCACACTTACCCTCATACCCTTGCTCTCGAAGATACGGGACTCGCAAACAGGCAGCCCGCCACCTCTGATCGATTGGGTTGGCAGCGCTCCTGCATCAGCGACCGCTGCAGATGAGGAAGACCTCGCACCCATAGGAGGTGTCGATGAAGAAGAAGGCACGAGCCTGGAAGAAGAGACTACACTGCTTTCGGAGCCGAAGCGACAAGACTTGACAGTGAGATTTAAAAAGGCTGCCGAGGGGGTCTTCATGGAGGCCAAGCGCTCGACAGTCTCCGGGATACAGTCCGTACCACTGTACTTCTACGTGATTTTGCTGGCCCTAGGATGGAACGAAATTGTTGCTGGTAAGTTTATGTCATTCCGAACTGTCAGGAGCAACATACTAACGTTTCATAGTCCTCCGCAACCCGGTTTACTTCATTTTTCTAGCCCTGCTTGGCGTAGGAGCCTATGTCACTTGGACACTCAATCTATGGGGTCCCATACTGAACATGACTAACGCAGCAGGCGGGCAGGCTCTTGAAGAGGGCAAGAAGCGCTTGCGAGACTTTTTGGAGTCCTCGGAGACTGGACGCCAGGCAATTGGCATGACTGCCAGACCTGGAGAGAGCTACGAGATGAAAAGGACGAACAAGCCAACGCCCACCAGTAGCTCGAAAGAGGACGATGACCTTGACGACATATGACCTGGCATAGCGACGAACAACAGCTTTTGGTAGCATTTTGTACAGCCTTGCATCTGCAGCGTGTTGGATTGTTGTTAGCAGAATAAAAAGCAAGCCGTTTCTCTTACTGCCTCCGCTGTTGGCCCTCACAGCTTATCAGATATCCGAGAAACGAGCCACGGTTTTCTGTTCAATGAAAAACTTTGATGGCCTCTACTTCCCACGCTTTTTGGTACATTTCCCGTTACTGGACAAACCCTAGGCACTTTCTTGAATGTCCGTACTGCAGCACTTAGACTCTGTATCATCACTTACGGTGTGCTGCGCACACCCACTTTGCACGCTTGTGCTAGTAGTTTAACGGCCTTGCTTGTGAAAGCGGGAATGCCCTTAGCTATCACGCATATCCCACCAATGCTTGTTTACTCCAAACGTTCTGACGTCGCCAACAGAGGTCCACTATGCGCCCAGCAGGCTAGCCTCATCACCTGGGTTGATATTAAGATAGAGTACTTTCTCGAGTGTTTGCTGACTTTCTGTACAACCTCAGGTGTCCGTAATCAGACCTCAGCGGTCGGCCATCATTATGTTCTTTCACCATCAAAGCTCATAATGCGGCACTTCCTGAACGCTTTGTGTGAACTAACGAACTACTGTCTACTGTGACGGGCACGGCAACATGGCGGAAATTGGCATGAACATATATCAGATTGTCCAGAATGAGCTTATTACCCGTGAAGGCAATAGATCAACACTGGGCATCGGATTTAGGCTCGCGATCATAGAAACGAAAATACACAACGCTGAGAATATAGCACGAAACGGACGAATATGGAAGTTGCACCACTCTATCAGCCCAATCAGGTATTTGACTCCCGAGTCAAGGAGGAAGGTAAAGGCAACAGAGAAGAGGCTGGTCAATCTGCGTAATGCCGATAAGCACAAAGATCCCAAAGACCCAACGAAGCTAATCCGGGAGGAGGAGGTCTGGGATGTCTCCAAGTGGTTTCCCAGGACGTTGTTGGAGTTCAAGGAGTTGCAGTTCAGTCGTAGGTGGCGATCTCTTGCGGATCCTGGGCAATGGTGTACTAACACAACGTGTAGCGGAGAAGTTACGGTACTTGATGGAGTTCTACGATGTACCGGCATATTGGCCTGACCAGAGGTTGATAGATATACGGCCGGACATCGGCCTCAGAGACGTCAGTATGAACATCGAGACATGTATGGAGGAACTAGCTATGACTCTTGGGTTGGACTGGCATAAGATAGAAGGATTGGCGCTTCCACAATTCGTTCAGTCTGGGCCTCCTGCGCCATCAACTTTCTCGCCACCTCCTCGATAAGGGACAATGTACAGTGTATGAACACCTCCCTGGCTGGCAACTTCAATATAACTCAACGCCATAATGACTGAATGACTGAACGACTGAATGACTGGACAACATGAAGGCCCAAGCTTTCGCTGGCTCAGGCGTGGTAATGGTTCCGGACATCATAGGGACCCAGAGGCTCGAACAACACTCCCCGGGTGTCATCTGCTTTTGTACAAGGCTTTCCTCTTCTCTGAGCACTAGGGTCATGTCTATGGACTGCCCTACCCTGCACTAGCACTCTCGAAGCCAGCGAATCGGAGGCGATCGCTGGACTGATGAGAGGTCTCTATGTGCTTCTTACTGGTGCTATCTGCTAGTCCTGACTTCTGGTCTCTAACTGTCGGCTTCAGAACTCACTTGACCACAAATGTCGACATCCACAGAAATACATTGGTGTCGCTGGTAGCAAAGAGACGGAAGATGAGCCCCCGGCTCAGTCATTCCGATTAAGGTTAGCTGAATCGGCTCTTCGGTGCGCCACGTGCGGATCCGGGTATCCCTTAGCTTGAGGCGTGCATGGCGTATTATTACCAATCACTTTTCCAAGTCCATCATCGTTTTAATTTTGTTCTTCCTGGCCGCGATACACCTCATGCGCAGCTAGGCCAAGCATAACGATTGTTCCCATCTCCTAAGCATGGCACCACTCGACCTGAATGTGCCTGACTCAGAGCGACGGCCACTCCTCTCGCGGACATCAACAGCATATGATAGCGAGGCCCGGTCGGTCAAGCAGGATGAGCAGAAGCGGGCCTCAGCCCTTAGGAGCACTGCTCTTGGGCTCTCAATCTTCGTGCTCATTTTCATTCTGACTAGCAATATTTCTTTGATGACCACCATCCAGTCACCAATCGCTGAAGAGCTCGGGGCGTCTAGCGAGGTGACTTGGTTCAATTCAGCCTACTTGATCGCCGTAACCAGCTTGACACCGATTTCTGGGAAGCTCTGCCAGATCTTTACGGCCCCGGTGTATCTGTTGGCGTCAATCGTCATTCAAACAATCGGCATATTGACAACATCTCAAGCGCGAAGCATTCATGTCTTTCTAGTTGGTCGTGCGGTGACTGGCATGGGCAGCGCTGCCGTCACGCCAGTCGCGTTCATCCTGGTGACGAAGTTGACGCCTCCCAAAAGGCGCGGTCTTTTCTTCGGGCTCATCAATTCAGGCTATACTACTGGTCTAGCTTGCGGAGCGATCATTGCTGGTGCGCTGGAGCCGCTCCTAGGGTGGAGAACTGTGTTCTTGGTTCAGATTCCGATCAGTGCCACTGCAGCGCTCGTCGCCTTCGCTGTGATACCAAGAGAGGAGAAGTTGGACGTTGATGAAAACGATTCAATGGCGAGAAAGCTCGCACGCATCGACTATTTTGGCGTTTTGACCTTGCTCATTACGTTGGTGCTTCTGCTCTACACATTGGCATCCCCGAAGATTGATTTCCGAGCAGTAGCGTTGTCGGTCGCGATGCTCGTTCTGTTCGTTCTCGTCGAGTTCCGATGGGCTGCGGAACCCATTGTGCCACCTACCGTCATGACATCGCGAGCCAACTTCTTCTCGGGCACCTCGACAGTCGGAGTCATGACTGCCAGATGGGCCATACTGTTCTACACACCGGTGTACGCTATAGCCGTTCGGGGCTGGAAGCCGTCAGCGGCTGGCGCTTTGCTGGTGCCCACCAATGCAGGCTTTGCAGCCGGTGGTCTAATAGCAGGGTTCTTTCATATTCGGCGTACAGGTTCATTCTACACGCCGTCACTCATCTGCTTCGCGCTATTTGCGGTCGTCCAGTTCGTGGTCTCTCAACTTTGCACACCAACTTCTGCAATCGGATTGTACATTGGGGCCCTCTTCTGCAACGGATTCGTGGTTGGGGCACTACTTAACTACTCCTTAGCTCACCTGCTACACATGACACCAACCTCTCAGCATGTAATTGTCATACCTTTCAATGCCACCTTCCGCAGCTTTTCTGGCTCCTTTGGCTCTTCTATTGCAGGAGGGTACTTCTTACGGTCGCTGTACCGCAACCTTGATGAAGGTTTCAGATCGATCGGGATGCCACATAATGGCGAGCTTGTTCGGAAGCTACTTGGTAGCCCCCTTCTTGTGCAGAAGCTGGAAGGAGACGAGCGTCTGGTTGCAGTCGATGCATATACTGGGGCGATCAAGGCCACGTTTCTAGCAGGCGTCGGCTTGGCACTCATTATGCTGATCGTACAGGCTGGTGTTGGGTGGGTTGCGCCACCTGAGGATGGAGATAAACTCGCACGCAGCGACAGGGATGTTCTACATAGGGTCGTTTCTGGAGAGCCTGCCACTGGTTGAAAGTCTCAATAACAGCGGTGTTGAAGGCCGTTCTGGCATTACGATTAGAGCACATACGTCAACGGAAGCCAGCTGATACGTGTGTTCACGATTGCCGGCTCCGCTCTGTCAGTCCGAACATGGTCGGTACTCTCTCCACTAGTTTGTCGCTGTACTACATGCGAACAAGGCAGCTTTCATGGTACTCATTCGACGGGTCGAACCTGAGGCATCATCAGGACCCCGTACCGAGGCTATTCCAGGTTGGGCAATCGGAAGCCGCAATCAGCCAAAAATGATGTCACATTCTGGGGATGACGGAGGGTCGAAAGTGAGAGCGCAAAGAAGTTCCCGCCTGCGCTGTTGGAGAGGCATGAGCGGCGAAAGCACGAACTGGAGGAGATTCGAGAACAATTCTTGCCTAAGCTGTCAATAAATGCTGCTGGCCAACGTCCTTCTTCAAACCTCTTTATTCTGTATGCTTTCGGCAAGATTCCTCAGACGAGTCCACATACCTCGAACACGACTTGCTCAGATGGCGAACCTCACTGACGGCACTGCCTCGAATGGCGCTTCATACACAACTCTGTCCGAGATCAAGAAGACAAACAACTTCACTTCACATTTACCCACAGACCAAGCATTCCCTACACCTCTAGATTCTCAAAACGCTCCTCGAAACAAGCTCGGCCCTCGAATGGTAAGGAATGCCCTGTTCACATATGTTCCACCAATGCCATCCGAGGATCCAGAACTGCTCGGTGTGAGCAAGGCAGCATTACGCAGTATAGGTCTCTCAGAAGACCAGGCAGAATCAGACGAGCTGAAGCAGGTGGTGTCTGGAAACAAGTTCTACTGGAAAGAGAATGGAGACGACAAACAAGGAGAGGGAGTATACCCGTGGGCACAATGCTACGGCGGCTTTCAGTTCGGACAGTGGGCTGGCCAACTAGGTGACGGGCGAGCCATATCCTTGTTCGAAACCACGAATCCTCAGACTGGCGTTCGCTACGAGTGGCAGTTGAAGGGCGCAGGAAAGACACCATACTCGAGGTTTGCCGATGGCAGAGCTGTCCTGCGGTCTAGCATCAGAGAATTTGTTGTCTCAGAATACCTCAACGCAATTGGCATTCCGACGACACGTGCGTTGTCCTTGACGCTCCTGCCTAAACTCGATGTTGTTCGTGAACGACTTGAGCCAGGCGCCATCGTCTGCCGATTTGCCCAATCATGGCTGCGTATCGGTACCTTCGACCTCATGCGCTCAAGAGGCGACCGCGAGAATATCCGCAAAGTAGCCACGTACGCCGCAGAAGAAGTCTTTGGTGGCTGGGATAAGCTGCCGGCCCGTCTTACAGACGTCGATGATGAACAGAAACCACAAAACGGATCACATCTTGAGCCCTCTCGCAATGTCCCCAAGGACGATCTCCAGGGACCGGAAAGCCATGAACAGAACCGTTTTGCACGCCTCTACCGTGAAATCGTGCGCCGAAACGCAAAGACCGTCGCAGCATGGCAAGCCTATGGCTTCATGAACGGCGTCCTCAACACTGACAACACAAGCATCTTCGGGTTGTCTCTTGACTTTGGTCCATTCGCGTTCATGGATAACTTCGACCCTTCGCATACACCCAACCACGATGATATGATGTTGAGGTACGCATACCGCTCTCAACCGACCATCATCTGGTGGAACTTGGTCAGACTAGGAGAATCTCTAGGTGAGCTCATCGGGTCTGGCGAGCGTGTCGATCAAGAGACGTTTGTCACCAAGGGTGTAGAAGAGGAATTCGCGCCAACTCTGATCAAGAGGGCGGAGAACATCATCGATGCTGCAGGCGAGGAATACAAGGCCGTCTTCTTAAGCGAGTACAGGCGGCTCATGACTGTGAGACTTGGATTGAAGACGCAGAAAGAGGGCGATTTCGACGGTCTCTTCAGTGACGCGCTCGACACCATGGAGGCGTTGGAGCTGGACTTCAACCACTTTTTCAGAAGACTATCTTCTGTCAAGGTTGGCGACATCGCTACCAAGGAAGGACGGGAAGAGAAGGCGAAGATCTTCGCACACAGCCAAGGCGTCACAGGTCTGAACGAGAGCGAAGACACGCTGAAGGAGAAAGTCGGCGAATGGCTTGAGCAGTGGCGAGCACGAGCTGTCGAGGACTGGGGTGAAGGCGAAGACGCCGACGCCGAGAGGGAGAAGGCAATGAAGAGCGTGAACCCGAACTTCGTGCCGAGGGGTTGGTTGCTTGATGAAGTGATTCAGCGGGTCGAAAAGAAGAAGGACAGGAAGATACTCAGCACCGTGATGGAGATGACGCTGAATCCGTTCGCTGATGGCTGGGCTAATGATGAGGAGCTGGAGAAGCGGTATATTGGGGACATCCCACGGCTGAAGAGGAGTATTCAGTGCAGTTGCTCCTCGTAGAGTAGCGATTCGTTTGGTGCACACTTGTGGCCTGAACTAGTTCTATTGTCTTTACCGGAATGACTTGACAAATCGCATCACGCGTCGTTGGGACTCTTGCCTCTGTTTTGTCTCGAGTAATCCCCCGCCACAATAGTTATGTCTTGCTCCTCTTCCCGTCCGGTATCTCGTCTTAGAACGACCATCTAAGTGCATACATACACAAGGTGCGTCTAGACAGCTACATACTCTACGATTGCAGACCTGGGTCAGCGCGAGATTATCAGTCCACTTGATCATCCTCTTCCCGCCGAACGATCTTTTCGCCTCCCGCGAATGACAGGCAAGCCTTCCTTCCCTCGGTTGGACGCACGCACGCACGCACTGGAGGATACGGTTCCCTTGCATCTGGGTAAGCAGGATACTTGACGTGGCGTGCTTGTCTATAGCACATCTGCGCTTGAATGGGAAGGAAAGGGGTTGAACTGCTTGCTTTTGTCACCTTGCTGTCGGGGGTACTTCTGCCTGGGCCTCCTAATGTGCTTCCTGAGTGTGCTGATACAGTAGTGATGCCTGCTCGCTGTCTGCCCATAGACACTTTCATGGCTGCTCTTTGTCCCTTCTGTAACCAACTCCCTGCCACGGCACAAGCTGGTCCAGCACCGCTTGAGTTTCCCCCGCCTTGTCTACGGGGCCGCAGAATTGCTTCTCCAAGCGTTCTCGAACACGCTTCTTAACCTCGTGGCGTCTTCCTGACTCCGTGTCCTCTGAGCCAAGAAGCCTTCCAGATCCTTCCAGAACTCCTCATGCTGTAGCACCGCGTCTCCGCTATCCTCGCCAGGCTGCACTGGTTGCGACTCCGATTCCGTTCTCGGTTTCGTAGGCTGCGCACTCTCGGCCATACCCACGTCTGTCCTCGCCTCCTCGGCAGGGTTCATGCCAATCTCCGCCTCAACAGCTGCATTTTCGCTCCCTGGGCCTGCTGCTTCTGGCTCCCGTGCTTTTACAGCTATCGTAGCCGTGTCTTGCGGTGGAGGATCTGGCGCGCCGCCCATGACCATGATTCCCAGTTCGAGGTTCTTCGTATTCGCATCGACTATGTCTGCCACTGTCTGTTTGCTGGATGGGACGGGCTTCTTGTTGAGCAGTAGCTTGATCTTGTCTACACTCGTTACAACAGATGGCCCGCCGAGGTGGGCATGGACTTGCTGCTTCAGAGACGATATGGTGGTGGTAGGCGCTGTGGATGGCAAGGAAAGGGTCATGGCGGGGTTTCGGGAGGATTTGAGAGTAATGCTGATAGTGTCTGTTGTGGAGGTTGCCGGCTCAGCGCCTGGCGCCCGGGCAGGAGTTGCAGTAAGGTCATTTCTGGGCTTTGGTGGGAGGGGATGTTGTGGATGGGAGAGTTTGGGCAATGCGAACTGAGGACTGTAGTTAGTGGTTGTAACTAGGGTGGTTTCTCCCTCGTATACTGACAGGTACTCGCAGACCAAAGGTAGCAGGGTCGAAGATATGATCTTGCTGGTACTTGGTGGGTTTGGTGTCGAGCGTTGTGAGGAACGATTTGGCAAAAGATACTTCCGTCATGTTTGCCTCTCTCTTCTTCTGTTCCTCCAATTTCTTCAACGCGTGGATCAGAGCAAATGTAGCCAGGGCTGCAGCAGGTTCACGTTCACGAGACGGCGGTACGGGTTGATAATATGTTACTATCGAATACAGACAGAAGTGAAGGTGGAGCGTGTTACGATGGCTGCGGTGTGTTGATGAGTGACATCATATGGTCGAATAAAAAGGTGTGGATTGATACCGCGGCATGAGCAGCTCAACTAGATGTTGACTTGCGGTTGGGCAACGAGTCATTGTATCATGCACCGTAAAGCTGCTGCGACACATGCACGTCCATTAGCTTGTCTCTGGTGTTTGGGATCACGCCAGCACAGCGAAGCAGTTGAATCGAACCGAAAATAGCATCCATTGACTTCGTTAAATGTGGCATTAAACCCTACTCCTACCCAGGAATAACACAAGTGCTAGACAATAACATGGTATCACAACATTCCGCACGCCCGTGGAGAATAAACATTCCTTTCCTAATAAGCATAGTTGTTGTATTCGCCCTGCGACCCTTCGACATCCCTGTACCAAAGCTGAGGTACCCTCTTCATACTTTCCAACCTCCTCAAGCTGCTAGATCTGCTCATCTGACTTGCCGACCTGCTGAGACCATTTGCAGCTCGACTTACTCCGCTTCGCAAACTCTTAAACCGCGTCATACCCGGCCGCTGGTCTGCCGGCAGGGATAAATATGTGTCGTTCTGATATTGTGGTTGGAGTCCAGGCTTGAGGCCCTGCTGTGTTGACTGACTGCGGCTGTATCGAGGTCTGTCGCCAGTCTCCCCAAGAAACTGAGTAGCCTCGTCCACCTTGTCCCAACTGTTCCGTTTTTCGGGCTGCTTGGACTTTCGTATGTCGTTCATCTCAAACGTTTGCTCTTCTTGTGGATTGTCCATAAAAGAGAACGGCGATCCAGGCCGTTTGACCTGGTCTTCAGGCTTCAGTCGTGCATAACTCGATTTGTCACCATCACGGATGGCGTTGCCGATCTTGTTGACTATGTTCTGCGAGTTATGCTCCCCACTATTCACCAGCTGCTGGCTTGGCAAAGGCCGGTCGCTGCTCGATATGCGCCTCGAGAGCGACCTGAACATCGAGGAGAACGAGCCGCTACGCGAAGGGTTGTGTTCCTTTTTGTACGCCTTCTGCTGGTTCTGCTGGATCAGTGGGGTCTCGCCGGCTGTAAGTGTTGGTGATATAGGAGGTAGGGTTGGTGCTCTTTCGGAAATGACCGTGGGAGGCTCGATGTTGATGCCAACAGGAATGCCCTTTGTCTGGATTCGGGGAACATTCATGTACGAGAGTCCTACTTGTTGAGGTGACTGCTGCTGCGGAGACGACTCGTTGGTTGACAATGGTTCAGTTCGTTTGCGCCTGCCGCACTTATTGCATTTGTGTCTGTGACCTCCAGGGGCTGAAGAAGGTCCAGCCTCACTGCTCTGAGGGGGAGCACTCGTCGCGACAGCACCGGGAAAAGCACTTGGCGGCATGCTCTTCTTTCCTCCACACGACTTACAATCAACGGACTGTGCCACTTCCGGCTTCTCGACAGGCGAGACAGGTGCGCTGCCAGATGGGCGCTTTTTGTGTCCACCACATTTGTTACATGGGCCTGTGTGACCTCGTTTGGATGCAATCGGGCCTTGGTAGCCTTGTGGGTCATAGCCTGGCGGCAGGTCTCCAGCATACATGTCTTGAGCGACCTTGACCTTTCGAGGTTTTGTATCGGCCTCATCTTCGTGCCCTGGATAAGGTTTCCCATCGAGTTTGCGCAGACCCACTGACTTGCGCGCCGCTTCTGCAGACACGTTTCCGGGTTGTGAGATCTGGTGTGGAGGCTGCTGCATTGTTTGTCGCGACCTTTTATCGTGACCTTCTTCTATTGGTGAAATGGGCGAGAACGCGAGATTGCTTGACGCATCCGAAGCGTGAGGAGTATGTTCCGGTGTCATGAACGGATTAGAGTGTTGGCTTGAGACGCTGTCCTGCGACTTGTGTGCAGCACTACGAACTGGATGCGTTATGCCTACAGGTTCAGAGGGATTGCGGTGAGCTGCAGTTCGAGCAGCAGATGATAAGGGAGGAGAGGCACCCGTCGGTGGCGGTGGATTCTGCAGCTTAGCAGTAACCATGTCTGAATTCTGCCCTATTAGAGTCTCTTATGCGGTCTTGGAAGCCTGACGAAGGATGCGCTTGCTCACGCCAACTTCCACTTGCGATTCCCGATGAAAGAGTCCGTAAAGACAGGCGTGCAGTATTACATGAGATAGATATTACATTAGAATCGATGCTACAGCACTGCTGACCTGTAGTAACTGGGTAGAAACATAGCCCATGCTCAACATGGTCTACATGGCGAGGACGGCGCAGCTGTGGTGCTCCGGGTGCTATTTGTGCCTAGGCTGTGCAAGTAGACGAGCTAATTCAAGATCAGCACCGCCCAAGGCCCCAACCCGGTTGCAGAGTGGACAAAAGTGGAAACTGAGCCATGTCAGCCATGTTTACTATGCACAAGACGATCCTTTAGGCCAGGTAATTGACCACCACGGCTCGACGACTGTGCTTTGCTTGAGTGAGGTTGCCCTCGTTTGTGAGAACTCGACAGCTCAAACCATGCACGATCCTGTGTCCCTTCCACAAGGCACAATTTCGAAACTTGGTGGAACACTGGTGTGACACAGGCTTTGGTCGCCAAGCATCCCGAGGCTGTTAAGTTGTGCACATCTACGCGAACTGATTCAGTCTGCGGCATAGATAGTCTACGCGTTGAAACATGACCATCACAAAAGAGTTCGGCGCCCGGCAGGAAGCTGAACTTCGAGCATAGAGCGCATAAAGCTTGGCCAAGAGCTTGGCTTGCCGCCAGTTTCACATTCCTGGTGTTTTCTCTTTTGGTAACTGATCACTCTATCTTTAGCACGCCTTCCGCATGTGGTAATGATGTTCTTGTCGCGATGTCGTACGAAGTTTACCAATGGATAGTATCATTCAGTACCGTGGTGCATGCGCTTCAGGCACCAGCTGGGTGCAAAGCCGCGGTGGTTGTGCTGAGTACTCGAATGCTGCCATAGTGGTGCATGTTCACAGGCCTTCCAACGCCGCTCCTCTTCCGGCAGTCGCACAATCTGTTGCAACCATTAGGGTTCGCTTTACTTTGACTACAGATTTGAGGCCAGCATGCAACGACAACAGGCTCGCAAGGACCTACTTAGAGGCCCTCAATTCGCATCTGTGTGACACTTGGTGCGTGAAGGCTACTCGAAGAAAGCATTACTGTATGCAATTTAGCGTATCGAGGAATAAGCAAATTATTGGAGCTTTGTTGGCGTGCCAGCTTTGGGTACGGCTGGTAAGTTAATGTGGGCTCTGCGAGGTTAGCCTGCGCAACACTGACGGATGTCGTGGGCCACACATCGAACGGTGGCTTGACCGTACGGCCGAATACTGGGTTAGGAAGAGTTGCTTGAAGAGAGTCGTCGGAACAAGTCAACCATGGAGGCAGTACTGAAGCTGGGTGACGCCTGCGACCCATACACGAAACACACAACACATCTTTAGCCACCCGCCATGCATGATATTGGAGTGGGAGCATCTTGCGGCTGCACAAAGAGGGTTCATCTACGGTAAGATAGCTTAAGGTCATAGCTTCGGGTTCCTGCGGGGTGGAGTGTATTGATCATGTTTGAACTTCAAGTTTGTCTAGTATCACTTAGTACTGGTCCGTCTGGAAGCTCGAATGCCGAGCCGTGTTCAACCGTGGTCGAGCAAGAACACCACTTCTAGTAATAGAGATATTGCGAGGACTACATTTCGCCCTGAGAACGAAAGGTGAAAATACTTTCGAACCAACGCAATGGCTTCGTAGTCGTCATTACACACCGGCAGAAGCTTTGATAGATACGTCCCGCATTTGATGGCGCTAAGACGTCCATGTGGTGATCTCACCGCAAGGAGAAATTCATATCATGTCCAATGCCCAGATCGGGTCGATCGCCACGGGCTACGGTTGTGGCGTAAGATTAACCTCGAGAAGCTCTTCTGGCCAAGATTTTCGAAGCCGTCGAACACTGTGGGACTTGCTTGTTCGGCAGGAACCTGACGTAAAGAGGCTCACTAATTTGTGATGGTACGTGGAACAGAAGATTGTTGTGCTCCAGTCCGAGATTGGTAGTAACGCTTGTGTTAGCCGTGCAAGTGCCATTCAATCAAAGGATGGGAGTGGCTGTCTGGACTACCTTTGAGGAGCAACAGTCAAGACCTTCATAGCGTGCAACCGCATTAAGCGAGCTAAGGCGGCTCCCCCCTCGCAGCATCAGCAAATTTCGAAGACCTTTTCGCTGAGACACCGAACCACACCAAGATCTCGTCATAGACTTGTACTGCGTTGGCAGTCGAGATATGCAGGTTTTGAGTGGATACTACCAACATCGCATGGTACGACAAGCACACCAAGCAGAGAAGCACCAATTGGCACTGATAGTTGTGTGCATCACCATGTACAGAACAAGAGCATATTCGACAATGGATATCCGTTGCCCCATATTTTCAGTAACAAGCAGGCCAACGACTTTTCTATCGCGTTATTGTTCCGTGAGGCGTTCAGTGATGACTCGTCGAGGCCTAGATTCTGAGATGTTCTTGAGATAACAAGCATCTATCACCGTCGCCTTCTTGCGGTAGTCCACCCCATCAGCGATTGATGGCATAGATGATACTAGCACCGCTGGAGGACCACCTTTCAACGTCGTCACGATACGATCTTCTCCACTAGCTCCAGACTATCGGAAGAGGCTGATATGGTCATGTCCGAATCCATGTTAGATCTTGAGCTAGCACGGAAGGAGTGGTGGAGGCTACCTTCATGCTGTGAAATGACTGGCAGCCATGGTCTTACCTCAGGCTCGGTTCCCCCCTTTCGGTGAACGTCTCGGGCCATAGGGTGCTCACGTCAAGCACCAAGCTTGACGCAACCATTATTACTCGCGACGACGTACTCCTGAAGCGATGAATGCGCCCTTAGACCATGTCTCTGTAATCACAGACGTGAGCCTGAAAGAAATGGATTTATAATGCCGTTTTCCAGGCTCAGCCCGAACGGTGCTTGGATACATGCAACCGAGGCTATTCGTGTGGAATGACCCGACGGGCATGTAAGATATTGCAACGATTCACTTGGCGACTGGGCCACGGTTGTGCTCTACGGTATTCGTGCGTATGTTCCGTAACACAGCCTTACGATGGCTGACGGCAGTGATACGACAAGGGTCTTATCGTAAAGTGGTCAGCTTTCTACCACGAGGAAGTGGCTCTGTCGGACAGACATTGTACATGGTTCATCTGACAGACATGTGCTCCAGCCATGCCGTTGGTGTTTCTATGGTGTTCATATGTACAACATGTGAGCACAAATGCAGCTACTCTACGACGTACGTGCGGATACAATCTGGTGGAAGCGTCCACTCTTTTCGCAGCAAGTATCCCAGTAGACTAGCAGATGTTTCCCAGCTTGGTCACTTCTGCCGGATAAGCTCTCGCAACGATGCTGATGTTGTGCATTTGAATGTGTGCTTCGGGCATTAATGTCGTTGGACTGGCTCCAGGTGCGGACGATGGGTGAGGACAAGCTCAAGATGTAGTCGTCAAGCAACTCATTAATGCTGGTAGAGTACGCTATATCCGCTCTCGTCGGCCGTCCAGCTTGGGGACACCCTCGTTCAGTCTTACCTGGGGCTGTCCTTCCTGACCGGGTTTCTATGCGAATCGGTCAGACTTGGTAGGCTTGAGTAGTACTTCTGTGCGCTTCGCAACCACACTGCTGTGGTGAGAAGCTTGTTCGTGAGGAGGCCCCCAGGCTAAGTTCGAAGTACAGCCAATGTTACAGCCATTCTACTTATAGACTAGACCAATACGAATAGTGCGGTGCGAATGGCCCTTTTGGTCCATCACCCACAGGTCCAGCTGAGGCCTGACGAAGGGGCTGGTTGCGGCTGAGGCTGGCTGAGGATTGTAATTGGTGGCCAAGCCTGAACGATGCCAAAAATACCGAGGAGGAAAGGCGTAAGCATCAGACACTGCAGAATTAGCGTACATGAAAGTAAGACGTTTAGATTACCTGCTATGCCGAATTCCGCATGATTGAACGTCGACCCACAAAAGACGAACCACTGGCATCATGTCCAGGTCGGTTTCCGAATCTCAATGTAATGGCGAAAACGGGTGGATCGAAACATTGGTTCTGCTTCCACTGGTACCTCCACCAACATCAGGCCTCACGCTACGAAGAAGCCTCGCAGATGGAATCCTCTGCCACTCTAAATTTCCAGTGTAGATCACTGAGCGCATGTCAGAGATCCACCATCCTCCGCTTATCCATCCCCTGCTGGGCCGGGATCTATTTTGGACAGGCAGATGAGGATGGCGCCCCTGATACATATGTATCGCTGAGATCAGCCCTTCTTTTGTTTTTCTGCTCGTTAAGAACCGCACCCGAAGTACGTCGACACTCATTTACATTTCACTATGGAGGAAGTCTACGTGTTCGGTGACCAAACGGCAGACTGCCGGGCGTTCTTCACAAAGGTCTTCCCAAGAAAGGACGATGTACTATTACAGGCGTTCTTGGAGAGAGCGAGTGAAGCCGTCAGAGTCGAAAACCGAGCCAGGTCACATGCCTCGAAGGCAGTACCAGACTTCAACACGATACAAGAACTAGTCGATCGCTACTATCGAAGCGAGCAGAAAGATGCCGCTATCGAGAGCAGTTTACTTTGCATTTCTCAGTTTTGTCATTTCATTGGGTGAGTACCGTTCGCGCAACAGCGACCTGAGGCATTAGCTAATCTGGACCAGAGCATTTTCAGAGCGTTCATCAACATATATACAGCCTAATACAGATGCTAGACTGGTCGGTCTGTGCACCGGCTTAATAACGGCGGCAGCTGTGTCTTGCGCCGACTCTCTAACCGCCCTCCTTCCCCTCGCCATCGAATCCGTCCGAATTGCTTTCAGAGCTGGAGCCCATGTTGGAAAGGTTGCCCAACAGCTTGAGGTTGAGTCTGAGAACAAATCGTGGTCGACACTCGTGGCTTCAGATGAAAAATCTACGCAGGCAGCCCTGGACAGCTTCCACGCAGAAAAGAACATCGCCCCTGCCGCCAAGCTTTGGATTTCAGCATCCTCAGCTACCTCGGTCACAATCAGCGGTCCTCCCGCGACCAAAATCCGATGCTTTGAGAATTCAGAATTCTTCAAGTCGAAGAGGAATGTCCCGGTACCTGTGTTCGCCCCTTACCATGCTGCACACTTGCACGCCGAGAAGGATGTACAGAACATACTGAGACCGCAGACAAAAGACATCTTCGGCCTGCAAACACAGAGATTCTCTGTCTGCTCCAGTGTTTCGGGCAAGCCGATCCAGGGCAAGAATGGATTGGACATCTTGGAGGAAGCTTTGAGAGAAGTCATCCTCGAGCCGATCCGATGGGACAATGTCCTCAAGTACTGCGCTTCGGGATCGCCCACGGAAGCCAAGGTGTTCGCCGTTGGTGTCACCAACCTGACAAGCAGCGTTGTCTCAGCATTGAAGGCCAACACTGCAAAGGTCACCATGGAGGACCAGTCGTCCTGGGGTACTGTCCCTGCGGCTGGCACCAAGCAATCGAAGAGAGAAGCTGACATTGCCATTGTCGGTTTCTCCGGTCGATTCCCCGATGCTGCCAACCACGATCTCTTCTGGGATCTTCTGGTCAGAGGTCTTGATGTGCACCGACCAGTTCCTCCTGACAGGTTCCCAGTCGATTCGCATGTCGACCCTACCTCGAAGAAGAAGAACACCAGTCACACGCCTTTCGGCAACTTCATCGAGAACCCTGGTCTGTTCGATGCACGATTCTTCAACATGTCGCCACGTGAGGCTGCGCAGACCGATCCCATGCAGCGACTAGTAATGACAACTGCTTACGAAGCAATGGAAATGTCCGGATTCGTCGCTGATCGAACCCCATCCTCGAAACGAGACAGAATTGGTACCTTCTACGGTCAGACATCTGATGACTGGCGTGAGGTGAACGCCGCTCAAGACATTGACACATACTTCATCTCTGGTGGTGTCCGAGCTTTCGGTCCCGGCCGATTGAACTACTTCTTCAAGTGGAGTGGTCCATCATTCTCTGTCGATACCGCTTGTTCGTCCAGTTTCGCCGCTATCAATGTGGCCATCACTTCTCTGCGCGCTGGCGAATGTGACACCGCTTTTACCGGTGGTGCAAACGTTCTCACCAACTCCGACATTTTCTCAGGTCTCAGCAGAGGTCACTTCTTGAGCAGAACTGGCTCTTGCAAGACATGGGACAATGATGCCGATGGATACTGCAGAGGTGACGGTGTTTGCACAGTCATCATGAAGCGTTTGGAAGATGCTGTATCTGACCGAGACCCAATTTTGGGCATTGTTCGAGGTATTGGTACCAACCACTCTGCTCAGGCTGTTTCCATTACCCATCCTTGCGCCGAGAACCAGTCCTTCTTGTTCGACAAGGTGCTCAAGGAGTGCAACGTCCCCTGCAACGACGTCAACTACGTCGAAATGCACGGAACCGGTACCCAGGCTGGTGATGGTATTGAAATGGAGTCTGTTTCTTCCGTGTTTGCACCCCGACAAAACCGCAGACGCCCTGACCAGCCTCTCTATGTGGGTGCTGTCAAGTCCAACATCGGTCACGGTGAGGCTGTATCTGGTGTTTGCGCCTTGATCAAGGTTCTACTCATGTTGCAAAAGAGTATGATCCCGCCTCACACTGGTATCAAGAAGCAGATCAACAAGAACTTCGCTCCTGATCTCAAGGAACGTGGTGTCAACATTGCTTTCGAGCCAACACCACTCCTGCGACCAGCTGGTGGAAAGCGTACCATGTTCATCAACAACTTCAGTGCCGCTGGTGGTAACACCGCCATGCTCCTGACTGATGGACCTGAAATCCGCAATGCTGGTACTCCAGACCCACGATCCACCCAGGTCATCACCATTTCAGCGAAGTCACTGGGTGCGATGAAGAAGACACTCGCCAAATTTGAGGCATATGTGAATGCCAATCCTGAGGTCGGACTTGCCGATCTGGCATATACCACCACTGCTCGACGAACTCATTACACCTACCGTGCCTCATTCCCCGTCAACAGTGTATCACAGCTCTCGGCCGCACTCAAGTCCGTTCAAAACGAGAACCATACACCAATTGCGTTGGCCGCTCCTCAGATGGCTTTCGCCTACACTGGCCAAGGTTCTCAGTATACTGGCATGGGCAAGAAGCTGTTTGAGACCTCCAGCCAATTCCGGGCTGACATTGAAGAGTTCAATGAGATCGCTCTTCGACAAGGTCTGCCTTCCATCATGCCTTTGATAGATGGCAGCGTCGAGGTACAGAACCTACCACCGACTATTGTTCAACTGGGTATGTGCTGCATTCAAATGGCATGCACCCGACTCTGGTCTACGTGGGGCGTTGAGCCCAGCACTGTTATCGGACACTCACTTGGCGAGTACGCTGCTCTCCAAGCTGCTGGTGTTCTTTCTGTTGCCGACACCATTTACCTGGTTGGCAAGCGTGCGTCGCTGCTGGAGAAGAAGTGTACTGCGGGCACTCATGCTATGCTTGCTGTGAGGTGCCCTGTCGCTGGCCTGCAGGATGTGGTCGCAAACAATCAGGGCAAGATTGAGATCGCATGCATCAACGGCGTCTCGGACACAGTCTTGTCTGGAACCATGGCTGATATCGACACTGTCGCTCAGAAATTGGCAGATGCCGGTCAAAAGTGCACGAAGCTCAAGCTGCCGTTTGCATTCCACTCCTCGCAAGTTGACCCAATCTTGGAGGACTTCGAGAAGCTGGCTGCCAATATCACATACAACCCACCGAAAGTCCCGGTTATCTCGCCACTCTTGAGTGACGTTGTCACTTCCGGTGGAGTTTTCGACGCTTTGTACCTCAGCCGTCATTGTCGTAAGACCGTTGACTTCGTTGGAGGCATTGCATCTGCAATGTCCAGCTCTACCATCAGCGAATCTTCCCTTTGGCTTGAGGTCGGTGGCCATCCTCTTTGCGCAAGCATGATCAAGTCTTGTTTGTCCACCTCTACCTTGCCAACAATGAGACGAGACGAGGACCCATGGAAAATCATCTCACAGTCAATGGCGACTTTGTACACATCTGGCAAGCCATTGAATTGGGAGGCTTTCCACAAGGAGAACGAGCAGCTACGTGTCATACACGATTTGCCATCATACGGCTTCGATGAGAAGAACTACTGGCTCCAGTATTCTGGTGACTGGTTGATCTACAAGGGCGACTATCCGAAACAAAAGACCATCGAAGCCGCGCCAGCACCAGCTGCAGCCGCACCCGTCAAGCCAAGAAAGTGGTTGTCTACTGCCGTTCAGGGCATTGTCTCCGAAGAAGTCAAGGGGCAGACTGCCACTGTTGTCGCAGAATCTGACTTTGCCGACCCGAAGCTGTTCAAGGTCATTAGTGGCCATCTAGTCAATGGTTCTGGTCTTTGCCCATCAACTCTGTATGCTGACATTTGCTACACTATGGTCGACTACGCCTACAAGCTGCTGAGACCTGGTCAAGAAGCAAGCATCAACATCGGCGCCATGGACAACCCGGCTCCACTGTTGCTGAAGAACATCAACGAGCCTGAATCGCAGGTCTTCCGTGCCAATTGTTCGGTCAACCTGGCCGAGAACAAGGCAGACTTCACTATCACATCCTTCAATGGTAAGAAGGATGTCATTCATGCCAAGTGTGTTTGCAACTTCGAGGATGCCAACACTTGGAAGCAAGAGTGGTCCAAACAGGCTTATCTTGTCCAATCCCGCATCGACCTGCTCAAACACAAGGTTGAAAATGGTGAGGCTGATAAGGTGAGCAGAAAGATGGCATACAAGCTATTCACTGCTCTCGTCGACTACAGCGAGACCTATCAAGGCATGCAGAGCGTCCTCTTCGATGGCCCTGAATTTGAAGCCGCTAGCACAGTCAAGTTCCGAGCTGGACCCGAGGACGGTAGCTTCATGGTCAACCCCTACTACATTGACAGCTTGTGCCACATCACTGGTTTCACTGTTAATGCCACTGTCAACCCTCAAGATGAGTGCTATATCTCACATGGCTGGAGCAGCCTGAGAATTGCCGAACGTCCTCAACCGGACAAGACCTATACCGCTTATGTGAAGATGCAGCCTGTTGCTGGTTCCAAAATGAGAGCTGGTGATGTCTGGATCTTCAACGATAAGAAGGAGGTCGTCGGGTTTGCCGGTGCTGTCCGATTCCAATGTATTCCTCGCAAACTAATGGATGTCATGATGCCCAAGCCGAAGGTTGCGGGCAAGGCTCCTACGGCCTCCTCGGCCGCCGCTGCTGCACCAAGTCCTATCGCCTCCAAGCCAGCAGCACCGGTCGCGGCTGCTCCAGCCCCAGCCCCAGCTGCACCAAAGCAGAAGGTCAAGAAGGAGAAAGCACCGAAGCCTAAAAAAGCTCCTGCTGCTCCCAAGCCTGCAGGCAGCCTAGTACAAAAGATCTTCGACATCATCGCTCAAGAAATTGATGTTGATCACTCCGAGCTGCTTGACAATGTGCAGTGGGCTGACCTCGGTGTCGACAGTCTTATGTCTTTGACTATTTCTGGCAAGCTTCGCGAAGATCTTGATCTTGAGGTTGAGAGCAGTTTGTTTACGGACTTCGCTTCTGTTGGTGAACTTCGCAAGCACTTTGCGTCGATGGCTGGTCCAGCTGATGCAGCACCTGTGGAAGATTCCAGCTCAACCGACTCCGCCGCAGATGACGATTCAGACAGCGAGATAGACACTGTAGAGTCCGGCATCACAACGCCAGAAACCGTTGACGTTCCAGCTAAACAGGATGGCCGGTCTGCCGCAGTCGAGGCTGTTGCTTCTGCTCCAGCTGCAGGAGGTCCAGACATGATCGAAACCATCCGTCAAGTCATCGCTCAAGAAATGGAAATGGAGCTTGACGAGATCGTGGAGTCGACCGATCTGAGCAACCTTGGCATGGATTCGTTGATGGCCTTGACTGTGCTGGGCAAACTTCGAGAGGAGCACGATATCGACTTAGACCCAACCATTCTTGCCGATAACCCAACCCTTGGTCATCTTCGGAAGGCCCTTGGTTTGGACAAGCCGACACCTGCGCCTGTCAAGAAGGCACCTGAGCCAGCCAAGCCAGCTCCTGCTGCACCCGCTGTTGTCGCACCCACTCCAACACCTCAGGTCCCAATCATTGTTAATATGCCACCAGCGACCTCAGTCCTTCTTCAGGGCAACCCAAAGACCGCTACTAAGAACTTCTTCTTGTTCCCTGATGGAAGTGGATCGGCAACCTCGTACGTCTCGATCCCGGCAATTGACAGCAAGAATCTCGCTGTATACGGCCTCAACTGTCCGTTCATGAAGGACCCTACCAGCTATACATGCGGTATTGAGGGTGTTTCCAAGCTCTACTTGGAAGAAGTTATGCGCCGACAGCCAGTCGGTCCATACATCCTTGGTGGATGGTCCGCTGGTGGTGTTGTCGCCTACGAAGTCGCCAAACAACTTTCACAACTCTCTAAGTCGAACCCCGACAAGAACTGGTATGTTGAGAAGTTGATTCTCATCGACTCACCATGCCCAGTCAAGCTCGAGCCTCTACCAGCTCGTCTCCACCACTTCTTCGATGAGATAGGGCTCCTTGGTACCGGCACTGGGAAGACGCCAAACTGGCTCTTGCCTCATTTCGAATACAGCATCAAAGCGTTGACTGCGTACCGCCCAGAGCACGCAGAACGTGCTGGATTCGTCAGCCCTCCTACACTAATGATCTGGGCAACCGATGGTGTCTGCGGGAAGCCGGGCGACCCAAAACCACCACCACAAGCCGATGACCCAAAGAGCATGAAATGGCTCTTGGAGAACAGAACTGACTTCGGACCCAACGGCTGGGACAAATTGATCGATGTCAAGAAATGCAAGATGGTCACAATCAAGGGTAACCACTTCACCATGATGAAGCCACCTGTCGCCAAGGGAGTTGGACAATACATTCGTGAAGCCATTCAGGGCTAAGCAACCACACGAACCTGCTCACTTGACTGGCATATCATGGTGTTGTCTGGGTCAACTACTGCAACCTGTTTCAATAAATACCAGAATAGACCAGGATATGTTTGGGATTTATTGGACAAGAACAACAACGCCTAGATTAACATCATGATGCCTCCGATTACTGGCAAGCGTGTTTACCGTTGGAGGGAAAATTTGCAAGCATTTACAGAAGAGTTGAGGTTATGTCTGTTGGAAAGCAAGCTCTAAAGCGATTGCAAAGGTTATAGACGGCGCATTTACTGATTTGGGGGGAATGCTTGTATGGCGTTTGGGTATGGTCAACGTAGAGTCGCCGGGGGACGCTTCTGGCGATTCTAGTCTTCACAGCATCTGTATCGTGTATATGTTAATATCAAACGCTCCTACTTCAAGTCTATTGGTCTTCTTCGCTCGCTTTCTTTGCAATGACTTTTGCAACGTGTACGAGAAGCAACCTCGAATTGCGCTTATCCCGAAACCTTCCTCCTGGTGGGGTGTCTCGAATCTAACTCAAATCATCGCGTTGTCCTCCAATCTGTGGCTGGGCCAACCATAATGTCAGGTTCTTCGTCCCACAACAGAACCCAAGGTATTCGCCCCCATGCGAGTTTCTCACCAGAACTTCGTAGTCACTGTACGACTGATCCTGGACTTGACTGAAGGCAGTCACTCAGCTTGGTTACCAATTGCATGGCATGGTAGCCCGCTAAATACCTACCTACTTGTTCTACTTTTGTTAGGTTAATCACCTTTGTCTGGTTCAGGTTCACCTTGTTGATCGGCCAAACCTTTAACCATTTCAACCTGTTCCTGACGAACGAAGTCAAGGCTGGCAGGTGTCCAGCTGAGGTTACTTGTGCGGAGTACATGCATATTTCCACTGCCAGACTTCCCGCGGGTCGTCCAGTCCAACCCGGCCACAAATTGTAATGACAGACACTCAAACAATAAATTACACCCTTACTATTCGGTCGGTGGGTACAGATACAAACCCTTGCAGGTCCAGCAGATAGCTCACGGCAGCTTGGCACATAAAATGTCCCATTGGTAGCATTGTGGATTTGAGCGTTCGGAAAAGCAGAGAATGAAGCTTGCCACACAGAGCACCTACCTGTCTGAAGCCGCAGGGTTCTGCCCTTCGGAGGTGGGAAGTGTGTGGGCAATGGCTGACGTGCAGCGAGCATCGCGATGGAACGAGTATCCGCGCTGATATCCCTGCCAGCACGGCCACCACTCCCCTGTACATTCACCGCGATCTTGCAGACTGTCACACAGCGTTGCGGACTTTTATTATCGCGAAATCTACAAGGTACGTTCCGCTAGTCTCGGACGCTCGCGTGCCAGATCCATGACGGCTGTCCAGCAGATTTGCATTAATCTCGAAACCTGAAAGTTCCGACGCTGTTGCTGCAGCATGGCATCATGTTCGGTTCCCTGCAGTGGCTGGCTAAAGTCTTGTGTCCTGTGCACCTACCCACCTACCTACCTACTTGCCATGATGACCTATGAATAGCGCTGGATACGATATGGAGAAACGGGTGCCGACACAGGCGAACTGCCAAGACCCGTGGACTCTGCGCCGTCCGGCACACGGCATGCATGCATGCACTTCAAAAGCTACTTGTATCAAGCGTTGCGCCACACGCCAGGCCTCTCAGCTTTGCGCGCTCGAAAAAAGCTTCGGTATCGGGAGCGTTGAGTTCATCTGGTAGTCCGCCGCTAAATTCTGTGAGATCTCGTATTTTCGGTCGCTGCTCTTGGCCTCATGTGCTGACGGCCTCCACGGGTTAGGTATAGTCATGTCCGCATTTGGTGTGTGTGACGTGAGGGCTTGCTGATCGTTCATGGCGAGTCTTTCGGCGAGTTCGGCCTAACGAACATGGATCCGTATCTTGAGTGGGAGTCGTGCTGTCATGCGGAGATGATATCCTTGGCCCAGGATGCTGCCTTGAAACTTCACTTCTGTGAAAGATACCGTCTGATCCGTGCAGGCGAGATTGCGTGTGGACCATGGAATATGATTAAGGAAACCTGGGATGTGATCGAGTTCTTGGATCAGGATATCAAATGGAAATTCGGAGCTTGAGCGTTCTAAGTCAACCGGTGATAACAGGACATGCGGGGATTGACACAGCAATGATCTGCTCGTCAGGAAATGTGGTCATTGGAATTTGGGTAGAACATTGTCGAAGGAAGTGTGCTGGTAGACGTCCCCACGCATCGACCTTAGACTTATGAGTGATTCCAACAGGACGAAGACGCGCGCTATGACGACTAACATCAGAGGAAGGATTATTTGTAGCTGTCGTGACCGCCAAACTTGCCGCCAGCCTCGTGGTATGGGACCATGCCATCGACTGTTGTGGTTGTCCTCTTTCGTGTTGTGGTTCAGGAGATACCTAGGATCACTGTAGTACTCGTTACTGGCCTCTCGTCCTCGTCCAGAGGCTGGTCGTGGTTGCGAGAAATGGTGCACGCCATAAAGCCCAGATAGGAGAATGATGAAGCTTGCTACTACCCATAGAACCAGCTCTGCAACTGTAACGAAATCATACCGGAACCCAGCAAGGTGGATGCCACCATAGACGGAGACAGAAAGGTTCAAGACCGCCCGGGAGAGTCTCGTCCAACGTGCGTCTTCCGCGATCATCCCACAGGGCTTATCTGCTGACTGCCAGCAGACTTCCTGGCGAAAAGATCGAAACCACTCGTGCCATGTCCAAGGATAGTCCACGGGTCTTTGCTTGCGCCACAAAGCGTAATGTTCGCGGGCGAAGGCGATAGCGTGCTCGATGCGCTCCTCTAGTAGGTGACCAATATTGTCATCGTCGCAAGAACCATGGCACAGAGTCCGGGACGGCAGGGGTGGCAACGGCTGGGTGAAAAGTTTCAAGATCATCTGCTTGGGGATGTTGTTGAACAATCGAAACCGAGATAGCTTATAAGCGTGTACTGTTTTCAGCGAGGTACCCCGTATGTAAGGTCGTACTTTCGGCACAGACATCGTACCGGGTTGGTCGCGCTGGCCAGAACCGATTTCACCCAAGACTTGCTGATATGCTTGCCAGATCCTGGCGGTCTCCGCAGAACGATTTTGCCAGCACGAACACGAACGCTCCTGTTGTCTTCGAGAAGGATTTAGCAGATCTGGTAGGAAATGTGCAATCTCATTACAAGTCGTACCATCTTCCAAACCGCTGGCGGCGTTCTTCATGTATAGCAGAGCTGCAGCACCTTTCGCCCAAGGACCTCGAATGACCATTTGATACTTCACGGATTGAGGTTTGTCCATCCAACACCAATAGATCAGAGCTGTAACGACAACGTGCGCACACGTGAAGGTCTCCAGGAGCGAAAAATAGCCATTACTGAATATCCACCTTTCCGACCATTGGAAAAGGAAAAAGGCTGCCTGAACGAGGGTGAGTGTTTTCGTAAACATGTTGGCGCTTGACATGCTCTCGATCTCGGCCTTTGTGATCCGTGGCAAGAAGTCCATGCCGGCTCCCAAGAGGAATATAAGTCCACTTTCGTTCAAGACAAGTCGCGGAGAATCCGGGATGTACTCGGGTCCTCCGTCGTCTGTTTCGAACACAAAACCACCCATCAGCAAATACCAGTTATGAATTTCTGTCCATTCCAGTCGCTGACCATTGCTGTCACGACAATCGTAGTCTTTGACCGTCCATTCCTTAGGTCGTGGATGATGATCACCATCCCATGTCTACTTACTCGTCAGTTCATGTACCAGCGGAATTTGTGGCCATCTGACCGGTTAGCTTCTCATTCGACTCACCTGACGCCACAAATTCTCGACGGTAGGAGTGAGCTTCCTGACAACTTCAGCTTGCCGGTACGCGATGTAGAGGACCAACTCCGGCGCGAACAGCCCAACCAGGACCCACTGCGCTTCCCGCCATGCGTCCAGCCCCATCTTCCTGAACCATCGATGTTCCTGCCATGGCTGCGGCGTCTCGATGTTGAGATGCAGTGAGGTGTGAAGACATAGACCCAAAGTCATAACGCATAGGCAAATGATCTGCCAGGTACCGCGGTACCATGGAATAGGTTGCCAGCCCACGAACTCTGTTAGCTGTGTGTCGTTGAGCATGATTCTGGGACAGGCTGATACGTCTCCGTATAATGTATCCGAGTCTGACGCAGTCAGTCGGGTTGTCGCTGTTATATAGCCATACCCAGTCGCACCACCTTCGACCCCACAAGAGTCAATCAATGTCACGCTGACCTAGAGCTTCGCTCCTCACGAAGTACTGCACTGTCCGATCTTTGAATGGACCCCTTTCTGCAGTGAGTTGATATCACCGGGCGCAAACAATCCCCCCAGAATTGGTTGGAGAGGAGATGATGTCCAAGCCGGAACTGTGTAACTGCTCTGTCGCACAGGCGCTACAGAGCGAAGCTTCCTCGAGCTATCTTGTTTGAGGCGCGCGATCGAGCTTCGGTTGGTTCGTTGCATATTTCAACCTTTATTGAATAGCAAACAAATTTCGCTCTGCGAGTATTCTATCGATGTGCAAATCCAGCGCCTTGTTGTGCTCACATTTTCCTCACTATTGCGCATTCAATCTCGATCACCACGGACTTGACGTAGTTGCACCAGCCTGGGAACTTTGCATGGGCACTGACTTCGATTCTTTGGCCGCCTTTCAGCTCTTTGAGCATACTCCTTACATTGTCGTCTTGGTGGTACAAGTCCCATTCCGCGATATGCTTCTGAAACTCCCTGCCCGCGTGGATGTTCGTAACAATACGCCAGCTGCCGTACTTGTAGCGTGCAACATCCTGCAGACACAAGCGCTTGTGCTCAGTGTCGAGAGCATTTCGATGCTGGCAGTTGACTGGTTCAAGCAACGTAGCCTGGTCATCAGTATTCGATGTGTCTAAGCCACGGATGCCAGCCTCAAACCAGGTCCAACTACCACGATACGTGCCATGATCTTCAGGGTAACTGCTCCAACCTTGATCACGACTCTCGATGATGAACCTGACCTGACGTACAGCACCTCGTGGCAAGTAGCTTGGAATTATCAACGAGGTCTGCAGCTTGGGTGCTTGGAGCTCGCCCACGCGGTCTGGACGGAGGGAATGAGCGGTCTCTTTGATCTCCCACAGTTGCGCAAAGTCTAGGATCAGCGGTACCAGATCTCCAGGGAGCTTCTGACGTAGGAGGAGTGCTATCTTGAAAACATCGGTGGACGATAGGTGACGGCCCTGGCGTGGCCCGACCCTACTAGTGTCACGACCATCCTCCGAAGAACGATGGTCGTCATCTAGATTGAGTAGGCCAAAAGCATTCCATAGCAGTCCAGCAGTACGTCTTAGGTAGTCCATCTGCGCAACGTCGGTCTTCCAGCATTATTCAGGGGATGTATAAGGCAGGTGCTCAAACGCCAAAGGAAAGCCAGGGTATTACGTTGCCAGGGGTCGGGCCTACGGTGAAAGCCAAGCGCAGAGAGTGCAACTTTGTGGTCCTACCCAAAATTACACCGTACAAGACGAACTGTGACCTTCTAGTCATAGCTTCCTAGGATGCCACTGCTTTCGACCTTTCTCACTGACGAGGTCATTAAGCCCTCGTGTCCAAGAGCCAAAACTTTGGGAGTGAGTAACACTCGCCACGGCAAAGCAATGCAGCGAGAACTAGACCGACTCTCCGGCAGAAACTCTGAGATCACGCGTCGTGTCGTCTGGCAAGTGCCTTCACACAATACTGCGTAAGTCTGTTGCTGGACAATCTTGTAGCAAAAGGCCATCCAACGGAGCCGTCTCGCTATGGTTTTGTCTACAATACGCTGACCATAAGCCGTGTAATCAACCGAGATCGGCCCCGTGGTCGTTTGCTAGCAGTTGGGGGCTAAGCTGAGAACTCGTGCTGTGCACTGGATTTACTGGTGCAAAAACCATTTGACTGAGTAATCCCATGCTCACTAATTCATCTGCTGGATCACAACATGCTAGATATCTCGAGCCAATCAGTAGCCATCTTTGCCCACAATCATCACGTACGCTCCTACTCCTGTTTGAACATCAGGCAGAGACCCTGGCAACGACATCGGATGCTCCCACCAATAGGTATGTCCTCCCATATGCAGGTTCTCTGCAGCGTACGATCGGGCTCCTCGCAATGACCAAATCAGTGCAACTTCTTCGCATACCCCAACTTCGACAACGCTGTCCTTGCGCAGTTAGAAGCGACAAAATAGCCCTGTGCCACTGCCGAGCTTGTCAGCATGACATTGTTTATGATGCTTGACTCGCCTAGTTCCCAGGGACCAGTGCTATATGTAAATGGTGGAGAGGACCTTATCACGCGCGCCAGCAACTGTACTGACGTGGTCAAGCGGGGAGTGACGCATTGGATGCCTTCAAAGAGAATACCGACGTCGAAGGTGAAATCATTGACGGCGCTGGCCATGCCTTGAATTACCATAGTAATGTGCATGAGAGGTATGGCAAAATCGTTGACTGGACAAAGAAGCATGGCTTCTGAACCAGGTTATGCCACGACAGGGGGTAGCAGGTGAAAGGAAGTGATGCTACCGGTAGAGTGCTGTGAGCTCAACCTACTTGCATATGACTATAGACGCTCTTAGCACCATAGATGGATGGATTGCCTGTAATCAACAATGCTGTCATTTACTCTGTGACGATATTAACCCTAACCCTAGACCCTTGACCGAGGGACATGGATAATGGTACGGCCGGCTACGATGACAGGCTATGCAAGCAAACCACGTGCGAGACACACAGCCCACGCACACCACTGCACCTGCCACTTCCACCCTACGTACACAAATTGCTGTGTTGTTGGCAGACTACATGTCAAGCAATGATGCCCTGAACGACGAAGTAGAGGCGTTGTCCTCGATCTACGACTTGTCCGTCCTCACACTCGGCGAGCCAACAGCCACAGGCGCCGTGTCCGCCGTGCTAGCTCTCCCCAACGTCGCGTACTCTTTCTCTCTCACCTTCCCTGCTAGCTACCCCGACGAGCCCCCGTCAATAGTCGGCACGCACCATGTCGCAGCCTCGGCGCGCAAAGGCGAAGGAGACGCAGCAGCAAGCGTACTAAGAGACGTGCTCGGCCGGCTCTTCACGCCGGGTCAGGTCTGCGTATTCGACGTGGTCGAGGAGGCCACGCCGCTGCTCGAAGCGCACCATAACCACGAGACGGCCCAGCGCCACCACGATGGCCCGTCTCAAGATACCGAGGAGCGTCCTCAGATCAGGTCAGCCGCACAGCCATCCGCAGTGACTGCAGCGAGTTCGCCGCTGACCGCAGCAGCAGCAGCAGCAGTCAGCGATATACCCCCGCCGAATTGGATGCTTTCCGAGCCATTGGTGGTCAGCAAATCCACGTTCGTCGCGCGCTCGCTGGCCGTGAAGAACCTCAACGACGCTACATCGTCGATCTCGCATTTGCTCGCCACGAACAAGAGAGTGGCGGGTGCCACGCATAACATCACAGCCTGGAGGATTAAGACGCAACAGTCGGTCGGTGCACCTGAGATCGTGGTCCAGGACTCAGACGACGACGGCGAGACAGCGGCCGGCAGTCGTCTTCTGCACCTCATGCAGCTGATGGACGTCTGGAACGTGGTGGTCGTGGTCACACGGTGGTATGGCGGTGTCAAGCTTGGCCCTGACCGCTTCAGGTGCATCAACGCTGTTGCTCGTGAGGCGCTGGTAAACGGCGGGTTCGTTAGGGAGGAGAAAGACAAAGACAAGAACAGTGGCAAGAAGGGCAAGAAATAAGACCTTTGCTGCTACGAGTACTTTTTCAAGTTGCTATAACCAGAATACAGAATACATTTCTCCACGTTTCACGAACGTGTACCACTGACTCCCCGATTTCCAGATCCGTGCTCCTCGATACTTACTCGCCACTTAGGTATTCAATAACCCACCATGCACATCCAACTCTGTCTAATTACCTTGGATCGGTCCTCTGGAACTGCCAGATATCTTGCTAAGAATGCCTACACACTCGTCCTTTATGCTGTACCCAATCACGGTCACTTTGACTTTGTCCTGCCAATCGCTCGTGGCAGAACGTGGAACATTGGGCAGGGTCAGCGCTTGCTTGTCGAGCCTATGCGAGCTTCCGTGCTTGGAATCGGCGTCGAGCATTGACGGTGTAGTCATAGAGCACATCCTTGAAGGCAAACAAGAATGCAGCTGTAAGCACCGACTGGCTAACCTTTGGCACGAGACCTTTGTAGAGACCGGCATAGCCTTCCTCTCTTACGATCTTCTGCAAGCTCTGGGACATGGGGACGGCAGGTTGGTCTTTGGTGGTGACGTGTGCGCGTGACTTGACAGTGATGTATGGGTAGGTGATGGTTGTAGCAAGCAGCTTGCCGAGGGCACCGAGATAGAAAGCATCTTTGGGGCCGACCTTCTTTCTCCTCTCAAGGATGTTCTTGAACTGCTCAAAGAAAGTGTATTGCAGGATGGGGTTAATGACTAGCACCAAAGCTGGGAGCACGCCAGCGAAGAGGCTCGTGAAACCTTCGTCCTTGACCATGGCGAGCAGAGTGCCGATGGTGCTTGGCTTCTTCTTTTTCTTTTCACCTTCAAGGTCAGTGTCTTCCTTCCTAGTGGTCATCCTGGTGTTGACCACCCAGATAGGGTTGGTGATCATGACAGTTGCAGAGCCGGCAATGGCGCCTGCGATCATGCTCTCCACAGTGGTGAGCTTCTTGCTTGCTCGGCCAGCCTTGACTGCTGCCTTCTCAAAGAATGACCTTGTCCACTCGTACCAGTAGTAGTAGACGAAGTTGGTGACACTAATGCCGAATAGTGCACTGTCGAGACCAGCGTACAAGCCGGAAATACCCTCGCGATTGATGATGTGGCGGATGGCTGCCAGGGTCGAGGTATCTGCCCGCTTCGACTCGACCTGTGCTCGAGTAGAGAGGGTAATGAGAGGGTAAGTCAAGGTCATGGCCAGAAGGCCTCCACCTGCGCCAGCAAGGGCATGGGCGATATTGTCTGTCTGCTGAGCTGCAGAAGTTGCGGGCGTAGCATCTCGCGATGGCAGGATATTGACTGGGCCAGAAGCAGACGAGCTGCTCGAAGTGTCTGATTCGGTAGGACCAGGCGCAACCGCCTTGATATTGCTCGTCACATCGTAGGATCGATTGGAGTCGAGGTCTCCCTCCGTCGGCGCTGGTGCGATGTTCTTTGGGTCAGACATAATGTTAACGAGCTTTCGATCGAATGTTGGGCGTCGATAGTGCTTGAGGTAATGCAGATGAGGTTCAAAGGAGGAGAGATGAGGAGTCACGCACATAAACGGGATGGCATATCCAGCGCATGTGCCAAATGCAACGACGTAAGGACTCAGCTCAGGACCTTGCTCTGCTGCGTGCCTCCCCGCCGAACCTCGGCAGTTCTCCGTATTTGGACAACCATCCGAGACCCATTTGGGCTTAGTGGGGCTCCCTCCTGCCTCGCTTTCTCTGTGTACACTCTTGAATCTCCATGCACGCTTTCGAGAGGCATACAACCCGTGCCCATAGCACTTTCAAGTCGATTCAATGTGTCTACCAACCATGAGTCTTGATCTTTGAACTATCCAGGCTGCAGGCATAGATAACCAACAAGCACGTCTAAGCAGTGGCCGCCAGCCTGATGTTGCTACTCCCAGCGGCCACTACTATTTTCGTGACAGTACCTTGTGGTCTCAGTCAAGAAGCCCTGCTTTCTCTGACTACACAGCATGTCCAGAGAACAATTGAGCGCAATGCCAACAGCCTGCGATGTGCACGTCGCACCCTCCACCTCCGCTGACCTAGTTCAAACTTGCCGTATGATCATTGTGATCCAACCATATATAGCTAACAAACAAGAAGACGCAACCGTTCATTGGCACAAGAGCAGAATGTCCTTCTTCCACGCCCAGATGTCTCTTCTCATCTCCATTGACCTGTCGATTAATCAACCATTGATATTGTGCTGACCCAGCATGACTGTCACTATCGTTGATGATGATCGAAAGCTCCAAGCACTGATCACTACCATCATGAACCGGCCGTCTCAGCAGAATCTCGTGTTCCTGGCCTGGAAGGCATCAATCTGGGAAGAAATGGCTCAATCGCCATCATTCAGGTCTTGCTTCCTCCAAACCCAACCGTCTACCTCGTGGACGTTCACACCTTGCAGCACAAAGCTTTTGAGACAAGCAACGGCAACGGTCACAGCTTCCAATCGATACTGGAGTCACCTGACGTACCCAAAGTCCTCTTCGATGTCCGCAACGACTCCGATACACTCTTCAGCCTCTTCCGAGTCAAGCTGCAATGCTTGGTGGACTTGCAGATCCTTGAATTCGCTACACGGCAACCGCGCGGAAAGTTCGTGTATGGCCTCGCCAAGTGCATCGAGAACGAATCCCTACTGCTTGACCTTTTCTCTAAGGACTGGAACAAAGTGAAGGAAGAAGGCCGCAAGCTGTTTACACCAGGGAAAGGGGGTAGGTACCAGGTTTTCAACGAACGCCCCCTTCCCAAAGCGCATGTCGACTATTGTGAGCAAGATGTGCTTCTAATGCTTGGTCTCTTGGGGCTCTATGCACAACGTCTCAATCCAGGCTGGGCCAAACAACGCCAAGCAACAATTGATGCGAGAATCGATCTGTCTCAAAGCTTTGCATTCAATGGCAAAGGACCACACATGGCAGAAGGCCCGGTGTTCAAGCCGGCAAAGTAAGCACATGCACCTCAGAAAGGAAGCAGTTTGAACTTCTATTGACATTGAAGTAGGGAGTACAGGGACGTTGAATTGTCTTTTCCCATGAGTTTGATTTGTTCGCCAAAAATCAATCGCCTTTGTCGGATTGACAGCCAAGCTGACACTCTTGCTTCTACGACATCAGCCAAAGTCCCAGGAGCGATGGAGGGGCAGTCATCGAAACCTTTCGCCGTGGCACAATCGTTCTCACAAAATTCAGGACACCCTGACGACTACCCGTACCAGACTACCGTCGAGGACGTTTCGTTCTCTGGTAGGCATAGCGATGATCATGGTCCCTCATATGAGCTTTTAGCCGAGTATTACGACGAGTATTTCATGGCTTGTGATGACGATTGTGGCTACTGCGGGCACTGTGGTTACTGAAGTCTGATGCATGAGGCCTGAGCACGATGGCGGCACATATCGTAAGAGTTACTGTAATAGACAGTAGTAGTTCGTTAGTAGACTGTTTAGAGATCTGTGACAGTGTAGCCTCAAATGTCCTTTTCTTCAAACAAACTTAGGCATGAAGACGTCATACCTCTTCACCCTTAAGTAGGATCTCAAATGTTATCTCACTTTACCCCATGTCAACATCGAAACCCGTACTTGGCCCCACTCCCACCACCCTCTCGACTCACAAGGACATCACCCATACCCAAGCACGATGGAAGAACTCAAGAACCGCAACGACTACTCCAAAGCCATGATGCCCGACGGCCTAGCCATCGTCGAAGGCGTCACGACCACGTGCCCCAACTGTAAAGCCATAGCGCCCAAGCTCGAAGAGTTCATGAAGAAGTACCCCGACGCCAGATTCTACCAGTACAACGTCGACGAGGCCGAGGACATCGCGCATGAGTTGGGCGCTAGACTCGTCCCGCAATTCTCCCTGTTCAAGGATGGGATGATAGTCGATGGCGTGACGGGCGCGAAGCATGCTGAGTTGGAGAAGTTGATCAAGGAGAACTACGATGGGAAGGTTGTCGATTGAGGCTCAGATTCGTGGGGGACTCACGCGCGGTGGTGCTGCTGCTGCTGGTGAGACAACCGCATGTGCACAGCCCGGGACGATCTGATATAGATTTCTTCTGGATCATCACTGGAACACTAGATCTACGCGCAGTTGTGATGTACCAAGGCTGGATGCGACAGGGAAATACTGTGGTGTTGTCTACATCAAAGACTGAGCTGTTTCACCCCCTCCATGAATGCGTTTCTCAGTGCGGTTGCTTTTTCGTCCATGGGTGGGAATATCTGTGTCGCATAGAAAGCTGCAAGACCACGTTCTCTTTCAAGCATCCAAAGTGTTCCGGTACCACCAGCCCACTGCAATGTTGACCTAGCATTCTTTGATCCCTCGAGCCCTTCTTTGAGAAGAAGTCCTCCCAACGAGTGATTGACCTTTGCATCACTGGGGGTACCCCCGGAGAATGGACCCCACAGGAACGATGCCTTCTGCAAGCCCTCTATGGCCGATGATGTTTCTTCGAGCTGCGGCACCAATAGCAAATCAACACTCTGCTTGCTCAGCAGCCTCGGACGGTCCTGGAGCAGATCGACCAACACAGCAACGTAGTCAGCGACGGAAGAGTACATCCCGCCGCCACCCTGCTCCTCCGTCGCGTTGTCCCCAGTAGGATCAGGAAAGGGCACCAGTTTTGACTCGCTGTCTCTAGTCCTGGTCACACATTGCGCAAGCCTCTTCAGCCCATCCGCCTTCTTCCTGATGAAAAACGTGCAGCTTTCCAAACCAAGTGGTTTGAAAATATTCTCTCGCATATATGTCTCGAGTCCCACATTGTCGTTCAGTCGAGATACAAGCACGCCTGCAACATCGTAACCAGCGCCGTATGTCCAGCTGGAGCCGGGCTCGAATACAAGTGGCGCATCAAACATACCTGTGGCGTAGCCGGACATGGCTTTGCTGGGCTCGTTACGGGACTTGCGCCAAGCTTGCAGTGTAGGGTCGAGCATGTCGTAGCCGATACCTGATGTGTGAGTTAACAGGCGCCGGAGAGTGATTGGTTCATCTGTGCTGGTAAAGTCGAATCGGGGGGCATCAACGGAGGTGTCACCAAGTGCCCCGAACGGGTTTGAGCTGAGAGAGCTCGAGATGATTTGCTTGTCCTTGAACTCGGGAAGATGAGCGTAGACTGGCTCGTCGAGGGTGATTTGGCCTCTTTCTACGCATTGTAATGCAGCGATAGCAGTAAACAGTTTGGTCGATGAGGCTAAACGGAAAATGGTCTTGTCGTCTATAGGCTGAGCATCTGGATCAAGGGAGACAAAGCCGGAAGCCTTGTGAAAGAGCGTTTTGCCTGCGGATGTTAGGAGGCTCTTCGTTTGATCACGGAGTCATTGTATCCGACCGGCCTTGTCCTTCACAAGCACAGAAACAGCAAGCACACCGTTAGAGCCTCTCACCGTAGTCTCGCCGACGAGGACCTCGAAGTCTTTCATTCTGGATCCTGTATCTGGTGCGGTTACGAACAGGCAACAAAGGATCAGCAAAGACTCAGCGTAGCACAGCACTCATGACAGCCATCGTGGCGAATATTATACCTAACATAAGACGGGAGAGACATCTGGCTCTGACTGGTGAGCTAAGAATACGAATACGTCGCTAATCGGAATCCGAACCAGTTTGAAGGTCTGTCGAAAGGCGTGCATGTCAGAGGAGTGAAGTATCCTCATAATCCGGACCTGATAAGTCATGCCCCAAGAACATTCTTCGGAGAGTGCCTGGTCCAACGGTAGCTTTATACCAGCTGAGGCCGATTTCCTGGGACATTCAGTGCTCACTGGTTGTCAGAAACAAGGCCAGTTTCGTGGATGTGAAGAACGATCAAGGACTGACTGGAGTGTCTGGGGAAGGAGCGCCTGTCGAAGCCGCTTGTTGCCATGAAAGGCAGCCGCGACTCTGCATACGTGTGTGTATCCTACGATGATCGACTACGTTTGCGCTGTTGACCAAGCGAAGATCAACCGCAAGTTCTGCCGAGTATGTCACGCCAAGCTGTTGCGCGGCCGTCTCCCTGACGCCGGTCTCGGCTGGCTTGACGAGTCTCGAAGCTAAAGTCATGTTTGTGGATATCATGACTCGCAAGGTCCTGGCATTTGGCAGCCTTCATCCGAAGATACAGCACAGCAATATAGTGAAACATCGTTTAGTCTTGTTGTAGCTATTGCAGAGTCAGCACTGCCGAACAGTAATTGCCAGCTCAGAAAGAGCAGTCGACAAGAACGCTCATCGCACATCCTCTGTCTGTTGTGTGATCTACAGGGTCAACGGAGTTGATAATCTGCAATCTGAAAAGTCTGTCTTTGTCTTCTGATCTTATCTGATCCTCCCCCCAGCGTGGAGTGGGATTGAGCGAAGCTGATGTGGGGGACGCCAACGACGGCTAATTACCGCCGGCAAATAACATTGGAGCTTGAGCTCAGTCCCTCCATTCTCTTTCGTCCGACTTCCTTGACCGAACTTTTTCGTTCCAGCAGCCCGCATATGCGGCTGTAACTGCGCATCACCTCGGAAGTCCAGTAGGCACTCGGTATGTGGTCCCTTCTCAGCTTTTTGTGCTTGCACCAGTTTCCACTTGTGGAATGCAGAACAGCACTCGAGTCACAAATCAACGCAGATTTGCGATGCGCTAGCAAGAAAATCCATGCATCATCTACCTCGTGCTTAGCAGTTCCATGTTAACACGACGCTCTTTGTCACCTATTGTCCATATTTTCCTCGTCTTAAATACGAGCCATCCCATTGTTTCGGGTGTAGGGTTGCCTGTCGAATGACCCTGTAAACGCCAGACGCAATTACAAGGGTAATATCACAAGAAAGCAAACTTCATAGAATCCTTGGGGGGATTCCGGAACATTCCCACCAACGTTCTGTCTTTTGCTGTTAGAACAAGACATGACTTTCGTGCCATAAAACGACACATCTGATCAATCTGCTTGAACCTGAGTGCCGAAAGTCAAAGCCCGCGGTGGGCGAGGAGCCATGGTCAAGAATGTCCTTCACGAATCTGCCGAGGTCGTTGACAAAGCTCTGAACCTCGACCACCCTGGCGAGAAACATGGTGCCACGGCTATGGACGAGGTCGGTGGTGAGACCTCTCCTAGATTGGATCCCACCGACCACGCAATGTTGAATGACGAGGATTCATTGGACTTTGAGAAAAGTGGAAAGAGTTTCAGGGCACCAAACGCCAGCGGCTTTGCTCGTACGAATTCTGGAGTCGATGTCGAGCGAGCAGAGCGCGATTTCGCAGAATTGAGCAGAGAATTCAGCCGTGAGAATCACCGCATGTCAAGGGTTGCTTCACGAGCTTCACGAGCTTCGCACGCTAAGGGCGCAAACGACCTTGAGAAAGCCGTCTCCGCGAGCACTTCCCGAGGCGATTGGAGTTTAGAAGACGTTCTTCGTGGTAGTCGTGAAGCAGAGTTGGATGCTGGTATTAAGCCGAAATATATAGGAGTGGTTTGGGAGGGCCTCACTGTTCGTGGGCTTGGTGGCGTCAAGATCTTCGTGAAGGTATTTCCACAAGCGTTTGTGGACTTTTTCAACGTTTACGGCAAAGTCAAAGGCCTTCTGGGTTACGGCAAAAAGGGTCGCGAGTTCAACATCTTAGAAGGCTTCAGAGGCGTGGCAAAGCCAGGGGAGATGGTCCTTGTGCTTGGTAGGCCTGGCTCCGGTTGCACCACTTTCCTTCGCACTATCACAAACCAGCGTATCGGCTACACTGGCATTGAGGGCGATGTTACGTATGGTCCCTTTACTGCAAAGACATTCGAGAAGTACTATCGAGGCGAGGCCGTTTATAACCAAGAAGATGATCTCCACCAACCGACGCTTACTGTCGGCCAAACCCTAGGGTTCGCCCTTGACGTAAAAACGCCTGGGAAGAGGCCAGCTGGGATGAGCAAAACGGATTTCAAGGAAAAGGTAACCGCTCTGTTGCTCAAGATGTTCAACATCGAGCATACCAAGAACACAATGGTTGGTAATGCCTTCGTTCGTGGCATTAGCGGCGGTGAACGCAAGCGGGTTTCGATCGCCGAAATGATGGTGACTGGTGCCACGGTTTGTGCATGGGACAACTCAACCCGAGGCCTCGACGCAAGTACGGCTTCTGATTATGCAAAATCCTTACGGGTCATGACAAACATTTACAAGACGACTACTTTCGTCTCGTTGTACCAAGCGTCCGAAACTATCTACCGCCAATTCGACAAAGTCATGGTTATTGATAGTGGTCGACAGGTCTTTTTTGGCCCAGCGCGGCAAGCCCGAGCATATTTCGAGGGAATAGGCTTTGCCTCGAAGCCTAGGCAAACAACACCTGACTACCTTACTGGATGTACTGACGAATTTGAGCGCGAATATGGCCCAGGCAGGGGACCCGAGAACGCACCCTCGACGCCAAGCGATCTCGTCGAGGCGTTCAACAGATCGAGATTTGCAGGCTTGCTCCAGGACGAGATGGACGGCTATCGAAGGGAAGTTGAGAAGCAGAAGCAGGTCTTTGACGACTTCCAGCTTGCACACAAAGAGGCCAAGCGGAAGCATACCAGCAGCAAGTCTGTCTATTCCGTGCCATACTATCATCAAATCTGGGCATTGATGCAGAGACAATTCATTCTCAAATGGCAAGATCGATTTACCTTGACGACTGGATGGGTGACATCGATCGTGATTGCCATTGTCATTGGCACGATGTGGTTCCAACAGCCCAAGACGTCTGCTGGCGCATTCACACGTGGAGGTGTGCTCTTCATCTCATTCTTGTTCAATGCATTCAACGCCTTCTCAGAGCTAGCAGCCTGTTTCCTCGGGAGAGGCATCGTCAACAAGCATCGTGCGTACACCTTCCACCGACCGAGCGCACTATGGATTGGGCAGGTCGGAGTTGATCTCGCCTTTGCGTCAGTACAGATATTCATCTTTTCGATCATTGTCTATTTTATGTCCGGCCTCGTCCTCAACGCTGGATCGTTCTTTACTTTCTACGTCATTATCCTCCTGGGGTATTTATGCATGACACTCTTCTTCAGAACGCTTGCAGTGATGTCTGCAGGGTTTGATGATGCCATCAAATTTGCATCACTCATTCTGACATTTTTTGTGGTGACCAGCGGGTACCTGATACAGTGGGAGTCACAGCAAGTATGGATCCGCTGGATCTACTACATTAATGTCATGGGTCTGGGATTCGCAGCACTTATGGCTAATGAGTTCAAGAGTCTTGTGATGAGATGTACCTCAGAATCACTGATCCCTGTGGGACCGACTTATACAGACTTGGACAACCAAGTTTGCACGTTGGCTGGCTCCCGTGCAGGGTCTGATATTATCATGGGGACGAACTACATCGAAACTGCTTTTAGCTATGCGCCAGAAGACCTGTGGCGAAACGTCGGCATCATCGTTGCGCTTATATTTTTCTTCTTGTTCATCAACGCTACTGTGGGCGAGCTTCTCAGATTTGGTGCTGGCGGCAAGATGGCTACAGTCTTCGCCGAAGAGAATTCTGAGACGAAAGAGCTCAACGTTAAATTGCAGGAGCGAAAACGAGCTCGCCAAGACAAAACCGATCAGAATGCGACCGCGGACTTGAACATCACTTCGAAGTCCGTGCTCACATGGGAAGGCCTCAACTACGATGTACCTGTTCCCGGGGGCACCAGACGTCTCCTCAACGACATCTACGGCTACGTACGACCAGGACAGCTTACAGCTTTGATGGGTGCCTCGGGCGCCGGCAAGACGACGCTTCTGGACGTATTGGCAGCTCGAAAGAATGTTGGTACCATATCTGGCGACATGCTCATTGATGGTAAGAAGCCTGGCATTGCGTTTCAAAGAGGCACATCATACGCTGAGCAACTAGACCTTCACGAAGCGGCAGCATCAGTACGAGAAGCTCTCCGGTTTAGTGCGGACCTACGACAGCCTTATGAGGTACCACGAGAAGAGAAATATGCTTACGTGGAGGAGATATTGTCGCTACTTGAAATGGAGAATTTGGCGGATGCAATCATCGGAGACCCCGAGAGTGGTCTCTCGGTCGAAGAAAGAAAGAGAGTCACGATCGGTGTCGAACTCGCCGCTAAACCAGAGCTCCTTCTATTCTTGGATGAGCCTACTTCCGGTCTCGACTCCCAGTCAGCATTCAACATCGTGCGATTTTTGCGCAAATTAGCAGCCGCAGGGCAGGCGATCTTATGTACTATACACCAGCCCAACAGCTCACTCTTTGGGAACTTCGACAGACTCCTGCTTCTGCAAAAAGGTGGCGAGTGTGTCTACTTCGGAGATGTTGGTCAGGACGCCAGTATCCTCCTGGACTATTTTGCTAGACATGATGCACATTGTCCGGACGACCAGAATGTTGCGGAGTGGATGCTAGAGGCTATCGGAGCTGGTCTTGCACCTCGTATCGGCGACCGCGATTGGGGCGAAGTCTGGCGAGAAAGCGATGAGCTCGCAACGATCAAGCACGACATCGTGGCCATGAAGGATCTTCGATTGCAGGAAGTTGCAGCTGAATCCAAACTACCTGAGAAGGAGTATGCGACACCGCTGTGGCACCAGATGAAAGTTGTCTCTTGGCGAATGCATCTCTCCTTCTGGCGTTCGCCGCAGTATGGGTTCACCAGGTGGTTCAACCAGGTCATCATCGCGTTCATTACCGGTCTTGCATTTCTGCAACTCAACGACTCACGGTCATCGCTGCAATACCGGGTATTCATCATCTTCCAAGCGACTGTTGTTCCAGCCTTGATCCTGGCACAAGTCGAAATCAAATACGACCTCCAACGACTCCTCTATTACCGGGAAGCAGCTGCAAAGGCATACAAGCAGTTTCCGTTCGTCTTTGCCATGGTCTGCGCTGAGATGCCCTACACGCTGATCTGTTCAGTCTCCTTCTTCTTGCCACTTTACTACCTTCCAGGCTTTCAAACAGCAAGCAACCGAGCCGGGTACCAATTCTTCATTATACTCATCGTGGAAATTTTCGCTACGACTCTTGGCCAGGCAATTGCAGCTCTCACACCGAGCTCGTTTATCTCGAGCTTGGTCAACCCATTCATCATCGTCATTTTTGCTCTGTTCTGTGGCGTGGCGGTCCCTAAGCCACAAATACCAAAGTTCTGGCGTGTCTGGCTCTACCCCCTCAACCCAATCACTAGGTTAGTGTCCGGTATGATCGCCACCGAGCTCAAGGGACGGAACGTCGTGTGCACTCCAGGGGAGTTCAACTCATTCCCTGTCCCAAGTGGTACAACCTGTGGCGAATATATGGCTGCCTTCTTCGCCGCCGGAGGCAAAGGCTACGTCGAGAATCCAAGCTCTACGGGTACCTGCAACTACTGTGCATACGCAAGCGGAGAACAATTCTACTCGAGTTTCGACATAGCATTCGACGATCGATGGAGGGATCTGGGAATTCTTGCTGCGTTCATCGGCAGTAACTTGATTCTGCTATTTCTAGGCAGCCGGTACCTCAATTTCAATAGGCGGTAAGCTAGCTGAGCGGCTTGAGCGCAGGGACTATACACGAAGCCCTTCCGAAACGTCTTCTAGCACGGTGTCCGGCTGCATAGATGAGGATGCATAAGAGAAAAACTGTTCCAGTGTCCGCCAAATAGTCGTTTCCCCATCCTGATCACCTCCTTTGCAATATTCTCAACTGCTGCTCCACTGAAGCTCACTGACTCTTCTTGTCCGAAAGAATGGACCCCAGCTGCTTTCTTGTTCGCTCCTGACGGGAGAAGGACCACCACGTTCCAAGCATAACCAAAGCGAACGTCAAAAACATATGTTCTGCCACTGTTCGTTAGCATGATCCTTCCACTGGGTGCGTTGAGCCTCACCAATAGCGAAACCGAGTACATCGTGTAAGAGACCTGCTAGTATGTTGACCAGCTCTACTATCACTGGAATAGGTGCCCGAAGGACACCTACCACGAAGGAAATGACGCTATCAAACGCTTCCACAATAGCTCGAGTGAAGTGTTCGAAGCTTGAAGTGATTGCCATGGCGTACGGGATATACGAGCAAAGCTTTGCGATATGTTCGCGGATTCGAGTGAGAAAGAGATCTAGGCAGTGTTGGTCTGTGACGTGGCGATTCAATGTGTTGCACGGTGGAAACAAGGAGGCACAAGAGGTTATGTATCTTTTGGAGAGCACGGACACCAGGTGGTTGGTCAGTGCATTCCTGCTGTTTGAGACAGCTCGGATACATGTAGCTTGTAGTGGAAGGTTGTCAACGCATGACAGTCAGCACAACTTCTCGGCACCATGCCTGTGGTCTCTGCGTAGCTCTGCGTATCTGTGTTTGCTGATCCCTTGCGAATGGTAAGCAGCACAGCCTAGGTTCGCCAATGGTCTTGCCTGCCATCTCCTCGAGTAGTAATGAAACGGAACCATCTTGATCACGGACTAGACTGTAACCAGATCGGCCAGAGCGACGTGAAACGTTGACATCAGATGCAGCTGAGATATAAAGACAAAGAGAGCAAGACCACTTCCAGCTGGGTACTCGTGACTAATTTGCGCTTCGATCGCGTTTGACTACCGTACAGCACCAAGACTTCTATTTAACGCGTGAAAGGCGTGACCGCGTGGCAGACGCGCTTGCTCTCTCTGCACGTGAAATGTGGTTGCTGTTTTGATGCAAACTGCAACGACTTTCCAAACATAATCTTCACTCAACCTTGCGACTCTTTCTCACTTTCTACTAGATCTGCATACTTGAACCAGACATTAGAAGCCTTGCATAAATTCCAGATCTACTTGCACAATGTCATCAAACGACGCCGCTGCCGCACAGCAGCCGACCGAAACCAGCGAGAAGTCCAAGGGCAAGTCAGTTGCGCAGCCCGAGACTGGCGACATGAGCATGGATGAGGAAAGTTCTGGTGAGGAAAGCGGCGCTGAAGAGGTATGTCCAGCGCAAGCACAAGATCTGTCCATGCAAGCGGCTAATTAGTACTTAGGCCCCAGAAGGTGCACAGATTGCTAGTGTGTGGTGCAGTACTGCTTGCTAACGAGTGACAGAAGCCGACGAGGATAACATGGAAGAGATCGACCCTGACAACATCATCGGTGGACGCACTCGAGGCAAGGTGATCGACTGGAGTGAGGCCGAGCAGAAATCCAAACAGGCTGGCGACGAGTTTGGTGACGACGATGACGAGGATGACGACGAGGACTTTGTTGACCCAGATGATGACATGAAGGATTAAGAGAATCCCGGCGAAGATTTTCGTCCTGGACAAGTCTGGTGCAACAGCGGTCGGTGCATACCTTAAGAGCGGGATGCCGATCAAGCAAGCGCAAACAAGTGACCTAACATGCACTATACGATGTTGTTTGGAAGCATACAATCTGCTTGGAGACAGGTATTGGATTCACCAGGCAGAGATCATTCCACCAGAGGTGTTGTGCATCTGGTAGGCAACTGCAAGCCCAACGCCGACAGGTCTGCATGCTATCGACGATATGCAATGGCGCCGATCGGTACAAACACACTATACACATGCAATGAGGAAAGTGTTATCCCGTCAGAGCATCATACTTGCACCTACTATCCGTCTAATTGCATGGAACTTCACTTACGCGCTTCCAATCATACTGAGCATCGAGTGCCCGCCGCTCTGACATTACCTTCACTGATGCTGACCAGTACCAGTATATTACTGCGTCTAGAATTGGGTCGTTATTTGCGCTTCATTATGGTGCTATGGTGTGCTGTAAAAAAGTGTCTATCATGCAGCGGACCCTTTGCCCAGAACTTCCTCTTTTGGAGAAGAGCACCAGAATCGGACCGAGGTCCGTTATCCGTCGTCCGAACTCGTGACTTACCGTTCAACAACAACAATAGAAGCTCTCGTGGTAGAAAGCAAGCCTTTGATCGAGTAGACCATGTGGCAATAGCTGCAAACTGTGCAGAGAGCTCATTATTGACTTCAAGCAACTTCCCTAACCCACTAAACCCATCCAAGAACGAGACTTTCCATCCACCCCGGCCTCACCAGAACTCTTACAACGGCAGCCCACCAGCAATCTAACCACAACCACCACCACCACAATGTCTACCGCCTCCACACCCCGCAAGCTCTGGGAGCACCCGCATCCTGAAACCACGCAGATCTACCGGTTCAAAACCGCCGTCGAACGCGCCACAGGCCAGACCTTTGCGGACTACCACGCGCTGTACGCGTGGTCGATCGCGCACCGCTCCGACTTCTGGCTCAGCGCATTCAAGTTCTTCCCCATCGTGTACAGCGGCACCGCGCCGACGCCGTGTTTCGACGAGCATGCGCGCATGGACAGCGTGCCGCGGTGGTTTCGCGGCGTCCGGCTGAATTTCGCGGAGAATATCTTGTTCTCGGGCCGTGGCGATGGGTCGAGGACGATGGAGGGCAAGGAGGACGCGAAGGTTGCGGTGACGGAGGTGCGTGAGGGGGTTGTTCTGGAGCCGGTGCGACATGTCACGTGGGGGGAGCTGAGGGTGAGAGTGGGGCGGTTGGCGAGCGCGATGCGGGCGAGGGGCGTGCGCAAGGGGGATCGCGTTGCGCTTGTGGCGAGTACGAGTGTCGATACGCTGACGGTGTTTCTGGCCACGACGAGTATCGGCGCGCTGTTTAGTAGCTCGAGCACCGACATGGGTACCAAGGGGATACTGGATCGGCTGGTGCAGATCAGGCCGAAGTATCTGTTTATGGACGATGCGGCCGTGTATAATGGGCGCACGGTCGATTTGAGGGGAAAGATGGCTGAGGTCGTGGCGGGCATGGGCGATGTGAGCGAGTTTGTTGGGGTTGTGACGCAGACGAGGTTTCCGGGTAGGCCTGCTGATGTTGGAGGGTTGGAGAGGACGGAGGGGTGGGAGAGCTTTTTGGAGTCGTCGACGTCGGACGAGTTGGTCTTTGAGAATTGTGAGTTCTCGGATCCTTTTGTCATCGTGTATAGCTCGGGCACGACGGGGCAGCCCAAGTGTATTGTGCACTGCGTTGGCGGGGTGGTGCTGAATGCGAACAAGGAGGGGAAGCTGCATAGGGAGCTTGATGCTTCGAGTACGCAGTTGCAGTATACGACGACCGGGTGGATCATGTATCTGGGGAGTGTGCAGGCCTTGCTCATGGGCGCGAGGATGATCACGTACGACGGGTCGCCGTTCTTGCCGAAGCCGGAGAATTTCCTGAAGCTGCTGGAGCAGGAGAAAGTCACGCACTTTGGAACGAGTCCGAGATATCTGGGCACGTTGCAGCAACAAGGCATAGTGCCTAAGAAGGTGGCGGATCTGAGTGCGCTGGAGGCGGTTACCTGCACGGGCATGGTGCTCAGCGATGCGTTGTTTGAGTGGTTCTATGATGTCGGGTTTCCGCCCAATGTCCAGCTGGACAATATCTCAGGCGGTACCGACCTGGCTGGCGCATTCGGGACCTCGACGTCGCTTTTGCCGGTTTATGTAGGTGGCTGTCAGTGTTTGGCCCTGGGAATGGCGGTACAGGTATATGATTCGACCCAAGAGCCCACGGAGGATGAAATTCGGAGCGGGAAGCCGATGAAGGGCAAACCTGTGGACAAGCAAGGCGAGCCCGGTGATCTCTGTGCAACGGGTGCGTTCCCGACTATGCCACTCTATTTCTTCGGGGACGAGACCGGCAAGAAATATTTCGAGAGCTATTTTGCCAAGTACGACAATGTTTGGACGCACGGGGACTTCATACAGATCCATCCCGTGACGAAGCAGGTCATGTTCCTGGGTAGGGCGGATGGAGTGCTTAACCCTAGTGGCGTGCGATTTGGCAGTAGCGAGATCTACAGTGTTGTTGAGAAACACTTTCCAGATTCGATTGCAGCATCAATCTGTGTTGGGCAGAGAAGGCCGCAAGACTCGGATGAAAGTGTCTTGCTGTTCGTGCTGATGAAGCCTGGACATCGATTCACCGCGAAGCTGATACGTGACATCAAAAGCAGGATTGCGGAGGAGACGAGCAAGAGGCATGTTCCCAAGTATGTGTTCGAGACGAAGGATATTCCGACCACGGTAAACGGGAAGCTGGTGGAACTGCCCGTGAAACAGATAGTTTCGGGCAAGAAGATCAAGCCTAGTGGTACATTGCTGAACCCGGAGAGCTTGGAATTCTATTATCAATTTGCGGAGGACGGGAACCTGAAAGAGTTGGTCGAGGCCAAACTGTAAGAAGATGGGTTGAAGATGCAGAGAGCATAAAGTGTAGCAGGTGAGCTTATTCAGCATGGTATAGTACAGAACTGAGCAACTTTGATCGAAGACCTACCATCTTGGGGCCTGACTTGATTGGACGCCATTGGCGGAGGACCGACTGTGGTCTTGTTGTCTAACCTGTTTTCTTGCCTGAAAACGACCTGGTGCATCAAGTCGAGCTGTAGCTCAAGCCCCAAGATTTGTCTAGCTGGAGCACGTAAGCTCAACGGCGTCTGAGCATTATCCACACCTGTATGTACATGTGAGAAGATAGTAGCGCTTTGTGAACGACCATTGTGATATTGCCCTTTGTGTCGTGAATGTTCGGCTACTCAAGTGCAGCCATATCTTCTAGTCCTGGTTCTAAAGTCCCGTTCCGTCGCCTTCTCTCCACGGGATCATCTCTGAGTTCGACGCCTGGTCCGACTGCTCGAGTACCCCGATGTAAAGGGAAGACCTGCAACAATTAGTGTCTGGCCGTCAAGGCTGCCTGTCCGAGCACTTACATTTGTCTGACTCCAACCTAGTCTGAAGGCAAACTCGTGGGCGAATAGCTCGCCAAATCCCAGCATCAAACCATTGACAAAAGGAAGAAGTAAATTTATGGCAGCGCCACGCAACAGACCCCAGATGGTAGGTGGCTGATATATGATGACTGGCTGCCCACCGTTGTTGTTGGAGGAATCTGGAGGGGAAGACGAGGGTGGAGATATTGATGAATATGCCTCTGAATCTGAGGGCATCGTCAGACCAGATGCAGAGAGGTCTTGCGGCGGGGACGGGAGCTGGTCATGCTGGTCATGCTGGTCGTGGTGATCGTGGTAGGAGGCCATAGTTGTGGTTGACTGGGGTGGTACGAGGTTCAATACATTTCGGTTCTCCGTAGACGATGGTACTTGGCCGACGATGGCGACTTCGAGCTCCGCCAGTAGTGATGTTTGAGGTCCGGATACACTGCAGCTGTTCTCGTTATCAAACAATGTCCTGGCGCAGCACTGTCAGGCACAACTTGAGGCAGCATATCGTAGGCAACGGATGGCCCCCCGAAGCGTCGGAAAAGCTTTCGTTAGCAGATGTGAAGCTTTGCCTGTTTGGTTCTAGACTGGCTCAGATCGCGCCTGCCGCCTGCGCCCTGGACGCGTTTGGCATTTCAGATCTGGCCTGCGTCATAGGCTGGTACTTACCAGATCTTTATTGATTCGACATCCTTTTTCGACTCGCGCTCCAAGAAGAGCCTGCTGTTCTACGCTGAACACTTGGAGTCTCTATAGTCACCGCAGGCTATCTGCATACCATGGCATCCGGCCGTCCGGCTACACCTCCAAGGGCAGTGGGAAATGCGCAAGCACAATCGCCACTGACACCTGAGCAGGTGCGGCGGATGGAGATCAGTCGACTTCGCGCCAAAGCCCTACGAGAGCAGCGCGAAGCAGAAAGTGCCCAAGCCCCGACACTGTCTAGATCCAACAGTGCAGTCGCGGGGCAGAAGCGCAATTTCGAGTCCTTCACTGAAAAACCTACAGTTCCCAACACAGTGCGCGATGCAAAGAGCCGACCGCTGGACGACATCAAGCCGGCTCGAAGCACGCTCGGCAAGTGCATCGAATATGACTTCTCCAAGATGACCGACACCAAGGGTGGCTTCTTGACCGCGGAGGATGATCCGCACAACAAGGCCATGCGCCGAGAGGAGAAAGACTCGAAGCCTAGTGAGGTGACGCAGAAGGACTGGGAGCGACAGCAATTACTCAAGTCCCTGCGCAACCAGAGAGCTGGCCCGTTCGAGCCGGGGATCAGCGCCATGAAGGACGAAGAGACGAAACGATGTCGAGAATGTGGCGTGCTCGAGATTGACTTCAAATGGTCGGACGTGTTCGATGTTGCCATCTGCAATGCATGCAAGGAAAAGTATCCGGAGAAGTACAGCTTGCTCACCAAGACCGAAGCTAGAGAGGACTACCTTCTGACCAATCCCGAACTCAACGACGAGAGCCTCCTTCCGCACCTGGAACGGCCCAACCCACACAAGTCGAACTGGCACAATATGTACTTGTATCTCCGGTTCCAGGTGGAGGAGTATGCCTTCTCGGAGCAGCGGTGGGGGTCGGCCGAGGCTCTCGACGCCGAGTTCGAGCGACGGGCGACGGAGACGAAACGGAGGAAGGAGAACAAATTCAAGTCGAAGCTGGAGGACTTGAAGAAGAGGACACGGGTCGAGGCGTATCAGCGGAGTCGGCGAGGAGGTGGTGGTCAGTTCGGCGACGATCTCAGTGACGGTAAGCATGTGCACGACTTTGGCCGGGCTGCAGAAAACCCGGAAACGGGCATGCTGGCCAAGAAGTGTACTACGTGTGGTCTCGAGGTAGAAGAGCTAGAACTGTAGACCCCCGTATCGCTTTAGTCTGTAGGTCTGTAGGGCCTGTCGCACGGCGTATGTACTTGAAATCGAGGCTATCGAGGGCCTTACACATGCCTGTAGGGCAATCACTTTGGGTGCATGTGTCTGCTGTCTCCCTGGGTTGGCAATCTGGCGGCACCTCCACTCTTCGGCATGCTGGGCGCTAAGGACACCACTAACGCGACCTGCGACCTGCGACTTACGACCTACAACCGACGATTTAGGATCTGCAACGACAAGCTCATTCACCAGCACGAGCCCTGTCACAAGTCGACCATGCGTCAATAGAAAGTCGTACTACACACACGATCAAGCCATCTCGGACGATCGATCAGCAACAGCGTAGACTTGCGCAAGCTGTCGGGTTGGGCACCCCTAACCTGTGCTTGCACCTACACCTGCACCTGCCCATCACTAGTATTCTGACTCGCGAGGCGACTACCGGCTACCAGCTGCCAGACATGTCTCGATGATCCTTGGATTACACGACCACCACGCACCATGGCGTGGCAGAATGCAGGTGGTGGACAGGCGGGCAACATGGCCGAACAAAATGGTGTCCAGGCTTACACCCTGCAAGGTATTGACGGCGCGCCCGCTCCCTTCCATCTCCCCTTCTAACGTGGCCAGGGGTGATGCGCTTCCTGCAGACCGAATGGCATTCGCACGAGCGAGCTCGCAATTCGTGGGAGATCGAGCGCGAGGAGATGAAGAAACGTATAGCCAGCTTGGAGGGCGAAGCCAGGAGCAGCAAAGGCCTACGTGGTGTCCTCGAGCGTCAAATCCGAATGCTGGAATATGCGCTGAAGAAAGAGCGAGAGAATGTCGCCAAGCTAAAGAAGGGCGAGTCGGTCGATCTATCCAAGGACTCCAAAGACCTGGCCCGCCAGGAGATACAGCACTTGAAAGATCAAGGCAAAGGTATGTGCGCCGCAACCACACCATGCGCGCCGCTGACAGCTTCCCAGTCATGGTCCCCAAGACCATTAGTCAATTCGACAACGAGATCGATGCAGAAAACCACCTGTCGCAAGGCATCAAGCAGGAAAACGAAAGGGAGAAATCGAAAGCCTTCCTCACCCAGTGTTCCAACGAGATTACCTACCACCTACTGCCCGGCGTCAAGCCGGCCACCGAGAATATAGATTTGAACAACCTGAACCATGTCTCCCCCGACCGAGGCCCGTCTCAGCAGGAACTCCACGATGCTTACGCCCAGATACAAGCACAGAAACAACATCAACACCGAAACAACATGGCCATGGTCAGAGAGAACGCCCATCCCCACCCCCATCCACACCCGACTCAGCAGTCGGTCCCAGCCTACACCGACCCTACGCCGCTAGTACGTTCCAACACCCAGTCCAATAACAACCTCACCCCAGTCCAAGAGCCTGGTAGCAGAATCCAAGACCAACAGTTGTTGGACAGTCAGAATGCGCAGGAGGAGCAGGTCGAGTCGGTCTCACACAGTTTCGATGCTTATGGCCGACAAGTCCCTCCCAAGGACGAACACGCAATGCCGCAGACCACGACTAAGACCGAGGCTGACGTGTCAGATGCCTGGGACTTCGACGACGCTCCGCCTCCTTTCCAGCCTCATGCCGAGCCGAAAGTCCATCGTCCTGATACTGAGGCCTTTCCCGCAACAATGCCCTCAAAATCGCCTACTCGCCTACCAGGTTCGCACAGGAGGAAGAGCTCCGGTGCCCGTCGCAGAAGCTCTGATAGCGCCGAGATTGGCAGCATGACCAACAACTCACACCCAGACACATTTCAGTTCAAAGTACGCTTTGCCATGCGAGGTCATCTCGATGTCGTTAGGTCCGTCATTTTTACCGGCGGCGGGAGCCCATCAGATCCCGAATTCTGCACGGCTGGAGACGACGGCACTGTCAAGAGGTGGCACATCCCGGTTCAGTATGGCTCCACCTCGCTGGGCGAAGATCTCGACAGGACAGCACATTTCACCCACCGGGGACACGATGGCTCGGTCTGCTCCTTGGCCGCCTGTCCCGCCATGGTGCCTTTCTCCAATGGCGGTAGAGTTGCAGGAGATGGCTGGATCTTCTCCGGCGGTGAAGATGCAAGTGTCAAGGTGTGGGAAAGAGGTCGAGTCGATGCCAAAGCAAGTCTCGAGGGTCATACCGATGCTGTCTGGGCTCTGTGTGTTCTGCCTGGCACTACTGGCTCTATCCTCGGCGACCGCTCTGCTTCATATGGCGGGCCAGATCGCGTACTCCTTGCAGCTGGCGCCTCGAATGGTACCATACTAATCTGGGCTGTCTCGGCCCCTCCTCAAGCAACCTCGGCCTCGGGCACTTCCAACAGAGGCGCGAGGAGCAGTAGGCGAGCGAACTCGATATCAGCAGGAAGTAATTTCCCCACCTCGCCACAACCCAGCATAGCCAGCAACACCCCCTTCCAATACAGCCTTGTACACAGGATACACCGGCCAGACCATGGTTCCCCGACATCGATATCGCCCTTGTCGCCCGCCGGTACGAGTTTTGTCGTCAGTTACAGCGATGCTAGCGTTCTCATTTTTGACACAAGGACTGGTGAAGAGCTGGTAGGCATGGCCAGCCAAGAAACGTACGACGGCACTCAGGATACAGGCATTAACGCAGTCGTGGCGAGCAGTACAGGCTTCGACACTAATCAAGGCGGCTCACCTGCGCGCCGCGCCAGTCTCGGCGAAGACGATATTGTTCACGGCGCCACTGGAGGTGAGGGCGGCGTAGAGGGTTTTGTTATTGCGGGTTACGAAGACCGTTACGTCCGGTTCTTCGATGCAAATTCTGGTGAGTCCTTCATCTTTCACGTAGCCAATTCGCTACTAACAACCTTTCCAGGACAGTGTACTTATACCATGCTTGCCCACCCATCGGCAATTTCTTCTCTGTCTCTTTCACCCGATGGTCGAGAGCTTGTTTCTGGTGGGCATGATGCCAGTCTTCGGTTCTGGTCGCTAGAGAAGCGCAATTGCACTCAAGAAATCACAAGCCACAGAATAATGAGGGGTGAGGGTGTTTGTGCTGTCGTGTGGAGTCCCGACGGTCGTTTCGTAATTAGCGCCGGCGGCGATGGCGCCGTCAAGGTATTTGCAAGAAGTTAGCGAGCGAAGCATACCCGTTCTATGGCTGTACGTATGTATGAATGAAGATATAATTTCGCCCACGTTGTGGTCGCCGTTCTTGACCGTGAGGCGTGGGCTGCAGCCGTGGGAAGGCCCGAGTCACGGGCTGATACATGCTGGCATGCCCACCAGGAAGGACAATATACTGTGTCTTTCTCAGCGGGCTTTCGACGGCGCCATCCCAAGACTATCATCTCCACCAACAACAACACCCAATCTTTCTGTTCACCAGGATTCCCACAGACGAAGCTCAAAGGATGTCACAGTCTTCCGTCCGAAGCCCAACCAACACATACGTACCGTACATACTATCGACAGCCTTCGCCCTACCTCGAGAATAACCAAGCAGACTTTTCTCTGATGTTCTTCAGAGCTAGCTGAGTGAGTGGGTGTGTGTGTGGGGGTGGGTCTGAGGCTACCAACTACTACTATATCGTGTATTAGGATACTGCGCAGGACTTTGCAGAGGCAGGTATCGCAGGTGGGCGAGCACGGGTTTTGGTCATACGTCGACAGACAGACGGGACCGTCAGGGGTGGGGGGCCGGGTTTCAAAGCTAGAATTCAGCCAGAGATGTAGACGTATGTCATCTGTCATTCGTATATGCTCGTCACATTCCCCGTTCGCGGGCTTCATGGCGTGTTGCTGGACTGCGTCGGATTCACATGGCCAAGTTGCATCAATCAATCGATGGATTTATCGGTTGGGCGAGGACATCGTGGGGCGCTAGCGAGACGCGGATGGCAATGGTGAACTTGTGGCTGCGGCTGAGTTCGGCACTGGCGGAGAGCTTAGGCTGATTTACTTGGGCTGCTGGTATTCGAGGTAGATGAGGTGATACGAGTCAACGGTTTGAGGTGGCTTTGAGAAGTATACTTCAGATAGATGCATGGCGTGTTCGCTTCACTGCCGCCAGCAGGCGAGATTTATGGAGCGAGATGTTACCTGATGATGCCGTTCTGTGGCGTTGCTCGAGGAAGAGGTCTATCTGGGGATGTCGGGCTGCATGTCGTGCACGGGCTTGAAGGTGGAGAGTGCGTGGGGATGGAGACAGGGGGTTGAGCTGTGCAACTTGAAGATTGGCTGTACGGTCGGACCGGTGCTGTAGGGTAGACGCAGCAGGGTTCAGTGGTGAAGGCGGATGCGAGCAAGGTGGGTACTTGCGAGTGCTCCTAAGGGGACGAAATAGCGTGACATGTCATGTTCTAGAGCGATGTGATACCGACGACGACGACGCTATATGTCAGTCGGGGCTATGCATGTTGCCGTATGTCCGTTCTTTTGTCTCGGTGCCGCTTCTCGCATCCCTCTCCGTTACTACGGCCGGACGGTCCTGCTAGCAAGCAAGTAAGCAGACAAGCAAGTAAAAATGATACGTTTGTGTTTGTGTACCCAAACATTGCGCATGATCGAGCCTTGTCATCGGGAGTGTATGTGTACACAGCGACATCTCTATTCTATCATGATGACCATCAAGTTTCTTTTGGACGAGGGCCACTACATTCGCCCTATGATCGAACAAATATGCTTTCCTTGGACTGAGTAGGATTGAAGTGGCGCTGACAGTGGCTCTTTTTGGATGCTGGCATAGCTAGCTGGGCTGGACGTTGATAAGGGCTGCCGGGCAGCAGGAGTTCGATTCTTGAACTGAACAAGGACCGTATAGTACTCGCCGACTGGTCTGCCGTTTTCAGTATTGCGGGCCGGGAGTTAGGGGAGGCCCCTGGATTGCAGCGGCTTGGCTGGCTGCACGTATCCGTCCTTTCCTTCTTTGCTCCGTGCTGTTGTGACCTGATAGGACTAAGGAAAGCGCCTTCCATGAATTCAACCTGCCTGTGATCTCGTTCGTGGTAAGTATGTTGGCTGGAGACAGCTGCGCCGATGGCGGTCGTAAATATAGCCCGGCTGCTTATGCTTACCTTCTTCACCGTGCTTCAGCGTCCTACTGCAATCGCCGATTCCGAAGAAACCGCCACCATAGGTTGTCACTTCTACATCTGCACGAATGTCTGTTCGAAGTCCGTTTCCAAGTCAAACAATGGTCTTCCTCAACCACCTTCAGTGTGTTTCGCATGTTCGAGCTTATGTGGGACTCTGTATCTCGTAGCGGGGTCCGCTAGCCATGTGCATTGTCAGCACAGCAAGTAGCTGCTGCAGACTCTCCCCTACACTCATATCAACCGCGCCGAGCGGCACGATAGAGGATTTTGACCATCACGACCCACTGACAAGGCTTTGGGGGTATACTCTGACGTCTGGAGCATTATTGAAAAGCCTAGATATGACCGAAGACTTGAGACACCCTACTGGCTGCCTGCTTGCACGTGGCGGTTCTTTCATGGTTGCAGCTGATGGGAGGGTGGACGGAGGACATTGTGCACCGACGTAGCCGGTGTGGCGGTATCTTCAGACCTGCTCCATAGTCTTGCATACAGCTTTACGCAGACTGACTCCGACCACCCGTACATCTCCATGACATCGCAAAGCTCGTGAAAAGTTCGTACTGAACAAGTACTCTTCTTTCGCATTTCAGCCAGGATTTCCAACGAGCGCTGCTCAAATGGACTCGGCCTTCTGATTGTCGTAATTGTGCCTACGCAAACAAGGTAGAGTTCTAGGTCATGTAATCCGTACGGCGAGAAGCAGTTCTTCTCCCTCAGATATGTCAGACACTTCCAGAACCTCGCCTCCAAGGTCGCAACAATTGGATTGAGCTGACCATAATTCCGAAGTAGTGTATGATTGCTAATCAAGCCACCAAGGACCAAGCACTCGTCTATGCTGTTCGTTTCGTGATAACGTGCATTCGCGTTTGCTAATTGGCATTCGACGACGTTAGCAAGATAGGAGAAATATGTGGCTTCGGAAGGCGTCCCTCGACCTTTAGCTGCTTTGTCAAAGAGTGTTATCAAGATTTGGTAGTTGCTCGCAGCTGTTGTTACTTCCTGCGACACTAACCCCCTGAGACATAAGTCAACACATACATGGCTAGGAGCCGGCGCAGTCTCCAATGACAACGGAGGCGTTTGTACTTGATAGTGCGGCTTTTGGTTGTATATGACTGCTCTCGTGTGGTCTCCGAGCATCAAGCCGTCAGCAATTATACCGTCCATTCCAAGATACTGAAGTCCCCCTCTTTGAGTCAATGATGCTTCAATCAGCGCCATGTGGACAGTGAGATCCTCTTTCGCATTAGCAGCAAACGCGTTAGACATGATGCAAAGTGCCGTCAAGACTCGAGCATCGGACAGTTGCTCATGTCGTATTGCCCTGCTCTGAGCGGCGATGGCCTTACTTTGTAGCTCGAGTGCAGGATAGTCAACAACACCACTACGCACCTTCGAGACCTGCGTCGCAAGAAGCGCTAGGATGCCGTAGTGCAAGGCCTCGTCATGCCATGCGGTTCTGAAGATCGCACTGTATCGCGAGTGTGGGAAGAGATGTGATTCGGGCCCATTGAAGTCTGGGTTCCAACGCAACCAACATCGTGCATAGAGCTCCTCGTACTCCGGCGTCATAACGATCGGATGCTTTGCGAATGGATCGATTTTCTCTCCAGCAAGTTGACGGACTGGTGCATATCTGCCACGATCTCTGAAACGCCGGGCGAAAGCCCGGTGCGACTGCAGTAGGCAACGAACCTTCTTGCAGATTGCGCATTGTTGCTGGACGATAGGTTTTCCTAGCAGATAGCTTGGGTGGTTTCCCGAATAATGATCCCTGAAACTGGTCTCATGGTTCGGTATGGTCTCGTGAGATCTCTGCGAAAGAGCTTGGTTGGACACGTGCGGTCGATCTAGCATATTATATTGTAGATGTATCAACTCAGGAGCTGATGCCTAGCAGTCTTCTCATTGAAGTCTTCTCCTCTGCCAGTGTCTGATCTTCTGTGGTAGTCACAATGCATCGATACACTTTGTGCATTTGCAATTGAGCACACGCTAGGGTGGCTTCTTTAGATCCTCAAGACTCTGATTTGGGAGCTTGCCATGATGGACCTATGTCCTTAGGTTGCTTATGTTACATTGTCACTTACGCAACCCTCGTGAAGATCTATCAAGATTGCTGCTGATCCAGCTGTACCCGTGTTGAAGCTAGAATGTAAATGGTTAGCCTTGGAAAGAGCGTTTCGAACTTTGAACCCCTCGTCGCCTTAGTAGATATCGTGGGTAGGCGATCCAATCAGAAGCAGGACTGGGTGTGGTTGCGGGCTTCGGATATCGGTTCCGCTACCATTGGGACAATGACCAAATGTGCGGGCACCACCTCGAGCTATGGCATTCTGATCAACCGCAGAACTTGATCGTACCCTCACACGGATATTACAACATGCCTGAACTTGGGGGTGGCTGTACATGTGGCCGGATTCGCTACGAGCTCACACTCAACTCCCTCGACGATGCTAGAACAACGCTTTGTCACTGCCACTCCTGCAAGGTGGCGATGGGCGGAGCCTTTGGACTGACAGCGAAGACACCCATTGACATGTTCAAGTACATGGCGGGCTGCAAGCCCAAGCTGTTCGTGCAAGACAACGGTGTACATCGCGAGTTTTGCGAGAACTGTGGCGCCTTTCTGTGCGAGTATGGTGAAGGGAACAAGGATAAATTTCGGTTCGTTGATCCATGATGTTTGTAGTGAGTGGAGTGAGTCCACTGACATTGCCATAGCTATATTATGACGGGCACGCTCGATGATGGTCCTGATGCGCTACCTCCAAAAGGCGAGTTCTACACAAGTGAGAGGAACAAGTGGATGCCACAGATTCCTGGTACGTACTACTCTAGGAAGCTTCTGCGTGAGAACAGTCGACGGTGATAGCTGATTCTGCAACCAATAGACACATTCCAAAAGAAGAAGATCCAGGAGTAAGAGTGAATGTCTATACGACCGATTCAACCATAGATGAGCTTAGAACCACCCACCAGCCTTTCCAGTATCTTCCCGAAAAGATTGTAAGGGGTCACAATACCCCTTCTCCAGATCTGCCGTAGTGACATTTCTCAACCTCTCCTTCACATCTTCTAGTGTCTCCCGCTGTATCGCATCTGATAGCACAACACGCTCGTCGGCATACCTCGTCTGCACAGCTGGCTTCTTGATCTTCGCCCGTCGCTCCCTCGCAGACGGCAAACCATACAGCGTATCATCCTCCTTCCCCCCTTCTTCTTCCTCTTCAGCTCGCCTCTCGGCAGCCTCTCGCTCAGCATTCAACCGCACATCAGCTCTGTCAGTGTCAAACCTCATGAGGCAAAAGTTACATTGCACTGCCTTCTCAAGCCAATCGACTATGCACCACTCGTGCCCTTGTACTCGGCGACGGTCAGGACATATGTGTACCATCTTCGGCGAGCTAAAGAGACCTACCACCTTATCTTTGCAGCATGGCTCACCGGCAGCATTCTTAAGACAGGATCGGAAACAGGTTTCGTTAGCGCCTATAGTGTGATAAACTCGAAATTCGGCGAAGCGCTTGCAAGGACCAAAAGGGGCGGCGATTGGCCAGATTGCGCAGTTCTGGCCACCACATCTTTTACCTGAGTCTGGCATTGTAGGGTGCTTTTAGTGGAGGGGTTGTTAGTCTGTGTAAGCAGTACTTTTGGTGGGCAGCGAATTGGAACAGGATGTGGACCGAGTGTCCCAAAGCTCCAAGAGTGCACATTTTGATCTTTAGCAATGTTTTGGCACTGCCTTCCTCGATGCGTGCCATTTTAGCAATAGGTCCGAGAACAAAGGCATGTTTCCAAACTTCGCTGGTAGATTGTTGTGGTATTCCTGGATGACAAAGAAGATGTTGATCCCTTTGTATATGCTTCGCTAGCTGTTTAGCTATCATACCCCATTAGAATTGTCAATGGTAGAGGAGATTGAGGTGCACGTGGCGAAGTGAACGGACTCTTGCTAAACCTTCCTGTTGCGCTCTATGTCTGTTTCCAGATAAGCGTGCGAGCAAATCGAACGCACATCAAATACGGCACTTCATCGTTGGGAGTTAGGGAATTCGAAGCAAAGAGGGCTTGACGAAGGATGTGAGGACAGTGTTTGAAAGAGTGAGTGTTTGAGACGTGCGGTGAAAAATCGAACGTCAAAGGGCTGAAACCCAGCGCAAGACCAGACTTTATGGCGCACTTCCTACCATGCAGCCCACAGATCAAAACGACGCTGGTCATTCTGTACGTCGCGCTACATTTCCCCTTCCCTTCGCATTTGCTTCAAGTGTGGTTCTCCTTCCACAAGTCTTCTGTCGGTGATTCGTAATGTCGTTTTCAACTTGTTGGCCGCCAGCATGCCGAGAGACCTTATCTACCAAAATTGGATAGTATCCAGTCATTGATGTACAAGGAAATGTTGCGATTCGAGAAGATATAGCAGCCGTTCAAGACATCCTCCTCTTCTTTTGGACATGGCCCTCCCAATCCCCAACGTCACTACCGCTTATCTTTGGAGTTGTGGCCTCGCTGCCAGAGATAGATTCTATCCTTCTTTTACTGTCGTTTGGACCGTCGTATCCTCCCACATCCAGAAAGTTATTGTTCGCGTTCTTGCTATCATCGACATCTCCAAACAATGGATCGTCATCAGCGAAATCGAAACCTGCCGCGTTGCCATTATTGCCGTATGCGTTATCGTTGAAATTCGAGAGGTCTTTTGAGAAATCTAAGTTGCCGTTTACCGTGCCATCAGGGTTGTAATCTGCAAAGTAATCCGTGTTTTGAAGAAAATCTTCGATGTTCAGGGGTGGCGGCGGGACGTCCTGACCATCTCCTATTCCAGGTATGCTACCCGATGGTGAAAGTGGTTGAAGAAGGCTAGTAAGATTCTTGACCGATTCATCCTGCGCAGCCTGTAGCTGAGCGAGCTGGTCAAGGTCTTGCTTCGTTGAAGCGAGCTTGTTGTCAAATTGCAACTGCGAGTTAGAGCGACTGGGAGAGATAAGAGCATTGCTGCTGCTTGCGCCCGGCCGTGGTCCTTTTGATTGGTCATTGAACATGCGTAGCATGTTTTCCCTCTGTGCAGCACTTATTGGTGTAGTGCCGCCCGTGCTTTCGAGATCGTTTAGGACGTGCGAGAAGTCAGGTGCTGGCGTGTTGTTGTTTGAGTTGCGAGCATTTGTGCTGTGTATCAGGGACATCATGTCTTGATGTTGCTGGCCCGCGGATGACTGATAGTTCTGTGTCGGCTGATTGACCTCGGGGTCAAAGATCTCTTCGACGTGTGCGGACTGTGGCGAGTGAGGCATGCGCGAGGATCTCCTAGAGTCTCGTTGAGTGGGGCTCGCCGCATTGGTAGAAGGAGACATGGTGGTCGCACGACCTTCGCTACCGTCCGTAAGCATTAGTCTCTGTCGTTTGTATGGTTGTTGTCGATGATCGATCGAGGCGTGTTCTGGTAGATCGAAGACATAGTGATCATCAACGACGCCACTGCCCTTCTTGTCTTGATTGAGGGTGTTTGCGAAAATCTTGGCGATATCCGCCGCGCCTTCATGGTTCTGTAAACTCCTATTGTACAGTGTAGCCAAGAATGTCAGGATGGCGTTGATCGAGTGTTCATGCCTGGAATGCTTGTTCTGGTAGTCGTTCGCTTGATCGACAAGCGCATCGTGCTCTCGCTTGAGCTGTCCTAGCATTTGTGTGATCTGACTCTGTTGCCGCCTTATCATTAGCAGTTCACGCTGTACGCTTGTAAACTGTTCCTGTGAAAGAGCATTATGGCTATCACTAGCTGGCGGAAGAGTAAGCTGTGGACGTGGCCGCGTCTGGTCAACTCCAGAAGCCTCGTCGGCATACTCCTCATCATCGTCCCGTTCTTCTGATTTTCCGCGTGGTTTCGACTTGGCACTTGCTGTCTGGTTCTTCGGCTTCTGGATCAGCCACAGTAGATCAGGGTAGCCTCTTCTAAAGAATGGATTCCAGTATTCAGAAGGACTTTTAGCCTTTCGTTCGCTGGCTCGCATCGAATTGTCGGAAAGCCCGACTTTCTTGTGGAAGCCATACATGTTGAGCTGGCGCACAAAAGAAGCATAGTTGTTGTGCTTAAACAGCTCTGGAATGAGCTTGTTGGCGAATTCATCCTCATTGAGGACGACAAAGGATTTGCCGTCGTCAGCCCATCGGATCAGATCGGTGTTCTTGGGGTTCTCTAGAAAGCTACTGTCTGTCAGTCCTATCTCTGTTGCGCATGACGAAGACGTCGATACTGACCTGTGTAACTTCATAACAAAGGGGGGAATCTGTTTCCTCTTTGACTGTGCTTCTTTTTTCGCGACCTGTGCCTTTGCAACCAATTCATCAATATCATCACTCCACGTTGTAGGCGACTCTTGCTGCCCCTGCTGCTGCTGCTGAACAGGCGACACAGCCTGATCGCTCATCCACTGGTTATCTGGTTGTTGTGGCCGAGATATCACTTGATTGACAGGGCGACGTGCCAACTGATTCGAAGCCTGGGCGATCGGCTGGGATGGGTAGGCTGGAGCAGGCATGCTGTACATAGGTTGAGTCGGGAGGGTGCTTGCGTTCTGGCCGTTGGCGCTCCAATTGAGGAATTGATCGTCAGTAAGGTTTTGCATGCCATTCTGGTAAGAGGCTGGGATCTGCTGGGTGGTCGAAGGGTACCCGACGGGGGATGTGCCAGGCGCAGGTCTCTTCCGCGACATGTTCTCGGTTGTGGACATGCCAGCGCGGAAGCAGATCAGGAAGATGGCAGCAATAGAACCACTTTTAGGCTCCTTTGCCTGGAAGGCCGTCACAGGCTGGAATGATCCAGGCTTTGAGAGGACAGTATGCAGCTGCTTCACGATCGAGGACTTGTTGAGTTCGAATCGAGACAGGATTGGCTTGGTCAGGACGGGAAGGTGCAGTGAGCTTATTGGGACGGACGCAGCGATTGGGCAGATTTACAGAAGGCAGACTATTGTTGTATTATGTGCTCAATCTCTCTTTCATGGACAATGTGTACAGATCGAAGACTCATCTATCTAAGCAGGCTGCTTGTCATGCTTACCGAGAAATTGTGGTGGATTTGGGCTTCCGCGACGGATCACTCTATGACATCGTCCGATACGTCCTAGATGGTAGCCTGGCGGCCTTAGAAAGCACCCGCTCGCCGGCCACTTCTGTAGTAACAGTGCAAGCTTTGTGAGACAACACGAATGACCTTGCCATGGAAATAATGGGTGTATTCATTCTCCTTGGACTATGACAAAACAAACCTCAAGAAGGACGTGGGAACGCGCTCATGAGACATCGTTGCATATGATACATGTGAAAGTGGTGGGCACCCTCCTGATCAATCACTGGAGCGGCAGAGGATGGTCCTGAGGAAGAGTGATTACAGCTAAAGTGAACAGGCTCATCGCGGGAGCTACGATTGTAGCAGTGCAAGCCCAGGATTAGCACGGCACTCATCTACACGCAGGTCTTAGATCTGCCCTTCATGTTGTCTGGCTTCAGAGGATAGGCTCGGTATCAGCAGAGCCCACGTTTCTCGTGAACACCACCGAACCTGTTCGCGGTCTGAAAAGGTGAAGAATTATGGGCAGCTGGAAAGCTTCAGAACAGACTGAGGTAATATTGTCATGGAGCCGCTTCCATTGTGATCTCGAGTATTGCTGCTATCCTCGGTCAGGTTTGACTTCTGGCTCTTTCTGTCCACAATGAGGCGACTCTCACGGTCGTTCCTTCCCTTCAAGCTTTCGCAGGACCTCCGCCGCACCCAAACTGCGTATAACATCTTTCCATGCAGTTCACCTCCACTGCAAGCACTACAACCTTCTTATCGTTTTCTGCTTCGTGGATTTTCTTGGCCTGACATAGTCTGTACTACTGTGCAAGAGCCGTGCACATTTTCATGAGCGCGACTGACTGCTAGCAGGAGAATGGCAACGTTGGATCCCGAAGATGCGCCCAACACGTTGAAAGGTGTTCAGAGCAGCATAGATCAAATACGCAGCGCTATCCACACCCTCGACAATGGTAGATACAAGGAGGCCAAGCAGGCGCTTCGTAGGCTGGGAAGCCAAATTCAGGTCTTGCAGCACTCTTTGGACCATCCAGACAGGTATCTGCACCAGGTCCAAATAGACAGTACTCGTGGGTTCTTACGCAAAGCCAAGATTTCCTTCCAAAAGCATTCTGTAAGGTTCGGCACGAAAGACAGGAAGAAAAGCAAGCCAGCCGCAAGAGCGGTCCCAAAACCCACCAGAAACACCAGAAACACAGAAATCATCGACCTCACAGGAGGCACGAGCGACGAGGAAGTAAGAAGACCAGACTCAGAAGCAGATGGCGGGCCGCTGTGGTTCTTCGATTCAAGCGCCGCGCCAGTGACTGTGTCATGTCAGCCAGACGAAACTTACAATGAGCCGAGACAGTCATGCAACGTGGCATTACAGAGCAAAGAAGGTGGTATTGAAGGTCGTGGATTGTTGCAGGCTTCAGCCGCTGGGCAAGAGCGATCCAACATGACCACTTCTGTCACCCCTATATTTGAGCTACACAAGGTTGGAATGTCCTCTTGTGATGCCCTTCACAACAATGTCCAGGGCGGCGCGACAAATGAGGTAGATGCTCTGGAAGATCTGCAAACTCCTTCTGGGAAGCATGAGAATTGCAACTTCTCTCAAAAGGCGTCGCTTGATGACATGCTGGAAGCAGCTATGAACAGCAGAGACCACGACTTATGGTATGACCCGACAGTAGATTTTGATGAGGGCTTACTGCCATAAGACATCAAGCGGGTGCTCCTTTGAGGGACAGATAGGATGTTCAGCAATGAGTTTTCCAATGCAGAAGCAAGTCGGAATGCCATTTTAGCTATCTTTAGATTTCACCTCCAATGCGCATATCATCTGTGAAGCTGCATGATCTGAGCGCTTGCTAGCCAGTTACACACCCTTAGCTTCAGAGATCTAGCTCTGCATGCGTCGCATTCAGTTTCAGAGTGCCTCAGATCTCTTCCAGAGCGCTCTTCCAGCTCATGCGTTTAGTAGACCGACTATCAGCGTCGCTCTCCCACTCCCTCTCCCTCTCCTTCTCCAAATTGACACGCCCACCTTCATGACCCTCGTGCTCACCACTTTCACCATCATCACCGTTCTGTACCGTTTTCTCCTTGCCAGCCATCATCTTCCTCAACAACGTTCCAACCGCATTTCCCCCCTTCTTCTTTCCCTCCTCGTTCATCTTACTCAGGCTAAATTCACTGTCGACTCCACCATCCGTGTCTCTCGCACCAGTATCTCGCCCCTCAGAATCTGACTCAGCAACATAAGACTTCGACCGCGACTTCGACCGTGCAGGGAGAGTCCGTCGCTCGCTGCGGGTGGGCACATTCGCCAGTGGCTCGTCTTCATCCGTGTCGTCAGCCTGCGGGGCTTCTTCCTCCGACGTCAGTTCCGGTTCCTCAGACTCATCGCTATCTCTTTGGCGTGCGGTGACTCGTCGCTTCTTCGCAGACGATGTTGGCGTGCGTGCACCCGAGCCACTAGCGCGTTTGGACGGCGTCACGCTTGGCGTGAAGACTTTGGTGTTTGACTTGGGCTTCGCGTCGGTAGTAGTAGAGCGATTGGGAGTCGAGGGCGCACCTCCGCTCTTAACCCCGAAGTTGCCTGACTGGATTTCCTTTCGGAAGAGTCCGACTTGGTCCTGAATGGCGCGGGCCGTGCGTTCTCCTTTTGGCCAGGTCTTGGAGATTGCGTTGGTGTCGATTTTGGACAGGATTCCAGGGTGCTGGGAGACGATCATGAGGAGGAGCTGTAAGCGGAGGTTATTGTGGTGGTCTTGGTGGGAGATGGCTTGGGTGTAGGGCTTACTGTGTAGCGGTCACCATCATCCCAGGGAACACGCATTGTGCTTGAAGAGGTTGCTGATGATGGGTAGAGAATGGTAGAGAGGATGGAGAGGAGAAATATGTTGGTTGTAGAGTGAGAGAGGTAAAAAGAAGTCGTGGCTCTAGATGTGCACTAGAGTAGCTAGATAGGATCAGTGACAGAAACGCAACATTGGAGGTGAAGAGAAAGACCCGGTTCTAGTAGCTTCACAGGACGCGCTGTGGGTGAACCTGTGGAAACCAGATGAGCAAGAGTGGTGCAGAACAGTGAAAGTATGCTGAAAGGTGAGTGAAAGGTGTGCCCCATCGTGCCATCAATGATCATGGGTCATGTGCTGGGTAAATCCTCCATTCCTTTACCCATGAAAATCCATATCTAACGCCGTCAGGTCTACAATCGAGCTCGTCGATTTTTCCACAGCTTCCACAAGTAATATACAATGGCCGAGCCGGCAGCCGTTCGGTAGATCAAGAACGCAACGACAGCGATGTTCATGCGATGATAGTATCCTTCGAGTAAGCGGCCAACCGAGTCCTGAGGGTTGCCTATGGCAGAGCCCTCGATACCGACTCCTTGGCCGGACATTTTGGAGGGCTCGCCTTCAGTTACTGCTGAAGCGAAAGAAGTAGCATCCATGGCGGTCTGGCTAGCACGTCTTCTTCTGTTCTTGTATGGCCACGTACCGGCACTGAGATCATGCGCGTTGTTCTTGCGCATGCTGTATGTGAAAGCCCAGACGAAGGCTCGTAAGTCGGGAGGAGTGAACGTTGGGTATTTCCATAGCTTGACCGCGTTGTACGGCGGCAGCATATCTAGAAAGTCAGCTAGAACACCTAAGGTCAGCCCCCACAGCATGAGGGGCTGTAGGTGTGCCAATCCTGTGTTTGATGCAGGGATGCCAAAAGCCCCTTCAGCCAGACCTGAGAATGTAGTTGCTCCTGCAGCGGGAATAAAGCCTGGGACTGAAGTGGCATAGACGCTTTCTGCAGGCACGAGCTTGACAGCTGAGAGCATCATCCTCCCGACCAGCAGCCTCAGAATGCACTGAAGAGCTGGTCCGCCTTGCTTCGCCATACGACTGGCTGTGTTGACATATTCTCGCGTACGCAAATCGGGCGATAGTAGCGCGCGTAGTGGCACCCAGTGTACGGACGCGACTTCGTCTGGCGAAGGCTTCAGAGGAGGGGTCGCCTTGGTCGTGTAAAGGAAGATGTAGGGACACAAAACCATTAGAGGTACTCTGCCGAATGTGGTTGCAACTATTCTTTCTGGCAGGTTTCCTGCCTCTAGACATTCCGTCGCACTCAGATCTAGACCCACTTCTTCTCTTGCTTCCCTGACTGCTGCTGCTCTATCCGACTCATCTTCCGGATCGCGCTTCCCACCAGGCAATGCTACATGCCCTGACCATCTGTCCCCAGCTCTGCCTGCTCGCTTGATGAAGAGCACCTCAGGATCACCTTCTCGCACCCAAGGCTTGGCAAAGAACTCGTCAATACTCGATGCAGGATGATCGTCATCGCCCAGATCTGTGAGAGACTCATTGGGAGTTGAGACAGGCTCGAATGCTGGTCGGACTCGGATGATGACTGCAACACTGGCGCGTTTCTTGCATCCTTCTGGGTTGGACACGTGAGGATATGGCAACGTCTGCAGATTGTTAAGCACTGACTGCAACTGCCCAAGGATGTCCCTGGACTCGGCCATAACTCAGATCATGGCGTGGGCAGACGTCAAGTTCTATCTATTCGTCGCGTCTCGACCAGGAGCGTACTGCTCCTGCCTTGAGTGCCTCGGCGTCCCGGGTTGTTGAGGCCCCGAGGAGGCTCGTATGCCTGACTGCCTGGTCTGATCGTCTTACTTTCCCGGATGACGATCAGCTGCAAGGTAAGCACGCGTTGCAACCACCCCACCTGATTCGTCCAAACTATCGAGCCTTCCTCATTGGAAGTCTCGAGCTTGTGCTGGCAAGTAAAAGTAGACAGAAACCTGAGCTTCGTTGTCCTTGCATGGGTTGAAAACTACGAGGGAAGATCCCAGGAAGAATATCACCCAGCGTTCTTCGCACCATATCTAGCATAATCGAGTATTGCTACGGCGGCTTGCAAGCAACATGCGTTTCGGCAAGGTTCTTTCGAGCTCGATATATCCGCCATGGAAGGACAAGTATCTGGAGTACGACAAGTTAAAGAAGATGTTGCGAGAAGATGAGGCGTCCCCGCAAGGCCGTGGTGCGGATGACAGCAATTGGACAGAAGAGGATGAAGAGAACTTTGTGAATGAGCTCACCAATATTCAACTCGAGAAGGTTCACCAACACCAGCTCGACACCTTCAACTCGTTACGGGATCGGACTGCCGCATGTGAAGCTAAGCTCCAGCCGACTGCCGATGAGACCCAGAAGCCGAGCGAGGAAGAGCAGAAGAAGATTGCGCAAGAGGCGCTGACTGAATTGGACAGCATATCCAAGGAAATTACAGAGCTTAAGAAGTTCAGTCGTGTCAATTACACTGGTTTCCTCAAGGCTGCTAAGAAACATGACCGGAAACGAGGGAAGAAATACAGAGTCAGACCTATATTGCAGGTCAGGATGTCTCAAACACCTTTCAACACTGAGGACTATTCCCCTCTGCTCTATCGCTTGTCCACAATGTACACTTGGTCCCGGCAAATACTAGAAGGTGAAGATCTAAGCAAGCAGGCATCTGAAACTAGTGTCAGACCCAAGGATACTTACACTGCTCACAAGTTCTGGGTGCACCAAGACAATTTGCTTGAGGTCAAGACCTTCATTCTACGCAGACTGCCAGTTCTAGTATACAATCCACAATCCGTCAAGGTCATAGACGCTTCGCAGAAAGATCCAACCATCACCTCGATTTACTTTGATAATGACAAATTCGACTTGTATCGGGGCAAGGTGGACCGGGCAGAAGATGCGGGTTCTTTGAGATTGAGATGGACAGGCCAGTTGGGCGACAAACCCGAAATCCTGCTCGAGAAGAAGACTGTCGACGAGAAATCTGGCAGTAGGGACATCCGACTGCCAATGAAGGAGAAGTACATCCAACCCTTCCTAGCAGGCGAGACAAAGCTGGAGAAACAGGCAAAAAAGCTGGAGGAGCGTCATGGAGTCAACTCGGAGGAAGCTCAGAGCTTTAAGCAGACAGTCGACGAGTTCCAGGATTTCATCAAGGACAAAGGGCTCGAACCAGTCTTGCGTGCAACTTACACTAGGACTGCTTTTCAGATACCTGGTGATGACCGTCTTCGAGTCTCACTTGACACAAATCTGGCACTCATCCGAGAGGACTCGCTGGACACGGATAGACCGTGTCGAGATCCTGACAATTGGCACCGCTCCGACATTGACGACCAGAAAATGGAATACCCATACACCGCCATTAAAAAGGGTGAAATTGCACGCTTCGAGCACGCTATCCTGGAGGTCAAGGTCAAGGACAGCAACTACAGCAACAACTGGCTAGACGACCTCATGGGCTCGCATCTCGTTAAAGAAGCTCCCAAGTTTTCCAAATTCGTCCACGGCGTAGCAGAGCTCTTCGAAGACTACGTCAACAGCTTCCCATTCTGGCTCAGTGATCTCGAAACTGACATTCGCCGAGATCCTGAGACAGCATACCAAGAAGAACAAGACAAACACAACAAAAGAGTCGAAGACGAACTAGCAGTCGGCAGCTTTATGCCTTCATCCATGATGTCTCCTGCTGCAAAAGCACGGTTCGGCTCACCTGCCAACGCGAATGGCAAGATGCCAGAACGCAGAAGGTCAAAATCACAAACAATGTCCACATCTGCTGCGTCGAGGCCTCGAGTGGCTCAGGCGAGTCAGCTCGAGCCAACGGTCGAAGAACACGACTCCGACGATGACGGTGTCCAGGGCCACAGCATTGAAGCGAGCGGCTCCTCGAAGAAGAATGGTATCTTTTCATCCATTCTCCCTGCATTTTCGAACTCAAGGTATGCGCAGCGACATCGCCAGGGTGCGGCTTACAGAGATGCGCCTCTTCCCTCTGGCGTGAAAGACCCCGGCGTCTGGATCAAAGACCAAGGTCCGTTGAAGGTCGAGGCAAAGGTATGGCTTGCAAACCAGCGTACCTTCATCAAGTGGCTGCACGTTGCGGTTCTTCTTGGCTCTTTGTCCTTGGCGCTTGGGAATGCCGCTGGAAAACACAACACTGTTGCGAGGGCATTGAGTCTCGTCTATACGCTCGTTGCGGTCTTTACAGGTGCTTGGGGCCTGGGGGTCTATCTTTGGCGAGCGCGGCTAATCACGCAAAGGAGTGGTAAGGACTTCGATAACATGGTTGGACCATTCGTGGTCAGTGTTGCCCTTTGCGTGGCGCTGATCCTGAACTTCGTGTTCAAGTATCAAGCAGCGCAACGGAAGACAGAGGGACAAGGGCTTTTTGGATTGGGTATTGGTGAAAACATGACTAGGTTCAAGGTGCAAGAATTGTGACCGTTGAAGCAACTATAAGTCTGGATCGTGCAGTGGAATAATTATTGGTATACTGTGTAGAATAGTCTCGGCTACCTAGGTATGATAGGTACTGTGACTCCTTCCTGCAAGAGTTGATAAACGACTTTTCGAGTGACACACCCAATAACCCTATGCTTTTGACGCTTCATGTCCCAGCTGCGCTGTTTCCAAGGCTAATTCCAGCCTAAATGCCGACCCAATGGGTATTGATCAATCATGAATGTAAGTAACATGCTCGCATTGAGGAAAGACCATTACCATGCACACCATACTTGTGACTGTGGCTTGTCTTGTGCTTCCCAACCATTACCTCCTGTCGTCCGAATGCGATGCAGTGCGGTGCAGCCAAGTAAGTGCTTTCCTGCCTTATCATATGCATGACCCAAGCCAGGTTATTTCGCGGTACGCCCACGCCCAAGCACTAAGCACTAAGTACTGATACTCTTATCCTTCATCCACGTCTTTCCGTTCGCCTCCTCCTCGATGGGGAACGCCTCGCGCGCATAGTCCTCCATCGGCCGGAACCCAGGCCACAGCCTCCTCGCCTCACTCGTCAACTTCTTCGGGCGTAATGTACTGGTGCTCGCGCTCCGTGGCCCTGTTTGCGCATGTCCGTCTCTGCTGCGGTCGCCGCTCAGCCGTGGCCGTTCGCCGCTGCCGCTGCCGTTCCGGGTCCCGCTGTCGCGCCGCGACGCCTCGGAGGGGTACTCGAAATCGGGGCCTGGGAAGTACGGTGCGTTGTAGCGGCCGAAGAGCGTTTCGATGCCGGCGAGTTGTTCGCGGTAGTTTGACGGAATGGGCACTTTTATCTCGATGTGCGGGTCGTGGGTGTAGTGGCAGGGTCTGTTCAGGGCGCGTTCGAAGGCCGCGCAGACTTCTTTTGGAGTTAGGTTTTGGAAGGCTAGTACTACTCTGGGAGGTTGTTAGTTGTTGACTTCGTTTGGTTTGTATGATGGTCAGCCGAGGGCGTCATGTCACGTCACAGGGTGTCCCGAGGGTGCATGCGGTTGATCTTGTGTGCTCGCCAGGAATTGGGAGATTGTTCGTCAAGCCAAGGTAAAACTGGCAGCGAAAAGGGCTTACCTTCGGTCTTTCCACTTGGAAATGCCGTCTTTCAGTAGTTGTAGGACAGCCGGGCCCGTATCGGCCTCTGCGTCGAGCCACGGGAGCTTTGTGTCTGGGTGGAAGGGGGCTCGCCACTCTATCGTGTCATCATCCTTGAAGTCCATGCAGAAAAGAGGATATGGTAGACTGGTGAAGTTGTTGTTGTAGATGCCGGCGTACAGAAATGTGGCGGGTATTCCAAGCTGCCGTATGTAGTTCTCAACGGTGAACTTGCAGGCCCAGTTCGGTAATCCTGGCCATTGAGGATTGTGCACAGAGTGGTCGGGCATACTGCAGTAAATGTAATGCTGTATTCGATGCCTTTTGGCAGCGTCTGCCAAGTCTTTGCCGAGCTTCACCTCATCACCCACGGGGAAGGTGTTAATGAAAGCATAGTGGCAGCCTTCGAACAGTTCGTCGATCAGATCCGTGTTGTTCTCTAAGGGTGCCTCGAAGAGCTCAACATTGTCGTATTCTTCGAGCTCTTCTTGTACCACAGGATGAGGCGAATATATCTGGGCCTTGACTGTCCACCCTAGGGCGCTCACCGCACGGATTACAGACGATGCCTGCCGTCCAGTACCATTGACAATCGCAATGGTCCTCGGCGACGCTGTCATATGGAATGACCTTCGTCCACGGGTTTGGTAGTCACTCCTAAGCGATAACGATGCTGAAGTTTCTTTTGCTTGCGGAGTATAGCGTCGGAACGGTCAAGTCGCGTATTGATCGAAAGGTGCCGGATCTAAAACTGAGGTGTAGTCAAGCTGCGTCATGGACATACAACAGCAAAGGGAGGAAATGGTCAGTCAGTCTGAAGGCAGGTGCAGATGCAGATTAGACTTTGGGTCTTCTACCATTGTTCTGACAACCCAGCGAGGCACAGATCAGATGTGTGGATACTACTATAGCTTCCGTGCAAGGGTCTGTGTAGCCTCATGTGGTATGGACGAGATGTGGCCGAGTCGGACACCGCCTGAAAATTCGATCAAGATTGCGGCCCGTCGAGATGTGAATCGAACATTGCATTTACGAGAACACATTCGTCGGCCAAAGCAAAAATGAGGTTATCCTTTACGTAACCAGCACGCCATCGAGCCGGAACTGGAGCATCCAAGGATGAGGCAACCAAAGTGTGTTCGAGATGCCAATGGCGGACTCGGAGAGTAGTTTTACACGAAGCCTTGGTTCTGAATCCTGCGAACCGCAACAAAGGAAGGTCGCGGACAAGTTACACAGACAACCAGCGTACTAGTAGTAGGGCTGCAAATCCACTTGCGAGTGGTGAGAATACGAGGTTTGAGGACATCATCGCACGTCATTAATGGTTGGCCAATCTTTATACAAGATATCAACGTGTCTAAATGAACCGGAAGGACCTGCATTATGGACTTTAGCGATACTACAATGCAGCTCGAGAATGAATCATAGCCGAAGACATGCAAGAGACAAAAGGTCAAAGTATCTAGGTAATCATCCTTGGTAGTCCGCTCCTGCGACTACAAGTAGCGGCATGTAGCACGAGTGGTGAGGAAAGATTTTATGCTTTTTCTCATCGACGCTGGACTTGAAAGAGTAAGGGCCACGCGCTTGGAATTTTTGCGGGGGCGCTCATGTTTTCTCGGCGCCCTGAGTGATAGGAAGCTTGATTGTTACTTGATTGTTACTTGATGGTTACTCGATCATTACTCGATCACTTCCAATAAGCGTTCATCATGCGCCGGTCCTAGTATTGGCCCGGAACGTCATGGTCCAAGTTTTCACAACTAAACATCTCCGCGGCCCTGTTATTTCGAGTGACTTGGTTTTCGTCACATCGACCTGGCCGAGAAGTGACCAGGGTAAGTCGTGTGGCTCATCGCTTGTGAACAGCTCTTTGAGACAAGTCGGAAGTTAGCTCTATCTCTGGACGCTCTTCAAGTCTGGGGTAGTACAGCTAGTGGGACTAATCCCCAGGTTCAAGCTGATCTTTACTCCAGACGTATGCTCTAGGCCGATGTCGGACCGGGCCCTGAGTCCAGTGTTCAAGGCGTGTCCTGTCCGCTCTCTAGTGCGGACAACCAGCAACCGTCGACGGATCGCAGACACATCATCAATGTGTGCCTGAGTTTGTTCGCTCGAGTATCAGGTAGTGTTTTGCCTCTGCAGTACATTGAGACCAGCGGCAGCCCAAACATCAGGTCTTTGCCTCGCATGCAAACTTGCGGTCTGCATCTCTCCAGTATGAAGATGTGCTCCCGCCTGCCGAAGCAGGCGGACATGGCCTAGAAGACCGGCATTTGCAGCGAGGAACAGTGGCGTTCTTCCTGATCCTGTGTGATTGCGACTGTGCACCGATGCACCAAGTGAGAGCAAGTATCTCAGAATGTTGATATCAGGCCCTGTCGCGGCCAAGTGAAGAAGCGTATTGCCTGAATAGTCCGACCGGTTGATAAGAGTGATGTCGTTGCGCAATTCTTCCTTGACCTTGTCTATGTGACCAGCAGCCACAGCATAGGCGACCTCGGTGAGCAGAGTCACGTAGGACGATAGCGTGCCGTCCGGATGAGCAAACACCGTCGCCTGATTCACAGTCATCTCACCACGTAAGGAGCTAGCCATTTCGCGGGCCACAGACCATGAATTCGCGCCTGGACGTGCTAGCAGATACGCAAGCTTAGTGAGCGCAGCTTCGGACGTCATGTCATTGCCAGCAACCACGCCTGCTTTACCTAGCACCATGCCCGGTGCATAAATGGCACTAACGCTACCTGTTAAACATTGCGTGACATTGACGATGACGATTCCGCGATTGACTGCTTCCGCAAACACCTTCACAAGAGCGTTGTCGTGTCCGCTGGGGGCATTGCCTGCGCCGAACGTTTCGAGCACGAGGCCACGCAGATGCTGTGTTCGTAGGACCGCATCGACCATGGCCGGAGTGATACCCGGAAATATCCGTAGGCAGGCCACATGAGCAGTGTCGAGATTTGTTTGAAGTTCGAACGGTTGCAACGCCGTTGGTCTTGCGACCAAATTCCATTGAACATTGGTGTCCATAGCCGTGATAGTGGCCAATGGAGGCATATTTGGGGAATCAAACGCATCAAATGCGCTTGCGGAAATCTTAGTGGTTCGGTTTCCGCGGAACAGCGAGGAATTGAAACACAAGCAGACCTCTGGGATCATGAAATGACCAGCAATATCCAAAGAATCGAGCAGATTCTCCAGGGCGTCATTCTTCCGCTCCGAGAATGGCACTTGTGACCCCGTTAGTATCACAGGCTTGCCAAGATTCGAAAACATGAAGCTGAGTGCCGAAGCTGTATATGCTAGGCTATCGGTGCCATGAAGCACAACAAAGCCGTCGAAATACGTATAGTTCCGCGATATTGTCCTGGCGATTTGTGCCCAGCCTTTGCTGTCTATCGATGATGAGTCCAGTAACTCTTCGAACTCGAGCACCGCGTAGCGGATGCATTTGCCATATTTGCTGACTGGGGTCCTGAGTGTCTTCAGATCTGTAGTAGTCTCGTCTATATCGAGGTTAGCATTGCCAAGCGAGAGTCAACGAGGATAGACTAGATAACGCGCGTATTCACTGTCGTTTTCTGCTGCTCTCAACCAGTCTCTAGCTCGTTCATCAGTCTCTTGCACCTCGCCCACCAGCTTTTGATGAGATTGAGATTGCAACAGCTTCGTAATTTGTCATTAGGGCATCAGTGCAGAGCTGAGGATCGCACAACCTACCATCATCAACACTCACGGTGACGGGGTCAACCTCGGTGCCGTCATTGAACTCGGGCCGCGGAGCCATACATCTTTCGAGAAAGCCTCGCGCGGGCACATAACCATCAACTGACTTCTGCATGCAGATTGTACCTCCTGTCATCACAATCAGGACACGAGCTTCTGGGGTTCGCCCCTCGGGTGTTTGAGGCACCGAAGTTGGCATTTCGACTGGCTAGAATGGCCACCGCTGCAGGGGCAATTGAAGAACACAAGATTTCAGTTCTTTGTATCACATGATCATACAGCAAGTTGTTGTAGCATTGAGACCAGCACTAATGTGACTTCGTGAGAGTGGTTGCGCGACTAAGCACAGTCAACCCCGAGGACTGTGCGATCCAAATACATAACAACCTATAGTCCAAGCACACTCTATTTCGAGCACTTTTTGCTGTGAAACGGAAGCATTGATTCGACACCGTTGCCGACCTTTTAGGTGTGCGGCGGAAGAAAAAAAATTGCTTCCGATGACTGTAACGGTAGCAGGTGAGCGTAGGGACTCCAAAAAGTTAATCTCGCCTAGGACATGCGGCCAAGGAATATCTTGGTACCCAATCGGACAGCTCAAACCGCCGGCTGTACCAGAAATGCTGGGATCAGCCGCTGACGATGATGATAGGCGGAAGGCCCACCTCAACCCCTTGGCTCCCCTAATTCTGATTTCATGTTTGTATCCTAGCGATGGGGCACGAGAAGCAGTGCTTGGAAAGCTAGTTGTTGCTTGGAATGGGCATGCCCAGCGTTTTGTCTCCGTTCACAGTCCACTTGAAGAGGGAGCGCAAGGCAAGCGACATGCTGTCACAGCTGTCGGAAATTGAGTACGGGTACCTGCACAAAGGAGTGGTCTGTTCCTGTCCCAACTTTCCACGCCGGCGACCTAAGCCTGTCTCACATCCGGCTCTAGCATTGCTTCTTTTGACCGATCGACATGCAGGCTGGAGAAGTGTTGCTTAAGGAGCTAGGATCATCTTCGTGGTCCTGCAGCGGCTATGTGCACTTAATGTCCTGTTCCACGTTGTGCCATGCTCAGTGGCAGGTACGGCAGAGTTGGCAAACTTTCGACGAAGTAGTATGCTGCTCTATGATAAGGTGAGCATTGATGCGTTTCAAGATTAAGACAGAGCCGTTTGTTCCGTTGTTCTCCTTGCTTCTAATCGAAAACGTCTACACCTCAATCTACTGTCGTGACTTAATCCTGGACCTTCTCTGTTGATCAGGTTGTGGAACGCTCAAGATCAACCCCTTCGCCACATTGCCTCAAGAAACAGGTCAAAGAGAACTTGCGCGAGAATATTCACTCATTCACTCATTCACTCACCCATCCACTCATTATAGCCCTCAAGGTAACGCAATAAGTCACAGCAATACCAAAGCCCTGCAGTAACGTTCGCCGTGAGTTACAAATATGCCAACTGGTAATGAACGGTCAATGCTAACGTAAGCAGGTCGTCCACGACAGCAAGACTGCATTGACGAGGTGCTGGAAAGCAACGGCAAGGTGAAATCGTCATAAGCAGGTTGCGCGAAGTGACAACGGACAAGCATCCAGAAATATTGGAATGAGCAACTTCACCTCAAACACTTTCTGTTGCTAGTGTCTCTTGTACTTTCCAGTCATTCGCTTGCCCACGGTCATCCACACTCCTTTGAAGTAGTCGACAATCACGATCCTTACCATCCCGAACTTCTGTTACTTGAATCCACCAAGAATTGCAACGCACCCAAAGCAAGGGCGAGCAATCAGTCATTTCGAGCGCAAATTGCATCCGGTTCCCGCATCTCACCACAAGTCGATCCTTCCTGATCCTTCCTCTACCACTGTTCCTGCGACAACTTCGAACACCTTAGACAAGTCGTCGCTATTACTTGCACCGCATACAGAGTCGATCTAACCGACTTCCTCACTCGAAATCGATCTCGACCACGGGATTTACAATCAGATCTACCCCGACACTCTTTCACCGAGCAGCCACATACATCCTTAGAATATTCTTACACTGCCGACCAGGACCTAAGTTAGAATGCCTCGGCCAGAAGTCAAACTGAAGGCTCTCCTCACCCTCATCGCCGCCTCCTCATTTGTTTCACCATGCCATGGGTTTTTCCGAAACCTCATGATCAGCGACACCGCCATGGCACGAATCGACCCAATAGTCAATCGTGGCGAACCTGCATTGCACGTTCACCACCTTACTGGGGGTGGCAGTAAGTACATACCCAACGGTTTTTCCACAGGCACTAATTGACACCTCAGACCTCAACTTCGAGTCGACTGGCGAAACTCTTTCCACTTCGAACTGCACGAACTCAATCTTGACACAGGACAAGTCTGCATACTGGGCCCCATGGATGTACTTTGAGCACGAGAACGGCACGATTGAGGACGTCAAGTTAGCCTTAGGCCTTACCGCGTAAGTGGAACCTTGTACTTCCCAAGCCACCGCTCTGACACCTATAGATACTACAAGTTCGAAACGCGTGGCAATACAGGTGGCGACGTCGAGTATAGCGTCTTCCCTAAAGGTCTGAAGATGCTGAGCGGCGACTCCAGCAAGCGGAACTGGACCGGTCCATGGCCTGTGCCCGACCAATCACTCTGGGGTCCAGAAGATACAACACAAGAGGCTCTTCAAGCGAAAGCTATGGGTTTCAACTGCATGAACTACGAGCCCGGCAAAAACGAACCAAGTTTCGCCTACCCATGGCTACGCAACAAAGACTATTTGGATGCAAATTGCATAGACGGTGTCCGTGCTGAGATCATCTTCCCCTCCTGTTGGGACGGCAAGAACCTCGATTCTGATGATCACCAAAGTCACACCGCCTTCCCATCGTTGATCCAAGACGGTGTCTGTCCAGAGACCCATCCAATATACCTGCCAATCCTCTTCTTCGAGACCATCTGGCAAACCAATGCCTTCAAGGACGTGCCAGGCCGCTTCGTCTTCGCCAACGGCGACCCAACTGGCTACGGATACCATGCTGATTTCATCGCCGCCTGGGATGACGGTATACAGGAATTAGTCAGAGACAACCCACAGTGTACCGGCATCACCACTGACGGCGAGGTGGAAAACTGCCCCGTCTTCCAAGGCAACATCCAGTCTCAGCAAGAAGCAGCATCCTGCAAGCTCACCCTCCCCAGCGATATTGCTAATGAGCAGACTGATGGTATCTTGGAAGCGCTGCCTGGCAATGTCGACATCACCGGCATTCGACATGATCCCGGCTCGCCGGCCGAGAGTTCAGAGACCTACGCTCCTAGTTCTAGCGTTCCGGCGACTCGCTCATCGGCTGAGGCAACTGCCACAGAAACTAGTGACTATTATCATGCGCCTGCAACAACTGCTTCTCCTACAACATTTGCGACATCGCTGGCGCTTGCACAGAGCGATCCCCCATCCATCGAAACTTCCACTTATACAAGCGGCAGCTATATTGTTGAGATGGTGCTTGTGGAAATGGTCGAGACAGTCACCGCTACAACGACGCCGACAATGACCCAGACTGTCGTTGTCAACGGAACAGCAGAAAGCGCTCACGCCAAGTCCCGGAGACACTCTCATGCTCGCAAACATCTCTCCAACCATGGTCACTTCTGATCCATCAGCCAGCCAATTCTGCGGTCATCAAGCCAGCTGGGCTGGCGACATACTCCTGTGGTTGGATATGGTCCAAAAATCCTGTGAATTGCGACAGGTCGCACACATGCGTCTTGGACACACCCGCCCACATCACGACGTTACGAACCCGAACACGACCAGCAACTGTGCATAGACCTGACTTGATCAGACTGTGGGTCTCGCCAAAGAGGCCACCAATACATACATCGACAATCTGGAGCTGGATTTTTACAAGGATTGTTCGCAACACATTTTTCGTTCTAAGATACCCACTTTGTCACAACCACAATTGAGATCTTGTACCATCAGGGAAGGTCATCTTCACAATGAGCTTTTGCCAGCTACACCCGAGCACATCAAAAGCATATGAGCAGGTGCTGGCAAAAGAAGACTTGATACTGCGGGACGATGCGATATGGATAGATGATGGTATCGCATACAAACACGATCTCTTTCGGAGGCTGTCTTTGGTAATGCCATTCGTTGATGTACTACATCTGTCTGTAGCAGATAGAAAGCTAGCATAACCACGATCGTCGCCAGGTCATTTCTGAAATTTTTTCTTCGCTTCAGCTTGCTCCCAGCATTCTTCCTCTTGTCCACCCCTTCATCACGTGGCAGTCCTTACGATCCGTTCCCCTGCTGCTATGGTTCGCATGTCATCACACCGGGCTTCCTCGCCGCGACCGGAAGCCCCTAGTACTGCTGACACGTCATGCTCGGCTCAGTGTCCCGTGTGTACGACGTAGATATGTAGACAGTCACTCTGCGCTCGTTTGCACGTGGCTGCCGCAGGCTGACGCCTTGAAGCGCACGTACGCACAGTACGGCTCGAGCGTCCCGCCTGCCGTAATCCAGGGTCATGTCGAGCGTGTCTCGTGTTAGCTGGCTGTCACGCGTAAGCGGTGTTGTGCGGCTGGGGCGGATTATTGATGAGACGTGATGCAATCGGATCGGAGTGGACGAGGATATCACCTGGATCACTCGAGGACAACGACGAGGATGTTCGAGAACGGGACCGAGTGCATCGAGGACGGTTTCTGGTTGAGGAGGCATGATCTACGAAGTATTCAGAGACGGTCGGAGCTAAGGGGGAGCGCGAGGCCGAGACGTTATGGGCTGCGTGATATCGTGTCTTCCATAGCATTGCAGACGTAGAATGATGACAGTGAGGACTGGAAGAGGATCGGGGTTTGATACAGATTATGATTGATTTCACACCGCAAGACGTTTTTCAGCGTGGACACTGAGAGCGTTTTGTGCTGTCTTCATTCGTGTATTGGTCTAGAGACGGTGTAGTGATTAAAGGGCAGAGTCGCCGCTACCTGGTTTCCCTGGCATCTAGCTGTGTCTACGGGGGGGCGGTCTCGAAGCAACATTTGCGTCGTCTGAGTCGATGTGATTGTTCCTGGAATACCCTTTCTTCGCATCGAATGGCTCGTCTGCTCGCTGCCGCTCCTGCCCTGCGTAGGCAACTGCCACGGCGAGCGGCAGCGGCTCCTCGTCCAGACCTTCGATGGCTGCCTGATCACTATCGTCGTCGGACATGCTTCCAAATGCCCACAAGACATCAATTTTCTGCAACCAAAAGATATACCCAGGACAAATTTTCGAACTCGGTGCGAATCCAACCAATGGGATGTTGCTCATGTTACCATACTTGGTGCGAAGCAAAGTCTCTTGCGTGATGAAGAAACTGGACGCAAACCCCGCCGCCACCCTGTGAGAGCAGTCGTACTATGCTCCAGCCTGTGCTCTATGGCGCTACACAGCCGCGTAGGCTCGCACCCGTCCAGTACGCTCTGCTCTGTCATTCTAGGAAAAGGATTTTAGGATATACGACATCTGACTGGAGCTCGGCAGGCAGCCGTGGCACGACATCGTATTCCCAAGGTCTTTGGTGGTCGTTCACAGCTATAGTGCCGTTGTATTGGTCTACCGGATGGCACGAGTGAAAGGATGGCAGCATACGCAGTTGTGACACCACATTAGGTATGTCAAGCTGCTTAAGATATAGGATAATTCCTCGCTCTCGTAGTCGAAGATGTGCTTACTCATGATCAGCGCCAAACTCGTTGCCCCCGGCCGTTCCGGTCGTCGCAACTTCAGGTTCATAACTTTCTGCCAGAAGCGCCTGTATAAAGCCATATGGGCTAAGCAAGTCTCGTTCATGATCAACAAGCTTCTGCTCTAATAGCTTCCTACCCAGTAGAGTCTTCGGCCCGGCAAGGAAGCCTTCCAAGTTCGGTATCGACTTCAGCATTGACTCCGTCAAGAGATCGAGTCGGACATCTAGACTCCGCATTGCAGGCTTCTCGTCTGCGCGGGCTTCGACAGCTATTTTGATATTTTCTTTATCCCTTTGCATGAGCTTAGACACTGTTTGCTTGCCTTTTGCAGGCGGCCCACCAGCCATGGCCATCACGGGATCCGTCTGAGTTTGAAAAAAATCTGGAAAGGCGATATCATTGATCTTGACCGCTTCGCTGATCGTGTCTGAGAACTGCTTCACGGCGGCTAGTCGCTTGGTGTAACTGCCGTGCATCTCGTCTATTCTGCAGAGCTCATGAATGCCCCCAAGGAGAACAAGTTGCGCCATGTGGCTTTCGGGTGGTGGACCGTAACCCCAGCCCCTAAACTTGCGTTCGAAGGCTGTAGTGGATGATGGTTGTCGTGTAGCAGTACGGAAGTGCTGGAGGAGAAGCTGGATGGTCTGGTAGACGGGTAGGAGAAGCTCCATCGGATAGCATTCGATTGTCCTTTCTAGACTTGCCATGCACGCCGGACAGTGATCGATTGTAAGCCGCGGAGACAGATGGTCAGGATGTGCGTGCACGATAAGATGTCGTATAGTCTCTAGGTAGTGCTGTATCAGCCCCACGGGCTTGTAAAGACGTGTATATAGGCCATTCCGGTAAGGAGCGAAGTGCCCACTTGGCAAGTCCCGTGTCAACTTGAGCATGTACGTCCTTGTCTGTATGAAGCGCAACGTGACGTCGAGCTGCCGCCTTAGAAGTGCCTCGCGATGCAGGGACCTTAACAGGTATGCATCGGTTGTGGTTGAGGAGAAGAGCGACGGGTAAAGCTCGATAAGGAAGTATGCTGAACGGCCATCCTCATCGTGCGGTCTGGACAAGAGCGCATTTCTGGTTATGGTCGAGGCATTAGCCTGTAGGATGGCCAAACACTGCTTCGAGGCCAGGCGCAAAGAGAACAGGTCGGTGTTTTCAAGGTAAGCGAGGACAGAGGTCTGGATTTCGGCAGGTAGCTCGCAGAAGCGCTGACCCAGTGTCGAACTAGCACTGTGAGTAGGCGGAGCTTCGAGTAGGGGTATCATGTGTAGTACCTCTTGCATGGTTCCTCAGACAGTCGTTCTCGGACTCGAGGAGCCGAGTGGATCTTCTCTTTCCTCCATTTTGAGGAGAACGAGGCTAAGCTTGATCTTCTGCGACCACTCTCGCCTATGGATGGTCGGCTGGAGCCATTACTCACAGACTCGGTCGTGGAGCTGGAGCCATTCTTCGACGAAGATGTGTAGCTGCTCGTCCTTGATCTGAGGCTGAATCGCGACGCCGATTCCTCGATAACACCCATTCGAAAGGGTTCGATAGGACCCGACTCCGCCATCCTGCTTGAGCTCATGGCGGACTATATGCGAAGGATCTGAACATGGCTGTTAACTACATGTTTGCGCGGGCGAGCAGAATACGTGCGGATGACGGCTGAGAACGGGTGCCGATCATACCTTAATATCGATAAGCTACCACTGCCGAGAGCCAAGCGCTGTTGGCAGCTGCAGATCAAGCTTGAGACACTCTTTGCAGGGACGCTCCCGCCTGGTCCCTTGTTGTCGTTGCAGGGATTCGACTCTGGTCACTCCTTCCGGTGTCGTAAGATCTGTACAAGTACAACTGCTTGACGAAACTCGTTGAGACGGATGGACACTACACTATAAGCTATCTGTACATATCGCTGCCCTGAAATGTTGAGAGGACGTTATCATTCTCTTCTTTTTTTCTGCACGCCCCCAAGATAGTGGCCCGAGAAGGGCCGAAAGCTTCGACGCCAACCAATGCCGATTGCCGAGTCCGCACTAGTGTATTCGTACCACCATTCAGCCCAAGTTCGACAACAGGGTGTAGTTGTAACAAACGATTAATGATTTACAACACCAATGAATTGAATGTGGCTGACGACTGAATCCCAAAATACCTGTTGTGGACGGAAAGACGCTGTTGCGATGAGAACACGGTCCTGGCCGTGTCCTGTGTCTTGGTATCTAGAGGAAAATGCGCCTACACCTTAATACTTCGACTTCGAAGGCAGGGTCTTCATCTGATCCATAATATCTCCCTGCAAGCCGAGCAGCGCGTAAATCCACCTGAGGATGATAAAGAAGCTATCTGGCTCACCCATGTGCTTCTTACCTTTGACCATCCTCGCCTCCTTCGGCATGCCGTTCTCCAATGCGACAAACATGTCGTCAATTGGGAAGATTTCGTCGTCATTGCCATTGACAAGAAGCGTTCTTGTACAAGGCTTGTGCAGCGTCCCATCGTTGAGCAACGAGTATTTGGCGCCATCCTGAATGAAGTCCTCCAAGCTCTTGTAGCCGAACTTGTACGTTAGCGTGCCTGCAAGGTCGAATGGGTACTCGAGGTCGTTGACATTCTCCAACCATTCTCGGTCGAACATGTGGTGAGCACCGCCGCCCAAGCTGATGCTAGCGAGCAGCCTATCCTTCTCGGTGTGTGCAACTCGGAGGGCGTAGTATCCGCCTGTCGAGAAACCCCAAACGATGACCTTGTCCGCGTCCAGCTCTTTCTGCTGTGCGACCCAGTCGAGCACACTCTTCCACTGTCTGTCTGGGGAAGTAGGATCCTGCTTAAGAGCTGGCGAGTCGCCTGTTCCCGGGATCTCGTGTATCAGTGTGGCAACGCCCTTTTGCGCCCAGCCTTTCGACCAGACTGCCAGTTCCGTTCGATAGCCATCGAGGCCCGTGATGATGAGGACAAGTGGGACAGGACTTGAGGCGGATGCGTTGGGTGGCAAGCAGTACGAGCCGGGGACGGAGTCGCCCTCTCCTTCGATCTTGTGGACGTGCGGGACGAAGACTTCCTGGATCGGGTTTTCTAGAAGGCTGTGCTGGGTCAGACATATGCTCGCTCGGCCGTGCTCGTGCTACTTACGCTCCACCTTTGTAGAACACCTTCTTGCCTTGTGTCCATGCATAGCGTTGTTTTTCTGATCGAGGCGCAGGGAAGCGTGAGATGCGGTAGACTGCCGATGCTCGCCTTGAGCGCATTAGCACGACTCAGAAGCCCATACCCGAGGCACCACTCACAGATAGTATTCGCAAGCCTTCTCTTTCTCACCAGCCTTCTCTGCCTCCTCGGCAGTCTTGGTAAGCTTCTCAGCCTGGGGAAAGTATGTTTGAGCGTATGCATCCCAGTCGTACGGCTCCTTCATGTCTTTCTTCACCATCTCTTCGACGATGGGCTCGAAGTCCCTCGCATCGCCGAACATGAACGGGTATACACCCATCTTGGCGGGCATCTTCCACTTTGTCTCCCATAGTTGTTGATATGATTCGTGATGCTTGGCTGTTTTGAGGATTGCATCCTTGATGTAGTACTTGTGCTCAGCCATTTTGTGCAGCGAGTGGATCTTTCACAGGGCTCTGTTATGGTGGTACGAGGGGGCTTGCTTATATATTGGCAGTTCTATGGACCAAAGCGTGTCTTCAAAGTTGTAGCCTTGGGTAAACAATCAACTGCTCATAAATGCCCTGACTGTGGGAGATGTCCTTCGTCATGATTGACACGAACCTTTACTAAGTCACGGAACGGACCCAGCATTAGACCCAAGCGGGCAAGTGAAACGTACAATCTGCATGTTCGTTCGGGTTTGGGGGGTCGTACTCTCCGTGAGGCGTCGGTCGGTCAGAGCTGTGCAAGCATCTGACAGGTGCAGATAACACCCGAAAGAGGAGCAACAGCAGCGCCGAGCGGCACAGATGCCAGCCCGCAAGCTAAAAGATCAGATAAATTTAGCTTTTCATTGCAGCTGCTTCTCCGCCTACGCCATGGTCAATAGTACAAGCCCACAGAAGCGGTCGGCATGAGACATAGCCATCGTTGTTGCGGTGACAGAAGGTCCTGCTTGTCTACTCTGCGACCACCGTAGAGAGAGACAAGTGAAGAGCTCGAAGCCTGCCCGCTGTGCTTGTTTTAGCATATTGCTTGGCGTAGCATGTACGACCATCCTCGTCTATGTCGCGTCACAAGGTGGCGCTCCAGTACCTCTACCAGCAAAAAGAGGCAGCGGCACGCAAGAGATAGGATGCAAAGTTCCGAGCGCGGTTGAGATCTTATTGTAGGAGGTCATGCGTGAAATTAAAGAACAGATATAGGCATACACATGGCTATCCCGTTGTAACCAAGAGGATGAGAATTTATTCGTCAGCCATCATATCATCAAGCTTGCAAACGTGTCGGGCTCGCCCTTGTCGTCCAGACATACTTGGCAGCTTTGCCCCCTCTTCCAAGCCTGTACACCATGGGCGGCAGAGCGCCATCCCTCATGGACTCTCCTTTTCGCAATGACTTTTGATGCATTCTTGCCCGCTTCGTGAACGTGTGCTCAACCCCAAATACTGCTGCACATATATCAACCACTTGTCCGATCGATTTCATGGCCTCGTCTCGTCGGCCCGTGGCGCTCGATATCTCTGCGAGTGCCCGCAGACACCTAACATGGATTTCACGCTCTTCTAGCCAAGATATTCCTCGTGAGCATTCTAGCGCCATCTTGATGGCTTGCAGAGACTCCTTGTACTGGCCATGGTAGAAGTAGGCTTCTGAAGTCGCTCGAAGTGCATAGCAAACTTCGTAGCATGTTTTGCTTGTTGTGAGCGACACAGCGTCGACGAGCTGCTGAAACCGTATCGCAGATTCCAGATAATGCTTCTTGTTAAGAAGACCGGTCGCAAATGTCTGCAGGAGAGCGATCGTTTCCGCGTGGAAGTAGCCTATGCTATCCTGGAAGAAGTCGAGCAACTTGCGCAAGGTCGACAGCGCAATCCAGGATCGCGAAACATCCGGTGGCGCATTCAGCAGCCACGATGCTATCAGATAGATGGGATTGGAAGTGTTTCGGAACACAAGCTCGTTCAGCTGGGTCAATTGCTGGAGAAGCAAGAGAAGGGGCTCTTCGTATCCTGTGCCATCATGTCTGATGACAAGATCGAAGATGTATATTAGAAAGCCCACATGACTCTCCCTGAGAAGTTGTTCGACCATGCCAAAGGCCGCATCAAAATTCTCAAAAGCAGTGCGCCGTTGATCGTTCCAGAGGTAGGAATAGCCGTGGTACATCAAGTAATAGAACTGGTCGGAGAGCGATTCATCCGATGTGGATGTCCAAGGGCAGCCGGCGTTTGAGAGGTTGATCTTACGCTTGTCAAAGATATCTCGATAGTGAGCTTGAGTTTGTGCGTATATCGCTTCGAGATAGCGACCTGAATCAGGATCAGATGGCTTGTCGCCTTGAATGTGCGCTTCAACAACGACTGATCGGAAAGGCGGAAGCGGTTCGAGATCGCCATACCCGAATTGATCGCTAAGTTGTCGCAACCTTTCAGACGCAAGATCAGCTGTCTTTAGGTACTCGATATGTTCTGCGTTACCAGCAATGGTAGCGATTTCAGGGCTTTGCACACTCATGTCATAGTCCGAGTCAGAAATCGAGTTTTGCGAGTCGAAGACGTCTGCTCTTGAAGACAAAGGCGTCTCAACGTCGTAGTCCTCCGGTGACGAATACTCCGGTTGTAGGTCAGGGTTGGCCTCAAGTAGGCTTGCTGGATCTTTGATGCCTTTGCGATTGAAGTAGTGCAAGGCCTCAGCTAACGAGATTTGCTTGCCTCTAACCAGGAAAACCTTGTCCTTGTCCTTGTCCCCGTTATTCTGCGAGAGTCCTTGTCGAACAAGATCGAGCATCTCGTGCTCTTTTTTCTTCTTGTCAAGGCCCCAAGTGGATAGTCGGCTTTTGTACATTCGCTCTCTACATGTGGGTCAGTCGACATACTCGTGTCAAGACGACTACTTGGACTCACGTAGGAACAAAGCCATATTCGTTTTCGAGGTGCTCACGAACTTCTTTCAATGTCCGACCCTCTTCTGAATACAGTTGGGTGATAAGCGGTCTGTGCCGTTTCCACTCATCACTACTGTACGAATTGGAAGTGCGTTTTGCAATTCTACCCTTGGTGCTGACCTTGGTAGCCATGCTCGAGGCTGATAGCAATCGGTTGCAAGGACCGAGTCATCATCTGCCTGATAGAAACGGACGTGCTAGCTCATCGTTCCATTTCGCAATCAGGCACGTAAAGAATGTACTTTTGTCGACCGTGGAGTAAAATGCCCGCCTATTCAATGCTGTCGCACAATCGGACGTACGTCAAATAGCTTTTGAGACGTCGAGGATGGGTTGCTGAATAATAGTGGGAGCCCGTCAATCGTTCTTGAGTACAAAGGCTTGTTACCGTAAGAGGAGGTGGAAGTACGAAATGGTAAGCAGGGAAGAGGATGGCGTGGAGCAAGTGAGAGAGGCAGTGCACTGGCCTGAACTAAGGGTACTACAATCCTAACATAAGGACAAAGGTACCGCTTGCCGAAGTTACTATGGGGCAATTGGATGAGGGGTGCACGCTCGTGAGCCTCAATATAGGTGACCACAGATGAAAGCATGCAGCCTCCAACCAACGCGATCCTGTGGTTTTACCAGGAAGGAGACGCTTAGTGGAATAAGTTACTGCACTAGTTCCGCTGGCGTTTCCAAGACAAGCAGAGCCGAACAAATACGTAGCAATGTGGGTTTGCATAACTGGACGAACAGACCAAGCTGCAGCTGCACGAAAGTACGATGGAGACCAAAAGGTCGATGCATTGAGCGTGAAAGGTCAAGCCTTGAGGAACAAGCGACCTTCCAGAAGAGCGATCAGTAGCGTGGGAGCTGAAGTTCCTGAAATTTGAGCTTTACCGTACTCGCCTAGTGTCCACAAAAGAAGATCCCCAGCATTCCATTCCCTGTACATTGACGTTGTCTAACCTGCAGACACTGGAGACGTCTCCAGCTAAAGTCAGCCACTCCGACATGACTGTTCTAGACCATCTGGTCATGAGCTGGCAGCTTGAGAGCCATTCCGTGGGGGTTTGAGGCCGTCATCGTACGAATGACATCGAGCTCAGTGATTCACGACTTCTTCTCAAGCGGTAGCGGTACGCTGTTCATGGAGCATAGGCTCAAGCAGCGCGACCTAGAGTAATAATCACCGAAAAGTGTTGGCATAGGCAGCCTTGGTCTCAAACGTTTCTGAAGCAATCTAGGAGTATTCCGCCAAATAGCTTCAGAAGTAGCCCACCTGTCCACGTGGCCGGCGCCCTGGCCCCTGAAACTTACCTACTGTACCAGATACGAAATAAGAGCCCGCTTAGTAGAAGCCCAATAGGCTAGTAGCTCAACGGTGCATCAAAGTACGCGATGTAGCTCAGCCAGTCATCGAAGCTGAATTCTAGGTATACTGGTTGCTCTACCCTGCATTAACTGCAAACGCTGACAAAGACCCAATTTCCAGATTTCGGCGTTCTACCTTGACGCACGTAGCTGCAGAGTCGCTCTTAGTCAACTAGCCCAAATCCATATCTTTGGCGTCTTGTTCCGGCTCGCCTGGGGCACGCGAATGATGACAATTATTCTTGGTCAAATCGAATGACAGACATCCTTCGAGCCATTCGTCAATTACTGCCTCAACGGCGTTCCCCTGCCGATAAGGTGACGATCGCGTCGCCGTTTTGTCTTTTGCTTGATCTGCCCCTCACCTCGTGCAAGTGATTGCTGGTTATGCAACCCACCATTTGCGCTATCATCCTTACTCTTCGACTATCTCCGCAACGACTCCTTTACATCCATCTGCGTAGTTGTGCCATTCAACGCTCCCACCTTCCAGCATAACTGGATAAGCGTATGGGGCCTTCTCTGGGCCGAGGAGATTGAACAGATTGTTCATGAGCTGCCAGAGTTTCCTGTTGGTGGTCTTGTCTAAGAGCCTTGTGTCGTTGTCAAAGAACACGTCGGGAAGTCCCAGCTTCTCGGCTTGAAAGCTTAAGTTTGTCCACTGTGTTTGACACCATGCTTTCTTCACAGGGTTCTTGATTTTCGCAGTCGTGGATGCCACAGATGCTGTCTCACTTGCATCAGTATCGAGGTCGGTGGGGTTCAACGAGTCGAATAATGTTGACATGATGGATCAATAGTTCACGCGGTGCGTGACTGCTGCTCACCAGGTCGTTGTGGTACTTGTACCAAACCAGGGAACGGTTGCAAAAGCAAGTGCAGTTGCTGATTAGGTTGGAGCTTTTGGACGAGGTTCACACGTCGGCACTCGGATCGCTCCAGTGGCCCACCATGATGATCTGTCGATCTCACGCATTCCATGCCACTTTTGCCAATCGCCGCCTCAACTCCGACTACTCATCCTCGTATACTACATGAACTCACTGCATCACATCCGTTTTACTCAGCCGTTGACGCCCCAGTGGAGGTAGGTGGTGGTCCGAGCCTCCCTCTATCGGGTAATATTCCGGCCGATCTACAAACCGCGCCATAAAATCATACCTAGAGAGGCACTGTACGCTTTCATTCTGCAGCCTGCAGATCAAGTCTTATGATGATGAGTCGAAGTACGGCGAACAGAGTTTTGCCTTGAGCCGCATGTGCCCGCTTACCTCAATACAGGAAAGGCCGACACTCACTAATTCGGGCGCGTGGTCTTACGTCGGCTGATTGAATCTTTTCGCTCTTCGTCAATGCACAGCAGCTCTTGCTTGAACTAGGAAGAAGGGTCTCGCCAGTTTCGAGTGGCCAAGGTCGGACCAACTCGGATCTGCATGGTAGATGGGAGAAACAACTCCAAAGCACTACTGTACGGTATGAGTGGGACAGCAAAGATGAAGTTCCACCTCCAAGGGACATTTGAGAGTTCAAAGCCCACCACGCCGCTCCGGAAGGATCTTCACTAATTTCGGCGAGGCCACGCTTGAGGTCTGTATAGAAAAGCTGTCATCTGACACGTAGCAAGGCAAACCACTCCACAGCAGCGGTGAATGCGAGCCATCGCTAAGTCAACCAGTAGACCTGTGTTCCACACACTGTCATTGGGACCCACGAGTACATGAGGTTGCCACAACATTTGATACCACTCATTCAGGTTCAACCACAGCTTATGAGGGGCGTAGCAAGCTCACGGCGACCACGAATGAATCCACAGTGTAGGACAGCCAACGACTTACCGCCAGTGGGATGTAGGTAGTGGAAGCAATAGAGGTTACAGGTTCCGCAAAAGCATCGGTTGCCCTCTAACCACGATGTTCTCGCTAACCAGGCAAAAGTATTAGGCATCTGCCAAACAATCACATATCGCAGCGCCAAGCCAGACTTTTCATCAGAGCATACGTGTCAGAGAACGTATGGCTCTAGCTGCTTTACGAGCTCTGCATACCTTGGTCCGCCATCTACCTATATCTCCCCACCAGAACTTACATGCTCTATCAGGTAGGTACTCTCGTACCAACAAACTTGAACCAAGTCACGCGGCTTATTCGTCATTATATCCACCGAAACCCTTTAGTACCCCCCACCGTACATCGGCGGCATACCGTCAGCCTTCACACAACCCTTACCAGCACCATCAGCCGACAGCCCAGCCTCATGCTGCTGGCTTTTCCCCTTGTCCCTGCCCATCACCAGCATGATCCTCCTTTCCTCCATCTCCATCTCCTCCCTGCTGACGCTCACCTTGATCCTGGTCATGTCCATTTCCCATCCCCTTCCCACTCCTACCCGGCCCCCCATTGACTTCCGCACGCCTACCAAGCGGCATCCTATAGAAACCCACACTCGTCCCCCCATTATGCATAGCCTGATACCCCCCCGCCGTCTTCGTCCCGTCCCACGTCGCCGCATAGTCGTACGCATCGGCCCAGTCGCCACGCTTGGTCATCTGTTCGAAGTGGTCGAACGTTTTCGTCACAAGCTTCGTGCCGTCGTGGGATATATGCAGGAATTTGAACGTGTCGAGGTCACGCTTGGTAACGCTTTGGTCGCCGGACGCGGAGGGGGCGGTATGAGCGTGGCTGGGGTGATCAGCTTCATTGGGGTTGATGCTCTCGTGGTCAGGCACGGTCGGATCAGAGTTGGCTAGGGCGGGGAGGATGAATGCGGTCAGGGTGAGGGTGAGGGTGAGGGTGGCTAGGATGCAGGACTTCATGGTTCCGGGTGTGATTCTCTGTGCTGTGTGGACCTAGACAGAGGAGAAGAGGGTGTTATAGGTGTAGGTGAACGGGGGATATAGTGTTACACTCATATTCATGGCTCAACGCGGTTCTCGCACACAGGGGCTTTGTACGCATAGGGTAAGCGGAAGCAGTTTATGTTGTGCACTTAGAAGCAGACAAACCTGATCTGGGACAAAGGATGAGAAATTCCAAAAGCGGATGAGAAATTCCAAAAGCGTTTCTGCGACGCAACACGTAAGACGATCAGTGATTGTATTTAGGTTTCTGAGGCCTTTGTTCCAATACACGGACCACGATTTCTTCCTTCGGCGTGGGTGCATAGCAACGTTCAGCCACGCCTGAAGCCCTCCAGAAAAGTCAAAGCGCACGAGCTCATGTGATAGATATCGCACGACATCTTGCCAAATGGTCTTGATACTGGCGACCTAGTTCCTAGACTCGACGACAAAAAGCAAACCCTCCTTGTGAACCACGCCAGACTCCAGTGCTTTCCATTTTACATTAAGTCGTCGCAATCTTATCTCGTAGCATCGCGGCCTGTCGTGGTCGCCGTTGGTGCTGCATCATTGTTCCATGAGAGATAGGTATGGTCGCCAAGTTTCCTGCAAGTGTTAGAAGGAAATAACTCTGTGTGCGAGAATGTATAGTGTATACCTTGGCTTGATGAGGTGTGCGACGGTGAAAAGAACACCAAGCACCATACACAGGGAGCCTACAACGAGATATGCTATCCCGAGGAAGGGGTTCTTCCCCCCCATGACGGTTCGTGTGGAGAGTAAAATACTCTTGGTTCCGCCGTAGGACTGGACATCGAAGACTAGGTCTGTTAGCATCGAGCTTCACCAAGCATGACAGAACCTACAGTCATAGATCTCAATTTGGTATGTTCCAGCCTCCATGACATCTTCGGTGTTTCTGAGAGCCAATTTACTGAAGGTTGGCAGACCTGCTGTCCTTAACCATACCGCAAGCTGTTCGTATTCATTGAGGTTTGGTATTGGGTTCTCGTCCGTGTAACCATTTGGGAAACGCTTCTGCCAGTTTGGAGGTGGTACCACCTCATCATTGGTATATGCCGTCTTCCCATAGAGTTGCATGTCAGTGCTCCATGCAATGCCGTTGTCGGTGAAGCTGATGTTTTCGGAAGTTTGACCACCTGGAGAGCTCACCAGAGTTGGGCTTTTAATGGTGTCGTTGAAGATGGAGTTGGCTATCAGACCGCAAGGATAGTATGGCTTGCCATTTGGGGCAAGTGAGAGGGGGCTGCATGAGCTCTGTCCCATGGTATCGGCATCCACAGCCTGGCCTTTCAGTTGATCGAGATCTAGCGACTTGACATATCGTCTGTGGTTCTGGTAGAAGTTGGTCAATCGGTAGTAGAGATAGACAGGCGGGCCAATAGCGTTTGGTAGGGTGAACTGTATGGTGCAGACGGGGGTGTTCTCCTGCTCCACGCCATATAGAGGTTTGACAGTCTGGTTCACGCTTTTCCATTGCGGTCGGCTAGTGGTGTTGGAGGAATGGAAGGACGAATCGACGGCGGAATCTGGAATGGGGACGAATGTATCACCGGCACTTTGACAGTGGGTGTAGTCGATTGCCAGCTCTTGCACCTGATCACGAAGTCAATACTCTTTGCTCAGCCCAGAAGGAGGTTAGCTGAAGCATACTGTAGCGCTTGCCCATAACAGCAAGCCCCCGATGGGCGCAAATATGATGCCGACTGCGAAGAAGATGGGAAGGACGGTCTTGGGGGTGAGAATTGGTCTGCGCGAAGTCAGCTCGAGGCCCTTTGGATGTTGACGTGATAGCGACTTACTGCCATGCTTTCAACCGTTGCTGGCGAAAGGCAGTATCTGGGGGGGTGTCAGCACTGTTCTCTGGCGCACTTGGATGTCATGGCGACGCACTGGCGGGCCTCCTGCTCTTCTGCTTCTTGACTGGTTCATTGTGAGGGTCTTCTGCAGTGATCGAGTCCGTGTGCACCATAGTCTGCGACATCTTGACTGCGATTCACGTGTTGGGCGGCAAGATGCTGTCAGGAGCATGTATTCGTAGAGGGACGTCGCGCGGCGTCCAGGGTTATGCACGGCTGCGCGGCGGCTCAGTCAGCACTGATTCATTCCGACTCGGCCAATCCCCAGCATGCGCGCATCCTTCGGGGCTGTGTCGCGCCTTTCCTCTTTGGGCGACCTGCCCATCGGCTTCATAAACATTTTTTACCCTCCATGCTCTGTTCTTTCCTCTTCTTCATAACAAAACTCATTCACGGACATGTTTTATTGTAGGAGGCAGGGTCGTCGTAAGACACATATCCCTTCTTCCTCTGCTATGTGCTCCAAGATCACATCGCGCCGTAGCTGGAGCAACTATGACATTTTCAGAAGAAATGCTCGATGATGATCCTGTTCCTTACCGACGGTCGCTACATACTTCAACATCTACACCATGCAATTGCAGGTCGTGAAGATTAGATTCCGTGCTATCATATTGCCTCTCTGCAATAATACCATGCTACAAGAAGCTTAAGATATTAGAGGTAGACTCGTGTAAGAATGCACGTCGAATGCGGCGCATTGTCAGTTACAGACGAAGGAGTGCACGGGGATATTTTCGACCCTGTAGTGAGTACCCAAACGCTATGTCCGCTCGCGAATGCAAGCAACAATTTTGCGCTGTCTAGTGATTTGTGTTGATCTCGCAAGATGGTTTTCATTTGCTCCCGCTCTATGTGGTATGGGTCAACTGTCATGGCATCTAGATTTATTCCCTTCCGGCGAACAAGCACAATGCTGTCGCTATATTAACTATGTTGTACACTTCGGCCTACTGTCTCCCTGCACGGTCGCCAGGATCCCACGTACTTTCCTGCTTGGTGCCCGGGGCAAGCCACTGCCCGCCATGGTTTGCCTGAAACCTACCTGCATCATCGTCTCTCTTAGGGTTGGGTCCAGGAAAGGTGAATTTCTCGTTCATCCCAGGCACAGGTTGTATCGCATGTCCGTTCTGTGTCTCCCTCTCTGCCACCTCGCTCAAAGGGAGTAGCGCGGCTTTGTGCCGGAAATGATCCGCCTTCGTCTTCCTCTCAGCTGCATCCTCCGAGCTCGTACGATCGTACAGGTAGAGTCCGAAGCAAGTAAGGCCGATGCCAACCATCTGAACACCAGTAGTCGCGCTCCTGAACCATATCACCGCGATGACGATGACCCATACTCTCTTGATCAGAGACGCAACCGAATATGAGACTGGCGACATCATCGAAAGTAAGATGAATGCCATGATGTTCTGTGCAAAATGGAAAACCCCATTAAAAACAAATTCTAGAATTAGTGATTGATGATCGAGTGCGCTTTGCTTGGGCGATAGCTCCACCGCACCGTCCGACCAGTAGTCCTCCATGATGCTAAACCCTTCAGTGTATAGCCAGACAGGCGCCGTAAACATGAACGCGCCAAGCGAACAGTAGCACAACAGATTGAGCTTGTCGAGCTTCTTGCCTCGGTTGGGCCCTGGTTCTGCTGACGCCCGGTCAGACGCAGTGAACAGTTTCTTCGAGAATATATTCTGCGTCACGAAAACAATTGCCGCGACCAAAGAGGCTGCGATACCTAACAAGTTCGCAGAAAAGTCTGTCGAGCACGCTAGCATCACTCCCACCGTAAGTGGCACCAAAGACAGGTATGTGGCTCTTGCATATTTGATTCGGAAGAAAAATCGATAGGCCACGACCGTGAAGAGGGGCGAAAGGCCTTTGATCGTGTGGACGAGTGAGACGGGAATCTTCGACGTCGCGTATGAACTCAGGAGGTGACCCAGAAGCTGGAATATGGATAGTGGCAATGCTGTTGACAGCACGTCCCAGGATGGTGGTCGTAACCCATTCTTCAACGCAGGAATGGCCCTTCTTAGTGGTGGGAACACGGCCGCCAGCCACGTCAACAACAGACACCAGAGAGAGACCGAGGCGAATTGCGCAATCGTGAGGGTGACAGGCTTAGGGAAGGCGTTGAGGATCGATTTCGAGGAGGTGTTCGTGAGCGCAGAGGTCATGTACCATGTGATACAGAGGGCAATGAGCTTCCAAGACACTGGGGCCTTGAGTGCTTCGGCCAGCTCTTGCGCGTTTTCACTGACACTACCCTGCCGATTGCGAAACCTAGAGAGCGCATCACTGAGACTGCGCTTCGATCTGTGCCCATATGGCGCCGTCGGCCGTTGTGTAAGTACCCGCTGGCTTGCCTTGCGACTGGGCCACTTGTACTCTATGGGTTTTGCTTCTGCTGGACTTTCCGCAACGGGTGGTAGACCAAAATTTGGGGGTTCGGTTGCCGAATAGTCGAAGGATGGAAACCGCTCACGCTCTCCAGAGAGTCTGGGGGCAAAATTGGGCGACAATGATCTTTGGACGACACTGTGGCCTTCGGGAGCTTGGGTCATGGTGGTGGCATTCATTTCTCAAGGTGTAAGACCAATAGAAGAGCGCATTTTTCTTCTAAACGCCAGGTCGTAAAACTAGCGTAGAAGACACATTACTCAGCCATGGCCTCTGAGTGGTGAAGTTGAGTATAAGGGTGGTTCGCGATTGTCGCGATCAAGTATAGTTCCGTCGTGCTTCTGCTCAGGAAGTGCAGTTGAGGCTCAAGAACACTTTGGAGAGACGGCGGCAGACGAGTACTGTTGAGGAAGGTGAGGCGAAGCAGAGTACGGTACTTCTCTCAAGATCCCTGTACATTGATTGACGACGCGCGTACAGCGGACACGATCGTCAAAATTTCTGTGATGCTCATCGATAATATGCTATAATTACATTCTGTAGGGTTACGACCATTGCCCACTCCATGAGGCGGTTGTCTCCTTGAAACCAGGATGCAGATGAGCAGGACCACGCTGCATTTGACACGAGCAGTCGAAGTTATCCCTGGCGCATGTTGATGAGCCGTGGACGTCGGTCAGGTCTCGGCCGAAACAGCTAATGTGTGTGGGTGGCTCAAAGCCTCACGAACCGAGCTGCCGCAACGATAGAAGGCCAGAAAGGTAAGGCTCGAGTAGGGCTCACATCGACTGTGCAAGTGAGCGAAGGGATGTTGTGTCAAGTAAAATCCAGGTCGACAATCATGGGCAGTCTTCTGGTCATCTATGTATAGGCGAGTACGAACCTCACCATCATCGTGTCGTAGTATCTCGAAGTCTACGCCCCGTGTGCCATATGCTCCCTTTCCAAACCACTTATCTGAATTCATAGCCGCAGGTCGAAGACGGCTATCAGCAATATTCGATCCGCCATGTGGTCGTATCAGACGATTAGTGGTCTGATGAAGGTGTAGCCACACGGATGGCAGTGAGCATCAGCTATGACCGACAATCATTGAACCCACCATATCGCGATGAACAACCGAATTGCACTGGAGCAGTCAAAGTGTTCTGCAACGAACGAGTGATAGCATGCAACGGCAATGAGCTACATATATCACAATCTTTCACTAGACACGACACCTAGCGCACTCGACATGATATTGCTTCAACTCTTGGTCCATTCGCTCCTGCTAGCCATGACTGATCGCTCTCGACAGGCGCGCGCCTTCCTTAACGATGGCAACCCGTTTTCCGTCGTGACTGCACCGCCAACACATTCGAATGTGCAGCAGGTGCAAGTTGTCGATCCCACCTTCCACTTTCCACGTGGCGTATGGCCTTTCACCATAATTCGACACGACTTCATCTTGCTGTGCCTCGACCACAATTCTACTTCCACATCTTCGCACCACCAAAACTCTCCTACTCATCTCGAGCGTATTTCACACGTTCAACCATCTTGACTACTTGTGCTCTCTGCCCTTCAATTGTCTTGCACACAACACTCCATATTGCGGTACTTCATCATACCTAGATGAGCATTTAGGCATTATGGCTTCCTACCCAAGTGTCGAGCAGAAGACCAATCGAAAGCTAACACCGACCACGAGAGTCCTTGATGAGTTTGACGATGGGAAAACTCCTCGTGCTTCTGTCAAGGTGAGTTGACATACCACACAGATTAACACGACTGACATGGGAGAAGCGTGCCAATGTGCCCAAGCCTCTACAGACGAATACCTTTGGTAATCTGCAGGGAACGCGAGCTACGAGTAAGGTACGTGAAGTATCCAGCAGCCATGATTGAACGAAAGTCTGACGTTCTATGCAGGAGGTTTCTCCACAGCCTGATCTAGAGAACATGCTTAACAAGCTTCGTCTCAATGACTCTCGAAAGACAACGCCAGTCGACGCAAAGATCTCTACGGCAACAACCACTGCTCGTCCCCTCGATTACTACACCTCTGGCTCAGATATTCAGAAGACTTCCATCAAGAAGGACAATGATCACAAGACGGAATCTGACGCCAGCAGTGCAAGGGAGACAGAGAGGTTCTCGGGCTCAGACCTGTATACTCCTGCTACTGAGGTCTTCGACGAGTCTGTCAAAGCCGCCAATGCCGAAATGGAGAAGGTCCGAAGAGAGCTTGAAGCTGCAAAATCTGTAATCAATCAACAAAAGCGCGAGCTTGAAGAGTCCCGCACCTTTAAGCACACCATGGAGCAGGCTCTGCCAAGTCCATCTGAAGCAGAGTTTCCTCGTGGTGATGCTCATATCTCCTCGATGCACAGGTAAGTGGATCGTCAAGTTTGGGGAAAATATATCTAACAAAGTCCTCAGTGCCTTCAACGCATCCGCTCGACCCTTCCACGGTGGGAATTGGTCTGCTCGGGATCCCCACGCCGCAGACCTTCCGACAGGCATAGCGAACAACGTCCGAAGAGGCTTTGCTGTCGAAGGGACCCAAAAAGCTGGCTACCTGGCAAGTGACAATTACCACCCGCCCAGAGGCTTTCGGGCTGGGAACCGAGACGATAACGCCATGCTCTCTGGCTTGACTGCCGGTCCGTACGATATACCAAGGAGCCAGGCCTCAGAGCGGACGTTCTCAAGTGGCTCTATCGGTCCAATGTCCCCAACAATGCCTAGCGCGTTCAGCGAGATATATCAAGGCGGTTCAAACCATGGCCGTGCTTTTCAGTACCGCTCGAGTTACGCTCCTGCTTCGAATTTCGGCGCCATCGGCACTGGCATCGGCGCTGAACCTTTGTCTGGCGGCGGTCAATATGCTTCGCTGAGTCCTGATCTTATGCAACTACAGATGAGTCAATCACTCCTGAACACAGGTCGATCTCTCCCTAGCATGATGGCTACCTCGCCGTCTACAAGTGAGTTTGTCGGCACCCAAGGCCTAAATCTGGGTTCGTATGCACCTCAGAGTCATCCACAGACTTATGTCTCTCCGCTTGAGCCCATGAACTATCGACGCTTGCTTGACAAGTCGGTGTCATGCGACTGGAAGTATATTGTCGACAAGATCGTCTGCAACAACGATCAGCAGGCTTCCATCTTCTTGCAGCAGAAGCTGAAGGTTGGCACTGCTGAGCAAAAGTTCGAGATCGTGGAATCCATCATCAACCAAGCTTACCCGCTCATGATCAACCGATTTGGCAACTTCCTTGTTCAGCGATGTTTCGAGCATAGCACGCCCGACCAAGTCATTGCTATCGCTGATGCCATTCATGGCAATGTCATCTCTTTGAGTATGGACCCATTCGGCTGCCATGTCATACAAAAGGCTTTCGACTCGGTTCCTGAAAGCCACAAGGCTGACATGGTCCGCGAGTTGCTTCGGCGAATTCCCGACACAGTCATTCACAGATATGCTTGTCATGTCTGGCAAAAGCTTTTCGAACTACGATGGAGTGCAGAGCCACCTCAGATTATGGCCAAGGTCAACGAAGCCCTTCGTGGCATGTGGCACGAAGTCGCGCTGGGCGAGACTGGAAGTTTGGTCGTTCAGAACATCTTCGAGAACTGCGTTGAGGATGAAAAACGACCTGCTATTGAAGAGGTCATTGCCAACATCGATCTCATAGCTCATGGTCAGTTCGGCAATTGGTGTATTCAGCATCTCTGCGAGCACAGCGCACCCCCTGACAAGCGGCGAGTCATCGATCACATCCTCATCAACGCCTACAGCTACAGCATCGATCAATACGCCTCTAAGGTCGTCGAGAAATGCCTCAAGATTGGCGGTATTGAATTTCTCGATCGATATCTCACTGTCATCACGACTTCTCACCCGGACCGACCTCGAATTCCACTCATCGACATTGCTGGTGACCAGTATGGCAACTACCTCATTCAGTGGGTACTGATGAACACTCACCAACAGCAGCGCGAGCAAGTCGCCATCCACATTCGCAAGCACATGGTGTCTCTTCGAGGATCCAAGTTCGGCTCACGTGTCGCCATGCTCTGCTGCAACCCTGCTTCGGTAACTCGTCCAGGACCTGGTGCCATGGCCAACCCGTATGGTGCTCCCGGTCAACCACGAACTCAATACAGTCGATATCGATGAGACGACAGGCTCTTGGTCCTTCGATTTGACATCTACGTCCGTATCATATGTTGCCAAGTTTCGCGTATTCTAGACCTTGTCAACATCGCGATAGGGTGATCTTACCTATTGCTTGGAGTACCACCGCAACGAGCCCGACAACACTTGCGTACCAGCAAGTGGTCATCTTGACTTAACCAACATTGGTTTTACAAATCTTGCATCTTACAACCTGTCTAAGGAGCAGTCTATCAAGTTATGTATGTTTCATCTTCAAGGATATCAATACAAGGAGCTAGGAGTTGTTCTGGTATGCCTCAAGGTTGGACTTCTGCGGAATGTCTTTCAAGAGGGCCAAATTGGTCAGGTACCCAGAACTGTCAAGACAAGAGCATAGAATACTCGATCATGGTTGGTGGTGTGCTGATTCACATGCATTCATTCAAGAATAGCACATCGAGCGCCCTTGATAATATGTACCATAAACTTAATAAGAAACGTACTGATTATGAAATACGCAAGCGTTGTGTTCTATGTTTCGTCTCTTCATTGTTCTCGTAGAAATTTATCGATGAAGCCTCGATTCAACAGTCATTTGCGCCGCCTCCAAGCCTTCCACGAATTACTTTATTCTCGCTTGTGGGCGGACATGTTCTGCTAGACGAACCGACTGCTAGACGAGAGATTTTGACTGAACAAGCCGACGTAGGTGCCAGATCGATGTAGCAGCTTCCAAGAGAGCAAGAATGGCCCACCTTTCCTGGCAGCTCAGCCTGTGCTTCAACGTAAAATTGGCGCAAACGCCCGCTGTCCTCCGCCGCACTGATGTATTGACGTTTGCCGATGAGTTGGAGGCATAAATCTCTACTCCAGCCGGCGCTATGCCCGCTTCTCGTGGTGCTTGGGGGGACCAGTCCAGGCTGCTTGTCATCTTTGCTGAATGAGATGGCCTCTTCCAGTTTACGGACAGAGCAGGATGGACCAGCCTTGCTCAGCCCTGCGGTGCGGTGCGGTGCGGTGAGGATGCTCCTGTGGTTCTGCGCAGACTCAGAAGCATGGTAGGGCGGCTGACAATGACAGTGACATTGGCATTGACGTGGCGTGCGTTACCCGTCCCCCTCACTTCGTCTCACTCCTTGGCGATCAAGCCTGAATCCGGCACGGCGCCCGGCTGCAAGATCTTCATCACGCCTTCGCCTGTTTGTTTGCGTTGTTCGACGTCAATTTCCTCGACGTCTTGCTGTTCTTCGGTGTTTAGACTTGTGCCTTCAGCGCCTGTGCGTGTTGCTGCGGCTGAACCCCCCACCTCGTCGTCGTCGTCTTTCTCCCACGGTTTCTTCCGCCGCACGGCCCTGTCTTGTTTCGAAGAGCCTGGCTCGAGGACCGTGGTGGGGATCTCTTCGATGCCGGGGATGGGCTTGTTTTGGGTTATAAGGTCGACTATTTCGGCGAAGGAGGTTGGGTAGGGGGGCGCGACGTCGGCTGTTTGCGATGCTGATGGGCTTGATGCGGACGTTGTGGCTGCAGCTGTGGCTGCTGCTGCGGTTGAGGGTGTCGGTGCCGACGGGCGCTCGTGTTCTTGAGGTATAGGTGTGGGAGGTTGTTGGATGGGCAGATTCGATGCTGCTGCGGCTGTGGAGGGTGTTGGTGCTGTTGGGCGTTCCTGTTCGCGCATCGGCGTAGGTACGGACGTTGGTACGGGCGGTAATGAATCTCTGCCGTTGATGCCTTGTTTCATGGCTTCCTTGGCTCGTTGGCTGATGGCTAGCCACTCTTTGTAGGCTTCGACGTCGATCTGGCCCAGGCCAAACCGGCGGGCAAGGTAGAAGCATTGTGCTTGAAGGACGAGGTCTTGGTTTGAGATGAGCTCGGACGAGGTCGGGAGGGTCTCTGGGTGGCCGAGGATCGCGGCTAGGCCGAGCTGATAGTCTTGGTCTGAGTGGAAGGGATAAGACTGGATGCGCTGGTAAAGGTCCTCGGATGTGGGTGGGCTTGTGGGGGCGGCGAAGGGTTGTGCTCCTGGGGGTTGATGCGAGAGTTCCGAGTCTGGGTCTTGAGAGGATGGTGGAGGGGTGTTGAGTTCCATCTTGGGTGGGATGGGTGCAGTTCAGGGTTCGACACTTTGGTCGATATCTCGCTGTATCACAAGCTGATTCGAGCTGGACGTTGGACAGTCACTTCTGCTTCGGACAAGGATTTGTTTACAATGTGCATCATCTTCAGGCCATCAGGCAGAAACATTGCCTATAGGCCTCGGTTGTGGCATCGCCTCGTCGGTGGCGGTTTTGTCCCTGATGGTTGACTCGACTTTCTCAGTGCTTTCAATATATGGTCAGTAACATTTTGCTTCTACAGCCAATATCGCTAGGTGTTTGCTTTCGCGAGGAAACTCCATGAAAGACTTAATCCGCCCCAGTATGAGGCTGTCTAGGCACCCCCACATTTGGGCTCCCGGCATCAAGACTCTCCGTGCACAACTCATGCCTGAAGAATGAGCCAAGAGAGATCATGTGCATAATTCCTTGTTCTACTCAAGATTCTGCGACAACGTGACAACAAGCTCCATCGACTACTCCGTCTGTGCACGATAGGCGAGCTGTGAGACCAGCCCAACTCTAGGCGGTTCGCGTATAGAGAGTTAATCGTAAGGTAATCGGCCGAGATCCAGAGTGGTGCCACTGCTGACGGTCCAGTACTTAAAGCAATGTAGTGGATTTTGAACAAGTATTACTAGTTGTACCTACTTTCTCTGCTGACTAGAAGACCCCCCTTCTACTCCTGGTCTATAGCTTCTAAGAAAACAGGGTACCGTGCTAAGTTCCTTGCACGCTTCCAGTACGGGTCGGCTGAAACTAGCATTGTCTGTTCACCATGTCTTCAACATTCAAGGACAAGGTATGTAGTTCGGTAGTGTTAGTGGTTCACCCTAGCTGACATGCAATGTCAGGTTGTGATAATCACAGGCGCGAGCAATGGCGTCGGCGCTGCCACAGCAGCTCTATTCACAGAACAAGGCGCCAAGATAGCAGCATTTGACATTAGAGATCCTCCCGCAGCAGCTTCAGACTCCAGAATAGACGTCAAATGTAATGTCTCGAGCGAGGAAGAAGTCATTGCGGCGGTAAAGCAGGTAGTTGAGAAATGGGGAACTATCGATGTGCTATGCAATGTCGCTGGCATCACGGACAAAATGCGTAAAATCAGCCACTTCGGATGCCAGACACGAGCTAATACACAGTGCAGAAAGACTAACTGAAACCTCAACCGAACAACTCAACACAGTCATGGGTGTAAACTTCTTCGGACCCTTCTACCTTATGAAGGCCGTCATTCCGCACTTCCTCGCCAAACCAGGCGAAGTCCAAGGAGAGGGCTTTCAAACCCAACTCCCCAAGAAAGGCGCCATTGTTAACGTCTGCTCTGTTGCGGCTGTGCGTGGTGCTGCAGCGGGGGCTTCGTATACTTCGTCGAAACACGCTTTGCTTGGTCTGAGCCGGAACACCGCTTGGATGTACCACAGAGAAGGTGTCAGATGTAACGTCGTCATTCCTGGTGGCGTCTTGACGAACATCATGGGCAATAGTGGTGGTGGTGACCGAGGAGAGTTCATAGACCCAGTTGGGGGCGCCATGTTGCAAAAGACGCAGTCGGTCATGCCTGCTGTGACTATGCCGAACGACACCGCGAAAGCTATCCTGTTTCTGGCGGGTGCTGATGCTGTCAACGGGGCTGAATTGAGTGTTGATCATGGGTGGACTGCTGCTTGATGCCATCCGCGTGTTGGCAGCCTGGCAGAACCAACATGCGTGAGCATGGGAAAAACAGGCTCGAGGGGACGTAACGGGCATCGAATGCGTTTGTCCCAAGCGCTGACGAGGAAGCGTCTGACGTGCTGACAAACAATCATTCGTTATCTGTCTTTCGTTTTTTGGCTCTACGTGGTGGTTGGTCCCTCGTTGGCTTCAGTTCGGCGGCTCTTTTACCCTTGGTAGTCTTCTTGGCTGCCACTGTTGGCGCAGACTGAGTGGTATCATCCCGAACGTTACCCGCCGTCGTTGGACGCAGAGACGCAGCACGGGTCTCCTCAAATTCTACTGTCGCAGCAGCGCCGCCGGAGCGTGCAGAATGCTGTATGTCAGCCTCCGTCGTAGCGGGTATCGCTTGAGACTGGGGATCGCTCTGAGTAATCTCTGTGGCGTGTGCTCCATGCGCACGCTTGCGCTTTCTATCTAACTTGCGCATCAGCTCGCCCTCAGAGTCTGAGGTGGTAGAAGTGGAAGTTGTAATACCGTCCTCCGTTGAAGACCTCCGAGATTGGACGTATGTAGACTTTGTTCTAGGCGATGATATCTTTAGAGGCCGGTATTGCTGGGAGGCATTAGGCGGTAACGGCTCGAACGTGATTTGGTCGTTCGTGACGCGGCACAGGTCTTTCCAGTATCTGTTTGCCCTTTTTGTTCCCTGTTGCCTGCGCCATTTTTTGGCCCTCTCGTCGAATCGTTTGGGAAGGCGTAATTCATCCCAGTCAGGATCCATGTTGGCACCAAGCAGGTTGTCTACATCATCTTTAGCTTCGTCTAGCTTTCGGCCGTCAAGTGTGATATTGCCATCGCAGTAAGTGAATTCCTCTGAGCCAAAGTCCAGAGCATTGATCTCGTTCTCCTTGAAGTAAACTTTCCACTCATCCAGCAGTTGATCTTCCACGTCTTGAGCATCATGGTCATGCGCAACACCTTCCTCTCGAGTTCTAGCCTCGGACTCGTCGACAAAGCGTTGTAGTTGCGTTTGCGTTTGCATTCGCAACTTTGTAGGGGCAATCCTTTCGTGCTTGCGGGGCTTCATACACTCTTTGACAAGCTCCATCAACTCCATGCTGTAGGGATGGAACTCGCCTGATGACTCATCTGGTCTGGAACTGTTGACCTGAGAGAAAGGTTTAGTCTGGAAGTCTGGAATGGCATTGTAGCCCCATTTACGATACTTCTTGAAGCGCCGGGTAGAGAGCTTGGCATAAGACCATGGCCTTCCAAGAGTGATGAGTTCGTACATAACCTGCATATCGTGGTTAACAACAATTAATACACAGTCAAGCCGAGGCTGCTTTCTTATCACCTACCTTGCCAACATTCCATACATCCAATTCCTGCCCGAAATGCAACCCAGGATGCGGATCGTCCTCTATGATTGAAGGGATGTCTTTCATAGTTCCATCGTGGTTCTCGAACGTTCTGTAGCGTTTCGTTCCGTTGGGAGGAACGCGCCAGGTAACTCCGTAGTGCCCTATCTCTGGAGCTTTGTAGAGTGGTGTGCCCACGCCCCAGAGGGTATTGGGATTGTCAACGTCTTCCTCCCCACCAACAAGTTCGGCGACGCCGAAGTCACCGAGCTTGATGATTGGATATATTGTCCGCTTCTTGCCCTCAAATTGTGTTAAACCACCATGCTTTTCACTCGTCGTAGCATTGAATGGCTGCTGGTACCCGAGGAAAATGTTGTCAGGTTTGATGTCGAAGTGTAAGATTCTGTCATTTGCGGTATAACTGTTCGGGCGAGGAAGCTTCTCTGGATCAGTCGCAAGCTCAGCTTTGGTAAGGAGTGTCAAGGCAAGACTGTCGAACACATGCCATAAAAAGGCTTCAGGAAGGTACTGGTGCCATGCGCGATATCGATCCATTAGTCGCGAGAGCTCTCCATTAGGCGAGAACTCTAAGTAAAACCTCCACCTTGTCATAGTTGCTTTGCTATCACTCTTGGACAAGTCACTATCACTTCCCTTGCCGGGAGGTGTGTCGAGGCACTCTTTGTAACGACGCAATTGGACAAAGTTCTCGACCTCACTTTCATTAATGTGATGGTGAAGCACAGCTTCCTTCGCTAGTCGCGTGGAACGAGTAGACCACGAACTGTCTTTTTGACCTCTTGCGTCTTTAATAGCCATCTCGTCCACAATACGGTTTTCTGCATCTTTCTTCACCCATAGTGCCACTGTGCCAAAGCTTCCGGCTCCCAGCACGCGATGAACCTTCCAGTCGTCATCGAATGTCCATAACGAACTGTCGTGGTCCTGTTTCTTGCCTTTCTTTTTTGATAGTTTCGCCCTTGTGCTAGGCTTACTCTCGCCGTCGTCATCGGGTGCCTTCGTCACTGGTAGCTTTGACCTTAGGAAATTGGTCAAGTTATGCCAATGCCCAAAGTGTCGACTGTGCGTCTCTGGCCCATTCAGGAATCGCTCAAGCCGTCGAGGAAGCCAATCGAAGTGTTCTTGCCGCGTTAGACCTATTTGCCATTGATGATCGTCGGCCCAATCTATCGTCTCCCAGCTCTCCGGCCGTGGGACATGCGCTGTGGCAGCCTCGGCTGAAGGGGGAACTGGCACAGCATTTGTGTGTTGCGAAGTCGCCCCTGTATCGATGCTTGTACTGCCGCTAATGCGGGAGGATGAAGGTGCAGAACGCTTCTTTGGCTGAGCAGCTTTCTTGGTTCCTGAGTTATAGGACTTCGATCCCTTGGAGGCCTCCTGGTTTGCTTTCTTAGGCGGCATCGCGCTTCACGTTCCAGGCCTCAATGTGTCTCTGTACGACCTCGAAAACTTCGATGGTTGTTAGCAGCTGGAATTCAACACCTGCGAGCCATGCACTCTCCTACGTAGACAAAGGAGTCAGTATTGACAAAGCAAGCATTGATGCGGACGTTTTGACAATGGCTGACCCGCGAACGGCGGGAGCATTCCAGCACGAACATTGAGTTGAGGACTCATGTGCAGCAAATTGTGATCAGATAATGCAGTTGTGGAAGCCTAACACCTTGATTAGTGTTATCAAAGAAGCAACAAGCCAGCACTGTGGCCCTTCCACAACCATGGAGCTTTGCAACATTCTGAATTAGTGTGGGTGATTGTGGTCGTGGAAGCGCATACTATCTAATCGAACCACATGACTATGCCAGTATCCGGCTGGAAAGCTTGACAATACGTAGTGATATGGCCCTCGAAAGGTTGGGACCGGGAAAGAGACGAGCACGCTCGACGGCAAGGACAGGCCTAAAGCAGCTTAGCCGAGCTTACGTAAGTTGACACGTGGTAAGGGATCTTGCTCCTTAGGTAGACCCAGAAATACTGACCCTCATCGACCCTTGCCAAGAAAGCTCAGGTTGTGAAGAGCTGTAAATGTGGCTTGGGTTTGACGGCTGCGTCTCTGTGTCATTACAGAGGCAGCAGAAGCTTGTACCCCTCCGTCATTGATTTGGCTAACAGTTGTCAGCTGGCGCCGCGCGCGAAGCCGCATTCACTGGCATTCTGGCGTTCATGAAGTCAACAAGATCAAAGAAACTCTTCTTGTATCTTCTTTCTTGTGTCGTCCTGTTGACCGTCTGAATGCCAAAATGCGCGCTATAATCCCCGAAGTCCCTGCTTTGTGTCAGTACTTACCCACCCTTGACAGAGCCAGAACTTACCAGTTATCTGCGAAAGACCAAGCAAATGCACCTCTTACGTTCACACCATCTTCCCATATCGCTTTGAGCGCTTCAGACATGTAGCTCCAGTAGTATATGGAACGTGGCGTGTCAAACAGCTGATCGGACAAATCGAGCTTCTCCGCCTCACCGAAGACCGGGAAGCCGAACTCTGTAATGACAATTGGTGTAAGAAATGTGTTGTAGAGGTATCCCAGGTACTCCTGAAGATACGTCGGCGTGATGTAGACATAACTCTGAGACCGATAGCCAATATTCCAGCCAAACTGGTTGATCGTCGTCTGATTGACACAGTAAGGAAAGAACACATTACTGCTGTTCGAGGTGCATTCAATAATGCTGTCGATGTTGTCCATGACTGGAGGTGTGACGACAGTGGATGTGTAAGGGTCGATACCAAGAAAGTCCGCCGTGCCTCCGATGTAACGGAGGTCTTCTGGAGTTAGAGGAACGTAATCCGGTACTGTCTGTTTGAACGAATTAGGCTAGTCCTGGCCAAGAACGATTGGGTTACAGAAAGTCGCTAACTGGAATGAGTTGAAGTGATTCGCTGCATATACGTCCGCATCGTTCGAAGGAGATCTCGGTACGCCAAAGTTATCGTTGAGTTTGATAGATATCTCGCCCGAGCCATTCAGTTCTTCCTTATAGAAATGGTATACCTGAGCATGTGCTTTGATAACATTATTGACAGATACACCCCCATAGGAATACAACAGAGATTCATTGAAAGTGAACCAGACAGGCACAGAAGACGCGAAATGAGTCATGACAATCTTCGCATAGTTGACAAACGCATCAGCAAACGTCTCGTTCTGGTACCCTCCATTGACGTAGCCGATTAATGGGGGTCCGCTGCTGAGCTCAGATTCGAACCATAGAATTGTAAAGGTGTGTCGGAATGCAACAACGTCACAATTGGTATCATGCCTGCGGATAGAATGGAATCAATTACGTCGCTGTAGTGATCTAGGCCAGCCTGGTGGGAGTTCCAGGCAAAGCAAAAGGCAATATGCATGACCAGGCAATACTGAAGCTGTAATAACGAACCCCCATAGCAGCCACACGCTCGATATCCTGTTTGTAAAGGTAGTAGTTCTCATTCGTCACGTAGTCTTTGGGTCGGTCTAAGCGTAGGTCCTTTGCCCTCTCCCGCAGTAGCTCCTTCTATCTGCGAGGCGGAACTGGCCACACCAAACATGAAGCCTTCGGGAAAGCTGTAGCAATCCGTAGGTCCAAAATAGTCACGTGGAGGTAGAACCAGTTCACTCGACGGTACTGGCGTAGGAGAGACTGTAGTGCTGTAGAGCCCAGTCTCGGTGCAGTTGGGAGGGTTAGCAGAAATCCAAAGGGCAGTCCAGGCCGCTTCGCCATACGGGTCGGATGTGTCAGAGGGTGTGACACTCTTATTTGGATTATATGAGCCCCAACTACTGTAGCTGATATTGAGAAGCAGGTGGAGAGATCACTGTATGCGGCGGTATAAGTAGCTGTTGTAGTTGGTGAGGGGATTGAAGTCGCCGTTCGGACCGTATCACTTAGTGTCAAACTGAAATGTCGGAACGTGAAACTTGGTTGAACTGTCAAGGTGGCAGTACATTGTGGACGAGGCGTTGGGCCTGTAGTGTCAATGTAGATCTGCTGACCGTGTATCGCGCGGGCTGTTGTCAGCAGCGCGACAAAAGGACAAGTCTTCATGATGTATACACTGTACGCCAGATCACTAAGAACAAGTTACAAAGACTTACCTCCATGACAACAATGGAGTTGAGCCTCGCTTCTATAGCCCCTCTTCCTGTGCAAGTTACAGATCTGCCAAGAGACGTGAGCCGTAATTGCAAAGAAACCTCCCAATTTAGCCAAGGCACCCCAGGATCCCCGCAGTCACACTGATGCCTCAACCTCACTGAGCTTCGTAACCATGAGTAGTAGGCAGCATGCTTTGTACCGTACTAAGGTACATCCCTACCATCCTACTACCCTGCGTTTACCGTCCTAGGCGGATCTACCAGTGCTATGACGTTATCCTGCTGTCGATACTCACGTCATGTCTTAGTCTTGATGCAGCATCCAGGTCGTTGGATCTTGCCGGTCTGAACAAGTGATGGTACCGGCCTTTTTCTCTAGTCCTAGTACAGCTACCTGACAACATTAGAGACTTGGAGGGCTTCGCCTGCTCGCTGGGGGTTGGTGCTCTGTTTGTGGCGCTATAGAAAGAGTGCGTCAGCGGCCAAGCGCAACTCGGCAAGCCGCTCTGCCCAGTATTTCCTTGAGGCGTACCTGCATCAAGCCCAGCCCGAATTTCTGTGTTGTGCCAGACTATCAATCACGCCTTCCTCGTTCTGGGATTCTATTGCCATTACTAGCATAGCATAGCATTCAATACGAGGTGGGTGCTAAGATGCCAAGAGTATGATATCTCTGCACGAGCATGAATGCCTGGTCCCGTAGCTTGCAGCGTCCTTACGCCATTGTCTTAAGGTGATCGCTAGCTCGCACTCCAGAAGATCAGTGGTGTCTCACGGATTTAACCATTGAGTATCGTGCTCGATGCTGGTACCTGGTTGTAGGTAACGGGACGGGAACTCAATGTCTGAAGGATCACACCACCCTCATCACGAGTTGAATGCATGACGAAACGTGATTCGTAGGGCTTAGATGATCGACAATCTATCACCGCCCTTTGAAGCGCCACATTGGACCAGCAGACGGAGAGTCGCAAGAGAGGTAAGGACATGGCCGGTATATCGTTTCGGAAGCAAGACATGCGCAGAGTTCATAGTCACATCTCACCTCTGTCTCAGGTAAGCTGAACTGGAGAGCCGGTGAGGGCTGACTACATACAAGATCCTCAACATGGTTGCTTCACAGTGTGTGGAGGATACGCTGATACTTACCTCGCACTATACAACAGTAGGTTCCTAACACAAGAGCCAAAGGTGATAGCTCAGCACGAACCCTCAAGACGACCTAAATAGACAGACGACGACAGTCCGCACGCTCCTCGCGCTCCCAAGATGTCAACCACCACCAACTACAAGGCAAAACCAGGCGACACGGTCCAGAAAGTGGCCGCCACGGTAAGTAAGCATCCCACCCCACCTCATCCTGACCTGACCACATCAATTCCTAGGCCGGCGTCTCCCCCGCCGAGATTCTGGCGCTCAACAAAGACCTCAAGCCAACCTCAAAACTGGTCGTCAACAGAATCTACCAGCTCCCTATAAACGCAGCTTCGAACAGCATGGTAGCCGTCAATGACTTAGTCGTTGAAATTCATGCTAGGAAGTCTGAGAACAGCCAGACAGGGTAGCCGTGGCGTTCAACGATGTGGGGCTGGAAAGGCGGAACGTCGGTCAAGTTCGTCGTACTTCGAATTTTGGTGTTGTAGGCCAGGACGGAAGACTGTCGAGGACAAGTTCGTGGTACAGGCACGCCTCACAGCATGTATTACGTGGAGAGTATGTCAAAAGAACCGTACAAACCATGCGTACTTGTGCTTTTTAGAAAAGAGCAATATTTTTGTCATGATTTGGTCTCCATAGTATATCACAATGGATCCACCCTCCTGCTATGCGGTGGTAGCGGTGTATCAATACAAATATGAAAATGCGCAGCCGTAAGCAGGACCAGTCATTACCTCATAACCTCATCATGAATCGTAAAGATGTACTGACACCAAAAGCACTTTTGTCACCCCTAAAACGCCCCTTCAGCGATTCCTTCACCAGAATGGGCACTAACCAGCTCTCTGATAGCCCATCTCCAATCACCGAGACCTTCGACTTCTTCAGCAGCGACTTCCTCGTCTGTTCTCAGCCATTTCTCAACCTTGCGTCTCCATCGCTCTTCTTCGCTGCGCTGCCGGCGAACGAAGTCGGGACCTACATCGAACTCCTCTGCGACGCCCCATTCGTCACCACTGTGGCCCGAAGCGTGAGCGGCATCTTCGTCTTCGTCTGGTAGAGGTACCTGAGCTGGCTCACTAGTGAAGGGATCACTGATGTCACGTGCGCCCGATACAGATCGGTCGCGTGGCGCTTCATGCATTGATGACATGTTCTCACTTTCCTCCTTGAGATCTTCGAGCCCAGCGAAAACATCTTCCTCCTCTTCAAGCTGAACTGACCCGGTTCCACTCCGGATGCCATCACCACGCTCGCCGTGCGCGACCTTCAACCACTTCATTTGACGAGGGTCGAAGACCATTCCATTGACGAGCTGCACACCGCTCGAGCCACCAACGTTCATGATCAAGGCCAGGTTCGGCTTGTTGCTGCCCGGGGTAGCACCAGGACTGTTCATACCGACGTTACCACCGGCCTTAAGGTTTTGATGACGAGCCTCACCGGGACTTAACTGTTGAGGAAGAAAGTCCGGTACGTCGAAAGGCGTGAGTGCTGTATCATTTCCCTCCCATCGACAAAGGTCTGGATTGTAGTACATGCCCTTCTCTTCTTTCACCTTTTTGTAGGCCTCGCCGACAGGCTGGATAAGGTGTGGCTTTTGTTGGACTGTCTTTTTCCGACGAAGAGAGCTGCCATAGGTGGGCTTCGGAAGTATGGTGGCCTTGGCGTTGGTCGACACTGGAGCAAGTGGCTCACCACGCATATTCTGGAAGACGGCGCTAATGGACCGTTGCTCACGAGCATTGCGAGAGGCAGCAGTGTCCCGTGCAAACCTGGGCACGTTGCTATGAGGATGATGTGTCGGCAGATTCTGGTGCCTGGGCGGTGAGAGTGGTGTGGACGGTACAGGTGTCTCACCACCGCTTCTGGCTGAGACAAGGGACGTGCTCGATGCGGCGGCTGCGCCATGTAGGCCAAGCTTACTTCGCAAACTTCTCGGTGCGCCACGCCCGATCGGTTGCTTCGTAAATTTCTCCTCTGCGACAGCTGAAGTGGGTAGATCATCGAAGGATTCGAGTTCTGAGCCATCGCCCCAGTTGCGCCTCCGCAGTGGTTTGTTCATTGTCTTCTTGGCTTGCGCAGCAAGTTCGGCAACGCTGTACTTGCCAGATGTTTGTGGCAGTGTCCCATTAAGACGTGATAAAGATCTTTGGGCAGGAGTCATATTCTCAACTGATCCATCCGAGTCTGTTCTTCTAGTGCGAGTGCCTGCAGACTTCATGTTCCGGTGTTTGGACTGTGCAGTGGAGGCTCCTGCGGGCAGGAAAGGTGCACTGTTCTTTCTGTCGGCACTAAGCCGCGAGTCCGGTCGTTCAGGGGACCTTGGTCTGAGCCGGCTACCGGTACCATCCTGTCGTGATGGTGGGCGGGTGAAGTTTGACCTTGTGGGCGATGTTATGTTGTTAAACATTGGTATCGACCTTTTAGAACGAAGAAGCTGAGCACCGGTGGTTGTTGGGGGCTGGTGGCGCATGTCGACGCGTGAGGTCGTGTTGCGAAGGTCTCTCCTGCTTGGAGTTGATGGTGTTGGAGTAGCGGGAGCAGGTATACCCGAGACAGACGACGTGGCGTTGTGGCCCAACCTCGAGTTTGGTCGTTGGTATCGCTGAATGGGTGCACCCGTTTCGGATACTGGTTCCAAATGTGATTGTGGGCGTTCCTGCCTTTCGCGGCCGAGACCAAACCGTGGTCTCGGGGGTGGCCCGGCCGTCTTCGCTGTGGTGGTGAAGTTGAGGGTGGTGGACTTGATCTTAGCAGGGCTGGTAGATCTCTGGTTTTTCTGCTTGATATTCCGGTTGAGCGTTAAGCGAGCTCCATCGAATACCTTGCCGTTTGGAATGACGAGATCTTCATCCCAATTGTCTTCTTGTGGAGGTTGTGGTAGGCGTCGGTCTTGCTGTGGGGAAGTTGGTGGTGGAGTCTGGTTCTCTTTCTCAGACTCTTGCTTCTTTTTCAAGATGTCTTTGAAATCGACTGGACCTTGTGGGAGGACTAGGTCGTCGAAGCCGTCTTCCTCGTTCTCGCCGGTGAAAGCGCTAGACACGCTGGGGCTCATGGCGGATATGGAAGAGCTGCGATTTGACATACCACCTCTCTTGGTACCGGCATGGCGAGTGCCAAGGCTGCCTTCGGCCCATTCCATGTCAAAGTCATCACCATTCATTGGCGTCCTTGGGCTCAACTTCTGGGTAGACAGACGTAGCCCAGCGGTCGGCAACTCGAGATCTCCGCCGAAATCCTCGACGCTGGTCTCAGCAGCAGTCGGGGGCGGACTGAACAGCTGCATCTTTTGTGGTGACCGATGCTTGGCGACTCGAATGGTTGGAATGTCACCGAAATCGTCATCCTCTTCGGCGTCACGGAAGTTCTCGAGACTGACTGGCGTGGGGGCGAGTCGAGACTTGGGTGATTTGAGTGTGTCGACAGGATTCGTGTCCTGCTCTTCTTGGATCGACTTGGGGCTTGACTTGGGGGTCGACTTTGGAGTTGGGCGGAAAGCAGCGCTGATCTGACGCAGGCTCTCGGACAGATCTCTCTCCTCTGTCTTGGCCAAGCGCAGCTGGGTGGGAGCACTGGCTAGGTCTAGATCTTCTGACCAGTCGTCGGTGATCACCTTTTTCACGGCTTTCCCTCCCAATCTCCTGATAGTGCCTCCTTCTAGTGCAGATCGTGGTAGATTGGATGGTAGAGGTATTCCCTTGCTCTTAGCAATTGTTAGAGCATCCTTTACGGAAGACTGCTCATCGACAACAACATCCCAGTGCTCATCTCCCTGGTTCGAATCCGACCTGATAGACATGCGCGACGAGCTCGAGTCCCTGCGACTGTGTTGTTGATGAGACACCACTGAAGTAGCGGCAGAAGCGCTTCGGACCTGGATGTCGGCGACATTCTCGAATTCGTCGTCCCAATTCTCGACCTCGGACTCAGCCATGGCGTTGTGCTCTGCTTCAGATTCCCCAGTTTTGGTCCGTAGGCGTTGTCGTCCTCCACGAAGGAGCAAGCCTTCCTGACTCTACGGCAATGAGCCACTGCGAGTCTGTTTTCAGTACCACTGTTGCGTATGTAGGGCGGAAAGGATAAGAGCTTTGACTTTGCTATGCAAGACTGCGCTGGGGGTGAGCTGCAGTCAACGTACCAGATTTGGGTGGTTGGTTTAGTTTGGGTGCGGGCGGGAGTGCTATGCCTAATCGAGATAAGACGCGACTTCCACGCGTCGTGCCTTCCCTGCATCAGGTAGTGGTACCACGCGCGTCACATCCTCATTACACCTTCCCTGCAGCCTGAGCCCAATGGTCGATATCTGAACGAAGGCAAAGACGGCGTTCTTAACAAAGGATGTGTAGAAGTCATGGACACCTGGGTCATCAAGCTGCCGCAAGCAGATAAACCGGGAGAGCCAGTTCTGGTCCGTGTATCACGCAAAGCCGGCGGCCAGAAATTAGACCTTGATCTGCTCGCGACCGATGGCGAATCAGCGTGGAGGACCAAACGTGGGTGTTTTGGCTTTCCATCAGTCATGGAATACTGACTTGGTCAGTTCGTGAAAGAAAGCTGCATGCTTACAAAGCCGAGAATTACGAAAGCACTTCCGAAGAGTGGTCTAGCATTCTGCAGTATGCTCTCATCTTCCCTTCTGACGTCGTTCTGCCATCCGCCGTACGAGACAGCCTCGAAATAACCTGCAGACAAACTCATAAAGCTTCCAAGAAGAGCTTGACCATCACATTACAAACCCATGTTGAAGACATCAAGCGAAGGCTCGGAATTATCGAGCTGTCATATAGCGAGGACACAGAAGATGTTGACCTCTTCGGATGGGCCGTTCTAGTGGTCGACACACGTGATGATCTATCATCAAAGCTCAACGACAACGGCTCCAGATTGAACGAAGCTGAAAGAAAGATAGAATCTTTGAAGAATCATTTAGACAAGCTCATCGCTGCAAAGGACGAGCATGAAACCCAACTTCTGTCCAAGTTCGCTCTGCTACTCAACGAGAAGAAGCTACGCATACGCACGCAACAACGCCAGCTCGCTGAGGCTGATCGACCATCACGCGATCCTGACTCCATTAAAACCTCGAGGGTGTCCCGGAAACGAAAGCAAGACGCTAACTCGCAGCATTCTGAGACTGGTGAAGAATCTGAAGGGTTTGAAGCTATGAACGTTGACAACGTCCACGACGACGGCGAGGGTCAGGTCTCTGACCAAGCACAATTGACTTCGAGTGACACTGACACCGATACTGATGAGGGTCCCTCTCTAGCCCAACATAGTGTTGCCATTCCAGAACAACAACAGCAGCAACAAACTGCACAAAGTCCCATACCACCACCACGGACCTTGCCTTTTGGCAGAGCTTTTAAGGCAACGGCACCGAATGCAGAGAAGTCCACAGATACGAGCCTGACTAAGGTGACTGGAGACGACGACGATGAGACAGTCTCTGAAGATGACGAGCTATAGTAGGGTCTCTGTAACGTTGCCGGGTACTCACACAAACTTCTGTAATGTCGATACTGGTCTCAATCATGAGCGTTGCAACAGCTCTCAATCATCTGGAAGTTGGAAACCAGCTGCGCTTCGAACCCAATGATCCGCCGCCAGCTTGGGCACGAACGCATATTAAACAATCACGTCTTACAATTGGGTCTCCTCGCATGTACTTCGTTCAAACGATTAATTTGAGAAGCACATGGTAAGCGTCCCAATATTACATGCTGACCATGAAGCGTATTTGGAACGTAAAACGCCACTCAGCTCAATCTGGCGCTCTATGGAAGCACACATCTTTGTCGACTAATTGAGCTCGCGCCTACCAAGGTTCAGTCGCCTTGCACGTTTTGCACAAGAAATGCATCTGCATATTGAAACGGGTTTGGGTGTCTGGAAAAACAATGTTATTTCTGACGCATGCCCATGCCATTATGGTCTGCGAGAACTGCTGAGTGACAAAAAAGAGGATATAGAAAGTCTTGAGATCAGGCTTTAAAGGCTAGTTTCGCAAATCCAGATCATGGGATACCCTCACAGGGGGAAGACGCCGTTTGAAGCGGCGGTTTGGAGCAAGGTTGCCGAGATACAGAGCGCTATCGCTGTCCTCAGAATCCTCTCCTGCAAGGGTCCCAGCCGCGTCTTGCAATACTCATTGCCTTTGCACCCATCATCCCTGCTGACAGATATAGCCAACGAAGACTTCCTCAGCAGTGTCGGTGAGTCTCGAACCAGAACGGCTGCAAGCCATCAGGACACTGTGTCATACGAAAGGACTGCTCTATAGAGTATAGTACTCAGGCATTCCTCATCACGGTGATACACGTGGTCAAGCTTTTCAACAGCCCGGACCGTGCCGGGTTGACAGTACCCATGCTCTGGTTGTTTACACCACTGTCGCAACGAGTGTGCCACGGGGTGGATGTCGTTTAACGATTGTGAGCCAAAGGCTGCAGTCACTTCCCTGTGATTCATTCTAGGAAGTACCTGGCCTACAGCTAGACAAAGCAAGCAGAGTTTTCTGTCTTAGCACGGAGCCCTGTCTGGCATTGCGCGATTACAGCAATTACCTCATGTCGTGAAGTGTTTGCAGCGATCTAGACTTTTTCAAGACTGTATGGAAACCGTCGAACAGTATCGCCACCAATTTGGCGATTTCGCCAACCTTTTACGGCTCCGCCTAGAGTGCTTAAGCCTATCGGCTGCTGTCGCGGGTGCATTCTATGTTCTTGTCGCTAATCATCATCTCTGCAGCAGACTACATCATGTCGTGCGTTGCAAGCTGACTTGTGCATCCCCACATTAGTTCCCCCGGGCTTGTACACGCGTGAGATATACGGAGGCTTACAGTCTTCTGGACAAGTACAGATGATCCACAGTGGTCGTTTGAAGCGAGATCGCAACTATGTGTTGAAATTCACATTCCTCTTCACCTACGTGAGAGTCGTTAAGAAAGATGTATGCATCTAGGCGTGTGAGTGTCCATTATGGCACTCTCACAGCATGGTTGTGCCTGGCTCGTGGATCGTATAGCTGTAAGAAACGACTTGGGTGTACAAGGACAAGAGGTCAACATCGATCACAGCATCAACCACTCGATCGCAAGAGTTTGTGTACCGTCCGATTTCGAACTCGACCGCCACTCCTCAAGTGCGTACGGTGGGGCGTTCAGCCGTTCCACGACAGTCGAGACAAGTCCAATCGATTCCGAAGACAATCCGGATATACTGCAGCTCAGAGAGACATGTCTGAGGATACTTTTACGGCGCCTTTTTCTGACCCAGCGTATCCCTCCAAGGCATACATTCGTCGATAACAAGCTGATGCAGCTCACTGTTCCTACAGATGCTTCTGCACTGCGACGATACTCTGTTGGCTGGGCTGACGTAGGGCATTGGAAGGGCAAAACAGGACGTGACGATGGTTCTCTTTGAGGCTAGACACGCCTTGCTTGACTACCACGAATCTTGTCCCCAGTGAAAAGGCTTGACGCTTCTCTTTGACGATCTCAGCAGAGAGGCTTTGGGTCCGCTTTGGAAGCGGAGATCTCATGCGAGCGACTGGTACCGCGATTGGTAAAAACGCTACGATTTTGACTAGCCGACAATCACATGACTACTTGCTTGTGACCTGTCAAACATCTCGCCTTGTTCTTCCACTGCCTAACATACAAGCTTATCTGAGTGCAGCAAGCAAACATGACAACGCACTTTGCGTATAAGACTCCTGCATATGTAGGTGTCAACCCGTGGCCCCGCCAACCAACCCTGCATCTTGAGCATCTGAGGTACCTTGGAATTACACAAGAACTTCATTGCCGAACTACTATTGGTCAGTACGGAAGGCACAAGCATGATGCTTGGCAGCTTGGCCATCAGCTAGTATGCTATTTCTAACATCTTCAGGGACCGGTCTAATGGGCAAGCTGCAACCGTACTGCGACTGCAACTTCGGCTGCCAACATCATAGTATCGACTAGAGCTTACCTGCGGTACGCCTGATCAGAAGCTCTTGAATCTCGGTAAGGTCAGCATTGAAGCGCATGTTATGCTTTAACGTGGACTTTGCCGCTAGCGATCGATGAAAGAGTCCTGGGCACTGCAGCATGAAGAGTATGCGAATCGAAGAGTGTGATAGTCGTGCAGCAACTGTCCCCGGTCCAATAACACGCATCAACGGCGTTGTGCCTGATGGAAGCTGGCATCTGGTTTCTGCCTCATGTTCTTTGTCCAGCGGCTATACTCCACAAATGCTGCACAGCGGTAACATCACCCTCCTGCCACATAACGTGACGACACTGGCTGGTGTTGCACCTCTAGGTTCAAAGCCTGACAATTGACAATATGAAGTTTTCCTTTGGAAAACATTGTTATCTCATAACGATCTGCCTAGATGCAACTAGAGTTCCATTTCAAAATTGATTGGTGACTACACTGAGAGATCAACCTCTTCGGTACTTCTGGCCTCTTGCCCTTGATGCTTGGAGCCAGCTGTTTCTTTGTGTCACATCGATTTGGGCCCTGGGGCAGACGCTAACGCTAGTCTCTCTACGATCGCTATGCATGTCATGTGTGAGAGGTTCCTTGCGAGATACGGTTCTCCAGTACCCAACAGTTCTCACCCATTGCTATAAACGAAGTACCTCGCTGGCAGTTGGTTGTTCGAGAGTACCTTAGCACTCAGATTTCGGTCCCTGGAGCTCTTAGGTAGCCGCACATACAGGCAGCAGCTTTCCAAACGTCGGAGACAGCGGTTTTCCTGCAGGGCCTCAGCAATACACCGGTGTCTAAGCCCATCCTCATGCGGTTGGCTTGCCACGAATGAGGCAGGTTGATGGAAGGACTAGATCGCCTGCCTCGGGCTCGAGCGTTGACTGAACATCCTGTGAAGCACGGTCAGAATTGGTCACATCTCTACGCTCCACCCCAGGCCAACATGCCTCACTACCAGTCACCTGACGGGATGAATTACATGTCTGGAAGCCATCACACAACCTACTCACCTGTTCCAACCACATATCCGAGCTATACGTCCCCCTATCTGGCTACCTCAACTTCACAAGCAGCGTATTATTTGCCTGCGTCTACTACTGCCTCGATGTCATATTCAGTACGACCACCACCACGAAGTGCAACACTACCGTCTCAGCATCGTATATTGTCGCGAGGAGGATACTGTTCGCCCACCGCACAATCTCAGCATGCAGCACATCTCCCCCTCCGCACGCCAATGGCAGTAGATTTCTCTGTCATGGACACGGAAGAACAAGATTCAGTCAACTGTGGAACAATGAAGTCGGAGCCGATAGAGCCCCCAATCCAGGGCTATCCGAACGTGGGTGCTTTTGACAACCTCATGAAGAAGTATGCAAGGCTCAACCAAGTTCGGGCTTTCGTCCACTGCTGACACGTGTGATCTCAGCTATGTTGCACAGCTATCCCCGAAGAAGCAGGACAAGGCTCTCATCCACGCCCGGCGGGCGGCCAACATCAGAACGGTACTCATCGACAAGAAGACGACGTCTGTGGAGTCGGCGCAGTTCAGGTATACGTTTCCAAGTGATCTTCGATGCACGCTTACGTTAACCAACAACAGATTTTGGGTCAAGAAAATGTTCCAGCTGCACCCGTCGGATCCATCAGTACCACCGGCACGTTTCTCTCCATGTCCAACCTTGTCTCGATAGCTAACAGCTGCAGAACCGACGAAGAATCTGTCACGAGGGCAAACCAGTCGCGATCCGGGAGAAGCTGTTCAAGATCCTCACGCGGGCTCATCAGAAATGCCAGCATGGAGGCCGAGACAAGACATCGGCGCAAGTGAGAAGGGTCTATTCATGGTAAACAATGCTCATTTCTAGTGTGTTACCAAACACATGACTCACGATGATCACACAGGGTGCCCAAAGAGCTTATATCACGCTTCGTCAAGCTATGCCCGACATGTCAGATCCGGCGAGGCATGAACCGGAACTCGCCTCATGACGAAGCCAAAACCCTGCCCGACTTCAAGGACACCGACAGCCCGCCCGACGACAACGACGACGGCGAGTCGCCGAAACCAAGACACGAGTCGGCGATCAGTAGCGCGCAAGAGCCTTGCTTGCTGGATATGCCGACGCAGCTCGTGAACGGGTCGAATGCGTTCCGCAGCCAGAACCGCTGGTTGAGCGGGTTCCAGCCGCCTCAGTCGCACTCGCATTCGGCGTACGACGGCATGTACTCGCCCACCACTACCACCACCACGAACGGAGATGATTCGCCTTCGTTCTCGACGGTCAACGGCATGAGCAGCTTCGACCAGCATCAGCATCAGCATCAGCACGCCGTCTATCCCAACTCCCACATGACGGGGCTGGCCGATGTCTCGCCGTCGCAGTCGAGACCCATGTCGAACCACGAAGCACATTTCAAGCAGGATGCACGGTACTGTTACGATTAAGTGCCAGCAACGAACGAACCTCGACTGACACCGTGGCTGCTGCATATGTTGACGAGAGGAATCTGCTCTGCTCTGCTCTGCTCTGCTCTGCTCTGCTCTGCTCTGCTCTGCTCTGCTCTGCTCCAGCGGCCCATCGATTCAATCGACGACATAGAAGAAGCATCTTTCGGCTTCGGTTTTTATTTTCCGGCTTTTTACACTGTAGGGTGGAACGCGTTGTACCCACAACCTGACTGACTGACTGACTGATTGGGCCGGCGTTAGCGATAACATAGAACAAAAGCACTGCTGTCGAGCATGTGCACACGGAGAGACGCCTGGGAGATGTGATTTGGCTTCGAGTGGCATGTGGCATGTACGACTAGCTCTGTTGGCATGATGGGGGTTTTGGTTCCGAGAGGGCGAGGTGGTGGTGGTGGTAGTAGTAGTAGTAGTAGTAGTAGTAGCAAAGAACCAAGCGGATGCTGCAGCACCCACTCACTGAGGGCGCGGTCATGGATGGCACATGCACGCACGCGTGCGAACGACGTGTAGAGAGGTAAGGCAAGATAAGATGGGCGTTGATTGCGTTCTGGCTCCCAAGGCGCGCTTATGTAGGAACGCAGCACGAGGATCTGCACCATATGTCTACGTTCGTAGCTGCGTATTCTTCTTGGGTGCAGTGTCCTGGCTAACTCATGCTCAAACAGCGCTCTGTTCCCGTGTCGCTGGGCCGTATCTGCCCAGGGAGCTGCCGGTGAAGTACACGAGACGAGAAAGCAGGGTCGCACAGTCGGATGTACGGGTACATACCTGGAAACGGTCGGCGCGTTGTTGGCTTCGTTATCTCTTTCTGCTCTTGTTGCTGTTCTTGTTCTTCTTCGGGTGTTTCTCGCCTCGTCGGTCCTTGGGATGGCTGCCACGATCGCGTTGGAAGGGTCGAGCGGGTGCACCGTGGGCGCCCTTTGATCTGGCGTAGCTCGAACGGGACAGGTCGACGGTATCGAGGGCTGACATTGCAGCGTCGTCATTCAGATCCGTGGCCGCGGCTGTCCTCTTCTTTGATTGCGAGGGTGTTTTTCTGGCGTCCTCGTCGGAGTCAGAAAGTTCGCCATCCTCGCCGTCGTCGTCTTCTTCTTCGTCGGAGATGAGATCTATGGCGGGCCCATCACGAGCAGGGGTGTTGGCCGTGGACGAGGCTGGGCCTGTGTTCTTCTTGCGCTTGAATGCGCCGTATGTCTGTCTGCCGATAGATTCGGCCCATTCGTCTTCTTCGTCTTGCGTGGAGTCCGCGTCTTCCTCTGAGGTTTCCCCACCGGTCTGCACGGGGACGTTGAGATCCAAGACCCACTGCGTCTCGTGTTCGTTGGCGCCAAAGCCTGACTCTGCTCTTCTGCTGGCGACGAGGGCTTCGTATGCTGATTCGGCTTTGAGAGCGGCGCGCACTTCTGAACGGTCAACGAAGGCTCTTGGCTCGCTTGCTGGGGTGGTTGGGGCGGAGGAGTCTGGGGTGTGGTCGGTTTTGCGCCTCTTCAGCGAGGGCTCCGAGGATGGCGTGGTGGGTTTACGAGTGGCGTTGGAGGCGTTTTGCATGAACTAGGCCTGTCAGCAGGTACGTACCGTAGCTAGCCCACGACACGGCTGGCCTGGGCGTGCGAATGTCGTCTTACCTTCATCGTCAGCAGTCGCGAAGACATCTGCTTGGGTGGTTGAGCCTGCGCGCCTGGACGGGGCGCAAGAGGACTGTACATTCTGGTGATGTGTTTGCGCAGTGGTGCTATGGAAGGATGGTGCTATATTGCCAACTGCAATACAATCTATGGTAGATGGTGATTGCGGCCTTGCCCAAGAGACGTACAGGGAAAGATACGTAGACTCTGAAAAATGGTCGGCCATGATTTGCCCGAATGCCGAATGGCTGCGGCGGCCACGAACATCTTCAAGCCACAAGGTATCGATGTGGGATGATTTGAGCTCCATGCGACACCTGTAGGACAAAGAACACGAGCCACCATCTGCGGCCAAGCTTGAGCACGTCTGTTTGTATATTTGGTGACAGTTGTGTTGTGAATGCGCAGTCAGGCAGCCCACTGACTGCTCCTCATAGCACAGTGGTTTCCTCTTTCCTGCTATGACGTCTGGCAGTGGTGGAACTTCAACTGAATCCCATCCTAGTACAATTGATCTTTTGGACCATGCCCGGAAATAATACCACACAAGGCTATACTTGGAACACCGTCCTGCTCATACTAATCTTGATCGCCGTATTTCCCGGCCTACCTCAATACCTGCTACTGTTTCCCCTACGCCTACTACCTTCGTGGACGAGCACCTCGAACCCCATCCCCGCCACTACCTGTCCGCCCGGCTGCACCCCCGACATCCCGAAGATGGCCTGGTCCCAGAAGACCTTTACGCTTCCCTCCAAGTCGCGAGGCTCCTACTTGGTCACAGATGAGGTGGTGAAGAATCTGCCCGAGATCAAGGACTACAAGGTGGGCCTGCTCAACCTCTTTGTGCAGCATACCTCATGCGCGCTGTCATTGAACGAGAACTGGGATAGTGAGGTGCGCGAAGACATGAGCGATGCCTTGGACAGGATTGCGCCCGAAGACAAGAAGGGGAATCTGTATAGGCATTCCGCCGAGGGCTTGGACGACATGCCAGTAAGTACACTGCTAGAACACACCGCAAGGTACGCAGAACACGAACACTGACGGTCCCAGGCACACATCAAGTCAGCCTTGATTGGCGCCAGCGTGACAGTGCCCATCTCCAATGGCAAGCTCAACACTGGCACCTGGCAGGGCATTTGGTACTTGGAGTTTCGGGCTTCGAGGCACAGTAGGAAAGTGGTTGCCACCATCCAAGGAGAGAAGGCGTGAGGAAGGCGTGAGGAAGGCACGGAAGGAGTAATTTGCTTGTTCGTGAACATCTGCCTATGTACATTGAACGCCATCTCGCTCTGGTCGAGGAGCAGTTCACCAGATCATCGCTGAGAAAAGGGTTCGCCCGTTGGCACAGCTTCGGATTCGATCTCACCTTTAAGATGAGTATATTGGCCTTGTATCTCGCCCTGCTGGGTCGGCGTCCTCGGCATCTTGACCACAGCGGGGTCGTCCGTAGGCTCCAGTGGATACGGATTTGTCGCCAGTGACTGGAGGTACTTCTTGTGATGTGTATGCGCCTGTAGTTGTCAGCTCAGCACACGGGGAGACCAGATGAGCGACTTACGTAGGGCAAGCCGCAGTAGGTACACCAGCAGATCTGGGGCTTGTCGAGGTTGATGAAGATCCTGGGATGACCCAGAGGACCACCACCTCCGTCACAAGCGATGATCCTCTGGTCTGTCCACCTGACCGGCTGCTTGTGGATGAGCTCAATGGCAGCTTGTGGGCGTGGCTAGGCGGGTCAGACGCGGACTCTACCATGGAACGAACATGTGCCATACCTGGACTTCCATGATGGTTTGTTCAAATCGAGGACCCGACATGGCTAACTCTCGCGGCATCTGGCTCCTGGACCAGACATCTTTTCGGTTCGGAGCTTGCATGACTCTCATCTTCTCGGCGTCGGAGGCGTACTCTTGTAGAGGGTGGTCGCCCACACCCATGTTGTCGATGGCCAGCTCGTTCGTTTTCGAGACATTGGGAGTCTGCCCTCTTGCCGGGTTGGGGTCATTGACTGGGGTGAGGTTCTCGCTTGGGTTTCCAGGACTCTGGCTTGCAGCTACGTTAGTCGAGGCGAAGGATCGGACTGCCTGTCGCGGGACTCGACGAGCTACACCCGACAAGCGCGCTCGTACGAGAGATACGGGGGCCGACATGGTGTAGGGTTGGTGAGCGGAATCGGCCTCGTGAGCCTCGTGAGCGTTCGTAGCAGTGGGAGATGTTCAGGTAGAGACGTGGAGGTCGAGCTGCCGGCCAATCGGAGTGCTCCAGGAAAGTGACCCCAGCAAGGCAGGTGCGCCGGGGCGTCGTAGGAAGCAGCAAGGCAATCGCATGCAGACGCGGCGGAAGTGACGACTGCCCTGATCCATTAGTCCAAACCCCAACCTTCACCCTACCAACACCTCTGCTGCCTCGTCACATTCAACCGATCGCTCATCAGACGTGTTGCGCTAATTACACCTCTACCATACACCTCCTCCACTACCCATTGAGCAATGGCTTCAGGCTACGATCGAGCACTTTCAGGTAACGCAACCACGCTGCTACTGCCTCTGCTGGCCGACTAACCAGTACAGTGTTCAGTCCTGATGGCCACGTCTTCCAAGTCGAATATGCCTTGGAAGCAGTCAAGCGAGGAACATGCGCAGTCGGCGTCAAAGGCAAGGACATTGTGGTGCTGGGATGCGAGAAGAGATCGGCCATGAAGCTACAGGATACGAGGATAACGCCGTCCAAGATCGGCCTGGTCGATACACATGTCTGTCTTGCCTTTGCCGGCCTGAACGCCGACGCCCGCATTCTCATCGACAAAGCCCGACTGGAGGCGCAGTCGCATCGTCTGACCGTCGAAGACCCCGTCACCATAGAATACATCACCAAATACGTTGCTGGTGTTCAGCAGAGATACACTCAGAGTGGTGGTGTCAGGCCTTTTGGAATCAGTACGCTGATCATTGGCTTCGACAAGGGCGAGACGGATCCCAAGCTCTACCAGACGGAGCCATCGGGCATCTACTCGGCGTGGTAAGCATCACCGTCAGAGCCGAGTCAATACGTGAGCTAACGAGTGACAGGAAAGCAAACGCCATCGGACGCTCGAGCAAGACCGTCAGAGAGTTCCTCGAACGCAACCACAAAGACGACATGGACAGAGAAGCAACCATCTCCTTGACGGTCAAATCATTACTAGAGGTCGTTCAGACGGGCGCAAAGAACATCGAGATCGCCATCATGGCCCCGGGCAAGACAATAGAGATGCTACCGGCCGAGCAGATAGAGCAATATGTCAAGACCATCGAGGCCGAGAAGCAGGAAGAACAAGCAAAGAAGAAGCCTGGTCGAGGTGCTGCGGCGGGTGCATCCTCCTTGCCAACGAGACCGGCGGCAGAAGGCGAAGGCTCTGCCGGCGTCTAAAATAGATCCGACTGTTCTGCATAAGCGACCGGAGCAAGAGGCGAAATTAATGGTCTTGGTGAGCGACTTTTCTACCAGTCCCTCCTCTAGTTGCTCCTTCAGCATCTTCGACCTTCTCTCTCTATCTCGTGCCGATCCGCCCCTAACAAGCACGTTCTTCGTGACAGCCTGGCACAACCGTCATTCTGCGGCCTTGGTGACAGCAGGACCAAAGGACTCCGCTTCCGGGGCGCTTCGGTGTTGCAGTCGTGTGCTTGGACTTCGTACCTGTTTTGCAGGCGGGTGGAGCCCGAATCATGGGTAGCCTGGCAGATGCTGCGCCGAGTATTCAATGAAGCAGCCTTCATCTCTACCAGCTGGCACGTGGCCTGCTTCCAGCGAACGTCGAGCCTCTCAGAATGCCATAGCATCTGGTGGCGTTCTACGTAGAACCCAGGTCTTAGCGTATCATCCGATGCATCTAATTAGCATGCTGTTGTCCCTGTTTGAGGTGTCCGTAGGCCATCAACAGGTGTCGCCACTTTTGGTGGTCCCTTCTCAGCCAAGTCTGTCGGCGGACTCTCCCACGTCAAAGATGGAGCTGTACTCCTTCTGCCGCGCCCGCTCATCCTTGATCATTCTACGTGTCTTAGCACCATGAATCATGCGGCGATGCCACTGACTTACCTGGCATCAACCCGAGTGTCCTCGCTTTCGACCTTGAGTGCTGCTTGTGGCGTCTTAGCCTCGAGGACAAAGTGGTTGTCACAGTGTGGGCAGTATTCGTCGCTAGTCAAGCATCAGCAGGAATCACAGTCGAATTGAACCACAATCAATCACCTGTCTTCAAACTCATCCATGTTCTTGCGAAACGCTTTCTTACATTTCTTGCACACAAAAGTCATCTCCATGGTCCGCATGAGTTCGTGGTTTTCTTGCTCGCCATGGCACTGTGCACAATCAAACCATTTGCGACCTTGCCACATCAGCGCGGGTCGTCATGTTTATAGGAATGGACTCACAACAGGGAGATCTGATGGAGACTTGAGCGTTGAGAATGTGCTTGCTAGACGAGATAAGTTGGCGTTCGCGTAGTCGTCCATCGTCTACTTACCACATATCGAATATGCTTGTCAACAAAGTTTGGTGACCCTCGAGATCGTGAAGAGTAGCTAGCGTTGGTGCACCCTTATACTGGTACCAAGACACGGGTCGTAGGGGCGGAAAGAAGTTTATGAGGCTAAGGGAGGGGCCAACGGCGGAGCCTCGGGGTCAACTGGAAGTGAATTTCAGGCACCGGCGGAACTTGCGGATTACCTGGAGGGCCCCACTGCCCCAATGCACCTGCCGCGTGTGCTCGCAAACAAGCAAATACAACGACTCCCCAACGAGAAAATCAGGCTGACACCACATCTTCCTCGTGCAACAGTAGTCTACCCGCCGAAACCTTCGCCGACGCGCGCACTCCGCATCTGATCACGAAACCGTACGAACAAGCACAGACGCCTCGTCGAGTCCTACCGAGTCCACGGCTACCAAGCACTCCCAAGTCCGAATCTCCACTCTGGCCTCTGCTTCAACACAGCGCAATAGTATGTTTCTGCGGTGACAGTCTTCATGCTGCATGCAGGACAATAGCCATACCCCTGGAAGACTGACCATGCAAGACGGCCATGGAAAGAGATGGAGACCAAGGTCCAGGCGCTGCTTCTGTTGTACGTCTACATCTGCTGTTGCACTTTTTCTGCCTAACAATCCCGCTAGAAGCCTGTTTCCGCCCTGAGGGCCAAGTTCGAGAGTCTGCAGAACAGGAAGCCTGCCGACAACGATGCACTCCCCACGAGACCCACCCAGCCTGGGCTCAAGCCTGCCGAACCAGATAAAGCCTCTCTTGTCCGCGCGTCCTTAGACTTGCCTCGTCCATCATCTCCTTGGTCAGCCCAGCATTCCAGCTCTGGCAGTGCCCCTCGGACGCCGGGCTCAGCAAACAGAGGCGCTGGGTCCCCATCAAGAGCGACCCCCAGGCGGCCCCTGTCCATGCTGGTTGGTTCCTCTCCACAGCTCCCACCTGCTGTGCAAGTCGACTCGCCTCGTTCTCCACCAAGAGGGTTCTTTGCCCGCAGCCCCTCTCATTCACCGGAAAGAATAGATACCTCCGCTGTCGGAAAGGTGCAAGGGTTGGTTTCACAGCATAGCAGCACTTCACCAACAAGATCAGCCACCCCAGGTCTGGAGCGCGCAAATATTGCTCCCAAGAAACCCGATACGTCTACGGTGAGCGCCGGCCCGGCCACTGCAATCCTTCGGCCAAAGTCACCCCTTCCTCCTCCTATCAATCGAGCAGAGAAGCCAAAGGTACCAGCAAAGCCACAGAGCATCAGCGCCATCCCAGACACCGCCTTGGACGCGAGACCCCTAGCCTTCCAGAATGAAAGAAGGGTCTCCCCGTTCAGCACGCCTCCCAGTAGTCCCGAGGAGCAAATAAGCAGGAAAGGCTCTGACGCTCAGCCATCAGGGAGACGCTCTGTGGACCTACTTAATCGCAGCGCTGAAGTCAGCCCGGAGGGAACAGGAACCAGCCATGAGCCTCTTCGTACCATTGATCCGAGGTTCATGGGTTTCAGTGCACCCAAACCCACGGGCGAGAGGCGAGATCCGCGCCAACTAGGCCTCTCTTCCACCCCGGGCCAATCTCAGTCGGTCCCTAGTGCTAGGAACACGCCTTCACCATCGCGCATTGCACCAATTGCAAGAGTTCCTATGAGGGATGCCCGAGACCTAGGCTTTGGTGCAACTACACCTACATCACGTCAAGCATCACCACTACCTCCGCAAGCACGGCCTGCCCCACCGAGACAAGAGCTACCAGCTAGATCGACACCTGTGCGAGACCCTCGGCAGTATGGCTTCTCGAATGCTGCCAGTGTCGCAAGCACACCAATCGATACCACTTTACCAGAGCCCTCGCAACGCTCGACGCCTAAAATGCCGCCACCTCGTCCTTCAGAAGACGCGAAGCGATCCGCATATTCCCCAGGAATCATGCGTCCAGCGCCTCGAATACCCAACCAGGCTACAACAAACGACCAAGCAAGAAGATCAGACGACATTCCTCGGCACAACATTCCTGCTCCGGCAGATCTTGGATTTCTTCCACCTCCCAAGCGAGGCACGTTCAACGAAGGGGATCCCCGTAAGCAGGGGCCGTTAAGTGTGCCAGCGTCATCCACGACAAGGAGGAGCTCGGCTGATGCCAATGCCAACGTCCGTCTGGCTGAAAGTTCAGACGAAGCTGAAGAGTTTCTGCCAGAGCCAACCACCATCCGCCACGATTATCCTGACAGCAGCCACACTAACCGAAGACCTCCCATACTCGACCCAGATAGATGGCAAGTCAATGGCAGGACGGATGGAAAGGCCTTCGATATCTGTGGGAAGTTGTTGTGTACAGGGAGTTATCATACCCGGATCTTCGACCTGGGGACCGGCGAAGAGATTCTCGATCTCAACCATGGTGAGACGGTCAAGTCTACTTCTGTGGTATTCAAGCCCGGCAACGACATCAATTCAGAGGGCAAGAGGATCTGGATTGGTAATAATATTGGTGACCTGCAAGAAATCGATCTGGAGACACGCGTTACAATAGCACAAAGCTCGGCGCATAACCGAACAGAGATCCATAAAATCCTTCGACATCACAAGGAGTTGTGGACGTTGGATGAAGCTGGTAGGCTGTTCGTTTGGCCCGCCGATGAGTCAGGTGTGCCAAACATGAAGTACAGCCCCATTTCTCACAAGCTCTTGGCTAAACCTACCTATGCGATGGTTGTCGAGGATACCCTGTGGGTGGCATCTGGCAGAGAGATTCGAATCTATAAGCCTGGGAGGGAGTCGAGCTTCAACGTGCTGAAATCACCCCTTCCTGCTGTCCAGGGTGCTGGCGATGTCACGTGCGGGACGTATTCGGCAGAAGATGGAGGTCGTGTCTACGTTGGTCATGCGGACGGCAAAGTGACCATATACTCACTCCAGAACTACTCGTGTCTCGGCAGCATCAAAGTTAGTGACTACAAGATCAACGCCATGACTATGGTTGGAAACAAGCTGTGGGCCGTGTATAAGACTGGTAAGGTATATGTCTACGACACTGCGAGCACTCCATGGAAGGTCAACAAAGACTGGAAAGCCCACGAAGGACCTGCCACTGGTATCCTACTCGATCCCAGTAGTGTTTGGCTGCTCGGTCGCTCACAGGTGGCGACTACTGGTCATGATGGGTACGTAAGATTATGGGACGGCATGCTCGAAGACGACTGGGTCGAAGCCAACATGCATGCTCGCGACCAGGAGTACTGCACGTTCAGAGACGTTCGCGCAGCTGTAACGACCTGGAACTGCGGTGCAACGAACCCGATCATGCTCAACACGCACTTTATCGCAGATGCTATCCATGCCGACAAGCCCGATCCACCAGAGATCTTAGTCTTCGGTTTCCAAGAAGTCGTTGACCTCGAGGATCGTACGGTGACAGCGAAGTCCATCTTTGGTTTTGGCAAGAAGAAGGAAAACAAGGCCGCCGACCAGCAGCAGCACCAGTCGAAAGTTTACCGGGAATGGCGCGATTATCTCACTAGATGTGTCCGAAAATACATACCGGCACACGAGTACATGGAAATACACACTTCATCTCTTGTGGGCCTATTTTCGTGCATCTTCGTGCGCAAAGAGGAAAGGTCTAATATCGTCAAGGACGCAAGGCAAGAGGTGAAGTGTGGCATGGGTGGTCATTATGGTAACAAAGGCGCACTACTCTGTCGATTCGTCCTCGACTCCTCCAGTCTGTGCTTCATCAACTGCCATTTGGCAGCCGGTCAGTCACACTCGGCCCACCGCAACAACGACGTTGCGACCATTCTGGAGGCCGAAGGTCTGCCATCTGAACCAAATCTTGACATGCGATCAAGTCTTTACGTCGGAGGAGGAGACGGCAAACAAATTCTCGACCACGAAATTTGCATCCTCAACGGCGACCTCAACTATCGTATTGACGCCATGCCGCGTAACATAGTCGTCAAGCACGTTGAAAGCAACGAACTGTCAAAGCTTCTCGATCGCGATCAGCTCAATATTTCTCGCAAACGAGTTGCTGGCTTCCGACTTGCGCCTTTCACCGAGCTTCCCATCACTTTCCCACCAACGTACAAATACGACGTCGGCAGCGATAAATACGACTCGTCCGAGAAGAAGCGCAGTCCAGCATGGTGCGACCGTCTTCTATTCCGATCTCCCGCCGGACGCGTGAAACAGCTCGAGTATAGACGCCACGAAGGCGTGTACTACAGTGACCACAGACCCGTCAGCGGTGTCTTCAAGATAACGGTGAAGAAAGTGGATGAGGGCAAGCGGAAGCAAACGCTCAAAAGCGCGTATGCGGATTTCGAGAAGATGAGGAAGAAGATGCTCGAGGATGGGTGCGTGAAGTATCTTGTCAATTCATTCGGGATTGACAGGGACGAGGCTAGGCGGTTGATTCGAGGTGCGAAATGAGCTGCACGTTTCGCGCGAAGGGAATGTGATCACACGAGTACCTAGGTAGGGTGGCACAGGTGTTTCGCATAGATAGACGAATTATGACGTTATAATAATTCACAGCCACGCTGTAGAATGTATTGAGAGACATTCCATGTATCAATGCATGACCTGTTTTGGTGCACAAGCTTACCCGTCATGATCTACCTGCGAGTAAGTGCGGTATAGCACGTGCCTGCATCGTATGTGTGAAAAGTCGACCCATGACAACCCGGGTCTCGGGAGCGATAGGCAAAGGACAACGAGTCAGCTAGCTGTCTGGCAGACCGTAGGCAGGCAGGGAGGGTCCTTGATCGTCGGGAAGTGTAAAGTACAGTGCGGCACGCCTATTCTCTCACCTCTAAGCTCCTGTGCATGTATCTTTCACGGCGTTTATGTTCGAGAGTTGCTTCTGTTTGGGCGCGAGGTCTGATCGTTCCATGCCGTGCCATGCCATGCCATGCCATGCTAGAGATGTCTTGTCAGGTGAAAATAGGGGGCGCGCGTGGAGAGGACAGTGGAGGGGAAGGGAAGGGAAAGGAGGGGAAGGGGAATAGGTGGTGCTGTCTCGTGTGCTTGGCCCTTATCGTGAGGTAGAGGTGGCTATTCGTTTTCTAGCTACTTCGGTCTTGCCATCGGGCGTACTATTTCATCTGCTAAGTTCCTGTTCGGAGGGCGGGCTATTTGTTTTCTAGCTACTTTGGTCTTGCCAGGTTGGGGTTCTGAGTCGGAGTATTTGAGCTTCGATGGCGGTGGTGGCCTTGGGACGATGTTTGGTCGCTTTTCTGTGTATGGGTGATAGCAGTGCTGGAGCTTGCGAGAGATGTTATGTGGCTGTTTGCTGTTTTTTTGAGGATTCGGTGGGGTCTTTAATCAGGCTGGGGCCTTGAATAATGCCTCAGGTTGTGCTTTGGAGGGTTCTAGCTGTCTGATCGACGACATGGAGGTATTGTACAGTTGGCGTTGTGCGTTCGTCCGTCGTGCATTCTTACGTTGGGCGGAGAAAGTGGTCGAGTTGATTTCGCTGCTCGTGCGACACATGTGCTGTATGTGTCCTTCCCCAATGTCACATATCACGAGCGTCTACTCCGTCATCTCCGGGTGTACCAAAGCAATGTAATCTTCGGTCTGGGGACCACCTGCACCGAGCATGCTTCTAAAGGACTTGCACTTGCAGAGGTTCTTGGCTTGCCAGGCAACGAAGCCCATCACTAGATCTCGGAGCTTATCTGCCGTGCCTTTCGCTATGTCGCCGTCGTCCGAGGTGTTGGAGTAGGTGTAAAGGACTAGGTCGATGACCTCGTCGATGGAGCTATCGGCGACCTCGAATGCGGAAAGGTGTTGGTGGAGCTTGTGGAGGGAGATGTCTTGGAGGTCTTGGACCAGGTATCTGTTTGCCAAGACGTAGAGCTTCGCGTGAGAGATGAGGGTTGACGGTCGGCGCGGTGTGTTGGTGTCCTTGTGTCTCTCGAGCTGTTGGCTTAGGTGTTCGTGTGATAGACCTCCGCAGCCGTATGTTCGGTTCTGGAAGGACTTGGCGTCGCTCGAGACCAGTCTCAGGTGACCGTTTGCAACATCTGCGAAGCTAGGGTGTTTTCGTCTGAGTGCAAAGGTATTGTGCTCGAAGCATAATATTTGGTCTGGGGTCCCTAGCCCTAGGCGCCAGAACTTGTCACAGCCACTTACCACACAGTAGACGGTGGACTTGCTCTTCGTACGTCCGAACACGCCGTGGTAAGAATTGGTCTCCTCCTCACAGCAGAAAGGATAGTAAGAGCCGTTGAGAGACCGCACAACAGTGTTTGCGCTGCACCAGTGACACCGGTACTCTAATGATAGGTCCGCCGTTGTCAAAGCCACAGGATGGTTCGTGGTTTCGGCCAAGCCGCATAAACCCTTGTAAGCGAATTCAAGCAGTTGACCAAAGCTTTCTGGTTCAACATCGCTAAGCAGAGCCTGTTTCTGTATCGATTCTTCCATTTTCCCATTGGTCATCATGTAGTTGAGGGGCTCAGATATGCTGCCGAGCACAGAGACATGGACATCGAAGCGTTTCTTGGCTGACCCGACGATGAAGGCGAAGGTGCCCTGCTGGAGAAGTCTGGTTGCGAATTAGCAGGTAGACCCCAGCATACGACCATGACCAAAAGTGGATGACAGAAGAAGTAGAGGTTGTAATGTCAGTAGAGAGTGCCTTCTACGCCGCCTTGTAGCACCTACTCTGAGAAATTCAAAGACGGTGTACAAACGTCCTTGGCAGTGGCCGTATCTGAGCATGAAGTCATGTTTGTGGTTTTGATATCGTCGAAGATCTGATTTGTAAGCGCAATAGTCCTTGCGACACCTGCTTCACCAACGTACGTCGTGAATAAAACAACAGAGGATAGAAGGAAGCAGTGAGAAATTAAGAGGAAGGATTCGGGGCAGGAAGAAAGCTCTGTAGAGGGGCGCTATCGTGGAACGAGAAGTGAAGACGCTCTGCGATGAAGGCTTGCTGAGATTGTGTCTGTCACTATCGATGCACTTTCTTTGTGAGCTTGCGTAAAGGCAGTACATCGTGCTATCGGAATGTCGTCCATTTGTTGTCAGAACACTAAAGGCTAAGCAAGACTTCCTGAAGTTGCAATGCTGACCCGACCCAGACGATCTTTGAGATCGTCACAAATTCGAGGTAGATGAAAGCTTCGGCAGCAAGCTTGCAAAACAGTTGTTGAAGCGTATACGAAAGCAAGATCGCGAGGCTGAAAGTGGCAGACTTGTGAAATCAGCCAAGGATTATCGTATTGAACTAGCTAGAAGTGAAGGTACGATGAGGCCGCTTTAGTAGGCCAATAATGCCAAGCCCTCACGTAATATTACAGACTTGGAAGTTCACCAGGCTGAACTCCTTACCTTACGCTCTGTGCTATGACCACCTTTTTGCTTTCCCTCTTGCTACGCTTTCCCCTCTTCCAGATATCCTCTCTACCAAAACGTATAGTACCGAAAGTGTCAAGGTGCCTGACTGCTTTCACGATACTTCGTATGGTTAGCTCATTCATCCAACTTCCATGAACCATATCTTGAACGGACCTCTTAAACCATCAAAGATGTCGCCCTGAGGACCTGCTTCGCCTAAGATTGGCTTCTATCGTCGTGACGACCAACAGCATCATGCTTCCGGGGTTTGATGCGGTTGTCCGCATGCAAACACTGAGGGGCATGCCAGTCGTGTTCGAAACGCCAAGGTTTGCTCATCGTCCAGCTCATCCTCCCTTCTATTGCCTTTCCGCAAACTCCTTGCCTGCTCCGCGTGCAAATTTTCTCCTGTTGTTTTGTGCCACTTCCATCATCTTTTTGTGATACATCTTGAGCTCTGACTACTACAGGAGGCTGGCTGAGGTGGTCCTTGAGCCAACGACTGCTTGAGCAACCGTGATCCATCCCACTCAAGAAATGCTACCTTCATTTCTGACAGGAACATATCAGCAATACAAAAAGGATACAGATGACATAGCAACATGGCTTGCCACGACTGCAAAGTCATTCGGCTATGCATCTGATCTGTTGCCTGACGACAAGCAGTCTATTCATCAAAAGCCCAAAGCAAAAAGCAAATCGAAGCCGAAAACCAAAAAGCAGCTACGAGATGCAGCACGCCGTATCCCACGACAGCAGCGGGAGTATATTATACCAATCAAGGAGTTTTTGAGTCTGGCAGCCTATATCGCAGGGCACGTCAAGGCACCCTTCAAGGTTCCTCATTCTGCCTTATCTACGCTGAGAAGAGCCATCGAAGCCCGCCGCAAGAGCAATGTCTGGTTCAGAACTAACGAGAAAGACGATGACAGCGACGAGGGCCATGCACATTTCATTGGCATCCTTGAGGAGGTGCACGACATACTAAAGCCCCACAGCTCACCTTCGACTGAAGGCGCGGCATCCGGCGACCTTGATGTGGACAACCTCTTCGCTAATCTCCAACTTGAGGAGCCGTCTGAGACATTCCTCAATGCTCCAGGGCCCGATAGAAACGCAACACATCCAGTACCTCGGATCAGATATGAAGCCGAACCCATGAAAGAGAGGTCCGAAATGCTCTTCGCTGCGTTTTCGTTGTTCAACGATATTTGGAAGATACATGTGTTCTTGCAAAACATGTGGGAGCAGTATCACAAGGGTGACCTCGATCTCATCACTGTTTCCATCACTTCAAACACAGCCATCGACGTCGTTCGTCGTCTGGAACAGGAATTCTTTGATCGATTTTCTTCGGCAAAAGACCCGGAGCAGGTGATCAACATGCTCTTCCACTTCAAGTGCTTAATGCAAGGAATTCAACCTGATCCAAAGCCTGAACATGCTGGCAGCATACCGTTCAACATCGATATGTACGGGACGGCACAATTCTTACTCATGGATACCTTGACACTGTTGTCAGCATTCGCAGATGTTGTAACACCGAATCACGTTCCCATCCACAAGCCAGGCTTCTTCGGTATCTACAATCCCAAAGCAGATCGGAAAAGAATAAGTGATGCCCAAAAGTTCCAAGAAGACAAAACTATCTGGACAGCCGTATTCACAGACTTTTGCTTCCTTGCCAAATCCACCAAGAATATCCCAGCAGAGGACGAACTGACGAGAGGGATACGGATCATGGTCAACGACAAGAAGCTGAATATCTGGACGCTGTTTGCGGCTCGACTATTCATCGACGTTCATCATCTGCTGCGATCCGAGCTGGATATTCCATTCAAGCAGTTACAAGACCTGGGAACCAAGATCAAAGATTCTTGGGCCATGACAGTCAGGTTTCGGGGAGACCTCGAGCTCGAAACTTGGCCGCCTCAGAATGACATGGTGATAGAGGAGAATCTGATCAAAGTGATCGAGAGCTGGCTATTTGAAGATCCTATTCAAGCGAGCATGAAGCGTGTTGTTCGCAACGTCCCACTACCTGAAGGCCAGTTCCGACTGTTCCGCCAGCATCCTCTCTTATGTGGCTTGTTCGCTTTCAGTCTCCGTATGCGGGCGCAGGAATACGGCGTTGATTACGTAAATGCTTGGGGAGGAGTCCTGTACACCAGCCATCTTTACAACGCCGTTCGCCAGGAAGGCTATTGCCAAGCTCCTTGGATGGATATGGAGATGCTGATTGGCATGCAGACTCCCGAAAAGGTATTCGTTGGTGGTCGGCCTACAAATACTGATGCGTACATGAAGCACTTTGCACTTTCGATGGGCTATTCGGCCACGCAATACGCTCGGAATCGCCGTGGACAAGGGGCAGTCGCTTCTCGAATGGGACCTCGCGGGCTTGGTGCTGTTGGTGAATTGTCGAACATTCTAAGAGACCAATACTGCGAAAATGCAGACCTACACGACTGGAGTCTAGATACCATCGAAAAGGTTCTCAATGCAAACTACGAAGTTGACATCGATGCTGATGACGATGGAGAAGAACCGGAGCCTGGCGTGACGTTCGTCAACCTCAAGTCCAGAGACAAAAAGATGGCGAAAGAACACCTCCGCAAGAAGTTCAGACAATCTGCTCAACTTTCACCTGTTGAGATGCTGTACGCGCTCACAATCTCAATGTCACAGGAAGTGCCTCTTCTCTCTTTCGATTACTTTGGGCTCCATCGATCCTGCTGGAGCGTGCTGCGCATAACTCAGAGAGCAATGCATCAAAAACTGCTGAAGTATTTCGGACCAGGATATCTCGAGACGGAAAACCAGCTCCCATTCATCGTGGGATACATTTTCATGGTGGCCTCTCAAAGCCAAAAAGCTTCAGAACAACTGCCAGGACTCAAAAAAATGCTCAAGGGTGCTACTGTGGGCAGTGAACTGCTGGCTTCTGCAGGTGAAGGTCTTCAGATGCTTTTGACGAGTGAGTCGTGGAGTACGCAAATGGACATGCAAGTTCAGATGGTGGCATGGTATGGGCGGATGTTGTTCCCAGTGAAGGACGCTGATGGGAAATTGCGACAGGTCGGTACCAAGATTGACCTGGGTGAGTATGAATTGGTCCTGGAACAGAATGGACTTTCAGATGCCGCATAAAGAAGCTAGAAAGCAACGGACGAACTTCCATAGTCACTAAGGTCAGATCATGCAACCCGTGCAGGTGAAAACAAAGAGCACAAACAAGTGTATGAGTGATGGCAACGTCACAAGTGGTTTGGTAGATTTATTTATTATGGCATAGATATTAAGTACTTCTTTCCTTCTTTCTCCCACCAACTTCCTTCTCTGTCAACGCTCTCCGTACATCGCCATTGCGTCGATTGTGGAGCCTGCCATCACTTTCCCCCCAACCAACCTCAGCAAGATCGAAGCAGAATAGGCCTGGTTAACGGGATACGTCACCGACAACAAGAGAGCAATGGCAACCTCCTCGTAAGTCAAACCGCTAACCATATGATGCAAGTTGTGGACCATCCCATTGATAATCATGCCTAGTGATGCAGGCGACCTCTTCACCTTTCGAGTCGGTCCCAGAAAGCAGATCTTCCAAGTCGACAAACAGATGGTTGCGCAGGCCTCGCCAGTCTTTGATCGAATGATGGACAACGGCATGAAAGAGACAGAAGCAGGTGTTGCCGATCTGCCCGAAGTCGAGCCTGAGACCTTCCTGACCTTCATCAATCTCGCCTTCCACGCGGCTGGAGCACAGAGAGATGTTTCCGAACCCGGGGCCCTCGCCGCCATTAATTCGGTGGTTGTCGGACCATTGATCGTGCTTTCGATCGATGCTGTCACAAGCATTTCGCATGTCGTAACTGTGACGCTCTGCCAGAGCTACGTCTTGCCAACAACTTCCCGTTCTGCATCAACTGTGTCGACCAAGAGCTCGGGCTTACTGGTCGTAGCGGGTATTGCACTATGTGCCACTAAAAGCAGAATTCCCGCGCATATGCTTGCTACTTGTGCTTCGGCTGCGCAAGCACACTAGGTGTCTCACGCCACGAACATGCAGCACATGTTCTGTTGCCTAGAGTCTACCGAATGCAAGGCGACGTCGAGTTCTTCCGCTTCGATGTGCCCATGCTGGCGAAGGAAGCTGCATCTGAGATGAGGCGAGTGACCAAAACCACATGCCCAAAAGACCCAGTCGAAATCTTGAAGATCTTCCCCCTCTCTGAGATCTACGCAGTCTCAAACCTCCGCAAGCTCGCACTTTTCGAAATGTTCGAAGCCCTAGCATCAAGAGACCCAATCGAGCCTTTGGCAGATCTGATCACGTACATCTATAATACCACTCCAGATTCAGGAGTTGAAGCGGCCTTCGAATCGAAGCATGTTCTGCGACGAATGGTTTCGGCGTACGCCTCATACCATAGTCGGACTGACCAGACGTCGCCTGAAATAGCTCGTCTCTTGAGTAGTGGTGGTGAATTGGCAATAGATCTCTTCATGGCAATGTCCATGATTGCAGAGGGTAACCTGGGGAAAGGTTGGAAGACTGAATGAGGATCATCTCCATGCAAGCTATATCTTCCAAACGTGAACATAACAATCTTGTTGTGGTGGGAGTTTTCCCGTGGGGGTTTGGAGTCTAAGACAGTCGCGTGTCAACAGTAGTGACCCCGAGCAGGCCGAAACTTCGCTCAGGGAAGCAGCTATGTCAGGGTGGGACTTCGAGGAGGCCTCATCCATAGCAATTTCGTTATAAGAAGCGCAGTGCTCTACAATGCCATGGTTCTAAAACGAGACGATTGCACTGCGAGTTTCGTTTCATTGGTATTCTGACAGCTGCGCGAAAGGCTCAAACAAGGTGGGATCAGCGTTCAGATCCGAGAAGACACCAGGGAAGAGCTCTTCGGGTTGTCCTTGCCAGCCAAATCCCTGATACTGCAACATCGGGTTGTCCCAGAATGTATCATCGATGGTCGGTGTTGTTTCTGGCGTCTGCGGCATCATGGCCGGTGTCTTCCTCATCAACCCGTCCTCGATGCGCTTTAGGATCGTTTCACTCTGCGTAAGAGCTGTCTCTGCCATATCCCAGTTGTATTCATGCTTATACCTCCTCAAACAGTCGACGAGTGTTCTCGCGCTGGTCATGCTTCTTCGACGTATCATGGCGTCGCTTGTTTGTAATCCACATCTGAGCATGAGCGTGACAGCAGAAGTGAAGTGATGAGCGTTGTAGGGTAGCCAAAACCCTGCGAGCTCGATCGGTTTGAGCGAGCACATGAGCCGGACAATGTTCTCAGCGGCTTCTAGACAACCTTCAAGCCAGGCCGGGGAAGGGTCGGGTTCGCGCTGCTGTATCTCATGCCATGCTATTCTTCGCAGCAGCATGCGCACGGCCAGGTAAGACAGCTGCAAGTTGACCAGGCCGGGGACCGAAGGTCGAGTCTCGAAGTCCATGTAATCGATCCATTTCGGCCGACGCTGATTCCACCTATTCAACTCGACCTCTGATCTGGACGTCTGCTCCGCTGCTAGCCCATCGTTACCAGACCTGATATGGTAGATCAGTGGCAATACATCTCCGACGATCTCCGTCAGCTTGCAAAGCTCGATGTAGCACTCAGCAGCACGGTAGTGTTTCTGTATATGCATGCGGCTTGCAGCTAGCAGCTCGATAGTGGGCATTGGCACGTCGTAATGTGCTTTGTTGATACAGGGCGGCGTACCCTGCGCGAAATTGAGCCACCGATCGTGGAGCAATATCGCCCACCAAACCCTCCAGCGTAACCTCTTCTCAGGCTCAGCGATCTTCCATTCGCGGCAGTCATGGTTGAGGCCACAACTGTGTGATAAAGCGACAATTCGAGATACGCTGGTCATATTGTTTACGAACCCTCTGGAAGGACGGCCAGCCACATTGAGCACTATCGACACAATTGCGGCCATATCTCCCTTTTGAATGTCAGCATTCATAGCGTGCACGGCTACTGACCATGCAAAATCCTGATCGGGACGCGCATGTAGCATTAGTTCCGAACCCATGTTCCAGTAAAAAAGTACATAAGCGACAAAGTTGACGAGAAAAGTCCGGGGTATTGTTTGTCGATCACTGAGCTTGTTGACGAAACACTGTTCATCTAGGACGGGGAACGCAGGGTAGAGATGTTCAAAGTACATTCCGATCAATTTCTCGAAGTAAGCATCGACTTGATCCAGCAGTTCGAGCGGTAAGTTTCTGGAACAGCTGCACTGGGCGGCTGGACTGGGTCTTCTCGGTGGTATCGGAACATGGTAGATTGGCTTGTTCGGTGCCTGAGAAATGCTACCTGTTTGTGGCTGAAAGTCGTTCGGACTGTCAGCTGTCGAACCCAGATAGCTCTCCATGATCTGAGTGTCGCGAGCGACAACGGGGCCGACGACATGGGACATGTTGTCCAGGTAACCCGCATCGGGGAGGAGCGACCGGTGAATGAAGCCGACTCTGGGTGTAGACCTGTCGTCCTTCTTCGCAGATTCAGAGGAGCAGGGCACTCCATGCACTTGTGTGCCTTAGTCTTATACTCTCTGACAGATGGACAGCGAACACTTACTTCGACAGAGGAGGCATGCTCTTGGTCAGCTGTCAGAGATGAACTATACCGAGGTAGAGGGTGAACTCGCAACTCACTGTCCTGGGATCTCAATGGTACATCTTGATCGTCGCTTGTGACATCGCGTACAAGCAGGGTATTTGTGAGAACGGTACGGGCGTGCGGTCTTCATCGTGAACTCTTTCCGTACGCCCTCGTTCGGCGTATCATTCGAAGACTTGTCCGATGGGTTCTGGAAATCGCCCTCCAGATGAACACTCGATTGGCGCGGCGTCTGAGTCGTGGGCTCTAGGATCAACGATGGATGAGGCTCTTCGGGAAACTCAAGAGGTGCATGGTCGGCAGATACGATGGTTCTTGGCATGGCCGATGACAAAGCACTGCCGGTCAAGCTTAAGCGAATTCAGCGCAATGCCTGACGTCTATTATGGCACAGTTGCCACCGATACGTTCTCAGAGTGACGGTGGCAGGGCAAGAGAGAATGTACGTCCTCGTCTCACTGCCATCAAGTAATACCACCCAGCAGATGCCCCGAAACACGGCCCGTCCAAAGACAATTTTAGTTGCGGGAACTCATTGAGCTTCTGAGCATTTCAAGCGGTTCAAGCTGGCGAGGCACTGTTTCTGGACGTTCAAGAAACGTTACGAGAGGTTACGAGGGAGCCAGCTTCGTCAAATGGACAGGGCAAATGCAGGTAATAATGTGGCTCTTCAAGGCAGAGATGGGTATCTACGAGACGGGATACGCTTTTGCCGTCGGGAAATCCACTTCCGGAAAAGTCGTCTGGCCACTCACAGTAACACCTCTCCGACGGCTAACTATGGTCGCGAGCATATAACACACGACTGCGAGGTAGGTAAGAGAAGAGTTGACGTGAACGTTGCATACTTGATCCAAAATAGCATCTGTGGCTGTTCGAAGTGACGGCGCAACATACACCTGACCTTTGTTCAATCCAAGCTATTTTAAGGCCACCAGTATGACTCCATTGATCCAAGATGATATCGAGGCCTCCCCAGCCACTAAAACCACGTCAACGGCGTACACCAAGCTCGAAGAGGCCAAGCTGCAAGACATTGCCTCCAAGAAATTGATCAATTATGGAACCCAATTTGAAAAGGACATCATTGTCCGAAGCAGCGGCCTGTATGTCTATACCGCCGGTGGACACCGGGTCCTCGATTGGACATCCGGGCAGATGTCGTGCCTTGTCGGTCACGGCCATCCCGAAGTCGTTAAGACCATAGCAGACCACGCTGCCAACCTTGATCACCTCTTCTCAGGCATGCTTTCGCCGCCTGTCTTGAGCCTCGCAGACAGACTCACATCGGTATTGCCGGATGGTTTAGACAGAGCATGCTTCCTCAGCACCGGCGGAGAAAGCAATGAAGCTGCCATCAAGATGGCGAAGGTGTACACCGGCAAATTCGAGGTTGTCGGTCTCGGTGCTAGTTGGCATGGCATGACAGCACAGGCACTTGGTGCACAGTACCACTTTGGCCGGAAGGGACAAGGTCCTGTAATGCCAGGGATGCACATGCTCCCACCGCCAAACACATACCGATCGATCTTCAGAAACTCGGATGGTTCTTACGACTGGGAAAAAGAGCTGGACTATGGTTGGGAGCTTATCGACCGTGCGTCATGCGGATCACTGGCTGCATGTATCGTAGAGTGTATACAGTCGTCAGCTGGAATGCACGTTTTGCCAGCCGGATATCTGAAAGCTCTCAAAAAGCATTGTGAAAAACGTGGCATGCTCCTGATTGTGGATGAAGCACAAACTGGTATCGGCCGCTGTGGGGATCTGTTCGCTTCGGTCGATTTCGAAGGCGTTGTGCCCGACATCCTGACCTTGAGCAAGACCTTGGGTAACGGGGTCCCTCTAAGTGCTGTTGTGACCAGCAACGAGATCGAACGAGTGTGCAGCGAGCGAGATTTCTGCTTCTATACCACCCATGTCAACGATCCTCTTCCCGCGGCAGTGGGAGATAAAGTGCTTGAAATAGTGCTTCGGGACAACCTCGTCGAGAACTCTCGATTGCGGGGCAAGCAGCTCAAAGATGGCCTGCTCAAGCTCCAGCAGAAATACGGGTGCATCGGCGACGTGCGCGGTAGGGGCTTGATGTGCGGTGTCGAGATTGTGGGTGATCGCGAGGCCAAGTCGCCGGCCATTACGCTGGCTAGGCAAATCGCCGACAAGATGTACGAGCTTGGACTCTGGGCCAACTTGAGTAGCCACAGCTCATTTGGAGGAGTCTTCAGGATTGCTCCGCCCATCGTCATAACCGCACAGGAGATCGAGGAAGGCCTCGAGATCATGGAGGAAGCTTTCAGGACCACAGAGGAAGCCATGTCTCTGCAGTCGTAACTTATATCTGATTAGCTCTTTGGTGGCGTTTTTCAGAGTGATTTTGGTCTATTGGTAAGATCACCAGCATCGCGCCATCAATTGCATCAGTATCAGTAGGTCTCCCAACGAGTATTCCTCTTACGGGCAAGGAGGACTGTCCCTAGTTGCGCGACGTGTTTGACCTGCGTAGTCACTTCGGCAATCCATGATGGCTCGAGGACTTGTAGCATTCCGTGTCGCCTTGCCGTAAAGCGACGACAAAGAACACGCCGGTCAACGCTGATGTAGGTCTTGGAGGACTTCCACTGAGTCGTCACAACCGGCTACTGGGAAAGATGAGATTGAGTCAGTTCACCTTGTCAGGCTCAAAACATAACGTACGCCCTTGAGGTTGTGCAACCAAATCCCCTGCAGGCTGAGCAATCCACCTCCATGAGATTCTCTCGGCTGCTTCCCCGTTTCTGACGGTTGTTGAACACTGGCTAGAGCTTGCGTGTGAGATAAGGTAGGGCAAAAAACATGGTTGATCTATTCATGGGGTCGATGTCACAACTGGGGTACTCCATGCCAGGTACCATTCGAATCCCACACTGCTGGCTTGCTGTACTTACCAGCATTATTGCCGTTCATCCACGCAAATCTATAAAACTCTGTCTGATTGACTGTTCTCCATGTCCTGCTCAGAGTCACTTGGTCCGGCTCCGAGGAGAGCTCATTGTCCGTGTAACCGCGCCAGCGCTCGACATCGTTGATCAAGATGCTCACACCATCAATCCCCGTATCTTCTGGTAAAGCCCCCCAGTTGAAAGTAATGACTTCTCTGTGGTGCCCTACTGTCGCATTGACATGCGGACTTCGAGCACCCCACCAAGAATCATGACTTCCGGGACCTTCGCCCAGAGCGGCAGGTGTTTGAATGATAGAGTCAAATCCCCACCTGGCAATGCCATTAATGAAGAAGCCGAGCAACAGGCCCTGGTAGGCTAGACTGGGCCGTACCTTGAACGCTGTGCCTGGCATGAATACAAGGCCTAGGATGTAGTGATGTATCCTTAGACGCTGACCAGGAAGTGAGAGGAGTATAATCAATGTCAATCCAATTAGGCCATAGACAACCAAGTATCGTGGCATGTTTCCGGAAATTCTTATCCAATGAATTTGAGTCACCACAATAACCACAATCGCTGTAATGACGATGGCCAACGCGGTCGCTGCGCCTGGCTGCGCCAGGTCGTGAGGTGTCAACCGTCCAATAGGGATCATCACTTCAAACGTGTAGCCGTTCAGCGCTGCCACAAAACAGAACCCGAGGTAGAGTACTGTTTTCTCTGCCTGGGCTGTGAGACCTGTCAGCAAAGGTCTAGCACACCACCGGTAAAGAATGGCAGCCACAAAGGACGCTGGAAGTAGCTTGCCCATTAATGTGCTCAGAAGCTCGTAAAAGTTTGGTTTGTTGGGAGGTTCAGACACGAGGCCAACTTGGAACATGAGAACAACGAAGGTAGCCCAAAAGAAGACTGGAGGTGATGTTGTGAAGAGTGACAGGATGACAAGAGCGACTGCGCTAACTGCGAAAATCCCCCAGCTTGAAGTGGACGGACACTGCTTTGAACCTTCATCTAGATCGGGGAAGGTGAACGAACGGGGAAATTCAGAAGGAAAGCCATGGCTCTTGACGCCATGTCTATTGGAGGCTTCGTATCCTGTATGACCCCCGACAAGCAAGGCAACACCGCAACCCCCTTCATTCGATATGACCCCGGCGTGAATGGCGGCTTGACATATGAAGCTGTCTGCGCGATAGATGGCAGGACTGTCAGTGTCATTGGAGCCGGGACCGCCGATGACTTGCTGTTCAAAGTCAATGGTTTCATTGCCCACGATATGCTCGTTGTAGGTGATGGTGGCTGCACAGTTCGCAGGACATCGAAATGCGAGGTACTGATTTGCAAAGGGCCGGCAATTGTTCCCGTTGAGGCCACAGCCGTTCTCATCGCTCCAAAATGTCGCACCACACCAGATGTTGCGGGGCTTGCCATAACCTTTGATTTCACCTGTGCCGGCATGGAGCTTGAGTAAAATGGACCATATGATGAACCAGGTAGCAAAGAATGCAACTAGCAAACACGCACGATGTTTTTGCTTTGGTACGTATCGGTCGAGAAGCTTGATGGGCGCGTGCTGGATTTGGGGAAAGTACGGCTCAATGTTCAGCTCGCGTGGTGGTTGCGGGCCTTCAACCCAGATCGCGACTGCCTTCCCAGCTCTTTTGATCGGCTGCGGGATCCAGTCCTTCGACGAGATTCCAGACGGTCTCAGCCATGCCGGCACAGGTAGACCATGCTCAGAAGACTCGGACTCTGAGCGCATGTGCAAGTCGTGTGTAGTCTGCGCATCGTCTTCATCATCGGTGAGGGGCGGAATCTCGGGGTCGTCACGGTATGGACTATGAGGGGCCATGATGTTATGGTCGAATGGTAGTGACGCGGAGCTAACAATACAAGTGATCTGTTACCAATGCCATCGAGAATTGTCGCTATGTGCCAGATGTGAGAAATGTAGCGCAGACGTTAGAGTCAAGACCAACGTCGGTCCGGCCCAGCATCCTCCTCGATGGGTCACCTAAGTCGTACACAAAGCCAGGTAGGCGTCGTTGACGTCTCAGAGCCGACCAAAGCCGCGGACGCGGGAGCTTTCTTCGCCTGTGGAGCTGCCAAGCAGAACTTCATCGAGCCAGGAACAGATGGGACCGTCGACGTTCAACCACATTTTGTGAAACACAGTGTGCGGCCATTGAGATATCAATTTACGGCCAATCAGCCTCGGCCATGGTACATGCGACTGCAGGGCTAGTGTCTTGTACAAGACGAGGGCAGCAGCGCAAACGATTCAGCAGCAAGCCGAGCTAGCTATGCCTGGTGGACAAGAGCTCGCCTTAGGGAGCCCACTCTCACAATCCGACGCGTATCAATAATTACGTGCCGCCTGGTGGTGGATTGGTCAGCACTCTTCGGGCCCGGAGTTGCATCCTTGCCGACACTGGTCCGGCTGGGGTATCGCCTATGAGCTAAGCTAGATATGCTTATCATCACTGGTCGGATGTTGGAGAACCGCGGTGCTGCTTAGATATCGATAAGTCATATCTGGGATGATGAGCACGGACACCATGTTGTCGACCGCGACCTTGATCCATCATCTCCCCTCCTCCTCAACATCACCCTATTACTGTCTACAATTTCGCGATGATGGTTGACTATACCAGTATAGAAAGGTTTGAGCTCTCGCCTCCACTGGACCTCAGCCACCACTATTCTGAAGTGACCAAGCAACGAGTGGCCAGCAAGGTCAAGCAGTTCTACAAGTACTTTGCCATTCCCGGCATTGGGAACCTAGCTGGAGGTCGGTCTCTGGTCTTGTCAATACAGATGTCGAGTTCGAATGCTTATCTTTGCAGGTCTTCCTAACCCGCACTATTTCCCCTTCGACACTCTCGAAGCCAGATCTGCCCTTCCCAATCGCTTCAAACCGACCCCCATCCGTCCAGTCGATCCTCCTTCGGCTGCTTCTAAGCACAAAGATGCCTACTTGAACGATCCTACCCCCGCTCGGGTGCTGGTGCCTCACGAGTCAAAAGAGCCAAACCTTCTTCACCGCATAGACCTCAACACTGCTCTTCAATATGGCACAGCCCAGGGCTATCCTCCACTATACGGCTTCATTCGCGAGTTTGCATTGACGCGCATGCACCCCAACATTCCGTACAAAGATGGTGCAGAAGTCATCCTGACCTCTGGCAGCACAGATGGCTTCGCCAAAACCATTGAGTGCATGACAAACCCATGGATCCCAGGCAATCCCACCGCAGATCGTGAAGGCCTGCTTTGCGAAGAGTTCGCCTACATGAACGCCATTCAGACTGCTCGACCACGAGGAATGAACATCGTCCCTATTGCCATCGACGCAGAGGGCATGCTCGCCCACGGCCATCCACGATCGCTGTACAACGTCATGTCCAACTGGGACGTCGAGAGAGATGGTGGGAAGAGACCACACATCATGTACACTGTCACTATGGGTCAGAACCCCACCAGCGGTCTGCTTAGCGTCAAGAGGCGCAAGGAGATCTACGAGGTCTGCCAGAAATATGATGTGCTGATCGTGGAGGATGATCCATATTTCTACATTCAATTCCCTCATGCTGCTAATGATTTCACACAGAAGCATCGAAATGGCGAGCTGGCCAGTATCAACCATTTTGCAGAGAGCAATTTGAACTACCAGACCAGTCTTGCTGTGCCTGTGCGCGGTAGTACCGTCGACAGCTTCGGCAACGCCTGCCCCACCACGAGAATGAAGAGGGGCAAATCCTCTGGCTCCGAGTTCCTGGACTCTCTTGTGCCTTCGTATTTGTCTCTCGATGTCGACGGCAGAGTCATACGCCTCGATACCTTCAGCAAGACAATTGCCCCCGGGTGCAGGTTGGGCTGGATCACAGCGCAGCCAAGCATAGTCGAGCGGATTCTGAGAATCACCGAGACAAGCACACAACAGCCCAGCGGGTTTGTGCAGAGTCTCGTTGCTGAAATGCTGATCGGACCCGATGACGCTGATCAGCACAAGTCTAGCAAGGGCGGCGAGAAAGCAGCTGCGGGATTCAAAATGGACGGCTGGATTCGATGGTTGGAGGGCCTGAGAGGGAACTACGAGCGCAGAATGAGGGTGATGACCGAGATCCTGGAAGAAGGAAAGACGGTCGCGTTGTCCAGCCCAGCGCCAGTACCAAGCAGCAAGGCTCGACGGGGCCCTCGTGCAGGACGCAGATACCACAGGACCGACCCTACTATGACTTCCTGCTCACACTCTCGCTCGAGTGAGGCTATATCTCGAACTTCAAGCTCTTCAGACCTCGAGTTCGACGACGACGCCTTGGAGGTTCTTCACAAGACACAGATCTACGACTTCAACCCGCCAATGGCAGGAATGTTTCTCTGGGTCTTTGTAAACCTCTCTACCCATCCGGTTGCGTCGTCCAAATCTATCTCACACGAACAATTGTCACACGCCTTCTGGGTCTTCCAGACCAAGGAGCCGTACCTAGTCCTCACAGCGCCAGGTACGATCTTTGCGCCAACAGACAAGATCCGTGAGGAAAAAGCATGGCAGTATTTCAGATTGTGCTTTGCAGCCATAGATGAGAAGGATGTGAAGAGTACAAGTGAGCGCTTCGTCAGAGCTAGTCATGACTTCTGGGAGCTGGACGAGAAGAAGGTTCAGGAGCTGTTGGATGAAGACGAAGCAGGTGCATTCGCCGAACGTTTTGGCGACCTGAGGGCTCAAGAGGAGGCCAAGTGGTCGTTTAGTCCTCTGATGTGCTAAGGTCGCGAAGCCAGAGTTTTGACAATGAGTGTATGACAAGGCAGTGCTATCGATATATCAAGGTGTTTTGGAGGTAAATTGAACAGTACGCAGGCCAAACACAATGTACAGCTTTTTCTACCATGAATGATCCGCCGTGTAAGCCCGGCACCCGTCACGGCACCGTACACGTAACACGTTGAGCGGACAATCGTCACAAGAAGCTTGTCACAAATTCTGCTGTACACCGATCGTAATGGTTTAAGAACCTACCGTACTTCTATGAGCTCAAAATTAGGTGGATCGCCAGCTCGCGTGAATGCCTGAGAGCCTAGTTGCCGATATGAAACACTAGCTGCATATGCCCTGCTCACTAGCAACTGCACAAGTTGATGACTTTACGTCGGGCATGATGAGCCTCATGTCCCGAGACGATACTCACTGGACCGTGTGACCGACCCATGCAGTCCCGATTCAGTCGTCCGCCATGAGAGCAGCGTACAGACCGGCACGATGAGCTCATATCACTCCCCCCAGTCTCCTAATGCCACAGAACATGGCCAGGGCTTGCGCAGTCTGTACGGCAAGGGCCCAGCGTTCACACTAGACAACTTCTCCAGCAAGGACTTCATCGTCAAGGACTTCATCGAGTCGCTCACCGATGCCGCGCAGCCCTCATCACGCAGATCGCAAGGCCCAGCACCCAGCGCGTTCGACTCCAAACCGCTGATTCGCGCCTTCGAGCAGGCCTCGAAACGGCTTAACGAACTGTCAGAGGAGTTGGAGGCAAAAGAAACCGAACTGTCAGGTGCGGTCAGAAGTGCAGAAGCACAGCACACCTCCAACATTGAGACACTGGGCAGGAAGCTCAACCGCACCATAAACAGCTTCCAGCAACTCGACTCGAATTTGACTTCCGATAGAGGCGGGAAATGGGGCGGCAATGTCGCCGTGGAAACGGGCAAGACGCTGGAAGAGCTGGACAGGCAGAGGAGGAGGGCCATGGATGCCCATTTCTTGATCGAGTGCTGGGACGAGGTCAGCAACAGGGGTGAAGTCACGCTGCTCGAGAATCTGAGAAGATCCGGCACAGGCGAGGGCAAGATACGCTCCGCAAGGATAGCGAAACAGCTCTTGCGCATCAGTCAGAGACTCGATCCCTCAAGCCATGGTCACGGCCGCAATGGCAATGATACACAGGCTAATGGCATCACGAATGGTGTCAATGGTACGAGGCACTTTAATACCCGCGAGATCATCGAGAAGTTCGTCGAGACCCTCGAGAACGATATGCTAAAGCTGTTCGACGACTTCTATCGACGCCAGAACTTTGAGGAAATGAAGAACTGTGCTACTGTTCTGCAAGACTTCAATGGTGGTGCCTCGGTACAGGCAGCATTCGTAAACCAGCATCAGTTCTTTATCGACAGAAGCAATCTTGTCACAGACGAAGTCGGTGGTGATCAGGAGACATGGGTCAGGCTGTCAGATCCTGATGCTGACCTGCCAGGCGTCGAGCCTGGTCTACAGTCCCTGATCGATGAAGTCAGATTAGTCGTTCAAGAAGAATCTCAGATCATCAAGCGAGCATTCCCTTATCCAGACCAGGTTCTAGGGAAATTCGTCCAGCGTGTCTTCCAGCAATCACTACAACAAAGGCTAGAGCTTGTGCTTGATAAAGCAGAATCCGAGTCGACATTGGCCTATCTCCGATCGTTACAAGCCGCTCGAAACTCGATTAACAGTCTTGTTGAAGACCTGAAATTGCACGGTCTGACAGAACACCCAGACCCGGTCACTTCGCAGACATCCCAACTACTTGATCAACAGCTCGACGAGCTGTTCACGCCTTACTTCGGCGGCAGTGCGTACATTGACAAGGAGAAGCAGAACCTCTCTGAGCTCTACCGATCGCTCCTTTTCAAATTCGAACTGTTCCATTCGCGGCGGCAGAAGGAACCCAAGACGTACCTGGCCTCTTTGCGAGCACGAGGCCAAGAAATGCTCACCTCGGCCCGAGAAGCAACAGATGTTTACGTCAAATCGCTGGATCTAGAGAAGATGTCCTCAACGCAGAAGCGTATCCTGCTGTCCGTCGCCGGTCTTAAGAATACCGCAGCTGACGAGACCACATCCAAACCCCACGAGGTCGACCTTTCCGAGACCGACGGCCGCCTTCAGACCCAATTCGCAAAACGGATGCTCAAATGGCTTGCCGAAGGCGTCCGTCGTGGTCTTGAACTCTCCGGGGGCTCAGAAACGCCCAAAGACGTCTCAGCCCTCCATAGCCTCCTTCTCCGCAATCTAGGCGAGAACTATGTCGAGCTTTCCCTCGACGCGGCCGCGGAATCCGCATCAACGGCCGAAACCGCCAGACGCGACGCGCCAGACCTATCCTACCTCTCGTCCCTCAAAGCCGCAATAAGCATCATGCACCTAATGCAATCCTGCACAAACACACTTCTCATTCCTCTCGCATCCACTTCCCTCACCATCCGCCACGACATGGAGAAGAACGCCCGCAGCAGCCTGCTCAGAATGGAAGACCACATCAACATCATCGAGCAACGCACCATCGACGCCGTACTAAACTGGACATCGCGTCTGCTCACGAACCAAAACCGCATCGACTTCCGGCCCCGCGAGATCGACGCAGACACATCCCTCGCGCAATCCTCCACGCCGACATGTGCATCCATCCTCAAGTTCCTAAGCACGTTTCATACGCTCGCCAAAACGACTTTCACAGGAGGCGGCGCCAATCTCACGAACCTACTGTCAGAGATTGGCGTCGAGTTCCGCGGCCAACTGCTGGAGCACTTCAAGCGGTACCAGGTCAACCGGCTGGGCGCAATCATGCTCGTGCGCGATATCAGCGCCTATGTTGACTTGTTGCGGGCGTGGGATCTAGGCTTGGCGTTCAACGGGACGCTGGAGGTGCTAGTGGAGATTGGAAGTTTATTCGTGCTGAAGCCCGAGGCGATCAAGGAGCGGATCAAGGGGTCCGCCACGGCGTCGGGGGCCGGGCAGAACGCGAACGGGCAGGGCCGCGAAGGTGGACAAGCGAATGGCACGGTGGACGGCGGTGCAGGTGCGGGTGTGGGCGTGGGTGGGAGTGCGTTGGCGAACGTGAGTCGCGAGAATCTGAGGCCGTATCTGCTGAAGAGGGAGGACTACATGGAGGTTGGGATGCAGAATGTGCTTTATGGGCTTTAGGAGGGCTCTGCTGACGACGACGACGATGACGACGACCACGTAGGTGATTCCACGGGCGTTCAAGATACCGCGAGGAGGGTTAGAGTGAGAAATAGCTTCTTTGCTGGAGTTCGCGAGGAGTAGGTTGCTCGGCAGGGTCGAGGATGAGCTTATTTTGCTCGTGTGAGAACCGCGACGGGATCATGTGGACGGCTGTAGTATGCAGAAGTCGAGATTGATTTTTGTCATGTCTAGATCTAAGTCTACTGATCTTGCTATACACTGTTTGCATCTTGTGTGTACGATGGTGATACGCCAGACTAAGTGACCTGGACTTCAGGTCCCTAACTTGCTAGTTTGGCAGGTAGGCAGCGGCGGTTGACTGCGTCGTCGGGTCGCATAGCTGCAGTCAGATGCTTAGGTGGTGAGACTACATCCGAGGGGCATTGTGTCGTTTTGTTCAGCTTCCACCGCCGTGTCAGGGGCCGGACGCTCGTCGGCGCTGTCGCTCGCACAACTCGATTCGGTCTGTCGGCGCCCAGATGGAGAAAGTTATGCGCAACGATGAGGCCGCCCTTGCGTCGCATTGCATTGCTCGCGCGTACGAATCAGCTAGTTGCCAGTGCTTGTTCCCACCGCTGCAGCTGTAGTCTTATAGGCTCTGAACCGCCACTTTGTTCATGCTAGCACCGACCGTTCTCGGTGTACGATGCAGGTCGGATGGCCAGACCTCTGGTGCTATTTGGTGGGCACTTCGCACTATCTCTCTTGTTGGTTGCCACCTCCATTTACTGCACCTTAAACCCATAGCCCTTCATGCAATCTCTGTACTTGTCGACCATACCCTTGCAGTCTTCCTGAGGATCGTCGGATCGGCTGAACAGCATGCAGTCGTCGCGCGCTACCTTCTCGTCCTTGCATACACAGCATGGCTTGACTTTCTCGGCGGGCTTAGATTCGGCTGGGGACTTGAGGTCGGCAGCGAGATTGCTTGGAGGCGCTGGGCTATTTCCTGCTGGAGGGGAGTCAGCATTTGCTCGAGTTTAGAGGGTCATCTGGTGGCGATTGCTCATGCAACCGAAAGCTGAGATTCTCTCGTCGCGACGGCAGAGTCATGTGCACGCGTTGGACAAGTCTGGCATCGGAACATACAGCAACGCCATCGTCGCTTCAGACGGCTCGGAGGGAAAGATGGGACGACGTACCAGTGAATGGCTGCGCTTGCGCCGGGGAAGACGAGAACCAGCCCATGGCGGCTAGACTGTGTGGTGATTTGCTTGACCTGAAGAAATAGATTGATTGATAGCAGTGGGCGTAAGGCTTCCTCGGATGGGAACAGGTGGGCGAACGGTGGACGTGATCGTGGGTGTTGTACAGTGCAAAAAGACAATGCTTAGAAATGCAATGGCTACCATAAATTGATAAGCTCGATATGCAGACGGGCAGGTCATAAAGTTACTAGTAGTCACACTACTAGAACATGCACTATGTCATGCAGGCTGCACCCGTTCGTCTAACCACATTTGGAAGGATCATCAAGCCGTCTTCTGAGCTCAAAAGCTTCCAAGATGACCTGCTCCTGCTCGACTGAAGTAAACTTCAACTCCGTACCTGCCATTCGGCCAGCTTTCACCTCCTCTTCCGTGGCCCAGACGTGGTTCTGATGCTCATGCGGGTCTAAGTGAAACTCAATCATGCCTTGCTCGCCAATCTGACCATCAACCTCCACGACAAAGTTGTACTTGCACGCGATCTTGTCAGTACCCACGGAGAAATGGTAGCCATCGCCAATCATCGGTCCAACGCTCCTGGCTAGAAGTCCGGTTTCCTCCTGCAGCTCTCGCACGACCGTGTGTATGACTGATTCATTATCCTCCTCACAGCCCCCACCAGGTATCTCCCAGAGATTGGGAAAGAACTCTTTGGCTGAACGCTGGATCAATAGGATGCGATTGTCAGAGTCTAATACGGCAGCACCAACAACGATCCAGTGGAAAGTGACTTTGGAGGGATCCTTTGGAATATTGAATAGGTAGGTCTTGTATGGGACGCGGAACTGGTCGAGTGACGGATGAACGCTGTATGTGAGAGACGGTCTGGCAATCGGTGATGCGCCTGTAATGTCCATCGTGATGTTAGAACTGGAGCACCTTGCTGTGTGAAGGCTTCGACTACTTGGTTGTGTGTTTTTTTGGCTGTAAAAGCCACGGCTCAGCGAATACCAGACTCCTCACCGCGCGAGTCTAGTTGCTCCGACAGGCGTTGTGAGACTTGGGCTCTATGTGTCTGCAGTGGGCCTTCCGGTCTCTTGCGGAGTGTGTGGTAAGAACAAGGGAACCAGGGGTCGTGCTTATAGAGCTTTCAGTGAGCTCTCAAGACCGTGGTATCCTCCCCTAGTCCGCCTGTACCGTCGACTTCTTATATTCGTGACTCCTAAGAAAACGACTGCCTAGCCAAGCGTTTTCCGTGGGTGCCTACTGCTATGACATCTTGGGCAGTCTCTTGCTTGTCATCTTCCTGACTGCAATGGCTGAGTACGTTCTTGCTGTCAGAGTAGTCTGTGTTTTTTCCACTAGCTCCTGTAGCATAGGACGAGTGTTGAGGGGCAAGAATCTGCACTCTGGACGCACACATGCTATCGTCGAGGTCAACGATGTTGAAGTCTCGGCTCAGCAGCTTGCTTGCTCGCGGCGAATGCTGCAATCTTACTGTAAAGCAGGAGTCAACTTGCAGCCAATCAGATGTCTATATGATGCTCGATGGTCTTGGCCAAGGTTTCGAGTGGCGATGAGCGTTCGGAAGATCATCCAAAGACTGTCCCACCCCCGTGGCCGACCGACTCTGTTTGATCCTCGGTCTCACAATCTACCTTCTTGATGGTTCACCGTGGCAAGCTGAATACTTTGCCAATTCAAAGATCGTGACGCTGCTTCGGCATTGGCCCCAACGTGGTTAAGCCGCTGTCTTCAGCTCCACTTCCGCAGAGCCTTGGCCTAGCCAATGAGCGTGCATAAAGACACCTCCTGTCGACATGGCCCGGGTACATACTCTTACGACGAGACTTGCGTCGATGGGAAGCTCTTGGCCGTGTGAAAGCTTGATGGCGATCTGCCGTTTGATTTACTCATCCTTGGTGACCTGCCATTTTCTTATCTACCCCGAACGTGTTTCTGTACTTGGCGCTCTCCTTCTCAATCTCGATACTGACCTCTCTAACAAATACCATCACAAATGAACAGAGTACTTTGCTTGTGTCAACACCTAGCTAAGTCTACTTGACTGGATGTAGTAGCTCAGCATCTCCAAGGTGGAAACAGGGAGACCGGCTCTACCATGCTAAGGTTTTGGCCGATGCATACTCTCGTTATCCGACGACTACGACCCAGGATACTCGTCATGCTTCATGATGAGTAGGATGTATAAAGTCAAGCTGGAGGTATCAGGAGGGGTAAAGTTCTCTCTCGCTCACATCACCAACATCCTGTTCTTACCAGAGTCACTCATTCACACCTTCATCTACACGCTCATTTATACATTCGTTTTGACACTCGTATGCGCGCTCAATAACACGTTCATTCGCTCAACGTCCCCTCAAATTCTACCTAAGGCTCACCTTCGGAGATGTATTTGCAAAGAGCTGCTCTTACCTTAGCGGCATTTCTGCCCTTGTTGAATGCTGCACCGGTCCCAGGACCAAATGATAAAACACCTATACAAACCCTATCAGTCTCGGACAGATATATCATCACCCTCAAGGACACAGCTGATCCTGCTGCCCATATCGCGTGGGTGTCAGATGTGCACACCCGAAGTCTTGTTGGGCGACAAGAGGGTGAGGAGTTCGCTGCAGGTGTCGAGCAAGAATACCAAATTGACGGTTTCAAAGGTTACGTTGGTGAGTTCGACGAAGCTACCATTGCTGAGATTGAGGCTAGCGACGATGTTGAGGAGGTGGAAGAGGATCAAATCTGGACCATTAGTGCCGCTACCACTCAACGATCCTCGACTTGGGGTCTGGCCAGTGTTTCTCACAAACGACTGGGCCAGTCTGGCTACGTCTATGATGCTACTGCTGGAGAGGGAACCTATGGATATGTTGTCGATACAGGTATCAATGTTGATCATGTTGACTTCGAGGGTCGAGCGTCCAACGGCTACAACGTCTTCACCGGCTCTAACGCCGACACTGCGGGTCACGGTACGCACGTCGCTGGCACCATTGGCTCCAAGACCTACGGTGTTGCAAAAAAGGCAAATCTGATCGCCGTCAAGGTTTTCCAGGGAGAATCATCCACTACCTCCGCCATTCTCGACGGTTACCAATGGGCTGTCAATGACATTCGAGCTAAGGGACGACAAGCTAAGGCTGCGATCAACCTCTCTCTTGGTGGTGGCTATTCCTCGGCATTTAACAGAGCCGTCGCAGCTGCCTACAACGGTGGCGTTGTTACAGTTGTGGCCGCTGGTAACGATAATGTTGACGCCCAGAATACATCCCCAGCATCGGCCCCAGAAGCTATCACAGTTGGCTCAATCGACAAAAGCAACCGTCGATCTTATTTCTCCAACTTCGGCAGCATCCTAGACGTCTTCGCCCCTGGATCTGACATTCTCTCCACTTGGATTGGCTCAACCACCGCCACCAACACCATCTCCGGCACCTCAATGGCCACACCTCACGTCGTTGGTCTTGTCCTCTATCTTCAGGCGCTTGAAGGTCTTTCTAGCCCAGCCGCCGTTACCAGCAGGTTGACTCAACTTGCGACTACTGGTGCCATCTCTGATGTCAAGGGCAGCCCCAATACACTTGCTTATAACGGATCAGGTGTGTAAATGCTCGATTGAGTCGAACAGTTACAATACTATCCGCGTTGCCTGGCTCAAAGGGTATCAGTATCTCTCAAGGCGAGCCACAGAATGCGGCATTGCTAAACGAGTGTTTCGGCCACGTTTGTGTGCGAAGAGGCCTCCTAGACAGTGAGGTGATAAGTCATTGGAGGTATCTACCCAGCTATCAGCGAGCAAAGTGGAAAACCTCAAACTCGTTAGACCAGCATATTTGCATCTCTTCGAGGGTCCAGTGGTTTAGACGTTTTTGTAGAGGACAAATCCGGAAAAACCGACCAACCTTGTTTCGAGACACTGGCGAGTGGTCAATATTTCTGGCCTTGGGATACCCGTCTATCGCAATCCACCGAAGTAGACTGTTGTACAAAATGATAGTGTGCTTTCTAGATACTCTGTCATCGGCCTCAAGTTTTCTTCTTGTGCTTCATCAATCTCCGTCTCTCGTCCCATCGTGCCCAACCGGCGTCTTGCAGGTCCTCCGTGACAATCAAATCTCTCAGTCTTACCAGTCTCGCCAGCTGAGTGTCGAGCGACCACTCAACCCACCCGGACCTCCTAAGTATCGTGGTAGACACAAACCACACGAGAGCGAAAACCGCCCCGGCAAGCACGCCAACCATTACCTGCTTAGGCGTGTGGTAACTCAGATAGATGCGCGAAGCACAGACGGAGGCAGCACCAGCCAGCGCCAGAATAGAAAGGAGAAGCCGCTCCAACAAAGTGGATTGCTTATATGTCGGATAGATTGCTGCTCCCGCGCCGTTGTGATGGCCGACAGATGGTTGATGTCGTAGCAGCAGGAAAAGCGCTAACGATACCGAGAAGAACGACACAAATTGCGAGTGCGATGAAGGCATGCCGTAGCCTTTCCCGTGCATCTGTTGCGGGCGCTCCTCCTTGATCCACCGCTTCAAGCCGAAGTTCAGGAGCTCACAGGCCATTTGGCCGGCGAACATGAGCAGGACCTCAATCTCTCGTGTTGACCATATCAATGTCACATAGATGATGCATAGTGCTTGTGGCACGAGTGCTAGCCATGCAGAGAGGAGGGACAGATGGTCGGACGGGTCCTGTGTTCAAGATTAGTGTACTGTGATTCTTGATTCATCCGAGTCGGAGTTGATAGATTCGTCGAGTGATTTGCAATAGTTATTGGATGACTCACGTATCTGACATGTGTCAGGGAAAGTGACGTGAGCTCTGCGTCCATGGCAGGAGCTTGCTTAGCTATACTTCGGTCGCTATGATCTTGATTGGATCAGAATACTTCTGCTGGTTCTATGCTTGAAGATGTACTAGTGTACGGTTGCGTCTAGAGTCGTAGTGACACGTGTAGATGGGGCCTCGGACTTTCCGTATTTTCATTGGTCGTCATGTCTAATACCCTTACTACTAGTGACGAAATGGCTGCCTTTGATGCCTTCTAGAATGTTTCCTGCCGAGTCAACCATGGGGCGAACCACCCAGACATTGCCTCTCTGATACTTCATGTCTAGCATGATCTGTCGCCTCCCTTGCAGGTCCACAGACTTTGTTGGGTCTTTTTCTTATCACTGATACCGATCTCTGTGGCATTCAAACCTCCATTCCTCCGTGCCTCGCGGAGTGACTTTACAGCATGCTGGACCACAGATAACATCAAGTCACTTTGCCATCGAAGATGGATGAGGATGACGAGAGAGCGATCGAGCTGTCGTCAATAGCAGCCATATACCCCGAGTTGGTCACGAACCCTGAGAAGCCCTTCACCGCAACACTCGATCTGCCTGTGGCGCCAGAGAAGCCGCTCAAGATCTACTTCCAGTCTTCGACACAAGCGGGGCCACCAGGTCTGCTCACGCCACCCTCCACCGCTACAAGCAACAGTGGTGATGCTGTCAAAGTTCCCGGTGCTGTGCCGATCAAGCAAACGCTGAATGTAGACGTGCACCAGCTCTCGCATTTACCGCCACTGAAGATCGAAATCACGTTGCCCGATGGATATCCTGCAGAGAGACCGCCCGTCGTAAATGTACGATCCGACCCGCCTTGGCTACCACACGGGACATTGGAGGAGATTCGAAGTCAGTGCGCCGAACTATGGGAAGAGTGCGGCAGGGATCAGGTTGTGTATACGTTCATTGACCATGTACAGCAAGAGGCCGAGCAAGCGTTCGGGGTTGCCAACAACTCCGATCACCAGTTCGAACTGTCGAGCGAGCTGAAGCTGGTACTACTTGATTATGACATGAAGCGCAGGCGCGAACAGTTCGAGAACGAAACATTCGAGTGCGGCATATGCTTGGAGCCCAAGAAGGGGAGGATCTGTCATCGCCTACTGCTCTGTGGACACGTCTTTTGCGTGGTATGCTTGCAAGACTTTTACAACAGTTGCATCACAGAAGGCGACGTGGACAACGTGAAGTGTTTGGATCCAGGCTGTGGGAAGAACATGGCGACCGTGGTCTCCCCTGGCAAGAGACGCAAGATCGACCTAACGCTTAATCCGAGCGAGCTTCTGCAGATACCTATTGAGCAGGAGTTGGTACAGAGATACGTGCGCCTGAAGAGGAAGAAGCGGCTGGAATCAGACAAGAATACTATCTACTGCCCGAGACAGTGGTGTCAAGGAGCGGCCAAGTCGAAGCGACATCCCAAATCTGACGACCCTCTTCACGATGCTGAAATTACCGACGACGAGGCAGAAGCCGAGACGAAGCCGGCCAAGAAGAAAAAGCAAGAGCCAGAAGATATCCCTATGTCAGAACGTCTGTCGGTGTGCGAAGACTGCAACTACGCCTTTTGCTCCGTGTGCAAGAAAGGGTGGCACGGCGAATTGGCCAGATGCAACCCGAGACGACAAGCAGAGCTAAATGCGGAGGAGCAGGCATCATTGGATTACATGAAGCGCTTCAGCACACCTTGTCCAACCTGCAATGCACCAGCGCAAAAGACCTTTGGGTGCAACCACATGATCTGCTTCAAGTGCAAGACTCATTTCTGCTACTTGTGCAGCTCGTATCTAATGCCAGACAACCCTTACGTGCACTTCAATGACCTCAAAAGTACTTGCTACATGCGATTGTGGGAGCTCGAAGGAGGTGATGGCGCTGATGCGGGTATGGGCTATGCTGGAGGAAATGCAGCTCCACCTTGGGAAGCAGTATTGGACGATTCCGACTCTGACTCCGACTCTGACGATCTTGACGACGAAGATTTCGAGGAGTTTGGTGGGGATGATGTTGTGGCTTGGGATGACAGTTCTGACGATGAAGAGCCCGCTCCAGATCAGCGACGGGCAAACAGACCACATATCGAGATCGTCAACTTTGCGGGGAACGGTGTGAATCAGCGAATCGAGCTTCCGGATGGTGCTCGCCGAGCAGGTGCACCGCCACCTGCACCCAACCCGCCAGCCAACAGACGAGGCAATGAAAGGAGGCGCGGCAACGCACGAGCACAGATAGCACGCCGCAACCCAGGAAGAGCACACGCGAACGAACGTCCTCAAGCCGTGCCTGTACCTGGCCCAGCAGTGGTCAATGCGGTTCAGCCGGTTCGGGACGGACACCATCGAGCCATGCCTGCGGCACCAGACGGGCCCCTGCCTGCCATGGCTGACGCTGGTCAAAACGTCGTCGTCGAAGCAGATCAGGTCGCGGCCGCTCCTGGTCAGGGCAACAACGCAGATGCCGGCTTGCAACGATTCCTACGCCTTGCTCTCGAGGACCGAGAAGACGAGTGGGACAGTGACGAGGATGAGGGACCCCCAGGGCCTCCAGCTGGGCCGCGTGCTCAGAACAGAAGAAGGCGGTGATGAGGAAGTTGACGATTCTATGATTCTACGTGCACACATGAAGGCGCATAGCTAGAGCCTTGAGCTATCAGTGTTAGAAGTAATGAACATACTTGAACGCTGCGTGGAACACAACGTAAGATCTGTAATGGCCCATTGACTTCTAGACCTGTATAGCACACGGCATGCTCTCTCGAGCCTCGAATATGGCTTCGATGGTATAGCTGAGTTGAAGATCAATATTTGGTTCAGCCACATGACTTGCAACACTGGAGGATCATGTCCATGGGTGGTTTTCTCCAAGGAATTGTACTGATGGCTCTGACACCTTAGGCATTCAAATTAAGCTCAAGGTAGCCGGAGCTAAGGGCTGATACCCCTGCCAAGGAGAGAGCGCGGGCTGCATGGAGATCTGGCAGGTCTGTAGGGGCCTCTCACATCTGCAGTTGTACATCACCTCCAGCAACGTAGGCACAAGTTGGACGCGGTCACCCTTCTTCCTCATTCGCATCAGACATACCTCCATCGCCATTATGGCCAAGGGAAAAGCAAGTCAAAACAAATACTCGGTGATCCTACCAACCTACAATGAGCGCCAGAATCTGCCCGTGCTGGTGCAGATGCTCTACGATGTCTTCACAAGAGAGTATGTTCCTCGCCCATAGCTTGAGGCGCCCCAGTGCGCATTCAGCATACACACACCTGCTTTCACAGCTAACCTCTACAACAGAAACCTCGACTGGGAAATAATAATAGTCGACGACGCCTCGCCCGACGGCACCCTCGAGCGCGCCAAAGCCCTCCAGAAATCCTTCGGCGCCGACCACATAGTCCTGCGCCCGCGAGCCGGCAAACTCGGGCTCGGCACCGCCTACGTCCACGGCCTGCAGTCCGTCACAGGCAACTTTGTCATCATCATGGACGCCGACTTCTCGCATCACCCCAAGTTCATCCCGGACATGGTCAAGATCCAGGCCGCGACCAACTGCGACATTGTCACGGGCACGCGCTACCGCACGTATACGCCCAAGGGCTTGGACTCGAAGATGCTGGGCGGCGTGTACGGCTGGGACGTCAAGCGGAAACTCACGAGTCAGGGCGCGAACATTCTGGCGGATTTCCTGTTGGCGCCTGGTGTGAGCGATTTGACGGGGAGCTTCAGGTTGTACAAGAAGGAGGCGGTCATCAAGGTCATTGAGGCGACGGAGAGTAAGGGGTTCACGTTCCAGATGGAGTTGATGGCTAGGGCCAAGGCTATGGGGCTGCATGTTGAGGAATGCCCGATCACGTTTGTGGATCGGGTCTATGGGGAGAGCAAGTTGGGCGGGGAGGAGATTGTGGAATATTTGAAGGGGTTGACGGGGCTGTGGTGGAAGGTGTGAAGACGGGGTACTAATTGAGTCGATGCAACGACAGTTACGCCCTGTTTTTCCCATGATCTTTCAATGTTATGGGGCTGCGAGACAGAGAATTGGCCTGGGTCCTTGCGAGGCGTTATGAGAGGCAGTTATTGAAACTTCGACTAAGTCACAGGCAGCTACGTACTGGCTGAATGATGCGAAAGTGAGGCGTCTATGTCGCATGGATCCCGCGGTATCGAGGTCTTGAAGCCTGCTCGTTCCAACGATCCAACCAATCTCTCACTCCAACATTCTTGGACCCGTCACGAGAGAGAACGCGGACGGGCACTGTTCAGATTGAGTGCGGAGGACAAAGGCGAGTACTTCTCATAAGAATGCAGAAGATCGAAACAGACCAATGACGACCACCAAAACATATCTGGCAATGGCATGTCTCACGGTGACTTGGCGAGCCGCATCGACTAGTCTCTGCAGTCACTATCTGCGTGAACCAGTGCTGTGTCTAGTAGTCTCTGTACTTGCTCCTGCCGTCCGGAAGCACTCTCGCTCTGCGTAGATGGCGCCAGGATCTAGAAGGTTCGGACACAAGATACTCGGTAGTTGCATACTGCAGGTCGCAAGGTACTGTAGATCAGCCGGTGTGCGCTACGCGTACGTGCCTGCAGGGACGAGACGCAAGCGCAAGTCGCGTTGATAAGAGGCATTTTCAGTCTCCGACAATTTTGACCCCCGGTCGTCTCGAAGTCAGAAGCGAGGCGAGCGAAAGACCCAAAGCTTCTCGATCGCGAGGGGCCCTGTGATCCTCGGCCCATGGACGAATGGCACGGAAGAGCCCAGAGCTTCTTGCATGTGCCGTGCCGCCTTTTTTCGGCTAAGATCATCGGAGAAAGAAACTTCACTTGTTGGGCGACGATCACAACGGCGTCGCCGCTAGCTAGTATCGGTCTATCAGATTGTGTCTGAGATTTTGGCCGTTGAGGCTGCCCTGTCATCGTCGGGGCTTGCTGCCAAGAGCTCGGTATTTGTGGATGTGCAGCGGGAAACTTTCGTGATCATGGTTTGCGGCGGTCAGAGAGATCTACCTAGGGGATTGTGACTGGTTACTGCACTTCGGATAATTAGTATAAGCATGGGAGAGCACGATTTGCGGCTCTGTGTCATACATTGCAAATCAACATGCACAGTGTATCACAGCACTTCATTTGCTACAATCGCTTCATATAAATGACCAAGCCTGAAGCATGTAATCGCGCATAGCCATCGAGATGACTTGACAGCATGGGTAGTATCATAACGACCATAGCATCGGAGTTGAGTATGGAGCAGAAGAGAAGTGCCAGTGTGGCAGAGATGAATCAACCAACAGCAGAACGGACGAAATATCAACCACTCCATCCGTCAGTCCGACCATTGCTCGATCCAGAATACGTTGCCTTCCACGACAGATACGTCCAGTACGTTGAGCCGGAACAGTTGACACCATGGAACCCCAGTGTGCGTACGCGCTACACCTGGCCATATGCGGGATCCCCTGTCGTGGAGGTGGGAAGTGTCAAAGATATCCGGCCCTGTAAGGATTTCGACATCAGACTATTCAGCCCTGTCGGGAAGCCGCCAAGGCAGGGGTGGCCGCTGGTCATTTGGTTTCATGGCGGGGGCTTCGCTGGTGGTAACATCGACTCCGACAATGACTTTTGCGCCCTTGCTTGCAGAGATGTGGAATGTGTGGTTGCCAACGTCGACTATCGACTTGCGCCAGAAAACCCGTTTCCGGCTGCTGTGGAGGATCTGGTCGAAGTATTGCGATGGGCAAGCAGCGACGAGGCATCGTCTGAATGGAAGCTAGATCGTTCGAGAATCGCGATAGCGGGCGCGAGTGCCGGCGGTAATCTGGCTGCTGTCGGAGCCCTGTTGGCCGCAGAAATGTCAATCCCGATTGCGGTGCAGGTACTTGTCGTGCCGGTCACAGACAACACTGCGACTCTGCAGACGAGGTGGTCATCACATCCTTATGCGCCATGGCTCACGGCGCCACGTATGACCTTCTATCGCGATTTGTATCTGCAAGAGGGTGGACTTGATCACGACTGGAGGGCGTCTCCGATTCTTGCGCCGAAAGAACTGCTTGCAAAGCTCCCGCAAACATGGATCGCAATTGCCGAGCAGGACATGCTGTCGACCGAGGGTCTAGCGTATGCAGAGATGCTGAAAGCGGTTGGCGTCGAGACCGAAGTCGCGGTATACAACGGTATGCCGCATGGGATGATGGCGTTGAGCGGTAAGATCTCGAAGCGGCGCTGTCGGAGTCATACACATCACTAACGTCACTGTAGGGGTGTTGAGCAAGGGCCGTCAGGTCACGGCGGACATTATCGAGGTTCTGCAAACATGTTTTCATGATTCCACCTCGTGATGCAACACCTGGTCGATATTGTGGGTGGCGATATCCTTTTCGGACGGTCAGGTCATTCCAGCCGCATGAGAGACAGGCATACAGAACACAGACAAGGCGGCTTGATCTACTGTACATTGTGTTGCTCATATCGGGCTGCACGATAGTGGACCTACATGGCTTGTCAGCTGCATTTCAAACAGACCGGCACCCGGTGTGCTTGGCGGGTGATGGTCCGTAAAAGATTGCGGGTTCGTGGCTGACTCTTGTCTGAGCCTGATTCATGGGATGCGATATCAATGACATTGACGTCAAAACCGCTTCCAAGCGACGATGTCTCTCTGCGCACTGCGACTACCTTGATACCTGGGCCTCCACTCTGGTCAACGACTCGGCAAGATATCAGCGAAGTTGGCAATTCCTCCGGGCTAGATGTTAGTCATGTCTATGTCTATATTGCCAGCTGCCAAAGTATATAGCGGTCAGAGCTCGCACGGTGCAATCTGCATGACTCGAAACTCTTCTCGGAGGACGCTCTGGTGGCCACCGTCAGCACATGTTGTCTGTTCGGTGGTTAGGAGTGAAGTATGTCACGTTCGACGACTATGTTTTCTCTTGAAGTCGAAAGCGCATGAAATCGTATGAGCAGCAGCTCTTCCTTCATATCACACTGTCTGATGCAGCTTTTGAGGGACTTGTGGTGCAGGGAATGAGACATTCAAGAGGAATGTTTGTTAAGGCCAGGATGATCAGGACGTTTGATAGCCTTACTGAAATTGCCAGGCGAGCTTGTCTCCAGAACATCTCCAACGAAGACCATAAGCTCAAAGAGGTTCTGGGAGTATCGCTTGAGAAATAAGATATACTTGAAGAAGATGCATACTCCTTGGTGACGATTGCATCAAAAGCTGTTGCCGTATGGCAATGTAATCTACACCCTATATCGAAATTCGTGGTCCGACGATGACGCTTCTGCTGCGGTCTGAAAGTAGTTGATTCAAAGCAGATCTGGCCATAACGCTTTCTTGATGCTCGAGTGTTGGCTTGCTCTGTCTGTCCTGTGACGTGGAACGTGATCAAAGTCCTGTAAAGACCTTTGGCAGTGGATATCATGTCAAGGCGGCGATACGACGTCTATGGTAGAGTCACGAACTTCCAGGAATGACTGCTGCTTGTGCACAGAGATATGCAGGAGCGTCGGGCGGTTAGATTACATAAAGATGGAACTAAATCTCGTCTGGTCTGAGCCGGTATATCTACGGTGATCCAGACTTTGCAAAGCGCAACTGAGCTTGGCAAAGAGCATCGGTCGTTTCACCACCGACGATGTTCGTATCCAGATCTCGGTATCCAGATCTCAGGAGCCTTGTCAAAGTGTAGTCCCCTTCCGCTCCTGACCTTCATATCGTACTGTGTCTCCCTGCCGAATCGTGGTCGGCCGCAAGCAATTGTCTGAGATGGCGCGTGCGATCTATACGTGATCGATTGTCATGGAGAACCAGCCCGTCGACGATAAAAAGCCGCAAACCCAGGAGCTATTGCTGAAAGCAGATGAAGTCGATAATGGCACTACGGTTCGGTCGCCAGGTGGAAGCCGGCCCTTAACTGCCCTCACGTCTACTGACGTTAATGCTGGCACAGCTCGGCCGAAGCCGCCACCTCGACCTATTCTACGAAGGGAAGGCTCAGCACAGCCGCCCCCTCCACCTTCACAACCACCTCCTGTTCCACCAAGCCAGCCAGAAGACCCGAGCGATTCACTCAGCTTGCCGCAACTCAGGCAGCTAGTCCGGCACTTTCCAAAGGTTGAGCCAAAAGCATTCGCTTATCAGTATCAGGATGGTCAGGATTTTGCGACCGAGATCGACGAATGGTTCCACTACACTAAGGCTGATCAAGAGCGTGATTACTTACTAGCCGCCCGTGAAGCTTACGAGGAGATATGGCACGCCTACACTTCTTCCTTAGGACAGAAGGAGGCAACGTGGCTCAGCGTCGAGCAGAATCAGCAAGCAGAATTCCTGTCGCGCTTGCGAGCTCAACTTCTGCACGATGAAATCACCGAAAGGCAGCGAGCTATAGCAGCTCTGCTCTATATCTTGTCAGGTGTCTGGACGATAACCGCTGGCAACGACAAGCCTGTTTTCGACAAGCACGACCAGGATAGAGCGGCTGGTAATGCTCTCCAGATAGAGTGGATGCATAAAAACGTGGACTTATTTGTGGAGGAAGGCTTGCTTCAGCCACTCTACAATTGCATGAGGAGAGGTCTTGAGCGGCCACTTGACAAGGTGAAACAGAACGGCAAGGATGTGTTCGAAGGTGTGTTCGACGATGACCAGTATTGCAAGGTCTCGCTATGCTTCTCTTGCTTCTACATTCTTATCGAATCGGCTCGATCGCGCATCGCGTCTCGGACGGGCAGAGAAATCAGAGATGGCTTGCTGTCGCTGGAGCCGAATTTCCTCGTTTTCATCACCCACACTATATCCCGACTACGGTGGGACGAGTACTACAACATACCCCTGATGCATGCTGTCCAGCTACTATGGAAGACGATTCTACTGGTGTTCGGAGACACGAAAGAGTACCTGGACAAGATCAAGGGCATTCTACAGCCCCGAGTCGATCCTTTCTCGGTGGATGCTTGCAAACCCACCTTGACTGCCTCACCGCTCGATTATCACCTTTTCAGGCAGGAGATTACGTCTAAGTACCCTGCTTACAACCCCCCGCTACCACTCATACCGCTCGAAATTGACCAAAGAACAATACTTCCGCCTCTACCACATCATGCAGCCAGAGCTGATGCTTTTGACGCGTTTCATAGATCAGCTCAGCCCAATGGATCTATCATGCACCAACCAGTACACATTGCTACCCCTGCTCCATCACCGCCACCCTCGCCCGGTGGCCCAGGTGGCAAAGGCGGTAAAAAGCAGAACTATCAGACGAACCAGAACTTCCCATTCCTTTATCCTCCATTAGATGGAAACAGTAACAAAATTGGCGGCAAAGGCTCAACACAGCATCAGGACTCAACCGTTGGTCGAAGGTGGGAAGGCAGCGACGTTCCTGCTTCCATTCTTGAAGCCGGGGAATTATTCGCGAGTCGAATGCGCATGACTCGCGCTATGCAACAGCTATGGAAAGAGCGAGACCTGTTCATGAAGTACGATCGTGGGTGGGATGGTGGACAACCAAAGGGCGACAGTGAGCCGCAGCCGAAAGAGACGCACCATCCAGCACAAGACAAGCTCCAGGACCCTGAGCTCCAAAGCAGAATGGACGCAGTCGAAGACTACTTCCACCGTGCATTACCGGATCTCCAATCACTCATAATAGTTATGATGAAAGTCATGCTCACGAACGTCCAGGACATAGCCGTAAGGAACAGTCAGCTGCAAGAGTCGCAAAACCAGGGTGGGCTCAACCGGAGCAAGTCCAGTAACAACCTCAACACCGCTCCAAACACTATCCCGAATCCACCTTCACCGCCAAGGCCCGACGAGATCTCAGTAGACGATCTGGATAACATCCGAAGCCGTGAAATCAGCCAGAAGGCCATATCAGCTTGTCTCTTCTTGATGCTGAAGTGGTTTAAAATTAGCCACGTGCTCAAATTCGAGTACATCACTCAGCTGATGCTGGACTCTAATTACATCCAGCTTACACTCAAATACTTCGCTCACCAGAACCTTGAAGAACTCGTGTCCTTCCGATACGACAGAGATGATCTTTCATTCTGGCGCTACTGCCAGCTCCATTCAGACAACCCTCCACTTTCGCCCATGTCTCCCCGAGAGCACTCCGACCACGAAGGCGAAGAAGACGATGCGGCACCACCACCAATCCAGCGACATCGTCGATCGCCAATATCCACGTCGGATGACAACCAGCAGCCACAATCTGATCAACAGGATAGCCAGCAACAAGCCAACACCGCTGGCCTCACCTTCTCTCCTCAACCACTCGTCGATGAACTGGGTAATCCGCTAACAGAATTTCCGTCCGATCCCATCCCCTCCACAGACTTTAGCACACGCCACTTCCATACGAGCATTTCGCTGCTTCGCATCCTGCAAAAAGTGACACGATCAAAAGCACATCGCATCCTACTCCTGGTCTCGTTCAAGTCCGCGCAAATCCTGCGACGGATTCTTCGTGTACCAGAGCCAATGCTGCGGCTCTACGTGCTCAAGCTGTTCAAGTCCCAGGTTCCATACTGTGGTCGGAAGTGGCGACAGAGTAACATGCGGGTCATCACGGCCATCTACCTCCATTGCCGACCCGAACTCAGAGACGATTGGCTTGCCGGTCTTCACGACGCCGCGCCTGGAGCGGGTATGGGCGGCCCAGGTGGCAATGCTGATGCAGGGGCAGAGTATGAAGAAGCTGTACCGCTTGAGTGGGGTCTAAGAGGCCTTACCTTCTGGTGGATGAAGAGACGATATGGAGATGTGATGAAAGCCAAGGCAGAGCGCAACAAGAAAGACGACAGACGTGGCGATGAATCTGGAACAGCGGAAGACGAAGGCGCAGGACAAGAGATTGACGACGAGGAAAGAGACTTCTTCAAACGCGAGCTGGACGCTGTCGGCTGGGGCTTAGCCGAGATGGGTTTCAGAAGTGATAGTGAGGAGGTTGGGTTTGGTGAAGAGGCTCCGGGCGCCGCGGGCGAGGTCAACGGTGTGAATGGTGGGCAGCCGCCGACATCAGCACAGGGAGGGCAAGACTTTGGACCCCATTCGAGCCAGTGGGCTGCTGCATCGCCGAATTCGGAGTTTGGGCCTCTGGGAGTCGCTCACGGAGGAGGCAACGTGTCTCCTTGGCAATAGTATAACCAGGGATACGAAATGGTTCCAACAGAGCGCGAGTTGGCGACAAGAGCACCCCACGAGAACATGTCCGCAAGTGATATTGCGGAACAGTTCCTGCAGGATTCTAGACAACACAATCTGTTGACTGCAGAACTCAATATATTCCGTGCCGACGCCGCCGTGGAACGCAGAGCGGCGCACATGCAACCAACCGAGTCGCACCGCTATCAGGTGAACCGCAGACGGACGGTGTCGGCGCCTGCGTCGATCAAAGCCGGTTCTCAGTGCGGTGGCTCTGACTATGTCGCCGCACAGGATTATGCCGCTGAACTGAACGCGGATGGTCAACTTCCTACGCTTCACAAACGACTTACTGGATTGTTCGGCAGCGAGTGCGACGAGAGCTGGGAAGATGAGGGCGAAGATGGCTTGGAAGAGGACGAGCTTGAGGGTTGCTTGACAGACACGGCGTCTCGCTGGAGACCATGGGGATGGCGGTGAGTGTCGCCCGTGAGGTACGAGTTAGTCGCCAAACCAGCATGCAAGGAAAGAACAGAAGATCGTGCATTGAATTGCCTGCTGTAGCGATATAGAATGAGCAGAATGATATATTCCCAATACATGCGAAGCCAGAACAGCCTTTGCCCACTGCGCCTGCTTGAAGCAGTATCAGAGCAAGAGTATTTTGGGCTTCACCATCTTCTCAACTGTCGTTCCGTCGGTTCGGTATACATTTCTTGCATCTTCGATATGGCGTGGGTAGCACCACATCACCACTCTGCGCTACCCTGCAGCTTCATCCCTGCTCTGTCATCTTCGGCGTCTTTCACGAAGGACTGAGCCATCTAAGCACCATCACCCCAGATTCCCACCACGCTCATCAAGAAACCGGCACCAGCAACCACAGTCCGTACAAACTGCACCTTCTTCTCCCTGGCCATCTCCATCTCAACCTTCTCGCCATTCACAGCGTTCTCACTGACATCCTCGCTGCCACTGCTCGCTTCCCTGCCCACACTCACGTACTCGCTCTCGCCCATTGCGCCTGCTTTTCTCCCCCGGGCCTCGGTGCTCTCGTTCGAGGCAGTCCCAGCACCCTGCACATCCTTGCGCGCACGGAAGCGTGGGAAGCGCTCGAAGCCGTTAAAGTACCATTCTACGCCTTGGCCGCCGAGGAAAGAGGCGAGCGCGGTCCACAGCAGGTAGGGATGTTTGTTGCGCTTGCTGGCGAGGGTGAATGCGGTGATCAGGCTGAGAGAGGAAATGGAAGCGAGGGTGAGGCAGGTGCGTGTTGTACTTGTTTGGAGGGCGGAGAGGGTGCGGGAGGCGGTGGTGGCGCTGGGGAGGAGGGCGAGGGTGGGGAGAGTTATCGTGCTGAGGGTGTAGGATGTGCCCTGGCGGTGCTGTTAGTATGGTGACAACGATAGTGATGAGGTAGGAGGGACTGCAGGAGTAGGGTTGGCGGGTCGCTTGGGTCAACGTTGATGGGGCACGGTATGTAGCTCTGATACCATATGGTGGCTGCGAGGCATGAAGGAAGAGAGTGACATACAGTCAGTAGACCTAGTGCGAAGGTGCCCACGAACTTCGTGAGGGTGATGGGACAGACTCCCATCTTGTCGGGCCCACTGGCAGTACTGCTTTAGGCGGGGATGCTGGGGCTGCTAGATACAAGTATGAGAAGCCCGGCGCTCGAATACGCTTTCAACGTGCTTGTTGGCCTCGATTGACGACGAGATGTCTACTGTGTGGATGAGGTACGCTGAGATGCAGCTCGCAGGCAAGACAGCAGGTGTGTGGATGGGATTGATTGATGCCTCGAGGGGCGATTGTCACCGTCCTTGCACGGGAGCACGGTAGATGTCATCTCCAAGTCGGGCGAGTGCCTGCGCCGCCGCTTAGCGCGCAGCCTCGCGTCATGCTCAGTCAGGTCATTCTAGGCGAGCTTATTGGCTGCCTTGGCGAGGAAATAGCGATCTGATACAGCCCGAGAGCTCTTTCTTCGTGGCCCAGGACTTCCAATAGATGCCTCCTCTGGCAAGACTAGACTCATGAAGGTCTCTACAGCGTGACATACTGCCTGACACCGTAGGCCAAGGCATGCGGTGCTATTATTGCCATGCCACTGCTCGCCCAGGATGGTTGTTTACTTATAGGTAGCTATGCAGCCCTGTGCCTCGGCTGTTGCAACTCGAACCGCTGCCTCGCTCAATAACTTGACACAAGCAGCCACTCAGTCCCGCCTGACGCCTTCTCCACTGAATGTCTATGGCATATGTACGGCCGCAGTCAATAGATCTGGTACGAGGTTTCTTCAAACACAGCCCGTCACTTCGTCGTGCTGTCGCATCTAGCTTGCTACCAGCGCGCTCCAGTCCCTCCGCCCATATCGTACCCTCCCCGTCGCGAACCTTCAGCAGCACCCATCGTTCCCTAACTTGGACTGGCACCCCACGCACAATGCCGCTCGACAGATCAGAATATCTGTCCAACATCTTCAAAGATGGCATTTTCAAAGATAAAGTCGTCTTCTGCACGGGTGGGAACGGGAGTATCTGCTCAGCACAAGTCCGCGCTCTCGTCCACCTGGGCGCGAATGCATGCATAGTAGGTCGGAACGTGGAGAAGACAGAGGGTATGGCTAAGGATATTGCCACGGCGCGTGAGGGGAGTAAAGTCATTGGCATTGGCGCTGTCGACGTCAGGAGCATGGAAAGTCTAGAGAAGGCCGTCGCAACATGTGTGAAAGAGCTTGGTAGGATAGATTTCGCCATGTAAGCGGGTTATTCCTGGTGGTCTATCATCTCAGCTGACTCCCTTACAGTGCTGGCGCTGCTGGCAACTTTCTGGCCCCCATGGCACAACTCTCGGCCAATGCATTCAAAACTGTCATAGATATTGACCTTGTAGGGTCATACAACTGCGCCAAAGCATGTCTGCCACATCTAGTCAAGGCGGCGAAAGAATGCCCAACCGCGAAGACGGCGACGCCCTCAGGCCGCATCATCTTCGTCTCTGCAACACTGCACTACCAAGGTACAGCTCTTCAGACCCATGCGGTAGCTGCCAAGGCTGGTGTCGATGCTCTTTCCTCTCAAGTCTGTATCGAGTACGGTCCACTCGGCATCACCTCGAATGTCATCGCACCTGGTCCCATCGGTGGCACAGAAGGCATGGACCGCCTGGCTAAAAAAGTCAAGCCTGGCGAGAATCCGTGGAAGGCCATCCCATCTGGAAGAATAGGAGCAGTAAAAGACATTGCTGATGCGACGGTTTACCTTTTCTCGGACGCTGCCAACTATACCAATGGCGAGGTGCTGGTCGTTGATGGTGGTGCGTGGAGGACTGCGCATGGCCCTGGTTCGCGGGACTTTCCTTACCCCGACTTCATCGTGGAGGGTGCCACAGTGGACGGTGTGGGTGGCATGAAGAAGCCTAAAGGTGGCTCGAAGCTGTGAGCAGCTCTCCCTAGGCTCACCAGGTTCCCTGTAGGAGCACCGGCCGAATGGTACAGGTTGCAAACAAATGCTACACAGCCACGTTCTACATAATTGTCTCAAGCACAGGGGAGATTGTTGTCCGGGTGTGAGCTAGAGCTAAAGCATCTCGTCGGGCTAACCATCGCTGGCTACAGCTTCCGCCGCACAAAGTATACTGTGAGGCTAAAAAGCATCAGTTCAGGGAGACGACGCGTAAGCAATTGACGATTGGGTAGTAACAGGCGACTGCTTTACCCGTATGTGAATCTGTGCATCAGAACACAGAGAAAACAAGCGCAGAGCTAGTAGCAGACTTGCATGTCAGCACAACTTTCCATCTGTCGCCCGTATACAAGATCCTTTTTCCCCATTGACATGCAAGTACGTCTGCTCATGCCGACAACGTTGAAGGAGCAGGATAGACTATTTTTGGAGGCCCTAGACCTTTACGGTAGTCGGGTGTTATCTAATCCGATCTCTAGCGCAGACCGGAAATAGCGGATCCGAGGTGATTCGTCACTGGCCAACTTACACGGGGTTAAGGTTGCGCTCGCCTTTGCTCTGGTATGCAGGGTCCCCGGTGACAAAGAGGGACAGTGCGGGCTGCGTAAGCACCTGGACACCAGGCAGATGAATACTCTTAAATCTTGTCTCATTGTCATCACCTCTCCTCGTTTTCCTTGTACCACTTCTTTCAATTGCATGTTTCTTGTGTAACCTGTTCTTGTTTCATCTGTCCCTCTTCTTTTCAAGGCTACACTACCACCACGTCCCATTGTAGTTTTCCCTCTAACAACGATTTTGGGTACATCCCCGCAAGATTCGAATACCAATATGCGCTTGAGCACCACACTGGTCGCAGGCTTCGCGGCCGCGACATCTGCCTTTCTTGTCCCTCCCAACATCCATGAAGAGGTTAAAGATACGAGATTTCGAGGCGGGCCGCCAGAGCCCTTCAAGGAATTCATCCATCATGTTCTCGAGCAGAAGACAACCACTATCGACCTTGACTGTCCAGGTTGTCCGTTCCCTGCAAAGGATGGCAGGTTCCTAGAAGACGAAGTAGAAAATGTGATTGTATGTGACCTTGTTGCTGTTGTCGTTGGCTATGTACTAACGTCGCTAGCATCTTGAATTCGACACCCATGACCAGAGCTTCAACCTCAACGGACACCCTCTTCTACCTCTTGGCAAGGCCCAACAGGCACAGTCAGCCGTCATCAAGGCCCATCAAGTACGCAAGGACAATAATGAAGAATCGATCGAGGTCCCTATCAACTTCGCCATGGAGGTTATGCCTCCCATCCCTTCGCCCCACAAGGAAGGTGTTTCTCTAATACCTGTGGACTTCACCATCCTGGCAGTTAGTGGCCTTCCTGTCAAGGTCAACACCATATCTTTCAAACTTATTCAACCCCCTCACGGTGGACTAGTAATTGTTCGCACACACGAGATACCGTTCGCACAGACACCCGGCGCCGACATATGTGAGGGTGCACGACCCTGGTCCGTGTGTCGGCTTAAGGCTATCATTATGGCGAGGCTCAAATCTATCAAGGACGCTACCAAGGACAAGACCGAGCGAGTACACGGCTGGGTCAAAGAGAAAACCGGTTGCGGAAAAGGACAGGGCCGTCACGGCTTCTGGAGACATCCTCATCCGCCTCATGCTGGAGATGATCGCCCACATCAACGCCATGGCCACCATGGCCAGCATGGTCACCACGGTCACCACAAACACCACCGAGCCGGTCACATGCTACACTCAACTCTCCGCTTCTTCATAATTCCAGCTATCCTCGGCATCACTGGTGGTCTGGCTGCCAGTGCCATTGGTATGTTGGTTGGCCAGGCTATCGTCCTCATCTGGGTAAGAGTCTATCGCAACAGTCAGAGAGGACCGTTACGTGTCGTTGAGCAAGAGGTCGCGACCGAGAGCGACGAGAAGGACAAGCTCATGAGAGGAGAGGAAGAAGAACCTCTGCCGGTCTACGAGGATGCCCCGATGTACGAAGATGCAATGTCTCGCGACGTGGAGGCTGAGGCGGCCCGCTCCGAGAATGAAAAGCAGTAGACTGCTTTGTATAACACGACGAGCACCATCAGTATTTCCTGTGTGCTGGCGCTGCAAGACTAGTCTTCGCATTTTGTAGTGAATAATGAGAATTTCTCCACCAACTGAGACATCTTTGTTTGTCATGGCATGCGCGTATGTATTGAGCTGCTGAACGCTCAAGTATTGCGCTGTCGGAGAACCTCGGAACAAGCACATCCGGTGTACTCTCCAAGCGGAGCTACGACTGCCAAGGTACCGTACATGGATCTACCAGGGAAGATGACCAAGCGACGACAATGGCGTCTTTGGAGAACAACTCGAGCTGAGTCAATGTCACATTGGAGATCTGGTTGTCAGAAGGCTTTCTGTGCCGTGGATTGAGGGGAACCATGACTGTCAATGGTACCTTACTTCAACCGTGGGCGGTAAGGTGTATTTCGATAAGTACGGCACAAACTCCGTGAGACAAGCAGACCTTCTTTGTCGCTATTACTTTCTAGAGTACAGAGTCTTTCGAACAATCAAAAGAATGTCTCAAACCTCTGCCACAGGCAAGGCGATTTTGGCAGGTACCCTTCTGCTCACCTTGGCATTCGCCTCGAGGCCATACCCTTCCCATACCGCCGACACCTCAGGTTGTGGCCGGCCCCACGCTCCAGGCTACCACGACGCAGACGACACCAACAGTCTCGAATCCGGCGGTCTCACTCGGCAATACGGCATCTACATCCCACAGAGCTACAACGACAACCCTAATAAGCCACGAAAGCTGATCCTGGACTACCACGGCAACAACGGCACGCCGCTCAACCAGTACAACAACTCTAGGTACTTCGATTATCCCAATGGCGAGGAGTACCTAGCCGTCTACCCCGCTGGCGTCGACCAATCCTTCCAGAGCGCGCCCTACGCCGCCGAGGGCGTAGACGACCTCCAGTTCACGACCGATCTGCTCGCCCATCTGCGACAGAAATACTGCGTCGACAGCGACCACGTCTACGCCTCTGGCAAGTCGAACGGCGGCGGCTTCGTTGATTTCCTGGCTTGCTCTGAGAACGGCGACGAGTTCGCCGCTTTCGCCATGGCGAGTGCCGCGCTGTATTCTGATAACGGCGTGGAGCAATGCAACAACACGCGAGCGCGGGCGGTCCTGGAGTCTCATGGGATGAACGACACTACGATCTCTTACTACGGCGGGCCGCGGAATGGTGCGACGTTGCCCGATATTCAGTCCTGGATCGGGTGGTGGGCGCAGCGCGATGGTTGTAAGGCCGGCTGCGAGGATTGCAGGGATGTGCAGCAGCACAGTGGGTACGAGGTGATTTCTTACGACTGTGGCGGCCTACAGGATGTGGTGCAGCATTACGAGGTGTTCGATCTGGGTCACTGCTGGCCGAGCAGCACGGGTGATAACAGTGATAGTGCGAGAGCGTATTGCGGAGATCGGTCGCTGGACTTTACCCCTGTTGTGCTGGACTTCTTTAGTAGATGGAGCTTGCGGAGCATTTCTGGGAAATGGCAGGAATGGGAAACATGAGAGGATGGTCCTTGTGGTATCAGAAGAAAATGCTGCGAAATCGGGCTTTCGGTGGGCAGACGGTCTGTGTCAGCCACCAGAGGCAAGATGTACCGGCCGGTTGCCTAACCTCAAAGACTTGCCTTTCCCGTGCCGCTGCTATGAAGAAGAAGCTCAACTTCAGTGACAAGATCAAAGACCTAAATGGCAAAGTTTGCCCGAATCTGGTCAATCGAAACAAGTACACACTTCATCTCGCCTTCTGCAATTTCGCGTAGAACTTTGGCATGCCATCAGTTTGATGCCATGCCGTCTTGCATCCTTCTACGTCTCCAAGCTGGCCGCAACACTTCCACGTATAGCCTTCGGGGAAGGAATGGCGTAATTCCATGCTGTCAATATCGCCGTGACAGTCGTCATGGTCAGCCCAAAAATCATCCTCGTAGTTAGGGTCGAAGAACCCATCGTGGTAGATACAGTTGCCACTGTTGACGCTTGAGCCAGAGCTACCGGCAGGCGCAGACCCATTTACGGCATCATGCTCATCAAGACCTTGTTCGTCAGAAGTGCGAGGCGGGCGTGGTATACCCTCATTCTTCTCCTGCTCGTTTTCAACCACGTCGAACAATTCGTAGCAGTTTGAGCAGTGCACGTAGCGATCTTTCCACGACATGTCTGTCGGCGCTGTTGCGCCGACGCTCCTCGTCTCGCTGGCTACATCAGATCCCTCGGGGCTTTTCTTTTCTTGCTGGCAGTCGCGACGTTCTCGGCGTCCGAGTCAGGATCCTCAGTGAGATCAATCACAGCATTGATAGACATGGTTGGCGGCGGAGGTCGCGCGTCAATGCAAAGCGCACGGTGTAGCGCTTGAGCTACAATCGCATTCTGATCGCATACACTGGCAAGAATGAGTCGCAGAGTCGCTGGTGGACACTGTTCGATTTCACGGGTCAGTGCGGCTCGTGGTGTCTCGCTCAGAGTGGGCATCTCAACGGACGGCGGCGTCGTCATGACTGCTATTTCTAAATCCAGTTTCCAAATCCTATGCCTGCGGATGCTTTGCTTTCCAAGCGAGGGGGCATTGCTCGGTCGTCCACTATTTCTTAGCTTTATGGGTGGGCGACGCGTGCACGCGTCGAGACGTGTTCTCTTGCCAGGTGTCGAACGTTGATCTTACCTAGAACCGAGCGTAAGATGCAAACTGAGCAAACGCTGCGTGAGCATGATAGTACCTGCCAAGCCACTTCTAAGAAAAAACGGACCGCAAAATAATTATTGCACATGAATTGGGGCTCGGTTTTGGCCCGTGTATCCTTCAAAATTAGGGGCGCTCTCTCCTCTTGGGTGACCTGACTATGGGGTCCAATTGCACCTGTGTTTTCATCGGTCGGGATCTTCTTTCGGAAGAGGCTCGCTGCCATTTCATAGCTTGTTGTACAGCGGGCTATCTCCTGATCCTGATCTTACGTAAGTTTTCCTACTTTACAGGAAGACCGCTATACAGAGGCCACAACTATTTCTGTCCATGATGCACAGTCACAGTCCTCGTTTGCCAGATTGCCCTTTCGCTACCATCATCCGTGATTTCGTGAATGCTCTCCTGAGCTTGCTCTTTGCCATCAAAATTACCGGTCATTTCCAGGATGCTGTCGTCTTGCATACGTCCATACCTCCGTTTACTTCTGGAAACAGGTGTACTCCCAAAGGTGTCGTTGTCGGAGTTCTTTTTAAGGTATGTCGGGCCATTGCTGCTTCCTTGAGAATCGTCGCGCATGAGCCTGGGAGCGATGTGTTTGACGAAGTGCCGAAGTGCTGGAAGGGAGACACAGACAACCACAAGGTTGGCTTCGATTTGACTGATTGAAGCGTTAGCGTTTTTCCCTTCAAGATGGTCAAATCAATCTTACATCCATATGCATGGGACCGAAACAGCCCAAGTCTGATCCGCGTTCTTGACCTATTTGGATATCAGCGAGGGGACCTACGGCGACGATTATCAAAAACTTACCAAGGGCACCATCAGGACTAGTCGAACGACACTGGTGATCAACGTACTGCATTCTGTCAGTCCCGGGCTATGCGCATGCTTTTGTCAACTTACGCTGAGCCAACAGCAAAGACAACCATCAACGCAATCTTCTGAGACCGTTGCATCTGAAGGCGCACGACCATGGGTATCGGCAACAGAAGGATCATCAGATCCGTAATGACGTTGACGGCAGCAGTGGCGAGATAGATAGCCGCTTTATCGATGCATTTGTAGTCGGTGATGCTGAGATCCCAGTTCGCAGAAATCGGCTGGCAAGGGAAGATGAGCGCAAAGATGATACCTATGCTGTAGGTGATCACAACGGCCATCAATGCGTACACGCAGATGTTGAACCACTTGAGTTGTGAAAGCTTGCTATACAAGAAGAGGATGGAGAACTTCGCGAAGCCAAGGCAAAGAACATAGATGATTGACGCTACCATCTATTGTTTTGAGGTCAGTACATTACCCTTGTGCTGAGATTCTGTGGGAACTCACGATCAAAGTGTTGAAATACTGGTATCGCTCATAGGGTAGCTCCCATGCATGCACTCCGATTGCTTTGATGACCCAGAAATCTACGCTGGTCAGTCTAGTACCGGCCGAGAAGGAAAACACGTACGGCAGAGGATTGTCTGTACGACGACGCCGAACGACTAATGAGTGGATCAGTTTAGCTCAGAAGCTCTGGTGGTCGCTAAACTCACAAATGATGCCAGCAGCGCCGCGTCATCGAGAGCGAAGTTCTTGGTGATGACCAGCTTGGTGTACATTCTCATAGCGAGGAAAGATGACGAGAGAATCAAGCCGACGCCAGTGACCCAATATCCAGCGACATCCCCGTTTCGGATTGGGTTCTCAAAGTCGACAACATAACCAGCTGGTGCTGGAAGCACCGTAAGAACTCCGTCTGTCATCGGCATCGTGAGGTGTGGTGAGTCTAGGCGCTTGTAAAGCCCTCAGTGTGTCCGACAGTCGTTGTGTATGCCAGCTCTAAGCAACGATAGCACCGACGGAACAGTTGATGAGAATCACGATTTTTTTCGTAGGAGAGAGAGTGTGTGTATCAATATATCTCACAATCGCCCTTCAAACTCGACTTCAATTCGCACGAGAAGGTTTATACGTCTGTGCTCACAACAGGATCTGGCCTGACAGTCGTCGTCGTTGTCGCTTGACCCTAGCTATTCCACCGGAGGCTGGGTCTTACTATGGCTGTCTCAGGTACATGCTGTGATCTGCAGGTCGTGATCACAGTGGGGCTAGCAAGGATTCATGCACGGCAGATTGACAGAACTCCGGACTGCTCATGATTGGGAGTTTCCGATCAGGCAACACGAGAATGAACACCTCGACCATTCATACACTAAATGGAGAACGGTCTTTGCAACGCTGCTAGCCTGCTATCATTTCTCAGCGTTTGCTCGGTTATAAAAGCATGTCAACACAGCGTCTCGACGGCAGCAGGAAGGTTGAACAGACACGAACACGACGCGTCCTGTCTGCCTCAACATGTGGCTTCCCCGAGTCGTAGATGATTAGCAGCACTGCTGCTGGCATCACGAAGAAATCCGTGACATGCTCCAATATTGGATCCCCAACGTTGCCCTCAACGAGCACGCCCGGGATGTCCCTCGGGTGTATTGTCCGCGCCCTAACGAGAACGGGTAACAGGAACGTTGAAGGATCGTCGGACCGGAAGGTTGATGAGTACGAAGCCATGAACGATCCTTCGTCTTGCAGCGCTATGCTGTCGTTAAACTCCATCACAGCTACAGTAGGAAGATTTTCAGCGTCGAGCAACAAGAAAAGATCCTGGCCTGGGAAGGATTTCCCTTTCGCCTATGCAGGACAACTTCCTAGATCAGGGCAGAGACCACTACGGGTATAAATCTGTGACACCGGATAATGTTCGCAAGGATATTGCTTGACGACGGCAAACAAACTTCACACTAATTATCCCGTGAGTCCTCGAGCAAAAATAACCGAATAATACTACGAAGGCGCCATAAGTGGGTGTTGCTGATGTGCTGACGCGCTGGCTCGTCGCCTCGGCCCAGCCCTGGTCGCCGGTCCCTGTTACGATCTGCAACTAAACGCAGGCCGTTGCCAAGATGTGCCGCTACCAAGACGCTATCGAACATGAACCATTCACGGCACTTGAATTCGCTGAGCTTCTGGGTGGGGCACCAACCTGGCCACACGCAATCTTCGAGCAGGCATTGCGCAGAAAGCTTATGCCGCTTGAGCAGACAACGATCTCTTCCAGACTTCTTTATCTGCGCAGACTACTATCACGGACAACACAAGTATGATGATGGGAGACATGGAAGCATTCAAGGCTTTGGTCTGCCTTCGCAAGCATAGCGGCCAATGTTTGGTACCGGCACAAAGGGTGTAGATCACGGTATCCCCCGCTATACAGGAGAAGCCGGCCGTGCAGCAGCTTGTTTCGGAAAATTGCTCTACAGGTAAGCGATACATGGTTGGTCGATTGGGGAGAAGCTCGACCAGGGTTGGTTGGCAGCGTACATGTCAGCAGGGCTGGAGTCAGGGTCAACAGTTCCTTACCTGAGTACAACATCTTCCTCAAGAAAAGCTTTGTGACTTTTCATTTCGACATCTCAGAATCCCTTCGCGAGACCCTCTGCAGTATTTCCAACTCCTCTGGAAAGGATGCATACCCTGAGTGTCTTGGTCCTGGCTACCGCCGTATCAGCAAACCTAGAACGAGAAATTTGTGGTTCAGCGCATTCAAGCAAAACAGGATCAGCTCCATCACAGAGTAGTGGCGTCAATAAGGATAGTTATGTGAACCACACGCCACATGATGCCACCTCCGAGTTCTGTGTAAGTTTCGCGTTTGATTATGTCATCGAATTGGCTGACCACTTTGCAGTGCAAGGTATTGGAAGTCGCAGGCTTGGGTGACAGGTTACTGTTCCCTGGTCAGGAAGCTTACAATGAGCGAGTACAGTCGTACTGGTCCGAAGCTGCTCAGCTCAACTCGACGTGTATCATACAGCCACATGATCCCAACGAAGTCGCGAAGATCGTGAAAACCTTGGCACAAGCAAACAGCACTTACCCTTGCCAATTCGCTGTCAGGTCCGGTGGTCATATCACGTGGGCTGGTGGCTCAAACATTGCGGATGGCGTGACTGTGGATCTTGGCTACTTGAATTCAACAGTATACCATGCCGAAAACAGTACTGCCGCAATCGGTCCCGGTGCACGGTGGGCGAGTGTTTATAATACGCTCGATGCAGAGAATATCGCTGTGGGTGGTGGACGAGCTGGGACTGTAGGTGTTGGCGGTCTTCTGCTGGGTGGTGGCAACTCCTTCTATGCTGGTCGCAAGGGAATGGCCTGTGATAATGTTGCCAACTTTCAGGTAAGCGAGGTATCCCCTGGGTGTGGGCAATGCTGATCATTACAGGTCGTTCTCAGTTCTGGAGACATCATTGATGCCAACAACCAGACAAATTCTGACCTATTCAGCGCCCTAAAGGGCGGCAACAATAACTTTGGCATTGTCACCAGGTTCGACCTCATGGCTTTTGAGGCCACTCAATTGTGGGGTGGTGCAGTTGTCTACCCTAATGACACTACTCCAGCTCAATTGAAGGCTCTCAAGAACTTTGGCGACAAGATTGAGAGTGACCCGTATGGTTCTGCTATCGGCATATGGCAGTACACAACGCAGCTTGGCGCCACTATTGTCCTCAATGCCTATGACTACACCAAGCCTGTGGTGGCACCTCCTGTGTATGATGAGTTCCTCGCGATTCCAGGCAATATTTCAAGCAGCATGCGTCTCACCAACATGTCTGATCTGACTGAGGAGCTTGAGCAACCTGCTGGCTACCGGTAGGGATCCACGATCTGTCCCGTCTGACACTGTCACTGACTTCTACCCAGAGATTCCTTCGTAACACTAACCTTCAAGAACGATATTCGAATGTTTGAGAAAGCCATTGATATGCACAACGACTACGTTGAGAAGATCAAGGCCTCTGCCGCAACCGGCAATTGGACCCTGCAAGACATGTTCCAGCCTCTCCCGAGCCTGTTCGCCAAACACTCTGTCGAGAAGGGTGGCAACATGCTAGGTCTGGATCGCTTCAACGAAACGCTAGTCCGTATGTATTCACCAAGCCATGAATGTGATTGACAGTCATGCTAACTCCGCTCAGTGTGGCAGACATATCTAGCCTGGCAGGAACCCTCACAGGACGCTCTCTTCCAGTCCTTCGGCAACGCCTTCATCGACGAGCTCAGGATGTACGCCGTCTCCATCGGCGCGGATAACCCGTTCATCTACCTTGACTATGCCTACAAGACGCAAGACCCACTCGCGAGTTACGGAAAGAAGAACTATGAGCACATCCAAGCTATGGCCGAGAAGTACGATCCGCTCGGATTATTCCAGACTATGGTGCCTGGAGGCTTCAAAATTAGCAAGGCCGGACAACCGATTGGAGAATAAAATGTGTGTACTGGAACAGACAGTTAAGAGATGAACAGTTCGCGCTTGTCTACACAAGCCAAGCGAGGACACAAAAGCATGATAGATGTGTTGCACATAGAACCACGTATACCTGCTCCGGAATCCTGCCCTTGCACATCCTTTTTCTGCTCTTCCACACCTATTTCTCCACGGGAAACCTTCTGACCAACCACTCACTAATCGCCTCAGCGACTTTATCAGGACACTCGTACAAACACCAATGCCCCGCGTCAATCACCTTTTCCTCGCAGTCCGGCACCAGCCCCTCCTCCTTTGCCGGCGCCATCAGATCCGTCCTACAAACCCAATCTCCCGTCTGCCCAACATACAAAAACGGGACCTCAATCTTGCGCAGATCCTCACCGTTCACGCCAGGCCGACACAACTCGCGCTCGTCTTCAATCATCGTGTTATTCGCCAAGCTCAAGTAGTAACACACCGGCCCCTCCAGCCCATCACGACTCAACCGCTCAATGAACCGCTGCTTGAGCTTCGCTCCCTGAGGATAATCCTTCAACCCGACACGCTTACCCTTCCAACGGCCAGTGTTGGTGATATACTCCCTCATCGCGTTCGGGGTACAGAACATCTCGCGCATCCATATATCGCGACCGTGCTCCTCGGGGAGAGGAGACGGATAGTTCCCGTTGTTCACCTCCCAGAAGCGCTCGAGGTTCTGACGCAGCAGCTCGGGCGCGTCGGGCGCGGTGAAGAACTCCCAGTACGACCACTGGGGGTAGCCGAATTGCTTGGCCGTCTCGTGGTTGGCGGTCCAGAGGCTGAAGTGTGAGGGGCTGGGCGCTTGGTACGCGAGACTGAGGATGCAGAGGCCGACGCAGCGTGCGCGGTGGTAGAGGTAGAAGCGCTGCGCTATGCCGGAGCCCCAGTCGTGGCCGATGGGGATGATGCGACGTTGGTTCGAGAGGCCCTCGGCGTCGAGAATTTGCGCGATGGAGTTGACTTGTTGTTTGTAGTTGTAGCGGTAGGGGTCGGTTGGTTTAGAGCTGCCGCCGAACCCGAGGAGGTCAGGAATAATCAGTGGGTAGCCAAGGGACAAGAGTGTTGGGATCGCGCCGGCCCACATGTGGGCGTCGTCTGGGAAACCATGGAGGAGGACGAGGATGGGGGTGTCGGGTGAAGACTTGACTTGTTCGGAGAAGTTGGGTGAGAGGTAGTAGCTATACGTTAGCATATAGGGGTCGGTGATGTGGGACTTGTGAGTGAAGTCGTCCATGGAATCCATGGTGGGTATATTTGTCAGGCAATGCGTAGCGCTAATGCTTGTGGTCTTGAGATGTTGAGGACTCTAGTTCTACGAAGCAGAATCGGCCATATGAGCAATGTCTACTTCCATTCGACCATGGAAAGTGGTAAGCACATCATACACCTGGAGTTGTTTCTCGTGTACCTCAACCTGGTGGAGACGGAACAGACTTTCCTCTCCTCCGCATTTCAGGCAACTCCGTCATACTGTAATGTCTTTCAGGTCGAGGTGTGATACGTTGTAACATCTGGCAGATACGGCAGCTCCAAAGCAACTCCAAGCCAGCTCCAAAATGAAGGTCCGTGAACAACTGGAAGGATGTTATGAAACGTTCGAGGTGTATGTCAGATGTTGGTTTTCGCGAAATGATTGCCACGCCATTTTACAAATTATACGCTTCTAAACCATGTAGTGTAACGCTTGCATGAAACTATGTGATAACACTGACGCGGGACCTACCATTAGAGGGACGATCGTACCCCATCAAAAGTAGCTTGCGACTTCCAAATATAGGACAACAGTCGCATGATTGACCTGACTCCTTGTTCACCGGTCCGAACGCTCAACGTCCGTGCCTAACGAAGACTCTGGTATCTGAGGAGGCATTTCCTTCGACTGTGGAAATCCGGACTTGCCGTCTTCGGCTTGTCTCGCATGTGTTGATTTGGCAGTGCCATACTTCCGGTAGTATCGGTAGAACATGATCATTACGACAGTACTAACATCGATTAGTGACTGGAAAACCAGAACCGCCTGCAGAGGTGAGCTTACCTGGCAATAGCACAAGACCAGCCTACCCACAAAAATACCACAGATGCAACAGCTCGGCCACTCTGCCTGTACAAGATCGGAGTCGTGTTGTGTGTCGCGTCTAAAGCTTCGATTAGAGCCGGGTCATTCAGGTTGTAGTGACTGATCCTTTCTCGTCGCAGAGACAGAATCACAGTGTATGCCAGCGCGTCACCAAGTCCAGCAATGCAGCTGAAGATCGCGCTACCCATCCACATGTTTTGCACCCATCTCGGCTCATACCGATCTGGGAAAAACAGGTCGAAGAAGAATGCTGCGCCGAAGATTATCGCAGCGGACACGCCGATGAAGATGTTGTACGAGGCTATACCGACGTAATTATTGTTGAAGACATCGATGCCTGGAAATTGGTCTTGCAATTCATTTTGCTGATCGATATAGTCGCTAAGCACCGCAGTGCCGAGCGACTCACTAACAACCAGGAATATCATCGCGCATTGGTATATGATGAACTTTGTCCTCCGGAGGTGAAACTCTGTATTGCCGAACATGTATTTGGATCCGAAGGCGGACCATTTCATAGTGCCCAAGTCGAGACCCCATATTACTGGCGCCATGGTCTTTGATGTTCACTCTTGACTAATGTAACGTATGCCCTCCTTGGTGTAGTGCTGCAGGTGTATTCTGGAGGACTGATAGGGTGGAGGAGTATCCGCAGGAACTTGCAGTGCTAGATCGAGGGAGTGTCCGGGACGGCAGCTTGTTGGATAGCCTTCAGCCTGGCGTATGCGACTGTGGTGCAGCAGCAGCAACTAAGGCTTGGGTAACGCTCGAGTGGTCAGGAATGAGAGGAGATCGGGGTGAGAAGAACCACTGTCGATTCAGTCGAAAAACTTTGCCTTCCACCACCGATGAGGTTCGTATGCTCGTACTGTCTATCTGACTGAGAGGATAACTGCAGAGTAGGTTAACGAATATGTGGTAAACACTGAACATGTCATCGCCACGGTACACGGAAACACTGGTGCAACTTGCTGGGCACAAGCGAGGCGACCCACGCAGACCATCTCATTCCATAAAAGTGGCTCGACCGCTTGATAAAATCGTAGCGGTGCTAGATAAAATGACTGGTATCCGCTAGGCCTGTGTATGATAAGACATGATTTGCTGGACAGGGAGCCTTATGTTGACGGCTCGGAGACCACGGGCGAGACATGACGAAGTCTCGATAATTGCGTATACCAGAGGAACGGTCTGTTGACTCTGACGTAGCACTCGAATACGACCACTCCCGGAGAGCCAAAGGTAGTTGGCGCCGTCAACAAACATCAACGATGTACACATCGTCGGTGTAGCTAGAGTTGTATACTCTGGCCCGCCATCTCAGGCCGGGCTTGTCTTCTGGGATGTCTTGGAAGAAGCTTGTTTGGTCAAACATACAGTCACGTAGCATTCGCGCTTGCCACGGAAATCTGACGTAGTGCCAAGAGTGAACCGTTCACTCACTCTGTGCGTGCAGGACGGAAACCTAATGTCGTCCCAGCAATGATGTACACCGGCCCGAGGACATCAGCTTGGAGCACCGAAACTAACAAGCTGAGACCTTTCTGTCGCGTAGCTCACGGCAGAAGTAGACGGTGTGCGAAGTATACTGTGAACTACAGAAATATGCGCATGCTTTCGGGTCTGGCTGTCCCCTGCCAGTGAGTCGCGATTTCGGTCGTTGAGCACCTCGACGATATCGTCACTTCTTTTCTCTCGTACCAATTGGCACTGAATTAGACAGAAGTCGCAAGTCCAAGTAAAGGCTTGAGCGTTACAAGAGCAGGAAGGACCATGATTTGGTCATTGTGAACAATCAGTAAAATCTATTATGCCCAGATCTTATCCAGGTACGTACCCATACCAGACTCCCAATCTTCACATGGCAGCATACAAGCTCAACCTCCATCCAACGTACATTTACTCTGCTCCCAGAGTTACTATGGCTTCCTTCAGTTGACCTCGATCAATCCAGGTCCTGCGATAGTGACGTTGGCAACAGCTCCGGCGTCAGCGAAAGGACCAGCAGATTTCGTCAAGGCGGCGATGGTAAGTCCATCCATGACAAATTCGGTATAGGGAAAGTTGGCCTGGAAAGTCGCAACACCGTCTTGGACCACTGCGTTCTGGACCTCCTCAATGATGGGAACATTCTGGCCGTTAATGAGAACGATGGAGAGACCTGTAGGTGGGGATGGTTTATCAACATTGACTGAGAAGGTGAGGAGCTGGTCCTTGGGCTGAACTGGTGTAGTTTCAACGGCGAGTGGTAAGAAAACTGGAAGGTTGATAGTTTCACTGTTCGGGCAGGACCCGTTGACGACGAACATCTGGTTGAGAGCAGAAAAGGCGAATTGTCGCGATGCTCGGGTCAGGAAGGGTTTGCCTGTAGGGATCTTGCCGATGTACTAAGTCGTGTTAGTCCGCAGGTGGAAGAGGGGTGGAATTGGACTTACGTTTCGGAAGAATCCAGTCTGTTCGCCTTCGTTCCCAATGACAGAGCCAATGATGGGGACGACGGCTGGCCCATCGTCAGCGTTGTTCTGAGCAAGATGAAGCTGGATGTCCTGAAGAGTTCCAAGGACGACATCCGTGAAAGTGGCTGCGAGGTTCAAGGCATCCATAAGAGTGGTGGTCGGGAACTGGTATGCGCATGGCTGGATAGGGCCAATGTTGTTGTTCGACAAGATCGCATTCGCACTATCTGCATGTAACTCTTCAGTCGCTTGGATAGCGACCAGTGCATTGATCAACTTTTGTCGTTCCTTCTGGTCGCTGACCTCGAAACCGGTAACGTTGTTGGTGACATTGAAGAGCAAGTCGGTGAAGAAGGCAACTTCAAATACCTCGTTGAATGCGATCAGCTGGAAGCTAGTCAGGTCATCCGCTTCCAATATCGGAGGTGGGCCATTAGGTTCGGTGCCATGTGCCAGGACGTTCACGGTATTCTTAGCATTTTCCGAAAGGGTGGGGAAGTCGTTGTCGAGAGGAAAGTTAAATGGGTTGCCAGATTGAATTGGTGCGCCGACAGTGCTAGACGCAACTGCTGATTGTGAGGTTACTGCACCAACTTTAGATGGTACTGCACCGATGTGTGTCGCAACCACTGAAGAGCTCCAACCTCCCCATGGTGCCTCGTCCCGGCCAACAACTATGGGCGTTGCTGCGGCCAAGCTGAGCATGGCGGCGCCAACCGCTATCCCTTTCGAAGACATGACAACTATACTTTTCTTGTGGTTTGCAGAAAGAGAGTGCGAGAACGGTTGAGAAGAGATTAAGAGATTGATCTGTATTGCTGCTGTTGTCACGAACTTGCTAATGGCAGGTCCAGTTTAGGGTGCAGATGTACGCGATCATATAGAAATTGCTGAGTAGTGCTTCTGTATACGTACCTGTAACAAGCTACACCCAAGTCGCCAGTCTACCAGCTGGTCTGCGCTCACCTGCATGAGCAATGGAGGATAAGCTAGTTCCCGAATGGCTAGAATACATCCCGAAGGACTCGGCTGTAGCCTGAATCCCAAGTTTAATCAAGAGCTGCAGGAGCGTCATCTACCGACATTGAGAGCGAACATGGAGATAGTGATTGGGCCTGATGCTAAAGAAAGAGTATCCTAACTCAAGAGAAGCAGGAGTGATGGGATTCCCTGGTTCAGAGGCCGTGGAAATTGGCCAGACTATGCCCTAAAAGTGCTAGTTGTTCACACTGATGCAAGGTAAGCTCAAATAAGCTTCGCCAGTGTGTTTCTTAAACTGCGGTGTTGAGATGCTTGGAGAGGCTTAGACGCCTAAGCGTGTAAGCGCTGGCTTTAACTAATGGTTGCACCTCATCCTCTCATCCGCGCTTGTGCTGCATGGACTGATACTCTGGCACAAGTCCGACGCGGGAGGCCGTGGTCAGCAAGGCCCCGTGGTTCAAAGGCCAGCGTGGGAACTTGTGATACCCTGCATGAGTTTTGAAAGTACCAGGTGATCGTGACCCTACACAGTACGGACCGCATAAAGATTCGGCATCCACAAGCAGTGGCTGCAAAATGCTTTTCGAAAAGAACATCGCTATCCTCAACGATTGTTGTTGCCTATAGCTGAGCTTTCACCACTGAATCAGAAAGATAGTCGAAATTTGGAATTTCAACTTTCAAGTACAGTAGTACACATTCATTTCGGCCAGATATAGGACACGAGTTTCCTACAGTTCGTCAAGCGCTGGATTCGCAATAAAGTCAGACGGAAGTCTGGCTTGCAGTACAATGCCGGCGATCGTGCGCAAAGCTCCGTGACGCCGTACTGTCGATTCGTAGCAGTCGCATTATTTTACGTGCTTGCTTGACGAAATGCTCTACAAAACGCATGTCGTTGACGGCATGGTCACACTGATGAACATCCAGCCACAACGTCCTAGAGCGCCTGCTTGTCAGCCAACTTGCAATCACGCTGAGAATGCGACATGTGTTGATGAAGTTCTGCAGTATCCGTGGAATTTTTGGTAGCAACAGGACTAGTCCTCCCGTGAGGAGTGGGATCACGGCCCCTTAGTGAATACGGCCATACACATATTGCTTGTCATTCTCCTCCTAACCAAAAACACTGGCACTGTGGGCCTTATCAATACTCCACAGACAGGCTAGCACCTCCTCTGACTCAGCATCTACCAACCAGTACTGCTATAAGCCTAGTGCTTCCTTCGTGTTCACTGTCCTTGAAAGAGCCTCGTGCCACCAATCGCCCTCACTGCCCTCAAACATCAAGCTGTGTAAAGAGGGTGTTGTTTCCGCCAAACGCTCTCACTGCCTCGTAGTAGACGTCGGCCAGCCCTTTACAGATAGTTTCCGCAATGAACCCTTCCTTCTCGCATTGGTTGTTGAGGTCTTTTAGGAAATTCTGGTCAATGCGTTCCCTGTTCGTCGCGGTGAACCGCCCTTGTGCCTTGTAGTTGCGATATCCGAAATCATGTCGATCGCATGCCTCGAAGAAGTCAAAGCCCAGTGGGTTGTCTGGAGCAAATGTGCATCCATTATCCTCCCAGATGAGCTCAGGAGGGTTCTCTGCTGCATCTCTTGCTTCGAAGGTTGCCAAGCTGACATCGAAGAGAAGCATGTCCGTCACTTGCTCGAGATTGGCCTGTCGTGCTGTGAGGCTCGTGCGAGGGAGTGAGAATGCACTACAGCTGAGCAGTAAGGTGAAGCAGACCGTTGCTACATGTTTCATGGTAGGCATGACTTGTGGGCTGAAGTGAGCGTGAAAGTTGTGTACTTCTGAGGCAGGTCCAAGATGTTTGTTAACAGATGTAAGTTACGAAGCGGTCGCTTCAACAAGATAATGTCCAGCACTCTGTTTATCTACCAAAAGACTTGTCCATGTTCGGGCACGATGTGACCTCGTGTCTTGCAAAAGTCGCGAGGTGGGCATTGTCTCAATTCTGTCCTCGCATTGCAGTCTTTCCGCCAATGCTTTGGATGTATGTGGTAGTGGCGCTCGTCGGTGATTGGGTGGCTGCAATGGTGTACTGCCTGCTTGGCGGGAGGTACCGGGGTAAAAGTGGCCGCTTGATCCAGGGCCAAGGCTAATTCGAAGAAACAGTCTTTGTTAATGACCGAGATGTGCTGGTTCTCCAGCTTTGATTCGTCAATTCTACCCTCCACCAACAAACCACATCGAGCGTGCCACTAGCGTTTGCGGTGATCTGGTCACGCTGAACCGCACTGCAGACCACTAGTGGCTCGGAACGTGGGGCATCCTTGCTTGGCATATAGGAGCGAGCTCTTGGTGCCTGGCACTAAAAGCTATGTGTACTCATGAACATCGCATCTTGCTGGGGTGCCAGATAGCCTGAGGGACGGGGTAAAAGGTAAATCACAGCGCCGAAGACAACGAAGCCGAAGCGTTGACGATGTGATGTAAAAGCTTGTAATGATGAGGGAGTTTCTGTCATGATAGACAGCTTAGGTAGTTGTTGGCATTTGATGGTCTTCGCAGTCAATAGCACTAGCCTGCTAACAGCTAGTGTAGGATCAGGACGGAACGCGTCTCGTTCAATGGACGCGACACCTCCGTAGCACGAATAACTGCTTGGCGTCCTCCCTAATGCGCTACAAGTCGCCAGATCCCCAGCACTCAAGTGATGCTCAGTTATGTCATCACACCCAGCTGAGTCCCGCCTAGAGAGCGATGTTCTTCACCATTTCAGAGATCATACGCTCCAGTGCGAGGAATGACCCTTCTATCTCCAAGCAGCGATCAGCCGAGTGCGGAGCCGGCACCGGTTCAGGTTTGAGGTAGACAATCTCAACACCTCTCTCATTATCCAGCTCTCTGATTAGCAACTCGATTGGCACGCTCAGAGCAGCACGCTCGTCGTGTTTGAGGATAGTGATTGCAACCAACGGATTGCCTACAAGGAACTTCTTCATTCTCGTACCTCCTCGGGAGCTGAGTAGATTAGCCCAGGACCCGAAGTCCAGCTCGTGGAAGTACATGAATCCAGATGGACCTCGGCGGCTGTTGATGAATTCGATGAACTCGGCCTCTGTCATCTCGGTATATGGTTTATGTGGTTTTGCTGGTTGCGAAAGTGGTTCATTGTGTGGATTCGTTTGGCGGCGGAGACGGGCCACAACCTCTTCGAACGAGTGGGAAGATGTGTAGGTGAGTCGAGTCCCCTGGAAGCTCTCTACCAAGTTTGGAAGACTCGAGGCCATCTTGAACGAGATGGAAGGCTCTTACGGCAGCTCTAGAGGTAGGAAAAGCGTCTTTGACCTTACACTACCAATCGACCCAGGAAGTAGTAGCGGAGCACAAAAAGATACTGGTGGTTTTGTGATTTTGTGATTTCTTACGTCGCCATTGCGGACATCGGGTTTGCCGTGTGATGCTTTTTACTTACGCGTTGCTGTTGCCTTTCAATCTTCTCAAGTCTTCCAGTGACCCCAATCAGAAGTGTGAGTAAGCTGAGCCCCTCCAAAGACATACACATCAAGCATCCACCGTTAGACCCTGCTCACAAATCAGATGAACCAATAGGGCATGTAAAGTGTGGTCGAAGAAGTGCCAGCAGCAGGGCGCCTGAGGATTGGTGAAGTTCCCACCAGGTTCTTTCCCCGCACTTCGTCTTGCAGGAGGCGGACGTCTACTGCAAACCCTCATACAATGATGTGGAGTTCTGAGCATCAATGTCCAGCACGCGTTCTCCGATAGAGGCGCCGGCGACATATTGAAGTCCTGATGCATTGTCTGTATAGATAGTTTGTTCACGAGCTTGAGCTACAGAACATGTGTAGTTCGGTTCAGCTTCAATGTTATGGTAGAATCAGGAGCATATGCATCTGGTATTGTCAAAAGCTTATCACGGCACGAGTTGTCGCATTCAAGAGGATGGGTCATTAGAGGGAGGCGGCATTAGATAAAGGTCAGAAACACTGTTATAAATTTAATTGCTTGTTGTAATTATGATTAGATTATCGTTCGTACATTGTAGGTCATTGCCTCCACAGGTCAAGTCGAGTACCCACATATAGCCGCTGAAGCTAACCATATCCTTGCTCCATCTCGCAAATTTATGCAACCTGTCCTCGAACAGCACCTGGAACCGCCAAGGAAGAGTGGACATCAACGAAGAATCCCGAGGGGTTAGCCTCAATCTCCGCGACGGAGAAAGCGGCGCCTGTGTCTACACCCTCGTCGTTGTCGATACCAGTTGCGAAGGGACCCTTCATGCAACCAATGCTGTTGGCGTACTTGCCACCAAGCTCTGGGTTGGGGAACGCAATCCTTGGAGGGCCAGCCGAACCTGCTGGGGCCTGGTGAAGGTGGGTTGCAGTAAGGGCAGCTGACTGGTACTCTCCTCGGAAGTCGACAAGAGTAATGTTGTAGCAGATGGTGTTTGTGTAGCTGTTCAGACCAAGCTCATAGTAGCCGGTGGTACCCTGGAAGTCTGGTTAGTGCGTGACTTGATTGGAGAAAAGTTATGGCATTGCTTACCTCAAGACCACCGGTTGGACCATCAGGACCAATGACCTGGTCTGGGACAGCTTTGATAGAGTAGGTTGATGTGAAATCAAATGGGCCTGCAGGTGCCTTCCAGCCTGTAATGGTCAGCGTGTCTGTGTGGCAGTTCCTTGTTGAAGAGCTTACCTTTCCAACTTGGAGCTGGTGCGGCAGCAACGGCGGTAGCGCAAGCAGCGACGGCGGTAATGGCTGAGAATCTCATGTTGAGTATTGTAATAGCGTTGCTAAAGCGACTGTATGTAGTGTGTCTTGTGAAAACGGGTGAGCGAATGTAAATTTGCTGTCTGTTGTTTGATGTTGTGATGAAGTTGAAATGCAGATAGGACAGGAGCAGCTCTGCCTTTATGCTCAAGCCTGTCTGCCATTCCTGACTGTATGAAGCATGCGTGCACCTTCAGAAAATAGCATGAGGGTACAGAGCGGAGCTCTTTGGCCAAGCTGCTGCCAGATGCGAGTTCCAGCTATGTAATATCCCTATGTCACAAAGTCTTGTATTGAGGCGGAGCAAGACACAAACAGTTTGGCAAACTGCGGTAGCAACCTCTTGGCCGTTGCTCTTTCACACTGAGCAGTTGGGGATAAGGCTTTGTAGCTCTGAGGCTTGCAGTCGATAGAAGCCACTGCGTCAGTAGTGTTAAATTCGACCTTGGCAAGTTGAGCTCTCCTAGAAACCTCAAACTTTGTCGGAAGTGTCGATCACGGCGTTAGTTTTTCTTCTGTGCTCATAGATTTGACGATATAGTGCCTAGGCAGTAACATCTTGGAAGTGTCGATCGACGGTGGATAGTGACTGATATGGAGACGGTTGTCAATCATATTTAGAGGGTCCCTTGAGCCAAGACGTTCTCTGCTTGGTAGTCAGCCCATGTGGTCAACTTCACGACTCTAATGCTTGGTAGCTACAGCACATTGATCGCTGGGAGCCTACCGAACAAGAAGCCACAACCACTAATAGGAGCGTGCTCGTAACCTTTGGCTTCACAATCTAGCGAGCAGAGCTGTGGACTCGTCGAGCGACGTCGGGCGCCGAGGCATGGCCTTCTTGAGCGCAACATACGACTTGATCTTTCACTGAATTGAGTTCGGTCTTGCAAGCTGTCTTTGTGGCAACCTATCAAATCGACCTTGTTTCCTGCACCTTACCGTAGATGCACGGAAGCTGCACCGTCGATTGCCTAGCAGATCTCAAGAAGACCGCCCAGCCTTGGCTGTGCCAAATACGGCTGATAGATCTTGGTATCCAGGCTGTGCAGAACTTCCTTGCTGCCGTTTCAGGTAGGGTAGATCGGCGGAGACTGAGAAATCACCTTGTATGGAACGCAAATTTCTAGACTGCATGACCGATCTGGTAATAATGCCTTGGAAACCGATGAACCTGACGGAGGTCTAGATTTCCTTTACGATGTCGCTGCCAAGAGTGACGTGAGTAGTCCAACGTTACAAGACGCTAAACGGCTTGGGAGATCCAAGTTAATGTTATTCATCCTAATTGCCTGCCGCTGATCATCGGGGTCAGAATTTGGGGAAACGCAGCAGACCACCTGAGCGACCAAGAATGTGCTTAGCATCTGTTTGTCATCTGGATTAAGGTACCAGGATACCGAAGCTTGTGGGGTATCAAACTCCTCGTTGACGTTGCGTTGGATACAGCCGATGGACTACTGCAGTCGTTGATGGTGATGAATTTTCCGCACATGTACTCGGCACCAACCTCTTCTCGTCGACTTCCAGACGCTTGTGGTCAATCGCCCTATGCTTCGTCTCTCGTTTGACGCAGGTACCGAAATCTCTCCGATCATAATTCCCGGTTGTTTATAAAGAGCACCGGACACACCCACAACTGAGTCTGCCAAGGGGTTCTGTGCTATTTTGAACGTCTAGTGAGTGGATCGTCGCGTTGGCATGCGACGGCCAGGCAGTTTTGCTAAATCTTTGATCTTCCGTACACATCCTTGATTCGGATATTGTCCCCGCATGCGATCGACAGTGCAGCCGCCGTTCCGATTACACTAACCTCCTAACGGGATTTGGTACCACTCAGACCAACAGCACAAACTAAACAACCATCTCATTCACGACAGCAAACACATCTTAGTATTCGTACCAGGAGATGGATGATGTGTTCGTAACTGGGACAAAGGTTACCGTAGGTCCGACGCCCATGCACGGACTCATTAATCGCGTAAGAACCTTTGCTGGAGCGATTCGGCCTGCAGGCTAAACCCATTTGGAATAGGCAATCATCACTCTAAGAGCTGGTTCTTGACGGTTCGCTGAACAAACTGTTTCTTTTTCAATGGATGCTCGTAGTATCGGCGTCGGCTTCTTGCTGCTCCCATACGAATGGGCGACCACACCGTCGAACTTCTGCCCAGAGCTCCTCTCCATCCACATCACTCGTCAACGGAAACCACAAGAACCTCAGGATACGTAGTTTCAGAGTCCGCCACGTCGAGATGCCAAGCCTCTCAACCTCTTGCGTTAACAGGTGAACTAACCAATCTCGATCACTCGTGCCGACCGCACACAATGCTCCTATAACAGTGATCCACAATACAAGGTCAGTGGCCTTCGACCAATTCTGCAGCACGAGCGGCCGGCCTAAATTTTCCTTCAAAAGATGCGCAACTCTGTCAAATCTGGCTGCGTTTGGTGCAAGTGGGAACACTGCAATCGAGCTGTAGGCGACGCCTGCGAGCCAGCACAGCTCAAAAAGATCACGTTCCAAGAACGTTTCGTCTTCAGCAAGGCGCAACGACAATAGACTGTGCTGTACCGAGTTGCGTTGATCTGCCATGAGCGCTCGATTGCGATCTCCTGGTGGCCCGAGGATGAAGTCATGAGAAGCCCTAGTGTAATCAGCCATGTTGTTGAAGACAAGCTGCAGCTGCGAGGCTCTTTCGCAAGGCAACCAAAGACGCAATGCGGAAAAGCCATGGCCAAGTGCCACCAGTGGATGATCGGCTCGTTGTGTCATCCAGAGCCATTTGTCATCAATGGCTGCGTCCTTGTTGTATCGAGCATAAGACCCGTAGGACCACGTCGGTCGAGTCAGATTGCATGAGGATGTTAGTATGTCGCCATAGGATACTAGAAAAGCAAGTCCAGGCATCTCGACGTTGCTCAATCCGTCACGTACTCTCAACATATGGTCGAGACCTCGAGCATGGAACGGGTCGCATGCAATGATACCCATGAACATTTTTAACGACTGCAAGTCCGCAAGTGGCGATTGCTTCGGCGTGCGAGGAGAAACATCCTTCTTGACTGCACCATGCCACGTTAGCGAGAAGACTATGCGCACGCTTTCATCGTCACAGGATGTTGCTGCCTGTAATAGCTTGTCGTTGATGGCATGCACGGCCTCGGTTTGACACAGCATGAGTTCAGTGCTTGGCATCGCAGACCATCCTGGTCGCGCCGCCTGAGCTCTCATCGCCTGGCAAAACAATGCAGTGTGCAGAATTCCACGAGTGGCGAGACATTGTTGGAACCAATCTCGAGCCATCTGACTGACCGCGGAATTCCTGCCTGACGGAAACAGCTGAGCGTACGAGGCAGCGGTGCCCTGCAGCATACGCGTAATGCTTTGCTTCGACACATTGGAAGTAGGCATAAGTCCGAAATGGTTCTGGCTTAGATTGAAAACTTCCCTTGGACATTCTGACCGAAGTAGACGTTCATTGCCCGATGCATTGCTTTGACGCCGCAAAGTGCGTGCTACCAATCGCTGCTTCTTAGCTTGTTGAATATGGCCGTTGGTTTCTTCATCCAGCGCACTGGTCTCACTCGCCAACGCCTTACTGTTGGAGGGGCCCGATATGCTGCCATCGCCAATTTGAAGTTGAGACTTGAATTTTGCCTGCGTTTCTCGCACTTGGCGCCATCGTCTGTTCGAAGCGTTCGAGCGCACGATTGTTCGAACAGTCCGCTTCTCAATTTCGGACTGTGGGTTGCCTGTGACGAAATAGAAGTTTACCTTCTTTTGAGGCTTCGTTGACATGCCGGTTGACGGTTGCGACTTCTCATAGCCTTGGCTTCCAGACGGCATTCACGCGGCCGGGGAAATGGCGCATGGGAAACTGACTGATTGACACTGCTGAGATTCGGTCCTCTTGATGATTTCTGCTCGCGTCGTTGCACAATGACATGTTAGAATGTTGTGCCTGTTCGGACTTGGTCGTCATAACCCATCAAAATAGTTTGCGTTGGAAGTGGGCGCGTCGCACAAGTTTCTGGTCATATTTAGTGGATACGAAGTGATTCTTTCGGTAGGATGTAAACTAGAATACATTTCAAGGTTCCAACGGTCGGGTTGAGGTGCGGGGGCTGGAGGACCGACCGGATCCACCGTTTGGTCGCTGGAAGCGGCATGAACCGAATTCATCAATTGGTCCGATATATTCGTCTTTTCTTCTTCTGTCACCTTTGTAATGAAACGAGTACACTACGCTTCGACGCAGCTAAATACTCTCGCACAGAATCATCGTCTATTGCTTACTATGCTGTAGAGTGAAGTGGTTGGATGATATTGTGCAGCATGTGTTACCGAGGCGGCCACCTAAGTGCCGAGATCAACCTGGCTCGTGCGCAGCTTCGGCAAGGAGAGTCGTGTATATTTGACTTTCGAGATCCCTAGGCCAGCATCGTCGAATGCTCGACACCTTCGAGGACAATCTAATCAACTCTATGCATTCTTCATCGTTGGTGGCCATCGAGTGCCTCCTGGTCTTGGGTAAGAATGTACTCCGTAGCGGCCTGCCAATCAGTATCGAAGCACTTCATCGACGATGGGGACATTTCCTACGAGCGAAGGCAGCAGTGTTTTTCAGCGGAAGCAAGCCGAGCACTGATGTATTAATCACCCTGCCACCCAAGAGTCGTGCTGTTTCATCGATCTCCTCACTTCTTGATATCGTGTCGTGCCACTCACGCCCTTCTCGCCTAGTGCGATGGCCAACTAAAGACAGGGCTTGAAATCAACTTGTATCCACCGCCCCATGCGGCTAACGTGTACAGGGCTTTATCTTGACACTGGCACGCCCCCAGAACCAACAAACGCTGCTATCTTCAGCTCTCAAAAACATTGAATCGCACCAGATTTACTATTCCAAGGCTTTTGTCATCTACGATCAAGTCTGTACAACGATGCGCATCATGTCCTCCCTGGATCTTGCACGCGCCCACTAGCAGCGCGTTTGGCTACGTATCACACGTTTGTGCTTACTTACTGGATACACGTTCAGTCGTTACTGCAGGGAATTCTCCTTCATACTATGTGCGTGGGTCAACTGACCACAGGCTGTTTATATACTGAAGGTGAAATAAAGGCTCGCTTACAGGCGCGAAAGCCAACCTCGTCTTTTGACACCTGTTGGCTTCCTCGTTGTATTCTCCCCACCTTCCTCAGACACATTGTGTTCGCCAACGATATTCAAGAAGACTTGATCCAAGGTGGCTCGACTGACGCTGTAATACTCGATGCCAAGCTCCTGTTTCGCTGATTCGAGTGCTGAGAAAAGCTTTGGTATTGAGTTTGCGGACACGATATCTGCTTCAATTGCCGTCGCACTCTTCCCACCTACTTCCCCTTGTCTGTCATATTTTTCTGGTTGAGGCAAAGAGGTTGGCACCTCGAACCGTAGTTGCCCGTGGTACGTTTTCTCTTCCACTCGGGCATTGGGCATTCGCTTCAAGATCCAATCTCTTATCCTCTCCATATCTTCTTCTTTGGTATGCGGGGCTTCTGAATGCACGAGGTGGATATAGTACGCATCTCCGTGTTTGCGTCTGAGGTAATCCGTCGTGCCGAGCGCTAGCATTTTGCTTGCCATTATGCCGGCACGATTTGCCAACGCATCTGCTTCTTCCATCGAATGTGTTGTGAGCACGAGTGATCTACCAGGAACAACAGATGCCAGGGTCTTCCACATAACACGCTTGCTCGCTGCATCCATACCTGAGGATGGCTCATCCAAAAGCAAGACGGTCGGATTGCCCATTAGTGCTATTCCGAGCGACAGCTTTCTCTGGTTACCACCAGACAGTTTGGCAGCCATTCTCTCGGCGTACGGTGTAAGTCCAACAGCTTGCATGACTGCTGTAGCATTGTGCTTTGGGTCGCTGACGCCGCGAACGCGCGCATAGAAATCAAGATGCTCGAACACTGTCATCGTGTCCATGGCGTCGAACTGCGGACATACACCTAGTCTTGACCTTGCTTGAGCGCGGTGACTGATCACAGAGACATCGTCGACGAAAATGTCGCCCCCACGCCGACTTGGCTGGATGTCGCCACGGATCAAGGAGATACAAGTTGACTTACCAGCTCCGTTGGGGCCAAGCAATGCAAAGACCTCTCCTCGGGGCACACCAAATGTGATATCGTTGACCGCTAGGTTCTTTTTGAATTCTTTTGTGAGGTTGAGCACACGAAGTCCATCTCTTGAGGAGGTGACTCGTGTGAGCTCGTTTGACACCTCCGCGGTTACAGTATCCCTGTCTTCTACCTCATTTGGTCTTTTCCTGTTTCGTAGTCTCTGGTAGAGGGAGCCGCTGTCCCACCACAGGAGAATGGCGAATAGAAACAATGACTGAAGGATCAGATACAATATTGGTCCACCGTAGACTGTAATTGCTCCAGGGTACGGTGCAAGTTCACGGTCCTTACATGTGAGTGAGAAGATATTGAGAGCCATAAACAACGCTCTTTGGACATTGGCGATTGGCGCGAATGCTGCGATGGTGAAGTGTGCAACATTGAGAGCCTTCGTTTGAGAGCTGGGATCCACATAGGTAAGTACCGACATGAACGCAACGAAGTAGATCAGAAATGCCACCGCCTGTCCAGCGGCAGCAAAACACCATGCTGCCAGCTGAGACCTTGAGAACAGCGAAATGACATACGACAGCAGAATGGATGCCAGACCATAAAGGAATAGGACCACGAACAGATACCCGATGTTGTACCAAACTGAGGTGACCGCTGTGAAGATTATCACTGTAATAGCTGACCATAAGAGGACGATCAAGAAGTCGAAAGCGGTGTAAGCGAACCACAATGGTAGAGCTCGGACACCATTACTGTACAACAGACTTCTGACCTTCCTCAGTCGCTCAAGCGTCACCACCAAGCTGAAGAAGGCCGGAGCGACCGACAAGCATAGGCCGTAGTAAGTGATCATTTGCAGGGCCTGTCCTGCATCATCCGGCCATGGTACATCGAATGGCTGATATTGAGTGGCGATGGGTATCCCTGAGAGAACATTGTCGAGCATGTTAAGAACGATTTGAGATTGCGAGGTGCCACCATTGCCCTTCCAAGCAAATACCGGGGGTTCGTTCGTCCCACCAACAAAGAAGCCGCCAGGAGTGATATTGGCGAACCGCGTGCTAATCTGGCTGTTGAATTCATCCAGACTATCTACGATTGTCATGGCGTCTAAAAGTTGGGTTGTGGTTTGATTAGAGTCACCGGAGGCCCCCAGGAGCGTCCGCGCGAAGCGTTGAAGTACTCCTGGAGTCAAGGCAGACGATGGACCTGCCACCAGCTGATAGTCGGCCTGCGACGACAAAGAGGTAATACCGTAAGTAGCGAAGTCGGCCGCCAGAGGGCTGCAACTAGGCAGCTCGTACTCACCAAGAAACAGCGAGACCAAACCTGCACCGATAATAGGTATCAGCAAGGCCGCTAGGAGAGGTAGAGGGTTCCTCCGAGCCACCAATACACGCTTCCGGAAGAGAACGAGCGCTTGTTTGAACATATTGATGCGCTTTCCGGTTAGAAGCTCCGGAACGGCATTGCTGTGTCTTCGTCGTAATGCTTGAGAAATCGCCACCGCACCTTTAGTATCATCTGATGTTGGATTTTTGCTTTCTTCATATTCGGATTCATGCTTCATGTCCGTTGTTGTGGAGGACACCTGTACTTCTTCTGCTAATCTTAAAAACACGTCCTCGATGGTCGGTCCGCTGATCTGATACTCAGTTGTGCCATCCTTTTCCAGTTGTTGGACAAAGTCGGCAGTGTCGCTCGACGTTGCAAGCAAGTACTCCACCTGCTCTCCGTGCTCGACGTGGGGTATGTCATAGAGCTTCTCCTGCAACTCACCCTCACGCTGGTAAACATGTACCCGGTAGCCTCCTCCAAGCTTGCTCTTGAGCTCAACAGATGTGCCGTATGCTTTGAGTCTGCCTTTCGATAAGACTGCGATGTGGTCAGCCAATAAGTCTGCCTCGTCCAGAAAATGCGTAGTTAGGATGATCGATCGTCGACCTCGTTCAGCAAGCAGAATGTCCCAGATCTTCCGCCGTGATAGCGGATCGAGGCCCGACGAGACCTCATCAACACAACATACTGTAGAACCTCCCGTGAACATCATGGCGAGCTGCAGCTTTCGCTTCTGCCCACCCGACAAAGTCTTTGACTGAGCATTTTGCTTGAAAGAAATATCGCACGACTCAAGTAATTGCTTTAATTCGTCTCTTGACACCCCTTTGTCTTTGCTCTTGATTTTGTTGAAGATTCGAACGTGCTCGAGGACGGTCAGCTCGTCCCACAGAACATTTTTCTGGGGGCATAGACCTAGACTAGTAAATTGGTCAGGATAATTGATGGCTATGCTGCCTGAGGTGATGGGAGTCAGGCCGGCGATGGCGTCCAGCGTGGTTGACTTGCCCGAACCATTTGCGCCCAGATAGACCATGATCTCACCTCTGCGAGCAATCAGGTCAAGGTTATCCACTGCAAGGACCGTTTTTGAAGGCCGCCTGAGAAGCATATTTGACAGCCTGGTCATCCACCTTGGGCGGTACAGCTTGGTGAAGCCTTCAATGGAGATGGCAGCATCAGAATCGGACGTTTGCGTCTTACGGCCTTTGGAGGCAGTGCCGTACAGCGTCCTCTCCAGCAAAGCTCCTAGGATTGGGTACGCAATGATTTGGATGACGAGGAAAACCCAGAAAGCGATGCCCGGCAAGGAGGATGTATGATCTGGAGCAGACTCGACCATGTTCATCCCCACTTCTTGACGTTCCCATCGAGCCATTGTGATTATAAAGAAGACGTAATTCATCGGCGGAAAGAGCAGCGACAAGATTGTATAAGTAGCTGTTCCACTTTTGTTGAGAACCTGTGCCAGCACAGCGAGGAGCATGAAAGCGATGACGGTTAGAATTCCACTGAGTTGAGCTTTCTTGAAGAAACCAGCTGCAAAGATAGAAAAGGAGGACGTCGCTAAGCCAGCCAAAATATTGAGGAAAAGCATGATTGCAAATGAGGTCTCAGCGAAAACGCCGATGCTCAGGATGATACTCATGACGATCCAACCGGGGAGGTAGATGAGGTCGAAAGCCAGATGATTTGCCATGATTCGGACAGCTTGAGGTTGCCATCGAGCGCTGTTGGGCATCATACTATCAAGTAGTTGTGCCATTCCAATCTCGCGTTCTCTAGCTACCATTCCACACAGTTGATAGGCTACACCGACCATACCGATATAGAAGGCGACGGCAAGTATATTGATGATGCCACTCATGTACCGTGTCCTGATTTGTTGCTGCCTTTGCTCGGAAGTGATGGAAGTATACGGATAATTCTCGACGTCCTCTGGTATGGTAGTAGCACTCGAATCCTGGGTTGAGATAGCAAGGTCGATAGCATGTTGCAGAGGCAGAATGTAAATCTGTTGATCGTTGGAATCGGAGTCTATCACAATTTTTCTATTCAGCGCACCGTCGGCGCGTATAGAGTAATTCCAGATGCCTCCGGTGCCCTCGGTGGGGGAAGAATAGAACACTGTGGCGGCGATGCATGATGTTGTGCCCAAAATCGTGCTCCGACATTGGTCTCGTAGTTCTGATCCTTCCGAGAGCGTGACGATTTGAATGCCAGACGACTGAAGCGGACTCGTAACCTGATCAATAACTCTTGCTATGTCGCCGCCTTCGAAGCCACTGTTGACAAAGACGAGTTGGTCCCTTCCGCCCGTGGCAGCATCGATCGCTTGTGGTAGGCTTCTGATTTGGTAAGGATCGCTGATGCCGTATACAGAGGCTGGAAGAAACAGGAATCGCGCGTAGGACAAGAACCCGATGAAGAAGACCGGGAGGAGGAAGGCTCGGAAGGGCGTCGAAGCCCAGTGGCGAACGAGAGCAATCAGCAGGTTCTTGACCGTCAACGCCCATGTCTGGCGCAACATAAGCACCATCTCGCCGACCCTCCAGTCTATTCGCGCCGCCAGCGCAGGTGTATCAAATGTCGGGTATGTGTGTTAGTGCATGAATGTCTCGTCAAGCTAGGTGTATCGTCAACCACTCAAAGACAAGCACGACAGATTTCAACGAGAAACGATCGCCGACGAGTTAACAGACAGACCGACACGCACGACAAACCTATGTACATCAATGCACAGGCTGTTACTTTGAAGCATGCTTGCGACGACCTCAAGAAATGCTGCGCCCGGCCAAGCCGTGTATCGGATCGCAATAGGAGGCATGATGATGCGAAGACTGCACGGCGGAAAAGGTACAAGGTTTCGATCTTTATGCATCTGCCAAATCGGAGCTCGGCAAGCAGCTCGAGGTGTTCCATATGCGTGGCGTGTCCTTGGCTTCGGGAGCGTATTCGTATTTTTGTGAGTCTCACAGCCACTGATTTCGGGGTCCTCGGTGAGGCGGCGCAGACAGGAAGATAGTCGATTGTACTGTGATCGCACTCTGAAGCCGTGACCGCCTTGAACGCCCAGCAATCCGGGGGTACTTGCCTGGTTTAACTGATTCTCGATGTATCAGGGTCAAGTACCAGAACCGTACACTATACTGAGGTCCTGCTTCGATCAACCATCACCACTAGCGCCGTCGGAAATATCTTCTGGAAAAGTGATACTTTGGTACAGCATCGAGTGGATCATGAGGTCCACCCTGCCGGTGATATGGAGGTCGAGGACACTCGTAGGATACTGGTAGCTAAGCGCTGGCAGATGGTCCTGTTGTACGCAGTCAGAACATGCGTGTGAGCCAATGCACTTTACGAGACGTCAGTGTTGGAGTGTTGCATTCCATATTCCGGTAGCTCGGTGCTTATACCACAGATCACACCTGGACTATATTACAAAGAAATTCATGCAACTGCCCCAGTGCGATCCAGGTAGGTCAGCCGTGTCGCCGAGAGTACGCAACGATATACTACAATGCCCAAATTCCAGGAACAATAGGTACATTTCACCTCGTCTCGGCTTCATCACCCTCCATCAGACATGTTTGAACCCAGCAGGTTCCCACAGCTCTGGAAACGTGCTGATTCTCTCTCGAGGAGACCACGTGCTGAGACAGCGCTCCATGGTTGAATCAGGCCATAAGGAAAGACGAGCCCCAGCAAATGCTATTCTGGCGAACATAGGCAAGTCTGTCACTCCCACGACAACTGCTAACGCTGGTGTAATCGAGTTGCTCGAAACACCATATAGCGAAAGCAGATCCGTCCTTCATGATTTCACCCAGAGTAAGACCTTCATGATTCGACGCAGCTAAGCACAAGTACGCCAGAAAGATGGAGGAGACTCGGTGGATAGCGAAACTCAGGCTGAATACTTCTTACTGTATGAATGGGATGTTGGAAGGTTGTGACCCTGAGTCCATTGTTACTACCGGAGTCTATCAGCGGCAGGAAGCAAAGGGCAAGGTACACGAACTGCTTCGGCGCCTACAAGCAGGATTGCCAAAACAGGAAGATTACAACTTTAGGGCCAAACATATGCACGACTGCAACGCATCGCGCATTCGCTTAAGCCACTCCAGGTGAGTCGTCAATCAACCATGGCTCGAAGCTTGCGCCTTCGCCGAGTTGCGATCCATGGTAAACTTCATGTCGCAATACCTTCACCACCCGTTAGCGACCTTCACTGCCGCATCCAACAACTTCATCTACCACTTCTGCGGTCTGCGTCGTAGAACACCCGTACAACTGTTACCTTACCCGTATGATAGCGCTCTACCACTGGGCAGCCATGTTGAGGCAGACAGCACGAAGCGCCGTTGAGGGCCGTCCCACAATGCCAGCTTTCAGGGCCGGACCCCAAGCTAAAGTGCGAGGTACATTCGTTGGGTATAGTCCAGCAGACAGCAGGCACTAAGAATAAACAGCAATCTTCTACAAGCGCCTCGCCAGCGCGATGGTCGATGACTGGCAAACATGGCTGCACATACCGCTCGTCCAAGAAGAAACAATCCTTGACATCGCCGATGGTCTGGTCGAGGCTGCGACCTCATGACGGAATACATAGCTGACGCTGCCCTAGGCCACGAACGAAACTACAGCAAGCTGAACGCCATCGTCAACACTCTAGCCAGCGAAGAGGAAGGAGCAAGGACGATGTACAGACTGATCAAATGGTTGAAGCAAGAACATATTCGCCAACGAGAAGTACAGACTCAACTGTCAGGATGGTATGGGCGACATGACCCTACGAGTGAGTGCGGACGGACCATGCTGGTTATGGAGAGACTGTACGAGCGAGACCAGAGGCATGGGGAGACACTGGATATGCTAATTAGGCTCATCGCTGCGTTTGAAGACTGTAAGAGGCAGGTGGGCAACAGGATCTTCGAACTCGTGGGCGCTGAACCAGAGGATACCAGAGAGAGTTATGAGACAGGGAGTGGTGCGGGCTCTGTTGTGACGATGGACCTGGACTTTGGAACGATCGGGGAGGATGTGCTGGAAAGCACTTGGTTCGGTTGGAACAAATGAACTCCAAGCTACGAAGGACGCGCTCGTCACATGGAGGGGGACAACGTAAGTCGCGTAAGCTCAAAGAGACGCCCAGGAGCTTTCACTGGTCACAATTAGAAGTCATCGAGATCACGATTCCACGGTGAAGCTGAGCCATTTCCACATTGACGAGACCAATGCATTCCTAGATCTCAAGGCTGTGTTGCAATCAGACTCGGTGTCGCGATTCATGATGCTGAGAAAGAGGTTTTCAGGAAGCGGATGAAAGCAGATTCCACCTGGCTCTCTAGCAGATGTCCTCAATCTTCAGCTTCTCACCACTGTGCTCTCCCAGGTCGGTCTTCAGTCTTCTCCCGAACAGCTCCAGCAACATCTCGAAACATACCTTCGTTATGGCAGCATCATAGCGATCTTTGCTCAACTCATCCCGAATAAATGCATGCTGCGCACCTGCAATCTCGTAGAAGCTGAACTCGACACCGGCCTCATGCAGCGTCTTTCGTATCAGATCACGTCCGGCAGGGGGAACGTGGTTGTCACTCTTGCCGAAAATCATCACTAGCTCGCCCTTGATGTCCTTCGCCCTTTCCAGACTGTTGTCTTTCTTATCTAGACCTAGACTGTGGCTGTGCATGTCTGTCGCAAAAAAGCACACGCCTGCAGACACCCTTGAGTCAAGAGCACAGCGGTATGCAAGATGACCCCCCAGACACATGCCTGTGGTACCGATACGGCCATTGCATGTTGGCATATTCAATAGTGTGGTGACTGAAAGCTCGGCGTCTTCGTCATAGGCAGGTATCGTCTTCTTGATCTTCCACTCATTGCCAGCGTCTGTGCCTGGTACGTCGTAGGCCAGAGCCTCGGGACCGGTGAATTCGTGGTAGGAGGAGGGTGCGGCGACTATGTAGCCTTGAGAGGCAATCTGACGGGCGAGACGTGCGACTGGCCCGGTGACTGGAGGTTGCGTCAGAGGTCGTGCCAGAGGAGTAGGCGCGAGGCTTACCTTGATAGATCTCTGAGAAGACAACCACACCAGGGAACTTGGCATGTGGATAGCCTGGTATGACTGGATGGTACATGAAGATGCCTTCGAAGTCTCAGTATGTGCCCTGTGTTCACGGTGTCGCATGTCGACTGGGTGGGTGGAGGGTCTCACGCATTGTGCCCTGCCCACTCGCCGTTGTCGAAACATCTTTGTGAAATTCCTTGATGAGCATCTTGGAGGCGGTCTACACTTCTAAAGTTGGGTGGAACTGTTTCTGTTCGAGTGGGTGTGCTTCTGCTATCAGGTTGGTGTACCAGCAAGCTGGGCAATGGAAGCCTGTAAACAATGCGCCCCTCGTCTGCGGCTGCGCATTCGTTATCGATAACGAATATTATGTCAGCAGTTCTGAACCGAGAAGACATACATGACTCGATGGCATGCTTCGACACGACTCAACCTGGGCCGGTACTCCTAGCTTTCTCCAGCAAGTCCATTAAGTGACTCAATACTTACGACCGTCCAGCTGGATACAAGACTTGACCAAGTCGAGGTCTTGCGCGGGACAGATATCACACCGAAAGAACTGCTCACAAGGCGACAAGTAGGGCGCCCGCAACCACCAAGACATCCTACTGTCGCGCAGTGAGTTCGACCTGGAAAGCTGTCGGTTGAGTTGAATGTATCTTCTCGGGATTGAACACCAGACCGTAAGCCTCATACAAGTACCGTCTTGGGCAAACAGCATCGTTGCTGTGCATCAGCTGGCTTTGACGATCTTGCGGGGTTGTGCATGTCGTTACATTGATCACGGGTGTCACCTCCAAGGAATATTGCTGCTCGTGAATGGCCTCCCTACGTTGTCCACTTTATGCCAGGGAGACACGACCTGGAACCCTTCTGAGCTCGATACGTTCCGCCACCTGTCTTCTCCGTCGCGAAACGTGCAGCGTGTTCCATCATGAAACCACTGACTCTTACTGCAGCTCTGGTCGGCTTCACTCTCGTTGAGGCACAGCCACCCTCCTGCCCAAATTACTCTGATTATGCTCAGGAGTACCACGCTCCCTTCAGCACTGGCAGATACAATCTGAGCCACCAGCGGCCTAATCCGTCATGCCGAACAGCATCTTCCGCAGCGTTGGAAGGAGTGATCGCTGATATGCAGTCCAAGATCTCAGACCCTGATCTCTACCGGCTCTTCGAGAACAGCTGTCAGTCGTTCAAGCATTCGATGGAGAGCCTACTGACTCCAACAGTTCCAAACACACTCGACACAGCCATTGGATGGCAAGGGGTAGCAGCAAACGATTCCGCCGAAGAGCTCACCTTCATCATCACAGGAGATATGTATGTTCTAGGAGTCCCCTAGCTCCGACTCATACTGACCGACCAAGCAATGCGATGTGGCTTAGAGACTCATCAAACCAGATGCTCTCTTATTCCTCTTTCCTCCAAAACGCCTCCACACCGGTCTTCGCCTCCCTCTACCGTGGTGTCCTAAACCTACAAGCTCGCTACATCCAGACGTCGCCCTTCTGCAACTCCTTCCAACCACCAGTCGAGTCAGGCATCAACGCCAGCGTAAACGAGTACGCTCAGACGGACGAGGTCTACCCTCCATACTCCAACCAATCTGTATTCGAGTGCAAATACGAGCTCGACTCACTCGCTTCCTTCCTCGAGCTTTCCTCCGCATACTACACCGCCACTTCCGACCTCGACTTCTTCCGAAACTTCCAGTGGGTCTCAGCCGTACAGACCGTACTCAACGTCGCAACCGCAATGCGCGACTCACCCACCTACGCCCCAAACGGAATGGTCAACCAATCCCCGTACACTTTCCAGCGCGACACAACATCTGCCTCTGAGACGCTCCTTAACATGGGTATCGGCAGTCCCGTCAAAGGCGGCACAGGGCTTGTTCGGAGCGCTTTCAGACCGTCCGACGACAGCACCATCTACCAGCTCTTCATACCAGCCAACATGCAGTTCGCCACCCACCTCAACGGCACAAGCTTCATCATGTCTCAGCTCGGCCACACGGAGCTCGCGGATCAGATGAAAAGCATGTCCGACTCGATCCGCGCCGCGATCGAAGAGCACGCCGTAGTCAACGACAAGACATACGGCGAGATCTACGCCTTCGAAGTCGACGGCTATGGCAGTGCCAACATCATGGACGATGCGAATATTCCGAGTCTGCTTGCCGCGCCGCTGTTCGGATACACAAGTGACACTTACGGATCGTCAAACTCAATATACCAGGCCACCCGTGCGAAGATCTTGTCCGCCGACAATCCATACTTCATGCGCGGGTCGGTGATCAATGCTGTTGGTGGACCGCATCAGGGACCCGGCATGGCGTGGCCGATGGCGAGTATTGTGCGGATCTTGACGAGTGAGAACCAGACAGAGATCAGTCACGCGCTAAAGGAGATCGTAAGCAGTACGGACGGGCTGGGCCTGATTCACGAGAGTATCAATACCTTCAACGTCAGTGACTGGACGAGGGAATGGTTCAGCTGGGCAAATGGGTTGTTTGGACAGGCGATACTTAATCTTGAGAAAAGGATGCCTGAAGTGCTGATGGAGAGTTATCAATAAGGTAAGCCTGGTCGCGACGTGGTGTAGGGCACTATGCATTGTTTAACCGAGCTTTGAGACTGCAGACCTAGTTCAATCGATATTTCCAATTCAGGTCATTTTCCTACCAGGCCACACTTTCAGTCATCTTGTGTCGAGGCTGAGGCTAGCTTGAAAGCCAGGTCGAGCCTCCTGTTATGAGCGCAAGCTGTCTTGCCCGGTCCCTAGAATGAAATCGTCGCAATTGAATCTAGAGGATACGACCAAGAGTGCTGTCCTCGAATGAGACCGCGACCAGATCCACGGTGAATTCATGAGTGTCGCTCGCAGACAAGAAATAGGGAGACAGGAACAAATATCTCATCGTATTCCGACGTACTCCGCAAATAATCATGTACACATCGAGCCATGGCTTTCTTTCTGACTCGAAAGTCCAGACCTCGCGCAAAAGCCCTTCGAGTCAGTCTCTTTCTCTCTCTGTTCCGCCTCTTACTATCTAATAGAACACCAATCCCAAGGCAGTAGCAACGCTCACTCCCACGACGGCCCATCCGGTGATAATGACCTGTTTGTTGGTGAGCATCGCACCGGAGTCCCATAACAAGTGCCTCACGCCGTTGAAGGAGTGGAAGGTGAACGGGAACGCGACCAGAAACTTGGCCATCAGCTTCAGGGCGACAGGCCAGGCGGCGAATGCAGCCGCCATGGATGCGCTCTCTAGATGCCAGCCAAACGCCGGCGCAACAAGATATGCGAATCCAAAGACATATAGGCCACCGCTGGCAATGCAGCCAGTGATTCTGTTCATTGCCGATCCATACCATGTTATCTGGGGTCGGTAGATGCTGAGGTGGGGCGAGACAGGTCGGTGTCGACGTTGGTCGGCGAGGACTTTGTAGCCTTCATCGATAGTGGCTGAGACTGTTGAGGCGTGGGGACCAGCTGAGGCGTATCTAGAAAGGCCTGTTAGTATGGCATCCCGACTATGCTTGACCGCACCCTCATCAACGATTCTGAGACACAATGCCTGGGCTCATTGCTCGCTCCAACATGGCTGACTGACCTTATTTGACCAGTTGCTACGGCCGCTGGTGTGATCGTTCGTAGTGAGGAGTGTGTCGGTCTTGTGGTTGCAACTGCGGATCTAGTTAGTCGTGCTTCGGATGGTACTGGCACTGGTAGTGGTGGTACGCACGCCGCCTCATGGCCGTCTGCAGCGTTCGCTGCGAGAACATGTTGACAGACATCTTGCCGCGGCACTGCTCGATTGGAGAAAAAAGATGTCGTGTTGCTTGTGTTCAGCTGTTCGTATACTCGAGTCGAGCTTCATCATGATGCTGTACGCTGCCACAGCAGTCACGTGGTCATGATGCTGCATGAACCTCGGAAGCTGCCGCCCCGGAGCCAATCACAATTTAGGTGATTAGCTACCTTTCTCTCTGCACCATACCTCAAGCGCTCAAGTCCTCCCAAGCCTGCGCAGCCGAGTCTAAATGGACGTAATGGGCATTTACATTTAACTTGTGTTTGGCCTACGTGGGTCTATTTTCCGTACTACCATCGAAACAGACCAGGAGAGGAAATGAGATCTGATTGAAATGAAGTGTTATCTTGAGAACCACCTAGTCCCCTCCGCCAAAGATATCCCAAAGTGACTGCGTCCAGCCTCCGGATTCACCACCTCCGTCGCCAGGAGTGTTGTCACTTCCGGCCCAAGGATCGGATTCACCACTACCCCACACATCCCCTTCTTGGGGCGGTCCACCTTGCTCCGGCGGAAACTGTTGTTCCGGGCCTGCTCCGTATTGTGGTGATTGCGGGTCGTATTGATTCGCTTGCTCCGGGTACTGTGCGTCAGAAGAAGGTGCCTGAGGACTTTGCGGGTCGCCCTGACCTTCACCTCGTCCCATGCCACGTTGCATAGCCTCATAGCCAGCCATTGTACCTGCTCCAGCCATGGCTCCTTCGCCAGCACCCACACCAGTTGCAGCACGCCCGGCAGTACCCATCGCACCACCGCTCACAGTCTCGCCAATAGCTCCGGCTTCCGCGCCAGTTCCTGCTGCACCTGCAGCGCCACCAGCTGCTCCTGCCTCGGAAGCGCCGCCACCGCCCATCATGAGCGGCATGGGAATAATACCACCTCCATGGCTATGGCGCGAGAAATAGTCGAAGTCAACAGTAACGGCTGTAGCAAGCATGATAGCTCTCTGATCGAGAGTCATACCGTATTTGCCGTCGTCGCCACCAAGAGTCCCTGCATACGCTCGCTCGCCTTGGTGCGACTGTGAGATGGTGTGACGTTGTGCTGCCTCTTCTTCCAGGCCAGCCGCATCCATTCTCAGCACATATGTACCGGTATCGGTGAAGAACTCTCGACCAAGACCTCCCCAGTTGCGATTGACTGATCCGATGAGCCTCTCGTCAGCTGCTTTCAAGGAGAAGTCCCAGCTCAAGAAGGGCTCATCCACGTAGGCGAATTGCGCAAAGTGATCCTGGCCCTTGACTTGGTTCTGCTGTTTCCTAGACAAGTCCTCAGGGACTCGCTCACTCCCAACTTCTTCTGCATTCGGTAGCTCATGAGCGAGAAATAGGTTGTACTTTCGTCTCAATGGCGCCCACTCACTCTGGGCCTCCCCGATCACCCTCATCTCTTCCAACTTCAGACTTGAAATTTGCTGGTTCATCACCGCATCCGCAACGGCACTGCTCTGGACCACATCCGTCGAATTCGAAGTCTTTAGACCGCTTGCCAAATCGACGGGATCATACACCCTGATTCTAGTGTTGATCCAGCTGAAGGGTCTGTGGAACCGCAGTATCTCTTGCCCGTCCCGGCCGAAAACATGAACCATGAAAGATCGATGTGTCCGAAACCACTGTCTTCCCATAGTCTTTGCTATTCCACCATCGTGTTCAGCCATGTAGCCGATGTGGTTTCCTTGAGGATCCATGATCACATAACGATTGGCTTGCTCGAAGCCGAGAAAGACATTCATCATCTCGATCTGCCGCTGGACCACAATGCCGGATTGCTCGAGCAGTGCTGTGGACGGATGATTCGTCTTGAGGATAGCTCGAGGGTCTTCGGGGATGTGAACAGGTGCGAGCAGGCTGTTGTTCGTGGACTCTGTCTGAGCAAGCAGATTTGATATGCTGGGCTGCTGGACTGGCGCAGGCGAGGGTCCTGGTGATACGCCATGCTGAGAACCAGGCTGAGGAGATTTCGGCTGTGGCGCCGACGGGCGGGTTCTCAGAGACCGTGAAAGTAGTGGTCTGAAGTTGCGCACTTGGAGAAACTGGAGTGTTGGACGAGGTAAGCAGGACTGGAGGGTCGCCATCGTTCCTGGCACCGTATCACTCTGCTACGTGTCACGGAGCACCCAAGCGGAGGCTAGATGTCAGCGACCCGTATCTAGCTTGGGTCGTTGCAAGTGGTGTCCCTAGGCCACACTTATAGAATTCGTTAGTTGATTGCTTGAACCAGCCGCTGCAACATCTAACAAAGCGGACAGGACGTGTATTGAGCCGAGCGGTCCTAGACGATGGTCAAATATACAGTAGCTGGTTGGGACTTTGTTCCCGCGATCAGGATGTTCTGCACGAGTGACGACTGTCACATTCGCCGCAGGCTTGGCTCTGACGATCTGACGACGCCGCGGCAGCAGGTATGCATAGCCTTGTCTCTTGTCTAGTGCTCATGCCAGCCTCGTTCCTCCTTTCGCTCTTCAGTGGCACTCCCATGATACCACGAATGAGAAGTTCGGAGAACGTTGTAAACCTCATGTGTATAAATACAACCTTGCAGTTTAGGACTCAACTAAACCTGACACTCCTTTCAACAACTACACAATCACTCCAAACGGCACTTTGTCGATCGCAGCGAAGACATACGGCGAACAGCAGTCTTCTGAGGACCTGCACTACGCTACTTTTAACGCCCTTTTAGATGCCTTGACGGCTTTGTTTATATTTGCAGAAGTCATGTTTTTTGGTGTACAAAAGCTATGGTACTGTACAATATGAGCGCATATGTCTTATTCGATGAAACCCTAACGCCACTGCACTTGGTCACGGGTACTCCGTCCCCGTGGGCGTACTCCATCCTGATCGTGAACTCTAGGAGATTCGTGAGCACCACGCACCAAACCTGCCTAACCTCTCAAATCTAGCTTGGTACAGGTTAACCAACAACTCTCATGTCACTGGTCAGCGAGTCAGCGGCACCACTCTACCGTTGACCTTCCTTGCAACAGGTTCGATGATTTGCTGTCTGACCACTCCGCCATTTGTGTGTGGCAAACGTACAGTCTTACTCAGGATATTCCAGACTACGCCGTGGCCATCAGTCTTCGACACACTCACAATTTGATTGTGGCCGCCAGCATTGAGTGCATTCTTTATAGTAGTGACTGGGATCCTATCGTCAGTAGGACGCACGACTATAGTGCGCACGATTACGCGTGGTCTGGAAGGGTGAGGCTGCATCTTAGTCATTTGCGTCCAGCGAGTGTCGCCTCGAACGAAGCTTTTTGTAGTGGTGTTGATTTGTCTATCTCCTACGTCTACAGCGGGTTGAGTTCGAGCTTGGACTTGGAGAAATCCTGGTGCTGTTCGCGTGACAGTGTCGTTTCTTAAAGCAGCGCGAGTACGCATTGTTCGAAGCTGATGTAGCATCGCGCGTATTTCCTGTGGCGGTACGTGTTCACAGTAAGCGGGTGGCGGGTCACGGATGCCGTACTCAAGATTGTGGTCATGAGCGCGCTGTTGCATAGTGGCACGAATGCGACGAAGACGTTGTAGGTCAGTCATGACTGTCTCACCACCTTGCCGACAATGAGGCAGCGACGAGATACTAGTGACAGCAACGTCAGTATCTGTAAGGAGAGTATGTGGACGTATATGAGCAGCGACAACATACCTTCGTGTAAAAGTCGGGGCGACTCGAGCATTGTTTCGGCGCGCTACTGATTCTGTATGCTGATTCGGATTCTGTGTTCTGCCACTTGCCTCCGGCCATCATGAGATGTTGAGAGTCATGACGTGAGGACCGTGTACCTTGTGAGTGACTGCCTACAAAGAGTCTGGTTGACAAACATTCTCCAGACAGAGTAAGTCGTTCCTGTGCCACGACTAAGATGGTTCACACGAGAAGCCCCAAACATCCGCAGAAATTCATTCACATCGTAGCTTCATACTCTGTGCTTCTAGAGATAAACTTCGGCAAGACAAATTCAGTATATCCTCAACATCCTACCCAAGAAGCCTAGCCTCCCGTCTCGAGCGAACACATCAAGCAGCCAAAATGCCACACTCCCGAAAGTGCTTCGTAGCTTCTTTCTGGCCTTGATCAAAGCATCCTTCACCCAAGCTTCAATCCTCAAATCGCCCTGGAACCTCCCCCATGCCAGTACGAGCACTAATATCCCACACTGTACAAACAGCTGCTTGAAGAAGAATGCCGTATAACTCCTAACGAACAGCTTTGCCCGATGTACTATTCTTTGCCTGGTGGACATGGTGTAGTACGCCGCGCCTACGGAGTATGTGCTCGATGAGAGAAGATGGTTCGCGGATAACTGCTCACGCAATGCCGCGATTTCTGTCTTGAGCGCATGCAAGTGCTCATCCAGGTTGCGCTGCCATGCAGCCAGCGAAGGATTCGTATCGACGCGGTCCGGCGAAGGTAACAGGATCGCTGGCGTCCGCTGCTGATCCCGCTGCGCAAGAGGGGAGGTAGGGGCCGTATCCAGAATGTCATCATCGTCACCGTCTTCATCTCGTTCCTCCGCGTCGACAGGCTCAACAATGGAGTCCGAGTCCCCCTGCGACACAGGGCTAAGCACTCTCAATCCACTCTCCGTCCTCTTCAACCTCTTTTGCGTGGCGCTTTCCTGCCTGCTCTGGCTGAGCCCCAAACCACCGACCTGATCACCACTTGATCCAATACTCGGTCTCTTACTGTCGAAGACCGTGCTGTTCACCGCACTCTGCGCGTGTCCCATACCCATCCCCGCCCGTTCCAGTTTCCTCGTCGGTGATTCTTTGTCGTCGTTGCCGCTACTCCCACTATTATGGTCGGGTTCACTCCCGCTCTGCTCCCGTATCTGGTTCCATACGAATTCTAGCTCGCTCACTAGCTCTCTGCTTTCGGCTGTCCCGCTTGCATAGTCCTTCATCGTTCCAATCAGAGTACCGATATACTGTCTCTTCGCTTCTGTACGACTCATGCCCGCGCACGCATTCCAGGCATCCCACTTCTCAATCTCAGCTTGGGCTTCGCGGGTACGCAGGTCGCGAGAGGCATATCTGTGCACGGTGTTATTGGTGTTGGGGTTATTGGGATCGGGACTGGTGATAGGCAGGGTGGGGCGCGGGAGGATAGCGAGGACATCTCCCTCCATGGACTGTTTGTACAGGCCATAGAGCCTGAGGCGAGAAGCTGGTGGAGGGCGAGAGGAGCCAGTACGGGGCAGGCGACGGACTGTGGCAAGGGCGTGAACGAAGACGCGGTCTGCCGTACCTCATTAGCAATAGACAGGTGGTAAGAGAAGACAAGGGGAACGCGCCTACTGAGTCAGACATGGCGCAGATCGAGAGGAGCTGTGGGCGGCTGTCGCTGGAAAAGAAACTACGAGAGCGAGTGGGCTGATTCGGTAGGAAGTCGCATGTCGAGGCGTGCGATGAGTATCAACCGGAAGCACTGCGGATGGTGAGGATGCAGCGTCGCTAGAGCTATCCCTGTATCAGGAGCACCTGGTTGGGTCGATCTCTGCTCGATATCGATAGATTCCAAGGTGTCACTGTTCGTTAGGTCGATACAACTCCCACAATCTGCTGCAAGATGCAATCGTCGACGGAACGGATTTCATGCGCGATAGCGGAGACTGCTGGCCCAGATCGCCGAACGTTTGATGTGCCTCGGCCTACATTCGCCTGTACAGCGGGCTGTCACACGTGATGCCCAAGGGGGGGCACAAGGCTCATCAGAGTTCGTCAGGCAGCGCTGTTCAGTGACTCCTTGCCTACTAGTACAAGTTCAAGGATGCTCCGGTCAGTGTCCCAGCACTCTGCTATTGACAGCACATGTTCGTACAGTCATAAGTGGTATCGATATCTCGCGCCAATAGTCTCCTTGTTTAGGACACAATATCTTTCTCGAGCATATCCCTTCGATCACGTCTGTGATACTCATCCCCTTCGATGCCCCGACGCCTTCTCTGAGAGCTCAGGATTCAGAGTGACATCTGTGCTAACTGGCTACCATGCCCACGCAATAGCATCGGCTTACCAGTCTCTTGTTGCATTCACCCACGCTTCATATCGTATCGTGATGTTAGTGGCTATTTCTGTAACGTCTAGTCTAATTGTGAGGCATGTTTCCAGGGTCGTCCCTTAAGCCTCCCGGGCAGACTTTGGGGCCAACTGCTGGTATTGTGGCTTAAAAGCAAAGCATGTCATAGATCTCTGCGAACATTGTGCAAGGTTCACTATTTCGTGTGGCACCTGGCTGAATGAGATGTGATTGAGATCTGCGTGACTTCGTGCCGCATCATCGCTATGCCGGGTGAGCATCAAGGTATAGCAGATACAACATTTCGGCCGCCAAACACGCCCTTCGAGACATCTTGAACAACCTTTCGAAAACGTAGTTCGCGGCGTTCAACAAGCACCTGAAGAACAGGTTCGGTCTCGTTCTAGGGGACCTTCGTGATGAGACATGTTTGGGAGGCACCGTCACTCTTAATGCGTTGTACGCTGCGGTGTGGCGTTCTTTCAGCCGTAGGAAAGCCCTAGTTCTGAGACGATTCAACACCATTGCTCGCACCCCGTCCTCGCCCTCGATAGCCACCTCTGTAGTTACCACCCCTGTTATAGTCACCTCTTCCCCGCCCACGGTATCCGCCTCTTCCACGGCCTCGATAACCACTGTCAACATTGCCTTGACCGAAAGTTTCTATGTTCTTTTTGAACTCTTGACCACGTAGTGCTCGCCCATCAAACCCTCCATCAGCATGATCTTCTCGATCTTTCGCTTCACTCGAGATGTTGTCGAAGAACGAGCTGGATTTGTTGTACGCCGATACGGGTGGATTACTCAAACTATCTTTTCGCGCGTTTCCGTTGAGCTGTCCTTGTTGTCCTCCGGCAGACAGTGGTTCTTCTGACGTCTCAGCAATAGGCGAACCTGTCGCAATCGCTTCCTTGATGAGGTCTTCCTTATTGAATTTGGCGTTGGACGATTCAAAATCGAAATCCGATTGCGGAATCTCCATCTTTTGTCTTTGCCCACCCGAAGAGCTTCTGGCGCCTCGACCACCTCTATAGCCGCCTCTTCCACGCTGACCAGCAGGACCTGTTGTGAGCTGGTTGACCTGCTCTGTTATGGTGTCGACCGTAGCTGGGGCTTGCGCTGCAGTTCTCGGCGGTGCAGCAGCAGGAGCGTTGATTTTCGCCATGGCTGCTGCTACTGCTGCTTTAGCTTGTCGTGACGCCTCGTCCATTTCAGTTTGAGATGGTGTCGGCTTCGCAGGTGCTTTCTGTGCAGTCTGCGTAGGATCCGAGGACGGAGGAGGCACAAAGGATCTCTGGTTCACGGCAAACGGCATTGCTGGTGTTACTCTGTTCCCCTTGGGCTGCGTTGGCGGAACTTTGGCTGCCGCTGCCGCTGGAGGTGCATCGGCCGTGGGTTGGGGCGTGGGTTGGGGCGCAGGCTCAACTGGCTTCGAGGCTTGTTGGGGCGGTACTGTTGGTGCTGGTGTAGTTGTAGTGCTGCCATCTCTCGATGCAGTCTTCGCGTCGGGCAGCTCTGAAGTCTGTTTGACTTGAGAAGATGGTCCGGATGCGGGCATCGGCTGTTGTGGCCCAGGCGGTTGTCTCTGCTGCCCAGGGGGGCCGATTGGCGGAGGGGGATGTTGATGAGGAGGTGGGAAGCGATTTGGACCTTGAGGGTAGCCTTGGCCTGGTGGGCCAAAGTATCCAGGCGGCGGACCGTATGGAGGATATCCTGGCCCGGGTCCAAAGGCGCCAGGCGGCGGACCGTATCCCCTACCGAATTGACCTGGCGGTGGAGGTGGATAGTAGCCAGAATAGCCTTGAGGAGGGTAGTTCGGAGGCACAAAGGGTGATTCATCGCGATTGGAGGGTGGGCCTGGCGGAGGCTGAGCAGGTCCTGGCCTTGACGAGTTCTGTGCGACACGAGTCAGCATCTCGAAGCAGGACCATGTTTAATGTGTCACAGTGAAGCTTCGTATCAGAAGGAAGGCAACGGAAATATCCACACGGTTTTGCGCATTCGGCACAGGTCTGTGATTAACATCCGAAATATTTCATCATAAGAAGAGCTTCATGTGTTTGTAGAAGGAGACATACCAGTATTGCAGGGTCATTTGGTGGCTCTGACGATCGCTTGGGCTCTATTGGGTCCTCGTTGATCTTGATATCCTTCACGTCGCTGCCGCGAAACACAATGTACTCGAATTTCTGTGGGGAAGGGGGAATGAACTTGTCAACCTGGCGGTCTTCCGTGCCAAAAGAGAGCACATCTTCAAGAGCGATGGTGGACTGTTCTGGGTTTATCTCGTGGAGCGTTCCAACATATCTGACCAGGTTAGCACCTGCCAGTATGTCGCGTCTACCAATGCTAGACGTACCTGATCTCGCTCTTTGAAATGAGGCTGAACTTTTGCCCTATGAGGTGATCCATGGTGGTATGGAGTGATCGAGTAGTCAATATTACAATGATAAGATCAGTTAATTTGTGACCATCGGTAGACTGTGTATACGGGAGAGTATAGAAGATGTTGCGTTTGCGATGCGATCGAGTAGCTGCGACCTGTGACACGATTGTGTCCTTAGAAGTGCAAGCTGAATGCGCAGCTAAAATCGAACGTGACGCGGCGAGGCACAAATACTCCTACCGGCCTTGGCAAGCACCCCTTTCACCAGCCAGCCTCACATCACTCCCATCATGGCTGTATCGACAGATGCAGGTCACTTTTTCCAGACAAGGTAAGCACGAGTAACACTGGTAGTCATAATACTTTCTCTTCCTGATGCCCACAGCACGCGGCGGGAAAGATAGCATTCCAGTCGGCAGCGAAGTGTCACAGCCGCTCACCTCAGCACAAGCTTGGAAGCACGCACTACCCTTTTTCACACGTACAACATGGGCTGTGAGACTCGGAAACTGACCAGACGTATAGCACCTCGCTTGCAGAAAAGGATCGAAAGGCACGAAAAGCTTCGAATACCTTTGGTGATCCTATCAAGTTTCCGTCCAAGCTGCTAGCCATTTCACTCAACCAGTACTTAGATGCTTCAGGCACTAGCGCTTTGGTCGCCCAGGCTGATGGCAGTTCAACTGTCGTCAACATCTCAGACGGTGAGGTCAGTCGGATAGGGCGAAATGCTCAAGCCCCCATAACGTGCATCACAAGCTATGGCGGACGCCTATCACTCGATAGCAATGCTGTCACTCAGTCAGTATTCACTGGCGGCTGGGACAAACGCGTCACACGCTTCACGTTTGGTCAAGCAGGCCCCGAAGCAGCATCAGCCGTTGTCCAAGCTTCCTTCAAAGCCCATGCGGACTTTGTGAAATGCTTGCTAATAGCACAAACCCCGGACAAGCAGATGGTACTCTTGTCTGGGGGCGCCGATGGTGATGTCAATATCTGGACGTTCGAAGGTCAGAGGCTGGCTTGCCTTAAACCACAGAGTCGTGGCATTGAATGTATCGCGCTTGATCCTTTTTCGAGCCCGGAGGGTCCGCGAATATTCTTTTCTACGTCGCAACGAGAAATCTACAGTTTTATTCTACCAGTGTCTTCAGCCATGTCCAACATGATCCAGATTTCTGACCCGATCATTCAACACGACACCAGTGTCTACAAGCTCGAGTTTGACGACGATGGAGATCTGTGGACAGCCTCTGCCGATAAGTCAGCGAAGAGGCTGGTGCGAGAGAATGACTTCAGAGCTGACACCACACTTGCACACCCTGACTTTGTCCGTGACATCGTTGTTCATGGCCCTTCAAGTCTGGCAGTCACGGCATGTCGTGATGAGGAAATTCGAGTCTGGGACACAGGTTCTACCCAGCTGATACACATCTTTAGTGGCCACTTTGAAGAGGTAACTGGGCTTGCTTTGGCTGATACCATGCTTCTGAGTGTCAGCATTGATGCAACCCTGCGAAAATGGAGTCTTGCACCAGGAGATATCAAGAAAGCAATCGAAGAGGCCAAAAACCCAGCACTGCTTGAGAATGAGCCGGAGTCAAAGAACGATTTTGGCGGATTGACTGAGGAAGAAGAGGCTGAGCTTCGAGCACTGATGGAAGAAGAGGAGACTGAAGCCTTGGAGAAGATGGCAAAGGACGAGCAGTAGTCTGGGGTATTAGTCATATAAACTGGATTCATCCGCGACACCCTCACTAGCGCTCACGTATTGTCCGCAAGGCTGAAGCTTTATTCCGCCGCGGCCGCGCAGCTTTGAATTTCCCCAGAATCTGCCGTTGAGCGATGCGAAAAGTGGGGTGTCGATCCCGACGTGCAGGTTTCGGTTCTACACGGCATGCGAGGACCTCGATTGGGCCAACGCAAAAAGCGAGGGGTCACGTTCGCAGCTGAATTCGAGCCTATCAGCTGTTACTAAATTCGATATCTTCGCATGCAGGTACAGCCTGAAAAGTTCTGCTCGTCGCGATAGCAAGCCTCGCTTTTCTGACATTCAAAATTTTCGCTGCTTGATCCCATCCGAGCTCCCGGAACAAAGAAATTTCATCACAAGGTTGCACATGACCACTTTTACACTCAGAAAGCGCCCCGGTGGACTTCAAATTACACTCAAGATTAAGTCTACTACGCTTTTCCGCACAACAATCCTCCTGTCACGCCCGTTTATCCTCCATCGGTCTCAAGTCTCTTCACTTTTGACGTCGCGAAACCGTATATCAGCAACGTCGCCGTTCAACGTCTTCGGACGTGCCTGCTTCACTAGCATGGCGTCCTCCCTGCAGTTGAAGAATGTCCTTTCGTCTAGTACCTCTCCATACGTACGTCATATTGGTAACTAAGTGTGAAGTGGACTATCGGCTGACTTTCCTAGCTTCGCGCACATAAGGACAACCCAGTGGCCTGGCAAGAATGGGGACCCGCTGCGCTTGAGCAAGCAAGCAAGCATCAGCGTATGATATTCCTGAGTGTTGGTTACAAGTAAGTTTCGGTACGGTGCAGAGTCAGGAAAAGAATTGACCGTATCCATTAGTGCTTGCCATTGGTGCCATGTCATGGAAAAAGAGTCCTTCTCCTCCACAGAGGTGGCTGAAGTGCTCAACAACAACTTTATTCCGATCAAGCTTGATAGAGAATCAAGACCCGACCTAGATGAGATTTACATGAACTTTGTTACAGCGACCACGGGGCATGGAGGGTGGCCAATGAACGTCTTCCTTACCCCTGACCTGAAACCGATATTCGGTGGCACATACTGGCCGGGCCCATCTTCTAGCATAGGCGTCCCTGCCGAGGTCGATCCGGAAGACAGACCGCTGAACTTCCTCGATATCCTGCACAAGATCATCGGTGTCTGGACGGCAGACCGGCAGAAATGCGTGAAGTCAGCAGAGGATGTAACACGACAACTTCAAGAATTCGCCCTAGAAGGCAGCTACAGGTCAACTCACCCAAGCACTCCCACCGGCTCGGACGATCCGGAGCCACTAGATCTTGACTTATTGGATGATGCTCTTTCTCACTTCGCGGCAAAGTACGATAGTGAGCTGGGTGGCTTTAGCACTGCACCCAAATTCCCTATGCCTGTCAACCTGCGCTTCCTACTTCGACTAGGCGCTTCTGTCGGTGCGGATGGCCAGAGAACAACGATCACTAGATTTGGTTTCCCTACACCTGTACCTGGCATTCTCGGTAAGGATGCCTGCACAACAGCTGCTTCGATGGCATTACATACCCTGCTCGTAATGTCGAGATCGGGCCTTCGAGATCATCTAGGTCATGGCTTCCATCGATACGGCGTGACACCCGACTGGAATCTACCACATTTCGAGAAGATGCTTTATGACAATACCGAACTACTGGCAGTTTACTGCGATGCTTGGGCATTGAGCAAGAATCCCGAAATTCTTGGCACAATCTACGACTTGGTAGAATATCTAACTAGCGCTGACTCCTCGATTGTACGACCTGGCGGTGGCTGGTACTCAAGCGAAGACGCCGATTCGTATCCAGGTATCAACACGAATGCAGAAAAGCAGGAAGGTGCATACTACGTATGGACTATGAAAGAGCTGCAGTCAGTACTAGGTAGCCGTGATGCAAGCATAGTAGCTAGCCACTTTGGGGTCAGGTCAGATGGGAATGTGCCTGCCAAATACGACGTCCACGATGAGTTGCTGAATCAGAACACAATCTTCGTCAGTGCTACACCTTCAGTGTTAGCAAAGAATTTCAAGCTGAAAGAGGAGGAGATAGTCCGGATCATCAAAGCCGGTAGAAGTAAGCTCGCAGAATATCGATCAGCGCATCGCAGCAAACCAGAAGTTGACACGAAGGTGATTGCATCCTGGAATGGTCTCGGCATCAATGCTCTGGCTCGCGCCGCCGCAACACTCGGCACAATCGACGAATCGAGAGCACAAAAATGCCGCGATGGTGCCATTCAAGGTATCGAGTTCATACGGCGCGAAATGTTCAACCCTGTCAATAACAAGCTCACAAGGATACACAACCCTTCAGCATCGCAGGACGACCCAGCCCGAGACCTTGCATTCATTGACGACTACGCTAACGTCATCAAGGCCGCCATTGGCGTATATGACCTCACATTGGACTTTCAGTATTTGGACTTCGCGTTCAAGCTGCAGTCAACGCTGGACAGACACTTCCTTGCTTCCACTAGTGGGGGATATCTCCAAGCTGCCAAGGTCGACCTTTCCGCAAACGCGTCGTCAGATCAAATTTTGAGACTGAAGCCCGGCACAGACAATGTGACCCCATCACCCAACGGCATCATCGTTTCGAACCTTTTCTACCTCGCTTCCTACGCGAAGACTGCTCCACAATTCCAGACCGACCTGTCTCTCGGCGACAGACTACATCGCCAGGCGAAAGGCGTGATAGACGCATTCGCAGTCGAGATGCTGCAACACCCGTTCCTATATGTTACATTACTTGGTGGTGTAGTGATGGAGTCGCTGGGTGTCCACTCTTTGATCGTACCACATGACATGTCTTTGGAAGAAGTACAAGAACGAGGACTTAGAGGGTTCTCAAGGACCGTGGTTCGGGGTGATGAGGGCATGAGAAGCGGCGAGGTCATGATATGTACCAGCAACGGGATGTGCCGACCAATGAAAGATGGTGATCTGGACAATGACCCAGAGAAGCTGGAAAGCCAGTAGTCAATCTATTGCACTTCCTTCTCATCTGACTGTCTAGCAGAATTGCTCGTATGTAGCAAGCCGCCGACCTCAGAGGAGGACCTGCGACACTCCAATCCGTGAATGCACGCTACGTCGCAGATGCCAGACAGTTTTATCTACCATGGTTGAACCACCCCATTGTTCCTCACGATTTTTCCCACGTCCTCGTCTCTCTTCCCTTGGACTACATCTCTAATGAACTCACCTCCAATATGAGGTTCAAGTGCCCCCATCTGACGTAGTTTGTCTTGGCCAACACCACCAAGTCCGGTAGCTAGGAAACCTGGCGATATAGCCCAAACCTTTACGCCATCGTTCTTTAGCAGCCGCGCAAACTCGCGCATCAGCATGTTCAACCCTGCCTTCGAGCTGCGATAAAGAGTGATCGGATTCAGACCAGGAGGCTTCGGCCAGCCAGCCTCTGGACTAGCATTGATGCGTTGAATGTCTGGTGGCATGTCTGGTGCAACGGTTTCATGCATACTTGATGTGTCGCTCGTCACAAACAAGATTCGAGGATCGGACGCTTTGAGCAGGAGTGGCACAGCGTGATGGGTCAAGACGTGGGCGCCACAAACGTTGATATCCCAACTCTTGTTAGATGCCTCACGCAGGCTCATCTTGCCGCTGGTGATCTGGCCGTCGAGTGCGACGCCACCATTATTGATGAGGACGTCAAGGCGACCATATCTGGAAGTGATCTCTTGGACGGCTTTCTCGATGGAAGTGTCAGATTCGAGGTCGACCTCGAGCGTGCTCAGGGTGCTTGATGTCTGAAACTCAGACTGAAGCTGTTTTATAGCGTCTTCTCCGTTACTGACAGTGAGACATCCAACAATTATCTCATAGGGGGTCGAAGTCTTGGCTAGAGCCTTAACTGCTTCGAAGCCAAGGCCAGTGTTGCCGCCTGTAATAAGAATGATCTGCTTGTCGATTGCCATGTTGTAGATGTTCTGGTAGAACTTTTTATAAAGTACAGAAATCCTAGCAGCAGAATCTCTTTGTAGTGTTCTTGTCCCTAGAGTGTGCTAGAGGTTCGGAACGGGATTTAGTGACTTCGTTGCAATGCTATGAAATGGTCAGTTTAACCACAATCATGCCAACATCCCCCTTTTGTGCAGGTCAAATGTCGAGCTTCTAGACGTATCTGTGACAAACCTAGGTCAAAAACTCGTAGGTTTGTAGCTGTCCTTTCGGCGCCATGCTTTGTGGACAGCGGTTCCAGCAATTGACGCCTTGATCCTGCTAATCGACCTCCTCAAGGCGGGCGTAACTCCGGGGCGTATACAGCGCACTGCACACTACACACTACGTGACCTTATAAAATCTTATATTACTCTTATCGCCTACTAAATTTTACGTATAAGCTAGAGAACTTTTGTAATCTTGCGTCTTCAGCCCTGTCAAGCTAGATTGAGCGTTCAAGGGGTGCTTTCTGTGGACGAATTATTGATTTTGGCGGCAAGATAATCCACCGCTGCGAGGTAGCCATGAATTCCAAGTCCACAAATGACAGCCTCAGCCACGTCGCTGAGATAGCTTTGCTGGCGGAACTTTTCTCTTTTGTACACATTCGTTATATGCACCTCAACGAACGGAATGTTCACGCCAAGCAATGCATCACGGATAGCAACGCTGGTGTGAGTGTATGCTCCAGCGTTGATTACCAGACCTTTGATGTTCGGGCTGCTGTTGAAAGTATGCAAGAAGTTGAGAATTGCGCCCTCGTGATTCGATTGGAAAGAGGCTAGGGCAAGATTGTGAGTAGAGCAGCGCTGTTGTATCAAAGATTCCAGTTGCGCAAGGGTTGTTGTGCCGTACTTTGCGGGCTCACAGGCGCCGAGGAGATTGAGATACGGGCCATTGATAAGGAGTAAGGTTGGCTGGGAGGAAGGATAGAGACTAGATTGAGTTGAGCATACGTGCTGTTCTCCAGCCATGTTGGGCAATAGCCAATATTCTGGTATACCAGCTCGAGTTCGATTGGGAAAGATAGACTGTGCACTTATATAGGGGGCTTGAGTACGTGCTAAGCTTGGTGACATGGAACACTGTTCGCCACGATCACCGTGACACACAGATAGAACGCAACCGAGTGCTGCAAGAGTGCCCACGTTATGTACTACAAGTGTCGGCATACCAGATGGCCAGGAATCACTTGGCTTGGGCATGGAAAAGGACTTATCCGGAAACAGCTGTGTTTCACAATCATCACCATTTATCGGCAGAAAGCTTTCGCGAGCTGCCTTGGGGAAGAACCGATGGAGATAAATAGACGATGACCATTACTCACTGACTGACAACGGTGCATACAGGGTCGCTCTCAAGGTACGAGTCGGTAGGGGACAAGAAGCACCCTCCTCGCATACCGTCTGGTGCAGGAGGTAACTCTAGCGAGAAGCTTATCTTATCGATAGATAGATTGAGGTCAAGGAAAATGTCCGAGCAGCGAGGCACGAATTTCTACAGCACAAGCGTTCGAGACTCTGGTCCACAGTGTGCGACAATCCTCGACAGTATTCTCCCCCGGTGCTCACGTTGAATCAGTTAGTGTAGACGCTGCGCAGCAAACATGGCTCTAGCAACTGAGAACAAGCCCGTCCACACAATTCTCCTTGATGCCTCACCGATCCTGCTCAACACGCCCTCGATTTCGACCCTGAAAGCAACATGCACCACTCTGGTAACGACAGCCGCTGTGGTATCTGAGATAAGAGGTGAGGAAGCGAGGACAAGATTTGAGATGCTCTACAAGCCATTCGTCGAGATTCGGACTCCCAAGCCTGAGAGCGTGAAATTCGTACGTGATTTTGCGCGTCGCACAGGAGACCTCGCCGTTCTGAGTGGCACTGATGTTGAAGTCCTTGCTCTCGCCTATGATCTGGAGTGTGAAAAAAATGGTGGAGACTGGAGATTAAGGAATACCCCAGGACAGAAGAGGGTGAATGGCCGGCCGCCTGTCAAGGAGGAGGCTAAAACAGACGATCAATCGGACCAGAACAAGGATTCGCCGGTGGAGGACGTCGCACAGATCCTACAGCACACATCTATACAGTCAAGCCAACCGGGCACACACACAGAAGGACCAAATGACATCCAGGCTGAAGATACCAACACCACACAAGGTGAAACCGACCAAGGCCAAGGAAACACGGAGAGTGATGAGGTAGTACCTGAGCTGGCAGAAGACGAGTCCGCGGATTCGGATGAAGGCTGGATCACACCGTCGAATATCAAACGCAAACAGGCCAAAGACGAAGGAGGAGCAGATACCAGCAACCCATTACAAAAAACCTTACAAGTTGCTACGATGACGGGCGATTTTGCCATGCAGAATGTTCTGCTACAGATAAACCTCAATCTGCTTAGCACGAAGACGTGCAAGAGAATATCCAACATCAAGCAGACCATTTTCCGGTGCCATGCCTGCTTTCAAACTACCAAAGATATGACCAAGCAGTTTTGCCCTCGATGTGGTAAGCCCACACTGACACGAGTCAGCTGTACCACAAACGACAAGGGTGAGGTAAAACTTCACCTCAAGTCCAACTTCCAGTGGAACAACCGTGGCAATGTATACTCGGTGCCAAAGCCGACGGCAGGCAATGCGAATCAGAAATGGAAGGGACCAAAAACTGGTGGTGGACAAGGTGGTTGGGGGAACGATTTGATATTGGCAGAAGACCAGAAGGAGTATCTTCGTGCTGTGAATGGCCAGAAGAGATCGAAGCAGAAAGATCTGATGGACGAAGATAGCCTGCCCAGCATCCTGACGGGCGATCGATCGCGTAGTGGAAGAATACAGGTTGGCGCTGGGAGGGCTATCAATGCGAGGAAGAGGTAGCCTGTAGCATAATCCCAACCAACCCGGCCTTCTTGTCATGCCTGTCCCTCTTACCTCTTCTCGTCTTGCATGGCTAACACTTGCCGACCATTGTTTATTGTCCTGCAGTACCTCCCAACTCATGGCATCTATGCTGTTCGCGATCGTGGGTACTCTTTGGGTATCAATGCCTCATGAAAACGCCGCGTCCTTCCATAATCCCACAAATCATGTTGCACCGAGCAGAAGCAAATTTTTGATCATGACTTCGCAGCAGTTTTGTTCTCTGCTCGTCCGTTAGCGAGCGGTTTTCTACATCAGTCTTGCTGCTTACCTTGCTGCGTCAATAGCAGACCATATCTCTTCTTCAGGGTGACTCGGTGTCTGTATCATCATCAGCTTTACTCCCACTCGCGTCTGCTATATCATGCGCACCTGCTGTATTTATCGTCCGGCGAAAACCTTGCTGGATGGGCTGATTTGGTCACCACGCCGTCCATTACTTTCTTGAGGGTATATGTGCGCTTGCCCGTGCTCGGGTCTTCGTTGTACATCAGATGCATCGTGAAGGCCTAGTGATATCGACAGAGTGAGGTAGCAGGGGTGTGTTCGATTGCAGATACAATGAATTCAGTAGCAGCGTAGTGTTCCTCACAAATTTGTCGGGTCTCTGGAAAATATGCTCCTCTGATTGGGGGTGCTCGGTGGCCCGCTACGGCTTTTGGTTGGCTCAAAAGCTTCGCCAAAAGTTGGAGCAAGTCAAACTGCTTCGAGGATTTATTGATCGTCCTCCAACGCACAACTCGTTAACCCATGCAACACCTTCCTCGATCAGCCAGCTGACTCTTACACCGTGGGGAAGAGCACCAACGGCTGCTACCGTGAATCCCTCATGTCAAATACACCTTTGCTCATCGTGCATGGCCGTCAGCTCTGAATTGGCAGTTGTCACCTCAGTATTCGCTTCTCCCCAACGCTAAAGCTGTCTCTGCCACTGTTTGATCACTCACCTGCAGCAACCTCGCTTGGACACCATCTGTACGTCGGAAGAGAAATTCCGATCGTGAAAGATGACTTGAGATGCTGGCTTGATATCAAACGTCACAACAGCTAGAGACAGAGATACAGGCGCGAATGAGTACAAGAGTCACAACTCCCATGACAAAGGTCAGTACACCTCTTGCACAATACCTCAAACACACAACATGATGACTCCACGAAATGGCTTTAAGCGGTTGGCACTTTGATTTCAGCTGCCGCTGATGAAGCATTTTTGTATTAGACTACAACGGTATCTGATTGAACTTCTACATCGTCCCGATTTCCAGAGCGCATCAGGCGACTGCTGCTGACACACAATCCTAGTGCTAGGCCTTGACAACCATGTCTCAAATCACCGTCTATCCCCGTCGACCAACGCCAAATACCACCACCAGCCGCCAGAAGAGAAACGCCGGACCCCGGCGACCTGACTTCAACATCGTCCACCGCAATCTGTTGCCTGTCGCCGTTCACCCATTGCCCACTCTGATCCCGCATAACCCGCTGTCTCTCCTTACCATTGCTCTTTCCTATCTGATTCAGGTACTCGCTCCTCCGAATCGCACCAGCCACAATGGCTATTTCTCTTCCTCAACCTCGTCGATCCACATCACAGACGAGGAAACTCAACGCGCGTTATGGGAACAGGGTTTCTTTGGGCGTGGGAGCTTGAGTAGGAGTGAGCCTACTTGGCTAGAGAATCAGAAGAGGGTGGGCATTACAGCCGAGGAGAACACAGACAAAAGACGGCGGGAGCGGAGGCAATTCAAAATCGAGAGAGCGAAGATTGAGCAAGCTGAGATCGAGGAGGAGCTGGGCAAAACCACAGCCGCACAGACGTCCGCTGCAGTGCCCATGCTTGTAGACAGGGCACCAAATATAGCAGACCCCGTTAAGACGAATGAATCTGATCTAGATGGAATCGCTAGTGTTCTGAATAGCACGCAATCTGATCGTCCGCCCTCAGAGATTGCGAAGGAAAACCCAGTGCTGCCATTATCGTCAGATTTGGTGGATCCACGGGGTGACGCACCGTTGGCACCGGCACATAATGGACACATCCCGCCGCCTACTTCGACATCGAGACGGCCGAACGGTCACATTGAAGGCTTTGAAGAATGGAAGAATGCAGTTGACATCAACGGCCTCCCGACACCGCCCCCAACTAGCACTTCCTCTGAAGCGAGTCAAGCAGAACATCTCTCTCGACCCACCAAACGACTTCAACGGCAGAAGACTGTTCGCTTCTCGCCCACTATCGAAGCGCGCGAATTTGATCTCAGTTCCCCAGTAATCTCACCCATCAAAGCTCCCGGATCGTCGCCTACCGACACACCGGTCGAGGAGAACAAAGTTTTCCAGGCAGCCGTCACCAATAGCTCAAGCGTCACCACCACCGAGATCAAGAATCAGGAACACCTGCAGGTCTCCCTCGAAGAAGCCTTCTTCCTCTCATATTCTCTGGGCGTTCTCAACGTCTTTCCCTCACCTGATTCATCGGAGCCCCTCCCGTCAACAAGCCTGTTGAGCTTGTTCAGACGACATAGCTATTTCCCAGCTCGAAGTCTAAGCATACGAGAAGAACCGGACGACCCGTTCATGGTGTCTTACGCCGTATATCATCATTACCGGAGCATGGGCTGGGTGGTTAGGAGTGGCGTCAAATTTGGGGTGGATTACTTGTTGTATAACAGAGGTCCAGCGTTCAGTCACGCCGAGTTCGCAGTGACTGTGTTGCCAAACTATACCGATGGACGTGAAGAGGTGGGAAAGAGCTGGTGGTGGTTACACGGCGTTAACAGAGTTCAAGCGCAAGTTCACAAGAGTCTAATTTTGTGCTATGTGGATATACCCGACAGGGAGGTTTTGAAGGAGGCTGTTGGGGACGATGGCAGTATACATATTGGCGAGATGTTCTCGAAATACAAGGTGCGGGATGTCAATCTGAAGAGGTGGACGCCGAACCGGAGTAGGGACTGAGAGGTGTATCCCTCATCTGGAAGGGACTGTGATCACTGTCGCTGCATAGATCGTGGCACTGGTAACACTGCAGCTCACAAGTCGACCGAGTCATACATGGTGGCACAGCTGCCTCTCTATAGTCATTACTTGGTACCAGCTTCTACTGATGAGAAATGAACTTGAAATCCGCGACGGCCAATTCTAAGGGTATCATATTCTTTCCTGCTGCATTGAGTCTGCTCCTTAATCCGTGCGTGGCCAATTTGCGATGTTGACACGTGCACGCCTCGATCGCAAACAACAAAAAGATGTGGAATAGTCGGTCTAGTATTTATTCGTTGACTGTAGTAAGCCGAAGACAGTAGCGTTGATAAGTTCTAAGGGTGCACCAGTACAAAACTGCAGCAATCTAGAAGAACATAGTCACTTAAAGGCAGGACATGATCAATTTGCAGAACAATTGTCTACGTGACCCGCTTTTCCACAACTTACGGTATAATCGTCTACGATCGAGGCTTGTAGTTCGAGGTGCGCTATGGCTTCTGTGTACGAGCGTGCTCGGGAAGCTCTTCCCGCAATGCACTAGTCTGCATACGGTAAAGACCTTACCTCCCCTTACTGGGGGGTTGCGATCATGGGGGAGTCTTGAGGAAGCTCTTCCACGTTCAAAAGGCCCGTGGTCGTCTGCGAGTATATGTGACTATTATCGAAGATCACAAGTTGTTGAGTTCCCCTAGTCGCTAGACCGACTACACGATACAAGGGCTGTCTGATCGAGAGGCCGGACCCAGCAGTATGACCGCGCAGAAGAACAGCTCCCATGTTTTATCAATACACGAATATCCTATCTCGGGACAACTCTGATTTGCGACGCGTATTGCTCGCCTGAACAGTTGAATCTCGATATCAGCCGGGTTGTTCGTCGACATACAAGTTCGACTGTTGAAGATGTTGGATCGAGCTTTTGCAGGTCAGTCTACCTTTCGAGGTGTTTTCTTTACTTATCTTCATTGGTGATGAGATCGGTGACCTGAAAAAGTGCTCTCCTAGAGGGAGTCGGTGTTGGTGGACCAGTGTTCTTCCTTGAGAGGATCCTGGGAATATGATGGTCCTTTGTGCTCCTGACAAAAGTGTGTTACTTTGATTGTCCTGCGTTTCGAGCTTCGGAACGATTGCTAATGGATGTCGAATAGTCATTAGATTGTTGACTTTATGAGGCACTCGTTCTTCAACAAGCAGATTCAGAGTAGATGATTCCACGCTTAGGCGTTAACGCAGTCATAAGATCATATGCATTGTTTGCTATCAGAGACTATTGATGCTGCTAGCGCAAGTATGTGAGGCCGAGGAAGCATAACAGATCTACTTGGATTCATATCGCTGAGTCCGTCATTGCATACTGTCATTATTACTATCACTGACATGCCAGTCCTCTGTCCGTCCTATGAGAAGTTGTTCGACCACCTTGCAGAGCAGCTCACTACTTCTTGCTGCCACTGCTCGAGCTACCTCCTGAAGGCGCAGTATAGGTACTGCTTCCCGAGCCATTGTTGTAGTAGGTTGAGCCATTGGGGTTGGAGTAGTAGTAGCTACCATTACTGTCGCGGCCGGTGTCAATAATCACGCCATAACATGTAAGATTAGGTGAAAGCCCCGAGGGTTTGAGTGACTCACCTGTTGGAGTAGTGGTAGGAGTTGGAGTTGGAGGCAGAAGAGCCATAGTCTCGTGAACACCAGTGGTTGCCCTACCAGCGTTATCTGTGTCAGCACACCTGTAAGCCAGCCTCGAGGACGTCTCCGTACCTGGCTGTTGGTGCCGGAGCCGGTGGTTTGGTATGCTTTGTCAGACATGTTGAAGGGTTCTTTGCAACGTGGGAAGGTAGGATGAATTTCCGAGCTGCAGGGAATGGATGGAACGCTTCAAAAGAGCAGGACGGGAGGGCACTTGTACTTGTGCCAGTCGTTTGTGTTTGCCCAGGTGGGTTTGTGGCTGTTGCCGCGGTGCAGTGCCAGGATAGTCTATCAAGCTATGAGAGCCGCCCAGCGTCTGCCATTACGCCGAATTGCTAGTCGATACGACGGTTTCAGTTTCAGCAAACACTTGTGACTGGTCATGATAGGAGGCGAACCGCAAACCTGCTCGATCAAGATTCCTGTAGCTTAAGGAGGCAAGAACATGTTAGTGAGCGTGTAGCAGATCGACCAGTGGAAGAAATGTCGGTGAATGCGTGTAGTGGAAACATAGCATTTGTACCACATAGTTCCAATCCGTCACCCTGCGTGAACGCGGTAACAAGTGCATGTGTATAAAAACAGTTGACACTGTCCTGGGATGGGCAAGGAGAGCAGTCCTCGAAGTGAGGCGTGCAGGGTTCCTTGGCAGATTTGGACCATGGGTGCGGCGGAGATCAGCTAAGGTAAGTTATGATGCTACTAAGTTAGTAGCTGGTGAGTTGACGTGGAGAAGGCGCCGCAGCTGCTGCAACTCCTAGCAATTTCGTAATCCACGACCACTGCTGTTTGTAAACGAAAGCTGTGAATCCTGGCATTGTGAACTTGGAGTGGCTTGCTCTATCGATTCTATCTTCAGCATACTCGTCGGCGCTCAATGATTGCAGCTAGCTGAGTTCCTGAAGCGCGCGACCTGTCAGGAACCGGCCAGAGCCCATCACGACCATGGAGCAGATCGGCACAGCATCTGGAGGTACGCATAGTCCCACCACTTGTACCATGGCAAAGAGGAGGTCACCACGCTGACGCGCCGGAATCTAGCTCATCCCAACCTCAACCTCACAGCCGAGGAGAAACGAGTATTTGGCAGTCTTCTCAAGGAAGCCGATCCAGATGGCTTCGGCGCCGTGTCAGGCGATGTCGCCGTCAAGTTCTTCGAGAGAACGCGACTGCCGCCCGACGTCCTGGGTCAGGTAAGCAGCGCGATGGAGCGGGGGCCTGCGGGAGTCCTCCGAGAAGGAACTCTCGAGAGAACATGAGCTGACGGTGTAGCAGATCTGGCAGATAGCCGACACTGAGAACCGAGGCTTCTTGACGCCTGCCGGCTTTGGAGTGGTGTTGAGACTGATCGGACATGCACAAGCTGGGAGACAGCCGAGTATTGCTATTGCGCCCTCACGTATGTCCTGCATGCCACATGTCGCGCCCCGACTGACTGATTCGCAGCCGCTCCTCTGCCCAAGTTTGATACAATTCCTGGCCAAGCTCCTCAACAACCGCAACCACAATCTCAGCCACCTCCAACTCAACCCCTGGCCCAGCAGAATTCTGGCACTCCCTCAAGTCCCTCCTCCGCTCCTGGCCCTGTCCGAGTCCCTGCCCTCGGTGCAGACAAGGTGGCCGAATACTCGGGCCTGTTCGAGAAATCGGGTGCCGAAAATGGTCAGCTTAACGGAATGGTTGCAAAGCAGATATTCGAAAGAGCTAGACTACCAATTGAAGTCTTGGGGAGGATATGGAATCTGGCCGACACTCAGGGGAGAGGTAGCCTGGACGTTACTGAGTTCGTCATCGCTATGCATCTACTTGCTAGCTACAAAAGTGGTGCCATGCGCGGCGTCCCCAACACTCTCCCTCCCGGCCTGCTGGATGCCGCAAGCAGAAGAGCCCCTTCCAGGTTGAGTGCTGGTCAAGTGCCAGCCCGACCATCCTCAAGCGCTGGGGCCCCGCACATGCAGCCCCAATTCGCAGCCATGCAAGCTCAGCCAAGACCCCAAAGTCCTATGGTCAACAGGCAACTAGGCGCTGCAGCACCACTCTCGGCCCAAAGCACTGGCGAACCATGGATGATCAATGCGGCGGACAAGGCGAGATTTGACTCGGTTTTTGCTACGGTCGACACGGCTGGCCAAGGCTTCATCACTGGTGAGCAAGCGGTGCAGTTCTTTGGCAATGCAAGACTGCCCGAAGAGGTTTTGGCTCAGGTTTGGGATCTTGCCGATATCAACTCTGACGGCCTCCTGAATCGTGACGAGTTCGCCGTCGCCATGTATCTCATCAGGCAACAAAGAGGTTCACGCGACGGCAGAGTGCCACAAACTTTGCCCACAGCTCTCGTGCCTCCGGGCATGAGAAAACAGGTCCAGCCCAGCGCCCCACAGACCATACCTGTCTTCGACGATGCGCCAGTAACGAAGCCTCGCTCAGCAGCAGATGACCTGTTCGGACTGGACGTCTCCGACCAACCACCACAGCAGCCAACATTAGCCCCACAACAAGCCGTTCAAACTACTGGCGGAACAGATGCCGGACCTTTTACCAACTCAAAATCCCCTCCTGCGCCGACTTCGAGTCCTCCACCTTCTACCATGTTCAAACCCTTTGTGCCGAGCAGCACCTTTGGTCAAGGTCTGGTGCCGCAGGCTACTGGCATGAGCAACCAGGGACAAACGAGAGAGGCAAACTTGATGGATGAGGAGGACGATACCGCGCCGGCTAAGATCAACAGTGATGCCGCAGAGCTGGGTAATCTGTCCAACCAGGTAGGAAACCTGTCAAAGCAAATGCAAGATGTGTCCGCCCAGCGTGCACAAGCACAGACAGAGCTCTCGCAAACCTCGCAGCAGAAAGAAGTCTTCCAACAACGACTCACGCAACTGAGAACTGCTTACGACCAGGAAGTCAAGCAGGTGAAGAGCCTGAAAGACCAGCTTGCAGCATCGCAAGGAGAAACCAAGAGACTGCAGCAAGACATGGCGATGATTGAAGGCACCCATGCAGACCTACAAACGCAACATCAGCAGCTCGCTTCGGCTTTGGCGGCCGATCAGCAAGAGAATGCCTCGTTGAAGGAACGCATACGCCAGACTAACACTGAGAATGAACAACTTAAGCCACAGATTGAGAAGCTCAAATCAGATGCGCGACAGCAGAAGGGGTTAGTCGCAATCAACAAAAAACAGCTAGCCACTAACGAGGCAGAGCGTGATCGTATCAAGGCCGAGATCGCTGCTGCACAGCATGAGATTGAGACTGCGAAACGGGAAGCCGAAGAATCTGCCAGACAGGTTGAACAGTCACACCGAGAACTCCAAGAGGCGAAAGAGACACCAATGCCCGCACCGGTTGCGAGAGAGCTCAGTCCACCGCCACAGGTTGTCAGCCCACAGCCGCAGGTTGCCAGTCCTTCCCCCAGCTTGAGTAGCTCAAATCCGTTTTTCAGACGACAAGATTCTGGCGCGGTATTCAGCCCACCCATGGGAAGTGCTATCCAAAGTCCTACTCTTCAACACGAGCAAGATCGGAACAATGCTTTCGACAGCATATTTGGACCTTCTTTCGCAACTGCGACTGGGCCTGCCCCATCGACGTCTTTTGGAAGAGAAACTCCCGAGGTCAGAGAACCAGCTCAAGCTGAGAACCAGAGAGTTGCTGATCCGCCAACTCCTCCTCAGAGCGCGCAAATACAGTCCTCAGCACTACCCATGCGTTCCCCTATGCTGAGAGAACACTCAATCAATTCGAGTATGCGCGCAAACCAAGACGAGAGTCGATTGTCACCATCACAAACACCTCGAGCGCTGACGCCTGATACGAGCACAGCTAGCCCAGGCAGTCAAAAAGCAGATAACCCATTCACAACCTTGACTACGGACGAAGAGCAGGAGTCAGTGAGGCAGACGTTGCCACAGGAGGAGGCCGCTCCAGAGCTCGAAAAGGTCGAAAGTCTGCCTGGTGCATTCCCAGGTTCAAGATCGGAGACACCAGCTCCTGCCACCGTCGACCCCACAGCCGTTGCTGTTGGCGCAGGTGTTGCTACAATCGCAGCTGGTACCGGCGTTGCTGCAGCGGCGGCCGGCCAAGAAGAGAGGAAGAACAGACCGCCTACTGAGCAGAAGGACGATTTTGACGATATATTTGGGCAGCCAAGCCACAAGAAGACCTTATCTGAACAACGTGCTGATTTCGATTCTGCTTTCGCGACCATGGACAGTAGCACACAGCCGGCTAATAGCCAGCCGCGAGCAGCCAATCAGGAATTTCCAGACATACATGAGTTAGAGGACGACGACGAGAGCAGTGACGACGATTCGGAAGCAAGGGGCTTCGATGATCATTTTGCTCCCCCACAGTCAAGCACCGCCGCGGGTAAGCAGCCGGAGAATCCTATCCCCTTGACAGCACCACCGCTCGAGACCAATGCTTCTTCGTCCGCCCTTCCTGGTATCGACTCTCAACAATCACCACCGGACTACGGAGAGGCTGTCCAAGATGAGAACCCAACCCACTTCCCAAAAGAGTACAAGAACCTGCTGCCCGAACGGGAAGATCCAACATCACCTCCCTTACCCACGGCAGGGGGCTCGAGCCATCCAGGACCAGATCCCGCCGGGGCACCACCAGCATATGGACCTGAAAGTGGTTCAAGGAGCCAAAGCCAATCAGAAGTCAAAGAAGCACCACCAACGAAGGCCGCTCCGTTTGACTTCGATTCTGCCTTTGCAAACATGGGGGAAGCTCCAGTGGCAGATGATTCAGACTCAGACTATGATGAACATACACATTCAACCACGAAGCCACCCCGGAACATTGATTTCGACCCGTCATTCGACTCTCCAGCACCATCGGTGAGCACTGCAAATACCATGGCTCCATCAACGCGTGGCTTCTCGGCTCATGACGCTGTCACAAGCGCACCCTCGAATGATAGCCGGACCACGTCGCCTGCAGGGCCAGCTGGCGCAGGATTTGCAGACTTCGGTCAATTCAACTCGAACTCTTACACATCATCACGCCAGCAGACAATGCAGTCGGCCAATACAACCTCGCAATCATCCGCTGCTGCGCCGTCAACCTCACACGACTGGGACTCCCTGTTCGCCCCACTCAATACCCAATCTCAATTCTCGTCGCAGAACTCTGGGCCTGCCTATACAGGCAGGTCATCTTTTGGTGCTGACGCAGCCTCGGGAGCGCCACTAACGAAGACAACAACTGCTGGTTCAGATCACCAGGGTACAGAAATCGGAGACGGACTCAGAGCCACCACCACCGCTGAAGCTATTCCCAACGCGGACACGTCCCCCGCCCTATCACCAAGCCATCAACAGATATCACACGGACCCTCTTCTCCGCCTATCGCCACTGTCCCCCTCCCACCAAACTTTCAACGTCCGAACCAGCGCCCACAACCTGGCCGAGCATTGACAAAAGGGACAGAGCACGATGACCCAATCCTGAAACGGCTGACTGCAATGGGCTGGTCGAGAGATGAAAGTCTTCAAGCATTGGAAAAGTTCGATTACAATATCGACAAGGTAAGCTGTGAGATGCCTTCGAGGGCAGGATAGTAAGGCTAACGTGTCTGCAGGCTGCTGACTATCTGACTTTTAAATCATGAGCCAACGAGCAGATCATCCCAGGGCGACGACAAGGTAGACCTTAGATAGTACGCTCCGTCTATTGTCCCGGCTACAAATTCGAGTAGGTGGCGAGATTTGAGTAATACATAATTCTGTCTCAGACTTGGTTTGTGTGAAGTTATTACGCAAGGATTCACACCAGCACTATGCTGGCTTCGTTTGAATTGCGACATATTGCCTTCTATGTGCTATCTGCCTGCTCTGGTACCGAACGCTCACTAACTGACGCTCATTCGTCATGTGGGTATCGCTGTCTTTTCGAATGTACAATCATGCCATATCCATACCGATTTCTACCTGTGAACACCTAACACTGAACAATGGCCGAGATCTAATGCTGTACATATGTCCGCCTTACACCCGCTGTCCATCGCATGAAATATGAAAAACGCTGACTGACCTTGCCCCTGCGTCCACTTGCTCGCCGAGTGCCTGAGATGATAACTTTCCTTTTGTATGCGTTGGTTATGATGTGGAATCGAAGATTCAAGTCGCTGTGTCGTCCTATGAGTTGTATCGACCTCGTTTGGATCCCAACCTAGAGGTGCTATTGCTTCGTCCTGGCTCTTCTGCTTTTCTCTTCGAGCCACGCGCAGAGATTGTAGCGCTTGTACCTGGAGTGCTCGTTCGACTTGGACCTGCCGGGGTGGTCCTCGTGTTCGAGGGGCCTGGCCTCGTCCACATGTCCAGGTAGTCTGAGTTCAGTGGTGGAGACACCTGGCTGGACGCCGGATTCGCAGTATCATCGACCGTGATTGTATCATCTTGGTCATCGATAGTAGCAGCGGCACTCTCCGTCCCGGGTATTGTAGGCAGGGGAAGAGACGTTGCTGAGGATGACGGCTCTTGTTCTGCTATAGGCTTGTTGAGCAGAGCGGCCTCGATGGCCTGAGCATCTGCCACCACCGCGGACGGTTCGCGGCCTTTCCACCTCTGTCGAGTGGGCCCTACTCCGTTGACTTTCCTGACTACTTGATATGGATCTGGCGTCTGTATTTGGACAAGGGCATGACGATTTGTGGTCTTTTTGTTGATGTCCTTGTTTCCACGAATCCAGATGTTTCTGACTTGAGTGGCATCGGGCTCTTTCTCGATGAAGTGCTTAAGAAAGCCCTCGCTCACTGTTGATGCGAGGTTTGCGATCTTAACAAAGCTATCTTCTCGATAGACGAGGGCTGCGATAGATTTCTCATGATCGTGTACGACTGCTCTGATATCTGTCAACTGAGCATCACCGTTGATGGTCGTGTTGGTCGGTACAACCTCGTTGTCAAATTCTTTCATGGTATTTCGAAGTCCGTCGATAGCTTTTTGAAGTTCTTCGACCCTCTGAATCACGTCTGTCACTGTATGCGATTCCAATTCCTCGACTTGGTTCCGCATTGTCGCGATAGCACTTTGAAAGCTAGGTATTTGATCTGTGAGTGTTCGAATATGCTGAATATCCTTGCTGATGCCGATTGTTCTCTGAGTCGAGGTGGCAATATGCTGCTCAAACGCTGTTAGGCTCTCTTGTTGGCGATCTGCCTTCGTCTCACACTCTATTATTCTGCCTCTAAGGGTCTGCGTGGCTTCTAGAAGTTGATGTGTACCATCGGGAGCACTTTCCGCCTTCGATTGCAACAGTATCAACTGTTCTTGCAACTGCTTGACTTTGTCTGCGAGTTCAGACAAAGCATCACCACCTTGCGAAAGTGCCGAAATTTGGTCTGTTTTGCTTCGAAGCACATCGATCTGTTGCTGGACTCGAGCATTCCCGTGCTGGATTTCGTTCACTCGTGCAGACAGTTTAGCATGGTCTTCCTTTAATTGTTCGCAGAGGGGGCCAAGAGGGATAAGCGAATTCATGATGTTCTTGTGGAGGTGTGCCGTTGAGATAGCATTCCAGCGCGTGTCGAGGGCCTTGATAGAACTATCATTTCGGTAAATTAGAGGCTTGACCGAATCGAGCTCATGTTTTAGGGCATCAAATTGAGCTTTAGCAGCCGCGGACGCGACAGCCATATTCTGCTTAGTGGTGGCTTCGACTGACTGAGTGAAACCGTTGTACTGCTTCTCTACATTGCTAAGCTTGGTCGTCACTTCCTCGGAAAGACTAGCAGAGCTGATAGCGGATGGCTGTAGCGTCTGGACTTGACCTCGCAAGTTTGCTATAGCCCGGTCGTGGTCCGTAAGCTTTGCACTTGTAGCCTTTTGAGCCTCGTTTTGTCTGCCTTCAAGCGTTGATTGTCGCTCTCGGAGTTTTTGTAGGCTATTATCCTTAGCTATTAGACTGGCCTCGGTGTCCTTGTAGAACTTTTCGTAGTGGCCTTGGAAGCTTGATAGCTTTTCAACCTTATTCTGAAGAGTTGTAACATCAGTATGTGTAGGAGACGATGATGATTTAGTCTTTAGCTCGGCGACAATCGTATCGAGCCGTACGACCTCTTCCTGCATCCGCTGAATATCTTCTTTTGCATGATGTATGTCTTGAAGTGGAAGAGCTTGGTTGGGTTCCACGTGGCCATGAGTCTGAGCTGACAATTTTATTGTCTGCAACAGGTCGTCTTTTACTTCGTGCATGGATGTCTGTAGCTGCTTGACTTGGTTCTTGACTTGGTTCTTAAGTTCGGCGTTGGCACCTAACAGGTCCTTGTAGTCTTTTTGCGGGGTAAAGACTGAGCTGAGGTTTGCGAATTGAAAGTCATGCGACTTAAGCCTGGCTTTCACTTCCGCTATACCGTTCACCTGTTCGCGTTGAAGAGCTTCGCTTGATGTTAGTCTGTGATCTAGATCACTTATGGATTGCTTGTGAGCATTTAAAGGTTCCCCGTAGCTCTGCAAGCTTTGACGGTTTTCTTCTAGCTTACTGCTGTGACCTGTGATCTGGTTCTCACAGGCTATCAATCTGTGATCTTGTTCCATGAGCTTCTTCTGGATAGCATGCTGTTCTTCCGTGTTGTGGCTGTTGGCGAATGTCTTCAGATCCCTGAGTTCTAGCTCCTGCTGCCGAAGCTTGTTCTCTATCTCCTGCATTTGTGGGACTATGTTGCTCGTTTGCGAATATGCTTCTGCTTCTGCTTCTGCGACCGGTAAAGCTCCAGCCATGAACGTTCGTTGCTGATCATTCATACTTGCGATGAGCTCACTCTCTTTCGCAGCCGATTCTTGTAGGCGTGCTGAGAGCTTATCTGCTTTGAGCTGGAATCTCTTGTAGACAGAACCTATCTGCTCGTGCATCGCTCTGTGGTTAGGAAATTTGAGTTTCTGTTCTTCCTCTTCAGCTTTAGCGTTTTCGAGCTCTTCGTTAACGCGTTCGAGGCGGTCTTCGAGCACTACTCGTCGGATGTTCTCTTTCATCCATAGATTAACAGCATTTCCCCCTCGCTTAGCGACATCTAGCGAGCTGGCAGCTTCTGTTGGACCAACTTTGGATGGATAGAATGAGGCACTGTTAACTGAAGTAGTCGTAGCAGCCCTCGGGAGCGCTTTGTCTGCACTTGTATTATTCATCAAGGAGGTAGCTTTCCGCTCATGTCGCGGATCCGATGATCGACTCAAGGCAGCAGCATCTTGCCCGGCATTAGATATGACCGGCGACTTGGGCGACTTGGGCGACTCCGCTGGCGTCGTGTTGCCTGACCGGCCAGGGCCTTCAGCTCTTGGAGCATTTTTTGGATGGTGATGTAAGAATCCAGCGTAAGAAGCTGACCGAGACGACGGGTCTTTTTTATCTCGCTTAGAGCTTGTTGAATCAGTGTCTGGGAGAGGAGGCGAAATTCTGCGGTTCGGAGATGGTCGACGAGACTCATAAGCTGGTCGATAACTGTCTCCCCTAAACAAAGTCGTGGAAGAGTCCCTTCTCCGGTCCATATCCACACGTGAAAATGGATACAGCCGGCGATAGACTAGATCCCATGTCCACTCTAATTTGATGATGGAGAATTGATGAAGGGCAGCAAGCCGGCTGTAGAGAATCTCTCGTGTGCTCTTCTATTGATCGGTCCCTAACCACGTTTACGCCGTCAGTAAGGACTGAGAACTGATCTGGTGACCAAGCAGTCGTGAAGTACGGGCGATGGATATGTGGTTACAACATGACAGCGCGGGCTCAGTCTTGAACTTTGAGTAGAGCCAATATGAAGTCAGCATATGCAAGCACGAGCAAATCTACTACCAGTGAAGCAGTGCTAACATTGTGACCGCCTGAATAGGAAGGAGCAAGTACTAAGTTAGTGACGAGGTGAATGGGGTCCTTTCATGACGCGTAACGCGCCGCCGCGCGCGCTTCAGCCTCGTGGTAAATTACTTCGCATGATGCAGATTGGAGCGCTACTACCATAGTCCCCGTCGTCTTCTGCTCTGATCCCTCTCATGTGTCTCAACTTTCATCCAACGGTCTAAAGCTGAGAAGGAAACAGGCATGGCTGCTGTAAGAAGACCAACGTGCCATGCTAGCATCATGCTAACGTTGCTGGCAGAATATCACCACAATCTCCGAAAGTAAAGAGGTTCGCGGCCTCAACCTCATCGCAGCGCATTCCCATATTCGAGGTCTCGGGGTTGATGCCGCTACGCTCGATGTCAGGAATCAAGCGCAGGGTCTAGTAGGCCAGCAGAAAGCGAGGAAGGCGGCGGCAGTAATATTGCAGATGGTCAAGGATGGCAAGATCGCAGGACGAGCTGTTCTGATCTCAGGACCCCCAAGTACCGGCAAGACCGCGATCGCGATGGGCATGGCCCAATCACTCGGTCCGGACGTGCCTTTCACCATGCTGGCGTCGTCCGAAATCTTCTCACTCGAGATGTCCAAGACCGAGGCACTTACGCAAGCATTCCGGAAATCGATCGGCGTACGCATCAAAGAAGAGAGCGAGATCATTGAAGGCGAGGTGGTGGAGATCCAGATTGACCGAAGTGTGTCGGGCGGTAACAAGCAAGGCAAGCTCACCATCAAGACGACAGATATGGAAACAGTATACGACATGGGAACGAAAATGATCGACTCGATGACCAAAGAGAAAGTCATTGCCGGCGATGTCATCACAATCGACAAGTCGAGTGGCAAGATCTCTAAACTTGGCCGATCCTACACCCGTTCAAGAGACTACGATGCAATGGGCGCAGACACAAAGTTTGTACAGTGTCCAGAAGGGGAATTGCAGGTGCGGAAAGAGGTGGTGCACACCGTGAGCCTGCACGAGATTGATGTCATCAACTCGAGGACACAGGGCTTTCTTGCCCTCTTCTCGGGAGACACCGGCGAGATCAGAAGTGAGATCAGAGACCAGATCAACACAAAGGTCGGAGAATGGAAAGAGGAGGGCAAGGCAGAAATCATCCCCGGTGTCCTGTTCATCGACGAGGTTCACATGCTGGATATCGAGTGCTTTTCATACATCAATCGAGCGCTCGAAGCCGAACTAGCACCGGTCGTCATCATGGCCAGCAACAGAGGGAATGCAAGAATACGAGGAACAGATTACAGATCACCGCATGGATTACCGCTGGACTTCTTGGACCGAGTTGTCATTATCAGCACCCAGCAATACTCCGCAGACGACATCTCGCACATCTTGGCCATTCGGGCTCAGGAGGAAGAGGTCGACCTCTCAGCAGATGCGCTTGCACTGCTCACCAAGATCGGCCAAGAAGCTGGTCTGCGCTACGCAAGCAATCTCATCACCACCTCCACGCTTCTCAGCCAGAAGCGGAAAGCTAAAGAAATCAGTGTGGACGACATCCAACGGAGTTTCAGGTTGTTCTATGATCCAGCACGGTCCGCCAAATTCGTTAGCGACTCGGAGAAGAGCTTGATCAGCGACACTGGTGCTGTGGACTTTTCTTACACAAATGGCACAAGCGTTGCCGACGCAATGGACGTCACGTCGTGATAATCACCTCCATGTCGAGTTAAACGATTGCATCTTCATCTATTTTCCTGCACGTCGCCGCATGAACAATTCTGTGAATTGTGCCGCCTGGAAATAAACTCAAGCGGCACGTCAATGACTGGCTGGATACCGCACGAGCTACGCTTGGAGGTGTACTACGGTCAATAAGATGCGGCCCGCCGGCATCTCTGGTACGTTGTGCGTTGGCCGTTTCACTCCTACCCATGGAAGGGCTTCAAGCAGTCGGCGCTGGAAGAGTACTAGAATTCAGTCGCACGTGCAGGGGTGCCCCGCTGCCTGCTCAGCGGGGCTCGGTATGTCCTGACGATACTTGTTAGGCCGTCAGCGCAAAGCTGCAGACCGTTGTGGTGTTTCGACCTTCTTATGCTGTCGCAAAGGCAATGATGAGCACGCTAGATGCTCACATCTCTGAGCATATCAAGGCACCACTAGTTTGTCTAACGTGACCGAGCACATCGATCTTTTGGTCCTTGAACTCGTCACCCGATAGTGCAACTCTGCTTAGTAGGGTACTGAGTAAGCCCATGAAGCTATCCCTTGACTTGGTTTGGCTGCTGCTACATCACCAGACCGTCCACCTCGTCGAACAGCTGATCTAAGGTATCCTTGTTGTCTCTGCGAAGGATAGTATGGCGTTCTCAGTTTTCTGTATTCAGATTTTGCGCTGCCACAGTCTCCTTGTTCCATCTTAACACTGTTTTCATTACACTAATCATCTAGATTCGTGATAACAACGATCGTTTGATAGCGAGTTTCCCGATATTGCGTGTGACTTAAGCACAACGTCACCCTACAGCATCTCAGAATGCACACCTGCACCAGATCTGGACTGGAGCACTCCAGCTTCGCCATGGCGGAGTTGGACTAGAGCTTGCGCGGAGAACAAAAGAAGAGGATCCAGATCCGAGAAGCACCAATGAGACCATAGAAAGCGCTGGTACAACAGTAAACAACAACGCAGAAGTGCGGCTACTGGTCTTTCCTCCACCGCAGTCGCCGACGACGTTTTCCTGATAATCTCGGGCTCCCTCTCTGGTAGACTTTTGCACGACGTCCGCCCGTTGTCTCTGGTACACACATCGGCTAACAAAGTCGCCCATCCCGCCCGTTCAAAATTGGGTGAAAGGATCTAGAGGGATCTGACAGTTATCGTGGATTGGTCAGAGGCCGAAGACTGTGTTAGTCGGCTGAATACTTCTTCGTGCTCTGTTACCTTTACATGTTTATCACGCCACCGAGAGTGCTTCTTTGCGGGGAAGAGTGTGGTCTTCGTGACAGGGCCAACTGCTATCTGACGTTGATAGTTGGACGGCATGGTGGGTAGACAACTCTGCATGGAGGTGAGCAGTGTGATGGTAGTCCTTAGTAACCAGTATCAGATCAAAGAATGAGGAACATGGATGCCTTGACAGTCAAGAACTTTCATCTGACTCCCGTTACTCCTCGGTTTTGTTACTCATGTCATACCGCCTATCCCTTTCAGTGATTTGCCAAAGGCCATGAACCACCTGGGACTAATCCGTAACATACAGACTGCTGCTACAGCCATCGTGGTCTACATGTCTCGTAATTAGGATATGGTGCGCCTTTCCCTCCTCGCGGTCACGGTGCTCGAGACACCAGCACTTGCGCTACTACTCGAATCCCCGTAGTACGGCGACGGAGGGGTACTACCAGTGTAATTCCCGGATTGTGTAGTGAAGTCGCCCATCTGGGTCAAACTATCGATTCGACCAAGCAGGAACTCAAGCTGGCGGTATGCCGCACCAGGAACATACTGGGGAATCTCATGTCCAGACAGATCGACAGTCACCCAAGTCAGACCACGCTCGGTATGTGTTGTGCCGAGGATGCCGCCTCCTGCCACAAGACCAACAGGTGTAGCAGGAATAGGTTGATTCTCAGTCTCGTACAGGACCTCTCCGATGGTGGGGTTGTAGGGCACGAAGAATTTGCCGCTTGGCGCCTTTGAAAACCCTTGAGCGCCATTCCAGGTCATGTTATTCAGGGCCATGAGTGTGCCGTTGGTTATGAGGAGAAAATCCAGCAGTCCACTGCCAACGACGACATTATTGGTGCGCTCAATAACAGAGGGGAGTGCGGTGAAGGACGAAGGCTCAGAGAGGTCGCCGTCTGGGAAAAGAGTATCGTCGCCGCAGACGGCATAGTTTGTAGATGGTGCATTGATAGCTTTTTGGACGTCGCTCATGTTGAAGTAATTGTTCGGACCCCGAGCGAGCGATGGGAAACCCATCTCATCCCAGAGGAAGGGGCAGAAATCTGTGAGGTGGTAGACGTTGAAGCAAGGGTTGACGTAAATGGCGGCGCTGACTATATCGTCCCAGACGTCACAGCCAGGTGCGCTGTCATTAGGTGCGGTGAATTTGCCAGCCGGAGGAAAGGTCAAAGCCTCTTCCATGAACTGGAAATAGCCGCATTGCTCAGCTCGCTCGTTGATCTGGGTCATGAATGTCTCGTTCAGTGCGAAGACATTAGCATAATTGTTGAGGTGGGTGACGGCAGGTGCTGCGTGGATCAGCGACATAGAACAATGAACAGGTGTTGTAGACTTACCTTCGATCAAAACACTGTCTGGTCCAATGCTGGGATCATTGATTTGAATGCCTTTGACGTTGTAATAATCCGTGTCGTTCTGGTCTAACATGTAGCTGGCAATGTACGGTATATATTGGCCAGCATAGGATTCGCCAGTTATATAGACCTTACGCCCAGTCATGTTGAACGTGGTCATGAAGTTTTTCCAAAAGCCAGCAAAGTCTCTGCCAACATCAACCTCATTCGTGATATTAGCTGGAGCGCCGGGTGCTGCTGGTGAGAACCCAGTTCCGATTGGTTGATCTACCCAAATCATGTTGGTAAGATTCGTAAATGAGAAAGGGTTTGGCTGAGGTTCATAAGTGCCTGATTGCCACAAAACTGGACCGTTCTCCTGGAAAAACCCATCAAGGGAAGAACAACCAGGCCCACCATTCAGCCAAATGGTTATCTCATCAGAAGCCATTGGATTGTCAGAAGGCATGAACCAGAACCACAGCTGATTTGGGTTCGTCGTGTCGTTGGTGATAGGCAATGTACCTGCGTACGACTCGCCGATGTCGAAGGTCACATTTGGAATCGCAGAGCCATTGACAACGAATTCTGTTCAGGTCAGCTTTTGTTGTTACTCAGTCCAGAACTTCGACCTACTCTCGGTTTGCGACGTGAGGTAGCTTGATGTCTGTCGCTTATGGAGTGCGGGCTTCGCACGAGTTTGATGGGCATGTTGAGCCTTCTTTGGCGCACGCCTATGTGGACTCTGCAAGGCACAAGCACTTGCTGCCAGTGCTACAGTGATCAGCGTTGCGGAGTGCATGCCGAACTAGGATATCGAATTCGTGTAAGAATTGGGTAGTAGGGCTCTGTGAAAAGGGTAACATGTTTGCAGCAAGTTGGGCTTCTTGTAGAGCTTCTTGTAGCTCTCTTAGCCGCTTCACACGGTGCTGATTGTATGACGCACAAAATATCTGGTCTTGCCTCTATAGGAAGGTCAGAACAATATCTGGGGATAAACTTTCGAAGCCAAGTGCAACAAGATTCCGCTAGGTATGCTTGTATCCCTGTAACACGCCTAGACAGAGGCTTGTCCAGAATTAGCGGCGTAGCATCGCGTGTTGATCTCCCTCGGCTCGACCGGGGCAGCGCTATCCTCCGTCACTGGGGCACACAAAGTAGGAAAAACGTCCTCGAAGACAGTCATAGCTTACCAAGATAAACTGTGGATTTGTCAAACCATCCGCAGTTAGCGAATGCGCCTGATAAGACCTGATGAGCTCAACTTGAATGCGCTGCAGTTCTACTCTTCGTTCCATCCGGCCTTCCCATGAGATAACGGCAACGTCGCTTGCGACCTTAGCACCGTCCAATGAGAAACAAACTATGAACCGCATTCTAACTCCAACAACGTAACCTTCCCGGTTTCAAGCACCTACTAACGGCTTCACTGTTGGGCCCGTGTACAACGCATATTCCCAGTTCTGTCCCAGCTACCGTGGTGTTATCTAGTTTCCCCGCCGCTGGTGTGGCATGCCACCTTTAGAAGAACACTTATGCTCGATTTCAGTTTTCGTAGCCCGGTGCAGGACGTATGCGTCCTCTTTTTGGTGGTGGCATTGGGCTGCGATCGGGGTGCCGCGGAACCACCAAAACCTTCTGCTTCTGTCGCCCAACTCGAACGTCGGCGATAAAGCTATCACGTGATGGCCGCTGTATAGGAGACGCGGGGTTCGGCTTCCGTAGTGGATTGAGTCGATTGAGGTAATGGACGTTCAGAAGAGTAAGGCGTTGGGATGGTGCAAGTGAAGTTTGCACACCCGAGTATCCCACCGCACCTTGTGTGCCTTGTGATCGACGATGGCCTTGGTGGTCTACATGGTTTCCGGGTGTTTGCTGCGTGTTGAATGCGTCGACATCTTTGCTGGCGTTCGCTCGGGATCTAGTAGGCTTATTTCCTACCTTGTGGTTGACACTTCGAGTAGAGCTACTGGAGCGGGCATTGTCGTCGATAGCGCGAAAAGGATCACTCGAAGGGGACGGTGATTCTGACTTCACTCTGATTGCGGCAGGCGCAGAATGCTTTCGAGGAGTATCCAGCCACACAGGGTGGTCCTCGGTGCCTAAGCCTCCAAGAATAGTCCCATACTGGCCAGGCAATGGTTTTTGCTGAGTTGGTGGAAGAGTCGTGGCGGTGGAGGTTATACTGTCCATCGGCGCTGCGACTAGAGTCTGGCGAGGACTCCTAGCACCGACGACACTTTCCTGCTCTCTTCGACAAGCTTCATTTGGTCTTGCTGATTCTGCTTGTCCACGCCCAGCTACAATCGAAGGCGAGATGGAATCCTCAGCCGAAGCTCGTAGGGCACCACTGTACGAAGTGCCGGCCTCGATGTTCACACATCGTGAAGCTTCTTTTTTCCGCCCGCGACGTGGTAGATACGCATCAAAGTCTGGAAGTGAGTCATCTGCTGTAGGGGAAAACAGGTTGTTGAGTTCAGTCATCCGAGCTTCACGAGTGCTTGTAGCGTCTCGGTTGCCTTTCTGTCGCTTGAAGCTGGGTCGAGCAGAATGAGAACTGCTTCGTAGAAGGGAGCTAGAAGCTGTGCTAGCTGTACCGTATTGTTCGCTGTGCGGTTCTCCCTTGCGGCCAGGCTCGTCATCTTGCCTCCGCTTTTTCGCTGTAGAGCGAGTGGCCTGTCGACCTGGAATGGTACTGTCCCATGAGCCTCTTGAATTTGCTGAAGCTTCCGCGCTGCAGATACCTAGGTCGATCATTTCTTCTGAGCCACTGAGTCCACTGGATTGCTTCCTAGAGTTGTGGTCGTTATGCAATTCCCCTGTATAGGATAAAGCTCTCCTGCCGCCATTTTGGAGAGACGGCACAATGTCATTTCCACGTACCTCGAGCTCATCCCGAGCTGTGTGGTTTTGGCTAATCCTAGTCGTCGCTTCTGTCGTCGGATTTTGTCTTCCAAAAGATCCGCTTCGGTGAACTGCAGAAACCTGTAGCGCTGAAGAGATTGAGACTTTTGTCGAGAGGGTAGCGTTCTCGATAACCTCTCTCCCACGCACAACGTCAGAGTTGGGAATATGCAGGAAGCCTTCGAACCGAGCCTCGTCGCTGCTCGCGTTTCCGTTGCTGTTAGCGTCTACCACAACGCCAGCCGAACCTTTGTTACGAAGATACCGTGATCTTTGCTCAAGCTCTTGCAAATTTCGATCTTTCACTCCAACAGGCAAACTCCTTGGCATGCGTTGGGCCTTTGTCTTGTTGCCTTCTCCTCTGAGTGGAAGAGCGTGTCCTGCGTTCACAGAAGCTCGGCGCCTAGATAGTGTTGGTGAAACTCCACCATCTGATGTGCTCTGACTGTCACTATTCACAGACACCACGTCCTTATTCGTGTTACTTCTGCCACATAGAAAATCTTCCGAGGCTTCACCGCTTTCGGTATCACTTGTCTCGTCTGATTGGTCTTCCTCACTAGGTCTATATGTAGCGCCACTAGCTGCAACCGAGCTTGGGCTGTTTTCGAGGAAACTTTCAAGGTCTGAGCGCTGTCGTGGTTTGAGGCGGTGCGATTTGGATTGACTAGGCTTCTTTGACGGAAGACCGTGGTTTGCAGGTGATTCCGTGGCTCGAATACTGTATATATCTCGATCATCTGCTGCATCACCAGCGTCCTCTTTCTGCTTTTCACCCGTATGCCCGTAGTGACCACGCGTCCGACCTGGAAGGGACAAGATACGCTGGCATACCACAGGCAAAGGAGTCTCGGTGATGCTGATATCCTCACCCTCATTCCTGGTGGCACTAATAGATGATCGCTAATCATTTGTCGTGTCCTTTTCCCGGAAACGCAGGGGGACTGGAATGCTTCCGATGTCTGCAAGTCTGCGGTATAGCGCTCGTGTTGGTGTGCTTGGTGTCTCTTGTAGACGCGTCACAAGAGCAGAAGAGTGGCGGCTCCGATCAGGAGTAGGTCGAGGCCCTCTGTCATTCTCTTCTTTGCTTTGCATCGTGTTGCGCTCAACATCACTATCTTTTTCATCCTCAGGCATACGCATGGCCGAGGCAAGCTTGGGGCTGGCATGGGCGATCGAGTCAAACTGTGAGTCTTGCATAGCAGCAGCCTCCTCCTTTTGTAAACTCTTGATTTTTGCTCGTCGTCTAAGCGACTGCTCCAACTTGCATATCTCTTCTGGCACCTGCAATTTTCCCTTCCGAATCCTCGAACGCAATCTTTTTTTGCAGGCTTTTATGGCGTCATTCGCATCAAGGCCCATGACCGACAAATCAAATAGCCCATAATGAAGGGTCTGGCCAATCCATGAAGCGTGATACTTGTTGTCATTGGTTCCAGAGCCAGCCTGCGCCATGGAAACGACATCCCATCTCGTGACCTGCTCCTCTCGGATGGTACTGTTGACTGGATCGAAGATTGAGAAGATGACAACGAATCTTGCGACATCTCTGCCACTGTTGGTAGCATCCACTAGCTGAAAGTATTTGAGGCTCTTATGAATTTTAGCTCGTGGACCATTACATGCCGACTGGACGGCTTTGAGGCTTTGCGTTGGCCTTGGAGGCAGCTTGAGGGATAATCGACGCATGGTAGATCCAAGTATCTCAAAAGATCCAGAACGAGGACTGTCTGTCATAACACTTTGAGAGTGCCAGAAAGTGTGATGGAGTAATTTTCCTGCCGCAGCAAAGCTGAGCAACGACTTCTTTGCACTACTGGCGTTTAAAGTTGTGCTGCGAGTATGGTGAAGGTCTGTTCTTTAATTCGGTCGTGTGCGCGAGGCTGTGTCGCCAGGCCTCACCGAACACTATTCGAGTATTGTGCACGAGTGAAAAGCTATACGCGTAGCAAGATCAGCATGTAACATTGCACGAGTGATAAGGGCATTCAACTGACCTATCAAAACGCTGTGACCGGGAGCGAGCTGTTGAGTTCTGGACTTCGTGATCAGCTGGAAGGTCCAGTATCACCATCTCCAGATGATGGTTGCTCATGTATAGGTGAGTGCTCCGCAGCACCCTTTCCGACGAACCGTGTAGGACGTTTGAGCTACGAGAACAGAAGGTCCGACAAGCATGCTGCTGTTCGTCCGGCGCTCTTCGACTGTATCGCCGCTTCATCCCACCAAAGCGATCCCCTGCTTACAAGGTCTTCAACTTCGAAGTATAGTAAGGGAATTCTGATCAATGCGGGTGCTTGGTTGTGCGTGATATCAATCATCTCCTTATCGTTAGGGGCTGTCACATCACAGCAGTCATCGCGACAAGCTTTGCAGGTAGAGGAACGAAGGTTCAATATGAAATGTTATCGACAACATCTTTATCTCATCCGCTCAGCTCAGGTTCAACGTTTCGTCAGCCTTAGGCACCCGTCAAACCATGTCGCTGGATAGCCCCTCAAGTTCAGCCCAACAAGCAGTCCCACAACGTCGTCATTAAGGTTGTCCAGTTGCGAACCTTTTGGCACGCCATCGACTGAATGCCTTGGACAAGGATCAGTGGTAAGCTTCTGGGTTGCAGATGAGGTATCTCACGAGTGTTCTTTAATAGTGTTGGAGTCTACACGTCCTGCGTCATCCCTGCACAACCAGCATCTTTCTCGTGTTCACCCGATACTCCTCGTTATCCACTCATAGGACCACCCCGTCCCTCGCTCAAGAGTTGAAAATTCGCCCTCAGAGTTCGTGCCTTCTGTACCAGAGGTGGAATCATCGATACTATCGCGTCGTAAGGGTTGACTTGGGACTTTTGCATGTACAGATTGTCCAGCTTCTGAATCAGCCCGTTGATTAATTGTGGTGCATGTTGAGCAAGTTCGACGATCTCTCGGTCCTATAATACATTAGCTGCTGTTGTTATTGAGTTCGGAGCATGCAACGTACCTTGAAATCTACAGTGTCAAAAGCCGCTCCGATCCACTCCAGTCGCCGCTCGATATTGGTAGACAAGGAGTTGGCGACCGTGACACCAATCGAGAAGGCGACAAGCGGCGAAACGTCAGTAGCAAGGTAGTCCGGTGTGTACCTGGCGAATAGTTGGTTGAACAGCTGATCCGGTTGGGAAGACTGCAACCACTTGATACTGCCTTCTTCGTATCTGCGTTGCTCCATCAATTCTGCAACTTCTTCGATTTCGAGCTCAGCTTGAGTCTTCTGTCGTGATGGCTGCATGGCTGGCATCGGTCTGACGTTCGGAGGTGGTGAAGCAACGTAGGCCATGGCTGGCGTACGTTGAGCGGACGAGGGTCGGCTGGGCTCCTGAGCTTGAGCACGTCTGTCCTGAAGCACCTGGTTCTGGAAAGCAACCTGTGCTTGCGACATGCTTTGTAGAGTCTCTGCGACACTTTGAAGAGCCCCATTGAGCTGTTCGATCTTGTCATTGAAGACCGCATGCGATCGCTGCATCTGTGCCAGCTGATCGACCATTCGTGCTTCGGCTACAGCAAAGACCTCACCAGCAGCAGCTGTGGCGATACTCTTCATACTGGATGCAACATTAGTGTTGAGAGCGTGCGAGATCTCCTGTTGTAAAGAGCTGCTCAGTTGCGTAGCAACGTTGTCGGCAATATGTTTTAACATCTGGGGTGACTGGAGTGTTTTGTCGATTTGCGCAGGAAGCTCGGATCCCAGCTCCTTCTTGACAGTTTGCGAAACAGCTTGCGTGATTTGCCGACTCATGTCACTGGCAACAGTCTGCACGACTGAAGGAACAACCACTTCCTGCATCTGTGTACGTAGGATGTTTGTCAAACTGGTCTCAACATTGGTGTTGAGCGTTGTGGAGACCAGTCGGAGAACGGCTTCTTGCCGAGATGCTGAAGCCTGGTCTTGGGAAGCACGATCGGTTTTGATGTTCTGATACAATGATTCGAGCTCTTTCTTGAACCCCTGCGCGACACTTCTCTCGACCTTCTTCAACTCTTGATCGAGCCAATCACCAGAAATACTCATTGAGAGTTGGTCAGGGTGTTTGCTAGGCGAATGTGCGGCTTGTTGCGGTACTACTCCTGTCTCTTCCACTGATGGAAGGGCAAGATCAGACTTCTTTCGAGTGGAGTCTAGCTTCTGGAGAGCACCAGTGTCCTGTACAGGTTCCTTCTTCTTTTTGCTCTTCTTCGATTCCTTTGTAGCCGGCTGCTCCACAACGTTCGTCTCAATGTTCAATGTTTCGGGCGGATTGGGAGGCTCGACGACATTCGGCGCTTCTATCGGAGGATCGAGCTTACCGTCCACGTGAGTTTCACCGGACACCTCTTTCGGTTTTTTGTCCTTCTTCTTCTTGGATTTGCTTGTGGACTGTGATTCTTGTATTGGTGCAGGGCTCTTGCTTCGCGTGTTTTCCTCAATTATGCTTCCAAGCTTGAGATCTTTGAGCAGTACTAGCCCACTATCTTCCGCATTGACACTGCGGATGATCTTGTTCTCAGCGTCCCAACCCAAGTCTTCTTTGTTGATCACTAGACAAGTAACGCCAGTGGAATGTGCAACGTACAGCTCGAAGAGAGCGTCATTCGTATCGGCTTGAGCATTGTCGCTTTGCTTATGAACCGGTAGCAGTTCAACACTGCGAAGCTGACCTCGACTTCCGAAGGAGATCTCGCGGATACCGCTCATGCAAGCTGTGGATTCTGGTTTTGGAATATCTGGGTCTTTGGCAGCGACTCGTTGAACGTACGAGGCTTGTGTCAAAGTAGAGCTGAGAACATACCGAGGTGCGGATAAGTGGATGAAAAAGATAGAGTTTCGTGTGGGATGTCCGACCGCGATGATACCACTTGCGGGATGGTAAGACACACTGCAGATACCATCTGTCTCATTGTCGTGTGGGAAATTGATTTCTTGTACGGCTTTACCAAGGGCAATGTCCCACAGCTGCAGAGTGTGGTTCTGACGCAGCCCAACGAGGACGTAACGAAGCGAACCGCCTTTAACATATGGGCGGGCCTTGTCAACGAACAGGACCGAGGTTGGCCATGACTTTTCAGCTGGTGAAGCAGTGGCCAGCGAGAGGACGGGTGTGTCAATCACGTACGGCGTGATTTGCACAGCTCGTGCGTTTTCCTCGTCGATAAGTTTTCGAATGTCCCAGAACCGTAGTCGACCCGTCTTATCAAGTGAGACAATCATTGTGTCATCTTCACTGAAATTGAAGTCCTTACCAGCCTTTCCTGTGAGTATCTGCAATGGTCGTTCTTGAAGGAGCTTCTCGATGTTGACTTGGCGGTCGTTCTCGGTCACGCCATAGCGGGACTGCATCACCATGGACGGCCAGACGATATGGATCGCTTTGCCACGACCAATAGCAAAGAACTCAGGGTGTTTGGAGCTACGCTTGGCACGTGTCTTGAGAACACCACCGGCGGTGTTCTCGTCGCCTTGAGGATAAGCTGGGAACACCAGGCTCTCCGACTCGAGGTCGTTAGCACCAAAGAAGTCTTGATCTGGCTTTGAAAGGGTCGCGTAGTAAACGGAACCACTGACACCAGTGCCCAGCACAGCCTGATGCGAGCCGGGAGGAGCTGTCGTTGACGTAGTACAGATTGAGACATTGAAGATTCGATCGTGGGTGTGCTTGAAGATGTGTCTGTCCTTACCATCCTCTTGTCTTATGATACGCATACCACCATTCTTGACGAGGGCGTAAGTGATATACTGCGAAGATGCTGCAGCAAGCGACCGGTCGATTTGGTCGAAATCCTTCTTCAGTCTTGAGATCTCCATCACGCCATCCTCTCGCACTTTACTTGTGGCAGGCTCTTTGAGCTGCAAAGTTATTGACACGAACGCTTTTACTGGAAAGCTGAAGACTGGCACGATTCGTTGAGCAGATTCATCTGTCAGATGCATATCACCACCTGAATCATGCATCGCAGAATCGACCGGTTTGGTTTCAGTAGGCTCGATAGCTTCCTCCTTGATTGCGGATTCTGTCGACTGCTCGACAGCTGGAGATTTTGCTACTGCGACCTCTAGAGGAGGGTGGTCCTCGTTTGCCTGCGGTTGTGCGGGCGTACTCTGTCTGGATGCTCTAGACTTTGGCATGAGTTTGACTCTATCAGGCATAGCTTGATTCAAGTCTTGTTGCAACAATGGCTCCTCAATGGATTGTATAGGCTCCTGCTCTTGCTGGAAAGGTTGCTGACTGGAGTTGTCTGTCTGCGGCTGAGAGCTTCGTGGAGTTTGTGGTCGTGAGGCTCGAAGAGCCTCGAAAGGGTTCTTGTAGGTGAAAAGAGGTTTCTGCCCATTACCGTCCGGTAGCGAGGATTCGCCCTGGACCTGAGATGCTGTCAAGCTTTCCTGATCCTTCACACTGGGTGCTATAGGGTTTTGCTGATTTGAGCTGGTGTCGTCTCGGGTTGTCGGAGGCGCAGGCGCAGGCGCAGGCGATCGTGGTTGCGAGCTCGCTGCTCTTGCCAGAAGATCAGCGGCGGTGAAAGTGCTCTCTGGGTTTGGTCGAGCTGTGGATGCTGGCGAACCGGGAAAGCTTGTCTGTCGAGCAGGCTCTGCTGCCTGTGTCTGTGGCACTGGACGGTTGAAGTTGAGCAGGTTGAGCAGATTCTGCGCAGTCACATTTGCTGGTGCTGGGTTGCTTGTCGATAGTGCTGGAGAGAAAGGTGGAGGAGGGGTCGATGGGGCGGCAGAGGCTGAGGGAAACGAGGTAGATGGGTCTCGAGACATGCCCGTGTTATGGTTGAAGTTCTGCGACGACGCCTGCGAACGTGGGCGAAGATTGGCAAGCAGCGCTTGTAGCTCATGGTTGGACATTTTCCAGCTTTCACCAGAGCAGCAACTGCGACGAGGCTTGTTGGCCTATAAGCACCTTCACCAGCTCCGTTTCAGGTAGCTGGAAATGTTTGCTTTTCTTCCCTCTTGCTGAGATCTTGAAATTTCACAATCAAGTTCAGCAGCTCAACTCCCAAGGCCTGAAGCAGCTCAAACCCAGTGAAAGGACGACTTCGCTCGTAGATACCAGGGAGAGAGTGGAAGTGAAGAGGCGATGGATCGTAGCAGCCCGAAAATTATGAGGCAGCTCGTAGTCATCGGCCGGAGCTTTCCCAAAGCACCGTCTTCCGCTGACGCCATACAATGGGAAGTTCAAACTCTCGATCTCCGCCCGGACATGTATCTGTGCCGTCAGGCTTTTAGGGGCTGCTGCGGGAAAGGACGATCTCACCGGTAGCGCAGGCCTGGACTTCTTCTATTCGGCTACGTAATTGGCAAACAGAGATATTATTTCGAAACAGTGCACGACTATCATCTTCGTCTTGCTCAACACTGCGTTTGGCGGCTACAGTGCGCATGCAACAGACCGGTCTTGAATCCTTGTCCTCTTGTTGATTGCGCGACACCGTACTGTCGGCCCTCACTACCTGTACACAACTGTTAAGCAGTATCATGATGTACTGTTTGCGCAGGTAAGTTCTAGGCAACAGGTGCGATGAACCTGCGGTGCTGATAGTTGGCAGCTATATCCCTCTCCTTCTCCTGCCGATACCCCTTTCGCTCTCTCCGGTCCACCTCTCCGTTCTGCTTGGGATGACATATATGCTTAATCGACCATGTCTCTACTGCTCACTGCTTCTGATCATCCTTTTCGCAACATCGTGTCACTGGTCGACGACTTGTCTCATTGATTTCAGTTACGTCCCGGTGTCACAAGGCGGCTCGGGATATGCCACATGGTTCTTGCCGCGGAGAGAAACAATGGATGAAAAGCATTACAGTTCGACCAACGAGACACTCAGCTACATCGCCTCAGCGTTGGCGAACACCACCATGACAGGTTTGTTCGAGACTGCCGCAAAGATAAAAGGAAAAAGCGGGTGGATAGGTGCTTCACCAGGTTATATCACAGCAACAGTCAGCACAATCAAGGAACTGTTCAGGAGAGAATGGCTGATACCATGTATCAGGACGAGGTTAGCACTTTGAACCAGCATCGTCGGTACTGCGTGAATGAGACATACTGTCCCTGGCAAGCTGAGAGAGCCATGCTACGCTGCACGATTTAAGAGCTTGTTGTTCCTGCTTCCCAACGATTCGCCTCTTGTGCACGCCAGGAATGTCGAACGTCGGGGCTTGCACTTACGGTCCACCCTGAATGATGCCGACTGATCTTGGAGTAAACATACAACCACATGTACCGCGCTGCTGTGTCGTCGTAGTCATTTGCCGTGGATTCGAGCAAAGCTGAATGTGTCCGATCCGGAAACAACATTTCCCAGCCACCTGAGTTAACCTACAGCATCCCTATCGCTCCCATGGACACAACTGCGCTTCTCCGTAGCATGGACGATACTTGTTATTTTCTTTCACAGTCTCCACCCTGAGAGCGAAAAGCTTGAGCACTAGAACCATGTCCTAGCTCACCAACACAATGGTTCAAGTAGCTTTGCTTGTTCTGCACATGCATCTCACGAAATCAATGACATGCTCCTCCGTTGCCGTGCTACTAGAAAGGCAGATCGACTAGGTGGTTAGGGACCGCTGCGCGGGATCTAGCTTGTAGGGGAAAGGATAGCGTTCCCGCCAAGAGACTTTGGGGCCTTCTTTCCTGTTTCAGTGTTGCTTATGGATCCTTTCAACCAAGAGTCGAGGACGATGGCTGGGTGTCCAACCTCAACTCTTCCAAGCAATTTCGGATACCCACTTGCTGCTGCTTCTGCGGACTGCCAGTGCTGTCTCTCGTTTCAGCTTCGATCTCACTCGCTCGTGTTGTCATTGCCCACCGGCCTGGTGCTATCCATAACGTTGCAAAACAAAGACCAAAAGGCACTCTGAACTCAGACCTGACACCATACGCCTTTCACGTGGTCAATCAGGAGTTCCCCAGATCTGCAACGCAGGAGCGAATGGTGGTCGCAACTCCCGGACCGGATTTGTTTCAGAGCAGCGGTCGCTCTACTGCGCCGAGCGCATTACCATTGACTTCACCAAACGCATCCGACTCCTAAGGTTATACACTTGATTGGGTGGTCAGAAGATCGAGCAGAGGCCAGCCAGCACAGCACCATGGGCTCTACACAATTCGGCAATTTTGGGGACTTCTGTCGCGACTCTACGCTGCCGATATGTATGGTGCGTGAAAGAACCCAAGGTGCATGATAGCTGTGCATTGCTAACGTTCGGCACAGATCGTGACACCTCAATCACAGGAGAACCAGCCACCGGGCATAGCCTTCAGTGGTGCCTGTGTCCTGCGCGGCATCAGGTTCGGCAACGATCGATACCTAGCTAACCTCGGAACCATCCTCGTCGACGGCATCGCCATCCTCACAACTCTCTTCTTGCTATGGAGGTCGGAACGGAAAGCAGCTGCTGTAGGAAGAAGAGAGATGCAACTGTTCCTGCTCGGGTACCTCTTGATTGCGATATGCGAAATATTCTCCGTTGGCGGGTTTCCATTGGACGATACTGTACGGAGGGGTTTCTCAGCGGCACACATCGCTCTCATTGCAAGCACGTTCTGGATGTTACTACTGAACGGTCTGGTGGGATATCAGCTTATCGATGATGGCACCTTACTCTCAGTCGGCATGGTGCTCGTGAGCGCCGCAGCATTCTTCATTGGAACTGGCTATATCGCACTCGATACCGCGTACTCGTGGACGGGACAGTGGGACGACTCATACGACCAAAGGCACCGGAACATCCCCCTCTACGTCCTTTATCAGCTATGTCCTCTGGTATTCGTGTTCCTATACTTCGTTCTTGAATCGATATTGGTTCTGCGAGTGCTGGGCGAAAGGCGACCCATGATCTGGTTGGTGGCGGCAGCACTACTGTTCGCTATCGGGCAGATCTTCCAATACGTGATCTCAGTACACATTTGTCGCCCGACCAATGGTGCGATTGATGGAAACTTTTTTCAAGCTCTATTCAATGTTCTCAGTGTGGTGATGCTGTGGGTTTTCTGGTCGAGTATCACCGAGGATGACTGGCCAGCCGTATGACAGGCCTGACATTCTATAAGCGAACCGTACGGCGCAAAGGGGAAACATAGACGGGCAGGGCGGGATTATGACTGCACGAAACAGCGAGGGCGTTCATGGGCATGGTCGTGCCGAGCTGATTAATTCAGCTATTGAACATACTAATGCCTGGGAGGCGCTCGGCCAGGAAGCTATGGCAAGCTCTGACCACGTTATACAGGCCACTAATAATGTAGTACAAACTCGATCGATCTTTCTCGACGTGATGGTCATAATACTGAACCACAATCTTCCTTGCATGCTTGCTATTCTTTGGTCTTGCTCTGATTAGATCAGCTTTGCGAGTATATGCCCCTCTAGCATGTCAAACACAGTCTAGCCTCTGCTAGCTATTCGTGGGACATCCGAGCCGCATAGTCACAGGCTGTACATCTAGCAGCGTCATTTCTGCACACGTCAAGCCCGTACCAATAGAAAACGATTGCAGAAAGTGCTACATATCAATCTGGGCTCGATCTAGGCTGGTAATCCTTATAGCTGGGGGATCCCTAAATGATATGCTTTGGCGCACCATGTTCCTGATACCTTATTTGCGGCCGGGGGGTGGGGGGGTTCTGGTACTAGCTTGACGTGCAGTGACAAACTGATGTCGCCAGATGGCTGGGCTTCGAATAAGAAGAAGGTCTACCGACATCAGCCGAAGATTCAGATTGACCTAATGCGTTAGCGCAAGATCTCGAATGCGATGATCGACAACGGCTTGAGATCTAGTGCATGCCAGGGCGGTATGCGCTCATAGTGCAGTGCGATTTCTCTGCGCTGCATCTGCACTCACCTTCCGAGCCAAGCGTTCACTCTACCCAGTTCTGATGCTAATGTGTTAACGATTACATGTGGGCTACCGAGTAGAGTGCGAACTTCTTTTCAGCTCAGTATCCAGCGTTTCCTCCACACATGCAACACACAAAATGCCCATAACGGCAGCTCGACCGAGCCTGCGCAAGACGACTCGCCAGCAGAAGAAGTCGTATCGTGAACCAGATTCAGACTCCAGTACTGAACCCGACACTCCTCCTGTGAGACGTTCCCTTCCACATCGGGCCAGCAGACACCTTCGCGACGCCTACCAGGAGGACTCCCGGACAGAGTCGTCGTCTTCGAGTGAGCACGATGCGCCACCCCCGAGGCAGGTCCAGGCTGTGGTGTTCACCAAGCGCAAAACTAGATCGATAGGTCCGGTCAGAGATACAGCATTCAACAACTTCAAGCGGCGGAAAACAACGCACAACCAGGGTCCTGCGAAGGCTGTGTCTAACAAAAAGAACAAGTCAATTATGGGCATAACCACACCTATTGCTTCGAAATCTGGTCGCACCCCGCCTTGGCAAAACCTCGAGTATCAGATACTGCTCAAGGTCATGCAGTATGCGGCCTACCCGTTGTATACCGACGCATCGAGAGACACAGGTTCAGTGAGGTGGCTCCTCAATACTTCCGAGATGTGCTCTTCCTTCCACGATGCGTGCATCGGTGCATTGATGTACTCACCACCACTCTTTCCGGCCCACCGGGCTCGCTGGCTGATGGATCTGCTCAAAGCTTCAGCACGGGACTACGACATGAATAATGCCGGACCAGTGTCTACTAGTGTGGATCAAGATGGTATTGCTGCTCCACTACTTCTCAACCACAACCGTCGCCTGTCCCTCGACTACAGAAAGAAAATCAGAAGTCTTAACGTCGAGGTCAAACAGATTCTCATCAAGAAGGCTGGCATAGACCTTCTGGACTTGGTACAATACACGCCATTGTTAAAACACCTGCACCTGTACCACAACCATGACAGTCTTGCCGACAAATACATCTGGGCAATACCTGGCGGCTCGCGTTCAAAAGATCGATGGTCTTACGATAGCCTCTTCGACACGCTTGAGCGCAACAGCATCGAACTTCACTCCTTTGAATGGAACGGTCGCTTCTTGAAAGAGGACGCTACCCTTAGTCTATTTTCAAACTCTCAGACACATAGTCAGTGTCTTCGCAAGCTGAGATCTATTACTTTACGAAATTACATCCTACCACGCGCCGAAAATCTTGTTGACCACGTTACTGGCGCCGACATTAGCGATCCAGAGAAAGTGGACAATGCTGACGCGCAACAACTGGCAAGGTGGCGCAGCAAAATCATTCATGCACTCACGTCACTAGCCGAGCTTAGAGAGGTGTCCATACATACATGCAATGTTTTCGACGACGCTACCATCGCTTCCCTACCAGCTGGTCTGACGCACCTTACCATCTGCAACACCTCTTTTGTAAGAAGTGAAGGCCTCCATGATTACCTAAGTACCTCAGGTGTAACACTCACAAACCTCACGCTTCGAGGTAATCAGTCACTGAGTCTTGGCTTCACGTCGTTCCTTGCAGCGACTACACCATACCTTCGGGAGTTGGAGATAGATCTGACTTACCACGATCCAACTTCTTTCCGTGATACGGAGCCCCTCTTTGACGACTTGCTTTCAGATGGTGCACCAACCTGGCCCTGTACTCTCGAGACTGTTTCCATCGGACCATTACGGAACCTGGGCACCGACGACGCAGAAGGTTTCTTCCAGTCGCTCGTCGACGCTGCACCAACTTTATTCCATCTCCGCTCACTTGTTCTTCGAACTCTTCTGAAGCAAGCGTCCTGGCGGGACCGTGCTCAGATGCGAATGAAATGGGATGGCAAGCTCCACGAGACCTTCCACGTCAAGTATAATTCCGAAGTCTTCGCGCCATCACCGTCTCAAATCGGTACGAAAGACGAAGGGAGGAAGAGCAAACGCATAAGCGGCACCACACAACCCACCACCACGCAAGCTCAAGGGCATGGTCGTTGTCATACTGTCATCTTCGAGCTGTCTGATCAAAGACCGGCGCAAGAGCAGTTTCGCGAGGCTGATTTCCTCGACTCCGAGCCAGAAGGCGATGAGGAGTGGAACGGTAAGGATGACGCAGTTGAAGCTCCAAGGTATAGCAGCCGGCGTTACGCCTGGTGAGCTTTGATGAGCTAGGTAGATGCATGATGATACGAGCTAAGGACACATGACAAGATGCGAAGCTCAGGATGAGCTAGCTGTATGACTACTTCGGCCAGGCAAGTAGGCTTGATACTGGGAACATGATATGAATTGAAGTTTCTGTTGGGCGTTATCAATGGCGTAGTGCTTACATTGAACAAGAGCTATTTTGGCGAATTGAGGGATCCCTCGCTTGTGGTTGTATGAAGATACCATGGACACATTTTATCAGCTAGAGTATCAAGCGGATGAGTAGATTGTGCTGTTCGTATCCTCCCAATTTCTCATTGCGCGGCAGCACGAACGTGTTGCGTCTACCTAACCACTGTATAGACTTGCTTGTATGATATTGCCCCTTCGCACAAAGCGCAGACTGCGTCAATCAGTCGTTCAAACCGCTGGTTGAACGTTGACTGTGTCTTATATCGTATCTGGCGCC